>Ga0316604_10000001_pt1 | contig 925669 bp, 888 predicted proteins | sample OWC_soil_day20_C_FD_207650 | JGI IMG/M metagenome (GOLD analysis project Ga0316604, IMG submission 207650) | Wetland soil microbial communities from Old Woman Creek delta, Ohio, United States - OWC_soil_day20_CT | ecosystem: Environmental > Terrestrial > Soil > Wetlands | place: USA: Ohio... | reverse complement strand
TTTCGCGTCACTGACTAAGGTCGCTTATTTAGATTTCAAAGATTGAATTTGACATTGTTATTATGGTAATGAACTTGAACGCTAATCCCCAACTTTGGGCCGTTCTCTTTATCCCCGTTCTCTCAAATGGGAGGAGAATTATATATCCGTATTCCTTACAAAGAGGTTAAACTAGAAGATGATTTGAATAGTTTTTTTATTTCTCGCAAGATGATTAATTTTTTGTTTACTCTCTTTCCATATAATAGAGATCTCAAAAATTGCATTCCATCTTTTGAATTTGGTAGAATGCGTTTTGATTTAACATAGCTATTACATATTTAAAAGGAGAATAACATGGGACTGTATGACAGAAATTACATACAACAACACTCAAATGAGAGTGCCTATGAGCATACTGGGGTCAATGAAAGTTCATTAGGACTTTTCATCAAACAGACCTATCAACTGTTTGCAGCCTCACTGCTTGCTGCAAGTGCGGGTGCATATGTCGGAATTGGGATGGCAAAAGCCATTACTTCTTGGTACTGGGGACTTGTTATTTTAGAGTTTGTCTTCTTATTTGGACTTTATGCACTTAAAAGAAAAGCGGGTATCAACATGATACTTCTTTTTGGATTTACGTTTGTGAGTGGCTTAACCATCGTGCCTCTGCTTTCTCATACGTTAGGAATGCCTGGTGGTGCTAGCATTGTTGCAAACGCATTTATTTTGACAACCGTAGCTTTTGGGGGGCTTTCAGTTTTTGCGATGAATACAAAAAGAGATTTTTCCGCAATGGGCAAAATGCTCTTTATCACTTTGATTGTCATTGTGGTCGCAGGAATTATTAATATCTTTTTCCATAGCCCCATTTTACAATTAGCGATTGCAAGTATTAGCTCCATTTTGTTTAGTGCTTTTATTCTTTACGATACACAAAACATTATCAAAGGTGCTTATGAAACACCTATTGAAGGCGCTATTGCACTGTACTTAGACTTCTTGAATCTCTTTGTTTCATTGCTGCAAATTCTTGGAATTTTTGGCTCACGCGACGAATAAGCTTTCAAGCAAGCATAAAAAAAGGGGCAGAGGATTTGATCCTCTCGCCCCTTTTTGCGTTTATAGATAACGTCATTAACCTAAAGGCTCATTGACCTTAATCTCACATTTATTGTTTTTATCACATTTGATATTTGCATCAAAGTAAAGCACTTTACTTACATCCACTTTCGTATCTTTAAGTTTCATATGTGCTTCCATTGCGCGTCCACCTGTGGCACAATTGATAATAGATACTTTCCCTTTTGGAAGTTTCGCTGCAAAGTCTGTTGCACTCATTTTCCCTGCTTCAATATTGATTGCACCTTTGATATGTCCATTAGCAAATTCTGTTGCACTTCGCACATCAATCACAGCTACATTTGCGGGAATTTTATCGCTTACGATAAGTGCTTTATACCATTCACCATCCACGGTTCCTTCATCTTCACCCAGTTTAATACCATCAATAAAGGCATCTTTTTTAGGTGTCGCTGCAACAGGCTCTGCTTTTTTAGCGCCTGCTGTTGTTTGTAGTTTGGCTTCTTTCCATGCTGGGAGTCCTCCTGCATAGACACTTACTTTTGTGTATCCAAGCTCTAGGAGTTTATTGGCTACCACATGGGATTTATGGCATTCATAGCCTGCACAGAAGGTAATGATCGGTGTTTTTTTATCGGTAGGAAAACGTCCCATTAGGGCTGGTATCTCTTCATCATTCAGATAAAGAGCGCCTGGAATCGACTCTTGCAATGTTTTAGTGTAAGGTCTTGCATCAATCAAGAGGGCACTATTTTTCTTAAAGGCACTCTCAACGACGGGGGTTCCTACTTCAAGGTAGTTTTTACTTACCCATTCTGGTTCACCTGCTTGATAGAGTTTAACATTGGTAAAGCCTTTACTTTTCAAATGTCCCGCAACGATAGGGCTTTTTTCACAATCCCATCCACCGCAGAAGACAATAATCTCTTTATCTTTAGCGACTTTGTCTAATTGACCAATAAATTTATCAATTTGCGTATCGGGAATATTCAAACTCGAAGGGATTGTTCCTCCTAGGTATTTTGGGTTAGGTCTTGCATCAATCAAGAGGGCTTTTGCACCACTTCTGGTTCCATTCCCAATCGCTGATTTGACATAAGCGTAATCCACATTTTCGAGTTTAAACTTCTCTATTAAGCCTTTAACATGGGCTGTTGGCTCTGTGAGTACTTTTGCACTGGGTGTTGCACCTGTTGCTTCTGGCTGTGTCGTACATCCGCTGAGTAACAAGCCAGCAACAATAACACTGCTTGCGAAAACTTTTAATTTCATGGCAATCTCCTTTTTGAGGTTTATGACTTTATCTTAATGATGAGCTGTTTCATCTAAATTAAATATCTTATCGGCAAGATAATACAAAAAGAGTGAAAGTCCAATACCGCCAAGCCCTATGGCAAACTCTGTGGCTGATGGAAAATACTCTACAAACGTTGGAGCTAATTCGTATTCTGCGCGTTTGAGCGTTGTCATTGGGTAGAGTAATGTGTCATGAACTAAACCATAACGCATAAAGAAAATACCTACCATCCCAGCAAGAGAAGCATAAACGGTTGCTTTTATTGCCTTTGCGTTGCTCAATAATATCACCACAAATGGAATCAACATACCCAGCGTTAACTCGCCAAACCAGAAATTTGGATGCTTGATCGCATGTAAAATGGTTGCAGCACGCTCTGGCATATCACCATAAAGCGCTGTTAAAATTTTCCATGCTTCAAAGAAAATAAGGACTGCTAAAAGCATACCTAAAATCTTCCCAAGCTTTACAAGCATTATAGCTACTTTCTCAGGAAAGTTCATTTTATAACGAAAGCCGTACATCAAAAAAATCAAGTAACATCCCGTAATCATCGCAGAGAGAATGAAATAGACTGGGTAAAAAACGCCATTGGCTGAAGGGCGAGATACTAAAAAGCCAAAAACAGCTCCAAGATTTGAGTGCGCTGCAAGACCCACTAACAGTCCACAGATACCAAAGATTTTGGAAAGCGTGTGATTTTCTTTAATGGCTAAAAAGAAAAACTCTAGACAGATAAACGTAAGGTAAAGTCCATAAAGTGTTCCCATCCACCAAATAGCCGAAGTCAGACCTGGTGTTAAGACGTTGTAAATCAACATGGTAACAGGATGTCCAATTTCTAAGCCAATGACCGCAAACCCTGAACTGATGGTAATAATCGCACCTGCAATGGCACGTTTACCAATTTGTTGAAACTCAGGAATGCCAAAGACGTGACCAATAGAAGAGATAATACAAAGACCCGTACTGGAGACAACAAAGAAAACATACATCGAGATCAAAAGTCCCCAAGGATGTTGTCTGGTCACATTGTACGCATGGTGTCCATGAAGTATATAATTCACAGCTCCTGCAAAAAAAGCTGCCACCAAGGCAACGGTTACAAATGCCATGACCACATTAAGTGGTGTTTTTTCAAAATTAAAGAGTTTTTTCAAAGAGATGGTATTCATCTGGCACTCCTACAAGATATAAAATAGTTTTGGTTTCGTACCCAAGTGCTCTTTCACTTGGCGGTACTCTTTATTGGCAAGAAGGACAGAAATCTCACTGTTTGGATCGTCCAAATCGCCAAAGACCCTTACTTTTGTCGGACAGGTTGCTTGACATGCTGTGGTTGTTTCGCCTGCTGCCAAGCGGGTGTCTGAACAGAATGTACATTTATCAACCGTCATCGTTCGCTGGTCAACATAACGCGCATCATACGGGCATGCATTGATACAATAGGTACATAAAATACATTTGTTTGGATCCACCATAACCATACCATCTTTGCCATAATAGGTTGCATTGGTAGGACACACTTGCTGACAAGGTGCATTATCACAATGCTGGCATTGGCTTGGATGATAGGTTTGGGAAGCAATCGAGATATTTGGAAATTGCCCTTCTGCCTCTTTAACACCTACCCAGATACGATAATGATCTTTGAGGAGTAAAACACCATTTTCTTCTTTACATGCACTTTCACATGCTCTACAATTAATACAGTTTTTGTAGTTAAGTGCCATTCCATAACGTGCCATGATTAAACCTTTCTAATTTCTACGATAGTGTCATGAAGACAGGATGATCCGTGCATCGGTTCAATACCATCTTCCAAAATAGCCGCATCATTGCCTCCATTGTTATACGCCAAAGAAAGTGCTTTGGAGTAAACACCAAACCCGTGCACAAAGAAAAGCGTATCGGGTCCAATTTTCTCTGTTGGATACGCCTTAATCGTTGTTTTACCGACTTTACTGGAGACTTCAATTTTATCGCCAAATTTGATACCCATCTTTTGGGCTACACGCTTGTTGATCCACGCATAATTTTGAGGAACCAAGTTGAGAAGCAAGCGATTATTCGCAGTTCCTGATTGGGTGAACTGTGCATGACGTCCTGTGATAAATCTAAATTTACCCGCAGGCGTTGCCATCTCATACTCGGCTTTCCATGCGGGCATCGCATCGATTCCTTTTTTAGCAAGAGCGGGAACAGAGCACTCGATTTTGCCTGATGGGGTATTGAATTTATTATTGCGTACCGAGTAAGAGCGTTTATGCTCAGGATAGTACTCGTACTCATTCACACCCAATTTTTTGAAATACTCATTCATATTCGGATAGAAAACGCCTTTTTCTTTGAGAATTTCTGCAGCGCCTTCGTACTTAGAAACGGCATGAACGTTGAGTTCTTCTTGGTCATGCATAAATGGCTTGGTAAGATCAAAATCTTTATAAACTGTCTCTTCGCCATCATCTTCAATGGCACTCGCTACATCTTCATCATGTTTTTTGGTAATTTCAAAGAGTGGTTTGGAAAGCTTAGCACTCAAACCTCGCATAATTTCCATCACTGGCTTAGTCTCAAACATAGGGTCAATCGCTTTGTTACGCTGAGCGATAGAAGGCTCAATACCGCCATAAGAGACTACAGGATCGGTACGCTCTAAGTAGGTACACTCTGGTAAAATAACATCACTGAGCATCACGGTATCGCTAGGCATGGTGTCAATCGTAACGACAAGATCAAGCTTTTTCAAAAACTCTTCGGTTTTTTTATTGTTTGGCATATTTTGCATTGGGTTGTGTTTGTAGTTAAAGAGTGCACGAATCGGATAAGGACTGCGATTTTCTAAAACCATATTTCTAAACGCCACCCATGAACCTGAACCTCCGACAACGGCTGCTTCATTTTTTTCGATGCGCTCTTTGGCATTGGCGTACATTGGGGCAACAACATCGTGTTCAACGAGTGGTAAACTTTTACCAAAACAGATACCACCTTTGACATCAACACCCCCACCAAGGGCACTGAAAATCGCTTGAGCACGGCGAAGTTGGAAGTCATTTTTAGACCATGTTGTACGGCGACCTTGATAATAAATCGCTTGAGGTGCATGAGCCATAAAATCGCGCGCTACTTCATAAATATCTTTAGCTTTAATACCTGTAATTTTCTCCGCCCACTCTGGCGTATAGTTGTTATTTAAAATGTGCTCTTTATAGGCATCAAATCCATTGAAATAGTTTTCAACAAACGCTTTATTGTAGCGCTCTTCCTTAATGACAACATAGGTCAGTGCTAAGACGAATGCTAAATCGGTTCCCACATTGATCGCAAGCCATTTATCACTTTTCGCTGCCGTATTGGTAAAGCGAGGATCAACCGTGATCAGTTTTGCCCCTCTTCCATTGGTACGTTTGAAAAAGTCCATGGTGTCTGGTGTAACAATCGCTTCAGCACGATTGGCACCTGCCATAATAACGTATTTGGCATTTTCAAGATCAGATTGACCATACCCACCGATGGTCAGTGCATACCCTGATACCGTAGTGGCTAAACACAAACTGGCATGGTTTAAGAAGTGAGAAGAACCGAACATCGTAAAGAAACTTTTAAACGTATGCTCCGCGATACCTTCACCTGCACAGAAAGCTACGGTTGAGCGGTTATCTTTCTCTTCATCCAAAATTTTGGTGAGTTTTTCGTTAATGTAAGCATACGCTTCGTCCCAACTGACGCGCTTAAACTTACCACTTCCTTTTTCTCCATCCCGAATCAAAGGGTATTTGAGACGATCAGGGTCATAAAGCGCTTTAATACCTGCATTTCCACGCGCACAGAGCATATTACGTGATTTTGGGAAAAGGGGGTTTGGATCGAGTTTTTCCACAACACCATTGCGTACATGCGCGATGGCTGCACATTTATTCACACACATTTCACAGAGTGTTGCTACTTTTTTATCTTCATTGCCAACTTTTTTGGCTGGTGTTGCAGCGCTCGCCATAATGGAAGAGGAACTAAGGCTCACTCCGCCAGCGACTGACATCGCCACACTACCTTGAAGAAATCTCCTTCGTGAGATCTCTACTTTCATCGCGTCTCCTTGTTATCTTTTGCCTTTAAGTTTCGCACTTCCAAACAGTGTCTAAAAGTACGTCTTGTTATATCCATTGTAAAGCAACTATCTTAGAAAGAACTTACAAAAGGTAAAAAAAATTAGTCAAAATAATATATAGTAGGAGTAAATGCCCTATTTAAGGGGATTTCAAAAGAGGTAAATTTAATGTTTTTTTGATACAAAAGAGGCATAAAAGTAAATTTTTATAAACTTTTTACACCATTTGTTTATGATTTTGGTTAAAAAAAACAGGAGATTATCAATTTTTATATTTAAGTTTAAATGGCTATTTGAACGGTGTTATATAAATTTTGGTTATATTTTATTAACCTTTTGAGACATGTTTGACACACCCCACAAAAAAAGAACCTCAAATTCAAGATAAGAATGAGGATAATTTTGAATCAATGCTTTGGTTTGAGCAACGCTCAAACGCTTTATGCCTCCACTGACACCACTTTTTTTGATATAGCGAAATTTGGAGAGGTTATCGTCAAAAAAAAGACGAAACGTTTTGATTTCATGTTGACATGTGAAATAGGTTTCAAACATAACTGCCAAAGCTTTAGCATTGGGTAAAAAGGAAGGAAGACCACTCATGGTATAAATTGTCTCAAATGTTTTATCTGTAAAAATGGCAAAAGCACCCTCGTGGCACATTGATGCCATTGTGGACATTAACGCTTCTAAGTCTTGTGCCCATTGTAGGGCAGACGATGAAACTAAAAGATCATAGGGAGGATTTAAACACGAAGAGAGAGAAGGTGACTCAAAATCCTCACAGAGAATCTCAACGTTTTCAGCTTGAGGATGGCGTTCACACATCTTGGGTGCACAATCAATTCCCGTAAAATGCTCTACTTCCCATACAATATTTTTAAAAACAGCGCCACTGCCACACCCTAAATCTAAGATTTTTTTAGGTTTTGAATGAATATGTGAGATTAAGTAATGTGCTATTTCTTGCTGTAAAGAGGTATAGTCATCATAACTATGAGCATTTTTGGAAAATTCTTTGATATGTTTTGCGATCATGTGCGTTGAGATGTCCACTCTTTTTCCAAAAATTATACCCCTATCTGGCTAAAAAACGACTTTTCACTTTATTATGCAAAGTCATTGTGTTGCCTTTACATCTTAATTTTCACTGCATCCATAGAAAAGTCATATCTTGGTCATGTTTCAGTGCTAAAGAATAGGACCATCTCATCTCCTTATGTCCGATAAAATATCATCCTAAAATAATTTTTTCTCTTTTAATGAATAGTGAGGAGCATACAATGTCACAATGGGGACGTTTAGGAATTTTGATGTGTCTTGTTTTAACAACACATGTCTGGGCATCTATTGGTAAAGTTTCTCTTTTAAAAGGCGAAGCATCTGCTTCGAGAAACAACCAAACCATTACACTTGCCAATGGAATAGCCCTCGAAAAACATGATGTTATTACAACACAGGCAAACAGTCAAATTCAGCTAATTTTTGAAGATAAAACCGTTATCACGCTTGGTAGTGAAAGTATTTTGGATATTCAAGAGTATCTCAATGATGATCAAGAATCTAAAGCAAAATTCAAATTTAATCAAGGTACCTTTAAAACCATCACGGGTCAAATCGGTAAAAAAGCACCTGAAAACTTTAACCTTGAGACAAAAACTGCAACCATCGGTATTCGAGGCACTACGGTTGTGGGGAGTATCGGAGAAGGAGATTCACCCGATATTATTGGTTGTAGTAGTGGGCGCATTGCCGTGAGTAATGAAAATGGCTCTGTAATCATTAATGCTGGTTTTCAAACCACCGTATCCAAAATACAATCACCAACACCACCTGCGGCACTTAGTCCAACGCTACTGATCAGTAGCAAACTAACGCCATCAGTTCCATTAGCGCAAACATCGCACGAGGTAGAACCTGTTTCCCAGTCTGCTCAAACAACAACACTAAACAATACAGAACTCACCCCTCAAATTGACAGCAGCAGTACAATACAAACATCTCAATCAAAGCAACAAACAGCAACAACAAATAGCATTATTACACAAGTTGACACCATTGAAAAAGCGGTTGATAAGGCCAATGATATTGTATCAACTGCTCAGACTAGCCAGTTTGTCTATCCAACCTTTACACCTCGTCTTCAAGCCTCTTGGCGCGATGTAGGAACCGTCACGTTAAGTGGTCTTGCCACATCTTTTTATACAAGCGATGGCACAACACTCTCAAGCATAACCGATACGTTTATGCTCTCTATTCAAAGTGGTACCAACAACCTTAATCGTACCTACAGTTATATTGCACTTGATCGTACCAATTCATTCATGGTTGACTTAACCAAATCCAGTGATGCCTCCACAATGACCTATAAACATATCAATCAGTTTTCTATCAAAGATTTTGACATATACCAAGGCTGGATGCAAACACGAAACACGTACTCCAATGACTATGTCTCTTGGGGGTATTGGGCAGTTAAACTTGATGATGATAGTAAACTTCTTGCTACAAGTAACTATTGGGTTGCAGGAGTGAACGCTGACGTTGCAAAAAACCATATAGACTCACTTATTGCCAACAACAGCACAACAACATACGCTTATCAAGGGCATGTTATTGGTACTGTAAACGATGGTACCAATAGCTATGCAATTAACCCAACAAAAAATAATGCCGTAGCACTCAATTTTGATTTTGGCGCAGGAACTGGGACACTAAAAAATAGTAGTTATATCACATTTCAAACAACCGCATCAACACCACAACGATGGTTTATCACCCCTTCTGGTAGCATGACAAATGGCAATTTTAGCTTCCAAAATAATGGCAATGTTGCAATAAATGGCGTAACAAACACAAGCAGTAGCAGTGCACTTCATGGTCAATTCTATGGTACTTCTGCCCAAGCAGTCGGTGGAACATTCAGTGCAACATCAGGAAGCAATACTGCAACTGGGGTATTTAAAGCAATACGCTAAATTAGACTATCTGCACTTTAACTCAATACTCTTTGCACCACATGATTTATGTATCAATATGTGGTGCAGAGATATCAATCATATTTTAAGAAACCTTTTCATAAAATATCTAACAATACTCATAATGAGGAGTTACACATGTCTAAATGGGGGCATTTAGGAATGGTGATGTGCTTACTTTTAAGCACACAGGTATGTGCATCTATCGGCACAGTTTCTCTCTTAAAAGGTAAAGCAACCGCTAACCGCAATCATCAAACTATTGCTCTTGCTAATGGCACAGCACTTGAAGAACATGATCTGATCACAACACATGCAAACAGTCAAATGCAGCTGACCTTTGAAGACAAAACGGTCATCACGCTGGGTAGTGAGAGTGTCTTAGATATCAAAGAATACCTCAATGACACCCAAAACCCCAAAGCAAAATTCAAATTTAACCAAGGGACCTTTAAAACAATCACAGGGCAAATTGGTAAAAAAGCCCCAGAAAATTTTAATTTAGAGACCAAAACAGCAACCATTGGTATTCGTGGAACAACCGTTGTAGGACAAATTGGCTCAAACGGCGGAAATGGCATAGCTCCACTACCTGATCTTATTGGTTGCAGTTCTGGGCAAATCATTGTCTCGAATCCTTCTGGCTCAGTCATTCTTACGCAAGGGTTTCAAACGCTAATCCTTATAGGACAACCGCCAGCACCACCTGTTCCCTTAAGCCCAGCATTAATCAATTCTATGTATGGCAGTGCGCTGCAACAGCAAACACTTCCACCAGCACCGCCACCTTCACCTCTTGCGCCAACACTAGTAGAACAAGCAACACAGACCAATCAGCAAACAGCAACATCAAATACTATCGTTACGCAAGTTGAGACCCATAGCAATAGTTTTTATCCAACGTTTAACCCTACATTGCAAGCATCATCTCATAATGTAGGGATTGTTTCACTCTCAGGATATGCTACTTCACACTATAAGCAAAATGGAACAACATCCATAAGTAACACAGATACATTAAGCCTAATCCTTGATACCTCGAATGATAGTATTACTGACAGTACTATGAATTTAGATCGATTTACACATGTAGATTCTCTTTCCTTAAACAAAAACAGTGATTCCTCTACCATGACGTATAAAAATATCAAGGAATTTTCAATCAAGGATTTTAACGAATACCAAGGATGGTTACAAACTGAAAATACCTATGCCAATGACTATGTTACATGGGGATATTGGTCTATCAAAGCCAACGATGATACGAAGCTACTAGCAACGACGAATTACTGGGTAGCAGGAGTTGATTCAGGCACAGCACATGATCATATTGCAACGTTAATAGCAGGAAATAACATCTCTTACACTTACAATGGGCATGTCCTAGGCAGCGTCACTAATGGTGCTAATAGCTATAGCATTGATCCTACCAATAACAATGCCGTTGTCTTCAATTTTGATTTTGGAGGAGGCAGTGGAAGTCTTGCAAATGGAAGCTATATTAAATTCCAAACAACACAAGCAACACCTCAAGTATGGCAAATAGGTGTCTCTGGTGGCATTGAAGGAGGCAGTTTCAATCTCGGTAATGAAGCTACGGTACAGGTGAATGGTGTAACGGATGCTTTGAGTACAAGCTCTATTAAAGGCACATTTTATGGTAGCAACGCTGAGGCAGTTGGCGGGACATTTAAAGCAACATCAGGAACAAGCACCGCTTCAGGTGTCTATAAGGCGGCCAAATAATGAAACTCTCCCATATCGTAGCAATTGCACTGCTTGGAACACACCTTTATGCTCAAGACGTTTCCTCTAAAGAGCTGTATGACTCAGCGCAAAAAGCATACGCACAAGGTGATTTTGCCAAAGCGTACCCTCTTTTTGAACAACTCTTTGAACAAACACCCAACAGTGCTGAAATCAACTTTTTTGTAGGTCGTTGTGCCTTAGAATTACGCCAGTATGATGATGCTATTGCCGCATTTGATCGCGTTTTGATGCTCAATCCAAAGCATACGCGTACGCACCTTGAACTGGCACGCCTTTACTTTGAACGCCAACAGTTAGAATTTGCACAAACCGAACTTGATCTTGTCCTCAATGAGCAACTGCCCAATGATATACGTGATGTTGCAACCGCATTTAAGCGCCAGATCAATGAACGTATCAGTCCTCATAAATTTGCAGGAGCCCTCATTGTGGGTGGTGGATACGATAGCAACGTAAACAATGACATTGGCTCTAAAGAGTTCATTCTACCTTCACTCAACATTCCACTCTCGGGAGACAAAAAAGAGAAAGACGGCTACGGCTTTTCAACATTTGTGCTTAACCACAGTTATGACTTTGGCGAGCGTGGTGGATGGAGTTTAGAAGATAGCTTCGTAGCTTATGATAAGCTCTATTCCCAATCAAGCAAAAATAATCTGGTGTTATTGGCACTCTCGAGTGCACCAACATGGAGTGAAAATAACTACAAAATAGCGCTACCTGTAACGTTTGATCGTGTTTACATTGATGGTAGAGGTTACCTTTACAATATAGGAGCTGGTATAAAAAACAGCTACCTCATCGATCCACTCTCTCAAATTGAGGGAGGGTACAGCTTTAAACGTGGGTATTACAATGAAGAGACACATGATGTCAATGCACATCTACTTTTTGCAAACTACCGACGTGTCATAGGCGAAAATCTCTTTGCACTAGGACTTCACACAAGCTACGGTATCAATAAAGAGGTTGAGTCAGTACGTACGGATGTGCAAAACAAAGAGTGGAAATATGGGCTTGATCTCTCAAAAGAGTTTACCAAAACATTCAGAGGTTCGCTTGGTTATACGCGAACTTCAACCGATTATGATGATGTTGATGCACTTTTTCTTACCAAACGCCAAGACGACAAAGATCAATATGAGCTCTCCTTGGATTACACGCTGCAAAAGAACCTCGCACTTGGCATGAGCGTCATGTACAGCGACAACCATTCCAACCACGATCCGTATGATTATGACAAAATCAATGCACTTGCTAGCATTATGTGGACATTTTAACACATGCGTAAAAGCCTTACACAGCTTCTTTTCACCTTTATGGTTATGGGAAGCTGTAGCGTAGGCTATCTCTATTTTAACACCTTTTGGCAACCCTTTGAGTACAAGATCAAAGATCTGATGCTTCAAAGCAGAGGCGAGATTGTGGGTGATGAGAACATTGTGATCATTGATATTGACGAGAAGAGTCTTAAAGCTTTGGGACAATGGCCATGGAGCAGAGATAAAATTGCCAAATTGTTGCAAAATCTCTCTGATCTTGGCGTTGCCATTATTGGATTGGATGTTGTCTTTGCAGAAGCCGATAACAGCTCACCCCAACGCGTTTTAAAACAATTAGGACTTCCTTATCAAACCTTGCCCGATTACGATGCCATTTTTGCACAAACCATTGCACAAACCCCTACAGTTATCGGCTACGTTTTTGCGCTCACACCTGATGCGATGGAGCCCGAAGGTCATCCAAAGTCAGCCGCCATCATCATTGAGCAAAACCGACCTGAACACTCATCACTCATCAAGCCTTACCGTGCTATTTTAAACATTCCACCGATTCAAAAACAAGCCTATTCCAGTGGCTATTTCAATACCATCCCCGATAGTGATGGCATTGTAAGGAGTATTCCGTTGGTGATGGAATACGATGGTGTACTCTACCCATCGCTTAGCCTTGAAATGGTGCGTATCGCATTGGGCGAAAAGAAGATTAACATTGTTTATGATGAGAGTGGACTTCATCATATTGAAATTGGTGAGCACATCATCCCTACCGATTTTTTCGGACGTTTAATGGTTAATTACCGCGGAAGCCAACACAGTTACGAGTACATTTCAGCCATTGATATCTATAATAACAGCGTCAATCCGCTCCAAATCAAAGATAAAATCGCCCTTTTAGGTACATCCGCTGCGGGATTGCTTGATCTAAGAAGTACCCCTTTTGAGAGTGTTTATGCGGGCGTAGAGGTCCATGCCAATGCCATTGATAACATTTTACACCAAGACTATATTGCAAAGCCCATTTGGACGGTTGGAGTCGATCTTATTAGCCTCATAGTACTTTGCCTCGTTACCTTAGCAATTCTGCTAGTACCCAGTGCGCTTTTTAGTTTCGTAGCACTTGTCATGCTCAATCTTTGTGTGGTTTTCACACACTACTACAGTATGATTTATCAAGGGGTGTTGTTTCATACCACCTTACCATTGGTGGCGATCAATGTTCTCTTTATCGTCGGGCAAGCCATTAATTATTTTCTTGAAATTAGGCAAAAAGAGCTTATCAAACACAAATTTGCAAGCAAAGTAAGCCCTGCTGTTATGAATAACATTCTCTCAAGTGAAAAGGATATTTTGCAAGGTGTTGAAAAAGAGATCACGATCTTTTTCTCCGATATACGCAATTTTACGGCTATCTCCGAAGCGGTGGGCGATCCAAAACATCTCATTCATCTTATGAATGCCTATATGGATCCAATGAGTCAAATCATCATTCGTTCAGGCGGTACGGTTGATAAATTTATTGGAGATGCCATTATGGCATACTGGAACGCACCTCTTAGCATGAAAGATCATGCGGATAAAGCCGTTACTGCGGCATTGCAACAACTACACCATCTTAAATCCCTTAATGCCGAACTCAAAGCCACCCCTGAATTTGCTAAAATCGCTTCCATGTCTGAAGCTAAAGCTATGCCTATCATCGACATTGGCATTGGTATCAATACAGGTGTTGCGATTGTGGGCGAGATGGGAACCAGTAACCGAAGCGACTATACCGTTATCGGCGATGCGATTAATCTAGGCTCTCGCTTAGAGTCTTTGTGCAAGTATTACAATTCACATCTAACGATCTCTCACTTCACCAAAGCTAAGTTGAAAGGCTCTTATATCTTTCGCTTTTTAGATTTAGTCACGGTTAAAGGAAAAAATGAGCCTGTTGAAGTGTGGCAAATCCACGACTTTGACACGCCTCAAGAAGAGTCACTTTACTCAGTCCGTTATGAAGAGCTCCAAGAGGAGCTAAAGCTTTATCATGAAGCGATTGCCCTCTACAAAGAGACACACTTTGACGAAGCACTGAGCTGTTTTGAAGCGTTGCAAAAGAGAGAGAATAAAACCAATGAAGCGATTTATTCCATTTATATCGAGCGCTGTTCACACTATATTGACTTTCCGCCTCTTGCATTTAACGGTGTCTTTGTGCACACAACTAAAGGATAACTATGAGTTATATTCGTATTTTAGGCGCTCAAGGAAGTAGATCGAAAGAGTCTTTTACAACCTGTATTCAAGTGACAAAAAATACACTCATTGATGCGGGCAATATTATGCACGCTCTTGGTGATGAAGCATTGCATATCAATCGTATTTTTTTCTCCCATGCCCATTTAGACCATATCATCGACACAGCGTTTATGATTGACAATTTTTTTGTCAATCGAACAGAGACACTTTCGCTTTATGGACTTCCCCACACCATTGAAGCATTGAAAAAGCATCTTTTTAACGATGTACTCTGGCCTGATTTCAGTCAAATTCACCTCGTCAATTCTACAATCCCTGCCATTACCTATGTTGAGATAGAAGTCAATCAACCATACATGATTGAAGAAGGCATTACCCTCACCCCTTTTGAAGCCAATCACACAGTTCCTTGCTGTGGTTATATCATCACCCAAAATAATAGTAGCGTACTCTTCTCTGGCGATACGTTTCACAATGATGCTCTTTGGCAGTTACTTAATAAAAAGCCTGAAATTAAAGCGCTGATTATTGACGTCTCATTTCCCAATCGCTTTGTAAAAATTGCAACGGAAAGCAAACATCTCACACCCCATTTTTTAAAAGAAGGGTTACAAAACCTCAAACGAGATGATCTGCATATCTATATCAACCATCTTAAACCTTTCTACGCAGAGCAGATTGCACATGAACTTTATGCTATAGGTATCTCAAAAGATGCTATTTTGAATGATGGTGAAAGTATAGAGCTTGCGACAGGAGTCTTAAGCGCTAACGTCCCAAACAGTGTCGATGAACGCGTTCACAAACTCACCGAAATCGGCACAGCACTTTCTGCCAATGAAAGCCTTGATGTCTTACTAGAAATGATTGTTACAGAAGCTAAAAACCTCACGGGTGCAGACGGAGGAACACTGTATCTACTGGAAAATGATGAACTTCGTTTTAAAGTAATCCAGACAGACTCTTTAACGATCAAAATGGGAGGAACCAGTGGAAAAATCACTTGGCCACCGCTCCCACTTTACCTTGAAAATGGTGTTCCTAACAAAGCGATGGTTGCTGCAACCTGCGCACTTGAAGATCGTCTGGTTAATATTTCAGATGTGTATGAAGCGATAGGCTTTTCGTTTGAGGGAACCAAAAAATTTGATCAAGGCACAGGCTATCGTTCTAAATCCATGCTGGTTATTCCCATGAAAAATCATGAACGTGAAATCATCGGCGTTTTGCAACTGATCAATAAAATGGATCCGCAAACACATGACGTAATAACCTTTGATACGGAAGATGAAAAGATTACACTCTCGCTTGCTTCGCAAGCTGCCATTGCCATTACCAACACATCGCTTATTCAAGGCCTTGAAAATCTTTTAGAGTCTTTTTTGAAAAGCATCATTTTTGCTATCAGCAAAAAATCACCCTATACCGCTGGACATATCAAGCGTATGGTAAAACTAAGCGTTATGATCGCAGAAGCCATCAATAAAGATACAACGTTTTATGCCCATAAACACTTTAGTGCCGAAGAGATAAAACAGATCAACTTTGCAGCGCTCATGCATGACATTGGAAAACTCGCTACTCCTGAGCAAATTATCGATAAAGCAACAAAGCTTGAGACTTTATGTGATCGTATTAACCTTATTGAAAACCGCATAAAAACACTTGAGAAAGCACTGCATGTCAAACTTTTAGAAGATAAATTCGCGCTCTTAGAAGGGAAAAAAGAAGGTGACATCGCTACGCTAGAAGAAGCCTATGCCAAAGAGATTCAAATGTTGCATGAAGCTTTTTTACTCATTCAAACCAGCAACAAAGGTGACGCATTTCTTACCGATGAAGGCGTTGCTAAAATCCAAGCACTTGCAAAAAAGCAATGGCATATTGGAGATGAAAACTACACTCTTCTCACCGAAGATGAAGCCTATCATCTTAGCACTCAAAAAGGGACACTCACCTACGAAGAGCGCGAAATCATCAATGCACATGCAAAACTCAGCGTCGATATTTTAAACCGTCTCCCTTTCCCTAAAAAATACCAACAAATCCCTCAAATTTCAGGCAATCACCATGAAAAAATTAATGGAAAAGGTTATCCACAAGGACTTAAGGGTGAAGAAATCAGCTTTGAAGCACGCATTTTAGCCATTGCTGATATTTTTGAAGCCTTAACAGCAAGTGATAGACCCTATAAAGCAGGTATGCCACTCTCCGTAGCCATGAAAATTCTCTACACTATGGCGCAAGAAGGCGATCTTGATAAAGAACTCGTCAAATTTTTCTATACCTCAGGCATCTATAAGGAGTACGCAAAAACCTTTTTACCACAACGCTCTATCGATGAAATCACATTGGATTTTAATCATTTATAGCCACAAGATTATTAAGACGCTCAATATCATGAAACGTAAGGTTCCCCGTAATATTTAAAATACTCACATAAGCATTGATAAGCGTATAAACAGCATCAATTAATTTAAATTGGGTTTCATAAAGTTTTGTCTTGGCATCTTCTAAATCAATTAAATTCTTCAATCCATGCTCATACCCTTTTTGAACAGAATAAAGATAAAGCGTAGCAGAGTTTTTGGCATCTTTTTGCAATATAATGTCTTGCAATGCTGATTCATAATTGATTCTAAGCTCTTCATATTTGAGCTTAATAGTGCGTTTTTGATCCGACAAATCTTCTCGTGCCGCATTGAGTAACAATCGGCTCTTTTCAATCTGTGAATCGACTTTGCCTCCTTGATAAAGTGGCACTTTAAAAGATAATAAGATACGACTATCTTTCTCGTAGTCTACGCTAACATCGTCCGTTTCATATTTTGTATGAGAGAGACTTAAATCTAAAATTGGATAATGCCCGTATTTAGAAGCTTCAACCTCTTTTTCATATATTTGTGTACTGAGCTGACTCATTTTAATATCGGGGTTGCTACTCAAGTCCTGTTCTGGTATAAAATGGAGAAAAGATGAAATATCAAGTGTATCAAACGAAACAATGGGGATATTACCAATTTCCAGACCAATCAGTGTTTTGAGTTTCATTTTAGAAAGAGCAAGCATCTGTTCTTGTTTATGAAGAATGATTTTAGACTGCTCATAAGCTAATTTTGACTCTAATAAATCCATTTTATTTGAAAGTTGAAGATCTAACTTTTCCATAATTTGCTGGTATCGTAAAAAGTTTGTTTTAACGTATGACTCTGCAACTAAAACACTATTTTGATATTTTAAAACAGAAATATAAGCATCTGCCACTTTATAAGCCAAATCTTGCTCTTGCTTAGAAAGATAGATACGTGCCGAATCTGCTTTAAGTTGTGCACCTTCTATTTGAGCTACTATCTCAGGTCGATACAAAACTTGTGATGCTGTAATCGAAGCGGAATTGTAACGCTCTTTAGTTTTGAAATGGAATAAATTATCTTTATATTCTCGATTAGAGTTATCAAACGAAGCATATATTTGTGGGAAAAGTTGAGACTCTGCTTGTTTAATATCTTCTGTTTTTGCATCCACCTGATAGCTAACCGATTTTAATTTTGTTTCATAATTGAGTGCTCGCTTGTACGCTTCACTCAATGTTGGAAACGTATCATTGGCGTTACCATGTAAACCCATTAAACTTATCATCAAAAAAGATACATACCGCATGTTCATATTTCTACTCTTCATTAAAACTACGACTAAGCATATCAAAAAATGGTTTCATCAGATAACTAAGTGCTGTTCTCTCTTCGGTTTTAATCATGACTTCTACTGGCATACCCGCAACTAAAGAAAATTGATATCCTTTAAGCTGTTCATATCCACTAGGCGTGAGCTCTAATTTCACTTCATAATAAGGCATACCTGTTCTTTGATCTGTTAAACTATCCGCAGAGACATGCACAACCTTTGCTTCCAATACATTGGTATATTTTGTATTAAACGCTGAAAAGCGAATATCTGCCAATAGATGAGGATGAACTTTATCAATATCTGTTGTTTGAATTTTTGCACTAATCATGAAATGTACATTATGTGGAACAATATCCATAATAGGTTTTCCCGCAGCAATAACGCCACCTATCGTATGCATTTCCAACCCAATTACAACGCCAGTAATAGGCGCTTTAACAACCAATCTCTCTGATGTGTCTTTCATTGCAACCATTCTTGATCGCAATTCCGAAAGCATGTTTTTAGTTGTAACAAGCTCATCGAACGTTTTATCTTGTATCTCTTTTTGACGCGCTAAAAATTGAGATTGTAATTCATTCATTTGCTCTTTTGCTTTTGCGATTTCGGCTTGTGAATTGGCTATATCGCCTTCAATCATCGCTTTTTCTTTCATCAATTCACGTATTTTTAACTTATCAATCAATTGTTCCGCTAAAAGTATTTTCCACTCTTCAATCTCTTCATTGATCGCTTTAAGTCGAATAAATTTACTCTGGAGTAACGCTGTAATCCCCTCTGTGTAGCGCAATAACTGGGTTGTTCTTTGTTCCGTAATGCGGGCATCGTTGATGATCATTTTTTGTTTAAGCTCAAAAATTTGCTTCTGCGTGCGTATCGTATTGAGGAGTTCAGGAGTTTGTTCTTGTGCCAAAAGCTCTTCTGAAAATTTTATCTCGTTGAAAGCATTGATTTGAGACTCTAACCTAGATTCTAAAACAAGTGCCTCACAATACTGGTTTATTAAGATATGCAATTGCGATGAAACACTACTGTTTTGAAATTTTAGAAGTACTTGCCCTTCATTAACACTATCGCCATTGCGTACTAAAATCTCTTCTACAATGCCACCTTCTAAATGCTGAACCGTTTTCTTATAAATATCTGCTGATACGCTCCCCGTTGCAACAATGGCACTTGAGAGAGGCGCTATAGCCATCCACCCACCGATAATACAAAATACCACTATAATAACAGCCACTCCAAAGCGAATTAAATGTTGATCATTATCATCGGGTCGTAAGTTATTTTTCCGCATTATTAAGCCCTTGCCGTGGAGGGTTGCAGTTTTTGTAAAACCTCTTGCGTAGGGCCATAAAGCTGAAGTTGTCCTTGTTGTAATAGCAGTAATTTATGCGTTACTTGTAACACATGGGGACGTTGCGTAATGATAATAACCGTTGTTCCTTTGGCGTGTAATGCTTTAATGGCATCAATCAACGCCACTTCCCCAACATCATCCAAATTAGAATTTGGTTCATCCAAAACAACAATGACGGGTTCCCCGTAAAGAGCCCGTGCTAGTCCAATACGCTGGCGCTGACCTCCCGAGAGTGTTGCCCCTCCGTTGCCAATACGCGTATTATAGCCATCAGGAAGTTTTAAAATCATCTCATGCACCCCTGCTGTTTTAGCAGCTTCCACTACCTTCTGTGCATCTAACTCGAAAAAACGGCTAATATTTTCACTGATCGTTCCTTCAAAAAGCTCTATATCTTGGGGTAAATATCCAATATACTGCCCTAAAAAAACTTTGTCCCACTGTGCGATATCTGCCATATCAAGCCTGACTTTTCCTGATGCCAAAGGCCAGATGCCAAGAATTGCTCGTGCTAAACTAGATTTTCCAGCTGCACTAGGACCAATAATACCAACCACTTCTCCTTTTGTAATATGCAATGAAACACCTTTTAAAGAAGCTTGCTTTGAAGTAGGAGGAACAACAACAATGTTTTCGAGTAAAAGCTCTCCCGTAGGAGCAGGCAAAGCCATCGGTTTTTCTTGGTGTGGAAACTCTTTTAAGAGATAGGATAACTTTTTATAAGAGCTTCTTGCTTGACTAAAACCTTTCCAGCTTGAAATCATTAAATCAAGTGGTGCTAAAGCTCTACCCATAATGATGGATCCCGCAATCATCATACCAGATGTTATTTCGGCGTGAATTGCAAGATAACCGCCTAACCCAAGAATTAAAGATTGAAAAAGAAGTCGAGATGATTTGGTAATATTCATCCAAAAACCAGCATTATCACTGGCAATCATTTGTGCATTTAAAAATCCAAAATATTTTTTTTGCCATAGCTTTTGAATCTCATTTTGCATTCCCATGGCATAAATCACTTCTGCATTTCTTAAACTATTGTCAAGAAAAGCATTGGATGCCCTATTGAGTTGATTAGCCTCTTCTAACTTCTTTTTCGTTTGCTTTTCATTCATAAAAGCAAAAATAACTAAAACAGTTCCAGCAAAAAGGGAGAACCAGCCAAAATAAGGATGAAATAAAAATAAAATTCCGCTATAAATCACAATCCATGGTGCATCAAAAAATGCAAATAATCCATTACCTGTCAATGATTGTCGAATATACCCAAGATCATTAAAGGGCATTGAAGAGGCTTTATCAGGTGCTTTATTGGCTAATAAAAAAATGGATTCAAAAATTCTATCGCTTAATATATTATCCATTTTATTACTCATGCGTACTAAAATGCGTGATCGTACAATTTCAAGTATTGCCATTACGATAAATAGGATGACTATAAGCAAAGTTAACATCCACAGTGTACTTTCACTTCGACTAAGCATAACACGATCATACAATTGCAACATATAAAGAGGAGATGCCAATTGTAATAGATTAATAAAAAAACTAAAAAGCCCCGCATAGATTAACGATTTTTTTGTTTCAAAAAAAACTTCATGTATCTCTTGTCGTGGAACACTTGAGTGAGGCATTACACTCCTTTATTCTCTTCGTCGTCATTTAAATGATATAAAAAGCTCATTTTAACACAAAAATAGATTTTCTTAATAAAAATTAAAAATATTTGATATATAATCATACTTTAACTATTTTTGCTTACAATTCTTAAATATTTCTAATAATTTTAGCAATACCCTACATGAGGAATCATAATGAGTAATTACACTTCAGCGGGCACAGTGTCACTTGTTTCTCAGTCATCCGATAGCAATACCAATACACTGGTATCAGGAGTCAAATGGGGAGGAGCACAAGGCACTGGCACAAGTTTAAGCTTTAGTTTTCCTTGGACAACCAATTCAACAGCATTATGGTCGAGCGACTATACGGCAACTTCAGAACCTTATGCCGCTGGACATTATGGATTAAATGCAAGCCAAATGGTAGCTGCTGAAAATGCTTTACAAAGCTGGGCAGATGTGGCAAATCTAACCTTCACTGAAGTAGCAGAAAGTGGGACAGAAGTAGGTGATATTCGCTTTGCCTTTTCTTCTGATGTTGCTGACGCAGGAGCTTGGGGATGGAGTTACTTCCCTACTAACACATCCTCTTTAGGTGGCGATATTTGGATTAGTACCAGTTTGACAGGTATTAATATGGATTTTTCACAGGGAGGCTATGGACTAATGTCTCTTATCCATGAACTTGGTCATGCATTAGGTCTAAAACATCCTGGTGATTATTACAATGGAGCCGAAGCAGGCCCATATCTGCCTACTGCAACCGATAATCAACTCTATTCTATTATGTCCTATAACTCCCTTTCACATGACTGGTGGTATGATACACAGGAAAGTAAATTTTATTACAATGTTTATGCTGAAACACCTATGGTATATGACATTGCCGCAATGCAATATCTTTATGGTGAAAATACAACCACAAATACAGAAGACAATGTCTATTCATATGATGATCGAGCCCCTTTTCGACTCTCTATTTGGGATGCAGGTGGTCATGATACGATTTCTGTCGCTAACTCGACACACAGCTCATTGATTGACCTTAATGGAGGTAATTTTTCAAGTATTCAAACCAGTCGTTTTTATAACTACTATGGTATTAGTAGCACTCTTGATGGAACTTACAATCTTGGCATTGCAGAAGGTGCTATTATAGAAGATGCTATTGGAGGCAATGCCAATGATACACTCATAGGTAATGAAGTCAATAATAATTTAAGAGGCAATGCAGGCAACGATACCATCAATGCAGGTGCAGGCAGCGATACATTAGTTGGTGGAGTTGGTAATGATACAATGCTAGGTGGAGCAGGTGATGATCTTTATTATGTCGATAGTATCAATGATACAATTTATGAAACAACGACAACTTCAAACGCTATAGATGCAGGTGGCTCTGATTTTATTTTTAGTACGGTAAGTTGGACGCTAGGAAATTATTTTGAAAATCTTCGTTTAAATGGCTCAGGGGCTATTAATGGAATTGGGAATTCTTTAAACAATACCATCTATTCAGCAAATGGAAACAATGTTTTAAATGGTGAAGCAGGCACCGATTCACTCTCTTATATCTATGCCACAACTGGAATTACTATGAATCTAGGACTGACAACAGCTCAAGTGACAGGTGGTTCAGGTACAGATACGGTGCTCAATTTTGAAAATCTATTTGGTTCTAATTACAATGATATTCTATCAGGAAACAGTGCAAATAATATCATTAATGGTAATATAGGCGATGATACCATAAGCGGTGGTGCGGGCAACGATTCTATCAATGGTGGTACAGGCAATGATACCATTAATGGTGGTGCGGGCAATGACACTCTTAATGGTAGTCTTGGCACTGATACCCTTTCATATTATGATGCAACTGCTGGAATTTCTATTAATCTAGGACTGACGACCCAAGCGACAGGAGGCTCAGGCACAGATACAATTTTCAATTTTGACAATATACTTGGATCTAACTACAATGATGTTTTAACAGGTAGTACTGCTAATAATGTCATTTATGGTTACAATGGCAATGATACCATCTACGCGGGTACTGGAAATGATACGATGCTAGGAGGAGCAGGCAATGATACCTATTTTGTAGATAGTGTCAATGATCTGGTTTATGAAACAACGACTACGGCAAGTTCTATCGATGCAGGTGGTTCTGATTTTGTTTTTAGTACAGTAAGTTGGACATTGGGAAATTATTTTGAAAATCTTCGTCTATTTTCATCAAGTGCTATTAATGGGACAGGGAATGCACTTAACAATACTATTTATGCAGGTGATGGTAATAATATTTTAAACGGTAGCGCAGGTACAGATACACTTTCATATTACTATTCAACTGCTGGAGTTACAGTTAATATTGGAATTACAACCGCCCAATCAACAAGCGGCTCTGGCACAGATACAGTGCTCAATTTTGAAAATCTTTTTGGTTCTAACTATAATGATGTTTTAACAGGTAATACTAGCAATAATTCCATTTACGGCTACACTGGCAATGATATCATTAACGGTGAACTAGGGAATGATACTATGCTAGGTGGAGCAGGCAATGATACCTATTTTATAGATAGTGTCAATGATCTGGTTTATGAAACAACGACTACGGCAAATTCTACCGATGCAGGTGGTTCTGATTCTGTGATTAGCACGGTAAGCTGGACATTGGGAAATTATTTTGAAAATCTTCGTTTAAATGGTTCAAGTGCCATTAATGGGACAGGGAATGCACTTAACAACACCATCTATTCAGGCGATGGTAATAATGTTTTAAATGGTGGAGCAGGTGCAGATACGCTTTCGTATTACTATTCAGTTGCTGGAGTTACAGTTAATATTGGGATTTCAACTGCCCAATCCACAGGTGGCTCTGGTACAGATACAGTGCTCAACTTTGAAAATATGCTTGGCTCTAACTATAATGATATTTTAACAGGCAATGCAAGCAATAATTCCATTTACGGTTATGCAGGCAATGACTCCATAATTACAGGTGCAGGTAACGATACTTTAGTGGGTGGCGAAGGCAATGACGTACTTACAGGTGGGGTGGGAAATGATATCTTCTTCCTTAATAGCACACTAAATGTTTCAACCAATCTAGACACTATCACAGATTTTACAGCAAGTGATGATACTATTTGGCTAGAAAATGGAATTTTTACAGCACTGTCTACAACAGGTACATTATCATCTGACTACTTTATCACATCAAATACGGCTTTGGACAATAACGATTATGTATTATACGATCAAACATCAGGTGCTCTTTATTATGATGCTGATGGCAATGGTGCAACTGAAGCTATTCAAATTGCACTTCTTGGTGTTGATACACATCCTACGATTACTTACGCCGACTTTACAGTCGCGTAATTTTGCACAAATGGCTATCGTAAAATATCTATACTATGACGCGATAGCCTGCCCCTTTCCTTGCCACAATTAAGTTTTAACGATTTTTTAACACGTTTTGGGTATAATCCTTAGTTCTACATTATTTTGAAAACAAAGGACATCCCTTATGACCACCGTTTTATTGGTTTTACAATTTGTATTAACCGCTATTTTAACTGTTTCTGTACTGCTTCAAAAAAGTTCATCTATTGGTCTTGGCGCTTACAGTGGAAGCAATGAATCCCTTTTTGGTGCAAAAGGACCAGCAGGCTTTATGGCAAAATTTACTTTTATCGTTGCAACACTTTTCATTGTAAATACACTCGCTTTGGGTTATTTTTACAACCAAGATAAAAAAGTATCTATTGCGGAAGATATCAAAATTGAAAAAAGCGTTGTTCCAAGTGTTCCAGCACCCGTGACATCTGCTCCATCAGCCCCAGAAGCTCCAGTATCTAAATAATCTCTCATGAAATCCTTTTGGCTTCTCTTGTGTTTAAGTGTGATGGTATGGGCAGATGCCCATATCTTCATCTACCATCGCTTCAACGATCAACGATATCCCACTACCAACACAACGCTTGAAGAATTACGTAGAGAATTTGACTACTTCAAAAAGAATGGCTATGAGATCATTCCACTTGAAAAGCTTGTCACAGCACTTCACAACAAAGAGAATATCCCTGATAATTGGGTTGTGCTCACCATTGATGATAACTATAAAAGTTTTTATGAGCATGGTTTAGCGCTCTTTAAAGAATACAACTACCCTTTCACTATGTTCGTTTATGTAGGAGCTACGGAGCAAAAATACGGTGACTATATGAGTTGGGAACAGCTCAAAGAGATAGCCAAATATGGCTCTTTAGAGTTTCACTCCATGAATCACCCGCATATGACAGAGCTTAGCGATGAGGCATTGAAAAAAGATTTTGATGAAGGCTTAAGCTTATTTGAAAAACGTCTTGGTATTAAACCTCGTTACTTCTCTTACCCTTTTGGCGAATTTAGCCCACGGGTAAAAGCTATTGCCGCAAGTTATGGTTTTGAAGCTATTTTAAATCAAACAATGGGCGCAGTCGCTTCTTTTAGCGATCCGCTTGATTTAGACCGCTCAGCGCTTGTGGGTAAAAGTAATTTAGAGGGATTTTTAAAGTATAAAGCACTTGAGGCAATATGGTATGAGCCTACCGTTTTATTAAGTGATGGAAAACTCAAGTCATTACATGTTAAAGCTGGAACCAATGCAACTAAGGGTGGTATTTACATCAGCGAACATGGTTATTCTGAGGTGAGTTTAAGTGATGGTGTATTTCAAGCAGAACTCAATAAAATACTCACCAAAGATCGTACACGTGTTATTGTCTCTGTGGGAAATAAAATCTCAACAAAATTGCTTGTCAAAGACAAGTTTAGTAAATAATTTCAACTTACAAAGAGGTACAAAATGGAACTAAGTAAAGTATATGCTGAACAAAAAGAGCATATGGAAAAATGTATCGCGGCACTCAAACGTGACTTTATGACCATTCGTAGTGGTAAGGTCTCTATCTCAATTTTGGATAATATCCATGTTGATTATTATGGAACACCAACAGGCCTTAGTCAAGTTGCAACCGTTTTAGCAACCGACGCAACAACTATTACGATTTCTCCTTGGGAGAAAAAAATGCTTAGAGAGATCGAAAAAGCAATCATGCAAGCCAATATCGGGGTCAATCCAAACAACGATGGTGAAAGCATTAAACTTTTCTTCCCTCCAATGACAACCGATCAAAGAAAAGAAGGTGCGAAGCAAGCCAAAGCAATGGGTGATAAAGCAAAAATTGCCATTCGCAACGTTCGTAAAGATTCTAATGACCAAGTTAAAAAATTGGAAAAAGATAAACTTATCACGGAAGATCAGTCTAAAAGAGGACAAGATGAAGTGCAAAAAATCACCGATGCAGCCGTTCAAAAAGTTGATGATCTCGTGAAAGAAAAAGAAGCTGAATTACTTAAAATTTAAGGGCAACCATGCAAATCGAACAAATTTACAAAGACGCTAATGCCCTTTTAGAGGGACACTTTCTACTGAGCAGCGGTAAACACTCTCGCTACTATCTACAAAGTGCAAAAGTACTTGAAGATCCTAAAGTTGCAGAAAAACTGGCTGTTGAACTGGCACGTATGATTGAAGAGGCACACCTTGAAATCGACACCATCTGCTCTCCAGCATTGGGTGGTGTTTTAGCAGGTTATGAACTCGCACGTGCCCTTGGTAAACGTTTTATTTTTGCGGAGCGTGTGAATGGTGAGATGACCATCCGCAGAGGCTTTGAAGTGAAAAAAAGTGAAAAAATCCTTGTCTGTGAAGACATCATTACCACAGGTGGCTCCGCTTTAGAAGCCGCAAAAATTGCTGAGAGTATGGGTGGAATCATCGTTGGCTTTGCCGCTCTTGCAAACCGTGGCTTCTGTAAACGCGTAGGAAGCGATCTTGTGGGTAAACCTACCTGCAAACTTCCAAACGATGCACCATTTTTTGCGTTGGCTGATTTTGAATTTGACATTTATGAGCCAAGCGAGTGCCCTTTATGTAAAGAAGGAAGCGTGGCGTATAAACCAGGCAGTAGAGGAAACTGATTTATAATGCGATGGAGAGAGACCAAAAAAGGGGGTAAGAAAGAGCCAAAAAGCTCTTTGCCTTCTTATGCCATCGCACCCTTTCAAAGACGATTAAAAGCATTTGTTATTGATTCTTTTATGCTTTTAATGCCCATTCTCTACATTGTTTTTTATCTGATTTATGGCTCACGTGAAGGCTTTGCAGCGCATATGGTTCAAGGTTGGCTTCTGATTCTTATTCCTTATGGCATTATCACGCTCATTTTTCTCAAACGCAGTGGTCAAACTCCAGGGTATAAAGCGTATGACTTAAAACTCATTGATTTGAAAAGCCAACAATGTGCTTCGATAGTACAACTTTGTGTGCGTTATTGTTTAATGCTTCTCACCGCTTTTACCATCTTTGGACTCTTTGTGCCATTGATGCGCAAAGACAAACTCTCTCTTTATGATCTTGGAAGTCGTAGTGCTCCTGTTTGTAAGTGAGCATCCATGATCTTTTTTAAAATTTCGGGCTTTTTCTTTTTTTACTTTGTCGTTACGGGTGTTTACGTTATCTTTATGCCGAAAATCTTACAGACACTAGGATACAGCGCACCGCAAATTGGGGCTATTTTTGCACTGGCTCCTTTAATGCGTTTTTTTGTCCCTTTTTTCTTTCTCAAACATTTTGAACTCACGCAAAAAGTCTTTTATACAGCTCTGGGTGGCGCATTTTTTGCCATTGTGATGTTTTACCCAACCATTCACCATTTTTACCTCTTTATGCTCCCAAATATGCTTTTAGGTGCCTGTTTAGGTATGATCTTACCTTACGTTGAAACCTATGCGATGGAACATCTTCAAAAAGAGCGCTTTGGAAAATCTCGTCTTTTTGGTTCGATTGGTTTTATGCTGATTGGTATTATATTAGCACGCCATTTAGAAGACTACACTAACGGATTGCATTTCTTGCTTCTTGGGATTAGTTTAACTGCCTTTTTTGCCTACTGGCTAACCCAGAACAACCCTGTTTTTAGTGCACCACATGCGAACAAGGAAGAGGCATTTAATTTTTCACATGCAAAGTATTTATGGCTCAGCCTATTTCTCTTGCAAGTGAGCTTTGGCGCATTTTATAACTTCTTTACCATTTATGAGACAGCCCATGGCATTAGCCTTGAGGTGACCAGCTATTTGTGGGCTTTTGGAGTCATTTGCGAGATTATCCTTTTTTATTTTCAAGCACCTCTTTTGAAACGCTTTAGCCTTTTATCGCTGGTAAAACTAGGAGTATTTCTCACAGCCCTTCGCTGGTTTTTACTTTTTGCATTTCCTTCTTCCTTGTTTATCTCTTATGCAACGCAATCTTTACATGCATTTAGCTTTGCATTGCACCATACAGCAGCACTCAGCCTTTTGTACACACTGTATGTGCATAAAAAACTAGCGGCTCAATTTTACTATGGTTTTTCATTTGGTTTGGGAGGTTTTGTGGGAGCCTTGATTGCAGGTTATTTTTACGGAGAGTATCTTTATGTGTATGCCAGTTTCATTGCATTACTCTCACTTGGAAGCTTAATGCTTTTCAAGGAGAAAGAATAAAGTTTTTAATGTAAATTGTCTCGATCTCGTACCCAAAGGTATCTTCGAGCATTTCTATCAACTCTTGCTTCAAACGTTCTTTTCCACTTACTGTCTCTAAGCCATTAGCATCCATTGCATTCAAATACTGTAATACAGCATTTCTAACATTTTCCATATTGCCTTGAAGTGCTTTTTTACTGTTTGCACTTTTAAGTTTTAGAGCAATATCTGCCTTTAGGATTTTGTATTTTTGTGACCTTATATTAATATAAATGGTATCAAGACTGAGCTCTTTAATATCACTACTCGTATTCGTTGCAGCGCGCGAACTACTGGGAGAAGAGGTATATGAGGGTCTACTATCATCATCATTTAACATATAATTGATCGTAACGAAACCTACAATAATTAATAAAAGAATAAAACCTAAAGAGATTTTGAGTAGTTTTTCATTAAACATTTAGCGTTTACTCCACAATTTTTCATTGAGTTTAAATTCAGTGACAATGCCAAGAATCATCACCAAAAGTTCAAAATAGTCTTTGATGTAGTCAAATTCTAACAATGAACGTGATAATATCGGCTCAAAGAGCGGTTTGTTGTAATTCAAAGCTAAAAATAGTTTAGAATCAACAAATGAGAGATAAAGTGATTTGTCAATTTTTTTGCGAAACTGGACAATTTTTTCCATCAAAGCATGCGATAAAATATAACGGCTGTCGATTGGATCACTTCCATAAACAACAAAAAATTTCTCAAACTCCATGTGATCCAACTTCATCAACTCACCTCTTTGAAGATTCATACCTTGTATCCATGAACCTAAAACACCTAAACTTCGCTCGGCAATATCAGGTAGAACGACTACTTTTGAATGAAATGCTTTATTAAAATCTGCTACAAAGAAAAGTCCTTGAAAAATGTCAGTCCACTCCTCTTTGCCGTTTTTGGTACGTACTTTTTTCTCTACATGTAAGTCGCAAAAATGCACTTCAACACCCTCTATCGTACCACGAATAAGATCATTCCCCGAAAAACGATCATACGATTCAAGAAAGAGCTCACTTTGCTGGTATTCATGCTCATTGATTGAATTGGTTTTGTCATAAATCAATGAAGGATCAAGAAAATGGATAATCTTCTCAATCACCTGATCTTTGAAAAGTGAACCATAGCCAGCACTTTCATGGTGATAAATAAACATAAAAATGACCAATCCACCTATTCCTACAATAAGAAAAGCATGTAAAGGTTTTAAAAGTGTATTTTGAGTTAAGAATAAAAAGAGAAGTGCTGCAATAGCCAAAAGAATAGCAGCGGCTTTTTTAAGTGTAAGAATCGTGTGTAAACGTTTCTCTTCTAAGACCTTCAAAGAAGGATACATCGACTCGTAATAATAATCCAGCAAAGAAGCAAGATTTGGTTTCAAAGCTTACCTATTTTTGAAAAAGATTTTTCACGTCAACATTTTGGCGCTCATTTGCAGGAACGCTGAAAACCTCTTTACGATCATACTTCATGAAACTCGCCATAAAATTGGTAGGAAACATCTCTATAGCATTGTTATAATCCGTCACACTTTGATTATAAGCTCGTCTTGCTGCTGAGATTTGCTCTTCCAGTTCGTTAAGCGTTCCTTGTAGATGTAAAAAATTTTCATTTGCTTTAAGCGTAGGATAGTTTTCAACTGCAACCATAAGGTTTCCAAGCATAGAAGAGAGCTGCTTTTCCAACGCTATTTTAGTACTGTTGTCAAGATTGTCTTTGAGTGCCTGCGTGCGAAGTTCAGTGATTTTTTCAAGCGTAATACGTTCATGCACCATATATTCTTGAACACTCGCCACAAGATTTGGGAGAAGATCATACCGTTTTTTAAGAATCGCATCAAGCCCAGCAAAAATATTTTCAACTTGATTTTTTTTGGAGATAAGCGTGTTGTACATAAACACGATAATGAGAAGAATGACACCTGCAACAATCAAAAATGTTTCCATAGTAACTCCTTGTATTGCTCAAATGTATTATACGATTTTGCCGCCATTTTGGCGACAAAATCTTGAACATGTGAAAACTACTTAACGGCTCATACGTTTACGTACGGTTGGATCAAGGTATTTTTTACGAATACGAATGTTAATTGGTGTTACTTCCACTAATTCATCGTTTTCAATCCACTCAAGTGCTAGTTCTAGGTTCATTTTGCGTGGTGGAACGATTTTAATCGCTTCATCAGCACCACTACTTCTAACGTTACTTTGTGGCTTACCTTTAATTGGGTTAACATCAAGGTCATTTGGACGTGAATGCTCACCAATGATCATACCAGAGTATACTTTCATTTGTGCATCTACAAACAGTGTACCACGCTCTTGCAAGCTGAAGAGTGAATAACCCATTGCCGTTCCTGTTTCCATAGAAACAAGCGCGCCATTTTTGCGGTGTTCAACTTCACCACTGAGTGGGCGGAATTCTAAGAATGAGTGGTTCATAACACCCTCACCTTTGGTATCTGTCAAGAATTGACCACGGAAACCGATAAGTCCACGTGCAGGAATTTCAAACTCAATACGTGTTTGACCATCACCTGTTGGGTTCATCGCTTTCATCTCCGCTTTTTTACGACCCAATTTTTCGATAACAGCACCTGTAAATTCATCTGGCACGTCGATAACCAAATGCTCAAATGGCTCCATTTTAACACCATTTTCTTCTCTTACGATAACTTCAGGGCGACCTAGTGAAAACTCAAAACCTTCACGTCTCATGTTTTCAGCCAAGATGGTAATTTGAAGCTCACCACGACCTGAAACTTTAAATTTACCCTCGCCTGCACTCTCGTATTTCATCGCGATGTTTGTTTTCATCTCAGACTCTAAACGCTCAGCGATTTTGTTTGAAGTAACGTATTTACCATCAAGTCCCGCAAATGGAGAGTCATTAACGGCAAAAACAACCGAAAGGGTTGGCTCTTCGATGTGCAATGGATCAAGTGGCATAGGATTACTTGGATCAACCAAGCTATCGCCAACATCGAGGGTTTCAAAACCAGCAACCGCTACGATGTCACCACTCTCTGCTTCGTTAATATCAATTCTATCCAAACCATGAAAACCGATCAGTTTTGATACACGTCCACGTACTTGCTCGCCATCTGCTTTTGCAAGTAAAACGGTCTCATTTTTCTTAATCGTTCCGTTAAAAATACGTGCAATACCGATTTTACCAACATAGTTATCGTAGTCAAGGGTGAAAACTTGAAGTTGAAGTGGATTTTCTGCTTTTCCTGAAGGAGAAGGAACATGTTTGATGATCGTATCAAAAAGAGGCTCAAAATTTTTATTTTCATCACTCATGTTGTACTTTGCATAACCATCACGCGCTGCTGCATAAATGATAGGAAATTCAAGTTGATCTTCATTAGCACCAAGGGCTACTAAAAGGTCAAACACTTCATCAACAACACGTTCAGCATCAGCAGCAGGTTTGTCAATCTTGTTTACAACAACGATGGGACAAAGACCAAGGCTAAGTGCTTTTTTAACAACGAATTTGGTTTGTGGCATAACACCTTCTTGTGCATCAACAAGAAGTAAAACACCGTCAACCATTTTTAGAACACGCTCAACCTCACCACCAAAGTCGGCGTGGCCTGGAGTGTCGATAATGTTAATTTTTGTCTCTTTATAACGAATGGCTGTATTTTTAGAAAGAATGGTAATACCACGCTCTTTTTCAAGATCGTTACTGTCCATTGCTCTTTCTTCTACTTTTTGGTGTGCTGTATAGGTTCCTGATTGTTTCAACAGCTCATCAACTAAGGTCGTTTTTCCGTGGTCAACGTGTGCGATCACGGCAATATTTCTAAACTCTTGCAAAAAATTCTCCTCGTAAACTTTAACTTTTACATCTTATAAAACGTACGTGATTGGTGTAGTTTGATGAAGTAAATATGCTTCATTATACCACGTTCTTACTAAAATTAAAATATCCTTATATGTAAAACCATTTTGGCACTTATTTTTAAAAAATGGAATGAGTATTGCTTGTCAAAAGAGTGGAATTATCTCTAAAATCAACATTAAGGCAACGGCAATGCAAGATATTCTCTCTTTTGTTCAGGCTTCAAGCCCTTTAACTCTTGCGCCTTCTACAACCGAAACCATGAAAACTCAGGGCAATGATGGCTCATTTTCAGAAAGTTTTTTTTCAATGATTCTTGGACAATATACTGAAGAAAGCGAACAAACAGCACTCAGTGAACTAACGTCAGAGCTTCCTATAACAACACTAGGGGAAGGAACACTAGATCTTACCACAGAACAAGAAGCTAAAAGTATTGATGAACATCTTTTGGATGATCTTTTAAGTGTGGTCAATGCACTGCAACAAGACCCTCAAACAACAACCTTTCCAACACTCAATGCTTCTCCAACTTTAGAAAAACTTCTTGCCAGCGAAACAACACGCCAAGAATTTGCAAGTGTTAAAAGTGTGAGTGATTTGATGGATTTATCGCAAAAATACAATCTTGGATTGGAAAAAATATCTATTTCTACTGAAAGTGTTCAAAGCCTTCAAGCCAAATTTCCAACATTAGCGCAAAATAATTTTTTTGATGATCTTCAAACCGCTCTAAACACGGCACAAAGCACATTAGAGAGTGATGTGAGTTTACCCACAACGACTTCAAATGTCATGAATATTTTGGATAAACAGCCTACACAAGCACCAACAGCACCTGTAACGTCTATTTTAAGTGAACTTATCTCCAAAGAGATCACAACCGAACCTAAAAAAGTACAAACAACAGAACTTGATAACGCAGATAGTGGTGAAGTCTTGATTGAAGAAGAACCACTTAAAGTAAATGAAAAGCAACAAAGTGCGGTAGCGCAAATCGTAAAAGAAGAGACAACGGAAGTCTCTACGAAACCCCTTGAGAGTGTTATTCAAAAAGTAGCCAACACCAATGAGACAAAAAAAGTTGAGACACCAATCCAGACAGAGGTTATTGTAGAAGAAGAGCCTATTCAAGTAGCTACAACACGCGTTAGTGAGGTTAAATCAGAAGATGAAAACGCGAAAGATTCAAGCCTTGATACGGTTCTTAGAACCATCAAAACGGATAAAGTTGCTGACGAAGTTGCCGAAGAAGAGATAGCACAAACTCAAAAAATAACAGTCAAAGAAGAGACAGAAGTAACCCAAACTTCTTCAGAAGAGACACAAACAACCATTGATGTTAAAAATGATGTTAAAACAACGCTCAAACAAGATATAACTTCGAAAACCGCTACCGTTAAAGAGAGTCTTAATCAATTTGCAACTGACCTTAGAGAGAAGATAGAAGCTTACAAACCACCTATTATGAAAGTAGAACTCTCTTTGAGTCCTAAAAATTTAGGTGATGTAGATGTAACCTTGCTTACAAGAGGGAACAATCTTCATGTAAACATCTCTTCCAATACCAATACCATGTCACTTTTTACCCAAAATCAAGCCGAAGTTAAAAATGCTCTCGTGAATATGGGATTTACAAACTTAGAGATGAACTTTAGCGATCAAAGCAACAAAGAACAAGCACAACAACATCAAAAACACAGTAGTGGAAGCTTTGATGAGTTTACCACAGAATCAAGCGAGGAAGAGACAGCATTGTTAGAAATCGTCATTCCTCAATACGTCTAAAAAATTAAAAGGACTTATTATGGCAACTGGATATGAAAATCTTATTTCAGGATCATCATCAACATCAAATACGACAACAAGCACAACAACATCAAGCTCTTCTTCAACATTAGGAAAAGATGACTTTTTGGCACTGCTTTTGGTAGAGCTGCAAACACAAGATCCAACCGACCCAATGGACAGCGATAAAATCTTAACGCAAACCGCACAACTCGCCTCTTTAGAAGCTTCTGAAAATACAACAGCAGCACTTGAAGACTTAGCGGAACAACTCTCAGCATCAACCGACTTTAACGCCGTATCCACCATTGGTAAGATGGCAAGCCTTGGTTCTAGTTCTGTTCCTTACGAAGGTGAAGAAATAACCTATGAAATCTATTTCCCAACAGCAATTAAAGATGGAACCCTCACGATTAAAGATTCCGATGGTAATACAATTAAAACAGTTGACCTTGGCGATGAAGCCGCAGGAGAAAGTGGTGTTGTTTCCTTTACATGGGATGGAAAAGACAGTGACGGTAACTTGGTAGATAATGGTAATTACAGTATCACCGCTACATACACCGATGCTAATGGTGCCTCAAAAGATACTGCCGTAGGTGTTTACCCTGTTGAATCTGTACGATACTACGATGGTGAAACTTACCTTAAATTAGGCTCCGTTTATTATCCAATGAGTAGCGTTGTCGAATATTATGAGCAAAATTCATAACACAAGAGGAATAAACCAATGAACACCTCTTTGTATAACGGTATTTCTGGTCTTAAAAGTAGCCAATTTTATATGGATGTCATAGGCAATAATATCGCCAATGTCAGTACCAACGGCTATAAAGGCAGTACAGCAGAAATTTCAAACCTTTTTTCATCAACGCTTGCAGGAACTCATAACGCATCCTCAAACAATATTGGTCTTGGTGCCAGTCATCTTGCAACAGCACTCGATATGTCACAAGGTATTCTTCAAAACACGGACAATACCTTTGATCTAGCGCTAAGTGGAGAGGGTTGGTTTGGTGTTTTAGGCGCCGATGGCAATACTTACTATACAAGAGCGGGTAGCTTTTCGCTTGATGGTAGTGGTAACTTAGTCGATGACAGTGGTAACTATCTTTTAGCAACACTGGGCAATAATATTGCAACAACGTCACTTGATGCAGAGACACTTGCAAAATTTGGGCAATATTATAAGAATGGAACTACTACCTCTGTAACTCCTTATGCCGTAACAGCCCTTGATAATGTCCCGTTAGGAACGGTTGGAAATCAGAGTCGTGTCACCCTTCCTGATCTTCTCTACTATCCACCCGTTGCAACATCCGAAGTCTCTTATGGTGCCAATCTTGATCCAACCATTACTGTTGATAAAGTAACACTAGCCCTTGATAGTGCTGATTATCCAGCTACCGTAACAGCTTCTGCAACAAATACGGTAAGCTTAAATGGTACGGTTTCAAATACAACGGCAGCTTATCAACCAAAAGAAGGCGATGTCATATCTGTAACGCTTAGCGATATCAATGGCAATACCATGACGATCAATACCACACTGGATGAAAATTTGGAGTGGAGCATCTCCAACTACGATGCGAGTGCACTTGATCTTAGCCAAGCGTTAGAAGTTAGTGCCGCTACCATCCAAACAGAGCAAGAAGTTGCTACTGAGAAACACTATACTGTTAGTATTATCGGACCCGATGGCGATAAAGATCTTTTAGATATGACCTTTACCAAAGTAGTACCGCAAGGCTCTTCGGGCACAATATGGAATGCTGAAGTAAATGTGTATAGCTTTTATGAAAATTACGATAGTACTAAAACCTACGATCCTGAAGAGTACTATGTTGATGAATCCACCAATAAAGTCTATGAAATTGTCGATACCCAAACAGGTGTTCTTACTTTTGGAGGAGCTGGAGAGTTAACAAGCAACACCATTCCAACACTCGATAATGGTGGAACATCCCTTGAACTCGATCTTGGAACCATTGGTGGATACGATGGACTCATCTCCAGCACCAGTATTGCAAAATCCAATGTTGTAACTTCCAATGGAACAGTAGAAGGCTTTTTAACAGGGTACGGGATGGATGAAAATGGCAATGTCATTGCTGAATTTAGCAATGGTAAAAGTGCTGCTGTTGCCAAAGTAGCTGTCTATCACTTTCAAAATGACCAAGGGTTAACTTCTGTCTCTTCCAACCTTTTTGCACAGTCTGCCAATAGTGGCGAAGCCATTTTTTACACTGATAAAAATGGTGAAACATTTTTGGGAACAACCATTGCCAGCAATACACTCGAAGGCAGTAACGTAAGCCTTGCGACGGCTTTAACCGAGCTCATTATTGTCCAAAAAGCGTACAGTGCAAGTTCAAAAAGCGTTACTACCAGTGATGAACTTCTTAAAAATGCTATTAACATGAAATCCTAACCGTCAATAACAATTTCATGGAATAAAAATTGCTTTCATTTGATACGAAATTAAAAAAACAAAAAGTAACTCTAAAAAAGGATACGCTATGATGAGATCACTCTGGGCCGGCGTTACCGGATTACAAGCGCACCAGATTGCAATGGACGTAGAAGGCAATAACATTGCTAACGTTAATACCACTGGTTATAAATATTCTCGTGCAAACTTTTCAAACCTTTTAAGCCAAACAGCCAAAATTGCTACAGCACCTCAAGGGGAACTGGGTGGTAAAAACTCGATGCAAATTGGTCTTGGAACAACGGTAAGCACGGTAACAAAGATTTTTGAACAAGGTTCTATTGAAACCACCGATAAAGATACCGACCTTGCTATCAGCGGTGATGGCTTTTTTGTCGTTTCACCCGATGGAGGAAGTACCTATAAATACACCAGAAATGGTGACTTTAGTTTTGATGCCAATGGTAATTTTGTTGATTCAAACGGCTATATCATCCAAGGCTGGTTAAAAGACGAAGACACAGGCGATATTGACACCACTTCACCTATTTCAAATATCACCATTCCTCCAGGGCTTACCACACCTGCAAATGCGACCACCGCCGTAACCGTAAAAGCCAATCTTGACTCAGGCAGTTCTGTTGGAAAACTCAAATCAACGATCTACGCTTTAGACTCCTACAGTGGTTGGGTGGATAAAAACAGCGATGGCATTATGCAAGCCACTGAAGTTCATAATGAAGATGACACGGGTGACAATGAGTTTAATACCGATAAAGAGCTTTATGAACGAGGTATGGACTTTGGCGTTCTCTTTGATCCTGATGGTAATGCACTCAATCTAACCGATGGACAAGGTGCATGGATCAGTTATGCAAAAGCCCAAACCAATACAACAACCATCGTACATGATGCCTCAGGTACCACAACAATTGATATGAACATTAACGGTACCGCTATTAGTGGAAGTATTACTTCAACGGATGATGCCGCTGTTGCGACGTACATCGCAGGACTCATCAACGCTCAAACAGGTGTTACAGGTGTCGAAGCGAGCATTACAGGTGGTACAGGTCTTTATTTGACCAATGACAATCAAACAGGTACCGAAGCCGCAACTAAAAATATCAAATTAACGGTTGCTGGTACCGATACCACAGGTATGGCAAGTACCGATGTTATCACAGCGTATCAGTACACTTACAGCGATACTCCACTCAATACCACACACAGTTATGACGACAGCATGGCGCGAACTTTTACCACAACTGAAGATTTTAGAGAAGCAATGCAAAGAGACGCAAGGCTTTGGGTTGATTATTCAGGTAATGGCACCGCTGATAAAAATGATGGTGTAACGGTAACCGTCAATGCATCGGGTCAATTTGAAATTGCTAACCCAACTGGAGATGCTTTAAATGCAGATGATGGCGACGTTATTGATGATACATTGGTTACACCTATAACAATCACAGCAGATACTGTCACGACTCAAGATATTACATTTCCTGTAGGAACTGTTATTCAAGCAGGTACAATTCTTTCTGCTGCTACTGTTATTAATGGTACATCTTACCCAGCTGGAGCACTTGCAGTAGCTATTACACTGACAGAACCAGCTACAATACCTTCAGGTTCAACACTGGAAGCTAGTGTTGGTACTCCAATGACTTACCCAGCTGGAACAAACTTTAAATCAACCGATGATCATGATCTATATATTACAGTGACAGGTTTAAGTAATGCTACCAATAATGTTTCAGCCAATGAGAGTTTTACCACAACGATCAATGCCCTTCAAGGAACACTGACTTCAGGTACATCAACAAGGACTTCTCAAAGTGTTTATGCCGCAACACTCGCTTCTAGTACCGATGTTTATGACTCTTTGGGATCAAAACATACCGTCAGATTTGAATTTACCAAAACAGGTTTTACCAGCAGCGGTGGTACGGAGTGGTCTATTATTATCTCTGTACCAGAACCAGGCGATATTAACCTTGGAAACTACCCTGAAAATATCGTAACAGGTTCTATCAGTTTCAATTCCGATGGTTCACTTGCAACCTTTACACCAAGAAACTTGACCTATACTGCTAATAACGGTTCAACCGCAAACCAAAATATCGAAATTGATTTTGGTACATTGGGACAATTTGATGGTATTACCAGTTTTGATAAAGATTCAAGTACCTCAGGTATTTCACAAGATGGTTATGCAGGTGGTGATATCAATGGTCTCAGCGTTGATGAAACAGGAACCATCATCGGTAGTTTTACCAATGGTAGAAGTTTTGCTCTAGCACAAGTTTCCATGGCAACCTTTACCAATAATGGTGGTTTAGAGAGCGATGGCGGTAACTGTTATGTCCAAACTTCCAACTCAGGTGATCCTATTGTTGGACAAGCAAGTACAGGTGGTAAAGGTACTATTCAAGCAAGTTCACTGGAAATGAGTAACGTGGATCTTTCACGCTCATTGACACAGCTTATCGTTATTCAAAGGGGTTATCAAGCTAACTCAAAAACGATTACAACCGCAGATGAAATGCTTAACACTCTTCTACAACTTAAATAGATTTTTTCAGTAAATCTATACTACAATGAGTCCCAAAAAAACTTGGGACTCATCACATGAAAATCACACTCAACCACTACACTCCCCTGCTTATTTGCGCTGATGCTATTCGTACTTGCTGGCAAAGTTTTGACAAAAGCGACGAAGGTGGCGAAAAAGACAAAGAACTCATTGACCGTGTTGGCAATAAATTTAAACACGCTTCAACCCTAGAGCATTTAGTCTATAACTTCTACATTGAAGGTGTCTCTCGAGCACTTCTCCAAGAGCTTGCACGTCACCGTATGGCTTCTCTTTCAGTCAAGTCAACACGTTATACACTTAAAGAGTTAAAGAATGAAGAGAGCTTTACAGATAAAGATGTGGAACGTGCATCAAAATACTTGGTTTTAACAGGTGTTGATATGGTAGATGTTATGAGTGTTAAAGCGCTTGAAAACCTTCGTTTAGTCTTAGTTGAAGGCATTAGCAACGATAAGGCAAAATATTGCCTTCCAGAGAGCTACAAGACCGAACTAACATGGACGATTAATGCCAGAAGCCTTCAAAACTTTTTAACCCTTCGCAGTGATAAAAGTGCGCTTTGGGAGATTCAAAATCTAGCCCATGCGCTTTACGATGCACTCCCAGAAGAACATAAATACCTCTTTAGCATTAAAGAGCCTGCTTAACTAACTTTCACCCTTTGGGCATGTGTGATGGCTATAGCAATAGCGTCCGTAATGTCCAAAGGTTTGATCTCTTGTTTAATGCCCAAAATCTTCTTTACCATAAACGCTACTTGCTCTTTAGCAGCTTTACCATTACCCGTCACTGCTTTTTTCACTTGAAGAGGCGTGTACTCACTAAAATTGCCAAAAACCTGTAAAATCTTTAAGCTCAGTGCTCCTCGAAATTGTGCCAACTTAAGTACCGTTTGTGGGTTATAAGCGTAAAAAATATCTTCAATGGCAACTTCATCAATGGTATGCTGTTTAAAGATGGTATCAAGCCCTTCAACAAGCTCCATAATTTGATGTTGAAGTATCTTTTCTTTTATTTTTATCAACCCCGCTTCAATCAAAATAAGGCTGTTTTTTTCTTTTTTTAAAATAGAATATCCACAGTTACGCGTTCCTGGATCAATACCTAAAATAACCAATTTTTTGTCCTTTATTCACAGGGTTGTTCACAGGGTGAATAACTTTTTTCACATTATACCCATACGCGCTTTAACATATAACTAATAATAGTTTAGATAAAATAAAACAAACTTATTCACATGATATTCACAGGGTGAAGACTTTTTTAAGGAGTATGTTTGTTAGCAGATACTGTCATAGAACTTTTAAAAGAAGAGATCTCTTCTTTAGAATATGATCGCTATATTAAACAACTCAAATTCCATGAAAAAGCCTCTAATTCGGACCAAATGGTCTTTTTAGCTCCTAATATTCTCATCGCAAATTGGGTAAGAACCAAATATGCTGATAAAATTGCTCATCTCTTTGAACTCAAAACGGGTAAAAAACCTGAAGTGAAAATTGTCCTTAAAGAACATCTTAAAACAACCAAAGCCAAATCAACACCTGTTGAGATGATTGATGCTATTAAAAACACTAAAAACACTATTTTAAACCCATCCTACACGTTTAACAGTTTTGTTGTGGGAAGCTCAAATCAATACGCTTATACGGCTGCTAAATCCATCGCTGAAAAACCAGGCGTCATGTACAATCCTGTTTTTATTTATGGACCTACAGGACTTGGTAAAACACACCTTATTCACGCTATTGGAAATTATGCTCAAGCAAAAGGTAAAACCGTCATTTATGCAACCATTGAGCAATTTATGAATGACTTTACCTATAACCTTCGCAACCAATCCATGGACAGATTTAGAGAAAAATACCGTAACTGCGATGTTTTGCTCATTGACGATACTCAATTTTTATCCAATAAAATTCAAACGCAAGAAGAGTTCTTTCATACCTTTAATGAACTTCATTCTGCGGGTAAACAGATCGTTTTAACCTCTGATAAACCACCAAAAATGATCAATGGACTTGAAGATCGTCTTAAGAGTCGCTTTGAATGGGGTTTGATTGCAGATATTGGCTTACCAGAATTAGAAACCAAAATTGCCATCATTAAAAAGAAGTGTGAACTCGATGGTATTAATCTAAACAGCGACATTGTCAATTATATTGCTGCTAATATGGGCGATAACATACGTGAAATCGAGAGTGCTATTATTAATCTCAATGCGTATGCATCGCTGATGCGTCAAGAGATTACCCTTGATTTTGCAAAGAATGTTATGCGTGAACAGATTAAAGAGCGTCGGGAAAATATTAGCCTTGAAGATATTATTCAAATTATTGCAAAAGATCTCAATATTAAACCAAGTGAAATTAAATCCACAAAAAGAAGTAAAAATATTGTAGAAGCTAGACGTATTGGTATCTATTTGGCTCGAACACTGACACCAAACTCTATGCCATCTTTAGCAACATACTTTGGAATGAAAGATCACACAGCGGTTTCACACAATATTAAAAAAATTAACGAACTTATTGAAACCAATGAGTCCTTTAAACTCAAAGTTGAAGATCTTAAAAATAAAATTTTAACCAAGCAGATGTAAAAAGTTTTGATGACAAACGTGATGAGATGTGAAAAACTCACAACAAATCTTTCACGCGAATAATCCCTAGTTTGAGGTATAATGTTGATGTTTTCACAAATTCATCCCATTCTACTACTTCATCTATTTTAATTTAAATAATAAAAAGGAGACTCTATGAAAGTTTCGATTAAAAAAAGTATTTTAGAAAACATGTTACTGAACATTCAACCCTATTTAGAAAAAAAAGATTTGAGTCAGATTACATCTCATGTTTTACTCATAACCGAAGAGGGACAATTTACGCTTAAAGCAACCGATTATGAGATTGGTCTTTCTTACCATACTCCTGAAATCAAAATCGTTACAGAAGGCAATGCAACCGCTAATGGTAAAAAGCTTTTAGATATTATTAAAAGTTTAAAAGATGACGAAGTTGTTTTAGAAACGATCAATGATTACCTCTACATCAAACAGAATAGCTCCAAATTTAAACTTCCGATGCTTAACCCAAGTGATTTCCCACCTTTCCCAGAAATTGCCAACAAACCAAAATTTGACATCAATAGCAACACGCTGGTTCGCTCCATTAAAAAGATAGCTCCAGCTATTGACAGCAATAACCCAAAATTTGAACTTAATGGCTCTTTGATTGATATTAAAGATAACAGTATCAATTTAGTCGCTACAGATACAAAACGTCTTGCTATTATGCAGCTTGAACAACCAACTGAACATAACTTTACACTGATCATTCCTAAAAAAGCTATTAGTGAAATTCAAAAACTCTTTTTTGACAATATTGAAATTTTTTACGATGAAAATACTCTTATTGCTTCATCAGCTCATTTTACGTTTTACACAAAACTCATCAATGGAAAATTTCCTGATTACCAACGCATCATTCCTAAAACTAAAAACTACAGAATTTTACTCAATCGTGAATCTATGATTGATGCTATTAAACAAATTTCGATTATCTCTCCTGAAATTAAAATCACCTTTAAACCTGAAAAAATTGTCTTTGAAAGTTTAAATGATGATAATATTGAAGCAAAAACAGAAATTGATTTTAAAACGGGACTTGATAGCGATATCTACCTTGCAGTTAACAGTCGTTATATTTTAGATTTTTTATCCAATATCGAAAATAGTAACTTTACCTTAGGTTTCAATGACAGTGGTCTTCCTTTCACATTGGAGAGTGATAATTTTACAACCATCGTTATGCCAATTATGATTTAATACAAAGTGGAGAAAATATGAGTACTTACGGTGCAGACAATATTAAAGTTTTAAAAGGCCTTGAAGCAGTAAGAAAGCGTCCAGGTATGTATATCGGTGATACCAACATTAATGGTCTTCACCATCTTATTTATGAAGTGGTTGATAACTCTATCGATGAGGCAATGGCAGGTTATTGTGATCTCATTAAAGTCGAATTAACACGTGAGGGCTCATGTATTGTTGTTGATAATGGTCGTGGTATTCCTGTTGGTTGGCATGAGGGTGAAAATATGTCAGCGGCAACCGTCGTTTTAACCGTACTTCACGCAGGTGGAAAGTTTGATAAAGATACCTATAAAGTTTCAGGCGGTCTACATGGTGTGGGTGTTTCAGTTGTAAATGCACTTTCATCCAAATTGGTTGCTACCATCAAACGTGAAGGCAATGAACATCGTCAAGAATTTGCGTGTGGTATTCCTCAAACACCACTTGATGTGGTTAAAACAACCAATCGTACAGGTACAATGATTGAATTTTGGCCAGATGGTTCTATTTTTGAAACAGTAGAGTTTCAATTTGAAATTTTGGCAACACGCTTTCGTGAACTTGCCTATCTTAATCCAAAAATAACCATTGAGCTTAAGGATCAAAGAGATGGACGTTCTGAAGTGTATCACTTTGAAGGCGGTATTAAACAGTTTGTTTTAGATCTCAATAAAAAAGAAAAAGTAGCTGAAGCTGTTCATTACACAGCAAGCGTTGAAGATGTAGAAGTTGATGTTGCTATGATGTACAACTCAACTTACAGTGAAATTCTTTACTCATTTGTTAATAACATCAAAACCATTGACGGTGGAACCCATGAAAGTGGTTTTAGGGCTGGTCTTACACGTGCCATTACAAACTATATCTCTTTAAATGCAGGTATTCGTGAAAAAGATGTCAAAATCACGGGTGATGATGTTCGTGAGGGTTTGATAGCCATTGTCAGTGTTAAAGTACCTGAACCTCAATTTGAGGGTCAAACCAAAGGAAAACTTGGTAGCTCTTACGTAAAACCTATTGTTCAAAAATTGGTTTATGAGCAACTCGTAAAATATTTCGAAGAAAATCCAATCGAAGCAAAAGCCATTATGAACAAAGCGCTTGCTGCGGCACGTGGACGCGAAGCGGCTAAAAATGCAAGAGATTTAACCAGACGTAAAGATGCAATGAGCATCGGTACACTTCCTGGAAAACTGGCAGATTGTCAGAGTAAAGACCCTTCTATTTGTGAACTCTACCTTGTAGAGGGCGATAGTGCGGGTGGTTCTGCCAAACAAGGACGTGATAGAGTTTTCCAAGCCATTTTGCCTCTTAAAGGTAAAATTCTTAACGTTGAAAAAAGCCGTTTGGATAAAATTTTAAAATCAGACGAGATCAAAAATATGATCACAGCGCTTGGTTGCGGTATTGGTGATGAGTTTAACGAAGAAAAACTGCGTTATCATAAGCTTATTATCATGACCGATGCGGACGTTGATGGTAGTCACATTCAAACGCTTTTATTAACATTTTTATTCCGTTTCTTACGTCCAATCGTGGATAATGGTTACGTCTATTTAGCACAACCACCACTTTACCGTTATAAAAAAGGTAAAAAAGAGATTTACCTCAAAGATGACCATGAAATGAATGCGTTTTTAATTGAATCAGGTATGGATAGTATTGCTATTGAAGGTGTTGGAACGCCTGATCTAGTGGATTTCTTTAAAATTATCTCTGCATATCGCGGTATTTTAAAAGAGCTTGAAAAGCGTTTTTCAATGATTCAAGTGATTCGTTATTTAATTGAAAATCCAGATTTAATAACACTTCCTTCACATGATCTTTTTAAAGAGATTGAAAAGTTTATTACAGCGCTTGGTTACAATATTCTCAACCATTACATTAATGATGAGGGTGTTCATCTTTTCATTCAAACCAACGATGGTTTGGAAGAGTTACTCTTAGATGAGACATTCTATACAAACCCACTTTACGAAGAGGCACGTTATATTTACACTAAAATACAAGAACGTGATTTTGATGTCTTTGACGGACGCGATCCTGTTGAAGTTTTAGATGAAATTGAAAAGAGTGCTAAAAAAGGTGCTTATATTCAACGTTACAAAGGTCTTGGTGAAATGAACCCAGAGCAATTATGGGAGACAACCATGAACCCTGAAAACAGACGACTGTTGCAGGTCAAAGTTGAAGATGCAGAAGCAGCAAGTGATACCTTTACCCTCTTTATGGGCGATGAAGTTGAACCTCGCCGCCAGTATATTCAAGACCATGCAAAAGATGTAAAACACTTGGACGTTTAATGCTCTATTCTGAGATAAAGGAGAGAGAAAATCGATTTATAACAGCTCTTAAAATCGCTTTTCCACTCCTGCTTCTCATAGGCATTTTTTTCCACTCTTTTCAACTTTTTTCACACACCTCAATCAACTTTTTTCTTCTCATTTTACTGATTCCCATTTACGTTTACTATACGGTTTATCTTATTTATCATGGTTTTCAAACAACCCTGATTGATCCTATTACCAAAACATTTACCAGAGCTGAAATTATCGCTAAAATTGAGAAAATACGCGACCCAGAAAATACAACCATTATCTTTTTACATCTTCATAATTTAAGTGATATTAATGAGCGTTATGGCATTAACAATGGTGATTTGGTACTCAGTAAATTCATTCAAAAACTTGAGTTTTTTTTACGTGAGCACCGTTTTAAAAATGTTTCAATCGGACGGTACAGTAGTGATAGTTTTTTGTTTTTCATTAAGCATCCTAGCAAAGAGCTTAAACATCTTTTGACGATTTTTACTAAAAGTGTTCAAAATGTTGGCATTGCAAATATCGAAGTTAAAGTGGCTTTTTCACTTTTAAGTGCTGCGTACGACAATGATGCCAGTAACCTTATAGAACGACTTTTAATGTTGATTGAAGAGCAAAAAAAGAGTGAAGAGACAACCCCCAACATTAAATTGGATCAATTTAAAACCATCATTTATGAAGCAATTCATCATCGTAAACTTTTTTTTAAATACCAACCCTCTTTGTCACTCCAAGAAGAAAAGATTACGGTACTAGAGGTTTTAACGCGTATGGAGTCTCAAACATATGGATCGCTTTCTAAACAGCAAATTCAACGTATTGTAAACCATACAGGACACGAGAGAGAGTTTGATGAAAAGGTTTTTGAACTCTTATTGGAAGAAATTTCACCTTTGATGGAAAAAGAAGTACTTTTAAGTGTTGAAATATCTCCCGTAACACTCCGAAATCTCAGTTTTAAACGTTATCTTTTAACCCTTTTTGAACAACAAAAAATTTCACCCAATCGTTTTATCTTAGAGATTGCAGAAAAAAAGAGTTATGAAAATATGCACCGTTTTAAAGAAATTATTGAAAGCTATCAAGAAGTTGGATTTAAAATAGCACTTGGCAATTTTGGAGGTAATAACTGTGGTTTTGAATACCTCAAATATTTACCGATTGATTTAGTAAAATTTGATATTGAATTTACTAAAAAAATTGATGATTCAAAGTATCAACACCTTCTTGAACATTACATCGAACTTATCCAAATGCTTCATATTCAAAGTATGGTAAAATTCGTAGATAAAGAGGCTCTTTTACATAAAATAAAAGAGTTTAAACCTGATTTTATACAAGGGTTTTGCATTTCAAAACCTAAAAATTTAGAACATATAATAGGAGAAATTAAATGAAATACGGTGAACAAATTATTAAAGAATTTGATGTTGAAAAAGATTTGGAAATTTGGCCAAATCAGCATAAAAAAAATTACGTGATTAAACTGACATTGCCAGAATTTTGTTGTCTTTGCCCACGCAGTGGCTATCCTGATTTTGCAACAATTTATATTGATTATATTCCTAATGAACTGGTTGTGGAACTTAAAGCGATCAAACTTTACATCAATAGCTTCATGAACCGTAATATCAGCCATGAAAATTCAGCGAATGAAATTTACGATCTTTTAGATTCTAAACTCAAGCCAAAATGGCTTAAAGTCGTAGCCGATTTTAATCCAAGAGGTAACGTACACACGGTGATTGAAATCGACTCTAAAACTGTTCGAAATGAGAGTCCATGTTAAACCCTAAACTTGTAGAGCAGTTCTTTGGGGCTGCTTCCATTCAGCGCTGGAATGATTATCCACGTATGGTAGAGTTGGTGGAGCTTGATAAACAAGCACATAAGTTTATCATCGCCTATTTTATTGCCAAAATGGAACCCAAAGAGAGCATTGATATGCGCTCTTTAATCGAAGCGGGTATTTTTGAATTTTTACGTCGCGTGGTTGTTACCGACATTCGCCCCGATGTCTTTCGTAAAGCACTTCAAAAAAAAGAGAAAGAAATCAATACATGGGTTTTAGAACAACTCTATGATTCTCTCAGTGACATCGAAGATGGGGCTTTCTATGAGCGTTTTAAAACCTATCTGAGCGATAGTTCTATGTACAAAAAAGAGCGTTTTATCCTTAAAGCCGCTTCGTACATGGCAACACGCTGGGAATTTTCCATTGTCTATCAAACCAGTCAATTTCTCAACAATATTGATCGTGTAAAAGATGCTGTTGAAGAGGAAATTGAAGATTATTACGAACTTATCAGTGTTCGAAAAATGGCAATGAATAAAAAAATCTCTAAAATTGTTGATTTAAGCGGACGACTTCGTTTTCAAAAACGTTGGGCACAAACGCCACGTATCCCAGAAACGTCAGTATTGGGGCATATGTTGATAGTGGCTATTTTAGGGTATTTCTACTCGCTCTCTGCCAAAGCGTGTGACCAGCGTCTTGTCAATAACTTTTTTTGCGCCCTTTTTCATGATTTTCCTGAAGCGCTTACGCGTGACATTATTTCTCCTGTTAAGTATTCTGTCAGCGGATTGGATGATATTATCAGTGAGTTTGAGATCAAAATGATTGAAGAAGAGATACTCCCATACCTTCCAGAGGGACTTATCAAAGAGTTTAAATACCTTCTTGGACTTTATGGCGACAATCAAAAAGATGAGTTTATGAACCGCATTAATGAGCATGAAATTCAAATGGTTGAGGATGTCTCGGCTTACAATGAAGAAAAATACAATGCCATTGATGGAAAAGCACTGAAAAATTGCGATAATCTAGCGGCATTTATTGAAGCAACACTTTCGATATCACATGGTGTGAAGTCTAAAGAGCTTATCCAAGGCAAAGAGCACATTCGTGGCAAGTTGAAAGAAAAAGGGAAAATAGGAAATGCTGATTTTTATAAATTGGCGTTGGATATTGAGAAGTATTTGGGAGTTTAGGGCGTAATGTAAAAAACCCTCTCCCAGATGACTGCGGCACACACCTAAAAAAAGCGCTCTGCTGTGTTCCCACCCTGAAGCGTTACTCTTAAAAGACATTGCACAGGTCTAGAAGAAGGCGAAGCGTATTTTACCCAAAAATTCTTAAAAAACATAGAGGATAAAAATGGTTGATCCAAAAATTGAAGAGAGTTGGAAAAATGTTTTATTGGATGAGTTTCAAAAGCCCTATTTTGAGAACTTAAAAAGTTTTTTAGTCGAAGAAAAAAAATCATATACGGTTTACCCAAGCGGAGCTAATATCTTTGCAGCGTTTGATAACACGCCATTTGACAACGTTGAAGTGGTCATTTTAGGGCAAGATCCCTATCATGGAGCCAATCAAGCACACGGGCTCTCATTTTCGGTACAAGACGGCATCCAGCATCCACCATCCCTTCAAAATATCTTCAAAGAGTTACGTGAAGATCTTGGTTGTGCCATTCCTCAAAGCGGCAATTTAACGGCGTGGGCAAAACAAGGGGTATTCTTACTCAACACGGTTTTAACCGTACGAGCCAGTGAAGCCAATTCACACCGTGGGCAGGGTTGGGAAAACTTTACTGATGCCGTCATTAAGCTTTTGAGTGCTCAAAAAGAGCATTTGGTTTTCATTCTCTGGGGAAGCCCTGCGGGAGCTAAAGCATCACTAATTGATAGTAAAAAACATCTTATTTTACGTGCTCCTCACCCTTCTCCACTCTCTTCGTATCGTGGTTTTTTTGGCTCAAAGCCTTTTTCAAAAAGCAACACATACCTTATTTCTAAAGGTAAAAAACCTATCAATTGGTGTTTGGCTTGAATGTAAAAGAGGCTATTTATGAATGGTATCAAAAGCATGGAAGGCATGATCTTCCGTGGCGCCAAACAAACGATGCGTACAAAATTTACCTCAGCGAAATTATGCTTCAACAAACACAAGTCAAAACCGTGTTGGAGCGGTTTTATTTTCCTTTTTTAGAGCGTTTCCCAACCCTAAATAGTGTGGCAGAGGCTCCCCTTGATGATGTTTTAAAGATGTGGGAAGGTCTTGGCTACTATACCAGAGCAAAGAACCTTCATCATACTGCCATAACATGTAACGGTGTTTTACCGTATAATCCTGAAGAATTAGGTGGTCTTAAAGGTATTGGAAAAAGCACGGCACATGCCATCTGTTCATTTGCATACCATCAAGCACTGCCAATACTGGATGCCAATGTCAAGCGTGTTTTGTGCCGATACTTTGCACTAAGCGTAAAGGACGAAAAAGTACTTTGGGAAAAAGCGTGGAAGCTTTTGCATGTACACTATCCGTATGAGCACAATCAAGCTATGATGGACATCGGTGCGATGATCTGTACACCGAAAAATCCCAACTGTTTAGCGTGTCCACTCAGTTTTTCTTGTAAAGGTAAAGAGAAACCTGAAGGTTACCCCTTGGCAATTAAAAAAGCTAAAGTACCGACCAAAAAACGGTTTGCTTTGGTCATTGTAAAAGAGGGAAAATTAGGACTTATTCAACGTAATGAGCGGTTATTGCATGGGCTTTGGGGCTTTATACAAGTTGATGTATACCCAAGTAATGCCAAGAGCTTAGGAAGTGTCTCTCACACGTACAGCCATTTTAAACTGCAACTAGAAGCCATGCAATGTGAGTCTTTAGAAAAAGTAGATGGCTATTTTACGAACGAAGAGATCGCCAAACTAGCCCTTTCTACGGTCGATAAAAAGATTTTAGCTCTGCCTGCCATGATGGGGAATATACCCCCTACTTCCTAACATTAAAAGTGTTGTTCCACAGAGACTTACCATCATCATTACGCCTGTAATGGGGAAAAGTGTGCCATCGTGCATAGAACTGGCAATAAAACCCATGAGTGCACCCACACTGTACTGCAAAACACCAATGATGGCATTGGCAGAAGCGCTGATGGTTGGGAAAAATTCCAGTGTTAAAGAAATCGAGTTAGAAAAGATAAACCCTAGCGTTCCGACATAGAGTCCGATAAGTGGGAAAAGCAGATAAAGACTCTCATTTCGAAACACAAATAACAAGATTCCTAAAACCGCTTGTACGGACATTCCAAAACGAAGTAAGCTCAGAGGCTCTATTCGTTTTACAAGCCATGCGTTAAGTCGTCCAAAAATCATGATCATTAAAACATTTGCTCCAAAAAAGAGCGCAAACTTGCTAGGGCTTATGTGGAAATGTTCCATGTAAATAAACGATGAAGAGGTGATGAACGTGTACATTCCAGAGCTAGAAAGTATTTGCGATATGATAAAAATCATCGCAAGCTTATGACTTAGAACGATTTTATAGTTTTGAATAGGCGTGATTTTAGTGCGCTTTTGTTTTACAGAGGGAAAGCGAAAGAGATAATAACCCAATGCAAAAAGCGTGTAAAGTGCTAAGAGTACAAAAATAATTTCCCACTCAAAAAAATGAAGGACTAAAGAGCCAAGGGAAGGAGCAAGCAGTGGTGCCATAAGCATCACCATACCGATAAGTGAAAAAATACGCGCACTTTCTTTACCATCAAACATATCGCGAACTGTTGCCGATACATTAACCGTAGCGATACCACCGCCAAAAGACTGAAGGGCACGAAGTATCCAGAATGTTTCAATTTGAGGGGTAATGGAGAGCATAAAACTGCTCAACCCAAAAACAATAAGCCCAATGATGACCATAGGACGTCTGCCATAGGCATCGGAGATGGGACCACCAAAAAGTTGCCCCATTGCCATACCAAAAAAGTAGAGGCTGAGGCTAAATTCTACGTTGGGAATGCTGGTATGCAGATCTGTTGCAATAGCTGGAAATGAGGGAAGATACATATCAATCGCCAAAGGGGTAACCGCTGAGAGAGCTGCAAGGGTTAAAACGATTTGGCGTTCTGTAAGTGAGTGGGACATAAATTTCTCTTTAATGTAGTGTGCTGAAATTATAGAGTAAAAGTTTAAATCCTCTGTTAATAGCAGAATGAAACACGCAGTAGATTCGCTTTTTAAATACATAGTTATTAATATATGTTTAAGTTTACTCAAAATAGAATGATTAATATTTAATATGTTATCACATATCACATATTTTATGGAAAAATGAGGAAAGTAATGTGTTGAAATAAATTTTTTAAAGGGAGGTTTTGGATGTCAAAGCAAACTATTGGGATGATTGTTCCCATTGCTGTGCTTTTCGTTTTATGGTTTTTGCCCGCTCCTCAAGGATTAACAATTGAAGGGTGGCACTTTTTAGCTGTCTTTCTAGCGGTTATCATTGGCCTTGTGATTGAACCTGTTCCCGCAGCACTCGTTGGTTTAGTAGGTGTTAGTGTTGTTGCTTTGATAGGATTGGCGGGTAAGACGCCAGCAGCCAATGTGAAATGGGCACTCTCTGGCTTTTCAAACTCCATTATATGGCTGATTTTTGCAGCGTTTATGTTTGCGATGGGGTATCAAAAAACGGGTCTTGGTAAGCGCATCTCTTTGGTGATGATTAAGTACATGGGTAAAAGTTCACTGGGACTTGGGTACGCTGTTGCTTTTGCAGATTTGGTATTAGCTCCTTTTATGCCCTCCAATACAGCGCGTGGTGGTGGAACGATTTATCCTATTGCGATCAATATCCCTATTATTTTTAATTCTACTCCTGAACATGAACCTCGTAAAATGGGAGCTTACATCACATGGATTGCTATGACAGCAACCTGTGTTACCAGTTCAATGTTCTTAACAGCCCTTGCTCCAAACCTTTTAGCTGTGGATTTAATTGCAAAGGGTGCAAACATAACCATTGAATGGGGTGCTTGGGCCAAAATCATGGTCCCTTTGATGTTGCCACTCTTTTTAATCACGCCACTTTTGGTTTATTGGATCTATCCACCAACTCAAAAAACCTCCCCTGAAGCACCTGCTTGGGCAAAAGAAGAGCTTAAAAGAATGGGAAAAATCAGTTTAAAAGAGATTTTGATGGCATCGTTTGCAGGACTTGCATTGATTCTTTGGATTTTTGGTAAAGAGCTCAAAGTCGATGCAACGATGGCAGCGATCTCAATTGTTGCAGCAATGGTATTAACACGTGTTATTACATGGGATGATGTTATTGGTAATAAGCCAGCATGGAATATTTTTGTGTGGTTTGCAACACTCGTAGCACTTGCTTCTGGGCTTAATGATGTGGGTGTTCTAAAATGGATAGGAAAAGGGACTGAAGTTTATCTCTCAGGGCTTACACCTACAATGTTAATGATTTCGATGATAGTCTTTTTCTTTGTCTTGCATTACTTTTTTGCAAGCCTAACAGCGCATACAACAGCTTTATTACCCATTTTTATTGTTATTGCTGCAAAACTCATCGCTCCTGATCAGTTGATGACATTTATGATTTTACTTACCAGTACCATAGGGCTTATGGGTATTATTACACCCTATGGAACGGGACCTTCACCTATTTGGTATGGTGCTGGGTATATTTCGCAGGGAAAATGGTGGGCATTAGGAGCTATTTTTGCTCTTATTTTTATGTCAGTGCTTTTATTGGGTGTGTTTATTTTTCTTTAAAATGCGTTTTATCCTTGCATGGTATTTTCCATGTAAGGATTTTCTAGTAAATTGAGTTTTGCAAGAAGTGGTTTTTCAAGAGATGTGAACATTAAAATGTTTAAATAATATATGTGATAAAATATCACATATTACAAAAATAAGGAGAGTAGATGGCGACTCTAAATGATGCCCAAAAAATGGTTGATGTTTTGGGAAAGTTTATCGATATTGTTTCCAAAGAGCTACCCGATGATGTAATGGCAAAACTGAGTGAACTCCGAGTGCAAGAAGCAAACCCTTTGGCAAAAACGATTTACGATGTTATGTTTGACAATCTCGATAAAGCTAAAAAGTTGAACCGTCCAGCATGTCAAGATACAGGCGTGATTCAATTTTTTGTAAGAGCAGGTGCAAAGTTCCCTTTATTGGGCGATCTTCGTAGAATTTTACGTGAAGCGACCATTTCTGCAACCAAAAGCGCACCATTGCGTCTTAATGCTGTTGAAGTATTTGATGAAGTCAATACAGGTACCAATGTGGGAACCAACGTCCCGTTTATCGAGTGGGAAATTGTGGATGATAGCTCAAACATCGAAATAGAAGTCTATCAAGCGGGTGGTGGATGTTCTCTGCCTGGAAGAAGCATCGTTTTACCACCACTTGCTGGGTATGAGGGCGCGATGAAGTTTGTTTTTGACACGATTGTTGATTGGGGTATTAATGCGTGCCCTCCTTTGGTGGTAGGTGTGGGAATTGGAACGTGTTCTAACTCCGCGGCGCTTCTTTCAAAAAAAGCCATGTTACGTCCTGTAGGAACCTCTCATCCTCATCCCAAAGCGGCAGAGATGGAAAAAACCATTGAAGAGGGACTCAATGCTATTGGTCTTGGACCTCAGGGCATTTCAGGAAAAAACAGTGTTATGGCTGTTCATGTTGAAGGTATGGCACATCACCCTTCTGTTTTGGGCGTGGGAGTCACGGTGGGATGTTGGGCGAACCGACACGGTGTGATCCGTTTTGATGAACATTTGAACTATGAAATTATTTCCCACAAAGGAGTGAAACTATGAAAAAAATTTTGACAACTCCCATCCAAGATGAAGATATTAAATCACTCAAAGTTGGAGATATAGTCTATTTGAGTGGTACACTCGTAACATGCCGTGATGAAGGGCATCGCAGAGTCATAGCAGAAAATACTATGCCAAAATTGCCGATGGATCGCATCGCTATTTTTCATGCAGGACCTATTGTGAAAGATGTAGAAGGTGGTTGGGAGATGGTTTCCATTGGACCAACTACCAGTATGCGTATGGAGCGGTATGAAAAAGAGTTTTTAGCCAAAACGGGTGTAAAACTGGTTATTGGTAAAGGAGGCATGGGTGCAAAAACAGCGGAAGGATGCAAAGAAAGCATAGCGGTTCATGCCGTTTTCCCTGGGGGTTGTGGTGTTGTTGCCGCAGAGCAAGTGGAAAAAATAGAGGGAAAAGAGTGGCCAGAGTTTGGGATGCCAGAAGCATTTTGGGTACTTAAAGTTAAAGAATTTGGACCGCTTATTATCTCGATTGACACTGAGGGGAATAACCTTTTTGAAACCAATAAAGTGACATTTCACGAGCGAAAAGAAGAAGCGCTTGCTAAAACTTCAAAGCATATTGTTTCAATGATCGCGAAGAGTTAAAAAGAGAAAGAGGTGCTTTTAAAGCACCTCTGGTGATTAGTTTTTGTAGTTAGAGAGGGTACTGTTCATACTGTAGATAATGTGTTGACGCATCGTTTCACATGCACCTTCATAATCTTTTTGAGTCAATTGCTCAACAATTTTGTTATGATCTGCTAAAGAGATGCCTGCATACTCTTGTGCCGTTACCAAACGGTTCATGGATAAACCATTCCAAAGCAGAGAGAGGAATGATTTGAGTTTTTCACTGTCCGCTGCTTCCCAGATGGTCATGTGAAATGCTTGATTGGCAAGGTTGTAGGCTTCGGTGTCACCTGCGTCTTTGGCACGTTGTCCTTGCTTGTTGACGTTTTGAATGGCTTTGAGTGTTTCATCGTTCATGTTTTTACATGCTCTACGAAGTGCCTCTGTTTCAAGTAAAACGCGCATTTCGTAGTGGTCTTTAATGGCCTCTTCAGAGATGCCTTTGACAATGGCACAGCGATTTTGGCGAAGCTCCAAAAGTCCTTCATTGGCAAGAATTTGGAATGCTTCACGCACAGGTGTGCGAGACATACCGACTTGTTCACCAACGCTATCAAGCGTGATGGATTGACCCTTGCTGATACCGCCAGAGAGGATCGAAGAGCGCAGTATGGAAGCTACCTGTTCACGAGCGGGTAACATTTGTACTTTTTTGAGATTGATCATAAAATGCTCTTTATAATTCTATATTTATTTAAGTATAGCATGACAAGGCTATCTTTTCAAGAAAAGAGAGATTTTCTTTTTACATGTAACACTTTTTGGGAATTACACGTAAAAAGATAAAGGCTCAAAAGGATCTAAAATGCACGCGATTGAAAAGTTGTTGGCGAAAAAAGCAGGCAAATCATCGGTTAAAACAGGTGAAATTATAAACTGTGAAGTTGATATGGCAGGGATCAATGATCTTTACCTTCAAACCTTGCGCTCTTTTTTTGAAATGGGTGGTAAAAGAGTACATGATCCAAGTCGTGTCATTATGTTTTTAGACCATTATGCTCCCGCTTCGACCATTACCCAAGCAGCAAATCAGAAACAATTTAGAGAATTTTGTTGGGATCAAGGGATTGATCTTTTGATGGATATCGATCAAGGTGTATGCCATCAAGTGTTAGCCGATAAAGGTTTGGCGTATCCTGGTGAAATTGTTGTTATCACTGACTCTCACACGACAACACACGGCGCTTTTGGTGCGTTTGGAACGGGTGTTGGTGCAACGGATTTGGCGATTATCTTAGCGACAGGAAAGCTTTGGTTTAGAGTTCCCGAGATCATTAAAATCAACTTTGAAGGCAAACTTCCCAAAGGTGTTTATGCCAAAGATGCCATTTTACATGCGATTGGTGAACTAGGAGCTGACTATGCTGTTTATAAAGCGGTTGAATTTGCAGGCTCTATGCTTACCCATCTTAGCATTTCAGAGCGTATGGCACTGTGTAACATGAGTACCGAGATGGGTGCAAAAACGAGCTACATTCAGCCCGATGTTATTACGATGGCATTTTTAAAAGAGAAGGTGACGCGTCCGTATGAGATTTATCATACCGATGAGGATTTTGAATATGCAGCAGAAGTCACCTTTGATGTAAGCAAACTCACACCTCAACTTGCAGCACCCTCTAGTGTCGATAATGTTTATGATGTGAGTCAGTTCATTGGTCGCCACATCGATCAAGCCTATTTGGGTTCTTGTACGGGTGGAAGAGCCGAAGATATAGGCATTGCAGCCAAAATACTCTCAGGAAAAAAAGTGGCACCTCGTACTCGCTTTGTGATCGTTCCCGCTTCCAAAGGTGTTCTTTTAGAGGCGATGGAAAAAGGGTATGTGCAAACATTGGTGGAAGCGGGAGCAACGTTTGTAACGCCTGGGTGTGCGGCGTGTTTGGGGACACATGAAGGTATGATCGCTTCAGGCGAAACGTGCATTACCACCACCAACCGTAACTTCCCTGGGCGTATGGGCGATACGAAAGCGGAGATTTTTCTAGGATCACCCGCTGCTGTGGCTGCGGCAGCATTGATGGGTGAAATCGTTGATCCAAGGGATTATATTTAAAGGATAAGAAGATGCAAAAAGTACTCAATGGAAACACATATGTTTTTGGAAATAATATCGATACCGATCAGATCTATCCAGGGCGTTTCGTAGAATTTACCGATGTGGAAGATGTGGCTAAATATGCTATGTTTGGAGCTGATCCTGATTTTACTAAAAAAGTTAAAAAAGGTGATTTTATTGTTGCAGGCACTAATTTTGGCTGTGGAAGCAGTCGGGAACATGCCGCGATTACTCTGAAAGCTGTAGGGGTTGGTGCAATCATTGCAGAGTCTTTCGCACGTATCTTTTACCGCAATGCGATCAATCTAGGTCTTCCTCTCATTGTCTGCCCTAACATCGCAAAAATGATCCAAACAGGCGATAGTTTAACCCTTGATTTGCACAGTGGAAAGATTAAAAATGAAAAAGGTCTTATTGCTACGGCTGAACCTATGTCGGAGTATGTGCTAAACATCTTAGAAAGTGGAGGTATAAAACCACTGATCAAACAGCAATTGGAAGCTCAAAATAACGTGTAGTACGAACTAACAGAGCATTCCAGTATTTTTACAAGTAAAGATTTTGTTTACCTAACTCTTTAAGTTTTTAATGCTTTAAGTTATGCCGTTATACAATGAAGCAAGAACGGAAAAAAGGAGTGAAGTGATGCTACGAAATGCAATGATATTCGCGCTATCTTTACTGATCCTCAGTGGCTGTACAAGCAAGGATGAGGAGAAAAAAACGGCTCATGAACAAAAGACTCAAGACATTGATGTCGGGCTGAAAAATGCTATAAAAGCGGAAGTTTTAAAGAGTATCAACGATCCTAAGTCGTATCAAGAACTTTCATGGAAAAAGATGCAAAGTGGCGACGTCGTGAGTTCCCGTATTGGGAAAAAAGTTATTTTTATTGCGCATTCATTCAAGGGTAAAAATATTTATGGTGGCACAATCGAAAAAGAAAATATCTACTTTATTGGAGAAGAGAAGCCTAGTCTTATTATTGATTTTGATGTGAAAGTCGCATTTGAAGAGTTTTTGGCTAACAAAAGCATCATAACACTCTTTTCGACGAGTATGTGGGATATTGAAAGATTACACGCAGAATATAAAAAAAGTGCAACAGATCCTGATGCAAAAGAGACTATCAAAGATTTTATCTATTCGATCAAACGCTTTAGTAAAGCAGATCAGGATTTTTTAACAGACTCGATTTCCAATGCAAACAACCCTCTCTCCATTGCAAAAAATGTAGCACTTTTTTTAACGATAAGACTCTTTCCTGAGTTAATAGAAGAGTTACTTTTTAACGAAATAACCTATAACGGAAAATATAAATAAGGAGCTACCATGAAAAAATTTTTACAACTTTTATCTTTTTTAGCGCTTAGTGCGCAACTATCGTATGCAGATGATTTACTGGATGGAATTGCGGCATATGAGAAGAGTGACTACGGCAGTGCCATTACGCTTTTTCAAAGTGCGTGCGAAGCAGATAATGCTGAAGCATGTTATAACCTTGCTACTATGTACGATGCAGGGCTTGGCGTTTACAAAGATGATGTAAAAGCCGTTACGCTGTTTACCAAAGCGTGCGATGGTGGGTTTATCGATAGTTGCTATAACCTCGGCATGATGTACGACTCAGGCGAAGGCATTGCCAAAGATGCGCTTAAAGCTTTTACACTTTTTTATAAAACCTGTGAAAGTGGTCATACGAGAGGTTGCTACAATGTTGCTTTGATGTCTTACAAAGGTCAAGGTGTTCAAAAAAACTACCCAAAAGCTATTGAGCTGTTCCAAAAAACCTGCGATGAAGGCTATGAAAAGAGTTGTTATAATTTGGGCGTCATGTACCATAACGGTGAAGGTGTGACTAAAAATTTAGATAAAGCATTGGAACTTTACAAAAAAGCATGTGAACAAAATCTCTCAATTGCCTGTAAAAACTATGGAAAACTAAGAAACGAGATGCAGTAAATCGTTAAGGGAAAAGTTAAAAAAGTGGCGGGCAGAGGGGGATTCGAAATTTAATCCCTCTTTATAAAAAGCCCATAAAAGCGAAGTTTCTAGTAACTCTTTTGTATAATATTAGCTTCTTTTAGCCTCTGTGTATGGCACCATAATGGCACTATGCATTTAAATTTATAAATAATCTGCTCTTGGTGGGGTAAAAACATCTACGACCTCACCTGCTTCTATAATTTCGATACAGTGTAGAACATTTGCTGGAATAGTATAGGCATCTCCATATTCTAAGATTTGGTCAAAATCATTGAATTTTAATCGATATTTTCCAGAAACAACATACCCACTTTGCTCATTTGGGTGTGCATGCATTGGAACATTATCGGTTGTTTTATAGAGCATTTTTGTTACCATCGACTTTTCACCATGCGATAGAACAACAAAATCAACTCCTAAAAATGTTTTGTAAACTGCATGTTCTTTTTTTCTAATCATTTTCTTTCCTTTTTAGAATCTGTTTTGAGATAAATATTCATAGGCTGTAATTCCATACATTCGTTTAAAATGCCTATTTAGATGAGATAAATCTGTAAACCCAAATTCAACAACTGTTGCATATAAATCTTTCGATACATCAAGATATGTTTTAGCATGTATTAATTTAGAATTTAAAAAATATTGATATGGAGTAATGCCTGTATTTGTTTTAAAAATGCGAATAAATTGAAACTTTGAAAGGTTGAATTCTTGTGCAATCGCGTCAAGATTTAAAATATGTTCAAGATCATTGAAAATAATTTCTTTAGCTTTTTTAATCGTTTTATCTTCATGTTTGTAGTGTGAAAAAAGGTTTTTTGTTGCAAAATGATCTACGACATGTAAAATGAGTTCATGACATAATGCTTCATCTTTTTCTTCTAAAATGGCAGATGTAAGATTCATGATAGCATGTTTCAATCTCTCTTCATATACGATAGGCGAAGAAAATCGAATAGATTCTTTTTCACAAAGCGCTTCTAAAAAGAACTCTGGCTTGATGTAGAGCATTACATACTCTAGTCCATCCTCATATTGCCCAGCTCGACCATCATGGACTTGCTCAGGATTAAAAAGCATTACGCCATTTTGATAACATGCTTGGGAAGTGCCTTCCAAATCATATGCTTGAATACCTCGTAGGGTCACGCCTAAAGCATACTCTTCATGAGCATGTTTTTTGTAGGAAAATTCTTTGAAACTTGCCGATAATGCTGTAATCCCCAATCGATTTTTATATATAAATTTATCCATTTTTACTCAATGTAATCCAGTATGCCTGAAATAATAATAGCAGTGTATAATAAAAATAGTGCCATTATAAAATTAATACTTTTTTTGTAATGGTGTAAAAAACGGGTTATTAAATTACCAAAGACAATCCATGAAAAAAACGAGAATGCTCCAATGGCTGTAATGATACAGACAAAGAACATTAATGTATCATAGGATGTGTAGTAAGGCATAATAAAGCTTGGAAAGATCGTTATACAAAAAAGAATCCCTTTTGGATTAACTACTTGTACAAAAAATCCTGCTTTAAATGAGCCAAACTCATTTTTTGACGTAAATGCATTATCCATTCTTGCAACTTGATATGCTAAATAAAGGATATAGATACTGCCTATCCATTGCATTACAAAAATGATGCTAGGAAGGATTTTTGCTAGCATTGAATTGAGTAAGGCGGATAAAGTAAGTATCATTCCAAAAGCAACTGTTGAGCCGTAACAAAATTGCAATGCTTTTTGTATACCATGATTATGAACGGTAGATAATATCATGATATTATTTGGTCCAGGAGTTATTGTCATAAGCAGGCAATAAAAAAGAAAAAATGATAGATTCATGAACGCATATCCTCTAAATTTTAAAGGTTCATTATATTACGTTAAGATTCTTTTTGCATAGTACATTATTGCAAGCTTTTATTTACATCTTAGAAATATCCATCTTGACAACTTTCAAAAAAAATATTAAAATCTTCGCATGCCAATATTATTGGTAAATTCATGGTTCCATCTGAACCGAACAAGGTCGCTAGAACACAATAGTAAAGTACAATTAAGAGACACTCAGAACAATTCAGGCACATTAGTCAGATTCGGCAAAAGTACAGCATAAGCTAAAAGAGAAGCCACAAAAAGACATCAAGCCAACTCAAAACAAATATATCTCACAAAAACAAATCAATCAATTCAAAAAGACCAAATTATTATCCATTGTCACATCATGCGCACGCATTTTTGCGAATTTGGGACTGTGTCCCCATAGAGCAGAAAAGCGAAGCCTTTTAACTTTATCACTACAGCTTGTCTGTAGGGACAACAACGAGCTATAACGTTTAGTTGCAAAGATAAGGTTATCGAGGCGTTAGCCTAAAGGGGGTAGATAGTATATACCCCCTTAAATATGACAAATAGGATAATACTCGGATTGTGTGGAACCTCATTATTGAGGTTTAAATGTTTAATAAAAAAAGTGTTGTCTCAACTTCAAATGAGATACTGGTGTCGGAAAATGTTTCCCTTTCAAAGGGCTATAATTTTAAAACTATAAGCGGTGTGGACACACTCTATTGCTATTATCCAAGTAATGAAGTGTATCGTGATTTTTTTGAATCTATAGTAAATGAAATACTGGAAGCTAAAGAGTTAAACGGTGGGTTCATCCCTAAAGACACTCTCCGCATTGTCATAGGTGATAAAGAGTTTTTCTTCAATGGCGTGAGTAAAGGTTTTTACTTTTTTATTGATACTTCTCGTTGGTTTCGTATTGGATTAAAACATCCCTCTAAAAATACCAACCTCTTAGATATTCAAGTGCAATGTGAAGCAACGGGCATCTATTTATTAGGGCTTGTAAACCTTATACATCATATTGAAGCCCTCCTCTGCCCTATTGCGCTTCTTAAATCAGAACTAACACGCATTGATGGCAATATTTTTGTACAGTTTGATCTAAGTTCTGTCATTGAAAAAGACTTTATTGTCAGTAAAAAGCGCAAACATAGACGAGAAGATGGCGGACGAAGAGGCTATCAATCGCTCAAAATCGGTGATAATCCTTTTTTAGCACGTTTTTACGATAAAAGAATAGAGCTTATTGGTAAAGAAAAACGCTCGTTAATGGAAGCCTATTTCGTTTTTCATGGCTTTGATCTTAATAAACCGATTTGGAACTTTGAGTTTGAATGGCATCGTGATTTTTTTAAACGCTATGGTATTAGAACTGTAGAAGATGGACTTAAAAACGTAGAGATGCTATTTCATTATTGTATGAAAATCATCCGCTTTGTGGATAAAACGACCCTCTCCGAAAAAGATTTAATGGCTAACCGCTTACATCGTGCTAAAACACATCCTTTATGGGAGTATATCGACCAATCTTATACCTTTAATGCGATTCCTCAATCATACGAAGCATTGGAAAAGATCATCCCTAAAAAGAGTGTTTATGATTCCAAAGTATTTATGACAGAGTTTGAGTGTCTTCTTAATAAAGGCGTTGAAAATGATGTCTATTTATCACAAGAGGATGTGAAAGAGTTATTAAAGCGAAGTGGTCTTTGGCTTACCGAGCGCACTAAAAAGCTCTTAAGACCTTTTAAACCACTTCCTCTTTCAATAGATGGTATAAACTATGTCCTCTCAAAAAACAACACTCCTATTAAAACCCTACCTTTAAATTTAACGCCAATAAGCACCCATGATTTAAAACAATGTGAAGATTCGCTCCTAACTGCGTTACACATTGAAATGGGTGAAAAAGATGGGGATATTTCTTTGATTATTAAAAACCTCAAAGCCATCGAGGTAGAAATAAAAAGCCGTAAGTATGAGCAAAGCGAGCTTGAATTATGGCAAGCATAGAAGAAGATTTAGAGGAATTAAAAGCACTCATTATGGGCTATGCAAAACCATTAATGACCGTTGAAGAGGTTGCAAGTTATTTGCGCCTCTCCCCACATACAATAAGGCATAAAATTGCCGATCAAACTTTTATTCTTGGAGTTCATTATTCAGATAAAGCAGGTAAAATACTATTTGCAAAAGAGAAACTGGATACTTGGCTTTGGGAAACAACTCAGGAGTCAAACAATGTCAGTATTCAAAAAAAACAATCGGGTGTGGATAGATTTGTTCGCCAATGGAGCGAGAATCAGAAAGTCTACAGGTCTAGAGTGGACAGCCTCCAATGTCAAAAAGGTCGAAAAAGAGCTGATACCTCAGCTTAGAATGGGCGTTATGACAGGAACGTTATCACTTCAAAAAGAGCGCATTAAAACGGTGCGCTACTATGCTGAGTTGTTCATCGAATCGAAAAAACAGACAACGGCACGAAGTACGTATAGTCGCTATGCTTCTATTTTAGAAAATGGGATTTTATTTACTTTTGGAGATATTCCAATTCGTGAGATAAAAGTTTCTCATATTGATAAATGGAGAAGTGAACTTTTACAACGATTTAGTGCTAAAACGGTTAAAGAGTATCAAATTGTTTTTAGAGGTATTTTTCAAAAAGCACTTCACGATGAAGAAATTGGAAGAAATCCTTTTGATGCGTTGGACTCTTTAAAAGTGAAAAAGCCAACCATTGTTCCTTTTATGCCACATGAGGTCAAACTCATTTTAGATACAGCGCACGGATGGTTTAAAAACTATCTTGCACTTGGATTTATGACGGGTATGAGAGTCGGTGAGATTGTGGCTTTAAAATGGGAAAATGTCAATCTTGACACAAGAGAGATTTACGTTTGTGCCTCTAAAACGAAAGGTGTTGAGGGAAGTACCAAAACACAAAGTAGTATTAGGTACATTCCTATCATTGATACATTAGTGCCTTTTATTGAGAATCAAAAAAAGCTTAGTGGTGACAAAGAGTATGTGTTTGTCAATCAATACGGAAGGGTTTTTTATGATTATAAAACAATAGGTGCTAGGCAATGGACGGATATTTTAAAAGCGTGTAATCTAGCTCATAGAAGAATGTATGAAATGCGCCATACGTGTGCAACCAATCTTCTTATGAGTGGAAAGTATAGTGTTAATGAGATTGCATCTGTTTTAGGACATACGACACCACAAATGTTGTTCGAGCGTTATACGAGAAATATATCAGCAGAGCGTAAACCGTTTAATAAAACAATAGATATTTATGCGGTAGATGCTTAAGTCACCATAGTGTCACTGGGAGATTTTTATATCTTTGAAAGTGCCTAAAATAGGGAATTTAGATGGCGGGCAGAGGGGGATTCGAACCCCCGGTGAGTTGCCCCACGGCCGCGTTCCAGGCGACTGGATTAAACCACTCTCCCATCTGCCCATTTTGGATAGGACTGGAAGTATAACGATTTTGTGCTTATTCAAGGATTAATGGCTTTAGATAAAACCATTAATCCCTCTTTTTTAAGATTTACGTATGGCTTTAAAACCCTCTATAAGTTTCTCAAAACCGACTTTACTTGAATTTTCTACACTTTTAAAGGTTTGGATACCCTCTTGGGTATTTCCATTGTTTGCAAAAATATCAATGGCTTTTTTGAGACCTTCATGCACTTTCACATGGTGTTCATTTACTTCATTAACGACACTTGGGCTGAGTCGTTGGCTAATACTTGAGAACCATTTTCCAAATCGGCAAGCAGTGTGTCCTAAAATATCGGCTTGTTTGCGAGCTAAAGCGGTATTGTAACCTCTTAGTTTAAGCAAGATATGGTCTATTTTGCCATTGCTTACGGAGATTTCATTGGTGACATTGTCGCATTTGTTGGTAATGCTGATTGAATTCGTAAGCATAGCTTGAATTTCATTTGCAAACGTACTCAGTGATGCCATGGAGTTTTGTGACTCTTTTTGGAATGTCTCGCTGGTATCTGCCATAGAATTTGTGTTTTGTTTGAGAATGCTAATGTTTGATTCAACCTCTAAGGTTGCTTTTTGAGTGCGTTCAGCCAGTTTTCGTACTTCATCGGCAACGACTGCAAAGCCTCGTCCATGCTCTCCCGCACGCGCAGCTTCGATGGCAGCGTTGAGTGCTAAAAGGTTGGTTTGGTCGGAAATATCTTTAATAAGGTTGATGATATCGCTAATAGCTGAAACACTGCTAGAGAGATTTTCTACATCATGGGTGAATTTTTGGGTCAATTCTTGGACTTTTTCTAAAGAGTTCGTAATCTCTTTTGTTTGGTTTTCAACGTTTTGACCTCGTTGCATGGAGCTATTGTTAAGCGTGTTAATTTCATTGAGCATGGTAAGGCTCTCTTCGACGGTATATTGTAAAAAATTCATTCCATCTTCGTAGCTGGTAAGAAGAATGCTCAGAAGTTCCTCTTTAGTTTGATCCGTTGACGTTTCTTTGATCTCTTGTGTTATGCGTAGATTTGAGTTTTGAAGCTCTTCATTGTACTCTTTGAGTTTTTGCAACTCATGTTTTAGTGCTTGATTTTCACTTTCTAGTTCTGCTATACGTCGTCCGCCAAACATTTTGTCTCCTCGGGGTTAAGTGTCAAGAATTATAACAAACGATTTGTGACATTTACGTTGCAATTTGTAAGGATTATAAGATTAGTAATACCCTACACATATACCATTAGAGAGATTGATCTTTTTCTCAAATGGTGAAGGTCCAAAGTACTTACATTTTTCAATGTAGATGTGGTAGTTGTAGTCCAGTTCTAAGTCATCGTAGAATTTTTTGAGATTAACCAGTTTGACATCACACACATCAATGATTTCGAGCATTTTATAGATGCAGGAGTTGTTGTGTTCGATAAGATGCGAAGGTGCAAGACCTGTGTATTTGCAAAAGGCTTGGGATTGTACCATGCCCGTAAGATCGGTGCAGTGCTTGAGTATCTCTTTGTACTTAGGGATGATGCTCTCTTTTCGTAAAAAGACCACACGCGCATCATCAAATTTTGCAGCTTCGACATCCTTCCAATAACGGTATGCATTGGAAGAGATGCCAGCTTTGAGACTGAATTCCTTATTGAGCACGTAGCTGTTGAGCCAATGGTTGTGCGTCAGGATTTCCATCTGCATGTTACATAATCTTCATGCCCAGTTGTGCTAGAACAATAACGAGAACTAAACCAAGTGGATATACTGCCGCATACGCGATGGAAGGATAGTCTGTTTTGGTCATATTGTTTGCCATTGTTAAAGAAGGCGTAGAGGTCATAGCACCCGAGAGAAGACCTAAAATATCGAGGAAATTCATCTTTAAAATGTTTCGACACGTAAATGTGATGATGCTTAAAGAGACGATAAGCGCTCCAAGTGCAAGCACGATAGGCAAGACACCATTGTTTTCCAGCGACTCAACGAGGTATTTGCCTGCATTGGTTCCAAGGGTAGCTATAAAGATGAGCTGCCCAAGCGTTTTTAAAAGTGTAGTGGAATGTGGTGAAAGGTTCCATACAATGGGTCCAACACGCCCTAAACGTCCAAGCACCAACGCCGTAATTAAAATGCCCCCCACAAAACTAAGCTTGATAGCACCTACCCCTGGAATGTAAAAAGGAATGCTTCCGAGCAAAATACCAAAAACAACACCTAACGAGATAGGCAAAAAGTCTGCCGCTGGGTATTTTAAGAGGTCATTACCGATGAGTTTGGTCACTTTTTCAGTGTAGGTTTCAGGAGCAACCACATAGAGTTTATCGCCAAGACGCAACGTAAGGTCTGGGTACGCAGGAATGTCGATACCCGCACGTCGTACTTTCGTAATGACAGCGCGCAGAGACTTAAGCTCTTTAATCATGCCAATTTTTTTACCGACGATCTCTTTATTCGTAGTTAAAAGCCTTAAAACCGCCATATTGTCTTGAAATTCATGTTCTTCACCGATCTCTTGACCCAAAACGATGCTTAGATTTGCCAGTTGTTCATCGGTTCCTGCAACCCTGATGACATCGCCATAACTTAGCGAAACATCTTCGGTGGTATGATCCACATGCCCATCAGAGGTCATACGCTCAATGACGGTAGACGTCATGCTCTCGATTTTGGACTTTTTGATCTCAGTGTTTCTAAAATTTTCATTGGTAATGCGAAAATTGCGGGTATGAATGTCGGGGAAACGTACCTTTTGGCTGGATTCATACTCCTCCACTTCTTTTTGCAAATCGACACGAAACAGCACAGGAAGCACGCGGATAAACAGTACTGTTGCCACAATGCCAAAGGGATAAACTAGACCAAAGATAACCGAAGTGGTTGCCGTATGTTTGATCTCTAATGCTGCCGCAAGGGCTGGAACGGAAGTGAGCGCACCCGTAAAAATACCATCGATGATGGTTTTTGGTAGGTCAAAAAAGTAGCCAAATCCAAAGATGATGACAAAAAGCAGAACCAAAAGTGCAGTCGCGATAAGGTTGAGTTTAAGACCTTCATGCTTGATGGTGTCAAAAAAACCAGGACCTGACTGAAGCCCAACCGCGTAGATAAAAATGGCCAATCCAAAGTACTGAAATGCGTCAGAGATGATCATGCCATAATGCCCCGCGATGAGCGCTACGATGAGCATAGCGGTAACATCCAGTGAAAAGCCTCTGATTTTAATATTGCCTAAGATGTAGCCAACTGAAATGATGGCAAAGAGGTAGAAAATTTCGTTATTAATCATAAAAAATAGTGCCTTAAAAGAATTAGACGAATTATACCTTAATTTGGTCGTTACTTTTAAGGCACGAGTGGTTAAAAATCTTTCTCGATTTTAAACGCATCAAAGATGATATCAATGGCAGACATGCGTGCACCGTGATTGGTTGCATCCAAAATTTCCCCATCGGTATAGCCAAGATCACGGAGTTTTTGAACATCCGAAGCATTTACATCATGAGGGGTGCGAACGGCTTTGAGAACAAAGAGAAGCATCGCTTTTTCTTTGGCATCTAGTTTGGCGTCGTTGGGGTTAGCGCGCATCGCTTCAACATCTTTAGGCGTCCAGCCCAGCATATTGATAAGAATAGAAGCGTTATAATCGACACAATAGCTACAGTTATTTTTATCGGAAATAAGCATACGAATGCTTGCTAACAAAGGCATCGAGAGAGCTTTTTGTTTAACCATGTAGTATTCGATGAAGCTCATTTGCTGTTTGATGAGTTCAGGGCTTGCACTAAAAATTTGGGCTGAGTTACTCACGCGTCCGCGCATTGCTTCTATTTTTCCATAAAGCTCTGCGAGCTCACCTGTGGCATCTGTTGGTTTGACGGTAGTGATTAATGGCATAATTTTTCCTTTTTAAGTAATGGTATCCATTCATTAAGTGTTAAAACACGACTAAATCCAAATGCTTGAGCGACTAAAAAAGCTCGATGCAACTCCTCCGCACTCACCTCGCCTGCTTCATTGGCAAATGCTAGTGTGCCATTGGCATCACTTAAAAACTCGACGTTAAATCCAAGCTGTGAAGCATCACGTGCTGTTGCATCGCAGCAGTTTTGAGTCATATAGCCTATGATAGTCACCGTGTCAATACCAAGGCTTCTTAGTCTGTAGTTTAAGTCTGTTCCTACAAAAGAACTGGCATGGTTTTTTTCGATGTAGAGGTCAGGTTTGATCTTTTTGATCTCATCGTGAAATTCCCACATGTGACTTCCTCGCACAAATGCACCTGCATTTTCTTTGAGGCTGGTGTGTTGCACAAAGACTATAAGAGTGCCCTTTTTATGGGCTTCTGCGATAGCGGTTTTGATGTGCTCAAAACTGTTTGGCGGGTAGCTGATGGGCAGAGCACCACCCTCAAAATACTCATTTTGGACATCAACAACGATGAGCGCACGTTTCATAAAACCTCCTTGACTGTTTGGTCAAGTAGCATTCTAACAGAAATTGACCGATTAGTCAAGTGTATGAAAAATATGCTATAATCAACCCAATCATAAAGGAACTATAAATGGAAAATACACGCGACAAACTCATTCACGCGGCATTTGACGAGATTTTTTCACACGGCTATCAAGGTGCGTCACTCTCGGACATCTTAGCCAAAGCAGGCGTGCACAAAGGCTCCATGTACCACTTTTTTGCCAATAAAAAAGAGATGGCACTCGCTTCCATTGAAGAGACGATACTGAAGCGAAACATGGAAAAATACCGTTATGTTGAGACCAATACCAACGGTTTTTTGGAAGAGTTTTACACCCGCTTGCGCGACACCTCTGTGCGAGACTTCAAACGCGGATGCCCCATCGCCAACATTGTCCAAGAGATGTCCAACATCGATGAAGATTTTAATGTGTTGATGAAGTCCATTTATGGGGCGTTTCGTGCCAACATCAAAGCTATTTTAGATAAAGCCATAGAAGTGGGCGAAATGAAACCCTGCGATACCGCAAAGTTAGCACTTTTCATCACTTCAACGATTGAGGGCGCCATCCTTGCCGCCAAAGCCAGCGGTAATGCGCAGGATTATGTCGATGTGATCGAGGAGTTGATAGAGCATATAGAGGGGAAGAGGTAATTGAAAAAATTGTCAAATTAGCAATATCGGAGTAGTTTTATCTCTCCGATTTTTCTACAATATCCCAAACGCAAAGCAAAAGAGGTTCGATGAAAGAGAGTACGCGAGAAGATTATGTTCGTTTGGTGTATAAAGTTGTTTTTTACATCGAGCAAAACGCAGGCAAAGAAGAGCTCAGTCTTGAGGAGCTTTCGCGCATTGCTGGGTTTTCAAAGTACCATTTTCACCGCATTTTCAAAGCGGTTACGGGAGAAAACATCGGCGATTTTATCGCTCGAGTGAGGCTGGTCTATTCGGCGTGGAAGCTCAAAACTGAGCCTAAAATCACCGATGTAGCACTCTCGTGTGGCTTTGAAACCAATGCCTCTTTTAGCAAAGCGTTCAAAAACCGTTTTGGTGTAAGTCCGCGCATGTATGCGGCTCAGCTCAAAGCGAAAAAAGGAGTTGTGATGCTAAAACCTACCATTGTCGAGTTCAAGCCTTTGAGTGTTTTTTACGTACGAAAAACAGGAGCTTATCAAACTTCTTCGTGTGAGGCGTGGAATGCCTTGATGGCATTTGCCTATGAGCAAAAGATGAAGTTTCGTAAAAATATTATGGGTAAAGAGACGATGCACTTTGGCATCGGGCACGATAACCCCAGTCTTGTTGAGCAAAATTTATTGCGTTACGATGCATGCATTACGTGTGAGGACGAGAGCATTGAGCCTAAAGGTGAAGTCTTTAAAAAGGTACTCGATGGCGGAAAATGCGCAGTGTTTTTACACAAAGGAGCGTATGAAAACCTAAAAATGACTTATGATCAAATCATGGATTGGGTCGTTTCCGAGGGTGTGGGACTTCGCGATGCACCTTTGTTTGAGAAGTACCTCAACCGTGACCCAAGACGCACCAAACCTGAGAACTTACGTACCGAGATATACGTGCCGATAGCGTAAGTTTTTAAGGCTTACGCCCTGTTAGCAAGAAAATAGGATACTCCCCATAAGGCTTTTTGGCAATGCTCACGATTTCGATGGTGACATCCTCAAAGCCCGTTTTTTTGGCAAGTGCAGCAAACGCCTCTTGATCAAAACCAAAGTGAAAAACGCCCATATCTTCGGTATGAAAAGTGCCATCTTCTTTATCTAAATCTGCTAGAGCGATGGTGCCGCCACTGTTGAGCATACGGTAAAATTTGTGAAAAAGTGCAAGTGTGTCTTCGACGTGATGAATGGTCATCGAGGAGATGATGCCATCAAATGTGTCATCAAGCTCATGTGTTACGAGGTCAAGCTCTAACATCGCAAGCTCACAGGCAAGGGTGTCTTGTTTAGCGCGAAGCTGTTCGTTCATAGAAGGAGAGATATCAACCGTGGTGATCTTTTTCACATGTGGTGCAATTTTGCTGGTCAAAAGCCCCGTGCCTGAGCCAAAGTCCATCAGATGCGTTGTTGTTTTATCGTAGGAAAGTTTGTTTAAGATAGCATCGGCGATGTTCGTGACATTGTCAACACGAGCAGGTTCTTTTTCGTACACTTTTGATTTTTCAGAAAAATAGTCTTTTTGGGTTTTCATCAATGCCCTTTGAAGTGGATAATAGAGTATAGCACACGCATTTGGCGAAGAAAATTAACCTCAAAAACTATATGGAATATTTGTGTTTGCATTTAACCCACTACAAATGAGGCGTATCCCACAACACGACTATCATCACCCGTACGCGCAAAGCTAGTGCGATAGTCTAAAAAATGGGCTTTTAAGTTGTGCGAAAGTGCACTTTGTACCATTGCCTTAACCCCTGTTATGCCACACGCTTCACAGCCGTGAGAGAGGGCGTGAATATCCAGATGAGCGATGGCATTGATGCAGAGATTGTCCAGTTTATTAGCCTCTTCTTCTGTGTAAAAATGGCTAAGATCAGTGCTAATGACGACGAGTGTTTTTTCATCCAGCAGTAGCGCATCGATGAGCAGTGAGAGTTCACCATGGGTGATGTCACCATAGACGATTTCAACAACACTCGCCTCTTTAAAATAGTGCCTAATAAAGGGCATTTGCACTTCTGTGGAGTGCTCCTCATGCGCCATAGGGTGAAAGTCTAAAAAGGCAAATTTTTTCTGTAAAGCATGGCTATATTCTAAGTCGATTTGGATTTCACCACAGGGTGTATGGTATGCTTCAAAAAGGGCGATGGAAGCACCTGCGATGTAGATGCGATGACTAGGACCTAGAACAACGACACGCTCTATATCAGGGCGTTTTGAAGCGGCATAGTGGTAGGCAAGATTGGCGGTATAGCCACTGTAAATGTAACCCGCATGAGGTACAATCAGTGCGCGAGGTAGGACATCTAGCTTTGTTTCTGGCATCTCTTTATCAAAATGGGCAATGTAGTGTTTGATTTCACTGCAACTATCGGGGTAAAACATGCCAGCAACGGCACTTTTTCGGTATTTAGTCATCAAAAACTCCTACGAGTTTGGTCTTACAGTTGGGGCAGCATCCCTCAATAAGGTAGTTTTCGGTTACTTCAAAACGGTGGCGTTTGATTAAAATCGTATGACACTTGGCACATTTTGTTGGGTTTTCAAGCCCGACATTGCCGATGTAGATGTGTTTTAAGCCAGCTTTTTGCCCGATGGCTTCGGCACGTCTAAGTGTATCAATGGAGGTTGCGGGAAGGCCTTGTTCGTGGTAGTCAGGATGAAACGCGCTGATATGCCACGGTGTTTGTTCTCCCAACTCTTTGGCGATAAACGACGCAATTGCAGTTAGTTCCGCATCCGAGTCATTTTTGGTAGGAACGATAAGGGTGGTGACTTCGACCCAGATGCCATTACGTTTGAAGTGTTTGAGGTTTTCCAAGATGGCTTCAAGCCCACCACCAAGCTCTTTTTTGTAATAGTCATGGTTGAACGATTTGAGGTCAACATTGGCAGCATCGATGATGCCCACCATATCATCTATCACTTCAGACGATTCAAAGCCATTCGTCACAAAGATGTTTTTGATGCCTTTTTCATGGGCTAAAATGGCTATGTCTTTTGCATAGGGGTAAAAGATGGTTGGTTCGTTGTAAGTGTAAGCGATGGAGGCACATTCGTATTTGAGTGCCATCTCCACAATGTTACGAGGCTCAAAAAATTCTTTGACCTGTAATGTTTTTTCTTGTGAAATACTCCAATTTTGACAGAAAGGACACTTGAAGTTACAACCGATAGTGCCGAGTGAAAAAGCTCTGGTATCGGGCAAAAAGTGGTAGAGAGGTTTTTTCTCTACAGGGTCAACGTGCATGGCTACTGGGTAACCATAGACAAGGTTTTTGATGGCTCCATCGACATTCTTGTTTACACCACAAATACCACTTTGTCCCTCTTTAAGATGACAGTAATGCGCGCAGAGAAGACAAACCAGACGTGAGCCTTCGGTTTTAAAATAGTTCATCATTTCACCTTTTCGACTCTGTAACGCCAGATGTCCGGATGACTCTCCAAACATCCCGCTTCCAGTCCAGCTTTTTGACACAGATATGAAAAGAAAAGCTCAAAGGTTGGCAGTTGTTCCCAAACTTGAGGTAAAAAAGTTGCTTTGCGGGAGTCTTTTTGAAGGATGATGCCATCTTCACCTACGATGACTTTGTTTTTAAGATCATCTCGTGTTTCATACACGATAGGTTCAGGCTCACTGAGCAGTGAGACTTCAATGTGAACGCGCGAAAACTCTTCAGGGCTTAGTGGGTAAAACCGTGGGTCATCAAAGGCGGCGGCTTTTGCGTTGTGTATGAGATCATCTAAAAGCGGTCGATGAGCGATGAGTGAGCCAATGCACCCTCGAAGTTGGCGATCAAGGGTGAGCGTAACAAAGGTTGCTTTGGGGGTGGCAAATTCAGGATAGCGTTCCAATAGAGCTTTTTTATCAAGTGTTGAAGTGTGACTCAAGCCATCTTTGATGGCATTTTTAGCAATATCTAGGATCACGTTTCGCATGGTGCCTCCTTTTGAGGACTCTATTATATGATAAAATGGCTGATAGGTTATACAAAAAGGAGTGCGAATGCTGATGACAATTTTACAGCATACACCTGCGTGGGTTTATGTGCTTTTTGTCGTACTGTTAGGACTTGGATGGATGCAGAGCCGTGACCGTGTTGTGCCCTATTTTAGGGCGTTTGTATTGCCATGTATCATGGTGATTTTTTCCATTTATGGCGTTGTTTCGGCATTTGGTATGAGTATTGGCATTGTTGCATGGAGTCTTGGCATGATGGCAGTTATGGCACTGGGTATTCGCATAAGAGCTTTTTACAATGCTGTTTATATTGAAGAACACAACGCCTTTGCGATTAAAGGAAGTTGGCTGTGGTTGGCTTTAATGATGGTCATCTTTTGGTTGAAATTTGCTGTAGGAGTCATGCTTGCTCGTCAATTAGCAGTGATTTACGAGCCTTGGTTTATTCTAAGCGTTAGTTTTTGTTATGGATTACTGAGTGGTATTTTTTTAGTGCGTGTGATTATTCTGTGGAAAATCAAGAGCATACAGGTCAAACATTAACACAGTTTTGATAGACTATCGTATGATTTTTAAGGAGCAATGGATGAAACAGTGGATGGCAATAGTAATGTGTGTAGGTCTTTTTTCAGGCTGTAGCATGAGTTTTAACTATAATTTTTGGAGCCAAAAAGCACCGCAAACGCCTTCCCCTGCTGTTCAAGAAGTCAAAATAGCACTTCCTAGTACGGTTTTGATGTACGATCTTGACATTACTGATCGCCCTTACACTAGCCTTGGTGAAGTGAGTGTGAGTGTCACTAAACTCAACCCATGGGGTGAGAACCCAAAACAATCTGACGCCGAAGCCAAGCTCAAAGAAGAAGCTGTGAAAAAAGGAGCAGATGCGCTTATTTTTGTACGCTATACCAAAGTAGGTGTTTCATACAATCGTTGGAGTGGCATCGAAGGCAAAGCGCAAGCGGTCAAGTTTACACGTTATTAAAAGCGCAATTTTGTTCTATTCTCACATGTAAAATTGCGTTATACTAAAACCATGAGACCTACATTCTTAAGCGACACGGCGTTTGAAAATATCGCCGATTCGACCAGTAGCTTTTCTTGCCATTTTCATGACACTTATACCATCGGGCTAACGCATCATGGCATGTTTACGTCGTTACATGAACATAAAATTACTCAAGCCTATGCACGCTCTGCTCGCATCATCAACCCTGGAGAAATTCACGGTGGGGATTCTCTCTCATGGCAATATACCAACTTTTATCCCAGCGTAGAATTGTTAAGCAGTCTGTACGAGCAGATGTACGGTGAGAAAAAGATGCCTATTTTTGAGAAACACATCATTCAAGATGATGAACTTTACGCTCGATTGATGCTCTTTTTTCAAGCGGTTTATGCCAATGAAGCGACAATGCTTTTAGAGTCTAAACTTATTGGCGCCCTCTCCTATCTCATCGCGCATTACGCGCATAAAGCCACGCCGTATTCTTTTACATGTGAAGATTCCAAAGCGATGTCTATGGTGGTGGAGTACATTCACGACAACATCGCTTCAGACATTAGTTTAGATGCACTTGCGGTAACGGCGAAGGTAAGCAAGTACCATTTTCTAAGGCTATTTAAAAAACACACGGGATTGACACCTCACCAATACATCATCGCGGAGCGCATTTGCAAAGCTAAAACACTTGTCCTTGGGGGTGAATCGTTAAGCCTTGCAGGACTCCACGCAGGCTTTAGTGACCAGTCGCATTTCATCCGCTCTTTTCGCAAGATTTATGGCTATTCGCCAAAAAAACTGCTTCAAAAAAGCAATTTTATTCTATATAAATAGTCTCAAAAAGAGTAAACTTTGCACCAAGGAGTTAGTATGGTCAATAAAAATCTTTTTTTCTTTTTACTCTTTTTAGCGATGGTCGCATGGGGTGGTTCATGGGTCAATGTGAAAGTTTTAGGGCATTATGTCAGCGCTTTTGAGATGATCTTTTTACGTTTTGGCATTACCGCTGTTACGATGGTGCCTATTATTATTTGGTTGAAACATTCGTTTAAAATTGATCTCAAGAGCTTTGGTCTCGTGGTCTTAGTGGCGCTTGCTTTGATTTTTTACAACAAATACTATTACCTTGGAACGAAGTTTGGTACAGCCTCCTTAGGTGGAGCGATGGTTACCACGATGATTCCCATCTTAACCTTCATTTTATTGGCATTGATGGGTGTAAAGAAGGTTGGCTCCAAAGATCTGTTTGCGCTTGGTTTAGGTGCTGTGGGTGTTTTAACGATGTTGCATATATGGACGTTTGATCTGGCACATATCTTGGTCATTCAAAATCTTTATTTTTTTCTAGCGGCCATTTTATGGGCTATTTTGACGATTATCAGCTCAAAATCAACGAAAATTTCACCCATTGTTTTCACGTTTTATATGTATATTGTCACGGTTGCATTGGATTGGATTTTGTTTGTAGATGTGAGTGCGATACCTTTTGAGACATTTGATAGCATCTTTTGGATAAACACGCTTTTGATTTCCTTGGCTGCATCCACCTTTTCCAATACGATCTATTTTTTAGGGATTGAAAAATTAGGCGCAGCCGAGGTGAGTTCATTTGTCTTTTTAGTGCCATTTTCAGCGATAGGGTTGAGTGCTATTTTCTTAGATGAAAAAGTCGATTTCTTCATCATTATTGGAACCGTTTTAACGCTTTACGCGGTCAAACTGCTCAATAACATTACAATTTTAAAGCGACACCGAAAAAGCGTTTAATACCTTCTAGGTGGCGTTCTAGCCCTTCAAAGCTGTGAGTGCCACCCTCTTCTACCATCATTTTTGCACCTTCTAAAACATCTTGCGTTTCTTCATAGTCTAAGACCTCATCACCCTTTTGAAGTAACACAAGCAAGTTGTCAAGGTTTGGCTCTTCGATTTCATAACTTTCTAGCATCTCAAGGTGCGATTCATTCCATTCATATGAGCTGTTATCATAATAATTTACACCTTTACCAAGCGCTCTTTGAAGCGTCTCTGGTGCATTCACCGCTGGATTGATAAGCACGGCTTTGAGGTTGTATTTATCGCTGAGATAAAGCGAATAATACCCACCAAGGGATGAACCCATAAGATAGACTGGTTCATTGTCCTGATACGATTCAATGAGTTCACTCAGTGTTTTAATCGCAAGATCGGGAATTGTAGGCAAAGATGGGGCAATAAAATGAATTTTATTTTCTTGACAATACGCACGAAGCATTTTTGCTTTGCTTGCCTCCCCGCTAGAGCCAAATCCGTGAATATAGATAATCATGGTTAACCTTTATGTAACAAATAAAGGTGAGTATAGCAAAAGTTTCGTTAGGCTATAATACGCGTAATTACAAAGAAGAGGTTAGTATGAAATTAAACGAATTAGAAGCTCGCAAAATCATTTTGATGGTCATGGGTGACAAGCGTCCCCTTACCAAAACGGACGAGGAATTGGCACTGCTTCTCAAAAAAAGATTGACTAAAAAAGAGTGTGAAGTGCTAAATACCGAGGCCTGTGGTAAAGATAAAGAGGCAACGATGCGTGAGCAAAAAATAGATGCCGTACGTTATGAAGCTCTCAAAGCGAGTGCCATTAAAAAGATGAAAAATGAGTCTGTGCATGGGGACTTTTTCTATACCAAAGGTGAATAAACGATGGAACATTTTGAAGTAATTGATAGTGTTTGTACCTACTGTGGGGTTGGTTGCGACATTGCTGCCAATGTTAAAGACAATAAAATTCACAGCATCTTCGCCCACCCTGAAGGAGTAGTATCTGAAGGAAACTTGTGTGTGAAAGGCAAATACGGCTACGAATTTGTCGATGCGCCAGATCGTCTGAGGATTCCACGTATTCGCAAACAGTTCTTAGCAAAAAATCCAGCCATTCAAGCAAAAATTGCTTCAACGCTGGTAGAGCTTGATGAAACATGGGTTGAAACAACGCTAGAAAGTGCTACCACAGCAGCAGCGATAAAACTTCAAGAGATTCAAGCAACATATGGGCGAACGAGTGTCTGCTCTATCGGTGGAGCAAGAACCTCGTGTGAAAGTTCCTATTTGCTTCAAAAATTTACCCGTCATACGCTAAATTCTCCGCATGTTGATAACTGCGCGCGCATTTGCCACTCTCCAAGCCTAAAAGGCATGCGAACGACCATTGGTGAAGGTGCTGCGACCAACCCATACAATGATATTTATAATGCCGAATTTATGATCGTTTTTGGCTCCAACACCACTGAAGCACATCCGATTATCTCCAACCGCATTGTTGATGTCGCAGGTAAACACGATAACTTAGCTGTGTTTGATGTCAGAGAAATCACCCTACACCGCTTTGCTAAATACAAAGGCATTATCCCGCATGAGTCGAACCTACTAGTGCTCAATATGATGGCATATGTCATCATTACCGAAGAGCTTTATAATGAGCATTTTTTGGCAGACCGTACCAAAGGGTTTGAAGACTTTAAAGAGAAAATTCTCAATGACCCTTATGCCAATCCAAAGTATTTTGAGCAAATTGAAGGCTATGAGTACCTAAGCAAGCTCATCCCAAAAGTAGCACGTGAATATGCCCTTAAAAAGTCGATGATTTTTTGGGGACTCGGTGTAACCGAACACATTGATGGCTCATATACGGTGATGGCGATCACGCATTTGGCACTGATGACAGGCAACATCGGAAAAACGGGTGCAGGTCTTATGCCGCTTCGTGGGCAAAACAACGTCCAAGGCGCTTGTGATATGGGTATGCTCCCTTACTATGACCCTGATTATCAAACACCAAAAGAAATCGGTTTTATGACACCACAATTAGTGGATGAAATGATTGATGGTCGCATTAAAGCGGTGATCAATATGGGCGAAGACCTTACCCATGTTCACCCTAACAGCAATAAAGTCAATCGTGCGCTTGATAATGTTGAGTTCATACTGGTTCAAGAGCTGTTTATGACTGAAATTGCCAATCGTGCTGACATCGTCATTGGCGTGAAATCTGCCTATGAAAAAACAGGTGTTTATGTGAATGCTATGCGTCGTCTTCACCTTTCTCAACCGCTTGTAAAGTCTGATTTGCCCGATGATTGGGAAGTCATCAAACTTTTGGATAATAAATTAGGTGGAAGTTACACGTATGAAGACTCTAAACAGATTTGGGATGAAGTGCGAGAAGTAGCCTACAGACGTTTTTCAGGAGCAAGTTATAATAGACTTGAGCGTCACCGTGTTCGTGGGCTTCAATGGCCCGTACACACAGAAGATACACCCATCTTGCATCAACTAGACTTTCGAACGGAAGACGGCTACGGTGAGTTTCACTATCATCAGTATGAGCTTCGTGGCATGGTGCAAGAGATCCATGAAAAAAGACTCACGGGCTATCATCTCACCACAGGTCGAACACTGGCGCAGTATAACAATGCTTCGCAAACCAGTCGCAGTGAAAGACTCAATAAGCGTTATGATGAAACGATTTTATTAGTCCATGAAGACGATGCGGCAGATTTTACCAGTGAAAAAGTGGTATTAAAAACAGAGTTTGGTCAAAGTGCTCCTTTGAGCGTCAAGTTTACTGACAAAGTTCAACCTAAAACGCTTTTCTGTACGTTTCATCATGCTAAATCGAAAATAAACAATCTTTTCGGCGATAGGTGTGACGAGCTTATCTTAACAGCGGCATTTAAGTCGATCAAAGTGGAAGTTGTAAACGTTTGAGTTAAATTAAAGTAGCTACTCGTTAGCTACTTTAAAAAAAAGTAGTTCAATAAAGTTGGTATTTTAGGGATTTTAGTATGAAGTGGCCGGGAGAGAGGGATTTGAAAGGCATAAATTTTCTATATTATACATTTTGTAAAATAATCATTAAAATAGCCTATTTTAGGCATTAAGAAAACTTTCTCAATTTCCAATAATATGTTATTATTCCAATAAAATATAAATTTATGTTGGAAATAGGTTGGAATAAATCCAATTAAAGATCAAAAAAAACTGCTAAAATAATTTATATTATATCGTTTCTAGAGGTGAGCAATGACAAAAGATTTAACATCATCGACAATCAGTAGACAAAATATTTTAAATAATAATTATGCATTGGATCAAATAGAATCTAACTTATCTCTGGGTGGCACATATTGGCATAATGAAGCTGTATTTACTAAGGTACAAGTAGCGGAGCTTTTGGAAATAGATATAAGAACAGTTGAGAGATATTTAGAAAGCCATTATGATGAATTAATCAAAAATGGATATAGAGTTTTAAAGAATTTTGATTTAAAACAGTTTAAAGAGGATGTCTCCGACATTGATGTCGGAGACATCTCTAAAATCCCTTCATTAGGGCTTTTTACATTTCGAACGGTTTTGAATTTAGCTATGCTTGTAACTGAAAGTGAAAAAGCAAAAGCTATTAGAAATAAGATTCTTGATATCGTCATTGACGTTGTTGCTCAAAAAGTAGGTGGGCATACAAAATACATCAATCAACGAGATGAATCTTATTTGCCATCAGCATACAAAGAATATAACTATAGAAAAGAATTTACAGATGCTCTTGATTATTATCTCCAGGCTGATAAATGGAAATATGGAAAATACACGAATCGGATATATGAAATAATATTTTTAGAAAATGCACAAGAGTATAAAAAGATACTCGATTTAAAAGATAAAGATCAGATTAGAGAGACTATGTACTCCGAAGTATTAAATGCAATTGCTAGTTTTGAGCATGGTTTGGCTGTTGAAATGAAACAAGCATATGAAGAACTTAGTCGAAAATTAACGACAAAAGAACTAGATGCATTGATAGAAAAAGCAGCTAAAAGTCCATATTTAGTTCCTCATATTGATGATGCTAGGGCAAAAATGTCAAGTAGAGATTTATGCTTTAGGGATGCTTTGCATCAAAAACTTGAGAATTATATTCAATCTGTTCCTGAAGGAGATTTTGATAAATTCCTTGGAGAGACAAGTAAATCTTTAGAGGAAAGATTATCTGATCCTGAAACATTGGCTGTTTTAAAACGATTGAAAGATCGATGATGGAACTCCAAATATTTTATTTTGATACAAAACACGCGATTGACGTTCATGATTGGATTATTGAACACAGTGGTGGATTGCAAGGGTATAGAGAGATTGGTCTTTTGGATAGTGCATTAGATCATATTCAAAACGATTTGTATTACCCGCTATTTGTTGAAAAACTTAAACATTTAATAATTGCTGTTAATAAGTTTCATCCTTTTAATGACGGTAATAAACGATCAAGTCTTGTATTAGGTGCATATTTTTTAGAGATTAATGGATACGGTTATTGTATTGAACGATTTATACGAGAAATGGAAAATATTGTTGTGTGGTTGGCAGAAAGTAAAATCAATGATGCACTATTGCTAGATATTTTAAAATCTATTATCGAAGAAGATGAATTTACTGAGTCATTGAAATTAATGATTTTTGAATCAGTTCAATAAGGTTATAAATTGAGCCGCATCAAAACTAAATATCAAGGTGTTTTTTATCGTGAAGCTGTCACGAATGGTAAGCCCGATAAGACATATTATATCGTTTTTAAAGACACGCATAATAAAACCGTTGAGACAAAGATCGGCAAAGAAAGCGAAGGTGTACGTGCGAATTACTGCAATCAAAAGCGTAATGAAATTATCACAAAGCAACGCTTAGGTGAAGATCTCCCCGCAATCGCCATCAAAAAGAAAAAGCATATTATCACGTTAGATATGGCCGCAGAAAAGTTCTTCAAAGAACGTGAGATGCAAAATAAAGATAATGCTCATACGCAATCAAAATACAATAATTGGATCGCTCCAGTACTTGGTAAGATGGATATTGATTTAATTGGGCTTGAGGAAGTCAGAGGACTGCAAGAGAGCTTGGTGAAAAAAGAGTATGCAGCAGCCACGATCAATTTCACGATTAACCTTTTGCATGCAATAGTCAATTATGCGATTGAAAATAAACTATCGACGACTGTCCATAATCCTACAAAAAAGCTCAAGCAATTAAAAGTCGATAATGCTCGAGATCGATATTTGACAAAAGAAGAGTGTCAGAGACTTTTAGAGGCCGTTGAAGATGAACCGGTACTCAGACTATTTGTGCGATTGAGTTTGAGCACTGGAGGGCGATTAGAGACGATCTTGAGTATATGCAAAAAAGATATTGACTTCACCAATAAAATAATTGCGCTAAAGGATCATAAAAACGCCTCTTCATATCGTGGATTTATCAATGACGATCTCACGAGTTATGTAAATGAATACTGTAAGTATCTAAAACCAAACGATAAGTTGATCACGATGCCAGTACGTACACTCAGAAGACAACTATCAAATATTTTTGCAGATCTCTTTAACGCAGATTTAGACAAAAACGATAGAAAAAACCGAGTCGTTATTCATACCTTGAGACATACTTTTGCTAGTTTATTAGCGATTCAAGGAACGCCTATCTTTACAATTCAAAAGCTGATGAATCACCAAGATATAAAGACCACTCTCCGCTATGCTAAATTAAGTCCTGAGAGTGGTAGAGATTTTGTTGAGAGGCTTTTATTACTCTAAAATCATTTACATGAAAGGAATTTTGACCTCTTGTTTTATTCGAATTGGTTGTAATGTTTGATATTTTTGTCTGATAGAGTTATATAACTGAAAGCCTTTTTTAGCTTTAACAGTCACAACTAATACATAAGGTAGTTTTTCTGTTTCAGTATTTTTAATGGCTTTTCCTGCGTCACGAGCTTGATATACTATATCGAAACAAGGCTGTTTTAGCGTATTAGCATGACATTTGCCTTCGTGATGGAGAGTAGTTTCCCACTTATGTGCATCTTTTCTAAAATCTGCTTCTGTTTCATACATTTCTTTTCTACTAAAAAATGCTTTACTTTTTCCTTCTGGGCTGCTATCTGGTCTAAATGTTATTACTAATCCATTATTTGTATAACTATCTGGATAAGAAGGATTTATTTTAGCAGTGAAGCAAAAGGTCGCTTTAATAGAGATCTTTCCATCTAGTTGTTCATCAGGAAATGGAATAGGAACTCTGATATATTGTGATGCATCAAGCTCCCCTTTGTATATGACACTTACTTCATTATGATCAGTATAAATGACTTGTTGAATATTATTAGGGAAAAGACCTCTTCCCACTTCATCCTGAGATAAAGACTTTTTGGGTTTTATATTATGAATCATTAGTGCTTTAATTACTAATGGATCAATTTTTGTATCAAAAATACTAGCTATTCCTATACAGTTTCGAAGAACTAATGGTGATGAAAAGCTTGTGCCAGCAGTTGAATGGACTTGTTTCGAAATAGGAGAATATATCAAGAAAGGATTAGTAGCATGGCCACCAAATGCTAGGCCATCAGGTTTAATTAATCCTGGACTTCTTCCTGGTCCAATGCAACTATAATGAGTTCTTTCCCAAGTATCATCTTCATTTGTAGCTGCACCTATAGCTAAAGCATTTATCATATCTGATGGGGGCTGTATCCGATTTAATCCAGGTAGGTCACCATCATTTCCGACAGCAACAGTTAATAACGTATTTTGTTTAGATAGATAATCATCCAACATGGATGTCCAAACGTGTACATCGTCATCTTCAATAGGAATTCTTGGTCCAAGGCTTAAATTTGCAAAATGATAGCTTTTTGAGTTTAAAGCATCCAAAATTTTCTTTAGAACTGAGAATAAGTCAGGATCCGAAGGTGTATTATTATCTAATACTCTATAATGGTCTATTTTAGAATAAGGAATTGGTAAAGTCGTTTGTTCTGCTTGAATATTCCCAAATAAAATAGTTGAAGTAACTTCTGATCCATGATTTAACAAATCTTGATTTGTTACTTCTCCACCAGGGTAGACTTTTTCATTACACCATTTTGATAGATGGGTGTTCCCTATACCACCATCAAATACAGCTACTTTGATATTTTGATCGATAGCATCTTCAATAGGAAGACTCATTGAGGGCATTGTATGTATACTTCTTTGTATTAAGGGCTCAAATATTCTTAATTTTGGCATTTCTCTTAATACACGAAGATATGTAAAATTAGCTATTTCTTTTGCTTTGATACTATTTGTTGTCATAGGCAAAAAAGTTAATCCAGAGACTTGTAAGAGTTTAGAAAAATCTATATCTGCTCCTATTTTTTTTGAAAATTCGGTGAATGATTCAAGAATCCCTGACTCGTTCTCTGGGGTATGTAAAATCACCTCAAATTGCTGTTCCTTATTTTGAGTGATATTCCCTTTTATTTTATCTTGAGGCTCAAAGAGTAAAAGATCTTCATTTTTAATAATTTCTTGCTGTAGATTTGCTTCAATATCATTAGATTGTAAAGCTTCTAATAAGTCATCAAATGCATCTTTGCTACCTGATATAAAAATATTAGAAGTCATTTCATAATCAGGAGCTTTCTTTAGTTGTGTTTTTCTTGGATGAATACGTAAAGATTTACTACCAATATCATTAAAACCAAATTCTTCAAATAACTTTGTAGGATAGTATGATTTTGCAATATATGCTGGATGCAAAATAAAGTTTGCAACAATTTTATTATTGGGCATTGCTTCATGAGGCAGAGTATTAATTTTTTCTAAGAGTTGCTCTGTGCTAGTAATGAGATGTTGGCTTGCTTCTCGAAAAGAGTAAGGATGCTTTTTTTTATCTCCACCATTTTTATGCTTAATAGCATGTGTTAAAGTTTCTCCAAATCCAAGTAATATATTCCTGTCATTCATTGGTATGAATCCTTATTTTTTATTTTGTAAAGCCCTTACAATGGTGGAACGTGATACCTCTAGTTTATTTGCAATGTCTTGTTGTGTCAATCCATGATTCGCTAAATACATAATCCATTCTTTTTTTGACTCTTTATTTAAAGAAAAATACTCTTTTAGTTCTAAATCAAACTGATCACATAAAGTTTCTATTAAAAGCTTGTTTTCTAAAACAGCATTTTTTTTAGCATGATTTAGTTTTTTTTCAATTTCTGAAAATGAGCATTCTTGTATCTTTTGAGCTAGCCAGTCTGATAGCGAATGGTTAATATCATGTTGCTTGAAAAACTTACTCACTTGATTTATTTCTGGCAAATTAAAAAGAATCACTTTATCAAAACGTCTCCAAATTGCTCTATCTAGTAGCTCTGAATGATTGGTTGCTGCAAGAAGCAATGAAGTTGTTGGCCATTCGTCAATAGCTTGTAAGAGTACTGTAACTAGCCTTTTTAGCTCTCCTACATCTGAATCATCGTCTCTTTTTTTGGCTATGGCATCAAATTCATCAAAAAATAATATACAAGGAAAACTTTTTGCGTAATTTAGAACAGCTCGAATATTGCTTCCTGTTTTGCCGAGATAGCTACTCATAACAGTTGCAAGATCTAAGGTTAATAGAGGTAATTTTAATTTTTCTGCTAAGTAATGTGCCATTAATGTTTTTCCTACGCCAGGAGGGCCTGCCAGGAGCGCAGAGCGTGTAGGGATGAGTCCTTGCTTTAGAAGAGAGTCACTTTTTTCTCTTTCTATGCAAATACGGTTGATTTCATTTTCTATTTTTTCGTTCCAGATAGGCTCAACATGTAGAGCAACAGATTCTTCAACTAATAATAATTTTTGCCTTGTGTCTGCATCGACTGGCATTGGAATATGATTATCTATGCTTCGTAACGTTTTTGTCTTTAACAGTGAGCTAAGTTCCTCCGCAAGTTGAGGATCGCACTTATTTAACTTACCTGATAATTTACGTATCCTCATTTCAAAACTTTTCTGATTGCCATTTAGACCATCATTTAACAGTTCAATTAGTGATTCTTTTAAAATTTTTTCAATCATTTACTTCTCATTTTCTTGTCTCATATGCTTGCATGATACAATAATTTTTATAAAATGATACACTAATTGTATAAAATAGAAATAAAAAATGGGGAAAAAATTACAAATGAAGCATTTTTTACATAATATGACACATTTAATATGAAACAATGATTCAAAATATACATTTGTTTAATAAAAAAGATTTTGTAGGGTATATCATGAAAATATAAAATACTTTATTGCACGAGAGTTTCTATTTATTATTGCTATCGACACATTTTAATATGGACTCATTAATTAGAGTGCTATTGTAATCAAAACGCATATCTCTCACACTGGCAACTTTCCAATGATAATTTCTATAGGACTCACTGGAATTTGTATCAATATGTAAAAGCAATCGATGAATGAGAGTTTGTTGTTTTTGCTGATCTGTTAAGTTGCTATCTATAATCTTTTGTCTCAAGGCACAGTTATCAAACTCATCATCATAATAGTACACTCCATCTTTTACTCCTAAAAAGAAAATAGGTTTTTGCTCGTTTATGTCAAATGCTAAAGTGGTTTTATTTTCTAGATACCAGTTGGCAGAAATTTTATCAATTGGCAAGATCCATGATGAGTATGTTGTCCTCATAAAATCACCTATTAACCCATTAGGCAAAATGCTACTTAAAGTACTTAATACAAGGGCACTAACGATATAAATACCAAGTATTGCCTTAAGCCAGGTTTGGCATGCCACTGAAAAAGATAATTTGATACTTTGAATAATCTCAAAATTGAATAGAAAAGCTATTAATAACAGCAAGATATTAAGTAGAATAGCCGTACTAAAAATACCAACGAATAGTTTTAAGGATAAGATAATTTCTGTTTCATTTATCGCTTGAATTGGAATGATATTAACGACTTTTAGCGTTGTGGCAATAACTACGGCAATGGATATAAATGAGAATATCTGAATATCTCGTGTATTCAAAAGGTTTCGTTTTGAGAGATTTATAGCATGAAAGTATTTAAAAATATTTTCTAAATCATCTACTTTTTTAGTCATTACAGATGGGATTTCTAAAATGATTATTTTGATATCTGGGTTTAAATCAATAATATTTTTGATTTTCTCATGTTTGATTTTTTCGAATCTTGTATGACTCATTTGTCCTTTACGCTTTACCCATTGTGTATCTACTATTTTAGATATATATTTTGATATACAATTTTTGAAAATTTTTGGTTGTTCTTTTTCAGGACGAACGCTAATATTGCTCGTATAGATTATTTTGTCATTATCACACAGTAAAATAAATTGTTTACATCGTTCAAACTCAAGTGTATTATTGTGACCATTGATGAAGCTGAGATAATCACTATAAGAGCCATTAAAAATGCGAAATTGTTTTATGAAGTCTATAATTTTTGAATCGTAAATGGATAAATGGCTTTCTAAATCCATTAATTTCCTTTATGTTGATTAAATATATTATATTATTTCATAATATTGAATGCAAGGTGATATCGTAGAAAATAGATTTATGATATTGCAATAAAAAGGTCGATATGAAGTGCATATTTTGTAAAGTAGATACAACACATGATAAATCAGTAGAACATATATTGCCAGAATCACTTGGAAATACAGAACATTGGTTGCCTGCCGGTATCGTATGTGATAAATGTAATAATTATTTTGCGATAAAGATAGAAAAACCATTATTGGAATCATCATATTTTAAATTAAATAGAAGTTATCAAGAAATATATAATAAACGTGGTCGAATACCTTCTGTACCCGCAGTATTCTTATCAAAAAGTGATAGTTTTGGAGCTCACTTATCTACGTATGGTGATTCGCTCTACTTTCAGGAAAATGAGGACATCGTAAAATTACAAAATCTGAGTAATAAAAATACAACTTTCAAATTGGTAATGCAGCTTCCTCCTAAATGCCCAGAACCGAATTCAATGGATAGATTGTTAGCTAAAGCAGCACTTGAGGCCTTAGCGTACAAAGCTATAAACCACTCTTTGCCTCTTGATGAAATCGTGAATCACGATGCTCTTGATCCGCTCCGGAATTTTGCAAGATATGGAAATGGTAAAAAATGGACTTATCATCAGCGAAGTCTTTATGATATCAACAAAGTATGGCAAGATCACGATGCAAATGAATTATATCAGTGTCTTCACGAGTTTGATTTTCTATATACAGAAGATCAAGAATTATATTTTGTACTCATTATTTTTGGAATTGAATATGCTATGAATATGGGCGATACAGATATTGAAGGATATATAACATGGTTAAAAGAGCATGATAATAAGTCACCTCTTTATATAGAGTAATCTTTCACTAGTTTTTTGCGAAGTAGTATGAGTCGAATAAAATTTAATAAAGGTCAGTTAAGATGATGCAAGAATCTCGAACAACATTAACGTTACAATCTATAATCGTTGATTTAGTACAAAGAGGGATTAAAAAAGGGCGAGATCTAGATGCAGCAGTTTTAAGTATGGTTGGTAATACTTTTAATCAGTATCAAGGCGATTCATTTGTGCTAGTTGAATTGAATGATGAACAAATTTTAAAATTTTTTATTGATGATTCTGATCAGTCTTTTTGGTATCCCCGTGCTGGAGTATTTCATTTTTGTGCATATTATCAACATACAAATAATTTTCCCTTGGGGAGGTGTTATTTTATCAAAATAGGAGATTTAATTAGTGCAGGTCGCTTATTAAAAAAGTTCTTTGAAGGTCTACCAACCCCTTATCATGAAAGTGATATTGAGAAACTGACTGATCCAGGATCTTTACCACAAAGGATTAAGCAATATCAAGATACGTGTCATAATCAAGAGTCATTAGTTTTGAAAAATTTATTTAATGGCCGTGTAATTGAAACGGCAACAACAAAATGCATTTATTTAAAGACTTCGGGATGTCTAGTTTGTGGCTCTATAGCTTCTCATTATGTTGCAACTACTGTAAGTGATACTCAAGATGGATTAATGGTGGCTTTTTTTACTTGCAAAGAACATTTTAATGAAGTTAAGTCATATAATTCAAATTTTGATTGGCTTTGCGAAAAATTGCATATAAATGTCCCTGATATATTTCAATCAACAGATATGACGCGGGACGAGCTGCTAGCGATTTCTAAAGAAATTTTAGAATCTGATCTTGAGTGTGAGGATATCGCTATGACAAGCGATACAATAACTTGTTTTAGAAAATCGCGTTTAAAAATTATTCTAAGGATGACAGCGCCATTAAAATATGCATACATGTTTTATGATGTGCAAGGTAATCAACTCGCTAGATTTGATGGAGCTAATCATCATAATGATAAGTTAGAGTTTCCGCCAGATCATTTTCATGTGGCACCTGAGATTGATAATAACAATATTCGGCAAAGCTTTTTAACTGGATACTTCCCTCTAGATATAAAAGGTATTAATAATGTTATTAATGAGCTTGAGCGGCATATGTCTAATTCCTACTAGTATCGAGATTTAGATTGTTATTGTTAAGGAATAAATATGAATTGCGAATATGAGCACATTGTAGAGCTAACAACACAATATTATTTTAGAACTCAATTCTTTAAAGAGCAACTAAATGGCATACTAATTATGGGTTATAATCCAGGAGAATCTAACGACGATAGGATGAACATTACCACTGAACCGTTATCTAGTAGTTTTTTTTCAGATGGGAAAAATCTTAGTACATGGCCTTTTAATAGAAAAATAGAAAAGTTCTTTTCTTTATGGGGATTTCCACTGGAGACGCAAGCTGATAAAATATCGAAATTTGAAAAATCTATTTTTCAATCTAATTGGTGTCTAAAACAACTGGCTCATAACAGCGGTAAAGATTTGCAACTATGCCTAGAAAATAAAGATTTTTTTATAAAGCAAATTCAAATTTTCAAACCTAAAATTTTACTGCTTTTTGGTAAGCAAATGATTTATGCATTAAACAACTCTTCAGTTCTACCAGAAATTGAGCATATCGTAGGTGCATCTAGACCATTTGAGATGCTAACTAAAAGAATAGAAAATTGTAAAAAGTTCAAAATATATTTTCAAGAATTTAGAGATATGAATGTTATAGTATTCCCGCACCCTACTGGTTCAATAGGAATACAAGATAAGTATATTGCGGCATTTGCCGAAGAAATTACCCCAATTTTTGAACAATTTGTGAATAGCAAAGCACAATGATATATCCATGTAAAGATGATTGCATCAAACTCCTCAATAAATACCAGGACAAATTAACACCAGATCAGTATCGAAATATAGAAGCTACGATAGGCAATCATGCTTTCGAGGGGATGTTTGCAGATAAATATGATATTGATAGATTGGTACGTATGGCAAAAAATGATTTATCCTATGAAGAAGCACGTATTGAGGCTATTGCAGAGATCAAAAGCATACGTGCGCAGATCCAGGATAAGAATACAGAACTACCACTCTTTGATCAAGAACTATTAGGCTCGAATAAAGTTGAGGCCATAAACTTAGAAGATTTATTTTTGAAAGAACAAAAGCTAACCCTTATTGCAGAATTATCGATAAGGAATAAGCCGGTTATGGGGATTTTCGATTTTAACTACCTCCAGGCTATTCATAAACGCCTTTTTGATGATGTCTATACGTTTGCCGGAAAAGGTCGTTTTGAGATGGGATATCCTGGTGTATTTGTCAAAGGTGAGACACGCTTCACACCTGGGATCAAATTACCAGAAGTATCCAAAGCTCTTTTTGATGCGCTTCAAGATGATAAGTTTTTTGTGAATTTGGATCATAAAGAATTTGCTCAAGAAATGGCGATCTTCTTTAATGGGTTAAACTTGCTGCATCCATTCCGTGAGGGAAATGGACGAACGCAGCGTTTATTCATGGAAAGTGTTGCTCAAAATGCCGGTTACGTTTTATCACTCCATCAAGTCTCTCAAGAGGCAATGATCAGAGCGTGTCAAAACGCTGATAAAGGGTTTATCAATAGCCTCGAGATACTTATGCGGCATCATCTTGAGCCGATAGAAAACAAGCGATAGAAGCTAAGGAATGAATGCTCTCGAGTGAATGAGTGAAAATACCAAGAGCATAGCCATAAAGGATCATTATAATGATCAACCACCGCACCTCTTAAACCCACCGATGAAAAAACCGTGCCGGTATTTTTCACAGTGTTTGTAACCCGGTGCTATCTCCGGATCAGATCGATGGTCATTAAAAAAGATAATAATGTAATAAATTTAGACTACGTAAGTTAGATAAGAATTATTGTAATTTAAATTTGACATTAATAGATTTTTCTATAGTTTCAATACAAGATTTTTGAATTTTCCAAAATTCTTGTGATGCAATTGATTTAGAAGTATGATTCTCTTGCAAAATAGTAAATTGCTTTGTATTGTTATTAAGAAGAACTGGAGAGCTTTTAGCCCATGCCTCTTGCGCATATTTATAAAAATAATATGCAGACTCTTTCGTGTTTGATTCAATGAGAACTTGCCCAATCCAAAATGCAGCATAACCTAAATTAATAAGCCTATTTGTTATATCATTAGTAAAAATATAGTAAAACGACTTGTAATAGCAGATAAGGGCTTCATCTTTCATATTTTTTAAATATAAGCATTTACCAATATTACCATGTTGTGCGCCACCGCCATCTTTTAAAATTATATTTTTATCAATGATCGTATCCAAAGTATTATTCAATAAAAACAATGTAAGTGCTTTATCTATATTTTCAATTGTCCCAGTATCTCTAAGTGCTAATGCTTGATTATGTTTAATATCAAATTTATCTTCTTGTTCACCTCTATCAAGTAAATATATAATTTGTTCAGAGATATTTATTGCGTTGTCATATTCTTTCCTAAACCAAAAAAGGTAACATTTTGTTGCACAAAGCCGAAAGTATGATTCTCCTTTACTCTCCAAGATTTCTTCATATTTGGCAATTAACTCATCAGCATAATCAGATTCTCCATATTCAACAAAATATTTTATTGATGAATTTAAGAGTACATCAAATTGGAGGTAGGTTTCGATTTTTTTCTTAGACCAAGTAATAGAATTAAAAAAAAGTTTTACTACTCGTAAATATTCTTCAATAAATCCTGCCGCTGTCATACTAGATGAAATTTCTAGTAGTGTATTGAGTGCACTTTGATAATCACCAGCATTAATTGATAATTCAGTTTTATTAGTAAAATTTAAAAATTCATCAAAACTCGTTGTATAGTTTAATTTATTCTTCAAAATGACAATAAATTTATCATAATATTGTATGAAGAGTGTAATATATTTATTCCTTTCAGATGTTGGATAATTAGTTCTAATAAATTCTTTGACTAAAGGATGTAATTCAATATAAGTCGTGTCTCTTTTTTCAATAATTAAGTTTAGGTTATATAAAGACTTGAGAGCTTTTTGAAATTTGTTATAGTTTAACTCATTGCTCATAATATCAGCATAATCTTCTTTTGTTTCAGGAACAATAGCTTCTGCTAATGTTCGTAGCACAAGCCTTTCTCTATCTTGTAATAATTCCCATATTCGTCCAAGTAGCTTCTTAGCAAGAATTGAAGAATCATCTCTCTCCAGATTATGACCAGTTTCTATTTTTAACAAAAAGTCTTTTAAAGAATCTTCTCCCTTTCTAGATTGTGCTAAAATCAAACTTAGCCATAAAGCATGACCATGTGTAAAATTATAGGCTTGAATTGCATATTTTGTTAACTTTTCTTTATTAATTGTTGTATTCCCTTGTAAAAAATACTGTATGGTGTCAGATTCACTCAAGCCTTCTAATTTTAATTGATGAAAATCGACGCCTGCATACCGAATAAATGGTCTACATGTGAAAATAAATTTTGATTTATGATCATATTTTATGGCTGCATGAAAGAACTTACCAATACCACCAATAGGTTCGAAGTATTCCAAATCTATATAGCTATCAACATTGTCTAAAACAAAAATTGTCTTTTGAGTTCCTAAATATTTAAAAAATAACGCAATTAATTCTTCTTCACTAAATCCAACAATCTCAGATAAATTAATCGAGGGTTCAACTCTTTTTATCATTGAATATATTTTTAGTATAAACTTGTGCTCTTCTTCTTTAAAATCTTTCCAATCGATAATTGAGTAATTATTTTCATTATTTATATAATGAGAAGCTAGTGCAGATTTGCCTTCACCACCTATACCAGTAATAAAAAAAACTTTAAATGCCTCAGATTGTAAGAGAGAAAGTTCTTTTTCTCGACCTATCCAATTAGATACAGATGGGGCAATATCACTGCCGTCATCTTTATGTTGAAAATTCATTGATTCTCGACTAGATTCTGATAAGTTTTTAGAAGTATTAGTTATTGTGTTGGTATTGTCTAAAGCTATTACTTTTAGTTCATTCAAAAAAGAAGGAAGATGACTATAATTTTCTAATGTTATCTGGGTAAGATGGTTATTCTTTACATCGTGTGTATTTACTAAAAAATGTTTTGGTCCATATCCATCCATTAGTGAATTTATATAGTTAAAAAGCTCTTCAACATAGGGATCTTTAAATGAAAAACCTATAAATAAAAAAGAATATTGAGAAAGCAATTTTTGAAATTGAAATTTTGCTAGATTATCATTACGATATAACATCTCATATTGCTCTTTAAAGATAATACAGTGATCTGGTTCTGTGATATCACCATGTATTTTTAAAATAAAACTATCAATATCATTAATTGTTGATAATTTAAAATTGCTAGACTGCGTCATTATGTTTGCAATTTCACAATTCTTCTCAAGTAATTGATCATAATTAGTAGTAATAAAACGTTTTGATATTTTAGTTATTGTTTGATGTATAAGTGATTCTGTATGGGTAATATTGCAATCATTCTCAAAAGATTCTAGAATGAGCTTTTTTTCATGTTTCAAGTTATCTAAAATATCTAAAGGTGTCATAATTTCAGACTCTAAAGCATTTAGCCAAGCATCTGCTTTTTCAATATAGCCCTTTTTATTAATTAATAAATTTTTAACAATTGTATGCCAAGAAGGCAAACCATGATTAATTGATAATCCTGATCCAACAAATATAATTAATTGGTTTTGTTTAATGGCATCATGTAGGGCTTGGGGAATAGTATATGACATTAATAAATATCCTTTATGTCCAATCTTGGTTATGATTATAGCATTACTTAATATAACTATAAGACCTCTATAAAATTAAAAAATAACACTTGTTTTTCATATTTTGGTATAAATAATTTACAATTGATCTAAGTCCATTTAAAAAATCTCTTTTTGAGAGAAAAAGACTTATACAACTTTGTATATTATGCAGATTTGTATAGTAACAAGTTTGTATAAGTCGAATGTTCTATTTTAAGAAAATTCAATAGTATCTATTTATTTAAGTGTAAGATCAACACCTAAAAGGTTACTAAAACCCGTGTAAGCTCTGATCTCTTTACGCCAATTTTTTTCTAAAATAGATCTTTTGCTATTTTGATCCGAGCAGCTAGCGTAATGTGTTACTCCCATCGCCACATTGAAAATAAAACCACTTACAATACCACCAAAGAATAAAATTAAAATAATTAAGCCTTGCACATATTGATTTTTAGGTTTTAAAAGCATGGTATTAAACTTGTGAGAGAGATAAACGCTAATTGCCATCATTACGGCAATAAATAAAGCAAAGATAATCATAGTAATAAAAATGTTTGAGTCTACTGTCCCAAGACCAAAATAGCCATCTGCACCAGGACATCGAAATCCACTCGTAAGATCAAAAAACAAAGGATCAGGGTAAAAGGATATAAAAGGGATAGCAAAAAGGCCAAAGGCAAAAATGAGTTTTAATGTTGACGAAATCAATTTTGTTTTACTGTTCGGCATTATAAATTCATTCAGTTTTGTCATTTATATAAAAAAATATATGCATATAGCTGAATAGATGGTAAGAAACAAAATCATTTGTTTGACGGTAAAATCAGTTTTCCATTTTCTATAAGCTTTCTCGAGCATATAAATGCAAATAAATACTACGAACGTTGTGAGCATTAAAAAATACCACCTATACTCAAATGTCGTAATGACCCATTTCGGCTTAAAAAGTTCAACTAAAAAAAGTGTAAAAACAAGTGCTATCCATCCCCATAGAATTATTTTTGCATGCAAGGATACGAAGAAAGATGAAAGATACTTATGATTATCGTCATCTGCAAGACAAGATATTTTTGGGATAGTATAATTATTTACTGTGTCAACATTTGCATGAAATGCTACACCAGTAGTGTGATCGTGTAGGGTTGCGCTGCTAAAGTTATTATTGACTACTTGATTAGGTCGATCGGACATTTTTATTCCTTTGATTGAATCATTTGAAATAACAAAGTATGTAGTTTGTTTTGATCATCTTGATATTTTTTGCATAGTTCTTTGAAAAGAGTTTTTGCAAAATCATCGCATGGCAAGAGGTCACCTTCTTGATTCGCAGATAATGATATTTTATTGGATGACCCAATTTCAACACCAGTTGCATTCCCTGACAAAGTTGAATTTTGAAAATTATTTATTTGAGAATGATCATTTGTGAATAGTATTGATAAAATCTCTGGATTTTCTTCTGCTACCTTTTCTACTAATGCACCAATAGCATTTCGACTTCTCCATCCACTAATAGTTGATTGTGTTGTTGATAATTTTTCAGCAAGTTCAGTGATAGTCTTAATATTGTAATGTTTAATAAGTTTTTGAATTAATATCTCAATATTCAATATATATCCTTTCATTTAATTATATATTTCAATATTATTCTTGACAAGTATTTAATTATGAGATAAAATACAATTTAAAATATTGATAATATATTAAAATATTCGTTATTTTATCAAAAAGCTATCTAAAATACAAAAATATGGAGGAAAATAAGTCTAGGAGTAAATTATTTATAAAACATTTTCCCTATCAACGACCAAGCAGCTAGGGAAAACGAACACCGTTCTGAGTTGAGGGTGTGGTCTGCAATTCTACCACAAATCCCTCTAATTGTTAAAAATTCAAAATTTGAAAAATACACAAAGGGATATCTATGGCCAAAAAATACTACTGGTTAAAGCTACCGAGTAACTTCTTCGTGGATCCAAAAATCAAGAAGCTTCGCAAAATTGCAGGTGGCGATACATACGTGATTATCTTTCTAAAAATGATGCTGCTTGTGATTAATACCAACGGCATTCTTGAATTTGAGGGCATCGAAAAAACGTTGGAAGATGAGTTGTCTTTAAAACTTGATGAGGATGAGAATAACGTAAAAGTTGTCTTAGCCTTTTTAAGTTCAAACGGAGAGCTAGAGGAAGTTTCTGATGAAGCTTTTTTATTGCAACGTGTGCCTGATCTAGTGGGCAAAGAAGGTGATAGTGCCGAACGTGTAAGACGTTTAAGGGATAAGAAAAAAGTCGAATTGTTACATTGTAACGACATAGTAACAGAGTGTAACGATGATGTAACACAGAGAAAGAGAAAGATAGAAGATATAGAGAAAGATATAAAGCCCTCTCTCTTACTCTCTCCCTCTCCTCAAAGATCAACGCTTGATCTAAAAAGTATTAAAAGCTTTAGAGAGCAACTTTCTAATTTATGCCCTACTTTGGAATTTAGCTTATGTGGCAAATTGGGGTACTCCAATGAGCATAAAGGCTTTTGTTTAAAAAGCGGTTATATCTATAGTCTTCAAACAAAACAATTGGTTGATCGAAATGAAAGCTTTGAAATCTGGCAACACCTCTTCCAGCAAAAAAATGAAATCTTTAAGTATGTAAACACACAAATCCAAAACCAAAATAAGGAAGAAAACTATGCAAACAACAATCAGTGAAAATGCGGCAAAAATTCTTGAGGAACTGAACTCAAACCCTGTTTTTAAAAAGCTTATTTGCCTAAATCAAAAGCAAGCGGCCGAAGCAATCGGCATTAGCTCAACGACTTTAAGTTTATTGCGCCGCGATGGTTTGGGGCCACAATTTATCAAGGTGCAACAGAGAGGTAAGCGAGCTAGAGTCCTTTATACAAAGTTAGAACTAGCAGAATGGCTTTCTCGTAGCACCATCAAAACCATGTAAGAGGTGTGTTATGAAACATGAAGATACAGATATTCTAAAGCGGCTACAGGCTCTTGAGAGCAAACTTGAGAGGCTGACGAGAGAGGAAATGTCATCAAATCTTTTTTTCGAATTTCGCTTTCTTTTTCAGGGTGAGCAGATCCTAACCGGCATTGTTGATACTACGGCTTGCGATGGAATTATCAAAAAAAAGTTTAGTCTTTTAAAAGCTCAATATGCGCTTACTCGAAAAATCAAAGAACGCGCGGAGTTTGTCGTGTGCTTAGCTAGCAAAAATGATCGTGTGAGCATAAGTGAATTTTTCATTACGGGCGAAAGTTTTATGAAAATCACTGGTTTTGTGCCGAACGTCGAAGAATTTTTTGAGTTTGACAAATCATATAAAGTGTATTGTGAATCGCTTGATCAAGGTGAAAAAAGGAGTGAACAATGCGCTTCTTAGTATTGTTTGTATTTCCTTTTTTTCTTTTTGCTGATGTTGCAAGTGAAAAGGATACTTTAGCAAGTTCCCTTTTCGAATCCAATGATGCGACCGTTAGCGGATCATGTAGCTATGGATGCCGAGCCGTTGCGTCGGGTTATGTGACTCAAATCGTCGATATTGACGCTAAGAGCGGCACAACACAATGTGAAGTGTATAGCGTCAATGATCTAAGTAAGGCTTTGGGTGTCAATGCTAATCAAACAAACACTACGTGCCAGGAACAAAACAATCGTACACCGGATCAATACAACGGCCAATTAGTAAGCTCCAACACGGAGAGCAGCTACAAACTAGCCGGTGCGACATACGATACCGGTACAATCACGTTCTCGAGATTTTTAGCCGGTATGTGTACGCTAGACCCTGATATTATCAACTTTAACACAACGAGTTCAACGGGTATTTTAAGCCTTAAAAATCCTGGATCAATTTACGGTACAAATGTATCTACATTAAATGCGTCCAAAGATAAAGAGCTTGTCGCAAGTGCGGATAGTTTAAACAAATCCAATTTAGCTTATTTCGCAAATCTTTTTTCCAATATGTCAACGATTTATAGTTATCTTCAAAACCTCTTATTTGCGTTTGTATCCGCTTTCTTCGTGGTAATGATTGGCTCTCAAAAACTTCAAGCGTATTTAGAAAATAAGCCAAGTAATATAAGCTATTTGAGTAAGCTCTATGTGCCGATTATTGCCGTTGCTTTTTTCTACGTGCCAATTCCTCAAGAGAATAATATGCACAGCTCCATTATGCAAAATATTATTCGTAATTTTATGGGTACGAGTACAAAAATCGCTGATAAAGCGGCCGTATTGGGTGCAAATGTTTATTTACAAAAACTTTACTCAAGTGTTGGAGCTAATTCAATGCAAGGTGAAGCAACGATCTATTCAATCAGAGATAGCGCAAAAGCTCAAGCGGCATTTTACAATACGGCACTAGGTGAATGTAAAAGTCGCTTTCCTGATGCGATGACATTCCAGGTGAGCGATGGTGATTTAGCACAAAAAAATGTCTATAACTATAACGGAGTTAAAGAGGGAGTAACTGCTCAAGGGTGTCGTGCGATTGAGCGAAAATGGCTTGTGCAATCTAAAGTGTATAAGCAATACTTGGCATATTCTAATCAAGTTAAAAGTAGTTTTTCTAATAATAAATTGCAAGGTAAGCTCGCACAGGTCAACACATATTTAAATAACCGCCAAACAGAGCTCGGATGGGTCAATTCGATTTTAATGCCAAGTGCTGCTATAACTATTCAGCTCATGCCTTTAGTTCAAGAGGCTGTTGAACAAGCCCAAATATCAGCAGGCGATAATGAGAAAAAAATAAATGATAGCTATAAAGAGGATGAAGATAAGAGCTTTTGGCAAACAATCAAAGAAAGAGGTCAAAATTACATAGGACAGCTTGTTGGAAAGGTTGCCTATATGGTTTTGCCAGGCTCAAATGCGATTTATGAATTTGGTCGTGATGCAATTAAAGCCGGAGCTGACATCTTTGGTTCTGTCCTAGCTCTTTCCGGAGTAGTTGGTGGCGCAGCAGTCTCTTTGGCAGTCAATAATGGTGGAGCGCAAATCGGTGGGTTAATTTTTACTGCTACTGTTTTAGATTATATTTTAGATTTTTTACCACTTCTCGCAAGTGTCGTAGCCGGTATCTTAGCGATTTTAGGATGGATTATTGAACTCACAAAGTATTTTTACGTTACGCCATTTGTCGTTGCATTCGCTGTCACCATGCGTCGTGTCGACAAAATGGTTGAGTTTTTAGTAACGGGAATAGCTCTATTTTTTAAACCGACATTATTGGTTATTTTTGCATTTTTAGGGCTTTTTTTATATTGGCTAGGCAAAGATGTCTTTTTAGCATTTGGATATGAGCAATTTAACCTTTTAAGTAGCATGAATGAGGGATTTATAGTTTCTATGCTTTTAAATATTGTTGTTGTTTTATTGAAGATGGTTTCTTCTATTGCTTCAACCTTTTTTTTATGGAAGCTCATACTCACTGGCCCATCGTACACCATGCGCTTAATCGGCATAGATCGTGCCGGTGAGTATACCAATCTAATCCAAGCAGCAGCACAAAAACTAGATCAATACAGTGTTAAATTGTAGTAATTCTATTTTTGATTTAGACATTAAAGGAGAGAAAAATGAAACCAGAAACAGCAGAACAAATATATCAATTTTTTGAGGAAGCACAAATTGTCCTGGCGACGCTAGAGGATCATATCGCGGCATTTAATCGTGCCTCGAAAGTCTTTGAAAAAACGACGAGCGATTTTGCAAAAGTCGAAAAGAGCATCGATGGGATTGGTACGCTAGTCGCCGAGAAAATTCAAGTAAAAACTATTCAAGCCTATTTATTAGGCTCGGTGGCAGAGCTTGAAAGTGTCACGAAAGATCTAAAAAGGCGTAAGCATGAAGAACGTTCCACGTTGAAGATTGTTTTTGCTGCAACGTGCCTTTCCGCACTTGCAACAAGCATCATTTTTATAGCGTTTGAAGCGGCCAATAAACCGCTTTTCAATCTTATTTATCAACTTGTTCATTAAGGAGAACACCATGAAAAATATCGCAATTATTAATACCAAAGGTGGCGTAGGAAAAAGCACCCTCGCCTTTCACGTTTTACCGGCTATTTTAGCGGATAGAAATTTTTCGATTCTAGAAATCGACAATAATAATACAACAACAACGGCGTTTTCAAATACACAAATCTTGAAAGGAAAAATTACCTCGGTAAATATCGACGAAGGTATGCAAAAATTGGAAGAGCTTGTTATTAATAATATGTTGGATGGGGACAAGATCAGCGTGATTGATGCCGGTGGTGGTGATGACTCACTCAGAGTGATCCATTCGTTTATCGACCAAGATTTGATCGCAGACACGTTATTTCTCATCCCTTTTATGCCTGATTTCGTGCAGCTTAAAAATCTGGTTGATACGTATAACGTTTTACCAAGTGAGGCGAAAATCCTGGTGGTCTTAAACAATGCGGATATCAGTGATCCTGATCATCTTATGTTCGTTAAGGGTAACGAGGACTTTGAGATACCGGATATCTCATCTACGTTTAAACACTTTGCTGTTTGCCCTAAAAGCCCACTTTTTTCTTATGCCGCTTCACGCAATAAAGAGACGATCAAAGATCTTGCCCTACTCGCAACCCAATACAACCAAAAAGAGATCCTAGATTACGCGAAGATAAAAACCAAAGGTGATAAAGACAAGATGACCAAGATTTACCGCAATTGGAAGATTTCACGCAATGCAAAAGCATACCTCGAGAGTGAAGCGATCGCGCAGCTCAAAAGCATCATTCTGGGAGAGCAAGCATGAAGTACGAAGATTGGATTGCTAAGAACACGCCGTTAAAGCGTGTCTCTTCCCTAGAGCCATACAGAGACGAAATTCAAAAGCTTGTGAGTTTGAATTACACGCATAATCAGATCGCTGATTATTTACAAGAAGTAAGAGGCCTTGAGATATCAAGGCAGCAAGTTCAGAAGTTTCTCTCGAAAAAAACAACCAAAGAAAAAGCGGTGCAAGCTGAAAAAGGTGAAATACCGAAAGTGAGTTTAGAGGATAAGTTCAAAGGATACCTCTAGGGCAAAAAGATAGGTAATGCAACCTCGTGCCACCGTAATGCTACCGAAAGCAATCGTATGCAACCACTTGCTACTCAATGCTATCAAAAAGCTACCGTGTGCCACCAAAGAGCCACTCAAAGGCAACCGAGAAAACATTCACACCCAACGCCACGTTAATGGCACGAGGTGAAAAAAAGACGAAAAAGAGGCAAAAATGCTTTCAATTGCAAATATGAATAGCGCACAAGCAGCTCATTATCATGCGAAAGATCAAAACTATTATCAGCAAGATAAAGAGACAAGCGTTTGGGCTGGCAAAGGTGCTGAACGTTTAGGCTTGAGTGGTGAGACTGATATTAAACAGTTTGAGCGATTGTGTTACGGTATTCACCCAAGCGAAGAACGCACTCTTGTTGATATTAGTGAAAGAGCGGGCACGGATCTAACCTTTTCCGCTCCAAAATCCGCATCGATCTTATGTGAATTAGGTGATGAACGTACCAATCAACTCATACGTGCAGCACATGATCAAGCGGTGCAAACCACACTGGCATTTGTTGAAGATCATTATGCTCAAACAAGAGAACAAAAGGACGGGCATAGAGAAGCAATTTCTACTGGTAATCTCATCATCGCTAAATTTCAGCACGATAGCAGTAGAGAGAACGATCCGTCATTGCATACGCATTGCTTTATCGTCAATGCAACGCAAAAAGAGAGCGGAGAATGGCGAGCGTTACACAATGATCAGCTCTTTACTCACAAGATGTTTCTAGGCCAGACGTATCGCAATGAATTGGCCAAAAATCTTAGAGAGCAAGGATTCACGATTGAGGTAACAAATGCCAAAGAGGGATTCTTTGAAATTAAAGGCGTTTCCAAAGAGTTGCTCCGTGAATTTTCACAACGTCGTGAGCAAGTCCTCGAGAAATACGAGGAGTTAAAAAAGCAATATCCTGGTCTCGAGGAAGAGAAGCTCAAGGAAATGGCTACAACCGGTAGCCGAAGCGTCAAAGATAAAAATGCTGATCGCAGTGTCATCAAATCTAACAATATCGAAAGAGCCAAAAACATTCTATCCGGTAAAGATTTAACTTATCTCAATCAGCTGAATAGTTCGCCGCTACATCCAGAACAGCAAAAATTAACGGCTAAAGATGCGGTAGATCTTTCGATTCGTATTCAAAGCGAAAAGACGAGTGTGTTTAATCGTGAAGATGTGATGAAAAACGCAATGAAGCTTTCGCTAGGTGAGCATTCACTTAATGCTATGCAGAGTGCTTTTGATGATCATGTCAATGAGCGATCGATTGTGCAACTGGATCAAAATGCTTACTCTACACCGGAGCTCTTACAAAAGGAGTTTGAGATTGTTGAAATGGCAAAAAACCGCACAGATCCTTTAATCTCTGCACAACACGTGGAGGAGTATCTAAGCCATACGCCTTATAGCCTCACAAAAGGACAACAAGAAGCGTATACACACATTCTCACAAGCAATGAGTCTATTTCAGTGATCCAGGGCGATGCCGGCACGGGTAAAACGTTTATGCTTAAAGCCGTGAGAGAAACGCTCGAGAGTCAAAAGCAAAGTAGCATTATAAGAGGGCTCGCTTTTACCGGGAGAGCCAGTGAAGAACTTGAGCGTGAAAGCGGTATCCCCTCTACGACATTGCACGCTTTTTTTGTCAATCCACCGGCAGAAAAGAATATGGTTTATATCGTAGATGAGGCTTCAATGGTCAGTTCGTTACAGATGCACCACTTATGTGAGATTGCTAAAGAAAACCATTCAAAAATTGTGTTTATCGGTGATCAAAAGCAATTCCAATCTCTAGGCGCTGGCAATATGTTCTCGCAGCTTCAAAAGCAAAGTGATATCCGTATCGTTGAGATGACAGAAAATAAACGTGCACAAACAGAATTGATGCGATCGCTGTATTCATCCATCAAGAGCAAGGATTTAGAAGAGGCGTTTGGCATTTTAGAAAAGCATCAACGACTTCATGAAACAACGGATCTCGAGAAGATAAAAAACGAATATCTCAAAGATCGTCATGATACGTTGCTTCTTGTGGATACGAACGCAAATCGTAGAGCTTTAAACGAGTTAATCCGAGCGGATCTCGTCGCCCAAAAGGAAGTCACACAGTCTCAACCATTATCTATCAAAGAGGCAATCAATCTAAACGAGATTGAAAAACACTACTCGAGTAATTATCAAGTAGGTCAAATTGTTGTCGCGCAAAACGCGTTTCAAGGATTTAGTGCTGGGCAAGAAGGGATGATCACCGCGATTGATCATCCATCCAATACGATCACTGTTACCAAAGATGAGCAACGGATCAACATTGATCTAAGTAAAGCTCACGCTCAAGCAATACAAACCTTTGCTATCAAAGAAAAAGCATTTGGTGTCGGAGACAAGATCGTTTTTACAAAAAACAATCGAAATCTTAAGTTTAGAAATGGCGAGGTTGCTGTGATCCAAGCGATTTATGGGAATATCATCAAAGTGCAAAAGGGAAATAAAGAGTTAGCGTTTGATGCTTCCAAGTATCCCTATATCGATCATGGATACGTCATTACAGCACATAAAAGCCAGGGGCAAACGACCAGTAGGGTTATCGCTTTCACGAATGCACAAATGGCCAATTTAAACCGCTTCTACGTGCAAATTACCAGGGCAAAACGTGATGCCTTAATCTATACCAACAGCATAGCAACACTCAAGGAGAATACACAAAAAACGCAAATTAAAACCAGTACCCTAGATTATTTTAGGTCGGCAATGCAGCATGAGGCACATACAAATCACAATTACAAAAGGACATTCAATGAGCAAAAAGAACGAAGAATATCAAGAGGATCAACTCTTTCAATACTGGGAGACTATTGCACAAAGCTCAAAATTGCATTCGCAGATCTTAGCCGACATTTTGGCGTATTTAAAAGAGCTCGACGAGAGATTGAAAGCACTCGAGGCAAAGATCAAATGAAAAATATCTTACTTAAAAATGAGCGCGAAAAAGCAGCTCAATCCATAACACAATCACGAGAAAGGAGATAGTAATGTCAACGATTTTATTATGTTTATTGTTTAATGCCGGTGCTTTATGGGTGTTTCAAAAGAACCTTCCAATACCAGGCGGCGCAGTCTTTGTGCTACTTTGTATTATGGAGTATCTTGCATGGGCATTTATTTTCAAAAGACAAGAATCGATCAATGGTCGTATCTTTGATGATAAAGCGTGGGTGATGGGAAGTTATCCCAATTACTATGAGCAAACGGAAGGCAATCGATGGACGGCTTCAAAGCGTGTCAAAGAAATTATGTCTAAAGGAGAATTGTTCCTGGATCAGTTTCGGTTTGATCGTAGCGTTTTATATCGTTTGTCGCCAGTCTATGGATTGGCTAGTAAATTTAATGATTTTGACTGTTATGCGGATCCAGTAGATTTTACGCAGTCAGGAATTATATTTGGTGGTATGGGATCAGGTAAAACAGAATTTTATCACTCCCTTATCGCACAAGATAAGTTCGATCGTGTAGTCGCGTATGATACCAAAGGCGATCTTGTGCAAAAGCATTATAGTGTGTTGAAAGATATTATCTTAAATCCGTATGATCAACGAAGCCATATTTGGAATCCTTTCGAGGAGGCTAAGACGAGTCCTTTTGTGACAGAAATTTTCTTAACCAATCTTTTCAATGCGTTAAGTGGCACACAAAAAGACTTTTTTAGCGCAAGTTCCAAACAACGATATATGAAGCTTTTTAACGATATTCTTTATAACAACAGTGAGCTTTCATCGAATGAGCAGTTTGATCTTTTTATTCAACAGCTCAAGGAGTATTTCAAAGAAAATCAAGATCATGAAAGACGTAGTGAAGCGGATGTCGCCAGTACAATGCATTTGACGTTTGAATTTTTTGACTATATGAATTTTTGTATTCAAAACGGTAGCCCTACTTTTACGATTAAAGAGTATCTCTCTCGTAAGAGCTGCAAGCTCTTCTTACTCTCGAGGGATGATCAACGCTCAAAACTTACCCCGTTTTTTACCGGCTTTTTGGCTGCCATGACGGCCGTCATGTTAAGCCAAGAAGATCAAAAAACCTCTCTCACTCTCTTTGCTCTTGATGAGTACCTCTCTTTTGCTCAAAACCTCGATAGTGAAACGATCGAGGGGTTACATACCAGGATCAGAAGTAAAGGCGGTTGTTTGCTTCCAGGTGTGCAATATTTCCCAGAGCAAAGTAACAAGGCAGACAGTGCTCAAGGTATTACGCAAAAAATGTTAAACTCAGCAGCTTATTGGTTTTTATTTCAAGGTGTGGATGAATATACACTCAAAAAGATCAATAGTACGATTGGTAAAGTACGTTATAGAAAAGAGCAGATTAGAGAGCAACTTGTTGCGGATCCGTTGAATCGTAAAAATTACCAAATTGAAGAATCGGATCTGCTAAATACCAGTTTGTTTCAATCATTAGGTCAAAATTACGAGCATATTACGTTTGTACCGTCGAAACAAATTTTGTATAAAGGGTATACGCCAAGAGCGGAATTACCGATTAGAAAAGAAAATTATCTTCAAAGTGAGAATATCGAAAAATACTATCGGGAGGTACGGGTATAGCTTCAAGATAGGGGAAATTCCCCTATCTTTTAAACAAGAGCAATCGTTAGTTTTTTGCCTAGAGCTTGGCTAGCTGAAATTAATGTTGTAAGCGTTAATGATTCGTTTGAGGGGCTTAATAATCGATCAACCGCAGCCCTACTTGTGTGCATCATTTGTGCCAGTTTTGTTTTAGAAATTTTTTGAACTTTCATTTCTTGTTCTAATTGATAAGCAATGACTCTTTTAATAGCGGCATCATTAACTTCTTCATAGATACCTTCGTCTCTCAAAAATTCATCAAAATCACTTCTCATATTTGGTTGTAGTTTCATTTTATATCCTTTAATCTACTTAAAGCTAAATCAAGATCGCTTTTTTCTGTCTTTTGCGTTTTTTTAATAAACGCATGCAGCAGTACCATGTATTCGTCGATAACAGCGAATATAACTCTTGCAATTCTTTTGTCTGATATATTGCTTCTCACTTCAAAAAGCTTTTTACCGAGACCCTTACATGTAGGCATACCTATTGGCCATCCATACTCTACCGTTTTAATATCCTCGCCAATGATTTTTCGATCATCTTTGGCAAGAGATAATAGCCACTCTCTCACGGGTTTGTTTCCGTTACTTGTTTCATAAAATATCGAAGTGATTTTTTTCATAGTAAAATTGTATCAAAAATGGTACACAAAGGTCAATAGGTGAATTAGTCATTAATAGATTGCAATGGATTTTTTAAGAGAAATATTGAATTACTAGATAGGTTTTATTGGAAATAGGTTGGAAAGAAGCTTTTTTGATTTTTCTTAAATTGCTTTAGAATGTCGATAAAATGGGAGTTTTGAAGGAGTTTAAGGATTGGTGGCCGGGAGAGAGGGATTTGAACCCCCGGAGGTATTACCCTCAACGGTTTTCAAGACCGCCGCATTAAGCCGCTCTGCCATCTCCCGACAGAAAATTTGTAGATGATACATAATACAAAGGTGGAGGCGACACCCGGATTTGAACCGGGGATCAAGGCTTTGCAGGCCCATGCCTTACCGCTTGGCTATATCGCCACCGTATTTCTCTATATCGAGGTGGTGCCCGGAGCCGGATTTGAACCGGCACACCCAAACGGGCGAGGGATTTTAAGTCCCTTGCGTCTACCAGTTTCGCCATCCGGGCAACGCGTTTCTTTTTAAGATTAAACTAAATGGAGCGGGAAACGAGGTTCGAACTCGCGACCCCGACCTTGGCAAGGTCGTGCTCTACCACTGAGCTATTCCCGCATCTAAAAAAGAGATGAGAGTATAGCAGTTTTTTTTCGTAATGTAAAGTCATTTGTGAAAAATTCTTTACATGTAAGCTTTTTTAGAGCGGTTTTGCTATAATCTAAGAAAATTTTTAAGGAATAATTGATGCGTAGTGATCAAGTCAAAAAAGGGTACAACAGAGCGCCACACCGAAGTTTGTTTCGAGCAACAGGCCTAAAAGATGAAGATTTTAACAAACCATTTATTGGAGTGGCAAATTCCTATATCGATATTATTCCTGGTCACTTCTTCTTACATGAGTATGCTGTCATCATTAAAGATGAGATTCGCAAGAACGGTTGTGTACCCTTTGAGTTTAACACTATTGGTGTCGATGATGGTATTGCAATGGGACATGATGGTATGCTCTACTCTCTTCCAAGTCGCGAGTTGATTGCTAACTCTATTGAAACAATGATGAACGCACATATGTTGGATGCGATGATTTGTATTCCTAACTGCGACAAGATAGTACCAGGTATGATTATGGGTGCGCTTCGTGTCAATGTTCCAACGGTTTTTGTCAGTGGTGGACCAATGAAAAAAGGGTATACGAAAGAGGGAGCTCCTATTGATTTAACGACAGCATTTGAAGCGGTTGGTAAATTTGAAAAAGGCGACATTAACGAAGCAGAGCTCAAAGACATTGAGTGTAATGCCTGTCCAAGTGGCGGTTCATGTTCTGGTATGTTTACAGCCAATAGTATGAATACACTGATGGAAGCGATGGGCATTGCTCTTTCAGGTAATGGTACCATTCCAGCTCTAACCCCTGAGCGTGAAGTACTTTTACGCGCTGCGGCAAAACGCATCTGTGAGATTGCCATCGATGATCGCTTTAAAATTCGCAATATTTTGAATGAAAAAGCGGTACGCAATGCGTTTGCGGTTGATATGGCAATGGGTGGAAGTTCCAATACCGTTTTACATATGTTAGCGATTGCAAAAGAAGCAGGCGTTAATTTTGCCATTAAAGACATCAATGAAATCAGTAAAAATGTTTCACATATCGCTAAAATTGCCCCTTCGCTTTCTACTGTTCATATGGAGGACATCAATCGTGCAGGTGGTGTGAGTGCGGTTATGAAAGAAGTCAGCCGTCGTGATAACGGCATCTTGTTTTTAGATAATTTAACAGTGACGGGCGAAAATGTTGGTGAACGCATTGCGAATGCTGAAATCAAAGATACCGCTATCATCCATACACTTGAAAATCCTTATTCTAAAGTAGGTGGTCTTGCTATCTTATTTGGTAATTTGGCTGAAGAAGGTTGTGTTATCAAAACGGCAGGCATTGTGGGTGGTCGTCAATTTATTGGTAAGGCCGTCTGTTTTGACTCTCAACAAGAAGCGCTTTCTGGTATTGTGGGTGGAAAAGTACAAAAAGGCGATGTTGTGGTTATTCGCTATGAAGGCCCACGCGGCGGACCTGGAATGCAAGAGATGCTCTCTCCTACAAGTTTAATCATGGGTATGGGATTGGGTGCTGATGTAGCACTGATTACCGATGGACGTTTCTCTGGTGCAACCAGAGGTCTGAGCATCGGTCACGTAAGCCCAGAAGCTGCTGAAGGCGGTTTAATCGGTCTTTTACATGATGGTGACACTATCCAGATCGATGTTGATGCTTATACCATTGAAGCGTTGATTGATGAGGCTGAATTGGCACGTCGTAAAGCGGCATTTAAACCTAAAGTAAAAACCATTCAAGGCAGTTGGTTGAAACAATATCGCCAACTCGTTACCAATGCAAGCAGTGGTGCTGTTTTAAAGACTGATGCATAATGGTTGAATTTTTCAATTTATTACTGCAACACACCATTACTATGATGGCGATTGTTGATCCTTTAGGTGTAAGTGCTATTATGCTTTCACTTTTGCCTCAAAGTACAACTAAAGAACATATCAATAAAATTGCTGCTAAAGCGACAATGACGATTATTGTCGCTTTTTTTGTGGTGCTTTTAACAGGAAATTTTTTGCTCAATCTTTTTGGCATTGAGATTGATTCACTCAAAGTAATGGGTGGTATTATTTTATTGCTTACTGCAATTAAAATGGTGCAAGGTTCTATGGAGTCGAAAAATCAAACGGAAGAAGAGCGTGAGGAAGCGATCAAAAATGATGAGTTCTCTGTTATTCCACTCGGTGTTCCTATCACATTTGGACCAGGAATTTTTGCAACCATCATCATTTTACGTGGGCACAGCGAAGGCGTTGTATCAATTGCAGCGCTTATTATCGCTTATTTGATTGTGGCACTGAGTGTTTACCTTGCGTTTAAAAACAGTATTTATATTCGTCATTACCTTGGCATTACAGGACAAAAAATAGTCAGTCGTTTGATGGGATTGATCGTAGGCGCTATTGCAGTACAGTTTATTGTTGGTGGTGTCAGTGTGCTTGCAAAACATTATATGTAAGGATTTTTTATGAATCAAGGTGGCTGGACCTGTCCTCATGATGTGGAAGGCATTTGTGATATCATTAAAAAAGAGTGCGATCCTGGAGATAAGGGGTGTGTTTTATATGGAAAAGCTAAATTTTCCTGTGAAGATAGCCCTTCAAATGAAGCATTTGAAAAACGTATGGAGCGCAAAATGCGTGAGATGTTAGGCGAAAACGAAAAGTAATTTTTTCATTTCGGAGTCATTAATGACTCCGAAATCTATACTTTGATGATCGTTTTTTAAAGTGATTGTGACTGCGCTAAATATACAAAACCAAGAGCGAATAAAACAGCATTAATAAGGGTCATAGTTAATCCAGCTTTTACAACATTTAACTTTTTCATTTTTAAGCTCCTTTTACATTTTCGGAATTATATGCACTTAAAACTTAAAAAACAATAAATTAAAAATTAATGAATTCATTTAATTGTAATTTAGTAACATTTTTACACCTTAATAAAAATCAAAAAACTTAATATTAAGTATATAAATTAAGAAATAAATAAGTTTTATAGGTTGATTAAACTTTAGGTCTGTATCCTATTCTAAAGCCACCCCAGTGACGACCTTTTACATAGATGGGGATTGAGATATCATGCATGACATCGCCATTTTCTCTGCGATAGGTCTGAAGCAGAACACGCTTTTCATGGTTCGCTCCTCTAACACCGCTATCAGTAAAAATACGTTTTGAACGATTACCAAAGAGATCTTTTTCATAATTTCCGCTTAACGGTGCACGTGCATTGTGTGTAGAGATGTAACCAGATTTATGCATTGCAACAGCATAAAAAAGAGTTTGTGCATTCTCTTTCATGAGGGTATCAATGATCTCTGGAAAGGTTTGGTCCGTAAAGGTATCGTATGCAGTGGTGAATTTTTGCGGATTGGTATTGGGAATAGGTTTGAAATTGGTATCGAAAATAGCTTCTACCGTAAGCTTTCCACTATTAAGAGCATTTTCAAATAACGCTTCTACCCGCGATTTGGCATTGAGACAGCGTTGATACATCTTCTCGTGGTACTCATCCATCGCAAATGCACTGAGGTTCTCATGCGCTTCTTCTGCACCTGTGATGATGGCTTGTGTTTGCCCAGAAATAGTTTTCATCTCTTTTGTCCCTGCTTCGAGTTGATCACTGATTTTTGAAATAGCCTCTTTAATGGTCAACAGCTGGTCACTGTTGTAATCAGCACTTTTGGCAATGGTATCAACTTGATTTTCAATTTTTTCGGCATTACCAATAAAAAGTTTGATTTCATCACCCACTTGTTGAACGGTATGCGTTGCGTGTTCTATCTCATGACGGAGGGTTTCAATGCTGGCATAAACATCGATTGTATCTTGTTGTATTTGCTTGACAATAATGGTTACTTCACTGGTTGATTTTGAAGTACGTTCTGCAAGATTTCGTACCTCATCGGCCACGACTGCAAAACCACGTCCATGCTCTCCTGCACGTGCGGCTTCAATGGCAGCATTGAGTGCTAAAAGATTGGTTTGATCGGCAATATCATCGATCACGGTTGTTACGTTTTGGATGGTGATAGATTTTTCTTTAAGATCATTGACTTTGGAAGAGGCATCGGCTGATTGAACATTGATAGTACTCATGCGTGTGATGATCTCATTAAGTTCTGCAATGCTTTTTTGGCTCTCTTTCATGGAAAGCTTAGCAAAAGATGCTGCTTCTTGCGCATTTGAACTGACCAAATTGACTTGTTCAAAAATATTTTGAGTTGAACTTGAAATTTCAGAAATGGAATGAGCCTTTTCTTCCAGTTTTTTGGACATAGCATCAATAGAATACATCAGTTGTGCCGTTGCAATAGAATTTTTTCCTGCACTTTGTGAGTAATTTTCACTCAAATAGGTTAAGAGTGTAACTAGTTTATAAATTCTTTGAAAAAGCGAATGGAGTAATGTGTTTTTTTCTGTTACATATAGAAACTCTTTTTGGTGCATTTCTCGCACATTTTTGTCTCTTGCATCAAACTCATTGAGTAGATCTAGTGCATGAGCGAAAGGCTGAATGATCGCTTTATGCAAAGTGAGTGTTGCAATGATAAATAAAGTAAATGAGATGATAGCAATAATAAAAGGCTCTGTGATAAACCATGTAACTCCAAATAAGCCTATTCCTAAAAGAATAAAAATAGCACTAATTTTAAAAAAATAACGTTGAAGCATTATGTCCCTCGACTTTCGTTAATAGATGAATGTATGAGGGTAACACATTAAGATGATAATGGTATGAAAAAAAATAATGGTGACAAAAAAATGACTTTAAAGTGTTTAGATTTGATACTCATAGAAAAAAGAGCAAAATTAAGATAAAATTTCACATTTAAAATTTTTAGGAGCGATACAGTGTCGAGTATCTCAAAATACAGCAAAATTAATAGTTTAAAATCCGTTAAAAAGTGTCTTTTCCCAGCAGCTGGGTATGGCACACGCTTCCTTCCAGCGACTAAAGCGATGCCTAAAGAGATGTTACCTGTTCTTACCAAGCCTTTGATTCAGTATGGTGTTGAAGAAGCCGTCAGTGCGGGTATTGACACAATGGCGATTGTTACGGGTCGTGGAAAAAGAGCCATTGAAGATCACTTTGATGTGAGTTATGAGCTTGAGCATCAAATCAAAGGAACCTCAAAAGAGAGTTACCTTACGGAGATTCGTAATCTCATCGATAATTGTACGTTCAGTTACACCCGACAAGTTGAGATGAAAGGCTTAGGACACGCGATTTTAACAGGTAAAACACTCATTGGTGATGAACCTTTTGCAGTTATTTTGGCGGATGATTTATGTGACAATAATGATGAAGACCCTGTACTTAAACAGATGGTTGAAGTGTATGAAAAATACCGTTGTTGTGTAGTTGCCATCGAAGAAGTTCCTAAAGAAGAGACCAATAAATACGGTGTAATCGATGGGAAAATTGTGGATGGCAATGAGTCTGTACTTCGTGTTTCTAACATGGTAGAAAAACCAGATCCAAAAGATGCCCCAACCAATTTAGCGATTATTGGACGTTACATTTTAACACCTGATATTTTTGATGTTATTGAAAATACGAAACCTGGTAAAGGTGGTGAAATCCAGATCACCGATGCACTTTTAGAGCTTGCAAAACAAGGTAAAGTGATTGCGTATAAATTCCAAGGAAGACGCTTTGATTGTGGTTCTATTGAGGGCTTTGTTGAAGCGACGAACTACTTCCATGACAAAGTAAAATAAGCTTTTAAAGCCCTATTTTAGGGCTTTAAGCCTCTAATATTGTCTTTTTCATTATGAAACGAAAAGAGGCTTTTTACTCTTTTTGACTGCGTTACAAACTCGAAGATAAACCCTTTATTAGCTTTGCTTAGCTATAATCTTGCCATTAAATAATAATGAGGCGGAAAGATTATGTCCAATCACGAAACGAAGTATATTTTTATTACTGGAGGCGTTTTAAGCTCTCTTGGTAAAGGCATAGCAGCGGCGAGTATCTCTACACTTTTAAAAAATGTTGGCTTTAAAGTCAGCATCCTCAAAGCAGATCCTTACATCAACGTCGATCCTGGAACAATGAGTCCATTGGAGCACGGAGAAGTTTTTGTCACCGACGATGGTGCTGAGACCGATCTTGACCTTGGGCATTATGAGCGTTTTTTAGATGAAAACCTTACTCAAGCCAACAACTTCACCACAGGTCGCGTATACTCTTCGGTTATTGAAAAAGAGAGACGTGGTGATTACCTTGGTAAAACCATTCAGGTGATTCCTCACATTGTGGATGAGATTGCCAATCGCATTAAAGAAGCGGGTCGAGGTCAAGATATCTTGATCGTAGAAATTGGTGGAACCGTTGGTGATATCGAAGGACTACCATTTCTTGAGGCGATTCGTTCCCTTAAAAGTGAACTGGGTAAACGCAGAGCTATGAATATTCATCTTACGCTTGTGCCTTTCATCAAAGCTGCAGGTGAGCTCAAAACGAAACCAACACAACACTCTGTTCAAGAACTTCGTCGTATTGGTATTACGCCTGATATGTTGATCTGTCGTTCCGAATACCCTCTTCCTAAAGAGCTTAAAAATAAGCTTGCTTTCTCATGTGGCGTTGAGCGTAACTCGGTTATTGAGTGTTTAGATGCAACAACGATTTATCAAGTGCCACTTAGTTTTCTCAAAGAGAACATTTTAGCACCGATTTCTGAAGCGCTTGATTTGGGTGATTTGACACCGCATATGGACGAGTGGGACCTTTTAGTGAAGCGTGTCATCGCTCCGCGTGATGAGCTGATGATCGCGTTTGTGGGGAAATACCTTGACCTTAAAGAGTCGTATAAATCGCTCACAGAGTCGTTGATTCATGCAGGTGCGCACCTTAACGCCAAAGTGAAAATTCGCTGGGTGGATTCTGAAGTGATTGAAGAGAAAGGGTGTGAAGATATTCTCTCCGATGTCGATGGCATCTTAGTTGCGGGCGGTTTTGGTGAGCGTGGTGTTGTCGGTAAAATGGAAGCCATTCGCTATGCAAGAGAACATAACATCCCTTACCTTGGTATTTGTCTTGGAATGCAGCTTGCGATGATCGAATTTGCACGCAATGTACTGCACCTTGAAGATGCTAATTCGGCTGAATTTAACGCAACATGTAAAAACCCTATTATTTATTTGATCGACTCTTTTATGGATGCAAGTGGTCAAAAGCAACTTCGTACTTTCCAAAGCCCACTGGGTGGTACTATGCGTTTGGGTGGTTATGAGTGTGAAACAAAACCAGAGTCATTGCTACGATCTGTTTACGATGGAGCTAAAGTAATCCGTGAGCGTCATCGCCACCGATACGAAGCTAACCCAGCGTACCGTGAAGCTTTTGAAAATGCAGGTCTTATCGTCAGCGGTGAGAGTCATGGTTTGATCGAAGCGGTTGAGCTTAAAGGGCACCCTTGGTTTTTAGGCGTTCAGTTCCATCCTGAGTTTACGTCACGTTTAACAAACCCTAATAAAACGATTTTAGGTTTTGCTAAAGCGGCTTTGACGCAACGTCAAAATGGTTAAGTTACTGACCAAAGAGGAGATAAAACGGATTCTTCAAAGCAGGTTCGAAAATGATGAGTGTACCCGTTTAAATGAGATTCCTAAGCCCTCCTCTTTAAAAGATATTGCACGCGCATCGAAGCGCATTGCGGATGCGATGCGAAATGGTGAGCGCATCGCCATTGTGGGTGATTACGATGTTGATGGTGTCATATCTTCGGTTATTTTAAGCCAATTTTTTGATGATCTAGGGGTGGATTACTCCTTGATTATCCCTAATCGTTTCACCGATGGTTATGGCTTAAATCCAGACATTGTTGCAAAACTTGATGTGCATGTGATTATCACTGTTGATAATGGCATTTCCGCGATTGAAGCTGCTCATATTTGTAAAGAACAAGGGATTGATCTCATCATTACCGATCATCACAGCATTCCTTCGGTACTTCCAGATGCTTATGCCATTGTCAATCCTAAGCAAGAAGATTGTGCTTTCCCTCATTGTGAAATTTGTGGAGCGCAAGTAGCATGGTATTTGGTTGCTGCGCTCAAAGAAGAGTTAGGTGTTGAGTATGATCTCTCTAGCTTCTTAGACCTGCTTTGTATTGCCATTATGGCAGATATGATGGAACTGGTCGGGATGAACCGCGTGATGGTGAAAAAAGGTATTCTTGAGCTTAACCGCTCTAAGCGTGCTGCTTTTGAAGCCATAAGGCAGTATTTTGGTAAAGCGACATTGGAAGGGGATGATATTTCATTTTTGATAGCCCCTTTAATTAACAGCTCAGGGCGTATGGAAGATGCCATTTTTTCCTATGAGTTTTTAAAGTCAAAAGATGTCAATGACGCTTTAGTGAAGCTTGATTATATTGTCTCGTTGAATGAAGCACGCAAAGAAGAGGAGCGCCTTTTATTTGAAGCTACGCTTCCTTACGTCAAAGAGGCTGAAAATATCATCGTAGCGTGGGGTGAAGAGTGGCATGAAGGCATAGTGGGGATCGTCGCTTCACGGCTCTCTAAACGCTTTAAAAAGCCTGCTATTGTTTTTTCTATTCGAGATGAAAGAGCTAAAGGAAGTGCAAGAGGTATTGGCGATGTCGATATTTTAGAGCTGATTCGCTCTCAAGAAGCTATATTGCTAGGATACGGTGGACATAAGGGTGCTGCGGGTGTGTCTATTGAGATTAAGCATTTAGAGCAATTTCGTACCAATTTAGAAAACGCATCAAGTCAATTTACCCAAGAAGTTTTAGAAGCAGACAATGATCTTTTAGGCGAGATCACTGCGGATCAGATTGACTTTGAATTACTTGAAATTTTGGAAAATCAAGAGCCTTATGGGCAGAAGAACCCAAAACCAAGCTTTTTATTGCGTAACATTGCAGTTAAGGTCGATCGTTTGATTGGTAAAGATGGGCAACATCTCAAACTTATTTTGCAAGAGGGAAGCAATGCCCTTGAAGCGCTTTTCTTCAACTATGATGTGAAAGCCAAGCAAGGAGATCGCATTGATATTCTCTTTACGGTTTCACGCAATGACTATCGAGGACTTGTCACACCTCAACTTTTGATCAAGCAAATTGTGAAAAAGTATTAAAATTCACGACCATCTTTAACAGGCACAAAGAGGCAATCACCAATTGTCTCTTTTCGTATTCCGTCTTCTGTTTTAATATATCGGGTAATAATCTGCTTATCCCCTTTTTCAATAGGAGCAACCAAAATTCCCCCAATTTTTAACTGTTCAAAGAGTTTTTGAGGGACCTCTGGTGTTGAAGCGGAAAAAAGAATGCGATCATAGGGAGCAAATTCTCTCCAGCCATTTTGACCATCGTCAAAGCGCGTGTGTATGTTGGTAATACCTAAAGTTTTAAAGCGCTCTCGTGCCTCTTTAAGCAATCGTTCAATGCGCTCAATCGTAAAGACTCTGCGGATAATTTTACTTAAAATAAGCGCTTGGTAGCCACTTCCGCAACCTATTTCTAAAACACTGTCTGCGCCTTTGGGGCTGAGGGCTTCGGTCATTTTAGCGACGGTTAAAGGCGAGCTGATCCATTGGTTGGCAACAAGCGGGAGGGCATCCAGTTTATAAGCGTGCATACTCATACCTTGTGGCACGAAGAGTTCACGCTCACTCTGGCAAAAAGCGTCATAGACATTAGGACTTATGGGACATATTTTGGCGATTTCATCCGCCATCTTTTTATGTTTTTGAAAACGTATTTTAGTGTTAAAGTGAGCCGTTTGCGGCATTATGATTGAGTCCTATGTCAAGATATCGACGCATTTTTTTGATCTCATGAACATCAAAAGTATGCATTATAAGTTCGCTATTATCATCGCTGGTGACATCACCAAAAGGAGAGATAATCGCACTGCCTTTGGCCATGCTCTCATCCGCACCATTCGCACACAGTACATAGGCTTGATTGGTGATTGCCAATGCCGTCGTAAGCACTTCAAAGTGTTTTTTACGAAGTTTGCCCCAGTATGCAGGTACTAAAATCAGATCTGCTCCTTTGATTTGCTCCCAAAGTTTAGGAAAGCGAAGTTCAAAGCAGATAAGTACAGCAATTTTTATTCCATCAACTTCAATAATGCGGATATCTTCGTCTTTTCCTGAGCTAAAGTAGTCTTCTTCTTCGCCTAAAGTGAACAGTTTTGCTTTAGCACGTGTATAGATAAGCTCACCGTGGTGGAAAAGTTTAAAGTTATTCACATACCCTGTATCTGTTTTTTCGATTAATGTAAGTCCAAATGTTTTGGTGGTGGAAAGTTTGGCGAGGGTTGGAAGCATAACAGCTGAAAATGCTGCCCCTGCTTCCATTTTATCGTAGCTGTAAGCGCTTAAACAAAGCTCTGGTGCTAAAACAATGCTATTGGAAGGTGTTTGCTCTACCAGAGCTTGCAAGGTTGCAAAATTCTCTTCAAAGCTTCGACCTTCATAGGCAAATTGTAAAGCACAGAGCATCATGTTAGAAGTCATCGAATGAGAGACTGCCTTTACTGTAATTGGAGACATTGCCTTCAAAAAAGTTAGTTTTTTGATCGTTAAATTTAGAGAAGTCATCCACCCATTTAATCGGATGTTTGGCGTTGTAAAGTTTCTCAAAACCTACAGCACTCAAACGGTCGTCAATAAGATAGTGAATGTACGTCTCAATGATGTCATCGGTAAAGCCCATAATCTGATTTTGGGTGATGTATTTACCCCACTCTATTTCAAGGTCACCTGCTTTTTGAAACATATCATAAACTTTGGCTTTGAGTTCATCTGTAAAAAGCTCTGGACGCTCTTTTTGAACAGAGTTAATCATGTTTTGAAAGATGAGAAGGTGTGTGATTTCATCGCGCTGAATGAAGCGGATCATCTGAGCACTTCCAAGCATTCTTCCCGCCCTTGCAAGAGCGTAAATAGCGGTAAATCCTGAGTAGAAATAGATACCTTCTAAAATCTGGTTGGCAAACATCGCCAGCACGAGTTTTTCATCGGTGACATCGCCTGCTAACTCTTCGTAAACGCTTGAAATATAGTCATTTTTACGACGTAATACCTCATCGTGTTTTTCCATCTCATAAATGAGGTCTGTGTTGTCACAAATAGCTTCTACCATAACAGCATAGGATTTTGAGTGGTTTGCCTCTTCGTACGATTGACGTGAAAGACATGCGTTAATCTCGGGTGCTGTGATATAGGGATTGATGTTATCGGTAAGGTTATTGGTCTGGAAACTGTCCATGCTGATCAGTTGCGACCAAACAAGATCATACATACGTTTTTCAGCATCAGTCAAATTGCGGTTATAGTCGATGACATCTTTGGTGGTGTCGACTTCTTTGGGAAACCACGTATTGCCTTCCATCATATCCCAAAGTTTAAGTGCCCAAGTGTATTTAGCTTTGGTAAAATTTAAAATTCCATGTGGATTTCCACCAAAGACTCTGCGATCATTTAAGCTTTCATCTGAATTTGGGTTGTAGATTTTTTTGCGCTCCACTACTGTTCCTTATATCATTGTTTGTTTTAAAATTGACTACTAACAAAGTTGGCAAGCTTTAGTGCTCTTGCGTAGTCAAAATAGCTTTGCTGGTTTGACGTGTAAGAGATTATTGTATCAAAAATTTCTTAATTCTATGGGCACAAGAGGGGTTAGTTTGCTCAAATCAAACTGATTTTGTTGCATTTTTGTTGCGCCAAGGGTGGGTTCTACATGTAAATAATTTTGAAGATAATACGAGCCTTGATAGCCCTTTGCATGTAAATCTTTGATGATGGTATTGATGTCTAGCGGACTTAGCAAATCACTGTGCAATGTGGTGCGAGCTTCGAAAGGAAAATGGCTTTGAATCAGCATCTCTAAGCTTTGTTCAAAGCGCTCAAAATGGCGGTAATGTGTAAGGGTCTCATATTTGTGTTTAGGCGCTTTATAGTCAAGTGCTATATAGTCAACAAGCTCTTTTTCAATCAAACGTGTAAGGAGTTGTGGATTGGAGCCATTAGTATCGATTTTAATTTTATAGTCTAAGGCTTTGATGGCTTCGCAGAATGATTCAAGATGAGGATAAAGGGTACACTCACCACCGCTTAATACAACGCTATCAAGTCGTCCTTGTCTGCTTTGTAAAAATTGGAGGGCTTCATCTAATGTGATATTTCCATTATCTTGCACAATGTGAGGGTTGTAACAATACGGACATGCCATATTGCACTTAGCAAACCAAAAAATAGACGCTAAATGATGGGGATAATCTAGCGTCGTAAATTTGGTAATACTATGGATTGGTTTATTTATGGCAGCATCTCTCAACAAACTGTATTCGCTCTTTATGTTCACCTGTTTTTCCTACGTTGAAGGACTCTACGGGACGATGGTAACCCATAACACGGGTATAAACGATGCATTTGGTGCGTTTTTCTCTTAATTTCTCTAAAATTTCAGTTTTACTCATGATGCTTCTCCTTTTTTGTATTGTTCGACTAACTCTTCGTCACATTTAGGGCAAAATTCATGCTCACCACTAATGTAGCCATGCTTCTCACACACCGAAAAGACAGGTGTGATGGTAAGGTATGGCATACGGTAGTTGGTAATCACATTTTTAACCAACTTTTTGCACGCTTCACTTGAACTAATGCGCTCTTTCATGTAAAGATGCAGAACGGTTCCTCCTGTGTATGAGCATTGAAGGTCATCTTGAAGATCCAATGCTTCAAAAGGATCATCGGTAAAATTCGCAGGAAGTTGAGAGGAATTGGTGTAATAAACATTTTTTCCTGATCCTGCTTGGATGATCTCAGGGTAGCGTTTTTTATCTTCTTTGGCAAAACGATACGTTGTTCCCTCTGCTGGAGTTGCTTCAAGGTTGTAGAGATTGCCTGTCTCTTCTTGATACGCCACCATTTTGTTGCGCATAAATTCTAATATTTCGTGAGCAAATTCCATTCCATAATCATCGGCAATATTGTGTTTATCTTCTGTAAAATTGCGGATCATCTCGTTGATGCCGTTTACTCCAATGGTTGAAAAATGGCTGTTAAACCCTGGTAAATAACGAGCCGTATAAGGGTAAAGTCCACGGTTATACATCTCTTGAACAAAAACACGTTTTTTCTCTAACGTTGATTTTGCAAGATCCATTAGGTATTCAAAACGCTCCATCAACTCTTTTTTGTTGCCTTTATAAAGATAACCAAGACGTGCCATATTGAGCGTTACAACACCAATACTTCCTGTCATCTCAGCACTTCCGAAAAGTCCACCACCACGCTTTAAAAGTTCTCTAAGATCGAGTTGTAAACGACAACACATCGAGCGTACGTGACCTGGTTTATAGGCTTTTGGATTTTCGACAAGTTTACCCTCCGCATCTCTGACGTATTGGCTTCCGATGAAGTTTTGGAAGTAAGAAGAGCCAATTTTTGCGGTATTCTCAAAGAGTAAGTCGGTATTTTCACCATCCCAATCAAAATCTTCAGTGATATTAACGGTAGGAATCGGGAAGGTAAAAGGCTGACCTGTTTTATCGCCTTCGGTCATCACTTCATAGTAAGCTTTATTGATGAGATTCATCTCTTTTTGAAAATGCTTATAGGTCATAGCTTCAAGTGAGTTTACACCACGTTTTTTTGCCTCATCAAGAAGTTCAGCATCATTAATCTCTTTAAAGAGATGACGTTGACTTGAGGTTGGGATTTGATCGGCCAAGTCTTTTGGCACAGTCCAGTCAATCGTAATATTTGTAAACGGACTTTGCCCCCAACGTGCAGGAACATTGAGGTTGTAAATAAAGCTACGAATTGCTTTTTTGATCTCTTTGTACGAAATTTTATCTTTGAATGCGTACGGTGCTAAGTAGGTATCGAAAGAGCTAAACGCTTGCGCACCTGCCCACTCGCTTTGTAAAATTCCAAGGAAGTTTGCCATCTGTCCAAGTGCTTCACGAAAATGCATTGGAGGGCGACTTTCAACGCGACCTCGAACACCGTTAAAACCTTCATCCAAAAGTACTCTTAAGCTCCAGCCTGCGCAATAAGCAGTGAGACAATCTAAATCATGGATATGATAGTCACCGTTTCTATGCGCTAAACCCTCTTCTTTGGAGTAAATTTTATCGAGCCAGTAGTTGGCGATAACTTTTCCTGCTGTATTGTTCACAAGCCCAGCATTGGAGTAACCGGTGTTTGAGTTTGCTTTAATTCTCCAGTCACTTTTACCAATGTACTCTTCAATGGTTTGACTGGAATTGACATAGGTTGTATCTTCGTTAAGTCCGTAGATGTGCTCACGCTGCATTTTATGCGTATGTCGGTAGAGAATGAAAGAGCGCATAACATCAAAATAGCGTGATTTATAGAGCTCTTGTTCGATCATATCTTGGAAGTCTTCGACCGCTGCTACCCGTTTTTTCTCGATACGCTTGAGAATCTCTTTAAAGATACTTTCATCGTACGTTACACCTTCGCTTTTAAAGGCCTTTTTGATAGCATCTTCGATCTTAAAAGGTTCAAATTCTTCTGTTGTTCCGTCACGTTTGAGTACTTTGGTTAGCATGGTTATCCTAGATTTAAAAGTAGTGAAGATTATAGTAAGAGTAAAATTTAAAGAAACTTAATGATTAAGCTGCAACAACTATGTCACAGTCTAAAAATAAAGCTTTTTTTGAAAGTTTTATTAAAGCCAATAAGCTCTTAATAAAGGGATTATATTCTATTTTATCATTAAAAATATTAAACTTTTAAATTAATTTTATATATTAATTTAAAAGTTTTTTAGTGCACGATCGAGAGCTGCATTTACATGTAAAATAGTCGTGTCAAACAACGGAATTTTCGAGCTTTGCTGATCCAGTAAAAGACCAATTTCTGTGCATCCTAAAATAACGGCATCAATGCTGGTATCATCACTTTTAAGATCATCAATAATCTTTAAAAATATTTCTTTGGAAGCTGTTTCAATTTTACCAATACAGAGTTCTTGAAAGATAATCTGATTAATTATTTCGATTGATTTTAGGTCTGGAATAACAACATCAATGTGATGAGCATTTAAAACTTCTTTGTAAAAAGACTCTTGCATGGTAAATTTTGTCCCCAATAAAATGGCTTTATGTGCGCCATGAGTATTAAGTGTTTTTGCAGTCGCTTCCGCAATGTGCAAAAAAGGTGTTTTAACATGAGGAGTTATTAACGGAAGAACTTTATGCATGGTATTGGTGCACAGTAGTATAAAATCAACTCCTGCGCGCTCTAACGAAAGTGCTGCTTCTTTGATAATAACAGCGGCTTCTTCCCATTTACCTTCATTTTGTAAGCGTGCAATAGGAGCAAAATCAACGGAATGAAGGATAACCTTAGCACTATGAAGTCCACCGAGCCTTGCTTTTACGCCCTCATTTAAAAGTTTGTAATAACTGAGCGTAGACTCCCAGCTCATACCGCCAATCAGTCCTATTGTTTTCATTTGTAACCTTTACATGTAAAGAGGGGTCTCTTGGATTTTGTCCAAGAGACTTTAAAGAATGTTTATTGACAACCCTCACACTCAATGCTGCGATCCGCTACTTCGAGTTTATTTTCAGGCGATTGTGAACGTAGATAATAGGTCGATTTGATACCCAATTTCCAGCCTAGCATATAGATGTCATTAAGGTACTTTCCACTGGCTTTATCAAGCGTGATAAAGATATTAAGACTCTGTCCTTGATCGATCCATTTTTGTCTAATAGCACCAGCTTTGATAAGCACTCTTTGATCGAGTTCATACGCAGGTGTGTAAAATCCCCATGTATCTGGATTAAGATTTGGAGCAACCACAGGGATCATGCCTGAGAGATTCTCTTCAAACCATTTACGTTTATAAACGGGTTCTATGGTTTGGGTCGTTCCCACGAGAATAGAGATCGAACTGGTTGGTGCAATCGCCATTAAATAGCCATTGCGCATACCGTTTTGTTTCACTTTTTCTCTCAAATTATCCCAGTCGTACATGTAACCAAAAAGTCCACCACGATCAACGAGCTTTTTAGCTTCTTCATTGGCTGTATCGATAGGGAAAATACCTCTGCTCCATTTTGAGCCTGCAAATTCTGGATAAGCACCTTTTTCAATCGCTAGGTTAGAAGATGCGAGGATAACGTTGTAGCTGATCGCTTCCATGACTTCATCGATTTTACTAAAGTGTTCATAACTTCCCCATGCGATGTGCTGTTCTGCAAGCATTTGCGCTTCACCCATAACACCTAACCCAATCGCGCGTGATTTAAGATTCGTATGTTTGACTTTTGCATGTGGATAGAAGTTAAGATCGATAACGTTGTCTAGCATTCGAATTGCTATAGGAATCGTTCTCTCAATATCTTCTTTGGTATTGATAATGGAGAGGTTAACACTCGCTAAGTTACATACAGCCGTTTTGCCTTCTACCATCTCTTTTTCAACAATGAAAATATCTTTGCCATCAATGCTATCAAGGGCAGTTACTTTTTTTGCTTCTTTGGTAATGCCGCTATCTACTTTGACCAAATCACTCTCTTCATAGGTAATGAACGTTTGATCGTTAAAAACAATCTTGATTTTATAGTGGTTTGGCTGAGTATTTTGAAAAATCTCTGTACATAGGTTAGAACTTCGAATAATGCCTGAGTGGTCGTTTGGATTGGCTTTATTGGCATTGTCTTTGAAACATAAAAAAGGACTTCCACTTTCAAAATAGCTGGTAAGAATTTTCTTCCACAACTCTTTTGCAGGGACATACTCTTTTGCAACATTTTCATTTTGTTCATACGCGATATAACGTCTCTCAAACTCTTCCCCAAAAACTTCGCAGAGATCACCCGTTTCAGCAGGGTCAAAAAGCGTCCAAATGGCATTTTCTTCGACTCTTTTCATAAAGAGGTCATTGATCCACAATGCTGGGAAAAGTTCATGTGCTCTGCGTCTCTCTTCGCCTGAGTTTTTCTTCAAATCAAGGAAATCAGAGATATCCATATGCCATGGTTCTAAATAAACAGCAATAGCACCTTTTCGTGTCCCTAATTGATCAACGGCAACGGCAATGTCATTGGTTATTTTAAGAAACGGTATAACGCCACCGGCGGCATTTTTATGACCATCGATCATTCCACCCATAGAACGTACTAAATTCCAATCCCAACCAATGCCTCCACCAAATTTACTGAGCAGTGACATCTCTTTGTACGAGTCAAAAATACCTTCGATATTATCAGGCGTACTTCCAATATAGCATGAGCTTAATTGGTGGCGTGTTGTTCGTGCATTCGAAAGCGTTGGTGTGGCGAGCATCACTTCAAATTTACTAATGACATCGTAAAACTTTTTTGCCCAGTCTTGTGAGTTGAGCTCGTTTTGTGCTAAAAACATTGCGATTGCCATAAACATATGTTGTGGCAATTCAATAGGCTTACCTTGTCGGTTTTTGATCAAATAACGATCGTGGAGTGTTTTAATACCAAGATAATTGAATTGAAGATCGCGCTCTGGTTTGAGGTGAGCTTCTAAGTCTTTCAGGTCGTATTTTTCTTTAAGACCTAAGGCAATACGCCCTTCTTTCTCTCCGCGCTCTAAATACTCTGCAAAGCTTCCATACCCTGTAAAGCCATTGACTTTATGGTAGAGATCATAAAGAAAAAGACGTGCTGCAACATACGTCCAGTTTGGACGATCAATATCGATTTTATCAACCGCTGTTTTAATCAATGTTTTTTGAATCTCTTCAGTGGTTATTTGATCACGAAATTGAATCTTCGCATCAACTTCGAGTTCACTTTGAGAGACGTTGTCCAAACCTTTGATGGCAGAGCTGGTGTATTTTTGGATTTTTGAGATGTCTAGTGGCTCAATGCGACCATTACGCTTTTGGACGGTTAACATTATTTGAACACCCTTTGAAAGATTTTGTTGACATTCTTTGTATAGTAGCTATAGTCAAAACACTCTCTTATTTCTGCTTCACTGAGTTTCGCACGAAGATCTTCATCTCCTAGTAAGTTTTGAAGGTACAAACTTTCTCCTTCACTATTAAGGGCTGGTTTTCCATGCTGAAGATCTTCCCAGACTTTCATGGCATTACGTTGAACGATTTTGTAAGCATCTTCACGTGATACATTTTTGAGTGGAAGCTCAAGAAGAATGCGTTGTGAGAAAACAAGACCACCTGTGAGGTTAAGGTTACGCATCATATTGTCTGGATAAACAACCAGTTTTGAGATAACACTGTTGAGGCGGTTTAGCATAAAGTCTGTGGTGATAAAACCATCGGGTAAGATAAAACGCTCAACTGAACTGTGGCTGATGTCGCGCTCATGCCACAATGCAACGTTTTCCATAGCTGGGATCGCGTAGGATCTTATCATACGGCAAAGCCCCGTAATGTTCTCACTGAGGACGGGATTGCGCTTGTGAGGCATTGCAGAGCTTCCTTTTTGTCCTTTCTCAAAGAACTCTTCACATTCATACACTTCAGTACGTTGATAGTGGCGAACAGCTACTGCAATTTTCTCACAACTCGAAGCTAAAAGTGCAAGAGCATTCATTAACGCTGCATAACGATCGCGTTGAATGACTTGGTTTGAAACAGGAGCTGGTGTGAGCCCAAGGTCTTCACAGACATACTCTTCAAGTTCAATCGGTGAGTGAGCCATATTGCCCATAGCACCACTGATTTGTCCCACTGAGATCACTTCCATCACATTTTCAAGATTTTTAAGACTTCGTTTAATCTCTTCATACCAAATAGCAAGAACTAAACCAAAAGTGATAGGCTCTCCATGAATGCCGTGACTTCGCCCAACCATCAACGTCATCTTGTGTTCCATGGCTCTGGTTTTCAAAGATTCCATCAATGTTTTCACATCTTCAATAATTACATGTAAAGAGTCACGCATCTGAAGCGCAACAGCCGTATCGATACAATCCGAACTGGTCATGCCATAATGTACCCACCTACTCTCTTCACCAAGGCTGTCAGCAACGCTGGTTAAAAAGGCGATCACATCATGACGGGTTACTTTTTCAATTTCATCAATTCTCTCAATATTAAACTTAGCATTCTTAACAATTTTTTCACAATCGACATCTGGAATGAGCCCTAGTTTATTCCACGCTTTGGTTGCGGCTTTTTCGACTTTGAGCCATGCGTCGTATTTTGCCTCAATTGTCCAATGCTTCTTCATCTCTTCTCTTGCGTAGCGCTCTACCATTTTCATTCCTTGTCTGTTTTGTGATTTTTCTGTGATAAAATACGGTGAATTTATCTATAGAATCGTGTTTTATTTGATTCTTTATTTTAACAATTTAGGACTAAAAAAGGGTTGAATTTTGGCGTATACTTTGAAAAAGTTTGTTCTTGAAAAACCAACACTTGCCTTTCGCTTCTTAATGGATACGTTTGACATTAGTATGGGTGAAGCACAAAAAATGGTCGATAAAAGGCGAGTGTTTGTAGAAGAAGAGCAACTTCTGAAAAAATCAGCTCTGATTGTAGGCAATATTGGTGTGGTTGTCTTTGAAGGTAATCCTAAGGGTTTATTGCCTGTTTTTGAAACAGAAGATTTTGCAGTGTTTGAAAAGCCAAGCGGTGTCATGATGCATCCACGCAAACGAAGTGATGGGTATACACTTAATGACGAGATTAAATCACTTTACGGCAAAGATGCCAATGCAGCACATCGCATTGATAAAAGTACGAGTGGTTTGGTTTTGGTTGGTAAACATAAACAAGCCGAAATTGATCTCAAACGTATTTTTGCCACAAGACAAGTTCAAAAGAGTTATTTAGCGTTAGTTCACGGCAAAATAGATGATGTGATTATCATAAATGAGAAACTAAAACGTGATGTAGAAACAAGCCAAATTCGCCTTAAAGTGCATGTGGATGAAAGAGGAAAATCTTCTCAAACCAAGATAACTCCCCTACACTATTTTGCAGATAAAAATGCTACATTGGTTGAGGCTATTCCTTATACAGGCCGTCAACATCAAATCAGGGTTCATTTGTTCCACGTGAAACATCATATTGTTGGTGATCCAATTTACGGCATTGATGAAGTTTGTGCAGAAAAGTTTTTAGATGGGTTGATGAGCGAAGAAGAACAATTTGAATTAACAAAAAGTTCAAGGCTACTTTTACATGCACAATCATTGACATTTGAATACAAAGGCATACCTTATAAGATAGAATCTACTTTTGATGCTAAAACAATATTTTATAATTTAATGAAAGGTTCGAAATGAAAACAGTTGTAGTAGATGATGTAAGAGTTGCACCTAGTAAAGTAGTGTGTATTGGACGAAATTATGTTGAGCATATTAAAGAGTTAAACAATGAGGTCCCTACTTCCATGGTTTTGTTTATGAAGCCTAACACGGCACTAAGCAGTGAGTTAATAACAGGCACACAAACACCACTTCATTATGAAGGAGAAATATCTTTTTTAATCAAGCAAGGAAAGATTTTTGCTGTTGGTTTTGGACTTGATTTGACTAACCGTGAACTTCAAAGTGAGCTAAAAGGAAAGGGCTTGCCATGGGAGCGTGCAAAGGCTTTTGATGGTGCAGCTGTTATGAGTCAGTTTGTAAGTATTGAAGAATCCAATGTTGATCAACTTTCAATGCAATTATGGATTAATGATGTGTTAGTGCAAGAGGGAAATATTGATTTGATGATTCATAAACCTCTCTCTGTTATTAACGAGATTAACTCTTTTTCAACACTGATTGATAACGACATTGTGATGAGCGGAACACCAAAAGGTGTTGGAAGTTATATTAAAGGTGATAAATTTGTAGGTAAGATTTTTTTAGCAGATAGAGAAATTATCTCTCAAGAATGGATAGCGAAATAAAACGAAAAGAGCTTTGTATACAAAGCTCTTACTTCTCTTTTTTAAAGAGGACGGTTATCAATCCCCCTATTCCTACAATAACAACAATAATTAAAAAGCCAAGTTGAAAAAGATCAAGCATTGTCATTTTTTTGTTCCTTATCTTTAAGTTGACCGCAGGCTGCACTGATGTCTAAACCTTTGGATTGACGAATGGTACAGAGCACTCCATGATCTACAAGATATTGCTGAAAAGCTACCATATCTTTTTCAAGTGGGCGATCAAATTCACTTCCTGGATGTGGGTTAAAATAGATAAGATTGACTTTCGATTTAATGCCATGTAGAAGCCTCACCAGCTTCTTTGCACTCTTTTGGTCATCATTTATCCCTTTCATCACTAGGTATTCAAACATGACGCGTTTACGTGCATCTATAGGGAATGCTTTGACTGCATTGATGATAGACTCAATATTGTAAGCTTTATTGATCGGCATCAGTGTTTGTCGCAGATCATCATCAACCGCATGTAGAGAGATAGCTAATAGAACACCTAAATCCATTAGTCCAAGTTTTTCGATTTGTGCACTCAATCCACTGGTAGAAATGGTTTGTCTGCGAGGTGAGATGGAAAGACCATCAAGATCATTAAAAATACGTACTGCTTTGCTCACGTTAGCAAGATTATCCAGTGGCTCACCCATCCCCATATAAACGATATTAACTCTTCTATTTTCTGCAATAGCGTTATCTCGTTTGATCATTAAAATTTGTGATGTTATTTCTCCTGCTGTTAGGTTACGTTTAAAACCACTTTTCCCTGTAAGACAAAAGGCACAGCCGATTTTACAACCTACTTGAGATGATATACAGATCGTATAGCGTGTGTGATGAAGAAGTTTACCCACTTCATCTGTTTGTTCTTGTTTCATAGGAAGAAGAACAGATTCTACTGTGTTGCCATCTTTAAGTGAAAAGAGGTATTTTTTACTGCCATCCCTACTCTCTTCAACTTTGACAATCGTAAGTGGATCAAGATAGTATGTTAAATTGAGTTGTTCTTTAAGCTCTTTAGGTAAGTTTTTCATTTCATCAAACGAAGTAACATATTTTTGATAGAGCCATTGATAGATTTGTTTAGCTCTAAAAGAGGGTTTTATAACTTCGGATAGTTCTTCTTTTGAAAGATCAAATATATTTTGTTTTTCCATAATACCTCAAATTTTCATATTTTTTTCTACGTGTAATCTAATAAGTTCTTTGGCTTTAGCATGGTTTTTTATAAAGTCAGTATGAGCATTTTCATTGCAATAATTTGTAATAACAAAAAGTCCTGAACACGGTATTTGAAATTGATTGGCGATGCTAACGATTGAAAAAAACTCCATATTTTCTAGTTCAAGACTTTTTTCAATCATTTTATTTGCCATTAATGTGTCAACTGTAATGTAATTACTTGAATTAACGATAGGGGAGAGATAACTTGTTCCACGTGAAACATAGATAAAATTTGCTTCAATTTGATTTTTTAAAGGAGTATAACACTGATTTTGCAAGTAACCTAGTTCAATATTGGCAGCACTATGACTATGAACGATCTCTAATGGCTGATAATTACCATAGCTTCCTGCTGTTCCAATAAAAAATAAAAAAGCAGGTTTCTCTTCAAGTACAAGTTTTGTTAAGTTGATAGCGCTTTCAACGAGTCCAACACCAATAGGTCTGGCAAAATCAAATGTTTCATTTCGCCCAGCACAAAGAATCATATTCGTACTGCGATTCCCTCATTTCTGAGGTAACGTTTAAGATCCATAATATCAATCTCTTTAAAGTGAAAAATAGAAGCAGCGAGCGCTGCATCAGCACCATTTAAGAACGCATCTTTAATGTGCTCCATTGTTCCTGCCCCACCGCTAGCAATGACAGGAATATCAAGCATGTTACTCATTTGCGAAGTCAGTGGAATATCGTAGCCGTTTTTTGCACCATCGCAATCCATTGAGGTTAAGAGTATTTCTCCCGCCCCCCTCTCTTGAGCTTCTTTTGCCCAAGCTAGTGCATCAAGACCTGTATCAATTCTCCCGCCATTAATAAAAACATGCCATGAATTACCCATACGTTTAGCATCAATTGCTACAACAATACATTGTGAGCCAAAACGTTTGGAAGATTCATCTATAAAATGAGGATTGGCAATTGCTGGTGAATTGATGCTCACTTTATCGCATCCTACATGTAATAGGCGGTAAATATCTTCCAGTGTTCGTATTCCTCCACCAACAGTAAGTGGTATGAAAACTTCGCGTGCTACTTTTTCAACAATATCAACAATCGTCCCACGTCCTTCATGGCTTGCCGTAATATCTAAAAAAGTAAGTTCATCTGCACCTTCTTCATTGTATCGTTTTGCTATTTCAACAGGATCGCCTGCATCCTTGAGACCAACAAAATTAACACCCTTAACAACGCGTCCATTTTTGACATCAAGACAAGGGATAATACGCTTCGCAAAATGCTCCATAAGGTTCTCTTTTTAGATAAATATAGTCTAAAATGATAGCGAAAGAATTAAAAAAAACTTCTGAATATGAAGATTAATTAAGACTATAACTCTTTTATAAGTAAAGATTAGCTACAATCGGTTAAATTTTAGAAAATAGGCGTACAAATTGATAGAGGCAAAGAAAAAATTTGGCCAAAATTTTTTAAAAGATAGTAGTGTTTTAAGTAAAATCATCCAAGCGATGCCCCGAAATGATCGAAAGCTCGTTGAAATAGGGCCTGGCTTAGGTGATTTGACGCAAGAACTGCTGAAGGTTAAGCCTTTAGTAGCATACGAGGTCGATGAAGACTTGTGCGTTTATTTGAGAAAAAAATTCTCAAAAGAGATAGATGAGGGGAGCCTAACATTGGTCCACGCCGATGTTTTAAGCCAATTTGAAAAAGGGTCATTGCTCAACGAGCCCTATGATTTGGTGGCGAATTTACCCTATTATATTGCGACAACCATTATTTTGGAAGCTTTAGAAGATCCTTATTGTAAATCAATGGAGGTGATGGTTCAAAAAGAGGTTGCAGAGAAATTTGCAGCAGCTCCTAAAACCAAAGAGTTCACTTCTTTAGCAATTTTAGCCCAAAGTATTGGTACTGCAAAACTTCTTTTTGATGTAGATCCAACATCGTTTGATCCACAACCTAAAGTTGTCTCTTCTATTCTCAAGATTGACAAACAAAAAGAGTTTGTTGAAGGGTCATTTTCGGGTATTTTTGAAAACAAAGAGCAATTGCAAAAATTTAAAAAATATTTGCGTTGTTCATTTCAAAGTCCACGAAAAACTTGGTTGAAAAATATTTCTTCCGAGTTTGATAAGCAATCTGTGCAAGATTTGATGCAGATGCACGACCTCCCAGCAACCATTCGTCCTCATGAAATAAGCGTCTTGTCTCATCATCTACTATTTAAACATTTAAGGTTGAATGATGCAAGAAAACGAAGTAACGCAACAACAGAATAACAGTAATGAAAAGCCTCAGGAGAATACTCCAAAACCTGTAGGACAACCCAAACAGACACCTCATCCTAACAACAAAAAACAGATGAATCAAAATCCACAAGCAAATGCACCAAAAGAGGTTTCTGGAGAGCCAACTACGGGTGAAAAAAAACCACGCAATAATAGAAGACGTAAAAGTAACAAATCTCCTACAGCATCTATTGAGGGTAATGAACCTTGGCAAAGAGATATGAAAAAGGCTATTGAAGCCAATCAGAAAATGCACAAAGATAGACTTAACCGTTCAAATCTTATTGATCAAGTCTCGAAAGGGAAAATCAAAATTACCCCTCTTGGCGGACTCGGTGAAATTGGTGGCAATATCTGTGTATTTGAAACGGATACTTCAGCGATAGTTTTAGATGTAGGCATGAGTTTCCCAAGTGAAGATATGCACGGTGTTGATATCTTGGTTCCAGATTTTAGCTATTTACGCCAAATTAAGAAAAAAATAGCTGGAATTATTATTTCACATGCTCATGAAGATCATATTGGGGCACTTGCTTATCTTTTTAAAGAGATGCAATTCCCTTTGTATGCTACCCCACTTCCCCTTGGAATGATCTCAAACAAGTTTGATGAACATGGTCTTAAAGCACATAAAAAGTATTTTAGACCTGTCGAAAAACGTAAAATCTATAAAATTGGTGAGTTTGAGATCGAGTGGATACACATTACACACTCAATCATTGATGCTTCCTCCCTTGCGATTACCACTGAGGCTGGAACGATTATTCACACAGGAGATTTTAAAATCGATCATACACCAATCGATGGTTTTGTAACCGATCTTAACCGTTTTGCACACTATGGTGAAAAAGGTGTATTGTGTTTAATGAGTGATAGTACTAACTCTTATAAAGAGGGTATTACACGCAGTGAAAGTACGGTAGGAAAGACATTTGACTCAATTTTTGCAAAAGCAAAAGGTCGTGTTATTATGTCAACTTTCTCTTCTAACATTCATAGGGTCTATCAAGCAATTGATTATGGCTTGAAATATGGTAGAAAAGTCTCTGTTATTGGTCGATCTATGGAGAGAAACCTTTTTACAGCGATTGATCTTGGGTATATACAACTTGATAAAAGTATATTTATTGATCCACATGAGGTAAATAAATACCCCGATAAAGATGTTCTAATTGTCACAACAGGTAGCCAAGGTGAGACAATGAGTGCACTTTATCGAATGGCAACCGATGAGCATAGACATGTTAAGATCAAACCAACCGATCAGATTATTATCTCCGCTAAAGCAATCCCTGGCAATGAAGGAAGTGTTTCTAAAGTACTAAACTTCTTACTTAAAAGTGGTGCTAACGTCGCTTACCAGGACTTTAGTGAAATTCACGTGAGTGGACATGCTGCACAAGAAGAGCAAAAGCTTATTTTACGTCTTGTTAAACCTCGCTTTTTCCTTCCTGTTCATGGTGAGTATAATCATATTACAAAGCATAAAGAGACTGCGATGCAGTGTGGTATACCTGAGCGAAATATCGTGCTTATGAGCGATGGTGACCAGATCGAAGTATGTGCAAAATATATGAAAAAAATTAAAACAATTAAAACAGGTAAAGTGTTTATTGATAATCAAATCAATGAACAGATTGCAGATGATGTTGTTATTGACCGTCAAAAGTTAGCTGATTCTGGTTTGGTTATGTTAGTCATTCAAATTGACAAAAGTGAACACAAACTGATCTCTAAGCCAAAAATTATTAGCTATGGTTTGGTTCCTGATCGTGATGATAAAGCTTTCTCTATTGAGATGGAAGGTGTTATTGATCAGTTTATTGTTAATGCTAAAGCAGAATTACTTGAGAATGCAAGAGCATTAGAAAATGAGGTACGACAAGTTGTTCGCAAGCATATTTATCGCCAAATGAAAAAGTATCCAACGATCGTACCAACGATCTTTATGATGTAGGAAATTGTATGCAAGATTTTAAAGCTATCGCTAAAGAAGTATTAGAACTTGAAGCAAAAGAGCTTCTAAGTGCCGCAGATAGGATTGGTGAGGAGATAAGTGAGGCGACTAATGCCATCGCTAACATAAAAGGCAAACTCATTGTAACAGGTGTGGGTAAAAGTGGACTTATCGGAGCTAAGATAGCAGCAACACTCGCAAGTACAGGAACGAGTAGCTTTTTCCTTCATCCAACAGAAGCAATGCATGGTGATCTTGGAATGGTTGGCAAAGATGATGCTGTGTTAGCAATTAGCTACAGTGGCGAGAGTGAAGAACTTATCAAAATACTACCGCATATCAAACGTTTTGATATTCCACTTATCGGTATGGCGCGAACAAAAGAGTCTTCGTTAGGGCATTATAGTGATATTTTTTTATCATTGCATATTGAAAAAGAGGCCTGTCCTTTGGATGCTGCACCAACGTGTTCAACAACACTCACGCTCGCTCTTGGTGATGCGTTAGCCGTTTGTTTGATGAAGAAGAAAAACTTCCAAAAAGAAGATTTTGCATCGTTCCATCCTGGCGGCAGTTTGGGTAAACGTCTGTTCATTAAAGTAAAAGATTTGATGCTAACCCAATCGCTCCCAATTGTGCATGAGACAACTAAACTTAAAGATGCGATTATTACTATGAGTGAAGGTAGACTTGGCAATGTACTTATTACAGATAAGAACAATAAACTCTTAGCAATTTTAAGTGATGGTGACTTGCGTAGAGCGCTCATGAGAGATGATTTTACAATGGATGCAACCGCGTATGAATATGCTACAAAAAATCCAAAAAAACTAGACGATGAAACGCTTTTAGCCAGTGACGCATTAGCTTTCATCGAACAACATAAAATACAGCTTTTAGCGATTACCGATAAAGTTGGAACGCTGAGAGGTGTTTTACATATCCACCATTTAGTGGAAGCAGGAATAAAATAAATGGAATTAATGAGACTCAATAAAATGATTTCGCATAACACGCACTATTCAAGGCGTGAGGCGGATGAACTTATCAAAGCAGGTCATGTTAAAGTTGACGGTACCGTGGTGCAGGATCTTGCAACACAAGTAAGTTTTAAAAATAAGATCGAACTAAACGGCAAAGCTCTTTTTGAAAAACATGGTTACTCAGTGATTGTTTATCACAAACAAAAAGGCGAATTGGTTAGTAAAAAGGATGATCGTGGTCGTAGGACGATTTATGACACACTTCCTTCTCAATTTGGGCATTACCTCAGTGTGGGAAGGCTTGATTTTGCCAGCGAAGGGTTACTCCTACTGTGCGATTCACCTTCTGTTGTATCCGCGTTAATGCATGGTGATTTAGAGCGTGTTTATTACGTAAAAATCAATGGTATGATAACACCTGCAATGGAAAAGGCGATGCAAGAAGGTCTTTTTCTTGAGAATGCACGCAAAGGTGGACATTCTCACAGCGAGATTCGTTCAATGGATTTTGCACCGTTCCTCTCATACAGAATTATTAAAAATAGTCCAACCTTCTCAACGATTAAAGTGATGATTAACGAAGGTAAAAATAGAGAACTTAGACGCTTTTTCGGCTATTTTGACGTAGATGTTGTTGATCTCAAACGCGTGAGTTATGGCAAAATTGATTTGGGCATGCTCAAACCTGGGAAACATCGTTATTTTACCGGCAGTGAATACTCTGCTTTGAGAGATTATCTTGAGTTTATGAAAAAAGGTAAAGAAAAGGTTGATGAGATCGATGAGGATTATGATCAATAACTTCGCCCTTTTCTTTCGTCCTAAAGCGATTGAAGAGTTAGCAGGACAAAAACATCTGAGTGGTGAGAATAGCCCTTTTCGTAAGTTGTTAAAATCAGGCTCTATGAGCCACTCCTTATTCTTTGGCCCTGCAGGTGTAGGAAAAACAACGTTAGCACGAATTGTGGCTAACGAGTTGCAGCTCCCTTTTTACGAATTGGATGCGACAAGCGTCAAAGTGGAAGAGATTCGCAAAATTCTCTCCCAGCATCGAGGAGCACTTCAAAAACCACTTATTTTCATCGATGAAATTCATCGTCTCTCTAAAACGCAACAAGAAGTACTTTTGCTTCCTATGGAGAACCATGAGGCAATTATTATTGGTGCTTCAACCGAAAACCCCTACTTTGTGCTCAGTTCTGGCATTCGTTCACGTATGATGCTTTTTGAGTTTTATCCACTTGAAGAGAATGATCTGAAAAACATTATTGAGCATGTTCGTGAAAAAGTTGACTTTGCAATAGATGAAGATGCATTTTCTTATCTCATAAGCTCTAGTGCAGGAGACAGCAGAGCACTTTTAAATTTACTGGAGTTTGCACTCAAAGTAGATTTGCATGTGACGCTTGAAACCCTTAAAACTTTACGCCCCAGTGCTTTAAAAGATGGTGTGAGTTCTGATAACACACACTATAATTTGATTAGTGCAATGATCAAAAGCGTGAGAGGTTCCGATGTGGATGCGGCACTTTATTATTTAGCGCGTCTTATTGATGGTGGAGAGAGCCCAGATTTCATCGCTAGACGGCTTGTAATCCTTGCAAGTGAAGATATTGGCAATGCTAACCCTAACGCGCTTAATTTGGCGTCTAGTACCCTTTCCAGCGTTAGTAAGATAGGTTATCCAGAAGCTCGAATCATTTTATCTCAATGTCTCATCTATCTTGCATGTAGCCCTAAGTCAAATAGTGCCTATATGGCAATCAATAGCGCGTTGGAATACGTGAAAAATGAAAAAGCTCTCAAAGTTCCAACACATCTTAAAAGTCCTTCCCCAAAAGGTTATCTGTATCCACATGATTTTGGTGGCTGGGTAGAACAAAAATATTTGGAAAAACCACTTCATTTTTACAATAATTTGCCGATAGGGTATGAGAAAACACTTTCAGAGTGGCTTATTAAAATTAAAACAAAAGATAAACAGTCGTAAAAAGGCGCGTGCAATGGTAATGTTTGTTATGGAGGTGTTGTAATGGACATTTCGACTACTTCTCTTCTCGCCAATCAACTCCAAACGCTTGATCCAAAAGCCACAGCCAAAGAGACTGCCACAAAGATTATCCAAAATAGCGCAGATATACCGCTTTCTCTAGGTGCTCAAAAGAGTACGGCAACCCCTAATAATGCGCAAGAAGTCATCGGACAGTTACTAGGCAGTGCCGTCAGTGAAGCCAAATCTAAAAGTGCTATTTTTGAGATTTTACAAAATAATCAGCTTTTTAAAAATATGGGTAATTTTGCTGAAGATATTAAAAATCTCACGTCGCTTATTAAGCTCGATTCATCCATTGCTAAACCTTTGGCTCTTTTACAACTTTTCTCTAAAAGTATTGAACAATTGGATGTCAAGATGTTCCAAGAACAAGTGAAAAACTCGGGTGTCTTTTTTGAATCCAAGTTAGCTAACATTGTTACCCAAAAAGGGGTGTCTGAAACGATTCAAAACCTTTCGTTGGAGCTTCAAGAGCATCTCAATGGAACAAATAAAGCCGTAGCTCCTCTTACAAAAGAGATCACGCTGATTATGGATCGCCTCAGTTCTTTGCAAGAGCTTTCTTCCAAAGAGGCCCAATCAAACCTTAAAAGCTTACTAGACCTTTTTCGTCAGAGCGTCAAACAAGAGCTTTCTTCTGATAGTCCCGTACTCTTTAAAGAAGTTTTCCAAAACGTTCAGAAGCTCGAATATGCTATTAAACAGATGGATCTGATTAATTCTAAAATAGATAATTATCCAGCAAGTATGAAAGTAGAAGAGCATTTTACAACACAGGTAAAAGTTCTTTTAGAGCTGCTAAAAGAGAACCTAGGCTCCCTACAGCTTGATGAGTTTCAACCACATATTGATCAGTTGCTCACCAAAGGAACGTTATTAAAAGAGAATAACAGTGTTACCCTTCCCTCTACAAAAGAGGCGTTAGTGACACCTTCCAATATTGCTAAAACGGAAGAGGTTTTAAAAGCAACTCTTCAGCCTACAATAGAGGGACATACTTCCGATGCTATCGTGGAAACAACATTAATGAATGAAGAAATATCTCATTCTACTGAGATGACTGCTTCACCTATGTCTTTAGCAACAGCATTGAACAATACAAATCTCCAAAAAGCTCCTGAATCAATAGAAGAAGCGCTTAAAATGGTTGCTAATCGTATTAAACAACAGATTGAAATCCTAGATACGAAAACGATTCAGCAAGCAAATTTTCTTGATAAAAGTATACTTTTAGAGCAAAAGATTCATGGACTTATCAAACCAGAGCTTTTTGTCGGTAAGTCAATGGCTCAAAAGCTCTCTCTTGATCCAACAGATGTTGAATTACTCAGTGATATGAAAGGTGTTTTAACGAAGCTAAGTGACTCACTTGCTCCTACACCTCAAAATAGAGAGGCTTTAGAGATCACAAATCGGTTATTGACACAAATCGAATATCATCAACTTTTCTCTTATGTAAGTAGCTCCACGCATGTGTATATTCCTTTTAGCTGGGATGGACTGAATGGTGGCTCCATGATGATGAAACAATCAAGCGATGAGAAATTTCATTGTCAGATTGATCTTGATTTAGAACAGTATGGGAAGCTTAATATGATGTTACTTCTCTCAGGAGAAAAATACATTGAGATTTCTATTGCTGCACAAAAAAAAGAGTTTGGTGAAAAGATTACGCAGCAACTTAACAAACTCAAACGCGCTTTGAATGAAGTAGGATTGATCACAGGTAATGTTAAAATATTAGAATATAAAGATGTCAGTACGGTTAAAAACGACTATTTTAGTGGTGAAAAGCTTCAATTTGGGATCAATATTAAGATATGAATACGCCAACACCAAAACCTCAAAAAGCTGTTGCGCTTAAATACGATCGTGAAAAAAGTGGTGCCCCAAAAGTTGTTGCTTCGGGTAAGGGTGAGGTGGCAAACAACATTATTAAATTAGCTCAAGAACACGATATATTTATCAAAAAAGATGCAGATTTGGTGGAGCTTCTCTCAAAAATTGAGATCAATAAAGAGATTCCACCGATGCTGTACAAAGCTGTTGCAGAGGTCTTTAGCTTTATTTACAAAATTACCAATGATAAACGTAAATAAAGGCTAAATTCCTCGTATTTTAAGGCTTAAAAGCCCTACGTACTCATGTAGAGCAATATAGCTTTTGTAAAGGGAATGGGCATTAGGAAGATAATCCCACATATCTTTAGCTCTGTGATTGATTTTAAAATTAGTTGCCGCTGGAATGACTTTAAATCCAAAGTGCTCATACAGCCTTACAGAGCGTCTCATATGATACGCTGAAGTCACAAGGTAGATGGTTGGCTCTTTTAAGCCCGCTTTTTCAAATGCAGCTTTGCTAAACTGGGCATTTTGATAGGTGTCAAGGCTTTTGTCTTCTATATGTAAAGAGAACTCTTTGGTACCTAGGCTTTTAGAGCTAGGTGTTGCAATTTCAAGGTACAGTTTTAACTCTTTAAGACTGTCCAAAAAGGCATCGCTTTCCAAATACTCTTTTTGCATACTACCACCACTAAAGAGAAGCGGAAGATTGTTAGATTTTGCAACCATAAGTCCCCACATCATACGCTTATACGCATCGCTACTGAGTGGTAGATTAGCAACACCTTGTGTATGCCCTCCTCCAAGCACAATAACAGCATCTACAGGTGTTTTTGCAATACTTTGGTTAAAGGGCTCTTCTAAAGGTCGTAACAGCCAATCTGAGACATAGGAATTACTTAGAAGGTAAAAAATAATAGCATTTGCAATGAAAAAGAGACGCAAACGTTTGGCATAGAATGAAGCAACTAAAAAGAGAATAATAAAAATACCTGGTGGTAAAACCAGGTATGTAAAAAGCTTTGAAAAAATATAAACGCTACTCATTAGAGCATAATGGCACTACGTTCGCCAGCTTTAAGCTCTCCGATGACATAGCCGTCGCTGTTTGCAAGAACTTCATCTACATTTTCAGGGCTGACAACAAGGACCATGCCCACACCCATGTTAAAGGTACGGTGCATTTCACTCTCTTCAACGTATTGGCTCATAAAGTCAAAAACAGGGAGTGTTTTGATTTTTGATTTGTAAACATGTGCTTGTAAGCCCTCAGGAAGAACGCGAGGAAGATTTTCAACGATACCACCGCCCGTGATATGCGCCAAAGCATTAATCTTAGATTTAAGTGCTTTAAAGAGCTTCACATAAATGCGTGTTGGTGTTAAAAGTGTTTCAATGAGTGGTTTTCCATCAAACTCTGTCTCAAAGGTGTAGCCTAATTTGTCAAAGAAGAGTTTGCGAACGAGTGAAAAACCGTTAGAGTGAACACCTGAACTTGGAAGAGCTATAAGAACATCGCCTGCTTTAACGTGTGTCAGGCGGTTCATCTCATCTTTTTCAGCAATACCAACTGCAAAACCTGCAAGATCAAAATCTTTACCATGGTACATTCCTGGCATTTCAGCTGTTTCGCCGCCAATAAGTGAACACTCAGCTTGAATACAACCCTCTGCAATACCTTGGACAATACTCACAGCTGCATCGATTTCTAGCTTACTCATAGCATAGTAATCCAGAAAGAAAAGAGGCGTTCCAAAGTTACAGATAAGATCGTTCGCACACATCGCGACAAGGTCAATACCTACAGTGTTGTAAATACCTGAATCGATTGCAAGTTTGAGTTTGGTTCCAACACCATCGGTTGCACCTAAAATAACAGGTTTTTGGTATCCTGTTGGGAGTTCATACGCACCTGCAAAGGAGCCAATACCTCCGATGACATTTTTATCAAAAGTGGATTTGACCAGTGGTTTAATATTTTCGACAAATTGGTTTCCCGCGTCTATATCGACACCAGCGTCTTTGTAGCTGACAGTGCTCATGGATATGCCTTTAGTGAGGTTATTGTTTAATAGATTTTAACAAAAGTATGTTAAAATCGTTATAAAAATAGCAAAAGGTATTAAGATTAGATGGCGTATGAACATGCGATTGTTTTAACTGGTGGAATTGCCACTGGCAAGAGTACTGTCTCTTCGATGCTTCGATCTCATGGTTTTGAGGTGATCGATGCTGACATGATCGCAAAAGAGGTTTTACCTTTACATGTAAAAGAGGTGGAAGCACTTTTTGGAGAGCGTGTTATTAAAGAGGGCGTTATAGATCGTAAGGCACTTGGTGCACTGATTTTTAATGATAAAAAAGAGCGCGAAAAGCTCAATGCCTTTTTACATCCCTTGATCCGCCAAGAGATCTTTAGACGCTGCGATCTTTTAGAAGTGAAACAAAAGCCTTATATTATCGATATTCCACTCTATTTTGAGAGTGATGGTTATTCATGTAAACTCGTTACGGTTGTCTATGCACCTGTTGAGGTTCAGCGTAAGCGATTGATGGTGCGAGAGAATTTCACCAAAGAAGAGGCGCAAAAACGTATTGATGCACAAATTAGCATTGAAGAGAAGAAGATCTTAGCCGATTTTCTGATTAATAACTCTTTTGATATGAAATTTTTGGAGAGTGAAATCGAAAAATTTATTAAATTTGTACGAGGTACATATGCAAATTGCAAAATATAACGCAAATGGTAATGACTTTATTATTTTTCATACCTTTATCGAGGTTGACCGAAGCGCACTAGCGCAACAGTTATGCCATAGACAAAGTGGTATTGGAGCCGATGGATTAATCGTTTTGCTACCAGATGCAGAGTACGATTTTAAATGGCAATTTTACAATAGCGATGGAAGTCACGCTTCAATGTGCGGTAATGGTACGCGCGCATGTGCTCATTACGCATTTACCAACCATTTAGCAGAAGCATCGATGCGCTTTCTAACGGGTGCTGGTGTCATTACATCAGTGGTAGAAAATGATGTTGTTGAAACAGAGTTGACAACACCTCAAGTGCTTAGTGAATCGTTTGAGGAAAATGGCTTAACATGGCATTTTTGTGATACTGGCGTACCTCATTTAGTTACTTTTGTTGAGGATACAGCGTGTTTTGATAAAGTGATTGCACGTCAAATGCGTTACAAATATAATGCTAATGTGAATTATGCAAAATTGACAAAGAATGCTCTACATGTAAGAACCTATGAGCGTGGTGTTGAAGATGAAACATTGGCGTGTGGTACTGGTATGGCAGCATGTTTTTACAGTGCGTATCGTCAAAAATTGGTAGGAGAGAGAGCTAATGTTTACCCAACCAGTGGTGATGAGTTAAGTTTACGTATTGAAGATCAGAGACTTTTTTTCAAAGGTAAAATTCAAAAAGTCTTTGAAACGACGCTGGAACTCTAATTTCGTGAAATTTCTTTCTATACTTTTTATCGCCTCTTGTATGCTCGCTCAGAGCGCTCTTTATGCAGGAGGTTTATCCTCGGAATATTATCAGATTGAAGACAATGCCAAGCAAAAAGAGGAATTTATTCGCGAGCTTAAAGTCTTGGTGGATAGAGGGAATGATGAGATCAAAAAAGATCGTGAGTTTATTACCAATTTTTTTGCTAAAGCTATGCCTGATGCATTTCGCGGTCTTAATCATGCTAATGTCGGGTATCTAATCTCTTTACGCAATAAATATGGCATAGAATCGCTCTTTGATAGGGATGAGTACTTTAAACGTATTGACGTTATCCCTACTTCATTAGCCCTATCGCAAGCTGCACTTGAGAGTGGTTGGGGAAAGAGCCGTTTTGCAAGAGAAGCCAATAATCTTTTTGGACACTGGACCTATTCAGGTGTAGGATTAATGCCTCAAAATAGGACGATTGGTAAAACACACATGATTCGTATTTTTGGATCACTGCAAAAATCAGTTAATTCATATATGCTTAATCTTAATACCAATGATGCGTATATCGCATTTCGAGAAAAGAGGCTACAAGCACGAAATAGTGGGAAAAGTTATGGAGGCATGGAAGCTTCGAAAACGATGATTAACTACTCAGAATTAAAAGAAGAATATATTAAGATGATTAAAGAGATGATAGAGCAAAATAACCTACTTATCTACGATAAATAGGCTTTTTAGAGGTTGGCTTCTTTCATAAGTTCTGCTTGATAGTGTGTGATAATAGGATCAATAATCTCATCGTACAAACCACCTTCCATAATTGCATCTAAACGATATAATGTAAGCCCTACTCTATGGTCTGTGATACGATTTTGTGGATAGTTGTAGGTACGAATACGAGCACTTCTGTCGCCTGAACCTACTTGGATTTTTCGTGCTTCACTCTCTTTAGCATTGCGTTCTTGCATCTGCATATCATACAGTTTTGCTTTAAGGATTTTCATAGCAGCATCTTTATTTTTATGCTGAGATTTACCATCTTGGTTGACAACGACAAGACCTGTTGGTAAGTGGGTAATTCTAACGGCACTATCAGTCGTATTAACCGATTGTCCACCATTTCCTGAGGATCTCATAACATCAATTTTAAGATCTTTTTCGTTGATTTCAACTTCAACATCATCAACCTCTGGCATAACAGCAACTGTGACGGCAGAAGTGTGTACCCTGCCCTGTGATTCTGTAAGCGGAACACGTTGAACTCTGTGGACACCGCCTTCATATTTTAAGCGTGAAAAAGCACCCTGCCCTTTAATAAGTGCAATCACTTCTTTATAGCCGTTTAATACACCTTCGCTTAAAGAGACAACTTCTACTTTCCAGCCACGATTTTCAGCATAGCGAAGATAGGACTTGAAAAGATCTGCTGCAAAAATAGCAGCCTCATCACCACCCGTGCCTGCGCGAATTTCTAAAAAGATATTACGTTCATCATTGGGATCAGTTGGTAATAAAAGAAGTTTAATCTCTTCTTCAATCTCCTCTTTCCGAGGTTCAAGAACTCTAAGCTCTTCTTTTGCCAATTCACCTAGTTCTTCATCATCAAAAAGAAGTTTGTTCTCTTCGATTTGGTCCAATGTTGAAAAATATTCAAGTGTCTTATCTTTGATTTTCTCTAAGCTAGACTGTTCTTTTGAAAGTGCAGTCATTTTTTTAATATCAGTAGCGATATTAGGATCACTTAAAAGTGTGGAAAGCTCATTGTAACGTTCAAGAAATGGGAGTAGTTTATCTTTCAACATGGGAGGGAACTAATAAAATAAAGAGAGAGTTGCCGCAAGTTATGCAGCAACACTACCTAGCGTATTAACGAGTTGTGACAATCTACTTACACGGCGAGCAGCTGTATTTTTAGTTAAAATACCTTTACCTGCATAAGAGTGAAAGCTTTTGTTCACATTTTTCAACGCAACTTCAGCTGCTGCTTGATCACCAGCTTCAACAGCTTCTCTCACAGCTCTTGTAAGATTTTTGATTCTAGTTTTATAAAATCTATTTCTTTCAGTGCGTTTTTTCGTTTGTCTAATACGCTTTTCTGCTGACTTGTGGTTTGCCATAGATAAGCCTTTCGTTTTTAAATTTAGGCGTAGATTATATAAAAATAAAGATTAAATAGAACTTATTTTAAGGACGTTTTAAAATAGAAAGAGCAATATTTTGAACCAAAACTATAGGTTTTGAGCTGAAATAGGCTCTTTCTTCCAGAGTTTGTTTAAAAAACTCTTCTCTTCGCCATAATAAGCATAGTGAAATTCATAAAAATTATTAGCAATATACTCTAAATGATCTTGTGCATTGGCATCACCCGCAAATAAAAAAAGATCATTCCTTATCAACGGACTTTCCCAATCAGGCAGTATTTCAATCTCTTTGTTGCGCACACGCATCAAAGGAATCAAGTGATTATTAAAATTTCTATTGTTGAGTGAAGTTTTCAGTAAAGAGAGTTTTAAAGTCAACGTTTGAAGATTTTGAACAAGCATGGGCGCTTGTATTTCATCAATTTTAAGCGTAAAGAGAAGAGGGTGCAAATTAATTTCTAGAAGTTTTTTGGTTAATACAATCATATCTGCTTCATGTAAACGGTGAACATGTTTAATGAAAAGATCCAATGTAGGATTTAAAATAGCGTTAACGGTTTTATTAATAAGAACTTTTGCTGGAATAAAAATGGTATCGATATTTGAATTTTGAAAAATTGAGAAATCATCTAATTCATTTTCACGTGCAATCGTAATAATATTAGGATTTAGTTTTTTGGCTGTTGCTAAAATTGAAAGGTTATTGGTATCATCATCAGTAGCTGCAATAATTGCTACGGATGTATCAATTCCAAGTTGCTTGAGTATTTCTTTATCATCACCATCCCCAATAAGGATTATAGGTTGATCGTTGATAGTGCTGTTATGATTCATTTTTTGAGGATCAATTTCGGCAAAAGCAATCTCAAAATGATTTTGTTTGAGAACTTCATAAATACTTTTCCCCATACGTCCGTATCCGCAGACAATATATTTGCCGTGAGGAAGGCTTAAAAGAGGATCATAGAGATTGCATAGACCATAGATCCAACGTACCAGTCGTAGCCTATGAGGTGTATTGATTGCCATATGAATATGCTCTGCAATAATTTCAAAAGGGTTCTCGACGATTTGAACACCTACATCAATAAGATTTTCTGTTTGATTTTTAGTTGTTGATTTGATTGCCATGAAAATATTAGGGTTCAAAACTTTGGAAGTTAATGCGATGCGGAGATTGAGTGCATCGTTTTCAAAAAGGCTGACAATAGCCCTACAATAAGGCGATTTTATACCTGCGAGTTCGAGTGCTTCGGGATTATACGCATCGGCATTTAAACAAAAAACAGGAGGTGTGAAATTTTCTAAAAGAAGATGATCTCTTTTTTGTTCTTCTTTTTCAATTACGACAGAACGCAAACCATACTCGTTAGCTTTCTTAATAATTTCACTTGTAATGGTATTATAGCCTAAGATAATGATGTATTTTTCTTTGAGATACGTCACTTTTCGTGCAAATTTTGCTCTCTCAAATTCTTCTAAAAAAAGCTTATTTTGTAAAAGAGCAATGAGTGTTCCTACACTGTAAAACCATCCTGTAACGGTAAAAAAGATAGACATTGAAACCCAAATGCGTTGAGGGTAGGTAAAAGCAAAGGGTGTTTCACCAAAACCTATCGTTGTAGCAGTATAGCTAATGAAATAAAAAGCATCAAAAATGGTGAGTTGATAAGGCTTTCCTTCATTATCAACACCATCAATAAGTAAAAGACCAATAATAGATACGGTATAAGTAAAGATAATCACCAAAAAAGGGGTGCGCATCTTTTGCAAAATAAGCCATAAAGAGCTGTGTTTCACGAGACGACTCTTTTAACGTTTTGATTTGAGCGTATCGCCAATATAGAGCAAAACACTGGTAATATTAGCAAGCAGTGCACCTCCACTTAGGCTGATAATGATAGAGGTCACTTCACGATCAATACTGTAAGCATACGCTGCAACCGTCCAAATCGTTGCAGAAGCGATAAGTTGAATGTCAGCTACCAGACTGGTTGCTAAAAGTACAGAACCGAGTTGCGTTTTATCGCCAATTTTAAGCGTTGTAGCAATGATATTGACGACTAAAGCTGCAAAAAGTTCATATTTGCTGTGTAATTCAAGATCTCCTAAATCGCCATAGAAAAATCCAAAATTAAGTGTCATTGCTAATATAAAAAAGAAGCCAGAAATCACTTTGTCCAAATTCATTCGTTTCTCCTATCGGTATAGTCATTTATACATTATACCCTTTAGATACAAAGATTAAAAAAGTTTTGTTACAATTTGCTAATCATTTCACAATGTAAAGAGAAAATAGGATAAATAATGAAACTTTTTGGAACAGATGGTGTGAGAGGTAAAGCAGGGAAAAAGTTGAGTGCTTTTATGGCAATACGCTTGGCAATGGCGGCAGGTATTTATTTTCGTAAAAACTCGATTACCAATAAAATTTTAGTTGGAAAAGACACCAGACGTAGTGGCTATATGATTGAAAATGCCATTGTTTCAGGTTTAACAGCGGTAGGATATGATGTTAGACAAATTGGGCCAATGCCCACACCCGCCATCGCTTTTTTAACGGAAGATATGCGTTGTGATGCAGGTATTATGATTAGCGCATCGCATAACCCTTATTTTGACAATGGCATTAAGTTTTTTGATAGCCTTGGTAATAAATTGGGTGAAAAAGAAGAAGCAGAAATTGAAAAGATTTATTATGATGATGCATTGATTGAATCAAATCAGAAAATTGAGTTTGATATTGGTCGTTCTAAAAGAGTGGATGATGTTATTGGACGCTATATCGTTCAGATTAAAAATTCATTTCCAAAAGCATTGACACTAAAAGGTCTTCGTATTGTGCTTGATACGGCTAATGGGGCAGCTTATAAAGTTGCTCCAACTATTTTTAATGAACTTGGTGCAGATGTTATTATCATCAATGATGAGCCTAATGGAAGTAATATTAATTTAAATTGTGGAGCTTTACATCCTGAAGAGTTAGGAGAAGAAGTTAGACGCCTTCGTGCCGATATAGGTTTTGCGTTTGATGGTGATGCTGATCGCTTGGTGGTGGTTGATGAAAATGGCAATCCTATACATGGCGATAAACTCTTAGGTAAAATTGCAACTTTTTTGCAAAGCCAAAACAGGCTTGCTAACCAAGGTGTATGTGTTACTGTTATGAGCAACCAAGCGTTAGAAGATTATTTAGGTAAAGCAGGTATAAAAACTTATCGTTGCGATGTAGGTGATAAAAATGTTTTAGAAGCCTTATATAGGGAAAAAATAAACTTTGGTGGTGAGCAAAGTGGGCATATTATTTTGTCGGATTTTGCCAAAACAGGAGATGCGTTAGTGGCAGCTCTTGCTGTTATGCATTGTATGCTCACAGAAAAACAAAAAGTGAGTAAATTGTTCAATCCTTTTGAGCTTTATCCTCAATTGCAACAAAATATAAAAGTCGATAATAAAATTCCTCTGAACGAACTCAAAGGTTATGATACATTAGTATCAGAATTAGAAAATAAGAAAATTAGAGTACTGATTCGTTATTCTGGCACAGAAAACCTCTTACGTATTTTACTTGAGGGACAAGATGAAAAACTTCTTGAGGATTGTATGGAAAAAACAGTTAAATTTTTTAAAAGTGCATTAAATGAATAAATCATGGATTATAGCCTTCGTTTCATTGTGTTTTATATTTGTTGTTGATCAAATGATTAAAGGTCTCTTCTTGGAGGGATTTAGATGGTATGGAGATTTCTTTTCACTGATATTGACATACAATAAAGGTGTAGCCTTTTCTATGTTCGCTTTTTTAGAAGAGTATTTGAAATATATACAGCTTTTACTCATGAGCGGTTTGGGAGCTTATCTTATATTTCATAAAGAGATACTCTCAAAGTATAGCCTTGCTATTGGTATTATTTCGGGTGCAGCACTCAGCAATATTTACGATCGTTTTATTCATGGCGGGGTTGTTGATTATTTCTTTTGGCATTACGGGTTTGAATTTGCTGTATTCAACTTTGCCGATGTGATGATTGATTTAGGGGTGCTTTTAATTTTATACACTTCATGGAAAATGCCTAAAGAGGTTTAAAAGTGCTATTTTACCTCTTTCCATTCAAAAATTGTTGCAATTTTATTTTTTTTTGGTATAATCTCAGCTCTTAAATTGTGTGGTCGCGTAGCTCAGTTGGTAGAGCACTACCTTGACATGGTAGTGGTCGGAGGTTCGAATCCTCTCGTGGCCACCATTTTTTTGTTCTCCCGTTTGTTTGGGAGTTCATACAAGTAAAAGGATTCTATTATGATGAATGATGTTATAGCCTATAAAGAAGGTGCTCTCGTCATCGACACCCAAACTGCTACTGTTTCTTCAAAGACTTACGAAGACAAAATCTTATTTGACAATTCTAAAGATGCCCTTGAAGTGATTCGTCATTCATGCGCGCACCTAATGGCACAAGCGATTAAAGCGTTGTACAAAGATGCACAATTTTTTGTTGGCCCCGTCATTGAAGATGGTTTTTACTACGATTTTCGTGTCAATGAAAAGATCGGTGATGCTGATCTAAAAGAGATAGAAAAAAAGATGGCAGAACTCGCAAATGCCAAGTTGCCAATTGAGAAGATTTATACTACTAAAACGGCTGTTATCAAACATTTTGAACACGATGATCTTAAGCAAGAAGTGTTGCTTAGAATTCCTGATGGTGAAGTTTCCATTTATAAGCAAGGGGATTTTGAAGATTTATGTCGTGGACCTCACGTTCCCAATACCAAATATCTTCGATTTTTTAAACTTATTAAAGTAGCAGGTGCTTATCTTGGTGGGGATGAAAAGCGTGAAATGCTCACACGTATCTACGGTATAGCTTTTGCAGATAAAGAGAGCCTCAAAGATTATGTTACAATGATTGAAGAGGCGAAAAAGCGCGATCACCGTAAGCTCGGTAATGAACTTAAACTGTTTACATTTGATGATGAAGTAGGGGCAGGACTTCCTATTTGGCTTCCTAATGGAGGAAGACTGCGAAGTAAGTTAGAGCAACTTCTTTTTAAAGCGCATAGACAACGTGGGTATCAGCCTGTACGTGGACCTGAGATTTTGAAATCAGATGCGTGGAAAATCAGTGGACACTATCAAAATTACGGCGAAAATATGTATTTTACCGTAATTGATGAAGCAGAATACGGGATCAAACCGATGAACTGTTTAGGGCATATTAAAGTGTTCCAAAATGAGGTCAGAAGTTACCGTGATTTACCTCTCAAATTTTTTGAATACGGTGTTGTACATCGCCATGAAAAAAGTGGCGTACTCCATGGGCTATTCCGTGTACGCGAATTTACACAAGATGATGCGCATATTTTCTGTACCCCAGATCAAATTAAAGAAAACGTTCTAGAAATTTTAAGTTTTGTCGATTCTATTATGAAGACTTTTGGATTTAAGTATGAGATGGAAATTTCAACTCGTCCTGAAAAATCAATTGGCGATGAGAAATATTGGGAAGCAGCAACCGAAGGTTTGAAGAAAGCACTTGATGAGAATGGCATCAAATATGGTATTGATGAAGGTGGTGGAGCATTTTATGGTCCTAAAATTGACATTAAAATTACCGATGCGCTGAAACGTAAATGGCAATGTGGTACTATTCAAGTTGATTTTAACTTGCCTGAGCGTTTTGATATTTCATATGTAGATGCTAACAATGAACATGCGCGTCCCGTAATGTTACATCGTGCAATTTTAGGTTCATTTGAGCGCTTTATTGGTATTTTGATTGAACACACTTCTGGTGAGTTTCCATTTTTTATTGCACCAATTCAAGCGGTTATTATCCCTATTTCAGATGCACACTTGGATTATGCTAAAACATTAGCCAACGAATTGATGCAAGAGGGTATTGATGTTGAGGTTTCATCTAAAAATGAGAGTCTTAATAAACGTATTCGTAATGCAGAAACGATGCGTGTCCCGATGATTTTAGTGATTGGCGACGCAGAAGTTGAAGGCCAGAGCGTTGCTGTTAGAGACAGAAGAGAGAGAACACAGTATAATTTGACAAAAGAAGCATTAATATCAAATATGAAGGAGAAACTTAGTGAGGTACACTTTTGAGTAAAGACAAAGACGTTATTTTAAATGACGAAATCAGGGCAGCTGAGGTAAGATGTGTTGGTGATGATGGCACACAATACGGCATCATTTCCAGAAGTGAGGCTCTTGCAAAAGCAGATGAGCTAGGATTAGATCTCGTTTTAATTGCACCTGATGCGAAGCCACCTGTTTGTAAAATTATGAACTATGGCAAGTTTAAGTACCAGCAAGAAAAGAAGTTAAAAGAGGCACGTAAAAATCAGAAAATCATTGAGATCAAAGAGATCAAACTTTCTGTAAAAATTGCTGCTAATGATGTTAACTATAAAGTCAAACATGCTAGAGAGTTTTTGGAAGAAGGAAAGCACGTACGTTTTAGAGTTTTTCTAAAAGGTCGTGAGATGTCAAATCCTGAAATTGGTGAGCAAGTTTTAGAGAGCCTTTGGCCGATGTTAGAAGACATTGCAGAGCGTGAAAAAACGCCAAAGCTTGAAGGACGTTATATTAATATGCTGGTAACACCTAAAAAATAACCTGAATTCGTCGTAACCTTTCACTAGTTTTAATCCCCTCTAAGGAAAATTAAGCTATTATAGCCGTTTTCTAATGCTAGAGGGGATGTTTTCCCGTTTAGATTTTAGAATAAATACAAGGAGTAAGCATGCCGAAAATGAAAACGGTACGCGGTGCAGCCAAGCGTTTTAGATGCGCAAAGAATAAGATCAAAAGAGGCGCAGCCTTTAGAAGTCATATTCTTACTAAAAAACCAACGAAAAGAATGCGTGGTTTGAAAGTCGCTAAAACTGTTGATGCACGCGATGAGAAGTCCGTTAAATTAATGCTTTGTAAAGCGTAATTTAAAAAGAGTTTTTGACAAGAGTCATTCACCCAACATGTAATGTTCCCCTCGTAATGAGGGTAAGTTCCCGAGACGGGACACCGACATTGATTTATTTGGTCAAGGAGACACCATGGCAAGAGTAAAAACAGGTATCGTCAGAAGAAGACGTCACAAGAAAATTTTAAAGATGGCTAGAGGCTTCTTTAGTGGAAGAAGAAAACACTTTAGAAAAGCGAAAGAGCAATTAGAGAGAAGTTTAGTTTATGCATTCCGTGATAGAAGACAGAAGAAAAGAGATTTTAGAAGACTTTGGATCACACGTATTAATGCAGCATGTAGACTTAACGACATCAGTTACTCACGTTTCATCAATGCTCTAAACAAAGCCAATATTGATTTAGACAGAAAAATTCTTGCAGATATGGCGATGAATGACCCTGAAGCCTTTGCAACTGTTGTAAAACAAGCAAAAGCAGCGCTTTAATAGCACCCCCCCCACCATACAAGATGATGGGTTAACCATCATCTTGTTACTTCTATAAATTATTCCTAATCAAATTTCCTCTTTTAGAATTCACCTAGTCTATATAGTAAAGTTGTGAGTCAAGTTCTTATAATAAATTTTGTTCAGAGATATCTACATAGGATAAAATATTAAATATGATTTGAGAGTTTAAAACTTAAAGCATAGGCAAGGAGAGGTTTTCTCCTTGCACTCAAGATTGATTTTTAAGGCTGAACATCACTCTTTTTAGGATAAATAAAAATAGTATGGCGATCAACAACGATTTTTTCTTTCGCATCAACGGCGAATGCTTTAATCGTGATAGGGAGGTCTTCACCTTCTATTTTAAGTTCTTTTGGAATAGAAGAGAGGATAACCACTTTTTTTACTTTTTCGCCTGCTCTGAGCAAGAAAGGTTCACTAGGTTTATCGATTTTTATATCGCTATGTGAGACTTCAAAGTAATAAAGATGATCTTTTGGATCAGTATTTTGGAATAAAAATGTATAGACATTTTCAACTGTTTTACCATCATCAGCCATTTTATAAAGTTGACTTGTGCGATTTATGTTAAGGAGCATATACTCTTTTTGTGTACCCATTGCAAACAGTCCAATGAGAGCTAGTGTAAGAGCGACCATATAAGCGATGGTTCTAAAGCGGAAGTATTCTGTTTTTGTCCCTTTTTCTGCTGCATTTGAGCTAGTCCATGTAATCAAAGAAGCTTTACCCAATTTTTCCATAACAGGGGTACACGCATCGGCACATTCTAAACAGTTAATACATTCTAATTGCATACCTTTACGAATATCGATGTGTGTAGGGCATACTCGTACACAGGCTTCACATCCTGTACAATCATCGGTTGCTAAAGGAGGTTTACTGCTAAGTTTGATACCTTTTGCATCATAGATTTGACCGCCACGTTTTTCATCATAAATGGTTTGAATCGTATTTTCATCAAAGAGTGCAGATTGTATACGTGCATAAGGGCAGATATAGACACAAAAATTCTCTTTAAGCGAAACAATGTCATAGACTAAAAATGCAGAAATACCGATCAAAAAGCCATACATCACGCTGTTTTCAAGAGGTTCTTTAAGATAAACAAAAAAGTCTTCTGGAGGAATAAAATACCATAAGAAATTTGATGCTGCTAGAAAAGCCAACGCAGTCCAAATGAGAACAGCAAGGATACGTTTACCCATTTGTCCTTCTTCTGGTTCTTTTTGTTTGTTATTAATATTTTTACGAATTCCCAGAAGCTTGGTCTGAATGAGATCACGGAAAATAACTCTGAAAATCGTTTGTGGACAGGACCAACCACACCAAACACGACCGCCGAGCGTTGTGATAAAAAAGATGCCTAAGAAAAAAAGCATGATTACAAAAGGCATCAAATAGAGCTCTTGCATATCAAACGTTGTAAAAAGAAGGTGGAGTTGTTTTTTATCAAAGCTGAGTAAAAAGAAATGATTTCCTTCAATACGAATAAATGGCAATATAAGCGCTATAAGCGTAATAATGCCAAAACTAATGTAGCGTTTCGACCTATAGTAAGTAGGTTGAATTGAACAATCGCTATTACAATTCATGATGTATTCCTTCTGTGTGATCTGTAGGTTGCTTAATAAGTGAACACTCTTTGGCAACGTGAGATTTTGTAAGCATAAGTGGCTGTTTACGGGATGATTGAAGTAGGGTCATTTTTGCTTTAACAAGCTCTTTAAGGCCCCTTGAATTGACATAATCCTTTAAGGAAGTACGACTTACCTGTAAAATTTTTGCAATTTCACTGATAGAAGTACGATTCTCAAGAAATTCAATAATTTGAGGACGATAGGCATCAAATTTAGATTTAGACATACGTCCTTTTGGTCTTCCTTGCGCCTTTTCTTTATCCAGTTTTTTATTGAGTTCTCTTTGTTTGACAAGCAGATCAAGAAGAACCAAAGGTTTAGAGTCAACATGAATGCAGATATTAACATCGGCAATATGAACTGAAATAGAACGCGTGAGTAAACATTCAAAGATTTTGACCAATTCTTCGACATGATTAGAGAAGGTCAAGAGATCAAAGATGATAATATGATCGTTCTTTGAAAGGGATCGTAAAAAACCTTTAAACTCTTTGCGCTCTTCAAGTTCAAGCGTTGGGTCTGAGTTCTCAATCTCCGTAGTATCAATTTTGAGATCGTGGTGATGAGCGTATTTTAAGATCTGTTTTTGTTGAACGACGATTGGAGCGTTATCGCTTCTGCTTTTTAAAAGGACAATATTCATAAAAATGTCACCTTTTTATCATTTGGATAAGCGAAAGTATACAGACATTGACGTAGAAAGTCAATATTAAATTGTGTTTTTACGTCAATATGATAATGAAAAGAGGTGAACTATAGAAGTAGTCAAACTTTTTAAGCTTACATGATAAAGGAGTTCGGTACAATGCAACCCTAAATTCATCAGAAAGGTGGTGGATAGAGTATGCCAGGAATTAAAGTACATCCTAACGATTCGTTTGACGAAGCGTATAGAAAGTTTAAAAAACAAGTTGATCGTAACCTAGTTGTAACTGAAGTGCGTGCAAGACGTTTCTATGAAACAGCAACAGAAAAACGCAAAAAAGATAAAATTAGTGCGCGCAAAAAACAGTTGAAAAGACTTTATATGCTTCGCCGTTACGAGTCGAGACTCTAACACACACAGCCAAGAAGTTAGCTTCTTGGCTTCTCTTCTTAACCCCATAAAAAACTTTCTCAAAATAAACTAATCAAAGCTGTGATAACATAAGAGCAAATATATTTCTCTTTGTTAGCAAAAGGGTTACAAGATGGATAAAAAACTAACGGTTATTGAGGCGGCAAAGCTTTTAGGTGTGAGTAAAGAGGCTATCTACAATCGTTTGCGAAGAGGCTCCTTACAAAGTGTTGTCGAAAATGGTGTAAAGTATATTTTACTAACAAAAAGTAGTCTCAAAGAAGGACCCTCGGCACGCAAAATTGAAAGTGCTGCCACGGAGAGTGCTTATGTTGAACTTTTGAAAGTTCAGCTTGAAGAGATGAAACTTAAAAATGAAAAGCTGGAAGCAGATAAAGAGCGACTCATTGCCGATAAAGAGCGTCTCTTGATTGAATCAAAAGAAAAAATTGAGATGATCTATAAAGAGAGAGACGAACAGCTTAAAGCCATTCTCACGTTAGCCAATAGACAAATAACCCATACAAGCAATGATACAGTAACAGCAGCTGCTCACACGCCAAATCCAAATAACACTACATCAAAAAATCCTATTGTCTCACCTTATGCTTTTGAAGAGGCAGATGTCCTTGATGAAGAAGATGAGGGCAAGGTTGTGGAAGATATGTTTGAATCGTACAGTGACTGGAGAGACTTACGTAGTTATCTTAAAGAAAAGGGATTTTCAAAAAAAGAGAAGCAACACATTAGCGATAAGATTGGTAGAAAAGTAGGTCAGTTAAATGATGTCATGGATAAAAATGGCAAACTTTTTATCAAAAAAGGGAAAAAGCTTAAAGAGATATTGGGAGAATAAAAAAAGATGAAGTATATTCGTAAAATTTCAGATTATATGATTGCTGGCGGAATGGGTGTTCTTGTTATCGCCAGTATGCAAGGGTGTGATCAAAAAGAGGAAAACAAAAATGTTTTAGCGGATGCGGCCAAAACACAAGGTGCACTTGTCATTGTTGATGAAAGTGCTACAGGTGAGTATAAAATTGCAGAAGAGTACCCCAGTTCAACAACGCGAGTTATTGTGCGAAAACCTGATGGAAGTGAGCGCATTTTATCGCAAACAGAAATTGATGCACTGGTTAAAGAAGAGGCCGCTAAAATTGATAATAACACCTCAGCACTTACCAATCCTAGCATGAGTTCTGGTCAAATGGGGCTAGGAGGCATTTTACTCTCCAGTATTGCAGGTGCTATGATTGGTAGTTGGATTGGTAATAAACTTTTTAATAACCAAAATTATCAGAATCAGCGCGCAGCAAGTTATAAATCTCCACAGGCATACTCACGCAGTACAACCAGCTTTAATAAGCCTATGACAACTACAGGTACCAGTAGTACGAGCAAAAGTAGTGGTTTTTTTGGATCAAGTTCAGGAAGTAGTACCTCAAGCAGTGGCACAACAAGTTCAAGTACACCAACCAGTTCAGGAAGTTAAGTATGTTACATGTAGAAAAAATTAAACCCCTCAGTAAAGAATTTTTAGAATCCATTGGATTTTATTGGCATACGGACGCTGATAAAACATCGTATGTTGCAGATGAGTTAGTCCTTGTCAGTAATGATGAGGTAGAAGCTTACTATGAAGCGGCTAATGAACTCTACGATATGTTTGCAGAAGCAGGTCAATATGTCATTGACAATAACCTCTTTCATGAACTCAATATCCCCTTCAATTTAGTCGAACTTATTAAAAATTCATGGGCTAATGATGTTCATTGGCATTTGTACGGTCGATTTGATTTTGCAGGTGGTGTGGATGGAAAGCCCATTAAACTGATAGAATTTAATGCAGATACCCCAACATCACTGTATGAAACAGCAATCATTCAATGGGCGATGCTCAAAGCCAATGGCATGGATGAAGCAAAGCAGTTTAATACCGTTTTTGAAGCGCTTAAAGAGAATTTCAAACGTCTTGTTGTGCTTGGTGGCGATACTGAAGACTTTGCGAAGTACTATGATGGCTGGAAAATTCTTTTTTCTTCCATTCGTGGAAATATCGAAGATGAAAATACGACAAGGCTTCTCCAAAGTGCAGCCAATGAGGCTGGGTTTCATACTGATTTTGCGTATGTCGATGAGGTAGGATTTAATGGAGAAGAAGGCATTTTTAAAGGTGATGAGAATTTTGAATTTTGGTTCAAACTCATTCCTTGGGAAAACATTGCGATAGAAGAGGGTGATTTGGCACTTTTACTTGATGAAATCGTACAAGAGCAACGAGCCATCATTCTTAATCCTGCCTATACACTTCTATTTCAAAGCAAAGCGTTTATGAAAGTGCTGTGGGATTTGTTCCCAAATCATCCACTGTTGCTTGAGACGTCGTATGAACCACTCAAAGGGAAGAAACAGGTTGAAAAGAGAGCCTTTGGACGAGAAGGGGCTAACACGATTATTTATGATGCTGATATGTCTGTTATGGCTAAAACGGAAGGTGAATATGGCAATTTTAAACCCATTTATCAAGAATATGTAGAGCTTCCAAAAGATAGTGAAGGTAAATCGTACCAAGCTGGGGTTTTCTTTGCGTATGAAGGATGTGGACTTGGGTTTAGACGAGGAGGGCTTATTATGGAAAACTTCTCAAAATTTGTGGGTCACCGCATAAAGGACTAATCTATGAAAATCGTTTTTTTAGATGCTAAAACTATGGGTAGTGATATTGATTTAAGTCTTTTTCAACAATTTGGAATGTTTGAGGCGTTTGAGACAACAGCAATGCCTGAACGAATCAAGCATATTGGCGATGCAAAGATCGTACTTACTAATAAAGTTCTTATTGATAAAGAAGTGATGGATGAATGCCCTAATTTAGGGCTTATTTGCATTACCGCTACAGGTATGAACAATGTCGATTTAGAATATGCCAAACAAAAAGGGATTGTGGTTAAAAATGTTGCGGGTTATTCAACAGCATCTGTAGCGCAAACAACGTTTATGTTAGTTTTGAGCCTTCTGGGGCAGTGTGGTTATTATGATCAGTATGTGAAGTCAGGTGGTTGGACAAAAAGCCCTATGTATACGCACATAGATCGTCCTTTTTGGGAAATTAAAGGGAAGCGTTGGGGTATTATTGGCTTAGGAACGATTGGCAAAGAAGTTGCCAAAATTGCAACCGCGTTTGGGGCACATGTTGTTTATTTTTCAGCCAGTGGCGCAAATAAAGATGCGGGATATGAGCAAGTAACTTTAGCGTCAATGATGCAAATATGTGACATTATCTCGATTCACGCACCGCTTAATGAGCATACCAAAAATTTAATCGCTAAAGAGCAATTAAATCAGATGAAAAAAGGTGCCATTTTAGTTAACGTAGGGCGTGGTGGAATTGTAAATGAGACAGATCTTTTAGAAGTGATTGATGCAAAAGAGATTTTTGTAGGGTTAGATGTATTGAGTGTTGAGCCAATGATAGAGAATCATCCTCTTTTAAAGGTAAAGCATCCTGAACGTCTCATCATTACGCCACATATTGCATGGGCAAGTGTTGAAGCAAGAGCGGAATTGATGCGACTTGTAGGTGAAAATATCAAAGAATTTATAAGACAATAAGGAGAAAAAATGGCAAAAGAGCATAGTTTTGACATTAGTGCGGAGATAGACAAACAAAAGTTTAAAGATGCGTACGAACAGGCTAAAAAAGTCATCACAAACCGATGGGATTTTAAAGGCATTACGTGTGAGTTTGACCATAATGAGAAAGCTAAAACCGTTACACTTCTGACCACAACAGACAGTAAAGCAGATGCAATGGTAGAAGCACTAATCTCTGAATCAATCAAACGCGATATCTCTTCTAAAGCACTTAAAGAGACGAAACGAGAGGTAGCAGGTGGCAATAAAACCAAAGTAACGGTTAGTATTGTGGATGCGATTTCCAGTGAAGATGCCAAAAAAATTGTGAAAGAGATCAAAGAGCTTAAACTCAAAGTACAAGCTTCGATTCGCGGCGATGTCGTCCGTGTCGAAGGTAAAGCAATTGACGATTTGCAAGAGGCGATTAAAGCCATTCGTGGATGTGACTTTGATTTCCCTGTAAACTTTACCAATCTTAAATAGTGCATGGAACAGTTACCGCCCATTATCGAACTTATTCCCAAGATCCGAGGGTTTTGGTGTAAGGTTGTACTGTACAGTTTATACAGCGTACTTACCTTTACGCCCTTTTTAGTAGGGGGATGGGTAGGTTATGTGTATAATCTTTGGATAGGCATCGCTTTTTTCCTTTTTTTGACATTGGTCAGCGGTGTCATAAGCTCTAAAATGCGTATTGCATCTATTCCGTTTGAGCAACGAGAAATGAGTTATTCGACGATGGCAATTGTCAAATGGTATGTAGCCAAAAACATCTGTTTAAAAAACTAAACTATACTTTACGTGCAAGAATGAAAAGTACCCAAGGTACGTGGACTTTTTGCCAAAGAAAATCGAGTGATAACGTAGTTTTTAAAGCATTGCTTTAAAAATGTGTCAAGAGATCTCATTAAACTTCAAGCGAGAATGAATGCAATTTAAACTAACCAGTATAAGACTTATCGTGATTGTGGCACTTTTCTTAGTGCTTTTTGATAACATCTCTTTTTTTAAACACGTGACTCAAGTCTATGAACTCTCTATCTCAAATCTCGGCTTTTTACTTTCATTAGGTGTTATTTTAACCTCCGTTATTACACTATTCGTGACATTGATCAGTTCGCGATATACCCTTAAAGCTTTTTTGATTGTACTGGTACTTATTGCTTCTGTAAGCAACTATTTTATGAATACATATGATGTTATTTTAGATGATACGATGATTCAAAATGCAATGGAAACAAACGTCAATGAATCAATGGACCTTGTGAATTGGAAACTCTTAGCCTATCTTTTCTTTTTAGGCATTATTCCCTCCATGATGATTTATCGTGTACCTGTTACCTATGGGAATTTTAAAGAAGAAGTTTGGGGGAAACTAAAGAGTATTATTTTAGTGATACTTATAAGTTTAGTGATGCTTTTTGCCTTTAACCGTTTTTATACCTCTTTTTTTAGGGAGCATAAGCCTTTACGTTATTATACCAATCCAACGTTTTGCCTCTACTCTGCGGGTAAATATATTTACAATACTTTTTACAAAAAAGATGCGACGCTTAAGCAAATTGGATTAGATGCGCGAAAAACAGAAAGTAGTGTTCGAAAATTAACCATTGTCGTCGTTGGTGAAGCAGCACGTGCCAATCGTTTTTCTCTTAACGGCTACGAGAGACAGACCAACCCTTTCCTTCAAAAAGAGGATATTATTAACTTTTCCAATGTCTATTCATGTGGAACTTCAACGGCTATTTCAGTGCCGTGTATGTTTTCCATTTTAGAGCGCAAAAATTACAGCGACAAAGAGGCAAAATCAACAGAAAATGTCCTAGATGTGCTTAAACACAGTGGGACAACTGTTTTATGGAGAGATAATAATTCAGATTCAAAAGGGGTTGCGTTACGTGTTGCGTATCAAGACTATCGAATAGCTCAAAACAATACACTGTGTGAAGATGAGTGCCGTGATGAGGGCATGTTAGTGGGATTACAAGAGTATGTGGATGCTCAAAAGGGTGATGTGGTCATTGTTCTTCATCAAATGGGTAACCATGGCCCTGCGTATTACAAGCGTTATCCTAAAGCTTTTGAAAAATTTACACCGACCTGCCAAACCAATCAAGTGGAAAAATGTACTCCTGAGGAGATTGGCAATGCGTATGACAATGCCATTTTATATACCGACTATTTTCTCTCCAAAACTATTGCTTTTTTAAAGCAGAATGATCAAAATTTTGAAACAGCGATGATTTACATGGCAGACCATGGTGAATCTTTGGGTGAGAAAGGGCTTTATTTGCATGGGATTCCCTACTTTATGGCACCTGATGAGCAGACACATGTGGGTGCATTGATGTGGTTTGGTCACAAAAGCAAAGAGCGTATTAATACACAGGCTCTTGCAGAAAAATCATCACAAGAATACTCACATGATAATCTTTTTCATACCATTTTAGGTGTGATGGGTGTTCAAACAGCGCTCTATGATCAGACAAAAGATATACTAACATACCAACAAAAATAAAGGCTTAGTGTGAGAAATCAACCTAAATATCACTTTTTTAAAAATACAACCTATGCGCTCAATGGCTTAAAAGATATGATCTCAAATGAGACTTCTTTTAAAATAGAGTTGGCACTGGTACTTGTTTTACTGCCTGTTTTATGGCTGCTTCCCTTAGATCTTTTATATAAATTGGTGATGTTTATTGCGCTTATGGGTATTCCTATGGCAGAAGCCATTAACAGTGCCATTGAGCGCGTAACCGATTTGGTTACTTTAGAGTACCATGAAATGGCAGGACGCGCCAAAGATGCGGGTAGTGCGGTTGTTTTTTTAAGCATTGTAATTTTTGTTGTTGTGTGGGGATTTTGTCTTATGCGTATTTTCTTTTAAAACTCAAAACTTCTTTAAAAAAATCAGGCTCTTATCATACCAATTTGTTAGACTTTTTGTATAATATATTTAAAAAGTCTAACAAAATTTAGAAGGAGCTTTCTCATGTCACAAACAATCAGCTATGGATCACTTAAAATAAATGCTGCTTTATATGATTTTATCTCTAAAGAGGCAATACCTCATACAGGTGTGAGTGTTGAGCATTTTTGGAATGGGTTTGAAAAAACCGTTCATGAACTTGCTCCTATCAACCAAATGCTTTTGGATAAACGTGATGCTTTTCAAGAAAAACTTGATGCTTGGTATTTAGCCCACCAGACAACGCCTTTTACACCCGAAGAACATCAGCGTTTTCTCAAGCAAATAGGCTATTTGGTGGAAGTACCTCAAGCAGAGGCTATTACGACTTTACAAGTTGATCCTGAAATTTCAGATGTTTCAGCCCCACAACTGGTTGTACCAGCCGATAATGCTCGTTATGCGTTAAATGCTGCAAACGCAAGATGGGGAAGTCTGTTTGATGTTTTTTATGGAACAGATATGATTGATGAGGTAGCGCCTTATGAAAAAAAAGAGCAGTACAATCCAGCACGTGGTGCAAAAGTCTTTGAACTCGCTTTTACTTTTTTGGATCAAGTTGCGCCTTTGAAGGAGCATTCATACACTGATATTCATGGCTTTACAATTCAAAATCAACAACTTTATGCCATCCTCGCCAATCATCAAAGAGTAGCATTGATAGAACCTGAGAAATTTGTAGGCTATACCCTTCATGAGAATGAAATAGCCTCCCTTTTGCTTAAAAACAATGGGTTACATGTAGAGATTCAAATCGATAAACAAAGCCTTATAGGAAAGAGCCATCCATCGGGCATTAAAGATGTGATCATCGAATCAGCACTGAGTGCTATTCAAGATTGTGAAGATTCTGTAGCGGCAGTGGATGCAGAAGACAAACTAGCCATTTATCGTAATTGGAATGGTTTGATGAAGGGAGATTTATCTGCCTCTTTTGAAAATAAAGGTAAAACCATACATCGAACACTCAATCCAGATAAAACATTTACCTCACCGAATGGTGAACTATTTACATTAAAAGGAAGAGTGCTTTTATTGATACGCAATGTAGGTATACACATGTACTCAGATGCCATTACGTGTCAAGATACAGCTATTCCTGAGGGATTTTTGGATGCTTTTGTCACGACACTTTGCGCAATGCACGATCTTCAAAAATCAGAGGGCATTCGCAATAGCGTCAAAGGCAGTGTCTATATTGTCAAACCAAAATGCCATGGCCCTGAAGAGATAGCGTTTATAAATACGCTTTTTGGTCGTGTTGAGGATGTCTTAGCCCTGCCACGACATACCATTAAAATGGGGATTATGGATGAGGAGAGACGTACAACGATTAATCTTGAAGCAGCGATTTTGCAAGCAAAAGAGCGGGTCTTTTTTATCAATACAGGCTTTTTAGATCGAACGGGAGATGAGATTCACTCTTGTATGGAATTAGGAGCTGTTGTTCCCAAAGAAGCGATGAAAAAAGAGGTTTGGCTTAAAGCGTATGAAGATCACAATGTTGATGTTGGCTTGAGTATGGGATTTAAGGGTAAAGCTCAAATTGGCAAAGGGATGTGGACGATGCCTGATTTGATGAAAAAGATGGTTGAGCTTAAAATAGCGCATCCAAAAGCAGGTGCAACAACAGCGTGGGTGCCATCACCAACGGCGGCGACACTGCACGCATTGCATTATCATTACATTGATGTTCAAAAGGTGCTCCAAGAGATTGCAAAGCGTCCTAAAGCGAGTCTTGATGCTATTTTGATGCCTCCTCTGTTGCATGGCACATTAAGTAAAGAAGAGATTACGCAAGAGATTGAAAACAATATACAAAGTATCCTAGGCTATGTTGTTCGTTGGATAGATCAAGGAATAGGGTGTTCTAAAGTACCTGATATTAACAATGTGGAGCTAATGGAAGATAGAGCGACACTCAGAATCTCAAGTCAACATCTTGCAAACTGGTTACATCATGGCATCGTAACACACGAAGAGGTTAAAAATACATTTGAAAAGATGGCGGTCGTGGTAGATAAGCAAAATAGTCACGATAAGAACTATCGCCCTATGGCAGCTCATTTTGAGAAGAGTATAGCTTTTCAAGCCGCATTGGATCTTGTTTTTAAAGGAAGAATGCAGCCCAATGGCTATACGGAATTTATTTTACATGATAGAAGAAAAGAGGTTAAAAAGCAGAGGTCACAAGGCTAAGTTTTTAGCCTTGTGATGAGGGTTTTAAAGGAAATTTTTGAAGACGGCGATAATGCCCCAGCCAAGAAAAATTACCACCCAAAGAATGGTAATAGAAACCGTAGAATCCGCTAGTTTGGTAACCGTAGCATCTGCGGTATAAACCCCTTTGGTACGTCCTGCTCTCCATGCTAGAGTGAGCAGGAATCCAACAGCCGTAAATCCAACGCCAACAAACGTTGATAAGAACATAACAACCGTTGGCCAGTCGATGTTCATTGGATAGTCATAGATGGTATAGCCATATTTGCTCATGATGTTCATACGAATGACTTCACGAAGGGTTGAGATGAGAAGTGCGGCTACGACTAACACAAGAGTGATAACATAGCTGTTACTTCCTTTTGCCACCATTGCCAATAAAAGAAGGACCGATAGTACAATAGCGATGACCAATGGATGAAAAGCCATACCCAGTGTAAATGTCCATAGTACAAACAGTACGGCACTCACCAATAATCCGCCCAGTGCAATTTTTTTACCAAGACTACGTACAAAACCAATATATTTGGCTGTATAGTCTTCTCTTTTTGAAAAATAATCGGCATAATTGAGTAAGAAGATGCCTACTACTGGCGCTGAAAGGCTCACCATAAAGGCGAGTCTTACCACATCAATATGAAGGTTTGTGCCTGAATTGTCGACAATGCCCTTAGGCGCATACCAATTCATCCATTGATCTACTTGGATGGATTCGTATGCAAAAGAGTGCATTAAAACACCCGCAAAAATGAGTGCAGCAAGTGAAAGAATACCTGCAAAACCAGCCATGGAAGAGTTACTTTTATTGGCATAGTAAAACCAATATAATAATGAGTACCCAGCCAATAAAATATAGATAAATCCTACAACCCAGAGACCTGAGAGTGTGTTGGTAACATACCAATTTGGATCATAAATAACTTGCGTAAAGAGTAACGGTGCAACACCGAGTACAATGAGCATAGAGACGCTTATTTTTGAAACTTGAATCATATGTGACTCAAGAAGTTTCCAGTTATCATCGATATTTTTTTTCATATGCCCCACAATTGAAACAACCATACCGCCAAGTGTTAGCAGAACAAAGGCGATATGCAATGCCCATGTGAGAATGTACAATGCTTGAAAGACAATGGGATAAAATGGTACTCCCGCGGGATCGCGTAGAGAATTTAGCACAAGAGACATATCCATAGTAGTTTTCTCCTATTAATTTTGTGTAGCAAGCCAAGCTGCTAGTGCTTTTGTTTCATGTTCTGGTAGTTTGATAGGTGGTATATAACTACGTACGCCCGTTGCGATAACTTCATTGAGGACGATTTCAATTGTTGCAGCATCTTGTCCTGGAAAACGATCTGGCAATGGTCTATACGCAGCACCTTTTTCAAGTGCATGGCAATTCGAACACGCAAGTTTTGCGATTAATTTACCAGCTTCGAGTTGGTTTTCAGGTGTAATGGTTCTTAGACGTTCAGGGATAAATGGACTTACGGTGAGTAACCCTTTTTCAGCAATAATAGCCATCTCAGATTTGATGTTTTTGCCTATAACATCTCGTCCAATGATTTGATTACTGTAGACGTATCTGCCCGCAACATAAGGTTTACGCATACTTTCACGCATTTTTTCTCCTGGCCAAATACCTAAAACTAAAACAACAACCAACATAACAGTTGCAAACGGTAGAGTGATAAGCCTTGGAAGCGCAAAAGCTAACAAGAGATATGCAGCGATAATAGAAACCGTAATGATTCTACTGGTTCCATTAAGTGGCCATAATACTGTGTGGAAAAGATCTAGTGCGCTTTGTGGTAAGGTTTGGACATACCAGAGAAAACTCATAAGAATGAGAAATCCACCAATCAAACCAATAACCGATAATTTGCGTGTTAGCTCCATTCGTAATGGCATCTCTTTTAAATTAGACGCAATGACAAAGCCAGCAACCGCAGACATAACAATCATGAAACCAATACGAATAAACATGTGAGGGAAAGTATTGATGCCAAAGAATGCATCACTTGCTGATCCTGTTTGGTACCATACATCAGAACCTGGCCACATCATAAAGCTGATAATACCAATGATGAGGAAGAGTGTTGAAACAGAAGCAAGTGCAAACATGTAGGTAATTTTGAGATGCGTTTTACGATCAATTTTGCCAATGGTATAAACCAATACAAAAACGCCAATAACTTCAACAATGAAGAAAACCCATTCGGTTGCCCATACCCAAACAAAGTTATGTATAAGAGCACTGATACCACGAGGACTCGCAACGGTGGCAGTGTTCCAAATACCAGGACCCGTAATAGAGCCAACAACGTAAGAGAAAATCAATAAAAACATGCCGTATTTTCGCATGTAATCGTAAAGTTCTGGTCTATCTTCTTTGTAGGCTTTGTGTGCCAAAAAAGCAAACAATAAAGCCGCACCAACAGACGTATGCGACGCCATAATATGGATAGCACCTGTAATACCCATCAGCCAAGCTGAACCAATTTGCGGAAAATAGAATAGAGGATATAATCCAATGTATTCCACCTAACACCTCCTTAAAATTTTAAAAACGGTTTGTAAAAGCAGAGCCTCTTAATGCGAATTATTTTGTGACATAAAGTTGTACCAAGAGGGGAGGTGTCTCTGCCTTTGCAAACCGTTTTTATAAGTTACATGTAAAAAGGTGCTTGTAATTAACGCAGAAAAAAGCTTAGTCTTTAAGCCTTGTTTGAGTAGAATTTTCCCGCGTTGCAACAAGCACGTTGTGCTTACCCGATGTAGGTTTGGCGATCACTTCGGGTAAGCGGCATTTTAAAACTAAAAGTTTCCTTGTGTAAAATAATGACATATCAGTGTTAATTTAATGTTAAATTTAGAGCAAGCAAAAAAGTAGGTTAAGGATAGAAAAGAGAGGTTTATTTAAAGAGCTTAAAAATTAAGAAAAAATTGAAAAAGCAGGCATGAAGGGAAATAAATTCCCTTCGTGAAGATTATTTGATAGTAGAGATGTAACTCGCAAGTGCTTTGATATCATCAGCACTTAGGTTTTTGACTTGAGGAGTCATCGTACCCTTTAATGGACCACCGTATGTACCATCTTTATACCCATTAAGCGCAGCAGTGATTTTATCAGTGCTCCAGCCTGCTATAACTTGCGATTTATTAAGAGCTGGTTTTTCTGCTTTCGCTCCGTGACAGGTTGCACAGGTTTTAAAAAGCGTTGCACCGTCTGCTGCAAAAATAGAAGTCGCACACACAAGACTTGCCAAGAACAATACCTTTTTCATCGTAACTCCTTATAAAAATAATAATAATAGAAGAATTATATAGATTAAAAGTGAATCTATTGTGAAATAAAAAAGTAATTATTTTAATTTATCAAAAACTTTGTATTGTTCCCAATAGGTATCGAGTGCTTCTTGAAGTTGTTCATCACTGAGTGTTGTTTTTTTCTTAACACCGAAGCGATTAATAAGACCGTCCACTAAGATAGAATTTTCGGCTTTAGGGTTTTTTAGATATTTGCTCATGGCATTTTTGACTTCCATTTCACTGCTGTATTTAAGTAAATAGCGGTAAAAGAATTTGTCAATTTTAACTGCCATATCTTCATGGCAAGGAATGCAGTTTTTCTGATATACGCCTGTTCTCGCAAAGACAGATATGGCTAGAAATATGAAAAAGAAGGTTATTCTTACCATGAAATCCTCACTGTTGTTCCTTCTCCTAAGATAGAATCGATCTTTACTTGTAAATCATATTCTTTAGCAATGCTAGCCACGATATTTAGTCCTATACCAAAACCTCCAACACTGCGGTCAAAACGTGAATAACGTTCAAAGACTTGGTTGATTTTACTTTTTTCAATGCCTCTGCCGCTATCTTTTATTTCGATGCTATGCTTAGTCAGGCTTATATGAATTGTGCCACCTATTTTATTGTATTTAATGGCATTTGAGAGAATATTATCGATCAATTTTGCCATCTTCTTATGATCAATTGTGAGGAAAATACCTTCTTCAAGGTTTACGGAGAGCTCAATTTTTTTAGACTCAAAGAGAAGTGAAAAGTACTCTATTCGCTCTTCAATAAGTGTTTTAAGATCAACCTGAACATCTTGAGAAAGAATTTGATGTGAAAGGATTAAATAGGTTAAATCATCATAGAGATTTGAAATCGTTTTAGAAGCAATAGTGATACGCCTAATTTTCTTAAGTAAGTTTTCATCGAGTGTTTGTGTATCGATCATCTCAATATTAGAAAGAATGGCATTCACAGGCGTATTGAGTTCATGCGTTGTGTCTTTAATAAAACGATCTAAAAGTACTATGGTGTCTCGCATAGGACGTAGCAAAAGATTGAGTAAGAAATAACCGATGATCACTAAAACCATAAAAATTAGCGCGCCATATCCTAGAAGCTTACGAAAAACTTTTTTATCCCATACGCGTGGTTCAGGTACTTCCAAAACGATGTAACGGGCTCCTAAGTAGTAGGATTCTAGCTCTTTGATAAAATATATATGGTTATTTTTGAGGTAAATATCTTCGTAAAGATTGACCTTTTTTGTATTGAGTGTTGAGAAAATTTGCTTGAGAGAGCTATCATAAATGGCGGAGTTAAAGCGCTCATCTCTAGGGTAGGTTTGCTCTTTTTCAAAGTTGATGTGTAAGGCTTTTAAGCGCGTAATCTGTTCATTGGTAAGATTTGAGAGAGTTTCTCTTTGGTTTTGAAGCATTAAATCACGCTCAAGTCCATAGTACAAAAATGCCACGAAGGCTAAGATAAGGAGCGTTAAAAAGGCGTAAAGAAGTAAGAACGATCTTAACGTCTTCTTCTCACGCGAGCGTAAATTTATATCCCAGTTTTTTAATGCTAACAATGCGGTCTTTCCCCATAATTTTGCGAAGATTTTTAATGTAAGTGCGAAGAGTATCGTCACTGCCTTGTTCGTCGTATTCCCATAAGTGTGCCATAATCATTTCATGGCTGATAATCTCATTTTTCTTTTGTAAAAAGAGTTTAAGTAGTTTTGCCTCTTTATTTTGAAGTTGTACGGCTTGATTGTGAACTAACAGTTGGTTATTCAGTGAGTCATACTCTATACCATCAGCAATCCGTATTTTAGGGCTAGGAGAATGAAAAAACTCACGTTTTAGAATGGTTTCAATGCGAAAGAGTAGCTCTTTAAGGGCAAAAGGTTTGCGCAAATAGTCATCACAGCCGCTTTCATAACCGTGTTCTAAATCTTCGATGGCATTGAGTGATGTGAGAAAAATAGCGGGTGTTGTGTTGCCTTCTTTGCGTACATTGGAGAGAAGTTCAAAGCCATTAAGGGAAGGAACATTGACATCGAGTAAAAAAAGATCAAACTGATGTTCATACATGAGTGTTTCTGCTTCTTCTCCATCGTATACAGGTGTTACTTCATAGCCTTTAGATTCTAAGAACTCACACACGGTTTCACTAAGATTGATATCATCTTCTAAAAGAAGCAGTTTAGTTTTGGGCATGGTCTCTTCTTTTTTTATCTTCTTCATAGAGTATTTTTTGTGCTTCACTCATTTGCTCAACACGCTTTTCCAACTCTTCATAAAAGCGTATTTCTTTGGTTTGATCGACATAGCCCATAAGCGCTATGAGCTCTTCAGTACTCATCTCACTAAAGTCAGTTTTTGCCCAAAGTATTGAGCAAATGATCAAACAGACGCAGAAGATTTTTTTCATATTTTATTTTCGAACCTCATTGATCCAAAGAGAAAGGCTCTTGATAACGTCTGCTGTTGCTGCATTAAAAGCTTCTACAACGCCTTCTGCACCGTTGGTATTGGTTACCTCTTTTTTAGAAGAAAGCTTCACGCTACCCAGTACTTCACCACTTTTGATTTCAACAACTCGAAAGCGAAGGCTTACATGAACATAGGAGCTATCATCTTCACGGAAAACTTCTTCAAAATTTTGAAGTACGGGTTCTAGCACAAGGTTATTAGATGCCATAGACGTACCTGAAATGACAGAGCCAAAATGGTGTTGGTCCATCAACGCTTCTGTGATGAGGTGTTGCAGTTTTAAAGAGGGTGTCTCACTCCATGTACCATATTTATAAGGCTGCATAGCACCATCTTTTTTATACAAAATGGAACGCGTATTGAGTCCGCTCGGCGCATCAATATAGGCAACTTTGAGGACATCTTTCGAGTTATTACTAAAACGTTCTAACTTAAGCATCGGTTCTAACGTGTAACTGTAGGGTTTCAAAGGAGTCTCTTTTACGCTACAACCACTTAGGAGTATCAATGTGAAAATTGCAAGGATCATCTGTTTCATTCTTTTTCCTTTATCATTCATTTGGAGCAGGTTGGATAGTCTCTTCTTTAAAGAGAAGATCACTTGGGCTATCTTTGAGATTACTGACTAAATCTTTAGTTTCATTAACGAGTACATTTAATTCTTGAAGTGTTCTTTGCAGTGGCATGAGATTTTCTTTAACCAAAACATCTACATCAAAGGAACCTTTCTCAAGCTTTTGATTAAGCCCTCCCATAACATTTGTGACACTTTTGGAAGCTTCTCTCACTTTATTCATGGTGTCAACCCCTGTGTTATCAATAGCAGAACTAAAAGAGTACGACATCTCTTTGACGCCACGAGCAGCGGCGGTTGCTTCGTGTAAGAGTTGGTTGATTTCTCTATTGTGGGCTTCAATATTTGCCATTGTTTTACTGGTAGATTCGGCTATTTTTGCACTGTTTTCAATAATAATTTCAAGATTTTTAACATTCTTTTCGCTCATAATAGCCTCGGCTCGCTCGAAAATCATCTCAGCTTTCTGACTCAATGAGGTAATGGTTTTATCGAGCCTTGAAAACGTAGATGGGCGAGAGTAAATAATGCCATACTCTTCTATCTTTCCACTTGTTTTAAGATCTTTGGCTTCGTTGGTTCCACCTTGTAGTTGAATGTAACTAAGTCCTGTAATACCTTGTGCTTCTATTGTTGCATAGGTGTCTTCTTTAATAGGGGCATCATCTTGAACACGAATCAATACTAAAACTTCTTCCGCATTTTTTGGGTTAATGGTAATCGTGCGTACTTCACCGATTTGCACACCCCTAAGCTTGACAGGAGCTTTTTCATTGAGCCCTGACACAGACTCTTTGGTGGCAACTTTGTAAAATTTAAACGTTCCTTCATCGGAGTAATGCCCTAACCAAAGAATCGAGAAAACGCCTCCGATGAGCAACACAAAAATAAATGCGCCTACTAAAATATAACTCAGTCTATTTTCCATTTTTGCCTCAACTTAAAAATTTTTTCAATTCGTCATCCGTTGTTTGTCTTAGAAGTTCTATATTACCTTCAAATTGTACTTTTTTATGGCCCAAAATTATAAAACGATCGAGTACATTTTCAATAGTGTCTTTATCGTGTGTGACCATAATCACCGTAATGCCTAACGTGTCACGTAGAGTTATGATCAGTTCATCAAAAGCTCTGGCGCTTTGTGGATCAAGTCCAGAGGTTGGCTCATCCAAAAAAAGTAACTTTGGATCAAGAGCAAGAGCTCTGGCAAGTCCCGCTCTTTTTTTCATACCGCCACTAAGCTCCGAGGGGTACATATGTGCAACTTTGGGTGGAAGTCCTACCATTGAGAGTTTCATTAAAGCAGACTGTTCAATGAGCCAATCTGGTAGATTTGTATACTCTTTCATTGCAATGGCTACATTTTCTAAAATCGTTAATGAGGTAAAAAGCGCACCAAATTGAAACAGTACTCCCCACTTTTGTCTGAGTTTTTGAGCCATTTTAGTCGAAGTGGTCATGACATTGGTTCCTAGAACCAGCATCTGTCCAGCACTGGTTTTTTGAAGCATAATCATCTCTCGAAGGAGAGTGGTTTTACCACTGCCACTGCCACCCAAAAGTCCAAAAATTTCCCCTTTGTGAATCTTGAAACTCACGCCATCGTGAATAACATGTTTACCAAAGCGTGTTACAACCTCTCTAGCTTCTATCATAACGTGGTTTTTCATAGCCCCATCTCCGTGAGAAGTACAGAGATAACAGCATCTATGGCAATCACCCAAAAAATAGCATTGACCACGCTAATGGTTGTATATTTACCCACACTCTCAGTACTACTGTCGATTTGAAAACCACGAAAACAGCCAATGGTCGCAATGATACACCCAAAAATAGGTGCTTTGATAAGTCCAATAATCAGGTGCTTTAAGGCCACTGTTTGCTTGATACGGTCGATAAATTCAACAAAACTGACATCAAGTTTCGTTGCTGCAATAACCATACCACCAAAAACAGAGACGACATCAGCAAAAAAGACTAAAAGAGGTAGCGAAAGAATGAGTGCAAACAAACGAGGTAAAACGAGAAAATTCCAGGGTGAAAATCCCATAGCACTCATGGCATCGACTTCATCGGTAATTTTCATAACACCAATTTGTGCTGTATAGGCTGAAGAGCTTCGTCCTGCTACAACGATTGCTGTGAGCAAAGGTGCTAGCTCACGTACAGCGGAAATCGTAACCATCTCAACAATGAAGATGTTAGCGCCAAATTTTTCGAGTTGTGTTGCCCCTTGATAGGCAATAACAATACCAATTAAAAAAGAGGTTAACAAAATGATAGGAATAGCGCCAGCCCCACTTTGTTCGATATGATAGAGTGTTGCTTTCAGACGGATGGTCAAGGGCTTTAAAAAAGCAGCTATCACATAATGCGTAAGTTCACCAGTGAAAGCAAAAAAAGAGGAAAGGGTTTTATAGCCCTCAAATATATCTTTTCCAATATTTTCAAGATACGAAAGAAGAAACATCTCTTTTTTTTCAACGATTTTTTCTTGAGGATAGTGCTGTTCGCAAATATTCAGAAGTTTTTCCAAAGATTCATTCGCGCCCACTCGGGTGATGGAACATTGTTGTGCTTCAAGTTTTTTAACATGGTGCAAAATCAGCATAATTCCATGCGTGTCAAACTCTGTAATCCCAGAGAGATCAAACGTATAATTCATCTTAGGTTTGCATGTCAGTGCATTCAATGCCAGTTCGAGTTTTTGAATCGACTCTTTTACCCATGCACCCTGCAATGTAATACTGAAACCTTCTTTTGTTTGAGTTACATGCAGTGAGGGGATTTTTTTCATTGAGCTTTACCCCGATTTTTATTAAATAGAGTTCTTTTAGAACTCTTGAAACGCTTTTAAAGCAAAGCTTCAAAAACTACGTTAACACTAGGTTTTCTTCGGCAGAAAGCCCGCGCACCTTTGATGCTTTTACTTCTTGCAAAATTAATTTTGTAAGAAGCCTATTATAACATAATTAGATTACCCAAAACGGCATAGAGTGGCTTTTATCTGATCATGCTATAATCTTTAAAAAAGGAGTCGATTCATGAAAAAAACGCTCTTTTTAGCCCTGCTTTTGATAGGATTTAACGGTTATATGAATGCAAAGGAGTTGTCAATGAAACAAGAAGTTGCAACGTTTGGTGGAGGTTGCTTTTGGTGTTTGGAAGCTGTCTTTGAAGAGACGAGAGGTGTTTTGGACGTTGTAAATGGCTACGCGGGTGGAGAAATTCAAAATCCAACCTATGAGCAGGTTTGCAGTGGTACAACGGGACATGCTGAGGTGGTACAAATCACGTTTGATCCAACGGTTATTTCGTATGAGGCGTTGCTAAAAATCTTTTGGCTGATTCACGACCCCACCACACTCAATCGCCAAGGAAATGATGTTGGAACACAGTACCGCTCGGTCATTTTTTACCACGATGAACAGCAGAAAGAGCAAGCTGAAGTTTCAATTAAAGCGTTCAGCACAAAATTTTTAAAACCAATTGTGACCGAAGTGAAGCCTTTGGAACTCTTTTTCAAAGCAGAAGCATACCATCAAAACTACTTCAAAAACAACCCAAATCATGGGTATTGTGTTTTTGTCGTTTCTCCCAAAGTACAGCATTTTAAACACGAATACAAGGATTTGGTAAAATAGCCAAATCCTTGTACCGTGAACTTTTAGGTCCTAAACTCAGAAAGTTTGAGATTAAGTATTTCAGTCATTTTATTGAGGTGTTCAGCTGCCCCTGCTATCTCTTCCACACTTCTAGCATTTTCACTTGATATATCGTTAATCTGAGATACATCATTGATCATGGCGCTAATATCATTACCTGTGCTGAGGTAATTCTCGACAGTTTTATCTGAAACAATCGTTGCGGTATGCATCACATTGAGCAAGGTATTAATTTTTGTCTCCACTTCGCTTGCCGTTGATGCTAAAGACTCTACTTTTTTAGAATTGACAGTCATCTTATCACTGCTATCCACAATGGCTTGAACAATAACATTGATGGTTGCATTGATCTCTTGAAGACTTTTTTGAGTGCGTTCTGCAAGCTTTCGTACTTCATCGGCAACCACAGCAAAACCACGACCATGCTCACCTGCACGCGCTGCTTCAATGGCAGCGTTAAGTGCCAGCAGGTTTGTTTGATCGGCAATATCCCCAATAACCACTAGAATTTCCTTCACTTGTTCAGCATCATTACTTAACTGTTGAATTTTATGGGCAAGCTCAATTTCAGTGGTTGCACTTTCTTGTATGTCATGTGTTAAAGCTAGGATGGCATTATTTGCTTCATTTAAAAATCTATTAGCTTTTATCAGCTCATTTTTTGCTTCTTTTGCTTCATCTATACCTTGGTGCATCTCTTCTTTAAGAGAGGTTGCCTTAGTCGTTGTATTTCCTACTATTTGCATAGATGTTTCAACAGCTCGTCCTACTTGTAGGGAGGTTGAAGAAAGTTCATGTGCAATGGAAGAATTTTCGTTAGAAAGATTTTTTGCTTCACTAATGAGAATACGCACTTTTTCGATAAAACGATTGATACTGCTACTAGCAATGGCTATTTCGTCGTTACCAACAACTTCAAGCTTTTGAGTAAGGTCGCCATCGCCACTGGAGAGATTGTCGGCTCGTTTTATGAGATTGTTAATAGGTGTTGAGACCATTTTTTTAATGAAAAACATTGTTATACCAATGCTAAGCACAATTAAAACAGCTGAAATAAGAAGAAAATACTGAATCTGCTCTTTCACATTTTTTTCAATTTTTTGGTGAATATTAGTGATGTTCTCTTGCACGTTATCAACATAGATACCCGTACCTAAAGTCCAATGGAAAGGCTCAAAAGAGAGAGCATATGAAAATTTTGGAGAGGGTTCACTTCCTTGTTTCTTAGGGAAGCTATATTTTACAAGTCCTCCGCCTGATTGTGCTTTAGCTATCAATTCTTTAATGTAGAAAACACCATTGCTATCTTTAAGATGCAGAAGATTTTCACCTTGAAGCTGTTTATTCACAGGCATCAAAATATTTATACCGTTTGTTTCGTAGACAAAAACATAACCACTTTTATCATTAAAAAACCGTAGAGCATCAAGCTCATCCAAAATATCTTTTTTAATTTGTTCGTCACTATGTCCTTTGATTTTTCCTGCTTTATAAATTGAATGTGTTGTTGTAAGGACTATTTCCATAACTGTTTTGAGTTCATTTTCATGAAATGAGTAAGCACTTTTCCCATATTCTTGTAAAAAAATCTCTGTATTTTTTTGTGTATTGATATAAGAGAGACCAATAATAGAAACGCCTAGCATCATCAATGAAAGAATCAAAGCCATAAGAATTGTAGTTGAAATTTTCATTATTCTCCTTTTTATCATAAATCTTCAGTATCTAAGAGAGTAAAATCCAGAGTTTATTTTCGATTTCGCAAAAAAATATAGGATATAATTGAACATAAAATAAGTTCACATTTTTAGTGTTGAGTCATTTTTGTCAGAACAGTGATAATAATCCTTCTGGCATTGTGTTTTTTATAAATTATTCATGTTTATAGTATATAAAAGATGAATAATTCATCTTGGCAGTATATCAGAGAAATATTAAAAAAGCAACAAAAAAGTGAATAATTAATTTAAATATACAAAAAAAAGGAAATATTCAGCATGACACGCAAAGAACTTGCCGATAAATTGCAAGTTGACCCTACAACCTTAAGAAATTGGGAAAAAAATAAACCTGAGCTTATAAAGTTGATTAATGCGGGCTTGTTGCTTGATAAACAAATTGAAGAAGTAGAAAAAAATCTTGAGCAACTTAAACAGATCAAAGAAAAATCGCATGTTGAGAAATTGATTTTATAATCTTTACTTTTGATAAATGTTAACTAAAAAGTTACAAGATATTTATATGCCAAACTTAAAACGTGTGAACAAGCCCACGTATACCATCGATGAACATCTGTACTGACATCATCAAAAGAAGCATCCCCATGAGACGTTCTAGTGCGGAGAGCCCTTTTTCACGCAGTAGTTTATAGAGCATGGGAGAAAGGTACATAATGAGTGCGGAGACAAGCCACGCTAAAATCAGAGATACAAAAAGGCTACCAATCTGATTTGTGTGAGATTTACCCAGTACTAAGAGGGTCGCGAGTGTAGAAGGTCCTGCAATGAGAGGCATAGCGATGGGTACCATAAAAGGCTCTTTTGTAGAGCCGTAGAGTCCACTGCTTCCTTCCTCTCCAGGAAAAATCATCTTTATACCAATCACAAAAAAGATCACTGCTCCTGCGATGCGAACGGACTCTGTTTCTAAGTGAAAAATGTTTAAAAAGAGCTCTCCTCCGAAGAGGAAGAGCATCAAGATCCCAAGACCAAAAAGCATTTCACGGAGGATAATAATTTTTTTTCGTTGCATGTCCACGTCTTTGAGGATAGAGAGAATGACGGGGACCGCTCCGAAAGGATCAATCACAAAAAACAGAAGTATAGCTGTTGAAACAATTGAAAAATCAGCATTCATCTACGTACACGCATCAGGTTCTAAACTCAGAAAGTTTGAGGTTGAGTGTTTCGGTCATGCGGCTAAGATGTTCAGCTGCTCCTGCTATTTCCTCAACACTTCGAGCATTTTGACTCGAAATATCATTAATGCGGCTAACATCATCAATCATAGACTCTATATCTGAACCTGTTTTGAGATAATTTTCAGCAGTCTTATCGGAAACTTTGGTAGCATTGCCCATAACATGAAACATATTGTTGATTTTTGTTTCAACCTCACTGGCAGTGGTTGCAAGCGATTCTACTTTTTTAGAGTTCGATGTCATCTGATCGCTACTGTCCGCAATGGCTTGAACGATAACGTTAATCGTTGCATTGATCTCTTGAAGACTTTTTTGAGTACGTTCAGCAAGTTTTCGCACTTCATCGGCAACAACAGCAAAACCACGACCGTGTTCACCTGCTCGTGCTGCTTCAATAGCAGCATTGAGTGCTAGTAAATTGGTCTGATCAGCAATATCACCAATAACCACCAAAATATCTTTTACTTGACTTGCATCGGAGCTGAGTTGTTGAACACGGTGTGCGAGTTCAATTTCAGTCGAAGCACTGTTTTGAATATCTTTGGTAAGCTCTAAGATAGCATTGTTAGCCTCTTTTAGATAGCCATTCGCTTTAAGAAGCTCTTCTTTGCCCGCTTTGGCTTCACCCATACCTGCCGTCATTTCACTTTTGAGCGTGGTCGCCTTATGGGTGGTATTGCCCACAATTTGCATGGATGTTTCAACGGAACGTCCAACTTCGAGTGAAGTTGAAGAGAGCTCATGTGAAATAGACGAGTTCTCATTGGAAAGGTTTTTAGCTTCACTGATTAAGATACGTACTTTTTCGATAAAGCGGTTGATACTTGTACTCGCTTGGGCTATCTCATCATTGCCAACAACTTCAAGTTTTCGCGTAAGATCACCATCACCGCTAGATAAGTTATCTGCTTTTTCAATAAGATCATTGAGAGGATTTGAGATAGTTTTTTTGATGATCACCATTGTTGCAGCAATGCTTAAAATGACCAACACAAATGAAATAAGTAAAAAAGAACGAATTTGAGAAGCCACATTATCTGAAATTTGCGTTTTCAGTTTTCCTACTTCTGCCTCAACGTTATCGACATAAATTCCAGTACCTAGTGTCCATTTATAAGGCTCAAAAGGAACAGAGTAGGCATATTTTAAGAAAGGCTGTCCATCTTTAACTTTTGGGAAAAAGTACTTCACAAGACCTCCCCCTTTTTGAGCAGCTTCTATAAGCTCTTTAACAAAAAAGACACCATTAGAATCTTTGAGATGGCTTAGATTTTTTCCTTGGAGCGATTTATTGGTTGGAAGCATAACATTGGTTCCATCAGATTCATAAATGAATAGATAACCGCTTTTATCATCGAAAAAGCGTAGTCCATCCAGTTGCGATACAATAGCTTCTTTTATCTTTTCATCAGGTGTTCCCTTTGCTTTTTCGGCTTTATAGATCGCGTTGGCAGTCTGCTGCATCATTTCCATAATGGTTTTGAGCTCATTCCCATAAAAAGAGTAGGCACTCTTCTCATAATCGCTCACAAACATCCCTGCATTGCTTTTTGTATTGGTATAAGAGATACCAATTAAACAAGCGCCCAAGACAAGCAGTGATAAGATGAGAGAGATTAAAATGCGTGTTGAAATTTTCATTTTACCTCCTTTAAGGCTATTGAGATTCATTGTAACACAAAATAGAATCCAATTTTATTAAAATTGTTGGGAATAAAGAGGACTAAAAAGAGGATTGAAGAAAAAAGGAACATCTGATTAAGAAGAGTTGTAGAAACACGATAACGTAAAGATTTGGGAGCTAAACCAAATCTTTACTTACAACGCATTTTAGGTTCTAAATTCAGAGAGTTTGAGATTTAAAGTTTCGGTCATACGGCTGAGGTGTTCAGCGGCACTAGCAATTTCTTCGACACTTCGTGCATTTTGGCTTGAAATATCATTAATTTGAGCAACATCTTTGATCATAGATTCAATGTCTGTGCCTGTTCTAAGGTAGTTTTCCGTTGTTTTATCGGAAAGAGTCGTTGCATTGTTCATAACGTGAAACATATTATTGATCTTTGTTTCAACATCACATGCTGTGGTTGCTAGAGATTCCACTTTTTTAGAATTAGACGTCATTTGCTCGCTGCTATCCATGATGGCTTGAACAATAACATTAATGGTTGCATTGATCTCTTGGAGGCTTTTTTGAGTACGTTCTGCAAGCTTTCGTACTTCATCAGCGACGACGGCAAATCCGCGTCCATGTTCACCTGCACGGGCTGCTTCAATAGCCGCATTAAGGGCTAAAAGGTTGGTCTGATCGGCAATGTCACCAATAACCACCAAGATGTCTTTGACCTGAGAGGCGTCTGAACTTAGCTGTTGAATACGATGCGCTAGTTCAATCTCAGTTGCGGCACTGCTTTGAATTTCTTTTGTAAGTTCAAGGATAGCACTGTTGGCATCTTTAAGAAAATCATTGGCTTTGATAAGTTCTGCTTTCCCCTCTTTAGCTTCACTAATGCCTTCCGTTAGTTCATCTTTCAATGTATGTGCTTTAGACGTTGTATTGCCTACAATTTGCATAGATGTTTCGACTGAGCGTCCGACTTCAAGTGAAGTCGAGGAGAGTTCATGAGAAATAGAAGAGTTCTCATTGGAAAGATTTTTGGCTTCGCTAATGAGGATACGGACTTTTTCGATAAAGCGGTTGATGCTACTACTCGCAACGGCAATTTCATCATTGCCAATGACTTCAAGTTTTCGTGTAAGATCACCATCCCCACTAGAGAGATTATCGGCTCGGGTGATAAGGTCATTCAAAGGTTTTGAGATGGTTTTGGTAATAATCCAAAGAGTGACTCCAAGGCTTAATAGTAATAAAACTACAGAGATTAAAAGAAAAGATTGGATCTGCGAAGCGGTGTTTTCATCAATGTTTTTTTGAAGTTTAGTAATTTCTTCTTCAACGTTATCGACGTAGATGCCTGTTCCCATCATCCAATTGTAAGGTTCAAATGAAAGGGCATAGGAGAATTTTGGAAAAGGTTTGCCATCTTTAACTTTTGGAAAATGGTATTTAACAAGACCACCACCCTTTTTTGCAGCTTCTATAAGCTCTTTAATAAGAAAAATGCCATTGCTATCTTTCAGGCTCATAAGGTTTTGCCCTTGCAGCGCTTTATTGGTTGGCATTAAAACATTGTCACCATTATAGGCGTAGACAAAAATATAACCGCTTTTGTCGTTGAAAAAGCGTAGGTCGTTAAATTTTTCTAAGATCGCTTCTTGAATCTTTTCATCACTGATACCTTTTGCTTTTTGAGCTTTATAGATGGATTCTGCTGTTTGTTTCATGATATCCATGATATTTTTGAGTTCGTTTTCATGAAAGGCATAAGCGCTTTTTTCGTACTCTTCTATAAACATGTGTGCATTATTTTTCGTGTTGCTATACGCTACACCAATAATACAAGCTCCTAGGACTATCAACGATAGTATAAGGGAGATTAAAATGCGCGTCGAGATCTTCATACAATGGCCCCTTGTTTTATTAGGTTTATGAGTATTCTAGCATAAAAAAAGTTTCAATGAAAAGCGCTACAATGGTGGTGAAAGAATTTAGGAGAAGAAATGAAACATTATGTTGAGTTGTTACGCAACAACGCAACGCTTCGTCGTTTGAGTATTATTCAGCTGATTAGCTATTTTGGTGCGTGGTTTAGTCACATGGGAATTTATACTCTTTTGATTCAGTTAGATGCCCCTGTATGGGCACTCAGTGCTGCTGCTGCTTTTACGTTTTTACCGTCAATGCTTTTAGCTCCCTTTAGTGGCGCGATTATTGATAAAGTTGATACCAAAAAGTTTATGCTTTTTTTAACGGCGATTGAGATTGTGACCGTATTTTGGTTGATGTTTATTACCTCACTGGATGCTCTTTGGATTTTATTGGGGCTTATTTTTATTCGTATGGGAACGGGAAGTATCTATTTTCAAACTGAAATGTCGCTTTTGCCCAAACTTTTAAGCAATGATGAGCTTAAAATCGCCAATGAAATTCACTCTATTATTTGGTCAACTTCGTATGCCCTTGGAATGGCAGTAGCGGGTTTTTACATTCACTATTTTGGAACAACCAGTGCTTTTATTGCCGATATGGTGCTTTACAGCATTAGTTTTTACCTTCTTTTGGGTTTGGATATTCCCTCCATCGCGAGTAAACATGCCTTAGAGGTCAAAGCAATGATTTGGAGTGGTTTTGTCTATATCAAAGAGAATCCAAAGATCATGCATCTTATTTTTCTCCATGCCAGTGTGGGGCTAACGGCCTATGATGCACTCATTGCTCTTTTAGCAGACCACGCGTATAAGCATCTTTTGTCGGTTGCTTTAGTGATGGGTTTTATAAACGCTTCACGTGCATTTTCACAAGTTTTGGGACAGTTGTTACTAAGTCGTTATATAAACCCTCAAAGCCTTTTTTATCTTTTCTTGATTCAGGGCGTAGGTATTATAACATGGGGTATATTGCAGTATGATTTTTACCTTAGTTTCATTGGAATTTTCTTTTGTGGACTTTTTACGACGACGTTATGGTCTTACACATACACGCTTTTACAGTATGAAACAGATGAGGCATTTTATGGCAGAGTCATCGCCTATAATGATATGGTTTTTATGGGTATGTGTACGTTGGTTTCATTTGCGATTGGCGCATTGTTTGAGTGGGGTGTTTCTTTAGAGGCAATTACGTGTGGATTAGGGCTTCTTTTTATTCTTTTTGGATTTTATTGGAAGTGGGTACAAAAAGTGATAAAATAGTTTCTTTTTGAAAGGGGGAATAATGAATATTCGTACAAAAGTAAAATTGAGCTTTGTTGTTATTATTGCGATGTTGCTTTTTTTGGGCTTTATTAGTGCGATTATTACCTACCAAATCAAAGAAAACAGTAATTTTAGAGAGAGTATTTCTGCCATTCTTTTGATGCAAGAGGGAATGAATGACATTATTCAGGAAAGCACCCAAAGTACAGAAACCTCTAAATTAGAACAACTCCATACTCAATTTGCGGCATTTGAGAAGAATTTTGAAGCTTTGCGTACAACACTCTCTTCACACAAAAAATCTTTTCTTGCCAATACAGTGATGATCAATATACGCGAAGATAAAGCAATCCAAAACTATCTCAATGATCTGTATGCTAATGAGCACCGCATTGAGTTGATGTATGATGAAATTTTTAAGCTTGAACGTGAAAAATTGGACTACATTACTATTTTTAATGCATTGTATCCAGAAGAAAATCGTGCACGCATTGAAATTCAAGAGCATATTTTGCAGCATAATCGCATAGAACAGATTAAAGCCTTAAGTGATCTTCGGTACTACAGTAAAGAGACGCTTTACCAACATGGCAATGAAGCAACATTGCAAAAGTGGCTTTCGCCTATTGATCTTTTGATTGATCTGACGCAGCATGAAAAAGGAGATGTTCATGAAAACCTGCGACATTATAGAGAGATTGTGAGCAGCATAGCAGATAAAGCTATTAAGATTGAGCAGACCAAAGAGATTGAAAATCAGACGATCTCTGAGGCATCTAAAGTCTTGGAAAACAACAAAAAAGTAAGTATTTCTCTTGAAGAAACAATCTCGGAACTATCGAGTGGTTTTATTGATCAAATGCGTTTTATTCAGCTTTTTGTGGGCATCGTCACGATTCTTTTTATTGTGTTTCTCTCTCTTAAAGTTTCGCGCAATGTTTCCCTCACTATGGATGAAGTTGAAGCAAAAATCGAAGAGGGTTTGAAAGAGGTAAATGCACTTAACCATGAGATTGAAGATACTCAAAAAGAGGTTCTTTTCACGATGGGTGCGATTGGAGAGAGTAGGTCTCGTGAGACAGGAAATCACGTCAGACGTGTCGCAGAGTACTCTAAAATTCTGGCATTGCATTATGGTTTAGACGAAGAAGAGGCGGAGATGCTTAAACTTGCTTCTCCTATGCACGACATAGGTAAAATTGGTATCCCCGATGCCGTGCTCAATAAACCAGGAAGATTTGATGAAGAGGAGCGTAAAATCATGGATACCCATGCCATGAAAGGTTATGAAATGCTCAAACACTCTCAAAGACCCTTGCTTAAAATGGCAGCTATTGTTGCCAAAGAACATCATGAAAGATACGATGGTAAGGGTTATCCTGAGAAAAAAAGTGGCGAGGATATTCATATTTATGGGCGTATCACAGCGCTTGCGGATGTTTTTGACGCACTTGGAAGTGCGAGGGTTTATAAACCTGCATGGGAAGATGAAAAAATCTTTGCACTGTTTCGCGAAGAGCGAGGAAAACAGTTTGATCCAAAATTGATTGACATCTTCTTTGAACATTTAGATGAGTTTTTAGACGTGCGAGAAAAAATGAGAGATTGATTTCACAAACAGTTCACGATTTTGCGTTAGGATTTCTTTATAAAAGCAAAGGAGTCCCAAATGAAAATCGTAAAAACTGTATTGATCTCGATTGTGTTAGTCTTCAGTGGCATCACAAGCGCTCATGCTATGGGTGATCGAGAAAAGGGTGCTCTCATGGGTGCGGGAGCTGTGCTCTTGTTGCCATCATTACTTGAAGGTGCAGGCAATTTATTTGGTGGAGGACATGAAAGAACATATACAACGACAACGTATGTTGAACCAAGACCAACTGTAGTGTATCGTGAACCTGTTTATGTGCAAGAGAGGGTAATCTACATCGACAATCCTCCTCCTAGGTATTATTACCCACCACGCCCTCATCATGGTCATCATGATCACCATGATGGATATTACCGCTCTTACCGATAAGATAAAAAGTTCAAAATGAAGGTAGCGACACCCATCGCTACCTTTTTCGCAATACCGCTATACGTTTTCCATCGGTTTTAATCAGTTTCAATCCACACTGTTCTGCTAAGACTTTAAGTGTTTTTGGCGTGTAAAAAAGGATATGCGTTGGATCTCTTCGATACCACCATGTTAAAAAATGTTCTTGATTATTGTGATGAAAAAGTGTCATCAGTGCGATGATTCCTTGTGGCTTTAAATGTTTGCTCAAAAGAGTGAGCGTTGCTTTCGGGTTATCTAAATGTTCAAAAACTTCAGTAGAAGTGATGAAGTCGTAGCTTTGATTTTCAAAGCATTTCTCAGGCTGGTAAAACTTATCATAACAATCAACAGTAACGGCTCTTTTTTGAAGCAATTGACTTAGCACAGGTGTAGGACCTGATCCAAAATCAAGTGCTTTGTATCCTGATGGAAGGTCATTCCAAAAATAGTCTAAAAAATCTTCAAACATCTTTACATAGCCGTCATTTTCGAGTGAATTTTGATGATTATTGTAAAGAGAGTTTTCTTTTTCTATAGAGAGATAATAGATAGGATCAAGAGCGATACTGTGGCAGTTTTCACAGTAATGGTAGCGCTTCTGAAGCTGTGGATCCTCAAACACTTTTGTATCGCAATCACAAATTTTACATTTCATTTTTTAACTCTCTTCTCTTTTTTCCGAAAAAATTATTTAAGTAAATATTTTTTTACTAATTAAGCATTTTTATAAAAAATACTTGATATTATAGCTATAAAATATCATGAAAGCTCAAAAAATGCGTAAACTTCTTGGAGTTCTCCTTGTAGTGTTAGCTCTTCTATTGCCTTATTACATCTCCAATACTAAATTTCAAGGTGATGTCATTCGTTTGGGCATGAGTGGACCTTTTAGCGGAGGGCTTAACAGCGTTGGAAACCAATTTTTGCTTGGTGCTGAAATCTATCTGCAAAATCTCAATGATCATGGCGGTGTGCACGGCAGAAAAATAGAAATCATCGCTAAGGATGACCGCTATGAGCCAAAAATTGCTGTTGAAAACGTCCACGAACTTATCGAAAAAGAGAAAATTTTTGCATTGTTTGGTGTTATTGGTACTCCTGTAGCGGAGGCTGTTTTTCCTATTGCTACTGAAAAACGTATTCCGTTTGTCGGTGCGTATTCGGGTGCTGAATTCTTGCGTAATCCTCCCAATCCCATTGTTTTAAATGCAAGAGCAGGGGATCTTGATGAGATTGAAAAACTGGTACAGTACTATGCAGATGATCTAAAATACAAACGTTTTGCCCTTTTTTATCAAAATGATGGTTATGGAAGAGCGGGGCTTAAAGGTGTCAAGAGTGCTCTTGCTAAACGCAATTTGGTTCTTGTGGGAGAAGGAAGTTACAAACGGAATACACTCTCTGTGGGTAATGCACTTTATGAAATTGAGCTGTGCAATCCTGAGGTTATTTTGATGATTGGATCGACTAATCCCGTAGCAGAGTTTATCAAACGTGCTCGAAAGAGTTCCAAAATGCGCAAAGAGGTTCAGTTTGGACTCTTCTCATTTGTAGAGCCTAAGCCTTTAATTGATCTTTTACAAGGTCATGGTGAAGGCATTACCTTTGCACAAGTGGTTCCTTCTCCTTGGACATCAGAGGTTGATGAAGTAGAAACGTATCGTATTTTAATGCGTAAATATTACCCTAAAGAAGAATTAGGGCATGTTTCTCTAGAGGGTTATTTTGCGGCACGTATGATCACAGAAGTGTTTAAAAGTTTAGGACGTGACTTTACAAAAGAGGAGTTTATTAAAGCGTTAGGTGGATTTTCTAAAACTTTGGATGAAAACGTCATCTCTAAAAATCGCGATGAGCGTTGTAAATGTTTACACCGTGTGCATTTGAGCGAATATGTGGATGATGACTTTTACTCGGTAGGAAAAAGTGATGAGCAATAGCCCTTTAAATGATTTTATGGGTAGTATCGATGAGATGACTATTGCGAAAAAGACGACGCTTCTTTTTCTTATTATGGTGGTAGGTATGCTCTTCATTGGCAGCTTTGCCCATATGAGCATTAATCGTATTAAAGACAATTTTGATATTTTGTACACCAAGCGTATGCTTCCCACGATTCGTCTTGAAAACCTCAAAGATATTTATACGGTAAATATCTTAGATACCATTCGCGATATCGAAAAAGGTTCGATCAGTGCTAAGGAAGGGCAAGTGGTGATAGCACTTGCACAAGAGCTGATTAAAATTGAACTGCAAGAGTATAAAAACAGTTTGGGGATTGATGAGAGCGATTGGCTGATTAAATTAGCACGCTCATGGGGGATTATGCATGAAAACCGTCAACCATTTTTTAAAACCAAAGAAGATGATATTTTAACCTCTAAGATTGAGCAGAAAATTCATACGATTGATGGTATTTTGCTCAAGATGTTTAGTTATTTTGAAACCAGACAAGGTCTCAAAGCGATTGATACGCTTCAAAATGAGCTTTATCCCAGTGTTTACTCTATCAATATTGACCTTACAGGTTTGATTAATCTCAATCTGGATGGTGCTAAAGAGGGCTATGCTAGAACCACAAAAGTGTATGACAATACTTTTGAGTGGATTGTTGTAGCAACACTAGGTACAATTGCTTTTGCGGCGCTTTTAGCGATTGTTCTCTTGCAAAATATTCGCTTACTTCATGCGAGACTTGCCAAGATGGTGGATGCCAAAACACAAGAGTTGCAACAACTTAACCGTAATCTTGAGCTTAAAGTACAGTATGAAGTAGAACAAAGTCGTCAAAAAGATCAGATCATGTTCCGTCAATCAAGACTGGCTTCTATGGGAGAGATGATTGGTAATATTGCGCATCAATGGCGCCAACCACTCAATGCCATTGTTTTGATTATTCAAAGTTTTCAGATGAAGCGTATGGCAGGCTTAGAGCTTAGCGATGAATTCATTGATAAACAGGTGAATGAAGGTATTCAGTTGGCTTCAATGATGTCACATACGATTGATGATTTTCGTAATTTTTTCAAACCAAATCACAGTGAAGAGGATTTTAGCGTCAAAGAAACAGTCTTGTATAGTCTTAAATTGATACAGGAGTATTACGCAAAATCGGGCATAGAGATCTTTTTAAATTGTGCCAATGATGTGCAGATTAGTGGGTATCCCAATGAATTTTCGCAAGTTGTTATGAATCTCTTCTCAAATGCTAAAGATGCTCTTGAAGATCGAGAGATAGAGGAAAAATTGATTGAAGTCATCATTACGAAAGAAGCAAGTAATGCAGTAATAAGTGTGATAGACAATGGCGGTGGGATTAGTGATGAGGTGCAAGATAGGATGTTTGAGCCCTATTTTACGACCAAACATAAAGCCTCAGGAACGGGTATAGGACTGTATATGTCCAAGCAGATTATTGAAAAGCAGATGAAAGGGAGTATTAGTGGAACCAATATCACTTATATTTTCCAAAATGGTAAACGTTATGAGAAGTGCGCAATTATGACAATTTTAGTACCACTTAAGAAAAAGGAGGAAAAATAACATGGATTTTAATGGGTTAAAAGACTGTGTCGTATTATATGTTGAAGATGAAAAATCAGTGCAAATGCAAACTCAAATGATTTTAAAAGATTTTGTGAAAGAGGTTTACCTTGCATCGAATGGTGAAGAAGGGCTTAAAATTGCACTTGAAAAAGATGTGGATATTATCGTAACCGATATTGTGATGCCAGTAATGAATGGTATAGAGATGCTTAAAAAGCTCAAAAAAGAGTATAACAGAGACATCCCAGTGATCATTACAACGGCTTTTACGGAGACAGATTATTTGATTGAGGCAATTACGCTCAAAGTGGATGGTTTTATTATGAAGCCCATCAATGTTAAAGATTTGATTAGCAATATTTACACGGTGATGCTCCCTAAGTTACACAATAAAGAGTTACAAGGATGTTCTTTCATTATTGAAGGACTTGCAGCACTTATTGGTGGTAAAAAAATTGAGATTTTAAAGTACATCATCAACCATTTGGATGAAAATAAGATATTTAATGGTTCCTATCAAGATATTATTGATAATATTGGTGTAAGTAAGCCTACGGTAGTACATATGTTTCAACAGCTTATCAAAGTAGGCATTTTAGAGAAAGTGAAAAATAAAATGTATCGATTCCGCAATACCAAACTCATTGGAGATCAGTAAATGAAAAAAGTGGTTTTAGTTTTACTTTTAGGCTTCTGGAGTGCTCTTTTATCAAGTGAAGTAGTGTTTGAAACAACACAAGGCAAAATTGTATTTGCCCTTAAACCAGAAATTGCCCCTAAGGCATGTGAAAACTTTGAAGGATTAGTGAAAAAAGGGTATTACGATGGTATAACATTTCATCGTATCATCAAAAACTTTATGATTCAAGGTGGCGACCCCACAGGCACTGGTCGTGGTGGGCAGTCAATTTATGGGCAACCGTTTGAAGATGAGTTTAAGCCCAATGTTATGTTTAACAAAGCAGGTATCTTAGCGATGGCAAATGCAGGTCGCAATACCAATGGAAGTCAGTTTTTTATCACGACAGTTCCTACGCCACATCTTAATGGACGCCATACCATTTTTGGCGAAGTGATTGAGGGAATGGATGTGGTACAAAAGCTTGAAAATGTTGTAACTGATGGTAGAGACATGCCAATGCAACCACAAAAAATTCTCAAAGCGTATTTAAAATAATTTAAGGTAAAATAGCCCCAATTTTGAAATAATAGAGGAGAGAACCATGAAAAAGATCGAAGCAATTATTAAACCTTTTAAACTTGAAGAGGTCAAAGATGCTCTTGCTAGTATTGAAATAACAGGTATGACGGTACATGAAGTAAAAGGTTATGGTAGACAACAAGGACACTCTGAACTTTATCGTGGTGCTGAGTATGTGGTTGACTTTTTGCCAAAAATTAAACTTGACATCGTTGTTGCTGATGAAAATGTAGACAAAGTAATCGCAACGATCTCTGAAGCTGCAAAGACTGGTAAAATCGGGGATGGAAAGATTTTTGTGAGTGATATTCAAAGAGTTATTCGTATTAGAACAGGTGAACAAAACGAAGATGCTATCTAAATTTTAAGCGAAGTGATTAAAATTTAATCACTTCGCTTTTCCTCTTTTTTGTACAATTATCCGTTACACTTTATTTTATTCAAAGGGCACATGTAATGGATGTATCTTCTATTTCCTATGTTATTGACACTTTCTTCCTTCTTTTTGCTTCTGTTTTAATTATTTTGATGGTTCCAGGTTTTGCCATGCTTGAAGCAGGGCTTGTTCGTAGTAAAAACGTCTCAGCCGTTTTAACGGGCAATGTAATGCTTTATGCTATTACATCGTTTGTTTTTCTACTCTGGGGTTACAATCTTATGTTCGGAGGTAGCGGCTTTTTCTTAAAAGGCGTTGCTGTTGAAGGCTATAGTGCCTATGCCTATTTTTTCTTTCAAATGGCCTTTGTCAGTAAAACGGTCTCTATTATGAGTGGTGGTGTGAGTGAGCGTATTCGCATTGTCCCTTTTATGATTTTTGCAGTTTTAATGAGCGGATTTATCTATCCAATGGTTGGTAATGCCATATGGGGTGGAGGATTTTTAAAAGAGGTTCATGACCTTGCTGGCTGTACGGTTATTCACTCGGTGGGCGGATGGGCGCTACTGGCTGGTATTTTAGTCTTGGGTGCAAGACGAGGGCGTTATGGTAAAGAGGGGCAAGTACGTGCGATTCCTGCTTCCAATATACCTTTGGTCACGCTTGGTGCGATGCTCCTGTGGATCGGCTGGTTTGGCTTTAATGGCGGAAGTGCTTTTAATATTTCCAGTGTTGAAAAAGCTGACTTAGTGGGTTTGATTATTGTCAATACGAACACCGCGGGACTTGCAGGCGCTATTATCGCAGCTTTTATCGTCTATTTTCAGTATAAAAAACTGGATATTACAATGATTTTAAACGGCGCTCTTGGTGGATTAGTGGCAATTACTGCTAGTGCGGATGTGGTTGGGCTTTGGGAGCCAATTGTCATTGGTGCCATAGGTGGAGCGTTAGTGGTTTTTGCCGTTCCTCTCTTTGATAAATTGCAAATTGATGATCCTGTAGGAGCGCTTTCAGTTCACTTAGTGAATGGTATTTGGGGAACGATTGCAGTAGCACTTTTTGCCGATTTTTCACTACTCACACAACTCAAAGGCATTGCTTTAACTGGGCTCTTTACATTTCCTATTTCCTATGTTGCTTTTGTCATTATTAAGAGAGTTATTGGTCTTAGAAGTGACGAAGAACATGAATATGTTGGACTTGATCTTGAAGAGTGTGGTTTGGAAGCTTATCCGGAATTTATCAAATCAAAAGTCTAAACTAACTGCAAGACAGGGAGCTTTAGGCTCCCTGTCTTTTTAATGCCAACTTACCCCATCGGGTATAAAATCTCTTTTTGAACTTTCTCACATTCGTTTAAAATCTCAGGACTTAGTTTGATCTCAAACGCTTTAAAGCTCTCTTCTAACTGTGTGGCATAACGCGCTCCAATGATGGTAGAAGCCACAAAATCAAAGTGCATACTCCACGCAACAGCAAGTGTTACGGGGCTCATACCGTATTTTTTTGCAATTTCTATATATTTCGCTGTTGCCGTGACTGTTTTGTCATTGACAAAGCGTTTGTACATTGCTTTTTGCCTAGGCTCTCCCGCATGAAGGTACTCACCAAAACGACTTTTTGGGTCGATGAAGGCTTGATTGTATTTGCCACTTAAAACGCCTCCTCCAATGGGTGAGTAAGGTAACATTGAAACACTCTCTTTTCGGCACACATTGGCGAGTTCGTCTAAAAATCGAGGATTGAGCAGTGAGAAGTTGTTTTGAATCGACTCAAAACGGGAGAGTTTTTCATACTGAGAAATGGTGTTCGATTTGGTGAGTCCATAAGCAGTATCGTTAGAGGTACCAATGTAACGTACTTTACCTGATTTTACGAGTTCATCAAGGGCACGCATGGACTCTTCTTTGGGGACGACTTCATCGGGCCAGTGGACTTGGTAAAGGTCGATGTAGTCCGTTTTGAGACGTTTCAAACTTCCTTCAACCGCTTTTTGAATATGAAAACGATCAATCGCTGTATATCCGTGGCGAATCGGTGGCACAAACCAGCCATTGGCAGCACCTGCAATTTTAGTTGCAAGTATGATGCTTTCTCGTGGTTTTGTGGCAAGCCACTCGCTGATAATTTCTTCGGTGACACCCGCATAACTCTCTTTAGGAGGAACGGGGTAAAGTTCTGCCGTATCAAAAAAATTAATGCCTCGATCATAAGCAGTATCTAAAATTTTGAAAGACTCTTTTTTGTCGCTCCAACTGCCAAAGCTCATTGTACCCATACAAATAGGCGTAACTCTAAGTCCACTTTTCCCAATGTAACGATATTCCATCTCTCTTGCCTTCTTCGTTTTTGGAAGTATAACATTTTGGTGATGCTTTGATATAATTAAATCAAAAAGGTTTTAGATGATCCATACGCTGATTTCTCCTTTAGATATGCACTTACATTTACGTGATGAAGCGATGTTAAAAGTGGTTGCGCCTCTGAGTGCGCATAGTTTTGCAGGCGGAATTATCATGCCAAATATTATTCCTCCAATCACAACCATTGAAGCGGTCATTGCCTATAAAGAGCGCATTATGAGCGCTATTGGTAACAATGTATTTGAGCCTTTGATGACACTTTTTTTTCGATCAGATTACACACGTGAATTTTTAGAAAAAGCAGCTTTACATATAAAGGCGTTGAAGCTCTACCCCTCAGGTATTACAACCAATTCTGAGGGTGGCGTGGCGAGCATGGACATTGAGACATTGCGTCCTGTTTTGGAAGCAATGAGTGATTTGGGATTGATTTTATGTGTGCATGGCGAAACGAATGGCTTTGTGATGGATCGAGAAAAAGAGTTTGGTTCCATATATGAAAGTCTAGCTTCGGCATTTCCAAAGCTTAAAATTGTGATGGAACACATTACAACCAAGGAGAGCGTTTCTCTTTTGGATAAATATGCAAATCTTTATGCCACCATTACGTTACACCATTTGCTCATTACACTGGATGATGTTGCTGGCGGTATGCTTCAACCCCATCTTTTTTGCAAACCGATTGCAAAGCGTTATGAAGATCGTGACGCTCTTTTAGACGTTAGTCTTAAGGCACATTCTAAAGTGATGTTTGGTTCTGATTCAGCACCACACCCTATTCATAAAAAAGAGTGTTGTGGTTGTGCAGCAGGTGTTTTTACGGCTCCTATCGCATTACAGGCATTAGTGGAGTTATTTGAAAAACATAACGCATTAGCAAACCTGCAAGCATTTGTGAGTAACAATGCACAAACCATTTATAACTATAAAGCCCCGCATAAAGAGGTTGTTTTAGAAAAAGTACCCTTTCAAGTAACACACAGTTATGGTGAAGTTGTACCTATGTTTGCAAACGAAACATTGAGTTGGAGTATCAAACATGTCGTATAAAATTCTCATTTTAGAAGATAACACGCTGCTTCTTCAAACATTGGAAGATTTTTTGAGTGAGCATGGGTATGAATGTACATTGGTAAAAAGTGGAAAAGAAGCGTTAAAACAGTGTTTTGAGCATAAATTTGACCTCTACCTTTTAGATGTCAAAGTTCCTGATATGAATGGTTTTGATTTTTTAAAAGAGCTTCGTGCTGCGGGTGACCGTACTCCTGCTATTTTTGTCACATCGCTTAATGATCAAGAGAGTTTGACCAAGGGTTTTATGTTAGGAGGAGATGACTACATTAAAAAACCATTTGATTTGGAAGAAGTATTGCTTCGTATCAAAGCACTTTTGGCACGGGCCAAAGGAATTGTAGATGATTGGCTTGTTATAGATGATGTTTATAAGCTCAATCTTGCACGCAAACGCCTTTTTTATAAGCAAGAAGAGCTTGATATTAATCTCAAAGATTTTGAACTGCTCTATTTACTCGTCAAAGAGAGAGGTAAAGTGGTAACAAAAGAGATGATTCACGAACGTCTATGGAGCAGTAGCGAAGAGATTAATGAAGGCTCCATCAGAGTCTATATCAATAATCTCAAAAAGATTTTTGGTAAAGAAATTATTGTTAATATCCGAGGAATTGGGTATCGTTTTGAGAAGTAGTGATAAAATCTTTTTTATTCGATCCATTATTGCTTTTAGTGTTGCTGTTTGTCTGCTTGTAGCTTTTGGTATCGTTTTATGGGAGTATTTTGGTGAAGCTAAAAGTTGGGTAATCTTTTCGATTTTTGTATCATCGCTTATAGGGGGATATTTGATTGTTTCTTATACCCTCTCTTCATTGTTTAAAACAAACCGCTTCTTAGATATTTTACTTAAAGACACTCTTCATGAACTCAATATTCCACTCTCTGTTATTAACGCTAATCTTCAGATGCTTCAAGCAGAGGAAGAAGATGAAAAAAAACTTAAGCGTCTAGGGCGTATAGACTTAGCAAGTAAAGATCTTTATGCACTTTACAAAGAGGTAGACTACTATATTAAAAAAGAGATTCAAGAGGATGTGAGGGAAAAATTTTACCTTGATGAGCTTATCTTTAGTGTGGTTGAAAAACAAAAAGAGATGGCGGATGGTGTGAAAATAAGCTATGACGTTTTACATATAGAACTTTTTGCTGATAAACATGGTTTTGCAAAAGTTATTTCCAATTTAGTGCATAATGCACTTAAATACAACCAAAATCGTCTCGAAATTCGTATTTTTCAAGAAGAAGAGAATCTTATCATTAAAGATCAGGGCGTGGGGATGAGTGAAGCTGAGCTTTTCTTGGCATTTGATCGCTATTATCAAGCCGATACAACCAAGGAAGGGTATGGTATAGGGCTTAGTTTGGTTAAGGCCTATTGTGATGAATTTAAAATTACTATGCGAATCAATTCGCAAAAAAATGTTGGAACAGAAGTTATATTAGATATTTCACACCTTCTAAATAAAAAATGATATAATCAATCCAAAATCATCATCATGGATACTGCGATGGAAAAAGAAGTTATTTCTCAAAGTGACAAAGAGAAATTTTTGGCCACGTCTGCACTTTTTCTGAAAGAGTTTGAGCCTTCTTTTGTGGATTACTTTGTTTGCTTATGCATAAGTTATGATAAGGCAGTTACGAAAGAAGAGTCAAAAGAGATTGCTCATAATATTTATCAGGGACTTTTTAAGTGTGACTATGACATTAGTGAACTTAGAGAAGATCTTTTTGTTCGAATGCGTCAAGATGGTGTGATGATAGGATTTCTTATCAATCGTAGTATGTTTTATCTGATTGAAAACTATATCTCCTTCGCACATAAACATGATATTGCTCCCCAAGTTGAACTTTTAATTGGTTGCGTGAGTCGCTTTATTAATTTGATTGAAAATGAAGTGACCCCGAAAGTATGCAATTTTACAGCTGCGTTTGATGTTAGTTTTAGCGATGATGTTATGTTCTCTCCTACGAACAATATCATTGAAGCATTTCATCAGATGAAAGAAGAAAATCAAAATGTTGTCTTTCTCAACCTCTACAAAGGAGTGCCTATTAGTTCTGAGGCAGAGATTGTAGAAATTGAAGGTGAAAATGTGACATTCCGTATAGATAAATTGCAAGAAATTGCGATGAAACTAGATGGTCAGGCTTTTATAGTTAAAAATAACTATTTTAATAAACACCTTAAAGCCGATATTGTTTACAGTAATTTTCAAACCAGTACTGTGGTTCTCACCAATTTTATTTATCTTCTGAATATGCCAGCACTTCAAAGAGAGTTTATTCGTGTGCATCCAGATATTGTTGCAAAAGTTTTTTTACATCAATTTGGTAATCTTCAAACCAGTGGAAGGCTCTATGATCTTTCAATGAATGGATTAGGCGTCGTCAGCAATGATAATAACGGCATTTTTGTCGGAGCTAAGGTTCTGATTGAGTTTGAACTCAACAGCGCTTCTGTGCCTACTAATGGCGACAGGAAAATTGAAGTACAGGGCGAAGTGATTAATGTGATTGAGTATAAAGACTCTTATCGCTATTGTATGCGTATTTTTCCTGATCGTGCAATGAGTGACAAGATTCTTCACTATATTACAAAGCGTGAACATGAAATTTTGGAAGATTTGAATAACGAATTGAACGAATATGTAGTGTGATAGTATGTAAGCCTAAGCTTACATACCACCTTGTTTTTTCATTTTCATTTCGATTTTATGTCCGAGTACAGAGAGTAAAAATGTAATTGCAAAATAGACTGCTGCAATAATAAGCCATGTTTCAAAAGGTGAAAAGGTATTTGCAACGATTTCACGACCTACTTTAGTTAGATCAGTGATAGAAATAACAGAGACCAATGAAGAGTCTTTTACAAGTGCAATCATCTCACCTACGAGTGTTGGGAGTGCACGTTTCAGTGCTTGAGGCATAATGATATAAATCATCGTCTGCGTATAATTCATACCCAAAGATTTTGCCGCTTCGTATTGACCTTTATCGATCGACTGGATCGCTCCACGTAAAACTTCAGCGATATATGCTCCAAAAAAGAGCCCAAGCGAAATAGCACCTGCAAGAAAGCGTTCAAGTTCAAATATCGTAGCAATAATAAAGTAGAAAATAAAAATTTGAACCAGTAGAGGTGTTCCTCTAATAATAGCAATATAAACTGTTGCTATATCTTTTAAAAACTGATAATTTGAAATACGCATAAATGCAAGAAGCGAGCCTATGGAGAAAGCTAAAATCGCTGCAAGCCCTGAGATCTCCAATGTAACGATTAAGCCCTCAAGTAGAGGTCCTATTTGCATAGAAGTGATGTGTGCTAAGGTGTCGTTCGCATAGACATTATCTCCATCTTTTACTTGGAGTATGTAGCCTTTTTCGATCTCGACTTCTTTACTGTCATCTTGTCCTTGTACAATGACGGTTGTACCACGAACACGGATGGTGCCATCTAATGGGGCAGAAATAGTGTCTGTTTTCTCATACGCGAAATATTTTGGAACACTGGTCCACTTCCAAATATAGTTCATATTGGAGGCAGCCATAAAGAGTAAGTATCCAAATGCAACGTAAAAAGCAACGGCCACTACGTGACCGAATGCTTTATTGTGCAAAAGATTTTGTTTTCCTTTAGCCACTGCTTACATTACCTTTTTTTGCCAAGCGGTATCTGTGAACCATCTGTCATAGATTTTTTTGTAAGTACCATCATTTTTCGCTTGATTTAGGAAGTTATTGAGCCAGTTAAGGAAATCTGGGTCACCTTTACGAATTGCAAAGCCAAGAGGCTCATAAGTTAGTTCTTCATTAAGATGAACGAGTTTATCTTTACCTTTTTCAGCGAAGAAGATAGCATTGTAAGGTTTGTCATAGACTAAACCATCTGCATTGCCATTAAGCACTTCTTGTGCTGCGTCAGCTTCTGTTTCAAAGGTTCTGATTTTAGCTTTTTTAAACATTTTACGTGTTGCAATCTCGCCTGTTACACCGATTTTTGTTACGATAGTGTATTCTGGCTTATCAAGATCACTCCACTTTTTACCAGCATGTTTTTTAGGAGCAAGAATCGTTTGTCCAACGCTGATGTAAGGATCTGCAAAGTTGATTTTGAGGTTTCTCTCTTGCGTAATGGTCATACCAGACATAATGATGTCGTATTTACCTGTTAGAAGACCTGCGATAATACCATCCCATGCAGTTGGAACAAGTTGGAGTTTAACCCCCATCGCTTTTGCCATTTCGTTAGCCATATCAACATCAAAACCGATGATGTTTCCTTGTTTGTCTTTCATCTCAAAAGGCATATAACCAGGCTCTAAACCTACTGTTAAAACTCCTTTTTGTACGATACTATTGAGGGTTGATTTTTGCCATAGGTTGATATCATCAGCCACAGCATTGATGCCTAGCATTACAAGTAATGCCGCTAACAGTTTTTTCATTGCTACTCTCCTTAAAGATTTGGTTTTTAATGTGTTAAGATTTCTTGTAAAAATTTTTGAGCACGTTCTGTTTTTGGATTGGCAAAGAAAGCTTCAGGGGTTGCCTCTTCAATAATAACCCCTTCATCCATAAAGACGATGCGATCACAGACCTCTTTAGCAAAGCCCATTTCATGGGTAACACACACAATGGTAAAATTTTCATGTGCCAGTTCACGCATAACATCCAAGACACCGCCGATCATTTCAGGATCAAGCGCACTGGTTGGTTCATCAAACAGAATGATTTTTGGTTTCATTGCTAAGGTTCTAGCAATAGCAACACGTTGTTTTTGCCCACCACTAAGTTCATTTGGGTAGCCTTCTGCTTTGTGGACAAGCCCTACACGCTCTAGCAGTTGAAGTGCCGCTTCATTGGCATCATGTTTGCTAATACCTTTCACTTTACGCTGCGCAATGGTGATATTTTCTAAGATAGTGAGGTGCGGAAAGAGATTGAAGTGTTGAAAAACCATGCCGGTTTCAGCGCGTACTTGGTTGATATTGGTTTTTTTATCATAAAGATTATATCCGTCAATGACGATTTCGCCATTGTCAATTTCTTCGAGTTTATTGATACAGCGAATAAGTGTTGATTTGCCACTACCACTTGGTCCGCAAATGACAACAATTTCTCCTTCAGTAACAGAAAAATTAATATTTTTAAGAACATGAAACGCGCCGTAATATTTATCGACATTTTCCATGTGAACGATAGCTTGACTCATTCAAACCTTTCTTTCATTATGTGGCGTAAACCATAATTGTAGCAGTAGAATATAAAAGTAAGATAAAGGACTTTTGACAAATTTAAAAGGTAAAATCCTTTAATTACAAGAAGGTACATTGCCACTATCACTGGCAAAAGAACTTAAAAAATGGTACAAATTGGTCAGATCTTTTTCGGCAGTAATCAGAGAGGCATTGGGGCAGAGGACTTTAATTGCAAGGTAGAGTTGATTGTTATCATAAAAAGTTTTCCACTCACTTACCGTGTGCTTCTTTCCCATAATTTCACCATTAAAACCACACGTCTGTTTTAAATTTTGTGCGTAAAAATTTTTTCCTTTAACCGCACTTGCTTGTAAATGTGTTGAAAACAACGAAAGTCCTAGAAGCAATGTTACGAATAAAGGCTTCATTCATCATCCTTTTAAAAACTATTTTTTTAATTTGGAGATATAGGTTGCAACATCAATAAGATCTTGCATGTTCATATTTTTAACTTGCTTAGACATAACGAGTGTGGTGCTGTGGGTTTTAAATTCGCTCTCTTTGTAAAATTTGAGACTTTCCATAAGTTCTTCAACGCTTTGCCCCGCAATGATGCCACTTTTGCCAAAGGCTTTATTGTGACCATCCGCTCCATGGCAACCAGCACATTGTTTAAAGAGCGCTTCACCATTACTTTGGGCGTGTACAAAAGAGGAGAGAAGGAGAATTGAGAGAAGGGAAATTTTAATGTTTTGCACCATGACCAAAAGCCTCCAAGATTAAATAAGTATAAAAATATTTTACTAAGTTTGGATTATATCATGTTCTTGCAAGAGAGATAAATAAAATTTTCTTTTTTGGATATTTTTTGATCGGAATGCTCTGTATTTCTACACTTCATTGTGCTACAATTTTGCTCTTATCAAAGTTGAGGTGCGTATTGATTAGTCATAAACTAAGAGAATTGGGTGCAGATTTTTTACTTTTAATGGTTGCTGTTGCATGGGGAAGTACTTTCTTTGTGGTACAAGCCGCGGTGAATGAAACGCCAGTTTACACATTTTTATTTTGGCGCTTTTTTTTAGCAGGTCTTTTGATGGCTCTTATTTCATTCAAGCAACTTCGCTTTTTAAATTTTGAAGTCCTAAAAGCGGGCTCTCTTTTAGGGCTTTTTATGTTTTTAGGTTATGCTTTTCAAACATTCGCACTCACCTATACCTACTCTTCAACGGTTGGTTTTATCACAGGTCTCAGTGTGATTGTTGTTCCTTTTGTGATGTATTTGATTTTTAAACAAAAAGCGTCAATGTTTTCAACACTAGGTGCTATTGTTGCTTCAGTAGGGCTTTATTTCTTAACGCTCAATAATGAGTTAGGCTTTTCATTAGGTGAGTTTTATGCATTTATCTGTGCAATGATGTTCGCATTGCATATTGTTTTTACGGGGCATCTCTCACGTCAGCACAATGTTTATCTTTTGGTAACGATACAATTTTTTACGGTGGGTATGTGTTCTTTGATGGGAGGCTTTGTGATGGAAGGCTCTATTATACCACCCAAAATGGACATATTGTTTATGAATGCCATAGCTATTACGGTTATTTTTGCAACGATCTTTGCTTTTTGGGTACAAACAGCCATGCAGCGTTTTACCACGGCTGCAAAAACAGCGATTATTTTCACGATGGAGCCTGTAAGTGCTGGAATTTTTGGCTATTTCTTTGCCAATGAACTCTTAACCTTTCCCCAAATCTATGGTGCCGTGATGATTTTAGGCGGTATGCTCATCGCAGAACTAGGTTCTTACTTTATGGAGCAATACCGCAGACGAAAAAATGCTGTTTAGGATTTGATGTATTGGCTATAGAGAAATTGAAGAAAAAAGGTTGTTGTGGCGACTAAAATGATGGAAGCTCCACCGCTAAGATTGAAGCTGTAAGAGAGATAGAGTCCAACCGTGCAAAAGAGTGCTGATAAGATGGAAGAGAGAACCATCATTCCTCCCACTGAGTTTGTGAATTTCTCTGCGATATAAGGTGGAATTGTAAGTAAGGCAATCACCAAAATAAGTCCCACCGCACGGATGATAATCACAACACCAAGGGCTATTATTAAAACCAATGCAAAATAGAGCAGTGTGACATTAATCCCTCGAAGTTTGGCAAACTGGGCATCAAAACTCATAGCTAAAAGTTGTTTGTAAAAGATAATCGCAAAGGTCAATACTATAACAAGTACCGATCCCATTGCGTAAAGATCTTCGGGTGTTACCGATAAAATTGCACCAAAAAGATAACTCATGAGATCCACATTGTACCCAGGCGTAAGATCGGTCATGATGATACCCAGTGCCATACCAAATGCCCAAAGGACTCCAATAAGTGCATCAAGACGTGCATTGTTTTGATATGTAATGTAGGCAATAATAGCCCCTAAAAAAAGCGCAAAAAGTGAAGCTCCAAGCATAGGAGCGATACCAAAATAGAGTGCTAATCCAATTCCACCGTACGAGCCATGCGCAATACCGCCTGCAATAAATACCATGCGATTAATAACAGTCAATGTTCCAATCACACCACAAATAATGCTCACTAACAAGGAAGCCCAAAGTGCATTTTGCATAAAATCAAAGTTAAGTATATCTATCATGAAAGCTCTTTATGGGTGTGATTGCAACGGGTTGCACTGATAAGCTCAACAGGGCAAACATGTTCATTTTGATTTTCAAAGACTTTGAAATTTTGCGTTTTTGGCACATCGTGGACGTAGAGCGTTTTGTTGACATGGACAACTTTGGTGGCGTAATTAAGCGCAACATTGATGTCATGGCTGATGATGACGATGCCTACTGTTTCGTTGAGTGATTTTAGGAGTTTAAACATATCGATCTGTCCTGCGGTGTCGATACTTGCAGTTGGTTCGTCTAAAAACATAATTTTTGCTTCGCAGGCGAGGGCGCGTGCAATGAAAACACGTTGGCGTTGACCGCCTGAGAGCGTGTTGATCTTTTGGTTTTCAAACCCTTTCATGCCCACTCTCTCCAACATGCTCAAAGCAATGGTTTTATCTTCTTTTGAGTAGGTCGCAAAGGCTTTGGATTTGGAGAGTCTGCCCATAAGAACAACGTCCATCACTTTAATGGGGAAGTCTTTATTGGCAATGGTGTCTTGGGGAACATAGGCAATTTCATGGCTTACATGTAAAGGTTTTTCACCAAAAAGGAGCACTTCGCCACGCTCTGGTTCAAGCAAGCCTATCATCATTTTCAGTAGGGTACTTTTACCCCCGCCGTTGGGCCCAATAATGGCTAAAAATTCGTTTTTGTTGTACTGGAGGTTAATGTCCTCCAGTACGGTTGCGCCATCATAACTAAAATAGAGGTGGTTGATTTGTATATCATTTTGCATAAAACGATTATATCATTTTAGTTCTGATTGAAAGGTTTTGGCAATGCTCAAAAGATTTTCACTCCACGCATAAGCTAACGGATCAATAGGCAAGACTTTTCCATTGATTTGCTTCGCAATGCTTATGGCACTTTTTTGTGAAAACTGAGGAGCAACAAAAACGACTTTGGCATTTTCCTCTTTGGCTTCTTTAATAATAGTGGCTAATTCGCTTGGTTTTGGCTCTTTTCCACTCACTTCAATGGCGATTTGCTCCAAATTATAACGTTTTGCAAAGTAACCAAAAGAAGGATGAAATACGATAAATTTACGACTTTTCACTTCAGCAAGTGTGGTTTGAATAGATGCATCTAGTGCGTCTAATGAGGCAATAAATGTTTCATAATTTTTTGTAAATTCAGCGCTTTGTGCTGGATACAGTATGACAAGGGCATCGTAAATATTTTTAGCTTGCGTTTTAACCAAAATGGGGTCAAGCCAGACATGAGGATCGAGAGATTCCTCTTCGTGGTCATGGTGAGCATCTTTTTTTTCACCTTCATGATGATGTTCTGCCATTGCTATTTTCTCAATGCCTTTAACAGAATCAACCATGAGCATTTTAGGATTGCTACTTTTGAATTTAGGAAGCCATGCTTTTTCAAAACCATCGCTAATGCTAAAATAAGCATCTGATTTAGCCAGTTCTTTCATCTGCGCAGGTTTTGGCTCGTAGGTATGTTGGTTAGCACCTGGGGCTACCATGACGTTTACATGTAAAAAATCTTTCGCGATCTGCTCCACAAAATATTTTTGAGGCAGAATGCTGACTGTTACGGTTGGAGCGGCATTTAAGAGTGAACCAAAGAGAAGTGTAAAGAGAAGAAGAAAGTATTTCATGATATTTCCTTTGCGACTTAGTTGCATAATTTTGTGAAATCTTAATCAAATGCAACTTAGTTGTGACTTAGAATGATTCTTTAATCGTATATGAAAAAAAATTGGGTACTATTTCCTAGATTTCATCCCAAAGAGGACACCATGAGCGAACAGATCAAAACATTGTTTGAAGAACATGATATTAAGTTTACAACCGCACGTTCCTCTATCTTAGAAGTGCTCAAAGAGGCGCATCATCCCCTGAACTATGAACAAATTAAAGAAAAGATGAGTGTTGTGATGGATAAAGCAACGTTTTACCGTAACATCGCCAAGTTTGAAGAATCAGGCATCGTGCATAAGTTTGAAGCCGATGATCGCAAGTGGTATTTTGAACTCTCTAGCACCACCCATGCTCATTTTATTTGTGAGCATTGCCATCAGATCACCTGTATAGATGTTGATTTAGGTAAAGTCGAGGGCGAAGTTAAGAGCATTGTATTAAAAGGAACATGTAAGGAGTGTCACGTATGAAAATAGCTTTATATGCAAGCCTTTTGATGCTACTTTTTCTGAGTGGTTGTGCCACGAAGCAGGAGATTAGCTCTTCTGAAACGTATGTAATTACGATTAAAAATAAGCAGATAGCACTCTCAGATACAGGCTTTATCAATCAAGGCAAAGACTATACCAATGTGCAAATTTTCTCAGTGGGCAGTGTGCTTTTCAACCTCGAAATAATGGGAAGTAATATCTGTTTGGATGGTAGATGTATGGATAAACTTGCTTTTAATCAACAGTTTTTTCAAGAAGAGCATTATGCAGAATTGATGCAAGAGATCATTGCAAAACAACCCATCTACGAAGGGAAAAATCTGCATCAAACCAGCAATGGTTTTGAGCAAGAACTAGAGTTTCCAAACAGCCATCTTGTGTATAAAGTTGAAGGTCAAAACCTTGCGTTTAGAGATACAAAAAATGGCATTTTACTACGTCTAAAACCATTACAATAAAGGAATTTTCATGAAATTTGTTGGAGCACATGTCAGTGCGAGTGGTGGGGTTTTTAATGCTCCAATTAATGCCACAAAAATTGGAGCAAAAGCGTTTGCACTCTTTACGAAAAATCAACGCCAATGGGAAGGTAAATCTCTGACTCAAGAGGAAATCGATCGCTTTAAAGCTGAGTTAGAGAAAGCGCAGATTTTACCCAAACATGTTTTACCACACGATAGTTACTTGATTAATCTTGGTCATCCTGAACTTGAAGCGCGTGAAAAATCGTTAAATGCCTTTTTAGATGAGGTAAAACGCTGTGAAGCTTTAGGGCTTGACAAACTTAATTTTCACCCTGGTAGCCATCTGAAACAGATAGACGAAGAGGCCTGTTTGGAGCTCATTAGTACATCAATGAATGAAGTGTTACGCCAAACAAATGGTGTCACACTTGTTGTTGAGAACACAGCAGGTCAAGGAAGCAATATGGGTTACAAAATGGAACATCTTAGCTACCTTATGGAGAATTCGATTGATAAAGAGCGTGTAGGGGTTTGCATTGATACCTGTCACCTGTTTACCTCAGGTTACGATATCAGGAGTGAAGAAGCTTATAGGCAAACGATGGAAAAATTTGCTACAATCGTCGGATTTAAGTATCTTAAAGGTATGCATTTAAATGATTCTAAGCCTGATTTGGGCACCCGTGTTGATAGACATGATTCTATTGGCAAAGGAAAACTTGGGGTCGAGCCATTTAAGTTTATCATGAATGACGAACGCATGAATGATATACCTTTAGTACTTGAAACCATCGATGATTCCATATGGGCAGAAGAAATTGCACTGCTTTATAGTCTTGTCAACTAAAAAACTCTAAGGACAACAAATGAAACAAACGGTAAGAGTAGCCACGTTACTCAGTCTGAGTGCGGCGACACTTTTAGCTTCAGGATATCGCATTCCTGAGCAATCTTTAAACTCAGTGGCGCTTAGTGCTGCTTATGTTGCAGGAGCAAATGGTGCAGATGCCAGTTATTACAACCCTGCCAATATGTCTTTTATGGAAAATGGCGCTTTTACTGAAGTCGCGATGACGTATATTAATTTACCAAAGGTGAATTTTACCAATAATGGAGGCAGTCCATCTTCTACTGGTACACCTTCTTCAAATGCAGATTCATTGTCCGAAGCATTTTTAATGCCTAACTTACATTATGTTTCTCCTAAAATGGGAAATTGGAGATATGGTCTTTCTATTACAGCTCCCGCAGGTCTTTCAAAAAGATGGGATGAAGCATACCCTAGTAGTAGCGCAAATGAATTTACTTTAAAGGTTATTGAAGTAAATCCGACTGCAAGTTATTTAGTCAATGATCAATTATCTCTGGGATTTGGTTTAAGAGGTGTTTACACAGAAGGCGTTGTACGAAGTTCTGCATCGATTGCAAGTCGTGATCTTAATGGAGATTCAATTGACTTTGGTTATAACTTGGCAGTTAGTTTTAAACCTATTGAAGATTTGACATTTGCTGCAACGTATCGTTCCAAAGTAGATTTAACTGTTGAAGGCGATGCAACACTTGTTCATCCAGCGATTCCTGGAGGGTATAAGGGCGGTGCCTCAGTTACTATCCCTTTGCCTGCCTCATTAGCATTGGCTACAGCTTATAAAATGGATAAAACAACAGTAGAGTTTGTTTTTGAGAGGACATATTGGTCATCTTATAAGAACTTGGATTTTGATTATGATAGAGTTTTGGCAGGATTTGATACTGCTATTCCAAAAAATTGGAAAGATACTAATGCTTATCGCATTGGAGTGAGTCATCAATACAGCGATGCTTTGAAATTGATGGCAGGTTTTGCGATTGATAAAACACCAGTTCCTGATAGCACAATTGGTTTTGAGCTTCCAGATTCCGATGCAAAGCTTTACTCCATAGGTTTTGAGTATAAAGTGACTCAAAATCTTAAAATGGGTTTAGCCTATTTGTATGATGATAAAGAAGATAGAAGTGTAAATCAAGGTGTTGGGCTTGGTAAAATCAATGGTACCTTCACAGATTCGTCAGCTCATCTTCTAACTGCTTCTTTAAAATATAAGTTTTAACAATGCTAAGCTATCCGTATCAAAATTTTTACGAGGTCATAGAGGCGAATGCTAAAAATGATCCTAAAAAGACAGCTATTTTTATTGATGAACGCAAAGTTACGTATCTTAAGCTCAAGCAAAATATCGATACCTTTGCACGTTTTTTAGAATTTAGCGGTATTAGAAGCGGAGATCGAGTTGCCATGATTATTGGCAACTCTGAAGAGTTTGTTGTCTCATTATTTGCGATTACAAAGATTGGAGCGATTGCTGTACCTCTGAATACCTTTTTGAAAAAAGAGGAATTTGAATATATCCTCAATGATTGTAGTGCACGTATGCTTATCTCATCGGCTTCATTTGCAAACGAGACCAAAGACTTACTTGATACGACGAAGATTGAAAAAATCGTTTGGACAGACAAGTATGCGCATCTAGATGAACGTAATTACAGCTTTACTGAAATTGATGCGAACCTTGAGTCTCATGAACGTGTAGCAAAACAGCCACATTTAGATGATCTTGCGTGCATCGTGTATACTTCTGGTACTACAGGTAAGCCTAAAGGGGCAATGCTTAGTTATCGAAACTTTTTCTCCAATGCTATCGCTGGGGCTGAGTCCTTTCAGGTTACATGTAAAGACCGTTTTATTGTCTTTTTGCCGATGTTTCACTCCTTTACACTTTCTATTATGGTGCTTCTTCCAATGTTTACGTGCTCAAGCATTGTTATTGTTCGCTCCGTTTTTCCTTTTGCTAACGTTCTTAAACAGACATTGCTCAAACAAGTAACAATCTTCTTAGGCGTTCCAACTCTTTACAATGCCCTTTTAAAGGCAAAAATTCCATGGTATTTTATGTGGTTTAACAAAGTGCGTATTTTTATCTCTGGTAGTGCGCCACTCAGTGAGCAATCTTTGAATGAATTTAACGCTAAATTTACAAAAGCAACGCTTTTAGAAGGCTATGGTCTGAGCGAGTGTTCACCTGCTGTTTCAGTCAATCGCCTTGATCGACAAAAAGCACTCTCTGTTGGTTTGCCACTTCCAAGTTACGAAGTAAAAATCGTTAATGAAGAGATGATGGAAGTTAAAACAGGCGAAGTAGGTGAAATTATGGTTAAAGGTGATTGTGTCATGCAAGGCTATCTTAACCATGCAGATGCAACCGATGAAACCATTATGAATGGATGGCTTTTAACGGGCGATTTGGGTAAAAAAGATGAAGATGGCTTTATTTACATCGTAGATCGCAAAAAAGATTTGATTATTTCCAAGGGGATTAATATTTATCCTAGAGAAATTGAAGAGGTTATTTATAAGTATGAAGGTGTCGATGCAGTAGCGGTTATTGGCCTTAGAGATGAAACAAAAGATGAAGATGTGCTTGCATTTATTCAACCCAAAGAAGGGGTGGATCTTCAAGAGATGGAATTACGTCACTATCTTAAGAAACATTTGGCGAATTTTAAGTTACCAAAGCATATCTACTTTGTAGAAGAGCTTCCAAAGAATGCAACGGGTAAAGTTTTGAAGCGTGTGTTGAAGGAAAAAGTACAAACAGGCGGATTATTACGTAAAAAATAGAGATTAACTTTTTAATCAAAGGGTTCTTTTATCATCATCTTGTCATTATAAGCTACACTATATTTTTTTCACTTGGATTAAAAGGTTTCGTATTGCAGTATTTGGTAGATTTTTTAGAGAGTAAAACGGTTCAAACATCACAGATTTATGAGCATCTTAAATGCTCTATTGACGAAGCAAAATTTTTACAAATGATGACCAAAGAGTACGTTCTAGGCAGTGTTGATATGGGTGTTGCTGATGGTTTGATAAAGCTTTTTGGCGATAAAAAATATGCCCATTTACAACAGTTACCATTGGTCAAAGATTTGATTGAACAAGGGTGGATTGTTCAAAACAGTTTTCTAAGTTCCAAAGTTATGGATGTCTCCAATTTAGAACTTTTAAACAGTACGGTAACACTAAGTTCTGCTTTTTTAAAACTACTAGAGGATGGAACCCTTGAAGTAGTGTTACCAGATGTTACGCCATACGTTGATCATCTTGAATATTTGAAAGATCAATTTTTTCGTATTGAACTCTATCAAAAATTAAGTCAGACAAAGCACAATGCTACGGAAAATTCGCCCAGTATTGGACGCCTCAAAAATAAACTAGAGCTTTTAGAGAGTCGCATTGTTGAGCGTATAAAAGTAACACAAAATGAGATTGTGGTTGAGAATATTTTTAAAGAGAATGAGTTGAGTGCCAAAGAGCAGCTTATTTTCTTAGCACTTCTCAAAGAGGAGTATGCAGGAGAGTTTGAAAGCTTACGTGATATGAATACCCTCATAAGTCTTATTAGTGTGGATGACTATGAGAAGATCAAAAATCGTTCTTTATTGGAAGAGGGTTCAAAGCTGATCGAAAATCTCATTATTGACTACGATGAGATGTTGAGTACTTTTGGTGGTGTGACACGGAGCTTTTTTATTAGCGAAGAGATTTTGCAAAAGATCATGCACCCTAATAAAGAGAAAAAAAGCAAGAAAATAAAGCTCGATATGCTTATTGGAGAGCAAGAACTTTTTGAACTCATTGATCCTAAAACCAATTTGGATGATGTGATTTTGCACCCAAAAACCAAAGAAGTACTTGATAATTTACTCAAACAAATTGACAAAAATGTGGTAAAGCTACTGCGCGAATGGGGCATAAAAGAGCGTCGTAGTGGCATTGATGCTAAGATTATTCTCTACGGACCTCCAGGTACGGGTAAAACAATGACAGCGCTTTCTTTGGCGAAGTCGATGAAGAAAAGAGTACTCAGTTTTGATTGTTCCAAAATTCTCTCCAAGTATGTGGGTGAGAGTGAAAAAAATGTACGCAATATCTTTGATACGTATAAAGAGTTGTGTAAAAAAACTAAAAGCGAGCCTTTATTGCTCTTAAATGAGGCAGATCAGTTCTTAAGTGCACGATCAACCGATAGTGGTGCAAGTGCGGATAAAATGCACAATCAGATGCAAAATATCTTTTTAGAGCAGATTGAGCGTTTCGATGGACTACTTATTGCAACAACAAACCTTTTAGAGACGATTGATCCTGCTTTTTCAAGACGCTTTGATTATAAAATTGCCTTTGAAAAGCCAGATCTGAAACAGCGCATTGCATTATGGAAGAAGTTATTACCTGAAAATGCACTCTATGAAGAGGGGTTGGATGTTGAAAAATTAGCCTCGTATCCTCTTACAGGTGGACAGATCAAAGTAGTGCTCAAAAATACGGCTTTAAAAGTGGCCACGAAAACAAAGCCGCTCTTTACCTTTGAGGATTTTAAACTCTCAATTGATCGTGAAACCAAAGGTGCTTTCGGCGATGCAAAATCCGTTGGATTTATGAATTAAAGTTGAAACAAGCCTTTCTGAGTGTTTTCATGTAAAACATTCAAATGGATTTGTTGTATAAAAAATGAAGGAATGATGATGACCCCTTTATCGCACATGGATTTTGCACATCCCTATTTTGGAGCTTTTTTCCTCCTTGTATTTGGTGCCGTTGTATTTTATGGCATAACTGTATTGGCTCGGATTGTGAGCCGAAGTATGTCACGTTTGGATACTGAAAAACTTAAACTGAGTATTTACGAGTGTGGACCCGAAGTGACCAAACAGCCCAATAAAATTTCTGCACATTTTTATCTTTTTGCCGTCTTGTTTATTTTATTTGATGTGGAGATTATCTTCATGTTCCCGTGGGCGGTGGACTTTAAAGTTCTGGGAATGTTTGGTTTTGTCGAGATGATTTTATTTGTCATCATTTTAACCATTGGTTTTGTATACGCATGGAAAAAAGGAGCGCTCGAATGGCACAGCATAAGATAAATTACCTTCAAGAAGCAGGTCTTCCTGTGGCACTCACCACAGTGGATAAGCTCGTTCAATGGGGTAGAAGTAACTCGTTGTGGCCACTTACCTACGGGCTTGCGTGTTGTGCAATCGAGATGATGGCAACGGGTGCGAGTCGTTATGACTTTGACCGTTTTGGAACGATTTTTAGAGCAAGTCCTAGACAAGCGGACGTCATCGTCATTGCAGGAACACTCACCAAAAAACATGCTCCGTTTATGCGTCGTTTGTATGATCAAATGCCTGATCCAAAATGGGTGATTAGCATGGGAAGTTGCGCCAATACGGGTGGTATGTTTAACACTTATGCAACCGTTCAAGGCGCCGATCGCATTGTGCCTGTGGATATTTACTTACCAGGGTGCGCGCCACGTCCTGAAACCCTTCAATATGCGCTTATGTTGCTTCAAAAGAAAATCCGAACTGAAAAAGCGTCACGCAGATTAGAACCTAAAAGGTTGGTATGATGAGAAGTTACAGCGATAAACAAAATGTTCAAAAAAAGCCTTATTACAGTGACCGTTTTTGGGTAGCTCCACAAATTTCTAAAGAAGCTGCGAAGAGCGATGCAATTTTTGCAAGCGATTTAGCTGTTTTAAAAGCAAAATTTGAGATTAAAGAGGCGTATATTCAAAAAGGGCAATTGGTTGTTTATATTGACCCAAAAGATAATGTGAGTGTGTTGCAAACGCTTAGGGATGAACTCTCCTATAACTTTTTAAGCGAACACAGCGCGATTGATTGGCTCGCAAAAAGCGGTGAATTTGAAATTTTTTACCAACTGCTTTCGACTTCTAAACGTAAACGTCTTCGTATAAAATGTTTTATCAAAGAGAAAGAAATACTTAAAAGTGTGACAGACCTTTACAACAGTGCAAACTGGGCAGAACGTGAAATGTATGATATGTTCGGTGTCATCATTAGCGGACATCCTTATATGAAGCGTCTTTTGATGCCCGATGATTGGTATGATCATCCGCTTCGCAAAACCTATCCACTCCATGGTGATGAAGTGGCACAGTGGTATGAAATCGATAAGATTTTTGGCAAAGAGTACCGTGACATTATAGGACCAGAAGAGCGAGACAGTGCGCGTGTTGATGTAAACGATACGTACCGTTTTGCGCATATTAACCATGAAGTTCCTTTTGGCGCTGAGCCAAGTAGCGAAAAAACAGTAACCGATTACCAAGAAGAGGGTGGCGTATTTATCGTGAAAAAACTCAAAAAAGAAGATGCTAAAATCGTGAAAGAGAGATACTAATCATGCAAAAGGTCAATAGACTTAAACCCTTTTTTGAAAATGTGGTCTTTGAGCGTGAAGACAACCACATGATCGTCAACTTCGGACCACAGCATCCAAGTTCGCATGGTCAGCTTCGTCTGATTTTAGAACTGGATGGTGAAAAGGTTTCAAAAGCAACCCCTGATATTGGCTATTTGCATCGTGGTATGGAAAAAATGGCTGAGAATATGATCTACAATGAATTCTTGCCAACGACGGATAGGATGGACTACATCGCTGCGAGTGCAAACAACTACGGTTTTGCCTTAGCGGTAGAGACACTCATCGGTCTTGAAGTTCCAAGACGCGCCAAAGTGATTCGTATGATGCTTTTAGAGCTTAACCGTATCTCTTCACACCTTTTCTGGCTTGCGACGCACGCACTTGACGTTGGAGCGATGACCATTTTCCTTTATGCCTTTAGAGAGAGGGAATACACGCTTGATTTGATTGAAGATTATTGTGGAGCGCGTTTGACGCACTCTTCGGTGAGAATCGGGGGTGTACCTCTTGATCTTCCAAAAGGGTGGATCGAAGGACTCAATAAATTTATCAATCATCTACCGATTGACATTGCAGATTATGAGGGTTTGTTAGACCAAAACCGTATCTGGAAAATGCGTTTGGAAGATGTGGGTGTGGTTACTCCTGAGCAGGCGCAAAGTTGGGGCTGTTCTGGTCCAATGCTAAGAGGTTCGGGCATTGCGTGGGATATTCGTAAAGAAGAGCCGTATGAACTCTACGACGAAGTTGAGTTTGATGTGCCAGTCAGTACCACCTGCGATAGTTACGGAAGGTACAAACTGCATATGGAAGAGATGCGCCAAAGTGTTCGCATCCTCAAACAACTCATTCCGATGTATGCGCAAACTTCTCCAGAGATCATTGCACACGCACCTCAATACATTTCCGCTCCAAAAGAGCAGATTATGACGCAAAACTACTCGTTGATGCAGCATTTTGTACTCGTAACGCAAGGTATGCGCCCACCCGTGGGAGAAGTGTATGTGGCAACTGAATCACCCAAAGGAGAGCTTGGTTTTTACATCAACTCCCAAGGTGATCCATACCCGTACAGATTGAAACTGAGAACACCAAGTTTCTTCCACACCGCTTTCTTACAAGAGTTGTTAGTGGGTGAATACTTAGCCGACGTTGTTGCGATCATTGGTAACGCAAACATCGTCTTTGGCGAAATTGATAGATAGGAGAGAGAATGCAGCGTTATGATTTACGCCATTTAGGCGATGATTTTTACGGACGTATGCTTGAGATTATGGATGAAACAGCTTTGGGTGAAGTTTCTATCTTTATGTTTGAAATCGGTGATTTCTCTCCTGTTCAAAAAAGTGCAGACGTCATCAAGGAAGCGGGTTGGAAATTGATGAACTCTTTGAAGTTTAATGAAACAGACTGGACGATTGTCGTTAAAAAAGTGAAAAGTGAAGTAGCGTGATGATAAAAAAGCAATTTATAGAAGCCTTAAATCAATCGACTAAAGAAAGTTTTGCTTTTACATGTAAAGGGTTTGATCTTATTATATGTGTAGGAACGCTTCCTTCACGTCACGACACAATGCTTTTAGAGAGCTTGCGTGCGAGCGATGCTAAAGTGGTCTATCTCTTTACGATGGAAGACCAAGCCTTGGTTGAAAAAAGTACCTTTTTTAGCCGTTATGAAGTGGGTGCAGAAGAGGGCGTATTGGCACTTCTTGCCAAAAGTTTTCTTTTACATGTAAAGCTTCTTGAATCTATTCAAAGTTATTTTGAAGAACTTGATGATGGTTACATCAGTGCTGAGAGCAATCTTGGAGAAGAAGAGATCGAAGAGATTGAAGCGTTGTATCAAGAGGCTAAAAACGTACTTTTGGTTTTAGGGGATGATCTTGTGCGTCATCCAAGAGCTTCTCATATAGGACACCTTGCAGGGCTGATCGCGGAGCATGGCAAAGCGAAACTCTTGGTTATGGGTGCAACACCTGAAGCGTTAGCAGAATCAAAGAGAGAAACTGTTTTAGAAGAGATTGCAGATTTGAAAAGTTTTGATGGTGTGGTGGTCTATCAATGTCCTGTATCAAAAGAGGATGAAGAGAATTTCTTGATAGGTTCAACCCAGTTTCAAATGGCGGCGAAAGTGCAAAATGGTGATAAAATCAGTGTTACCATCAACCAAGAGGTCTATCCTCGCACCTTTGTTCGCGATGATAGTTTAAAAGGCGTGATCGCTTTAATGCCCTGTGCGAAAGCGGACTCTAGCTATCCCTACCATGTAGTAAAAATAGTGAAGGCAGAAGTGCAATGAGCGATGTTTTAATAACCATAGATGGAAAACAGTGTACCGCCCAAGAGGGTGAATACGTTTTAGGCGTTGCGCGCAGAAATGATATTTTTATCCCAGCGCTCTGTTATGTGACCAACTGTTCACCAACCCTTGCATGTCGTTTGTGTTTGGTGGATATTGACGGTAAGCGTGCGTATAGTTGTAATGCACGTGCCAAAGAAGGCATGAGCGTCATCACCAAAACGGAAGAGATCGAAAAAGAGCGCAGAGCGATTATGGAGATCTACGACATTAACCATCCGTTGGAATGTGGAGTGTGTGACCAAAGTGGTGAGTGTGAACTACAAAACTATACCCTTGAAATGGGTGTTGATAGCCAGCATCACTGCATCGCTGATACGCATCGTCCAACCAAAAATTGGGGTGCAATTCATTATGACTCTTCTTTGTGTATCGTCTGTGAGCGCTGTGTCACCGTCTGTAAAGACATGATCGGTGAATCAGCACTCAAAACCGTCCCTCGCGGTGGAGCAGAGCTTGATAAAGCATGGAAAGATAAAACTGAAAAAGACGCGTATGCGATGTGGAATAAACTTCAAAAGTCCATCATCGGCGTTGCCAGCGGAGCTGAAACTTTAGACTGTACGCAGTGTGGTGAGTGTACGGCGGTCTGTCCTGTAGGCGCACTCGTAGGCTCAGACTTCCAATACACTTCCAATGCGTGGGAACTTAAAAAAATCCCAGCATCCAATCCACACAGTAGTGATTGTTCACTCATTTATTATGATGTCAAACACACCAGCATCAGCAATCCTGAACCTAAGATTTACCGTGTCAGTAGCGACCATAACTATGCACCGCTTCATGCTGCCGCACGTTACGGTTTTGACTTCCAAAATGAAGTTTCAGGTAAAGATGAAAGTGCTTTTGCACGAGTGGTTGAACTGCTTAAATCCAAAGTCGATACCATCGTTTTTGACAGTTACATTACCAATGAAGAAGCGTTGATTTTACAAAAGCTCAAAGAGAAATTTGGTTATAAGCTAGTCAATGTTGATGCCAAAGCGTACCAAAATTTCCTCAAAAATTTTGCAAGCACAGCGGGAGTAAGCCTTTACAATGGTGACTTAGAGAGCATTCGCTCAAGTAATTTTGTGGTCAGTTTTGGTACTGCCATTAAAACCGATAGCCCAAATGCGGGTTATGCGATGAACAATGCCATTGGCATGAATAAAGGTGCTGGGCTTTATTTCCACCCTGTGGCTGATCCAATCGTTGCAGGTTACTCTAAAAACTTACTCAGTATCACCCATAAAATTGGCGCGGAAGAAGCCATTGCTTATCTTTTACTTGATCTTTTTGGCAACAAAGAGGCCATGCCTAAAAGTGTTGTGGAGTATTTGGCAACTTTCCACACCATAGAGAAAAAAACCATCCAAGAGAGCGTTAAAGAAGAAGTGAAAGAGATGGTCAAAGACGAAGAGAGTGGTGAAGAAAAAGAGGTTGTTAAAACCATTACGAAGATGGTGGACAAAGAGATTGAAGTTGATACCAATGCGCTACTTGAACTTATCGGTGCAGAAGCGGATTTGGTCGAGAAAATCACCAAACTTTTGGATAAAAAAGATAGCTTTAGCTTAATCGCGGGTGAAGATCTTTACACGCATCCAAGAGCAGAAAATATCGCCAAACTTTTAGGTTTGATCGAGCGTTTTACCGCGTTTAAACTGGTCATCATCCCATCACGCACCAATACACTCGGTGTTTCACTCATCTGTGATCTCGATGATGTAAAAGGAAACTTTAGCCTAGGTTATAACGTTAAAGGTGACTTTACGCTGAGTAGCTTAGGTAAGGGTGATTTGGCGATGCCTTCCCTTAATCAACAAGAGGGGACATTTACGTCGATGAACAAACGTGTGGTTCCAACCAATGCCGCGTTACACTTCAAAGGCTATTGTCTCAATGACATTTCCAATGCGCTTGGACTGGAAGCGGAGTGGACGATTGATTATACGCCGTATTTACCGAGTGAAAAAGGCTTTAAGAAAGAGAAATTTGATAATTTGCCGAATCGCTATGAAAATGATGGTACTGAAAATCGCGGTTATATACTGGCTTCTCAACGTGTTACATGTAATGATAATGTTGAACCAATTGCAAGCTTTACATGTAAAGAGGGCGATATGGTTTACAGAGCCAATCCTGTGCATCAGTTTAGCGCCTTTACCAACAAAGCACATCAGTTAAATGAAGCGGGTGCTCTTTACGTATCAACGGCTTTCTTGGAAGCTAAAAATCTTCACGATGGCTCTGTTGTCACGGTGGAAAATGAAGCGGGTGAAAAATTGGTGATTGCGCTCAAAGAAGAGAAAATGATTGATGGTATGATTGCCTACCTTCCAACGTTTGATACAAAAATCGATACAGCACCATTTTTTAAAGAGGGTTACCGCTTTGCTCACGTCGTGATTAAAGGAGTTGAACATGTTTGAAACAGCCGTTGTGATTGAAACCGTTGTCAAAGCTGTTATTGTTGTAGCCGTTGTAGCGGGTATGGCTGGTTTTGCGACGTTTATTGAACGAAAAGTGCTTGCTTTTATGCAACGCCGTCTTGGACCAATGCATGTAGGCCCATATGGTTTATTGCAACTTGCAGCCGATGGCATTAAACTCTTTACCAAAGAGGATATTGTTCCTCAAAATGCGGTTAAGCCCATCTTTATGATTGCCCCTGTGATTGCTGCGGTTACCGCCTTTGTAGCAATGGCCGCAGTTCCTTATTTTCCAGAGTTTACGCTTTTTGGTTATACCATTCATCCGATTATCTCAGACATTAATGTAGCGCTTTTGTATGTTATGGGCGTGGCATCGGTGGGTATTTATGGACCACTCCTTGCGGGTATGAGCAGTTCAAACAAATGGTCACTTTTGGGTGCGGCACGTGCCGTGGTACAGATGCTCTCGTTTGAAGTGGTAAGTGGTTTATCTGTACTTGCTCCTATTATGATGATAGGGTCACTTTCGCTGATTGATATTAACGACTACCAAAATGGTGGTGTGATAAGCTGGCTTGTGTGGAAACAGCCTTTAGCTTTTATTTTATTTGCAATAGCGGGATTCATGGAAACGAATCGTGCGCCATTTGATACCATTGAGTTTGAAGCAGAAGTCGTTGCAGGGTATGCTACAGAGTATTCGGGTATGCGTTGGGGTCTCTTTTTCATAGGCGAGTATGCCAATATGATCACAATTTCAGTTCTTGTCAGCATTATTTTTATGGGTGGTTACAATCCCATTTGGTTTATCCCTGGTGCTGTGGCAATGTTACTGAAAGTTTCCCTATGGATTTTCCTTTTCTTGTGGGTAAGAGCCGCATGGCCACACATCAGACCTGATCAATTGATGTGGGTCTGTTGGAAAGTGTTAATGCCTTTAGCGGTGGTCAATATTTTGATTACCGGTTTTGTGCTGATTTAGGAGGCTGGGATGGAACTAAAAGATTTTAAACAACGCAATATTTCTCCTGGATACATCTTTTTTGAAGGCGAAAAAAAGCCAGAAAATGGTTGGCAAGCCTTTAACAGAGTGGTGAAACGAACGCTGAAGGGTGAGCTTTTTGTCGGTCTTTGGATAGTACTTCGAGAGATGATTCGTTTTGATATTCACACAATTCAGTATCCTGCTGAAAAAATGGAGATGAGCCCGCGGTATCGTGCCATTCATCGTTTACTTCGTTTGTTTGAGAGTGGCAGTGAGCGTTGTATTGGATGTGGGTTGTGCGAAAAAATTTGTATTGCTAATTGTATTCGTATGGACACTCACGTGGATGAAAAAAGCCGCAAAGTGGTGAGTGAATATAGCATTAACTTTGGTCGTTGTATTTTTTGTGGATATTGTGCTGAGGTTTGTCCTGAGCTCGCGATTGTGCATGGGGTTGAGTATGAAAATGCAAGCGAACAACGTGCCCATTTTGGCCTTAAAGAGGATATGCTCACTCCACTCGATACCTTTAGAGCCAAACAACAACAAGAGTTTCCAGGTTTTGGTGCATTAAGTGATAATGCCGATGAAAATGTGAAACAAACACCATTAGCGTATTGAGGTAGCCATGTTTGAAATTATTGCATTTTATATTTTTGCCGCACTTACCATTGGTATGTTTGGAATCGTGGTTATGAGTCGTAATGCACTCTACTCTATGAGTGCCTTAGCAGGTGGAATGATCTTTATCTCGGGCTTCTTTTTTATTTTAGATGCTGAGTTTTTAGGGGTTGTTCAAATCGTGGTTTATTCGGGTGCAATTATGGCACTTTACGCGTTTGGTATGATGTTTTTTGACACAACACGCGATGTTAGTGAAAAAATGCGTTCAAAAAAAATTGCCTATACACTCTCTGTGATCAGTGCTATTTTAGTGGTTACCATTTTATGTGCTCCATTGGTTTCCGAAAATATCCAAGCTTCGTATCCAAGTATCGATAATGTAGGCAATGTTCAAATGATCGGACTTATTTTGTTTACAAAATATTTAGTACCGTTTGAGTTAGCAGCCATTATGCTTTTGGTAGCAATGATTTCGGGTATTGTGCTTGCCAGTAAGCGCATGGATGAGTATTTAACGATCGAAGATGATGAACTAGAAGATGCAAAGGAGGGCAAATGATCACCTTAACACACTACCTTGTTTTAACAGGTATTTTATTTTCCATAGGTCTTGTCGGTGTCATGCGACGTACGAACCTTTTGATGCTTTTTTTCTCAACCGAAATTTTACTCAATGCCATCAATGTTGGTTTTGTAGCAGTATCAAAATATTATGGAGATCTTAGCGGGCAAATGTTTGCCTTTTTTATTATAGCCGTTGCTGCGAGTGAAGTAGCCGTTGGTCTTGGACTTCTCATTTTGTGGTACAAGCGTAATGGTTCTGTTGATCTTAACAACCTTCAGACGATGAAAGGGTAAGTCAATGGAAAAATATCTTTACACAGCACTTTTTGCACCTTTAGTCAGCTCTTTATTTGTTGCGCTTTTTGCAGCACGCCCTAAGATGCTTTTCACAGGTATCGTTGCCTCTATGCTCATTGCGATTTCAATGATTGCGTCATTTATTTTATTGATTGATGTGAATACGTATGGTCCTTTACATGTAACGATGATGGACTGGATCGCAGCAGGCAATTTGGAAATTCCTTTTGGCTTTGTGGTCGATGAAGTCTCTGTTATTATGATGGTTACGGTCACACTGGTTTCAACGATTGTTCATATCTATTCTATCGGCTATATGGATCATGATAAAAGCTTTAACCGCTTCTTCTCTTACCTCTCAGCGTTTGTTTTTTCCATGATGATTTTAGTGATGAGCGATAACTTTGTAGGTCTTTTTATTGGATGGGAAGGCGTAGGGCTTTGTTCATGGTTGCTTATTGGCTTTTGGTATCATAAGCACTCTGCTTCGTGGGCAGCCAATGAAGCATTTATTATGAATAGAATCGCCGACCTTGGTATGTTGATGGGACTTTTCTTAATCTACTGGAATGTTGGCTCATTCCAATATGACGATGTGTTTGCAAGCGTTAAATCAATGGATGTGACGTTGCTTGCAACCATTGGTATGTTTTTATTTATCGGCGCGATGGGTAAATCAGCACAATTTCCACTACATACATGGCTAGCAGATGCTATGGAAGGTCCAACGCCTGTTTCAGCGCTCATTCATGCAGCAACCATGGTAACTGCAGGTGTTTATTTGGTTATTCGTTGTGGAGAGCTTTATAGCTTGATTCCAGAAGTAGGGTTTGCTATCGCCTCTCTTGGGGCTTTTGTAGCCGTATTTGCTGCTTCGATGGCACTGGTCAATAACGATCTTAAACGCATTATCGCCTATTCAACCCTTTCACAACTGGGTTATATGTTTGTAGCCGCAGGTCTTGGTGCTTACTGGATAGCACTCTTCCACTTAATGACACACGCTTTCTTTAAATCACTCCTCTTCTTGGGTGCGGGTAACGTTATGCACGCGATGCACGATGAACTGAACATCAAAAAGATGGGTGGATTGTATGGTTCGATGAAAGCCACCGCTATTTTGATGAGTGTTGCATCGGTAGCATTAGCTGGAATTTACCCGTTTGCAGGTTTCTTCTCCAAAGATAAAATCTTAGAAGTTGCCTTTAATGAAGGTGCTTATTTCTTATGGTTTGCCCTTTTCATCGGTGCTGGTTTGACTGCATTTTATAGCTTCCGTTTAGTCATGCTCGTTTTCTTTGGCGAGAAAGAGTATGTGAAGTATGGTTTGCATCCGCATGAGGCACAACCATTTGTAATTTATGCACTGCTCCCATTAGGACTTTTAGCCATCGTTGCAGGATTTTTGGAGCATACGTTTGAAGGCTTTGTCACCCGTCTTTTGGCGCAGTATGAAATTCACATTGCCCATGGAACTGAAGTATTACTCATTGCAGGAACACTAGGAATTGCAGTAAGCGGTATCGCTTTTGCCGTTTACATGTACAGACGTGGCGGTTTCCCAAAATCATTGGAAGAGCGTGCGGTTTATAAGTTACTGAGTAATCAATACTACATTCCAAAGCTTTATGAACTTTATATTATGCGTCCATTTAGTGCTTTAGCAACGTTTGCATGGTTGAAAATTGATACGAAAATCGTTGACTTTACTGTGGATTTGATTGCAAAAACAGTGTATTCAACAGGGCAAAGTGCCAGAAAGATGCAAAGTGGAAATCTCTCTGATATGCTCAGATGGATGGTTGTAGGTATGATTGTTTTACTTGCACTTGCAATTTTTTATAGACCAATGGTGTAGGGAGTAGGGCATGGAACATATTTTATCACTTCTTGTATTTTTTCCAGCGATGGCAGGACTCTTAGGCTTTTTGGTCACAAAAGAGAGTATTAGAGCGTATGGCATCAGTGTGAGTGCAATTGAGTTTTTTCTCTCTCTTGTATTATGGATCGGATTTGATGGTTCAAACGCAGGGTATCAGTTTGTAGAGTATTATCCTTTTATCCCAAGTTATGGTATGAGTTATTACCTTGGCGTGGATGGTATTTCTCTTTTCTTGGTTATTTTATCGACGTTTATTACGATGATTGCATTTATTGCACTTAGCATTAAAAATGAGATTAAAAATTTGATTATTTCGGTTCTTTTCTTAGAAATGACAATGGTAGGTGTTTTCTTAATTCTTGATGTTATCTGGTTTTATGCCTTTTGGGAGCTCTCCTTAGTACCGATGCTTTACATCATTGGTGCATGGGGAAGTGCAAATCGTATGTATGCATCGATCAAGTTTTTCCTCTACACGTTTGCAGGATCGGTACTCATGTTAGTGGGTATCTTGTATATGGGCTTTTTATACCATGAAGCAACAGGTATTTGGAGTTTTGCATTGCCAGATTGGTATTTGTTGCAAATTCCATTTGAAACACAGTTATGGCTTTTTGGGGCATTCTTTTTAGCATTTGCCATCAAAGTTCCAATGTTCCCATTTCATACATGGTTGCCTTATGCGCATGGTCAAGCACCAACGATTGGTTCAATCATTCTTGCTGCAGTTCTTCTAAAAATGGGAAGTTATGGTTTTGTGCGTTTTTCACTTCCTCTTTTTCCTGATGCCTCAGTCTATTTTCTTATTCCTGTAGCAACTATTTGTATCATCATGGTGATCTACGCAGCGATGATTGCTTACGCACAAGAAGACATGAAACAAGTCATTGCTTATAGTTCAATCTCGCATATGGGTATCGTTGTTTTAGGAACCTTTGCAATGAATGCTGAAGGTATTACGGGTTCAATTTTTCTGATGCTCAGTCACGGAATCGTAAGTGGCGCTCTGTTTATGTTAGTGGGTGTTATCTACGATCGTCGCCATACAAAGATGATGAAGGACTTTGGAGGATTGGCTTCAGTGATGCCAAATTTTGCAACGATTTACGGCATCATGTTAATGGCTTCTGTTGGACTTCCATTGACGATAGGATTTGTAGGGGAATTTTTATCTCTTGTTGGTTTTTACCGTATTAATTGGATTATGGCACTTCTTGCTGGAACAGGTATTATCTTAGGTGCTGTTTACATGTTAGTGCTTTATAAAAAATCATTTTTTGGTGCCATTGTTCATGAAGAAAATAAAACACTTCAAGATTTGAATGCTAAAGAACTTACAGCACTTATTCCTCTTGTAGCACTGGTTGTTATGTTAGGAGTCTACCCAAAACCCGTTCTCAGTGCCATTGATATGAGCGTTCAAAAAATGCTTGTTTTGATGGAACAAAAAGCGGTTGATCAAAGTACAAAAGATCTTATTATTAAAGCCAATACCATAGGAGGAACACACTAATGTTAGAGCCTATTTCGATTGATGTCGCAAGTCTCAATCTACCAGCCCTCCTTCCTATGGCGATTTTAAGCGTAGGAGCATTGGCCGTTATTTGTGCTGATTTGGCAGTTAAAGGACTGAATCGTAGTTTTTTAACGATGATTACGGTACTTTTTATTATCTTAGATTTTGGTGCTGTTATTGGTTATAACGGACCATCACGTGGCTTTTTTGATGTTCTTTTAGTGGATGGTATTGCTATTATTGCGCAAGTGATTATTTTAGTCGCCTCTGCTTTCTTTTTACCTCTTTCCTTGAGCCATCGTCACTTTAGAGAATTTAAGATGGCAGAGTTTTATGCGCTCTTTATGTTTATGATTGTTGGTTTCCAGTTTATGGTTGTCAGTGACAATCTCATCATGATTTTTATTGGTTTAGAAACATCAAGCCTTGCCCTTTATACGCTTATTGCAATGCACAATCGTGCTAAAGCATTTGAAGCAGCGATCAAATACTTTACTATGGGTGCATTGGCTGCTGGATTTTACGGAATGTCAGCACTTATTTTTTATGCACTTACAGGAAGTGTTGAAATTTCACAAATCGAAAAAGTTCTGATGCAACGCCACTTTGAGCCACTCTTAGGGGTTCTTACTGCGACGGTGTTTATGTTGGGTGCCCTTGGCTTTAAACTCTCTTTGGTGCCATCGCATACATGGACTCCTGATGTGTATGAAGGAAGTTCAGCACCTCTTGCTGGTTATATGTCTGTTGTCCCAAAAATTGCAGGCTTTGTGGTTGCAATGCGCCTATTTGAGATGTTGGTTTTTTCAGGTGTGGTTTGGTTAGAACATATCTTATATGTAGCGGTTGTTCTTACGATGACATTAGCCAACTTAACCGCATTGGTTCAAGAAGATGTCAAACGAATGTTAGCCTTTAGCTCCATCTCACATGCTGGATTTATGATGGCAGCAATTCTCATTGGAACAACGCAAGCTAACACAGCCCTTTTCCTTTACTGGACACTCTTTATGTTTACCAACTTAGGTGCATTTACAATGCTTTGGATTGTCCGACACCGAAAAAATCTTTGGGATGAGCGCTACCAGCATCCGTATACAAAGTTTTCAGGACTTGTAAAAATTATGCCAACCACGGCAACCATTATGGGTATTTTTATGTTTGCACTTGCAGGTATGCCACCATTTTCAGTATTTTGGGGTAAGCTCTATTTGATTAGTGCTGCGATTAACAGCGAGTTTATTTTTCTAGCAGTCATTATTGCATTTAACAGTGCGATTGCTGTTTATTATTACATGAAATTGGTCATTTATATGTTCTTAAAAGACCCTGTTACCGCAGATGCGAGATTGTATGCAACGAATGCGTCAACTCCTCTTAAAGTTATTGTAGGATTTGCTGCAATTATCACGATGTTTGCCATCGTATTTGTAGAGCCTTTATTAACGATTATTACAAAATACGTAACGGCTAGCGGTTTTTAAATAAGGGGTGAAAAGCCCCTTATTTTGCTATAATGCACGTATGAAATCTATTTTAATCTTCCTTTTAGCATCGGTACAACTCCTTGCACTGGAGATTGTTTTAAACAGTGGTAAAGAGAGCAAAGTTAATTATGCGATCTTACATGTGATGGATGCCAAACCCTTCTTATGCCAAACTATCCCTGATGCCCTTGATAAAAAACACTATATTTGCAAAATCGACCGACCGATTAATAAACCTATAGAATCTAAAAAAATGAAGCTAGCTGAGCTCGATTTTTACGAAAAAGAGGGCGTTTTTTATGTTACCATTGATCCAAAAGTGGACTCCAAACTGATTCCAGTTGAAGAGAGCCTCTTTTTGAACAGTGAGATTTTAACAAAACCTAAAGAGAAGCTTTATAGTCACTGGACAATTCTACTCCAAGAAAAACCTCTTTATGAAGAGAATAGCGTACGGGATGGGCTTGATTTTCCTGTTGATTTTCCAAAATATCAAAAGCCCTATATTGGAGCGCTTGATCTTAATGGTGCACCTATTTCATATGCACAAAGTAAAGATATTCAGCTCTATTTGGATGTTAAACAAGCGTACGAAAACGGTTATTACGATAGCGTTGTTAAGGATGTTAAGCGTATTCTTACACTCTTCCCAAATTCAATTTTTAGAAGTGAACTTGAGCTTTATCAGATGCGCGCAATGGATAAGATTCTCAGTGCCAAAGGTGAAGATAAAACGGATAATTTAGCCTTTAATGACAATGATATTGTAAATGTTGGTAAACGATGGACCAAAGAGTTTGCAAGTGATGAAAATATCCCTGAAGTTTTAATGCTGATGACCAAATCATACATCAAAATAGGCTCAAAGTCAGACGCAAATTATTTCATTGATATTTTGGTGAGTGAACATCCTGATAGCCTTTTTACCAAAAGAGCCATTTTGCTTTATGCCGATAATCTTTTCCTCAAAAAAGAGAAAGATAAAGCGATGAAGCTCTATTTAGATGTTCTTTACAGTGCACAAGATTTGGACATTGCCTCAGAAGCAGCGATTCGTTTGAGTGATCATCAAATGGACGCTGGCAAAATGAAAGAGGCTAAGGAGTATTTACTCAAAGTTCTGAATGTAAACGCGCAATTTCTTTTGAAAGATAAAGAGGCAAGTTATAAACTTGCACGTCGATTGTTTGAGCATCGCCTGTACGATGTTGCTGCTAAAATTACCGATTTACTTCTAGAAAACACTCCTAAAAAAGCAGATAATCGCGAGCTATTGCTTAAAGAGAGTGGCGACTGGCATGCCAAAGCTAATGAAGTGGAAGCTGCTCACACTCGCTATCAAGAATATTTAGCGGATTATAAAAACAGTGGCGAATATGTTCAAGAGGTTAATGAGAGTTTGGATGAACTCTTCTTTAAACGAAGTGAGAACAATGAGACAAAACTTGCCAATTATTATGATAAATTGATTGAAAAATATAGCAATGAAATTGGACAAAAAGCCTTACTTGAAAAAGCAAAACTCTTTTTAAAACAGCAACGCTATGAAGAGGTTCTTGGTCTTCAAAAAGAGCTTGGAAAATTACCTGATCGTTTTGAAATTAAACCTGAAGAGCTTATTTATGAGGCTGCAAAAGCACTAGCGCTGCAAAATCTTCAAAAAGATGAATGCCAAAATGTTGTTAGTATGATTGAAGAGTATAAACTTCACATAGATGAACCAGAGCATGAAGAAAAACTGTTTAAATGCTTTATGCGTGTTTCAAGGTATGAGCGAGCACAAGAGATTTCAAGTGGACATCTTAAAGACAGTTCGTTAGAAAGTCGCTATAAATGGGCACAAAAAGAGGTACAAGCGCTTTTTATGATGGGAAAATATAAAGAAGCACTTGCCTTTAAAGAAGATCTCAAAACTCTTTCATTTTCACTCAGAGAAAAAATTGGACTAGAGACGATTCGCGATCTTTTCTTTTCGTTGGTCAAACTTAAGAACCTTGAAGGTGCTGCATCACTTTGTGAAAGTATTAAAATTTTGTATCCTGATGAATCGACTAATTTAGATATTTATTATGAAATTGTCAAGATGGCAGGAGATGCTAAAAATGATCTCTTACTCGTGACATACGCACAAGCAACTATAGAGATGCAAACGAAGTTTAAATCCACTGCACTAACACCTGTGGTTGAGTTTAGCTACATTGATGCTTTGAAGCGCTTAGGGCGTGATGAGGAAGCTTTACGTATTGCAGAATCTCTCTTACCACTTAGTTTAGGAAACAGAGATAAAATACGACTTTACTATCAAGCAGGAGAACTCAGTCTCAAACTCAAAGAGAGTGTAAAAGCCAAAGAGTATTTTACACAATGTATCGCTATTAACGATAACAGTTCATGGAAAAGCATTTGCCAACAAAATCTTGATTTATTGATTGCACAATAAATCAAAAAAGTTTTAAAAAAGGATTGATTTAATCTCGCTAAATGCATCCATCGAGTATCTTCCACCCATTCTTCCAAGTCCTGATTGTTTCATGCCACCAAAGGGTGGATTTTTAGCTTTTGAGCTACTTGTGTTGATCAAAACCCTTCCACTTCGTATCTGTTTTGCAAATTTAAGTGCTTTGGTTTCATCATTTGAGAAGACATACGCCGAGAGTCCAAACATAGTATTGTTTGCCATCATGAGGGCATCTTGCTCATTTTCATAGGGTAAAACACAAAGTACAGGTCCAAAAATCTCTTCTTGCACAATTTTTAAATTTTGATCATGGCAGATAAAAATTGTTGGTTTAACAAAATAGCCTTTCTCAAATCCTTCAGCTTTTCCTAGTCCTCCACAGAGAAGTTTTGCACCCTCTTCGATACCGCTTTCGATGTAAGATTGCACCGTATCAAATTGCTTATGATTGATCATTGGCCCTAGTTGGGTCTCTTCATTTTTGGGATCGCCAATTTTTAGTGTGTTGACATATTCAAGCAGTAACTGTTCTACTTCTTCAAGTCTATTTTGAGGGACTAAAAGCCTGCTACCTGCATGACATGCTTGTCCACTATTGCTATAAGCACTATTGAAAATATGAGGAATAGCGTGTTGAAGATCAGCATCTTCTAAAAGGATAGTTGGGGATTTCCCACCCAGTTCCAATGTCATTCGTTTAATGGTTTTGGAGCAGTTTTCAAAAATTTTTTTACCCGTTCGTGTACTTCCTATGAAGGAGATAGCATTAATAAGAGGATGTTTGGTTAGGATTTCACCGACACGCTCTCCCGTGCCATGCACGATGTTGATAACCCCTTTAGGAACATTGGCTTTATGCAAACACTCTAAAAAAGCCTGTGTTTCAAGTGCGTTGAATTCACTAGGTTTAATAACAAGTGTGCAACCAAGCGCTATAGCTGGAGCAATGTTTCCGCATAGATGAGCAAGGTTGGCATTCCAAGGAATAATCACGCCAATAACGCCCACCCCCTCTTTTACTGTCATGGAGTAGTCATCTTTCTTGACAAAGTCATATGTTTTAAGCTCTTCCTTTATAGCCAAAAAAAGATTAATAGCGTTTTGAGTTCGCCTTGTTGTGGTCTTAATGGTTGCTCCAAATTCTAAAACAGCTAAATCAATCAGTCTTTTTTCATTTTTAAGAAGTTCATCATGAATGCGTTGTAAAATCTCCATCCTCTCTTCAATCGATGTGTGTGAAAATGATTCAAAAGTCTTTGCTGCACAAAGAATTGCTTCATCCATTTCATCGGGATTACTCAAATAAATTTGAGCAATTTCTTCTTCTGTTGTAGGATTTTTTAGTGTGATACTTTCATAAGAATCAATTTTTTTAAATTCCCCATTAATGTAGTTTTGATCGATTATTTTCATCTATTTTACCTGTTTCATTATGATTTGAAATACGCTGCAATAGCGTCAAAGAGTGATATGACATCGCCTTTGGTGTGTGGTGGAAATTGTGAGGTGTTAAAGGTACGTTGACGCTTCGCCAAATGGATGGTATTAAACGTTATGCGTTCTTCAAGCCCTTGCAGTTTAAATTTTCCATCAAAATAGTCTAATACTTCTTTAATGCCAATGGCTTTCATACACTGAGGTGCTCTGGTATAGCGTTTTTCTAAGCTAAAAACTTCATCAATAAGTCCTGATTGTATCATCATTTGTGTACGCAGCGTAATTTTTTGTGCCAAGACCTCTTTGGGGATGTCAATTTCAAATAAGGCAACATCTTTGATGATAGGCTCTTGTTTAGCGTGTGTGAGATAGCGGGATGGTGTTTCATGAGTCGTTAAAAAGATTTCCAACCACTTCTCGATGCGGTAACGATCGCTTGGTGCAATTTTATTTGCATACAGAGGGTCATGTTCTTGGATCAATGCGTAGGAAGCTTCAAGATTGAGCAGATGTTTTTCGATGATTTCTTTGACATCTAAAGCTATTTCAGGTTTGGTACTGAGCCCTTCCATCATTGCTTTGAGATAAAATCCAGTTCCTCCAACGATGATAAGATGTTTTCCCTCATGCAAAGATGCTTGGTAAGCTTCTTTATAAAGATCGAAAAACATTGTGACATCGAAATGTTCGCTAGGGGAGAGGACATCCATCCCAAAATGGTGAATACCTTCTCTCTCAACAAGACTCGGTTTTGCTGAAGCAATGTCAATCTCTTTGTAAATACTGAGGGAATCCAGCGATAAAATATGAGCATTATACTTTTCAGCTAATTTAATCGATAGTGCCGTTTTCCCAGAAGCGGTAGATCCTAAAATGGCGATTGTTTTCAATTGATTTTCTCTTACATGTCAGTCTAAGCACAACTTGTACTTTTGCGCCTTTTAGCGGTGCTGTGCGTGCAATTATAACACTTTTAAAGGGTTTTGTTGTAAAATCAATCCATCTAAAACGTAAAGGTTAGTATTGCAACAACTCTGGCTAAAACTCAAAGATATTAGTGATTTGATCGTCTTTAAACATTCCGTTTTCGCACTCCCCTTTATTTTTGTAGCGATGATTGTCTCTTCCAAGGCACAGAGTGATACAATGTGGTTTGGATCTAAACTTTTAATTTTAGGTCTTTTAGCAGCGGTGAGTGCACGTAACTTTGCGATGGCATTTAACCGTTACGCAGATCGTGATATTGATAAATACAATCCAAGAACGGCTAATCGCCCAAGTGTTGATGGCAGAATCGGTGCAACCAATATGCAACTTTTTATAGCCTTTAATGCCCTTGTTTTTATCGTTGTTGCCTATATGATTAATGATCTTGCTTTTTATCTGAGTGTGCCTATTTTAATTATTTTGGGCGGTTATTCGCTTTTTAAACGTTTTTCTCCTTACGCACATTTGGTGCTTGGTGTTTCATTGGGACTGGCTCCTATAGCGGGTGTGGTTGCAGTGCAAGAGTCCATTCCAATGTGGGCAGTGCTTCTTTCTATCGGCGTTATGTATTGGGTTGCAGGGTTTGATTTACTCTATTCACTTCAAGATATGGAGTACGATAAAGCCAATGGGCTCTTTTCCATTCCTTCTCGTTTTGGTCAAGATGCAACATTTTTCATTTCGCGCCTTTTTCATGCACAAACCATTCTTTTTTGGTTACTCTTTGTGATCAGTGCAAAACTAGGCTTTTTTGCGTATGTTGGTGTTTTCGTTGCAGCGGTAGTACTCTTTTTTGAGCATCGCATTGTACTGAAAGATTTTTCTAAAATTGATCGTGCTTTCTTTACGCTCAATGGCTACTTAGGTGTTATCTTTTTTGCACTCATTTTTTTAGATAGGATATAAGAAAATGGAAGAGATCCGTTTAGTTCCTGCTTTTTTAAAGGTGGCTTACGAGCCAAGTAGCTTAGAAAATACAACGTTTGTTCAAGAATACTATGCACTCTTACAGCTTAATGATGATCCTTTAGGACTTTGGCTAAAGTCCTCAAAAATTCGCAAAGAGTCAGAAGAGAGCGATCAAGTTCTTTTAACGCTTATGATTGAATTGCATCGAAAAATCGACAAATTAACCCATTTAGTGACGAGTGATCAGCCTTTATATTTGACTTTAGCTTTGCAAGGTACGGTGAAAGCAATCGGGCATGGCTATCTTGAGTTTGACAGTAATGTCCTTATACCTAAAGAGAGTTATTATGCGCGCATTGATATGCCCACATTCCCAAGACGTCAGATGCCAATCTTTTTTGAAGCTATTAGTGAAAGTATTGGAAAAATAGTGATGATGCATGAAGATGATGAAAAAGATTGGAGTACCTATATGGTTGCTTGCGAGCGTGTGATGATACGCCAAATGAAAGGAAATCAAAGTGAGTATTGAGACACTAGCATTTATTGCATTAGCAGCCCTTGTGGTTATCATCTTTTTGATGGTCTATATTCGCGATGTTGAGGTCAACAAAAAACTGCTGATTTATGAGAAAAGTATAGAAGAGCTCAATTACCAAAATCATGTGCTCAATAAAACATTGAATGAACTCTCAACGGTTACAAAAGAGCCAGTATTAGATCCTAAAGCCCTTGAGAACAAAATATTAGGGCATGTGAAAGAGGAGATCCATCAAAGTGTTTTTCCACTTATTGGTTCACTGAAAGATGTTGAAAAAATTATGCAGAATTTTCGTGATGAGCAGAGTTCTCGCATTGATCGTTTGGAAAGCCGTACCAAAGAGATGAGTTTTGCCTCATCTTCGCCTTCAAGTTCGAATGAAAAAGTCATTGTTTCTCAATATGCTAAAGGTAAAAGTGAAGCGGAGATTGCCAAAGATTTGCGGATTGGCATCGGTGAAGTGGATTTAGTATTAAAGCTGGCTAACCTAAAATAAAGTATCGTCTCAAAAAGACAAACGGGTTTATTCCTAAACCCGTTTAGAATTTTTTATTTCCTCTTAGCGCGACACTCGGAAGCAGATTCTTGAATCATAGAGTCAAGAAGACTGAAGAGGTTTGTGCTGGCATTTTCCATCTTTTTAAAGTTTGTAATAAAGAGTGAAAGCGTATCGGAATTATAACCATTCTGCATTTGCTGTACATTTTCGAGCACACATTGGTGTACTGTCTTATGCGGTTCTGCCAACAATGCGTAAGACTTTGTAGCACTAAAGCGTTGTTGGGTTGTAGGATCTTGATACCATTTACCGAGTCTGCAATTTTCATGATCACCAAACTTCGCATCAATTTTTTCATTCAGCACAGCAGAGTATGCATTGGTTTTATAGACGATATGATCAATTTTTGCAAGAATAGTAAAGATTTTGTTTTCAAGTTTATAGGAGATATCAGCCGTATCATTTGCATCTTTGTTAAATGCACGAAGCGCATCTTCAAAATGAACCACATTTTCACCGCTGGTATTCGCAATAACACTGATACGATCAGAATTAGAATGAATGCCATTGGTCTCTTGTTGCAAGGTTTGAATGGTCATGGCAATCTCTTGCGTTGCTTTTTGGGTACGTTCAGCTAATTTTCTTACTTCATCTGCCACAACTGCAAACCCACGCCCATGTTCACCCGCACGTGCTGCTTCAATGGCAGCATTGAGTGCCAATAGATTGGTTTGATCGGCAATATCTTTAATAAGATTGACCACAGAAGAGATTTCAGAGGTACGCTCACTCAGTGACGTAATGGCTTCATTGGTACTATTCAGAAGCTCTAATAACTCTTGAATACCCGAAGAAAGAGCAATAACCGTCTCTAAGCTTTCATTGGATTTCTCTGCTGTCATATTGGAAACTTCTGTGATTTGTGACATCTCTTGAATACTGTTGGAAAGATCTTGTTGGATGCTAAGGACTCCATTGTTACCATTCCCAAGATCGGAGAATGCAGAAGAGAGCATCCCTCGAGCTTTGCCTTTTTGTCCTTCTGAAATACCTTTAACACCTTCTGAGAGATAACGTGCATTAATGGCAAAGAGTCCTCGAAAACCTTCATTAAAAATATTGCGATAGGTTTTACCTTGACTCGCTGATTCAATAGAGGTTTTTGTCTCTCTCATAAGCGCCTCCATCTGATCTAAAAGATCATTGATGGCATAGGCTACTTCACCCATAGGTTGTTGTGCATTAACATTAACAATGCGAGGCTCTAAATTACCTTTAGCGGCTTCTTTAACAACGTTGAGTACTTTTTCATAGATTTCACTATCACACTGCATCGTTTTACGGCTTCCAAAAAAAGAACCAACGGCAACACCTAAGAGGATTCCTGATGTGGTTAGATTTTCAGTGTAGCCTGTAAAGTAGCTTCCAACAGCAATCAAAAGCAGGAGTGAAAAAAGAACTATTTTATAATCGTTGCAATGTGTTAGAAAGTTCTTCATAACTGATTCCTTTTTGATTTAATACATCGATAAGATAAGCGTGTGAAGCTTCCATCCCACCTGTTTTTTCGAGTTCTAAAAGTTTTGCGTAAAGAGGTTGAATAATCTCTAGTGCTTTAGGATTGGCTTTACGTCTTACAGAGTAATAACCGATGATTTTACCTGATTGATCCGTTGAAGCCGTAACATTGGCATATACCCAGTAGTAGCCACCGTCAAAACTCAAATTTTTAACATAAGCAAAGATCTCTTCTTTGTTTTTAACTTTATCCCATAAAAGTTTAAAGACGATGCGTGGCATATCGGGATGTCTGATGATATTATGCGGTTTACCAAGTATTTCTTGTTCGCTCGCACCTACGATTTTGATGAAAGGTTCATTGCAGTAAGTAATTTTCCCATGCGTATCGGTTTTAGAAACCAAAAATGCGTCAGCACTTACACTGTGTTCCTTGTTATTAGGGATAGGCTTTTGCATTCCTAATACTCCTTATAAAGAAAAAATGTCACACATTCTAGCTCAATCCTTTTTAGAAATAGCTTGAAAGTTCTGATAACCACTTTCAGCAATCTATATTGATGATATTTATGTATAATACCTTTCGCATTAAATCAAGAGGAAAAACATGTTGGTTGATGGATTTGGAAGAAACGTCACATATCTTAGGGTTTCAGTGACCGAACGATGTAATTTTAGATGTCAGTATTGTATGCCTGAAAAGCCCTTTTCATGGGTTCCTAAAGAGAATCTACTGAGCTTTGAAGAGCTATTTTTATTTGTTAAAGTCGCGATTGATGAAGGAATCACAAAGATTCGAATTACAGGGGGAGAGCCTCTTCTTAGAACCGACTTAGATAAATTTATTGCCATGATCAATAACCATAAAAGTGGGTTGGATTTGGCACTAACCACCAATGGCTTTTTACTGAAAGATGCTGCGCAAAAACTTAAAAATGCTGGACTTCAAAGAGTCAACATTTCCCTTGATAGTCTAAAACCTGATGTTGCAGGAAAAATGGCGCAAAAAGATGTTTTATACAAAGTGCAAGCAGGTATTGAAGAAGCACTGCGTGTTGGACTGAAAGTAAAAATAAATATGGTACCTATCAAAGGTATCAATGATATGGAAGTTTTAGATGTCTTGGAGTATGCCAAAGAGCGTGGCATGTCCATACGCTTTATTGAGTATATGGAAAATACCCATGCGAAAGAGCAGCTCAAAGGCTTAAGTGGACAAGAAGTACAAGATAAAATTGCTCAAAAATACCATTTTAAAGAGATAGGTCGTGTAGGACCTAGCCCTGCACACCTCTTTGAGTTTGATGATGGCTACATTTTCGGTATTATCGATCCACACAAGCATGATTTTTGTGAAGATTGCAATCGTATTCGTCTCACAGCTGAGGGTATGCTTATTCCATGCCTTTATTTCGATGAAGCCATGAGCATTAAAGATGCTGTTCATAATGGGGATGTTGCGAAAGCTGCTGAAATTTTAAAAGAAGTCTTGCACAATAAGCCTGAAAAAAACAAGTGGAGCGACGATGATCAAAATGAGACGTCCAATCGCGCTTTTTACGAAACAGGTGGGTGAGTAAAGTAGAAGAAGGGGATTTCTTCTCCCTCTTCGATCACCTCTTTATCTTCAACCAGTGTATAGCCATTACATTGGCTGAGTATATTAAGCCTTCCTGCCTCATAATAAGGGGCATTTACAAAACTTCTCCCATCACTGTATCCAGGAATGGCACTCATACAATTATCTTTGCATGTAATGCGTTTTTGATTGATACAGGTAATAAAATCAGGAATAATGCAACGCCGATGTTGCAGTTGCCTCAAAAGAGGAACACCTAACATCTCAAAACCTAACATACACCCAAGAGGGAGTCCTGGAAGATGCAAAATAGGTTTGTTCTCAAATAAGGTAAGTGAAGTTGGTTTTGCGGGCGCAATGCGGACATGATGAAAAAGGGGTACTAGCGTTTTCGTTTCTAACAGATGGCGCATAGCGTCATGGCGACTGAGCGCACCTGTCGTTATCACACAGTCTGCTTTTTGTATTAATAAGTTTAAGAGTGTTAAGATCTTCGCTTCATTCTCTTCACAAATAACAATTTCACCTACTTTCCCTCCTAACTCAACAACACGTGCGGCTAAACTCATAGCGTTAGAGTTATGAATTTCACCCGATGCGAGTTGGCTACCAATGCTTAAAATGCTGATAACTGGCTTTTGAACCGTTTTGACTCTGCTGATACCTTGCGCAGAGAGGGCTGTTATCTTTTGTGCACTGATTCGCTCAAATTTTTTAAGCAGTAATTCACCTTGTGTAATATCTTCGCCCTCTTTTTTGATGTGTTGAGCTTGGGTTACATGTAAAGGAATTTTGATACGATCTTCGTGTTCCAATAGAACATCTTCTTCTGCGATGATAGTATCGGCGCCTTCAGGAATGCTCTCACCTGTGGAAAGTCTTACGCCATAGCCTAAAGGAATAGGCATAGGATAGGGAGGATTGAGGAGTGTATAAAGAGTTGTATTAGGATCATATGCAATCCCGTAACCCTCTTTAAGGCTCATAGGATGCTTAGGAAGAGCAAACTTTGCAAAAACATCACTACTTGCAATGCGGTTGATAGCTTTTAAAAGGGGTAATGTTTGTTTTGTATGTAAAGGTTCGATATATGTTTGAATGATTTTCAGTGCTTCTTGGTACGAAATAGGCATGGTTTAACCTTATGATTTATGGGTAATATTATACTAAAATAGGTACAATCTAAGATTATTTTTGTGAAGGATTTTTCATCATGGAAGAGCTAATACGTCTATCGAGTCAATTACACTTAGTGTTTATTATTCTCCTTATTATATTAATTGCCTTTAATCTTTATCTTCTTAAAAGCGACAAAACATTTCTAAAACTTTCAAAAAGATTGGAACTGATCGCCCCTCAATACTACATTGTACTCTCAGCCATCTTTTTTACAGGTATTATTGTTATGGCAGTACGTCAATTTGCATTCTCATTTTCCGTTTGGGTGATGATTGTGGTTTGGATAGCTATCGTCGCTTTTGGTATCAGAGGGCATAAAATGTATAAAAAAATTGAGCGAACAGAAGTATCTCAAAGCGCTTATAAACGTTATGCAATCAAAAAATACACGCTTGATTTTATAGCACTTATTGCAACAAGTGCACTTTTTTATCTGGTGCATTAAGATGCAGTTTGTTTATCATCCTGATGCTGGTGTACAAACACTCCATGTCGATACTCGAGAGTATGAACATATTTTTAAAGTGCGTCGTATTAGCACAAGTGATGTGCTTCTCTGGCGAAATCTTGAAGATGCATATATCTATGAGTATAAAATTGTACAGATTGGCAAGAAAGAGGCAGAGCTTGAACTTATTTCTCAAAAAGAATTTTCTCTACTTCCTTCAAAAGTTTTTCATGTAGGTTGGAGCGTCATAGACCCAAAAATTATTGAAAAAACACTTCCGATGCTCAATGAGTTAGGTGTTTCAAAAATAAGTTTCGTTTATGCAGACTTCTCACAAAAGAATCATAAACTTGATATGGAACGTATTAAACGTATTTTAATTAACTCTTCTCAGCAGTGTGGGCGAAGTTTTCTTATGCAAATAGAAGTACTTCTTTCTGTTAAAAGTTATATAGAAGCATATCCGAAAAGTTTTGTCTTGGATTTTGCTGATGTAAAATTAGATATGAGCGAAGAGATCACATCTCTTTTAATTGGGCCAGAAGGTGGCTTTAGTCAAAAAGAGCGAACATTGCTTCAAAATCAGCCCATTGTTGGACTGACATGCAACACAATTTTACGAAGTGAAACGGCTGTTGTGGCTACTGCTTCTAAAATATTGGCTTGACTTGAAATAATGAATCTTTTGTGCTATAATTTGCACCCTTTGGCAAGACGTGCCAAATAATAGATTTTATTTTTATGAATAATTAAGGAAAAACATTATGAAAAAAGATATTCATCCTGAATATGTACCATGCGTTGTAACTTGTGCATGTGGAAATAGTTTTGAAACTATGTCCAACAAAGCTGAGTTAAGAATTGATATTTGCAGTTCATGCCATCCGTTCTTCACGGGCAGTGAGAAGATCGTGGATGCTGCGGGTAGAGTTGAGAAATTTAAGAAAAAATATAGCTTAAAATAGTTCTTAAAACCATTGATCTATTTTATTCCTACCCCTATAGGAAACTTAGATGACATCTCAGTTAGAAGCCTTAAACTTCTAACTGAGTGTAAAACTCTTTTCTGCGAAGACACCCGAATCACTAAAAAACTTCTTTCTCTTCTCTCTCAAAGACATAACATTGAATTTCAGATTAAAAATTTTATTTCCATGCATTCGCACAACGAAAATGCCGTTTTATCAAGTATCGATAAAACAGTTTTTGAAGAGACTGTCGGGTATCTGAGTGATGCTGGAATGCCAGGAATTAGTGACCCAGGAAGCGCATTGGTACGTTTTTGCCAAGAAAATATGCTACCTTACGAAATCCTCCCAGGTGCAAATGCGGCACTATTGGCTTATGTCACAAGCGGTATTGAAACGCATCAATTTTTATTCTATGGTTTTTTATCGCATAAAGGAATGGATCGCCAAAACGAGCTTTTTGAAGTGTTAAACTCTCCGTTTGCCGTCATTCTCTATGAATCTCCTCATCGTATTGAAAAATTGATTGAAGAGTTAGCCGAGTTTGCGCCAGAACGTAAAATATTTGCAATTAAAGAAGCGACTAAACGGTATGAAAAACGCTTTTCAGGAACTTCGGTAGAAGTTCAACACTCTTTTAAAACAGCTAATCTTAAAGGCGAATGGGTTCTTGTGATTACTCCAGAAATGCATCAAGGTGGCGAAGCCATTACCAAAGAAGATTTAATCGGACTTGATCTTCCTCCAAAACAAAAAGCCAAACTTCTCTCCAAACTTACAGGCGAGAGCATCAAAGAGTGGTATACCAAACTTCAAAATTAATGTCCCTATTTTGTTACATCTAAGAGCCTAAAAAGAACGTTTTACAGAGAAGCTAGTATTATTTTAAGCCAGTTTGGATACAATAATTGCCATGATAATCTATGGAAAACAACTCTTTTTACATCTGTTAAATCACTATCCTTCGAGGATTGAGACGGTATTTTTACCTAAAAAATGTGATCCTAAACTCTTCTCGCAGATTGCGCGTGCTACACAAAAAATCTGTACAATTGATGAGCGAAAAGCACAAGCCCTCTGTCATGGTGGAAATCATCAAGGCTTTATTGCTGAGATTAAGGATCTTGAGCTCACTCCATTCAATGAGATTAAGCATGGCTCTTTTTTGGTGATTTTGGATGAAGTAACGGATGTGGGAAATATTGGTGCCATTGTTCGAAGTGCCTATGCTTTTGGAGCGGATGGCTTGATTTTAAGTGGCATGAAAACGTGTAATCTTGAAGCCATTCTACGTACCAGTAGTGCGGCAGCATTTGAATTGCCGATTGCACTATGCCCTTCAACACGTGATATGCTCAATGAGCTTAAGCAAATTGGATTTACACTTTACGGCGCAGATATGGGTGGAGTGGACGTCAAAGAGGTTACATTTGCACCCAAGCGTGTTTTGATTATGGGAAGTGAAGGCAAAGGATTGTCCCCTAAAGTAAAAGAGCGATTGGATACAATCGTATCGATTAAGATGGCAAGAGCATTTGACTCTTTAAACGTGAGTGCTGCTGCTGCGGTACTTTGTGATAGGATTGCCAATGGATAATGATATCAGGGTATTGGAAAAGATTGGTTTGCAAGAGGTTTGTAAAAGAACCCACATCGAAGTAAAACAACTAGAGTACATGATCAACAATCAGTATGACAAACTCAATAAAATCAATACACTTGGTTTTATTAAGATCCTTTCACGTGAGTATAAGCTTGATTTGACCGATTGGCTTGAAGGATTTCATGACTATTGGGCTGAGCATAAGGCTGAAGAAGATTCAAGTAAAGAAAAAATATTTATTCGCGCTAAAAGCGATCGTCCCTATAAAAAAGCAGCATGGCTCTTTCTACTAATTTTTTTAATAGCAGGTGTCTTTGGTCTATTTTCTATTTTTAAAATTGAGATTGATTTTGATGTTATGAGCCTTTTGGATAAAGCTAAAATTGAGACAAACCAAACCAGTGCATTCCAAAGTGCTCCTGTTGTTCAAGAAGCTGCGACTTCACTTGGTGTTAAAGTCGAAGAACGTGTTATCGAGACAAACAGTAGCAATAGCACAGTGCAGGCAGTGGTCGTGAGTATTGACGAAAATCTGACACGTAAAACAGAGGCAAACGATACGAATGCAACCAATATACCTCTTTCCATGTTGCCAGAATCCAACACAACATTACTGAACACTGTACCAAAAAATAACGCGATAATTGCACCTATACGACGTATTTGGATAGGGATCGTTAATTTAGAAACATTTGCTCGTAAAGAGAGCTCAAACGATCAAAATATCACAATTGATCTAAACAAACGTCAAATTATCAAAACAGGCAATGGGTTTTTTAAACTCTCTTATGATGGTAGCATTGAAGATTTTACAGAGCAAGGATCGACGCGCTTTTTAGTGGAAAATGGAACAATGAAAAAGATATCTGAAGAGAAATTTATAGAGCTCAATCGAGGCAAAAACTGGTGAAAAAGCTACTTCTGATTTTAACCCTTTCACTCTCTTTATTTGGTGCACAATCACTTCAAGAGAAGATTAGAAGTTTTGTAGGACCCACAAAATATGAAACGCAAAAAAATTTGCTACAAGTCCTTTTCGCACAAAGTAGCAACTTTACGAAACCCAATGGGGAAGTCGATAGCGTTAAAGTGATTTCTGTGCTCAAAAAAAATGGATTACTTCAACTTTTGTATGATAAACCCGTACAATTACGTTTAGCATTTCGTACGCAACAAGATCCGTTAATCTTTTTGAAAATTGTGAATGAATCTCTAGAAGCCATGGGCTATAACTACTTTTTAACCAACAATGCATTACGCGATAGTGCAGGCTTCGTGTGGGAAATTTACCTTCAAACAGAGCATATCGTTGATCCTGAAGCCTTCGCGAATGCCCTTGTGGCTAGAGGATGCACTATAACGAATATCGTAAAAAATGAAGACCATTACTGGTTTTATGACATTGATTCAAGTAACGCTTATTTAGGCGCTAAGAGGGTAGAAAGTGGTATTACAACACCACTGGGTAAACCTTTAAAACCTTATTGGATTGATGTGAAAAACTTAAAAGAAATTACAGTAACGGTTCATTCGGGTGATCGTTGGTTTCCTGATGTTGTATTCTTTGATGAGAATTTGCATCTACTAAGTGATGTCAAATCTGAAGAATCAACAAGAACTCTGAAGCTAAAAGTTCCTAGTAATGCTACTTATCTCAAAATTAGCGATGCTTTCATGCTTGAGAATATAAAACATGGATTATCTTTACATGTAAAAGAGTAATAGGAGAATAAAGATGTTTGATGAGATTAGATTTAATACAATTGATAGATTACCAGGGTATGTTTTTGCCCAAATTAATGAATTAAAACTTGCAGCACGTCACGCGGGTGATGATATTATAGACTTTTCAATGGGAAATCCTGATGGAAGAACGCCTCAGCATATTATTGATAAATTAGTAGAATCTGCACAAAAAGATGGCACTCATGGCTATTCGGTGAGTAAAGGTATTTACAAGCTTCGTTTAGCAATCTGTAATTGGTATGCTCGTAAATACGGTGTTACTTTAGATCCAAATACAGAAGCAGTTGCAACCCTTGGTAGTAAAGAGGGTTTTGTGCATTTAGCACAAGCGATTATGAATCCAGGCGATGTAGCGGTTGTTCCAGATCCTGCTTACCCCATTCATGCGTATGCGTTTATGATCGCAGGGGGCAATGTTCACAAATTTGGACTTGACTATAACGAAAAATATGAATTGGATAAAGAGCAATTTTTTATCAAACTCAAAAAAGTATTTAAAGAATCAGCTCCAAAACCAAAATTTGTTGTGGTTAACTTTCCGCATAATCCAACCTGTGTTACAACCGATGTCTCTTTTTATGAAGAGCTAGTAGCCTATGCTAAAGAAGAGCGTTTTTATATCATTAGCGATATTGCCTATGCTGATCTCTCTTTTGATGGTTACGAGACACCTTCTATTTTTCAAGTTGAGGGCGCTAAAGATGTAGCGGTTGAGTGTTATACACTCTCTAAAAGTTACAATATGGCAGGTTGGCGTGTTGGATTTGTGGTGGGTAATAAAAAACTTGTTGGAGCGCTCCAAAAAATCAAATCTTGGTTTGATTATGGTATGTTCACTCCAATTCAAGTAGCTTCAACTGTAGCGCTCGATGGTCCACAAGAGTGTGTGGATGAAATTCGTGCCACGTACAAAAAGCGTCGTGATGTATTGGTTGAGAGTTTTAACAATGCAGGTTGGCCAATGGAAAAACCACAATCAACCATGTTTGTATGGGCAAAAATTCCTAAAGTTGCAGAGCATTTAGGAAGTATGGAGTTTGCTAAACAGCTCTTGAAAGAGGCTAAAATCGCAGTGAGTCCAGGTGTTGGTTTTGGCGAGAGTGGCGAAGGTTATGTACGAATTGCTTTGATTGAAAATGAAAATAGAATACGTCAAGCCGCACGTAACATTAAGAAGTATTTGAAGAGTTTAGAAGGTTAGGGAATGATCAAAGTAGGAATTATTGGTGTAGGAACTGTTGGTAGCCATGTTGTTAAAATTTTACAAGAGAATGAAGATATTATCACAGCGCGCAGTGGCAAAAAAATTGTTCCTATTATCGGTGTTGTAAAAGATACGACAAAAAAGAGGGATGTGAACATCCCTCTAAGTAGTGATGTGAATGATGTTTTAGAAAACCCCGAAATTGATGTTGTTGTTGAATTGATGGGTGGTGTGGATGAAGCCTATAAAATTGTAACCCGCGCGCTTAAAAATAAAAAAGCCGTGGTAACAGCTAATAAAGCACTCTTAGCCTACCACCGTTATGAATTACGTGATCTTGCAGGTTCAACACCGATTGGTTATGAAGCCAGTGTGGCTGGAGGAATTCCTATCATCAAAGCGCTTCGTGAAGGACTCAGTGCCAATCATATTGACGCGATTAAAGGTATCATGAACGGTACCTGTAATTTTATTTTAACAAAGATGATGAATGAAAAAGCAGAATTTGCAGATGTCCTTAAAGAAGCACAAGCTTTAGGTTATGCAGAAGCTGATCCAACGTTTGATGTCGGCGGATTCGATGCTGCACATAAGTTACTTATATTAGCGAGTATTGCTTATGGTATCGATGTGAAACCTGAAGAAATTCTCATTGAGGGCATTGAGCATATCAATAGTGAAGATATCTATTTTGCCAAAGAATTTGGCTACAACATTAAGCTCCTTACTATTGCTAAAAAAAGTGGCGACCAAGTCGAGCTTCGTGTACATCCTGCATTGGTTCCAATCAAGCAAATGATTGCTAAAGTTGATGGCGTTATGAATGGCATTAGCGTAATTGGAGATCGCGTGGGTGAGACAATGTATTATGGACCTGGAGCTGGAGGAAGTGCCACCGCAAGTGCTGTTGTTTCAGATCTTATTGACATTGCCCGACATACGCAAAATTCACCAATGCTTGGATTTATCAAACCGCTTGAAAAAAGTGGTTTAACACTGATGAATAGAGATGATATTTGCACACAGTATTATATTCGCTTCACTGTTGCAGATAAAATTGGAGTTTTGTCTAAAATCTCAGAAATTTTGGGAAAACATTCTATTTCGATTAGCAGTTTTTTACAAAAACAAGATGCGAAGCGAGAAGAGAGCGCTGTATTGCTCTTTTCAACGCATACCTGTAAAGAGAGCAATATTCAAAAGGCACTGCAAGAACTAAGCGAACTTGAGTTCGTAGAACTTAAACCTGCGATGATACGTATCGAGGCATAATGAGTATACAAGAGGGGAAAGAGGCTGAAGAAAAAGCCTCTTCCTATCTTAAAAAAGAGGGATATACGATTCTTACCCGTAACTTCCATTCTAAGTTTGGAGAGATAGATATCATTGCTCAAAAAGAGAACATTCTACACTTTTGTGAAGTGAAATTTTCACAAAAATACGATCCTATTAGCCGCATAACTCCTTCAAAAATGAATAAAATCATCAAAACAATCAACTATTATTTACTGACACATGGTAGCACATATGATTATCAAATTGACGCCATTTTAGTAACGCCAAAAAATATAGAAATAATAAAAAATATTAGTTACTAAAAAAATAACTTTATGTGCTATGGTAATTTTAAAGTTAGAGTGAGTATAATTGACCATCTATAAAATAACGATTTAGGGGAAAAAAATGGGAAAATATTTAGAGTTAAATGCATCAAATTTTGATAGTACTGTAGCTGAAGGCGTAGCATTAGTAGACTTTTGGGCACCTTGGTGTGGACCTTGTCGTATGATCGCTCCAGTGATTGACGAATTAGCAGGTGATTTTGATGGCAAAGCAAAAATTTGTAAAGTCAATACTGATGAAGAGCAAGATGTTGCTATTAAATATGGCATTAGGTCAATCCCAACAATCCTTTTCTTTAAAAATGGTGAATTGGTCGATCAAATGATCGGTGCATCATCTAAACAAGTTTTAGCTGACAAAATTAATTCACTTCTTTAATCAAAATTTCGCAAGGGAGTCGTTAGACTTCCTTGACTACAGTACCTCTTTTGGGCTATGAACATGGTCTGTGCATAACAGCATGTGATTTGTCAGTCTAAAAAAAGATAAGGAAAAATCATGTTAGATCTAGCAATTATTGGTGGTGGTCCAGCAGGGCTAAGTGCTGGATTGTATGCAACACGTGGCGGTTTGAAAAACGTAGTGATGTTTGAAAAAGGTCTTCCCGGTGGACAGATTACCAGCAGTAGTGAGATAGAAAATTATCCTGGCAGCGCAGAGATACTCAGTGGTTTAGATTTTATGGCGCCTTGGTCAGAACAGTGTATGCGCTTCGGTCTCAAACATGCGATGGAAGAAGTGACACGAATCTCTAAAAACCCTGATGGTACATTTCAAATTGCTTTAGCAGGTGGTAAAAGTGAGCAGGCGAAAAGTGTGATTGTTTGCACAGGTAGTACTCCTAAAAAAGCTAATTTTGAAGGCGAATCAGAGTTTTTTGGTAAAGGTGTTAGTACCTGCGCAACGTGTGATGGATTTTTTTATAAAAACAAAGAGGTCGTAGCATTGGGTGGTGGTGACACCGCTTTAGAAGAAGCACTTTATCTTTCACATATCTGTTCAAAAGTTTATTTAGTTCACAGACGTGATACTTTTAGAGCAAGCCCAAGTACAATAGAAAAAGTTAAAAATAATCCTAAAATTGAACTTATTTTAAATGTGACAGTAAAAAAAGCCTATGGTGACAAAATGGGTCTCAATGGTATTATTGTTGTAGATGCCGCAGGCAAAGAGAGAGATATAGCCGTTCCTGGTGTTTTTGTCTTTGTCGGTATGAATGTAAACAATGCTATTTTACAACAAGAAGATGGAAGCTTTTTATGTGATATGGATGAAAATGGCAATGTTGTTGTTGATCTCAGTATGCATACTTCCGTTAAAGGTCTTTTTGCCGCAGGTGATTTAAGAATTAAAGCTTCAAAGCAAGTAGTATGCGCAGCAGGCGATGGTGCAACTGCTGGTATCCAAGCATTAGAATATGTGAACCATTAAGAAGAAGGAAAATTTAGAATGATACACGTTGGAATTCACGGCTCGACTGGGAGAGTAGGTAGATTACTCATTGATAATCTTCTTAAAGATAAAGAGGCAAAACCGTATGTTTTGCATGCAATTGAAGATTTCGGATTTATGCCTCCAAAAGATACAACGATTACGGATGACGTTGGTGCCCTTTTACAAAAAAGTGATGTTGTTATTGATTTTACTATTTCGATGGGAACAGAAGCACTCCTAGAACATGCCCTTAAACATCCAACACCTTTAGTTATTGGAACAACAGGTTTAAATGAACATCAACAAAATCTTTTAAAAGAAGCTGCAACGAATATGCCGATTCTTTACTCTACTAACATGTCTTTGGGTGTTGCCGTACTTAATCGTTTGGTAGAGCTTGCCTCTAAAAGCCTCAGTGATTTTGATATAGAGATTGTGGAACAACACCATCGCTTTAAAAAAGATGCGCCTAGTGGTACCGCATTAACACTTGGAGAACATGCGGCTCGTGGACGTGGGCTCAATTTGGACGATGTACGTGTTAGCGGTCGTAACGGCCTAATTGGTGAACGTAGTAAAGATGAAATCGCTATTATGGCACTTCGTGGTGGTGACATCGTAGGACGTCATACCGTAGGATTTTACAATGATGGCGAATTTATCGAAATGAACCATACAGCAACCAGTCGTGATACCTTTGCCAAAGGGGCTATTAAAGCCGCAAAGTGGATCATCAATCAACCTAATGGTCTTTATACAATTAGTGACTGTTTAGGTCTTTAAAAAAAGGTGATATGAATTTATGTGTGCGATTGTTGGTGTATTTGATGTAAAACATGCTTCTAAAATAGCCTATTATGCTCTGTTTGCGATGCAACATCGTGGACAAGAGGCAACAGGTATCAGTGCCAGTGATGGCAAGAAAATCCGAACGCTTAAAGACAATGGTTTAGTAACTGAAGTCTTTAATGAGGAAAAACTCGCCTTTTTACATGGTGACATGGCAATAGGGCATAACCGTTATTCTACAGCAGGTAGTGATTCTGTAAGAGATGCGCAGCCCGTTGCTGCTAGTTATAAACTGGGTGATATTTCTGTTGTTCACAATGGAAATTTGATTAATAAACATGAAGTTCGAAGCAAATTGGTTGAACAAGGTGCAATATTCCAGTCTTCCATGGATACTGAAAATATTATTCATTTAATCGCACGCTCTCAGCAAGGTAAACTTAAAGATCGTATCATTGAAGCACTCAATGTCATTAAAGGTGCCTATTGTCTTTTAATTCAAAGCAGATCTAAAATGTTTGCCGTTCGTGATCGTTATGGTGTTCGACCTTTATCTATTGGTAAAATGAAAGACGGTGGGTATATTGTTGCAAGTGAGACCTGTGCGCTTGATTTGGTTGATGCAGAATTTGTAAGAGATGTAAGACCTGGTGAGATGGTTATCTTTCAACATGGTAAAGAAGAGTTTGAAAGCATCCAACTTTTTGAGCCTGATCCACATATTTGTGCCTTTGAATTTATCTATTTTGCACGTCCTGATAGTGTCATTGAAGGTAAAAATGTTTATGCTGTTCGCAAAAAAATGGGTATGAAGCTCGCAGAATTGGCTCCCGTAGAAGCAGATTTTGTTATACCTGTACCAGATAGCGGTGTCAGTGCAGCTCTTGGATACGCACAAGCGAGTGGTATTCCTTTTGAGATGGCCATTGTACGAAACCATTACGTTGGAAGAACGTTTATCGAACCTACGCAAGCGGTACGTGATCTTAAAGTAAAACTTAAACTCTCTCCTATTCATAAAATTTTAGAGGGTAAAAAAATTGTTGTGATCGATGACAGTATTGTGAGAGGCACAACCTCACGACAGATTGTTAAAATGCTTAAACGTGCTGGTGCAGCTGAAGTGCATATGCGTATTGCTGCTCCAACGATTGAACATCCTTGCTTATATGGTATTGACACCCCGAGCTATAAAGAGCTTATCAGTGCCAATAAAAATGTCGAAGAAGTCAGAGAGTATATTGAAGCAGATTCACTTGCCTTTTTAAGTATTGAAGCGCTTAAAGAGAGTATTGGCAATGATATGAAGTATTCACTGGTCAGTTTTGATGGAAATTATTTTATTAAATAATGCGCGAAATTTTAACCGCAGGGCGGTATTTTAGGAGTAAATTTGGGGAAAATGTTTACAAAATCCCCATTTCTATCTCTGGTTTTACCTGCCCAAATATTGATGGAACTGTTGCTCGTGGTGGCTGTGTTTTCTGTGAAAATGAATCATTTAGCCCCAATTTAGAGCATAATCAACCCAAGCGATTTTTTTTAAATCCTACTTCTGAAAATCCTTATTTAGAGTTTCAACTTCTTCAGTTAGAGGCGCAATACAAAAAAACGAAAACCGTACTTTCTAAAAAATTTGGTGCGAAAAAATTTATTATCTATTTTCAATCTTTTACCAATACATACGCACCTTTAGATACGCTCAAAGCGCTTTATACGAAAGCTTTAAGTTTTGAAGGAGTTGTTGGACTTAGCATTGGAACGCGTACCGATAGCATCACAGAAGAGGTTATTGCCTATTTGGCTGAGCTTTCCAAAAAATATGAAATATGGGTAGAGTATGGTGTACAGTCTTCTTCAGATGAGACACTTAAAAGAATTAATCGTGGTCATGATAGTGCCAATATTGAAAAGTACATCGCTTTAACACATCAGTATGGACTCAAGATGTGTGCCCATGTTATTTTTGGACTCCCTGGTGAGACGCCTGAAATGGCACTTGAAAGTGTTAAATTTGCACTAAAATTAGGGGTGCACTCTTTCAAATTTCATCCATTGTATGTTGTCAAACGAACAGCACTAGCCAATGATTTTAAAAGAGGGGAATTTATGCCCATCACTGAAGCGTGCTACATTCAAACTCTGATCGAGGCAATTAAACTTATGCCAGAAGATGTGATGTTACAACGTGTGAGTGCAGGCATTGAAGATGATACGCTACTTTCTCCTTCATGGTGCTATACAAAGCATCAGCAGATGTTTAACATCCGTGCTGCGCTTAAAAAAGAGGGACTGATTTATTAGTGGCAATAAAGCTCATACCGTGTATAAGGCTTTGCATAAGAGGGTGGATAGCGCATAAAGATCGTAAAGTTGCGCATTTCTCCTGTATATAAATTTTCTGCAATCACAAACTCTTTTGTGGTTTCAATCGTAGCACTTTTTTCGCCCCAGTTGAAAATATTATCTAGTGCTGATTTTGGGACAAATATGGCAGAATCCGTACCAATTTTCTCCAAAGAGTCATTGGCTATTTTAACTTCTAAAATACATTGCCCTATTTTAAAATTGCCAATATTGCGGATTTGTCCTGAAATAGAAAATGACTCGTTAATTAAAACTTTTTTCTGCACAATATTTTCGAGTCGAGCAACTTTTGTGTACTTATCAAGACCATAAATAGCAAAAGTTGCAAATACGATCATAATAAAAAGTGTAGCGAGAATAGGTGGGAATAGGGAACTTTTACCATCATGATTGCGAATAGTCAAAGCTACAATCAAAGCAAAAATTAGAACAATAACAATAATAGCAAACCAATGGAGTATTGTAAAATAGGTCAATACGGCTCCTTTAGTAGCATTCTGCTTTGAGTGATGCATTGACATCACCACTATAGGTAAAATCATCAAAGACACTTTGAAATTCCAAAGTACCTTCTTTAGAGAGATTTTGTTTTACAAATATCGACTGATTTGTAATTGGTTTTAGGGTATTAATCAGGGCTTTGAGTCCTTGTACATCAGTTTGCTTGAAAATAAATGTATGAATTAAACAGAGTGTGAAATCTTTGTTAGAATGGTTGTAAATCGTACCTTCAACGATTAAAGAATCAGAAAAGGTTAATTTTTTGACCATACTCACTTCTGTTGTGGTATATCTTAGTGTTTCACCTAGTTTCATTTTGATGAAAAAAGGTGAAACAATCAACATGATAAGTGCTAGTATAATCAGTAGAAGTGATGCTACGGAAGAGCGTTTAGCAATTAAACTTGCTAATATAATAAGTATTAAAAAGGTGAAAATTAGCCAAAAAAATGCCAAATAATCATAAAGACCAAAATGTTTTAGATAGGTCAGTAGTGATAATTTGAGTGCATCAATGCTCATTGCGGCTATTTTTCTCCTCTATTCCACTGAGTCCAAAGCGTCTTTCAAGCTCTTTAGAAATAAGTGATGGATGAATATTTTTAGCTCCTAATGCAACAAGGGCATGGAACATAAGATCGGCTGCTTCATAAACAATCTCTTTGCTATCATTGTCTTTACAGGCAAAGCAGAACTCACCTGCTTCTTCCACAACTTTTTTTAAGATACTGTTATCGCCTTTTTGAAGCAATGATGCCACATAAGAGCTTTTTGGATCAGCTTTTTTGCGCTCTTGAATAATATGATAAATTTTATCACTGATGGAATAAGCTGCGATTTCTTGTGCAGGTGCTTTAGGTGTTTCTTCAACATCTATACGGTTAAAAAAGCAAGAAGGGCGTCCTGTATGACATGCAACACCTTCTTGCTCTACTTTAAGCAGTAGTGTATCGCTATCGCAATCCAAATAAGCTTCTTTAACATGTTGTAAGTGACCACTGGTCTCACCCTTTTTCCAGAGGCTTTGGCGGCTTCTGGAATAGTAGTGAGCAAGTCCTGTTTGCAATGTCAAAGCGAGTGCTTCTTGGTTCATGTAGGCAAGCATCAGCACTTCACCGCTATTGATATCCTGTGCAATAACAGGTAGAAGCGGTGAAGCATTCCAGTCAATGGAATTTAAAAGTGTTGAACTCATTTGGCAATACTAACTGCTTTTTGGCTATCTTTGGTGTCAACCCAAATGTTAGGAACTGCTCCACCAGGTGTTAGGAAAATCTTAGCATCTTTGTTTTCTTTAAGTGCTTCGTTAAACTTGCCTTGAACCTCGATCTGGCGAAGTGTCAAAAGTGGTGAAGAGATACTATCGCTGATTTTTTTATTGGCATAGGCATCAGCATCTGCTTCAATTTTAATCGCATTCGCTTGACCCTGTGCATTAATCTCTCTAGCTTTAGCTTGACCTTCTGCTTCAGCCGCACGTTTTAAAGCTTGTTGGTTTGCTATTTCAACTTCATAACGTGTTCGCTCGACTTCTTGTTTCGCTACTTGAACACGCTCAATTTGCTCTTTAATTTTAACAGGTAACACAATTTCACGAAGTTGCATGGTTAAGAGTTCAACAGGTTGACCTGGTTGTGCATCAATGGCTTTACGAATGCCTTCTTCAATGTTAACCGCAATTTCATTACGTTTTTGAGGAAGTTCTTCTGCGTTAAATTTACCAATAACGGCACGTGTGACATCACGAACGACGGGGTTGATGATTTTATCTTCCCATGACATACCCCATGTTGCTATGGTTTGTGGTGCTGTGGTTGGTTCAAGTTTGTACTGAACGGTGAGTTCAATCGAAACAGGAAGACCTCTTGCATCAAGGACGGAGATAGCAGCATTGCGTTTAATGCCTGAGCCTCTTTGCATCACTTCACCCAAATCTTCGGTGGAAGAGTAGTTCATAATGCGTACTTTCGTATCGACAATGAAAACTTGTTGAATAAAAGGAATAAAAAGGTGAAAACCTGGTTCCATCGGTGTGGATTCAAATTTACCTGTGGTCGCTTTGATACCCATCTCACCAGAGTTAATAATCACAAAAGGCTTTGCCACAACAGCAATCACGACGATTGCAATGAGCACATAAATGATTCCTGCTTTTTTACCAAGGTTTTTCATAAATTCAGGAGGTTCCATATTGAAAGGGGTGCGATTGTCATTGTCGCCTCCACCATTATTGTTTCCATTTCCTCCACCATTTTTCTTTTTAAAATAATCGTTTAAATCTGCTGGCATAATATTCCTTTGGTTCAATTTTAAAATACGGTTTTCAAGCAAAGCTCAAAAACTCACACTTGCGCCACTAGGCTCTAAAGCTTGCCTCTTTCGAGGTAGAAATTTAGATATAGGTTAAGAGATGTTTATATTTTGGGTTGCGTCCATAAACAACATCAAAGTATGCGTCTTGAAGTTGTTTGGTTATAGGTCCTCGTTTACCATCGCCGATGATGTAATTGTCAATATCTTTGATAGGTGTTACTTCTGCTGCTGTACCTGTAAAGAAAGACTCATCTGCAATATAAGCCTCATCACGTGTGATACGTCTGCGCTCGATAGGAATACCCGCTTCACGTGCAAGATCTAAAACGGTTGCTTGCGTGATACTCTCAAGTGATGTGTCATTTGGAGGGGTAATTAAAACGCCATTTCTCACGATAAAGAAACACTCGCCACTGCCTTCTGCAATAAAACCATCATCATCGAGAAGTAACGCTTCTTCATAGCCTGCTTCAAGTGCTTCGTATTTTGCCATTTGTGAGTTAAGGTAGTTTGCAGCAGCTTTGGCTTTACCCATAGTGGAACATACAGGGTTTCTCGTAAATGAAGAGATTTTAACGCGAATGCCGTTTTCTAAACCTTCATCACCGAGGTAACTACCCCACTGCCATGCCGCAATCGCTGTATTGACGGGTGCTTTAACGTGGTTCAGTCCCATAATGCCGTATCCTAGATAGATAAGAGGTCTAATGTAAACGTTTGATGTAAAGTTATTTGATTTGAGTACTTCAATGTGCGCAGCTTCAAGTTCTTCAAGTGAATAGGTTGGTTTAATCCGTGTAATTTTGGCAGAATTGAGTAAGCGTTTGGTGTGCTCTCTCAGTTTGAAAATTGCCAAACCATTCTCAGTCATATAGGCACGAGTTCCTTCAAAAACACCATTGCCATAGTGAAGTGTATGGGTCAAAATATGTATTTTTGCATCATCCCATGCAACGAGTTTGCCGTCCATCCAAATGTATTTTGCTTTATCCATTGTTCTACCTTCTTAAAAGTCGTTTTCTAAAGAGATACTATGTTAGCCAAAAATTAATTAAAGATAGTTTTAGTATGAAAAGTTGCGTTATAATTGAGTGACAAAAAACAAGGTGAACGCATGAAAGCAAAGCTATATTACGGTTCTATAGTTAAAGATAAAGAAGAGCAAAAAGAGGTACGCTCACCTTATGATGGGCGCATGGTTTCAACGTTTAGTGTCAGTAATGAACAGGATGCACACGAGATACTCAAGATAGCGCGGCAAGCAGCGTTACAGGCAAAACTGATTCCTATGCACCAGCGTGTCAATTGGCTTTTGGATGTAGCACAAAAATTAGAAAATGAACGTGAAAAAATGGCACATATTATTACTGATGAAGTGGGTAAACCGATCGCTTTTTCACGCGTTGAGGTTGATCGTTGCATTGAAACCATCAAACTCTCTGCTAATGCTATGTTCCATATAAACGGTGAAACATTTGATACCACGGCAATGCCCAGTGGTAAAAAGAGTTTGGCGTTTTACAAACGTGAGCCCGTGGGAGTTGTGCTTGCGATTACCCCGTTTAATTTTCCACTCAATCTTGTTGCTCATAAAATTGCTCCCGCTTTAGTTGCAGGTAATGCTGTCATCTTAAAGCCCACGTCACAAGCGCCACGTACGGCGTATGAACTCGTCAAACTCTTCATTGAAAGTCCGTATGCACCTAAAGATGCGCTCAGTCTCATTTACAGTGGCGAAGGAGTCAATGAAACACTGATCACCAGTGATATTCCCCGTGTGATTAGTTTTACAGGCAGTGTAGGTGTTGGTCGCGAGATTATGCAAAAAGCAGGCATTAAAAAAGTCGCGTTGGAGCTGGGTGGCAATGCTGCAACGTACATTGATGCCTCTGCAAATTTAACCCTTGCATCCAAACGATGTGCTGTGGGAGCATTTATCAATTCAGGGCAAGTGTGTATCTCTTTACAGCGCATTTATGTGCATGAGGCTATATATGACTCTTTTGCCAAAATGCTTGTTGAAGAGACAAACATATTACATGTTGGCTCACCCTATGATGACCAAACGTTTATTGGACCAATGATCAATGACGTAGCGGTAGAGAAGGCTAAGCGGTGGGTTCAAAATGCTATCAATGAAGGTGCAAAGCCTTTGTGTGGTGCTAAATCAAAAGATTTGATGTTTGAGCCAACCATTATGGCAGATGTCACTGAGCAGATGCAAATTGTGTGCGAAGAGGTCTTTGCACCGATTGTTTCACTGATAAAAGTCAATAGCTACGAAGAGGCAAGAGGGAAGATGAATGCTTCAGCGTATGGGCTTCAATACTCCATTTTTTGCAATGACCTTGCCATGGCACAAAGAGCCATTGACGAGCTTGAAGCGGGTGGTATTGTCATCAACGATATCCCTACATTACGGTTTGACTTGCAGCCTTATGGTGGCATCAAACAAAGTGGCATTGGCAAAGAAGGTCCCTATTTTGCTCTTATGGATGACTATACACAGATAAAATCTGTGGTAATATGCTAAAAAATATAAAAATAAGGAAATAATGATGTTAAAAATAGGCGATCAAGCTCCAGCGCTTAGTCTTCCAAATCAAGATAATGTAGAAATTTCACTGAGAGATCTTGAGGGAAAATGGATTGTGCTTTACTTTTACCCAAAAGATAGTACCCCTGGTTGTACCACTGAAGCATGTGATTTTACAGCAGCGCTTCCAAGTTTTGAGGGCTTAAATGCTGTTGTTTTAGGTGTTAGCCCTGACAGTACAACATCGCATCAAAAATTTATCGCAAAGCAAAAGCTTGAGATTACGCTGCTTTCAGATGTGAGTACGGAAGTGGCACAAAGCTATGGTGTTTGGCAACTCAAAAAGTTCTGTGGCAAAGAGTATATGGGTATTGTTCGCTCAACATTCTTGATTGATCCAAGCGGAAAAATTGCTAAACTTTGGTCAAACGTAAAAGTCAAAGACCATGCAAGTGAAGTTAAAAAGGCATTAGAAGCACTTCAATAGAAGTGCTTCTTTGGGTTTAATTGCTCACCGAAATAGCGCAACCTACCCACTGTTCACGAATGGCATCACTGGCTTGAGGTTCATTTTTGATCACTCTTTGCGGTGCCATTTTGTGTTTTGTTATGAGGTTTTGAATGATGGTATCTGCGCGTTTTAGGGCTAAAGCTTGAAGTGCTTCGGGTGCGATGGTGACACTTTCAGCAATTTTAGCGATTAAATTATCGTTGATGGCTCCAGTATCCAGTTTTTCTTCTTTATACGTTTTGATAAGCTTGCTATACACATCATCAGAGTACTTTTGGATAAAGAGTTTTTTGATGGCTTTTCCATAACTATCATCCTCTTTGCCTTTTTTAGGAATCATCGCTTCAATCTGTGCTGTCACATTTTGCTCTTGTAGCGCTTTGGTATCAAGGGCTTCATTGAAGCTTGGTGTGATGAGTAATTTAAGCTCATTTCGTTTTTCCAAAATCTGCTTATACTGTTCCATTTTTTCTTCTTCTGAGTCGATGAGGGCATATTCACCTGCTGCAAAATCAACACTTTTAAGATTTTCAGTCTCGATGCCCAACATTGAGCCTAAGAGTTTAAAGGGAGAGGTAACAATACTTCCAATTAAATTTCCAATAGCACGCCACACGATGCTTCCATAGCGAAATTCAGGGTCATTAAGATCGCCACTCACAGGTAGATCAATATCAATTTGACCTTTTGAGTCTTTCAAAATGGCAATAGCAAGACCCAGAGGTAGATTGGTGGCTTCTTCACTCTCGATCTTATCTCCAAGGGTTAAGGAGTCAAGGTTGATTTTATTATCACCTTCCATCAACCCTTTTGTAATCTTGTAATTAAGATCCATTGAGAGTTTTCCCTCTTTGATAGCGTATCCTACAAATTTGCCAGAGTAGGGTGTTAGTTTAGACATATTGATGTTTTTAAATAAGATTTTCACGTTAGCACGGTTTTTAAAATCAAATGGCAATACCGAGCCATCTATTTTAGCATAGCCGTATTTATCGACTTTTCCTTCAAGCTTAAGGATAGAGGGTTTGGTGCTTTTGGTATTGAGTGTTGAGATAGAGCCATTCAGGCGATCTGCAAACGTAGCAAAAGGAAGGAGTAATGAAGCATCTTGAAAATGCGTAGTACCTCGTTTAAGGGCGATATTGCCAATATAAAGAGACATTTCATCCTGTGTGCTTGGTGCTTTTTTTGTTTTGGAAGGCGTTTTGGGTGGCGGTGTTGATGATGTTTTTAAAAGATTTGAAAAATTGGTTGTTCCATCTTTTTTGATATCAAGATTGATATAAGGTTTATCCAGCATGATATTTTGGATACTCAGTGTTGCAGGTGTTAGTGTGTAGGAAAGATTAGCAACATTAAGCGTCTCCCATGCGACAAGGGATTTTTTGGATTTATCTGCGAGCGAAAATTTTGAAATGGTTGCATCACCTTCAATTTTGAACGTTATTGGTTGAGCAAAAGAAGCTTTGAGTTTGGAATTGAGTGACAATGAACCATCTTGAATGAGCGTAGTTGTAAAAAGTGTAATGTAAGGTTGTGCTTTTTCTAACGAGAGTTTGCTGGCATTAATGACCATTTCAAGCGAAGTCGTTGCAGGAATAAACAGACCTTTTAAGTTTAAAGAAGCAGTGGTGTCTATCGTGCTATTAAAATCATAGCTAATGGGATTGTTCATGTCTTGCGTGATATTTTGAGCGGTTAACTTAAGTGGTGCAAAACGTGTGGGGGTACTTTTCACATTGTGATCTCGTACATCAATCGTTGCTGCATTTACCTCTAATGTTTTCAGCGCAAATTTCCATTCATTGGTAGTTCCTTGCGCAGATTCTTGTTTGGAGAGCGTTTGTGATTTTGGCTGTGTTGATACGCTTTTAGGGGTAAAAAGGCGTACCAAATTCAGTGCATAATCTTTTTCCAATGCCACATCCACAAAAGGTTTGTCAATAATAGCTTTTTCGATGCTGATATTTGAGGTTTGTAAATCAAAATCAAGGGATTCAACTTTGAGAGAAGGAACGTCAATAATGGTTTTTTTCTCTGCATCAACAAAGCGAATGTTTTCCAACGAAGCGGTTGCTTTTTCTAAAGAGACCAGTGGTTTTTCTTTGCTCAGATCAATTAAGAAAGGAAGCCTGAGTGAAAGATTGCCTTCTGTTAGGTTCGCTGGAATATTCGATAAAGTGTATCTCCAAAAGTTTGAAAGTGGAAGATGGGTGATGTTAAGCTCGCCATAAAATTTGAGTGGTTCAAAGGAGGCACTGCTAGCAAGCGTTATTTTTTCTTCGTTTTGAAGTGCTATTTTAAGGGCATGAATGCTGAGGTCATCTTTATGAAAACTAAGATTGTTCACCGCATAATTCATAGGCCCAATTTCAAGTTTAAAGGGTTCACTTGGTCGCTCATCGGTAAAGTTGGTTTTGGCATTTTGGATCTCTACATGCTCAATCAAAAAAGGCATTACAAGGCTATCATCAGCAGTAGCGTTACTTTCAGATACACTACTTTTAGGGAAAAGGCTTAAGAGAGTAAGGCTTCCTTTAGGATCAATTTTAAGATCAACAAAGGGCTTTTCGATGAGTAACGATTTGACAAAAAACTCTTTTTTAAACAGAAAAGAGGGCTCGTAGTTGACATAAAGGTGCTCTAACGTTGCCGCATTGTTTCCATCGGTATCATGGAGTGCAAAATTGTTGACATGTAATTCAAACGTAAAAGGGTTGAAAAGTACTTTTTCAATTGAAATTGAAAGATTAAGTTTCTCTTTTAGCAGTGTAGGCAGTTGCGTACGTGTCCACCATGGAAGAATTACAAAACCGCTTAAAGTATAGAGTAAGGGAAGAAAAATCACCCAAAACAACATATTTTTAAGACACTTTTTTAGCATCACACACTCCTTCTATAGGGCTAATTTATTATACAACAAAATGCAAAAGTTCTATTTAAAAACACTATTAGTTTTATAAGGGTAGTTTGGTTATATGTTACCTATGTTATACTTTTGAGAAATTTATACTTTTAAAGAAATCCCATGCTCGTTCATATTTGTTGCTCCGTTGACAGTCACTTTTTTTTGCAAAAACTACAACACATGTACCCTCATGAAAAGCTTGTAGGCTTTTTTTACGACCCCAACATTCACCCTTTTAGTGAGCATGAACTTAGGCTCCTTGATGTCAAACGAAGTTGCGCAAAACTAGGCATTCCTTTACATGTAGGTGATTATAATTATGAAGGTTGGCTTGAAGCGGTTCGAGGCTTAGAAGGAGAACCCGAAAAAGGCAAACGCTGTTCTGTCTGTTTTGATAACAGGTTAGAAGCCAGTGCTCAAAAAGCACGGGAGTTGGGTGAAAATGTGATAACAACGACGTTGCTAACAAGTCCCAAAAAATCACTCGAACAGTTAGAAAAAGCTCTGCGCTCTATTGCCGATCAGTACCATTTGGATATTGTCGCACCCGATTTTAGAAAAAATGGCGGTACACAAGAGCAGTTTGCACTTGCGAAAGAGGCAATGCTCTATCACCAAGATTACTGCGGGTGTATTTTTGCGCTTAGCGTACAAAGAGAGCAACAAAACAGGTGGGCAGATGAGCTGAGCACGCCATTAAAACCTCAAATAATGCCTTCTTCCATTGAAGAGCGAATAGAACTCTACACCAAGGTGATGGCATGTGAAGCCAAAGAGACTCCTTTTAAGTTGGTGCGTGAAAAGTTTTTAAACTACAGGCTACTTCGTGCATGGGTTAAAAATAGTCAAAAAGAGATCATTCCGAGTTATATTTTATTCTATTCTGTATGTAAAAAAGAGTTTGTGAAAGCAAAAGTGGAGACTATAACCCAAGGAATAGGATTTTTGAACAAAGAAGAGGCACGTTTTATTTCCCTTGAAACGTTTAATGCTCTATCCAATACGCATTATGCTACTGTAAAAGAGCTTTTACAAAACCCTCCAACCATTGAGGTAGAAATGGCTGTTCGAAACAACATTATGAAGTCTCCATTCGCCTCATTAACACCTCTTATTGTACTGGATGAGGTAAAATTGGAGTCGTATGAACTCTTCATTCAAAGTAAAACATACCATGACATTAGAGAAAATTTAGTATTAATTAGCTAAAATATTAGAATTTTGTTAGAAGGTTTCAAAGATGTTAATTGATGTTGTAGAGATTCAAAAAATACTTCCCCATCGCTTTCCTTTTCTACTTGTTGATAGAATAACAGGGCTTGTTCCAGGTGAGTCTATCGAAGGGTTTAAAAATATTACGATTGGTGAGCAGATTTTTCAAGGACACTTTCCAGATCATCCAATTTACCCTGGCGTTATGATTATTGAGGGTATGGCCCAAGCAGGTGGCGTACTTGCGTTTAAAAGCATGGATGAAGAGAAGCAAGAAGATACGAAAGAAAAAGTAGTCTATTTTATGAGTATCGACAATGCTAAATTTAGAAGTCCTGTAAAACCAGGAGATCAGTTGGTTTATAAACTGAGTGTGCTAAAACACAGAGGTAATATCTGGGTTTTAGATGCAAAAGCTTTTGTTGATGACAAATTGGTCGCAGAAGCCGAACTTAAAGCTATGATCGTGGACAAATAACATGCCAAATATTCACCCAACCGCCATTGTTGAAGAGGGAGCGAGTTTAGCAGACGATGTAAAAATCGGCGCTTATGCGTTTGTATCTAAAGATACCACACTCAAAAGTGGTGTTGAGGTGATGCAAGGAGCACAAATTTATGGAGTAACCAAAGTAGGGGAAGATACAAAGATTTGTCCTTATGCGGTTATTGGTATGCCTCCACAAGATACAGGTTATAAGCCTGAAGATGATGTGCATGTTGAGATAGGTCACAATGTGATGATCCGTGAATTTGTAACGATTAACGCAGGAACTAAAAAAGGTGGCGGTGTTACGAGAATTGGCAATAACTGTTTTATTATGATCTATTGCCATATTGCGCATGATTGTCAAGTGGGCAATAATGTCATTATGGCAAATAACGCGACCTTAGCAGGTCACGTTCACGTAGGCTCTTTTTCCGTGATTGGTGGTATGACACCAATTCATCAGTTTGTCCATATTGGAGAAGGCGTGATGATTGGTGGAGCGAGTGCTGTGAGCCAAGATATTCCTGATTTTTGTTTAGCAGAGGGAAATCGTGCCGTTGTTCGAGGACTAAATAGTGTTGGATTAAAGCGTCGTTTTGAAAGAGCTGATATTACGGCTATCCAAAGTGCGTATAAGTTGCTTTTTAGAAGTGAAAATCCTATCAAAGAGACAGCCGCTAAATTGTTAGAGAGTGAAACAAACGAGAAAGTATTGCAAATGTGCAATTTTATTATGGAATCCACACGAGGCATTCCATATGAGAGGAAAAATAATGGTCAATAGAGAGTGTAGTTTTTGTGGCACAAAAGAGAGTAGTGACACGAGGTTAATCGCAGGAGACGATGTTTTTATCTGCGAACATTGTGTTATCTCTGCCCATAAAATCTTTTTTGGAGAAATCCCAGAGCCTTCAGTGAGTAGCAGTGAAGAAGCTTTCGATCAAGAGCTTTTAGCTCCAAAAGAGTTAAAAAAAGTCCTCGATGATTTTGTCATCGGACAAGACCAAGCTAAAAAGATCTTTTCAGTCGGTGTGTATAATCACTATAAACGAATTTTCAAACAAAGTACTATTGCCGACGATACTGAAATTTCTAAATCAAACATTTTACTCATTGGACCAACAGGTAGCGGTAAAACATTGATGGCACAGACTTTGGCGCGCTTTTTAGATGTGCCTATTGCCATTTCGGATGCGACCAGCTTAACTGAAGCGGGTTATGTGGGGGAGGATGTTGAAAACATTCTTACCAAGCTTCTTCAATGCGCCAATGGTGATATTAAAAAAGCAGAACAGGGTATTGTTTTTATTGATGAGATCGATAAAATTGCTCGCATGAGTGAAAACCGCTCTATCACCAGAGATGTTTCAGGTGAAGGTGTTCAACAAGCACTGCTTAAAATCATTGAAGGAAGTGTGGTGAATATCCCACCAAAAGGTGGACGTAAACATCCTAATCAAGATTTTATTCAAATCGATACAACCAACATCTTATTTGTATGTGCTGGCGCATTTGATGGTTTAGAAGAGATTATCAAGCGACGTATTGGTAAAAATGTACTTGGTTTCGAGCAAGAAAAACGTACCAAAAGCCAAGATGAAGGGCTTTTTGATTTGGTAGAGCCTGATGATTTAGTGCATTATGGTTTGATTCCAGAGCTTATCGGCCGTTTACATGTAACAGCAAAACTCTCACCAATTACACAAGAAGATATGGTGCGTATTTTGACAGAGCCAAAAAATGCCATTTATAAACAGTATAAAAAACTCTTTGCGATTGATAATGTTGAGCTTTCTTTTGAGAAAGAAGCCCTTGATTCTGTAGCGGAACTTGCAATTAAGCGTAAAACAGGAGCACGTGGACTTAGAAGTATCATGGAAGACATTATGGTCGACGTCATGTATGAACTTCCAGAATTAGATGGGTACGAAGTGATGATTACCAAGGATGTGGTTACAAAAGGCGAAAAACCGCTTTATATCAAAAAAGATAAAAAAAGTGCGTAAAAAAGGATTAATGAAATGATTTTGGACAAGATAATAGGATTTTTCTCAAGTGATATGAGTATCGACCTAGGAACTGCTAATACATTGGTATTGGTTAAAGGTAAAGGTATTATTATCAATGAGCCTTCCGTTGTCGCTGTACAACGCAACCGCTATGGTAAACAAAATATCTTAGCAGTTGGTAAAGAGGCAAAAAACATGGTAGGTAAAACACCAGGTGATATTGAAGCGATCCGCCCAATGCGTGATGGTGTTATTGCCGATTTTGATATGACAGAAAAGATGATTCGTTACTTCATTGAAAAAGCACACCGAAGAAAAAGCTTTTTACGTCCACGTATTATCATCTGTGTACCGTATGGTTTGACGCAAGTTGAGCGTAAAGCCGTACGTGAATCAGCCATGAGTGCAGGTGCACGTGAAGTTTTCTTGATCGAAGAGCCTATGGCAGCAGCGATTGGTGCAGGACTTCCTGTACGTGAACCACAAGGAAGCTTGGTGGTTGATATCGGTGGTGGTACGACAGAGATTGGTGTTGTATCCCTAGGTGGTTTGGTTATCAGTAAATCCATTCGTGTTGCGGGTGATAAGATTGATATGGCGATTGTGGATTATGTTAAGAAAAAATACAACCTATTGATCGGTGAGAGAACCGGCGAAGAGATTAAAATCGCTATTGGTACGGCTGTTCCTATGGATGAACCTATCTCTATGATGGTTAAAGGAAGGGATCAAGTGAGTGGCTTACTGAGTCGTATTGAACTCACAAGTGAAGATGTTAGAGATGCGATTAAAGAGCCTTTGAAAGAGATTGCTGACGCACTTAAAGATGTCCTTGAAGTTATGCCTCCTGATCTTGCGGGTGACATTGTCGAAAACGGTATTGTTCTCACAGGTGGTGGAGCATTGATTCGTGGATTTGATAAATACCTCTCCGACATCGTTAAGTTACCTGTTTTTGTTGCGGATGAGCCTTTGCTTGCTGTTGCAAAAGGTACAGGTAAAGCACTCGAAGAGATCGAACTTTTACAACAATTGTCGAATGAGTAAAATTAAAATTATTATTTTGCTAAGCATCTTTGTGTTTGTATCGTTTCGGTACAGCACAGAGGCGAGGCATATCATAGGTGGCATCAATACTAAAATTCTTGCCTCCTATGTTGATATGAAGATGCGTATTCAAGATAAAATTGATGAGCATCTCTCTCAACAAGAAGAGATTCAACGTTTACGTACAGAGAATCAAACATTACAAAAATCAGCCGTTCTTTCCATTGCGTTTGCCAGTAAGCTCAGTGATATGCTTAAAGAACACAATAGCACAGGGTATCACCCTAGTGTTACTATGGTTGAGTCGATTGGATATACCAATCTTAATGATTATGGCAAAGTCTGGTTGAAGTTTGATGAGTTTAACCAAAGTAAGATTTACGGTTTATTGCAACAAGGGTATGCCGCAGGTATTGTTGTCTCAAATGATGGTCATCCTCAAGGCTTGCTTCTCAGTGATCCCAAAGCTATTTTTGCTGTTTATGTCGGTAACCAAAAGATGCAAGGTGTTGCCCAAGGCAATCGCAAAGAAGTGTTGGTGAAGTATATTTCTCAATGGCTCCAACCGCAAGTGGGTGATGAAGTCATTACAAGTGGACTCGATGGAATATTTTTTGAAGGTATTAAGGTAGGGGTTGTAACCGAAGTGATCGAAGAAGAATCTTCCAAAACGGTTGTTGTGAAGCCTTATTCTACATCTCACGTACCAGCTTATATGCATGTCATTATGCAAAACTAGTCTTGAACCCAGAGCCTCCTAAGAGGTATTGGGTTGAATACTACACGTAGATTAAAGGAAAGAGATGCCAAAACGTCAAGATATTAAAACCATACTATTAATCGGATCAGGTCCTATTGTTATCGGACAGGCATGTGAGTTTGACTATTCAGGAACCCAAGCGGCAAAAACTTTGAAAGAGCTCGGATACAGAGTGGTACTTGTCAACTCCAATCCAGCAACCATTATGACAGACCCTGAATTTGCAGATCGCACGTATATTGAACCGATTACACCTGAAGTGATTGCACGTATTATTGAAAAAGAGGGCGTTGATGCCGTTCTTCCGACCATGGGTGGACAAACAGCCCTCAATGTTGCTATGACGATGCACGAACAAGGAATGCTAGAAGGCATTATCTTTTTAGGCGCCAACCCCGAAGCGATTAAAAAAGGTGAAGACAGACAAGCCTTTAAAGAGGCGATGATTAAAATTGGTATGGATTTACCTATTAGTGCTTATGCCTATAATTTAGAAGAAGCGTATGCAGCAGCTGAGAAAATTGGTTTTCCTCTCATTATCCGTGCTTCTTACACCCTAGCAGGTGGTGGTAGTGGTGTTGCGTATAACATCGATGAATTTAAAGAACTTGCGATGGCTGGAATTGATGCCAGTCCTATTAATGAGATTTTGATTGAAGAGTCACTGCTTGGATGGAAAGAGTATGAGATGGAAGTTATCCGTGATCATGCCGATAACTGCATTATCGTCTGTTCTATCGAAAACTTTGACCCAATGGGTGTTCATACAGGGGATTCCATTACAATCGCTCCAGCACTGACTTTGACCGATAAAGAGTACCAACGTATGCGTAACGCTTCGTTTGCGATTCTTCGTGAAATTGGCGTGGATACAGGAGGAAGTAACGTTCAATTCTCAATCTGTCCAACAACAGGTAGAATGACAGTTATCGAAATGAACCCACGTGTTAGTCGTAGTTCTGCCCTTGCTTCTAAAGCGACAGGCTATCCTATCGCCAAAGTAGCGACTCTTTTAGCAGTTGGTTTTACACTGGATGAGATTAAAAACGACATCACAGGCACGGCGGCAAGTTTTGAGCCCGTTATTGACTACATCGTCACTAAAATTCCTCGTTTTACGTTTGAAAAATTCCCATTAGCAGATTCAACACTGACCACTTCGATGAAAAGTGTGGGTGAAGTTATGGCGATTGGTCGTACTTTTAAAGAGTCTTTCCAAAAAGCACTCTGCTCACTTGAAACCAATTTAAGTGGATTTGAAAGCCTAAAAGTGGATGAAGATAAACTCAAAAATGAGATTCGAAGACCAAACTGCGATAGAGCGCTTTATGTGGGCGAAGCATTCCGTAGAGGTTATAGTGTAGAAGATGTTTTTGCGCTCAGTAAAATTGATCCATGGTTTTTAAATCAAATTAAAGAGATTATTGATTTTGAGAAAAAGATTGATATGTTTATCCTAAATGATGAGAAACTCTTGCGTCAAGCTAAAACAATGGGCTTCTCTGACAAGATGATTGCGAAGCTTATCAACAAAGAAGACAATTTAGAGCTTACAACCAATGATATTTACTTTGCACGTAACAAATTGAACATTGATTTTGAGTATAACGAAGTTGACACATGTGCAGCGGAATTTAAAGCGCTTACACCGTATCTTTACTCAACAACCAATGTGACCAAACTTCCTGCAACTGCAAAAGTTGACGATAAACAGAAAAAAGTGATGATCATCGGTGGTGGACCAAACAGAATTGGTCAAGGTATCGAGTTTGATTACTGTTGTGTACACGCAGCATACGCGCTAAATGACATGGGTGTTAAAACCATTATGTATAACTGTAATCCAGAAACTGTTTCGACCGACTATGACACCAGTGATATTCTGTATTTTGAACCGATTGATTTTGAACATGTCAGAAGCGTTGTTGAAAAAGAGCAACCAGATGGTATTATCGTTCATTTTGGTGGACAAACTCCACTTAAATTAGCGAAGCGTTTGACGGTTATCGGAGCAAAAATCATCGGTACAACAGCGCGCGTGATCGACATGGCGGAAGATAGAGAGAAGTTTTCAAAATTTATTACAGAAAACAACATCAAACAGCCTAACAATGCAACTGCAACGAGTGAAGAAGAGGCGATTGAGAAAGCAAAAGAGATCGGTTATCCTGTTCTTGTTCGTCCAAGCTATGTTCTGGGTGGACGTGCAATGCGTATCGTTTACAATGAGAGTGAACTTAGAACGTATATGAATGAAGCGGTAAGCGTAAGCCATAACTCGCCAGTTCTTATCGATCAGTTCCTTGATCGTGCGATCGAAGTCGACGTTGATGCGATCTGTGATGGTAAAGAGGTGTATATCGGTGGTATTATGCAACACATCGAAGAAGCGGGTATTCACAGTGGTGATAGCGCATGTTCATTGCCTTCTATCAGCCTCAGCGATGAGATTCTTACCAAAATAGAATCCCAAACCAAACAAATTGCCCTTAACCTTGGCGTTGTTGGTTTGATGAATATTCAATATGCCATCTACCAAGACGATGTTTATATGATCGAAGTCAATCCACGTGCGAGTCGTACGGTTCCATTTGTGAGTAAAGCGACAGGTATGCCGATGGCGAAAATCGCAACACGTGTTATGTTCCAAGGAAACCTCAGAGAAGCGCTTGCTTTCTATGATAAATTTGACGTTGTTCGTGAGGGTAATGGCATTTTAAAACCTAAGAAATTTGACCACGTTGCGGTTAAAGAAGCGGTCTTCCCGTTCAACAAACTTCAAGGTGCAGACCTTATCTTAGGACCTGAGATGAAATCAACAGGCGAAGTTATGGGTATCAGTAAAAACTTCCCAGCGTCATTTGCTAAAAGTCAAATTGCTTCAGCGAACGTACTTCCAAAAAGTGGCTCGGTCTTTATCTCATTAGTGGATATCGACAAATCATTTGCGAAAGAGATCGGGACAAAATTTGAAGCTTTAGGCTTTAAAGTCGTCGCAACAGGTGGCACACACAAAGCCCTTCAAGACGCAGGCGTGAATGCAGAGTTTGTGTATAAAATCTCTGAAGGCAGACCAAACATCGAAGATAAACTCAAAAATGGAGATATTGCTTTAGTGATTAACACCAGCGATGCCAAATCAAGCAAAGACGATGCGAAGAAAATTCGCCAAGCGGTGCTTCGCTTTAAAATCCCATACTTTACCACTGTTGCAGCAGCAGCAGCGGCGACTACAGCGATAGAATACATTCAAGACAAAAGTGCGCTTGAGCCACGTGCTTTACAAGACTATCTAAACTAAATTCCATGAACCCCGACCTTGTTTATCTAGCCCAAACAGAGACAACGGCGGGGTTCATCTCCCAAAATGCAGATGCACTTTCTCGCATAAAAAACCGCCCTCAAGGTAAATCGTTTCTCATAAGCGTTGATTCACTCGCCACGCTTCGCTCTTTTACCCGAGTTGCAAAAGCATATAAAAATCGTGTGAGAAGAGCCTCCAAAACAACCTTTGCCTACCAGTGCGGTCTAGCCATTCGCGTGGTTAAAGATGAAGCACATTTACAGTTTTTGAAAAAGCTCAAATGGAGTTACTCAACTTCGTCCAATCCTAGTGGAAAGGGTTTTAATGAAGCATTTGCTGAGGAGAAAGCCGATGTCATTGTTTATACTCAAAAAGGTTTTTTTGAAGATAAACCTTCATCCATTTATAAACTTGGAAAAGTAAAAATGAGGAAATTACGCTAATGAATCTCAAGAAACTTACAAATGCGGAAGAGTATTTTTTAGAGCTTTATCCTGAGGGGTTTAAAGATGTGGGGCTTTTGCCCATCATCAAAAGACACAATACCGCTAAAATAGGCGAGCAAGTGCGTGAAATGTTTGCCAAAGAGAACTTCACACAGCCCGACATCATCTGCGAAAACTTCGCCAAAATTGTCTCAAAATCGACCCTTATCTCACTCTTTGAAAAACCAAAAGTACGAGATATGGTCAAAGCGATGCGCATGGAGCGAAAAGATATGCTTAGCATTGGTCTGTATGAAATGCTGTATGGCGATCAAAAAGAGGGATTCGAGACGTTGGTAGAGGTACTCTCTTTTTATAGTTTGGCAAAATGGTCTATCGTAACGCTTATACCCTATTATTTTTACCGAGATAAAGAGTTTTTTATCAAGCCTACAACTACTAAAAATATTCTCTCTTTTTTTGAGATAGAAGGTTTAGTCTACAAGTCAAAACCGAGCTATGAATTTTACAAAGCCTATAAAAAAGTTTTAGAAGGGATGAAAGTCAAAACCAGTCAAAAAATAAGCCATGATGATAATGCCGCATTTACAGGCTTTTTGATGATCGCGATGGAAGAGTAGTTAATATTTTAATAAACAGATATTTTTAAGTGCATTTGAATCTTGAATTATGAACCAATTGATCGAACCAAAAGTATTATAAAAAATGAGGTGAGCTTAGAAAGTATTACTACCCAAATACTATCAACAAGGTTAGCATCAGTTACTTTCATTAACAAATAAATAAAAGTGCAAAGTCCAAGTATCCAACCAACTGTTGGTATCAAAGAAACAACTGAAACAATAAAAACTATCATTAAAATAGATTTGAGCTCGGCTTGCACAAATGCAAATTTTGTTGCAATGTATATGCAAATAAATGTCATGAATATATCGAATATAAAAATTAAACTAGATTCTCCCATTTGTATTCCTTATAAATATTTTACATGTAAACCCTACATCTTCCCCGTAATCCTCCGAATCGCAAGCGAAGCAAGCGTCAAACCAAACGAAGCGGTGACACACATCAAACTCCCCATCTCTTTACAAATTGGTTTTTCATCCGAAAAGACGGTTAAAAATGTGCCTTGAAAACCTGTCTTTTTAAGCCCATCTCTAAAGCCCTTTGCCAGCATATCGCCATACGTGTCCCAAATGGGGGCATAGCGTATTTTAGTAGGGTCTATTTTTTTTGCCCCACCTGCAGAACTAAGCAGCTTTGCGTGGGCTTTGTGTGCCACAGCGATTTTAGCTTCCATGTCATCGATGGCGTCAATGACGATGTCATAGGGTTCAAAGTCAAAGTTATCAACCCATTCAGGGGTTACTTTTGCTTCGATGGGCGTGACACCTTTGTAAAGGCTTGCCATGTGTAAGACTTTGACTTCGCCGACAGCTTCACTCCCTAGTTGCCTGTTTTGATTGGTGACATCGTAGCGGTCAAAATCAACGATGGTGATGTCACTGATGCCTGTGCGATACATGGCATCCAAACAGGGGCTCCCAACTCCGCCAATGCCCAAAAGAAGGACTTTTGCCTTTTGGAGTTTTTCAAAGTCTTCACCAAAAACGCGTCTTACGCGAGAGTATCGATCTTCCATTTATTTTATCCACTCTTTTAATGTTTCAAGTTCGTCGTGTGCGGTCATGTCGAGTTTGATAGGTGTGATAGAGATGTAGCCTTCATCGATAGCACTGAGGTCACAGTCGGCTTTTTCACTTTTCTTCCACTCGAGGGTATGCACTCCAAGCCAGTAGTACTCTTCCCCTCGTGGGTTGCGATGCAAATGTGCGTCGTTACCGTACATACGATGTCCTGCACGGGTAATTTTGTAGCCTTTGCATTCATCAGGGTTGAGTGGAGGAATATTGACATTTAAAAAACGACGTTCACCAAGGGGGAATGTTCCTTCTAAAATGCGTTTAGCCAGATCATACACCGTTTGCTCTGCTAGATCATACCCGTGGGTGAGTTCGATGTTTTGAGGACCACCCGTATAGACTTGTGAAATGGCAATGGCAGGAACACCATGAAGGGCTGCTTCCATCGCCGCACTCGCTGTGCCACTGTAGGTGATGTCTTCGCCTAAATTAGAGCCTTTGTTGATGCCACTAACCACTAAATCAGGCTTGCTATCGCCCTCAAATAGGGCATTGAGTGAAAGATAAATACAATCGGTGGGTGTGCCATCATCGAGTTTGAAGAAATCGTCTTCAATCGCAACAAAACGAAGTGGGCGCGTGAGTGTCAAAGAGTGTCCGCAGGCAGATTTTTCAGAGGTAGGTGCTACAATAGTTACATGCCCTAAAGGGCGAAGTGCTCGAGCAAGGGCGTGAAGCCCCTTACTTTCAAAGCCATCATCATTGGTGATTAAAATACGTTTCATGGTAAGGTTGCCTACTTTTTAGTTTATTATATCGAAACACACTGACATTTTTAAGAGATTTTTATATAGACTTCGTTTATTAACTTGTGAGGAAAATCATTGAAATTACTTGTTTCCGCCCTAGAACCATCCGCCAATTTGCACTTAGAACCTATTTTAAATGCGCTAGAGCAGTGTGAAATTTATGGCATTTTTGATGAGCGTTTTGGAAAACCTTTGATGCCCAGTCGTGCTTTTTCGATTATGGGATTTTTAGATGCATTACCTAAAATTCGTAAAGCCAAAAAGGCAATTAAAATAATGGCACGGATGAGTTTTTTTGTCGATAAAGTTTTATTGATCGATTCTCCAGCGTTTAATATCCCCTTGGCAAAAGCGATCAAGACCATTAACCCGAATGTTGAAATTGTCTATTATATCTTACCGCAAGTGTGGGCATGGAAACCAAAACGTGTAGCAAAAGTAGAAAAGTATTGCGATGTATTGGCTTCTATACTACCTTTTGAGCAAAACTTTTATACTAAAGCAACCTATGTAGGACATCCACTTTTAGATGAGATACCTCTTTTTAAACTCAGAGCGGATGAAACGGGTGTGATAGCTTTTTTACCAGGAAGTCGCAAAAGTGAAATTAGAAGTCTTCTGCCGATTTACAAAGAGCTTGCTTCCAAGATAGAAGCTAAAGAAAAGCTTTTGGTTATCCCTTCACATTATAATTATCGTGAAATTGCGGAGATTTATGGCGATATACATGACTTTAAAATCTGTCGAGATACCTATGAAGCGTTTGAAAAAAGTGAATTTGCCTTTGTCTGTTCAGGAACAGCCACGCTTGAAGCTGCACTTGTGGGAGTGCCTTTTGTACTGGCATATAAAGCAAAAGCGATTGATTATTGGATTGCAAGGCAGTTTGTGAAACTGAAACATGTAGGTCTTGCCAATCTTCTGTTTGATTTTGAAAAGATGGAGCCTTTGCATCAAGAGTTTTTACAAGAAGAAGTAACGGTTGATAATTTACTTCAAGCCTATGAAACGATGGATAAAGAGGCATTCTTTAACCATGCCAAAAAACTTCGCTCTTTGCTAGGACACGGTAGTCAAGAGGCAATGATAAGCATAATGAAGGTATAATTGAAGTTCTTACTAAATTGTAAGAACTTTCTGCCTCAAAGGAGGCAAGCTTTAGCGTCATAGCGGCTAGCGTAGGCTTTTAGGCTTTGCCTAAAACCGTTAGTAAGAATTTAAAGATAGAAGAATAAGGAGATAACCATGAGCAATCAAAAAGAACCAATGACCGAATATGGTTACAAAAAATTAACACATGAATTAAGCGATTTGAAAAAAAGACAACGTCCTGAAACGGTTATTGAACTTGATATTGCGCGTAGTCATGGAGACTTGAAAGAAAATGCAGAATACCATGCTGCTAAAGAGCGTTTAGCGTTTATTGATGGGCGTATTGGAGAATTGAGCGATATCGTTTCACGTGCACACGTTATTGACCCTAGCTCTTACGAGCACGATAAAGTACGTTTCGGTTCAACTATTATGCTTGAAAATTTAGAAACAAATGAAGAGGTGACCTATACCATTGTAGGAAGTACCGAGAGCAATCCTGATCGTGGGCTTATCTCCTACTACTCACCGTTGTCAAAACAGCTGATGGGACATGGAGAAGGCGAAGAAGTGACCATAAAACTTCCATCAGGTTCACAAGCGTATGAGATACTAGAAGTCGCATACCATGAGATCAATTTCGAGGGATAAATCATGTCAAAAATAGATGTAGCCATTATTGGCGCAAGCGGATATACAGGCTTAGAACTGATAAAAATTTTGATCAATCATCCGCATTTTAACATTACGTATATCGCAACCACAGAAGGTGGTGTAAAAGCAACAGAGCTTCATCCAAGTTTAGCGAGTGTGTTTGAACAAGATGTTTTAAAAGCCGATGCAAACGAAGTAGCAAAATATGCCAAACTCGCTTTTTTAGCACTTCCTCACAAAGCAGCGATGGGTTTTACAAAAGAGCTTTTGGCTCTCAATGTCAAAGTCGTTGATCTCTCAGCGGATTATCGTTTGGAACTTGAAGCATATGAAAAGCACTACTGTGAGCATGAAGATAAAGAAAATCTCAAAGAGGCTATTTATGGGCTTCCTGAGATTAACCGTAAAAAGATTCAAACAGCGCGTTTGATTGCAAATCCTGGATGTTACCCAACCGCTTCCATTTTAGGCATTTTGCCATTTTTGAGTTATCTCAATCATGAAGCGCCTATTTTTATCGATGCGAAAAGTGGTGTATCAGGGGCTGGTAAAAAACCAACTCAGACAGCGCATTTTGTGACCATCAATGAAAATATTTTTGCGTACAATCCGCTGAAACACCGCCATGAGCCAGAAATCGCTGAAAAACTACGCCTTGTAAGTGGACACGCTTTTGAGGTCAATTTTGTGCCTCATTTACTCCCTGTCAGTCGTGGTATGTTAGTGAGTTCTTATTTGCAAACCAATGAAGTGATTGACGCCAAAGCCGTTCTTCAGTCTTTTTATAAAAACGAGCATTTTGTGCGTATCCGCGAAGTGCCTGTGGACATCAAGTCAACGGCTGGGACAAACTTTTGCGATATTTTTGTGAGCCAAAAAGGTAAGTCTATTTTTGTCTCATCATCTATCGACAACCTGTTGCGTGGCGCATCTTCCCAAGCAGTGGTCAATGCCAACCTTATGTGTGGTTTTGAAGAAACCGCTGGAATTCCTGTTATTGCCTATGTCCCCTAAACTGATTATCAAAGAGGGAGCCTTATTTATCGCTGATGCGCATGATAGCAGTGAGCGGGCTTTCTTCTTCGATTTTTTAGTTCATGTAAACCAAAACCCTCCGCCTCAACTTTTCCTTATGGGCGATATGTTCGATCTTTTAGTTGGCAGTGTCCACTATGGAGTTCAAAAATACCAGTGTTACATTGACCTAATTGAAGAGATTGGAAAAAAATGTGAAGTTTATTACTTCGAGGGCAATCACGACTTTAATCTCTCAAAACTTTTCAATCATATTGAGGTTATCGCCATAGAAGAACAACCTTTACTCTGTCAACTTCCCAGTGGAAAAAGCTGTCTTTTGTTGCATGGTGACAAATATGGAAGCTTTGTACACCGTTGTTATACGAGTATTATCCGCAATACAAGTGTCCTCAAAGTATTGAATGGCTTAGATGTCCTACTGGATGGAGCTATTTCTAAAAAGATCCAAAATGATCAGTCTAAGAAAAGATTGTGTAAGCAAATAGAAAATTTTGCAACGCTAATGCAACACAAGCTACATTTTTACCCTAAAGTAGATGTTGTTGCAGAGGGGCATTACCATCAAAACGTTGATTTTATGGTATCTGGAGTGCATTATATAAATTTTTCATCTTTTGCGTGCAATCAAAGCTATTTTAGTGTACAATCCTCACCAGAGACAGAATTTGCGCAAAAGCAACTAAGGGGCTGCAATGGCTAAAGAAAGTATTTTAAAAGTAGGCTCCAATGAGATGGAGCTGGTGGACTTCCGTATTTTTAAAAAGGAAGCGAACGGTGTTTATGAGGGAATTTATGGTGTAAACGTTGCTAAAGTGCGTGAAATCATCAAAATTCCTAATCTTACAGAACTTCCAGGTGTTCCTGATTACATCGAGGGAATTTTTGATCTTCGTGGTATCGTTATTCCTGTCGTTAATCTTGCGAAATGGATGAACATCAAGGAACCCGATGATGGATCGATTAAACCTCGTATTATCATTACTGAGTTTAGCGATATTCTCATTGGTTTTGTAGTACACGAAGCAAAACGCATTCGTCGTATCAGCTGGAAAGATATTGAACCAGCATCGTTTGTCGCGGGTATGGGATCACTGGATAAAAGTCAAATTACGGGTGTAACGCGTATTGAAAATGACGATGTTCTTTTGATCTTAGATCTTGAGAGTGTGGTTCAAGCCCTTGGCATTTATCAACCTAAAATGGATATTAACGATGATCAGATTCTCAAAGTAGAAGGTACTGCACTCATTTTAGATGACAGTATGACAGCGCGAAAACTTGTCAGCGATGCACTTAAAAAGATGGGAATGCGCGTGGTCGAGGCAAAAGACGGTATGGAAGGGTTGCAAAGACTCAATGAACTTTATGCGACTTACAGTGATCGTTTAACCGATGAAGTCAAAATTATTATCAGCGATGTCGAGATGCCTCAAATGGATGGATTTCACTTTGCAGCCAATGTAAAAGAGGATGTAAGGTTTAAAAATATTCCGATCGTTTTTAACTCTTCCATTAGCGATCATTTTAGTGAGATCAGAGGCAAAGAGGCGGGCGGTGAAGCCTACTTAACGAAGTTTGATGCAGGAATTTTCTACAAAGAAGTTTCGAAAGTCATCAAATCACACGTGAAAACAGCACAATAGGGGTAGAACGATGGAAGATATTCAAGAAATTTTAGAAGATTTTTTGGTTGAAGCGTTCGAACTTATTGAACAACTTGATCAAAACTTAGTGGAGCTCGAATCCAATCCAGATGATTTGGAACTGCTTAACAGTATCTTTAGGGTAGCACATACGATTAAAGGATCATCATCCTTTTTAAACTTTGATGTTTTAACAGGCTTAACACACCATATGGAAGATGTCTTAAATAAAGCACGCCATGGTGATTTAAAACTAACACCTGAAGTTATGGATGTTGTCTTGGAGTCAATTGATCTTATGAAAAGTTTGCTCCATGCCATTAGAGACAATGGTAATGATACCTCTGTGGGTATAGATATTACCGATATTTGTCGTCGTTTAGACATCATTTCAAATGGTGAAACTGCAAAAAATATTGTAGTAGCCGAAGAAGTGGATGAATCACCCGTTCCTTCAGCTGAAGAAGATGACAATACGGATTATTCAAAACTCAGCGATAAAGAAGTGGAAGACGAAATTGAACGACTTTTGAAAATGCGTAAAGAAGAAGATCGAAAACGTAGAGAAAGCAGTGGTTCTGCAAAAGCAGCAGCTGTTCCTACGCCATCGTTTGAGAGCTTGAAAGATAACCATGATAATGATGGGGATAGTGACGATGAAGCACCAAAAGTTGTAGAACCCGTAACAAGACGTAGTGTTGGAGGCGATACTTCCAATACAGCTCCTGCTAAAAAAGAGTCAGCAAGCACGATGGAACAAACCATTCGCGTTGAGGTTAAGAGACTTGACCACTTGATGAACCTTATTGGTGAGCTAGTTCTTGGTAAAAATAGATTGTTGAAAATCTACGATGACGTTGAAGAGCGTTATGAGGGCGAGAAATTCTTGGAAGAGCTTAACCAAGTGGTTTCATCCATTTCCCTTGTTACTACCGATCTTCAAATTGCGGTTATGAAAACCAGAATGCTCCCTATTGCGAAAGTCTTTAACAAATTCCCAAGAATGGTAAGAGATCTTTCTCGCGAACTTGGCAAGCAGATTGAACTTGAAATTTCAGGTGAAGAGACAGAGCTTGATAAGTCTATTGTTGAAGAGATTGGTGATCCTTTGGTTCACATTATTCGTAACTCATGCGACCATGGTATTGAAGATGGTGCAACAAGACGCGCGAATGGTAAACCCGAAACAGGACTTATCCAGCTTAAAGCATACAATGAAGGCAATCATATTGTTATCGAGATTACCGATGATGGTAAAGGTCTTGATCCTGATTTACTTCGCACCAAAGCGATTGAAAAAGGGATGATTACGGAGCGTGAAGCGGATGCCATGAGTGATAAAGAGGCATTTGCCCTTATCTTTAGACCATCATTATCGACTGCAAAAGTGGTGACTAACGTTTCAGGTCGTGGTGTGGGAATGGACGTTGTTAAAACCAATATCGAAAAACTCAATGGTATCATTGATGTGGATAGCGAAGTAGGTCATGGTACCGTCATTAAACTCAAAATTCCTCTAACGTTAGCGATTATCCAAGCATTGTTAGTTGGAGCGCAAGAAGAGTACTACGCTATTCCATTGGCATCTGTTTTAGAAACCGTTCGCATACCTCTTGATGAGATTTATACGATTGAAGGCAAAAACGTTCTGAGACTTCGTGATGAAGTACTTTCACTCGTGCGTCTTTCAGACATCTTTGGTGTCAAACAGGTCTATGAAGGCGGTGAACATACCTATGTTGTTGTCATCGGCCTTGCAGAGTCTAAATTAGGTGTTGTGGTCGATACGCTGGTTGGACAAGAAGAGATTGTTATTAAATCACTTGGTGATTACCTCCAAGGCATTGAAGGCATTGCAGGAGCGACCATCAGAGGTGATGGACGTGTAACGCTTATCGTTGATGTGGCTGCGCTTATGAATCTTGCTAAAGGCATTACGGTTGACATTCGTGCGAGTGCAGAAGCGGTTGTAAAAACGAAAACAGTCCCAAGTGACTATATTGTTTTAGCGGTTGATGATAGTGCGATGGATCGTAATATCATGAAAAAATCAATGGAACCTATTGGTGTGAAAGTACTCGAGGCAAGCAACGGCCAAGAAGCACTCAATATGCTTAAATCTGCAGAATACAGCATTGATGCTGTGCTCATCGACATTGAGATGCCAAGAATGGACGGTTACACACTAGCGGGTGAGATTCGTAAATACTCTAAGTATAAAAATCTTCCATTGATTGCGGTAACGTCACGTACCTCTAAGTCAGATAGACTCAGAGGCGTTGAATCAGGCATGAGTGAATACATCACCAAACCATACTCTCCAGAATATCTTGAGAGCGTGGTTCGAAAAAATATAAAACTATAAGTGGGGCAGAGCGATGAACGATAAACTCAATCAAATTCTTCAAAAACAGCAACAACAAGTTGACGAGCCACACAAAAAAGAGGATGATATTATTCAGCTTGTTGGATTTATTATAGGGCAAGAAGAGTACGCAGTGCCAATTCTTAGCATCCAAGAGATTATTAAACCAATTGAATACACAAGGGTTCCAAGCGTACCAGATTACATCTTGGGCGTCTTTAACCTAAGAGGAAGTGTTATTCCTTTGATTGATCTAAGACGTAAGTTTAAGATGGATCCTGTGAAAGTGACAGAAGATACACGCTACATTGTGATGAAAGGGAAAGATAATACTGCTGGTTTTGTAATTGATCGTCTTACAGAAGCCATTCGCATTAAAAGCAGTCGTATTGGACCGCCACCTGAAACAATTCATGCTGAAAAAGGGTTGGTGTATGGAATTGGTATGCGAGAAGAAAACATTTTGACTATTCTCAAAGTAGAGCAACTTTTAAAACGCGATTTCTAAATACGCTTTAAGTGCCAAACTTTTTTGGTTTGGCACTTGATATATCAATACTCTAATACTTCAATAAATCTGCCACAAGCTCAAAGTTATTTGCACTCATCATATGAATTTTTGGATGTATTTTTTTTAGCTCTAAAAAGGCATTTAAAGAGAGTTCAAATCCTACTTTTTTCTCTTCTTCTTCACTGATTTTCTTAGCATGTGCAAGTTTATCCATCCAGAGAGCTGGGACATGAATACCTGGAACATGCGCGGCTAAAAATTGTGCTGTACGCAATTTTATAATAGGAAAAAATCCTAAAATAAGCTGTGTTTGACTCTGCTCTTTTCTGAGTTCTTTTTTAGCATCTTTCAAGAGTTCCAAAAGCATAGTGGCATTTTCAACACTGTAAACGGGTTGAGTGATAATACCTACAGCACCATGCTCAATCTTCGTCGCCATCTTTTTCATGAGGTTTTTAGGAGTATTGGCATGTGCATTACAGACCGCAAAGGGATAAATAGGCTTAGGCTGCGTTTTAAACGGTTTTCCTGAGTAGTCAATGCCTGCATTAAAGCATTGGATAATATCTAAAAGAAGCGTACTGTTGCCTTCAAAAACACCTTTAACCGCAGGTTGGTCACTTGCACTCGCTGGATCTCCTGTAAGGCATAAAATCGTTCGCAAATCATACTCATTAGCACCTAAAAGATCTGACTGCAAAGCAACTTTATTGCGGTCTCTCATGCTCATGGTTGCAATAACAGGTTTATCAAATTTGGTTTGCAGTTTGAGTGCACCAAAAAGAGCATTGAATTTAAGACGAGCCAGTGGATTATCGGTTGTACTAAAGCCATCGACTTTAGCATTAAGTCCAAGCGTAGCTATTTTTTCAATGAGAGGCTCAAATGTTGGTTCATGCATTGGCGTGGTTTCGAGTGTTAAAAAGGTATCATGCTTGAGTTTTTCGATAAAAGATTCGATCATTTTTTTTCCATAGAGTGAACTTTCTCGTATTATAACTTAAACGCATAAAAATATGTTAGTTCCTTCTTACAGACATTAAGAGCTACAAAAGATTTAAAAGAGTTTTATTGCCTAAGCAAGATATTGCTATAATGAGATTTTCAATAGCAATAAGGAGCGGCTTAAATGAAGTTGTGTGTATTTGATTTTGACTCAACACTCATGGATGGTGAAACAATCGATTTTTTAGCAAAAGAACATGGGGTTGAAAAAGAAGTTTCAATGATCACTGAAGCTGCTATGCGTGGCGAGCTTGATTTTTTTGAGAGTTTGACAACACGTGTAGGACTTTTAAAAGGAATGAATGCCAGAAAGGCTGAAGAAATTTGCCACGAACTTCCTTTAATGAAAGGTGCGTACGAGGCGATTGCAGGGTTGAAAGCCAATGGATATACCGTTGTTGTTTTCAGCGGTGGTTTTCGTATTGCAACGACACCCGCTAAAGCGATTCTAGGGTTTGATGCTGACTTTGCCAATGTTCTACACGCTAGAGATGGTCACTTAAGTGGTCTTGTGGGTGGCGATATGATGTTTGGTTTTTCCAAAGGTGATATGCTAAGACGTGTACAAAATCTTCTCAATGTCAGTTATGACAATACGATTGCCGTAGGTGATGGCGCGAATGACATCTCTATGTTTGAGTGCGCCGCTAAAAAAGTAGCATTTTGTGCAAAACCAATTTTGAAAAATGCGGCCAATGTTGTGATCGATGAGAAAGATATGCGTAATCTTCTCCAATTTATTTAAAAGAGTGAACTGATGTATAACAATGATTTAAAATTTTCATTATGGTGTGATTTTGTTGAACGTAGTTTTTTAGAAAGTGAGTTTGGTGAGTTAATTAAGAACAATGTTGTCAATGCGGCAACCAGTAACCCATCCATTTTTAAGTCAGCATTTTTAGGTTCATCTGCTTATGCAGAAGATAAAGCAAAGCTTCAAGGCAAATCAGCCAAAGAGATTTATGAAGCACTTGCTATTGGAGATATTCAATTAGCGGCAAAAAAGCTTTTACCTTCCTATGAAAAAGGAGATGATGGTTTTATTAGCATTGAAGTTGATCCCTTTTTATGCGATGATGCTGAAGCGACTGTCGAAGAGGGAAAGCGATTGTTTAAAGCAATTGGCTATCCGAATGTCATGATCAAAGTGCCTGCAACGGAAGAGGGTTTTATCGCCATGGAAGCACTTTTAAGTGAAGGCATTAATGTCAATGCAACATTGATTTTTTCGGATACACAGACGAAAGGATGTTTGGAAGCGTTTGCAAAAGCGAATGAAACGTTAATTCAAAAAGGATTTAAAAAGCTTCCTCAAGCGGTGATTAGTATTTTTGTAAGTCGATTTGATCGAAAGCTTGACGAACAGCTAAAAAAAGTTGATTTTGTGACTTCCCGCGTAGGCATTATGAATGCAATGCGCGCTTATGCATTAATTCAAAATGCACATTTGTCGAATGTTAGAGCACTTTTTGCCAGTACTGGGGTTAAAGGTGATGAACTTAGTCCTGATTATTACATTAAAGAGCTTTTGCTCGAAAATTCCATCAATACCGCACCATTAGGAACGATTAAAGCCTTTATCGCTTCTTCAAAAGAGTGTAAGCCTATTGAGCTGAGATTAGATTGGATTGAAAACTTTTTTTACTCACTCTCTGCTAATGGGGTTGATATGAAAGTGGTGTGTGATGAATTGATGGATGAAGGCTTGAGTGCTTTCAAAGAAGCTTTTGTTGAGATTTTAAACGAACTCAAATAGCAAGGAAGTCTGATGCAAAAAGAGACAGTCAATGTGAGCGAGCTTACTTTTGAGATGACAAAAAAGCTGAGGTTTTATCTCAGCAAACTTGTTGAACATAAAGGAAGTGATTTACATGTAAAAACGGGAACGACTATTCGAGGGCGTATTAACGGTGAAATTGTTTCATTTTCAAAAGAGGTACTCTCCTATCCCGATGGTCTCACCCTTGCAAAAGAGCTTTTAAGAAGTCGATTCCCAGAACTTGTTGAAAAGAAAAATATTGACTTTACTTTCAAACTTAATGACGAATATCGTTTCCGTGTGAATATGTTTTTTCAAGTCGATGGTGTTTCAGCGGTTTTTAGAACGATTCCAATGGTACTTCCAACGATTGAATCATTGCATTTACCTTCCATCATTAATTCACTGTGTGATCTTCCGCGTGGGCTTATCTTGGTCACAGGTCCAACAGGATGTGGTAAAACAACGACATTAGCTTCGATGATTAATCGTATCAATAAAACGCAGAAAAAACATATTATCACCATTGAAGATCCTGTGGAATTCATCTATAAAGATGAGTCGTGTGTTGTCAATCAACGTGCTATTGGTCAAGATGCTATCTCATTTTCGGATGCACTTCGAGCAGCACTTCGTGAAGACCCTGATGTTATTTTAGTGGGTGAGATGAGAGATCTTGAAACAATAGAAACTGCGATGCATGCAGCTGAAACAGGACACTTGGTTCTTTCAACACTCCATACAGTGGATGCCAAAGAGACGGTTGGACGTATTATTGGCATGTTTCCTGGCAGTGAACAAAATCGTATTAAGATGTCTTTGGCTTCTGTTTTGCAAGGTGTTATTGCACAGCGTTTGGTTAAAACAGTGGATAATGGACGTACAGCTGCCGTTGAGATTTTGGTTAAAAACGCACGTATTGAGGCGCTGATTTTAGAAGGTCGTGAGGGAGAAATTCCTGATGCGATTAAAGAGGGTAAAGATGTTTATAAAACCCAAACGTTTGATCAAGCACTTCTAGCACTCTATGCCGAAGGTAGGATTTCGCGTGAAGCTGCTATTCAGACTTCTACCAGTCGCAATGACATTACGATGGCACTCGATTTTTATGATGCGGATAAAAGTCAAAAAGAGACACGTAAAGAAGAGGCTCGTGTCAGTATCAAAGAGCTCAAAGAGATCGATAAAGACATCCTTGGCTTAAAACAATAAACGCTTTATGCAGCTTTTAGGTTCAATTTTGTACAATTATTCCCTTATTTTTTATAAAGGAAAACTATGTTAGAAGGCATCATTAGAGATAGTATCGAAAAAAAGGCTACTAAAGCACTTCGTAGAGATGGATATCTAATTGCAAACATTTACGGTAAGGGTGAAGAAAACATCAATGCTGCATTTAAAGCAAACGAATTCATCAAAGCAGCAAAGAACAAAGAGACTCTTATTTTCCCAGTCAAAGTTGCTGGTAAAGAGTACAATGTTGTGATCCAAGATTACCAAAGAGATCCAGTAAATAGCAACCTTTTACATGTAGATTTACGTATTGCACTTCCAGGTGTTTTATCTAAATATTTGGTTCCAGTTGTTCTTGAAGGTCTTCCAGTCGGTACAAAGAACAAAGGTGTTTTAATCCAATCTAAAAAACGTTTAGCAGTAAAATGTACAGCCGAAAACTTACCAAATAGCTTTGTTATTGATGTAAGTGGTCTTGATGTTGGTGATACTGTTTTGGTACGTGATATCCCAGTTTCAGAAAACGTAAAAATCATGGATGAGACACGTGTTTCTATTGCCGGAGTTATTAAAGCGAAGTAACGCTTAGATGACACTCGTCGTAGGGCTTGGAAATCCAGACTTACAATACAAAAATAATCGACATAATGTCGGTTTTATGGTCATCGATGCACTCATCGATGACCAATCTTCATGCGAAAAAATCACTAAAACCAATTTTAAAGGTGAACTTTTTAAAGTCCCTTCTATGTTACTGCTCAAACCAACGACGTATATGAATCTCTCTGGAGAGAGTGTTCGCGCGGTGGATGATTATTTTAAACCTGATCAAATTATTGTGATTCATGATGATTTAGACCTCCCTTTTGGAACCTTACGTTTCAAAATAGGTGGTGGCCATGGTGGTCATAACGGACTTCGCTCTATTGATGCACATATTGGTGCAGAATACATACGGGTTCGTATCGGTATTGGAAAACCAATCCATAAAAGTGATGTGGCTAAATATGTCCTTTCTGATTTTTCAGTATGCCAAAGAGAGCATTTACAAGAGATAATCAGCCATGTAAAAAAGAGTATCAAAGCGTTGCTCACGAACGAATTAAAAGAAGTTTCGCTACAATACTCCCTTAAACAAACATTGTGTGATGGGGATAAAGTATGAAACTTTTTGAGAAATATATTGTTAAAAATTATCTCAAAAATTTCTTTGTTATTTTTATAGCGCTTGATTTTTTCTATGTCGGTGTTGATCTGCTTACCAACTATAATAATATTCCTGATTCTGCAAACTTGCAGATACTTTATGCCCTTTTTCAAGGAATGAATGCAGTCAATTACGTACTACCACTTTCCATTGTTTTCGGGATGGTGGTGACTTATTTTGGTATGATTAAATCCAATGAACTTATTTCGATGTATGCTTCAAGTATCAGTAAGCGAGCCCTCGTAAGACCCTTTTTTATTACCTCTTTAGGTATTACACTTGTTTATATCGGACTTAACTTTACCGAGTTTGCTTATGCCTATGAGTACAGCTCAAACCTCAAAAAATACAACCGTATTTCAACCAGTTCAGAAGATCTTTTTTTAAAACACAACAATCAATATATCTATTTTAAGAAGCTTGATCCACTGAAACAAGTGGCATATGATGTCACTATTTTTGAGGTAGATAATGTAGATCTTACTAAAGTTATACGAGCTTCTGTAGCATCATTTATTCAAAATCACTGGATATTAGAGAAAGTAAGCATCATTCACAAACCACGTATTACCTCCTTGGATGATGATGGCTACCATACAGAAAGTATTGATAAACTCCAAACCATGGAGAATTTTAAACCTAAGATTATGGACAATGTTTATCAAAGTGAATATACGCTCTCCATCAGTGATGGAATTGATGCATTACGCTTCTTTGATGCGCAAGGTGTTAATACCAGTAAGATCAAAGCAACACTTTTTTATCAGCTCTTTTTTCCTTTTTTCGCGCCATTTTTGATTGTCATTTTGTACTATAAAGCACCTGCAATGGGGCGTTATTTTAATATGGCACTCATAGCTTCTTCGTTCGCTTTTATTACCCTTGTTGTATGGAGTGGGCTTTTCTTACTCAGTCGTTTGGCCGCTAATGGGGTTGTTTTTGCAGAAATTGCGATTTTATTGCCGATCCTCTTTCTACTTTTTATTGCCGCGTATTTTTACTCCAAACACTAAGTTAGCTCGCATTTAATCATTTTTTGTTGAACTTTTTGATAGAATAGAGGATTACTGTTATCTCTAATAAGGTTCAAAATGGCGAAATTCCAAGCTTTAGCACAAAAATATGGTACTCCTTTATACGTTTACGATTTTGATACGATATCCAACAAATTTTCCGCTCTTAAAGAGGTCTTTAAAGCACGCAAGTCGCTGATCTGTTTTGCTGTAAAATCAAACTCCAATCTCTCAATTTTAAAACATATGGCGAGTTTGGGTGCTGGATGTGATTGTGTTTCTATCGGCGAAGTCAAGCGCGCGTTAGTCGCAGGGATTCCTAAGTATAAAATTATTTTCAGTGGTGTGGGTAAAAGGGATGATGAGATTGAAGAAGCACTTCAAAATGATATTTTGATGCTCAATCTTGAAAGCGAAGAAGAGATGAATCGTGTTGAGATGATCGCTCAAAGATTGGGAGTGATCGCACGTATTAGCATTCGCGTTAATCCAAACATCGATCCTAAAACTCATCCGTATATCTCAACAGGACTTCATGAAAATAAGTTTGGTGTTGATTTAGAGAGTGCAAAACGTATGTATATTCATGCTAAGAACAGTACTTCGCTTGATCCTGTGGGGATTCATTTTCATATTGGAAGTCAGATTACTGAAGTTGAGCCATTTAAAGAAGCAGCACTCGTACTTTCTAACCTACTTCGCAATCTTAAAGCACTCAATATTGATATTAAGTTTTTTGACGTGGGTGGTGGTATCGGCATCCAGTACAAAGATGAAACCACAGTGGCTCTTTATGAGTATGCACAGTCTATTTTTGCAGCACTCACGGGTCTTGATGTAACACTTGTATGTGAGCCAGGTCGTTATTTAGTAGGTGACTGCGGTTACTTCTTAACAAAAGTACTTTACGAGAAACATAATGGCTTTAAGCGTTTTGTCATCGTTGATGGGGCAATGAACGATCTGATTCGCCCAAGCCTTTACCACGCGTATCATGCTATTGAGGTAGAAGGTAAAGAGGGAAAAGAGACAACACTGTGCGATGTGGTTGGTCCTATTTGTGAGAGTGGTGATTTTTTTGCAAAAAATATTGAATTACCTGCATGCGAGCATGATGATCTTTTGGTTGTTAAAAGTGCTGGAGCCTATGGGTTTACAATGAGTAGCAACTACAATACTCGTTCACGTGTGGCTGAAGTAGCGTTACAAAATGGTGAAGATCGTTTGATTCGCAGACGTGAGAGCTTTGAAGATGTGATTGCTTTGGAGAAAGAGTACGTATGAGTTATGCAATTGTGCCTACCATCGGCCATATTAAAGGCGAATAATGCAAGATAATATAGAACACTATCGAAAAAAGATTGATCAGATTGATGATCAGATATTAAAACTGCTTAATGAACGTATGGAATTGGTCAAAGAGATTGGTCGGGCTAAGCAAACCACTGGAACGGCCATCTACCGTCCAGAGCGTGAAAAAGAGATTTTGGATCGCCTCAAAAGACTTAATAAAGGAGCTCTCAATAACCAAGCCATTGATGCTATCTTCTTAGAAGTCTTTGCCGTCAGTCGCAATCTTGAGTTTCCAGAGAAAATTGCTTTCATGGGACCAGAAGGAAGCTATACCCACCAAGCAGCGGAGAGTCGCTTTGGTGCTATGGGAAGTTATATTGAAGTCAGCTCCATTGAAGCCGTCTTCCACGTACTTGAAAATGGTGAAGCTAAATACGGTGTGGTTCCTGTCGAAAATAATACCGCAGGAGCTGTAGGTACAACGCTTGATTGTCTTGGTAAGTTTAGCTCAAAGATTGTGGCAGAACTTTATATGGACATTCACCACTCTTTTGCAAGCGTATGCGAAGATATTAAGAAGATCAAACGTATCTATTCACATCCGCAAGGGTACAATCAGTGTCGAAGATTTTTAGAAGAACATATGCTTTTAGGCGTAGAGTTTATCCCAACGAAATCAACGGCAGAAGCTGCAAAAAAAGCAAGTGAAGACCATGAATCGGCAGCAATTTGTTCTCATATTGCTGCTAAATTATCGAACTTGCCTATTCTATTTGGAAAGATTGAAGATAACATGGCGAACCAAACGCGCTTTTTGATTTTGAGTGACTTTAAAAACAAAAAAGGGGTTCATAATAAAACCTCTATTTTGGCAAAAACAGATGATAAACCAGGAGGTCTTGTGGAGTTCTTACAGACCTTCCAAGATCAAAAAGTGAATCTCACGAAGATTGAGTCACGTCCAACAAAAGAAAAGGGTTTTCAATCAATTTTTTATATGGATTTTGAGGGACATATCGATGATGAAAATGTCCAAAAAGTAATTGAAGAGAATAAAGACAGATACGATATTAAATGGCTTGGAAGCTATATTTGCGGAGGATGAGAGATGCAATTTAACGGTGTTTTAGATCAATTGAAAATTTATGAAGCGGGTAAGCCAATCGAGCTTGTGGTCCGTGAGTATGGTATTGAAGCCAAAGATGTTATCAAACTAGCGAGTAATGAAAATCCACGCGGTTGCAGCCCTAAAGTACTTGAGGCGGTACGTGCTGAAGCCACTAAAATGAACCTATACCCTGATGACAGCATGTATGAGCTCAAAGAAGCTTTGGCAAAAAAATATGCTGTAAACGAGGAAAATATTATCATTGGTGCAGGAAGCGATCAAGTGATTTCTTTTGCTGTACATGCTAAAGCCAATGCTAAGACGAAAGTATTGATGGCAGGTGTAACGTTTGCAATGTATGAGATTTACGCACTCCAAACAGGAGCAACCATTCTTAAAACACCAACGGCACAGCACAATCTTAAAGAGATGTTAGAACTGTATAAGGCAAATAAAGACATTTCCGTTATCTTTCTTTGTTTACCAAATAATCCATTGGGTGAGTGTTTAGATACAAAAGATGTGTATGCCTTTTTAGATCAGATAAACCCTGAAACACTGGTTGTCATTGATGGTGCTTATCAAGAGTATGCAAGTTTTAAAGATCCAGCTAAGAAAATTGTTCCAAGTGAAATCATTGCAAAATACCCTAACACACTCTATTCTGGAACCTTCTCAAAAGCGTATGGACTTGGTGGAATGCGTTGTGGTTATGGAATTGCTCAGCCTGAAATTATTAAAGCACTTTTAAAACTTCGAGCACCGTTTAACATTACAAATCTTACGTTAAAAGCAGCGATTGTAGCTTTAAGCGATCAAGCATTTGTGGATGCATCTGTGAAAGAAAATTTTGAAGAGATGAAGGCTTATGAAGCGTTTGCTAAAGAGCTTGGATTTAAAATTATTGAGAGTTATACTAACTTTATTGTTTTAGAATTTGATGTAAGCAAAAACTCGGGTGCAATTGCACAAAAGTTGATGGAAAAGGGTATAATCGTTAGAAATTTAGGATCGTATGGTATGAATGCTATTCGTGTTACGATAGGAACACCTGAGCAAAATGCACGCTTTTTTGAACTCTTTAAAACAATTTACAAGTAAGAGAAAGAGATATGGAGCTTAGAACACTTTTAAATCAAATAGCAACACTTATACAAAACTTGACCTTGCGTCAAAAGATAGTCGCAGCAGTTTCAATTGTTGTTCTTATCGGTTTTTTAGTGTTTCTGACGCTCTACAAAAACTCAACTTCAACCAAAGGAAGTGGGTACAGTGTTTTATTTGAAAACACGACTGCTGGTGATTCTGCACTGATTATTCAGCAACTTGAAAAAGAGAAAGTTCCCTATAAAGTACTTAATGAAGGTACGATTGCAGTTCCAAGTGAGGTAGTACATAAACAGCGTATTTCGATAGCAGCTCTTGGCATTCCTAAAAATAGCAAAGTTGGTTTTGAAATTTTTGATAAAACAGAGTTTGGTGCCACCGATTTTGAACAGAAAATTAAATACATTAGAGCGCTTGAAGGTGAACTTGCCCGCACCATTGAAAGTCTTGGTCCAATTTCAAACGCAAGTGTGCATATTGCTATTCCAAAAGAGACGGTTTTTGCACAAAAACAAGCAGCTCCAACGGCTTCCATTGTTTTAAATATTCGACCGAGTATGAATCTCTCTGTTAAACAGATTTTAGGTATTAAAAACCTTGTTGCGGCTTCTGTTTCTAATCTCCCTGCTGAGAATGTCTCTATTGTTAATCAAGATGGCGAACCTTTAGGGGATGAGCAGAGTAATATTTTCCAAGGCGAACTGGTCAAAAGCCAGATGCGCTACAAAAAAGAGTTTGAACATAACGTAGAACAAAAAATTATCAATGTGTTGGCACCTGTTATTGGTGGGGTCGATAAAGTTAATGCTAAAGTAACGATAGATTTTGATTTTTCACAACAAGATTATGTGAGTGAAACGTACGATCCAAACTCTGTTCCAAGAAGTGAGCAAAGTGTTGAAGAAAAACGTGAAGGAAAAGAACCACAAGATGTGGGTGGTGTACCAGGTGCAATTAGCAATATAGGTCCAGTTCAAGGACTAGAGAGTAATAAAAAAAGTGAAACCTATCAAAAAAGTTCTACCACAACTAACTATGAAATTTCCAAAAAAGTAGTTAATTCTAAAGATGAGTTTGCAAAAATTAAGCGTTTGACGGCAGCTGTTGTCGTAGATGGTGTCTACAAATATGGTGTGGATGCGGATGGTAAGAAAAAGAGTGAGTTAGAGTATTTTGCACTTTCAAAAGAACAGATGGATGCCATTCGTGATGTTGTACGCCAAACAGTCGGCTACAATCAAGTAAGAGGTGATGAAGTTACCGTGAGTAACTTTGAGTTCAAACCACTTTCCAGTGATGGCACACGTGCTCCAACAAAAGATTTGATGGAAAAAGCCTCGAATTATCTAGGACCACTTGTTCCATTGGTCAAATATATTATTGTCGGTATTTTACTCTTCATCTTCTATAAAAAAGTTATTATTCCTTTCAGTCAGAAAATGGTTGAGACGAAATTGGATGATTTTGAAGATGAGATTGAGCCTGTCTCAACCCATGAAGAAGAAGGTGCAGAAGATACGTTAGAGAAATTTAGACAAGCACGTAAAAAAGTTGAAGATCAGTTGGGTATCGGTCAAGACTTTAATGAAGAAGCTCTTAAATACGATGTTTTACTTGAAAAACTCAAACATATCGCAGAGCAAAAAAGTGAAGAGTTTGCTTCTCTTTTACAGTCTATGATTCGTAATGAAGGTGATTACGATAAAAATAGTCCTAAGGATCTTGGATAATGAAACTTACAGAAGAGCAAAAAACCCTCTATAATGAGCTCACGATGGCTGAAAAAGCTGCTATTTTGCTGATTCAGTTGGGAGAAGATGCCACTGCAAACCTTTTTTCACATATGGAGATTGATGTTGTAACAGATATTTCTAAATTTATTGCAACCGCAAAGACGATTGATAAATCGGTTGCGAATGCTGTTTTAGAAGAATTTTATGTTATTTTACAATCAAACCAATATATCCGAAGTGGGGGTATGGAGTATGCCAAAGAGATCTTATACAGAACCTTTGGTGCCGAAGGTGCCCAAAAGATTCTTGATAAGCTCTCTAAGTCTATGGAAAATTCACAGAGTTTTGGTTATCTCTCTCAAATTAAGCCTCAGCAGTTGGGTGATTTTATTATCAACGAGCATCCTCAAACAGTTGCCCTTATTTTAGCGCATATGGATCCTACCAGCGCAGCAGAAACGCTCTCCTTTTTCCCTGACCAATTGCGTAGTGAAGTCACGATTAGAATGGCGAATTTAGGTGAAATTTCACCTTCAGTTGTTAAACGAGTCTCAGCAGTACTTGAAAATAAATTAGAATCATTGACTTCTTATAAGGTTGAAGTGGGCGGTCCTCGTGCTGTTGCAGAAATTCTCAACCGTCTGGGTCAAAAGGCGTCTAAAACTACCATTGCTTATATTGAACAAGCCGATGAAAAACTCGCTTCTGTCATTAAAGATATGATGTTCACCTTTGAAGATATTATGAAGTTAGATGGTAATGCAGTACGTGAAATTCTCAAAGTGGCAGATAAGCGTGATCTGATGGTTGCACTCAAAGGTTCAGCAGAAGATCTAAGGAGAAAGTTTTTTGATAACATGTCTCAACGTGCGCAAGAAGCATTTGTTGAAGAGATGAACTTTTTAGGTGCTGTACGTGTAAAAGATGTTGAAGAGTCACAGAGAAGGATTGTCGAAGAGGTGCAAAAACTTGCAGAACAAGGCATTCTCCAAATTGGTGAAGCGGAAGAGATGATAGGTTAAGATGGTGACAGAAAATATTATTGATAAAGAGAAGGTAGATGACCACTCTGTAAAGCCGTATCGGTTTAAGGTCCTAGGTTCCAATGTATCAGAAGCATCAACACCTTTACATATCAGCGAAGAAGAAAGCATGTATGATGCTGAACCTAAGCTTGTACCTGATGAAATTGTTAACATTGCCCGCATTGAAGAGGGAACGCAAAATCAGTTTATCGAGGAACTTCTTAAAAAGACAGACGAGCTCACTACTAATGTAGTTAAACTTCAAATTCAGATTGAAAAACAAGAACAAGATTTCAATAATCGATTAACAGAAGAGCTTACACGTGAGAGAGAAAATGCCTATTCTCAGGGGTATCAAAAAGCAAAAGAAGAAGCTGAAGAGGCAGTATCGGAGATTAAGTCACGTTATTTAAAATCTATTAGTCATTTGGATACGCTTTACAAAAGTATAGAAGAGCGTTTAGCCAAACTTGAAACGGATATGAGTGTCACTGCTTTTGAGATTGCTAAAGAAGTTATTAAAAAAGAGGTGAGTTTATCGAGCACTCAGATTGCAGCATCCCTTTCTAAAGCATTACTCAAAGAGGTAAAGGATGCGATCAAAATTGAGCTTAGGGTCAACCCCAAAGATTTAGATGCTCTTAAAGAGCTCTATTCTGAGGATGAAAAGATTAAAGTAACGTCTGACGACGCCATTACTTTGGGAGGGGTGGTTATCCTCAGTGATGTGGGAAACCTCGATGGTAATTTGGCGATGCGTTTAGAAAAAGTGAAATATCTATTACAAGAAAACTAAGAAGCACTGGAATACATGAAACAATTACGAGAATGCTCTATTGAAGAATTGAACGAATATTGTGAGCAAATTAGGCAAAAAATTATTCAAACCGTCAGTAAAAATGGAGGTCATCTTAGCAGTAATGTAGGTGCAGTAGAGCTTATTGTAGCGATGCACTACGTTTTTGATGTGAAGAATGATCCTTTTATTTTTGATGTGAGTCATCAAGCTTATACCCATAAACTGTTAACAGATCGTTGGGATCGTTTTGATACCCTCCGAGAACTTGATGGTATTAGTGGCTACACAAGGCCAGATGAGTCACCTTGCGACTACTTTGTTGCAGGACATAGTTCCACTTCTATTTCACTTGCCGTGGGTGCTGCTAAAGCTATAGCGCTTAAAGGTGAGCAGTATAAGCGTGTCCCTGTTGCGCTTATTGGTGATGGCTCTTTAAGTGCAGGTATGGTGTATGAAGCACTTAATGAACTTGGAGATCGCAGATACCCTGTTGTTATCATTCTTAATGACAACAAAATGAGTATTTCTAAGCCTATTGGTGCCATTAGTAAATTTTTATCGAGTGCGATGGCGGGTGATTTTTATCAAAAAATTAAAAAAACAACAGAGCAGATTTTACAGTATTTGCCAGAGAGTGCTACCTATATGGCAAAAAAGTTTGAAGAAAGTTTCAAGCTCATCACTCCTGGTATCTTATTTGAAGAGTTAGGAATTGACTATATTGGACCTATTGATGGGCATGATGTAGAGAGTCTTATCAAAGCACTCCAATCGGCACGAAGCCTCAAAAAACCTGTCATTATTCATGCTCAGACCCTTAAAGGGAAAGGGTATGAGATGGCAGAAGGATACTATGAGAAGTGGCATGGTGTAGGGCCATTTGATGTCGCGAGTGGCGAAGCCATTAAACAAGGTGTGAGTAAGAATGCAACGACTATGTATTCTGAAGCATTAATGACATTAGCAAAGACACATGACAACGTTGTTGGTGTTACAGCAGCAATGCCAAGTGGAACAGGTCTTTCTCCTCTTATTCAAGCTTATCCTAACCGTTTTTGGGATGTGGCAATCGCTGAGCAACATGCTGTTACCTCTATGTGTGCAATGGCAAAAGAGGGTTTTAAACCTTATATCAGTATCTACTCAACTTTTTTACAAAGAGCTTATGATCAAGTGATTCATGATGCTTGTATTATGAATTTGGATGTTGTTTTCGCAATTGATCGTGCGGGGATTGTAGGTGAAGATGGGGAGACACATCAAGGAGCATTTGATATTTCCTATCTAAGTGCTATACCAAATATGACATTAATGGCTCCACGTGATGAGCGAGGAATGCATGCAGCGATTCATTACTCTTATATACACAAAGGTCCACTAGCCATTCGTTATCCTAGAGGAGCTTTTTTAGAATCTGATATTTTTGAATCATTGCCGTTTGAATATGGGAAAGCACAACTTCTTCAAGAAGGTGCAAGCAGTATTCTTCTTTTAGGTTATGGCAGTGGTGTTGGGAAAGCAGTTGCGACCGCAAAATTACTAGCAGAAAAAGGTATTGAGGCAGCCATTGTTGATTTACGATTTGTAAAACCACTGGACGAGCCATTATTGATTTCTTTAGCGCAAGAGTATGATCAGTGGTATGTCTTTAGTGATAGTGCAAAAATAGGGGGCGTAGGCTCGCTATTGATGACTCTTAAAGAAAAACACGCTTTAAATGTAAAGATTAAAACATTTGAATATGAAGATGTTTTTATCACACATGGCGCGACACATCTTATCGAAAAGCGATTAGGGATCGGTTTAGAACAATTAGCGGAAACAATTTTACAAGAACTCTATTAATTAATAAAAAATATTAGTTGATTTTATTTCATATAAATTGATCTAAACTATGGAATCATTCAAAGAAATATTATAGAAAGGGGTTTATTATGAATGATTTCATTAATCTTCTTAAAACCAAAGAGCTTAAAGCAACGCCCCAAAGAATATCTGTTCTCAAAGAGTTAGGTAAAAAGATGCATCCTACCATTGATGATCTTTATGAAGCGCTCAGAAAAGAGAATCCATCGATGTCTTTGGCAACGGTTTATAAAAATCTTGCAACACTGAAAGAAAAAGGTGTGGTTATTGAGGTAAATACTGCTGAGGGAAAAATGCGTTATGATATCTATTCAAAGCCACATATTCACCTGATATGTCATCAATGTGGGGCTATTGAAGATGTTGATTATGACCAAAGTCTGTTTGAATATCAAACAACATTGGAAGCGATGAAAAGTGTTAAAATTGACCGTATGGATGTGATTGCAAGCGTTGAATCATGTTCGATTTGTCAAAAAAAGTAGAAAAAAGAAAGCTAAGAGAGATTTACTCTCTTAGTTAGCTTTGTAGATTAAAGTTTATCGGAGTTATGGGCTAAATAATCTGCAACACCTTCTGTGCTTGCTGTCATACCTTTATCACCTTTTTGCCAACCTGCTGGGCATACTTCACCGTATTCATTTGTAAAGAGCATTGTATCGATCATTCTTAACATCTCATCAATGTTTCTTCCAAGTGGTAAGTCATTGATAACAGCATGTCTTACCGTACCATCTTTATCGATCAAGAATGAGCCACGAAGTGCAATACCCTCTTTGAAAAGTACATCATAATCACGAGAAATTTGTTTGGTAATATCTGCAACCAATGGGAATCTTACTTGACCAATACCACCTTGATTCACTGGGGTATTTTTCCAAGCAAAGTGTGAAAATTGTGAGTCGATAGAGACACCAATCACATTAATGCCACGGTTTTTAAACTCTTCCAATCTCTTATCAAATGCAATGATCTCTGATGGACATACAAATGTAAAATCTAACGGATAAAAGAAAAGAACTGTACCTTTTGAGCCAAAGTTTTCATACAGATTAAAATTATCGACAATTTGATTGTCACCAAGTACTGCTGTTGCAGTAAAATTAGGAGCTTTATTAGTTACTAACATGAGTATCCTTTAATTGAGAATTTTTATTGATACAGAAATTATACAATTAAATATAAAAAACTCTTTTAATCAGTAAGACTAGTTTTATCCAATAAGGTTTAATCCAAATTAGGTTCTAAACTCTCCCAATTTATGGTTGAGGTTCTCAGTCATACGGCTTAGATGTTCAGCGGCTCCTGCGATTTCTTCAACACTACGGCTATTCTCCGTTGAAATTTTATTGATTTCACCTATTTTGGTGATAATAAGTTCTATTTCATTACCCGTTTGAAGATAATTATCAACAGTACTCTCTGTGATTTTTGTAACAGAATCAATAATTTTGAAACTTTCTTGTAAGCGATTTTCAACTTCTTGTGCTGTTGTAGCAAGCTCTTCAACTTTTTTGGAATTAGAACTCATTTGATCGCTCGAATTAACAATAGATTGGACAATGACATTAATAGTAGCGTTAATCTCTATAAGGCTTTTTTGGGTACGTTCAGCCAATTTGCGTACTTCATCGGCAACAACAGCAAAACCACGACCGTGTTCGCCTGCACGTGCCGCTTCAATAGCAGCATTGAGTGCTAAAAGATTGGTTTGATCTGCAATGTCACTAATGACAGTTAAAACGCTTCTGACTTGTTCAGCGTCTACACTTAGTTGATTGAGTCTTTGTGCAAGTTCAATTTCCGTTGCTGAGCTTTTTTGAATTTCTTCAGTTAAAGCAACAACAGCGCTACTTGCTGAGTAGAGTGAACTATTGGCTTTAATCATATCTTCTTTGCTATTTTTTGCTTGATCAATTGAACCTAACATATTATTACGGACTTGATTGGCTTGATGGGTTGTATCAAGAACAATAGTGGTTGATTTTTCAACCAATTTCTCGACTTGCAAAGAGGTGGTGGAAAGCTCATGCGAAATCGAAGAATTTTCGCTAGAAAGTGACTTTGCATTGCAGATTAAGATACGCACTTTTTCAATAAAGTTATTGATTTGCTCGCTGGCTTGTGCAATTTCATCATTACCTCGTATTTGAAGTTTTCGTGTAAGGTCACCATCCCCGCTAGAGAGCTCTTTTGCTTTTTCTATAAGATTATTGAGTGGCTTTGTAATGATTTGATTAATAATAATCCAGATGATGAGCACAATAATAAATGTCATGATTAAAGAGGTAATAATAAGATTGTTTCTAAGCTTATCATTAGCTGCCTGGAAATCTTTTTCATTGGCTTTGGCCACTAAAATCCAATTCCATTTATCAAAAGCTTGAAAACTTACGATCTTAGCTTCACCTTCTTCATTAATATGGAGTAAGCCATTTTTTTGAGAAAGTATTTTTTTATCAAGCTCAGAAGCAATTTTTGCACCATCCATTTTAGGATGCACGTCGTATGATTCACTTTTGGTATTCATAGCATAAAAGTAGCCATTTTCACCAATTTTCATACTATTGATTTGATGCTCTAGCGCTTTAAGACCTTCTGTAAAATTATAACCGATAAATAAAATGCCTAAGATTTTATCGTCTTCGATAATGGGTGCATAAACAGTGATGTAATCTTTGCCAAAAAGCCTTGCACTACCAATATATTGTTTTTTCTTCATAATAGGCTCATATGCAGGGCTGTTTTTGCCTAAAAAAGTTCCCATTGCACGAGTCCCATCTTCTTTTTTAAGTGAAGTAGAAACACGAACAAAGTCATCACCGTTTAAAGCAAAAATAGTAGCAACAGCACCTGTTAGGTCTGTAAAAGCTTCGACTTTCGCGAAATTATTATTGAGTGTATAACCACCTGCTGCGATTAAAGGTGTATCAACACCATTGACTTTGACTTTTTCATTAGGATTTATATGAAAGCTTCCAAAACCAGATTCAAAGATACTGAAAAGTTTTATTGCAGTATCTTCAAGTGCACTGTTATAAACTTTAACTGTCTGCTCTAACCCAGTAATATTTGCATTTATTTTTTGCTCAGTCTCTTGTTGAATGTAACCCGTAAGATAAAAATTGATATAAAAAATAAAAGCAAAAATAGATACAGAAACAATTAGTACTTGTAAAATTGTTACTTTTTTTGCTATAGAATTCATGCATTGTCTCCAAACTAAAATATAATTTAATTATGATATGAAAATATACCTTTTAATAGAGTTAAATAATTTCAAATAGTTTAAATATTTTTGACCTTTTTTGAAAAATGAGAACTGAAGAGATAAAAAAAGATTTGATATATTCAAATGCAAAAAAATAGTTAAGTAAGTTGTTTTCATATGAGCCATTGAATGTTATCCTTTCGATAAAGCGTTTTAAGATGAGATATCATGACCGAAAAGAAGGCTCTATTTAGAATTAACTAAATTAAGCTATTTATTTAGTTTTTAACTAGCAATTTGGTTTTAATATCAATTTTAATTTAGTTTCGATATAGTTTTTTGTTAGTAAAAAATACCGAGTTAAGGAGAAATTATGGCAGTAAAAATTACTGATATTTGTATCGCATGTGGTGCCTGTATCGATGAGTGCCCAGTAGAAGCAATTGTAGATGATAGTGATAACCCAACAGGTGCAGATATCTATTATGTCTATGCTGACAAATGTGTAGAATGTGTTGGTCATCATGATGCTCCAGCATGTGCAGAAGCATGCCCAACTGAAGGATGTATTGTATGGGATGCTCCGTATCCTGGACAACCAAGTCGCGATGAAATCGGCGCAGATATGAGAAAAGGCACAACACCTTGTGCTGAATAATACCTACAAAGAGGGGTGACCCTCTTTGTCTTTAAAACCTAAAAACATTATTTAATTGATATTAAAAAAAAAATCTGCTATACTCCCACGTTCTAATTCCCTACAAAGTTATGAAATTCAATTATATATAGGAGAGGATTGTGGAGAGCACATTATCCATTATTAAGCCAGATGCAGTAGCTAAAAATGTTATTGGTAAAATTGTTGACAGATTTGAATCAAATGGATTAAAAATTGCAGCGATGAAAAAAGTACAACTCAGTCAAGCTGATGCAGAGGCTTTTTATGCAGTTCACGCAAGTAGACCATTTTTTGGTGATCTTGTTAAGTTTATGATTAGTGGTCCAGTGGTGGTTATGGTATTAGAGGGCGAAAATGCTGTTCTTAAAAATCGTGATCTTATGGGAGCAACTAATCCTAAAGAAGCAGCAAAAGGCACTATTAGAGCAGATTTTGCTGATAGTATTGATGCTAACGCTGTTCATGGTAGCGATAGCTTAGAGAATGCAAAAATCGAAATTGATTTCTTTTTTGCAAGAAGAGAAATTCTTTAATACCAATGCAGATTGAATTCAAAAAAATTCCCGCAAATGGGATTCATTTTGAAACATCTTTAAGTGAGATTAGATTTTTCGGAGAAGCTTTAAAAACAAGTAAGACAATGGTAAAATGCACAGGTACTATGGAAGGAAACCTTCCTCTCGTGTGTGACAGATGTGCTGAAAGTTTTATGCTTATGGTGAATGAGAGTGTTGAAGTCTTTGCAAGCGAAGGTCTTTATGAAGATCAAGAAGGTGAAGAACTTTTAAATGTAATAGAATTTTTTGATGGTTCGATTGATATTGATACAATGCTTCAAAGTGAAATCGAAGCTTTCAAAAGCGATTACCACTATTGTGGACAATGTGAACAACTAAAAGGAGAATAAAATGGCTGTACCTAAGAGACGCGTAAGCAAAACCAGAGGCGCGAAAAGAAGAACTCATTATAAAGTAACGCTTCCAATGCCTGTTAAAGATAGTGATGGAACATGGAAAATGCCTCACAGAGTGAACAAAACAACAGGCGAATATAAAAACTAAATGCTAACCATAGCAATTGACGCGATGGGAGGGGACTTCGGTCCCGCTCCGATTGTTGAAGGAACCCTTCATGCGCTAAGAGAACGTAACTTTAAGGCGCTTCTTGTTGGGGACGTAAGCGTTCTCAAATCTTTAACTCCCGATGAATACTTAGATAGAATTTCATTTGTTGAAGCAAATGATATCCTTGATATGCACGAAGCAGCAACGAATGCCCTCAAACGTAAAGAGACATCTATTTATAAAGCAGTGGATCTTGTCAAAGATAAAGTAGCCGATGCTGTTGTTTCCATGGGACACAGTGGTGCTACGATGAGTTTGGCAACACTACGCATAGGAAGACTTAAAGGGGTTTTACGCCCAGCGATCGCTACGATTATGCCAACGGCAATTGCAGGAAAGCTAAGTTTAGTATTAGATGTAGGTGCCAATGTAGATTGTAAAGCAGAGCATTTAGCACAATTTGCCATAATGGGTGAAGCCTATGCTAAAGATGTTTTAAAAATATCTAAACCTAAAGTCGGTCTTCTTTCTAATGGTGAAGAGGAAAGTAAAGGTAATGAAATTACGAAAGAGGCCTTTTTAGCACTCAAAAAACTTGATAGTTTTGTTGGTAATGTAGAAGGTAATAATGTTTTTGATGGTTCTGTGGATGTCATCGTGTGTGATGGTTTTGTAGGTAATATTTTACTTAAAGCCAGCGAAGGTGTTGCAGACTCGATTACCAAAATTATCAAGCAAAATGTAAGACGCTCCCCACTAGCAATAGCTGGAGCTGTATTAATGCGAAAAGTGTTTAAAGTGCTTAAAAAACAAGTGGATTACGCTGAGTACGGTGGCGCACCATTGATTGGTATTAATGGTTGTGCCATTATTGGACATGGTAAAAGTAACTCCAAAGCAGTGAAAAATGCTATCTATCAAGCGATTAATTTTTCAAGCTCAAATATTAATAAAGATATTGAGCAAAAATTAGCGCTCTTAGAGCAATAAAGGACAAATATGTACGCATCGTTAAAATCCATTGGAGGCTATGCCCCTTCTCGTATCCTCAGCAATATTGATCTTGAAAAAATGGTTGAGACTACAGATGAATGGATTGAAAAGCGTACTGGAATTAAAGAGAGACGTATTGCAGGCGACGAAGAGGCTACAAGCGATTTAGGTGTTAAAGCGGCACTGCTTGCTATTGAGCGTGCTGGTATTGCCAAAGAAGAAGTTGATCTTATCATCTGTGCAACACTTTCCCCTGATTATTTGTGTATGCCTTCTACAGCATGTGTTATCGCTGGTAAATTGGGCATTAACGATGTGATGGCATTTGATATTAGTGCTGCATGTAGCGGATTTGTTTATATGCTCTCTATGGCAAAAGCCTTTATTGAATCAGGTGCTAAGAAAAATGTTCTTTTAATTGGGGCAGAAAAAATTAGTAGTCTTGTTGATTATACTGATCGTGGTACCTGTATTCTTTTTGGTGATGGAGCAGGGGCCGCAATTATTGGTGTGACTGAGGATAAAAACGAAGCGATTTTAGATATTCATGCCTCAGCAGATGGTCGTTATGGAGATCTTCTTATTACCCCTGGCTGTGGTTCAAAGTATCCATGCTCACAGGAAACACTTGATAACAAACTCAATTACATCAAAATGCAAGGCAATGATGTTTACAAAGTAGCGGTGAAAACACTGACAAATGATGTCATTGATATTTTAGAGAAGAACAATATAGCTGCTTCACAGATCGATCATTTTATTCCGCATCAAGCGAACCTTAGAATTATTGAAGCCGTTCGGGCAAAGCTTGATTTCCCCATTGAAAAGACTATTCTAACGGTTGCTAAATATGGCAATACCTCAGCTGCTTCTATTCCAATGGCAATCAATGATGCTTATGAAGAAGGACGCATTAAAAAAGGCGATCTAATGCTTTTAGATGCGTTTGGCGGTGGTTTCACTTGGGCTAGTGGACTTGTAAGGTTTGGTGGCAAATAAATAGTCTCTATATTCTATGGTTACATGTAAGCATTTTAAAGCTTACATGTAAAAATTAAAGGATTTTATGCAACGTTGTTGCTTTGCTCATCCACGCTTCAAGCCCACTCCAATCTTCTTCTTCAATCATTCTTTTTGATTTTTCTAACTCTTGTTCAAAGATCTGAATTGAATTCAATACATTAATCTTATTTTGTCTAAAAATATCAGACCACATTTGAGGCGAACTTTTAGCAACACGACTCATATCGCGAAAGCCACCTGCGGCAAGGGCTAGAATACTTTTGGGGTCTTCTTGCCCCATAACACTGTTTGCCAATGCGTAACTGATAACATGTGGCAGATGCGATATAAATGAGGCATGTGCATCATGGGCTTTTGGATCCATAAATACGATTTTCATTCCAATGTGTGAAAAGATCTGAATAGCTCGATTTTTATGTAAATCACCACTACTATCTGTATCACAAAGGACGACTACTTTATCATGATAAAGATTTTGAATAGCAGCACTTGGACCAAACTTTTCAGTACCAGTCATTGGGTGTGCAGCAATAAAATTAGTACGAATATTTTCAGGTACAGAATCAACAATTTCAGCTTTAGTGCTTCCCATATCGATAATTGTAGTGTTAGGTGAGACGTTTTGAAGATCTTGGAGTGCTTTGATAATACCGCCAACAGGGATGGAAAGAAACACAACATCACATGTTTTGATTTCAGCAAAAGAGACAATATCGTGGACAAGTCCCAATTTTAATGCCTCTTCACAGTGGCTTAAGTTATGATCGAAGCCAACAATTTTAGAGACCAATTTTGTATTTTGAAGCGCCAAGCCTAAGGAGCCTCCCATTAAACCTAAACCAACAATACCCACTACCATTAAGAAGCTCCTTCTTTCACACATCTTTGAGTGCCAAAAAATAGCCATTCTATGGGTTTAATAGGCACTTAATTCTAGAGATGGTATTATAGTTCAAAATATCTAAAAATTATATTCTAGGGCTAATCAGTATGAAAAAAGTAACTGCGTTGTCTCTCATTGTCGCAACCTCATTGTATGCGGCACCGTTAAAAAGCCTTCAGTTTGATGGTTTGATCCACCTCTCTCCTGAGATGGCTTCTGAGATGATCGATATGAGAGCCGGTGACTCTGTCGATATGGAAAAGATTGATAAAGCGGTAAAAACGCTTTACAAACAGAATTATTTTGAAGATGTTTGGGTCGAAGAGGTAAGTGAAGGTGCTTTACTTATCCACGTTAAAGAAAAGCCCGTTATTGCAAAAGTCGATTTTTTAGGCATTAGTGAAAATGACAAAGAAGAGATGAATAAGCTTGCAGGCATCAAAAAAGGTGAAGTGTATGATCCTGAGAGAGCGGAACTCTCAAAACTTAAAATTATTAAGTTTTATGAAGATAAAGGTTATTTCGATACCGTTGTTGAAATCAAAACAACTCCTTTAAGTGAAAAACTTTCTATGGCGATCGATTTTGTGATCAATCGTGGTGAAAATGTGGTCATTAAAAAAGTCACGTTATGTGGCTCAAAAGAACTAGATTATGATGATGTCGAGCCAAATATTGCCAACAAGTCGGAGGAATGGTTACCATGGATGTGGGGCTTTAATGATGGAAAGCTTAGAACCAGTGATCTAGAACATGATTCTGCACGTATTAAAGACACTTATATGCAAAAAGGGTATCTTGATTGTGAAGTGAGTCAACCATTCTTGAAAACCTATTTAGATAGCTATACGGCTGATCTTGTTTACAGTATCAGTGAAGGTGAACAGTATAAAGTGGGAACCGTAGCAATTGAGATTCCAGACGGCTTTATCGATACAAATGAAGTGATTAAAGAGATGTTCTTGCAAAATGGAAAAGTCTTTAACGTTGCTAAATTACGTAAAGATATGACGCTGATTGAAACTAAAGTAGCGGACCTTGGTTATGCTTTTGTAAAAATTGTCCCTGATGTTAAAAGTGATAAAAAAACACATGTAGCAAATATCACATACAGGGTTATTCCTGGAGAGAAAGTTTATATCAATAATGTCAGAATTGCAGGCAATAGCCGAACCATTGATAGAGTTGTTAGACGTGAAATTTACTTAGCCAATAATGATCTTTACAGCAGAACCGATGTTACTGATACTAAAAGTGCATTGAAACGAACAGGTTATTTTGAAGATGTTGAGATCAAAGAAGAGCGTTTAAGTAAAAATTCTATGGACCTTGTCATTAATGTAAAAGAAGCTTCTACGGGCTCTATTGGCGGTGGTATTGGTTACGGCTCATCAGATGGCTTACTATTAAGTGCAAGTGTTTCTGATGGTAATATTTTTGGCTCAGGACTTCGAGCTGGTATTGATGTTGAAAGATCAGACAGTGAACTTAATGGGGGCATTTCATTATCAAATCCACGTCTTTTTGATTCTGTGTACAGCCTTAGTGGTAGAATTTATGCAGCAGACAATGATTACTACTACTATGATGAAGAGAAGTATGGCATTAGCGTTGTGCTAGGACGTAAGATTGCGCGTAACTGGGGTGTCTCATTAGGATATATTATTGAACAGTCAAAACTCTCAAATCTTGATAATGAACTTACGCCTTATAAAGGTACATTATGGACAGATGAAAGAACATTAAAAAGTTCAATTGTTCCTGGTGTTTCTTTTAATAATACTGACGATTACTATCTTCCACGTAGTGGTATTGCTGCAAGCTCAAGCTTAGAGATTGCAGGATTGGGGGGCGATGAAAAATTTATGAGCAGTGTGAATAAATTTGCCACCTATTATGGTTTGCAAGATTTGATTGATTATGATTTGATTTTACGTTATAAATCACAGTTTAAATATCTTATGATTGATGACGCAGATGAAAAATACTCTTATGGTGAGAAGTACTATATGGGTGGTGTGAGAACGATTCGTGGTTATGAGTCAAACTCTCTTTCTCCAAAATTGCCTAATACGAATATCTTAATTGGTGGTAATACCATGTTTGTGAATTCTGTTGAGGCCAGTTTCCCATTAGTTGAAAGACTTAAAATGCGTGGTGCTATTTTCTTTGATTACGGTATGATTGGTGATGATAGTCTTGATATTAAGCGTGGTGGTACAGGTGTTGCTCTTGAGTGGATTTCGCCATTAGGGCCTATTGGTTTGATTTTTGCGCAACCTGTTATGGATGAAACAGGTGATAAAAAAGCTTCTTTTGAATTTACAATTGGACAAAAATTCTAATATTATAAAAGGAAGAGAAGTTTTAAACTTCCCTTCCTTTTCCTCTTTTTCTTAAAAAACTTCTTTATTTAATAATAATCGCAAAAGAAGCTGGTTTCATCAGTTGTTTAATCTGATCACGCGCCAAAAAAAGTTTCTTCTCTGCTTGAATTGTCAGTGTATGATTTTGGTAGCTAAAAGTGATTGGACTTCGACTCATATCACAGTTAATAGCTTTAGCTAAAGAGAGTATAAAACTGAGCCACTGTACCGTTTGCATGTCAGGTAGAAGTGATTTATAGAGTGCCATATCTTCAAGGGTAGGTAGTTTATTGACATGGTATTTAATGAGCATTGCAATAAGTATTTTCTGCTCGTGCGAAAAACCATAGTTAAGATTATTGAGAATGAAGTAGAAACTGTGCAAATGATTTTGATAAAAACCTAATTTCGTTCCTATATTATGAAGTTCAGCTGCAACACCAAGCTCATATTTGTATGACTCTGCTATGTTGTGTAAAGGAGCTAAGGCATCAAAAAGAAGATGAGAAACTCTTTTGATGTATAAATTGTCTTCTTCCATTAGAGAAAAACGATCTTTAAAACTCCTAAGGCTTAGCTTGAAATCTGGTGTGAATTTATGGTGATTGGAGCGTAAAATATCACATAGATATGCTCCCTCTCTTACTCCTGCTCCGCTGGTAATTATTGTCTTGCTGGAAAGTTTTTGGAAAATTGATTGAAAGATGATACATCCTTCACGCATGGTATCGTAGCGATCCTTACGAACACCAAGATTTTTAAGACCTAGTACATCAGAACTTACTATAGCATCAACAAAAGAGGCATGGGAGGCTATCTCATACTCAAAGCCATGAACTGTTTTTAGAGGGTAATTGGTGCGCTCCATAATGATCTTAGAAAGCGATCTGAGCGTTCCTCCAATACCAATCATATCTTTACATGTAAAGCGTTCTGGAATTTTTTCGATCTCTTCATAAATAAAAGCGCGAATTTTTTCCAGAGGTATTTTTTTATCAAAAAAGAGTTCTTTGAGTCTAACAGTACCAATATTGAGTGAAATAGTCTCAACAATTTTGCCATTTTCAATTTTGGCAAGTTCAGTTGAGCCTCCACCAATATCAATTGTTACAGCATCTTGGATCTCTTTGAGGTAATTCAGTGCCCCTACAGCCCCGTAATAAGCCTCTTTTGTTCCTTCAATAATTTTAATATTGATGTTAAGTTCATGATGAATTTTTTTAATGAAAGCATTGGCATTAGGGGCATCTCTGAGTGCTGAAGTTGCAATACAGAGAACTTTATTACATTTAAGCCCTTTAATGATATGACCAAATTCTTCGAGTGTGGTAAAGGCACGTTTAAGGGCAGGTTCTTGCAACATGCCACCAAAATTATAAGCACCTTCTCCTATACGAACACGACTCTTTGTTTCGTTAATCAGATGGAATGCAAAACGGCTACTTTTTTCAAAGATCGCCATTCTCGCAGAATTTGATCCTATATCAATAATGGCTGTTCGTTTTGACATTAATTGTCGCTGTTAAGCTGTTCGTATTTTAGCTTCAATTCTTCAACACTTTCGATATTATCAGGATCGGGGATAATACACTCAACAGGGCATACCGAGATACAAGCTGGTTCGTCATAATGACCAACACACTCAGTACAGACATCTGGATCAATGATATAAATAGGATCTGACTCCTCAATTGCTCCGTTTGGACACTCATCGCGACACGCGTCACACGCAATACACTCTTCCGTGATCATTAAAGACATGCTTTTTTTCCTTATTTAAAGTCAAATTTATTGACGAGTTTATACACTAAAAATACTTTAACGAAATTTAAAGAGATCGTTTGCGAAGAGGAAGTAAAAGTGTAGCTATGCTTCCTTGAGCATCTTCTCTGTTTTTAAGAGTGATTTTAGCCCCAATGGCATCAGCTGCATTTTTAGCAAGGAAAAGTCCAAGTCCTGCACCTGTTTGATTACCATAGCGTTTAAAGGGCGCAAAAAGGTCTTTACTTTCATCAATACCAATACCTTCGTCAATGACATGGACAAAAAAGCCTTCTTTGGTAAGATAAGCTTGAACAGTGATGTTCCCCTCTTTAGGAGTAAATTTAATGGCATTTTGAACAAAATTTTGCAAGATATGCATCAAAAGAGTAGGCTGAATTGTTATTTTATAGCTTAAGGGAGCAATATCTTCAATAAGATTTTTCTCCTCCATCTTTGCTAAAATGGTGTAGTTATTCACTTGTTCTTTTAAAAAAGCAATCAGATCAATCTCTACGGGTTTTTCAAATTGTGCCCCTTCTTGCCTGCCAATCTCTAAGATATTGCTAATCATTTTGTTCATATCGTTGATGGTTTGGTTATTGCTTTTGATCGTATCAATATATTTTTCATTCTCTCTTGGTTTTAAAAGGGTTACCTCATTTTTTGTTTTCATAACAGCTAAAGGTGTTTTGAGCTCATGCGCTGCACCGATGAAAAGTTCTTTTTGGGAGTTAACAAAGATTTGAATACGCTCTACCAATTTGTTAATACTTAAACCTAAGGGTTGAAACTCGCTTGGAAGCTTTTGAGTATCGATGATTTGTAAAAAATTTTCATTCATACTTGCCAACTTATTCGTCAAAGAACGGATAGGAAGAACAAGCATTCGAGAGAGAAAAAGTGCATAAAAAAGAATCAAAAAGATGGCTGTTAGATTGATGCTTAAAATATTTCTAAGGATTTTATTGAGAAGGACATCGGTATTGGAAATATCTTTGGTAATAGAGATAAAGTAATGCTCTCGTTTTTCTAAAGGATAGTAGATAGTAAGAAACTTTTGGTCATCTTTTTCACTGTGCTCAAAAGAGGGCGTATTACCTTGATTAACGCGAATAGCAATGGTCACTTGAACATCAGTTGGGTTATTAATCGAACTTAGAGATGGATCAAAGATGTTAATACCCATACGCTCAATGGAGCTGGTGCGTGAAGTAGCAATAATTTTGGCTTGTTTGGTAAGTTCTTGTGTAATATCTTCAAAAATAGAGATTTTAATGTAGTTGTAAAGAATGACGGAAAAGATTACAATCAGTGTCGCCGAAGCGGACACCAATTGTAATATAAAACTTTCTCTTATACTTTTTTGGGAAAGCAAAATCTGTAACCTCTTCGTCTAACTGTCTCAATGGTTGAGATTTCCAATGGTTTGTCCATCTTTTGACGAATTTGGTTAATAGCAACTTCAATAACGTTTGGTGTAACAAGTTCTGGCTCTTCCCAGATTGCATCAAGCAGTTGTTCTTTAGAGACGATTTGATCACTATGGCGCGCAAGGTGCGTAAGTACTTCAAACGGCTTACCTTTAAGCTCAATCTCTTGGCCTTTGTAGGTAATTTTTTCTTCATCTGGATCAATCGTAAGGTCATCAATTTTGATAACATTTGTACCACCAAAACGAAGACGTGCTTCGATACGTGCAACTAAAATATCAAAATCAAATGGTTTACGGATGTAATCATCTGCACCCGCTTTAAGGGCTTTGATTTCGCTCTCTTTGTCATCTTTTGCAGAGATAATCACTGCCGCAGTACGAGGAGATTTTTGTTTAATGAGGTTGATAAGATCAACACCATCGCCATCAGGGAGCATCCAGTCTGTTAAAACGAGGTCATAATTACGAATACCAATGTAGTATTCTGCATCTTTATAGTTTTCAGAGCTGTCAGTTTGATAACCAAACTCTTGTAAGCCTTCTGCAATTGTCTTATTGAGGGTTACTTCATCTTCAACGATTAAAATTCGCATTATAAATTCCTTAGTTGCTAAAATTTAAACGGGATTATAGCATAATTTTAGCTAGATTTAAAGTTTTTTTAATTAAATTTTAATTTTTGGAGTAGCAAATGCTGCGCGAAACCCCAACCATCGCATTTGGTAAAATATCTGGTTTAAAGATTTTTAATTTTATTTTGTGAATTTGAGGATAGAAAACTTTCAGTTTTTGACTTAAATCATTCAGCGCATCTTCGAGTAAAAAATAGCGCATTTGGTTCATTTCAGCTTCAAGAAAAGCACACACTTTTGCATAATCAATAAAATTTTCTACCTCATAAGTGTAATCGATCTTTGCATGTACAATAACTTTTTGAGGCGTGTGGCGCTCTTTTTCAAGAATGCCCACAATCGTCTCAAACGTTAAATCTTTAATAAGAATTTGCATCAGATAACTTTTGATTCTTTACCTTGAAAGAGCCTGATAATGTTAGGGATATGTTTATACACGATTACAAAAGCGATGATAAAAATCGGTGCATGTGTTTTAATGCCTTCAAGATCAGGATGAATAATAAAAGAAGAGAGAATTAATGCACAAAGCGCTAGTAATGATGATAAAGAAGAGATCTTAAGCACTTTGCCCGCAACAAACCATGTGACAAAAGCGACTAAAGTCTCAATAGGAAGCATGACTAAAAGTACACCTGCCCCTGTTGCTACACCTTTGCCACCTTCAAATTTGAGATAGGGGCTATAACAATGACCAATAACGGCAAAAATAGCAATTGCCCACAGTGTTTCGATACCGAGTCCAATGAATTTTCCAATGATTAATAAAATGATACCTTTTAATGCATCCAAAACAACTGTTGTAATTGCTAATTTTTTCGCCAATTTTGGGTTGGTCTCTTTGAGAACTCTGAGTACATTGGTTGCGCCAATGCTGCCGCTTCCACTCTCCCTAATATCTTTGCCAGTAAAGAGTTTTGCAATCAATAAACCAAACGGAATTCCTCCTACAAGATAGCTTAAGATGTAAAATTGAACGTTAATATTAAAGAGAAAATCCACACGTAATCCTTCGATGAAATTGTCACAGTATAGCAATAATTTTGTTATTATTTCTTTAACGCTATAATAAGTTTTCTCGATAGTACGCAAGGAATTGAACGTGGATAATCAAACATTAAAAGAAGAAATTTTAAAGCTCAAAAAAGAGTTACATGTCAGTATTGTGGCGCATTTTTATCAAAAAGATGAAGTTTTTGAACTCGCTGATTATGCGGGAGATTCACTGCAATTAGCGCAGTGGGCAGCAAAAGATGCCAACCCTTATCTGCTCTTTTGTGGCGTTGGATTTATGGGACAAAGTGTTAAGATTTTAGCGCCCGAAAAACGTGTTTTAATGCCAAAAATTGCTTGCTGTGCCATGGCTAGGATGATTGATGTGGATTACTTCGATCAAAACGTAGCTACTTTAGAAAAAGCGGGTATTGCAAAAGAAGATATTTTACCTGTCACCTACATCAACTCTTCGGCAGATGTCAAAGCGCGTATTGGGATGATGGGTGGCTATGTGTGTACGAGTTCAAATGCTAAAAAAATTATCACAAAAGCACATGAGAGCAACAAAAAGATTTTATTTGTGCCTGATCGCTGTTTAGGACAGAATATCGCCAAAGAGATGGGTCTGAAATCGTGTGTAGTAGGGGATGGAAGTGATCCTGAAGAGGCTGATATTATCTGTTATAATGGCTTTTGCTCTGTTCATCAACTCTTTGATGTGGATGATATCGCTTTTTACCGTGCCAAGTATCCTGGAATTTTAATCGTTACGCATCCTGAGTGTAAACCTGAAGTGTGTGATCTCTCTGATTTTGTGGGTTCTACCAGTCAGATTATTGAGTATGTAAAAAAACTCCCACTGGATCAAAAAGTAGCGATTGGAACGGAGTACAATATGATTAAGCGATTACGAAAAGAGAATACTTATGTGCTCTCTTCGTCTAAACCCGAATGTCCAACGATGAATGAAACAACACTGCAAGATGTGTATAACGTACTTTTAGGAATCAAAGAAGGTCGTTTTGAAAATGAAATAACCATCTCCGAAGAGACTCGAAAATGGGCATATGCAGCGCTGAATAGGATGTTTGAGATATGATTAAAAAATTTGTCAAAAAAGCGCTCGAAGAGGATGTTGGCAGGGGTGATCTTTTTTCATTAGTAGGAAAAGATAGCTTTGCCAGTGCAAATATCATTTGCAAAGATGTAGGTGTATTCGCTGGAAAGCCCTATGTTAAGGCACTTTGTAAAATGAATAAACTGGATGTTAAGTTTTATTTTAATGATGGAGATACCCTTCAAAGAGGTGATTTAGTCGCTTTAATCGAAGGGAAATCTAAAAATATTTTGCGTTGCGAACGTACCATTTTAAATTTAATGCAACATGCAAGTGGCATTGCCACTAATGTTGCGAGTTATAAAAAAGCGCTTGAGGGTTATGCCCTTAAATTGTTAGATACACGAAAAACCAGACCTCATTTACGTATTTTTGAAAAATATGCGATTCGTTGTGGTGGAGGCAATAACCATAGAATGGGCTTAGATGATTGTTTAATGATCAAAGATACGCATCTTAAGACCATTGATGATCTGAAAATTTTTATCACAGAAGCGAGAGAAAAACTTCCCTTTACATGTAAAATTGAAGTTGAGTGTGAAGATGTGGACTTTACTAAGTTTGCAATGCATTGTGGAGCTGATATTGTGATGTGTGACAATATGTCACATGAGGATATTAAAACCGTTGTTGCTTATAAAAACAGTCATTTTCCTCATGTCCTTTTGGAAGCCAGTGGCAACATTACTAAAGAAAATATCGTAGAGTATGCCAAAACAGGTGTTGATGCCATTAGCAGTGGTAGCCTAATTCATCAAGCTGTTTGGTTAGATTTTTCAATGAAAATTACCCATAAAACCGTTATTTAAAACAGGAATAGCATACTGTGGCAGATGATCAAGAGAAGACCGAAGAAGCCACCTCCAAGAAAATAGAAGATGCCAGAAAGGACGGTAATGTCCCTAAAAGTCAAGATACCAGTGCTTTTATCACATTAGTTGTGGCACTGGTTGCCTTTTTAGCATTTCTGTCATTCATCCAATCTCGCGTAGTGTATCTTTACTACTACTATCAATCCTTAATTGGTACGGAAATTACCAAAGAAGTAACCCTTCAAATATCAATGATCTCTCTTCGAGAGATCGTTTTTATGGTGATCCCTTTAGCATTAGCGGTTGCAGTTGCAGGGATTTTAGCCAATATCATGCAAACGGGTTTTATTTTTACAACCAAACCATTAATGCCAGATATTTCTAAATTAGATCCCATAAAAGGGCTTAAAAATCTTTTTTCAATGAAAAAAGCGGTCGAAACACTCAAAATTCTTCTTAAAGTGGGCGTGATTTTATGGGTGTGTTACTACTTTTTACTCTCGTTTACTAAAGAGCTTCCAACAGTTATCTATTTTCCACTTTTTGACCAATTGGCATGGTTGAAGGAGAAGATGCTAATTTTAGTCGCAGTTATTTTACTTCTTTTCTTAGTCCTTGCTCTTGCAGATCTTTTGTTTGTACGTTTTTCTTATTTTAAAAGTTTGCGGATGAGTAAGCAAGAGGTTAAAGATGAGTACAAACAGATGGAAGGTGATCCTAAAATTAAAGCCAAAATTAGACAAATTCAGATGCAAATGACGCGTAAGCGCATGATGCAAGAGATTCCTCAAGCCGATGTTGTGATCACCAATCCAACGCATTATGCGGTGGCTATTCGTTATAACCAAGAGAAAGAGGCGGCACCCAAAGTGATTGCTAAGGGGACAGATTTTGTAGCCCTTCGCATCAAAGAGATTGCAATGAACTATAACATTCAGATTGTTGAAAATCCTCCATTAGCGAGGGAATTGTATAAAAAATGCAATCTTGGAGATATTATTCCTGAAAATCTCTATAAAGCAGTTGCAGAAGTATTGGCGTTTGTTTATAAAAGCTCTAAAAAAATGCCTTAGCCTATATCAATAACTTTTCAGTCAAAATTAAGTATAATCTCCATTTTATCACAGAGTGGAGTTGTAATGTATCAACAAGCGTGGAAGCGTATGCTGGAAGCCAATCATATTGTTATTGTCTCACACGTACATCCCGATGGCGATACATTAGGCAGTGCTTTGGCCTTATATGATGCATTAAGCCGTGCAGGCAAAAAAGTAACGCATTACAATAAAAATAACGAACTTCCCTTGGTTTATGACTATTTGCCAGGCTTTTCTAAAATTAAAAATAGCTTGCCCAAAAGCTTTGATTTAGTGGTAAGTTGTGACTGTTCAACACGCGATAGACTTAAAATTCCCGAAGGGGATTATGAGATTATTAACATTGATCATCACCTTACAAATCATTACTTTGGAAATATTAATCTTGTGGTAGATCGCTTCACCAGCGCTGGTATGGTGGTGTATGAGCTTTTAAAAGCCAATGCCATTGAAATGAGTAAAGAGTGCGCCATTTGTCTTTATACGGCTATTGCAGATGATACAGGTTTTTTTCAATACGGCGATATGGACGAGCTGACGTTTAGCATTGTCGCACAATTAGTGAAATGTGGAGCCAATCCAAAAGAGATTGCCTCTAAAGTAAAGCGTAGAGAACCCCTTTCAAAAATAAGACTTTATGGTTACATGTTGAACCATTTTGATCTTTATGAAAATGGGCGTATTGCTACCATTATTTTTGATAAAGCGGCTCTTGAAGCAACAGGTGCTAGAAGGCACGATACTAAAAATATTGTCAATATGCTTAGAAGTATTGTGAATGTCACGATTGCGATCATGATATTGGAAGAGAAAGAGGGAGGCTATAAAGTCTCCTTGCGAAGCAAAGATATTAATGTCTCAAAGATTGCGTTGGAGTATCAAGGAGGTGGTCATAAGACTGCCGCTGGGTTTGAAGTGCCCGCTTGTGATCCCAAAGCGCTTCGAGATGAAATTGTGGAAAAAATCAAAAGGATAGACAAAGAATGAGAAAACAGAGAAAATCATCCATAGCCGCCATTGTGCTAGGGTTTATTTTTTTAGTCTTAGTAGGCGGAGTCGCATTTGTATTTAACTCCAGTTTGTTTGAAAGAGAAGCTCCTCAAATCGTTCTTCCTAAAGAAATCGAGTGGAATTTGAAAGAGCCTATTAAAGTTCAAATAGGTGATGCAAGCGGACTTCGTTTTGTGCGCGCCTCACTGTTTGATGGTGAAAAAAGTGTTGTAATCGATACCAAAGAATTTAAAGCACCTGAAAAAGTAGTGGATTTAAACCTTACGTTTCCTAAAACAGGTTTTGGCGCCAATAAAAAAGTCTTTGAGCTTACTGTTGAAGCAGTTGATGGCAGTAAATGGAACTTTTTTGCAGGCAATAACATTAGCGTAAAATCAGTGATTAAAGTTGACACTAAAAGACCAGAAGTGAATATTATTGGAAGCTCGTATAAAATTATGAAAGGTGGCGTTGCTACCGTTATTTTTAAAGCGCAAGACGAAGCCATGAAATCGCTTTATGTTGAGACGAATTTCGGTAAAAAATTCTATCCAACACCGTTTTATAAAGAGGGTTATTACATCACGTTAGTAGCATGGCCTACGCATATTGAAAGTTTTAGCGCTTCTGTAGTGGCCATAGATCGTGCAGGAAACTTAACAAAATCACATGTACCTTATTTTTTACAAGACAAAAAGTATAAAACATCTACCATTGCACTGGAAGATCGTTTTCTAGATGGTAAAATTGCTGATCTGATTGCAGAAATGGCGCCAGAGCGTTCATCGCTTACAAAATTAGAGAAGTTTAAATTTGTCAATGAAGATATGCGTAAAGGCAATGAAGCGAACATTTTGAAAGTGACTTCCAATGTACCAACAGAATTGTTGAGTGGATTTTATTTGAAACCATTTTATCCACTTCGTAATGGAAAAGTGGTTGCAAGTTTTGGAGATCACCGTTTTTATGAGTATGATAAACAGCCTACCAGTGAATCTTACCATTTAGGACTTGACCTTGCAAGTAATGCACAAGCGCAAATGCAGACTTCTAACGATGGGGTGGTTGTCTTTGCTCGTGAAAATGGTATTTATGGTAATAATATTATTATTGCTCATGGCTTGGGTATCTATTCACTTTACGGACATTGCTCTAGTTATATGGTGAAAGAGGGCGATGTGGTTAAAGCAGGAGAGTCTATTGCCAAAACAGGTTTAACAGGCTTAGCTCTTGGCGATCACCTTCACTTTGGTATGTATGTGCAAGGTGTGGATGTCAGACCCGAAGAGTGGATGGATGAAGTTTGGCTCAAAGAGAGCGTCTTTAATGTAATAGAATCAGCAAAGAAGATTATGGATCGATGAAAGTAACACAAAAAAATGTCAGAGTATTTCACATCGAAATCGATGATGAAGCCTCTTTTTTAGATTATTTCAGAAAAAACAGCCTTCTTTTGAAGGAATTCTTTTTGCTTATTGAAGGCAATATAACGAAAAATATTGCTTTTGTATTAGAGCAAAGTGGTGTATGTTATAAAGAGATTAACCATTGTGCCATTCGTTTTGGTGGAATTAAAAAAGAAGCTCCTTTGGTTGAAGAAGAGCCACTCAAAAAAGAGAGCGTTTCTGAAACGCTACCCGAACAGCAGACTAAACAGTTGCCAAAACTCAAGCTCTATGATCGTCCTATTCGCTCAGGTGAAGAGATTGTTGAGAGTTTGCCCATTGTTATTTTTGGTCGCGTTAACAGTGGCGCTAAGGTCTTTTGTGAAGAGAGTATGAGTATTTATGGTATTATTGATGGATTAGTACAGTGCGATGGTGATTATATCGTGCTCAGTGGTATCAGTCCAAGAGGTCATCTCATTTTTAATGGGGAGATTGTGGACAGAGAGATGTTAAAACAAAATGTGCTTCAAAAAATCGTTATGCGCGATAATGTTATAGAGATAAAGGAAGTTGTGTGAAACAAACCACATTAGCCAAAGCGGTCAGCGGGGTAGGAATAGGACTTCACAAAGGTGAACCCATTTCGATACGTTTAGAACCTCTTGAAGCCAATAGCGGTATTCTTTTTTACCGAAGTGATGTAGGACTTTTGGTTCAAGCATTACCTCAAAATGTTGTTAATACTCAAATGGCTACGGTTATTGGAAATTCGAGTGCTTATATCTCAACGATTGAGCATCTACTTTCTGCTGTTTATGCCTATGGAATTGATAATATCAGAGTGGTACTTGATGGTGCAGAAGTTCCTGTCATGGATGGAAGCAGTGCCAGTTTTTGTATGATGTTGGATGAAGCAGGAACACGAAAATTAGAGGCTACAAAACAAGTTTTGATGATTAAAAAAGAGGTAGAAGTGCAAGATGGTAAGAAATTTGCACGTGTAACACCCAGTTTAAAACCTACTTACAGCTTTATGATAGAGTTTAATCACCCTTCCATTGGTAAACAAGAGTATAGTTTTGAATTTAGCAAGAAAAACTTTATTGAAGAGATTTCCAGAGCTCGTACATTTGGTTTCTTAAAAGATGTTCAAATGTTACGTTCACGTGGACTTGCTCTTGGTGGATCACTCGATAATGCCGTTGTTATGGATGATACGAAAATTCTTAATCCTGAAGGGTTGCGCTTTTCCAATGAATTTGTCAGACATAAAATATTAGATGCAATTGGTGATCTTTCACTCTTAGGAGCCCCATTTGTAGGCGATTATACCTCCTATGCAGGTAGCCATAATCTGAACCATGAGCTTACTAAAGCGATTTTACAAGATCCAAGCAATTACGAAATTAGAACACTGAGTATGGAAAAAGCACAAGAGTTTGAAAAGGTTTACGCATAAAAACGGCTGTTGACATTGTTGTTATAACACTTACTTCGCCTTTACATATAGGCATTTATGAAAACAACCACTTAATTAAACTTTATGAAACAACGTATCAGACCAGCGAAGCATTGCCTTTACTGTTTAAATCGATTTTAAAAGAGTATCAACCAGCACGACTCTTTTTTGCAAGAGGTCCTGGAAGTTTTATGGCGATTAAAATTACCTATATTTTTTTAAAAACGTTGAGTATCACGTTAGGAGTTCCTCTTTTAGCATGCGACGGATTTGTATTTAATGAAGGACGAGCCATTCGCGCGATGCGTAATCTTTATTTTGTAAAAAAAGCAGAAGAAATTACAACAGTGCATTTGGAAAGCCCCGTAGAACAGCATTTTGTATTACCTACAGTTTTAGATGAAACTCTTTTTAATGATGAAATTGAACCACTTTATATGTTACCAGCAGTTTAGGAGCAATGTGTGAAGATAAAAATACCAGCGACCAGTGCTAATTTAGGACCAGGATTTGATTGTTTAGGTCTTGCGATTGCACTCTATAATGAAGTGAGCATTAAACCCTCAAGCTATCACAGTATCTCCGTAAAAGGTGAAGGTGAAGAAAATGCGAAGCTTAAAAAGAACAATATTTTTGTCTCTATTTTTTACGATATTTATCAAGAGTTAGTCGGTAAAAAAGATCCTTTCAGATTTGAATTTTATAATAATATTCCTTTTTCTCGTGGATTAGGAAGTAGTTCTGCCGTTATTGTAGGTGCCATTGCAAGTGCCTATGAGATGGCTGGTGTGAAGGCGAGTAGGGAGATCATTTTAAATAAAGCTATATTATATGAAACACATCCTGATAATATTGCTCCTGCTGTTTATGGAGGTTTTACAAGCTCTGTGGTTGAAAATGGCAAGGTGAGAACACTTAAAAAAGTGTTGAGTGAGAAGCTTAAAGTGGTGATGGTTATTCCTGATCGTCCCATGTCCACTGCACATTCGAGGACACTGCTTCCTAAAACGTACTTGATGAAAAATGTGGTTTATAATCTTTCACGTGCCTCTTTGATGAGTGCAGCTTTCTTTAGTGAAAATTGGGAATTTTTAAGGGTGGCATCTAAAGATTGTATGCATGAACATCGTCGTATGAAACAGATGAAAGAGCTTTTTGAAGTGCGTGAGATTGCTTTGAAAAGTGGTGCATTGATGAGTACACTCTCAGGAAGTGGTTCATCATTTTTCAATCTCGTTAAGGCAGATGATGCTCCAAAGGTCGCCACAGCACTTAAAAATGCATTTGGGATGTTTAGAGTAGAAATCTTTGAATTAGATAATAACGGTTTTGAAATCGTAAAAAGCTGAAAGACAGCTAAAATTTGATATAATCAGGCGCAAAAATGAGTCAACCCATACGAATGTGCATTGTTTGTAGAGAAAGATCTTTGCAACAAAGTTTACAAAGATTGCAGATTGTAGATGGAGAGCTCGTGCTCTTTTCCAAAGTAGGAAGAAGCTTTTATATCTGCAAGGCATGTATGACAAACAATGAAAAGAAAGTTGTGAAAATACTCAACAATAAATGCAAAACAAATCACAAAGCAATGATGGAATTTGGTAAAATATTTAAGGAGACAGGGTCGAATGGATAAAGTTCGTATAACCGAAATAGCAAAAGAACTGGGCATGAAGAACAAAGAAATCGTAGATAAAGCGATAGATCTTGGGCTTGATGTCAAAGGGCATTCAAGTTCAATTAGTACAGAAGATGCCGAAAAACTCATGAACTATGTATTGAGCGGAGAGAATGCACAAGCAAGTAAGCCATCCCCTCAACCTAAAGCTCCAGAGATTAAAAAAGTTGAAGTCGTTGAGACGCCACCTGTCGTTGAAAAACCAAAAATACCTGAAGTTGTCGTTCCTAAAACCAAAACCTTGAAAGAAAAAGAGCTTGAAACGGGTCATACAGCTCAACCTATCCCTCAAAAAGAGACTTCTGAAAATGTAGTATCAGAGATAGTCGAAGATCAAATAGAGACAGCAGATAAAGTAGACCCAACCAATGTACAGAAGCGTAGAGGTTTGGTGATTGTTAAAAAGAAACGACCTGATGTTAAAGAGGTTGAAGTTGAAGAGCGACAAAGTCCATCATCTTTCTATGGTTCTCGTGAGCATACTCCTTCAAGAAGTATGGAGTCTATGTTCTCAGCATCAAACAGCGCAAGTGAACTTCAAAAAAAGAAAAAGAAACTTAAAAAATTACCTGCTGAGAAAAAAACCACTACCGAGAAATTAGATATTGCTTTAAATATTGAAATGGCTGATACCAACATCGACACAGAAGAAGATGGCATGATTGTGCTTCCCGATCTTAATGTTGGAATCACTGTTACTGAAGAAGCAAAAAAGAAAAAGCAGATTGATCCAAGTCAAATTAGAACAACTAAAAAAACTAATTTTGTAATGCAAGGTATTCAAAGAGTAGGACGTAAAAGAAGACGCAGACCTACACAAGTACAAGAAGCTGAGGCAGTTAGTGCGATTGAAATTCCTGAAGAAATTAGGGTTTATGAGTTTGCAGAAAAAATCAATAAACCTGTAAGTGAAGTTATTAAAGAGCTTTTCTCACTGGGGGTAATGTTTACCAAAAATGACTTTTTAGATAAAGATTCTATTGAGATTTTAGCGGATACTTTTGGCATTAACGTTACAACTGTCAATGATCAAGAATCATTTGATTACGTTAAAGCCTATGATGAAGAAGGTGAGGCAGGCGAGCAAAATCTTGTTGAAAGAGCTCCTGTTATTACGATTATGGGTCACGTTGATCATGGTAAAACTTCACTTTTAGATTATATTAGAAGTGCCAAAGTCGCAGCAGGTGAGGCAGGTGGAATCACCCAGCACGTAGGTGCTTATATGGTTGAGAAAAATGGTCGCAATATTACCTTTATCGATACACCAGGCCACGAAGCCTTTACTGAGATGCGTTCACGTGGTGCTAAAGTTACCGACATTGTTATCGTTGTTGTAGCAGCAGATGATGGTGTGAAGCCTCAAACCAAAGAGGCTGTTGAACATGCAAAAGCAGCAGGCGTTCCGATTATTATCGCCGTCAATAAAATGGATAAAGAAGCAGCCAATCCAGATCTTGTAAAAGCACAACTTGCAGAACTCGGCATTACGCCTGTTGATTGGGGTGGAGAGCATGAATTTGTACCAGTATCTGCTAAAACAGGTATGGGTATCGAAGATCTCCTTGAGACCATTTTATTGCAAGCAGACCTTTTAGAACTTAAAGCTGATCCAAGCAGAGAAGTTAAAGCAACAGTTATTGAAAGTTCTCTTGAAAAAGGGCGTGGACCTGTGGCTACCGTTGTTGTTGAAGATGGTACGATGCGTGTGGGCGATATTGTCGTTGCAGGTATTGCTTTTGGTAAAGTCAAAGCATTGCTTGATGATCTTGGACGTTCAGTTAAAGAAGCCAAACCAGGTGAGCCTGTCGTTGTCTTAGGTCTGAGTGAAGTTCCAGGTGCTGGAGATACACTGATTAGCGTTAAGACGGATAAAATAGCACGTGAGTACGCGAAGAAAAAAGCAGAATACCTCCGTCAAAAAGAGCTTTCTAAAACAACCAAAGTAAGTTTAGATGATTTAAGTGCAATGATTGCGGAGGGTGCTTTAAAAACATTACCAGTGATTATTAAAGCAGATGTTCAAGGAAGTCTTGAAGCGATCAAAGGAAGCCTTGAAAAAATTAGAAACTCTGAAACCAAAGTTAACATTGTTAGTGCAGGTATTGGTGGAATTACCGAGAGCGATGTTGCCCTTGCGAGTGCCAGCTCAGACTGTATTATTTTAGGTTTCCATGTACGTCCTACAGGTGTGGTAAAAGAGAAAGCAAAAAGTGCTGGTGTTGAGATTAAAACGTACAATATCATCTATGATTTGATTGATGATGTTACTAATATTGTTACAGGACTTATGGCACCTGTTATTCGTGAAGAAAATATTGGTCAAGCAATGGTTAGAGAAGTCTTTCCTGTGCCAAAATTGGGACACATTGCGGGCTGTATCGTAACCGATGGTACCATTAACAGAGGTGTTAAAATCAGGGTTATTCGTGATGGTGTTATCATCTATGAAGGCAGTGTTTCATCCCTTAAACGTTTCAAAGATGACGTTAAAGAGGTAGGTAAAGGTTATGAGTGTGGTGTGGGTATTGAAGGCTACACCGATATTAAAGTAGGCGATTATATCGAGAGCTTTAAAGAGGTTGAAGAAAAAGCGAAACTATGATAGATAAAAGTATCAAAATTCAGAGAACCCAGAGCGTTTTAAGAGAACTGATCCCAGAAGCGCTCTCAACCTTAGAAGATGAGCTGCTTCGAGGCGTTTGTGTGATTGACGTCGAGTGTAGCCGTGGAAAATATGATGCCATTGTTTATTTGGATGGTGCAGTTTATGATGAGGCTGAAAAACGTTATATTCTCTCACACTTAGACCGAGTTCAGCGCCATATTCAGACACACTGTATGCAAGCTGAAGGCTGGTTTAGATGTCCACATTTCAAATTTCGTTTCGATGATAGCTTAGAGCGCCAAAATAAAATGGATGCTCTGTTTGCAAAAGTTGAAGAAGAGCTCAAAAAAGGTAAAAAAAGCGATGATTGATCAAGAAAAGATTGTAAAAATTGTAGAGAGTTGTGGTGTCTCTTTGTATGACACAGAAGTAGCAAACGAATTTGATAAAAAAATTTTTCGTCTTTACATTACGTCAAAAGAGGGCATTAACCTTGATAAATGCGCAGAGATCAGTCGTATTTTATCACCTATTTTTGATCTAGAACCACCACTTGAGGGTGAGTACCTTTTTGAAGTCAGTTCTCCTGGTATTGAACGAAAGTTGACAAAACCAGAGCATTTTACTGCATCCGTTGGTGAAAAAATCAAAGTAAAACTGAATACCAAAGAGAAATTTATTGGTGTACTTGAAGCCTTTTCTGGTAACGTTGCTTCTGTGCGCGTTGAAAATGAACTCAAACAGGTTTCTCTGGATGAGATTGAAAGTGCTCGAACTTATTTTGAATGGTAAGCGCATTTGACGCTGTTTTAATGCAAAAAGCACTTGATGCCGCTTGGGCTTATCAAGTGCTTACGTTTCCTAACCCTGCTGTAGGTGCCGTTGTAAGTAATCGTGAAGGCGATATTTTAGGAATCGGCGCTCACCAAAAAGCAGGTACTCCTCATGCTGAAGTGCTTGCACTTAAAGCGGCTTATGAAAATTTAACGCAAGATTCACGCATCAGCGAAATAGCAGATGCGACTTTTTTACACGCTTTTTTAAAAGAACACCACAATCATCTTTTTCACAATCTCACCTTACATGTAACACTAGAGCCATGTCATCATCATGGTAAAACACCTCCTTGTTCAGCGTTGATTGAATCATTGGGATTGAAGCGTGTTGTCATTGGCTCATATGATGAAAGTACTAACGCTAAAGGGGGAGGCGAGCATCTTCGAACGAAAGAAATTGATGTGAGCTTTGGATGTCTTAAAGAGGCATGTGATCTTTTGTTAACACCTTTTACTTGCAAAGAAAAAAAACAACCTTTTGTATTTTTTAAATTAGCTTTGAGTAGCAATGGTGTAGCAACAGGAGGAATTATTACCTCTCTTGATTCACGTAAAATGGTGCATCGCTTACGTGATCGTTGTGATCTTTTAGTTGTTGGTGGCAATACGGTACGAACCGATAGACCTATTCTTGATGCGAGACTCTGTGATGGAAAAGCACCTGATGTATTGATTCTTTCGCAACACAATAATTTTGACCGTACTATTCCTCTTTTTGATGTGCCTCATCGGTTCGTAAGCATTGCACAGGATATCGAAAAAATTAATGATTATTCTATGGTGATGGTTGAGGGTGGACAAGGGTTTTTGAACGCACTCTCAAGTAAAATTGAATGGTATTTGATTTTTGAATCGCCTCATGAAAAAGAGGGGGAAGCGATTGTTTTACCAGCAGGATTGCAAAAAATTTTCTCTCAAAGAGTAGGCGAAGATACCATGAGCTGGTATTTTAAACATGTTCGGTGAGTTTTTTATCTTTGAAATAGCCATTGTTCTTTTCGCTGGTTTTTTCCATGGTATTGTTGGTTTTGGGTTTCCCATGATTGCAACACCACTCTTTGTTCTGTTTTTAGATCTAAAGCTTGCTGTTTTATATACACTTTTCCCCACATTGATTACCAACATTGTAAGTCTTAAAAAAGCAAATTCTTTTACGGACATCTGGAGAGAATTTTGGCCACTTATTCTTTCTGTCATGGTAGGAAGTATTATTGGAACACATCTTCTTGTGGTCTATTACAATCATTATTATAAATTGATCGTAGCCGCTGCCATGCTTTTATACCTTAATAAAGAGAGATTACGCCTTTCATTAACCCATGCAGTCACAAAGCAAAGAGGCGTTGTGACTGTTGTAATGGGATTTTTAAGTGGATTGGTTGGCGGCATGGCAAATATTATGTCCCCTGTTTTGATTATGCTCATTTTAGAGCTCAAGCTTGATAAAAAACATGCTATAGGGGTTATGAGTTTCTGTTTTATTGCCAATAAAACGTTGCAAGTTTTGATTTTTGGCTATCATGGAAGTTTTACTGTGGAAAATAGTACACTCATTGCATTTTTTGTTGTTATTTCATTGATAGGTTTTTGGATTGGCACTAAAATTCACGAACGCATCAATGAAAAACTCTACACAATGATTTTAAATCGCCTGCTTTGGGTTATTTCATTTTATCTGATCTTTTCAACTTTTTACATGTAAAGCGCGTATTTGCGTAATAAAAGTGTTTGCGCTTCTTTGTAGTATGTTGTATGAATCGATGGGGTACACTCTATCAAGGGAGCGTATTTTTCATAGGTTTGCCATACTTGGAAAGCTCCCTCTTTTTTCCCTTTACACGCTAAGGCTAAAGCGGTTGAAGCATTAATGAGCCCTTTGAGAATTTTGGCTTCATCACTGTATTCAGGCAGTTTTTTAAGACGATGCCACTCTTCTTCTAAAACTTCGTGACCTTCAACAAATTCATTATTTTCAACGACGTTCAAAAACTCTTTAATTGCTTCCATAGGAACTCTTTATTTTAGGTTTAGGGGAAGGTTCATGCAAGTAGAAGCCTTGTGCATAGTCAATGCCAAGCTCTTGCACTTTTTCTAAAATCTCTTTTTTATGAACAAATTCAGCAACAACTAAAATACCAAGATTTTTAGCAAAGTGGGTAATGGTTTTCACGGTAGCATACGCGTTAGTATCGGTATCAAGGTTTTTAATCAGTGAGCCGTCAATTTTAATGAAATCAACATTTAAACGTAAAAGGTATTCAAAGTTAGAGTATCCCGCTCCAAAATCATCAATGGCAAGCAAACAACCACGCGCTCTTGCTTGTTGCAAAAAAGTCCTGACTTCGGCAGAATCTTCAATGCCTTCTGATTCGACGAGTTCCAAAGTGATACGTTCTTTAAGTGTTGGGTATTGTTGTAACAATTCCATAAGATACGTTGTTGTTTCTTGGTTGAGGATATCTTCTTTCGTAATGTTGATTGAAATATCGCAATGAAGCTCTAAAGCTGCTCTAAAGCCCTCTTGAAGTACGAAACGTGTCAGTTGATCGTACAAATGCATTCGTTTAGCCAAATCAATAAAATGAAAAGGTGAGATAATGCGTCCATCAGGATCAATCAAACGAATGAGGACTTCATATTTTTTACGTGTTACACTATTTGCGTGTAAAGAGACAATCTCTTGTAAGAAAATGGTAAAACGATTCTCTTTAAGAGCATTGCGTATGGTTTCATTCCACTGGATGTCTTTTTGAAGGCGTTCTTCAAAGCCCTTATCATCATAGATAACAAACCCTTTGTGCGAAGAGCGTGCCTCTTTCATAGCAATTTCAGCACGATTGTAAAGATAATCTGAACCATTAGCGATACCAAAGCGAATGGAAAGCGGGTAAAATGCCTGTTGAATGAAGAGACCTTCATGCGAGAGAATAGCAAGTAAGTGTTGGCATTCGTCGTTAAAAGCTTGATCAGGAAGTGCCGAGTCGCAAAAGAGGGCGAACTCATCACTTTGAAGGTGAAAGAGTTGCCATGTTTTAGGCATAATTTGCTTGATTCTAATGGCTAAATGGCGCAAGTAAAGATCACCAAAAGCCTGAGAGTGAAGCGTATTGATATCACGAAAGCCACAAATATTGAGGATTGCTAAATGAGGCATTTGAGATGCTTCAATCGCTTGAAACAGTACTTTACGACTTGGTAATTCGGTAAGTTTTTCTTTTCGAAGATGTTCGACCTGTTCAAAAAGTTCACTCACATCGTACCGAATGGCAATATATTCTTGAATGTTGTTTTGCTCATCAAGAAGTGGCATGATAACAGACTTGACATAGTAGCTACTACCATCTTTACGTCTGTTTTTAACAACCCCCTTCCATGGTTTCCCCTCTTTAAGTGTTTTCCACATCTCTTTAAATAAGCTTTGAGGGTTCTCAGGATGGCGAACAATATTATGTGGTTTACCCAATAGCTCCTCTTTGGAGTAGCCAGAGATAGTTACAAATTGGTCATTTGCATAGGTAATAATCCCTTTGGTATCTGTTTTAGAGACGATAGTGTTTTCATCAATCGCCTCTTTATAGTGCTCTAAAAGCTGTGTCTGCTTCTCATGCTCACAAATAAGATGTGCAATTTCTCCTAATTCATGCTCTTGACGTGAAAGTGAAACAATATAGCCAAGCTGGTGCGTTTTAAGTGCTAATGAAATACGCCTAATAGGTGTAAAAAGAATAGTGTAGGTGAGTGCATAAAAAAACGCAATAGCACACAGTATGATAATAATACCTGCTAGGGCAATAGAGTTTTGTAACTCTGAAATAAAAAGAAGAACAGAGGGCGTGTAGTAAAAATCAAGATATCCAATCACTTCATCTGAAAGAGAAGAGAGTGGAAGATGAAAATGCTCTCCTAAAGAGGGATGATTTGTATTACGGGAGAGTGAGGATTTTCCAAGGGTAATCTGTTCCATACTTTCTAAGAAAGCATCATCAAAAAGGCGTCCTAGAACCAAGAATCCCATTGGTTCACCAGTGCGTTCCAAATCTGCAGAGTAATGAATAGGTGCTAGAAAAAATTGGATGAACTTTCCATTTTTAAAGTGAAAAAATTCTTTGAAAGAGGAAGAATGAGGTGAAAATGTGGTTAAATCAAGATTTATACTTTCTACTTCACTACTTTTATGGTGGTAAACTTGTTGTTTTGAAACATTAAATATAAAAATATAATTGAGCTTAAAGGTAGGGAGCATAGGCTCTAAATTATCTTTGCTCCATGCCAAATCTTGGTTGTGTACAAATGCTACCATTTCATCCCAACGGGAGTAATCATGGGTTACTTGTCTTATAGAGGTACTTTCGAGATTTAAGACTGCTTTATAGCGTTCAAACACACTAACTTGCTCTTGTTTGATTTGATGTTGTTCTTGCGTTTTTTTACCAAACCACACACTTGCCATCAAAATGAGTGCAAAGGAGAGGATCAGTGCACTGTAAAGTGCGTAGGTCTTTGCTATTTTCATGTAACCAGTATAGTTAAAAGCGATTTAAATTTGCTTTATTTTTAAAAATTGGATACACTATTTTCCTAGAAAGATGAGGTTCGAGTTCATCTTTGGTAGTTTTTTGATACGTGACCTTTAGTTAGCATCCTAAAATACTCCAAAAATACTCAATTTTCTACTTTTCGATTTTATAACAGGAGCATACGATGGCTTTATTAGAGGGAACCGTTAAATGGTTTAACAATGAAAAAGGTTTTGGTTTTATCCAACCAAATGATGGCGGAAAAGATGTATTTGTACACTTTCGTCAAGTAAACAGATCAGGTTATGGTCGTGTATCTTTGGCAGAAGGCCAAAAAGTTACTTATGAACTAGGCGAAGGTCCAAAAGGCCCACAAGCTGAGAACGTAACAGCACTATAATTCTTCGGAGGAGATTTTCTCCTCCACCTCTTTTTCAAACATATACTTAAATTCACTTCCTTTTTTCTCTTCTGAGTGCACTTCAATCACAATGCCATATTTATCGCAAATACTTTTTACAATACTAAGTCCAATTCCAAACCCACCTTTATAGATATCACCTCTGTAGTGACGTTCAAAAATTTTAGAAATTTCTTTGATACCAACACCTTGATCTTTTACGCTCAAAAAAAGTCCGTCTTCTTTAACTCTTAATTGTACTTCAACGGTTGTTTGTGGAGGAGAGTATTTAATAGCATTGGTAATATTATTGTCGATAATGCGCTGTAATTCAATACGGTTGATGCGCACAAAGTGCTCAGGCTCTATGTCGGCGATAATGGTAATCTCCTTTGAGGAGCTCAGTGCTTCAAAATACGCAATTCGATCTTCCAAAAACGTTGAAAAATTCAGGATTTCTGTCGAATAGGTAATCGTTTTATTTTTGATGAGGTATTCAAGATCATCATACAGCGTTGAGAGCGTTGAAAGCGCTGCAAGGGTACGACTAAGACGTTTATCTTTATACTTTTTGACTAGCCCTTCGATGTTGAGTTGCATAATACCCAGGGGTGTTTTAAGTTCATGCATGACATCGGTGAAAAAGAGGTTCATACGTGTTGATGTCTCAATGTAGGGTTTGAGTAAAAGTTTAAGAAGAAGATACGAAAAGATGAGCATACCCAGTAATACCACACCAATAATCACTAAAACATCAAAAATCACTTGCGAATGGGATATCTCTTTTTGTACCACCAAAAACTTGGCATGTAAAGCATTGGGTGAGAGGGGGTATTTGTAAAAAAGAGACGTATCGTTTTTGACAAATTCATCGCTAAAGGTAGGAATAGGCTCATCAATCAGGGAAAAAACAATGTGATTGTTCGCATCTAAAAGAGCACTTTTAAAGATGATAGAGCGTGGAAATAAAAAGGTTTTTTGTAGCGGTAAAATCCCTTGAATCGCTGTTTCGACCTCTTTAGCGTAGGTGCGTAATTGCACCTCTTGGTTGACTTGGCTAAGGCGCAATGAGACGGAGAGATAATTCAGAATGGGAAATGAGACCAACAAAAGCGTTAAAAAGGTAAGAATAATGGCGAAAATAAACGCATTCTTCGTCTCACTTTTCAATTTTGTATCCTATGCCTTTGGCGGTGATGATGAAATCTTTATCGGTTTTATCCCGTAATTTTTTGATAAGCATTCGTATATCGTTATCTCCAACCTCTTTGCCTTCCCAGACGTATTCGTGAATCAGCTCCGTTGAGATAAAATTGCCTCTGTTTTTGACCAATACAAAGAGCAATTTTTGCTCATACTTACTCAAATTGACATGCATAGTTTCATACCAGAGACTTTGGTCATCGCTGTGGTAAGAGAAGCCGCAAGGAAGAGGAATGACATCCAATGTGGTATGTAAATGATAGCTCTTAAGTGTTTGTGAAACACGGTATTGTAGCTCTTTAAGCGAAAAAGGTTTGCGTAAGTAGTCGTTGCATCCAAGCTCATACCCTAAGGATAGGTTGTTGATGTCGGTGAGTGAGGTAATAAAAATAATCGGAAGGTCTAACTTGGCTTTACGAATCTCTTTGAGAATTTCGTAGCCATCCATATGAGGAACTCGAATATCCAAAAGAGCCAGATGATACTGTTTTTCAAAGAGTGCATCTAATGCGTTTAGTCCATCATCGAAGGCATCGACTTCGTAGCCCATCTCTTCAAGAGATTCTTTGATGCTCTCATTATAGGTATAGTCATCTTCAAGGAGTAAAATCTTCATCGAATGAGTACCTCTTGTGTTGCAGAGCTTTGAATGGCAGGTTCTAGCGTTTTCACATGTAAAGGGGCTGCGCGAGGAGCCAGTGAAGCTCGAAGGAGCAAAGACTCTTTTAAGAGAGATTCTCCAAACCAAATACCAATGTACCCTACCTGTTTTGCTTCAATGTCAAAGAGTGGCGTAAAGCCAAAAAGAGCGCCATTGGAGCGTGCGAAGCCTTGTTGCATCAAAGGTGTTGAGACAATCGAGATAAACGAATTAACACACCCCGTAGGGCAGCTATTACTTACGATAACATATCCATCAATTTGCGGAAGCTCTTTCATCCATTCACCAATGTCCAATAACGCTTTATCCATTAAAATGACAAAGTTAATCTTTTTGGCACTTAGTTTTTGCGCTACTTCATCGAAACTGATAATAATCTCTAAAGAGCCTATAAACTCATTTTTATCAAAAATTGGACAGAGTGCTTTGATATTAAGGCGTTTGCCTAGTTCAATGGCTACGAGAGGTGTTTTGGTCTGTTGAAGTAGCGCAATGCCTTTGCGAAACGTGGAGAGATCATCGCCATAGTCTTCAAAATCCCAACTGCGCACATACGCTTTGGCATCTTTCGTGTGCAACTGGACTTCAAGGTTTTCAATGTGGAGATACGCTTTGAGCTTTGGAATTTCATGCTGTAATGTTTCAAAAAGGTGTTTACGATCATTTTTAACATAGCCCATTTTAAGGGCTTCATTTTGCGAAAGAATGAGCGCAATGCTAAGAGCGAGTTGTTTTTCATGGGAAATCAGCTCTTGGGTAAGGCTTAGCACACTCTCCACACTGTTTTTAGCATCTTCGATATAAAGGTTGTGGTTGGCGCGATAAATTAAAAAGCCAAGGGTGAGCATCGCAATGAAAAAGAGTCCGATAAGAAGGGCAAACGCACGAAAATTTTTGATGAGAGCTCCTTTTACCTGTAAAGCATTGCCAAATTATACCTTAAATGCCAAGCAGAGAAATTGACGGTAAATTGACACAAGAGGAATATCATAGTGCTAGAAATTATTTTAAGGAGGCATTATGAAATTGGATTCAATGATGCGTTTTGCGCTGATTGTATCGTGTGCAAGCGGGCTTTTTGCACTTGATGTTGCAGAGCTTGGTAAACGTTCTGATAGGGGATTTAAACCTGTTGTTGTCAAAGATTGGAAAGCACCCGATGAGAGTACGCTTCCCAATAATCTCTTTGGTGATACTGTACGTTATGGTAAAGCGTTGGTGAGTGAGACCTATAAATATATCGGCCCTGAAGTTGCTGATAAAAAGATGCGTTATGCAGGTAATAATCTTGCCTGTGCTTCCTGTCACCAAGAAGCGGGTACTAAAAAATACTCAGCCCCCTTTATGGCAACCTTTGCTAACTTTCCACAATACCGCAACCGTGATGAAACCATCGGAAGTATCGAAGGACGTGTGAACGGTTGTATGGAACGCAGTATGAATGGTAAGCCTCTGCCTGAAGATGGCAAAGAGATGCGCGCGATCGTAACCTATATGTTTTGGCTAGGACAGGGTGTTCCATTGGGTGCAAAAGTGGAAGGTGCTGAGTTTCCTCAAGTCAATCGTAAGATGATTATGAGCCAAGCGGCTGATCCTATTAAAGGTGCTAAAGTCTATGCAGAACATTGTGCGTCATGCCATGGTGTGAATGGCGAAGGTGTGAAACGTGAAGGCAAAGCCAATGGCTATGAGTTCCCACCACTTTGGGGAAAAGACACGTACAACACAGGGGCTGGTATGTACAGAGTCATTCGCGCGGCAGATTGGATAGTTGCCAACATGCCTTTAGGTGCGGATAACCATAACCGTGTTTTAACCGACGAACAAGCCTATAATGTTGCAGCGTATATCAATAACTACGATAAACCACGCGATGTCAAAGCAAACCGTGAGAAAGATTTTCCTGATTTGAAAATGAAAGTACCTGATAGTGATGTTGGACCATACGATGATGGCAAAACCCGTCACCAACATAAATTTGGCCCTTATCAAGGGATTATTATTCCTGCAAAATAGTTGCATATATGAAGTGGCAAACCCCGATTTTGCCACTTTTTTACTGTAAAATTTGAAAAAAATAGAGGTTGACTAAGTGGCATTTAGCAAAACAAACCGTCCGTATACGCTCAAAGGTCTTTTCTGTGTAGCTTTCATTGCAGCTGTTGCGTATGGTATTTCTGAATTTTCATTTTTTAAACATCTTGCGATTTCACCTTTGGTGATTGGTATAGCCCTTGGAATGGTTTATGCCAACACCTACCGTGCGTCTTTTCCCAAAGAATGGGAGAGAGGTATTTTATTTTCCACCAAAAACTTACTGCGCTTAGGCATTGTGCTGTATGGGTTTCGTATCACGTTTATGCAGATTCAAAGTGTGGGGCTCTCTGGTTTTGTGGCAAGTGTATTGATTGTGATTTTAACCCTTTTGATAGGATATAGCATTGGGGTCAAGGTATTTAAATTAGACCCTGAAATTGCACTGCTTACCAGTGCAGGAAGTGCCATTTGTGGGGCAGCTGCGGTTTTGGCCACTGAGGGCGTTTTAAAAAATGAGTCCTACAAAAGTGCCGTAGCGGTAGGAACGGTTGTCCTCTTTGGTACACTTTCTATGTTTTTATATCCTATTGTGTATCAGTTAGGGTGGATTCCTTTAGGACTTGGGGATGAAGGGCTTTATGTGGGCGCAACGCTTCATGAAGTAGCACAAGTCGTAGGGGCAGGAAGTGCCATCAGTGAGGAAGTTGCCAATAATGCTGTGATTGTCAAAATGATTCGTGTGATGTTGCTTGTTCCGTTTTTGTTGATTTTGGGTTATAGTTTAACACGTTCTAAAAAGAGTACAGCACACGATAAGCAGATGGTTATTCCATGGTTTGCTATTTTTTTTATTATCGTTGCAGGCTTTAACTCATTTCATTTTTTACCTGAGGAAGTGATCTCTGGTATTAATATTGCCGATACCTTCATTTTAACCATGGCAATGAGTGCCCTTGGTATGGAGACTTCACTCTCAAAATTTAAGGGTGTGGGCGGTAAAGCAATGCTTTTAGCACTTATCTTATTTGTCTGGCTCATCGTAGGTGGTTTTTTCATTGTCAAAGGATGTAGCTTTTATCTCTAAACTCTTTATTTAAAAATCTCTTCTATAATAGATAAAAAATTTAAAGAGTTTACAATGAATAAAGAAAAACTAGTCACAGACACTCAAACCTTACACCGTTTTATTCAACTTCACTGTGATAAAAAGCATCAAGATGTTCCTAAAAAAAAAGGCATTTTGGAGGTGAGTTTTCAAGAAGAAGATTTATGCTCCCTTCCTTATCATGTGTGTGAGGAGTGTGAAACACTTTTTATCTACGCGTATGGCAGACTCAAAAATTGTCCGCATGAGCATAAGCCAAGCTGTCGTAAATGCCCTGATCCTTGTTACGAAAAGCCGATGTGGACGAAGATGGCTAAAGTCATGAGTTATAGTGGGATGCACCTAGGACTTACTAAAATACGTAAGCTCTTTTCCAAATAATGCTACCCTACCTTAGCCACAAAGCCTACATGCAAAGCAGGTATGGCGAAGCACTTTTTAGCATTCCCGCCAATCTTGAATTTGGCTGTCCCAACCGTACAAAAGAGGGCAGTGGTGGGTGCTCTTTTTGCCCAGAACACGGCGCTCGTGCTGCTCAAATCGCAGATGCCAAGAGTGTGGAAGAGCAGATCGAAAAAGCGCTTACTTTTGCTAAAAGGCGCTACAAAGCCTCTTCGTTTGCGCTCTACATTCAAGCTTATACTGGAACCTTTGCTTCATTAGTGAAACAAAAAGAGGCCTATGAAAAATTGCTATCACTCTATCCGTTTCGTGCATTGCATATTGGCACGCGTCCTGATTGCCTCACTTTGGGAACTCTGGAATACTTGCGCGAACTGGATCAAAAAATTGATGTGGTGGTTGAACTTGGGGTTCAAAGTCTGCATGATGTTAGTTTGGAGCAGATAAACCGAGGGCATGATGCGGCCTGTTCGCTTGAAGCAATCAGACGCTTACATGCGTATGGTTTAAAAGCCTATGCGCATCTCATTGTTGGTTTACCGCATGAAACCCCTGCTATGTGGAAAGAAAGTGTTCAAGGCTTAGTCGATGCAGGCATTGATGGTATCAAATTTCACAACCTTCACATCATTCAAAATACCGATTTGGCACGTGAGTATGCCAAAAATCCGTTTGCCCTTTTGAGCGAATACGAATATGCCGAAGCGCTCATGGAATTGTTGCGCACTATTCCTTCGTACATCCCTATTTTACGGCTTGCAACTGATACCCCTGATCACGAGTTGATTGCACCACAATGGCATATGGCAAAAGGTCAGTTTGGAGAGTATGTTGCCCAAAGTATGCGTTATCGCGGGATCACGCAAGGCGATTTGGTTGAGAACCCCTGTGAACAAAGCGATGAAATGCCACTCAAAATTGATTTAAAAGATGGCAGTGTGACTTTGTGGAATGAGTCGTATCGTGACTACTACCATCCCAAAGCAGGGGCTTACAAACAAGCTAACGAACTGTTTCTTGAAACATCAGACCTTAAAGCACGTCTTGAAAAAAGCGATGTGAATCTTTTAGAGATTGGTTTTGGAATGGGGTATAACACATTTAAAGCCTTAGCTTTAGCCCAAACATTAGCCAAGAACAGGTTACATGTAAAAGCGATTGATCATGATCGAATGCTTTTAAAACAGAGTATGCCAATTGTTCCAGAGCCTTTGCATGTAAAGATGTTAGAGGCTCTTTTTATGGGGAATCATTACCATGATACTTTTGCGAGGGTAGAATTTTTAAATGCTGAAGCGCGTTATGCGGTGACACTTTTGGAAGAGCCATTTGATGTGATTTTTTTAGATCCCTTTATTGAAAGTAATAACGCCTCACTCGTAACCGTAGAATTTTTTGGAAAGTTACGTAAACTCTTAAAAGAAGATGGCATATTGGTCGCTTCTACGTCTTTACAAGCGGTGCAAGATGGGCTGATATTAGCGGGGTTTGAAGTATACCTAGCCAATGATACAAAGAGCGATATAAAGGGCATCGTAGCAACACTTTCTTCGTCACCTTCTTTACCTATCAAAGAACCTTACCGCGATCCATATGGGATATACAGTGATAAACAAATCGAAACACTGCATCAAAAATCGTCTTACTAAATTTAAATTTAACACAATAATTTACATAAAATTTACATAGGAGGACTAAGATAGTCATACTTAAATCTTAGATAAAGGATAAAAGATGACTCAAATGCTTAGTCGAAGAGGATTTTTAAAACTCTCTTCTACCGCCGCCGCAGTTGCGAGTCTCTCCTCGATACCAGGAACTCTGGGGGCTATCGAAGAGAGCAAAAAGCAATACAAAGGCACTACGAAGTTTACACCGAGTATTTGTGAGATGTGTACGAGTTCCTGTACCATTGAAGCGCGTGTGGAAGATGGAAAAGGGATGTTTATTCGCGGTAATCCAGCGGATAAAAGTAGAGGCGGTAAAGTCTGTGCTCGTGGTAGTGCAGGATTTAATCAGTTATACGATCCACAACGTTTGGTTAAACCTATTATGCGTGTGGGTGAGCGTGGTGAAGGAAAGTGGAAAGAGGTCAGTTGGGACGAAGCATACACTTTCATTGCTACCAAGCTTGAAGAGATCAAACAAAAACATGGTGCACATACGGTTGCCTTTACAGCACGTAGTGGTTGGACAAAAACATGGTTCCACCATTTAGCACAAGCCTATGGTTCACACAATCTTTTTGGTCATGAGGCAACCTGTCCATTGGCATATGGTATGGCGGGTAAAGATGTGTTTGGAGCAGCGGCAAACCGTGATTTTTCCAAAGCAAAATACATTATCAATATGGGACATAACTTCTTTGAAGGTATCGTTATCTCTTATGCACGTCAAATGATGGACGCACTGAACAATGGTGCAAAATTGGTGACATTAGAGCCAAGACTTTCTACCATGGCTGCAAAATCAACCGAGTGGCACGCGATTAAACCAGGACATGATCTTCCATTTGTTTTAGCGTTTATTCACACACTGATTCATGAGAATCTTTACGACAAAAAATTTGTTGAAAAATACTGCGAAGGTTTTGAGGAACTCAAAGCAAGCGTTGCGGAGTATACTCCTGAAAAAATGGCAACGGAATGTGATATCCCTGCTGATACGATTAAGCGTTTAGCGCGTGAATTTGCTAAAGCCGCTCCAAAAGCAATCTTTGATTTTGGTCACAGAGTTACCTTTACGCCACAAGAGTTAGAGTTACGACGTGCTATGATGATCATCAATGCGCTTGTGGGTGCTGTTGAGAAAGATGGTGGGTATTATCTCTCCAAAGGAGCGGATTATTACAATCAATTTATTGGCGAGGGTGATCCAAAAGCCTTTAAACTCAAAAAACCAAAAACACCAGCGTATCCAAAAGTAGAAGTACCTAGAATTGATCGCATTGGTGAGAAAGACAGTGAATTTTTCCTTGCTGGAAAAGGTGAAGGTATTGTCACATTAATTCCTCATGCAACACTCAATGAACTACCTGGTGTTGGCTATAAGCTACACGGTTGGTTTGTTGCACGTAACAACCCTGTCATGACACAGTCTAATATGGAAAATGTCATCAAAGCGCTTAAAGCGATGGATTTAGTGGTTGTGTATGATATTCAAGTTTCCGATACCGCATGGTTTGCTGATGTCGTTCTCCCCGATACAACGTATCTTGAGAGAGATGAAGAGTTTACAGCCAGTGGTAGCAAAAACCCTAGTTATGGAGTCGGTCGTCAAAAAGTGGTAGAGCCTATTGGGGAGAGCCGACCGCCATGGAGAGTGGCTAAGGAACTGGGTGAAAAAATGGGCTTAGGTGCTTACTTCCCATACAAAGACATCGAAGATTACCGCTTACAACAAGTGGGAGACAACATCGACCTTCTTGCAAAACTTAAAGCAACAGGCAGTGCGAGCTTTGGTGTGCCTTTGATGCTTCAAGAGAAAAAGAGTGTGGCTGAATTTGTCAAAAAATTCCCAAGTGCAGCGTCAAAAGTGAACGAAGAGGGAACGATTGATTTTCCTCAAAAAATTCAACTCTTTAGTAAAAAGCTTCAAGAGGTCTCTCAAAAAGGAGGTCTTAGCTATGAATCTTTCAAATACAAAGAGACAGATGAGCTTTATCTCATCAATGGTAAATCAGCCGTCCGTAGTAATTCACACAATGGCAATAATCTCTGGTTAAATAACCTTTTAGATGATGCAGCAGTATGGATTCATCCAAAAACTGCTGAACGCCTTGGTATTAAAAATGGCGACAAAGTAGAAGTCTACAACAAGTTCAGCACCCAAAAAGGCAAAGCGCTTATCACCAAAGGTGTAAGAGAAGACACCCTCTTTGCTTACTTTGGTTTTGGTCATGTCAGTAAAGAGCTCAAACGTGCCTATGGAAAAGGCATTAACAGTAATGCGCTTTATTCGCCTTTGGTTTCGCCAAACTCAGGTATGAACCTGCATGTTGTTGGCGCTAAAGTTAGAAAAGCGTAAGGGGAGGAGAAAACAATGGCAAAAAAATATGGAATGATCCACGATAACAACCTTTGCATCGGCTGTCAAGCGTGCAACGTTGCGTGTAGATCGGAAAATAAAATACCAGAGTCAGTGTATCGTTTACAAGTATGGGTCAAACCAGAAGAGTATCCTAATGGCACTTTAGGCTATGAATATCACAGACAATCCTGTGTTCATTGTGAGAACACGCCGTGTGTAAGTGTTTGTCCTACAAAAGCTTCACATGTCAATGAAGATGGCATCGTTTTGGTGGATGTTGATTTGTGTGTGGGTTGTTTGTACTGTGTTGCAGCCTGCCCTTACCAAGCGCGTTACGTACATCCCATCACCAAAGCGCCTGATAAATGTACCTTCTGTCATGAATCACGCTTAAGTCGTGGTGAAGAGCCAGCGTGTGTGACCGTGTGCCCAACAGACGCACTTGTCTTTGGTGATCTGAACGATCCAAAAAGTAAAATCAATAAAGTACTTTCAGAGAAAGTCACTTACAGACAAAAAGAAAAATTGGGAACCAGCCCAAAAATGTTTATTGTACCGAACCATAAAGGAGGGATTAGATCATGAATCACATGGCAGGCTCATTAGAGCAATATAATACCGTTGTATGGCATTGGCCAATTGCTGTCTATCTTTTTTTAGCAGGACTCTCTGCGGGAGCTATTATTTCAGCAATTATCATCAAATGGATGAAAGGCAATGACGTCTCCCCGTGGGATGGCATTATTAAAGCAGGCGCTATTTTGGCACCTATTACGATCGGGGCAGGTCTATTTCTTTTGATTTTCGACCTTACCAGACCGCTTCATTTTTGGAAATTGTTGATTCATTATAACTTTGGTTCTGTTATGACATTGGGTGTTTTAGCACTGTTTGCTTATTTCCCTGTTGTTATTCTTTTCTTCCTTGGCGTCTTTAAAAAAGAGTTGATCGAAAATGGACCATTCAAGTTTTTAGCACCATTCGCAGATATGGCCCTCACTTATGCGAAAGCGATTGAGAGTGTGACCCTTATTTTAGCGGTGGGTGTGGGTGCGTATACAGGTTTCTTGCTTTCAGCGATGAACAGTTATCCACTTTTAAATACACCGATTTTACCAGCACTTTTCTTGGCTTCAGGTGTCTCAGCAGGCATCTCTGCAAACCTTGTTGTAGGGCTTCTTTTCTTTAAAAACTCAACAGGTGAGAGTAATGTAAGCTATATGCATGGTCTTGATGTGAAAGTCATCTTTGCAGAGCTCTTCTTCCTTTTCATCCTCTTTGTAGGCATGATGTACCAAGGAGGCTCATCCGCACATGTCGCAAGTGCAGCCCTAAGTTCTGGTGGACTTTCAACGCTGCTATGGGTTGGTGTTATTGGTCTTGGCTTGATGTTGCCAATAGGGCTTAATTTTGCACTGCCTCATGGCGTCAAACATTCCCATGGCTTTGTCATCTTTAACGCACTGATTGTTTTAATCGGTGTACTTGCGCTTCGTTACTACATTCTCTATGCAGGTCAAACCTTCGTTGGATAATGCCTTAAAAACTCCCTCTTTTGAGGGAGTTTCTTCTTTTTTGGTTACAATATGTAAAATACAAATATTGTGATAGAATAATCTTCTTGTAAAAATTAGTACTATTAGGTAAATATTAGATAAATTTACATGTAATATTTAAAAAATAAGGCAATACTGTGAAGTTGATTAACTATAGCTACGAAACGCTTGAAGCATTAGAACACTTTGTGAGAGCCTATTTTAAGCCTAATGATCACCTCTTTATTCAACTCTTTTGCGGTAATGTTGATAAACTAAAAATTACAGAAATCCTTCATTTTCTTAAAAAAACATTTCCAAAATGTGTCATTATTGGAGCCAGTACCGCGGGCGAAATCAAATCGGGGCGTATTAGAACAGGAAGCTTGCAAATCAGCTTTTGTCACCTTGAAAAAAGTGTTGCTAAAGCGTATTATTTTGCAGATGTCAATGTTGCAAGTGGGCAAAAAGCGGCTTCAACTATTTTAGACAACGATACAAAAGTATGTATTGCTTTGGCACATCCTTTTGCCAAAGATGACAGTGAAGATTTTATTGAAGGCTTTAACAGTATAAGAGCAGATATGCCTCTCTCAGGTGGAAATGCTGCCGATGATTTTTTGTTTCAAAGCGCGTTTATTATCTATGAAGATAAACTACTCGATCAAGGTGTTGTGATTGCAACACTCAGCGGGAAAACCCTCCATGTTAACAATGGTTATTCTTTGGGGTGGACACAAATTAGCAAAGCGTTGAGCATCACCAAAGTTGATAAGGGCACTATTTATGAAATAGATCATCAACCGATTCAAGAGGTGTATCAACACTATTTAGGGGAAGATGTTTTACACAATCTTCCAAGCAGTGCTATGGAGTTTCCTTTTGTGAAAACGTGTGATGGTATTGAGGTATGCCGTTCGCTTATTGGTGCCAATGAGGATGGTTCACTTGTCTTTTCAGGGCATTTAAATGAAGGAGAGAAGGTACGTTTTGCCATTGGCAATGTTGAAGAGATCATGGACAGAGCCGTTGCCATACAAGAAAGCATCAATGAAAAACCTGTTGAAGCTATTTTTGTCTATTCGTGTGCTGTACGTAAACGCTTTTTGCAAAAACAGCTCAATTATGAATTGGGACGGTTAGAGCAAATTGCCCCATCCGCAGGCTTTTTCACGTATGGAGAATTTTTCCATTCAGAACATAAAAACCAACTGCTTAATGTGACAACAACCGTCTTAGCATTGAGTGAGTCGGACTATATTATTTCCCATCCTTTGGGCGAAAAGCCTGAAGTCAACTGTTCCACACTTAAGTCATTAACCCATCTTGTCAATACCACGCAACATGAACTTGATGTCAATATAAACTTTCTCAATCAGTATAAAATGATCTTAGATCAAAGTGCTATCGTGTCAAAAATGGATATAAGTGGCACGATTACCTATGTCAATGATGCTTTTTGCAAGGTAACGGGCTTAAGTAGGGAAGAGATTGTAGGTACGAAGCATAGTAGATTTCGCCATCCAAATTCCGATGCTTCTCTGTACAGTGATCTTTGGAATACTTTGCAACGAAAAGAGATTTGGAATGGTGTTCTTCACTGTATCAATCCTCGGGGAGAAACGTATTATATTAAAACGACACTTTTGCCTTTTTTGGATGAAAAAGGTCATATTGTTGAGTATATCACCAGTAGTATTGACATTACAGATCTGATTATAAAAGAGCAGATCATTGAACAGCACTTTAAAGATGAACTGACAGGTTTTGGCAACCGTGAGGCACTCTTTCATAAGCTTCGTTTGGATCAGAGTGCAAAACTTTTAATACTGCTCAATCTTGTTGGATTTTCGGAGATCAATGACTATTTGGGATATGATGTAGGCGATGAGCTTTTAAAACAGATTGCCAATTTTTTAATGAACATGTTTGACGACCATCCTGATGTTGTGTTTCGCATCAATGGTGATGAATTTGCCGTTTTACTGGTGGAAGACGATCAAAAAATGTTTCGTAATTTTCGGGATAAAATCAAACGTATGATCCATAACCTTGAGAAAAAAGTCTTCACCATTAAGGGTTATGAAGTGGTCGTAAGACTAAACGTAGGCGTTGCTGAGGGAAAATCGGATGAGATTTACATGCAGTCCCATGTGGCACTTAAAGAGGCGAAAACCCATAACCAAGCGGTGATGTTTTATGAGATTAATGAATCGCTCAAAACCAAAACACGACAAAATCTTCAAGTGATTCAGAAGATCAGGGCGGCGATTGAAAATGATCGCATCGTTCCTTTTTTCCAAGGTATTTACGACAATAAACTGCATAAGATCACAAAATATGAAGTATTGATGAGGCTTCAAGAAGAAGATGGCAGTTATCTCAGCCCTTATCACTTTTTAGATCAAGCGAAAAAGACGAGGCTATATGAGAAGTTGACGAAGATTATGATTCACAAGTCTTTTGAGTATCTCAAAGATTTTGAAGTTGATTTTTCCATCAACCTTACCAAGGGCGATATTCTCTCCTCTTCCGTTAAGGAGTGTTTGTATGAGAATATTAAAAAATATCAGTGCGCGCATCGTGTTATCATCGAGATTGTCGAGTCTGAGGGCATTGAAAATTTTGGAGAGATTACCTCTTTTATTCATGAAATAAAACAGCTAGGGTGTCGCATTGCCATTGACGATTTTGGTACGGGGTACTCCAATTTTGCGTACCTTGTGAAGCTGGAAGTTGATTTTATTAAGATCGATGGCTCATTGATTAAAGATATCGACACCAATGAAACAAGCGCTATGACGGTTGAGACAATTATCTCATTTGCTCAAAAAATGGGGTATGGCATTGTTGCAGAATTTGTGGATCGTATGAGTGTTCAAGAAAAGCTCCAGAGTTTAAGTGTTGATTACTCTCAAGGCTATCTCTTTAGCAAGCCAAGCCCTATTATTTCGCTTTAAAGTCAAATTATCATAAAATAATAACAATAAACTTCTTGCAAAACTGCAAGAAGTCTTCTGCCTCGCAAGAGGCTAGCTTTAGCGTAGATTTTTGGGCTTTGCCTAAAAGTCGTGATAAAAAGAGTTCTGCAAGAACTCCAATAAAATAGGCAAGGGTAAAGTATGGCATATTTCCAAGCGCGAAGAGACTTTCTAAAGTTAGCAACAACAGGTGCTTCAGCAACTGTTGTGATACCTGGAAGCTTGGGCGCATTAGGGGATGTGGCACTGAGGGGTGAAGATAAATTTATCCGTTCCATTTGCGAAATGTGTAGCAGTCGTTGCCCTATGGAAGCGCGCGTGGTGAATGGTAAAACGGTGCTGATTCAAGGAAATGCCTTTGCTAAAGAGATGGGAACAAGTTTATGTGCCAAAGGTGTAGCAGGAGCTTCTCAGCTTTATGATTCACAAAGGCTTGTAAAACCACTTATTCGCACTGGAAAACGTGGCGAAAACAAATGGCGTGAAGCGAGTTGGGATGAAGCGCTTAGTTTAATTTCCACCAAACTCTCTGCACTCAAAGAACGTTATGGTGCTCGGAGTGTCATCTTCTCCGCAAAAACGGGTGAACAGTACGATCTTTTGCGCTCGTTTGCCTCTGCTTTTGGCTCGCCGAATGTCTTTTCGCACTGGAGTTCCTGTCCCATCGCCATAGAGAGTGCTTTTACACATACGTTTGGTGAAAAACTCCACCGTGATTTTGAAAACAGTACCTACATACTGAACTTCGGACACAATCTTTTTGAGGGCTTAGATATACCGCTTACGAAAGCAATGGCACATTTCTCTGCCGATCCTTCCAAAAAATTGGTGGTGTTTGATCCTCGTTTTTCTGTTATGGCTTCCAAAGCCAATGAATGGCATCCAATCAAAGCGGGGTCTGACTTAGCGTTTGTGCTTGCTCTTTTGCATGTATGGATCAGAGATGGTAAATTTGATAAAAAATTTATAGAACAGTATACCCTTGGTTTTGATAAATTGGTAGAGTCGGTGAAAGAGACAACGCCTCAGTGGCAACAGTCTCTTACAGGTATTGATGCTAAAGTGGTGGAGCGTATTGCCGCAGAAATATATACGTCAGCGCCAAGATGTATTATTGACTGGGGGCATAAAGCAACGACCACGAAGGCAGAGTTCCAGCGAACACGTGCTATTTTGATGGCAAATATCTTGATGGGCAATGTGGAAAAAGAGGGTGGAATTTATTTTGCGAAGACGGCGGAGCGCATCAATGCACTTGCTGACGAAAGGGTCGCTCCTGAGCTAAATGATCCTTACCCAAGACCTCGTGTCAATGAGCCTCGCATTGATGGTGCAGGCGAAGAAGGCATGTATCGTTTTGTTTCTCGCTCGCATGGTGTCCTCCAAGCCATCCCCGATGCCATTCTCGCTCAAAAACCTTATGAAATTAAAGGATGGTTTTTAACCAGACACAACCCTTTGGTAACGGTTGCACATCCGCAAAAGATGAAAGAGGCGATGGAGCAGTTAGAGTTTATTGTGGTGAATGATGTTTACCTTAGCGATACGGCAATGATGGCAGATGTGGTTCTACCAGAAGCGACCTACTTGGAGCGTGATGAGGGCATTAGTAAAAGTGCGTTTAAAACACCAACGTATATGATGCGCAACCGCATTGTAGCGCCAATGCATCACACCAAAAGTCTTATAGAGGTTATGCGTGATTTAGCTGAACGTATGGGATTTGGAAGCCACTATGCGTGGAAAAGCATCGCTGAACTGCGTGCATTTCAAGCTAAAGGTGATGCTGAGCTTTTGCAAACACTGCTGATGCGAGGCGTTGCTTCGTTTGATGTTCCACCGCTTTTAGCACTACAACCCTCTTCGGTAGAGCGTTTTTGTGAGCGTTACCCCAAAAGTAGTGTGCTAAGAGATACACAAGGCGTTTTTAGCCATTTTTTGAGATCTCTTAAAACACCTTCTAAAAAAATCGAAATTTTTTCAGCTGAGGTCGAAAAAACGTTTAAAGGATATGGTGTGCCAAGGAGTGTTGATATGGATGTAACGCAAGGACATCCTTATGTGCTGACCAGTGGTAAAAGTGCGGTACATACGAATGGTCATACGCAAAATATACCTTATTTGAACATGCTACTCTCAACAAACCCTATCTGGATGCATCCAAGCACGGCAAAAGCACATGGGCTAAAAATGGGCGATACGTTTTACCTTCAAAATGCTATCTCAAAAGAGAAAGCGACGGTTTTTATCACGGAGGGGATTCGTCCTGATACATTGTTTGCCTATATGGGATTTGGACGCGACGCTCCACAACTCAAACGCACGCATGGTAAGGGGACAAACCCTTCAAAACTTCTCTCCTTAGAGAGTGCGACACTGTGTGGGGCGATGATCACCAATGTTGGTGTGACCATCGTGAAGGCATAAGGAATCATCATGCAAAAACAGTACAGACTGCTTTATGATGAAAACCTCTGCATTGGATGCCAAGCGTGTAGTATTGCCTGTCGTGTTGAAAACAGTGTGCCCGATGAGGTTTACCGCGTACAAGTTCATATGCAGACTATGGGAATTTTTCCAAACCTTGGTATGCATTATGAGAGGCTCTCTTGCGTGATGTGTGAAAATCCTCCGTGTGTCAGTGTTTGCCCTACCAACGCTTCGTTTCAGAGTAAAGATGGTTTGGTGCATATTGATGAGAAGTCTTGTATTTCGTGTAAGTACTGCATCTTGGCGTGTCCTTACCATGCGCGTTTTATCAATCCTCTTAAAAATGTGGTGGAGAAGTGCACGTTTTGCTATGAAACACGTGTTTCTAAAGAACTAAGTCCAGCGTGTGTCAGCATCTGTCCGACCGATGCACTCACGTTTGGTGATATGCGTCAAAGCAACTCTTTGGTATATCAAAAATCGCACAAAGAAGTTCTTCTTTTCCCCAAAGCACATCTTGGAACGAAGCCCAAAGTAGCGTTTATTCCCAATCGAAAAGGGGCTAAGTCATGAGTCCAATGTGGGGAAGTGTGGAACAATACAGTACGATCCATTGGTCGTGGGCGATTGCGATCTATCTTTTTTTAGCGGGACTGAGTTCTGGGTCTATCATCGTTGCTTTACTTGTGAAATGGAATAGGCATGAGCGTAGTAACTCGTCCATTTGGGATGCAATGATTAAGGCAGGGTCCGTTGTCGCTCCTACCGCAATCTTTTTGGGATTGCTTTTGTTGGTGGTTGACTTGGGTCGCCCCCTTTCGTTTTACTGGTTATTGATTCGCTATAACATCACTTCGGTCATGAGTTTGGGTGTACTCTTTTTGCTCATTTATACGCCCATTGTGGTGGTCTTTATGTTACTGGTCTTTGAGCGTAGTGTTATAAAACATCCTTTTTTAGCGCCTTTGGAAGGGTTGATTAATCTTGTAAAGAGTTTTCACTCGTATGCGAAAATCATTGAGTATTTTCTCTTTGCAGCAGCGCTGTGTGTGGGCTCTTATACGGGTTTTTTACTTTCGGTTTTGTATGCCATTCCTTTGTGGAACAGCCCACTTTTGCCTATTTTATTTTTAACATCAAGCCTTTCTTCGGGCGTTGCGGTAAACATTCTCATCGGATTGCTTTTTTTTAAAAGTACCATCAATACGGAGAGTATCAAATACCTTTTAGTGTTGGACACCAGAGTGATTTTAACGGAATTGCCTCTTTTAGGGCTTTTCTTTATCGGGTTGTTTTATGCAGGTGGTGATGCGCCTAGTGCTGCAAAGGCAGCGCTTACAGAGGGATTTTGGGCGGGTATTTTTTGGTTAGGGGTTATCGGTGTGGGACTAGGACTTCCTCTTTTGACGGTTATTGTAGCGCTTCGTAGCCATGTGTACCGCGTAGGTTACATCGTGATTAACTCGATGGTCGTTATTTTGGGCGTATTGATGCTTCGTTACTACATCATTTACGCGGGACAAATTTATCTTGGTTAAGGAAAAAGGCATGAAGATTTTACTCTTAGAAGATGACTACAATTACAACGAGAGCATTAAAGAATACTTGGAGCTCTTAGGGTATGAAGTCGATGCCTTTTTTGATGGGGAGAGTGCACTGGATGCGATTATGGAAAAGTGTTATTATCTTTTTTTACTCGATGTCAAAGTGCCAAAATTAAGTGGTCATGAACTCATAAAATACATCAAAGAAGCCAATATTACCACACCGATTATTATCATGACGTCGTTGGTAGATATTGATAACATCGAAATTGGATATCAGCTTGGGTGCAATGACTACCTCAAAAAGCCATTTGAGCTAAAAGAGTTGGAACTGCGGGTTAAAGAGCTGATTAAAAAACATTATCAAACGAGTACGGATGGAGAATTTCGTCTGAGTTGTGGTTTTGTGTTTAACTTTGAAACAGGCGAGCTTAAAAAAGAGGATAAGAGTGTTTCGCTTACCTCCAAAGAGCTTGATGTGGTGCGTTTTTTGATTCGCAGAAAAAATACGTTTTGTGACATTGAGATGATACGTGAAAATGTCTGGGAAGGCAAAGAGATCAGTTATGCGGATATTCGTATGTATATCAGGAAAATTAGACTCAAAGTGGGTGAAGAGGAGTTTATAAAATCTTCTCGTGGTTTAGGATACCGCATCGATGTTATCGCTTAACCCCTTTCGCTCGGTCTTGATCTATACGCTCATCGTGATGACACTCTTTTGTGTGCCCAGTTACTTTGCGATTCAAAGCACGATTATGGAAGAGAAGTACAAAGCAACCCAAGAAATTTTAGAGTGGGTGGATGCCCATGAGAAGAGTATTTTTGAAAAAGAGCACTTTGAGATACCCCGCAGTGTACGTTTTCATATCAACATCTACGATGCTACTCACCAGCCTCTTTATAGGGGGATTCAAGAATCTCTTATGGATCTTGATTTTAAAGTGCGCGTGATTTACCCTTTTTTGTACTATCAAAAAAAGATTCAACACGAGAATGAACTTTTATACCTTGTGGTGGAGTTGCAACTTAACTATGCCAAAATTATTTTTATTACCACGATGCTTTTTTTTATCGTGCTCTTTTTGATCTATTTGATGAGCAATGTGTTTATTCACTCTAGCATTTATCCTTATAAAAAGATGCAGCGGTATATGAATGACTTTTTTAATGACTCCATGCATGAACTCAAAACGCCTCTGGGTGTTATCAACATTAACGTAGAATTACTCTCCAGTTATGTTGATTCCTCGAAGCATTTACAGCGCATAAAAGCTGCCACAAAACAGATGCAGATGACCTATGAGGATGTAGAATACTACATCAAACACAAAAAAGTGACCTATAACAAAGAGAGGATGAATCTCTCAGAGTATTTGAACCAGCGCATCGCTTTTTTCGAAGATATAGCCGTTTCTAAATCAATGGTATTAGAACACACGGTAGCACCTGATATGATGATTTATATCAGTAAAGTAGAACTACAACGCATCATCGACAATACACTTTCAAACGCTATAAAATACTCCTTTTTTCAAGGTAAAATCGAGATAAAGCTTTTGCCTAAAGATGAAGAGCATTGTGTGCTCAGTTTCCAAGATTATGGACAAGGCATTAAAGATCTTTACAAGGTTTTTCAACGTTTTGAGCGTGAAGATTCGGTACAAGGTGGTTTTGGTTTGGGATTGAATATCGTGCAAAATATTTGCAATAAAAATGACATTGACATCAACATTGAATCGTATGAAAACAAGGGTTCATGCTTTACGTATATCTTTAAACTTGATAAAAAGAAGCTCTTAGACAGTGTCGATGATGAAGTGATAAAGGGTGAAAAATGAAAGAAAAAAGGTTTTTTCTCAGTGCGGCAATGATGCTCTTTTTTGGGCTTATCATGCTCTTCTTGTACAATAAATCCATTTCGTATGAAGAGGAAGAGACCCTTAAAAAACAGATGGATGCTCTGCTGTTAACCTTGCACAATAAAATTGAAGAGACGACCAAAGTCTCGTTGGCAAGTTCAGTCATCTTGGCAAAAAGCCCGCATGTGGTTGCGTGTTTGAGTCAGCAAGAAAGAGAACACTGCTTGCAATATCTGCTTGAAATCAGAAACAGTATGGCTCAGGCAAATATTTTTGAAAATGCCCGCTTACACCTGCATACCAAGGATTTTAAAAGTTTTATGCGCTTATGGGATTACAGCAATCAAACCAATGACGATCTAAGTACCTTCCGTCATGCGCTCGAAAAAATCAAACAAAACAGACAGCCGACACAGGGTATTGAGATTGGAAGGCACGGCATGTTCATGCGTGCTATTGCACCTGTCTTTGCAAAAGGCGATTACATAGGAACAATCGAAACGGTTGTTGATTTTAAAGATCTGAATGATTACTTTAAAAAAGATGGTATTGAGCTTTACGTATTGATGAAAAATGAGTATCGACCTATTGCCAATGCGGCTATTTACAATGAAAATTTGATGCTTGATAACTACACGATTGTTAACCAAGAGGTCAATGGGTTAAATTTCATTAAAGAGATCAATCTTCAAGGTACAGGGTATCTCAAACGTGGTGATTACTACGTACTCTACACCCCTATTGTGGACATCAATGGGGAGCATGTTGGCTTTTTTGTGCTCACATGGAGCGAGAGCCTTTCCCTAGCGTCGTTTAAAGGGTAAGGTTCTTTCTTGCGTCATTGCGAATGCGATCCATGCCCATGTAAAACTCTTTCATCATCACTAAAAAGAGGTAGTCGCCAAATTCTGTCGTGGTGATACTCTCTTTATGCTCTTTGATCGCTTTAGAAAATTTAAGTAACATGAGCTCTTTACTAAGGGCGTCATTGATGTTTTCACCAAACATGGTGGCAAATTTTTTCTTAGAGAGTTTTCCGTTGAAAAGATCGACCATCATACGATAATACATCTGCGAGTTGGCAGGAAATGTACGCTCTTTTGTGACCGCAGAGCGTTTTTCTTGAATGAGCGATGCGTATTGATCGAGTGCAAATTCATTAAGATAGAGGGTGTCTTTAAGAAAACTAAAAGAGCCTGAACCCACACCGACATACTCTTCATTGTCGATGATATACTCATCAATAATCAGATCGTTCTCTTTTGAAAAAGACCATCCATGGCGTGAGGGATAACTCTCTTTGAGAGACTCTTTAATCACGCGAAAAAAGTTGAACTCATTCTCAAGACTGAATGCCCCCAATGTTTTTTTAACGCTGTTTTTCACCAAAGAAGAGGTCATAAGTGGATAAACACTGGTTTGCTCTGGGCGGAGTTTTTTAAGGGTATCAAGATCACGTTTTAACCCCTCTTCTGTTTGGCTAGGAAAATTGAAGATGAGATCCACGCTGGTGATGGGCAAGATCCCCAGCATAGAACTAATCTTCTCATACACCTCGTCGCCTGAGCCAAACTTTTCATAACGACCCAATTTTTTCAAAAGGGCATCATCAAAGGTTTGCACACCTACAGAGAGTCGATCAACCAATCCTTTGAGTCTTGTGACCGTCTCTTTTTGAATATGGTTAGGATCGGTTTCACACGAGACATGCTCGATGGAGAAAAGTTTTTTGACAAACTCAATGGTTTCTATCAGCTCCTCTTCATCGATCAAAGGTGTACCGCCACCAATCACCAAATAGTTAAAATCATACCCCAACTCTTTGACATGTAAGATTTCATCACGTAAATGGAGGTAGTACTTTGTAGCAGCCTCTTTGGTGTAAGTAAATTTGTTAAAGGAACAGTATGGGCAAAACATCGTACAAAAGGGCACATGAATATACAAGAGATACTTTTTTGCTTCAGGGGGAGGAGGTAACCCCAAAGAGGGTTTCTCTACATGTAAATAGTGCTTTGTGTATTGGCTCATAAAATAGCTTGTCGCACTGGTAATAATTTTCGATTGCGTGGATTGCATACTAATCCTTATTTACTTTGTCTTTAACAGATGAACCACATTATAATGATTTCTCGTGACATTGACTATGATATTTAAGAATGCATTTTGCACTTTCGTGCACAAAATCAGTGGCTTTATAGCTCACTACTTTTTGATGATGCTTTCTCATTACATCACTCCTTTAACAAACTTTCAAAGGCATTATAAGCTTATGAGCGTAATTTTTATGTAAACAAACGGTTACACAAATCAAGAATGCTCGAAAACCAAGCAGGAATAGTACCGACAAAAAAGGAGAAAATGAGGGGGGAGTATTTTTCACGATACATTCACTTTTTTAACTATAATACGCTTTGAGTATCAAGAACCCATTAAAAAAAGGAGAAATAGTGCACATTAAAAAATTTTTACTCACAACAGCGAGCCTTATGGTGCTGAGTGGATCCGCACTTGTCGCGGCTGACTTTGATTGGATGGTCAATCTCAATCTTCGATCAGACTCAGATCCTTATGCCTATAAATCAGGGCTCTCTTCACGTTTTAGGACGCCAGAGTCCCAACTGAGTATTATTCTTAAAAGCGTAGGAGCACCCGCAGATGCTTACATGATTTTACGCTTATCTGAACTTTCAGGAAGACCACCAGAGTATGTACTTAAGCAATATCAGGCTAAAAAGCATAAAGGTTGGGGTGTGTTAGCACAAGATATTGGCATAAAACCAGGTTCAAGTGAGTTTAAAGCCCTTAAAAGTGGGCACGATATGCGTGATTTTGACGATAGGCGCGACGATAGACGCGATGACCGTAATCGTGACCATGGCAATAGTAACAAAGAACACGGTAAAGGTAAACACTAAGCTTAATGCTCTCTTTTGGCTTGTCTTAAACGGCAAGCCTTATTTTCGTGACTCTTCTAAAATCTTACACAAATCGGCTATAATTACACAAAAACACTAAAGGACATTTTGATGCAAACCTATGCATGTGGACATATTAATCCTGATTCTGATTCTGTCGTATCAGCAATCTCTCTTTCGTATCTCAAAACACAATTAGGAGAGCCGTGTATTCCTGCACGTCAAGGTGAGTTAAGCCCTGAAACAGAGTTTATTTTAAAAACATTTGGACTTGAAAAACCCCTTCTTAAAAATGATTTTTCGGGTGAGAATCTTTACATTACCGACTATTCTGATCTTGCACAAGCACCTCACAATCTTAAAGAAACAAACATCTTAGGCATTGTGGATCATCATAAACTTGGTGACATTACGACAACCACACCACTTGAGTGCTGGATTCGCCCTGTGGGTTGTACGAATACGATTGTTAAAGAGATGTTTGATCACTATAAAATCGAAATTCCGAAAAACATTGCGGGTGCGATGATGATGGCAATTTTAAGTGACACGGTACTTTTTAAATCACCAACATGTACTAAAGTCGATACCAAAGCGGTTAAAGAACTCGCCATTATTGCGGGTGTCGAAGACTTTAAAGCACTGGGTATGGAGATGTTTTTGGTCAAATCTGCTGTAAAAGGTGCAACTCCACGTGCGCTTTTACTTCGTGATTACAAAGACTTTGAAATGGGTGGAAACAAAATCGGTATTGGTCAACTTGAAGTGGTTGATCTTAAAGTCTTTGATGGCATGAAAGAGGCTCTATTTGCCGATATGAAAGCGTACAAAGAAGAGGGTGGACGCCATACCGTGATGCTTCTTCTCACAGACATCATGATCGAAGGCTCACAATTCTTAGTAGTGAGTGATGATGAAAGCATTATTGAAAAAGCATTCAATACAAAACTCGTTAACCATGAAATGTGGGTTGATGGCGTGCTTAGTCGTAAAAAACAGGTTATTCCTGTGATGGAAAAGCAGTTTTAAAAGCTGTCGTGTGAAAAAGTGCACCATCAAGCGACGTTATCTTATTCAAAATCCTAAAGAAGTGGTGAAGTCTATCCTCACCACTTTCCCTCTTTATAAAAAAAATCTTCAACAACTTTTTGTCGAAAATCATCTTGATGCCTCTGAGCGACTTGCTATTTTGGGAGCTCGTTTTAATACGTTTAAAGAACTTGATGCATTTGAAGAAGATTTGAAGCCTTTTTTGTGTGCGGATGTGAGCGCCGATAAACGGTATAAAAACCGTTATCTCTCTTTATTTGGCTTACCTCAAAATTATGATTTTTCACTGTTTGATGTCTATAAGAGATGTGACAAAATAGGCGTTAAACCATTTGATTTTGCCTTTAGCGCTGGCATGAGTACGCAAAAAGTGCTTAAGGTGCTTTTGTATCGTGAAATGCAGTTTTTAGAGCATGACGTGGAATTGCTTTTGGATGATCATGCCAAAGCACCTAAAAATCTTTGTAAGAGAGCCGAAAACATCTGCTATCTTCTCAATGTTGCGACAGCTATTTTTGACGAAGTGTTAAAAGAGAAACTTGTAAAAGCGTTTACTCCTTTACGAAGCAACGATAGAGCACTACTTCTTAGATTTGTGCAACATCCAGCATATACAACACTGCTATTAGACATGCGTTTTTTTCTGCGTGAACAGAGTGGATTTTATCTTCTGAAAAAGAGTGAAATGCCATTGCTTTTTTTTGCCAAAAGGTATCTTAAAAAAGAGGAATTTCGTATAGCCAAAAGGCTTAAAAAGGCGCTTTATTAACACTTCGTTTGTATTGAACTGATACTATTTCAATAATAATTTGGGATAATGCGGTACAATATCGCACCTATTTTTTAAATAAGGATGAACAATGAAAAAAACATTACATGTAGGACTTGCGCTGAGTGCAGCACTTGTTTTAATGACAGGATGTGCGACCAGTGAGCTTCAAACGAGTGCTCGTATGACACAGAGTGTTTTTATTAACCCTGTGGCAAAAGAAAAACGAACGATTTTTATCTCTACTAAAAATACCAGTGGAGCACCTATCAACTTAGAAAACCGTATCGTGCAAGCACTTTATGCTAAAGGTTATACGATCGTCGATGATCCTGAAAAAGCAACGTATGTGCTTATGACAAACATCTTATTCTGCAATAAAAAGAGCGAAAATAACGTTGCCTCAGGTGCTTTAATGGGTGGCGCAGCTGGTGCTATTGCAAACTCTGGTAGTAATGGCAGAAGCATGGCACTTGCAGGACTTGGTGGAGCGGTTGTCGGTGGGCTCATTGGAAAAGCAACCGAAGATACCATTTATCAAATGCAAGTCGATATCGTGATTCGTGAAAAAGCCAAAGGCAAAGTCATGGCAAGTACAGGGAATGTTGGCGGACAAGCGGGCATTAGAGATGGACAAAAATCAGGTACGATGAATAGCTTTGGTGGACCAATCCGTGATGCAGATGCCAGTGGTAAAATGTACAGCAATACCTACTCTTCAAGCTCACAATCCTATGAGAGTGATTTTATAGAACATCGCACTATGATGTTTGCAGAAGCAACGAAAATGGATTTAAGCCTTTATGATGCAACCCCTATTTTAGAAGATAAAATTGCACAGCAAGTAGCTGGACTGTTTTAACTTTAACATTATTACGTAGCCCCAAAAGCAAAGCTCTTGGGGCTACGTTACACTAGGTACTGAAGCTTGCCTCTTGTGAGGCAGAATCGTTTGATGCTACAATACTATCGATATTCAAACTCGCCAAGATTTGGCAAAATATTTTACATGTAGGAATTGTTTTGGAGAATAACGACAACAAGCAACAAAAAATTGTGCAGATGTTCAATGAGATTGCAGGCACATACGACACAGCGAATCGTGTTTTAAGTATGGGCATTGATATTCAATGGCGTAAAACAGCATGTGATGAGACCTTTGCTCGCTACACTAAACCGATTAATCTTATCGTTGACGTGGCATGTGGTACGGGTGATATGATGGGCTATTGGGCAAAGCAAGCCAAAAAAGCAGGACGCGATATCGGTAAGATTTTAGGCGTTGACCCTTCCACTGGTATGACGGATGTTGGCAAGCAAAAATTTCCTGAGTTTGAATTTGTTATCTCTGAGGCAACTGAAATTCCACTTCCAAGCGAAAGTGCCGACATTTTAAGCATTAGCTACGGCATTCGCAATGTGGTACGTCGAGAGGAAGCGTTTAGCGAATTTGCGCGGGTTGTTAAACAAGGCGGTTATGTTGTTATCTTAGAATTCACCAAAGACGAGAAAAAAGGCTTTTTCTTCGCACTTAAAGATTTTTACCTTAACAAAGTTTTACCCATTTTGGGAGGCATTATCTCTAAAAATAAAGAAGCATATGAATATCTTCCAAATTCCATCGAAGGTTTTTTAACGCCATCCATGCTTCAAAAAGAGCTCGATACTGCTGGCTTTGAAACCGAATTTGTCAAAAGCTTTTCGATGGATATCTCGACCTTGGTCATTGCTAAAAAACGCTAATGAGCCAAACCCTTAGTGTCTCAAGTTTAAACAATCAAATCAAGTCTCTGCTTGAGACCACTTTTTTACATGTAAGCGTTGAGGGTGAAGTTTCCAGACCAACGTATCATAGCTCTGGACATCTTTATTTTACGCTCAAAGATGCTGACTCTTCTATCTCTTGTGTGATGTTTAAGGGCAATACTAAAGCGCTTAAATTTCAAGTGGAAGAGGGAATGGCCGTTGTGGTTCATGGCGCTATCTCTGTTTTTTCACCACGTGGAACGTACCAAATCAACTGTACGATGATGGAGCCTGCAGGAAGTGGCGCTTTGGCAAAAGCCTATGAGCAGCTCAAAGTTAAACTGGGGGCTAAAGGCTATTTTGAAGCCGAGCGCAAAAAAGCACTTCCTCGTTTTGTACGTCACATAGCCCTTGTCACCTCGGGAACAGGTGCAGCTTTGCAAGATATGCTTAGAGTGGCGACAAAACGTTGGCCATTGGTGAAAATCACATTATTGGATACTCTTGTGCAAGGCGAAGGAGCAAAATTTTCCATTGCGAGCAATATCGCTAAGGCAGATACACTGGGTGCGGATGTCATCATTGTGGGGCGAGGTGGCGGAAGTGTTGAGGATTTGTGGGCATTTAATGAAGAAGTCGTAGCCGATGCAATCTTTACATCAAAAACGCCTGTGGTCTCAGCCGTAGGGCATGAGATAGACTACGTCATCAGCGATTTTGTCGCTGACATGAGAGCTCCAACACCTTCGGCAGCGATGGAGATGATCTTGCCTGATAGTGTAGAAATGCTTCAACGCATCGATGGGATGATGGAACGCTACACCCTTGTTTTTGGACGAATACTTCGTTCAAAAGAGGAGTCATTGGAACATTTAAAACGTCTTTTTGCCAAGCGCTCGATTGATGAAAAGCTCTCGTTGTGGAAAAATGAAATTGGTATACTTCAAAGTCAATACAATGATAAAATTGCTCTTTTATACCGTGAGAAATCACGTCAAGTAACGCTACTTCAAGAGCAAATTGGTTTTCAAACCAGACAAAATCTTGCTAAAAAAGAGCAACTGCTCTCTTCTTATACCATAGCGCTCAACTCGAAAGAACCAACCCGCGAACAAAAAGAGTGTTATGCTCAAATTGTCAAAGAGGGTAAAAAAATTGCACTCGAAAAGATAAGCGAGGGTGAAATATTTGAGCTTCAAACTCCTCATACGATTTTAAAAGCAAAAGCATTGGAGAAAAAAGCGCTTTAGAGATTATGCGCCTCTTTAAAGGCTTCCGCTTCTTTGATCGCCTCAACAATTTTTGCTGAGAGTATGGGTAATTCTTTATATTTTACCCAGAGTGTATCTTCGACAATATCGTGAATTTCACCTGCAATTTCTACTGCTAAACGTTTAAGTCGTGCTAACTCTTTTTTGAGCTCTTTTTCATCCATAACTTCACTCCTCGTGTGACTTTTTTATGACAGTTGCAAGGAGTATTCCATCCAATAATACTTGTGATAATTTATAGTGTATTAAATGTAACAGTTTTAAAGCTTTTGTCCGATATAGTGCCTAATGTCTTTATTATGAGGATTATTTGGAGTAGCGTAAATGTCACAGATCTTTTATCGTATTTTTGTTTCAAACAGAATATCACCCAATTCCTATGCGAGTAGGCAATATTCACTGGTAATGATTTTTGCAGCTTTAGGCGCTGCAACGTTTGGATTTTTCTTTTTTTACAACGCCTTTTTTTTGCACTATTATACGATTGCATTGATAGATACCATTGGCTTTACGGTTTCCATTGCCTCAATGCTTTTTCTCAGGCGTACTCACCGTATTAAACTTAGTACATTTATCGTAACCAGTTACTTTTTTATCTTTTTTGTTGCCTTTACTTATTTCAATAAAAATGAGAGTTTTGGGCTCATTTGGAATATCTTTTTTTGTATTATCGCGATTAATCTTAATGGTCATAAAAAAGGGCTACTTTATACCTTGGCGCTGTATGGATGCATCTTTTGGATGGCACATGAAGGTATTGGTGTATGGCAACAAGGTCTTTGGGATAAAGTAGGATTTTTTCGTTATGTTTTTTCACTCTTACTGCTTGCATTTGTTGTTTATATTATGGAGTTAGCCCTTTATCGCTCTTACACGAAACTGCAAAAATTGGCGGAAGAAGATGAGTTGACACAAACGTACAATCGTCGTAAGTTAAAAGAGATGCTTCAAACGGAGATAGAGCGTTCGCGCCGTCACGAAACATCCCTTTGTGTGACGCTTTTTGATATTGATAATTTTAAGAACATCAACGATACATATGGGCACAATGTGGGTGATGAAGTGCTTAGGCATCTTGCACGTATTGTGAAAAGTGCCATTCGCGTCAATGATACATTTGGACGTTGGGGTGGTGAAGAGTTTTTACTGATACTCCCCCATGTCAGCGAAGAAGAGGCAAGAATAGTCTGTGAAAAAATACGTTTTTTAATCACTCAAACAGAATTTGAAAAAGTAGGTTCACTTACATGTAGTTTTGGAGTGTGTACCTACACACCAGAGAGTAATTTTGATACGCTTATTAGCCATTGTGATCATGCCATGTATCAAGCGAAAAATCTAGGCAAAAATTGTGTTAGTGTTTTCGTACCAAAGTAAATAAAGTATGAGTATTCATAAATGTTACTAAATAATTCAGATTTCAATTCTTATCTGCACAGAGGAAGCCAGTTAAGAGTCTTTTCAATGAAGACGATTTATTCTAATATAGATGTCTCACATAAGGAGATAAAACAATGAAGTTTTTTCTTTTTTATCTCTTCGTTTTTTTCCTCACTTCTCCATCTCTTTTTGCCGAGATAACTTCTACACCTCAAAAAATCAATCTCAATCTTACCGATAGCGAAAAAGCATGGATTCTAGAGCATCCTACCATTCGTGTGGGGATGGATTCTGAGTATGCCCCTTATGAGTGGTTAAATAAAGATGGAATTTATGTGGGCATGGCAGTGGATTATCTGCATCTTTTGGAAAAAAAATTGGGCGTTCGCTTTGAAATAATGAAAGGAAAATCTTGGGGTGAAATTGTTGAAATGGCAAAACGTGGTGAAATTGACGTTTTAACCAGTATCGTTCAAACCCCAGAGCGACTCAAGTACTTTTTGTTTTCTGAACCTTATCGTGATACGCAGACGATGATTGTTGACAATGGAGAGGGTGAATTTATTGGTCATCTGGAGCATTTAGTAGGGAAGCACGTTGCGGTTGAAAAAGGTTATTTTACGCAAGAATTGCTTGAAAAAAAGTATCCAAAGATTCAACTGGTGTTGGCTAACAACATTGCAGAAGCTTTAACGTTTGTACGTGATGGAAAAGCAGATGCTTATGTAGGTGATATGAGTGCCATTAACTATGCGGTTAAAACCCATAGTCTTGAGAAGCTTCGTTTTGCAGGACAAACAGAATTTTCAAGCCAGCATCGTTTTGCTTTTCCTAAATCCAACACTGAACTTGCTTCCATCATGACAAAAGCCATGGCGTCGATTTCGCCTGAAGAATCCGATATTATTTTTAGTCGCTGGCTTGGTATGCGAATAGAACAAGGTGTTCGTATTGAGACAATTTTAAAATACAGTATAGGGATGGGGTTATTCTTTTTGCTTTTTGCCTACTGGTATTATAGATTGCATCGTGAAATACACCATCGTAAAGCAGCAGAAGCAAGAGAGCATTACCGCAATAACATTCTTGAAATGATTGCAAAAATGGCACCACTACCTATGGTTCTTGAAGCAATCATACGGGGAGTAGAAGAGCTAAATCCACGTATGCTTTGCAGCATTCTTTTACTCGATAAAGAAGGGCAAGTTTTTTCACACGTGATTGCACCAAGTTTGCCTGATTTTTACAATGAAGCCATCATGGGTGTTCATATAGGGCGAAGTGTTGGCTCTTGTGGAACGGCTGCGTATCTGAAAGAGTGTATTATTGTTGAAGATATAGCAACGCATCCTTATTGGGCAGCGTATAAAGAGGTAGCGCTTCGTGCAGGATTGCAATCGTGTTGGTCAGAACCCATTTTTGCTTCGGATGGGGCTGTTTTAGGAACATTTGCTATTTATCATGCAAAGCCCCAGATGCCTACAAAAGAAGATAAATTGCTTATAGAACACTCCGCGAATCTTGCAAGTATTGCCATTGAAAAAAATTTGGCAGCCACAAAGCTGAAAGAGAGCGAAGAGCTTTACAGGCGTCTCACCGAAGAAGTGACTGACGTTATTTGGAAAACGGATCATAATTTAATAATCACATATATTAGTCCATCGGATGAGAAATTCAGAGGGTATAAAGCCGATGAGGTCATTGGTCATCATGTGTTTGAAATGTTTACACCTGAGGGTGTTAATACGATTATTGAAAAAATAAAGCAGAGGAAAGAAGCAGAACAAAAAGGCATTCGTACAGACTTTGTAACATATGAAATACAACATGTATGTAAAGATGGAAGAATACTCTGGGGCGAAATTCTCTCCAAGCCAGAACGCAATGATAAGGGCGAAATTATTGGCTATCATGGCATTACAAGAGAAATTACTGAACGAAAAGCGATGCAAGATAAGGTACAGGAATTAGCATTTTACGATGCGTTGACAAAATTGCCAAATCGTCTTTTGTTAAAAGAGCGCTTGAACTATGCCTTGGCTGAAATGAAACGCAATCACCACTATGGTGCATTGCTCTTTCTTGATTTAGATAATTTTAAATCACTCAACGATACGCACGGGCATAGCATTGGTGATTTATTGCTGTGTCAAGTGGCAGATAGACTCAAGCAGTGCGTACGTGAGATAGATACCATAGCCCGTTTTGGAGGTGATGAGTTTGTTGTCATCCTCAATGCGCTTTATGAAGACAAAAACAAATCGGCACAACAAGCACACAAAATAGCCGAAAAAATTCGTCAGAGTTTGTCAGCTCTTTATATGCTTAATATTTCGCACGAAGGAAAAGAACAATTGGTTGAACACTGTTGTACCGCGAGTATTGGTGTATTGGTTTTTGATAGCAAAGAAGGAAGTCTTGATGATCTTTTAAAACGGGCAGATTCTGCAATGTATAAAGCCAAAGAAGCGGGAAAAAATGTGATTTATTTTTATGAGCTGCAACTTTAGAGAGGGCACAATGGCCCTTTCAATACTGCGATACAAGATCTGTAAAATATCTTTTTTTTGCTTCATTTAAAAAGGAAGCTTTGAAACTGTTTGCAGCTAAAGTTTTGAGCTCTTCCCTACTGAGATCCAAATTTTCACAAATTGCTTCATAATTTTCATTGATATACCCACCAAAATAGGCAGGATCATCAGAATTAACCGTCACTAAAACACCTTGACGTAGTAGTTTTAAGATATTGTGTTCTTTCATATGCTTAACGGCTTTTAGTTTGACGTTGGAGAGAGGGCAAACGGTCAGAGGTATCTGTTTTTCGATGAGCAATTTTACCAATGTTTCGTCTTCGTCACAGCGAATACCATGGTCAATTCGCTCTACCTGTAAAAGATTGATGGCTTCCCAGATATACGAGCTATCACCTTCTTCACCTGCGTGAGCTACGATTTTATAGCCAACCTTTTTGCACTCAACAAACAGCCGCTCAAACTTGGAAGGCGGATGCCCTACTTCGCTAGAGTCTAACCCCACACCGATGATTTTATCTTTAAAAGGGAGTGATGCTTTGAGCGTTTCAAAGGCATCTTCTTCACTAAGATGTCGCAAAAAACACATGATAAGAAAAGAGCCAATACCCAACTCTTTTTCGCCCTTTTGAAGGGCTTTTGTAATGCCTTCGAGCACCGTTTGAAAAGCGATACCTCGTGACGTATGTGTTTGAGGGTCAAAAAAAATCTCAACATGGCAGACATTTTGAGCATGGCATCGAAGCAGATATGCCCATGTTAAATCAAAAAAATCAGACTCCGTGATAAGTACATTGGCTCCAGCATAGTAGATGTTTAAGAATGATTGTAATGAGGTGAAATTATAGGCTTGTTTGACCTCTTCAACATTTTTGTAAGGAAGGTTGATGTTGTTTTTTTGCGCTAAGGCAAACATCAATTCAGGCTCTAAGGAGCCTTCAATGTGCAGGTGAAGTTCTGCTTTGGGAAGTTTTTGTATGAGTTCTTTCATAGATTCTCTTTTTATCACATTATAGCAAACTTCAAGTATATCCCTAAAGCGTGTGACATTTTTTAAGAAGAGTGGCGTTATACTTTCAGCGAAACTTATTTCTCAGGGCAGGGTGTAACTCCCTACTGGCGGTAATCTTGTAACAAAGAGAGTCCGCGAGCGCTTTTAGTGGTAACATTAAAAGGTCAAGCAGATTTGGTGTGATTCCAAAACCAACGGTTAAAGTCCGGATGAGAGAGAATGTAGTCCATTATTGCCATTGTTTATGACAAAGTCTGGTGCCTATATTTAAATATGCCCTGATTCTGGTAAGTTTACTCATTCCTAGGAGTAACCCATGAATCAAATTTGTAAGGGAACTTCCCTTCACCACAATGTTAAGCAAGCTATTGCTTCGCTTCAAAACCAAAACGGTGTTATTGTTTTGGATAGACATGACCGCGAGAACGAAGCGGACATCATTTTTTCCGCAGAGACCCTCACCACAGAGCAAACCGCACTTCTTATTCGTGAATGCAGTGGCATCGTCTGTTTATGTTTACCGCCTGAAAAGGTCGATGAACTTGAACTTCCCATGATGGTTACCCAAAACCAATCCAAATTTCATACAGGTTTTACCGTTTCCATTGAATCTAAAGAAGATGTGACAACAGGTGTGAGTGCGCGCGATAGACTAACCACCATTCAATCTGCCATTCATCCTGAGGGTAAATCAAAAATTGTCTCTCCAGGACATGTGTTTCCTTTACGCGCTAAAGCTAATGGTGTGCTTGAGCGTGAAGGTCATACAGAAGCTTCGGTTGATTTGATGCGACTTTCCAATCTTGCACCGTATGCGGTTTTATGTGAACTCACCAACCCCGATGGTACCATGGCTGTAGGTGATGCGATTTACGACTTTGCGGCACAAAATGGTTTTCCGATTGTAAGTATTGATGAGATTATTGCATACCGTAAAGAGCACAACCTTTAGGTATGAGAGTTCTTGTAAAACTTATTTTGCAAGAACTCTCTTGTTTGAACTAATGCAGTTGAACGAGAATATCGACTTCGAGTGCTTCAGGCTTGGTTGCAGGAGCATAACGATTGATCACATTGCCGTTTTTATCGACTAAAAATTTAGTGAAATTCCATTTGATGGCTTCGCTTCCTAAAAGACCTTTTTGCGACTCTTTGAGGTATTGATAAAGTGGGTGAGTATGCTCACCGTTGACATCGATTTTGGCAAACATAGGAAAGGTGACGCCATACGTGAGTGAACAAAAACTTTTGATCTCATCTTCATTTAATGGCTCTTGATTCATAAATTGGTTGCAAGGAAATCCCAAGATAACAAGTCCTTTGTCTTTATATTTTTTATATAAACTTTCAAGACCAGCGTATTGTTCTGTAAAGCCACACTTACTCGCCACATTGACAATAAGAAGTACTTTGTTTTTAAACGTATCCATGGAGATGACTTCACCGCTGATCGTTTTCACTTCAAAATCGTAAATATTCATAAAAGCTCCTTGTTTTAATCAAAACATGAAAAGCAGAAAATTATAGCGAATTTACTCGTTAGTCTCTTCCCAAAAACTCAGAAGCTTCAGAGATGATGAGAAACGCTTCAGGGTCATACTCACGAATGATGTCTTTAAGGAGTTGAATTTTTGATGTTTCGACTGTGACTAAAATGACTGTTTTAATCTGCTTTTGATGGTGGAGTCCTACACCTGTAAAGACGGTTCCATGTTCTTCAATGCGCTCACGAATTTGTTCGGTAAGTGCTTCAATATTGTTTGAGACGATTTGCACTACTTTTCGAGGAGGACGACCAATCAAAATGACATCAATCATTTTTGCAGTGACATACACACCTATCATACTGTAGAGTGCTTTCTTGATGTCACCATGTGCGATGATAAACGCAAACATGATAGTCACATCGATGGCTAAGAGAACTTCTGAGGCTTTAAATTTGCTTTTCATCGCCATAATTTCACCAACAACTGATGTGCTTCCTGTGGAGGAACGCCCTTTGATGACCAATCCAACACCTAGTCCTATAAACATACCTCCAAAGACAGCCGCTAAAAGAATATCATCGGTAAGAGGTTTGAGGTGTAGAACTTCCCTAAAAAGGTCGGTAAAAAAGGAGGTTGTAAGCATCGCTAAAAGGGTTTTAAAGGTGTACTGTTTCCCAAAATAAACAAACCCTAAAATAACAAAAGGAATACTCACCATAATGATAAGTGTTCCAAGTGTCAATGATGTAAAAATGTAGTGCAGAATGAGCGCAATACCAATGCCTCCACCTGTGACCATGTTGTTAGGTGATAAAAAGCAGACCACGGCAAAAGCCATAGACATCGTACCTAAGAGCACATAGATATATTGCAAAATTTGCAAAGAGCGCGAAGGCTGTTTCATTATTTGAGATAGCCCATCAAGTTAAAAATAGGCAGTTTTGAGCTACTCTCCAACTTTTTCATCCATTTGTCCATTTTATCAGGTTTTTGCCAAACTGCATGGCTCACGTTCGCAAGTTCTTCCACTTTATTTTTGGCATCATTGATGGAACCGATTTCATCGATGAGGTGAACGTTCAGTGCTTTATGTGCAATAAAAACTTGCGCATTGGCAAACTCGTTAGGTTTTGCCAGATTAAGACCGCGTGCGGTTGCTACATCCGTGATGAAAAGCGTGTAGGCATCATCGATAAGCTCTTTAAGCGCACCTCGCTCTTTAGCTGTCCATTCACGCGTAAATGTTCCCATCTGTTTGTAGTCACCCGCAGTGATGATTTGCTCAGAAATACCCAGTTTTTTAGCCAATTCCGCCACATTAGGCGCTTGAAAAAGTACACCGATAGAGCCTACAAATGCCCCTGGATTGGCGATGATGTGATTTGCCCAAATAGAGGCATAATAACTGCCACTGGTCATACTTCCCGCGGCATAAGCCACGACAGGTTTTTTCTCAGCCAAGCGTTTGACTGCCATGGAAAGCTCGATAGAAGGGGCAAGTGCGCCACCTGGAGAATCCACATGTAAAAGCACCCCTTTGATATGTTCATCTTTGGCGGCATCTTCAATATTTTCTAAAATTTCTTCAACGTTGAGAATTTCACCCTCAATTTTCACAACCGCAAGATTAGGGTTTTTAAGCTCCTCTTGTGAGCCAAAAATAAGCACAATTAGGAGCAAAAAGAGCATCGCTTTAAAGTGGTTTTGGATATAGCCCAAAATGGCGCCTATCCAGATAAAAGGTTTTTTAATCAGGTCTAGCATGGTTGTTCTCCGTCAATAAAGGTTAAATGGGTTTGATGTGTGTGTAAGATAAGTTGTAAAGCCACATCTTCACTCTCACACGCTTGTGGTAAGGTCGCCACAATAAGATCAGCGTAGCGCTCTTTTTCAAGTATGCCACATGGAAGTTTGAGGGCTTGAGCCGCGTTAGAGGTAACACTTTGAAGCAGTGTTTGAGCAAGATGTGAAAGTTCTAACTCAGGGTGCATCATAAGGGCGCTGCGCATCTCATCCCAAAGGCTAAGGGAAATGTTGGAGCTAAGCCCATCGGTTCCTAAAGTGAGATTAATATTCTGTTTTTTAACGGCTTCAATATCCAGTTTGCCTACACCTAAAAGTCGGTTTGAAACAGGACAATGGGTCAAGGTTGCTTTTTGGTGAGCAATTTTTTTTAACTCTTTTGGTGTTGCTTGAACCGCATGGGTGAAGAGTGTGAGGTTTTGCTCGAAAAGATCAAGATACTCTTCTGCACTGCACATCGGTTTTGCGTGAGGATTAAACGCACTAAAGAAGGTTTGGAAATCGCCTTTACCTTTATCGATCCAAGCACGTTCTGCTGGGCTTTCCATGAAATGCGTGGAAACCACACAACCCTCTTTACGGGCTATTTGAAGCGCTTTTTTCGCTAAAATGGGATGCGTTGAATAAGGTGAGTGAACGGAAACCGCAGGGATAAAACGCTCATTTTTAAACTCTTTGCTACTTTCCAGCCTTCCTCTAAAATCTCCATACATAGCGTCCACTGCACTTGGGACTGAGCCTAATACTTCATTAAAATAAACAACACGTTGAGGGGTTTGAGAGCACGCTTCAAGGTCAGCTCCAAAGCTACTGATGGCGCCTAGTGTGGTGGTGCCACTTTTGAGCATTTCTTGAAGTTTTGAGCCAATAAGCTCTGTTGTCGCAAGCGCACTAAGCTCTTCTCGGTGTTTGATGACAGAGCGAAGCCATACGATAAAATCACCATAGCGAAGCATACTTTGGTTGGCACTAAATTCTAAATGTACGTGCGTATTGATGAGTCCAGGTAAAATCACACTGTTTTTGGGTGTTTCGATCACGGTGACTGTGGGATGTTTGGCTTTAAGCTCTACACTTTTTCCCACTTCGAGGATGTATGTGTCAAACAAAACAGCACCTTCTTCGATGATTTCAAACCCTTCGTTACATGTCAGCACAAAATCAGCAGTTATTAATGTCACTTTTTTCCTTTATTTGCAAGTTTGAAAGAGTGATTTTTCAAACGATAAATCCGTGTAATTGTATCCTAAACTAAGCATTGATATAATAAGACTAAATTTTAAACAAAAGGTAACCAATGAAAGTTGTCGTGATCCAAGGTCCAAATTTAAATATGCTCGGTCACCGTGAGCAAAGCATTTATGGCGGTATGAAACTTGAAGAGATTCACTCTCAAATGGAAGCAGTTGCTAAGCAAAATGGTTTTGAAATTGAATTTTTTCAATCCAATTTAGAGGGTGAGATCGTTGATCGTATTCAAGAATGTCTAGGCGACGCGGATGGTATCATCATCAATCCAGCGGCGTATACACACACCTCTATTGCGATTCGTGATGCGATTAGTGCGGTTTCTTTACCAGCAATTGAAGTGCATATTAGCAATATCTACCGACGTGAAGAGTTTCGTCAAAAAAGCATGACAGCAGCAGTATGTACAGGTCAAATCAGTGGTTTTGGACCATTTGGTTACCACCTTGCAATGATCTCTATGATGCAAATGTTAGGTGAGCTAGATGCTCTTCGTAAAGCACAAGCGGCACAACAAGCACCACAAGCCTAACGTGAATTACATTCTCCAAGATGAAAATGCGCAGTACCATGAGTGCGGCTTTTCATGCGATCATGCGGTTTTTTTAAAGCTGGGAAGTGAAGCATTTTTTATTACCGATGCACGTTATACGACTGAGGCAAGTGAGATTATCAAAAATGCAACCGTTTTAGAGGGCGATAGACGCGATCTTTTTAAAACAGCGCGTCTTTTGATCCGAAAAAGCGGTATTAAATCACTGATGTATAATCCAGCAGAATGGAATGTTGAAGCGTATGCACGCCTTTGCGAAAAGCTCAGTCTCAACTTTCAAAAAAAGCCTAATTTTTCACAGCAAAAGCGCATTATTAAAACTGAAACAGAGCTTGAAATCCTTAAACGTGCGGCTCTTTTTGGCAGGGATGCGTTTCACCGTTTTGGAGAATTTTTAAAACGAGATGGACTGGGAATAGACGAGATGATGGCACATTTTGAGGCCGAGTCTATTTTTAAATATAAAGGGGCTTTGGAACTTAGTTTTTCACCCATTGTAGCCCTTGGGGAAAATGCCGCGAAACCCCACGCCCTTCCCACACACAAAACACTTCAAAAAGGTGAGCTGGTTCTTTTGGATGCAGGGGTAAAGTATCAACGTTACTGCTCCGATCGAACACGAACGAGCTTTTTTGATGAACAGTTTAATTTTGAAAAGGAGCAACACTTCAAAGAGGCTCTTAAACAGAAAGTTTATGATACAGTGTTGTTTGCTCAAGAGGCCGCTTTAAAAGCCGTCAAAGTGGGTGTAAAAGCCAACGAAATCGACAAAGCTGCGCGGGATGTCATTGACAAAGCGGGTTTTGGAAGTTACTTTGTTCACTCTACAGGTCATGGTGTTGGATTAGACATCCATGAATTACCCGTCATCAGCTCACGTTCAGAAACCATCATTGAAGAAAATATGGTCTTTACCATAGAGCCAGGCATTTACTTACCAGAGCAGTTTGGCGTACGTATTGAAGACACGATCATCGTGCGAGAGAGCGGCGCTGAGGTCATGGGGTGAAGTTAGAACGTATTCGTTTTTTCCCTACATGTAAAAAAGCTAAAAAGCATTTTGCGCATAGAGTCGTTGTTGGATTAGGTGGCAATGAAGGGGATGTAAAAAAACGTTTTGTAAAGCTTTACCGAACATTGTTAAACGATCCACGTTTTTTTGTGCAAGAAAGCTCGCTCGTCTTGAAAAACCCACCGTTTGGTTATTTGGATCAGCCTGATTTTTACAATGCTGTGATGGTGTTGCAAACCTCTTTAAGTGCGAAAGCACTTCTCAAAGTACTTTTACAGATTGAGCACCTTTTTGGACGTGTAAGGCTCTTTAAAAATGGACCAAGAACGCTAGATTTGGATATAATATTTTTCGATAATCAGAAGATTCAACAACCCAACTTAATCGTTCCTCATCCTAGATGGCAGGAGCGAGCATCGGTTATCGTTCCACTCTTTACGCTAAAAAGTTTTAAAGGATAGAGGTGAAATTTCATACGTTCAGTGGTGAAACACCAGCAGAAGCACTCAAGCAAGCCCAGCAAGAGTGTGGTGAAAATGCACTCGTTATAAGTACCAAGCAAATTCGCAAAAAGACCATTAGCACTTCAGCACTTTATGAAGTGGTTGTAGCAATCGAAGACGATCAGCCTACACCTACTCCTCCAAAACCTGAATCAAGAGCTGAGAGTAAATACAAAAGTGGCGAAGATGTTCTCTTTAGCCTCTCAGAAGCAGCAAAACAGATATCGCAAATTGCACAAGCAACCAGTGATGTTGGAGGAACAAATGCTTCCAGACAGGCTGAAAAAGCTCAAAACAATGAAGGGTTAGGCGAGATAAAATGCGAGATCAACAAACTTGCCGATAAAATCAAACTCATTCAAGAGATGTTTTGGGAAGAAAAAGCACCACATCGCAATAATTTAGCCATTCCATCGGAGTTTTCGGAGATTTATAAGTTGGCAAAAACCAGCGGTATGGGTGAAGATCATCTTGAAAACATTATGAACCTTACGTTAGAGCACATGCCAGTACGCATGAAGAATAACAGTGAGACGATCAAACGCTATTTTCAAGTCTTACTTCGCAAACTCATCCCCGTGCGCATGGAAGCGGAACTCCCTAAAGGCAATAAACGTGTGATGATGTTTGTAGGTCCCACAGGTGTGGGTAAAACAACGACGATTGCAAAGTTAGCTGCTCGTTATTCTTATATTCAAGAAAAGCGCGCAAAAGTGGGCATTATCACCCTTGATACCTATCGAATTGGAGCAGTAGAACAACTGTTTCAATATGCCAAAATGATGCGTTTACCGATTGAAGATGTGGTTGATCCAAGTGATTTCAATAACGCTCTTTCTTCACTCAGTCATTGCGATGTCATTTTGATTGATACGGTAGGAAGTTCACAGTACGATAAGGATAAACTGATTAAGCTCAATAAGTTCCTGCAAAGCTCACAACTGCAAATTGATGTTAACTTAGTTCTCTCCGCAGGTAGTAAGCTAGAAGATCTCAAAGAGATCTATAAAAACTTCTCTTTTTTAGATATTGATACGCTTATTTTTACAAAATTTGATGAAACGAAGGTTTTTGGAACGATATTTTCTTTGATTTACGATATTGACAAACCAGTAAGTTACTTTTCAATTGGTCAAGAGGTGCCTGATGACATTGTCCCTGCATCGAGTGATTTTTTGGTTGAATGTATTTTAGATGGCTTTGAGAAAAAGCGAGGTGAACATGGAAACGCAGGCAAATAAACTCCAAGAACTAGTCGGCGCAGTTTCTGCTAAAGAGCAAAGCCATACCAAATTTATTGCGATTACCAGTGGTAAGGGTGGTGTGGGTAAAAGTACGGTGAGTGCTAACATGGCAAATGTTTTAGCAAACAATGGCTACAAAGTAGGGCTTTTTGATGCCGATATTGGACTTGCTAATTTGGATGTCATTCTCAATGTTCGTATCGATAAAAATATTTTACATGTCCTTAAAGGCGAATGCACGCTTGCTGATGTCATTGTTCCGATCAAAAAAAATCTCTTGTTAATTCCTGGTGAAAGTGGTGATGAGATTTTAAAATACTCTGAGCAGTTCTTGTTTGAGCGTTTTTTAGAAGAGACCAAAGTCCTCAACGATCTTGATTTTATGATCATCGATACAGGGGCTGGCATTGGCGAGCATATACAACTTTTTTTAGAAGCAGCCGATGAGGTTATTGTGGTCACTGTTCCAGATCCTGCCGCCATTACGGATGCGTACGCAACCATTAAGATCACCAGTAAAACACAGTCAAATATTCATCTTATTTTAAATATGACCAAAAGTGAAAAAGAGGCACAACTCATTTTCGATAAAATCAATAAGGTTGCTATGGCCAATATTGGTAATGGTTTGAAGCTTAATTTGATTGGTAAATTACCTGAGGATAAGCTCATTTCAAAGAGCATTAAACAGCGTACACTCTTCACCAATGATGCACCTAATTCTTTGGCATCACTCGACATGAAACGCATTGTCAACAATTTGGTCTACAAATTGGAACGAAAAGTGCTTAAAAATGATACGAACAAGAGCTTTGGAAGCTTTTTTAAGCGTATTATTGAGCAATTTTAGATACATTTTGTAAAGGCATTATATGGTCAAATCAGAAAATTTCATCTATTTTTTCACGATATGTGGATTCTTTATAGGGTTGATGTTTTCGATACTAAATTTCTCAGAGCCAGAAGAGATACTCTTTTACACGTTAGAAATAACGTTGGTTTTCTATCTCATCATCCATGTGGCTGTGATGAATTTCTTTGATTTTGACCGTATGGCAACTTTTATTTTCGACAAAAAAGACCACGAAAATATTGGGGATTATTTTATTCAAGAGCTTGAGAACAGAGAAAAAGTCATGGACAGTCTTTTAGCAAGCATTGATAATATGAACCAGCACTATGATAAGATCATGAAAGGCTCAACGGAGAGTAATGAATCCTACATTAAAAAAGCAGCAGCCTAATCCTTACAGCCAAAATCTCAAAAAAGAGCAAGACGAACTCGTTTTGCAGTATCTCCCAGCAGTACGAGCTATGGCGTATCGCCTGCGCGAAAGGCTACCCGCTTCGGTAGATGTCAACGATTTGATTTCAATCGGTACTGAAGAGATGATTAAACTTTCCCGTCGTTATGATAAAGACCAAAATGACTCTTTTTGGGGCTATGGTAAAAAACGTGTGTATGGTTCTATGCTTGATTTTTTACGCTCCTTAGATACGATGAGTAGAGCAAATCGCCGCCTCATTAAAATGGTGGACAATGAAATCACTGCGTATTTAGGCGAACATGGAACTGAGCCTGATGATGCTTATTTAGCCAAAGTTTTAAATGAAGATATTGAGAAAATAGCAGAAGCTCGAAACAGCTCGATGATTGTTTCTGTGATGTCACTCAATGAGCAAGTAACGATTCTTTCAGGTGAAGATACCGCACAAAAAGTCGAAAAAGATGAGTTAATGGAGATGGTGCAGAGTATCCTTTCAACTTTTGGTGAACGTGAGCAGATGATTATTCAACTTTACTATTTTGAAGAGCTAAATCTCAAAGAGATCAGTGAAGTTTTGGATATTAGCGAGTCGCGTATTTCTCAAATTCATAAAAAACTTTTAGCAAAGATCAAAGAACAGTTGGGAATCAACCATGGCTGATATATTAAGTCAAGAAGAGATTGATGCGCTCTTAGAAGTGGTGGAAGAAGAGGGCGATACACTCTCCTCTGAAGTAGAAAGCACCGATACCAGACAAGTCATTCTGTATGACTTTAAACGACCCAATCGTGTTTCCAAAGAGCAGTTGCGTGCCGTAAAAGGTATTCACGATAAAATGGCACGAAATCTTGCCTCACAGATCTCTTCCATTATGCGCAGTATCGTTGAAATTCAGCTACATTCTGTTGATCAGATGACGTATGGTGAGTTCTTGATGTCATTGCCTAGTCCAACAAGTTTTAACGTTTTTTCCATCAAACCATTGGATGGCAACTGTATTATCGAAATCAACCCTTCTATCGCTTTTCCGATGATCGACCGACTCCTTGGCGGTCTTGGTGAGTCTTATGAAGCAACCAGAGAGTTAACGGATATTGAACTCAATCTTTTGGATGCTATTTTGCGTATTATTATGCAACGTCTAAAAGAGGGTTGGGCGCCAATTACCGATATGTATCCGACCGTTGAGACTAAGGAATCCAGTCCAAATGTTGTGCAAATCGTTTCGCAAAATGAGATTGTTATTATGGTGGTTATGGAGATCATCATTGGAAATTCCAGTGGAATGATTAACTTATGCTATCCTGTTATTTATTTGGAGCCTATTCTATCACGCCTTGCAAATCGTGACATTATGCTCGGCGAAACCAGTGCTAAAAAGAGTCGTAATAAAGAGCTTAATACATTAATATCTCGTGCAGAAGTCTTTAATGAAGCCATTATTGGACAATCTGAACTGAGTGTTGGAGAGCTATTAGAGCTAAAAAAAGGAGATATCATCAGATTGGATCGACCTGCTGATGATAAAGCCATTGTGATGATTGATAAAAAAGAGCTCTTTTTTGCGGAAATTGGGTTACATCGTTTCCGAAAGTCGATTAAAATAGAGAGTTTGGTTAGAACCGATAAAGATGAGGTTAAGAGCGCACTTGAAGAGTTAGAGCAGATTAGAAAGTCAAAAATCTCATCATTTGATACAACGCAACAGGGGTAAGGTGTGAATACATTTGTACAATTATTACAACAAGAAGTAGTTTCGACAATAGAAGGCTTAACTGGTATTGCACCTACAGTTGAACTGAACTCTGAAGAGAGTGGTGAGAGTAAACTCAAACTCAGTCCTCCACTTGCAAAACTCGATGTTACCGTTGGTGGCGAGCTTCATGGAAAGATGCGTGTGACGATGGCAACCTCTATTGCAACTGCCATTGGCGATATGATGCTAGGAGGCGAGGGTAACGAAAAAGAGGAGATGGATGCTGAAGACCTTGATGCAACCAAAGAGATTATCTCCAATATTTTAAGTTCTTTTTCACGCTCACTCGGTAGTCAGAAAAATATGCCAAAGCTTGAATTTGATATTGACAATATAGAGTATATCGATTCAAACAGTACGATTGATTTTAAAGGTTACGAAAAACTTTTCATCTACAACTTGGCTGTTCATAATTCACACGATACGATAGCTTTTGCCATTACCCACGAACTAACACCATTGATTGGAGAAGATGGTCCTGTGCCAATTGAACCATCTGCCCCAACACAAGAATTTATTTTTGAAGAGCCTAAGAAAGTCGTAACCAGTATGAGTCCTGAAGAGTTGAGCAATATTGAATTGATTAAAGATGTCAGGCTTCCAATTCGTGTACGCATTGGCTCTAAAAAAATGCTTTTGAAAGATGTTTTAAGCATGGATATAGGCTCCGTCATCGAGTTAGACCAGTTAGCAAACGATCCTTTGGAAATTTTAGTCGGTGATAAGGTCATTGCGATGGGTGAAGTGGTGATCGTAGATGGTAACTTTGGTGTTCAAATAGGTGAAATTGGTACAAAACGCGAACGACTTGAAAAATTGCGATAGAAGCCTCCATGGAACAGCAAAAACACATTAAAGACACGGAACGCACCAATGAGTGGAGCGTTCTTCGCATCATGTCCGATTTTGTCAAAGGCTTTGATGAACTTCAAGATTTAGGACCTTCGGTTACTTTTTTTGGCAGTGCGCGTTTTAATGCCAACAACCGCTACTATAAGGATGCGCATAACCTTGCCTATCAACTGGGGAAAAAAGGCTATTCCATTGTAACAGGTGGATCAAAAGGTATTATGGAAGCTGCCAACAAAGGCGGATATGACTCTAAAAACTGTCAATCTATAGGGCTCAATATTAATCTTCCCCATGAACAATCGGGCAATCAATACACCACAAAACATCTCAATTTTGACTACTTTTTTGTGCGTAAAGTGATGTTGATTAAATACTCTCTGGCCTATGTTATTTTTCCAGGTGGATTTGGTACGTTGGATGAACTTTTTGAAGCATTAACGCTTACGCAAACAGGCAAAATTACCAAAATTAGCATTTTCTTGTATGGCAAAGAATATTGGAGCAAGCTTTATGACTTTATTGCAACGACATTGGTTGAACATCACGCTATTCGTCCTGAAGATGTTGAGTTAATAACCTTAACCGATGATTTAGATGAAATTGCAAAAAAAATTGATGAGCGTTTAGTCCTCTATACGAATGAACTCAAAAATGAAGGGTTAGAGCATAGCCGTTATTACCAAAAAGCCATTGAGTTTTTATCCAATCAAGAGTAAGCAATGACTAAAAAGCTCTATTTGAAATACCAACTTAAAAAGCATCTTCCCCTTCTAGGTGCACTGCTTTTACTTAGTTTTGTACTTTATGAGATCAGTTTTTACATCTTTAAAACCTATCGCGCTTTTTTCAATTCAGATGCTGCAATTGCCAATATATTAGCCGAAGAGATTGTTCTTGCAGGTAGTTTCTTCCCAAGCCATTGGTGGTATGTCAACAATGATCTATGGATTTTTTACAAACAGCTTTTAGTGATTCCTTGGGTACTTGCTGGTAAGAATGGCTATTTTGCGCATGCCTTTACCGTTTTTGAGGTGAGCATCTTTATGATTGTATTCATCTATCTCTTTTTGCGTTCACTCATGCTTTCCCGTGCCTCTTCCATTATGGGAAGTGTTGTCGTGTGCATTGGTTACTCACCGATGTATTTGCGTGAACTTTACGGTGAAGCTGCTTATACATGGTACTTTTTATTTATGATCGCATTCATGTTTATCTTTAGAAAACTAAGTCCACATGTCATTAGTAAAAGCACACAAATCAAAGCCTTTATCTTTTTTATGATACTGCTTTATCTTTTGGTGCTTGCCAATCCTGTACGCTTTTTTGTCTACTATGTGGCACCTTTTTTTGGAGCATTAGCATTAAGTGTTTATTTTGCGAGAGACAGTCTTAAAACATTTCAACATGCGCTGAAGCGCGTTTTGTCTGTTAAGCGTATGGTTATTTTTGCCTTTGCATGTGTGGTTATGGGATTTGCTGCGATGGCACATTTTAATCTCTTGGAGAGTTTACATTTAGCAGGAGGAGCCAATAATGCAGGGCTTGTCTCTCTTGAGATCCTTCCTGTACATGCGGCACATGCATTTTTAGGGCTACTGAATTTTATAGGTGCTGAGTGGACTGAGGGTGTTCGTGCCGCTTCTCTTGTAGGTGTTGTTTCTCTGCTCAAATTTGCACTTTATCCTTTTGTATTAATTATTCCAGCCTTACATGTGAAACGCTCTTTTTATCAAATGAGTGCTACTGAGCGCTTTTTTGTACTTTTCTCCTATGTTGGATTTAGCATTATTTTTGTGCTCTATGCCACAACAGGATTGCATGAACATGCTTGGTCAGCACGCAATAATATTCGCTACATTTCGCCATTTATTATGATGATTTTGGTCTGTAATGTCATTATGTGGCGTTTCTTTTCACTTTTTATGAAATTAATTTTATCGCTCAGTTTGGTGATTGCACTCGGTCTTTCATGGAGTTATGTTTCGCCTAAAGAGTGGCGAGGGCTTCTAGACGAGCGCATTGCTTTGGTAGAAGAACTCAAAAGTAGAGGACTTCATTTTGGTTTTGCAGAGTATTGGGATTCGCATATTTATACCGTCTTTAGTGATGGAGAGGTAGATATTCGTCCTATTCAAATCGATGAAAAAGGTGTTTCTCTTGTAAAGTGGCTCTCCAGTGATAGGTGGTACCAAAAAGATTCAACCGATGGAAGAGTCTTTTTTATGGTTGAACCCAAAGATATTAATGATCTCTATCTTGGTATTAAAAATCTCAATATGCCTGATCCCATTGAACAATTTGAATATGGAAAATATCATATTTTTGTTTTTGAAAAAAATCCACTCTATGTGAAAAAAAGTAAAGCTGAAGCTAGGAAGAAAAAGCGTATAATGACGGCTCCATAATTTACATGTAAAGGCGTAGCTTGGAGTCTGTCAAGATTAGTGTTGTTTCCCCCATTTATGGCTGTAAAGAGTGTTTGTTTGAACTTTATGAGCGTTTAGTCAAAACACTTAGTCAAATCACTGAAAATTTTGAGATTATTTTCGTCAATGATGCCTGTCCGCAAGCTTCATGGGAACGCATTGTCATGTTGTGCGCCAAAGACGTGCGTGTTAAAGGCATTAACCTCTCCCGTAATTTTGGTCAACACTATGCGATTACCGCAGGGCTGGATCACGCAAAAGGTGAGTGGGTTGTTGTCATGGATTGTGATCTGCAAGATAAACCCGAAGAGATCATTAAGCTTTACAATAAAGCGCTTGATGGGTATGACATTGTATTTGGTAAGCGCGTTGATAGACAAGATAGCTTCTTGAAACGCTTAGGTTCGCGTGCCTTTAACAGAGTTTTAGAGTATTTCACTGACACAAAACATGACACAAGTATTGCCAATTTTGGCATTTATGCTCAAAAAGTAGTGGAGACGATTAATCGTTACCGTGAGCATACCCGTGATTTTTTATTGTTCGCACAAATGGTAGGGTTTAAAAAAGCTGAGATTGAAATTGAACATGCAGCGCGTGCCTATGGACAATCTTCCTACAATCTTTCCAAGCTCTTTCGTCTTGCCATTGATTCCATTGTTTCACATTCCAACAAACCATTGCGTCTTTCGATTCAACTAGGGTTTTTCATAGCATTAGCCAGCCTTATTTATGCGGGATGGCTTGTGATTCGCTATTTTTTCTACCATACGCCCACTGAAGGTTGGACGAGTTTGATGGTATCCATGTTCTTTATGTTTGGGCTTTTATTTGCGATTATTGGTATTACGGGGCTTTACATTGGCAAGATTTTTGATGAAGTCAAACGACGCCCACTTTATATTATTCAAGAGACAATTAACCTATGAAAAAAATAGCTATTTTACAATCAAACTATATCCCATGGAAGGGATATTTTGACATTATTGGCAGTGTGAACGAATTTGTTCTTTATGATGACATGCAATACACCAAAAATGATTGGCGTAACCGCAATAAAATCAAAACCCAAAATGGACTTCAGTGGCTAAGTATTCCTGTGCGACAAGAGAGCTTGCACCAAAAGATCAATGAAACAAAAATTATTGATCCAAAATGGAATGTCAATCATTGGCGAAGTATCGCACAAAGTTATGCCAAGGCACCTCATTTTAAGGCGTACAAAGAGCAGTTTGAAGCGTTGTATATGGGTGCTACAATGGAGACGATTAGTGAGATTAATCGTTATTTTATCGATGCAATATGTGCTATGTTAGAAATAAAAACGGTGATTCGTGACTCAAGAGAATTTGTCCTAGCCGATGGTAAAAGTGAACGTCTTTTGGCTCTGTGTCAAGATTTGGGTGCAACAACGTACCTCAGTGGACCAGCGGCGCGTGATTATTTGGATGAGTCCATTTTTAAAGAAGCTGGAATTGCTGTGGAGTGGATGGATTACAGTGGGTATAAAGAGTACCATCAACTGTTTCCACCGTTTGAGCATGGCGTAAGTGTGATCGATTTGATCTTAAATGAAGGCGAAAATGCCAAAAATTTTTTAAAGAGTACAAAACAATGATACATTTTAATAAACCTCCTTTAACAGGAAATGAAGAAAAATACGTTCTAGAAGCGATGAAAAGCCTTAAAATATCGGGAGATGGTGCCTTTGGTAAACGCTGCCAAGAGTGGTTTGAAAAACGCTATGGTTGTCCTAAGACTCTGTTAACACCTTCATGTACACATGCCCTTGAAATGGCGGCATTGCTTTTAGACATCAAAGAGGGTGATGAAGTCATTATGCCGAGTTACACTTTTGTGAGTACCGCAGATGCATTTGCCTTGCGTGGAGCAAAAATTGTCTTTATCGATATTCACCCTGAGACCATGAATATCGACGAGCGATTCATTGAAGCTGCTATTACACCAAAGACAAGAGCGATTGTACCTGTGCATTATGCAGGTGTGGGATGCAATATGGATGTCATTATGGACATTGCAACCAGACACAACCTTTTTGTGGTGGAAGATGCTGCTCAGGGCTTTGAGAGCACTTATAAAGGCAAACCGCTTGGAACCATTGGACATTTAGGAGCGTTTAGTTTCCATGAAACCAAAAATGTTACCAGTGGCGGTGAGGGGGGACTTTTACTTATCAATGATGAACGCTTTGCGCATAGGGCGGAGATTATTCGTGAAAAAGGAACAAACCGTAGCCAGTTTTTTAGAGGCATGGTTGATAAATACGGTTGGATGGATATAGGAAGCAGTTACTTGCCGAGTGAACTTCAAGCAGCCTACCTTTGGGGGCAGCTTGAGATGGTAGATGCTATTCAAGCACACCGTTTAAATGCGTGGAAAACCTACTATGAAAGACTTGAACCACTCGCAAAACGAGGACTTATCGAGCTTGCATTTATTCCTGAGGGATGTATTCACAATGCGCATATGTTCTACTTTAAAGTCAAAGATTTAGAAGAGAGAACAGCACTTTTGGAGAAATTTAAAGAGGTAAGCATTGGGGCAGTTTTCCACTATTTACCACTGCACAGTGCCCCCGCTGGTCTTAAGTTTGGTCGTATGTTTGGTGAAGATCTTTACACCACAAAAGAGAGTGAGAGATTGGTTCGTTTACCGCTATATTACGGAATTACGTTAGAAGAAATTGATGCAGTATGTGAAATCTTGATTAAATGGAGTGCACGTTAATGGCGCATTTATATATCTTTGGAACGATCTTTTTTACGGTTTATGGTCAGCTTGTGATTAAGTGGCGTATTCCAAATTATGGGCACTTACCCGAAGAAAGCCTTGAAAAAATTATTTTCCTGCTTAAACTTTTTTTAGATCCATTTATCCTCAGTGGTTTCGTCTCTGCTTTTGTAGCTTCGTTATGCTGGATGGCGGCCATGACAAAGTTTGAACTCAGCTACGCCTATCCTTTTATGGGACTTACCTTTGTCGTGGTTTTTGTTTCATCGGTATTCTTATTTAGTGAGAGTGTAACGTTTTATAAAATTCTTGGTCTTGCACTGATAGTACTTGGTATTTTTATTTCCAGTCGTGCGTAGAAAGAGGCGGTTCTTCGCCTCTTTACAAGTAAAACTATTTCATGCCTCTGTTTTGTCTGTTCTCTTGCATACGCTCTAATTGTCCTTTTTGATACTCTTCCTTGGTAATTTTCCCATCTTTATTGGTATCAAAATAGGTAAAATCAGGCGAGTTTGCAGCATTTCTCATAGGCATCCCCGCTTCTGCTTTTGCACTCATACGCTCTGTTTTAACACTCTCAAATTCCTCTTGCGTAATAAATCCATCTTTGTTTTTATCGTACGCTTCAAATCCAATGGGTCCACGCGTTGTATCCACAGCGTGGAGACCAAAACTGAAAAGGCTTACCATTGCTAAAAGCAACACGGTTTTTTTCATTTTGACTCCTTTGTTTGGGGTGTTTTGAGTAGTTCTAAGAGTTCGATTGGTTTTAAACCTAAAGCACTTGCAATTTCTTTGAGTGTTGAGTTTTCATTAGCCTTGAAGCCTTTTTCGAAGATGAATTGCAAAGCTTTTTCAAGATCAAAAGCGTGTTGAATGCTTGCTTCTTTAAGACTAAGTTGACCGTATCCTCCACCTTCACTTAGGTTTTTAGTTTGAGTTTTGGCGTTAATGATGTCAAAAATTTGTGCAGGGGATTTACCATTTTCTTTAGCGATTTGTGTAATCGTTTTTTTAAGATCTACTCCATGAAGTTTGTTGGCATTCAATTCAGAAATAATGGTTGATACATTACGCCCCATTTTTTGTGCAAACTCTTCTAACGTTGAAAGTTCTGCATGTCCATAAGGTGCTTTATCGACTTTTTTTTCCCAAGACGCTTTGATCTCATCTTGAAGGTCTAAAAATTGCTCAAATGGGACCCAATAATAGAGTGTTCCTACGATAAAAAGAAGATTAATACCAAATGCAAGTAAAAACTCTTTGGTTAAAAGTGAAAATTTACGAGTTCTGTTTTTGAGGTAGTTTGCAAGAGATGTCCAGTTGAGATAGATATGAAAGATCATGCCGACTAAAAAGAGTACCATAAAGGTGATATGTAAATTGGTATATTGTGTTTTATCGAGTCCTAGAAGCTCCCAATTTGTCCAGTTGGCAACCCTGCCTTTTGGTGCTAAAAAAAGGATGATTCCTGTATAGCTCATTATGAGAAATGAAAAGCTTATTGTTAAAGAGATGAAGCGTCTCAGTGTTGCCATCATGCATTCCTTGGTTACTTATAATGTGAATAAATTCTATTGATATTATGGCACTTTAATGTTAAAAGAGTGTTAACGCTATCTTAAGTCCCTTTTGGATAAAATAGAGAACTTTTTGATGTAAAGGATATTTAATATGAGAGGCTATAAAGTCTTTGCAGGAACGGCAAATCCAGAGTTTGCAAAACGAGTGGCGAAACATCTTTCTCTTCCTCTTTCAGCAGCTGAGATTAAGACCTTTAGCGATGGTGAAATCAGTGTTCAAATCAGTGAGAGTGTACGTGGAAAAGATGTCTTTATCATCCAGTCAACCTGTGCACCTGCTAATGTTAACTTGATGGAGTTGTTAATTTTAACAGATGCTCTAAGACGTAGTTCTGCCAATAGCATTACAGCGATTATGCCTTATTTTGGGTATGCACGACAAGACAGAAAAGCAGCTCCAAGAGTTCCGATTACGGCAAAACTCGTTGCCAATATGATCCAAACCGCAGGTATTGATCGTGTTGTAACAATCGATCTTCACGCAGGACAAATCCAAGGTTTCTTTGATATTCCTGTTGATAACTTATATGGTTCTATTATCTTCAACGACTACGTTAAAGCCAAAAATCTTAAAAACCCAATTATCGCAAGTCCAGACATTGGTGGCGTTGCACGTGCTCGAAGCTTTGCAAAACTTTTAGGTGTAGACATGGTCATCGTTGATAAGCGTCGTGAAAAAGCGAATGTCTCTGAAGTGATGAATATTATTGGGGATGTTGCTGGTAAAGATGTGATCTTAGTGGATGACATGATCGATACAGCAGGAACCATTGTCAAAGCAGCTGAAGTTCTTAAGAAAAAAGGTGCAACAAGTGTTATGGCATGTTGTACACACGCTGTTCTAAGTGGTCCTGCATATGAGCGTATCACAAAAGGCGAGTTAGATGAGCTTGTCGTTACAGACACGATTCCTCTTAAAGAGACTAATGAAAAAATCAAAGTTTTAAGCGTTGCTCCTGTTTTTGCGGAAGTCATTCGTCGTGTTTATCACAATGAAAGTGTTAATGGATTGTTTGTTTAATGCAGAAACATATTCGTAACTTCTCAATTATCGCCCATATTGACCACGGTAAAAGTACCTTAGCCGACCGCCTTATTCAAGAGTGCGGTGCGGTGAGTGAACGTGAAATGACTACACAGATGATGGACACGATGGACATCGAAAAAGAACGTGGCATTACCATTAAAGCGCAAAGTGTACGTTTGACGTATGTCAAAGATGGACAGCCGTATATCCTTAACCTTATTGACACCCCTGGTCACGTTGATTTCTCGTATGAAGTAAGCCGTTCCCTCGCTTCCAGTGATGGCGCACTTTTGGTTGTCGATGCCTCTCAAGGTGTTGAAGCCCAAACGATTGCCAATGTGTACATTGCCTTAGAAAACAACCTCGAAATTATCCCTGTCATCAATAAAATCGACCTTCCTGCTGCTGACCCTGAACGTGTTAAAGATGAGATCGAGCATACCATTGGTCTTGATTGTTCGGAGGCGCTCAGTGTCAGTGCTAAAAGTGGCATTGGTATCAGAGAACTGCTTGATACCCTTGTCGATAAAATTCCGGCTCCTACAGGTGATGAAAACGCTCCCACCAAAGCACTGATCTACGATAGCTGGTTTGACAACTATTTAGGCGCTCTTGCCTTAGTTCGTGTTTATGATGGCTCTATCAAAAAAGGGCAAGAAGTTTACGTTATGGGTACAGGTAAAAAACATGAAGTGTTAAACCTGATGTACCCACACCCATTGGTATTAGAAAAAACGCCGATGATTAAAACAGGCGAAGTGGGCATTGTTGTGCTTGGTCTTAAAAACGTGGGTGACGTTCGTGTGGGCGATACCATTACCGACAACCGCAACAAAACCGCTGAAGCTGTGGGTGGTTTTAAAGAGGTAAAGCAGTTTGTTTTTGCGGGACTCTATCCAATTGAAACCGATAAATTTGAAGAACTCAGAGATGCGCTTGATAAGCTCAAACTCAATGACTCCAGTATCTCCTATGAGCCTGAAACCTCTGCGGCACTTGGCTTTGGCTTTAGGGTTGGTTTCTTAGGTCTTTTGCATATGGAAGTCATTAAAGAGCGTTTGGAGCGAGAGTTTGACCTTGATCTGATCGCCACCGCACCAACCGTAACCTATAAAGTGAAAACGACCAAAGGTGTTGTGCTTGATATTCAAAACCCAAGTCAACTTCCACCAGTGAATGAATTTGAAGAGATTCAAGAGCCTTATGTTAAAGCAACCGTTTTAACACCAACTGAATTTTTGGGTAACATTATCATTTTGATGAACAATAAACGGGGTATGCAAAAAAAGATGGACTACCTTAGTCCAGAGCGTGTACTTTTGGAGTATGAGATTCCACTCAATGAAATTGTAATGGATTTTTACGACAAACTCAAATCGGTCAGCAAAGGCTATGCTAGCTTCGATTACGAGCCTATCGGGTATCAAGTGGGTGATTTGGTGAAGCTGGATCTTTTGGTTGCAGGTGAGCCTGTGGATGCCCTCTCCATCATTGTTCCACGAGTGAGTGCACAAAGTAGAGGACGTGACTTTGTTAAAGCAATGAAAGAGATCGTTCCACGACAGCTTTTTGAAGTCGCGATTCAAGCGAGTATTGGCACCAAAGTTATTGCACGTGAAACCGTCAAATCGATGGGTAAAAATGTTACTGCAAAGTGTTATGGTGGTGATATTACCAGAAAACGAAAACTGCTTGATAAACAAAAAGAGGGAAAGAAACGTATGAAATCCATCGGTAAAGTTCAATTACCGCAAGAGGCGTTTCTCACCATTCTCAAAATCGACTAAAAATGCGTTGCCATCTCTGCCTTGGGCTTAGCTGGCAACCGCTTTGTAAGAATTGCCTTCAAACAATTTTAACCCCAACTCCTGCTTTTAGAGTGTTGGAAAGTGGGCTTAAAGTCTACTCTTTTTACAACTACACGGACATAGCCCCACTGCTTCATACCAAACACACTTACATTGGTGCTAAAATCTTTGCTCAACTAGGAAAGCATACCTTCTTTGAATTTTTAAAAACATTTGCATTACCCAAAGGCATTTGTGCCATTCCCATCGACGATCATGTGAGACATGGCTATTCACACAGTGCGATTTTAGCTAAAGCAACTAAACCTTATTTAACACCACTGTATGGAAGTTTAAGAGCACAGAATCATGAGAGTTATTCAGGTAAAAGTAGAGCCTACAGACAAACCAATAAACGTGATTTCATTTTTGCAGGTAACGATGAAATCGATGCTATTTTGATTGATGATATTGTGACTACAGGAAGTACACTGGAAGAGGCACATGAGACCCTTAAAAAGTGTAATGTAAATATACTGTTTGCACTTGTTTTAGCGGATGCAAAGGAGGGTTGAAAATTTTGCTTACGTTGATTTACACCCTATAACATGAACCCGAATCAATAGGCGATGGGCTGTTTTTTTCTACATGTAACTTCATCATGAGTAAAAGTATTTCATACATGTCTTTATCATTAGATTTTGCAACCATTTTTAATGTATGTTCAACATTTTCAACGTTTACATGGTTTTCTAATAGTTTTTCTTGAAGAAAAGAAACATCATAATTAAATAACAAACAGACATCTTTAAAGGCTTGATTTTTAGTGTTGTGAATTAGAAAATCTATATTGTCTTCATGGCGGATATGTTTGTTAAAAAAAATCGCGATACATTCTTGTAAAAGCTTTCGAATCGAACATCGCCTCAACCAAGCATGTACGCCTAAAAGCCCGATAATAACAAGCGCTGATAACTTATGTAGAATAAGGTTGTAGGTTGCGTAATTACCTAGTACAAAAGCGATACCAGTGGTATAAAGAATACCAAACATCAAAAGAATAGCCACAATAATCACGACTTTAAGAACAGTTTCATTTAGGTGAGAGAACACAAAAATTCCTTTAAAAGGGGTCAGGGCTAAACTTTTAACTTTTTAACATTCTGTGGTAGAATTTTAGCAAAAAAAGAGGGTATTTATGCCACGAAGATTGCGCATTGAAAGCTTGGGGTATCATCATGTCTACAATAGAGGTGTTGCTAAAGGCAATGTTTTTGTAGATGAGAAGGACAAGGCAAAGTTTATAGAACTGATGGCAAGCATTGCCAGAGAACATAAGTTCAACATTCATGCGTTTTGTTTGATGGACAACCATTATCACATCTTGGTTCAAAATACACGTGAAAATCTCTCTTCAGGTATGCGACAATTGGGCGCACAATACGCAAGCTATTTCAATAAACGACATTCCCGAGTAGGGCATTTGTGGCAAGATCGCTTCAAGTCATGGTACGTTTTAGATGATAAATACCTCTTCGCACTATTTAAATATATTGAAAACAATCCTATAAAAGCTGGTGTGAGCCAAAAAATAGGCGAATACATGTATTGTGCAACATACAGCATCTTAAAAGACGCCGTACCAGCTTTTTTACAGAATGCATTTGTCTTACGAGATTACAACACTGAAGAGTTGTTGGAGCTTTTAAGTGTTTCACTCAGTGAAGCTGAGCGTTCCCATATAGACATATTTCATCAAACAAAGTATAAGCAAGAAGAGGGACAAATCGTGCCTCTGCATAAAAAAAAGTTAGACAACTATTTCTTACATGTAATGAATAAACAGCAAAGAAATGAGGCGATAAAAAAAGCCTATGAAGATGGGTATAGTAAAAGTGATGTTGCTAGAGAAGTTTCTCTAAGCGTAGCAGGAGTGAGTAAAATTCTCAAAAGTTAAAAGTTTAGCCCTGACCCCTATTGAAACCAAAGGAAAAGTAAAGTACAATGAAACAATTTTACATTGCAAGGTTAATGAATGGATAATATTTTTGATTCGAACCAAGACATCAAAACGATCAGTATTGAAGAGTCGATAAAGACCAGTTATCTTGATTATTCGATGAGCGTTATCATCGGACGTGCGCTTCCTGATGCACGTGATGGACTAAAGCCCGTACACAGAAGAATTTTATACGCGATGAACGATCTTGCGATCTCTTCACGCAGCCCGTATAAGAAATCGGCACGTATCGTCGGTGATGTTATCGGTAAGTACCACCCACACGGTGACACTGCCGTTTACGACGCACTTGTTCGTATGGCGCAGCCTTTTTCAATGCGTATTCCGATTGTTGATGGACAAGGAAACTTCGGTTCTATCGACGGCGATAGCGCAGCTGCGATGCGTTATACAGAAGCACGTATGACTCCTCTTGCGGAAGAGCTTCTTCGTGATCTTGATAAAGACACTGTTGATTTTGTTCCAAACTACGATGATAGTATGATTGAACCAGATGTATTGCCAAGTCGTGTTCCGAACCTGCTCCTTAACGGATCAAGTGGTATCGCGGTTGGTATGGCAACCAATGTTCCTCCACACTGTTTGGATGAGCTTTTAGATGCATTGCTTCTTTTGATTGAAAATCCAGAAGCAACACTGGATGAGGTGATGGAATTTATCAAAGGGCCAGATTTTCCAACGAGTGGAATTATCTTTGGTAAAAAAGGTATTTTAGAGGCGTATCGCACAGGACGAGGTCGTGTGAGAGTACGTGCGAAAGTGCATATAGAGAAAAAAGGTAATAAAGATATTATCGTTATTGATGAACTTCCATACCAAGTCAATAAAGTACGTTTAATTGAGCAGATCGTTGCGCTCGTCAAAGAAAAAATGATCGAAGGTATCAGTGAAATTAGAGATGAAAGTGATAGAGATGGAATTCGTTTGGTCATTGAGCTTAAACGTGAAGCGATGAGTGACATCGTTCTGAACAATCTTTATAAATCAACCAATCTTGAAGTGACTTTTGGTGTTATCTTGTTGGCTATTTACAACAAAGAGCCAAAAATCTTTACACTTATTGAACTGTTAAAACTTTTCTTACGTCACCGTAAAACCGTTATTATTCGCCGTACTATTTTTGAACTTGAAAAAGCGAAAGCGAAAGCGCATATCTTAGAGGGCTTGAAAATTGCTCTTGATAATATCGATGAGATTATCGCATTGATTAAAGGTAGTGCTGATACTAAAAGTGCTAAAGATGGCTTGATCGAACGATTTAACCTGAGTGAAGTTCAAGCAGGTGCCATTCTTGATATGAGACTTCAACGTCTTACAGGACTTGAGAGAGATAAAATTGAAAATGAGCTTGCAGAGCTTCTTCAAGAGATTCAACGTCTCAGCGATATTCTACGCAGTGAAGCGCTTTTAAATGCTCTCATTAAAGAAGAATTGATCGAGATTAAAGATAAATTCAAATCAAAACGTATTACCGAAATCGTGGATGATTATGATGATATTGATGTGGAAGATTTGATCGCCAATGAGTCAATGGTTGTGACCATTACCCATAGAGGCTACATCAAACGTGTACCACTGAAACAGTATGAGAAACAAAAACGTGGTGGTAAAGGCAAAATTGCCGTAACCACATACGATGATGACTTTATCGAGAGTTTCTTTGTCTCTGATACGCATGATACCTTGATGTTTGTAACGGATCGCGGACAACTCTACTGGTTGAAAGTCTACCGAATTCCAGAAGGAAGCCGTACCGCAAAAGGTAAAGCAGTTGTCAATTTGATTCAGTTGCAAGCCGATGAAAAAATTATGGCAATTATTCCTACAACCGATTTTGATGAGACAAAATCATTGGCATTCTTTACCAAAAATGGTGTTGTAAAACGTACAAACCTTAGTGAATTTAAAAATATTCGCTCAGTGGGTGTTAGAGCTATTACCTTAGATGACGATGATGAATTGGTAACCGCAAAAGTTGTCACACACGATACTAAAAACCTTTTCATTGTAACGAAAAAAGGTATGTGTATTCGCTTTGAAGTAGGTGACGCAAGAGAGATCGGAAGAACGGCACGTGGTGTCACTGGAATTCGCTTTAAAGAAGAGAATGATAGAGTTGTAGGCGCTGCTGTTATCTATAATGATCAAGAGGAACTTTTAACGGTAACGGAAAAAGGTATTGGTAAGCGAACTACGGCAGAAGAGTACAGATTGCAAGGACGTGGTGGTAAAGGTGTTATCGCTATGAAACTTACACCAAAAACTGCCGATCTAGTAGGTGTGGTCATCGTTGATGAAGATAAAGATCTTATGGCACTTACCAGCAGTGGTAAAATGATCCGTGTTGATATGGAAACGATCCGTAAGGCTGGACGTAATACTAGCGGAGTCAAAGTGGTTTCTGTTGATGGCAAAGATGTTGTTCAAAGCCTTGCTCGTTGCCCGAAAGAGGAGATCGATGAGCTTGATGGTGAAGGTTTAGAAGATGATGAAAGCTCAACTGAGGGTAGTTTGATTATCCCAGATGATGCACCGAGTGACGAATAATTGGAATGGTAGTTGCTTCAAGACAAAAAAATATTTAAAGGTGTAGCTATGAATAGATGGTTTGTGACACTTTTGGCAAGTTTAGGTTTAGTATTAGTGATTTCGGGTTGTTCTGCAAAAGAAGAACCCGCGAAAGATCCAAAAGCAGCGATGTATGACTTTAGCAATGAAAAATCTTTTGTTGTTTACGGTGAAGGTATTGCACCCAAAAATACAGTTTCTCCTGCTCAAGCGATCGCACTTGCAAAACGTGCAGCGATTACCGATGGTTATCGTCAGCTTGGTGAAAAACTTTACGGTGTAAAAATAAACTCAAGTGAGACAGTTCAAGATGCTGCTTTAAAAGACTCTCGTATCGTAGCGTCCGTTAATGCACTTGTTAAAGATGCGGCTATAACAGATGCAACTTTTAAAGATGGTTTGTACAGCATTCGAATGGAAATTACAATGAGCGCACGTAGGTGGCACGAACTTTTTGCCTATTAATTTTAGGCGCTTCACAAGCACTTTTTTGCAGTGATCTTTTTTGGTTTTCATACAAAATTGTCACTGCAAATAGTATTGTGATTTATGAGCAAAAAAATATTGCTCCTGTGATGATCCCTTTTGAAGGTAAAGCGCAGAAGTTATGCACGCTTACGTTGGCTAATACGCAAAATCTTCCAAAAGAACTGTTTTTGCGAAAACACTTTGATGCCATTCTCCCTTGTTTTTATCAGCTCTCCTCACATCTTCTTTCATGGAATGAACAACATCTCAAATACGGCAATGACAGAATAGAGTTAGTGATTGATCCTGTGCGCTTTACAGTAGATTTTAAAGATGAATTCGCTACCATAAATGCCATTAGGTAAAACTCTTTTTGGCAGGATTGATTCACAATGCATGTTGCAATAGTAGAAGATGATATAAATATGAGAAAATCCCTAGAGATAGCACTTGGGGAGTATGAAGAATTTAAAATTTCTACTTATAAAAGCGCATTGGATGCTCTTAAAAAGATTGATTCCAGTGTTGATTTGATCGTCACCGATATTAATATGCCTGGGATGGATGGTATTGAGTTTATTAAAAAACTTGATGGCGCTTATGATATCATCGTTATTACAGGTAATGCAACACTGAGTCGTGCTATAGAGTCTGTGCGTTTGGGTGTCAAAGACTTTTTAACCAAGCCTTTTGAGATCGAAACACTCGTTGAAGCGATTAAGCGACACGATAAGATTCGTACTAAAGTAAAAGAGAGTTTTGAAAAGATCGATAGTACTAAAGAGGAAAATGGTGATTTTATCGCTACTTCACCTGAGCTTGAAAAAGCGCTTACGATTGCAAGAAAAGCGGCAAAAACAGATGTAAGTGTCCTTCTTCTAGGTGAGAGTGGTGTGGGTAAAGAGCTTTTTGCTAATTATGTGCATAAAAACTCGCCTCGCGCTAAAAATCCTTTTGTAGCAATCAATATGGCAGCCATTCCTGAAAATCTTTTGGAAAGTGAGCTTTTTGGCTATGAAAAAGGTGCATTTACAGATGCAATAGCGGAGAAAAAAGGTTATTTTGAAGTTGCCAATGGTGGGACACTTTTTTTAGATGAAATTGGTGAGATGCCTATGACACTTCAAGCAAAGCTTTTAAGGGTCATTCAAGAGCGCGTAATGGTGCGTGTGGGTGGCACAAAAGAGTTACCGATTGATGTGCGCATTGTTTCTGCAACAAATGCCGATATTAAAAAAAGCATCAAAGAGGGACGATTTCGTGAAGACCTTTACTATAGGCTTAATACCATTCCCATTGAAATAGCACCCCTTCGTCAACGCAAAGAGGAAATTTTACCTATATGCGATGTGATTTTAGAGCGTGTGACGAAAAAATATGGCTTGCAGAAACGTTATTTTTCAGAAGAGGCAATCGAATCTTTAATGACCTATCGATGGCCAGGAAATATTAGAGAGTTGATCTCTGTCGTAGAACGCGCAGTGATCTTAAGTGATACCGAAGCGATTAGTAAAGAAGATCTCTTTTTAGAAAGTCGTAATTGGTTTAGTTCGTAGTACAAAAACAATAGACTTTTTTGATAACTTAATACCAACTCTATTGGGTTATTAAAAAAGTCTCATATAAACATTAAGGTAAGAGAAATGAAAAAGTACAATGTAGCAATCGTTGGCGCTACTGGTGCGGTTGGCGAAGAGCTTTGTAGAGTTTTGGAAGAGGTTGACTTTCCTGTCAATAATCTTGTTCCACTAGCAAGCAGCAAAAGTGTAGGGCTTGAGATTGAGTTTAAAGGCAAAACATACAAAGTACTTGAGCTCACTGAAAAAGCATTTGAAGAGAATGATGTAGAGATTGCATTTTTTAGTGCAGGTGGTGATATTTCCGCTCACTATGCTCCGTATGCTGCCGAAGCAGGTGCTGTCGTCATTGACAATACCAGCCATTTTAGAATGGATCCAGATGTTCCTTTGGTTGTACCTGAGTGTAATCCAGCTGATATTGACCAATGGCAAAACAAAGGGATTATCGCTAATCCAAACTGTTCAACCATTCAAATGGTACAAGTGCTAAAACCATTGGATGATCTCTTTAACATCACTCGTGTTGATGTAGCAACCTACCAAGCGGTAAGCGGTGCTGGTAAAAGTGGTATGGAAGAGCTTGTGAACCAAATGCAAGACTTTTTTGCATTTAAATTGGATCAATGTGAGCCAAAAACATTTGCGCATCAAATTGCACTCAATGTCATTCCACATATTGATGTTTTCCTTGACAATGACTACACTAAAGAAGAGATGAAAATGGTCAATGAGACTCAAAAAATCTTGGGTAAAAAAATGGAAATCAGCGCAACATGTGTACGTGTTCCTGTTATGAGAAGCCACTCCGAAGCGATTACCATTCATTTTGAAAAAGATGTTAATTTAGAAAAAGCAGTTGAAGCGCTTAAAAATGCTGAAAACGTTGTGGTTTTGGATAATCCAGCTAAAAAAGAGTACCCAATGCCAATTATCTCAACCGATACCAATGAGACATATGTAGGAAGAATTCGTAAAGATATCAACCGCGATAACGTCCTTCATTTATGGTGTGTTGCGGATCAGATTCGTGTGGGTGCTGCAACCAATGCTGTAAGAATTGCGCAAAAATGGATTAAGCAGGAAGAGGCTTAATGTTAGAAAAACTATTTGAGAGAGGGTTATGGTCAACACGACTTATGACTCTCTCAGCAGTCATCTTTAGTATTTTAGCAGCCTTTGCACTCTTCTTTTTAGCCAGTGCAGATCTGTACCATGTTTTGGTTTTAACGTATAAATATTTTTTTACAGCAGCATTCCATCCTGAAAATTTTCATGCAGATATTGTTGCTGAAATCATAGGGGCAATAGATCTTTATTTGATTGCTGTGGTTCTGCTTATTTTTGGCTTTGGTATTTACGAGCTTTTCATCTCCGATATTGATGTTGCCAAAGGTACAGGTGGTGATAAGATTTTGTATGTCAGTTCTCTCGATGAGCTTAAAGATAAGATTGCAAAAGTCATTGTGATGGTATTGATTGTGAGCTTTTTTCAACGCGTACTTCATGCCGAATACAAAGGTGCATTAGAGATGCTCTACCTTTCGGCATCAATTTTAGCACTTTCATTAGGGCTTTACTTCTTACATAAAAATGGAGGAAAACACTGATGATTTTTGTAGATGCATGTTTTGGTAAAAAAACACCCTATACGCCTGTATGGATGATGCGTCAAGCAGGGCGTTATTTACCAGAGTACATGGAAGTAAGAGCCAAAGCAGGAGACTTTTTACGTTTATGCAAAGACCCTGAAAAAGCATGTGAAGTAACCCTTCAACCTGTTGATATTTTAGGTGTTGATGCAGCTATCTTATTTAGCGATATTTTGGTAGTTCCCCTTGAAATGGGTATGGAACTTCAATTTTTAAAAGGCGAAGGTCCTGTTTTCTCACATCCGATTACCAATCAAGCTGATCTTGATAAACTGGATGTTCAAAAAGCAATAGATGGTTTGGAATACGTTTATGAGACGATTAAACTGATTCGTGGTAAATTGGCTGCCGATAAAGCATTAATCGGCTTTTGTGGCGCTCCTTGGACACTTGCGACCTATATGATCGAAGGGCAAGGCACTAAGACGTATGCGCTTGTAAAAAAATTGATTTATTCTAATCCAAAGTTTATGCATGCACTCCTCAAAAAAGTCACTGAAGTGCTTAAAGGGTATATGGAGCGTCAGATTCAAAGTGGTGCGAATGTTGTGATGATCTTTGACTCATGGGCAGCAGCACTTGAAGAGAATGCTTACTTTGAATTTAGCTGGTCTTATATGAAAGAGATAAGTGCCTATCTCAAAGCAAAATATCCACATGTACCTGTGATTTTATTTCCTAAAGGCATCAGTGGATACTTAGATAAAATTGATGGTGAATTTGACGTATTTGGTGTGGATTGGTCAACACCGATTGAGCTTGCCAAAGAAAAATTAGGGCATAAATATGTGCTTCAAGGCAATATGGAACCCACACGTCTTTACAGCAAAGAGGCGATTGATGAGGGAATTTCTCATATTGTCAATGTTATGAAAAATGAAAGACATGTTTTTAACTTAGGTCATGGCATCTTGCCAGACATTCCTGTCGAGCACGCTAAGTATTTTATCAAGCAAGTCCAAACTCGCACTAAAATATAAACAGTATGCCTTATTTTAGGGCATACTCTCTTCACCTGTAAAGGACTTTTCCGTGAGCAACATCATTTTTGGACCCATTACTTCCAGACGTTTTGGGCAATCCCTTGGCATAGACCTTAGCCCCTCTTCCAAACAGTGCAATTTTGACTGCCTTTACTGCGAACTTAAAGGGGCAAAAACAGTCGATAAAGCCACCGATGCGCCTTTGGTTAAAGAAGTTTTAGATGCGCTTGGTGAGGCATTGCTCAAACATCAAAACCTTGATGTCATTACGCTGACGGCGAATGGCGAGCCGACACTTTACCCTGAACTTGATGCCTTGGTTGATGGTATACTAAACATCAAAAAAGAGACTAAACTGCTGATTCTCTCTAACGGATCAACGATTATGGATCTCTCAATTCAAAACATCCTCTCAAAACTAGACATTGTCAAACTCTCTTTAGATTGTGTGAGTCCAAAATGCTTTAAAAGACTTGATCGTGCGCATAAAGGTATTGAGATTAGCCAGATTATTGAAGGCATGAAAATCTTTAGAAAGCGTTATATGGGTGAATTAGTCATTGAAATCTTAGTAGTGGAAGGTTTAAATGACACCGAAGAGGAGTTTCAAGCTCTTAACACAGTTTTGCATGAAATCAAGCCAGATCGCATCGATGTAGGAACCATAGACCGTCCACCTGCATATGAAGTAAAAGGTGTGAGTATCGAACGTTTAGTAGCGCTTTCAAGCCTTCTTGAGGGTTTACATGTAAACATCGCCTATAAGAAAAATTACATACCGCAAAAGCGCCATTTTAGTAGTGAAGAGATACTCGAACTTCTCAAGCGCAGACCTCAAAGCTTTGAAGATATAGCACTCTGTTTTGATAAACAAAGCCTTGAAAATCTCAACCGTTTGGTCGAAGAAAAGCGTTTACATGTAAAAAATATTGCAGGGGTTGATTTTTATAAAGTAGTGTAGTGGGCGAAACCGCCCACTATGAATTACGCAACCGAGAGTTGCTGTTTTTTGTATTTGATTCTTTGTCCAAAATAGATTAATCCGTATATTGCAAAACCAATCACATAAGAGACGTAGTGACTTGGCAATCCAAGTTTTGCAGTCATAATTTTTGGTAGCATCAAGAATGGAATAACGATAACCAAACCGATACGCTCAATCGTATTGATCTTGGTTAAAACAAAACTTTGTGTGGCTGAGGTGAAGGCAAACATACCCAGTACGGCGCCACCAAAAATAAGGGCAATTTCAAACGGATTGGTGATCCACATCCATTTAGATGCGTCGTTTGGATCTTCTGGATCGACACCTCCAATGAGCAGAAGCTCATTATTGAAGAAGAACATAAACGGCAAAATACCTGTTCGTATATCGTAAATGAATGATTGCCATCCTGTTACAATAGGATCACTTTTGGCAATAGCCGCTGCGGCATAAGCCGCCATACCCACAGGTGGCGTGTCATCGGCTAAAATACCAAAGTAGAAAACAAACATGTGTGCTGCAATCGTTGGGATCAAATACCCATTACTTGCTGCCAAATCCATAATAATCGGTGCAGTTAACGCAGCCATAACGATGTAGTTTGCTGTTGTTGGAAGCCCCATACCAAGAACCAATGAAACAAATGCTGTTAGGAAAAGAACACTAAGGATATAACCACCTGAGAGGTTATCAATCACTTCTGCTAGAACCAAACCAATACCTGTGAGTGTCACAGATCCCACGATGATACCAGCAACTGCCGTAGCAACGGCAATAGAAACCATATTTTTACCACCCATCACCATACCGTTTCCGATGTCAGCAAAGCCTTCAAGGATAATAGGAAGAGTGATTTTTTCCTTATTCAAAAATGCTTTAAAAGGTTTTTGAACGACCATGATGATCATTAAAAACATGATGGCACTAAAGGCGGCACTTTGTGCGGATTGTCTGAGTACAATAAGTGTGTAAATCAAGAAAAAGATCGGAATAAGATAGTGAATCCCTCGGATAAAAATAGGCCATGTGCGTCCTAGGACACTAGGGTCTTCACCTTTAAGCCCATGTTTTTTTGCTTCGATGTGAACAATGTAAAACAGCGCAGCATAACAGGTAAATGCAGGAATAAAAGCTGCAAAAACGATGTCCGTATAATCAAGTCCTAAAAACTCTGCCATAATAAACGCAGCTGCGCCCATGATTGGTGGCATCAATTGACCATTAACCGAAGCGGCTGTCTCAACAGCGGCGGCTTTATGTGAACTAAAACCAAGGCGTTTCATGAGTGGAATGGTAAACGTACCAACGGTGACCGTGTTAGCGATGGATGAGCCTGAGATCATACCAAACATACCCGAAGCCGCAACGGCAGCTTTTGCTGGACCTCCGTCGTATTTACCTAAAATAGTATAAGAGACTTTGATGAAGTATTCACCCGCTCCTGCTTTATCAAGAAGTGAACCAAAAAGAACAAACAAAAAGACGAAACTTGCACTAACGCCTAAAGGTACGCCAAAAATACCTTCCGTTGTCAGTACCATCTGTCCCATAATTTTATTGATGCTCGCACCTTTGTGGGCAATCATATCGGGAAGGTAAGGACCAAAATAGTCATACAATAAAAATACAACAGCGGCCAGCATCAAAGGTAGACCCATAACCCTTCGTGATGCTTCAAGGACAACCAAAATCGTTGCAATACCTACGATAATATCGGTTTGTGTCCATGAACCTGAACGCATAGCAAGGTCTTTGTAGGCATACCATTGGTATAAAACCGCTGCAACGCCTACAAGCATAATGGCAAAATCATACCATGTGATGGTCGATTTTAGTTTCGGGCTTTTACTGATGGCATGCATTGCAAATGCAAGTGCAATACCAAATGCCAAGTGAACAGCTCTAACATGGGCACTGTTGCCTGGGTCAATAACAATATACAGTTGGTATAAAGACCAACAAAAAGCAATGGCAGCTACAAACCAGTATTGCCATGTGTTATTTTCAAAATCTCTATGACCTTCAAATTCGCTGATGAGTTTCGCATCATCCAGTCGTTCTTCTAATGTTTTCACGCGTTAAACCTTTATGTCAATCTGTAAGGCTTCTTTTTCAAAAAGCCTTACATGTAAAAATAGTTTGGAGTATTATTTAAGAAGTCCAGCTTCTTTAAATGCTTTAATCGCACCTGGATGTTGTGGTACGCTTAAGCCTTCAAGTAGGCTCTCTTTGGTAATTGTTTTGTAAGAAGGGTGTAGTTCTTTAAATTTGTCAAAGTTATCCAAAATGGTTTTAGTCACTTGGTAAACCACTTCATCTTTGACTTTACTGCTGGTGATAAGAACCGCTTTTACACCAATGCTTGGAACATCGTTTGGAACACCTTTGTAGTATGAACCAGAAATGGTACCTTTAGCGTAGTAAGGATATTTTTTAACCAGTGCATCAATCGCAGCACCCTCAATAGGAACAATGTTGATGTCAACAGAGTTTGATGCATCTTTAATGTTAGCGGTTGGATGACCCGCTACGAAGAAGTAACCATCGATATGGTTATCTTGAAGCATTGTAGGGCCTTCGGTTGATTTGAGCTCATTTGCCAATGATAAGTCTGAGCGCTTAATGCCAAGTGCTTCAAAAACAACATCAACGGTCATGTTGGTTCCAGAACCTGGTGAGTCTAAATTAAGCTTTTTGCCTTTAAGATCAGCCATGGTTTTGATGCCTGATTTTTGGCTGACAACAAGGGCAAGAAGTTCTGGGTAAATGGCAATCGCACTACGAAGTTCTGGTACAGCAGCCGCTCCTGTAAACTTACCTTCGCCTTTATAGGCTTGGTAAGCAGTGTCACTTTGAGAAATACCAAAATCAAGCTCGCCTGCTTTGATAGTGTTGACATTGTAAACCGAACCACCTGTGGATTCTACAGAACATCGGATGTTTGTCTCTTTTTTATTTTTGTTGACCATTTGACAGATCGCACCACCTGTTGGATAGTAAGTACCTGTAACTCCACCCGTACCAATTGTGATGAACTCTGCTGCAAACATTGGAACACTGAGTGCCCCAGTAAGAGCTAACGTAACAAGTTTCTTTTGCATATAGACTCCTTAAAATTAAATCTCTTTATATGCTACTATCTTTCTTCTTACTTTTTATTGAATGAATCTGCACACTCGTGTAAGATTTATGTTATTTTTAAGATTTGTGTGACAAAAAACTTTTTTATCAATTTGTGTCAATATGCCTTGACAATAAAGTATTTTTTGACTATAATTTCGACCTCATTCAAAGTGTTCCGAATTAGCTCAGCGGTAGAGTAGGTGACTGTTAATCACTTGGTCGCTGGTTCGAATCCAGCATTCGGAGCCACTCTTTTTAAATCCCCTAAAATTCTATCTTACAAATCAACAAAATTTTTCAGAGTAGCTAAATTCCTTATGATTTATAATCTGTTTACCAATGGTTCATTTCTTGTTTAGTCTAAGCGTCTATACTTTCATTACCAAGACAAAAACCTCCTTTTTGTGAATAATCAACCAATTTTTCATAGCCAACGCTCGAATTGCCCGATTCGAGCGTTTCTTTTTTCTTCCCACCATTGCTCATTTTTTAATATAGCTACACCTTCAACGAATGTTATAATGCCGCAGATAGTTTCAAAGGAAAAGTATGCGTGTAGGAATCATCGGAGCAGGTGGTGTTGGTGTTGAGTTAGTGAATTATCTTTTAACCTTGGGCAATATGAGTGAAATCATTTTAGTCAATCGCACTAAAGAGAAAGCGTGGGCGGAAATCGAAGATTTTTCGTATGTGGCCTCTTTTACCTATGCGAGGAACACCCATTTGCATCATGGCGATTATGCTGATTGTAAAGAGTGCGATGTTATCGTCATCACCGCAGGAGCGCAACTTAAAGGCAATCAAACGAGGGATGAGCTTTTGCATGAAAATGCTACGCTTATCAAAAACATGGTTAAAGAGTTGTATCAGTATGCACCAAACGCCATTTTGTTGATGGTGACGAACCCTGTGGATGTTCTCACGCATATCGCTTACAAAGAGGGGCTTTACCCTCGTGAGCGGCTCATTAGTGCTGGAACGCTTGTGGATACGGCGCGTTTTATGAAGATCGTCAGTAAAAAAGTGGGGATTGACCCTAAAAATATTTACGGCTTTGTGTTAGGCGAGCATGGAAAGGGAAGCACGATTCCTTGGAGTATTTGCAATATTTGTGGTTTGGATGTCGATACGTTTTGTGAACTCAATGGTTTGCCTTTGCTTGATAAAGTGCAAATTTATAACGATGTCATCAATGCTGGCTTTGAGATTTTTCATAAAAAAGGCAATACCAATCACAGCATTGCCGCAAGTGTTTTTCGCATCGTCCGTGCGATTGCGAACAATGAACACTCTGTGCTTCCATTAGGGGTGTACTTAGATGGTGAATATGGACTGAGCGATGTTGTACTCAATGTTCCTGTGGTGGTAACGCGTCAAGGTGCGAGTAAAATCCTGAATTACAAACTGTTACCCGAAGAGCTTGAAGCGTTACATGCAAGTGCAAAAGTGATGCAGAAGATGGCAAGAGAGGTCTTGTAAAATTACAAGCCTATCTCTTTGATCTGTGCTTCACTCATGGCTGTTTTCTTTCCTTTTTCATCGTACTGGAAGCCGCTAAGAGGCGTGCTTTGTTTAAAGACGATTTCATTGGCGATTTTTCCAGATTCGTAGTAGAGCTTAGATATGCCATCCGCTTTGTTTTCATGAAAGGGTGTTTCACTTTGAAGCTTGCCAGATGGGTAGTAAATCTTTGCGATACCTTCAGCTTTGTCGTTGATGAAAGGGGTTTCATTTTGTACTTTACCTGAGGTAAAATAGCTTTTGCTTACGCCCTCAATCACATCATTTTTAAACGGTGTTTCGCTTTGGAGTTCACCTGTTTCGTAGTAAGTTTTTCCAAGTCCTTCTCGTTTTCCCTCTTTAAAAGGTGTTTCACTGCGAAGTCTTCCTGAGTCATAATAGAGCTTCCCGATGCCATTGGCAAGTGCCTGGGTTTTTGTTTCGATGAGTGTACCATCATCTTTGACTTCTAAGTCACCATATTGATAGATTTTATCGGCACCATACAGCGTTAAATTCAAAAGCAATAGCATAACAAATTTCATTTTTCAATCCTCGCCATAAATTTTTCGCGAATAGTAGCATATTAGATTTAACAGTGCCACTTCCATTCGCGAATTTCAGGCATATCTTGCCCATACGTTTCGATGTATGTCTTATGTTCTGTTAATTTAGCATGCATTTTTTGCTTAATTGACTCTGCATAAGTACGCATTTTAGGCACACGATCCATCACGTCCATGACCAAGTGAAACCTGTCCATATCGTTTAAAACGACCATATCAAACGGCGTGGTGGTTGTTCCCTCTTCTTTATAGCCTCGCACATGCAAATGCTCATGGTTAGCCCTTCGGTACGCCAAACGGTGAATCAACCACGGATAGCCATGATACGCAAAGATAACAGGGGTCTCCTTTGGAAAGAGGGCATTAAACACTTCATGACTGAGTCCGTGTGGATGCTCTTCCCTTGGTTGCAAGCTCATCAGATCGACCACGTTGATGAAACGTACTTTGAGATCAGGTACAAGATCGCGTAAAATGCTTACTGCCGCCAAGCTCTCTAATGTGGGTACATCGCCGCAACACGCCAAAATCACATCAGGCTCTCCCTCATCATTGCTCGCCCACTCCCAAATGCCTATGCCTTTTTCGCAGTGTGCTATCGCTTCTTCCATGTCCAACCATTGCGCTTCAGGCTGTTTACCTGCGACGATGACATTGATGGAGTCGAGGCTTTTTAAACAATGCTCCCCAACCCATAAAAGCGTGTTGGCATCGGGTGGAAAGTAAACATTGACGATGTGCGCTTTTTTGTTCACCACGACGTCGATAAACCCTGGGTCTTGGTGTGAAAAACCGTTGTGGTCTTGCCTCCAAACGTGTGATGTCAAAAGATAATTTAAAGAGGCGATGGGCTTTCGCCATGGAATTTCACGACTGGTAACTTTAAGCCATTTGGCGTGTTGGTTGAACATCGAGTCAATGATGTGGATGAACGCTTCATAGCAGGAGAAAAAGCCATGACGCCCCGTGAGCAGATACCCTTCAAGCCAGCCTTGGCAGGTGTGTTCGGAGAGAATTTCCATGACACGTCCATCTTGGGCTAAGTGGTCATCAAAGTCGTAGTGCTTTGCCATCCAAACGCGGTTGGTTACTTCAAAAAGCGCTCCTAGTCGATTGGATGCCGTTTCATCAGGGCCAAAGACACGAAAATTTTGCATATTGGCACGCATAACATCGCGAAGATACGTGCCTAAAACACGGGTAGATTCGGCGATGGTTTGCCCACGACATGGCACGTGTACAGCGTAGGTTCTAAAATCGGGTAAATTGAGAGGCTTAAGGAGTGCTCCCCCATTGGTATGAGGGTTGGCTCCCATACGTTTTTCACCATTTGGGGCAAGAGATGCTAATTCTGTGTGGAGTTTTCCCTGCTCGTCAAAAAGTTCTTCAGGCTTATAGCTTTTCATCCAGTTTTCAAGGATGGTGATGTGTTCGGGCTTTTTATCAAGTTCTGAGAGTGGCACTTGATGAGAGCGCCAGTGCCCTTCAGTTTTGAGTCCATCGACCTCTTTGGGTCCCGTCCAGCCTTTGGGACTTCGTAAGATAATCATCGGCCAGCGAGGGCGCGTAGTGTTGCCTTTTGTTCGGGCTTTATGCCAAATGGTTTTAATTTTAGAGACGATAACATCCATCGTCTCTGCCATCTTTTGATGCATTACCATAGGCTCATCACCTTCCACAAAGTAAGGTTCATACCCATAGCCGATAAAAAGTTTTTCCAATTCATCGTGAGAGATGCGAGCAAGTATGGTTGGATTGGCGATTTTGTAGCCGTTGAGGTGGAGAATCGGAAGGACCGCTCCATCACGTTTTGGGTCTAAAAATTTATTGGAGTGCCATGCCGTGGCAAGAGGCCCTGTTTCGGCTTCACCATCACCAACGACACAACACGCTATGAGCTCAGGATTGTCTAATACCGCACCATAGGCGTGTGATACTGCATACCCTAGTTCACCTCCTTCGTGGATGGATCCAGGGGTCTCAGGAGCGGCGTGGCTTGGGATGCCACCTGGAAAGGAAAACTGTTTAAAGAGCTTTTGCATTCCTTTTTCATCTTGGGAGATGTCGGGGTACACTTCGCTGTACGTGCCTTCCAAGTAGGTGTTCGCCACTACCGCAGGTCCACCATGCCCTGGTCCTGCGATAAAAAGCATGTTGAGGTCATCTTTTTTGATGACACGGTTCATATGAGCATAGATAAAATTAAGCCCAGGGGTTGTTCCCCAATGCCCTAAAAGACGGGGTTTGATGTGCACTAAAGTCAAAGGTTTTTGAAGGAGTGGGTTATCCAGCAGGTAGATCTGCCCAACGGAGAGATAGTTGGCTGCACGCCAATACGCGTTAATGCGCTCTAATTCAGATGAAAAAAGCGGTTCATGTCTCATGGTATCCTCCAGCGAAGATGAGTCGTAAGGTTATGCTACTTCAATTTTACTTAAAGCACATTGGGGTTGTGTTATGATTTTGTATTTTATACCGATTTAAAGGACTTTTGATGCTTTTAGCCATTACCCATTTACCATCACCCGAGTTACAGCATTGTGAATTAACGTTTTTAGAGAGTGAGCCTATCTCTATCGAAACCGCCAATTTTCAACATAAAAATTATCGTGCTATGCTAGAGCGATGTGGGGCTAAAGTGATTGTTTTAGATGAAAATTTGGCATGTCCCGATAGCGTTTTTGTGGAAGATCCCATCATCGTTTTTGATGAAGTGGCGGTATTGACTTCGATGGGTGTAGAGTCTCGCAGAGCTGAGAGCGAAGCCATGGCGAAGGTCTTTTCAAAGTACCGCAAAATTGAGCGTATCACATTGCCTGCAAAAATTGAGGGTGGCGATGTGCTTAAAGTGGGTAAAAAAATCTTTGTCGGTGCGTCGGCACGTACGAACAAAGAGGGCATTGAAGCCCTAGAAGCTATCATCAAGCCTTTTGGCTACGAAGTGATTCCTGTGAAAGTCACGGGGTGTTTACACCTTAAAACAGGCGCTACGGTACTCGATGATCGCACAATTTTTATCAATTCAAACTGGATCGATGCCAAAGCGTTTCAGGGTTTTTCTAAAGTGGAAGCACTAAGCGATGAGCCTTTTGGTGCCAATGTCCTTAAAATCGGCGATACACTGTGTATGAACGAAGCATTCCCCAAAAGCATAGCACTGGTAAAGTCTTTGGGCTATAAGGTCGATTCGTGCAACATCAGCGAGTTTGTCAAAGCCGAAGCAGGGCTAACCTGCATGAGCGTGCCGTTTAACGATTAAGAGCTTGTTTTGACCCAAGTAGATGCAGTACAAGTGCCTTAATGTTCAAATATTAAAATCTTAAAGGAAGTATGATGCCAATGATAGTGATTAGTAATTGTAACAACATTAAAGAGGCTTGTATTGTTATTGAAAACAATAAATTAAATATCAAATATGGTATTAATGGAACAGGTAAAAGCACCATAGCAAAAGCTCTTAAATATCGTAGTAATCTAAAAGACCTGAATAGTTTACTTCCTTTTAAATTGATTGAAAATAATCCAGACAATATTCAACCTGGAATAACTGGTGCTGAAGAATATAATAATATTATGATATTTGATGAAAGTTATATTGAACAATTTACTTTTCAGCAAGATGAATTAGTGAAAAATAGCTTTGAAATTTTTATTAAAGATGATAAATATCAAGAAAATATTGATGCTATTGAAATGTTATTTACTGATGTTAAAAGTATTTTTAGAGCAGATGAAAATTTAGTAAAAATAATTGGTAATTTACAAGAGCTTAGTAATTCTTTTAGTAGTACAAGTGGAGGTATGGCAAAAAGTGGCAAAATGTATAAAGCTTTTGGGATGGGAAATAAAATAGAAAATATTCCAGAAGGTTTGGAATGTTATACTGAATATCTAAAAAGTGAGCAAAATACTGCCTGGATAAAATGGCAAACTTCAGGAAATAATTTTTTAGAAATATCTAGCAATTGCCCCTTTTGTACATCATCTATAGATACTAAAAAAGAGACTATTAAGCTTGTTGCGACAGAATACGACGATAAAACAGTAGGTTATTTATTAAATATTATAAAAGTTATGGAAAATCTAAAAGCATACTTTACAGATGAATCACAGGTTACTATAGAGAAAATAACAAAAAATAAAACAGGTATTAGCGACTTAGAAAGCAATTTTTTAAAAAATATAAAAAATGAAATAGACTCTTTATTAAACCAACTTTTAAAACTACAACATCTTGCTTTTTTTTCTTTCCATGATGTTGATGATATGGTAAAACAAATTAAAAAACTTCAAATTGATCTTTATTTGGTTCCTTCATTGAACTCCCAAGTAACGCAAAATGCAATCAGCCCTTTAAATGAATCTTTAGACCAGTTGATTGAAAAAGCTGGTTTACTAAAAGGAAAGATAAATCTTCAAAAAAAAGTTATTGGTGAAAGAATTGAACAATATCAAGATGAAATTCAAGAATTTCTGAAATTTGCTGGTTATAAATATACGATTACGATTGAAGAAAGTCAGCAAGAGTATAAAATGAAATTAAAACATGAAGATATGGAAAAAGCTGTTGAAAAAGGGAATCAGCATTTAAGTTATGGCGAAAGAAATGCCTTTGCACTTATATTATTTATGTATGATTGTTTAGCAAAAAATCCTGATCTCATTATCCTTGATGACCCAATTTCTTCCTTTGATAAAAATAAGAAATTTGCGATTATCGAGAGACTTTTTCGTAACAATAAAGAAAAAGAGTCCTTTAAAAAGAGAACAGTATTAATGCTAACGCATGACATTGACCCAATTATAGATATGTTTAAAGTATTGTATAGCATGATTGAACCTGTACCAGTTGCTTCTTTTTTAAGTAATAAGCAGGGGATGATTAATGAATTACCTATCTCAAAAAACGATTTAAAAACTTTTGCACAGGTTTGCATGGAAAATATTGAATCGTGTAATGAGACCATCAATAAACTCATTTATTTAAGGAGATATTTTGAAGTATTAGATGATAAAAGTGAAGCATACCAACTGCTTGCAAGTTTATTTCATAAAAGGGATATTCCAACACAACGTGATGAAGATGGTAATAAAGTTGAAATGACAGAAGAAGAAATTAGCAAAGCTAATTCCAAAATAAAGGAACATATTGATTCTTTTGACTACAGTGAAGAATTGACCAAAGCAAAAGATAAGAATTTTTTGAAATCTCTTTATGACAGTAGTCAAAATAACTACGAAAAATTGCAAATATATAGAATGATTTATGGAGAAGCTGACTCTGTAAATACAGTTGTTCAAAAGTTTATTAATGAAACATATCATATAGAGAATGAATATGTTAGTCAGCTAAACCCTAGAAAATATGAGATGATTCCTGAATTTATCATAGAACAATGCACAAACTATATAAATCAATCATAGTTTAAAGAGTTCATTCGCGACTTCGATGAGATTGCCATCGGGATCGCGAAAATAGGCCGATAAAAGTTCACGTCTAGCGCCTGTTCGTTTGACAGGTCCTTCAAGAGAGGTTATGCCACACTGGTGCAGATGTTCTAAAAATTCCTCTATGGGCGTGAGCGTGATAAAACATAGGTCTGCTGAGCCAGCCGTAGGGTGTGTGGCTTTGGGTTCAAACTCATGTCCGACTTCGTGCAAATTGATTTTACTGTGCCCGAATTTGAGAGCTTTTCGATCCTTAAAGGTGATCTCTTCCATCTGTAAAACAGTGGTATAAAAAGCACAACTTCGCTCAATGCTTGCAACCGTTAAAACAAGATGGTCTAAGTGCGTAATGAGTGACATGAAAATTCCTTAGAAAACGAGGAGTGAATGTACTCCTCGTTAGAGATGAAATTTTAAAGCGTGATTTTAGTTCCTAAAACCTCTAAAAATTTAGCAATCCACTGAGGATGCGCAGGCCATGCTGGGGCTGTGACAAGGTTTCCATCCACCGTAGCTTCGGTCACTTCGATGGCTTTGTACGTTCCTCCTGCTTTGGTGACTTCAGGAGCACATGCAGGGTAAGCGGAGCAGCTTTTACCACCCAAAACATCGGCTGCTGCTAGGAGTTGTGCGCCATGGCAAATCGCAGCAATGGGTTTGTTCGCTTTTGCAAAATGGCGTACCATCTCGAGCACTTTTTCATTGAGTCTGAGGTACTCAGGAGCGCGACCACCAGGAACCACGAGTGCGTCAAACGCTTCGGCTTTGATGGCATCAAAGGTGCCATTGAGTGTAAAATTGTGACCAGGTTTTTCACTGTAGGTTTGGTCTCCCTCAAAGTCATGTACCGCCGTTCGGATAAACTCACCTGCTTTTTTGTTGGGGCAGACTGCGGTGACAGTGTGTCCAACCGCCGCTAATGCTTGAAAAGGAACCATAATCTCATAATCTTCTACATAATCGCCAACGATAAACAGAATCTTTTTTGCCATAATGTCTCCTTGTGAAATGGTAATATACTTGATTATAACGCTATTTAATTACAACTCTCTTAGGGTTTTAGACTTTTTTCATACGCTAAAGGATACTTTAAAAGTGGCAGGTATTCGCCATCATACAGGGCATCTTTTTCATCAATCAATGTCTCCACAATGCCCACACCTTGGGTGAGTGTTGCCTCTTTTTCAATAGGACGATCCGTAATGATTTCGCCCATTCTATAGGGCGTACCATCAAGATGCGTGTATGCTTCTTTGGCATTTCTAAAATAACGATAGGTAAAAGGCGTTTGAGCAAACACATCTTTTCCCAAAGTAAAGCGTTGGGTTGCAACCACTTTTCGATACCCAATAGCACCATTTAAAGCCTCTTTTTCAGTAGGGTAAAGCAGTCTTGGATGAATAAAACCCTCGTCGCTCAAATAGGCTTTTTTTTCCACAAATTCGCCCATAAGCTTGACATGTAAACGTTGCTGTTCTTCTAACGTATCGGGGTTTGTCAAGTCTAAAGTGCGCCAATTATCGCTATAGCCTCGCTCTTTGGTGATCTGTCCAGTTAAAAACGCCTCCATACTTTGAGGCATCACACCGTACAGATTGGCTCCGACCACATGCTTTAAAAAGTAGCCAAATTCACCCTCGTTTTTTGCACGATTGATGGGGTCGCCTCGGTTTGAGCTTGCTTTGCCGTCTTTAATGCTGTAAGCCAGATAGTCCATTTCACCCCAGCCGAGCTTTTCAGGAAATTTGCGTGGGAATGCCCATGTGGAGTCTATGGTGTTGCCACTGCCTGAGGTAAACGAAGAGGGCTCAAAGCCGTAATTATCGCTATGACAACCAACGCATTGCATCAGCTCTTCGCCTTTTTGCGCTCGCAAATGCCCTTTGGTATCTTCGATAAACCCAGCGAGTATCCAGCCTGCACCATTGCTGATCCAACCTTGTTTTTCATTGAGATAGAGGGGTGCGTTCTCCTCTTTTTCGGTAGCTTCACCAGGGTAGAACATATGGGTTTTAACCATATAACGGATCTCTTTCACCCGTGTGGCACGTGTGCCATTTTTGCGTAAATCAACATAGTGCAAAGGGTGTGCAAATTCGGTGTAAAGTGGGTAAAGCCCACGATGTACCTCTGTGGTACTGGCTTTGCCATAGTACATTTTGGGGTCGCTTGGCTCTAACCTATCGGTAATGGCACGCTCTAAGAGGTCAAGGTTTTTCGCATAAATGGTTTCGCTCCACGCTTCTTTCTCATCTTGCATAAAAGCTTTAGGGAGACGAATGTAAATGCCAGAGACACTGCCACTCATAGGTGTAAAGATGCCATAAGGCATAAAATTGATGGCGCGCCAGCCTGTCATCGTACCAAATAATGCGCGCTCTTTGGCGTTTGTTCTTACAAAACCATCTGCTTTTGCGGGTAAATCCTCAGGGCTTAAGTCTGGAAACAGTCGCCATGCGGATGTGTCTTGCCCATTTTCCCAGCCCAATTTTCCACCCCGTTTAGCATAGGCTTCAGCCCAGTTATTCTCATTGAGATAATCGAGCATTTTAGCCTCATCAAAGCGGTTCTTACTTTTTTGATACGCCGCTTCTAGCTTTTCAGGAAAGAGGGTATTTTCCCAAGGGTTGATGCTAGGGGAGCGTGTTTGTTGAGTTGCAGGGGTAAAACTATAGGTCGTTTGCAAGTTGCCTGTGATGCTTGAAAGCCCTGCTTGGGGGTTGTTGTTTCCTAAACGTGCGCGAGCAGGGGCATTGGTGTGGCAAAAAAGGCAAGCGTTTTGTGTGCCACCACTGGTTTCGATGTAACACTGTGCGGGAATGTTTGCGTAGGGATTTGTAAAGGTGGTTCGGCTTTTAAACTCGCCTTGCAATGCTCCGCCAAAGCCCAAAATAGGGCTTAGGCAAAGGACGAGCAAAAAGCGATTAAAGTCCAGGGATACCATGGATGTAGCCCACGGGTGCTTGGAATTTATCGATTTTAGGGGCAACTTGTATCTGAAGAACTTTATCCATGGTTTTGATGAAATCACCTTGGTGTTGGGCGTTGCTCATGATGTAGGCATGACCGTTGAGGTTCTCAACCACCTGAAGCCCTGTGGACTCAGCACCTGCTGGAACGGAGAGAATACGAGAGAGTTTTTTGGTGTCGATGTTGTACGCCCAAACATAGTTGTTCACATGGGTTCCGCTGTCCTCTCCGATGAAGAGCGTGCGAGCACGAGAAGAGTAAAAGACGTTGTCTGTGTTGGCGACTTTATCGACGGCACAGGTATTTCCAAACATATCGGTGGCGATCTCTTCGCCTAAAAGCGGTGCGGGTACGTGCATTGAAACGGGTACAAAATCACTCTTAATGAGTTCGCCATCGCTGTCACTTATGCCGCTAGAGAGGGCAACTTCGTAGGTTCCTCCACAGCGATTTTTAGCGACTTTGATGTCATCTTTGGCAAAACTGGCATCTTTTGCCATCCCTTTTTCGATGTAAGACATCGCGATGTAGAGTTTTTTATCTTCTTTGTTAAACGCTACGCCTTCCATTTTGTTAAACTCGGTGGTAGCCCCTAAGTAAGCGGCATAACGGCGTGTCTCTAAAAAGGCTGCGGCACGCTCCATATTGGGTTTGAGTTTAAGGTACTCTATCTCAGAGTGACCCGCTTTGACGGCTTTAAAGCCCTCGTGTTTTTGAGGGTCATACTCAGCAGGCGCATACGCTTCAAAGATATCGTTAAAGGTGAGGTTCTCTTTCCAACGCCATACCTCTTCACTGCTTGCGTGACCTAGTTTTATCCAATTTAGGATTGCTTGACCGCCATCTTTAGCATTATCTTCGTTGGTTTGCTTCCAAACAGCCGCGTAGAGTGTACCGCTGTCGAGCTCTTTTTCGCCATCACCTACGTACATGTAAAGTCCGACTTGGGTACCATCATCGCCAAAAAAAGCGGTTTTGGCATCGCTCATGACTTTTGCCATTTCCCATGTTCCATGCCCCATCGCGTAGTGTTTTTTAACAGAGGTTTTGCCATTGGGTTTTACGGTGACTTCGGTGATGTAGCCATAGTCATACGCTTTGGCTTCTTGCTTGCCTTCAAAGTAAAGCTCACTCATCGCTTTAAGCCCTTTTTGGGCTTTTTTGTACTCTTTCCCACTTGCCGCGGTAAAGTAAAGATCATAATCCTCTTCGCTTCCTAAGTGGGTATTCCAAGGGGTTTGTGACCCAAAACAGGGAATCCAAATGCCACCTACTTTAGAAAAGTCGATGGGGTATTGGTCAACCGCTTTGAGTTTGCCATCTCGCATATCTTGATGAATGGACGTCAGTGTCATGCTCATAGGAGCGCGGTTGTGCCACATTTCACTTTTTTCTGCGGATGAGCCATCGCTTAAGATCCAGTCATACTCATAGTGCGTCACCAAATAGAGAGAGCCTTCAACATTTAAAAGCGAGTTGCTATCGGGTGTTTCAGCGATGAGTGGCTTTCCAAAAGGGTCCATTAACGGTTTTTGGGAGATGCTGTAAAGCTGACCCGCAGGATTTTTGCTGGTACCTACTTTGTCTTTGACGCCAAAAAGTGTCTGATACGAAAGTGCTCTTTCGATCTTTCCGCCGTTTGGCGTGTGGATGATGACTTTAGCTTCTGAGTAAGCTTTCGCCATTTTTTCAGGTGTGTTAGGTGCTTCCATACCGATAAATTCAACACTAGAGTCTGCACAAAGGCTTGATGCTGCTAAAGAGAGCGAAACGAGTAGGGGTGTTAATGATTTCACGAGAGCCTCCAATAAAATTTTACTAGCACAATCGTAGAGAAGAAGTGTTACAAATCCGTTACAATCTTAAAAAAGAACGTTAGATCAAGGATACAATAGAAAGCTTGAAGAAAGCTATTCTACAATAAACAAAATTATACCCTAAGGAGCGAAAGATGAAAAATTTTTTAGTTGCAATCATGGTATTGTTGCTTGCAACAGTGGGTTTTGCGAAAGAGAGTGTTGTCTCGTATGAGGTGGATGGGAAAACGTATGAAGGTTACTACAGTACACCCTCCGATAACGCACCATTGGTCTTCATCATCCATGATTGGGATGGACTTAATTCCTATGAAATGAAACGTGCAAAGATGCTCAATACCTTAGGTTATGGTGCATTTGCGATAGACCTTTTTGGAAAAGGGGTTAAGCCTGTGAGTGTTGAGGAGAAAAAAGCGCTCACCAATGCCCTCTACAATGACAGAGCAAAGATGCAAAAGCTTCTGAGTGCCAGCTATGAAGCGGCAAAAAAAGAGGGTGCTAATGTCAAAAATGCCATTGGTATAGGCTATTGCTTTGGTGGAGCAGCACTTTTGGAAATGGCACGTATGGGAACACCGCTTAAAGGTTTTGTGAGTTTTCATGGCGGTTTAGCAACGCCTGCAGGAGAGGATTATAAACAAACCAAAGGTTTTGTACTGATCTTGCATGGAACTGCGGATGAGAGTGTAAGCATGGATGAGTTTGCAGCCCTTGCCAAAGAGCTTGAAAAAACAGGTCTTAAACATGAAATGGTCACGTATAGCGGCGCTCCTCATGCATTTACAGTCTTTGGAACAGAAAGGTACCGAGAAGATGCCGATAAAAAATCATGGAGAAGATTGGTCGAATTTTTAGATGAGACACTTTCTAAATAGGGTATGTTTTTTGCTTGTACTTAGACATGTAAAAAGGAGTTGCAATGGACAACAGACTATTTCAAGTTGACCCGTACGCAGGTATTAGTTACGGGCTTTATAATTCAATCAAAGGTGAAAAGGGGAGTTTTGAAGACTTTTTACTTCATTATGACTCAACAGGAGCAGGTGAAGGCGATAGCTCATGGCTAACCAAACTCATTACTGAAAATACCACCGATGCCCTTAGCTCCCCAGAAGTATGGGAAGCGATGAATACACTGGGTATCAGTGGGCTTGATTTTATGGGTTCATCGGATTACTTCGACACTCAAGTAAGTGCGCTTAAACTTCAACTCATGCAAGCCTTTAGCAAGCGTGAAGATTACGAAGAGATGAAGCCACTTTTAGAGCAGTTAATGAGTTAACGACACACGTAAGTGATCATATCCGACTCAATGGAGCCAATTCTTGCTTGTGCCCATTGGGTTTGAGTGTCACTGTTAATGGCTTTGACCGATTTGATGCTTGTGCCCAAAGAGCGAATAACTTTTGAAGGGCAGTTGATCTCCACTTTTCCATAAAGCATAGTATCGTAGCTTAAGCGTTTGTAGGTGAGTATAAAGTTTGTGTTCTTTTTGCTCTCCTCTACAACATAATATTTGTATATATCTTTATAGACACTACGGGGTATCTCTACCTCTTTGGTTTTACTTGCTCCATAGGCGTTCGCAGCTAAAAAAAGAGCACAAAATAGTGGAAAAATTCTTCGTAATGCCATTTTTATCTCCTGTATCAATTTAAACTTATTCTAGCAAAAGCTGACTCAATGTGCCATTAGTAGGCTCTTTTTGAGTGATTAAATCATGATAATTTCACAATTTATTCATCTTTAGGATACAATAGGCTTTCGCAAGAACTCTCATAGGTTTCTTCACAGTGTCGTAAGTTTGTATAAAGGGCTTTGTATGGGACATAGCGTAGAAAAAGAGCAAGAACAAAAAGAGAAGATCAAGCTTCTATCGCGTGAACTTCGCACGGTGCAAAAAAACCTTGTGGAGCAGTTTTATACTGACCCGCTCACACGCCTACCCAATCTTTATAAACTACGCCATGATCTTGAAGAACTCAACGAGTTTACACTCATCGTTGCCAATATTGACAACTTTAAACTCCTCAATGATTTCTACGGTTTTGTTGTGGGTGACTTCATCTTAGAATCTTTTGCTAAAACGCTTAAAATTGAGCTTCAAGAGGTGGCTGTTTACCGCATTGCTGGCGATGAATTTGCTATTTTGTTGCATGAGCGGATGAGCTTTTATCTGCTTAAAAATTACCTAACCCATCTTTCCAAGCAACTTACCCATCTCAAATACGCTTACGCGCAAACAGAGATTTACGTAGACTGTACGCTCTCGTCTAGTGCAAGTTTTTCAAGCGATGATATTTTTTCAAAAGTGAGTATGGCGCTCAAATACGCTAAAAAAGAGCAATTGAAGTTTTGGATATACGAAGATACAATGAACTTTTCACAAGAGTATGAAAGTAACCTCAAATATGCGACGAAGGTGCGTAAAGCGATTGTCGATTTTTCAGGTATTGTGCCTTATTTTCAGCCGATTATCGACAATGTCAGCAATGAGATTATTAAATTTGAAGCGCTTTCACGTCTTGTGGATGAAGAAGGCGTTATTCATTCTCCGCACAATTTTATTCCGATTGCAAAGATGATTAAAGTGTATGACAAAATCACGATGACCATCATCGACAAAAGTTTTAAAGTCTTTGAGACACATCCGTTTGACTTTAGCATCAACCTCTCTTTTGAGGACATTATAAACCAAGAGATTTATGACTTTATTATCCGAAAACTACGCGACTCCAATATGGGGCATCGTGTCACTTTTGAGCTTTTAGAGTCTGAAAAAGTCAATGATTTTAACAAAGTCGTGCATTTTTTCAATGAGATAAAACGCTATGGAGCGAAAGTAGCGATAGATGATTTTGGAAGTGGTTTTTCCAACTTTTCGTATATCATTAAGCTCAATCCTGATTTTATCAAGATCGATGGAAGCCTTATAAAAGACATTGACAAAGATAAAAACGCGCAGATTGTCGTTGAAACCATCGTCGATTTTTCCAAAAAACTGGGCATCAAAACCGTTGCAGAGTTTGTGCACTCCAGTACGGTACTTTCTACTGTAAAACAGCTTGGCATTGACTACTCACAAGGCTATTTTATCGATATGCCTTCGCCTCAAATTATGATGTAAGCTTTACGCAACTTCACTATCCCATAAAATACTCACGCCATACTCTGGATCGGTAATGACATATTTGTAGTACTCACTTGTGCCTTTTCGCCCATGCAAACGCACCGCAATCTGCCCCTCTTTGAGAAGCTGTTTCATCTCGTATTCACTCAAACTTCGCTTGTTCCAGCGTAAAAAAGTGTTGGAATAAACTCGAAAACGACACGAGGCATCGCTACTAAACACATAGTCATCGTTGATGTCCCGCTCTTTTTTTGCATGTTCACACGTATAAAGATTGACCTTTTGACCTTGAATGGTCAGTTTTTGTGAGATCACATTACCACCGCAATAGGGGCATTTGCCAAGAATCATCACACACCTCAGTTTTGATTTATGATGGTATGGTAGCAAAGTAGGAAAGAAGAAGTGTAAAATATTTCAGGATGAAAGATTTTACAGTAGAGCGTTAGTATCTTTGAATATTCTCAGAGTCAAGTATATGTAAGCCTACTTTAGGATTGAGTCCTTCTTGAAGCATTGCTTGTGCTACATCTTCAACTTTAATTGCTTTATGTGAACGAGGTATCACTAGGTTAAAAAGTTTCAAAAAGAAGGCTCCTAAAGATTCACCAAAACGAAATTTAGGGCGATTAGGAGCTATCAGTAAAGAAGGGCGAAAATGATAGGTTGATATGAAGTGTAAAGCGTTGAGACTTTGCTCAATTTTTCCTTTTGTTTGAAGGTAAAAAGAGCGAGCATTTACACTTGCTCCTATGGAAGAATTATAGATAAAACAGGGTGTTCCTGCTTCATGTGCTAGTTTTGCTGCGTTCAAAACATAATCATGGTCAATCGTAAAAAAAGCTTTTTGTGAACCAGCATCAGCAATGGTAGTGCCAAAAGCACATAAAACAGCATCGCATTTCCACCAAAGGGCATCTTGGGGTAAATCAGAGAAATCAACAATAGGGTTTTCCAGTTTTTGATGTGGTAAAAGCGGTTTGCGTGTAGGTGCAACGATATGTTCAATCTCAGGATGAAGCAAAGCAAAATTCAACAATGCTTTCCCGACTGCACCCGTTGCTCCAAGGATTATAATGGTTTTCATGCTTTACAAAAACCTCTCCACAAATCTATCTAAGCCTTCATCATTCATAGCACCACTGACACGTTCAACCTCTTGTCCATCTTTAAACACAATGAGCGTTGGAATAGAGCGAATTTTAAAGCGTGAAGCGAGGAATTGCTCGGCTTCGGTATCGACTTTGGCAAAGAGCACACGAAGCGGGTAGGCGCGTGCGGCTTGTTCAAAAATGGGTGCAAACATTTTACATGGACCACACCAAGGGGCCCAAAAGTCCACGATGACGGGTACATCGGTACTCTCTAACACGGCTTCAAGATTATCGCTTGTAAGTGCAAGTGGATGTGGGTCGAGTAAGGAAGTTTTGCATTTACCACAGTTGGCTTTTTTATAGACTTCCAGTTTTGGGACATTATTGGTTGCGAGGCAAGAGGGACAGATAACTTTCATGGTTTATCCTTTCGTTGCATAATCTTTAAGTGATTGAAGAATCTCGGGCTCTAACGCCCACTCTTTACCGTCCACGGACATCACGGATTCGCGTTTGATGCCATCGACTGAGCCTTTTTCGACGATGAAAGCAAGGTACTTTTCGACTGTTTCAAACTCTGGCAAAAGTGTCACGTGTAGCTGTTTTTCCAGTTCTGCGATGAAGCCATATCCACCCCAGTTGGAGACCGAAGCGATCATCGGGTAGTCGCAAGGAATGACGCAGTAGTCATAAAAGAACTCTTTGTTTTTGAGTACTTCGGCAAAGCTTCCCATGCCCACTTCATTGCCGCCATCGCCTATGCCAAAGCTAGGGGCTGTTTTACTTCCCAATTTAAAAAGCTCATCGACAGGTGCGGTAAACTCTTTGACCGAAATACCTCTTGCGTTAAGATAATCGCCTTGTGCATTTTGTCCGCAACGCTCAATGGAAAGATGCGCTACAGGTTTGTAAGTGTTTAAAAGTAGGGTATATTCATCGTGGCTAAGCCCATTTAGAGGGATGTAGAGTGTTTTAATGTCAGGAAAATAGTCTTCACAAAAAGAATCGGTGATAATAACAGGCGTGTAACCTAGTTTTTCAAACGCTTTGGCTAAAAAGTACGCACCCAAAGGGCCATCGGTCTCAGCGAAACCTGCAACGTAAAAACCCGTATAGATGAAAACAACGCCTTTTCCGAGCTTTAAAAAAGCATTAACCGCATGTTTGGTGTGTTCATTGGGAAAATGTGCTTGAATTTTGTCCATATGGCGAGTGGAGTGTTGAAGTGTGATCTCTTCAATTGTATGAAAATTGCGCATGAAAGCCTTTACCTCTAAAAAGTTAACTGGAAAAATTGTACCTAAAATTTGATACAATTTAACCAAAAAAAGGGATTAAAATGTGTCCAAAAGAGTTACGCGCTAAAATTGCCAAAGGCGAATTTACAAGACCGACAGCGGGTGAATGCCCTGGCTACATCCAGATGAATATGGTAGCGCTTCCAAGAGAGTATGCAGAGCGTTTTGAAGCCTTTGCTAAGGAAAACTCCAAAGCTATCCCCGTCCTTGAAGTGATTTCGCAGGGACATCATTCTAAAGTTTTAGCTGCGGGTGCGGACATCTTAAACGAGATACCCAAATACAACATTTTAAAAGATGGCGTTGTCGTTGAAACGGTAACAGACATCACACCGTATTACAATCCTGATCTTGTCTTCTTTTTGATCGGTTGTAGTTTTTCATTCGAGAGCGCACTCATTGAAAATGGAATGCCGCTTCGCCATGTGGATCAGCAAAAAAATGTGGCAATGTACCGCACCAACATCAAGCTCAAACCCGTTGCAGGCTTTGAAGGCGAGATGGTTGTGAGTATGCGCCCGATTAAAAAAGAGAAAGTGGCGGATGCGTGTGTGGTCACCAGCCATTACCCACGTATGCACGGCTCACCGATACAAGTGGGTTACCCTGAGATGATCGGCATCAACGATGTAGCCCATCCTGATTATGGTGATGCTATCGAAATTAAAGCAGATGAAATTCCCCTTTTCTGGCCATGCGGTGTAACGCCTCAAAATGTCATTTCAAGCATGAAACTTCCTTTTGCGATCACCCATGCTCCAGGGCATATGTTTGTGACCGATAAAAAAGACAGCGAATACTACGAATAAGACCTACTTTACAAACGCTTCTTGAATAGGCTTAAATCGGTAGGTTTTGAGCACTTCAGGAAGCTTCTTCTGCATCATTGCAATTCCCTGAGGTTCATTTTTATTGCCATGAATCAGGATGATGCTTCCCTTTTTAATAGGTTCATTTTTAGCGATCCACGCATTCGCACCCAAAGGAATTAAAAAGTACGTTTCCTTAAGCTCGCGCATTAGCTTTTCATCGGCGATCAACCCTGGAAAGCGAAAAAAGACTGAGGGTGTAAGTCCTTCTTCTAAGAGCGTTTTTTCAAATCCTAGTATTTCTGATTTGACATCGGTATTTTTGTGCAACATAAAGTTTTGATGTTCAGGCAGTTTAGGGTCGTAAAAATGGGTATGCGTGTGGTTCACCCATGTGATTTCCAAAAGTGGGTTTTTTACAAGGGCTTCAAACTCTTTTTTGTGGTGTTCCCTCCAAGCAGAACTCAGCGCAATAGCGATAGGAGTTTTGCCATTTTGCTTGGTTAAATGCTCTATAAACGCACTCTCATAGCCTTTCTTAGCAGAAGGACAGAGATCCATCGTGAGATAAATCGCTTTATCATTTGCCATCACACCCTGTGTTGCACCACCTTTTGCAAAAGAAGCAGTGGCGTTGCTGAGCTGCTTTGCAAAGGGTGTCTGTAAAAAGCGTTCATCTAAAGGCATCAGTTTTGAAGTATCGAGGGAGAGCACTTTGGTTTGCAATGTTTGCGTGTTGGTGGTAAGGTAAAACGTAGCCCCTCCAAGCTCAAAACGGCGGGAAACAAGAAAGAGGGTATCGTTTTCTTGGTACTGTTTTGTAAATATTTCATAGTGTTCAATATGCTCAATCGCAGACAAGGGAAGCCAACAGAGCATCACAGAAAAAATTAGTCGTAACATGTGAACTCCTTTTACAAGAATTTTAGCTCTTTTTTGAAAAAATATGATTATAATTTTGCAAAATATTGTCTACTGGCGGTGTTTGAGTTTTCAAACGGATTTGAGGGCTGTAGAGCCTAATAGAAATAATGAGAATGAGAGAATGACGGTCAACGAAGCAGTTTTAGAGATGCGTTATAGTGGAATCCCTGAAGAGGACATCGAAGAGATTCTCGAGATTTGCAAGAAGAAAGGGTTAAGCCCTCAGAACATTGACAAAGAGCTTGAAACCAGAGGCTTGGATAAAGTTTTTGAGTTTGAGTACGATGCAAGTGAGAGTTGGTTTGAAGGTGGCGCAAGTGCTGCACCTGCACACAAGGCACCTGTAAAACAGGGATTAGAAAAGGAAAAAAAATAGATGGCAAAGCAGATAAGACAACTGATAGAAGAGTACTATGAAGTGCTTTGGAATGAGAAGAAACTCGACCAAGCACACCGTTTTTTAGACCCTTCGCTGAATTTTAGAGGCTCTTTAGGTATGAGAGTCGATAGCATCAATGGCTTTTGTGACTATGCCAAAATGCTTTTTAGTGCTTTTCCAAATCTTTATCATGTGATTGAAGACATTGTCATCGAAGGAGACAAAGCCGCTGTAAGACTGGTGTATACAGCGACTCACTCTGGAAAACTCTTTGGTTTTGAGCCAACAGGCAATCGTATTCGTTACTCTGGGGCGTGTTTTTTCAAATTTGAAAATGAAAAGATTGTCGATGCGTGGGTTTTAGGTGACCTTAATGCCCTCTATGGACAGCTTAACGTTGCCGAGCATCATTAAGTTTTGCTTCTTTATACGTCATCATTGAGTGAACGATCAAGGTCGTCACGATGATGGCGCCTCCCATCAATGTATTGATATGCGGTTTTTCATCCATGAATATCCAGACCCAAAAGGGTGCTAATACGGGTTCAATGATGGTTAAAAGTGCCACTTCAACCGAAGATAAAACTTTTGTTCCCATACCAATAAACGCCCGTGAAAGCGGTGTTAATAAAGCTCCCATAAAAACAATAATCCATAACGAATAGCTATCGGGTACGATCATCGGTGCGCTAATCGCTGCTAAAAGCGATGCTATAAGCGCGCCCGTTCCAAAACAGGCAAGGCGGTTAGCTTCTTTGTCGCGCTCTAAAACCGAAAGCATCGATACAAAAGCAAACACACACCCAAAGGCGTAAAGATTGCCTTCCATATTACCCAGTTCTAAGTCATTAAACAAAATAATAGAGAGCCCTATAAACACAAAAAAGATCGCTCCAAAGGTACGGCGTGGTGTTTTTTGTCTAAAAAAGATAAATGCGATGAGCGCACTTACAAGCGGTCCTGTGCTTAAAATAAACACAGCACTTGCCACACTGGTATGTTTAATGGCAAGAATAAAGAAAAGATTGCTTAAGCCTGTAAAAAGTCCACTCCATAAGATTGTTGAGAGATGATTTTTATAAAGAGATGCAATGCTTTTTTGATGTTTTGACCATAAAGTGATGTTCATCGTTAAAAACATGCACAGACCAAAGTAAAACGTAAAATTTTGAGCAGGCACATGCGTCATTTTAATGAGCGGTGATTCAAAGCTCATAAGTATCATGCCCAGCGTTGTAATCCCAAAGGCTTTCGTGTAATTCATAAGATTATTTCGTTTGATTTTTACGAAAGTTGATGTAGAGTTTTTCGATTTTTTCACGCGCCCAAGGAGTTTTGCGGAAAAATTTTAGGCATGAGTTGATGCTGGGATTGACATGAAAACAGTTCATGCGTAGCATTTCATCGAGTTTTTCCCAACCATAATGTGCTTGCAGCTCTGTGACAAGCTTTTCAAGGGTGATTCCATGAAGGGGATTGGTGTTATTTTCGTTGTTGTTCATTGATTCCTCAAGATAAAGGCGTAAAGAAAATCTCTACGCCTTAGGTATTTAATTATTGCGCTCTACGCTAAGACCTGCATAGCTTTGAACCGTTGGCATGATCTCAATGCGGTTGACATTCACATGTTCTGGAAGCTCTGCTAAAGAGAAAATGGCGTTGGCAATGTCTTCTTTCGAAAGTGGTGTAGTGTTTTTATAGACTGAGTCTGCCTTTTCTTTATCGCCTTTAAAACGTACATCGGAAAATTCGGTGAGTGAAAAACCAGGCTCAATGTTGGTGACACGAACGTGTGTGCCTTTTAGGTCGGTTCTAAGGTTAAGCGAGAACTGTTTGACAAACGCTTTGGTTGCGCCATACACATTGCCACCCTCATACGGCCAACTGCCTGCGGTTGAGCCGATGTTAAAGATATAACCCGTTTTACGTTTAACCATCACAGGAAGAACGGCTTTGGTGACATAGAGCAGACCTTTAATGTTAGTATCGATCATGCGCTCCCAATCATCCAAGCTTGCTTCATTAGCATGTTCTAATCCTAAAGCAAGGCCTGCATTGTTGACCAAAATATCAATATTTTTATACGCTTCAGGAAGGGATGCTATAGCATTAAACACCTCTTCTTTTTGAGTGACATCAAAACAAAGGGGCAGAATATCGCATGTGGATAAGCGAGCTTTTAAGGCATCCAAACGCTCTTTACGACGACCAGTGACAATGACTTTATAGCCAGCTTTAGCAAACTTTTCAGCCGTTGCCTCTCCAAAACCTGACGTAGCACCCGTAATCAAAACGATTTTTGACATGTCGATCCTTTGGTAATAATTTGCAAAATTATAGCCAACTAAGCTATAATGATACCTTTGGTAACGTCATTAAAAATAGGCTTCACAGAAGAGAAATACTGAAATTAGCCTTAAAATAGAAGTTCCAAAGCACGAATTTCAACTTTCTTCACTTTTTGTCTAAAAATTCACCACATTTTTTTGAAAACTTTTTCCAAAAATATACTACTATTTCCTTATGAAATAAAAAGTACTACTTTTAGTATTCTTAAAATTTACTAAGGTGAGCGACGTGGCAAAACAGAAATTTGGTAGAGAAATCATTCAAAGTGTGATTGAAAAGAATAAGACCAAAAAACGTGAGATTGCACAATTAACGATCAAGATTGATGCAAAGCTCGACATCGCCCTTGGTAAGCTTGCAACGTCTCTGAATATCTCTAAAAACAGACTTATCGAAGACATCCTCAAAGAAAGTGGCATCATCCAAGAAGTTGAGGAGAACTACTATGAGTAAATTCCCCACTCAAAGCAGTGTGATTGAAGCCACGCTCGAAGGTATGCGTCAAGCGCAAAAAAACTTTTTATTTTGGACAAATAACCGACTCTCTCTTTCAAGTGGGCCTCAAAAAATTCTCTCCATTCACGTAGCACAAGCATTAAGCTTGATTGACAATGCTCCTGAAGTATTTATTGATGCGACCGTATCCGATATATTGCGCTGTTCCCTTCCCAATCGTAAAGCGTTTAAAGCCTATATGGAGAAAAATGCGCTTTCACAAGATGTCTTTAGCATCACTTTGGATGAGCGCTTGTCGCACCAAAACCACAACGATTCCATCTCAAGAGTCATCCTAACGCTTAAAAACGGTGTTTGCAATGCTAAAGCTGAGTACAGTTATGAGATCGAGCGGTTGTGTAAGATGTTGCATAAAAAAGTGGAAGAGTCTTCAACGCTTGATTATGGTATTTTTGCTTTTTATGCCGACCTTTCCACTTCCGCTCGCAAGAAGCTGGTTAAACGCATCCCCGATGTGATAGCGAGTTTTGATGAGGTCGTGAGCCATTTTCCTACCCTTAAAGCATCGTTTGTTCAGACACCTGTTCAAGAAGTCATTGATGTGGGAGAGTGGATGGCAGGGTGTTATGTGATTGAGCCAAAATAAAACTCAGCCAAATACTTTCAGTTATCAAAGTATTGGACTGAGTTTTAAAATTTATAAAGGAGTGAGAATGAAGAAAATGTTTCCAAAATTGACTGCTTCTTTAGCAGTATGTTCTGTGCTTGTAAGTACAAGCATCGCAGCTGATGTGATTAAAATCGGTGTGCAAGCACCTATTACTGGGCAGTATGCCAATGAAGGTCAAAGCATTGATAACGGTGTTAAACTCATCGTAGATCAGTACAATGCTAAGGGTGGCGTTTTAGGTAAAAAAATCGAAGTTGTCACATGCGATGACCAAGGAACAGCGCAACAAGCAGCCATTTGTGCGAAAAAATTGGTCAACGAAGGTGTCAAAGCGGTTATTGGCTCTTACACATCAGGCGCAACGGAAGCGGCACAAACAACGTACTTTAGAGCAGGCGTACTTCAAACCAGTGATGGTACGAGTGATTCGTTGATTGCGCACAAATACTGGACATTTTTTAGAAATTCATTTCCAAACAGTGCTGAGGCAGACTACACAGCAAAATATTTTGTTGATGGCAAACAGTACAAAAAAATCGTTATTCTCTCCGATTACTCAAGCTACTCTACAGACTTAGCAGATGCAACTTCTAAAGCACTGAAAGCAAAAAATGCCAACATCATCTATGAAGGCAAAATCAAGTCTGGTACGCAAAACTTTACAGCGACTTTGACAAAAATCAAGTCCATGGATCCAGATGTTATCTACTTTAGCGGTTACTATACCGATGGTGGACTTCTACGTGCACAACAAATTCAACTTGGCATCAAAGCGGACTTTGTAGGCGGTGATTCTAACGACAACCCTGATTATATGAAACTAGCAGGCGATAGCGCTAAAGGAACACTGCTTATTAACGTGCCAACACCAGACATTCTTCCGTATGACATCGCTAAAACGTTCTTAGTGGACTACAAAGCGAAATTCAATGCTATGCCAGCGTCTATCTGGTCGCTTATGAATGTCGATGGGCTTCGTGCAATCCTTCACACGATGGAGCAAACCAAGTCTGAAGATACGAAAGTCATCGCTGAGAGCTTACATAAACTCAAAGATTTTCCAGGTATTACAGGCCCTGTGACCTTTAGGGAAGATGGTGAGCGCATCGGCGGAGGTTATATGACCTATGAAGTTCAAGCGGATAAAAGCTATAAGATTGTTTACCAATAAGCATTTGGCAGATCTTGCCCGTATTGCCAAAGATGAAGTTCATCTTTGGCATACAATTACATTAGGATAAGGTTATCTTATGGATATTTTCTTACAACAAATGGTTAATGGCCTTACTATCGGAAGTCTTTATGCACTGGTTGCATTGGGCTATACCATGGTGTATGGTGTTATGCGACTGATTAACTTTGCACACGGCGATTTAGTCGCTTTTTCAGCGTTTATAGGATTGAGCGTTTATGCCCAAATTTTTGGAGAGAGTGTGACTTCCTTAATTGCGGTCATTACCGTTTTTGTGTTTACGGCTGCCATCGTTGCTTTTGTGGGTGTACTTCTTGAGCGCCTAGCGTATAGACCTTTACGAACTGCACCACGCCTTAGTGCCGTTGTTTCAGCACTTGGAGCTGGGTTGGTCATTCAAAACTCTGTAATGCTGATTTGGGGTCCTAATATGAAAATCTTCCCTTCCAACCTTTTCCCTGCAACCATTTGGGAAATAGGGGGTATTGTGATTACCTTTACGCAAGTAATGATTTTAGGGCTTTCATCGGTGTTGATGGTAGGGCTTTACTTTTTCATTCATCAAACCAAAATTGGAACCGCCATTCGAGCCGTTGCCATCGACCAAGACGCGGCAAAGCTGATGGGCATTAATGTGAATCGCATTGTTATGATTATCTTCATCATCGGCTCTTCACTAGGGGCTGTGGCAGGACTTTTCATTGGAACATACTATCGTGGTGTCACGTTTGATATGGGCTGGATGTACGGGCTTAATGCCTTTGTTGCGGCCATTATGGGTGGTATTGGTAATATTCCAGGTGCGATGCTAGGAGGCCTCCTTTTAGGGCTTTTCAATGCAATGATCACAGGGTATATCTCCACACAATGGGCAGAAACCTTTACCTTTGTGCTTTTGATTGCTATTTTAGTCTTTAGACCAACGGGTATTTTAGGCGAAACTGTGGCGGAGAAAGTATGATGAATAAAACCAGTTTGATAGCCATAGCGCTACTTGTTTTTATGGGCTTTTTCCCACTGTTTGTGGATTCTGCATGGTTAGCGGTGGGAACAACTTTTTTGGTTTTCTCTGTCGTGGCACTCTCTCAAGACATTATTTTAGGGCGAGCGGGTGTATTTCACATGGGACATGCAATGTTCTTTGGTTTGGGTGCGTATACGACCGCCATTTTAAATGTCAACTTTGGACTTCCTATTTTAGCCACATGGGCGCCTGCTGTGTTGGTTCCTATGCTGGTTGCGTTTGTCATGGTGGCTCCGATTATTCACTTAAGAGGGGATTATCTGTTGGTTGCGACGATTGGTTTTAACATTATCTTTATTCAAGTGCTCGAAAATGACATCTTTGGTTTAACAGGAGGACCGAACGGTCTTTTTGGCATCGATGTTGTACGTGTTCTTGGATTTGACTTTAGTTCGCAAACGCATATGTACTATATGGCATTTATTCTTCTAGGTATTACACTGTTTATTATGCGCAATCTCGACAAAAGCAAATTTGGTCGTGCGATGTTTTACATCCACAAAGATGAAATTGCCGCGCAAAGTATGGGGATTAATGTACGCTATTTCAAGCTCTATGCGTTTATCTTGGGTGCAGGTATCGCGGGGGCTGCTGGAAGTATGTTCTCTGTTCAGTACTCAGCAGTAAGTCCAGAAGCGTTTAATGTCACACAGTCCATTATGTTCTTTACCATCGTTTTAGTGGGCGGTTCTGCGTCTCTTCCAGGTGTTTTGATAGGAACGTTTGTGATGTTTGTGTTGCCTGAAATGTTTAGAGAGTTTGAAACAGCACGTTATCTGGTCTTCGGTGTTGCAATGATTTTGACAATGATTTTACGCCCTCGTGGTATTTGGCCTGTTCGTTTTGGCAATATCCCTGATTTTCTTAAAAAGGGGGTCAAATGAGCGAGTATATCTTAGAAATTAGCCATGTAAGCAAGTATTTTCAAGGGCTTGTTGCCATTAATGATCTCTCCATGAAAGTTAAAAAAGGGCAAATATACGGCATTATCGGACCTAATGGTGCGGGTAAAACGACTTTGTTTAACTGTATTACAGGTATTTATCGACCTGAAATTGGGCAAATTTTGTGGAAGGGTAAAGACATCAAAGGCAGTAATCCCTATAAAATTGCGGAGCTTGGCATCTTAAGAACCTTTCAAACCATTCGACTTTTTGCGGAGATGAGTGTGGCCGAGAACATTATGTCGGGTCGTCACATCAAATCTAAACAACGTTGGTATAACGGTGTGATTCCGACGCCTGCGTATGTCAGAGATGAAAAAGCGAACTGGGAAAAAGTAGGCGAGTTGATGGATTTTTTCAATCTTACAGAATATGCGACTATTCCTGCGGGTGATCTCTCGTATGGTATTCAAAGACGCATCGAGATGGCACGTGCCCTTGCAGCTGAGCCTGAACTTCTTATTTTGGATGAACCTGCTGCGGGGCTTAATGAAAATGAGACCTTGGAGCTGACGCAAACGATTCGAAAAATCCAAGAGATGGGTGTGACCATCATGATGATTGAGCACGACATGGAGATGGTGATGAGTTTGAGCGAATACATCACGGTGATTAACTTTGGCGCGAAAATAAGCGAAGGTGTGCCTTCTTTTGTTCAAGACGATCCTGTTGTTATTGAGGCGTATATTGGAAGTGATGAGGAAGACGAAGATGAGTGAAAAATTACTAGAAGTAAAAGGCTTACACGTCAACTACGGTGCCATTGAAGCGATTAAAGGCATCGACCTTTACGTCAACAAAGGCGAAGTCGTCACCATCCTTGGAGCCAATGGCGCAGGCAAAACAACCACGCTGCGTACCATCAGTGGACTTTTAAAATCAAGTGCAGGTAGCATCATTTTTGATGGCAAAGAAATTACACAGATTCCTGCCCATGAGATCGTCTCTCTTGGGATGAGCCACTCTCCTGAGGGTCGTCGTGTCTTTGGGACACTCAGTGTTGAAGAAAACCTCATGATGGGTGCGTACAGTTTGAAAAAATACGATGCTACAACGCTTGATTGGATTTATGAAATTTTACCTCGTTTACATGAACGTAAAAAACAGCTTGCAGGCACACTTAGTGGTGGCGAACAGCAGATGTTAGCCATTGGACGAGCCATTATGAGTAAACCAAAGCTGTTGATCTTAGATGAGCCAAGTCTGGGACTTGCTCCTGTTTTAGTCAAAGTGATTTTTAAAGCGATTAAAGAGATTAGTAAAAGTGGTGTAACCGTTCTTTTGGTAGAGCAAAATGCCAAAGCAGCTCTTAAACTTGCCAATCGTGGTTATGTTTTGGAACTGGGAAAAATAACACACAGTGGAAGCAGCGAAGAGTTATTAAATTCTGAGATGATTCAAGAGGCGTATTTGGGTAAGAAAAAGTAAGGTTTCATAAAAGACCGCCTGTATTATGCAGGCGGCTTTTTTTTGCCCAATTTTCATATGAAGTAAAACGTACTACTTTTAGTACTACAAAAGGAGAAATAATGCAAGCAAATGCCGAAGTAATTCAAAGAGCCATTACACTCGCTGAAACATGGCAGAACAGAGCCAGTGAATTGGTGAGTGATTTTGATAAAAAGTTCCATATTAAAATGAATAAGATGCTCAGCAATCCAAAAGATAAAGTCTTTTTGATTGAATTGATGGACCAGAGTTTTAGAAGTAAAAATCCTGCGCGTGTTGCAAATCAGATTGAATATCTTTTTGCAAAATACGAAATGGCTTCATTCTTTACAACAGCGGAGCGTTTTTTAGTCTTTTTATTTTTAAATGCAGGTGTTTATTTACCTCAAATTTCAATTCCACTTTTTGTAAGCAACATACGAGAAGACACAAAAACGGTTGTTCTAAAAGGCGAAGATGAGCCATTTAATGCGCACCTTGTAAAGCGTAAAAGCGAAGGAACAAGGGTCAACATTAACCTGATTGGTGAAGTGGTTTTGGGAGAAGAAGAGGCGGAAGAACGCATCGAGAAATATCTTAAAGTGCTTGAAAACCCAAATGTGGATTATATTTCCATCAAAATCTCGACACTCTTTTCTCAAATCAATGCTTTAGCGTATGAAGAGACGGTTGCAGAATTAATCAAACGTTTGAGTCGTATCTATGCGCAAGCGAAAAAATACAGTTTTACGAATGCAAAAGGTGAAAAAGAGAACAAATTTATCAACCTTGATATGGAAGAATACCGTGATTTAGCACTGACGTTTAGCGCCTTCACCCAAACACTAGATCTTCCTGAGTTTCAAGATTTTCGTGCAGGTATTGTACTTCAGGCCTATTTGCCAGACTCACACTTATGGCAGCAAAAGCTCGTTGAATGGGCAAAAAAGCGTGTTGAAAATGGTGGTGTTCCGATTAAGATGCGCCTTGTTAAAGGTGCCAATATGGAGATGGAAGAGACGGAAGCAGGACTTCGCCACTGGGAAATGGTCACCTTTACACAAAAAATTGACACCGATAGTAACTATAAAGTCATGGGTGAATTTGCTTTGCGTCCTGAAAATGCAAAGTATGTCAATATTGGTATGGCATCACACAATCTTTTTGAGCTTGCCTATGGCTATGAACTTTCCAAAGAGTATGGAACAACAGAGTTCTTTAGTATGGAGATGCTAGAAGGTATGAGCGAGTCTGCACGGCTTGCCATTAAACAGATCAGTGGTGAAGTGATCTTATATGCACCCATCGCTAAAAAAGAGCAGTTTACGAATGCCATTGCTTACTTGGTTAGACGTCTTGATGAAAATACGGGTGTGGAGAACTTTATTCGCTACTCCTTTGGGTTAAAAGTAGGAACACCTGCATGGGAAACTCAAAAGCAAAAATTCATTGACTCTTTTGAAAATGCTAAACATATTTTTATAGGCTCAAAACGGAAACAAAATAGATTCACAGAGCAGTGGGAGCATTATGAAGGTGGTAGCTTCTTTAGCGGTAAATACCATGGAGAAGCAGACACAGACTTTATCTTGTTAGTTAATAAAGAGTGGGCAAAAGGTATTAGTGCTAAGTGGAAGAAAAAAGCGGGCGAAGAGTTAAGCATTGCACCTGTCGTTGTGGGTGGTGAAGAGTTGAGTGAGCGTGAAGTCAAAGAGGTCATCGACAAATCACAACTTAAAGAGGGTGTAATCTGTGGAAAATATGCGCTTGCAACTAAAGAAGATTTGGAACGTGCAGTTGAGATAGCTGCCCAAGATAGAGACGGTTGGAGAAGTCTTAGTGTCAGTGAGAGGCAAAAAGTTCTTTGTCAGGTTGCCAATCAGGTGCGTTCAAAAAGAGCCGATCTTATCGGTGTTGCTGCAGCAGAAGTAGGGAAAGTATTTAGCGAAACCGATGTAGAGGTCAGTGAAGCTATCGACTTTTTGGAATTCTATGGTCATAGTGCACGTTACTTTGAGGATTATAAAAACTTGAGCGCAAAAGGCAAAGGTGTGGGTGTGGTAACACCTCCTTGGAACTTTCCGATAGCTATCCCTGTAGGAGGCATCAGTGCAGCTTTAGCTGCGGGCAATTGCGTCATTATCAAACCAGCCAGTGTGGCTGCTTTATGTGCGTATGAGTTATGTAAATGTTTTTGGGATGCAGGAGTGAGCCAAAACACCCTTCAATTTGTTCCATGTGCTGGAAGTTTAGCAGGTGAGTATTTGGTCAAAAATGAGAAGGTTGACTTTGTCATTTTAACAGGTGGCGAGGAAACTGCTTATAAAATGTTAGAAAGCCGTCCAAATCTCTTCTTAAGTGCAGAAACAGGTGGTAAAGATGCGACCATTGTAACGGCAATGGCGGATCGCGATCAAGCCATTAAAAATGTAATCCATTCTGCATTTTCCAATAGTGGTCAAAAATGTTCTGCAACGTCACTTTTAGTTTTAGAAGAAGAGGTTTACAATGACCCTCACTTTAAAAAAGGACTGATTGATGCGGCAAAAAGCTTGCATGTAGGTTCTGTCTGGGATTTTACGAATCGTCTTGGAACCCTTGCAAATCCTGTGAGTGGTGCACTCAAACATGCCCTTGAAAATCTAGAATCTGGTGAGAGTTGGGCATTGGCACCTTCGTATGTAGATGGCAATGAATACATGTTAAGGCCGTGCATTAAATGGGGTGTTAAAGAGGGAAGCTTCTGCCATATAAACGAACTTTTTGGTCCAGTACTTTCCGTCATGTGTGCAAAAGATTTGAAGCACGCTATTGAGATCGTCAATGCGACAGGTTATGGACTGACTTCTGGTATAGAATCGTTGGATGAGCGTGAAGTGGCATATTGGAGAAAACACCTTAAAGCAGGAAATCTTTATATCAATCGTGGAACCACAGGTGCTATTGTTCTTCGCCAGCCTTTTGGCGGGCTTGGCAAATCAGCGGTAGGAACAGGACGAAAAGCGGGTATCCACAACTACATTACGCAGTTTATGGACTTTGAGGATGTGGCAGAGCCTGCTATTAAGCACTCTGTACAACATTCGTTTGTTCATCTCATTCATGGCTGGGTCGATAGTTGCCATAAGGGTGCACATTCAGGCTTTAAAGCTGACTTTGACAAACTTTCTTTAGCTATAGGAAGCTACCTTGAAAATTATGCGGAAACCTTTAGTCAAGAAAAAGATTTTGTAAAAGTGCGAGGCGAGGATAATCTTTTTAAATATCTTCCTTTATCAAAAATAGCGCTTCGCATCAGCAAAGAAGATGGGCTTTTTGATGTGATGAGCCGTATTATGGCAGCGCGTATTGCTCAAATTTCTCTGCATGTAAGCATTGAGCTCAGTGCTGAAAGCAGTGTGATTTCATTCTTGTATGAAAATCAAGGCTTACTTCTAGGAAAAAATGACACGATTGAACGCGAAGATGAAGCAACATTTGCAAAGTGTTTTGAAAGCGTTGATAAAATCTTCTATGCCAATGAGACACTTATCACGCCATTTGTGTATGCAGCAGCTTCAAAGAAAGCAAAATGCATTGTAAGAAGTAAGCCTTTGATGGAAGGACGTGTTGAACTACTCCATTTCTTGAATGAGCAGAGTATTTCACACAGTTATCATCGTTATGGAAATCTAGGAGCACGAGGGATTAAAAAGTAGGTGAGAGAAGGGGCTGTATTGTATGGCCCCTTTAAGATTATTTGAGTTTTTCAATAATCGTTTGATTTAGCTCGATGGTCTCTTTGTTTTTAGCAATATTTTCTTTATTTTTTTCGATACTTTGCTTATTTTTAGTAATCTCTTCACGGTTAAGCTCGATAAGTCTTGTGAGTTCATCCACTCTTCGTTCATACTTATTGATAAGATAATAGATCACGTAAACCAGTACACCAATGACAATCCATTGTAAAATGTCCATGAGCCTTTCCTTTATGCAAATTTGATGACATTGTACCCTTTTAATGCAAATCAATCAATAATAGTAAAGACGTATTCTCGTTTGAGTTTTTGATCCAATATTTCATGAATTTGAAGTCCTTTAAAATGAATTGCTCCAAGCTCTTTTTCATTTTTTGGTTGATGTATGGCAATTTCGCGTAAAACCTCTCCACGGTATGCTTTGGCAAAGTGACTCACTACTTTCCCTTTTTTGAGAAACTTCATTGTAATGTAAGGACGTTTCAGCGTGTAAAATTTCTCGTAAAAACCTGCGCGTAGGTCAAGAACAGTCTCATCGCTCACCCATGTGTCAATTGCGTCGCTAAAGTGTTCTTTATAAAAGAGCTCGGTTTTAAAACCATCTAAGCTCTCCCCTTGTTGGAGTTTGTATTCAGGAATGAGATCGCCCGCCAAAAGAGGACCAAAAAGGTTAGAAAAGATCATCACATGTTTTTCTATATAGGACTGAGCGTTTTTATTAAGTGATTCAAAGTCCAGATGATCGTACGCAATACCACTGTAGCGTAGAATAGCTTTGCACGTTAACGCATTGAAAATATTTTTTGAGGCTTGAAGCATTATCTTTTGTTCATCTTTAATACCAAAAAGATGTTGGAGCTTGTTCTTGTCGTATGTATCCAAAAGTGATTGATACTGCTTTAAAACATAATGGCGTTTTTCATATAAGTATGGAAAGAGTAAGCTTCTTTCTTCTAGTATCCCATGGGTCGTAAGAGTACTTTTTGTTTCACTAGGAGAGAATAAAATTTTCATCGTAACCCTTTGTTTAAAAACATAAGAGAGCATTTTAGCTAATATTCATACAAAATCTGCGAAAAAGTATTGACTTTAGAAATCTTTTGAGATATAATTTCACCTCACAATCAAGGGTGCTGGTGTAGCTCAGTTGGTAGAGCAACTGCCTTGTAAGCAGTAGGTCGGCGGTTCGATTCCGTTCACCAGCTCCATTTTTGTTTGTGAAAGACAGTGTTTGACCAGCAATGAAAATGGAAAAATACGGTGAGATACTCAAGTGGCCAACGAGGGCAGACTGTAAATCTGCTGACTATGTCTTCGAAGGTTCGAATCCTTCTCTCACCACCATTGCGGGAGTAGCTCAGTTGGCTAGAGCATTAGCCTTCCAAGCTGGGGGTCGCGGGTTCGAGTCCCGTCTCCCGCTCCAAGATTTTATAAGCAAACTGGGAGCTGTTGAATTTCTTCTGCTTTAGGGCACTACAGAACAAGTTCAGTAGTCTTACCTTCCTTTCTTAATAAAATCAAATCATTATTGTTGTTTCGATACAATTTGGTCCACCCTTTTGTAGTCGGCTCATATGGCTCAGGGGTAGAGCACTTCCTTGGTAAGGAAGAGGTCGAGGGTTCAAGTCCCTCTATGAGCTCCATCACTCAAAAAGTTTTTAATAACTTTGACAAATTGAAATGTATTAAAAAAACAAAACTCATTACGGAGGAAAAAATGGCAAAAGAAAAGTTCTCTAGAACCAAGCCACACGTTAACATTGGAACCATCGGTCACGTTGATCATGGTAAAACTACGCTTACAGCTGCAATTTCAGCTGTTCTAGCGACAAAAGGTCTTTGTGAATTTAAAGATTATGATGGTATTGATAACGCTCCTGAAGAGAGAGAGCGTGGTATTACCATTGCAACTTCACATATTGAGTATGAAACAGAAAATCGTCACTACGCTCACGTAGACTGTCCAGGTCACGCGGATTACGTTAAAAACATGATTACTGGTGCTGCTCAAATGGATGGCGCGATTCTTGTTGTTTCTGCAGCAGATGGTCCTATGCCACAAACTCGTGAGCACATTCTTCTTTCTCGCCAAGTTGGCGTTCCATACATCGTTGTTTTCATGAACAAAGCTGATATGGTTGATGATGAAGAACTTCTTGAACTCGTTGAAATGGAAATTCGTGAACTTCTTTCTGTTTATGACTTCCCAGGTGATGATACTCCAATCGTTTCTGGTTCAGCGCTTAAAGCACTTGAAGAAGCAAAAGCTGGTACAGTTGGACCATGGGGTCAAAAAATTCTTGATCTTATGGCAGCAGTTGATGCTTACATCCCAGTTCCACAACGTGAAACTGAAAAAGATTTCTTGATGCCAATCGAAGACGTATTCTCAATTTCAGGTCGTGGTACCGTTGTTACAGGTAAAATCGAAAGAGGTGCTGTAAAAATTGGTGAGACTATTGAAATCGTAGGTATCAAAGATACAAAAACTACAACTGTAACTGGTGTTGAAATGTTCCGTAAAGAGATGGAGCGTGGTGAGGCTGGTGACAACTGCGGTATCTTGTTACGTGGTATCAAAAAAGAAGAAGTTGAGCGTGGTATGGTTCTTTGTAAACCAAAATCAATCACTCCACACACTGACTTTGAAGCTGAGATCTATGTTCTTTCAAAAGAAGAGGGTGGCCGTCATACTCCATTCTTTAACAACTATAGACCACAATTCTATGTTCGTACAACAGACGTAACAGGTTCTATCACATTACCAGAAGGTACTGAGATGGTTATGCCTGGTGATAACGTAAAAATCAAAGTAGCAATGATCGCTCCTATCGCTCTTGAAGAGGGTACTCGTTTTGCAATCCGTGAGGGTGGTAGAACTGTCGGTGCGGGTGTTGTTTCTACAATTATCAAGTAATTTTAGCATGTAAGGGGAAACCCTTACATGTAATTTAGTCAAGGAAATATTATGACCGTTAAAATCGGACTTAAGTGTTCTGAATGTGGTGACATTAATTACACTACAACAAAAAACAGCAAGACAGTTACTGAAAAAGTTGAACTTAGCAAGTATTGTCCAAGACTGAAAAAACACACTGTTCACAAAGAAGTGAAATTAAAAAGTTAAGTCTCTCAAAAGACTTAACTTACATGCAGGGTAGTAGCTCCAACGGTAGAGCGTCGGTCTCCAAAACCGCAGGTTGGGGGTTCGAGTCCCTCCTACCCTGCCACTAGTCGAGGTAATACAATGGAAAAATTAAGAGCTTATTATCATCATTCTAAAGCTGAATTGTCAAAGGTTATTTTCCCGATTAAAGAACAGATTCGAAATGCATTCATCTCTGTCTTTGTCGTAGTAACCGTGATTTCACTCTTTTTGGCGCTGATTGATGCTATTATGTCTTTTTCTTTATCTTCTTTAATTTAAGGAGAAAGAATGGCACATAGATGGTATGCAATTCAAACCTATGCAGGTAGCGAGCAAGCAGTCAAAAAAGGAATTATTACTCTTGTCAACGATCATGGTATCGCTGAAAAGTTAGAACAAATTGTTGTTCCAACAGAAGATGTAATTGAAGTTAAGAATGGTAAAAAGAAGATTAGTGAGCGAAGTCTCTATCCTGGTTATGCGTTTGCAAAATTAGATTTAGATACAGCACTCTGGCATCTTATCCAATCATTGCCAAAAGTCGGAAGATTCATCGGTGAAGCAAAAAAGCCTACTCCTTTGAGTGAAAAAGACATTGCATTGATCTTGGAAAAAGCTGAGAAGAAAGGTGCGCCAAAACCAAAAATTTTCTTCGAAAACGGTGAAAGTGTTAGGATTACTGAAGGTCCTTTCGCAAACTTCACAGGTTCTGTTGAAGAGTATGATATGGTTCATGGCAAACTCACACTCAATGTTTCAATCTTTGGTAGAAGTACCCCAGTTGAGATTCTCTATTCTCAAGTTGAAAAAATAGTCTAAGCGTAAAGGAAAAGAAATGGCAAAAAAAGTCATTGGCGAAATTAAATTGCAGATTGAAGCTGCGAAAGCAAATCCATCACCTCCAGTTGGTCCAGCACTTGGTCAACGTGGTGTGAATATCATGGAGTTTTGTAAAGCATTTAACGAAAGAACAAAAGAGATGGCAGGTTTTAGAATTCCTGTTGTTATCACTGTTTATGCTGACAAAAGTTTTACTTTTGTTACAAAACAACCACCTGCAACTGATCTTATCAAAAAAGCAGTTGGCCTTAAAAGCGGTTCAAGTAACCCTTTGAAAAACAAAGTAGGTACACTTAATAAAGCTCAGATTCTTGAGATTGTTGAGAAAAAAATTGCTGATCTTAATACAACAGATAAAGAAGCAGCTGCAAAAATTATTGCAGGATCTGCAAGAAGTATCGGTATTAACGTCGTCGATTAATCATAACCCTTTACCGCCAGGGTCACTAAAGGCGGAAGCAAAATTATGCGGAGATAAATAATGGCAAAAAAAGTAAATAAAAGATTTCAAGAACTTTTGAAAAAAGTTGATAAAGAAAAAAAATATTCTGTCGATGAAGCACTTGGTAACATTAAAAACCTAGCGTCTGCAAAATTTGATGAAACAATTGAAGTAGCACTTAAACTTAACGTTGATCCAAGACATGCAGATCAAATGGTAAGAGGTTCAGTTGTTCTTCCTTCAGGTACTGGTAAAACAGTTCGTGTTGCAGTTATTGCTAAAGATGAAAAAGCAGATGAAGCAAGAGCAGCGGGAGCTGATATCGTCGGTAGTGATGATTTGATTGAAGAGATTCAAGCAGGTCGTATCAACTTTGATGTTTTGATCGCAACTCCTAATATGATGGGTTTAGTAGGTAAAGTTGGTCGTATTCTTGGACCAAAAGGTATCATGCCAAATCCAAAAACAGGTACTGTAACAATGGATGTTGCAAAAGCTGTTGAGAATAACAAAGGTGGCCAAGTTAACTTCCGCGTTGATAAACAAGGAAATATCCATGCAGGTATTGGTAAAATTAGCTTCACATCTGAGCAAATCAGAGAGAACTTTGAAGCATTTATCAAAGCAATCAACAAACATAAACCTGCTGCTGCAAAAGGTAAATATATCAAAAGTGCTGCATTGTCACTTACAATGAGCCCATCTATGAACCTTGAAAACCAAGAATTAATCGACCTTAGATAATATTAACTCAACCATTGACCAATAAATTGGCTAGTGGTTGAGTGCCTTCTTAAGATATTAAGTCATAAATATTATTTTATGACATTTAAACGTAAGTACTTAATCTTTGATTGGAGAGAGTAGAGGCGTAAGCTTAATTTGAGATCACTCATCTCTACTTGAAATCACCAGTTGGAAAGGAGAAAAATTGACAAGAACAGAGAAAGCTGAATTTATTAGTTCTCTAACTGAAGAGTTTAAATCTTCCGACGGTTTAATTGTTTGTGACTATAAAGGTCTTAATGTTAAAGCGATTGAAGCATTGAGAAATGCTTCAAGACCAGAAGCTGTTAGTGTTAAAGTTATTAAAAATACTTTAGCATCAATTGCTATGACAAACGCTGGTATCGAAGGACTTGAACTTAAAGACACAAACATTTTTGTTTGGGGTGCTGATCAGTTAGCCGTTACTAAAGTTGTTGCTACGTTCGCCAAAACAAATCCAAATTTTGTAATTAAATCTGGTTTTGCTGGTGGTATTGTGGTTGATGCTGCTAAAGTTGAAGCACTTTCTAAAATGCCATCACGTAATGAGCTTATTGGAATGCTTCTATCAACTTGGATGGCTCCAATTACAAACTTTACTATCGGTCTTGATGCACTTCGTGCTAAAAAACAAGAGTCTGAATAGAACATATATGTAAGGCTCGAAGTCTTACGTATAAGGTGCAAGAGCAAGACTCTTGTAAAATCATTATAACTATAAAATAATCAGGAGATTTGAAATGGCAATTTCAAAACAAGACGTATTAGAGTATATTTCAGGTCTTAGTGTACTTGAATTGAGTGAACTTGTAAAAGATTTCGAAGAGAAATTCGGTGTATCTGCTGCACCTGTAATGGTAGCTGGCGCTGGCGCTGCTGTCGCTACAGAAGCTGCTGAAGAGAAAACTGAGTTTGATGTTATCCTTAAAGATGGTGGCGAGAAAAAAATCAACGCTATTAAAGTTGTTAGAGAAATCACAGGTCTTGGTCTTAAAGAGGCTAAAGATGCTGTTGAAGGCGCTCCTACAACAATTAAAGAGGGTGTATCTAAACAACTTGCTGAAGAGATCAAAAAGAAACTTGAAGAAGCTGGCGCTGTCGCTGAAATCAAGTAATTTTATTACTTTAAGAGAAGCCATTGGCTTCTCTTTTAAAACTTTTTCCCTGGAAATTAATTATTAGTCGTTACAACGTCTATCAAGCGATAGATGAACCCACTGCCCTTTTCAAACAACTACACGAGGTAGACTCATGTTAAATAGCCTAAAATCTGGAAATCGCTTACGAGTTGATTTTTCCAAAGTCCCAAAAAAAATTGATGTACCAAATCTACTCCAACTTCAACAAAAGAGTTATGAACAGTTTTTAAATGTTGAAAATCTCAAAGAAGAGAGCGGTGTAGAGAAGGTTTTTAAATCTATTTTTCCTATTCATGATCCCCAAAATAGACTTACATTAGAATATGTTGGATCAGAAGTAGGGAAACCTAGATATACTGTCCGCGAATGTATGGAGCGTGGACTTACGTATTCTGTCAGCTTAAAAATGAACATTCGTCTTATCCTATGGGATAAAGATGAAAAATCCGGTGAAAAAACGGGTGTAAAAGATATTAAAGAACAAGCCATTTTTATTCGTGAAATTCCATTAATGACTGAGAGAACCTCATTTATTATTAATGGTGTTGAAAGAGTTGTTGTTAATCAGCTTCACAGAAGCCCTGGCGTTATCTTCAAAGAGGAAGAGAGCCCAACGGTTGCGAATAAACTGATCTACAATGCTCAAATTATTCCTGATCGTGGTTCTTGGTTGTACTTTGAGTATGATGCAAAAGATACCCTCTTTGTTAGAATTAATAAACGCAGAAAAGTTCCTATTACGATTCTATTCCGTGCACTTGGTTACAGCAAACAAGACATCTTAAAACTTTTTTATCCAGTGCTTAACATTATGATTCGTGAGAACAAGTTTTTAATTGAATTCTCAGCAGATAATTTCCTAGGTCGTGTTGATTTCGATCTTAAAGATGAGCATGGTAACCTTCTTTTGGCAGCAGGCAAACGTCTTGCGCGTAAAAAAGCAGAAAAATTTATTGAAGATGGTATCAAGTTTATTGAGTATCCTGTTGAAATTTTAGTGAATCGTTTCCTCTCCTCTCCAATCATTGATCAAGAGAGTGGTGAAGTACTTTACGATACATTAACACAACTTGATGAAGGAAAATTGGCAAAAATTATTGAGCAGAAATGTGAAGTGATTGAAATTGCGAATGATCTTGCAAGTGGTGTGGATGATGCGATCATTAACTCATTTATTGCTGATAACGAAACGCTTAAATTGCTTCGCCAAACAGAGAGTATTGAAGATGAGAATGACTTAGCAGCGATTCGTATCTACAAAGTTATGAGACCAGGTGAGCCTGTTACGAAAGAAGCAGCAAAAACCTTTGTAAAAGATCTTTTCTTTAATTCTGAAAGATACGACTTAACCAAAGTTGGTCGTATGAAAATGAATCATAAACTCGGTCTTAGCGTACCAGAATATGTGACGATTATGACCAGTGAAGATATTATCAAAACTGCGAAATACTTGATCAAAGTTAAAAATGGTCAGGGTCATATTGACGATCGTGATCACCTAGGTAACAGAAGAATTAGAGCAATTGGCGAGTTACTTGCAAATGAGCTTCATGCTGGTTTAATCAAAATGCAAAAAGCGATTCGTGATAAATTTACAGCGCTGAGCGGTAGTGTTGAAGAGTTAATGCCACACGATTTGATTAATTCTAAAATGATTACTTCTGCTATTGCAGAATTTTTCTCAAGTGGACAGTTATCACAATTTATGGATCAAACCAATCCACTCAGTGAAATTACCCATAAAAGAAGACTTTCAGCTCTTGGTGAGGGTGGTTTGGTTAAAGAGCGTGCAGGCTTTGAAGTCCGTGACGTTCACCCAACACACTATGGAAGAATCTGTCCAGTAGAAACGCCAGAGGGTCAAAACATTGGTTTGATCAATACGCTTTCTATGTATGCAAAAGTAAATGATTTAGGTTTTGTTGAAGCGCCATACCGTAAGGTTGAAAATGCAAAAATTACTGACGAAATTATTTACATCACAGCGACACAAGAAGAAGGTTTGGTTATTGCTCCAGCCAGTACAAAAGTCAATGAAAACGATGAAATTGTTGAAGATTTGATTGAAGTACGCGTGGACGGTGAGACTGTTCTTATTGAAAAAGAAAAAGTTGACTTAATTGACCTTTCATCTATGATGATTGCGGGTGTTGCTGCATCATTAATTCCATTCTTGGAACACGACGATGCGAACCGTGCACTTATGGGTTCAAACATGCAACGTCAAGCAGTGCCATTGGTTAAATCAGATGCGCCAATTGTAGGAACAGGTGTTGAGAAAATTGCTGCTCGTGATTCATGGGAAGCGATTAAAGCAAAGCGCGCGGGTGTTGTCGAAAAAGTAGATAACAAAAATGTTTACATACTAGGTGAAGATGAAGGTGGTGCCTTTATTGATCATTATGCACTTCAAAAAAATCTGAGAACCAACCAAAATACAACATTTACTCAAAAAGTGATTGTAAGACGTGGTGATATGGTAGAAGCGGGTGGCGTAATCGCAGATGGTCCAAGTATGGATCAAGGCGAGCTTGCTATCGGTAAAAATGCTATGGTTGCCTTTATGCCATGGAATGGTTATAACTACGAAGATGCGATTGTTATCAGTGAACGTATGATTCGTGAAGATGCGTTTACTAGCGTTCATATTTATGAAAAAGAGATCGAAGCACGCGAACTTAAAGACGGTGTGGAAGAGATTACGAAAGACATTCCAAACGTTAAAGAAGAAGAGCTAGCACATCTTGATGACAGTGGTATTGTTAAAGTAGGTACGTATATTACTCCAGGTATGATCCTTGTGGGTAAAGTGTCTCCAAAAGGCGAAGTAAAACCAACGCCTGAAGAGAGACTATTACGTGCTATTTTTGGTGAAAAAGCAGGACATGTTGTTAATAAATCACTTTATGCAACACCTTCCTTAGAGGGTATCGTTGTTGATGTTAAAATCTTTACGAAAAAAGGTTATGACAAAGATCCACGTGCTGTTCAAGCGTATGAGCAAGAAAAAGAGATTTTGGATCGCGAACACCATGATAAACTCTTGATGTTAGATAGAGAAGAGATGCTACGTATCAATGCATTGCTTCTTAAAAATCCATTGCAAGAAGATCAAGAGATCAGTAAAACCAGCTATAAAAAAGGTGGGTTTATCAAAGCAGAAGATCTTCATAATGTCAATCGTTTCTCGATTAACTCAATCGTAAAAGCGTTTTCAAATGAGATTCAAGATGAGTATAAAGACCTTAAAGTCTACTTCCAAAATGAGAAGAAAAAACTCAAAGAAGAGCACGATGAGAAACTTAACATCATTGAAAAAGACGATATTTTACCAAGCGGCGTAGTCAAGCTCGTTAAAGTTTATGTGGCAACGAAACGTAAACTCAAAGTGGGTGATAAAATGGCTGGACGTCACGGTAACAAAGGTATTGTTTCTAATATTGTTCGTGAAGTTGATATGCCTTACCTTAAAAACGGTGAGATTGTAGATATTGTCTTAAATCCACTGGGCGTTCCAAGTCGTATGAACATCGGACAAATTCTTGAGGTTCACTTAGGACTTGTTGGAAAACGTTTGGGTAATCAAATTGAAGAGATTTTCAAAGAGAAACAAGGTGATTGGATTAAGTCACTTCGTGAAAAAATGATTAATATTGCTGAAGTTGCAAAACTGATGGATGCAAAGAATTTTATTGATAAATTAGAAGATGAGCAATTATTGATCTATGCAAGAGATTGGAGCAAAGGCGTTAAATTTGCAAGCCCAATTTTTGAAGGTGTCAACGTTGAAGAGTTTGAAAAACTCTTTGAAATGGCGAAAATCGATACCGATGGAAAGACGGATTTATACGATGGTATGACCGGTCAAAAAATGCATGAAAAAGTCAACGTGGGTTACATGTACATGTTAAAACTCCACCACTTGGTTGACGAAAAAGTTCACGCAAGAAGTACAGGACCATACTCACTCGTCACACAACAGCCAGTGGGTGGTAAAGCACTCTTTGGAGGTCAGCGATTTGGTGAGATGGAGGTTTGGGCGCTTGAGGCATACGGTGCTGCTCATACCCTAAGAGAAATGTTAACAGTCAAATCAGACGACGTTGAAGGCAGAATCCTAGCGTACAAAGCACTCACTAGAGGCGAAAATGTACCACAAACGGGAATCCCTGAAACATTCTATGTATTAACAAACGAGTTGAAGTCTTTGGCTTTAGATGTTGAGATTTATGACGAGGTGGAAGAAGATGAAACGACTAGAACCAATTGAGATTCACGAAGAGAGTAGACCAAGGGATTTTAAAGCATTTCAATTAAGACTTGCAAGTCCTGAAAAGATCCGCTCATGGAGTTATGGTGAGGTCAAAAAGCCAGAAACCATTAACTATCGTACGCTCAAACCTGAGCGTGATGGCCTTTTTTGTGCAAAAATCTTTGGACCCGTTAGAGATTATGAATGTCTATGCGGAAAATACAAAAAGATGCGTTACAAAGGCATTAAATGCGAGAAGTGTGGTGTTGAAGTTACCAGTACAAAAGTAAGACGTTCACGTATGGGTCACATTGAGTTAGTCACTCCTGTGGCACATATTTGGTATGTTAACTCACTTCCAAGTCGTGTAGGAACACTGCTTGGTGTTAAGATGAAAGATCTTGAGCGCGTACTGTATTATGAAGCATACATTGTTGAACAAGCAGGCGAAGCGTTTTACGATGCTGAGAATAAAAACAAAGTCGCTTTGTATGATGTTTTAAATGAAGAACAATATCAAGCACTCCAACAAAAATTTGGGGATACGGGTTTTGTGGCTAAAATGGGTGGTGAAGTTATTCGTGATCTTTTAGCAAGTTTAGATCTTGTAGAAGTTCTTGGACAGTTGAAAGAAGACATTAACCAAACCAGTTCAGAAGCGAAGAAAAAAACAATTATTAAACGTCTGAAAGTGGTTGAAGCATTCCTTCACAGTGGTAACCGCCCTGAGTGGATGATGATCACTATGTTACCAGTATTACCACCAGATTTAAGACCATTGGTTGCACTAGATGGCGGTAAATTTGCTGTAAGTGATGTCAATGATTTATATCGTCGTGTTATCAACAGAAATGCCCGTTTGAAACGTTTAATGGAACTTGATGCTCCTGAGATTATTATTCGCAACGAAAAAAGAATGCTTCAAGAAGCCGTTGATGCGTTGTTTGATAATGGCCGTCGTGCCAATGCGGTAAAAGGTGCAAATAAGCGTCCTTTAAAATCGCTCTCAGAGATCATTAAAGGTAAGCAAGGCCGTTTCCGTCAAAACCTTCTCGGTAAAAGGGTTGACTTTTCGGGTCGTTCGGTTATCGTTGTTGGACCAAATTTGAGAATGGATCAATGTGGTCTTCCAAAACAGATGGCATTGGAGCTTTTCAAACCGCATTTGTTAGCGCGTCTTGAAGAAAAAGGGTACGCTACAACGGTTAAACAAGCAAAGAAAATGATCGATAGTAAAACCAATGAAGTATGGGAATGTCTAGCTGAAGTGGTTAAAGGTCACCCGGTTATGTTAAACCGTGCACCGACACTTCACAAACTTTCCATTCAGGCGTTTCACCCTGTTTTGATTGATGGAAAAGCGATTCGTTTGCATCCTCTCGTATGTTCTGCGTTCAACGCGGATTTCGACGGCGATCAGATGGCGGTTCACGTTCCACTGTCACAAGAGGCCATTGCTGAATGTAAAATTTTGATGCTGAGTTCTATGAACATCTTGCTTCCAGCTTCGGGTAAAGCGGTAACGGTTCCAACACAAGATATGGTTTTGGGTCTTTATTACTTAACACTTGAAAAACCAAATGCAAAAGGTTCTAATAAGATTTTTGCCAATGTAGATGAAGTGCATATCGCGATTGATGCAGGATTTTTAGATATCCATGCAAAAATTAAGACACGTATTAACGATAGAGTACTCTTTACCACAGCAGGTCGTTTGATTTTAAAATCAATTTTACCTGCTTTTGTTCCTGAAGAGCTATGGAACAGAGTGTTGAAGAAGAAAAATATCGGTGGCTTGGTTGATCATATCTTTAAAGAGGGTGGTATTGGTATCACCGCAGGATTCTTGGATAACCTCAAAAATCTTGGTTTTAAATATGCGACACAATCGGGAATTTCAGTCTCTATTGATGATATTCGTGTACCTGATACAAAAGTGAAAAAAATTAAAGAAGCGAAGAAAAAAGTACGTGAGATCCAAAAACAGTTTAGTTCTGGTCTATTAACAGAGCAAGAGCGTTATAACAAAATTATTGATATTTGGACCGATACAAACAATGACGTAGCTTCTGAGATGATGAAGCTTACTGAGAGCCATAAAGGCGGCTTTAACTCTATTTATATGATGGCAGACTCTGGTGCGCGTGGTTCTGCTGCGCAAATCCGTCAGCTAGCAGGTATGAGGGGTCTTATGGCAAAACCAGATGGAAGTATTATTGAGACTCCAATTATCTCTAACTTCCGTGAAGGTCTAAACGTTCTTGAATACTTTATTTCAACGCACGGTGCACGTAAAGGTCTTGCAGATACCGCTCTTAAAACAGCGAACGCGGGTTACTTGACACGTAAGCTTATCGACGTTGCACAAAACGTTAAAGTGACGATGGATGATTGTGGCACACACGAAGGTGTTGAAATCACAGAAATCAGCGAGAGTGGTGAGCTTGTAGAGTCATTGTATGAGCGTGCAACAGGTCGTGTACTTGCTGAAGACGTTATTGATACGATCACCAATGAAGTTCTTTTCACAGAGGGAACACTCATTGATGAGAAGAGCGCACAAGCCCTTAAAGAGGCAAGCATTAAGTCGGTTGTTATTCGTACACCGATTACATGTAAAGCGAAAAAAGGTGTCTGTGCGAAATGTTATGGTACAAACCTTGCAGAGGGTACATTGGTTCGCCCTGGTGAAGCGGTTGGTATTATTTCAGCGCAATCCATTGGTGAGCCAGGTACGCAGTTGACCCTTCGTACATTCCACATCGGTGGTACGGCATCAACAGAATCTCAAGATCGTCAAGTTATCGCACAAAAAGAGGGTTTTATTCGTTATTACAATGTGAAAACGTATGTAACCAAAGAGGGTAAAAATATCGTTGCTAACCGTAGAAATGCGGCCGTTTTACTTGTTGAGCCAAAGATCAAAGCACCATTTAAAGGCACCATTGAGATCGATACAGCGCACGAAGAGACCGCCATTACACTTACAGGTGCAGGCGAGAATATTCGTTATACCCTTCGTAAAAGTGACTTTGCTAAGCCAAATGAGCTTGCAGGTGTTAGCGGTAAAATTGAGGGTAAATTCTACATTCCTTACGTGAGTGGTGATGTGATTGAAGCTAATGAGAGTATCGTAGAGGTCATTAAAGAGGGTTGGAATGTTCCAAGTCGTATTCCTTATGCGAGTGAACTCAAAGTTAAAAATGGTGATCCAATTATTCAAAAAATTCACGCTGATGCAAAAGGTGTTGTTAAATACTATAAGCTTCGTGGGGATTATTTAGATCGTATCCATGATATCGAAAAAGGTCATATTGTTAAAGAAAAAGGTATCTTTGCCGTTATCGCAGACGAGGATGATAGAGAAGCGATTCGCCATTACATTCCACGCGATTCGATCATTGATGTCAATGACAATAGTATGGTTGATTCAAAAACCTTGCTTGCGTATCCATCAACCAGTGAACAAATTACGATTGCTGAGTGGGATCCGTACTCTACGCCGATTATTGCAGAGGATGCAGGTACCATTACATTTGAAGATATTGAACCAGGTATCAGTGCGACAGAGCAATTTGATGACATGACAGGTCAAAGTAGACTTGTGATCAACGAGTATCTTCCAAGTGGTATGAAACCGACCATTATCATTGCCAATAAAAATGGTGAGATTATTAAATACCAATTGGAGCCAAAAACAGCGATCTTCGTTCAAAATGGCGTTACGGTTGGCTTGGCTGATTTGATCGGTAGAACACCTAAAGCGATTGCAAAATCGAAAGATATTACCGGTGGTCTTCCACGTATTAGTGAACTTTTTGAAGCACGTCGTCCTAAAAATGCAACCGTTATTGCGGAGATTGATGGAACGATTCGTTTTGGTAAGCCACTTCGCTCAAAAGAGCGTATTATCATTGAAGCCAATGATGGTACAAGCGTTGAGTATTTGGTTGATCGTAATACACAAATTCACGTTCAAGCGGGTGAGTTTGTCCATGCGGGTGAGAGACTCACTGATGGTGTTATCTCAAGCCACGATATTTTACGTATTATGGGTGAGAAAGCACTTCACTATTATTTGATCAGTGAGATTCAACAAGTTTACCGTGGACAAGGTGTTGCGATTAACGATAAACACATTGAGGTTATCGTTTCTCAAATGCTACGTCAAATCCGTATCGTGGATAGTGGTGATACCAAGTTCATTATGGGTGATTTGATTAGCCGTAGACGTTTCCGTGAAGAGAATGAAGCGGTTATGAAAATGGGTGGTCAACCAGCAATCGCTGAGCCAACACTGCTTGGTGTTACCCGTGCAGCGATTGGTAGTGATAGTGTTATCTCTGCTGCTTCATTCCAAGAGACAACTAAGGTTCTAACGGAAGCGAGTATCGCAGGTAAGATGGATATGCTTGAAGATCTTAAAGAGAACGTTATTTTAGGACGTATGATTCCAGTAGGAACAGGTCTTTATCAGAACAAACAATTCAATATTGAGTTGAACCCAAGTAGAGGTTAAGTTAAGGTTCCCTTAACTTAACCTTTTTTTAAGCTATTTTTAAATAAAATTAGCACCTATTTTTTACAAAATAAAGGAAATAATGTGCCAACCATTAACCAACTCGTCAGAAATGAGAGAAAAAAGGTGATTAAAAAATCAAAATCACCTGCACTTGATAAGTGCCCTCAAAGAAGAGGCGTTTGTACAAGAGTTTATACTACAACTCCTAAGAAACCAAACTCTGCTTTGAGAAAAGTTGCCAAAGTCAAATTGACCAGCGGTTTTGAAGTCATTAGCTACATCGGTGGCGAGGGACACAACCTACAAGAACACTCCATTGTATTGGTACGTGGCGGTAGGGTAAAAGATTTACCAGGTGTTAAGTACCATATCGTACGTGGTGCGCTTGATACTTCAGGTGTTGCAAAAAGAACGGTGTCTAGAAGTAAATACGGTACAAAAAGACCAAAAGCTAAATAAATTTAACAGCAGGTGATGTCCATTGTTTTGACATCATTTGAGTAAAATTTTTAAAAAATTTGAAGGAAATAGTATGAGAAGAAGAAAAGCTCCTGTAAGAGAAGTATTACCAGATCCAATCTACAATAGCAAGATTATCACAAAGTTTATCAATGCGTTGATGCTCGATGGAAAAAAGAGTGTTGCTACTAAAGTATTTTATGGTGCGTTAGAGCTAGCTGAAAAAAGAAGTGGAACCCTAAAAGGTATTGAAATTTTTAACGGCGCTATCGATAACGTAAAACCAGTTATGGAAGTAAAAAGTAGACGTGTAGGTGGAGCAACATACCAAGTCCCCGTTGAAGTTAGAGCAGCTCGTCAACAAGCATTGGCTCTTAGATGGTTGGTGTCTTTCTCACGCAAAAGAAGTGAGAGAACCATGATCGAGAGGTTGGCAAATGAACTTTTAGATGCGGCTAACAGTAGAGGCGCAACCTTTAAGAAAAAAGAAGATACTTATAAAATGGCAGAAGCAAATAAAGCGTTTGCTCACTATCGCTGGTAAAATGGTGATGGGAATGTTTGTTTTTATAACGCACATTCCCTCTCTTCACGAACTACACTCCTAATATAACAAGGAAATTATAATGGCAAGAAATACCCCTATTGAAATGGTTAGAAACATCGGTATTGCTGCGCACATTGATGCAGGTAAGACCACAACAACAGAAAGAATCCTTTTTTACACCGGTATCTCTCACAAAATTGGTGAGGTACATGATGGTGCTGCAACAATGGACTGGATGGAGCAAGAGAAAGAAAGAGGTATTACCATTACTTCTGCTGCGACAACATGTACATGGAAAGATCATCAAATTAATATCATTGACACCCCAGGCCACGTTGACTTCACGATTGAAGTTGAGCGTTCTATGCGTGTTCTTGATGGCGCTGTAGCTGTATTTTGTGCAGTTGGTGGCGTTCAACCACAATCTGAGACTGTTTGGAGACAAGCCAATCGTTACCAAGTTCCAAGAATGGTTTATGTTAATAAAATGGATCGTATTGGTGCAAACTTTTATAATGTTGAAGCACAAATTAAAAATCGTTTAAAAGCAAATCCAGTGCCAATTCAGATTCCTATTGGTGCAGAAGAGCACTTTAAAGGTGTTGTTGATCTCGTAGAGATGAAAGCACTTGTTTGGGATGATGATGCTGCAATGGGTTCAAACTACCAAGTCGTTGAAATTCCAGCTGATCTTTTAGATAAAGCTAAAGAGTACCGTGAGAGAATGGTTGAAGCTGTTTCTGAGACCAGTGATGAGTTGATGGAAAAATACCTTGGTGGCGAAGAGTTAACCAAAGCTGAAATTAAAGCAGGTATTAAAGCTGGATGTCTTGCAATGACATTTATTCCTATGATTTGTGGTACTTCATTTAAAAACAAAGGTGTTCAACCGATGTTAGATGCAGTTGTTGACTATATGCCAGCACCTACAGAAGTACACGCAATTAAAGGTGAGTATGAAGATGGTCGCGAGTGTGTGGTTGATTCAACAGACAATGGTGAATTTGCGGCACTTGCATTTAAAATTATGACGGATCCATTTGTTGGACAATTAACTTTCGTACGTGTTTACCGTGGTTCATTGGAAAGCGGAAGTTATGCTTACAACACAACCAAAGATAAAAAAGAGAGAATTGGTCGTTTGCTCAAAATGCATGCGAACAAAAGAGAAGAGATCAAAGTACTTCACTCTGGTGAGATCGGCGCAGTTGTAGGTCTTAAAGACACACTAACGGGTGATACACTTGCAAGTGAAAAAGATCCTGTAATTTTAGAGAGAATGGTATTCCCTGATCCAGTTATCTCTGTTGCGGTTGAGCCTAAAACCAAAGCGGATCAAGAAAAAATGGGTATTGCCCTTCAAAAATTGGCTCAAGAAGATCCAAGCTTTAGAGTTGAGACAGATGAAGAGAGTGGTCAAACCATTATTTCTGGTATGGGTGAGCTTCACTTAGAGATTCTTGTTGATCGTATGCTTAGAGAGTTTAAAGTAAGTGCAGAAGTTGGTCAACCTCAAGTTGCTTACCGTGAGACTATTCGTGCATCTGTTAACCAAGAGTACAAATACGCAAAACAATCTGGTGGTCGCGGTCAATACGGTCACGTTTACCTCAAAATCGAACCTCAAGATGCAGGTCTTGGTTATGAGTTTGTTAACGATATCAAGGGTGGTGCGATTCCTAAAGAATTTATTCCAGCTGTTGATAAAGGTATCAAAGAAGCACTTGGTGCTGGTGTACTTGCTGGTTATAAAGTGGAAGACGTTAAAGTTACCCTTTATGATGGAAGTTACCATGATGTTGACTCATCTGAGATGGCGTTTAAATTGGCTGCTTCTATGGGCTTTAAAGAGGGTTGTAGAAAAGCAAAACCAGTTATTCTTGAGCCAATCATGAAAGTTGAAGTAGAGACTCCAGAAGACTTTATGGGTGATGTTATCGGCGATCTTAACAGAAGACGTGGACAAATCAACTCTATGGATGACAGAAGTGGTAACAAAATTGTTAACGCATTCTGCCCATTGGCTGAGATGTTCGGTTACTCTACAGATCTTCGTTCTCAAACACAAGGTCGTGCTTCTTACTCTATGGAATTTGATCACTATGATGAAGTTCCTAGAAACGTTGCAGAAGAGATCATTAAAAAACGTAACGGTTAATTACTTTACTGGTAAAGAGTCGAAAGGCTCTTTACCGCTTCTTTCTGCGTTCATCTATTCAAAAATCTACCTAATATCTCATTACACATTATTTTTTCTTCATCATTATAGGCATTGAATTGATAGACGTTAAACAATAAATAGCTATAATCTCGCGTTTTAGATTTGCATACTTTTTTAAAGGTCAAAACTTGATAGATATAAAACATCTCAGTAAATATTTTAACGATCAAAGAGTGTTAGATGATATCAGCTTGAAGGTCAATGCAGGTGAAATTTTTGCCATTGTTGGACACAGTGGTGCTGGAAAATCGACACTGCTTCGTTGTATTAATGGTCTTGAAGGCTTTAGTGATGGTGAAGTAATCGTTTTAGGTAAAGAGGTTAAAAACTTAAATGAGAGTGGACTTGGTGAGCTAAGAAGTCAGATTGGGATGATTTTTCAAAATTTTTCTTTACTCAATCAAAAAAATGTGTATGAAAATATTGCTCTTCCGATGAAAGTATGGGGATATAGCAAAGAGCAGATTCAAAAAAGAGTTGATGAACTTTTAAAACTTGTTGGACTAGAAACTAAAAAATTTGTTTATCCTAAAGAGCTTAGTGGTGGACAAAAACAACGTGTTGCCATTGCACGAGCTTTAACGCTAAATCCGAAAATACTTCTAAGTGATGAAGCTACATCGGCACTTGATCCCAATACCACAAAATCTATTTTAGAACTTTTACAAGAGATCAATAAAAACTTAGGCGTTACCATCATCATCGTGACCCATGAAATGGAAGTTGTCAAAAAAGTAGCAACACGTGCTTTACTGTTAGAAGATGGTAAAGTGATTGGACTAGGACGGATCGAAGATCTCTTTTTAAGGCCCGATGAAAAAATGATGAAATTTTTAGGTGAGGATGAAGAACTCCCTGAAGAAGGCGTTAATATAAGACTTTTCTTTCCTAGTAATGTCTCGTATCAACCCATTGTGACGAAGATGGCACGAGAGCTTGATATCAATTTTAATATTGTTTGGGGGAAACTTGAAAAGTTAAATGACCATGTAGTTGGCTCCTTGGTTATCAATATTGATGAACAAGCTGCAACTCTTATTACAGATTATTTAGAAGAAAAAACTGAAGTGATTTGGGAGGTTATTTAAGATGGAGCAATCAATAATAGCATTTTATGAAAAATCGCTAGGAATGAAACAGGTTTTAATGGATGCAGTGATTGAGACTCTAACCATGAGTCTTATTTCGACTTTTATAGCAACAATCATTGGTTTTGCTCTCGCTATCGTTCTGATTGTAACCGATAAAAATGGCATTTCACCCAATCAATATACCTACAAAATTTTAGATGTTGCCATCAATATGTTACGCTCCTTTCCTTTTATTATCTTGATTATTGTCCTGTTCCCTGTGACAAAATTTTTGGTGGGGAAGCATACAGGAACGTTTGCGATGATCGTGCCACTTACCATTGGAACAGCGCCTTTTATAGCCAGAATGCTTGAAGGCGCTTTTAAAGAGGTCGATAGAAGTGTTATTGAAGCAGCAAAATCTTTTGGGACCAGTAAATTTCAAATTATTTTTAGAGTCCTTCTTCCAGAAGCGTTCCCTAGCATTATATCTGCCATCACGCTTTCTTTGATCATTATTATTGGCTTTTCTGCCATGGCTGGAACGGTTGGCGGCGGCGGTCTTGGTGCTGTGGCTATGAATTATGGTTATTATCGATTTGATGGTATTTATATCTTTTGGACAGTTTTTATTTTGATTGTATTGGTTCAAATCTTTCAAAGTCTTGGGGATTTTCTTTATAAAATAGTGAAGCATTAACTTTCCATTCTGAGGAAACTTCAGTCAAATTTAATGCGAATGACGTTAGGATTTCACAAATCTTTAGTAAACAAAGTGATTTACTAAAGATTTAGCTATTTTAAGGAGTATACATGTATAAACGTTTAGGCGTAATTTTAGTTGGAGCCCTACTTGCCTTCAGCGGTTGTAGTGGCGATAAAAAAGTTGAAGAAAAAGCGGCTTCAAAAGAAGATAAAAGTTCAAAGACAATTATTGTAGGCGCAACACCCGTTCCTCATTCTGAGATCTTAGAAATCGTAAAACCTCTTTTAGCCAAAGATGGCTATACCCTTGAGATTAAAGTGTTTAACGACTATGTGATCCCAAATAAAGTGACAGACAGTGGCGAAATTGACGCCAACTTCTTCCAACATACCCCATACCTTGTTGAATTCAATAAAAACCAAGGTACCAAACTTGTTAGTGTTGGTAATGTTCATATTGAGCCAATTGGCATTTACTCTAAAAAGATCAAAGCACTTTCTGAGCTTAAAGATGGCGATACCGTTGCCATTCCAAACGACCCAAGCAATGCAGGTCGAGCTTTAGATGTTTTGGCAACTGCTGGACTTATCAAACTCAAAGATGTTGAACTCAAAACAAAGCTTGACATCGTTGAAAATCCAAAAAATCTTAAATTTACAGAGCTTGAAGCAGCACAGCTTCCTCGTGTTATTGAAGACTTTACACTTGCTGTGATTAACACCAACTACGCACTTCCAGCAGGTCTAAATCCTAGCAGTGATGCACTTGCGTTAGAATCTGCTAATTCTCCGTATGCGAATATCCTCGTGGTTAAAGCTGGTAATGAGAACAGCGATAAAATCAAAGCATTGGTGAAAGCTGTGAAATCAGAAGAGGTGAAAAAGTTTATCAACGATAAATACAAAGGTGCTATCGTACCAGCATTTTAAATACCTCTAAACCAAAGTGCCTCTTTGTAGCGCTTTGGTTCTTCTCGCTTTTAAATTCCCTAAGTATCTTTTTGTTATAATCCGCCACACAAAATCTCACCAATGTCCCCATAGCTCAGCTGGATAGAGCACAGAATTCCTAATTCTGAGGCCGTGCGTTCGAATCGCGCTGGGGACACCACCTTAATGCAACAAACGATCAATCTTTTCTATACTTTCATTATCCAACGTAAATTCAAAAATAGATAAATCTTCTTCCATATGCTGTGACGATGTTGTTCCATTGAGGGGAATCATCCCTTTTTGCGTCACATAACGGTAAAAAATCTGCTCAACACTTTTAGCATACTGATGCGCAATGTTTTGAAGTGTGTGGGATTGTAAAATATGTGGATTAGCGCTGAGTGTCCAAAAACTTTGATAGATAATGCCTTGTTCTTGGCACCATAAACGCAGTTGCTTATCGTAATGCGTATCGGCATAAAAACGGTTTTGTACTACGGAGGGCTTAATCTTGGCGTCGTAATAGAGTTGTTCGAGTAAAGAGAGATCATAACAGTTGCTAATGCCTATTTGACACGTATCTTTATTTTCGCAAAGTGTTTCTAACGTTCGCCATGCTCTTTGCAAATGGGCATAAGGAAACAGCGGAGAATGCAATAATAACGAGTCCAAATAGTCTGTGCATAGGTTATGTTTAGAGATATTGCATGAAGCGATAATCTGTTCTTCTAGTGCGGCTTTAGCATCGTATGGAAGACGTTGTGGATCTTGCCCTGAAAGAGGCGTAAACTTGGTTTGAATAAAAAGATCTTCTCTTTTGCCACCTGTTTGGTAAAAACGCTTTAATCCTTCACCGACCAATGCCTCTTCGTAATGTTTGGGCTGACACGCGGTATCAATCCCTCTAAAGCCCTTTTCAAGAGCTAAAGAGACTAAATCTGCGGTGCGTTCTTTTTTCCATGCTGTGCCGTAAAGCATACACGGAATTGAGACGTTTTGGTTGCTTGTAATGTAGTTCATGTGAACTCCTTTTGGTTATTATAGAAATTTTTTTTTTCAACGGTGCTTTTTTTGCAGGATTAAATAGAGTATGTAAAGAAAACGATAGCGAGTAAGAGGTAGGATATGGCAAAGGAGATACGATGTTAGCCTACCATGCGCAAACCATGCACAGCTATCTCTCTGTGCGAAACAAATCTCATTTTATGGACTGGGACCATCAGCCTAGGCAGTTTAAAATTTATCCTGAACATTTTAAGCGCATCATACTCGATAAACAAAATCCCAAGCACCAGTTTTTTTACCTTATAGGAGGGCTTACGGCTCAGAAAAGTTACCCAGGTGTGACCTATGCTTTACGTACCAATCCCAGTGCTGGGGCGTTGTACCCTACAGAAGTGTATGTGCAGATACGAAGAGTTGAAGGATTTATTGATGGCATTTATCAGCTAAGTCCTTTTGAGTCCTCTTTGGTGTTGTTACATGCCTTAGATGAGAATGAGGGGATTGAGAGCTTTTTAGGTATGAAGAAGGTGGATGGTTTTATTTTTCTTTTTTCAGCGCTCTATTACCGTTCTTCATGGAAGTACCGTGATCGCGCGTTTCGCTACTGTTTACACGATACAGGGCATATGCTGGGTACTTTGGAAGCATCGTGTATGGTGCATAAGAAAACGTATCGAATCCTTTATGGTATGGATAAAAAAGCGCTCAATAGTCTCTTTGGATTTGGTACGGAAGAGTTTTTTCTCTCGTGTGCCATTGTGGGTGAAGAGACAAGTTGTACATGCAAAGCGTTAGCGATGCAATTATCTTTTGTCAATGGCACGGGAACCTTTGAATCCAATACGCTGATTGAAGAGACGTATCGTGACACTTGCGAACTCTCTTTACAAAAACAAACCACACAACCTTCGTTTCATCTAGATCAGGAGCGTTTTAAACAAGCCATTTGGCGCCGTCGCTCCATTCGTGACTTTACGCAAAAGCCTCTTTCCAAAGAGGAATTTACACAGGTGATGGATTTTATAAACGAACCCATTCCCTCTGATTGCGATGTGAAGATAGATATCTATGCGATCATCAACCGTGTAGAGGGAATGTGGCAAGGTGTTTACAAAGAGGGTGTTTGCCTGCAATCAGGGGATTTTGCGCGTAAAGCGGGCTATCTCTGTTTGGAACAAGCACTAGGAGCGCAGAGTGGTGTTACGTTCTTTCTTGTGGGAAAGGATGCCAAAAATTACCAAGCGATGGTGCAAAAAGCGGGTATTATAGGGCATCGGCTTTATCTTATCAGCGAATACCTTGGTTTTGGATGCAGTGGTATTGGGGCGTATTACGATGAAGAGGTTGCCGAATTTTTAGCAAGTGATGGCATGGTGCTTTATGCGCTAGCCATCGGTCGCTGAGGAAGTTTTGTGTAGGTGTAGTAGAGCAGGAAAAGTGCTGAACTATAGACAATGCACCCAAGCCCCACCCACAGCCAGACAAACGAGAGGTTAAAGTAGGTAACGATGAGTGTGTAAACAACGCTAGGGGCTAAGATTTGGCGGAAGAAACCAACGTAGAAAATCATCGTTGGTTTTTTGATACCCTGAAGTGTTGCCACACAGGCAAAGTGTGTGACATAACCACAAAAGAGAAAAAGCATCACGTAGATATAGGTTGTTCCGTACTGAATGACTTCGCTATTGGAGTCAAATTGGGAAACGAGCCATGCACCCAAAAGCCATAAAATCGCCATGCCTATGATGCTGATGGTATATCCGTAAGCTAGCGCGTAAAAAAGCGTTTGACGCACACGTTCAAATTTCCCCGCACCCATGTTGTTGGAAACGAGGCTTAGCACCGCACTGCTGATGCCAAGTGCTGGAAGTAACATCAACTGCTCGACTCGATACCCTATGCCATACCCTGCTACAGCGTGATAGCCATAAAGCGTGACAAAATGAAGGGCAATGAGTGAACCAAACGACATCATCAGCATATTGAGCCCTGGTGGTGTAGCTTGCGTGATAAACGCTTTGTAGATACGCCAATCAGGATAATACTGCTCTTTACAACTCAAACGAATAAGCCCTGTCTGTAAGCTTTTGTAAAGCAGGTAGCCTGCATTGATCGCTTGGACTAAAACGGTAGCTAACGCGATGCCTGCAATGCCCATAGCAGGAATGAATCCCCAGCCATAGATAAAGAGGGGATTGAGCATGATATTGGCAAAGAAGCCAAAAATAAGGGTGTTTCGATAACTTTTGGTATCGCCTGTAGCAACGAGTACGCTGTTGAGCGCAAAGTTAGCAAAGAAGAGGGCAGAGCCTAGGAGTATCACTTCAATGAAACTAAGTGCAAGTGCGTGATAACTCGCTTCTGTACCAATGATATGCAGTAAAGGTGAAGCAAAAAAGAAGCCAAGTAACCCCAATGCCATTCCTACTCCAATAATCAACGCAACGCCCTTTTGAGCAATCAAACTGGCAAGAAAAAAATGTTGTTTTCCATACGCATGACCAATAAGTGCTGTAAGCGCACTGGTTCCTCCATAGGCAAGTCCAATGACAAAGAAAAAAAGAAAGGATGATGCCGAGAGTGCGGCAAGTGCTTCTGTGGAGATGAGTCCTGCATAATAGGTATCGACAATGTTGTAAAGGGTGTTAAACAGCATACCAAGACTCGATGGAATCGAGAGTTGGCGCAGTAAAGAGGGAATAGGTTGATTGATGAGTGATGTCGAATCCATAGAGGCTCTTTTTGATTTTATCATAACGCTATCCTGCTTCAAAGAAGCTCTTTTTTTACTTTTAAAATGGTTTTTATAGCTCACTAATTACTCATTTTATTTCGTTAAGCTTCATTTATAAAAATAAAAATTACAGACTAAATGTAACTTTTATTTAAGTTTTGTTGTTTTCCATGCAAAAAATGTTCAATCTAAGGAGTACATTATGACAAAGAAAATGGATAGAAGATCGTTTCTCAAAGTAGGTGGCGCAGTAGCAGGTACCGCTGTTGCAACGGTGAGTGCAGAAGCCATCCCTTTGGTAGGAGATTCACTGCTCAATGATGCTGAAAAAGGGTTTAGCGCATCTCACTTTGGTGCTGTCGTTACGCACACCCGTAATTCACGTTTTGAGAGTGTCACACCGTTTGAAGGGGATGAACATCCTGTAACGCTCATCGAAGGGTTAGCGGCGCGTACGTATGCTAAAGACCGTATTATGTACCCATGTGTACGTGAGAGTTACTTGAAAAATGGGTATAAAAGCGATAAAACCAAACGTGGAAGCGATAAGTTTGTACGTGTCTCATGGGAGACGGCATACGATTTGATTGCCAATGAACTCAAACGTGTGTATAAAAACTATGGATCGGATGCCGTTTATGGTGGTAGTTACGGTTGGTTTTGTGTTGGAAGTCTTAACAACCCGCAAGCACTTCTTGGCAGAATGCTAGGCGTTGCAGGTGGTTATACTTCACGTACATGCACCTACTCAACCCATGCCATTCGTCAAATTACTCCATATGTTACAGGAACCGATGAATCGACTGCACCTGCTACGGTTTATCCTGTGATTATCGAAAATACTGAATGTATCGTATTTTGGGGAGCAGACCCCGTCAATACGTGCCAAATTGCATGGGGTGTACCAGACCACCAATCGTATACCTATATGAAACAGCTCAAAGAAGCGGCTCAAAAACGCAATATCAAGTTTTACATCATTGATCCTGTGTATAACAACACTGGAATGTATTTTGGAGCAGAGCATATCCAAATTCGCCCAACGACAGACGTTGCATTGATGTTGGGTATTGCACAGTATCTTTACAGTGAAAACCTCTACAGTAAAGAGTTTGTCGATAAATACACCACAGGTTTTGAAGAGTTTAGAAAATACCTTGTTGGCGAGAGTGAAGATAAAGTGGCTAAAACACCTGAATGGGCATCCAAAATTTGTGGCATTCCTGTTGAAGTAATCAAAATGCTAGCCAAAGAATTTGTCTCTAAACGTACCATGCTGATGGGCGGTTGGGGAACACAAAGAGCACACCATGGCGAGCAACCTAACTGGATGATGATTACGCTTGCGAGTATGATCGGTCAAGTGGGACTTCCTGGTGGAGGTTATGGTATGAACTATCACTACTCAGACGGTGGTGTGCCAATGCCTGCTGCGGCTACGGGTAATGCACTAAGCGATAAACCACTCAATGGCTCCGCTGGAGCAGTGGCTGATGCTGAAAATGTAGCGGCTTCTCCAGGACTTTCAGGCATTAGCATCAACTCAAAAATAGAAGGTCCATGGAAACAACGCAAAATCAATGTTATTCCTGTATCGCGCATCGTTGAGTGTTTGGAAAACCCTGGCAAAGAGTATAACTTTGATGGAAAAGCGTACAAATACCCTGAAATTAAAATGGCATACTGGGCAGGTGGTAATCCTTTCCACCATCACCAAGACCGTAACCGTATGATCAAAGCATGGCAAAAACTCGATACATTCGTTGTGAATGAGTGCTTCTGGACAGCCACAGCGCGTATGGCAGACATCGTTCTTCCTGCAACCACAGAGCAAGAGCGCAACGACATTACCAAATCGCACTCAAACAGCTATATCTTCGCGATGAAACAAGCAGTGAAACCTGTGGGTGAAGCGACGGATGATTTTGATATTTTTGTCAACATCCTAAGACGCTTTGGTGCCAATGAAGTGCTTGCTTTTACCGAAGGCAAAACAAAAATGGAATGGGTTGAGTCTTTCTACCAAGAGTCTTACAACAAAGCCACCAAATCAGGCGTTAAAATGCTTCCATTTAAAGAGTTTTGGGAGAAAGGTTTTGTCAAATTTGAGACACCAGAGAGTGCGAAAAAGTTTGTCAAACATGCGAAATTTAGACAAAATCCTGTGGTCAATCGCCTTGGAACACCTTCGGGTAAAATTGAGATTTTCTCTAAGAAAATTGCAGGTTATAACTATAAAGAGTGTAAAGGTCATCCGATGTGGTTTGAGCCAATGGAATGGCTAGGAAGTTCTGTGGCAAAAGAGTTCCCTCTGAACTTAGTCTCTCCTCATCCGAAATACCGCCTTCACTCACAACTTAATAACACATGGATTCGTGATCTTGAAGAGGTGGATGGCAGAGAACCAATTTGGTTGAACCCTAAAGATGCGGCAAAACGTGGCATCCAAAATGGTGACATCGTGAGAGTCTTCAACAAACGTGGTCAAGTGCTTGCAGGTGCTGTGGTAACGGAAGCGGTGATGCAAGGCGTTGTTAGAATGCAAGAGGGTGCGTGGTATGATCCAAGTGAGCCAGGCAAAGTAGGCACATTGTGTCGTCATGGTGATGTTAACGTGCTTATCCCCGATGTAGGAACGTCTGAACTTGCACAGGGTAACCAAGCAACAGCGTTGGTTGAGATTGAAAAATTTAAAGGCGAAGTTCCAGAGATAGGAATCTTTAAAGCGCCAAAAATTAAAGGTATCTAATGCGATTGTTCCATGTTCTAGCGCCACTGTGCGCCGCAACAATGATGTTTGCAGCAAGTGGTTCATTTCTTAGTAAAAATGCACCTCTTTATGCAGAGGCGAGCGAAGGATCAGCTCTTGGAGAGCTGATCATCGCTTCAGAAGTGAAAGAGCTCTCTCAAAAGGGCTCTTTTAGTGAAGTCGAGTTTGTAGGATTTGCTCCTGAGGGAAGCGGCGTTGTGTATGAAAAAGCGGGTATGCTCATCATTGGCTTTGAAGCGAGTAATCCGTCTATTTTCAAAGTCTTAGGTCAAAAAACCGATGAATACGGCAGCGTGTGGATCAATGTTTCCATCAAAGGTTTTGTGAAAAGCGATGCTCTAAGCAGTGACAAAAACAAAGTCCTAGGAGCAGGTAAAACACTTTTTCAAGCCAAATGCAGTACGTGTCATGCCTTGCATCCTGAGAGCGAATTTGATGCCAATGTGTGGCCAAGCATCCTCGAAGCGATGGGTGCACAAGCGGGACTCTCTAAGCTTGAAAAACAGAGTATCGAAAAGTATCTGCAAAACTATAAGTAACTTCTTTTCCCTTCACCTCATTTTTTGGGTGAAGGGAGCCTCTCACCTCATTTTTAACTCATTTTTTGTCGCTATAGTGACTTCATGATAAAATTGGCTAAAATCTTCATAGGTAAAGTCATGTTAAAGGATGAGAATGGAACTTTGGATGGAAAAACTCAAATCATTGCGACTCTTGTACGCAGAAGATGAAGAGGGCATTCGCAAACCCATGGCAAACACCCTCTCTTATTATCTCAAAGAGGTCATTGAATCAAAAGATGGCGAAGAGGGGTTAGATCTTTACTATGAACAACGTCCCGATATCATTCTAACCGACCTTAGGATGCCTCGAAAAGATGGGCTTTACATGGTCAAAGAGATCCGAAAAATGGACAAAAAAACGCCAATATTGATGATAACCGCACATACGGATAAAGAGTACCTGCTCAGTGCTATTGAGCTTAAAATCGAGAAATATCTGATAAAACCTGTGGCACTCGATGAACTTTTAAGTGCGCTTAGACTTTGCATTGAAGAGATTGAATCGGATCGCAGTGTGAGCATTGAGTGTGCTGGTTGTACGTTTGACTTTAAAAATAAGCGTATTATTCATGCTGGTAAAGAGATCGAGATGACGCATAAGGAGTCTGATTTTTTAGAACTCTTATTGCGTAAAAAAGGGCTTGTTGTAAGTTATGAAGAGATTGAGATGAGTGTGTGGAAAGAGGAATATATGAGTATCGCAGCCCTTCGCACGCTGGTAAAATCATTACGTAAAAAGCTTCCCAATCATCCGATTAAAAACCACTCCCAAGCAGGGTATAGCTTTGAGAGTTAGCTTTTTTTTCTGTTTACTTTTGAGCCTCATGTACGGCGCTGAGGTTGTAGATGAAAAAGAGATTTACCATGAAGATACGAGTGCAAGTCGTGTTTTAAAAGGGCGTGACCCACGGTCGCACATCAAAGTTTTTTTACCCTCCATGCCTTACAACTACGTTTCGCGCTTGGTCAATGAAGGGCTGGTAAGACTTGCCGAGAATGAGCAAGGTTGGGAGTACTCTTTGGCAACAAAGAGCACGAAACTCTCCCCTTTATTGTATGAGTTTGAGCTACGTCAAGGGGTGCGTTTTCAAGATGGAACGCCTTTTAATGCAGACTCCGTCATCCACAATTTCAGCTACTTTTTAAAACAACCTTTTAATTACACCAACATTCATCATTCGCTCCAACGTGTTGAAAAAATCTCGGAGTTTAAAATTCGCTTGCATCTCTCACAGCCTTACGGGATGCTTTTTCGCGATCTTGCACGTATCTATTTCTACTCTGAAGCGTATTTGAGTAGTTTTGGTTGGGGTGGTGCGGAGACGGGTGCAAACATCAAAGCTTCAGGACCCTATGGGTTAGGGCCCTACATTTTGGTAGAAGGGATGATTACAGGAAGAGAGCAGACCCCTAAAGCCATTCTCAAAGCCAATCCTTATTATTGGGAGAGCGAGTACCCTTCCATTGAAACGATTACATTTTACACTGAGTTAGAGACACAAGAGGCGCTTCATTTGGCACTTTTTGAAGATGGTGGACTTGATTTTATGCAAATTCCCTTCAATAAAAAAATAGAGACAATGCTTTCACCGTATGCAAAGCTGGTTTCAAAGCCTTCATCTCATAACTTTACGATCTATTTTAATCTTCTCAAACACTACTCACCCATTGCGCGCAAAGAGGTGCGACAAGCGCTCAATTGTGCACTCAATCAGAAAAATTTGTTGGATTTTACCTATAAAAAAGAGGGGAGGCTTAACCCTTCTGCGTTTAATGCAAATGAATGTCCGCTGGATTCAAGTGTCGTTGAACGTACTTTAAAAGGGTTAGAGCTGCATGTTGCAACACAAGATTCACTGCTTTTTTTATGGAAAGGGATTGAGTATCAACTCTCTATGTATGGGGTGAAGCTTCGCTATACGATTACCACGAGTGAAAAAGAGATTTATAATTTAACGCAAAAAAATCATAAAAGTATTCAAGATTGGGATATTTTAATTCAAAATACGCAAGATTGGTATGGAAGGCATCCTTGGCCTGTGTTTATTCGCTATCAGGAGGACAATCCTTGGAGTTTTGTGCACCATGATGCGGTCATGGAAAGCTACATACATCAATTTTTTAGGATTGAACAAGAAGAGCCTCTTTTTCAGACATTGACCCATCAGATTCAAAATCGAGCTAAAAAGGAGGCGTATATGCTGTTTGTCCCCACGCCCAATGCGGTGTTTGCCATGAATAAAGAGCTTGTATTTGAGCCACTTGGCATTGGTATGCAGCCTTTTTGGAAAGCAAAAATTACCAATCAACACTGGTCAATACGAGGCGATACACCTTATCCTGTTGAACTTCAAACCCCTCTTTTACCAAAGCGATTACCATGAAAAAAATACCGATTAAATACAAACTTTTTTTGCTCTTTAGTTTTTCGTTTATTGGTATGCTCATCCTTGCAGAGCGTACATTTGTGCTCTCTCAAGAGAATATCAGCAATGCCACAACCATCTTTGAGAATGCCCGAAGTACACAGCATTTACAAGAGAACTACATCGAGCCAACCAATGCACTGCGCGAGATGAGTCTATCCTTGGTGATGTCTCCTAATGAAGATTATCGTAAAAGCATCGAGGTTGATATACGTAAACAGCGTGAGCGTCTAGAGGAATACTATTTAAAGCTTGACAAACAGACGTATGATTTTTGGAAAACCTATGCCACCAGTGTTGAAAAGACTTGTAACTACCTTGCAGCACGTTTTGAAGAAGGTGCTTTTGTCAATGTCAATACCACAGAGCGAGATCACTACTACGCTTTGCTCAATCGTCTTAAAGAGCTTCAACATAATGCTGTTAATCAAGCAGAAGAAAACTTTGCTGACATACATACGAGTGCACAGGCCCTTAAATACGAGCTTGCGATAGTGGTGCTTCTACTCTCTACACTGGTGTTTTTAGCAGGTTATCTGCTCTCCAGCCACATTGTCTCTTCGATCTTGAAGCTACAAGAAGGGCTCAAAGAGTTTTTTGGTTACTTGGAGACTAAAAACAGACAACCCAAACCCATTGAGCTTAACAGCCGTGATGAGTTAGAAGATATGTCCAAACTGCTTAACCGTAGTATCGCAAAGGCTTCGGCAAACATAGAACAAGATATTGTGTTTATCGAAGATGCCATCAGTGTGGTGAATGATCTGAAAGTGGGCAAACTCTCTTCACGCCTTCATGCAACCGCCCAAGCACAAGAGCTTCAACTGCTTAAAGATGTGGTCAATGAAATGATCGATAATTTAGAATCAAAGATACATGAAGAAATTTTAAAGCGCACCGAGCAAGAGAAGCTTTTGATCCAGCAGAGTAAGTTAGCAAGTATGGGTGAGATGATCGGCAATATCGCGCATCAATGGAGGCAGCCTTTGGGAGAACTCAGTGCGCTTTTGATGAACATTCAAGTCAAGCATGAGTTTAATGATCTGGATGAGGCGTATATGCTCTCAAGTATTCAACAGTGTATCAAAATCAATGCGTTTATGTCAGGAACTATCAGTGATTTTCAAAACTTTTTTAAGCCTTCAAAAGAGAAAGAGGTGTTTGAGATCAGTGAAGCATGTCAGCGTTCTATCGCTATCTTGCAAGCATCATTGAAGTATCATGGTATTGAGTTTTCGTTTGATATTTCGGAAAAAATGGAAGTACTTGGTTACCCCAATGAGTTTGCGCAAGCGCTTTTGAACATTCTCTCCAATGCCAAAGATGTCTTAAGTGAACGCGAGATCAGCAATCCATTCATTCGCCTCTATCTTAAAAAGGGCTATAAATACATTTTGATTGTGATTGAGGACAATGGTGGAGGTATTGCGGGTGAGTATATGGACCGTATTTTTGAGCCGTATTTTACAACCAAGTATGCCAAGCAAGGTACGGGTATTGGGCTTTATATGACGAAGATGATTATTGAAAATAACATGGGTGGTATCATTAAGGTTAAAAATACACAAGCGGGCGCACTTTTTACGATTAAACTCCCGAGTGTTCCTGAGGTGATTGCGTGAGGTTTAACATGTAAGGAAAAATCCTTACATGTCGTTGTGTGTTTAAGCTTGCGCGTTTTTCTCTGCGATCATACGATCAAGGGTTCCAAAGAGCACTTTACTCTCCTTTTCTACCTCTTTAAAGTAGTTGACAATCTGCTCCTTCTCATCCAAAAGATTCGATGAGGTGGAACGAATCAGTTTTGACACTTCGAGAACATGGGTATGGAAACTTTCATGCGGTTTATAGAGCTCTTTAAAGCCTTGGGTATCGCCAAAGATCTTTTGCCCATCTTTTTGGTACCACTCTCCAAGACTGCATGTTTCATGGTTTTGAAACGCTGCATCTGTATCGTTCACATAGACTGCACTGTAGGCATTGGACTTAAAGATAGCATGGTTCATCTTGGCAAGCGTAATGAAGATGGTTTGCTGGATGGTGTTAATATTGGTCGAAGTCGTATTGGAATGTTCAATCAAACTGTTAAACGTAAGGCTAAGTTTATCAAGCGTTTTTGTGGATTCATCGGCATTTTCTTTCATAGAATCCGCATTGGTCTCTAGCCCTGCCGTCTCTTGTTGAAGCATCTTAATCGATACAGCAATTTCAGCGGTTGCTTTTTGCGTTGTCTCTGCTAGTTTTCTCACTTCATCGGCAACCACGGCAAAACCACGTCCATGCTCACCTGCCCGTGCCGCTTCGATCGCGGCATTGAGGGCTAGAAGATTGGTTTTATCGGCGATGTCATTGATCATATCGACCACGTTACTGATGTCGCGGGTTCGCTGTGCAAGTACGCCGATACTTTGCTCATTTTGATTGACAAATTCAACCAAAGAGGTAATTTTACTGATTGTATCCCGAAGGTTTTGATAGCTTCCCTTCGTCTCTTCTGCGTAAATCTCACCATCCTGTGCAATCTCTTTGAGACGCTCTACAATAGTGGTAAGGTTTGTTTGGACCGTAGTAAAGTCATTGGAGCCGCTGCTAATTTGTGCCAGTTCGGCATTGAGCGTGTTTCGTGCAATAAATTCATGCGTTTGTTTCATAGCATTCACCGATTTGTTGACCATCTCCGTCTGCTCTTTAAACTCGCCGTGCATTCCTTTTTGAAGAATTTTACGGCTAAAGTCCTCTTTGGATGCTGCTAAAATCGTTGACTTAATCTCTTTGGTGACCAGTTCAAAATTATCTAAAAGTGAGTTCATGTTGGAACAAAGAAGCTTCAGTTCACCACCATCATTCACATTGACGATACGACCGTGTAAATTACCGTGTGAGCTCTCTTTCACGATGTCTGCAAGGGCATGAATGGTCTTTTGAACTTTGCGAATGTTGATAAACATAAACCATCCCAGTGCAAAGTTTGTGAGGTTAATGATTTGAATCCAGTGGAAGCCGTTATAGGAGACTTCAAGAATAAACGCAAAGGCAAAAGCAACCAGAGAAATAATATTGGCATCTTGCACTTTGGCAAGAGAGGACCTATTCATGAGAGAGAATGAAGGCATCATAACTGACCTTTAGTTGAGATAGCGTATTTTCTAACAGAGCACTAGAGGCTTTCACACCGCCTCGCGCTTCTTCGTTGATCATTTTTTTATACAAAGGGGTAATGACTTCAAGTCCTTTGACACTTGGAGAGCGACGCACAGAGTGATAGCCGATGAGTTGATTGGTTTTGGTGTCAACAATAGGGGTGATATAGGCATGTACCCAGTAGTATTGATTGTTTTTAGTTCGATTTTTGACATAAGCAAAAACTTCCTTACCTGCTTGCACGCGATCCCATAAGAGTTTGAAAATAGCTTTTGGCATATCGGGGTGACGCAAAATATTATGGGGTGTGCCGATCAGCTCTTTTTCTTTAAAGCCAGAGATTTCGATAAAAAGATCATTGGCATAGGTAATTCTGCCTTTGAGGTCTGTTTTTGAGACTATAAATTGGTTTTCGTCAAAGTGAAGTTCTTCACCTCTTTGGGTAATGGACACGGCGGCTACTCCTCTGAAAATGTAAGTACTTAGTATAACGCAAAAAATGATTCCTATGTCACACGACAGTATGCAATAAACATTCCTAAGCCTAAAAATTACTTTGTGTAACGTAACCTGATTTTTTTAAGTTACTTATCTGTTTTAAAGGTAAAAATAGCTCCTTGACTTTGCGTGGTTTGATCTAGAATGACATTGGCTTGCCAGATCATATTTCCCATCACACACGTTGGGAGCATTCCTTCCCCTTCATAGATACCTTTGGACGTTTGGCTCAGTTTGATAGTATGCAATCCCATGTTCATATTGGTTGCAAAAAGTTTGATCTCAATGTTTGGCAGATCAACGATTGAGGTCACTTTAAAATGAAGCGGTTTCATCAATGGAATTTCTTTAGGTTCAATCTCCAAAGAAAGCGTTGATCCGTCTTTGAGACTGACTTCACAGGCACTTACATGTAAATCACAAGTGCTAGAAGCGTGTGCAAAATGAGTGTCACCTACCCACCACCTATAGAGATCTTGCGAATCAACTAAAATATACACACCAATAAGTAAAACAGCAATAATTTCTACAATAAGCCATTTGAAAAAACGAGCTGAGAGCATAACACTTCCTTAAAAAGAATAGAGTACGCAGAGTTTAACATCTCTTGATTGAATTTTTAGTAAACCAGAAGTGACAGCAACTTTAAAGTTTATGCTCGCTAGAATTGAGACACTACGTCCAAACGAGGATAGCAATTTAATGGCGCATATTACGGTAGATGGCACGGTATTAGAGGTTAAAGAGGGTGCTTTGTTGATTGAAGAGCTTCTGGCAAACAACATCAATATTCCCCACTTTTGTTACCACCCTGCTCTTGGAAAAGATGGTAATTGCCGTATGTGTATGGTGGAGATTGAAGGACAAAAACGCCCCCAAATTGCCTGTGATACGCCCATTAAAGAAGGTATGATCATCCGCACAAAAGGTGCGAATATTGACCGCGTTAAACGCTCGATTTTAGAGCTTGAACTGATTAATCACCCCATCGACTGTCCTATTTGCGATCAAGCAGGCGAATGTTCCTTGCAAAATTACTATATGGATGTGGGATTGTATGAAAGCCGTCTCAGCACGCCTAAAACCAGAGGTGAAAAACACGTTGATTTGGGTGCCAACGTCGTGCTTGATCAAGAACGTTGTGTACTCTGTACGCGTTGTGTACGCTTTACCAAAAACATTACCAAGACCAGTGAATTAGGCGTACTTTCACGCGCTGATCATTCGGTCATTACAACGTTTCCTGGTGCTAAACTCTCCAACCCTTATGCCATGAATGTGGTCGATCTCTGTCCTGTGGGTGCGCTCACCAGCAAAGACTTCCGCTTTCAAAAACGGGTCTGGTTTTTAAATGCTAAAGAGGCGATTTGCGATCATTGCGCCAGAGGCTGTTCGATTTTTGTCGATCATCACAAAGAAAAATACAAAGATGAGGTCATTTACCGTTATCGCCCACGTCTCAATGACAAAATCAACGGTTATTTTATTTGCGATGCAGGGCGTTTGAGTTACCACAAAGAGAACGAAAATAAAGAGTTTCATGCCCTGATTCGTGGCAAAATAAGTGAATACGAATATGCCGAGGGAAAACTGCTACGTCTTTTAAAACGTCACCTTGGTAAAACCGCTTTTGTGATCTCATCAAACCTCTCTTTAGAAGAGATGGTTCGTGTTCAAAAACTAGCAAAACTTTACGAAATTGCGCTCAATGCCTATGAACCTGAGCGTTTTGATACCAGCTTTGGCGATGACTTTTTAAAATGCAATGACCGCTCTGCCAATGCTAGAGCACTCCCTCTTTTAGGCATTGATACGTCTAAAGAGATGTTGCAAGAAGCACTTAATAGAGTTGAATTGGTAGTACTCATCGGTCGAAGCGATGCTAACGTTATCAAAGAGATGGGCTATACACAAAACATTGCGATTCTCTGTTCCCGTTGCGAAGTAACGTGTAAAGAGGTCGAACTGGTACTTCCCATCGCTTCGCATACCAGACGAGAGGGAAGTTTTATCAATCTTGATGGGTATGTACAGCATAGCGCTTGCGCCATTCAAAGTGAGCATGGGCATAAAACACTGCTTGCGATTTTAGCTCCCATTTTGGGCGATACCATTTTTACCTGTAAAGAGGTGTGGGAAGCCGAACTCTTCTTTTATGAAGTGCTCAAAGGCGTCTCCTTTGACTCCCTTAAAACCACGCCAAAGATAGCGCTATGAGTACCATAAGTATTGCTGTTGTCATCATCAATGTCATTTTAGCACTTCTCTTCTCCCTTGGCGCTGCACCGATTTTAGTCTGGATAGAACGACGTGTTGCTGGACTTATTCAAGATCGTTTAGGTCCCAATCGCTGTCATATTAACGGTATTCGTCTAGGAGGACTTATCCAGTCCTTTGCCGATATGCTCAAACTGGTTTTTAAAGAGGATTTTAAAGCCAAAGCCATTCAAGAGAGTTTCTTTTTCTCTCTAGCACCTGTCATCGTTTTTGCCTCCGCTTTTTTAAGCTTTATGGTGATGCCTTTTGCGGATGATCTCATCATCAACGGTGAGCGTTTCATCATGCAGGGTTTGCCGATGGATTTGGGCGTGCTTTGGTTTTTAGCGTTAGCAGGCTTAAGTGTCTATGGCATTATGCTTGGTGGTTGGTCGAGTCGCAATAAGTACTCCCTTTTAGGTGCGATGCGAGCAGGTGCACAAGTCATCAGTTACGAAGCGGCGATGGGGCTTTCTGTGGTTTCAGTGCTTATTACGTATGGCTCCATTCATTTGGGTGACATTGTGGCGTATCAAGGGCAGTTACTCTTTGGATTTATCCCTGCGTGGGGGATTATCATTCAGCCTATCGCAGCACTTATTTTTATCATCACGGCATTTGCTGAAGCCAATCGTACGCCGTTTGATTTAGCCGAAGGTGAGAGTGAGATCGTTGGTGGTTTTCATACCGAGTATAGCGCCATGCGTTTTGGACTCTTTTTTGTCGGTGAATATGTTGCGATGAGTGCATCAAGTGCATTGATCGTGACACTTTTTTTGGGCGGGTATCATCTACCGTATCTCAATACCCAAACCTTACAAGCGTATATGCCTTTTATTTTAATGGTTCTTATCGTGGCACTTCCCCTTGGAAGCTGGTCTGCGATGCGATGGATTCAAAAACATAATAGGTGGCATAAGGCGAATGATATTAGAAACCATGAGAGTGCTTTTTTACAAAAAGGGTTGATTGGATTAAACGTGCTTGTTATAGCAGGTGTTGGCGCACTACTTGTTTTAGGGCTTAGTGAGACGTCAACCAACGTCGCAACTGCCGTGATTCAAATAGCTACTTTTGCACTCAAACTGCTTTTTATGAATTTTGTCTTTGTGTGGGTGCGCTGGACATTGCCTCGTTTTCGTTACGATCAGTTGCAAACACTGGGATGGAAAGTCTTGATGCCGTTAGCGATTGCCAACATTTTCATCAGTGCTATCATTGTCGTAGCAAGGGGGCTGTAGATGGGCATTAAAATCGTTCCACGTCATGGAAATACCCTCAAAGAAAAGCTCTATTTGCCTGCCATTTTTGGCGGTATGAAAACTACGCTTTCACATCTGATTACCAATCTAAGTGATACTCCAGAGATCAAAACTATTAACTATCCAGAAGAGCAACCGCACGACATCAGTGAACGCTACCGAGGCGTGCACCGTCTGACCAAGCGAGACGATGGAAGTGTGCGTTGTGTGGCGTGTTTTATGTGTGCAACGGCGTGCCCTGCGGAGTGCATTTTCATCGAAGCGGAAGAGCGAAACGATGGGGTGGATGAGAAGATGCCAAAACGTTTTGACATTGACCTCTTAGAGTGCGTCTTTTGCGGCGCGTGCGTAGAGGCGTGTCCGTGTGATGCGATTCGCATGGACAGCGGTATTTTTAGCTTTATCGGTAAAAAACGCGAAGATTTTGTGCTGAGTAAAGAGCAACTTTTAGCCAATGAGGAGAAAAAAGCATGACGGATATACTCTTTGTACTGCTCAGTTTTTTTGCCATTATTGGAGCTTTAGGTATGGTGAGTTTACATCAACCCGTGCACAGTGCACTGAGTCTCATTTTAACGATTATTGCTCTCTCAGGGCTGTTTGCGCTCCTGAGCGCTTCGTTTTTATTTATGGTGCAGATCATCATCTACGCAGGAGCGATTCTGACACTTTTTATTTTTATCATTATGTTTTTAAACGTTAAAGAAGCCAATCTTCCTAAAGAGCCCAATAAAAACCTGACCCTGTTTTTAGGCTCACTAGCTCTTTTACCGCTTAATTTTTTGATCTTACGTGCCTTTTATAAAATGCCGCTGTTAACGGCTCCACTTGAGCATGATTTTGGCAAAATTAAACCTTTGGGGATGGAGCTTTTCACAAAATGGTTACTCCCTTTTGAACTGATTTCGATTTTACTGCTTGTTGCGCTGATTGGTGCGGTTGTTTTTGGACGAAAGGATGAAGCATGATCGCTAACTCTCTTTTTATGTATATTGCTGTTGGGATGATTCTTTTTTCTATTGGTCTTTTGGGTGTCATTAGCCGTAAAAATATCTTTGTGATTTACATGTCGATTGAGCTGATGCTCAACGCAATTAACCTTATTTTTGTAGCGCTCAGTAACTATCATCACGATATGGGCTCACAAGTCATGGCAATGCTTGTCATTGCGATTGCAGCAGCCGAAGCGGGGGTCTTTTTATCGCTCATTATCGTGTTGTACCGTCGTAAAAAATCACTTGATTCTGACATCTTTAGAACCCTCTCTCAAAAGGAGGCGGTATGAGTATTATCCTTGCGCTGATTGTCCTTTCTCCGCTGGTATCTTCCGTCCTCATCGGGCTTTTGTATATGTTCTCCATTACTCAAAAACCTCTGCGAAAATGCTGGTTTACTATTCCTGCTCTTTTTGCACCGTTGATCAGTTTTGTGCTAGGACTCAGTGGCTTTTTGTACGTTGCCAAGTACGATGTTCCTCTTCATTTTCAGCCCTATTTATGGCTTGGCGTGGGCGAGTACAAAATCTACATGGGTTTCTTAGGCGATAAACTCTCTTTGTTTATGGTGCTCTTTATCACCTTTGTAGGCTGGCTCATTCACCTCTATGCCACAGCATACATGAGCGAAGACAAGGGCTATGGTAAGTTTTTCTTCTACTTCAACCTTTTCCTAAGCTCGATGCTTTTGCTCGTACTTGCCGATGGACCACTCATCATGTTTATCGGTTGGGAAGGGGTAGGGCTTTGTTCGTACCTGCTTATTAGTTTTTACTTCCAAGATAATGCCAATGTCGTTGCGGGCAATAAAGCCTTCATCGTCAACCGTGTGGGTGATCTGGGCTTTTTAATTGGGCTTGCAATTTTGTTTTTTTACTGCTCCGATGCAGGGTTTAGTTATGAAAATATTGCTGGGAAAATCAGCACCATGCCTTTGTGGCTTATGGAGATTGTAGGCATTGCCCTTTTCATCGGTGCGATGGGCAAATCGGCTCAAATTCCTCTGTATGTCTGGCTTCCTGATGCGATGGCAGGACCAACCCCTGTTTCAGCACTCATTCACGCCGCAACGATGGTAACAGCGGGCGTTTATATGGTCGCTCGTTTTGCTTTCTTGTATGAACTCATCCCTAATATTGGGCTTTTCATAGCATACATAGGTGCTTTTAGTGCGCTGTTTGCTGCGGTCATTGCGACCAAACAGAGCGATATTAAAAAGATTTTGGCGTATTCTACGATGTCGCAACTGGGCTATATGTTTATCGCTGTAGGACTTGGAGCCTATAGTAGCGCACTGTTCCATGTTTTTACACACGCCTTTTTCAAAGCACTTCTCTTTATGGGTGCGGGTGCAGTGATCATTGCGTTGCATCACGAGCAAAATATTTTTAAGATGGGCAAAATGCGCCATGTGACTCCTGTGGTGTATATGAGTATGTTGATAGCGACTTTGGCGATTAGTGGCATACCACCCTTTGCGGGATTTTTCAGTAAAGATGAGATTTTACTCGTAGCCTTTGGTAGCGGAGAATATATTATCTGGACGATTGCCGTGTGTAGCGCTGTGCTCACCGCATACTATATGTTTAGGCTCTTTTTTGTGGTGTTTGAGGGTAAAAATGCCAAACACGTGCACCATCCTCACGATGTCTCATGGGTGATGAAAGCGCCTTTGGTTGTTTTGGCATTGGGGTCTCTCCTTGCAGGTTTTGTGGGACTACCTTCGCTATTAGGTGGAACTCATCTCATCGGCGCTTGGCTAGGGGAGTGGGGCATGAGAGCACTCCATGTGAGCCATGAAACGGAGTGGTTGCTACTCGCGCTTAATATCGCCATTTCACTTTTAGGTATTGGCATCGCTTATAAGAAATTTTATGCGTACGATCTTTCAACTCATAAAGAAGCCAAGGGCATTGTGTACAACAAGTTTTACGTAGATGAAGTGTATGACCTCTTGTTTGTACGTTCCATTAAAAAACTGAGTGAATTTTTTGCTGTGAATTTAGATGTGAACCTTGTCGATAAATTCATCATGTCTTTAAGTTATGGATTTATCAAACTGGGGCACGTGGTAGCACTGATGCAAAATGCACATGTGCGGTTTTACGCACTCATTATGATGTTAGGCATTAGTGCTGCGTCATGCTATTTGATTTTGGTATTAGGGTAGAACATGAGTATAGGTATTCTTTCAATCATTATCTTTTTACCGATGGTCACCGCATTCTTGCTAATGCTCATACCCCTTCCTTCTCGTCCTACACGCAATGTCGCGTTTGGGGTGTCGCTGGCTATTTTTGCACTCGCACTTTACATTTACACCCATTTTGAGCTTACAGGTGCTCTTCAATTTAAAGAGTTTTATCCGTGGATTAAGAGTTATGGCATCTCATATAGCTTGGGCATTGATGGTTTTTCACTGATTATTTTGATGCTTATCGCCACACTCATTCCCAGTGCGTATCTGCTGTTGTGGAAAAATGAGCGCTCCAAAAGCTACTGGATCAATATGCTCTTCATTCAATCAGGCATCAGTGGTACACTTTTCTCGCTCGATCTTTTCTTGTTTTACTTTTTCTGGGAAGCGATGTTATTGCCTGTTTTTATGATTATCGGTCTGTTTGGCTCGGGCAATCGTGTCTTTTCCACCCTTAAAATCACCATCTATACCATCATGGGTTCGCTCTTTATGTTTGTGAGCATCCTTTATTTGGGCGTTGCACACTATTATGAATTTGGACTATGGAGTTTTGCACTCTCTGATTTGGTAAACATCACGAGTATTGCACGCGATCAAAAAATACTCCTATTCTTTGGTTTCATGCTTGCCTTTGCGATTAAAATTCCTCTTTTCCCGTTTCACTCATGGCTTCTTCAAACGTACTCAAATTCACCCACAGGTGGTGTTTTCTTGCTTTCCTCCATTATGGCAAAGCTGGGTGTGTATGCGCTGGTTCGCTTTATGATTCCGCTTTTTCCAGACCTCTTTGTCGAGTTTTCGCTCTATTTTGTAGCGCTGGGCATTTTTGGTTTGGTCTATTTTGGTATCGCTGCGATTTCTCAAATGAACATTAAAAAGATGTTTGCTTACTCATCGGCTTCGCACTTAGGCTTCATCACCGCAGGTGTCTTCGCACTCAATGTGCAAGGTATGATGGGAAGTGCTTTTTTAATTGTTGCTCATGCTATCGCCACGGGTGGGCTTTTCTTGTTAGTTGGTGTGATGGAGCGACACTTGGGTATTCGCTCTATTTCAGGACTCGGAGGCATTGCGACCAAAGCGCCTTGGTTTACGCTCTATTTTGCCATTATGCTCTTTTGTACGGTCGGTATTCCTGGAACAAATGGCTTTGTTGCGGAGCTGTTAATCGTACTGGGTATTTTCCATTACAACCCTTATCTTGGTGTATTATCTGCTCTGACGGTTTTAGTGGCAGCAAGTTATATGTTTTGGGTCTTTCAAAAGGCAATTTTGGTGAAAAGTGATAACAATGTCTCTCATATGAAAGATCTCAGTCGTCACGAGATCGTAGGACTTTTCCCATTGGCGTTCTTGATTTTGGCAATGGGTGTTTATCCCGATCTGTTTTTATACAAGATTGAGCCTACCTTGCAACACTATCTGCTTGACATTTTACATGTAGGAGTTCACTGATGCAATGGGTACAACTAGGCTATCTTTTGCCACTCATTATCGTAGGTGCAGGAGCTATCATGTTGATGCTTCTCTCTCCTTTGGAAAAAGTTTCGATGGAGCGCTTTTCTCTCTTTACGTTTCTTATCTTATTATCAGCACTCAGTGCTGATTTTTACTATTTTGGAGAGCTTTTTACATCGTTTCCGATGCAAGAAATCTTCTCTAAAATGCTTATTGTTGACAGCTATTCAGTCTATTTTGATGCCATTATTTTAAGTGGTGCATTGGTGACATCCCTTATTGGAACACACTATTTTCAAGAGAAACGTCACTTTAAAAAAGAGTTTTTTTCCTTGTTCCTTTTCTCGGTTTTTGGCATGATGCTCTTAGTGCACGCCAATGAACTCTTAACCGCATTCATCGCGCTTGAAATCGCATCGTTAGCGCTTTATGTCATGATAGGTTTTCAAAAAATCCATGACAAACGTGTGGAAGCGAGTTACCAGTACTTAGTGCTTGGCTCCATCTCAGGGGCATTTTTTCTTTTAGGGTCTGCTTTCATTTATGCAGGGCTTGGTACGACCATTTTAGGCGATATGGGAAAAACACTGGATGCGTTGATGGGAAAAGATGTTTCGCTCATCATCATTGGTGGCACATTCGTTTTAGTGACGTTCTTATTTAAAATCTCCGCATTTCCGTTTCAAAACTGGACGATAGACGTTTACGATGGCTCGCCTCTGCCTGTCACCGCATTTATGGCGGCAACGTTTAAGGTGGCAATTTTCGGGTTTGTACTTCGTTTGATGCTCATCGACCTTGACCCGATTCGCGATATTTGGGACACGCTGTTTATCGTTGTTATTTTAGCAACGCTCTTGTATGGAACCTTTTTAGCGATCATCCAAGAGAGTCTCAAACGAATGCTGGCAGCTTCAAGTATCGTGCATACGGGCTATCTGCTCATCGCTTTTGTCTCCATCGGTTATGCAGGCGAGAGTGCTTCTTCTTCCATCATTTACTATTTGGTAGCGTATTTTCTCTCCGCTATGGGTGCGTTTGGGCTTATCTCGTACATCGCAGCCGATGAGCACATACGTGTGACCTACGAGGACTTTAGAGGCTTTGCGCACGTGCATCCTTACATGGCGGCGATGCTCAGTATCTTTATGCTCTCTTTAGCAGGCATTCCAAGTACCATCGGTTTTGTGGGTAAGTTTTACATCTTTACAGGTGCCATTGAAGCGGGTTACACCTTCTTAGCAGTCTGTGGCATCATCGCGACGTTTATCTCGATTTATTACTACTTTAAACTCATTGCATTGATGTACTTCTACCCTGCATGTGAGTCTGAATGGGATGATGTTCCAAGTTTGAGAGGTATTACGCCTATTACCATCGGGTTTATCGCAATAGCCGTTATTTGGGGTGGTATTGGAAACACATTTATCGCTTACTTCCCAGGCGTTGACTTCTTAATCGAAAGTGCCAGACTTTCGTATATGTCGTTGTTTATTAAATAAAATGCTTTTAGATATAATCTTCATCATAAATACATTTAAGCATAATAAGGGATATGATGAGTAAATATTATCCACCAGAATTTAAAAAAGACCAATTTCACTGTCCTCATTGTAATGTTTATGCGAAGCAGCTATGGCTTTCTTTATATTATGGTAACGGTACTTATTTGAGTACGCATATGCTTTGCATGTGCGTCCATTGTAATAAAAATTCGATATGGAATGCAACGAGTAAAACGATGGTTGATCCAACTATGGCAACAAATATTCCTCCACATGAAGATATGCCAGAAGAGATAAAATCGCTTTATATGGAAGCATTAAGTGTTATAGACTTATCGCCTAAAGCTTCATCGGCGCTTCTAAGGCTTGCACTTCAAAATTTAATGCCAATTCTTGGTACAAATACAGGAAAGATTAATGAAGATATTGCAAAATTAGTTAGGGAAGGGCTTCCAGAAGAAATTCAGCAAGCACTTGATTATTGTCGTGTTATTGGAAATAATGCGGTTCATCCCAATGAATTAAACCTTGATGACACTCCTGAAATGGCGCATGCTATGTTTGAAATGATCAATTTTATTGTAGAAGAAAAGATTGCAAAGCCAAAACGTATTAAAGAGCTTTTTTCAAAGTTGCCTGCAGGTGCAAAAGAGGCAATTGATAAAAGAGATAAAAAGCCAACTTAAAATATATCAAAATGATATATTTTAAGTTTTTACAAGTAAAAGCTATTTGAGCAATGCTTCAAACTCTTCTTTAAATTTTTTCAAATAACTCTGAGCAATAAATGCAACAGAAGGTGCAAAAACGCAGATGGTTTTACCATTGAGCATATCGCAGGCATCGAGAATGGTTTGGTAGTCTTCTTTGCTTCCTTTCCCTGCCAAAATCTTGGCTAAGATGCGATCGACCCAGCCCGTACCTTCACGGCATGGTGTGCATTGACCGCAGGATTCGTGGTGGTAAAATTCAAAGAGGTTTTTCATCACTTCGGGGATGGAAACAGTCTCATCCATCACGATCATACCGCCTGTTCCAAGAGCGGAACCGTGCGCTTTGAGGCTTTCGTAGTCTAACGTTATATCTTCGATTTCATCGGCTCTTAATATTTGCACCGATGAGCCACCTGGGATGATGGCTTTAAGCTTTTTGCCATTTTTAATGCCGCCGCAAAGGTCGTAAATGACCTCTTTCATGCTCACACCATAAGGAAGTTCATACACTCCTGGACGTTCCACATGCCCGCTGATGCCAAAAAGCATCGTGCCTGGGGACTCTTTGGTTCCGTACATCTGATACGCGCCATAGCCCTCGCTGATGATGTAGGGAACACTGGCGATGGTTTCGACATTGTTCACCACCGTTGGATTACCAAAAAACCACTCAGGCTCTTTGCCTTTGGGTTTGAGTCTAGGGTGTCCGCGCTTGCCTTCTAAAGATTCTAAAAGAGCGGTTTTTTCACCACAGATGTACGCCCCAGCACCTTTGTGAACGGTAATCTCTAAAGCGTAGTTATGCCCTAAAATACGTTCTCCCAAGATGCCAGCACTGTACGCTTCATCAATGGCATGTTGCAAACGATTCATCCAAAAAACATACTCACCGCGAATGTAGACATACGCATGATGCGCGCCAATGGCGTAGGAAGAGCAGATGATGCCTTCGATAAGCAAATGCGGGTCAAACTCCAAAATCTGACGGTCTTTAAAGGTTCCTGGTTCTCCCTCGTCGGCATTGATAACGAGGTAAACAGGTTTAGTATTGTTTTTAGGGATGAGTCGCCACTTCTCTCCCGTGTGCGCTCCACCACCACCTTTTCCGCGAAGTCCGCTTTTTTCAACTTCACTGGTGACTTCATCGGGGCTCATGGAAAAGAGTTTTTCTAAAGAGGCGTATCTGCCATTTTCTCTCGCAACGTCTAGGGTGTAGGCTTCGGGGATATCAAAGTTTTTACTGACCAGTTTAACGACCATTTTGAAGTTCCTCTAAAAGGGCATCGAGCTTTTCAATGGTAAGGTTTTCGATGTAATCATCGTTCAGGCGCATACAAGGGCTTGTACCACACGAGCCTAAGCACTCAACCAAAGAGAGGGTAAATTTACCATCTTCGCTGGTTTGCCCCGCTTTGATGCCCAGACGATTTTGCAAATGCTCTTGTAAAGTCTTAGCGCCTGCCAACATACACGAAAGCGTTTTACACAGTTGCAAATGGTATGTTCCGATGGGTTGAAGGTTGAACATCGTGTAAAATGAAGCAACAGAGTAAACATCCATCGCAGAGCACTCTAGTTTTTTGGCAATGTATTGCATCGCATCTAAGCTGATCCACCCTTCTTGGTACTGTGCCATCCATAAAGAAGGCAACATGAGGGAGCTTTTATCGGGGTAGCGTGTTAAGAGAGCATTAAATTTTTCTTCATTTTCGTGATTGAATGAAAAGGTATTCATCGATCCAACTCCCCTGCGATAATGTTAAGGCTTCCTAAGGTTAAGACGGCATCGGCGATCATGCTTCCCTCAATTAAACGAGGGTAGGCTGCCATCGCGTAAAAACAAGGCGGTCTTACTTTGACTTTATACGGTGTGCCACTGCCATCACTGATGATGAAAAAGCCAAGCTCGCCATTAGCACCCTCAATCGCTCGGTAATACTCCATTGGCGGCACTTTAACGCCTTCGTAGATGAGTTTAAACTGATTCATTAACCCTTCGATATTGCCATACACCTCTTTTTTAGGCGGTAACGAGATGGCATGATTTTCCACACAAATAGCCCCTCCAGGTAAGCGTTGCATCGCTTGATGGATAATGCGTGTACTTTGGCGTATCTCTTCAAAACGTACCATCATTCTATCGTACACGTCTCCGACACTTCCTAGGGCGATGTCAAATTCAAATGTTTCATAGTGATAATACGGTGCAGTGACTCTAAGGTCATAAGGAACACCGCTTGCCCTAAGATTGGGACCACTAAGACCACGGTTGATGGCATCTTCTTTGGTGATAATGCCTACATTTTGCGTTCTATCGTGGAAAATGCGGTTGTGTTCAATGAGTTTAAGCGCTTCTCCTACTCCTTGTTCGATCTCTTTGAGGCAGGCCTTGAGGTCGTCTTCAAAACCATCATACAAGTCGTGGCTCATGCCACCGATACGCATGTATGAGTTTGTCAGACGAGCACCTGTTAGTTTTGAGAGGAGGTCATAGACTTTTTCGCGTGGATTGTAAAGATACCAGTAATTGGTGAGTGCGCCCATATCGACCAAAATAGCGGCTAAACAGACCAGATGGTCGATGATGCGTGAAAGCTCACCAATGATAACGCGAATAAACTTAGCGCGCTCTGGCAAATCAACGCCTAAAATGCCTTCAACGGCATGAGCAAAACCGATGTTGTTCATAATGGCGGAGCAGTAATTTAGGCGGTCGGTATAAGGAATAATCTGATTGTACGTATGGTTTTCACACGACTTCTCAAAACCTCGGTGGAGGTAGCCGATCTCACTCACCGCACATGTGATGTTCTCACCATCGAGTGCTACAAAGGTACGAATCGTTCCATGGCTTGCAGGGTGTGCAGGTCCTAGATTGAGAAACATTAGCTCTTCTTGTGAAGAGTAGCCTTTGGTTTTAAGCCTTGGGGTCATCTCATCCATCAAATCATCACTTTTATGACAGAGTTGCCCTTGGGTGATGGGGTAGTCTTTGCGCAAAGGATGCCCTACAAATTCTTTGTGATTGAGGATGCGCTTTAAATTAGGATGGTTTTTAAAATGGATCCCATATTGGTCCCAAATTTCGCGCTCAGCCCAATTGGCACTTTTAAATAACGATGTAATGCTTTGTGTTGCAAGCGAGCTGTCAATGTAGGTCTTAAGTGTGATGAGGTTTTGAAAATTGTGATCGCGTAAAAGATAGACAATCGCAAAACGCTCAGGGTGATTTTTTTGATTCAGATAATCCACGGCGGTCATATCGACCAAAAATGTATAGTTGTCTTTTTCCAAAAGTATCTGTAATGCTTGCAAAATAAGCTCTTTTGGGAGAATGTATGCACCATAACTATCGATGCTATAGTGCTCTTGAAAAAGTGTTTTAAAGGCTTTAGGCATCAAGCACTCCTTTAAAAACGCGTTTGGCACGGTCTTCTAAAAGACTCTGGGTTGCTTGAATTTTTTGAATTTCCAAAAGAGCATCTAAAAATGCTTCAGGACGCGGAGGACAGCCTGCGACATAAACGTCCACAGGGATAATGCTATCAATACCTTGCATGGTGGTATAGTTATCGTAAAATCCCCCACTGCACGCGCACGCCCCAGCACTAATGACCCATTTAGGTTCACTCATCTGGTCGTAGATCTTTTTCAAAATAGGGGCTTGTTTGTAGCTAATCGTTCCTGCAATGATAAGCAGATCGGCTTGGCGTGGGGAAAAACGCACGACTTCGGCACCAAAACGGGAGATGTCGTATTTGCTGCTCGCCACACTCATAAACTCGATCGCGCAACAGGCAGTTCCAAAGATATAAGGCCACATGGAAGATTCTCTCGCCCATGAAATAGCACTGTCCAGTTTGGTGGTGATGAGGCTTTCGCCAAAAATTGCTTCTGCTCCTACTGCCATGAGAGTGCCTTAATACGGTAGATGTAAATGAGTCCAAACAAAAGCAGCCCAATAAACGTGAACATCTCAAAAAGCCCTAAAAAAGAGAGTTCTCTGACATTGACCGCCCATGGGAACATAAAGACAATTTCCACATCAAAAAGGACAAATAAAATAGCGACCAGATAAAACTTGGCGCTAAAGCGACTTTCACTGTTGCCAACAGGAGAGCTAATGCCGCTTTCATACACGCTGTTTTTAGCTTTGTTGCCAACGTTGGAAGGTCCCAATTTCTGACTGAGTAGAAAAAGTGTGGGTAGGAGAATCACCAGTAGAGCGACGATACAAGAAGCCAAAATGAGTTCTAAGGACATGGGCGCATCTTTTATTGAAATTAATCCATCTTAGCCAAAGAATTTTAAAAGATACGTAAAAAAAGAAAATCAATTTTTGTTTGATAAAAAGAGGAGGTCTTAAGTGATTTTTTTATAAAATAGGCTCCAAAAATTGTATTAGACTTCTAGATGCATGGTTGTATTGAAGTCTATTAAGAGGGGATGTATGCGCTATCTTGTCTTTTTATCTCTGTGTGCTTTTGCGCTGTATGCAGCAACAGCTGAAGATATTTATAAAATTTACAAAACCAAAGGCATCAATGCTGTAGAGGATTTTCTCAAAAAAGAGTTTGAATCCAAAGAGGTTAAAGAAGTGCCTGTTAAAGAGGTTAAAAAAGAGAAAGAAGAGCCTAAGGAACCTATCGTTAAGTTGGGTCAAAAAAAACAAGCAAAGCTTAAAGCTCCAAGTGAGAAAGAGTCAATGTCACGTGATTACTGGCTAAAGCAGCTTAAAGGTGTAGATGTTAGTTATGGTTACTATGAAGATGTTGAGTCTCTCATCGTGTGTGAAAAAGATAAAAAGCGTTGTGAAGTCTATCACAATGAAGATGATGGTTTAAAACTGATTAGAACTCACGATGTTATTATGGGTAAAAGTGGAGACAAAGTTAAACGAGGTGATCTCAAAACGCCTATAGGTGTTTATGAAATTACAAAACGCTTTAAGCCGATGGATCAGTTCTATGGACCATTAGCATTCGTGCTCTCTTATCCAAATTTATTTGATGTTCTTAGAGGAAAAAATGGTGATGGTATTTGGATTCACGGTATGCCAATTGATGGTAAAGATCGTGATGATCGTACCAAAGGATGTGTTGCATTTGAAAACAACAATCTTTTAACACTTGATACTGAGATTAATGCAGAGAGTGCAATGATCATTATTGGTGAGAGTAAAATTCCTAAGATGACACGTGAAAATGTTGCTACGATTTTGACCGAAGTCTACAAATGGCAACGTGCATGGAAAGTCAATGATATTAATGCATATTTGAACTTTTATTCCAATGATTTCAAAAAGTCCGATGGATCAGGAAAAGTACAATTTTCAAATATGAAAAAACAGATATTTTCTCGAAAAGAGAACAAAACCATTTTGTTTGAACATATGAGCGTTGCTCCTTATCCAACGCTGGATGATCGTAAACTTTTTAAAATCTCCTTCTTTCAAACCTATAAAAGTCCTTCGTTCTCCTCCAAAGGCGAAAAAGAACTTTACGTAGAAATGGTTGGCGACAAGATGCAGATTTTGGCAGAAAAATAAGGCATACGTATAATGAATCCAAATGAAATAGAGATTGATAAAGAGCTTACAAAACTTATCGAAGCGAGAGATGCGTTCATGGCTTACATGGATGCTACGGTTCCAAAAGACAAAAATGGTATTGCCTTTGATTTTTCGGCTCATCCGACTTTGGATGCAAAAACAGTGTATGAGCATTTTTATAAACTTGATTACCAAGCCCGTAAAATTCGTGGTTTTGTAATCCGTAACCTTGGGGTGAAAGCGTAGAAATATGGCATTTATTACAATTAATAAAGCGCACTTTTTTCACAATCTTGATCTTTTGTGCGCGAAGGCTGGGGGCAAAACAAAGCTCATGGCAGTTTTAAAAGACAACGCTTATGGGCATGACCTGAGACTTATGGCTTCTCTTGCTTCACAGTACGGCTTAAGCAGAGCTGCGGTTAAAAATATCGAAGAAGCAGAGCGTATTGCTGATCTTTTTGAAGAGGTTTTAGTTTTAGTGGATCATCCAACTGCTAAACCCCTTTCTGCTTCCATTTCACTTGCAGCTCACTCTTATGAGGCACTTCAAGCTTTACCTGATGGCACTTCCATTCACCTGAGCATTGATTCAGGGATGCACCGCAATGGGATTAAAGAAGAGCAGATTGATGAGGCACTCGCACTTATTCATGCTAAAAAGTTACGTTTGAGGGGTGTTTTTACCCACTTTAGAAGTGCGGATGAGTTAAGCAGTGAATTTTTCTGGCAGAGAGCTAATTTTGAGCGTGCTAAGAAACGTATTAAAGCTCTGATTGAACACTATGGTTTACCTAAGACTGCATTTCACTCCTGTAACTCAGCAGCACTGCTTCGCACAGACACTATAGGCGATGATGACTATGCAAGGTCTGGCATAGCGATGTACGGCTACACTACACTTGATCCTTTAATTGCTACATACGATCTTAAACCTGTTCTTGCTTTATGGGCAGAAAAACTGAGTTCTCGTGTGCTTAAAAAAGGTGAACGTGTAGGTTATGGTGGAATTTATGAGGCGAAAGAAGATGAACTTATCTCAACGTATGACATTGGCTACGGGGATGGATTTTTCCGTTTTGATGGTTTTGAGCCGATAGCGATGGCAGATGGCAGTTTAACGAAAGGTCGTATGTCTATGGACAGTTTTTGCCTTGGTGGCGATGCCTCTAAGGTGTGTATGTTTGAAGATGCCAATCCTTTGGCAAGGCAGTTTCACACCATCAGCTATGAGATAATGACGAAACTCTATCCTGCTTTAAAACGCGTTGTGATTTAACTCTGTTGTTTGAAGTTTGACTTCAATGGCATTGCCTTCTTTTGTGGAAGCTGAGACAAGGGCACTCTCGGCTCTGGCTTTAAAACTGCCAACGGTATCTTTGGGTGAAAGTGATGTGATGCCATAACTGCAACTTATTTTTCCTACTCTGGGAAACTTCGTCTCTTCTAAAATAGTTTGGAGCTTTTTAGCCACTCTTTGACCTGCACGAAAATCAACATCAGGTAAAATCAGTGCGAACTGATCGTTGGTCCATTTGCCGAAAATATCGACTTCACGTGTATTTTTTTTCACCAACTGTATAAAATCTTTCTTTAATGCCATAACCACTTCGGCTGGAAATACTTTGGTAAGGTTTTTGAGCATAGTAATATCTATCAGTACCAGAGTGAGGGCAGTATGATAACGTTTATGGCGTTTAAATTCATAGTCGATATGCTCTTGTACTTTGGAAAAATTGATAATGTTTAGGACTTTGTCAAAATGGCTGGTTGTATCACTGGAATATTGACTATTCAGGCTTTGTAAAAGCTCTTTTTTTGCCGCGATAGAGAGTGCGAAAGTGAGCATTTGTGTAAATTTCTCAATCAGAGCACGATTGTGTTCCACAAATTTTGCATCATGGCTTGCAAGCATTAAACTACCCAAAGCTGTTTCACTGCGCTGTTCTTGCAAGGCAAAACTAAAAAGGGTTATCTGTTTTTTATCCATTTTAACGCTTACCTCGGATGTTGCACGTTTTTCAACATAGCAGTTGACGGCAAATTCTTCAACCGTACTGCGTGTGGTTGAGATGCGAAAAGGTAAGATCTCTTTGGAACGAAAAAAGGCTTTGATAAACTCGTTTTCGTTATACAGCGTCAAGGTCTCTTTGTTGTAGATAAAAAGAAGACTCGCTTCCAAGTGTAAAATCTCTTCAAGGATTTCAAGTGCTTTAATAACATTGATCTTGGTTGAAAGTGAGGAAAAAAGAATGTCAGCCACACGTTGCAACTCTCCAAATTCATTGAGGGGCGCTTTGGCATTTTTTTGCACACGCTTTGTGAAAAAGAGAGGTGTGAGACTGAGTGTAAACATAAGCCCAGCCGTTAAAATTTTAATAAAAATAAGCGTATTAGGGGTTTGAAGCAAAATTTCATCAATGAGGGATGAACCATAAAGTGATGCACTCGTGTAGGCATCTAAAATCCAATAGAGGAAGGTAATGGTAAAAGCAAGGATAAAATAATGGTTTTTGCTCATACGTTCATGATCTAAAGTGATCTAATTCCTTTCTCAAATAAAATGCCATCAATGGCATGAGATGCTGCAAATTCAATCTCGTTGTCATCATTGCCTAAAAGCAAAACTTTGCCATCAAAAAGGTAATCATCGGCAATTTTTTGCGCATGCAGTGCTAAGCCTTTATCGACAACAAAATATGAAGCACCTAAGGCATTTGCTAAAATAAGCTCCTTAATGTGCTTTACATGCAAAGCAAATGAAACATTGTTCTCGACACAATAGGCTGATAATGTGGGATCAAAATCAAACATAACCACCGCTTGTGGAGGTGTTTTGGCAATCTCTTGCGTAGAGACAACACGGTAAAAAGGCTCGCTAGGGATAAGTTCGTGACCAATGAGTAACATTAGGGTAACCTCGCACACTCTTTCGAGCAAAAGAAAAGGCCATCTTTGATGATTGCCTCTTTATGGCTGATAAAAGTGGAACACGCTTGGCACTCAACCATCGTTTCCCCTTCTAAGACTCTTTTAGAAGCATTTTTTTTAATTTCTTCTTTACGGCTGTTTTTGAAAAAAAAGATATATATTAGAAAAATTATAACAGCAAAAAGTGCAATTTTAAGCAGCATCAACATCCTTCATCACAAGATAATAGCGTTTGTCACGTTGGTAAACATGGCAATTTTTGAGCCCTTTAATCTCCTCTTCCACCAATTCACCCTTATAAAAAAGAAGGGTTGTATTAGGATCAATAAAGGTTTTGCATAATTTTACCAACATTTTGGTATTGGTGACGGCACGTGAACTGATGAGATCAACCTGGAAAGGAGTGACCTTTTCAACTCTATTGGTGGTTATATCGACATTTTTAAGTTCCAATGTTGTTTTGGCAAGGTGCAAAAAGGCACTTTTTTTGGCGATAGGTTCAAAAAGCGTAAAGTGAACATCTGGAAGTGCTAATGCGAGGAGAAGCCCTGGGAACCCAGCTCCTGTTCCAATATCAATGGCATTTTTGATTTCATGGAGATTTAAATACTGTAATGGATAGATGCTATCTTCAACATTTTTAAGCACTACCTCTTTGCTCTTAGCACCTGAGATATTGTGAGTTTGGTTGTACTGAAGCAAAAGTGTCGTAAATGTGTCGACCTGTTGCCAAAATGTATCAGGAAGCGAATATGCAGCCATTGCCTAAAAACCTTTTGTATGATTTAAAGGTATATCCTACCCAAATGGCGATTAATGGGCAATTAATATTTTAAATTGCTGCATGTAAGCCCTGTGTGGGCTTACATGTGATGAATCAATGGATGCGAAATCGTCTGAGTTCGATGTTGGCACTTTCCGCTTTTCCTGAAAGGTGCTTCGAAATATCTTTAACTTTTTCACCCAAGGCATTGTTGTTTTCTGAGAGTGTTGTAACGTCATCAATATGTTTCATAAACGTTTCGACTGTTTGTGCAACAGCTGTATGTTCAGACGTTTGTTGTTGTGATATCTTGATGGTGTTGCTGAGCTTTTCAGAGGTGTTTTGTGAATCTAAAATAAGCGTATTGGTCTCTTTGGAGAGATGGTAAAAAGATTGAGAGATACTCTCTGTCTCTGAGGTAACATCGTGAATGGTTTGAACGATGACGTTGGTTGTCGTGCTGATGTCCGAAAGCGATGTTTGGGTACGTTCTGCTAACTTTCGTACTTCATCGGCAACAACAGCAAAGCCACGACCATGCTCACCCGCTCGCGCTGCTTCAATAGCGGCATTAAGCGCTAAAAGATTCGTTTGATCGGCAATATCACCAATAATCCCTAGAACATCTTTGATTTGTGTCGCTTGGCTTGAGAGTGAATTGACTTTTCCCCCAAGTTCATGCTGCTTTTGAGCACTTTGGGAGATGAGTTCGACCACTTTACTCATATTGGTGACAAACGCTTCTAAAACCTCTTTTGTCTGCTCAAGGTCACCAAAGGTTTTAAAAGACATCTCTTTCATTGCCATCTCTTTATCTTTGAGTGACTGCATCTCTTGCTGAATCGTATGAATAAATCGGTTTTGTTCTTCAATATTAGAAGCAAGATTCGTAGAAACGTTGCTGAGTGAATTACTCGCTTCAACGCTTTGGTTAGACGTATCGAGCGCTTTGCCAATGGACTCTTTAAAATTAAAAATAAGTTTTTGAACCTGTTTCATAGTATCGGAGATTTCGTTGTCACTTTCAAGTGCTAAGGATTGTGTGAGATCAAGATTGGATGCGATGGATTCAAGTTTTTTGCCTGAAGTTGTAATGGTACGAATAACATCTTGAAATGTCGCATAAAGTAAAATGACAATAAACAGAGTCATCACAACAAGCCCACCACCCTCAACAAGCATTTGTTTTTGCGCACTACTTTTCAGCATGGTGAGTGAAGTTAAAATCTCTTGTGCGAGTGCGTCATCTACCTCTTTGAGTAAGTTTATTTTATTGGTAATGGTCTCAAACCAATGGGTTGCATCAACACCAAAATTGCCTACATTTGCTTTTTCGATGGCGATATGACGCATTTTTTCAACTTCCGCTACAAGGGGATTGCGCATAGTTTTTTCATAAAAAGCAATCGAAGTAGGTGAGGCTGTCCCTAAGAAAGAGTCACTATAAGAGACTTGCTCTGAGACAAGTGTAATAAGCTTAACGAACATGTTAGGAGCAAAAGCACCCGCTGCAAACGTATTTGAAAGAACAGCTCTTTCGATGCCTGTACGCTCTTTAGCTTTTAGAAAGTTTGCGTAAGCGCCCAGTTGTTTTACGATCTCTGTATCAGAAGAGAGCACGGCAGTAGAAGCAACAATATCCAAAAGGTGTTTATTTAGAAGTGTGTAATAATCAACCTGTTCTGGAGCGCTGATGCTGAGGCTATCAACACGATTACGAATGGAAGGAAGTTTTTGGAGCATTTCGTCAATTGTCTTGATTTTATCGCCAAGGGATTGTGGATAGCGCTTAAGGTCAATTGCTTGTAATGCTTCTTGATAGCGATGTCGTTCTTTATCGGTGAGTTGACGTTGAGGCGCTAATTTATCTGCAAATTTTTGACCTTTTGAGCCGATAAATCCTGCACTTGTACCTCTCTCTTTTTGACTCTCATGAACAAACAAACTAATGCTGGTTGAGAGTGTGACAATGCTTTGCAAATCATGAATGTTTCGCAGTTTACTCTGCCCATCCATCATGGTTTTGATGCCAAGTAGCAACGCTACAAAAACAACAACAATCGAGACCAAGGCTAATTGTCGTTTGATGGTTCTTCGCATCTAATTCTCCTGTATAAAGTAAATATAAGCTTATATTATTCATTGGTTTGGTAAAAAATTCAATGACCTAAGTCAATACAATTAACTCGATAGATTTACCATTCATTTATGAAGAAGCTGTAGAATGGAATGAGATTAAATTTTAGACAAAGGAGTTTTTATGGCTATTACTTTACCAGCGCTTCCTTACGAAGCTAATGCACTAGAACCTTATATCACAGCTAACACACTCTCTTTTCATCATGGAAAGCATCATCAAACCTATGTCACCAATCTAAACAATCTGATTCAAGGAAGTGAACTTGCTGAAGCAAGCCTTGAGAAAATTATTGTAACGGTTGCTAACAACCCAGAAAAAGTGGGTATTTTTAACAATGCTGCTCAGGTATGGAATCACACCTTTTACTGGAACTCTATGAAAAAAGGTGGAGGTGGCGCTCCAAGCGGTGCAATTGCTACAAAGATCAATGAAGACTTTGGAAGCTATGAAGCATTTGTTGACGCGTTTAAAAATGCTGGATTGACACAATTTGGTAGCGGTTGGGCGTGGCTTGTACTGGAGGGTGGAAAACTGAAAATCACCAAAACTGCCAATGCCGATACACCCCTCGCTCATGATCAAAAGGCAATTTTAACGGTGGATGTTTGGGAACATGCTTACTATCTTGATTACCAAAACAAGCGCGCAGATTATTTGGATATTTTCTTAAAAAATCTTGTCAATTGGGATTTTGCTAACGCAAATTTAAAAGCATAAGTTATATCAAGGCGAGTTAAGGCTCGCCTTGAAATCTTTTACAGGTAAGAGTGACAGTACGGGCACTTTTTAGCATGTAAGGGAATGTTCATCCCACATTCAGGGCACTCTTTTGTTGTAGGAGCAGCTTCTACTGGTGCTTCTTCTTTGACCATGAGTCTGTTATATCCCTTAATCATCATAAACATAACAAAACCTAAAATGACAAATGAGGTGATGTCGTTAAAAAAGATACCCAGCTTGATAGCAGGAGCGCCCGCTTTATCTAAATCCGCTAATGAAGCATATGTTTTACCATCCAGCGCAATAAAGAGCGATGAAAAATCAACATTTCCAAGCAGTAGTCCAATGGGTGGCATAATAATGTTGGTGACCAAAGATTTCACAACCGTTGCAAACGCGGCACCAAAAATAAACCCCACAGCCATATCAACAACATTGCCTTTGATAAGGAAGTTTTTAAACTCTTTGAACATCATAACTCCTTTTAAATGTGATCTGTTTGACAAAATATTTGGGAGACTCAATGTACCTGTGTTGCTCGTAAAAACGGTGTGCATCGTTTCGTCTTTCATGGCAATGCACTTCGATGCGATCACACTCTTTCTCTTTAGCGATCTGTGTTGCTAAAGCTTCAAATTCTGCGCCTATTTTTTGTGAACGTACCTTTTCATCCACAATAAAATAACTGATACGCAAAAATGAGCCAAAAAGAGCAATTTGGGGAATGAGATGTAAAGAGAGAAGGGCAACAACTTTGCCCTCAGATTCATAAAGAAAAAGCATCGCATCAGGATGTTCTAGTAACGCTTGAATGCGTTTGGGAAGAAACGATAGCGTTTCTGCATAGCCTAATTGTGTCAAAAGTTTGTCAATGACGCCAGCATCTTCGACTGTCGCAGCGCGTATCATGTTCACTCCTAAAAAAGGTGTCCCATCTGCTCTTTTTTGGTTTTCAAATACCCTTCGTTAAACTTATTGGAAGGAATAACAACAGGGATTCGTTCGACAATTTCAATGTTTTTCAAGCTCTCAATTTTTTTAGGGTTATTGGTAAGAAGCTTGATTTTTTTAATGTTAAAATACTCTAAGACAAATTCGACCATTTCATAGGTTCGTTCATCGTCTAGAAAGCCCAGTTGATGATTGGCTTCAATGGTATTAAACCCTTTGTCTTGCAGAGCATACGCATTGACTTTATTAAGAAGCCCTATATTTCGGCCTTCTTGACGTAAATAAATCACCATACCGCCATTTTTTTCAATGGTAGCAAGCGCAAACTCAAGCTGATCGCGGCAGTCACATTTAAGACTCCCCATGCTATCACCTGTCAAACATTCACTGTGCACACGCACCAACGGAATCTCTCCTAAAGGCTCTTTAAATACCACAAGATGCTCTTTAATGCCTTCCTTAAATGATTGGATTTTAAACGTCCCAAAACGCGATGGGAGGTTCGCAACCTCGGAAATTTCTATTTTCATTTTCTTTTATATCCAGTTATGCTAAAATCACTACTTTTTATAACATGAGTACCATTTAGGCACTCGCCATTTTAACCAAGATAAGGCAAAAGAATGTTTAAAAGATTTAGAAGACTGAGAATGAATGCAACACTTCGCTCTCTGGTGCGCGAAACAACACTGAGTATGGACGATTTTATCTATCCGTTATTTGCTAAAAGTGGTGAAGGCATTAAAAAAGAGATTAGCTCGATGCCTGGTGTGTACCAGATGAGCATTGATGAGATTGTTAAAGAGTGTGGAAAGTTACAAGAACTCGGTATTAATTCGATTATTTTATTTGGTATTCCTGAGGTGAAAGACAGTGTGGGAAGCGACGCATTGTGCGAGCATGGCATTATCGCAAGTACCATCAAAGCCGTTAAAAAAGCGTATCCAAATATGTTTGTCGTCACCGATCTTTGTTTCTGTGAATTTACAGATCATGGACATTGTGGCATTTTAGACATCGAACATGAGAGTGTCAACAACGACGCAACACTCGAAATTTTAGCCAAACAAGCCCTTGTTCACGCTCATGCGGGTGCAGATATGATAGCACCAAGTGGTATGATGGACGGTATGATCGAAGCATTACGCGAAGCGCTGGATAGCGAAGGTTTTGTAAACTTACCAATCATGAGTTACTCGACAAAGTTTGCCAGTGCCTATTATGGACCGTTCCGTGATGTAGCAGAATCTGCTCCAAGCTTTGGCGATCGTAAAACCTACCAGATGGATCCAGCAAATCGTAGAGAAGCGATAGCCGAATCCGTGGAAGATGAGATGCAAGGTGCGGACATTTTGATGGTTAAACCAGCTCTTGCGTATTTAGACATCATCCGTGATGTACGCAATGCGACCTCGACCCCTTTGTGTGTTTATAACGTGAGTGGTGAGTACGCGATGCTCAAGGCCGCAGGTAAAGCAGGGGTGATTGATTATGAGCGCGTGATGATGGAGACGATGATCGCTTTTAAACGTGCTGGGGCTGACATTATCATCAGTTACCACGCAAAAGAAGTAGCAGAAGTATTAAGGAGAAGATAGGATGAGACATTTTTTAACACTGAAAGATTACAGCAAAGAAGAGATTTTAGAGATCATCGACTTGGCGATTAAAATTAAAAAACAGGCCAAAAAAGGTAAATATAAACCGTATCTTGAAAATCAAACCTTAGGGATGATTTTTGAAAAAAGCAGTACCCGAACACGTGTCAGTTTTGAAGTGGGTATTCATCAGCTTGGAGGTGTGGGTCTGTTCCTCTCTTCCAATGACTTACAACTCGGACGTGGTGAACCTATGAAAGATACTGCACGTGTCATTAGCCGTATGGTCGATATGGTGATGATTCGTACGTTTGCACAAAGCACACTCGAAGAGTTTGCAGCGTACTCTAAAGTACCTGTTATCAGCGGTCTAAGTGATTCATACCACCCTGTACAACTGATGGCAGACTATCTTACGATGGTAGAGTATAAAAAAGATAAAAATCCTATCGTTGCGTACGTAGGTGATGGCAACAATATGACCCATTCGTGGCTTATGCTCGCTTCAAAATTGGGCTTTGAGCTTCGCATAGCAACTCCAAAAGGGTACGAAGTGGATGCTCAGATTTTAGCAGAAGCGCTTGCCTTTGCAAAAGAGAGTGGTGCGATCATTAAAATCGGCAATGACCCAAAAGAGGCTATCAAAGGTGCTACGGTTGTCACCACAGACACATGGGTTTCGATGGGACAAGAAGCGGAAAAAGCGGCGCGTGTGAAAGCCTTCCAAGGGTATATGGTCGATGATGCGATGATGAGCTTGGCAGAAAAAGATGCGATGTTTTTACACTGCTTACCAGCGTACCGTGACTATGAAGTGAGTGAGAGTGTCTTTGAAGCATATGCCGATGAGATTTTTGATGAGGCAGAGAATCGTCTTCATGCCCAAAAAGCTGTTATGGTATGGCTTGATAGGCACAGAAACAACTAATGGAATTTAAAAAACGAAAAAAAGAGTTTAAGATGATAGAAAAAATTTCTAAAAATTTAAGCCCAACCAAACAGAAAGAACAAACGGTTTTAGAGATAGTGCCAAGTGAGGATGAAATCACCAAGCTTTTACGCCTTAAAAATGGTTCATGGGACAATGCCAAAGAGCCATGGTTAGTGTATGATGAGAAGCAAAAGCTTCATGCACTCCTTTCTATTGATACACTGACTAAAATGATAGAGCATTTTAAAAAAGCGGAGCAGGAGACACTTTTTCTTAAACTTGAAAAAAGTATCTTGCAGCACTTGCCACTTGATTTTCAAGATGTTTGGACGGTGGCTATGGAAGAGATCAAAAAGAGTAAAAAGAACGAGGTAGATTTTGATAAATTGGTCAAAAAGATCAAAAAAGATCATCCAAATCTCTTTTTAGACCTCAAAGATCTCTATTTGCCTGAAGGGGCGAGTATTATCAGCGCGATAGAGCGCTAGGATGAAGCATGATTGATTTTGAGAAATTTGCCAAGTACTCCAAAGCGGGTCCTAGGTACACGAGTTACCCAACGGCTCCAGAGTTTCATGAAGGATTTACTGCAAAAAGTTATGAGAGTATCTTGGCAACCCAAGACAAAAACCGTAAACTCTCCTTATATTTTCACCTTCCTTTTTGTCGAAGCGCCTGTTACTTCTGTGGTTGTAACGTTGTTTACACAAGTAAAGAAGATAAAAAAGAGCGTTACATAGACTATTTAGAGCGCGAACTTGAATTGCTCTCCAAGCACCTCGATACCTCTCGTGAAGTGATTCAGATGCATTTTGGTGGTGGTACACCGACCTTTTTTAACACAGCACAGTTAGAGCGCATTATTGGAGCTATCAAACGTTATTTCAAAAACTTTGCTAAAGACGCTGAAATAAGCTGTGAGATCGACCCTCGCTTTTTAACCAAAGAACAACTGGATGTTTTAACCAATAATGGTTTTAACCGCATTAGTTATGGTGTGCAAGACTTTAACGATGAGGTTCAAAAAGCGATCCATCGCATCCAACCGTATGATGTTACGGGCAATGCCGTAAAAATGGCAAAAGAGGCTGGCATTAAGTCGATTAACATGGACTTGATTTACGGACTTCCGTACCAAACCTTTGAGAGTTTTCAAGAAACGCTTCGTTTAGCCGTCTCGCTTGATCCAACACGTTTAGCTGTCTTTAACTACGCACACGTGCCGTGGATGAAAAAATCGATGCGTAAAATTGATGAGACAACGCTTCCACATCCGAGTATTAAGCTTGCCATTATGCGTTATACCATTGATTATTTGGAGTCTAACGGCTATAAAATGATCGGAATGGATCACTTTGCAAAGCCTGATGATGAGCTTTTCTTAGCCATTGAAAAAGGCGAGTTGCACCGTAACTTCCAAGGATATACCACTAAAGGTGGCGCAGACTTAATTGGTATTGGTTTGACAAGCATCGGTGAGGGTTTGAAACACTATGTTCAAAACTTCAAAGAGATGGATGAGTACGAAAAAGCCATTGATGCGGGTGTGTTGCCTGTGCATCGTGGACTTGTTTTAAATGATGATGATGTGCTTAGAAAAGCAGTCATCATGGAGATGATGAGTAACTTTAAACTCAACATCGCTGGCATTGAACAAGCGTTTGGCATTGACTTTTTTGACTATTTTGCAGATGCCATATCAGCACTTGCTCCATTTGTTGAAGAAGATTTAGTGGTTATCGATAAAGTGGGTAAAAAGATTTTAGTCAATACCACAGGCACACTGCTCATTCGCAATATCGTGATGCCTTTTGATGCGTACCTCCAAAAAATCCCTGAAGACAAACGACGCTTCAGTAAAACGGTGTAACAGATGTTTAATTTTAATGTAACGAGCGATGCGTGTGTTAAGTGTGGTAAGTGTATTCCTGTTTGTACGATTCACGAAGTAAACCGTGATGAAGTAACTTCTCCTAGAGGTTTTTTAGACCTTCTTGGCGCGTACCAACGAGGTGAACTCGAACTCGACAAAAATGCTAAAAACATTTTTGAGAGCTGTTTTTTATGTACCAACTGCGTTGATGTCTGTCCGAATGATTTGCCTGTCGATATGCTCATTGAGCAAGCACGCAATGACATCCGCAAAAAATTTGGATTAGCGTGGTACAAAAAGCTCGCCTTCTTCTTGCTTCGCAACCGTAACATTATGGATGTTCTCGCTCGTTTTGGTTACATGTTTCAAACCTGTGGCTTTAAAATCGTGGAGAAAAAAAGCTCCATGTACATGCGAAATTTTCCCATCATTAAGATGGACAGACTTTTCCCAAGTCTTGCCAAAAAGACCTTTTTAAATTCTCATCCCGATGTGATTAAAAACGGTGGCAAAGGCAAAGTGGGCATTTTCATCGGTTGTTTAGCCAATTACATGTACACTGACATCGGTAAGTCGCTTTTAGAGATTTTAAAAGAGTTACAGATGGATGCTTACCTTATAAAACAACAAAAATGCTGTGGCGCACCTCAATACTTCACAGGTGATTTTGATAGCGTGGACTTTCTCGCAAAATTTAACATCGAGTACATCGAAGGTTTTGTAAACGAACTCGATGCCATCATCATTCCCGAAGCGACCTGTAGTGCGATGATCAAAGCAGACTACATTCACTTTTTCCACGACCAACCTGAGTGGCAAGCAAGGGCTAAAGCGATTGCTCCACACATTTTTATGGCAACGGAATACCTAGAGAAAAAGACCAATTTAGCTGAGATTTTGGCAACCAAAGCCAAACAAAGCGATGCTGTAACCTATCACGACCCATGCCATGCACGCAAAATGCAAGGTGTTTGGAAAGAGCCACGAAACTTACTCTCACAAAATTATGTGATGAAAGAGATGAGCGACCCGAACCGCTGTTGTGGTTTTGGTGGTGTGACGATGCAAACAGGAAACTACCGTTTTGCCAAAGCTGCAGGACTTCCAAAAGCCGCAATGATTAAAGAGACAGGGGCTGAATACGTGAGTGCTGAGTGTAGCGCCTGTCGTATGCAACTGGGCGATGCAATGCACGGTCAAAAAGTCGATGCTATCTTTAAAAATCCGATAGAACTTATCGCTAAAGCCCTAAGAGAGGGATAATCTACATATGTGCATGTAAGGCTGAAAAGCTTTACCTGCAAAGTGTTAATACCCTTATTCTCATTACCTCTTATATCCACCTACGTGTGTAAGGAGTTTTCCTAATGTTTAAAGTGAACGTATAATGGCTTTGTTATCTTTTGGCAAATTTCCATCAATATTTATAGGTTAGTTCCTTTTTTTCAATTTTAGAATCATTATTTTGAAGAAAATTTCGCCCATCGAATGTTAAACCATTGAAAATATATAAATTATCACTTTGAAACCAACGTCCTTTATTAATATACTCCATATCTTCCATTTTATTGATGTGGCTCTTAAACTCATCATATTCTATTTTGAAATCACTTGGATATATCTCACTGTGCACTTTTTGTTTTCCTAAGTAATCCATAATTTCATTCTGTTTTGCCTCAATTGGTGTCATGATGTTTTTCCTTTATTTATATTTTTATAATGAAATTATACCATGGCGAAAATGGGCAAAAAAAAGTTATAAAATCAAGAGAAATTTATTGTTTACACCATTACATGAAAACCTTTTATTTGACAAAATTCACGCATAAAAGTATAATAAACACTAAATAAAGTACTAAAAAAGGTGTCTATTATGCAACCTATTTTATCCAACTACACAGCAAGCATCACCGAGCTTAAAAAATCACCCACGCAAATTCTTGAAAATGCAGGCGAAGAGGTTGTAGCTATCCTAAATCACAATGTGGCGAGTGCTTATCTTGTTCCTTCTAAAACGTATGAAAAACTCATGGCGATGCTGGATGATTATATGCTTTCAAAAGAAGTCACAAGCAGACAAAGCGAAGTCTATACTCCTGTCAAAGTGACGCTTGATGAGCTATGAATTAGAATTTCACCCGCAAGCGCTCAAAGAGTGGAAAAATTTGGGTGAGACTATCAAGGAGCAGTTCAAAAAGAAACTGAAAGAGAGACTAGAAAACCCAAAAGTTTCTAAAGACAAACTGGTTGGATTTGATACAGTCTATAAAATAAAACTCAAAACGGCAGGATATAGGCTTGCGTATGAAGTAATTGATGAAAGGGTCGTTATTATTGTTTTGGTTATTGGAAAACGCGAAAACAATAAAGTTTATAATGCGCTTCATGCACGGTTTAGTAAATAGCTTAGTTTTTAATCAAAAGATACCTCTTCCAAATCCAAATCGATAACATCAGTGCAATGCTTCCAAACAACGCTCCGACAAAACCCACGTTTGCCATTGAACTCTGCGATATAACCAAACTTCCCACAAAAGCGCCTCCACCAATGCCAATGTTATAAATACCCGAATAAAGCGACATCGCAACATCGGTGGCATCGGGTGTAAGTTCTAAAACCGTTACTTGAAGAATGAGGCTAATAAGGCAAATCGCAATGCCCCAAAATAGGCATAGAATGCTGAGTGGAATCTGATAAGGTGCAAGTGGGAGCATCAAGAGTAAAGCTAAAATAAGTGCGCCAAGTGAGCTTACCACAATGGTAAAGGGGTATTTGTGTTTGAAATGTGCAAAGATCGTACTGCCAAGCATTCCCGCAATGCCGAAAATAAAGAGCGTTATGGTTGCAAAATCGGCACTAAAAAAGGCAATTTGTTGCACAAAAGGCTCGATGTACGAGTAGGCTGTAAAATGGGCAGTAATGGCTAAAGCGGTTAAAAGATAAACACCCATAAGCGCAGGTCGTTTGATTAACAGCGGTAAGCTTTTGAGCGAACCTGCATTGACACTGGGAAGTTGTGGTAAGAGTTTCATGAGAAAAAACATCATCGCAAAGGCGACTAAAGCGATGCAGGCAAAGGTTGTGCGCCAGCCCAGACTTTGACCGATGAGGCGACCAAGAGGCAAACCCAAAACAATGGCAAGTGATGTGCCTGTTGCTAAGATGCCAAGAGCCCTCGTTTTTTTTCCATTGGGTGCAAGTCGGTAGGCGAGCGAAGCGGTTATCGACCAAAAGATGGCATGGGAAAAAGCGATGCCAATGCGTGAGAGCATCAAAATCCAAAAATTCCACGCGAGGATAGAGAGCATATGGCTAGCAATAAAAAAAGAGAACAACAGCAATAATAATTTACGACGTTCCATATCTTTCGTAAGCAACATCAACGGCAAAGAGGTTGTAGCCACAATCCACGCATAAACCGTCATCATGAGCCCAGCCTGAGCTTCGCTAATGTGAAAATCTGCCGCAATGTCTGTGAGCAAGCTAATGGGAGCAAATTCGGTGGTGTTGAAAATAAACGCTGAAATGGTGAGACAAACAACAGGAAGCCATGGTTTCCATGAGCGAAAAAGGGAAGCAAACATACTAAAAAAGCCTTGTACTAAATGAGCGGTCATTGTATCTAAACAGACAAAAGAAAATGTTGAAGGTGCAGATGTAGAAGAAGGGATTTAATGAAATGTTTGTATAATATTTTTCAAATGTACGTCAAAGAGGAAGTCATGAAAGAAGAAAATCTCTGTCCGTGTGGTAGTGGTAAAACCTACGAGTTATGTTGTGAACCGTGCCATCAAAACCATAATGCGCCAACGGCTGAGGCACTTATGCGCTCACGCTATAGCGCGTTTGTGTTTGGACTAGTGGATTATCTTTTTGAGACGACACATCCAAGTCATCGTGCTAAAAATCTCAAAGCTGATATTGCCTCTACGTGTAAAGGTTTGGCGTGGACAGGCTTAGAAGTCATGGAAAAATGGCAAGGGAGAGAGGGCGATAAAGTAGGCAAAGTCGCTTTTCGTGCTTCTTTTGTTCAAGAGGGAAAAAATGGTTTACATGTTGAACATTCTCGTTTTAAACGTTTTGGTAAAGCGTGGATGTATGTGGATGGCGAAGTAAAGGGTTAGTCATGTACGCACTCGAAGTCATACAGCAAGAACTCAAAGACGACATAGAGCATTTTGGGCGTGTGGTGCATGTTAAAAAAGGCGAAATTTTGATGCGTCCAGAAGAGTGCATGGAGCATTTTTTTGTCATTTTAGATGGGCGTGTGAAAATCTCGCAGATCAACTTTGAAAATGGCAAAGAACAGATACTCTACTTGCTCACAAAAGGCGATATGTACGACATCATCACGCTTTTAGACGCCAAAGTGCATGAAAATGTGGCGATGGCGCTCGATGATGTTACTCTTCTAGTTTTTCCTATCGAGCTGTTTCGTGAGTGGATCGAGACAAAGCCTTCGTTTAACAAACTTTTTTTACCCTATGTTGCCAAACAGCTTCGCGATGTTGAAACACTAGCCAGTGATCTCTCTTTGTACGACACCACAACACGTTTGGTGAAATTGATCGCTAAAAACATTGAAAAACAAGGTGACAAACAAACCCTTAAACTGATCAATAATCTCTCCCATGAAGAGCTTGCAAGCCTTGTGGGAACCGTACGTAAAGTGCTCAATCGCAATCTTCAGTCACTTAAAAAACAAGGGCTTATTGATATTAAGCGCAAGGAAATTTTCATCAAAGACTCTCAAAATCTCCTCGAACATCTTCCCGAAGAATAAACCTTTCTGTGCCACTTAAGTGGCAGACAACCATAACACCCTTGGGCTAAACTTCTTTTAACAAAATAAAAAAGGAGTTTAACATGTTAGTTACACGATTTAACCCGTATAAAGAGCTTAAAGAGTTGGAGAGTAGATTGTTTAACTATTATCCTACTGAAAGTGATGAGAGTGGCATCTCAGCGTTCAAGCCTACGGTGAGTACACGTGAGGGTGAGTTTGCTTACCATGTCGAGATCGATCTTCCTGGTGTCAAAAAAGAGGATATCAGCATTGATGTCAAAGAGAATCAAATCGTCATTTCAGGTGAGCGAAACTTTAAAGAAGAGCGTACTGATAAAGACTACTACAAAATTGAAAGCAGTTACGGTAAGTTCCAACGTAGTTTTGCACTGCCAGAAAATGTAGATGTTGAAAACATTGAGGCAAGCAGTCAAGATGGTGTGCTTGAAGTCGTGCTTCCAAAACTCAAAGTGGAAAAAACGGAAGTTAAAAAAATTCAAGTCAAATAAATATCTTGAGGCAAGAGATGAACTCTTGCCTCTGTTAATATCGTTCGATTCCTTTTCCTAATTTACGCTACAATCTCCTTCTATATTGGTGTGGAGGAGAAGTTTCTTGAAAAATTTTTGGGAATCTAGATTCTTACCATTGCTTTTTTTACTCTTAGGTTTAGTATTTTCCTCACTGATTGCGTGGAAAAGCGCTCTTTGGATTCAAGAGACGGAACAGATTCGCTTCCAATCAGCCTCAAATCATATAGCAAGTTTAATCCACAAAGAGCTTGATGCCCATATTCAACTCATACACAGTGTGGCTGCTTTTATGAATGCCTCAAATCATGTATCAAGAGAAGAGTGGAAACAATATGCTCTTGAAAATCATATCAACGAACATTTTTTAGGATTTAGGGCGTTAGGATATGCCCCTTTAATTCAGCCCTCAGAGCGCCTGAAACATGAACAAAGTGTGCGTGATGAAGGTTTCCCCAACTACACTGTTTTTCAACTCAATACATCTTCAACTTCAGCCATGTTTCCCATAACGTATATGGAGCCACTCTCTGAACTCAATGAAAAAGCTTTTGGCTTTGACTTGGCTTCTGAGATCATACGTAAAGAGGCATTGCATCAATCTTTTATACGAGCAGATGCAACACTCTCTTCTAAAATCAATTTAGTGCAAAAATACATTACGGATCATCAGGCAGGTTTTTTGATCTTCTTTCCTTTATATCAAAACAGGGATGTTCCATCTTCCGAAGAAGAGCGCTTAAAGAAGGCAAAAGGGATTGTTTATATTGCTATCGATGCTAAAAAAATGTTTGAACAACTCTTGCAGAGTAATTATATTTTAGTTGATTTTGAAATTTACGATGGTATGACCCCTTTGGAGCAAAATCTTCTTTATAACTCCAATCCTGATCTGACTGTGCCAAGATTAAGTCATTATGTCTCTTTAGAAATTTATGGTAAAACATGGACGATTCACTTTAAAGCTCAAAATGCCTTAGAAATGAACAATAGTCGCTATTTCCCGTGGCTTCAAATGTTGTTTGGTCTCCTTTTGTTTAGTTTATTGAGTGGCTTAATTTATGTATTGCAACGTACACGAAAAAAAGCGTATGCAATAGCCGCTGAAAAGACAAAACTCCTTGCGAAATCTGAATCCGAGATACGCTCTATTTTTCAAACGATGCAAGAGGGTATTATGATCTTGAATGATCAAGGGATGATTGTTGAGTGCAATTTAGCCGCACAAGAGATGTTACAGCTTTCAAAAAGTGAGATTGTCGGTAATTTTAGCAGTGACTCAAAATGGAGTGCTGTTCAGGAAGATGGTTCTGTCTTTGATAGAGAAGAGAGGCCCTCTTATAAAGCGTTTCATACAGGTTTAGCACAAAACAATGTCATTATGGGAATTAAGCGAGAAGATGGCTCTCATTTGTGGGTTAAAACGAATGCACAGCCTCTTTATTCTGATGATTTTGAGAAGATTAGTTCTGTATTGGTGACATTTAGCGATATTACTGCATACCGTAAATCCAAATATGAACTTGAAAAATATCTTCAAATTATTGATGCACATGTGATTATTTCAAGTACAGATTTACATGGAATGATTACAGAAGTGAGTGAGGCATTTTGTAAAATTTCGGGTTATACCAAAGAAGAACTTATTGGCAGAAGCCATAATATCGTCAGGCATCCCGATATGCCTACAACCCTTTATAAAGAGATGTGGGACACTTTGAAAAAAGGTATTTCGTGGAGTGGTGAGATTAAAAATAGGCGTAAAGATGGCTCTGATTATTGGATAGAGACGATTATTGAACCTCGCTACAATGAAGAGTATGAGTTAGTAGGTTATACTGCCATTCGACATGATATTACCGATAAAAAAAGAGTTGAAGAACTTTCGATTACCGATCGTTTGACAGGGTTGTACAATCGTCTGAAACTCGATGAACTTTTTGCCCATTATCTCAGTATTGCCAAACGTCATCAGGCTCTTTTTTCGATCATTCTCCTTGATATTGATAAATTTAAATCGGTGAATGATACGTATGGGCATCAAGTAGGAGATAGCTTGCTGCAAGAGATAGCGAAGCTTTTAAAAACCAATGTTCGTTTTGAAGATGCTGTAGGAAGATGGGGAGGGGAAGAATTTTTGATTCTTCTCCCCAATAGTAATAGTGAAGATGCACGGCTATTGGCAGAAAAGCTTCGTGGTGTCATTGAAGCAGAAAATTTTGCGTACGTAGGAAGTCGTACAGCCAGTTTTGGTGTGGCAACATATCATCAAAATGATGATGAAAAAAGTATGACTGCACGAGCCGATGAGGCACTTTACCTTGCAAAAGAGAGTGGTCGTAACCGTGTTGAAGTGGAAATACATACGTGTCACTTGCCTTCTTCCTCAACTCTCTCTTAATCTAAATTCAGTAAAATATTTTTTTACATGTAAGGATTTGAATGCTTTTTTGGAATAATATTTACAGCCAATTTGACCCTGTCGCTTTTAAATTAGGACCCGTTGCAGTGCATTGGTATGGTCTTATGTATATGCTGGCTCTGCTTGGAGCACTGTATGCGGCAAAATGGTTTGTCAAACGTGATAATTTAGGCTTTACCAATCAAGTCTTAGAGAGCTATTTTATTTGGATCGAAATTGGCATTGTTTTGGGTGCTCGTATTGGCTATATTCTTTTCTACGATCCGCATGTGGATTATTACCTCTCGAACCCATGGCAAATGTTCAATCCGTTTATGGATGGCACATTTGTTGGAATTAGAGGTATGAGTTACCATGGTGCGATTGTTGGCTTTTTTCTTGGTACGTGGTTTTTCTACCTCAAACATAAAATCAATGTTTGGAGACTTTTGGATGTTGTTGCCATTAGTGTGCCTGTTGGTTATATTTTTGGGCGCATTGGTAATTTTCTTAACCAAGAGCTCTTTGGTCGTCCGACCGATGTTGCATGGGGCATTTATGTCGATGGCGTGCTTCGTCACCCTTCCCAACTCTACGAAGCACTTCTAGAAGGACTGATGGTTTTTGTCGTACTCTATGTTTACCGAAACTTTAAAAAATACGATGGTGAACTCATTGCTCTTTATGGTTTTTTCTACTCTCTTGGACGCTTTATTGCAGAGTTTTGGAGAGAACCAGATTTTCAAATTGGATTCGTTTATGGAGAATGGATGAGCAAAGGACAAGCGCTTTCTATTCTTATGATAATTGCTTCTTTACTTCTTTATAGCTTCATCATCAGACGAGGGAAAAGGGGATAAAAAAATCCCTTTTAAATCCCCTTTCGTATATTATAATTTCAACTAATATGTGCAAATTAGCATAGTTATGATGTGTTTGAACTTCTTTAAAATGCCTTTAAAACGGACTTTGTTAGAAATTGACATTCATAAGTGTGTTATTTTGCACATTTATGAGTGTTTATAAAACTTCACAAAAAGGATAAGATGTGAGTGACCTACTTGAAGGTTTTTTAGGTACAAGCGTTGAGGGAAAAAAGAGTAGAGTTCCAGCGAAACTTGACTATGTTCAAAGTGCGACTGGTCTATTCTTAGGTTTGTTTATGTGGGGACATATGTTCTTTGTATCAACTATTTTGATCAGCAAAGACTTTATGTACACCGTAACCAAAATGTTTGAAGGCAGTATGTTCTTCAGTGAGCCACAGCCTTGGATCGTTTCTGCGATCGTATTGTTTGTATTTGCTGTCTTTATTGTACACGCAATGCTCGGTATGAGAAAATTGCCTATTACATTTAGACAATATCAAGCATACAAAACACATATGGGCATGATGAAACATGATGATACGACTATGTGGTTTACACAAGCGTTCACAGGTTTTGCAATGTTCTTCCTTGGTTCTGCACACCTTCTTATGATGGCGGTTAAAGCAGATGAAATCGGACCATACGGTTCAGCAGATAGAATGTACAGTGATTTCATGTGGCCATTTTATCTTCTTCTTCTCCTAGCAGTAGAATTCCACGGTGGTATTGGTCTTTATCGTCTTTGTGTTAAATGGGGATGGTTTGAAGGCGAACACGCTAAAGAATCTCGTAAAAATCTTAAAAAAGTTAAATGGGCTGTGACGGTATTTTTCTTAGCACTTGGTCTTTTAACACTTGCAGCGTATGTGAAAATCGGATACGAGCACAGAGATAATGCAGGTGAAGCGTATAAACCAACTGCACAAATAGAAGCAAGATATGATGTGAAGGTTAGGGCGTAAAAATGAACGTAAAATATTGTGATGCACTGGTAATCGGTGGTGGTTTAGCAGGTCTTAGAGCGGCGATTGCAACGCAATCTAAAGGTCTTAGTACAACGGTTTTAAGTCTTTGTCCAGTTAAGAGATCTCACTCTGCTGCGGCACAAGGTGGTATGCAAGCAAGTCTTGGTAACTCAAAAATGAGTAGAGGTGACAACGAAGATGTTCACTTTGCGGATACTGTCAAAGGTAGTGACTGGGGTTGTGACCAAGAAGTTGCACGTATGTTCGTTACCGTTGCACCTAAAGCTATCCGTGAGTTAGCGGGTTGGGGCGTGCCTTGGACTAGAATTGCTAAAGGTAGCAGAGAAGCAATCATCAATGCTGAGAGAACAACAATCGTTGAAGACGATGAAGTACACGGTTATATCCACTCTCGTGACTTTGGTGGTACTAAAAAATGGAGAACCTGTTATACAGCGGATGCTACAGGTCATACTATGCTTTTTGGTGTTGCGAATGAAGCGTTAAAACACAATGTAAATATTGAAGATAGAAAAGAAGCGATTGCTTTGATTCATGAAAACAACCGTTGTTACGGTGCGATTGTAAGAGATCTTGTAACGGGTGAGCTTTGGGCTTACGTTGCTAAAGGTACTTTGATCGCAACAGGCGGTTATGGTAGACTTTACAAACAAACAACCAATGCAGTTATCTGTGATGGTATCGGTGCTGCTATTGCTCTTGAGACGGGTGTTGCGACACTTGGTAACATGGAAGCAGTACAATTCCACCCAACTCCAATCGTTCCTTCAGGTATCCTTTTAACAGAGGGTTGTAGAGGTGATGGTGGTTTACTCCGAGACGTTGATGGTCATAGATTTATGCCAGACTACGAGCCTGAGAAAAAAGAACTTGCAAGTCGTGACGTTGTAAGTCGTCGTATGATGGAACACATCCGTAAAGGTAAAGGTGTTAAATCTCCATATGGCGAGCACTTGTGGTTAGATATCTCTATTCTTGGTCGTGCACACATTGAAAGAAACTTAAGAGATGTACAAGAAATTTGTCAAATCTTTAACGGTATCGATCCTGCGGATGAAGGTCCAAAAGGTTGGGCACCAGTTCTTCCAATGCAACACTACTCAATGGGTGGTATTAGAACAAAACCAACGGGTGAGTCTCCAACTCTAGCGGGTCTTTTCTCTGCTGGTGAAGCTGCTTGTTGGGATATGCACGGATTTAACAGACTTGGTGGTAACTCGGTCAGTGAAACCGTTGTTGCTGGTATGATCGTTGGTGATTATTTTGCTGACTATTGTTTAGCAAACGAAGTCAATGTTAATACTGCAACCATTGAAAAAGCAATTAAAAAACAAAAAGACTTCATTGATCATTTGTTGACGAACAAAGGTAAATATAACATCTTTGAAATCAAAAACAGAATGAGAGATATTATGTGGGAAAAAGTTGCGATTTTCCGTGATGGCAAAGGTCTTGCTGAAGCGGTTAACGAACTTGAAGAACTTCTCAAAAAATCTCATGACGTTAATGTTAAATCTAAAACAGCATCTGCTAACCCAGAACTTGAAGAAGCATACCGTGTTCCGATGATGCTTAAACTTGCTCTTTGTGTTGCCGTTGGTGCAAGAGATAGAACAGAAAGTCGTGGTGCTCACTACAGAGAAGACTTCCTTAAACGTGATGATGCTAACTGGTTGAAACGTACCTTGACTTCATGGAAAGAGGGTTCTACGCTTCCAACAGTTACATACGAAGATTTAGATATTATGAAAATGGAGATCCCACCTGCGTTCCGTGGTTACGGTGCAAAAGGTATGATTATTGAAAATGAGCTAAGCCTTAAACGTCAAGAAGAAGTCGATAAACTTCGTGAAGAGATGGAAGCGGCAGGCAAAGACAGACATGTTATCCAAGATGCGCTTATGCCATTTGAGCTTCAACCATATTATAAAGCTAAAAATGAGAGATTTGGAGATCCAAAATGAGTAGAACTATTACCATAAGGGCTATGAAATATAACCCACAATCAAAGCTTTCTAAAGCGCACTTTGCAGAGTACAAACTAGAAGAAACAGATGGTATGACACTGTTTATCGCGCTTACAAAAATTCGCGAGACAATGGACGCTGACCTTTCTTTTGACTTTGTATGCCGTGCAGGTATCTGCGGAAGTTGTGGTATGATGGTTAATGGTAAGCCTGCCCTTGCATGTAGAACATTGACAAAAAATTTCCCAGGTGGCGTTATTCAATTGATGCCTATGCCTGCATTTAAGTTACTTAAAGATCTTTCTGTTGATACAGGTAACTGGATGAATGGTATGAGTAAACGTGTTGAGAGTTGGATTCACACAAATCATACGGTTGACATTTCTAAACTTGAAGCACCAATGGAGCCAAAACTCGCTGATGAGACGTTTGAGCTTGATCGTTGTATCGAGTGCGGTATCTGTGTTGCAGCATGTGGTACAAAACTCATGAGACCAAACTTTATTGGTGCTGTTGGTTTGAACCGCGTTGCACGTTTTGCTATGGATCCACACGATAACAGAACTGACGAAGACTTCTATGAACTCGTTGGTGATGATGATGGAATTTTTGGATGTATGAGTCTCGTTGCGTGCGAAGACAACTGTCCAAAACACTTACCACTTCAATCAAAAATCGCTTATATGAGAAGAAAGCTAGTCGCTCTCAAGTAAGTTTTGCCTTCTTTCTAAGGGATAAGACACTTGTCTTATCCCTTGCCTTAATCTTGACATTTAGTCTTACATTTTTGTTTCTCTTATAAGAAATACTGATATAATCAAAAAAACTTTAAAGATAGTATCTCATGCATGTGATCAATGATTTTTTCTTACTCATTTGGAGTGAGAGGTTAAACCAACACGCTGTTTTCGACGAAAAACATAAAACTCTGCTCGATCAAACTTTATCAACAGCTTTTGATAATTTTTGCGATGGTGCTGCCATCTTACTTATCACAAGCCCTCAGAATTTTGCCAATATGGCAAGCCTTGAAGAACCTAAAACTGTTTTGAAAACCCTTTTTCAACAACCAACCTTTAGTAAAGAAAATATTCAATATGCTCAAAGCCAGCTGCTTGGTTATTTGATTGCACTCGGTAATGTGCAGATCAACCATGCCATTCTTAAACGCTTAGAGCTTTTAAAAAAAGAGGGTATCATCTCTTACGATGCTGTGCGCTCTTTAGGGAGTATTCTCTCACTCATTGAAGAGAAAAAAATCGAAGTAGCTTCCTTACACGTCAAGAGTGCAACCACCCAAGAGAACTACTATAAAACAGCTCTACATCTGCTTTTAACAGCCATTGAAAACCTTAAACAGGCGGTTGAGATCCCACGTCTGAGTGAACGTTTAAATGCTATTCCCGAACGACTCGAAAATCAACGCTTTTCTATTGGTATTACAGGAGTTATGAACGCGGGTAAATCTACCATGCTCAATGCGCTTTTAGGGCAAGAAGTTTTAGGTACCTCTGTTGTCCCTGAAACGGCTAACCTAACTCTTATTAAATACGCAAAAAATCCTTATGCGGTCGTCAATTTTTGGAACACCAAAGAGTGGAGTAAGATCGAAGAAGGGGCAAATAGCCTTAAGAGCTTAGAAGCCTTTGTTAAAGAGAGCAGAGCACATTTTGGTGAAACCTTTAACACGCTCGTCACACCAAAAGGGGAGAGTCAATCTATTGCAGTAGAAGACTTAGCCCTTTACACTTCAGCAAAACATTCCGATAAAAAATGCAATCTTGTTAAAAGCGTAGAACTCTATACTGACCTTAAATTTGTCCAAGATGGTGTCCAAATCGTCGATACTCCAGGCTTAGATGATCCTGTTGTGCAACGTGAAGAGATTACGCTGGAGTATCTCAGCGAATGCGATTTGATGATTCATCTTATGAATGCGGCACAAGCAGCGACGCAAAAAGATGTTGACTTTATCATTGACGCGCTTTTATACCGCAATGTTGCGCGTTTACTCATTGTGATTACCCGTATTGATGCGATTAAAGAAAAAGAGTTACAAGAGGTTATTGCTTATACCAAACGAAGCATCGAAGCACGTCTGAAAGAGCAAAATAAGGGTGCGAAACTGGATGAGATTATCGCTAAAATCGTCTTTATCCCCATTGCAGGAAAGCTGGCACTTATGCATAAATTGGGTCAAGGAGAGGAGGCACTTTCCCTTGGTTATGACTTAGAGCGCACAGGGTTGCCTTTGGTTGAAGCATACCTTGAAGATGTCTTATTTGGATCAAACAGTCAAAAAGCCAATCTAATTATCTCCTCAAACCGTAAAGAGATCAAGTCGGTCATTAGCGAATCGATGGCATCGTTCGAGCAAGAACTTCACTACTTAAATATCTCGCATGAAGAGATTGAGCAAGCCTACGCTAAACATCAAGAAGATAAAAAAGGGATGATAAACTTTTTAGAGCAGATCAAAACCAGCGTTTCCCAAAGCAAAGAAGAGATGGAGCATTATTTTGTCACACTCCAAAAATTTGCAAGTAATCAACTTGATAAACTGCAGCATGTTGTGAAACGTCGCATTACCGATGATGTGAGTTATGAATTTAGTAAAAATAAAAGAGTGCCGAAGGAAGAGCGAATCGCTTCTATGATAGAAACAGCCATCAAAGATGGACTGGTCGATCTTATTCGTGACTATCGCTATGAATTTCAAAAGAAGATGCAAAGCTCTTTAGAGTATATGGATGCTAAATACGGTGAATTTAAAAGTGATACTTCCTCTAATCACTTTGATGCGAAAGCGTTTTGTGAAGAACATTTGGGCTCTTTATTGATCTTTAAAAACAGCACTGTGGTTAGTGTTGGTGCCAATGATGCGATTAAAAAATACGGCAAAAATGACTTGAATATGCTCTCAACAACGCTTGAAGCGCTTTTTGGAACTGAATTTTCAAGCATCAAAGAGATGTTGAATGACAAACTTATCAAGGTGAATCAAGAGCTTTTAGGCTCTTTTGTAAGCCTTTGTGAAGCACCTGCTAAGACGATTGAAGAACGCTTTAGTGCCGAAGAAGCGTTGATTGAACGTGCGATGCGTCAAATGAAAGATGCAACACTTAACCGTGAAGCACGCATAGCAGAGATTAAAGAGAAAGAGCGTGTGATGGGCATTGTGTTGAATGATTTAGGTGCGACAAAGGAGTCAAAATGAGTCTATTAGAGAGTTTTGTGACTTCGTATAAAGAGCATTTTTTAAAAGTGGTACCGCAGTTTGATGCAACCCTTTTAGGCGCACTCAAAAAAGTACAATACGTACTGCTTGATGAACACCAACTTCCTTCCATTCAACTCAAAAAGGCACTTGATCGCCTTCAAATGCGTTCCGAAGAACCGATGAAAGTGGCGATTACAGGGCAGTTCTCTAGTGGAAAATCAACCTTCTTGAACGCTCTTTTAGCCAAAAGTATTTTACCTACAGGCATCACACCTGTCACCTCCAAAGTCAATTACATTCGCTATGGAGAAGAGTTTAAAATCCGTGTGCGTTACAAAGATGGTAGAGATGAGTACCATGACATCAATACGATTGCTCATTTTACTGACCAGCGTGAACATGTCGAAGATATCGCGTATCTTGTGCTCTATGCTCCACTTAATATTCTCAAAGACGTTGTCTTTGTCGATACCCCAGGTCTTAACTCGCAAGCAGCAACCGATACGCAAACCACTGAGAAAGTACTCAAAGAGGTCGATGGCATTATCTGGTTGACACTCATTGACAATGCAGGAAAAATGAGTGAGCTTCAAGTTTTGGAAGAGTACCTTGGTAAGTACCAAAACAAATCGCTTTGCGTACTCAATCAAAAAGATAAATTTACACCACAACAAGTCGAAGAGACAACAAACTATGTTAAAACCGCATTTAAAGAGTTCTTTAGCGATGTTATTCCTATCTCAGCGCGCCAAGCGCTAGAGTCTCGTAGTCATGATAAAAAAGTGATGATGGAAGAGAAGCTTGAAGAGTTTATGCACGATTTGCATGTAAAGCTTCAAAGTGGTGGGGAAAAACTCGATTTTGCTGGAGTAGAGCATGATTTTAAAGCATACCAAGCAACACTGGATACTATTTTACAAAGTGACTTGGGCGCAAACCTCAAACTCTTGGAAGAGTCAAACATCGACAAAGTATTAGACTTCATTCGCAATGAAATTCAGCCTAAATCAACGCAATCCAAAGAGTTTGCCATCACCAAAGAGATTAAAGAGATTTCTTCCAAACTGATCGCACAACATCAGCTTTTCTTAGCCATTTACGATGAGCTTTTGGAGGAAATAGTACGCTTTGAAGCCGAAGCAAAAACGCTTTTTTCTGAGCTAAAAGGCAAATTTTCTCACGATCTTAAAAGTGCGTTTATGCGCATTGAACAGATCATCGAAACGATTGCTGATGCTATTTATAATCAAATAACAACCGAAAAACAGATTCGTTATGAAGCCCAAAAAGCAGGGCTTTTTAGCAAACAGGCAACGTATGTTCCCTTTGAGTATCAAGCCCCTAAAATCAATTCAGATCTCATTTATAAAAGCCTTTTTTATGAAGAGAATTTGATTGGTAAGATGTTTAAACAATATGTGCGAAACCTTGGAACTATTCAAAATGAAGTCAACGATAAAAACCGTTTGGTCTACCGCTCTTTAGAGCAGGGTATTTTAAAATGGCAAGCACCGTATGAGGTGATCCGTAAAAGCGAGGAGTTGCACTCTGACATCGAGTTTGCGAATATGCGTCGTTTTGCTTCTAAGGCATATGAGAGCATTCTTAAGCCCTTTAATGATGAGATAGCAGACTCATACGCTAAGATCAGCTCAGAGTTTAATCATCTAAGCAGTGCGGTAAGTTTTAACTACCAAAATGCAACCGAAGTGTGTGTCGCCTTTTTAGAAAATAAGATTGAGAAGTCAGTGAAATTATACGAGGAAAATCCAACGAAATTTTCACTCTATCAACCAAAACTCGACGAGATCAAAGAGCGCCTTCGAACATCGTTTCACCTCTATGAATTAGAAAATATGATGAACACAAAAAATACGTTTTTGAGTAAAGATTATGACCGCTTAATTAGCCAATTTAGTGCAATTAAAGAAGAGAAGGTAACATTTTTAGAAGAGCGTAAAGCACGCCACCAACGTATGATTGAAACAATTGAAACACTTTTAAAAGAGGTTGGCTAAAAAGCCAAGCCTCTTTACATGTAATGTTTCTCTTTGAGCAGTTTGTAGAGCTTCAGAAGTGAAATAAAGAGCGTTGTGATCGCAGGTCCTAGGATCATTCCCCAAAAACCAAACGTTGTGAGTCCCGCAAAAATAGCGAAGAAAATCAAAAGTTCGTTAACGGCTGTGGGTGTTTTGACCATCTTGTCGTTGATGTATTTGATGATAAGTGGTTTGATGAAAGTATCTGCGATAATAGAGATCACGACAATCGAATAGGTTGCGATAATAATGGCCGTGGTGGTATTGCCATGGGCCACCTCAATTGCGCAGAGTGGAATCCACATGAGCGCTCCTCCAATAACAGGGATCAGCGATGCAAAACCGTAGAAAATACCCAGCAAAAGCCCGTCATACCCAAAATACATTCCAATAAATGAGAAAAGGGCACCTTGAAAAATAGCGCTGAGCAAAATGGAGTAGAAAACCACACTCATGACATTGGTCACTTCTGAAAAGACGATGTTCACTTCTTTAGCATCAATGGGCATCACGCTTTTAAAATAATCCACTAAATCTTTACCATTCAGCAATGCAAAAAAGAAAAAGACAACGATAAGAAGCATATCTTTTAAAAATCCTGCACTGTTTTTACCGATAGATCCAAAATACGAAAGCGCCGTGCTGGAGAGCTGAGCGATGTTCAGTGAGTTGATAAAATCATCCAAGGGTGCTTGCATAAAAGCAAGTGGAGCTGGTAGTTGGTAATCGAGTGTATGCAGATAGGCTTGAACACGCTCAATCATTGAAAAATCGAAATTGTTCACAATACTACCCACCGAAGTGATGGTATAAACAATAGGCCCAAAAAGAAGTAAGGAGAGAAGCATCGTGGATAAAACAGCCGCGATATGTCTATTTTTAGTCAGCCCATAGAGTTTGAGGTTAAGATTGTACGTTGCCATGGCGAGCAGGGATGCAATCGCAATGATCATTAAAAAAGGTTGATATAATTTAAGGATTGAAAACAGAACCGTTAGGAAAATAGCGGTTAAAAAGAAACGATGTTCATTCATAGAGTATCCTCAAAAAGTGCACTTTGTAATGTTGGAGGTGTGAGACGAAAAAGCTCATAGGTTTTAGGAGTTGCAATTCGCCCACGCGCTGTTCGTTCAATGTAACTGTTTGCGAGTAGATAAGGCTCTATCACATCTTCAATAGTACCCTCATCTTCACTGAGTGCTGCTGCAATGGTGCTTAACCCCAAAGGACGACCTTTACTTTGCAGTAGAAGTTCGAGGTATTTGATATCCAGTTCATCAAAACCGAGATCATTAACACCTAGCTCATTGAGTCCATATTGCGCTCGCTCAATGTTAATAGTCTCTTCATCCACTACATCAGCATAGTCGCGAATACGTTTTAAAAGACGAAGCGCTATACGAGGTGTACCTCGTGAACGTCGTGCCATCTCAACCGCAGCATCTTGAAGGCAGATTTTTTCCAGCTTATGCGATGCTTTGGTGATAATGAGCGAGAGTTCATCTTTGGTGTAAAATTGTAAACGAAAGTGCATACCAAAACGATCACGTAATGGTGAGCTAATCATACCTGCGCGAGTGGTCGCTCCAATCAGTGTAAATCGCGGCAGATCGATTTTAATCGTTTGTGCCGCAGGTCCAGAGCCGATGATGATGTCAAGGCGAAAATCTTCCATTGCTGGGTAAAGGATCTCTTCAATGGCAGGCGAGAGTCTGTGAATCTCATCGATAAAGAGAATATCACCTTCTTGAAGATTGGTCAAAATTGCCGCTAAATCGCCACTTTTTTCGATCATTGGCGCAGCAGTAATTTTCATATTGGCGCGCATTTCATTGGAGATAATATGTGCTAAAGTTGTCTTACCCAGACCTGGAGGCCCAAAAAAGAGGATGTGATCTAAGCATTCGGATCGTTTTTGTGCAGCCTGAATAAAAACTTGTAAATTCTTTTTGATCTTCTCTTGCCCGATGTAATCTTCAAACGAAGAGGGACGTAAGCTTTTTTCGTAGTCATTCTCAAAGGAGATTTTTTCGATTTCGACGATGCGTTCCATTTATCTCACTTTGTATAGGTGTAAGGCGCTTCAGGAAAAGTTCGCTCTTGCACTTCTTTAACGTAAGCATCGACAGCATCTTGAACAACTGTTGCACCCTCTAAATAGCGTTTAACAAATTTTGGCTGAAATGCTTGGAAAAAGCCCAGCATATCACTCCAAACCAAGACTTGCCCATCGGTGTATTTGCCTGCACCTATACCAATCGTAGGAATAGATATCGCTTCAGAGATACGCTTAGCAGCCTCTTCAACAACACCTTCGATCACTAAACTAAATGCACCTGCTTCTTCGACGGCTTTGGCATCTTCGATGAGCGCAAGAATGTCTTCTTCTGTGCGTCCACGTACTTTATAGCCACCTTCGCTTCTGACATATTGAGGCATAAGCCCAATATGCCCCATAACCGCAATAGAGTTTTGAGTTAAAGCTTTGATGATAGGTGCGCGATTCACACCACCTTCGATTTTAACCGCATGTGCATTGGTTTGGCTGTACACAAGTGAAGCATTATGCAGTGCCATCTTTTCATCGGTATACGTTCCAAACGGCATGTCACATACGATAAAGGTCTCTTTAGCTCCTGCACACACCGCTTTGGTATGGTAAAGCATCACTTCCATATTGGCTGAAAGTGTGTCTGATTTGGCATTAAAACTCATGTTAAGGCTATCGCCAACAAGGATGATATCGACTCTTTGATCAAAGAGCGAGGCAAAGAGTGCATCATAAGCAGTAATGACGGTAAGGGGTGTTTTTCCCTTCTGTTGTTTAATAGATGTGATTGTTTTCATGGTCTCATTATACCCTATTTTAGGACAAGAAAATTTTATAAAAAACATGGTACAATGAGCAACTTCGGAGGTAAGCAACATGGGTGTTTTGGCACAATTGGAAGTTGATTTTGACATCGAAATTGTAGGAGATTTTATCTCTCACTATGCCATTATGTGTGAAAATATGGAGCCTCTGATTATTGGGCTCAGTAAAAAAGAGCGTTATCCTGAAAATATTGGAGATCTTTTTCGCATTTTTCACAATATGAAATCAGCCGCAGGATTTTTAAAACTAGATCCTATTATTAAATTGGCAGTATTGTGTGAAGATATTGTTGAAGAGGCACGTACGTTGCAAGGCCCTGCAAGCGAAGAGTTCATTGACTGGCTATTGTTAGTGAGCGATCAGTTTGAAAAATACCGCAAAGATGTTGAAGATGATGCTTCTTTCTTTACGGTTTTAAATCCTTTAATTATAAAAGTACCTCATATGCTGGAGAAAGAGTGAAGCAATTAGTTGCCTATATTACCGCGGGTTTTCCCGATAAAAATTTTTCATTAGATTTAGTCTCTGCCCTAAAAGAAGCAGGTGTCGATAAACTAGAATTAGGAATTCCTTTTTCTGATCCTGTGGCAGATGGACCCATTATTGAGGTTGCTAACTTACATGCACTGCAAAATGGTTTTAAAATGCAGACACTCTTCGATATCTCTTCAATGGTTGCACCTACTATTGAAACCTATTGGATGGGATATTTTAATCCTTTCTATCATAAAGGTGTAGAAACATTTGCACAAAAAGCAACCGAGTTTGGTGTTAAAGGTTTTATTATTCCTGACCTTCCTCATGAAGAGGCAATGCCGTATGTGCCTTTAATGGATCAGTATAATCTTTCACTGATCAGTTTTGTAGCGCCAACGGATAGTAAAGAACGCATTACCAAGGTGGTTAAGGATGCTAAAGGGTTTATTTATCTTGTAGCCTATGCTGGCATCACAGGGGCTCATGCAAGTGAGGACCTTACTAAAACGATACAGTCCATTAAAGAGCAGAGCAGTACTCCTTTGTTTGTAGGCTTTGGTGTGAATGAAAAAACCGCTAAAGAGCGAGCTCGTGGTGTGGATGGTGTTATCGTGGGAAGCGCATTTGTGGAAGTCTTACTCAATGAAAGTTTAAGTGCAACAGAGAAAATTATAACCATTGCACAAAAAGCAAAAATTATTAAAGAGAAAATTAATTCCTAAGGTCGCAAATAACTAGTGACACTGATATGTGTCATTAGTTATTTTTTTGGTGCTGGTTCATCAGGTTGTTTGAGTTTTTCAAGCAATGTTTCAAACGGTTCTTTCGCTAAAATATCTGCAAATTGTGTACGATACGTTTGAATGATACTTACACCCAAAATATCGACATCGTAAATCATCCAGCTGTTATTTTTATCTTTATAAAATTTATAGATAATTTCATAGACTTCGCTATTTTTCATTAAATGCGTTGTAAGGTGAATACGCGCATCTTTGATTTTCTCTAAATTTTTAATCACAATTTTTTCATCAGTGTAAAGATCGAGTTTCTCCATATACGATACCTTGAGTTTTTGCTCAAAAAGTTTGGTAAACTCTGTTTGTTTTGAAGCGGAAAGTGATGCCCACTGTTTTCCGCCAAGGGCTAATTGCGCCATAAGGGTATAGTCAAAGATAGAATCAAAAATTGCAAAAAGCTTCTCTGATTTTTCAGGTTTTTGAATTTTTTTGTCACGTAAAATAGTAGTAGCAAGATCAATATTGTTTTGCATAAATGTTGATATATCACGCTCTTCTATAGCTAAGAGAGGATGCGAACCCAAAAGTGTTAGCATCAATAAGGCGAGAATTCGTTTCATAGTATTATTCACTTATAAGTTTATTTCTTCTTGATTCGTAAAAATTACGCAAGAAAGGGTAGAGCTCAATAGCATCTTTTTTAAAGTTGTCGTATTCTTTGACATGGAGAGATGTTTTATTGATAGTGTAGAATGCTGTTGTTGCAAGAGATTCTTCGGTGCTATCGAGTAAATTTGCATCACGAGCTTCAATATAATTGATTGGATTAAGCCACATATCACCAGCAAGACCAGCAATATCACGGACATTCGATGGTCCAAAAAATGGAAGAACAACGTGAAAGCCACTACCAACGCCATAATGACCTAATGTTTGACCTAAATCTTCATCGTGTGCTTTAATGCCTAATTCTTCGCCTGCAACGTCACGAAAGCCTAAAATACCCATCGTTGAGTTAAGCACAAAACGCTCCGTCTCTTCCCAACCATTGTAAAATTTCAATTGCAAAAGGTTATTGACAAAACGGATAGGAAAAAAGAGGTTATCAAAAAAATTCGCTATTCCATTGCGTGCCATTTGAGGCATAACATAAGCGTAACCTTGGGCTGTTGGTCTAAGCAAATATTCGTAAAAATTATCGTTGAAGGTTGTCATAATTTCGTTATAGCCACTAAGCGGATCAAAGAGGTTTGCATCATTTTTTGTTGTAAACTCAGCTTCAAAGTCATCATTACTATAAGAGGTTGTCCCAATATATTCGCTCGCAAAAATCAATGAAAAGCTTAATAAACAGGCTAAAATTAAACGCAAAATATCACCTCTGTCTTTTTTAAATTTGCGCAATTATAGAACTTTTTTGATTTAAAGTAAATTAAAGCATAGGAATAGAACTTATTTTTAGATTAAAACAAGCAAAAATTAATCTTATTTTGACTATAATCACCGTCCAAATCTCACACACACCAATCCTTTACGGTTGCAGTTAATCGCTGTTGATGGGTGTGGAGGCTAAACCAAAAAAAATACAAGGAGCAAATTCATGGTAACCATGAAAGACCTATTAGAGTGTGGTGTACACTTCGGACACCAAACAAGACGTTGGAATCCAAAGATGAAAAAATTCATCTTCGGCGAGAGAAAAAACATCTATATCGTAGACTTACAAAAAACTCTACGTTATTTCAGATATACATACAATGTTGTTAAAGATGCAGCAGCAGAAGGCAAAACAATGCTTTTTGTTGGTACAAAAAAACAAGCAAGTCAAGCAATTAAAGAGTACGCAGAAAAATGCGGTATGCCATACGTTAACCACAGATGGTTAGGCGGAATGCTTACAAACTACCAAACAATCAGACAATCAATCCGTAAACTTGACATCATCGAGAAAATGGAAGAAGATGGACAAATTGACCTTCTTACTAAAAAAGAAGCGTTAATGCTTAGAAGAAAAAAAGAGAAACTTCTTGATTACCTTGGTGGTATCAGAAACATGAAAAACTTACCAGATATGATTTTTGTTATTGACACCGTTAAAGAGAAAATTGCCGTTCAAGAAGCAAGAAGACTTGGCATCACTGTTGTAGCTCCACTTGATACAAACTGTGATCCAGACGTTGTTGATCTTCCAATCCCAGGTAATGATGATGCGATCCGTTCAATTCAACTTTTCTGTAAAGAGATGTGTGAAGCGATGACTGAGGGTTATGAAATCCGTTCAAAAGACGCTCCAGCAACTGAAGAAACAGCTGACATTAGTGAAGACGAGAAAAAAGAGTTGATCAATGAAGTGGTCAGCGAAGAAGAATTTGCAGTAGAGGAAGGCGAATAATGGCTGAGATCACTGCTGCTTTAGTAAAAGAACTACGTGAGTCCACTGGGGCTGGTATGATGGACTGCAAAAAAGCACTAGTCGATACCGATGGTGATTTTGAAGCAGCAAAAGATCTTTTAAGAGAAAAAGGTCTTGGCAAAGCGGCTAAAAAAGCTGACAGACTTGCCAGTGAAGGTTTGGTTAACGTTTTTGTTGATCCAAGCTTGAAACTAGCAACTGTTAGTGAAATTAATGCTGAAACTGACTTCGTTGCAAAAAATGAAGGCTTTATTAATTTAACAAAAGATACAACAGCGCATATTCAAGCAACCAATGTACAGAGTACAGAAGAGTTGATGAAAACAACGATCAATGGTACTGTATTTGAAGAGTACTTTGCAACTAAAGTTGCAACGATTGGTGAGAACTTGGTCGTTAGACGTTTTGCGACACTAAAAGCTGGTGCCAATGGCGTTGTCAATGGTTATGTTCACTCAAACGGTCGCGTAGGTGTTTTAATTGCTGCTAATTGTGACAGTGAAAAAACAGCAGCAGCAGCGGGTGAGTTTATTCGTAACCTTTGTATGCATGCAGCAGCTATGAAACCAAGTTTCTTAAGCTACACAGAACTTGATGCTGAGTTTGTTGAAAAAGAGACCATTGGTATTAAAGCAGACATTGAAAAAGAGAATGAAGAGTTAAGTCGTCTTAAAAAACCTCTTAAACGTATGCCTCTTTTTGTTTCTCGTGTGCAGTTAACCGATGCTGTTTTAGAAAATGCTAAAAAAGAGATGGAAGCTGAGCTTAAAGCACAAGGCAAGCCTGAACAGATTTGGGATAAAATTATTCCTGGTCAGTTAGAGCGTTTTATTGCTGATAATACACAGCTTGATCAACAGTACACACTTCTAAGTCAATTCTATGTTATGGATGATAAAAAAACCATTGCACAAGTGGTTGAGGAAAAAGCTAAAGAGCTTGGTGGTAAAATTGAGCTTGTAGGCTATGTTCGTTTTGAACTTGGCGAAGGCTTAGAGAAAAAAGCATGTGACTTCGCTTCTGAAGTTGCTGAGCAACTTAAATAAGCATTAAATTATTTGTGGTGAAGAGGAGACTCTTCACCTCTTCTTTTGAAGGACATTGATGTCTTTACTACACGCACAGAATATCTCTCATGCTTTTGATTATCTTCTTTTTGAAAATGTTAACTTTAGCCTTGCTCCTAAAGAGTCAATGGCAATATTAGGTGTGAGTGGAAGTGGGAAGTCAACACTTTTGCATATTTGTTCGACATTGCTACAACCCAATCATGGCGAAGTGATTTTGTCTGATCATAATATTTACAACGATAATGATGACGCAAGATTAAAACTAAGACGTTATGATGTGGGCATTATTTTTCAGTCACATTACTTATTCAAAGGCTTTTATGCCAATGAAAATATAGAACTTTCTTCATTCATTAGTGACAAGACAATTGACAATGGTATTTTAGAGCGTCTTGGTATTGCTGATTTTATGAATTATCGTGTGGGCGATCTTTCGGGTGGCCAACAACAGCGTGTTTCTATTGCCCGTGTTTTAGCTAAAAAACCTAAAATTATTTTTGCGGATGAGCCAACAGGTAATCTCGATGATAAAACAGCCCAAGAGGTTATGAATGTTTTATTTGAATACATTGAAAAAGAAAACGCTGCCCTTCTTTTGGTGACACACAACCATCAGTTAGCTAAACAGTGTACGTATGTACGACATCTCCATGTGGATGGACTTAAAGAGGAAGCGTAACATGGAATCGTTGGTGAAACTTTTTGGTGAACATCAAGTGATTCTTTTTTTCCTTTTATTTGCAAGAATTAGTGGACTTTTTGCTTTTTTCCCTTTTTTTTCACATGCCAATATTCCTCTTACGATTAAAACGTCCATGACCTTTTTTATGGTTATTTTTTTATTTCCTCTTCTCCCCGCTTTAGATGTAACTCCAACATTGCTTAATCTCTCGCTTGCCATTGTTGGCGAATTACTGATTGGGTTTGTGGCAGGACTATTTTTAACCATTACGATTTCTATTTTACAAATGGCAGGAATGCAAATCTCTTTTGTCATGGGTTTCACAATGGCAAGTGTTATTGACCCACAAACCAGTACGTCAATTCCTGTATTATCTCAGCTTCTTTCTTTGATAGGACTCATGGTTGTTTTAGCCTTTAATGGACATCACCAAATGTTAATTTTTATTGCTGATTCTTTGAGCCTTTTACCATTAGGAAGCTTCTACCCTCAAACCAATATGCTCACCTATTTACTTAAAGCTATGACTGGTATGTTTGTTTATGGTTTTATTCTCTCTTTCCCTGTTGTTGCCTTTTCTCTACTTTTAGATGCCGTTTTTGGAATGTTGATGAAAACAATGCCCCAATTTAATCTTTTAGTGATCGGATTTCCTATTAAAATTATGGTTTCTTTTGTAGTTTTAGTTGCGACACTTGCGTCTATTATGCTGATTTTTAAGAAAGAGTTTATTGAAGCCCTTAACCATTTGACCATTCTTTTTGTACGTTAAAGCAATCATAAATTTTTTTATACTACAATGAGAGTTAATAATTCTCATTCAGGAGTGAGCATGCGCCTGTTACTACTCAATAATAATCCCGCTGTTTCAAGATTGATCAAACTTAGTGCCGAAAAAGCTGGGTATGAGTTAGACGAGTTTGAAGATTACGGCTTAGTGCCACTCACAACGTATGATGTCATTTTAGTGGATAATGAACTCTATGAAGAGACTGCTGTATCAGGGTTATGTGAACATACAGGCTGTGACTATGTTGTTTATGTTTGCCAAAGAGGGGCTAAAAAACCTGATGCAATGAATGTTGCTCTTGAAAAACCCTTTTTACCGACAGACTTTTTAATCCTTATGGATAAGATCAAAAACGTTCTTGCAAGCCATAAAATGGAAGAGCCTGATGATGAAGAATCTATGTTGCAAACCGATGAAGAATCAGATGCTTTCGATATTGATAAAATTGATACATTGGAAAGAGAAGATGATGATATGCTTCCAATCAATTTGTTAGAAGAACATGATGATGACTTTAAAGAAGCGGAAGAAAACAACGAAAAGCTTACTTTTGATGATTTAGAATTGGATGATTTAAATTTAGAAGATGAACTTTTCAATGGTAGAACATCAGAAGAAAAAGAACTGATCAATAACGATGATGAATTCTCTTTTGATGATGTTGAACCTTTAGAAAAAGAAGTTGCTACCCCATTTGAAGATTTCGATTTTGAAGAAAACGATAATGCTTCTACCAATAACCTTGATACCGATGAGCACGATACAGAGGAAGATGAACACAACCCTTCTATTTTAGATAAAGATGATATTAATGAGGTCAAACAACTCTTAGATGAGAGTGAAGACAATCAAGACGAAAAAGAAATTACAGCGTTGTCACTTGATTCTTTAAATCAAGAAGAAGATGATGCAGGTACATTTTTCTTTGATGAAGGTGAAAAAGCAGAGGAGTCTCTAGAAGAAGATGAGTCATTAGAAACGGAACTTGAGAATAGTTCTGATTTAAGCTTTGAAGAGGTTATTCCAGCTGTAGAAGATGAGCTAGAAGAGTCACTTGAAAAAGAGAGTGCTTCTTTGGAAGAAGATCAAGAAGAGATCATTGATGATTTTGCAGAAGCCATTGATGAAAAAATTGAAGAAGAGAAAGAACAGGCATTAGAAGAAGAGGAATTACTTCCGAAAGTCGGTATAGCAGTAAATGCTTTAGAAGAGATAGGCGATATTGATTCCCTTGATGATTTGAGTGAAAATATGCTCAAACAAGCTTTCGGTGAAGCAGTTGATGAAGAAGAGGTCTCTGGCTCTTTAGAAGCAGTTGTTCCTGCACCAAAAAGTCAAGAAATTGAAGTGATTCGTGATGAAATTGAAAGTAGTATAGCCCGAAGCATTTCAAGCTTAGCACAAAGTGATATTTTACGCGAAGCGCTTAAAGGGATGCGTCTTAATATCTCTATTACTTTTGATGAAAAAGAGTAAGAGTGAAGGGTAATCTTCTAGTTATTTCAGGACCAAGTGGCTCAGGTAAAAGTTCTTTAATGAAAGAGATACTTCAAGAAATTACTGACTCGTACTTTTCAATTTCAAGCACTACGCGGGCTATTCGTGAAGGTGAAATAGATGGGGTTAACTACCATTTTATCTCTAAAGAAGAGTTTGAAAAAGATATTGATGCAGGATTCTTCTTGGAGTGGGCAAAAGTTCATGATAATTACTATGGAACATCACTCAAACCTATTTTAAAAGAGTTACATGCAGGTAAACTTGTTATTTGTGACATTGATGTACAGGGACACAAAATTGCACGGGAAAAATTTGGTAGTTTAATTACATCTGTATTTATTACAACGCCTGATCAAAAAAGCCTGAAAGAGCGACTTGTTAATCGCGGAACCGATAGTTTGGACGTGATCGAAAAGCGTTTAGCCAATGCGGTTTCAGAGATGACACGTATTAGAGAATATGACTACGTTTTAATTAACGATGATTTTAAAACAGCATTGCACGATTTATTGGCAATTGCTTATACCTCACGAAAAAAAATGGAACTCATGGATTTAGGTGAATTTATCAGTGCATGGGCAAACATCGAATAAAAAGAGTGGTTCATTTTTAGTTTATAAAAAAATGCTACAATAACATCAAAGTATATAGTCATTAAGACAAAGGAGAGAGTATGGGTTCATTTAGTATAGGTCATTGGTTAGTCATTTTAGCCGTTGTTGTTTTATTGTTTGGTGCTAAAAAAATACCAGAACTTGCAAAAGGTATTGGCCAAGGTATGAAAGATTTTAAAAAAGCTATCAAAGAAGATGAAGAAGTTAAAACAACTGTAGATCAAGTTGAAGCAAAACCTGAATCAGGTGCTGCAACTACTGCTACTACAACATCAACACACGCAGATGAAAAAAAGTCTGTATAAGGTTACGTATTGAAAAAATCGGTTATTCGTGCTATTAAAGAAAAATTACAAAGAGAGTTTGTTTTAGAGAAACCTACCAATCTCTCTTTTGGCCATTATGCCACTCCTATCGCTTTTTCTCTTGCTAAAGAGTTGAAAAAATCACCTATTGCCATTGCAGAAGAGATTTGTACTCAGTTTAATGCTGGGGATATCTTTCAAGAAGTGACACCTATCAAGGGTTACATCAATTTTAAGCTCAGCGAACAATTTTTGGATCAATATGCTACTTGGGCAATTCAAAATGAAACACTGTTTGGCAAAGATGAGCAGAATGAATCAATTTTACTCGAATATGTGAGTGCGAATCCCACCGGACCTTTACATATCGGTCATGCTAGGGGTGCTGTTATTGGGGATGCCCTAGCACGTATTGGTTCGCATTTAGGGTATAAAATTACGACAGAGTATTATGTCAATGATGCGGGTAATCAGGTTGATCTTTTAGGTCTTTCCATTTATCTTGCAGGTCGTGAGCAAGTGCTTGGTTTAGAAGTTGTGTGGCCAGAAGAGTTTTACAGAGGCGAATACATTATCGACCTTGCGCATGTTGCCAAAGCTGAGCTTGGAAGTGCTATTTTTGAAGATGAAGCCAATATCAAAACGCTTTCTGTTTGGGGCAAAGATAAGATGTTAGAGCTTATAAAGTCTAATCTTGCTGATGTTGGTATTGAATTTGAGCAATTTGTCAGTGAAAAATCCCTTTACGATAAATGGGATGAAAGCTTTGCTAAACTTCAAAAAAACGACAAAACGTATGCAGAGGGTGGTAAAGTCTGGATTCGTTCTACTGAACTTGGCGATGAAAAAGATCGTGTTGTGGTAAGAGAAGATGGTAGACCAACGTATCTTGCAGGCGATATTATCTACCATGACAACAAATTTCAAAGAAATTACGATAGATACATCAATATCTGGGGCGCAGATCACCATGGATACATTTCGCGTGTAAAAGCAGCCATTAACTTTTTAGGCTATGATGAGCAAAAACTCGAAGTCATCTTAGCTCAAATGGTTTCTCTCCTTAAAGGTGGAGAACCGTATAAAATGAGTAAACGTGCGGGCAATTTTATTTTGATGAGTGATGTTGTCAGTGAAGTAGGTAGTGATGCACTTCGTTTTGTTTTTCTCAGTAAAAAGTCTGATACACATCTTGAATTTGATGTGGATGTCTTTAAACAAGAAGATAATAATAATCCAATTTTTTACATCAACTACGCACATGCTAGAATTAATCAAATCTTTTCTAAAGCAGAAAAAAATCTTAATGATGTACAAGATGTAAAACTTGAAAATCTGAGTGAAGAAGCTCAAAATCTTCTTTTCAGTGCTCTTTTGTTGCCTGAAGTACTGGAAGATACCTTTAGTTCTCGCCAAGTGCAAAAGTTGACAGAGTATTTAAAATCTCTAGCTGCAAGCTTACATAAGTTTTACAATGAAAACCGTGTTGTGGGCAGTGAAGACGAAGCTAAACTTCTTAAACTTTTCGCCGTTGTTGCATTATCACTTCGTGTAGGACTTAAACTTATAGGCATTAGCGCAAAAGATAAAATGTAGAGTGTGATCGTGAGAAGATCGTACCTCATTACCTCTATCGTAACACTTTTAGTAAGAAATCCAAAAGTATTCTTATTAGCCCTTCTTTTAGGAGGGCTTTCCTATTCATATGAGTTGTTCATTGCACGTGAAGCAATGGTTTTTGAGGGCATCCCTAAAGCAACTTATAACTCAATGCAAACATATACACGGATATTTAGAAATAACGCTTATATGGTAGGTTATTCTGATATTAAAGGTAACCCTCTGTGGGTTGTCTATAAATTAACATCACTGAGTGAAAATACACCACATTTAAAACGACCAGAAAGCTTTAGTGCAGATTGGCGTAATTTAGGCCTTATTACTTCAAGTGATTATACGAATAGTGGATACGACAGAGGACATATGGCTCCCAATCATGCTATTTCACTTCTCTATGGGAAACAAGCACAGGTTGAGACTTTTTTGATGACCAATATTACGCCTCAAAAGCCTTCCTTAAATCAAAAGCTCTGGCAACGTTTGGAAGAGATGGAACTTGATTCTTTCGCACCAAAATTTAAAGAGGTATGGGTTTATACAGGTCCATTGTTTGATGAGAAAACAACACGCCTAAAAAGTTCCTATTTTGTGGAAATTCCTGATGCTTTTTATAAAATCTATGTTGGTGTAGAAGCTAATGGTACCCTTAAAACATTGGCTGTTATTGTGCCGCAAAATGCTAAAGCGAATGATCGTATGGAAAAGTATCTTGTCAGTATTGATGAAGTTGAACGCCGTAGTGGCTTTGATTTTTTACATAGGCTAGAAGATACTATGGAGAGAAGATTGGAAAAAGAGATCGATGCTACACCTTGGTTTTAACTCAATTTATCTTCATCATGGTTTTGAAGAGCTGACGCGGTAGAGAAAAATACACCTTGGCAATACTCAATTCCTAAGGATTTTATTTTGTCATAAATCTGTTCATTGCTCACATATTCAGCAACGACTTTGATATGAGCTTCTTTGGCAAATGTAACAATGTTTTTAACCAGTAAAAATGAGATTTTATCTTCCAAAATCTTTTGAATGATAGTACCGTCAATTTTAATATAATCTGTTTTTATTTCAGTGAGATAGATAAAATTAGAATAACCACTTCCAAAATCATCAATAAATATTTTGTATCCTAGACTTTTAAGTTCTAAGAGATTATTCTTTGCATCATCACGATGAGCGATGTCTTCACTTTCGACAATTTCAAGTCCCAATCTTGGAGCAATAGTGGGTTCACTAGCATAATTTTTCAAAAGTGTTAGAATGGTTTCATCAATAATATCATGTGGATTCAAATTGACGTTAATTGACATAAGAGGGTTTTTGATAAGTTGTTCATAACAAATACCTAACACTTCTTTTGTGATATTTCGTAAGATAAAAGTACCTTTAATGGTAGGAAGGATTTTATCGGGAGTAATAATCGTTCCATTTTTATCAATAATGCGCAACAACGCTTCATAATACGATAGCTCTTGTGTTTGAGTATCGACAATCTTTTGGTAATAGCAGAGAATTCTATGCTCTTCTATAGCCTCTTTTATCTCGTTAAGTGAGAGGAACGTATTATGAATATTTTCATTTTCATCATAAAGTTCGATAGTATTTCTACCTTTATTTTTCGCATTGTAAAGCGCAATATCGGCTAGTTTGAAAGCTTCAGAAAATGTTCTTGACTTGTGTGGAACTAAATTTACGCCAATTGAGACAGTAATATTGATAGTTTCATTGTTAGAAATAGCAAAAGGGTGTTCTTGGATATTACGAAAAATTCTTTCAATGACATTAAGTGCATTCAAATGTCCATCTCGTTGCGTTTTGATTAAAATGAGAAACTCTTCACCACCATATCGGATAATAATGTCATCTTTATTTCTGATCGTAAGTAAGAGCGTATTGGCAACTTGTTTTAAAATTTTATCACCGACATCATGTCCATAAGTATCATTAACCTTTTTAAAATAGTCAATATCTAATGTGGCTAAAATGAAATCATTGAGATTGATAAAATCTTCATATTTTTGTAGATAATTGCGGTTATAAACATTGGTAAGTTTATCAATAAAGGCAGTTTTTTTAACGGCTCTAAATCGAATGGACTGGATAATGGTGAAGAGCAAAATGATAAGAACAACAATCATCACGGCTAAGATACCATTTTGCATAAGGTGAATAATGTGATTAATCTCTTCAATTTTCTGTATGGAAAAATCAATGGCTAAAATGAGTTCAATTTTGTCGTGATACATAATAGGAATAAGATAGCTCATTGAGAGTTGGTGGAGAAGCGTATGCTGAATCATCAAGGCTTTTTTCTCTCCATAGAGTGATAGCCATTCTGGGCTTTCAACATCAAATTTCTGATCTATCAAGGCTTTTTCTTCCTGTTTGGATGCATCTGCTAAAAATCGAAATACACCTCTCTCATCTCTGTATAAAAGGTACGCGTACTTAATATTGGGCGTAATGAGAACTTTTAAATTCTCTTCAATTTTATGTTGCAGTAAACGATTTTTTTTGATATCTTCTGGGTAGTTTGTACTCTCTTTTAAAAGTGATTGAATGGCAGTGGCACTGTTATTCATAATTGTAAAAACATCTGAGGTCGAAATTTCAAAGATCTTTTTTTCAATACTTCCTTCTAATTTGATTGTTGAAAGTAGCAAAAGCCCTAAAATAGACGAGATAGCAATAACAGGAATCAGAAAATAAAGGGGTTTTTTAAAAAAAGGTTTGTTGCTCATCAAAAATTCTCTATAAATTGATCAAATGTTTTAGGTAGCTCTATAGCTCTTTTTTCAAGTCGTTTTTTAATGAAGACAATGTTTGGTCTACTTTTATTCCAAAAGAGTGCGCCATAATATTTTTCATCGGAGAGTAGTTTTCGATAGTTATTGGTAAAAAAGAGCCTGTTGGTATTATCACACAAAATTTCATTCTCTACGGCTTTATTCACAAAGACAAAGTTTGCTGTCTCACATTTTGAGCTCAATTTGAAGTAGCGTGAATAGATTTTCTCTTCCATCTCTGACATATGAGGAATAAAAAGTTCTATTTTTTCACGTACAGAAGAGGTTGCGATTTCAGCAATAATTTTTGCTTCAAGTTCCATTTCTTTACTATAGGGTTGTACAAGAAAAGTATAATTTTCTGCTGATGAAAAAGCTAGTAAGGTTAGAAGAAGGATGAATACTCTCATTAGAATACCCACCTAAAAGAGAAAGTAACACTTCTGTCGTTATCATCTAAAGCAAAATTTGCTCCCCCTATACCTTCGGAAAAAAGAGATTTTGTTGATTTATCTAAAATATTATTCGCTTTAATGCTATAACTCAAATCTTTTGTTACATGGTAGGTAAGACCAAGGCTTACATCGAAACTGTCTGGAATATCAAGATCAAGGTATTGGTAACCATTTCGATAAATGAGTGAGGTGAAATAATCAAACTTTTGGTATCCACCCATATATTTAATATAGCCACCCTTAGTAGCGTTGTTAATAGTTTCGCTGAGCGTTGAAGTATAGTAATTTAAACGAAGTTTATCTCGATCCGAAAAGCTATATTCATAGTCAAAAAGAAACCCATCGGTTTTGATTTTATGATCAACATTGATAAACCCGATGGGAGTAAGATAGAGAAAATCCTCGATTTCAACATGATCAAAAGTAACTCCAAATTTAGAGTTACCTTGGGTATATACTGCTTCAAGAGTGTAAAAATTGTATTGCTGCGATTTTAGATTTGGATTGCTCTGTGCCGCATAATCAATGTTGTAAAACGATGGAGCAAGTGCCGTTTGAGTGTAAAAGCTTTTGAAACCAAAATTTTCTGTAGGTGTATAGATGGCACCTACTCTTAAAAGTGTTTCAGAGGTGTCTTCTAAATAGCCACTTCGAGTATAGTGGTCAAGTTTTGCATTTGCCACTAAAATAAGGGTATCGGTGAGTTTATAGTTATCTTGTAAGAGCAATGACGAAGTTGTCTCTTCATCAAAAGTATTGTACTGCCCAATGGCGCTATTTTGATTGCTCTCACGGTTTTGGACATCATATGTTTTATTTTTAACGTTTAAGGCTGCTATTAAAGCGTTGTTTTCAAAATTAATTGATTTGGAGAGATAAGCATTGGTTTTGATAAAACGTAAATCTTCGTTAAAGTGTCTAGGGAAAGTGAATCCTATCGGGACGATGTAGAAACCTGCATCCGTATTCTCTTCTTCATAGCTTCGATCGTTAATATCGACAGAGAGATTTGCTTTTAGCGATTTATCTTCCAAGAAAGAGTGTGTTATATCGATAAAGAAATCTTTGGAGAGGTTTTTACCGCTACTTGGAATTGCATCAAGAGAATAACCCGTGTAATTATTTTTTGAAACGTCCGTATAGCCCATATTGATATTTGTTGTTTCATTGTTTGCATCGACATAGAGATATTGTTTATGACCGTTACTGTTAATCTTTTGATTTTTGTAAACGGCCGTTTGCTTGACTTTTTCTTGATTCAGAAACATCAGATAAGACCAACCATTTTCAAAGCTAGAAGAGTGTGTGATACTTTGAGAGTTTGAGCCTTTGGAGGTAAACATCGCATTGAGTTCGGAGCTGTTTTCTTTTATAGGCGATTTGGTATAAATACGAACAAAATAGATACCTGTTTCATTGCCGAATGAAAACGAACTCTCTCCATAATATATCTCAACATGATCGACAAAATCGAGTGGCAAATCGCCCCAAGATAGGGATGTGGATTGATCATATCCTGAACTAATTTCATGGTCGTTAATAAAAAATCTAAAAAAGCCACTGGTGGTTGTTTTGGAACCTGTCAAGGAATAATTGGTAAGTCCAAATCGGTTAGTATTGACATTGAAGAGAGGGAGTTCTTTTAAAATATCGTTGAGCTTAGAATATTGCATCAAACGAATCTCTTTTTGGGAATAGATAATGACATGTCCTATTTTTTCATTGACAGTATGTAATGAATTGTCAGATGTCGATTCATACTCTTTTAATAAGCTATCAAGAGAATCAGAGAGAAGAAGACTAACATATAGCCCAAACAATAAAATAATTTTCATCTGCTTACCAACGAATCCTTATAATTTCTGATATGCACATCAGTATAGAAAAGAAGAGCTTAATAATTTATTTTTAGAATGAGAAAATGGTACTTGATTATTGGCGTGGAACAATAGAGTTCATGAATGGTGGCTTGCTTTGTGTAGAAGAAGGTGGTATAAAACCTTTTTTTTTCATGCACTCATCTACAAAGGAGTGACTCGGTTTTCCATGTGTCTCTTGAGGAGCACCAGAAAGACATTCTGCCATTGCTGCTTCAAGTTGAATATTCTTTGTTGGTGCAAGAATGTTTTGATTAGGTGATAGTCCTTCTGTTGCGTATAAAAGATTGAGTGAAAAAACTATGCTAGAAAAAAGTACTACTCTTTGCATTTTATTGCTTTAGATAGCAAGTTTTACAGATGCCATTCATAACAATGAAGCTGTTACTAATATGAAAGCCACTTTGAGAAGAGACCGTCTCTAAAAGAGGTTTTGTCTCAACAAACATATCCTCAACATTACCACACTCACTGCATAAAAGGTGAATATGAGGCACTTTTTTGATCTCGTATTGCTGTTTTTGCTGTGGAAGTTTTACCTCTTCTAAGATATGAAAAGAGATAAGGTCATTGATATTACGGTAAAGCGTTGCTTTGGACATTGTAGGGTATTTCTGAACAATAGAGTCGTAAAGTGTGTCAATGTCAACATGTCCAAAATGATCGATTGCATCTAAAATAGCAAGCCTTTGATGTGTTGATTTGAGGTTACTTGCTTTTAAAACATCTTTAAACCGATCCATCTGAATGCTATCCTTCATTATGTAATATAAAATTTTATAGGAGCTGAACTTAATAAGATATTAACTATCCTATTTATTTTTTAAAATAATGATAAATAATTCTAAATAAGATTAATTACTATTTAAGATATATATTCATATAATTTTTACACAAACTTAAAAAGGAGAAGAAATGCAAATTTCTAAGGTAATCAGTCTTTGTGCACTGAGTGCAACCGTTGTTCTTGGGGCAAATACGTTGGTCGATAAGGTGAAGCAAAACGGTATTGAAGCGATTCCTGTAAGCCAACTGGAAATTTTAAAATTAATTGATGATCCTAAAGATCCAATAACAGAGGCTAAAGTTGAGTTAGGTAAAAAACTCTATTTTGATCCTCGTATGTCAAAAAGTTCTATTATTAGTTGTAATACCTGTCATAATTTGGCAACGGGAGGAACGGATGGTATTAGTGCTGCTATTGGGCATGGCTGGACTGCAAATCCGCATCATCTCAATTCTCCAACAGTGTATAACTCCGCCTTTTTCAAAGCACAGTTTTGGGATGGAAGAAGCCCACACTTAGCAGATCAAGCACAAGGTCCAGTGCAAGCAGGACCTGAGATGGCAGCTCCACCAAAATTGGTTGAAGAGCGTATTAATTCTATTCCTGAATATATTGAATTTTTTAAAGGTGCATACGGTGATAATGTCAAAATCAGTTTTGAGAAGATCACTTCTACGATTGCCATTTTTGAGAAAACCTTGGTCACGCCATCGCGTTTTGATGATTTCCTCAATGGTAAAGATAATGCACTTACTAAAGCAGAGAAAGAGGGGCTTGAAGTGTTCATTGACAAAGGCTGTGCAGGTTGTCATAACGGTGTTGCTCTGGGGGGTACAATGCAGCCATTCCAAGTAGCAGGTAAATATAAATTTGCACAAGTGGGTGATTTTAATGGAGATAAAAATGGCATGGTTAAAACACCAACGCTTCGAAATATCTCAGAGACTGCGCCGTATTTCCATAACGGTGCGATTTGGACACTTAAGGATGCGATCAAAGAGATGGGAAGTACGCAATTAGGTATTAGCATCAGTGATGTTGAGAGTACGAAGATTGAGACATTCTTGAAAGCATTAAAAGGTAGAAAGCCCGTGATTGTTTATCCACAGCTTCCAGAGAGCAGTGACAAAACACCCAAACCAGACGCTAAACTTTAATGAGGTCATGCCTTCCTAGTTTTCCTAGGAAGGCGTATTGATAAACTTATTCTACGCCACGTACTCTTTTCATCTCATCTTCTCTCTCTTTGAGGAAAAGTTCTAAATTATATTTGACACGATAAGCAGGTGTCATAAGGTGAATTAAAACATCTCCCATATCAATAACGGTCCAGTTATCATCGGCGTCAACATTGAGAAAATTCTCTCCAGCACCTTTGAGTTCGGTTTTGAGATGATCTAAAAGTGAAAGTCCGTGTCTCTCACCCATTGTCGTTGCAATAACAACCGTGTTGACAAAATAATCTTTACCTGTCATATCAAATACTTGTATATCTTCTGCTTTTTTGTCGCTTAAAGCAGTTACGATTCTCTCGATTCTATTATCCATTGGATTCCTTGTATAAAACGCTATCACTTCATTTTCTATGGCTTTTGGGATAAATCTTCTATCCAAAAATGAGCGGAGCTTTGAAGAACTGATATTAACATTAATTGGTAAAATTTTCAAGTCTTTGGGCGGTGTAAATTCTCCACGAGGCGCTACAACAAATTCTACAAGTGAGCAAAGTTCTTCGTGACGGTTCCATTTGGGAAGTGCTTTAAAACTGTCGCTTCCAACGATCAAAAAAAGTTTTGCCTCAGGATAGAGATTCTTTACATGTAAAACAGTTTCGATGGTAGGAACTTGTCTTTTTTGATCACATTCATACGAAAAAATTTCGACTTTTTCCATGCCTTCAAACATCTTTGCAAGCCATGCTTGGCGCATGGGTGCTGGAGCACAAAAGCTCTCTTTAAAAGGGCTAAGGTATGTCGTTACGACTAATAGCTTGTCAATATCGAGGATTTCAAGGGCTTTTTTGACAATGAGCTCATGCCCTGTGTGTGGAGGATCAAAAGATCCTCCAAAGATAGCTATGTTCAACTTTGAGACTCCGTGGACTTTAAACTTTTTTATACATCATTTTTGCTAAAATAATTCGCTTTTCTCTAAAAGCAAATTGGACTAAAACGACTATTATATCAAAAGGAATACCTATGGCACTCAAAATTGCTATAAATGGATTTGGTCGCATTGGAAGATGCGTTGCAAGAATTATCGATTCACGAGACGATGTTGAGTTGGTTTGTGTCAACGATACGGCTGAACGTTCTATGACAAAACAATTACTCAAATACGATAGCGTACATGGTATTTTCCCAGGCAGTGTTGAGTTACTTGAAAATGATTATATGCAAATAGGGAAAGCAAAAGTTAAAATGTTTTCAACCCGCGATCCTAAAGCTTTAAATTTTGCAGACTATGGTGTAGATGTTGTCCTTGAATGTACAGGCGCACTTTTAACTCAAAAAGATACACAAGTTTTCATTGACAACGGCATCAAAAAAGTGGTTATGTCAGCTCCTGCAAAAGACGACACACCGACATTTGTTATAGGTGTTAATGAGCATACCTATGCAGGACAAGCCATTGTTTCCAATGCTAGTTGTACGACAAACTGTTTAGGTCCTGTAGCCAAAATTTTGGACGATGCGTTTGGTATTGATAAAGGTTTGATGACAACTGTTCATTCTTATACCAACGATCAAAATATTTTAGATGTTAAACACAGTAAAGATTTACGCCGTGCACGTGCTGCTGCGATCAATATGATCCCAACCAGTACAGGTGCCGCTAAAGCTATTGGCTTAGTGCTTCCACATCTCAAAGGAAGACTCCATGGACAAAGTGTTCGCGTTCCAACGCCTAACGTTTCTATCGTTGATCTTAACGTCGTAGTAAAAAAAGATACAACCAAAGAAGAAGTAAACGCACTGTTCACACAACAAGCACAAGGTAGTTTAAAAGGTATTTTGGAAGTCGATGTTGAACAAAGAGTTTCTCAGGATTTTGTAACCACTACGTGGAGTTCCATTGTTGCGGTAGATTTAACACAAGTTATAGGCGGCAATATGGTTAAAGTAATGGCATGGTATGACAATGAATGGGGTTACTCATCTCGTTTGGTCGACATGGCTATACACGTAAGCAAATAAAAAGGATAGGGAATGATTCGCTCCATTAGAGATTTGGATATCGCAGGTAAAAAAGTTTTTATTCGTTGTGATTTCAATGTACCACTAGATGAGTTTGCTAATATCACAGATGATAGACGTGTACGTTCAGCAATCCCAACCATTCGTTACTGTTTGGATCATGGTTGTTCTATCATTTTAGCGAGCCATTTAGGTCGCCCAAAAGGAGCTGTGGATGAGAAATATTCACTTGCTCCTGTGCAAATGCGGCTCAAACGCCTTTTGGACAAAGAGGTTATTTTGAGCTCAGATGTCATTGGTAAAGACGCTTCGGAAAAAGCAGCAGCCCTTCAGCCAGGTGAAATTTTACTCTTAGAAAACCTACGTTTTAACAAAGGTGAAACAGCCAATGATGAAGAGTTTGCAAAAGCACTCGCAGATATGGCAGAAGTGTATATCAATGATGCATTTGGCGTATGTCACCGTGCACACGCTTCGGTGGAAGCCATTACGCACTATTTTAATGAAAAAAGCTCTGCTGCTGGATTTTTACTTCAAAAAGAGGTTGAATTTTCTAAAAACCTTCTTCGTCGTCCAACACGACCGTTTGTTGCGGTTGTAGGTGGCAGCAAAGTGAGTGGAAAACTCCAAGCACTGGTTAACCTTCTTCCACGTGTTGATAAATTGGTTATCGGCGGTGGTATGGCATTTACCTTCCTCAAAGCGCAAGGGCTTGACATCGGTAACTCTTTGGTTGAAGATGAACTTCTCGATGAAGCAAGTCGTGTTATGGAAGAGGCAAAACGCTTAGGTGTTAAGCTTTACTTACCTGTGGATGTTGTTGCAGCACAAACCTGCTCTCAAGATGCAACGATTAAATTTGTGACGGTTCAAGAAATTCCAAAAGGTTGGATGGGACTTGATATTGGACCTGCAACATCTCGTCTGTTTAGAGAAGCGCTCGCAGATGCACAGACCATTTTATGGAATGGACCAATGGGCGTCTTTGAACTTGAAAAATTCTCTAAAGGTAGCTTTAAAATGTCTCATGTCATTGCAGAAGCACATGCAACAACGGTTGTAGGCGGTGGTGATACGGCTGATGTGGTGGCTCGTGCAGGAGATGCTGATGAGATGACCTTTATCTCTACAGGTGGAGGAGCTAGCTTAGAGCTTATCGAGGGAAAAATACTTCCAGGTGTCAAAGTACTCAGCACCAGTGAGACTGAATAAGCATGATCATTGCTTCAAACTTTAAAACAAACTACACGAGAGGTGCAACAAAGGCTTTTATCAAAGAAATTCAAGCCTTTGTTGCCAATACAACAAGTAAACAGCAAGTACGTATATTTGCCCCTTTTACAGCACTGGATTGCTTTGATGAAGTTGCACATCTTAAAGTGGGTGCTCAAAACTTTTACCCTGTACAAAATGGTTCTTTTACAGGCGAAATTGGTTTTGAACAGCTTGAAGAGTTTGGTATTGACACCGTGCTTATTGGGCACAGTGAAAGACGTCATATCTTAAAAGAGTCACAAAACTTTATTGCACAAAAATATGATTTTGCAAAAGCCAGAGAAGTTGAGATTATTTACTGCATTGGTGAACCTCAAGAAATTCGTATGCAGGGCATTGATGCGATTATGAGCTATCTTTGGGAGCAATTTGAGGGCATTGACATTCATTATGACAAACTTATTATTGCGTATGAGCCTGTTTGGGCGATTGGTACGGGGTTGACTGCAAGCTTGGAAGATATTGAAGAGGTACTAACGAGACTTCGCGATAAACTCTCTGCACCACTTTTGTATGGCGGTAGTGTGAAGGTTGAAAATATCGATGCAATTTTACATGTCAAAGCATGTGACGGTGTTTTGGTAGGAACGGCTAGTTGGAATGAAAAAGCGTTTTGTGAAATGATTCGCATCGCTGATACTGTAAAAAAATAAGGAGTTTAAGTATGGTCATGAAAGGCAAAAAAGGTCTTATCGTAGGAATTGCCAATAATAAATCAATTGCATATGGCATTGCAAAAGCATGTAAGGAACAAGGCGCAGAGTTAGCATTTACGTATCTTAACGAGCAATTGGAAAAAAGAGTACGTCCTATCGCTGAAGAGTTTGGTTGTGACAAAGTGTATGAGCTTGACATTAATAATCCAGCCCATTTGGAAGCGCTAACAGCATCATTGGAAAAAGACTTTGGTAAGATTGATTTCGTGGTTCATTCCGTTGCTTATGCTCCAAAAGAGGCACTCAGCGGTAAGTTTGTTGATACTACTAAAGAGGCTTTTGACATTGCGCTTGGAACATCAGCGTATTCATTGGTTTCTCTCTCACGCGCATGTTTACCTGTGATGAACGATAACGGCTCTATTTTGACTCTGACCTATTTAGGCGGACCTCGTTATGTTCCTCACTACAATGTTATGGGTGTTGCAAAAGCAGCATTGGAAGCCTCTGTACGCTACCTTGCCGTTGATCTTGGACGTCGTGGAATTCGTGTTAATGCGATCAGTGCAGGCCCTATTAAAACGCTTGCAGCAAGTGGTATAGGTGATTTTAGAATGATCCTTAACTGGAATGAAGTTAACGCGCCACTTCGCAAAAATGTAACGACAGATGAAGTAGGCAATAGCGGTATGTATCTTTTAAGTGACCTCTCTTCGGGTGTAACAGGTGAGATTCATTACGTCGATGCAGGCTATAGCATCATGGGCATGGGTATGGACGAAACAGATGCTGAAGGCCATACTGTACTTGCGTGGGATATGCAAAAATAAGGTAAACGCATGAAATTAGTACTGCAAAAATTTGGTTATGTAGTACTGATGCTCTGCATTATCTCTTTAATTTCTTTTGGAGCGATTCATCTCGCTCCTAACTCTTTCTTTGCCAGCGGTGAACTTAACCCCAATATTACTCCAGAATCTCTTGAACAACTTAAACGCGTTTACGGACTCGATAAATCTTTATCTGTGCAATTTTTTGCATGGTTTAAAGCGATGCTTCAACTCGATTTTGGGATATCCTTTGCCAGTGGTAAAGCAGTACGCGATGAGATTTTAGAGCGCCTTCCCATTACCTTATTGATGAATATCATAAGTATGGTTTTTGTTTTTATTTTAGCCCTTTATTGGGGTATCAAATCTGCCATGAAGCAGACAAGTTTTTACGATAAAAGCATTAAACAGGTTGCCCTTATCAGCTATGCAATGCCTTCGTTTTATCTCTCTTTATTGTTAGTGATGCTCTTCTCAGTGCAGTGGAAAATTTTCCCCATTTCTGGATTACATTCCCAAGGTATGACTGGAAATGGTATTGCCTACATGGCTGATATGGCATGGCATTTAATCTTGCCTATCTTTGTAATGGTCTTTGGCGGTTTGGGAAGTCTTGTACTGTATGTGAGAAGCTTAACGCTGAATATTTTAAAGAGTGATTACATCTTTTTTGCCAAAAGTAGGGGTATTGAAGGAAAAGACCTTTTAATACGTTTTATTTTGCCTAATCTCTCACCGCCGATTGTAACGATTTTAGGGCTTTCCCTTCCTGGTCTTATCGGTGGTAGCGTGATTTTAGAGTCAATTTTTGCCATTAATGGCATGGGGCTTCTTTTTTATCAAAGTGCATTGAGTCGTGATTATCCTGTGATTATGGGAATACTTATTATCTCTTCATTTTTAACTTTACTTGGAAATATGATTGCCGATTTGGTTTTAACAAAACTCAATCCTCATTTTAAACGAAGAGGATAAATAATTTTAAAAGGAAAAAATTATGAAAAATATTCTTTTAGCTTTTGTCGTTGTAGGGCTTATGAGTGGTTGTGCTACATGGGGTGGCATTAAAAAAGATGCAAAAGACGGTGCTGAATGGACCAAAGAGAAGATCAATCATGGTGCTGAATATGTAAAAGAAAAAACAGAATAAACTGCGCAAAAGTTTTACATGTAAAGCACTAAGGCTTTACATGTAAAGAGATTTATAGTCCGCCGAAAAGGTTTTTAAGCGCATTTGGATCGCGTTCTGGTTGATCATCATTTGCGGATTCACCTGAAGCTGTGGAAGAGCCTGATTCAACCAATTCTATTTCAAATCCTGTAAGCATCGAAGTTAAACGGATGTTAATACCATTTTTACCGATCGCTTTTGATTTTTGATCACTTGGAAGCGTTACAATGGCTTTACCATTTTGAATTTTAACATTTGAGATAATCGCAGGAGAAAGAGAACGTGCGATAAAAATCTCAGGAATATTAGAGTATTCAATACAATCAATATTTTCGTTGTGTAGCTCTTTACTCACGGCATTGATTCTCACACCTTTGGTACCAACGGTTGCACCAACTGCATCGATATTTGGATGCAATGAACTCAGTGCAATTTTTGCTCGCTCACCAGGAATTCTAGCACTACCAATGATTTTGATAAGTTCATCTTTAATCTCAGGTACTTCAAGTTCTAATAAAGACTCTAAAAATTTAGGGCTGGTACGAGAAAGCTCAACATACATGCCTTGAGATTTATCGATAAGTACTTTACGAATAACACTCTTAACAACGTTGCCAACTTTAAATTTTTCACCTTTAATACGGTTTTTACGTGGCAATACCGCTCTAATTTCATCGATTTCAATATAGGTGTTTTCATCATTATCGACACGAGCGACGGTTCCAAAAACCGTTTTACCCACAAGTTTTTGGTATTTTTCAAAAATATTATTTTCAAGCAAGCGTTGAATGTGGTATTCAAGTTCTTTTTGAAGCGTTGCTGCTGCGGTTCTTCCCAAGTTATCAAGTGGCAATTCATAGGTGAGTTCATCGCCAAGTTCGATGTCAGGATCAACCTCTTTAGCGTCTTTAATGGCAATAAAATTTTCATTGCCTTCTAATAATCTTTCATCATCTGGGGCAACTACGATTACTTTTTGATAAAGTTTCAGTGTTTTCGTTGCAGGGTCAATTTCTGCGCCGTATTCGTATTCTGCGCCGTAAATTCGTTTCGCAGTCTTAATGAGTGCCAAGGTAACTGTGTTCTTAACTTCGTTAATGTCAAGCCCTTTTTCATGGGCAATAGATTCTATAATGTCTACAATTTTTTCCATAAGTTTCCTTAATAAAGATACATATTTTTTATGTCATGTGTGATAATCGCAATGATGAAAAATCAAAAATGGAAATTTAAACGATTGCGGTGAAGAATAAGGATTATAGCTAAAATCTTCTTTTATTTTTCTTTATGTGTAGGCGATGGTTTGCTTTTAATGAGGAATTTATCGTAAATAAAGTATACTTCGCGATATATCTTTGTGCGTATTGGACACACACGATAATTTTCTCGATAGAAAAGAGGTTTACGATGGAAATCAAATTAGCAAGAAATGAAATTAATGGAAAACCAAAGACAATTACATTGGACAAAGTGACTGAGATTATCGAAAAAGAAGGGCAAAAGATTTTTTATTTTGATAAAGAAAACTCTCACAAAGACCTTGTAGCACTTGTTGAGCATTTTGAAGCGCAAGGTTTTAGCGTCTATTTAAGAGACATTCGTTATGGCTTAGGCGAGAGCGATTATATGTACGAAGTACATATCCTCTAAGGCTGTATTTTGGGTATTTCAGAGGAAAAAAAGCTTTATATAGAGACCCTTGGTTGCGCGATGAACGTGCGAGATTCTGAGCACATCATCGCCGAACTAGGTGATAGAGAAAATTATGTTTTAACCAGCAATGTACAAGATGCTGATCTTATTTTGATCAACACCTGTAGTGTGCGTGAAAAACCTGTTAGTAAACTTTTTTCAGAGATCGGTAAATATAACCTCCAAAAAAAAGAGGGCGCCAAGATTGGCGTATGTGGTTGTACTGCAAGCCATCTAGGCAAAGAGATATTCAGACGTGCTCCTTATGTAAGCTTTGTAATCGGTGCGCGTAATGTTTCCAAAATCTCTACAGCGGTGAATACTGAGAAGTTTCTCAGTGTCGATACCGACTATGATGAGAGTACCTATGCTTTTGGCGAGTATCGTAATAGTCTTTATAAAGCATATGTGAATATCTCCATTGGTTGTGATAAAAAATGTACGTATTGTATTGTTCCTCAAACCAGAGGTGAAGAAATCTCTATTCCTGCGGAGCTTATTGTAAATGAGGCACGTAAGGCCGCTCAAAATGGAGCAAAAGAGATTTTTTTACTTGGACAAAATGTCAATAATTATGGCAGACGTTTTAGCGGCTCGATTGATTATAATATGGATTTTTCAGATCTTCTCAATCAAATTAGTGAAATACCTGAAGTGGAGCGCATTCGTTTTACATCTCCGCATCCATTGCATATGGATGATAAATTTTTAGAGACATTTGCCAATAATCCTAAAGTCTGCAAATCGATGCACATGCCATTGCAGAGTGGTTCAACGCATATCTTAGAGCAGATGAAACGAGGTTACAGCAAAGAGTGGTTTTTAAATCGTGCCTTGAAACTACGGGAAATGATACCTGATGTCTCCATTAGTACAGACATTATCGTAGCATTTCCTGGTGAAAGTGAAGAAGATTTTGAAGATACGCTGGATGTTATGAGACAAGTTAAATTTGAGCAGATTTTTGCGTTTAAATACTCTCCACGACCTCTGACAAAAGCGGCTGATTTTACCAACCAAATTGATTCTGAAGTGGGATCACGAAGACTTGAGCGTTTACAACTATTGCAAGATGAAATTTTAGATGAAATTGCAGAAGCACACCGCGATAAAACTTATTCTGTATATATTGATGAGCTTCGAAACAGTGGCTTTTTAGCAGGACGAAGTGACAACAATGCCCTTGTCCAGATTAAAGGTGATGAAAGTTTATTGGGACAAACCGTAAACATTAAAATTACCAATCCTAAACGACTCTCCCTCTATGGCGAACTTGTTCTCTAAAAATACAAAACGTAAACTTTTGGTGTGGATTGTTCCACCCCTTGTTTATGTTTTGATTAAAATTTTGTTTTTTACCTGTAAAAAGAAATTTTACTTTCAACAAGATGGCTCAGAAACTCCCAGTATTTATGCCATTTGGCATGGGGAGATACTGATGGCAGCCGCTGCATATACTTACTATACAAAACGTAAAACCATAGATACGATCGTAAGCAATCATTTTGATGGGGAGTTAGTAGCAAGACTGATGCAGCTTTTTGGTGGTGGAACGATTCGTGGAAGTTCTTCTAAAGGTGGAGTCTCTGCTTTAAGAGGCGCATTAAAAGCTCTTCAAAAAGGGCGTGATATTGGCATTACTCCTGATGGTCCAAGAGGACCAAGGCACAGTGTGGCAGATGGCGCAGCAGCGCTTGCAATGATGCGAAAAGTGCCCATTATTACGATGAATTGTAAGCTCTCATCGTATTGGAGCATGAAGAGTTGGGATCACTTTTGTATTCCAAAACCTTTTTCTACCATAGAATTTTATTTTGGTGATCCTTTCTATGTAGATGAACTCTCGCTAGAAGAGGCGAAGGCGCTCATCCAAAAACGTCTTTTAGAACACGCTGTCTAATGCAGTTAGATCAAATGGTACTGCTTTTGCTTGATATTTTACAAAACTTAAGCAAGATTAGTCTAATATATAGTACAAATTCAAATTAACACAAGAGTAGTGATGTGAACAAAGAGTCAGTAATATGGGCATAAGAACTGTTCTTCAGAAAAAATTTCAGAATCTTTTCGTCGCTGTTGTGTTAAGTGAAACAGAATGCGTGCTGCGTTGCAAAGTGCTTAAAGATGGCGCAATTACTAAAACTTTTACCAAAACTTTTGCATTAACACCTCCTTTGGAAGCGCTTGATAGCTCACTTGAAAATTATTTGATGAATTTACAAGATGAGTATCAGTTTGTCTACATCGCTTTTTTATTGGGCTCTCTAGGACAAGGTGCTATCTCTGGTACAGGCAATGCAAGTTTTGGCAAGCATAATGTCGATATTCAAAATGTTCATAATGTTACACTCTACAATCAATGGTCAGCGTATGCTTCTTACATTGAAATCAAATGGGCAAAAAACCTTTTTTCTGAAGTTGGCTTAGATTTTATCTACTCTCCTTTTATTATTTTAAGTGATTTTGTCGTCTCTCAAAAACTTAAAAATAAACCAACATGTTATATTTTAAATTGCCAAGATTTTTTTATTTTGGCCGTTTTTGAAGAACGACAGTTGCATTTTGGAGCTTTTTTCAAAACACAGACGGACACAGCTTTTACCCACAGTGATGATGTGAATGACTGGGAAAATGAGCAAGAAGAAGAGGGAATTCTTGATTCTGAAGAGATGCCTGAGGCTGCAACAGAAGAAGAGGAAGAACATGAGGGCATTGAGGAACTAAGTGAGCTTACAGAACTTGGGGACTTGGAAGATATAGATGATTTACGCTCAACGGACTCTTTTTCCGATATTGACACTAGGGCAATGGGTTCGTTTAGAGGTATGGAGGGTGTTAAAGAAGAAGATATTAGCCTAGAGCTGTATGGACGTGATCTCTTAGTCTATAAATACCTTAAAACAGCACTAGAAGAGTATTATCACAATCCATTGTATGTCAGCGAATTTATTGATGAAATTATTATTTTTGATGGTTATGAAATCAGCTCAGACCTGATTCATCAACTTGAAGATGAGTTGATGATGGATGTTGAGATTCATAAAGTCGACGTGAGTGATCGTATGTGTGATATCGCAATCAAAGAGGTTTTTAAATGAGACTAAGTTTCATAGCACCTCGTCCAAAGCCCTTTTTATCACTCTTTAGTAAAATGTGGGTTGTTTTCATTGGTTTGATGTCACTCTTTATGATTATTTTTAACTTTTACATTGTGATTGAGATGAGCTCGTTTAAACATGGTGTGGTTGATCTTACTAAAGAGCGTGAAATGTTAGAGATTAAGATCGATGAAGATGATGAGGCGATTGGTCTTATTTTACGTCAAAAAGCTATTTCTGAAGAAATCTTTTCAAACAACACACTTTTAAAAGAGAGTATGAAAAATCTATTTGATTTAGTACCTGATCAGATTACCCTTAAAAAGGTTCAAATGGAGCGTAATTCATTGGTGTTATATGGTGTTTCTCCAACGCAAGATACTTTTAATTTCTTGCTAGCAGCTCCACTTAAATCAATTTTTCATACCAGCAATACGACATTTTACCTAACAAAAGAGGGTTGGTATAATTTTGTGAGTATCAACAAAATTATTGGCGAGGATGGTATACGTGAATAGTTTTGATCGAAGTTTAGACAAAATAGATATTATGAAGTTGCTTATTTTTTTAATGGTCTTCATTATAATCACGTTTACGTTTGTATTTTTGTTAATTATTCCCAATGTTAAAGAACACCGTATTTTGCAAGCAGAATACAAACGTGTTTTGGTGCATAAAACACGTGTTGAAAATCTTTTTTTAGAGCGTGAAGCGGAACTCTCCAAACTCAAAGCAGAAAATGTACACATCATTGGCGCGTTCAAACACCCCTTTACGCAAGAAGAATTTATGCGTTATGCTGGCAAGTTTTTTACTCAAGTCTCCTTAATGGAAGTGACCAAATCAGACTATAAAAAAGAGTTTGTAGAGTATGAACTCAATGTGACTTCAACGCTTAAAACACCAAGTAATTTCTACAATTTTTTAGAGGGACTCAATCGTTATAGCAGTATTGTTCAAGCCGATTTTCCGATTCATTTAGAATCGACTAAAGAGAGTATTAGCTCAACCTTTAAAATTAAAGTGTATGATCTTAACGCAACGCGTTAGGATCGATTCCTACTCCATACAAATAGGGGCGTATTTTTGAAGGAATACGCTCTGTTCGACAGAGCTCTTTAAATGTTTTATCCATCGTTTCTTGATGATAGGGCGCTATAAAAATCTTCTCTTTTTCAAAGCAAACCACAATTTTTCCACCAACAACACATGCTTTTGTTCGTAAAATCTCATCTCTTTGTGCTTTAGATGGCAGAAGTCCTAAAAGTTTGAGTACTTTGTCAATGTGACGAATGTTGATAAGATCATCGGCATCTCTTGTGAGTATAAAAAGATCTTGGATACGTTTCGTCTGATGAGGCAAAAGTCGTTTACGATCTTCCTCTAAGTACGCAAAACTTTTAGCAATGCCTTCTTCATAGGTATTAATCAGTGGGTTTGCATGGTCATGTCGGAACTGATTACGTAGGTGTTTTAAGGAGTCATTACTTTCATCGTTAAAATAAATAATGTTGTGTTCATGCAAATAGCCCTGAAGCGTTTGCTTGCTGATATGTAAAAGTGGCCGAATAATTGAGTACTGCTCTCGCTCTTCCTTTTCTTGCATACCCAACATTTCCACAAGCCCAGCTCCACGTGTTAGCTGCATTAAAAACCATTCTAGTTGATCCCCTAGATGATGGGCTGTAAGAAGCGTTTGATAGCCGTGATCTTGAATGAGTTGCTTAAAAAAAGTGTAACGTTCATGTCGTGCATGATGCTCAAAATTAGACCCCTCTAGTTTGCATGTCAAGGTAAAAAGCTCTTTTTTGTGGGTATCGGCTAATGTTTTAGCATACGCTGCTTCTGCATTGCTTTGCGCTCTGGTTTGGTAATTAACATGTGCTATATCAAAAGGAATATGCTTTTCAAGCAGTAAAAAGAAGAGGGCGGTAGAGTCTCCACCCCCTGAGAATGCCAATAGATTTTTAGTGTGCCTTAAGTACGCTAATGTTGCTTCATGCAACTGAAGTAATGGTTGCAATGAGTTGATCTCCAGCACATTCAGTAATGGTCGCTCGGTAGCATTTTCCAACTTCAATGTTTGCAACATCGGAGTCATTGACCAAGACCTCACCATCGATGCTAGGTGCCCAAAGAAGCTCACGTGCGCCCATAAAATATTCATGTTCGCTGCTTTCACCTTCAACTAAGATGATGACCTCTTTGCCAACCTCTTTTTCAAAACTTTTTTTCGTTTTGGCTTGAACGATTTTGTCGAGTTGTTTAATGCGTTTATTGATGGTTTTTGTATCAATCTTCTCTTCCATTTCGTAAGCAGATGTGTCTTCTTCATCAGAATATGCAAAGATATTTACACGATCAAAATCAAACGCTTTGGTAAAGTCAAGAAGCTCTTTAAATTCTGCTTCGCTCTCTCCTGGATGGCCCACAATAAAGCTGGTACGAATAAAGCTATTAGGCGCTTTGCGCATAAGATCAAGTTGTTCGATAATACGTTCACGTCCTGCACCTCTTTTCATGCGTTTGAGCATCGAATCGCTGATGTGTTGGATCGGCATATCAAAGTAGTTATGAAAGAGTGGTGAAGCGATAATGCGCTCAATGAGAGCGTTGGATGTGGTCGTAGGGTAAAGGTATAAAATACGTGCACTTTTCACGCCTTCAATCTGTTCTACCGCATCAATAAGTTTGATTAAGCCCTCTTTTTCACCGATATCACGCAGAAATGAGCTGCTATCTTGAGAGATAAAACTGATGTCATAAAAGCCTTTTGCCACAAGCGCTTTAACCTCTTTAACGAGTGATTCAAGCGTGCGTGAATGAAGCTTACCTTTAAATCCAGGAATTGCGCAAAAGCTACACGTTTGATTGCATCCTTCTGAGAGCTTGACATACGCATGTGCGTTAGAGCCTGTAATCACACGCTCCTCTTCGCTTTGTAAATAGGTCGCTGGAGTAAAACGATTTTGACGAAGAGCGATAATTTCATCAATTTTGTCATAATCACCCACACCTGTAAAGAGGTCAACTTCTTTCAGCTCTTTGGTAAGATCTTCTTTGTATCGTTCTGTCAAACAGCCTGCCATAACGAGTATAGAGCCTTTTTTACGTGCTTCATGGAGTGAAAAGATGGTGTTGAGACTCTCTTCTTTGGCTGGTCCGATGAAGCCACAGGTATTGACGATCAGCACGTCTGCCTGAGAGGGATTATCGCACATCTCATAGGCTTGGAGTTTTCCTAACATCACTTCGCTATCGACAAGATTTTTGTTACAGCCAAGTGAGACTAAATGTAGTTTTTTCAATCTATTCCTTAATAGAGTTCTTCCAGAACTCGTTTTATACGCTTTAAAAGCAAAGCTTCCAAAGCTACGTTTGCCACTGGGGCACTAAAGCTAGCCTCTGATGAGGCAGAAAAATACCTTAAATCCATAAATTATCAATGAGGCGAGTAGTACCAACTTTTGCGCAGACTAAAATGATAGAGTTGCCTATTTCAATGGTTGATATTGTATCAAAATCACGATTTAAAATTTCCACGTATTCTACATGTAAAGGTTTTAGGGTCTGTAACATTTCAGTTTTAATTTTGGCAATATCACGCTCTCCTGCAATGATAGCATGTGTTGCCACTTTAAGCGATTCGCAAAGCAGTAAGGCATCTTTGCGTTCTTGTGGGCTTAGATAGACATTGCGACTTGAAAGCGCTAAACCATCATCTTCTCGCACAATTTCACAGGGTACAATTTCAAGATCCACAAAGAGGGAAGCGACCATGTTTTGTAAAAGATAGAGCTGTTGGGCATCTTTTTTACCAAAATAAGCGCGTGTAGGTTTGGTAAGGTTGAAAAGTTTGAGAACCACACGTAAAACGCCATCAAAATGACCAGGGCGGGCTAACCCTTCAAGCACATACGCTTTGGAGCTTGGCGCTAAGATGGTTGGTTCCATTTTGGAGTACATCATCTCAACGGTTGGCATAAATAAAATGCTCACACCTGCAAGCTCACAGATTTTAATATCGGCTTGGGTACGTTGTGGATATGTGTGAAAATCTTCCCCTTCTAAAAACTGGGTAGGATTGACAAAAACAGAGACGATGGTGTGGTCATTTTCGGCGATGGATTTTTGCATTAAAGAGAGGTGTCCGTTGTGTAATGCTCCCATGGTTGGCACAAAGCCTACGGAGCCATTAAGCTCTCTTCTCGCTTGGGATAATTCTTCAATGGTTTTTACTATTTTCATTTTAGGCACTTTTGAGTAGAATATAATACTAGACTTCTTGTTACAGAGGTCTCTTAAATTGAAGCGAGTATTATAGCAAAAGGAAACCATTTGGATAGTTACGAATATACCGAACTTCTCAAAAAATTAACCACAAAAGTGGACAATATCGCGCAGATCATTAAACCAGAAGATTTAACTTCAAGGCTTAAAGAGATCGAAGCGATAGAGCAAGATCCTGAATTTTGGAACGATGCAAAAAAAGCCGCTGAGTTGCAAAAAGAAAAAACATCTCTGAACTCTTTACTCACACGCTACACTAAGGCAAAAAATGTTGTTGTGGATGCTGTGGATTTGTACGAAATGGCAAATGCTGAAAATGACGAAGCGACCATCGAAGAGCTTTACAAAGATGCAGAACATCTTGAAGATCATATCACCAATTTAGAGATAGCCATGATGCTCAGTGGCGAAAATGATAACAAAAATGCCATTATCTCGATTCACCCAGGTGCTGGAGGAACGGAGAGCCAAGATTGGGCGAGTATTTTATACCGTATGTATTTGAGGTGGGCGGAACGCTCAGGTTTTAAAGTCGAAGTGCTCGACTACCAAGAGGGTGATGAGGCAGGGCTGAAAGATGTGAGTTTTATCATCAGTGGTGAAAATGCGTATGGCTATATGAAAGTTGAAAATGGTATTCACCGTTTAGTGCGCATTAGTCCGTTTGATGCCAATGCCAAACGTCACACTTCTTTTAGTTCCGTGATGGTTTCTCCTGAGGTGGATGACGATATTGACATCGTGATCGAAGATCGTGATCTTAAAGTGGATACGTACCGTTCAGGTGGTGCTGGTGGTCAGCATGTCAATAAAACCGATAGTGCGATTCGTATTACACACATGCCAACAGGTATTGTGGTACAGTGTCAAAATGATAGATCGCAACATAAAAACAGAGCATCGGCGATGAAGATGTTAAAATCTCGTTTGTATGAATTAGAGCTTGAAAAACAACAAGCAGAAAAAGATGGTGTCGAGAAGAGTGAAATCGGTTGGGGGCATCAAATTCGCTCTTACGTGCTTGCACCGTATCAGCAAGTCAAAGACAACCGTAGTAACATCGCTTACTCTCAAGTCAATAATATTTTAGACGGTGATATTTCAAAAATGATCGAAGATGTGCTTATCGCACAAAAACGCTAATAAAGGATTACAATGCAAAAACAAGCAATCTTAACACAACTAGGCTACAGTGTCACTCCAAATGCAGAAGCGCAACTTGAGCGTGTCATTAACAACACCATAGGGTTTGAGCATGTTGAAAAACATCTCATCGCACTCCACGATGCACTGAAAGTTCATCACTCTTTTGTGGCACTCTCTAGTAACAAAGATTACTTCAAAATCAAAAACGAAGCCTCTGGTGCTGAATTGATTGATGAGGTCAATGAAATGATTAGCAAATGGGCTGCAAAATATAAAATTACTTTAGAAAAAGTTCCTAACAAAAATACCTATTACGTCATAGGTTACAAATAACAAAGGCTTTTTATGTCAAAAACAAAATATCTGGTTATCGCTTCTGTCGTTGTAGCAGCGTTTGCTGCAACGCCTCTTCTTGTCTCTCAAAAGGTTGATAGTACCATAGAGGCAAACAAAGCACTGCTTGAACAAAATGGTTTTAAACAAGAAATTTTGAGTCAAAGTGGTTATTTCACTGGCAAAAGAGCATTTAGCCTTGAAGTGGTCGATGCGAAAAAAGCACGTGATTTTTTACTGGCACAGTTGGTTGAAAAAAACGCACAGTATAAACTTTTTGCGCAAAGTCTCAAAGATGAAAGCAATGAAGGTATCAATCAAGCATTTGATGGTTTAAAATTCAAAGGCGAGATGACAAACTCTAACCTTTTACCAAGCGATGTAAAAGTTTCTTTATCTCTGGATCAATTACCAAAATCAGCACAAGAAGAACTTGCAAATGATAAAGCTCTCAGCGAAGCCATTTTACCGCTCTTGGCACGGGGTGTTTTAGCGGTTGATATGACATTTACAAGTGATCAAAAGCTCAAAGATCTCAAACTACGAGATATTAAAGAAGAGATCAAAGCCGAAGGTTCAACCCTTAGTATCAATACCGAAAAACAACTTTTGACGCTCAATGAACGTGGTGGTGTTATTCAAGGTGTTGTAGGCGTTGGTAAGCAAAATCTTGGTGTTAGTGGTGAGATGTTCATGCTCAAAAGTGAGTTAAAAGATTTTATTTATAACTTTAGTTACAAAGATGATCTGAACAATCAAGGCGACATAAGCATCGGTAAATACGCACTTGAGATCAATGATGAGTACACCAATGTCAAATTTGATCTAGGGAGTCTCAAAGCGATCAGTAGTGTTGAAGATGTGAAAAAAGATCTTCAAGTTAAGGCTGACTATATGTTAGACAATATTGCTGTATTAAATAGTACGGATGATATTAAGCTCGAAAAACTCTTTGCCAAACTCTTTTTAAGAGGCATTAATTCGGATACAATGAAAAAAGTACAAGCAGACTACAATGCATTGCTTCTTGGTACAACGACTGTAGAAGATCAAGTGTTGATTGATGATTTTGTAGCACTTGTTAATCATGGTATCAAAGTCGATCTTGGTATCGCATTTAAAGGCCTTAGTATGGACATGCTTACCCTCAAAGATGTCAGCGTCGATACCACATTAGAGATCGCTCAAAACAGTTACAGTGACAAACAGAGTCCGTTGGCGCTTGTTGGACTTTTAGACATTACGTCAAAAGTTAAAGTGCATAAAGATGATCGTGCAACACTTGAAGCTATGGGACTCACTTCGGCTGAAGATTTCGCTTTAGGCAAGCCTGAGGGTGATTTTTTCATTTATGAAATTGCGATGAAAAAAGGCGCTATCAGCGTTAATGGTCAAGTGATCCAATAAAAACATGAACTCAACCCCCAAAACGAATATTTTTGCTCTGGCTCTTGGAGATACACTCTCTCCAAGAGTTTTGCTTGTTTCGCTGCTCTCTTTTGTTTTAACCATCATCGTTTTTATAGGGGCGATTTGGCTTTTATTTGGGGGTATGGGTGCACTCTCTGAATGGATAGCGCATAGTTTACAAAGCTTTGAAGGAAGTATTGAACAGAGCTGGTTTTTGAGCATGGTCTCACTCATTTTCATCACAAAAACCGTTATCGCCATTCTTTTCTTTTTTACTTCCGCAATGGTGACATACTATCTTTTCTTGATGGTTTATTCCGTTATTGTAGGGCTTTTTGCGGGCTATTTTATTAAAGAGATAGGATCACTGTATTACCCTAAGGTAGCATTTCGTGGCATTGGGCTTGCGAGTTATCTTTGGATGGTGTTTAAAACGCTTTTGTGGACAACTCTGATGTTCTTGTTGCTCTCTCCTTTAGTCTTTATCCCATTGCTCAATTTTGCACTTTTAGTGCCTGTTTATTATCTGTTTCATAAGCTTTTGGTTTTAGATGTGGCTTCGATGATCAATTCTTCTGAAGAGTACAAAGAACTGAAGCGATTGTATGGAGGACAGATGCGGGGTATTTCGTTGGTCTGTTTTGCGCTTACCATCATTCCGTTTTTAGGTGTAGTAATCTACCCTTATTATGTGATTGTAATGAGTCACTTCTTATTTCGCAAAACAGAGGGATTGCGAGCGCTTTAACAAAGCTCGAAAATCCCTTTTTGTCTGTTTTTATAAATACTTCCATGTATGGCAACTGCGCCGTGCATCGCAAGATAGACACCATTCTTTTCTCTACACATCATATCACCTAATGCCATCATAAAATTGCTTGTTGCCTCTACTGTGCTGATGCTCAAAGGAACCATGGCTCCTGTTAGTGTGATGACTTTATCTTTGATATGCAGTGCTAAAAAGGTAGCGGTAACATCCATCGTATCCGTCCCATGCACGATCAAAACTTTGCGACATGAAGAAGCTTGAATTGTTTTAACAATCAATTCACGGTCAATTTCACTCATCTCTAAACTGTCTTTATGAATGATGTTTAAAAGCTCATACGACGTGTTATTACAGTACTGTAAAATTGACTCCACAGCGATGCCATCTTTGGGAACTTCAAGCTCACCTTTGAGAGGATTGTAGCGTTTGTTAAAAGTGCCACCTGTGTTAATAATAAGGATTTTTTCCATCGTTAAACTTTCTGACGAATTTGAATTTTTTGTGGATCAAAAAGCTCCGTGGCTCTTTGAACAAAAGGGGTATTGAGCACCTCTTTAGCGTCAATCTCTTTTTTCCCTGCCATCATTGCACCTGTTGCACAACTTTCACTTTGAGATTCATCTTCAAACTCAAGGCTTTCCATCATGGATGAACTCTCATCATTGGCACTGAGTTCTGCTTCGCTCATTTGCGCTTCATAGTTTGGCTCAAATGAAGGCTCAGGTTGTGGCTCTATTGGAGGTGTTTGAATTTTGTTGATCTTGATTTTTGTCTCTAGCCCAAAGAGCTCTTGCACAAAATGTTTGATGATGCTGTAATAGGTATTGAGTGTTTTACTCGCTTCGCCTTCCGCATTTGAGGTGAGAGTAAGCTGTGTCTCTTCAAAGCTTACAAAACGAATGTGATTTTTAAAACATTCGCCCAGCTCAGCATTGCGATCAAGCAGTTTGTCGCAAAGGCGCGCAAAAAGCATTGCAGAGGTTACCCCTTGGTCTTGTACGGGTAATACTTCTTCAACTGCTTCAGCAGGTTGTTCTAAGGTAGGTGTTTCAACACTTTGTGCTGCTTCTGGCTTTGGATGCGATGTTGGAAGGCGGAACTTCTCATTCTCAAGTGAGTCTATCATCTCTTCAATGGTCTTGATATTGGTCGCTTCGATCATCTTAAAGAAGATCAAGGAGAGTACAAAACCGTTGTTTGCGTTGATGTAAAGAAGACTTTTGGATTCACTGAGAATTTTGAAAAAACGCTCATACAGAAGTGTTGAAAAGCGGCGATCTTGTGCAAAAAAAGCATTTTTAAGATACGCGATTAACTCATCGATGATGATTTCGCACTCATAACTCTCAAGCTCTTTGATGAGGTGAAGCATTTCACTCTTGTTGCCACTTAAAATGGCGGTAAAAATCGTTTCCAGTTGGTTAGGATCAAGAAGCCCCAGCATCGTAGCGACATTCTCAGGGGTAATGTAGCCTTTTGAGAAGATGATGGATTGATCCAGCAAGGTCAATGTATCACGAAGAGAGCCATTTCCTGCACGAGAGAGCATCTCTAACGCGTCTTTTTCGTACTCGATGTTTTCAAGATTGAGAATGTGGCAGAGGTGATTGACGACGTCACTTTGTTTGATCTGTTTAAATCGAAAATGTTGCGCACGCGATAAAATTGTTGCAGGTAGTTTTAAAGGATCGGTCGTTGCAAGGATGAATTTTACATAACTTGGAGGCTCTTCCAATGTCTTTAAAAGTGCATTAAACGCTTGTGTGGTGAGCATATGGACTTCATCGATGATGAAGATTTTAAAACGCGCACTGGTGGGTTTGTATTTGGTGCTCTCTATCAGTTCACGAATATCATCAATTCCGCGATTGGACGCGGCGTCCATTTCGATGATGTCGATGTGACGGTTTTCATTGGCACTGAGGCAGTGTTCGCATACTTCACACGGAGTAGAAGAAGGGCCTTGGTCACACACGAGCGCTTTAGCAAAGATGCGCGCTGTCGAAGTCTTACCACTCCCTCTAAGTCCTGAAAAGAGATAGGCATGTGAGAGCCTATCTTGGTTAAGTGCTAATGAAAGTGTTTGGGTGATCGACTCTTGGCCGATCAACTTATCAAACGAGGAAGGACGATATTTTAGAGCAAGTACTTGATGTGACACAGCGCAACCTTTAGGTTTTTAGTCATTCATAATGGAGAGGAGTTCTTCATTGTCCTTGGTTTTAAGCATCTTAGCATACAAGAATTTAAGTGCTTCAATGTCATCCATTTGGCTAATAGCACTTCTAAGTGCCCAAATTTTTTGAAGACGATCAGGGGTAAGAAGAAGCTCTTCTTTACGTGTTCCTGACTTCATAATGTTGATGGCTGGGTAGATACGACGATCAGAGATATTTCTATCGAGAACGATTTCGCTGTTACCCGTACCTTTGAACTCTTCGAAGATAACTTCATCCATTCTACTTCCAGTCTCGATAAGTGCAGTTGAAATGATGGTTAAACTACCGCCATCTTCGATATTTCGAGCAGCTCCAAAGAAACGTTTTGGTTTATGAAGGGCATTTGCATCCACACCACCACTGAGTACTTTACCACTTGAAGGGGTTACCGTATTGTAAGCACGAGCAAGACGGGTGATAGAATCTAAAAGGATGATGACATCTTTGCCCATCTCAACGCGACGTTTTGCTTTTTCGATGACAAGGTTTGCCACGCGAACATGGTTTGATGCAGGCATATCAAAGGTTGAGCTATACACTTCACCTTGAACACAGCGTTGCATATCGGTGACCTCTTCAGGTCGCTCGTCAACGAGGAGAACGATGAGTTCTGACTCTGGGTGATTGCGAGCGATGCCATGCGCTAACTCTTTCATAAGCTCTGTTTTACCACTACGAGGAGGGGCTACGATCAAACCACGTTGACCTTTACCGATTGGTGTAAAGAGGTCAAGTACACGACCTGTGATTTTCATCGGATCGTATTCGAGTTTGATTTTTTCGGTTGGATAAAGTGGCGTTAAGTTTTCAAAAAGAGGGCGTTTTTTGCTCTCTGCAAGAGGTAGATAGTTGATCGCTTCGATTTTAAGAAGGGCGTAGTAACGCTCTTGATCTTTTGGAGGTCTGACTTGTCCTGTAACAATGTCACCGGTACGAAGTGCAAATTTCTTGACTTGGGTACTGCTGACATAGGCGTCATTGGCACTGTCTGAGAAGTTAGCGTCTGTTGCACGTAAAAAGCCATAACCTTCACCCGCAATCTCTAAAATGCCCGTAAAAAGGATAAATCCACCTTGGTTTACTTGTGATTTTAAGATTTCAAACATCAAATCTTGGCGTTTTAATTCGTTTGGATTTTCAATGCCAAGTTCTGTCGCGATCTCTAAAAGTTTTTCGAGTGGAGTCGTTCTAAGACCCTCTATTTTGTAGCCATCGACTGGGACGTGTGTTCTTGCTTTGTTATGATGAGTTGGTTTTGCTTGTCCGTTAGTTGGGGCTGTATTCGCGCAGGATTGATTGTTTGAGGTGGGAGTGTTTCCGCTCATTGTGCCTTCTTTGTTGTTAGTTTGATCGTTCATGAAGCTAGAGTCTCTTGATGGTGAAAGGATTCCCAAAGATAGAGTTGCTTGAGTCGATTTTTATGAGACTACTTTGTGAGAAATCTAAAAAGTAGTGATGGCGTAATTTTAGTCAAAGCGGGAGAATTTGTCAAGGTGGGCTAAAGAGAAAAAAGATAAAATGGCGCTCATAAATTGTAAGCTAAAAAGAAGTGAATAATGAATGATTTAGTGCACTTGGCGATTATCATGGATGGCAATGGCAGATGGGCAAAGCGCCAAGGTAAAGAGCGCTCTTTTGGGCATAAAGAAGGTGCTAAAAAAGTACGCGAGATCACAAAGTATGCCGCTAAAATGGGCATAAAGTACCTTACCTTGTATGCGTTTAGTACTGAAAACTGGAACCGTCCCAAAGCTGAAGTGGCTGTTTTAATGAAACTCCTCTCCAAATACCTTCACAGTGAAATTCCGACTCTTTTGGAAAATAACATCCGTTTTGATGTCATCGGCGATATGAGCAAGTTTTCTCCTTCGCTTCAAAAAGAGATCGCTTATGCCAAAGAGATGACGGCACACTGTACAGGGCTTAGACAAATCCTTGCCATCAACTACGGTGCACACGATGAAATCCTTCGAGCCATCAACAAATCTTTACAAGTAAACGGTGAAATCACCAAAGAAATCTTAGAATCCAACCTCGACACCGCGGGCATTCCTCCTGTTGATGTCCTCATTCGCACAGGTGGTGACTGCCGACTTTCTAACTTCTTGCTCTGGCAAGCAGCCTACGCAGAGCTTTTCTTTAGTAAAACACTTTGGCCAGACTTTTCGGTGGGCGAGCTTGAAACCATCGTATCAGAGTACCTCCAAACCGAACGACGTTTTGGTGGCATCGTCTAACTGACCCCTCTCTCAAAAGTCTTGATTGAGATCAATCAATGACATAAATACCTCCTCTTGCTAAGATGCTGGAAATTTTTCAAAGAGGATAAAAAATGTCTTTAAACATGTTATGTGATCAATGCTCTATGAGTGCCATCAATGGCTGTGGTTCTAAAGGTCAAGATGTAGGAACGTGTGGCAAAGATGCCAACTTGGCAAAACTTCAAGACATCATGATTTACGGTCTTAAAGGTCTTAGTGCTTATAGAACGCATGCGAATGAATTTGGTGCCAATACCAAAGAAGTCGATGACGTCATCGCTCAAACACTTTACTTCACCCTTACCAACGTCAACTTCAACTTTGACGATCACATCGCTCAACTGATGAAAATCGGCTCTGCAGGCGTTAAAATGATGGACATCTTAAGTGATGCACACACCTCTCACCTTGGTGTTCCAACTCCTGTTCAAATCAGTCAAAACAAAGCTGAAGGTAAAGCGATCTTAGTAAGCGGTCACAATCTTGACATGTTCTTAGAGCTTTTGAAACAAACCGAAGGTAAAGGCATCAATGTTTATACGCATTCAGAAATGCTTCCAGCACATGCGTATCCTGAGCTTAAAAAATACCCTCATCTTAAAGGTAACATCGGTAAATCATGGTTTGACCAAACCAAACTCTTTGAGCAATGGGGCGGAACTATCATCGTTAACACCAACTGTATCGTTCCTCCAAAATCAAACTCAACGTATATTGATAGACTCTACACATACGACATCGTAGGCATCAAAGAGGGCAAAAAAATCCACAATAACGACTTCAGCGAAGTCATCGCTCAAACATTAGCACTCCCCGATGTAACAGGCTTTGACAGTGACGAGACACTCGTAACAGGTCATCACTATAAAACCATCCTTGGCCTTGCACCTCAAATTCTTGAAGCCGTTCAAGCAGGTAAAATCAGCCAGTTCTTCGTCATCGCAGGGTGTGACGCTCCAGGAAGTGGCGGCGAATACTATAGAAAAATGGCAGAAAGCCTCCCCAATGACTGCGTGATTTTGACTTCAAGTTGTGGTAAATTTAGATTTAACGACATCGACTTTGGAACTGTTGCAGACACAGGCATTCCTCGCTACCTAGACCTCGGTCAATGCAATGACAGCAATGGCGCGGTTCACATCGCTCTAGCCCTTGCAGGCGCACTTGGTGTAACAGTACACGATCTTCCAGTTTCTATCGTTCTTAGCTGGATGGAGCAAAAAGCCGTTCTTATTCTTCTAGGACTCTTTAGCCTTGGCATCAAAAACATCTACCTCGGACCAAAACCACCACAATTTGTGAACGATGACATCTTCGCATTCTTGCAAGAGAACTTTAACTTGCATTTGACGGATGATGCGGCATCTGACGTGGAAAAATTATTGCTTAAAAAACCTGCGTAATTTAGAAGAAGCCCTATTTTAGGGCTTCTTTAATAAACTGCTTTTAATCGACTCAACAAATTATCTAAAATAGCTTCATCGAGTTTAACGCACAACTTATCTTCCAAAACTTTGTGCAATTCTATTACTTTGCAAATATAGGCTATCTGCTCATCTATGCTAAATCTTTGCCAGCTGTTTTTATACTTTTTCACATTGTGGTATTTAAGCAAAAGTTGAAAATTATTAGGGTGGTGTTTGCCTTGTTGGGCATTGTCCAAAAGTGCTTGAGCGTGGTCTATCTCGAAATCAATGCCAAAGAAGTTTTTAAAACTTTTTTGAATATTCTCAAACTCACTGATTCTGTAAAGCTCTTTTGCTTCCAAACTCTCTTTGGCTTGGTTGATGATGTCTTGACGGCGAAGCGGCTCGATGTCTTCTTCTAGCTCTTGGGTTGTTTTTTCGTTGAGTTCTTCTTTGGTGATGTATTTGACTTTACGTGGGCGTTCGGTTGCATCTATCTCAACCAGTCCATCAAATCCACCCGTAGCAAGGCGTGAAGAGATACGCGCGGCAAGCTCACGCAGACCTGTTGTATCGTTCTTTTGGTTTTGCGCTTCTTTGTTGGCTTTGTCTAAAAGTTCAGGGTACATCTCGCTAAATCTTACCGCCCACTCCGAAACAGTGACAAAGTCATCAAATGTTTTTAATGCTTCGAGGTATTTTTCATGGATTTTCATACCAAGTACCTTTTTCTAGTATTTTAGGAAGATTATTTATAACTATAGATTTGATTCCTGAGTAATAATTGCTTTCTTGATACGGTATATATTGAAGCTTTATAATTGCCCTTATTGTAGGATATTCATCAAAAGTTTTTCTCAATAATTCTTGAAGTTTAATCATCGGAGGGTTCTTTCAATATCATCTTTTCAACTTCGTTTTTTGCGTTTTCAAAAATTTGTATTGCTTCCTCTTTTAAAGCTTGTGCTTCATCTCGCAAGTTTTGGATATGCTTTGCAATTTTATTTTGAATTTCTATAGAAGGGAGCAATATTTTTATTTTATGAACCGCTTCTTTTGTCAGTCCTGTAACCGTAGCTCCTGTAATTTCTCTTTTTATTTGAATTTGTCCTATAGTTGAATTTAAGAAATTTAAAATATATATTGGATTAATTTCTTTTAAGAGTCTTAATATAAAAACATGTTCATTTATATTCTGATTGATATGTTCAGTATTTCTTATAATTCCAATTTTACCTGTAGTTGCACCATCTTTTACTAAAATAATATCATTTAGTTTGGTTTGTGTATTTAAAATTTTATTATGAAATGATAGAGGTATATATTTTGGATTTTTTATTTCTATTTCACATAAATTATTTACATGTTCTCCACCTAAGCTTAAAATACCATTTTCAATATTTCTAACTCCACCAGCTGGTCGACTACCACTTTCTAAAAAAATTAAGATATTTTTCAATAAAACTATATTATTTTTAGTTTTATTGAAATTTAATTCAGCTTCATTAAAAATATTTTTGTAGTAAAAAGCATCTAATCTATTACTACTAATTTCACTATATTTTCTAAAAAATACTCTATCCTCCAAATTCTCTTTTTCATCGTTAAATGGTTTTATTCCTAGTTCATTTAAAAGATAATCATCAATACTATCTAGCTTATTTTGAGCTTCTTTTTCTTTTTCTTTTTTTCGTTTGTAGGCTTCTTCCATCTTGAAAATAAGTTGATTTTGAATATTTAAGGGAGGTGTAATAATTGGAATTTCTGATAACTGCTGATTATTTAAATTTTTTTGAGCTGCGTAAGGTGCTAATGCAACAATATAAGGCTTAATTATTTTAAAATAAATATTCAAATAGTCAATTTTTAGTTTTTCATCTTTTGGGATTAAAGCAACTATACTATCAGGGAAGCAACTTGAATAATCTAAAATTGCGGTATCTCCTATATTTGCTGCTATAGTAAATAATAATTTTGGAGGTTCAAATAATTTACTTGTTTCTAATCCAAGTTCATTAAGAGTTTGTTTATATTCTATTTGACTATTATTTATTGAAGCATTTACAACATCTCCTGTTTGTATGAACGGATACTTACCTCCATAAAATCTAGGATCATTTCTGGGTCTATGTCCAAATCTTCCACGATTTATAGTACATAGTTGATGTAAATTATAACTTTCATATTTAGATTTCTTAACAATATTAACTTTAATATTTTCCATTCCAACATGAAATAAAGGATCTAATCTATCCCCTATTTGACTAAATTTTATAAAAAAAATCTTTTCTGCCATTTTATAGACTTTCAATAAAAATTTTTAATTTTTGGGCTATGAAGTCTAGTTCATTTTTACCTGTCTCTTTTCCTGTTGCATCGTAGCCTATATCTTCAGCTATTGCCATAAAAATATCATAATCATATTTTTTCAAAGCCTCTTCTTTTGAGGTTTTATATAACTCTCTCATTTCATCTTTAAGGTTTAATAGCTTTTCTGCATACTCTTTTGAAAGTTCTGCTTTTGCTTCTTTGAGTGTATCGCTATCTTTCGCATAGAGACTATTTAACTCTTTCATTTTTTGCTTTTTTTCATCTTCAAAAGCTTTTACTTTTTGTCTATATTTGTGCTGTACTACTAAATCGCCTTGAAGTTTTAGCTTTAGGTTTTTAATATTACTACTTTCACGTTCAGAGTATTTTTTGAGAAATAGCACACTGCTTTTTACACCTGCACCTGTTGCACTAAAGGCAGTTTGAGGCATAGACACGACAGCTATAATTCTATACATCTCTTCTATGCTATCTCTTACATATTGAAGCGATGAGTTTGTAAGTATCCCATCAGGTATGACGATAGCCAGTATCCCGCTACCTGCCTTTAAAAAATTGTATGCTTGTTCTATAAAAAGCACTTCTGTACTTTGGTTTTCTCTACCTTTTTTAATTCCACTAGTATCTAGCCAATCAATTTCCTTCATACCAAAACCATATTGGTGTAAATATGCTTTTTCTGTTTGCTTTACAGATGAGCCAAAAGGTGGGTTGGTAAGGATGAAGTCAAAATGATTTTCTTTAAATTTATCGTTTCTACCTTTTTTTTGTATAGTATTTTCATTTCTTGTTTTTCTAGCTTCTCGCTCGTCATCTGTTTCATACAAAGGTTCAGGTTCAGGAGTGATTTGAAGTAGTCCATCACAAGAGATAACATTCGTATGTCCGTCATCATGGATTATCATATTCATCTTAGCCGTTCTTGCTATTTGCTCATTTATTTCTATTCCATAAAGATTTTTTTCGGCAAAATCATGCCAATATTTATAATGGTCTTTTGCATCTTCTGTATCTGTTTTATAATTAGGATATTCTTTATTTGCTAAATGTCTTACTTTATCAAGAGCATGAAGTAAGAAACCACCACTTCCACATGATGTATCAAGTACATAGCTATCTTTTTTTATAGGTAAAACATCAACAATAAATTTTACGATTGGTCTTGGTGTAAAGTATTGCCCAAAATCTCCTCGAAAAAATGACCCCATAAAAGTTTCAAAAGCTCTACCTTTGCTATCTAAGTCTGTTTTATTGAGATTTATTCCCTCTAAATAACCTACAACCGTACGAATTTTATCGGCCTTGAGCCTTATGCTGTCTTTAAAAACTTCTGGGTCTTTAACTGCTCCTTGTGCATAAAGTTCATGGATTCTATCAAGTAAGTTTTTATTTGTAATTCTTTTATTTTCTACTTCATCACCATCTTTATCTATTTCAATAAATGGGATAACTTGAAATTTATAAGGCTCTTTTCTTGCACAGTTTCGCTCATCCCAAATCTTACAAAATATTAATTTATCTAACTCATCAAAAGCTTCACTAGGGTTAAGTTCGCCACCAGCCCACAGCGCATTATGGGCTTGTTTAAATCTTTTGGTAAGATTATCTTCTGTTACTATTTCTAACTCGTGGTATTTTGGGTCAGCTTTTACATATTTATATTTTGGGGCAAATTTTTCACCAAGAGCAGGTATATCAACTACGGTTATTCTATCTTTTGGTTTTTTCTTTGGTACTTGGTAGTATTCATTTTTAATACCTGAGGTTATCCAAACAAACTTTGCACCTTCAGTTACTGCGTAGCTAAATGCTTGATTGACTGCCGTTTTAAACTCTAATTCTGAAATATCTTCTTTTTTACATTCAACGATAATGTAAGGAGATAGATGGTCTTTATCGTTATAGACAATAATATCAGCTTCTTTTTTTGCTACGCCCATTTGTACAGTAACAAATTGCTCGATATTTTCAACAGGATATTTGTACTCTAAAATCAGTTTTAAAAAAGTTTGTACTTGTATTTTTTCTTCTGGATTGTTAAAATTTCTTCTTTTTTTTTGATGTATATATGTTATATAGTTTGTTTCTTTGTCAATCTCTATATAACCTTCGTTTTCCCCTTGTTTTATTAACTCATCCATGTTCTTAATCCTATTAATTAAATCTTGCAGTAATATCTTTGTTGGTAATTATACACATTTAGGCTTTTATCTTGTGCTAATTTTTTGCTTGTTATGTACCTTTAGTAATATTTCTATACTTCTTGGATACCCACTGGAAGAATAGGGGGCAGGGCTAAACTTTTAACTTTTCCTAACTGACACCTTTACATGTAAAAAACTATCAAGCCCTATCTATAATACTTATGATCTTCCCATCACAAAATGTAAACTCTGAGCGTCCTTGGAGTTTGAGAGTTTCGCCAGCTTTTAGTCCGTTGGGTAGATCGATGGCGAGTATAGCTTCAAATGCCACATCTATGCGTGTTTGATCCTCGTTCGTTTCGATGTGGGTGATGGTCTGTTTGCGAGACGTAAAAAGTCCTTTGGACTGTTCGGCGAGGGTACGAAATGCTTCGATGCCGTGTGTTTCAGCGTTAACTTCGCCGTTAGAAATGTTTTGAAATGTGATGTTTGGGTGGAGCGTGCTTATCATGGTATCGATGTCAAAAGCATTGTACGCTTCGATGTAGCGTTCTATCAACTGTGAATGATTCATGATTTATTCCTAAAATAATTGTTATAAGTCAATTATAGCGAATGTGATAAGCGAGTACTAAAGCTTTAGCCTATTTTCACTCCTCCTCAACCAACCTCTGGCGAATCACTTTCAACTCATCTTTACGTTTGTCATCCGTTTCAGGGTAGTGCATATCAAGCAACTTGAAGGTATCGAGAAGAATGTTTGAGATGATGAGCCTAGCATTTTTTTTGTCATCTGCGGGCACGATGTACCATGGGGCATGTTTGGTGCTGGTTGCGCTGAGACAGGACTCGTAGGCGTGCATGTACTGTTTCCAGTATTTTCGCTCTTCCAAGTCTGCAATGCTAAATTTCCAGTTTTTGTTAGGTTTGTCGATGCGTTCAAGGAAGCGTTTTTTCTGCTCATCTTTGGAGAGATGGAGAAAAAATTTTACGATTTTCGTGCCGTTGCGGTGGAGATGGTTTTCCAAATCAGTGATAGAGCGGTACCGCTCTTTCCACACCGTCTCTTCATCGAGCACGCGGTCTGGCAGTCCTTGTCCTTGCAATATCTCAGGATGAACCCGAACGATGAGCACTTCCTCATAATAGGAACGGTTAAAAACGCCTATCTGCCCGCGTTCAGGGAGAACACACGTCGTACGCCAGAGAAAATCATGCTCAAGTTCAGCGGCAACGGGGTGTTTGAAACTGAAAACCTGACAGCCTTGAGGGTTGATGCCTGATAGCACATGCCGTATGACGCCATCTTTTCCCGCCGCATCCATGGCTTGAAAGATCAACAGTACGGCGTATTTGTTGGATGCGTAAAGCAGTTCTTGCAAGTCGCTTAACTCTTTTACGCCTGCTTTGAGTGCATCTTCGTAGTCTTCTTTGTCTTTGTAAAATGGTTTAACAAGGGTAGGGGACTTTTTAAGGTCAACCTTTGCGCCCTCGTGCACGAGAAAATCTTCTGTTTTTAGTTTCATAATTCATCTTTGTCCTTACATGTAAAATGGGCTATTTTAAAGCACTCTCAACTTCTATCGTCTCATCGCCTACTTCAATCACTTCACCTGAAACGATTTTAGCGCGTTTTCTAAGCTCCACTTCACCGTTTCGCTTAACCTGTTCCTCTTCGATGAGCATTTTAGCTTGCGCACCACTTTCCGCAACTCCTGTAACTTTGAGAAGTTTAAATAACTCAATGAACTCTTCTTCTAATTCAAATTTCATTTTCATTCCTTTATTTATGGCTAATAATATCCGAATCCATCTTTACATCTAAACCTCTTAGCGCTTCCCTAAAGTCAGTATAATTTTATTAATGGAAGTTTTTGGTAAAATGGCTATGCGCAAAGCATGGCATAAAGGAAAATGGGGATGGATAGAAACCGAAGACTGGTGAATTACTCGCTCTTAGCGCTTACGGGGACGGGTGTGTATTACACGGTCGGTACGATGTTTCAGTCCTTAGAACCTCCCAAAAAAGCACTCCTTGATGCGGCAACTTACATTGATACCACGGCGTTACCTTTGAATGAAATTGCCTATTTTTCGTGGCAGAAAAAACCACTTTTTATCCTCAAAAAAGACGCTACGTTGACTCTTGATACAAAGCGAGATATTAAAATTGGTGAGTATTATTACACGTTGATGGTTGGGATTTGCACCCATTTAGGCTGTGTGCCTAAGTATGATGCCTCCTCCAAACGCTTTATCTGTCCCTGTCATAATGGGCAGTTTGACTACAATGGCAACGCACTTGCTAGTCCTGTTACGAAGCCCTTAGTCATTCCTCCTTTTAAAGTACATGATGAGACAATTATCGTCGGAGAGGTTGGTGAGGCGTACCTCCAACTGATGGAGGCATCAAAAGCATGAATCTAAAAATACATAACTTCAATATTTTACTCTATAGTGGCGCCATCATGGTTATTCTGTGCCTTTTCTTACTCGTTTCGGGCATTTTCCTTGCGATGCACTATATTCCCGATGCGGAAAAAGCATTTGAAAGTGTTCATACGACGATTATGCAGGAAGTCAATTACGGCTGGTTATGGCGAAAAATCCACGCGGTTGGCTCGACTTTTTTCTTTTTACTGCTCTACATTCACCTCTTAGGTATGCTCTATTTTGGGTTTTACAAACACGGCAAAACGAAGTACTGGTACAGTGGCATGGTGCTTTACTTTTGTTGTATGGTCATCGGCTTTACGGGCTATGTGCTTCCGATGGGGCAGATGAGTTACTGGGCGGCGCAAGTCATTACGAGTTTACTAGAGTATATCCCTGGTGCGGGCGAAGACATCGTACTGTGGGTTCGAGGCGATTTTAGTGTGAGTGGCATCACGTTGTTGCGCTTTTACACTTTGCACATTGTAGTGATGCCTTTGAGCATTGTCTTGATGATACTGGTGCATACGGATTTTATGAAGTGGTACGCAACCAATAAGCTCTCATGGAATCGCAAAGGTTTGCATATACGCAAAGAGGAGCGTTTTAGCAAACACGACATCATCCCAAAAGAGTCAAAACCATTTTTCTCCAATGCCGTATTAAAGCCAATGTTGGCGTGTACGCTCTTTTTGGCACTCTTTTTTTACTGTGTCTTTTTTCATGATTATTTAGCGTTTGATGCGCTCAATCTCACACCTGCGAATCCGAGCGATACGCCTGCTCATATCTACCCTGAGTGGTATTTTCTGTGGATGCTACAGTTGCTTAAGAGCTTTTTCTTTGACATCGGCATCATCAAAGGCTCGTACATCGGTATGGCATCCTTGGTGGTGGTTAATGTGGGGCTCTTATTTATGCCATTGTTAGATCGAAACCCTCGTCGTATTCCTGCTCATCAGCGTCCTTACTTCTTAGTGTGGTTTTGGGCATTGGTGGTTTCACTCATCGCTTTGAGCATTTTAGGTAAATTGCCAAGCTCAAACTTAAGCCTATATATAGGGCTTTTCTTCTCAACTGTTTTGATGGCACTTTTTTTCATCTTACCTTTTTTATCTGGGAAGGAGTCTCATGCCAAATCGTAAAATTTTTGCGGCAATTGTGCTGTGCGTTTTTGTACTGGTGATGGGGCTAGAGTGGTTACCAAAACAAGTTGCTCCACAAAGTAGCATTGTGGTAGAACAGAGTCTTAAGACGTCATCAAATGAAGAAAAAGCGATACAAGAGAAAGAACTTAGCAGACGTGATGTGATAGGCTATAGCGTTGTGGGGTATTTTCTCTTACTTTCTTTGTTGCTCTACATCAAAATTCATCTGCAACGATCTAAGTCAATGAATAACGATTAAGGTTTTTTCTTCCCATCCAAAATCACGTCGATAATCATTGCAAAAATACCCAATGTAATAAGCGTAAATGCCCATGAAAAGCTTTTGGTGATGACGTATCCGACGATTAAAATGGCGAGTGCTGTCGGAACTTCATTGTAAGCTCTGAAAAATTTTCCACTTTTAGTGCAGGTGTCATTTGCAAGTTCCAAACGGTACTTTTCGAGTGAAAATGAGTAGAGCGTGAGTGCAATAAGCACGGTAAACTTCGCATAAATCCACCCACCGCTTGAGAGCAGTTGTGGGTCAAACACTATCATGCCAAGCCCACTGGCAAGGGTTGCCCAAAAAGCGGGAAGCCCGATGTACTTGTAGATTTTGTACTCTTGGATTTTCACGACTTCCACAAACTCTTTTTTTTCAGCGTGTTCGACGTGGTAGACAAAGAGTCTCGGCAAGTAAAACAGCATCGCCATCCATGACATGAGCGCGATAACGTGAAAAGCAAGAATCCATTTATAGTGATCCAACGTTCGTCCTTTTTTCATTAAAATGCTATAACACGCTTTTAAAGCAAAGCTCTAAAAGCTACGTTAACACTAGGTCTTCCTCGGCGGAAAGCCCGCGCACCTTTGGTGCTTTTCTTCGTTTACAAGCGTGTTATCATACCAAAAACTTACCTCAAACTCCTCTAAAGTGAGATTATTCTACAATGTCATAAATACTTAAAGGATACATTTTATGCCATTTGCTACACTTTGCCCAGCCATCCAAAAAGTGCTCGCTGAAGTAGGCTTTAGAGAGCCAACGACCATTCAAGAAAAAGTCATTCCGCTTGTGTTGGAGCGTCGTGACATCTTGGCGAGGGCGCAAACGGGGAGTGGTAAAAGTGCCTCTTTTGTACTGCCGATATTGGAGCTGTGGAGTGCGAATAAAAGTGAGGGAAAAGCGAAAATCAAGGCATTGGTTCTCACTCCTACGAGGGAGCTAACGGTGCAAGTCGCGGAGGCATTTATCACCTTTGGAAAATTCTTGCCAACGAAACCAAAAGTAGTCAGTGTCATCGGTGGAGAGAAGATAGGCGAGCAATTGTATGACATCCAACAAGGGTGCGACATCGTGGTCGCAACATCGGGGCGTTTGCTTGACATTATGAGCAAAAAGCAGATCGACCTTTCTCGTGTTGAGTTTTTTGTGCTGGATGAAGCGGACAAGATGCTTGACCTTGGGTTTGAGCAAGAGCTTAGCTCCATCCTTGAAGCCTTGCCCGCCAAACGGCAAAATCTTCTTTTCTCTGCTACTTACCCCGAAAAAATGCAAGCCATTGCTTCCAAGATAACCAAAAGTGCGGTGGAAGTGAGCATTGAAGCGGAAGCACCGACGGTTGAGCTTATCAAACAACGTGCCATTGAAGTCAACAAAGAAAATAGAGCGCCATTGTTGCGCCATCTTTTACGTGAAAACAAATGGGAGTTGGTGTTGGTTTTTATGGCAAATAAACGCGCTGCCGATAACATCGCCGTGAAGTTTCGCAAACATGGTTTTTTAGCGGAATCGTTTCATGGAGATTTACTTCAAGAAGACCGTTCATGGACGCTGAAGTCTTTTAAAGAGCGAAAAATTCGCGTTTTATTTGCCACCGACATCGCTTCGCGTGGGCTTGACATCGACGATGTGAGTTGTGTCATCAACTTTGATTTGCCTCGCGCAACGGAAGATTATATCCACCGCATCGGACGAACGGGACGTGCGGGTAAAGAGGGCTTGGCGATTTCATTTATTGACCATGAAGACAAGGCGCATTTTGCACTGATTCAAAAACGTTGTGGTGTGAAGCTTGAAACAGAGCAGATTAAAGGTTTTGAGTTAGAAGGTGTTGCTCCCCAAAAAGAGAAGGGAAGTGCTCCCGTTAAAGGTAAACGCAAGAGTAAAAAAGACAAGTTACGAGAATCTCAAAAAGAGGGTGCAAGCTCCTAAGAGCTTGCAGAGAGAGATTAAAGAAAAACGATAGACATAAGTGCTACAACGGCCATGGTCACAATACCCTGAACCAATGTTGCCATCGTGTACGCTTTGTACGCGGTTGGAACGTCCATTTGACTGAAACGTGAGACAACCCAGAAAAAGCTATCGTTGGCATGACTGACAGTAAGTGCACCTGCACCAATCGCCATAACGGTGAGGACTTTACCCATCTCACTATCGAGTCCTAAACTGGCAAGAAGCGGATACATAATGGTTGAAGTTACCACCAGTGCCGTTGTGGAAGAGCCTTGCGCGGTTTTGAGCGCTGCTGAGATGATGAATGGTACAAAGATGCCAAGGCTAAGCGTTTGAAGCGTTACACCAAGATAATCACCAATACCACTGGCTTTAAGAACCGCACCAAGTGCACCACCCGCACCTGTGATGATGAGAATCTCACCTGCGTTTTTCACACCTTCTCCGACCCAGCCTGAAAGCGTCTCTTCGTTCCATTTCGGTAAAAGTAAACTGGCAAAAAGGACACCAACAAAAAGCGCGTTAGCAGGGTGACCTAAGAAAACAAAAAATTTATAGATAAATGTCTCGCTAGAGTCTTTAAATGCAAGCTTTGCGATACTCTCAATTGCCATCAAAAGAACAGGAATAAAAATAGGTGCAAACGATTTGAACGCACTTGGGAGTGTGCCGTATTTGGCTTGGACTTCGCTGTCTTTTTCTAAGTCAATGTTGAGGTCTTCGCCACTTTGGTAAAGAGGTCCTCGTTTGATCGCCCAAAAATAACCTGCAAGCATCGTAAACATAGCGACAAACAGACCCACGAGAATAACAAGACCAAGATTTCCAACCATCAAGTTACCCGCCGCAGCAATAGGACCAGGTGTTGGAGGAACAAGGGTGTGTGTTGCGTAAAGCCCAGTAGCTAGGGCTACACTCATAGCAACACCTGAGACTTTGAGTTGTTTGACCATAGAGCGTTTAAGGGCGTTTAAAATGACAAAACCGCTATCACAAAAAACAGGAATCGAGACGATGTATCCGATGATGGACATCGCAAGAACAGGGCGATGTTTACCGACAACTTTAAGAACAACATTTGCCATCTTAACAGCAGCGCCGCTTTTTTCCAAGATGACACCAATGATGGTTCCAAGAACGATGACAATACCGATGTAGGCTAAGATGCTTCCGAATCCTGACGTGATGGTTTTGGCAATGTCGGCGTATTTCATGCCTACACTAAATGCGATACCATAGGCTGCAACAAGCAAAGCAATAAAAGGGTGTAATTTCCATTTGCTGGTTGAAAGTACGATAAATCCTATCGCTAATAGTAAAATAACGATTAACATTCTGACTCCTTCTTTAGTTTTTTAATTTAATATATATATTTAAATTAAAGCATGTAATTATAGTCTAAAAGAAGTCATTTGAAGATGAAAAAGCGTAAAAAATATATTATTTTACGCTTTTTACATAGGAAGGGTTTTTAAGCGACAATTTTTGCTTTTTTAAGTTCGAGTCTATCGTACATATCGAGCATATTGACGTAGTGTGAATGGAGGCTAACGTCGATAAGATAGGCTTTGCCATCTAGGATATTGATGGCACGTTCGACTTTTTCTTTGCCGAAGATATCCCATAGAGCACTTTCATATTCTGCCCATGCGAGTTTTTGTTCTCTTAAAGAGAGAATTTCACAGAGAAGTTTGCTCATAGGATTTTGACTAAAAGAGAGCAGCATTTGTGCTTCTTCGTAATTTTCTAAAAGAAGATGCACTTGTGCTTTAAGCTCAATCATTTGAAAGTTTTGCTCAAAAATTACGCCGATATATTTTTCCATATTGAGTGAATCTTCAAGGGACTCTATGGTTTCTAAAAGTGTCTCGTGATTTTCTTCTTTAAAGTTAAGTACTTGATGTCGGATGAATTTACCGCAGTTGCGATTTTGGTAGATCATGTCATCGATAGGGTATACCTCGGAGATGCTTGGAACGATCATGTGGCATGAATAAAAGTCTAAGTAGGTGTATTCACGAAGGTAAATTTCCTTGCCCATAGACTTAACGATGGCGCATAAAAAAGCGTATTCTTCGGCACTTCCAACACCAGCATAGTTCCAAGGGGCATACTCAAAACTTTTGGTGGCGCTTAAAAAAGGAAAACCCATTTTGCCGTTAGAGTCGATAAAATGCGCTTCAAGGTTGAAGTTATCACCAACAAGGCTCATATCAAACGTGGGCATCTCAAAAGCATCAAGGTTTTCAACACCTCTGCCTTGCATCAGTTCGCTCATGGTACGCTCTAAACTGACTTCTAAGATAGGATGTGCGCCAAAGGAGACAAACAGCGTGCCATTGCGTGGGTTAATAAGGGAGATAGCGGTTACGGGAAATTTTCCACCTAATGAGGCATCAAGAATCTCAACGATGAAGCCCGCATTTCTAAGCTCAGTTAAATCAGCATGGAGTTTTGGAAACGTAGCGATAATAACCTCTGGGTACTTTGGAAGCGCGTAACCATTTTTGATAATTTCAAGTTTGGCATGTCGCTCAAAAATCTCGCTGAGTGCTTGCACTTTGGCTTCATCAGGTGTGTTACCGCTTGCTAGACCATTACTCACGTAAAGATTGCTGAGAATGTTGAGAGGAATGTAAACTTGCTCTTTGCCGAAAAAACTTTGAAAAGGAAGTGCTACGATTTTGTCTGCATAGTCACTGTTAAAGTCAACTAAGTCTTCATGGCTCATTTCACTGGATGGATTGTAGATCTCATATAAAGTGTCATTTAGATATGCGCCTCCAAATTCAAACACTTTTTGATCTGGATAATAAGTACGATTTGGAAGATGAAAGTCAATAAAAAAGTTGTTGGTTTGAAGTCTTTCGATGTACTCGCCCAGCGCACTGGCTTTAGAGGCTTCTGAGAGCGTGCCTTTACCGTTTGAGTAGATATGGTTTGGCGCTTCGATAGACGCTAGATTGACAGAGTAACAATTTTTAAGGGGATGCTTTTCACTTGCAAACTTCATGCCACAGCCAAGATCACTTAAGATAGCTTGCATTCTTAAAATAGAGGCTTCGAGTGGTGCATTTTTTGAGAGTATGTTCATAATGTAAAAATTCCTTTTGGGTGTAACGCGATGTGGTAAAAAATGGGTAGAAGTAAATAGTTATAGAAGGTAACACGAAGAAAATAGAAGTCTTTAAACTTCCATTTTAGTGAGTTAAAATCAATTCGAATGGTGGAGCTGTGGGGGATTGAACCCCAGTCCAAAAATAGCCACCTATGACGTCTACATGCTTAGATATTGTTGATAGTGTTTAATTTTGCTTCGTACAACAATCAGAAAACTACGCAAAACGAGCCTTTAACTTCGCTGCATGTAAAGGCGTTCATGCAGTATATCTATCATAGCTATGATACTTCCCAATCCTCCTTAGATAGCATTAGAGGGAGAAGCAGTCCTTATGTATTAAACTTACGCAGCTAGAGCGTAAGCAGGACGATAGTTACTGTTGTTAGCAGTTATTGATTGAAGGTTGTGTAACGGAAGACCCTCACTTCCGACATGCAGCCATAAGCTAAAACTACTCCTGTCGAAGCCATGTCAGCCCCATTCGAGAAACGAATTTTACCATAATAAATAGGAAATTTTGCTATAATCCGCAAAAATGTATAAGGATTTGTTTTGAAAAGAATTTTATCGTATCTTGGTGTAGCACTTTTGTTCTTGTTGATGCAAGGATGCGCCTCACGTACACCGCCTCCTTCAACGGTAACAACGTATGCAAATGAGAAAAATACTACCAATCCAAAACTCTCTAAACTTGTTGGTAAAAATTATATTAAGGGTGTCGTGATTTCACTGAAACAAGATGCAAACTCACAGTTATGGAACTATGAAATTGATGGTATTGAAACAACCAATGGAAAATTGCCTTATGTAAACTTCAATCATAAAACGGTACTTGCGAATGAAGGCGATCTTGTTTATGCTTCGTTTGATGGTATGAGAATGACTGAGATGTTTGTGGTTAAAGAAGGGTATTTAAAAGGCGGCAAACGTGCGTCTCCAACACCTCCTATCGCAAGAAAAAAGAGTACAGGCAATAACGCAGAAGCCTCTGCTGGAAAACGTGATAAAGCACACCAAGTGATTGGTGTTCCTCAAGAAGAGACTGTTAGATTTTAGATTTTGTCAGAAGGTTTACTTTTGTTAACCGATCGTTTACTTTGAGTTCCTATACTTCTCTCAGCGAATTTCATATTTTCTTCTGAATTATGGAGACTCAAAGGGGCGATCCGCCAAGCGCCTCTTTGAAACCTTTTTCTAACTCTATCGTAAAAATAGCTCCCCCATTTTCATTCTTTGCTTCAAGTTTCCCTCTCATACTCTTCTCGATAATGAGTTTTGCCATATATAGCCCGATGCCTGTACCTTCATTTTGCTCTTTGGTACTGACGTAAGGCTCGAAGATTTTTTCAATAGGTTTGATTTGAATACCCCCGCCATTATCTTGAATGATAAGCCGAACAGTGGTTTCATCGCTCTCAAGGCTAATCGTGATTTTTCCACCTTGCTTACCTGATGCAATGATGGCATCTTTGGCGTTGGAGAGGAGGTTTAAAATGACTTGCTCGTATTCACTCTTATAACCCACGATATATTCATCGTGCAAAATATTTACCTCTATGGCTATCTCTTGATTTGTAATGGACATACCAATGATACGCAACACTTCATCAATGGAAGTTTGGATGCTAAAGTTTTTTTTGTCTTTGTTGGGCATAAAGAAGTTACGAAAATCATCGATGGTATGCGACATGTACTCAACGATATTTTCTGCCTCGACACATTTGATCTCCATACCTATTTTATCAAGCTTATCCATGTTGTATTTGAGTTTGAGTGTCATCAAGAGTGCTGAAAGCTGAGAAAGTGGCTGTCTCCATTGATGGGCAATGTTACTGATCATCTCTCCTAGTGCAATAAATTTAGACTTTTGAATAAGAAGCTGCTCTTGTTCACGGTTTTTTTTGATCTCTTCTGTGACACGACTCTCCAAAGTACGGTTAAGATTTTCAAGTTCAAGTGTTTTTTGCTGGACTTGCCTATGGTAATTATTCAAAAAACGCTCAATACGTTTACCCAACATGACAGCAAACGTGTTGGCAATAAATGCAAACAGTAAAAAGATGATAACGGCAGAAGTCACTTCAAGCTTCATTTTCTTTTTAAAATCAGCCTTGGCAATATCGATCTCTTTGTCAATATCGTCGGTGTAAGCACCTGCTGCAATGATGAGGTTCCACTCTTTATAAAGCTTAAAGTATGAAACTTTAGGGCGAATAATGCTGCTATCAGGCTTTTTGTAAATGTAGTCTACAAACGAGTAGCCCTTCTCATGAATATCTTGTAGAAAAATTTTACGAAAAGCTTTGCCATTATCATCGGTATAAGCATCGGAGATGTATTCACCTTCTAAATCAGGGCGATTAGGATTGATAAGCATTTTGGCAAACTTATCACCACCTTTTATCTGTTCTACTTGATAAACAAAAATGTAGTTATGTTCTTGTCCACCGTAACGAATATGGCGAATCCAGTCGTACACTTCAAGTTTAAGTGCTTCTACTGCTTTTGAGTCTCCTAGATTGGTTCTACTTTTTTTAAATTCAATAAATTCAATGATGGCATCGACTTCACGTTTGAGTACATTGCGCTTATTTTCAACAAATGTTTTTTTACTGTCTTCGATTTGCGCTTGTAAAATTTCATATTGCTTTGTGATAAAAAAATAACCGTTAAAAAGCATTAAAGAGCTGATAATAAAGATCGTACTAAAGATAATGATATTGGAGATATTGCTCTCTTTAATAATTTTCACAAAAAATTCCTGCCTTGACTGCTATAATTAATGAAAAAGTATCATAGTGATTCTTTTGAGAAATGTAAAGGGTATGAAATGGACGAAAAGATGCTGAAAAAACTTGCTCCTTATAGAGTTTTATATGCTGAAGATGATGCTGGAGTTAGAAAAAATGTCTATGAATTGCTCTGTCTTCTCTTCAAAGAGGTTTACCTTGCAACGGATGGAGAAGAGGCCTATACGCTTTTTATGAAGCATAAACCTGATCTTATTATTACTGACATTAAAATGCCTCATCTAAGTGGTATTGATTTAGCTAAGAAAATTCGTGAAAGTGATAACAAGGCACACATTATCATTATTACAGCGTACACAGAAGTAGATTTCATGCTTGAAGCGATTGAACTCTCTTTGCTTCGTTATATCGTTAAACCTATTACTGAGCCTAAACTCTTTGATGCGTTAGAGAAGTTTTTACAGGCAAAAGAGAAAGCGCATCTGCAAGAATTAGCCCCTGATTGGTACTATGATTCGATGCAAAAGATGATTATACACAACAGCGAACTCTACGAATTGACGAAAAAAGAAGCCAAATTGATTGAACTGCTTTTAGAGAAAGATTCGATCATTACTTACGAAGAGATAGAGCAGAATTTATGGGAGAGTGAGTATATGAGTCTTAATGCACTTCGTTTGATGATTAAAAACTTAAGAAAGAAGCTTCCTGAAGGTACTTTAAAGAATATGCAAGGAATTGGTTACAAATTGTAACGTAAAAAATCAAGAAAAGTTTAATTTTTGCCAAATTAGTTACAAAAAGAAACTATTGAAGCTTTATTCGTAATGCTTTGAGCCTTTACATGTAAAGTTACATAACTTTGACATAATTTTCACCTATAATCGACAGTGAAAATACTATAAATAAGGAGTCAACATGACTAAGTTTCTTAAAGTAGCTGCGCTAGCAACGCTTCTTGTTTCCTCTGCTGTTGCAGCAGAGTACACCATTAAACTAACACACGTTGTAAGTCCTAGTACACCAAAAGGTATGGGTGCTGACTTCTTCGCAAAAAGAGTTGGTGAATTAACAAACGGTAAAGTTGAAGTGGTTGTTTTCCCAAACTCTCAGCTCTATGGTGATGGCGAAGAGATGAAAGCGCTTAAGCTTGGAAATGCGCACATCGCGATGCCAAGTTTCTCAAAATTTACCAGTATTGTCCCAGAGATGCAATTGTTTGATCTTCCGTTCATCTTTAGAGACAAAGACCATCTTTACAAAGTCTTAGATGGCGAAGTAGGTAAAATCCTCAAAGATAAAGTTACTGCAAAAGGTTTCGTAGCACTTGATTACTGGGATGCAGGCTTTAAACACCTCTCATCTAACAAAAAAGCGATTTTGATGCCTAAAGATGCAGAAGGTCAGAAGTTTCGTATTATGAGCTCACATGTTTTGGAAGCTCAATTTAAAGCAGTAGGTGCGAACCCCCAAGTATTACCATTTTCAGAAGTTTACTCAGCACTCCAACAAGGTGTTGTGGATGGTGCTGAAAACCCACTTTCAAACTTCTATACCAAAAAATTTAACGAAGTTCAAACAGACTTAACACTCTCAGATCACGGCTACCTTGGTTACTTAGTTATTATGAGTGAGAGCTTCTGGAAAAAATTCCCAGCAGATTTAAAACCAATGGTTCTTCAAGCGATGAAAGAAGCAACAGAGTATGAGAGAAAGCTAGCAGCTCAAGATGATGAAGATACTTTAGTAAAAATCAAAGAGTATGCAAAAACATCAGGCAATCTTAAAATTCATACACTAACAGCGGAGCAAAAAGCAGCATGGCAAAAAGCTATGGAAGCGATCTATCCACAGTTCTACAGTGTGATTGGTGAAGATCTTATCAAAAAAGTTCAAGCAGTTAAATAGTACGAAGCAAGGCATCTTAATGATAAAAAAGATGCCTCTGCACACTTAAGTGCCCTTGTGGCTTAAAAGACTTTATAAAAAAGTTTGACTAAAAGAGAAGCGATGAAAAAATACTTTACAATCCTCGATTTAGGGGTTATGGCAATCAATAAAAATATTGCAGTCTTTGGTATTACCTTAGGAGTTATTTTAGCATTTGCCAATGTTGTGTTGCGTTATTTTTTTGAGATGAGTATCACATGGGCAGGAGAGCTTACTAACTATCTTTTTATGTGGTCAGCACTGTTTGGTGCAGCTTATGGTTTCAAAAAAGGGGTACATATATCTGTTACCATGCTTTTAGAAATGTTACCACCAATGATGGCAAAAATTATCATGATGGGAGCACATCTGTTTAGCTGTCTCTATCTCGCGTTGATGGCATATTTTGGCTATGAATTGGTGTTGATGCTGATTGACTTTGGTGAAATGAGCATAGACCTTCGTATTCCTATGTGGATTCCACACCTTGTTTTGCCATTTGCATTTATTGGTGCGGCATTTCGTGCAGGTGAAAAAATCTTTGAAGTCGCTGCTACAGATGCAGATAAAGTTGTGGTTAATAGTGAGCTTGAAACCTTACATGATTCATTAGAAATTAGAGGAGTAAAAGATGTTAATGCTTAGTATATTTGGGTTACTCTTTCTTCTTATGTTTCTAGGCGTACCTGTTTCTGTATCGTTGGGTGCAAGTACGCTTATTACGGCCTATTTTTTTACTGATATGGATTTGATGGGCATTACATCTCATGTTTTTGATGGACTGAACAAGTACTCATTAATGGCTATTCCTATGTTTATTCTAGCAGGCTCATTTCTGTCCAAAGGTGGGGCAGCACATCGTATTATTGAGTTTGCAAAGTCAATTGTCGGGCATCTTCCTGGTGGTCTTCCTATTTCCGCCATTTTTGCATGTATGATTTTTGCAGCAGTAAGTGGAAGTTCACCTGCAACGGTTGCCGCTATTGGCTCCGTTATGTTTGTGGCGATTAAAGAGGCAGGTTATCCGCAAGGCTATTCCATCGGAACCATTGCAACTTCTGGTAGTTTGGGTATTTTGATTCCTCCTTCTATTATCTTCATCGTTTATGGTGTTACAGCAGACCTTTCTATTGGTAAACTTTTCATGGCAGGTGTTGTGCCTGGTTTATTGATAGGCTTTATGCTAATGGGATACACCTATATTGGTGCAGTACGACTTGGCTTTAAACGCCAGCAACCTGCCTCATTCAAAGAGCGATTGAAAAAATTTAAAGAGGCCTTTTGGGCATTAATGCTCATTGTTCTTGTTATTGGCGGTATTTATGGTGGATTATTTACACCAACGGAAGCAGGGGCAGCAAGCGCAGTCTATGCGTTTGTCATTTCGGTTTTTGTCTATAGAGATCTTAAACTCAAAGATGTTTATCCTATCTTGGTGGAATCAGCATTGACCAGTGCGATGATTTTCTTTGTTATTGCCAATGCAATGATCTTCGCACATTTTTTAACTGATGAGACGATTCCACAGCAAATCACAAAAATGATTATGGATGCCAATGTTGGTCCAATTATGTTCTTAGTGATTGTCAATATCCTGCTCTTGCTCATGGGGCAATTTATGGAACCAAGTTCTATTACAATGATTGTTGTACCGCTTTTGTTACCATTAATATATGCACTTGGAATCGATCCGATCCATTTTGGTGTTATTTTAGTTGTAAATATGGAAATTGGTATGATAACCCCACCCGTTGGGCTTAACTTGTTCGTAGCAGCTGGTATGACAGGACTAAGTCTTAAAGAAGTTGTTATGGCATCATTGCCATGGGTTATGGTACTTTTCGTTGGACTTATTATGGTGACGTATATACCTATCATTTCATTGTGGTTACCACAATTAATGTACGGTGTTTGATTTTCACATCTAAATCTTCAAGGAAGGCAGTTTACTCTGCCTCCCTTATTTTTTTTCAGAATCCATTATGTAAAATAAAGTTTACATCTCGTATTTTCTAAATACTTCTTTATAACCGTTTCATTACAAAACCCTACAACTGTGCCATTTTCTTTTAAAGATTTATTGTAATTTATTATTTTTTGTGATAGACTTATCTCGCCTTCAAAAAAATTCAAGGAGACAATATGAAATTAGCTAAACTTAGCTTGGCGGCTATGGTAGTTGCAGGTCTTGCATCTAGCTCTTTTGCGGCATCAGACACACTTGCTGACGCATTTAAAAACGGTAAAGTAAACGGCGAATTAAGAGCATGGTATTTTGACAGAGATTCAGGTACAGGTTCTACAAGTGCTGATATCTTCAATACAGGTGTAGTACTTGGTTATGTAACAGATTCACTCTATGGTTTAAGCCTTGGTTTAACATTCCAATCAAACTATGCACCAGAAGCAGATGCTACAGCAAAAAAAGTATTTGATGGTGATATGTATGGTTCAGGTGCAGTGCTTTCAGAAGCATATGTAGCATACACAATTGGCAAAACAACTGCAAAAGTTGGTCGCCAATTTATTTCTACTCCATTGGTTAATGGTTCTGGCTCACGTATGGTTAAAGAAGCATTCCAAGGTGCAGTAGTTCTTAACACAGACCTTCCTCAAACAACATTGGCAGCTGGCTATGTTAATAAATTCCAAGGAAGAACATCTCAAGTAACTGGTGATGCAGTTGTTGTTGATGGTGTAAGTGATATTCCAGAATTTAAAAACAATGCAATTTTCTATGGCGCAGGTAACTTTACATTTGATGGCGCTTATACAGTATTGGCTATCAATAAATCAATTCCAAACTTGACAATTACAGCTCAATATGCAATGGTTAATGATGTTGCTGGAACAGTTGCAGGTGATACTGATGTTTATGTTGGTGCACTTGGTTATGTTATCCCTATGAGCAACTTCAAAATCGGTTTAGATGCTGCTTACCAAGCTTCTGCTACAGATAAAGACATTGGTTTAGATGGTGATATGACAGGTCTTAAAGCATCTTTAATTGACCTTGCAGGTTTTGGTGCTACAGTAGCTTATACAACTACATCTAACAATGACGACGTTATCTTAGGTATGGGTAATGGTGCTGGTGGTGCTGTTGCATTTGCAGCTCCATTGATTACTGGTGCTGCTAGAACAGCAACTGGTAGCACAGATGCTTATAAAGTTGAAGCTACTTATGATTTCTCAAAAGTAGGCGTAACAGGTCTTAAAGTGTTAGGTCAATACGTAGAAGTTAAAGCAGATAAATCTACAGGTTTTGCTGCTCGTACAGTTGATAATGACTGGACATACTGGGCAGGTCAAATTGCTTACGATGTTCCAGCACTTAAAGGACTTACTTTATCTCTTGAATACGAAGATGTTAAAAGAGAAGCTGCAACAACTACAAACTCTGACGAGTTAAGATTTAGAGCTAACTACAAATTCTAATTTGTACGATTCTCAGATCTATAAACCAGTGGCGATTTAGCCACTGGTTCTTCTAAAATATTTTTCTACAACCTCTTTAAATTCTAAAAAGCTTACTTTTTAATCACACACTTTAGTTTACTTTAGTATTTTTTGTGTATAATTCGACTTGTAACCAAATGGTAATCAAACATTTTCAAGGAGAAAATATGAAATTAGCTAAACTTAGCTTGGCGGCTATCGTTGTTGCTGGACTTACATCTAGCTCATTTGCGGCAGACACACTTGCAGACGCATTTAAAAATGGTAAAGTAAACGGTGAGCTTAAAGCTTATTATTTTACAACAGATAATGGTACTAGCGATGCTGACATTTTTTCAACAGGCGTTATGCTTGGTTATAAAACAGCACCTTTATATGGATTGACTCTTGGTTTAACAGCTCAAGGAAGTGCATCTCCATTTGTTGATGCAGATGGCAAAGCTGCGTTTAATGGTAGTATGTGGGGTTCAGGCGCTGTTCTTTCAGAAGCGTATGTAGCGTATAACATTGGTAAAACAACTGCAATGGTTGGTCGTATGTTCTTAGATACTCCACTTGTAAGTGGTAGTGGATCAAGAATCATTAAAGAAGCATTTGAAGGTGCAGCTGTTATCAATACAGACCTTCCAAATACAACTTTGATTGCTGGTTATGTTCAAAAATTCCAATCAAGAACAGATGGTTCTGGTAACGTTGGTGAATTTTCAAGAAAAAATGTTACAACTAACTCTTCGGTTAATATAGATATTAATAATGGTGCATATACTGTAGCAGCTATCAATAAATCTATTGCTGGTTTAACATTAACAGGCGCTTATGCGTATGCTGAAGCTTTTAGTGCTATTGATATCAACATTGCTTATGTAGAAGCACTATATGAAGGTAAAGTTGGTGAAGTGGGTTATGTTTTAGGTGCACAAGATTATTATAACTCATTTGATAATGCTGGAACACAAGATGATTCAATTAACCTTTATGCATTTAAAGCAGGTGTAAGCTTTAAAGGTATCAACGGTACAATCGCATACTCACAAGTAAGTGATGACGTAGTTGTTGGTAATGCTGTTGCTTCAGGTTTAGGTAACGGTGCGGATCTTCTTTATACTGATCCAGTTATCGGTATGCCAGGATATAACAGAGATACTACATCATACCTTGCAGACGTAAATTATGATGTAACTGCAGCAGCTAATGTTGGTGCAAGATACGTTTTAGCAGAACTTGCTGATCATGATGAAGATTATACAGCAGTTTATGGTTCATATAAATTTGAAGGTGCTTTAAAAGGTTTTAGCCTTGGAGCACAATTTGAATCAAAAGGTAAAGACGTAGATGGTGAAGACCTTTGGGTAAAAGCTAACTACAAATTCTAATTTCTACTGTTTTCCACCCCTCTTTTGGGGTGGAACTCTCTTATTTTTTTTGTAACATTTCTTATCTGCATATTTTTTATACAACTCCTTCAAAACTTTACATTCATTCTTAAGTAACTTTTTTGTACTATATTTCTATAACTACACTAAGGAGTTTTCATGAAGAAACTAGCTCTACTTGCTACATCTGTTGCTGTTTTAGCATCATCTTCAGTTGCTAAAGAGATCAATGTAGGCGTTACGATGTCTATGAGTGGACCACTTGCTGCGTACGGACAAACTGCGTATGAAGGTATTGAGTTTGCAAACTCTTTGCAGCCAAAACTCAAAAATGGAGATACTGTCAAGTTGGTACTTATTGATACCAAAGGTGACAAAGTTGAGTCAGCAAATGCGGCTACAAGACTTATTAGTTCTGATAAAGTTGTAGGAATTATTGGTGAGTTGACCAGTACAAATACGGCGCAAGTTATGGCTATTGCCGAGAAAAAACAGATTCCTGTGATTGCTCCTGTGGCAACCAATGACAAACTTACTGAGCAAAAAGAGTTCGCGAATCGTGTTTGTTTTACAGACTCTTTTCAAGGTGCTGTTGTTGCTAACTATGCAACAAAAGACTTGAAACTTAAAACAGCTGTTGTCGTCGTTGATCAAGCACAAGTTTACTCTCTAGGTCTTGCAAAAGCCTTTACAGATGCTTTCACAAAAGCTGGCGGTAAAATTGTAAAAGAGATTAAAGTAAGTTCAGGCGATAAAGATTTTAAAGCGGTTGTTTCTCAAATCAAAGCTGCAAATCCTGATATGCTGTTCCTCCCAATGTACCACCCAGAAGTTTCTATGATTGCTCGCCAAGCAAAACAAATTGGACTTTCTAAGCCAATGTTTTCAGGTGACGGTGTTGCTAACCAAACCTTTATTGATTTAGGTGGCGATGCAGTTGAGGGTTATATGTTTACAGATTTCTTTGATTATGGTGCGCCTCCAACACAGCGTTCAAAAGATTTCATTGCTGCGTATGCTAAAAAAACAGGTAAACAAGAGATGAACTCATTTGTAGCACTTGGTGCAGATGCATACAATGTTATGGTAGATGCGATGAATCGTTGTGCTAACCCAGAAGATAGCGTATGTATCAATAATGCTATCAAATCAACTGTTAATTTCGAAGGTGTTTCTGGCGTTCTTAACATTGACAAATCAGGTAACTCAACACGTTCAGCGGTTATCAAAGTGGTTCAAAACGCGAAAGCTGTTTATAAAGCAACCGTTAATCCATAAGTTAATTTTCTCTCTTTACATGTCAAAGTGTAAAGAGAGATTTTAGAGCAATTTCCATTTCAAAAAGTGGGTATTGCTCTAAAATATTTTAGGAGAATCTATTTGGATTTAATCATGTTTATGCAGCAAATGGTCAATGGCTTTAGCCTTGGCAGTATGTATGCACTCATTGCCATTGGTTATACCATGGTGTATGGAGTACTAAGACTCATCAACTTCGCGCACGGCGACATCATGATGGTAGGTGGATTTTTAGGTTATTTTGGTATCGCTGTTTTAGATCTTCCTTTCGGTGCAGCTGTCCTTTTAGCAATTGTAGGCTCAGCCCTTTTGGGTATGGCAAGTGATCGTGTGGCTTATAGACCATTACGCAGTGCACCTAAAATTTCACTTTTAATTACTGCAATTGGCGTTAGCTTTTTTCTTGAGAATGCTTTTAACGTCTTTTTTGGTGGAGTGCCAAAGGCCTTCCCTGTTCCTGCCTACTTAGAAAATGTGATTGATTTTATGGGATTAACAATGCCCGTTTCTGCAATTCTTGTGCCAATCATCACTGCTTTTTTGTTGGCAATCATTTTATGGGTGTTGTACAAAACAAAATACGGTATGGCAATTCGTGCTCTTGCATTTGATGTAGGTACGGTGAATCTTATGGGTATTGATGCAAACCGTATCATTACGCTTGTTTTTGGCATGGGATCAGCTCTTGCAGCCGTTGGAGGTATCTTCTGGGCAGTGAATTACCCTTCTGTAGAGCCAATGATGGGTGTACTTGTGGGACTTAAAGCATTCGCTGCTGCCGTTGTTGGTGGTATCGGTAGTGTGGGTGGCGCTGTTCTTGGAGGCTTGATCATCGGTTTTACAGAAGTTGTTGTGATTGCTTTTTTCCCAGAGTTAGGTGGTTATAAAGATGCGTTTGCATTTATCTTTTTGATTTTAATCCTTCTTTTTAAACCCACAGGTATTTTGGGTATTGATTTTGAAAAAAGTAGGTTTTAAGATGAATAACTTCATGATAAAAAAAGAACAATGGTTGAAAATTTCATTTGTTGTTATCACCCTATGGTTTATTTGGTTTGCTAATACGCACTTCGATGAATATACCGTAAGAATTTTAAATAATATTGCGATTTTCATCATTTTAGCAGTAAGTTACAATCTCATTAATGGTGTAACGGGTCAGTTTTCACTTGAACCTAATGGTTTTGTTGCTATTGGTGCTTATGTTGCAGCACTTTTGTTGGTTAGTCCTGATGCGAAGCAGTATCAATACGCGATTGTCGATCCGTATCCATTTGTATTAACACTCCATGCCAACTTTGTAGTAGCTCTTCTCTTGGGAGGTGCTTTTGCCGCTATTTTAGCAGCAATCCTCTCTTTCCCTGTCTTTAGAGTGCGTGGTGATTATCTTGCGATCGTAACACTTGGATTTGGTTTTATTATTAAAATCTTGGCTATCAATCATCCTGAGGTGACCAATGGCTCATTAGGACTTAATGATATTCCTGAATTTTCCAATCTTTATTGGACGGGTGGCATAGCTATTATTGCAGTTATTACAGTGTTAAATATTATTAATTCCAAGTTTGGTCGTGCAATGAAAGCGGTACGTGATGATGAAGATGCTGCTATTGCTATGGGCGTTAATACGTTTAAAGCTAAAACACTTGCATTTTGTACCAGTGCTTTCTTTGAAGGTGTGGGTGGTGGACTTTTAGCAGCACTTCTTACCAGTATTTCTCCTGATCTGTTTGACTTTTTCTTTACGTTCCAATTACTCATTATCATCGTCCTTGGAGGGCTAGGCAGTACAACGGGCGCAATTATTGGTACGGTGCTTGTTATGGGTGGAAGTGAGTGGATGCGCTTCTTGGATGAGCCTATGCATCTTTTTGGATACGAAACAGCAGCAATGCCAGGTATGCGTATGGTTGTTTTCTCACTGATCCTTATTTTTATTATGCTGTTTGCACGTGAGGGTGTTATGGGCAAAAGAGAATTAACAGACATCTTGAAATGGCGCAAAAAGGGTGGCAAATGATCTTAAAAATTGATAATGTCACTAAAAATTTTGGCGGTGTCACTGCCATTAAAGAGACCAGTTTTAGCGTAGCTCCTAAAGAGATTTTTGGACTTATTGGGCCAAATGGTGCAGGTAAAACAACGATGTTTAACATCATTACGGGTAATTATACGCCAAGTTCAGGCGAAGTAATTTTTAGAAATGAAGCCATTAATGGCTTAAAGCCGCATCATATTGTCCGTAAAGGAATTGCTAGGACATTCCAAAATATTAGACTTTTTGCAAGTATGAGTGTTTTAGATAATGTTCTAATTGGCTTTGATTTCCAAGCACGTTATGGTTTTGCAGAATCAATTTTGCGCTTTCCTCGTTTCATAACGGAAGAGCGACGCATTAAAGCACGTTCAATGGAGATATTGGACTATTTTGGTATGAGTTCATATGCCCATGATAAGGCCGTTGATCTTAGTTATGGCCAGCAACGTAAAGTAGAGATTGCAAGAGCGTTAGCAACTAATCCAGAGCTTTTACTCCTTGATGAACCTGCTGCTGGTATGAATCCATCGGAAACTGAAGAGCTTGGAGAGATTATCAAAAAAGCACGTGTTGATTTTGACTTAACCGTTCTTTTGATCGAACATGACATGAAATTCGTCAATCAATTGTGCGACAAAGTGTTAGTACTCGATTATGGTAAAACAATTTTTGAGGGTAAACCCGCTGATGCGATTCAAGACCCTGAAGTAATAGCCGCGTATTTAGGAGATTTTCATAATGATTAGTGTTAAAAATTTACATGTCTATTATGGACTGATCGAGGCTGTTAAAGGGATCAATTTTGAAGTCAAAGAGGGAGAAATTGTCTCTTTGATTGGATCAAACGGTGCAGGTAAAAGCTCAACGCTCAAAGCACTTCTTAACAGTGTCAAGAAAATAGGCGATATTAACTTTTTGGGTTATGATACACGTAATCATAAAACGCACACCTTAGTCCAGCATGGGCTCTCTTTGGTTCCAGAAGGAAGAAAAATTTTCATTAACCTAACCGTTGAAGAAAACCTACGTATGGGAGCGTTTAATAATGATGAAAATTATGAACATCTGCGTGATACGATGTACGAACTTTTCCCTCGTATCAAAGATAAACGTCATCAACTTGCAGGAACGATGAGTGGTGGTGAGCAGCAGATGCTTGCGATTTCAAGGGCTCTTATGGGTGAGCCAAAACTTTTGATGTTAGATGAGCCTAGTCTTGGACTTGCTCCTAAAATTGTAGGTGAAGTTTTTGAGATTATTATGCGTTTACGTGATGAAGGAATTACCATTCTTCTGGTTGAGCAAAATGCTTTTGCTGCACTTAAAATTTCAGATAAAGCCTATGTCTTGGAAAACGGTAAAATCGTTATGAACGGTGTTGCTAAAGATATGATAGGCGATGATACCATTCGTAAAAAATACCTCGGCGGATAAGCCAACCCCTCTTTCTTTGTAAGCCTCCAAAATAGGGAGGTTTACTCTTCTTTAATGATTTATAAATTATTTACTCTAAAAAGGTAACATAACTCAATTTTTCCAGACAAGGGAGTTTTATGGATTTTGTATTGAAGCAGGTTTTTTCGATGAAGTCAGCCATCATTCTTTTAGTGTTTTTTGGGCTTTTTAGTGGCGTGGCAACTTTTATTGAAAATGACTTTGGTGTCGAGACAAGTTGGGCACTGATTTATACCTCATGGTGGTTTGAGTTACTTCAAGTTGCATTGGGACTCATATTAATTAACAACATCATTCGATATAAACTATACACTCTTGATAAATTACCCTCATTTATATTCCATATTAGCTTTATCTTTATTCTTATTGGTTCTGGTATGACACGTTATTTTGGTTTTGAGGGAACATTACATGTCAGAAATGGTATGGAAGAAAATAAGGTGATGTCTAGTGATGCATATATCCAAGCAAGCGCACTTAAAGATGGCAAGCCTTATGGATACAGCCATCCTCAATTGATTTCACACGTAGGTAGCAATAGCTTCTCATTCAACTTTGATGTGGGTGGCGACAAGGCTACGGTTAAATTTAAAGAGTATTTACCTAATGCTACTGCCAAAGTTGTTGATGATCCATCTGGTGTTCCGATGATTTCGATGATGCTAAGCGGCTATGGTGAAAGCTTGAGTGTGGTTTTAAAAGAGGGTGAAACCTATGAAACAAGTGAATATATCTTTAGCTTTAATGGGAAACCATCGCAACATCCAAAAGAAGAAATACGTTTTACATTGGAAGATGACAAGTTTTACTTTACTTCAAAGTCAAAAATTGCATGGTTTAAGATGGTTGAAAATAAACGTGGAGAATATGAACCCAATAAAAAAGAAGATTTTATTGCAGGGCAGCTTTATACCATCGGTAATGTTAATTTTGCACCACGCTATATTGGACTTAAAGGCAAAGAAAAAGTGGTTGCCGATAAAAATCCTATGGCAAAAGGCAATGCTGTTTCTGCTGTGATTGTGGATGTGTCCTTTAAAGGTGAAACCAAAGAAGTTGCGATGTTTGGACAAGGTAAAGGAAGTCAAGGAGAACCAACCAAAGAGATTATTGCAGGTATCCCCTTTATTTTTGAATGGGGCTCTCAAATTTTCACACTTCCTTTTAACATAAAACTTAATGAATTCCAGCTTGACCGTTATCCTGGTTCTATGTCGCCTATGTCTTATGCCAGTGAAGTAGAAGTTGTAGATACTGAAAAAAACGTTCATATGCCATTTCGTATTTATATGAACCATGTCCTTGATTACCGAGGTTTTCGTTTCTTCCAAAGCTCGTATGATAAAGATGAAAAAGGAACGATCTTGTCTGTCAATAATGATCCTGGAAAACTTCCAACGTATTTAGGTTATCTGCTTTTATCTATTGGACTCTTTTTTAATCTCCTTAACCCAAAAAGTCGTTTCCGCAAGCTTGCAGCAATGGTTCAAAGAGATACGACTAAAATAAAATCAGTGCTTCTAGCCCTTTTTATGGGCTTTGCATTAACGCAAGGAAGTAGTTTACATGCTGCAACCTATACTACTGAAGAATATTTGTTGTTTTTAAAGCAATACGATGCCAAACATTCTGATAAATTTGGAAGATTACTGGTTCAAAGTGTTGATGGGCGAATTAAACCAATCGATACGGTTTCGACAGAACTGCTCAACAAAATTTATGGTAGTTCAACGTTTGCAGGTATGAGTGCCAACCAAGTGGCTCTTAGTATGATGAGTTCGCCTGCTGAATGGCAAGTGGTACCCGTTATCAAAGTCTTTCATCCTGAACTTAAAAAAATTATTGGTATTCCTGAAAATCAAAAATATGCGTCATTTAATGATTTTTTTGAAAAAGAGGGTGATCATGGGTTTAAATTAACCAAATATTCTGAAGAAGCGAACCGTAAAAAACCAGCGCTTCGTAATCAATTTGATAAAGATGTTCTTAAAGTCGATGAACGTGTTAATATTTGTTATATGGTGTATACGGGTGAAGTCTTCAAAATGATCCCTAAACAAAATGATATGAGCAAGCGCTGGTTTGCTCCTCAAGAAGCTGTAGGAAATTTTTCTAAGCAAGAAGGAGATGAAGTACGAGCGCTTCTTGGAGGGTACTTTGAGGCTATCGGTGAAGGGTTAGAAAAAGGTAATTGGCAAAATGCCAATAAAGCTGTGGACAAACTTCAATCATATCAAGAACAGTATGGCTCAGATATTATTCCAAGTGTTAGTCGTATCAAAGCAGAAATCTTCTTTAATCATGCGAAAATTTTTGATCGCTTAACACCTGTTTATCTACTTAGTGGGTTAGTGCTTCTTTGCTTTATCTTTGCTAAAATGATTAAGTCAACATTACGTATTGGATTGGTAACTAAAATTGTCTTAGGAGTCAACTTCTTGGCGTTTTTAGTTCATACTGCAGGACTGGGGCTTAGGTGGTATATCTCAACGCATGCCCCGTGGAGTGATGGTTATGAGTCAATGATTTATATTGCATGGGCAATAGCACTTGCAGGTATTTTCTTCTCCCGTCAATCGGTTGTATCTCTTGCTTTAACTTCCATTTTAACAGGTGTTACACTGTTTGTAGCACATCTTAGTTGGATGGACCCTCAAATTACGAATTTGGTACCAGTACTTAAATCGTATTGGCTTAATATTCACGTCTCCGTAATTACCGCAAGTTATGGCTTTTTAGGTCTGTGCTCACTTTTAGGCTTTTTTACACTTATTCTCTTTATTTTACGAAACAAAACACAAACCAAGCGTAATCAAGAGATTGATCGCAATATTGTGGAGGCTACACGCATTAATGAGATGGCAATGATTTTAGGGTTAAGCCTTCTTACGGTTGGTAACTTTTTAGGTGGTGTTTGGGCCAATGAATCATGGGGGAGATATTGGGGATGGGATCCAAAAGAGACATGGGCATTGGTTTCGATTTTATTTTACGCAGCCGTAGTGCATTTTAGATTTATTCCAAAGTTGAATACTCCTTTTGCCTTTGCTGTGGCTTCAACCGTTACATTTGCTTCTATTATTATGACCTATTTTGGTGTTAACTTCTATCTTTCTGGTATGCACTCATACGCCGCAGGTGATCCAATCCCTGTGCCAACTTTTGTCTACTATACCATTGTTATTGTTGCTGTTGTGATAGCCTTGGCTTACCCTAAACGCGAGATCGCTAAAACCTTATAAAGCAAAAGAGGGATATTCTCCCTCTTTTAAGTTGTGCTATAATAGGCAAAAACTTAAGAGGCGCTCCTTCATGCAAGAGAATTATCTCATCGTTGCAATTGTTGCAGTCATTGCTATTGTTTTAATCTCTCTTTTTATCGTTGTTGCCAATTTACAAAAAACAGTTGTTGTTGAAGTTTCTCATACTCCAGAGCAAGAAGAGAAAGAGCGAAAAATTGCCATTGAGGCCCTCATTGATATTGCAGCCAAACGTACTACAACCCGTAATGATCTTACCAATGCTATTTTAAAAGCTGCCAAAGAGTGTCCTTTTCCTGCCAAAGAAAAAGGTGTCGCTCCAAAAGTCTCCAAAATTTACCTTAACTTTGTTTTATTAGTGGCAAGTCACCGCAATGCAGATGCCAAGCTTATCGCTTTTATGGATGAAGAGCTTAAAAAGGCTAATCCTGAGTATAAACGTGAAATTGATTTGTATGAAAATGAAGGAATTAATCAAAGAGGAAATCGGATTTAAAAACTAGAAAGAAGAAATGGCGACCCCAGGGGGACTTGAACCCCCGTTCCCGCCTTGAGAGGGCGGTGTCCTAACCACTAGACGATGGGGTCGCACAAGTGTGTTTGTTTAGGACAATGGTGACCCGTGATGGATTCGAACCATCGACCACCTCCTTAAAAGGGAGATGCTCTACCGACTGAGCTAACGAGTCATGCTCAGACAGTTTCATAACAAATAAGAAAATGCTGAGGGAAAACAAAAAATCGTGGCGCGGCGGACGGGGCTCGAACCCGCGACCCCCGGCGTGACAGGCCGATATTCTAACCAACTGAACTACCGCCGCGCATATGGTGGTCGTTAGAGGACTCGAACCTCTGACATCCACCTTGTAAGGGTGGCGCTCTACCAACTGAGCTAAACGACCATTAGGGACACTAAAGAAGAATTATTTGGCGACCCCAAGGGGATTTGAACCCCTGTAACCGCCGTGAAAGGGCGGGATCCTGGACCACTAGACGATGGGGTCGCACAAAAAAATGAATGGTGACCCGTGATGGATTCGAACCATCGACCACCTCCTTAAAAGGGAGATGCTCTACCGACTGAGCTAACGAGTCATTCACCGTTCTTCTCGTAATGAGGCTGAAATTATAGAGAAAAAAAATTCATTTGTCAAGACATTTTTTCACTTTTTAAAAAAATATTTTCTCCTACATGTAAAAGTAACTTTAAGGCATGGTATGCGCTTTGGGTTTGAATGTATTCACGATCACCCTCTAAAAGAAGCCTTTCAATCATAATATCACCCTGTTTATTACGTGCTCCAACATAAACTGTTCCCACTGGTTTTTCAATAGTTCCTCCATCAGGTCCAGCTATGCCACTGGTAGCAATAGCATAATCTGACAAACTTGCATTAAGAACACCCTCAAGCATCTCTCTCACACATAACTCACTTACGGCACCAAAACGCTCTATCGTGTCAGGGCTTACACCCAGCCATGATTCTTTAATTTCATTCGAGTAAGAGACAATACCGCCTTTAAAGACAGCAGAAATACCAGCGCGCTTCGTAAGCATAGAAGCAATAAGTCCTCCTGTGCAGCTTTCAGCAATACTCAATGTTTTTTCTTCACGCTGTAAGGATTGCGAAATGTGCTCAATGACATCAGGATGATTGATAACTTTGGTAGGAAGCAGTGATTTTATTGCTTTAAAGAAGCTCTCCAAGTTGCCATATTTATTTGAGATAGCTTCTACTGTAATCCATCCATCCACAATCGTTGTTGGTGTAATACGGATTTCATAGTTTTGAGCCAGCGGTTCCACAAGAATTTTGAGAGAATCTTCATCGATGTTGATGATGGAAAAAAGTGCTGAGCTATTACTGTTTTCGATCAACACAGGTGGAAGTTTTTTATTTTCGCACGCTTTAATCACATTAATGTGTTTACCTTCTCGCTCTAAAAGATAACTGTTGTTTTCAAAGCGTACTGTTTTAGAAGGGATGAGCATTCCCGCCTTAAGTTCTAAAGACTCTTCCCCTAGCGTTGCAATAACTTTATTGACCAGATTAAAGCTGTCATTAGATGTCACAATAACGATTTCATCAGCATGTGCGATGGACTCTTCTAAAACAAAAAAGAGATCTTTATCGTTTTTATCAATGTAAACCGTTTGATCAGGTAGATCAATATGTTTGGTTATGGTTGCATGTATATAATTTAAAAATGGCAGATTGTATCGCAATGCTTTACCAACTACGATCAAAGAGCTTTTCATAGGAATCCCTTTTTTATTTTTGTGATAGAGTTCCGCAAGAACTCTTAATATGCTTTTAAAGCAAAGCTTTAAAAACTACGTTAACACTGGATAATCTTGTGCAGAACGCCCACGCACCTTTCGGCGCTTTCATTAACGCGTGCCAACAGTGTTGGCAGACTAAAATTGCGTTATAACGTACCTCGTATTATACCGTAAGTGCTTCTTAAATCGTTTTTAGATAAACTTGCCTCATTTTAAGAGACGCTTACATGTAAAACTTTTTCACAGCTGCGTAGCTTCCAAGGAGAGATTATTAATGGACTATAAAGAGACCTTGCTTCTTCCTCAAACCGATTTTCCAATGAGAGGCAATCTACCCCAAAATGAGCCTGCTCGTTATGCAAAGTGGTTTTCCAAAGAGGAGAGCGCTTATGCTAAAATGATTCAAAACCGAGAAAATGCTCCGACATCATTTATTCTTCATGATGGACCTCCATATGCCAATGGGCATATTCATATTGGTCATGCACTCAATAAAATTCTCAAAGATGTGATCATCAAAACACATTATTTCTTTGGCGAAAAAGTACGTTATGTTCCAGGTTGGGATTGTCATGGACTTCCTATTGAGCAGCAAGTGGAAAAAAATCTTGGAAAAGAGAAAAAAGACGCACTGCCTAAGAGTAAAATTAGAGAGTTGTGTCGTGAACATGCACGAAAGTTCATTGATATTCAAAGAGAAGAGTTTAAATCACTAGGTGTTATTGGCGATTGGGATAACCCTTATATGACCATGAAGTTTAAATTTGAAGCAGACATTTACCGTGCATTGTGCGGTGTAGCCGATCGAGGATTACTGATTGAGCGAAGCAAGCCTGTGTATTGGTCTTGGGCCGCACGAAGTGCATTAGCGGAAGCGGAAGTGGAGTATGAAGACAAAGAAGACTACTCTATCTTTGTTGCGTTTAAACTCGGCACTGAAGCGAAAGCAAAACTAGACATCAGCTCTGATGTTTCAGTAATTATCTGGACCACAACACCTTGGACATTGCCTGCAAATGTGGGTATCTCTTTTAGTCCTGATGAAAACTATGTGCTTACCAGTGATGGTTATATCGTTGCAGAGCCTTTGCATGCAAAACTTATTGAACAAGGTGTTATTGCAGGTGAGATTGTTAAAACATTTAAAGCAAATATTCTTGAAAACAGCTTCGCAATTAACCCATTGAACGGCAGAAATTCTCAATGTGTTTTAGGTGATCACGTTACGATGGATGGCGGTAGTGGTTGTGTTCATACCGCACCAGGACATGGTGATGATGACTATAAAGTAGGACTTCGTTATGGTCTTGAAGTCGTAATGCCTGTCGATGAGAGAGGCTGTTACGATGAGACGGTGGTTCATTTAGGGCTACTTCCTGATGCGGCATCTTTTGTAGGTGAGCATATTTTTAAATGCAATGAGCGTATTTTAGAGCTTCTAGGAAGTGCACTGCTTAAATGTTCAAAATTCACCCACTCGTATCCATTCTGCTGGAGAACACATCAGCCTGTTATTTACCGTGCAACGAAACAGTGGTTTGTTGCGATGGATGAAGCGGTTGGTGGTCGTGAGAGTCTTCGTAAAATGGCAATGGAGGAGATCAATAAAGTTCGCTTCTATCCAAAATCAGGTATCAACCGTTTAGGTTCGATGATTGAAAACAGACCTGATTGGTGTATCTCAAGACAACGTGATTGGGGTGTTCCTATCGCTTTCTTTAGAGATAAAAGAACAGGTAAGCCTATTTTTGATGCAAAAATTGTTGAGCATATCGCAGCTATTTTTGAGGAAAAAGGTGCGGATGCATGGTGGGATCTTGAGATCAAAGACCTACTCGTTGCCAACAGTGGCTACAACCCAGAAGACCTTGAAAAAGTGATGGACATCTTGGATGTTTGGTTTGACAGTGGTAGTACATGGAAAGCCGTTCTTCAATCGAGTGATTACGATGCAGGCACTTACCCAGCAACGATGTATCTTGAAGGCAGTGACCAACACCGTGGCTGGTTCCAAAGTTCTCTTTTAGTGAGTACCGCCAATAACGGCATCGCTCCGTACAGTAAAATCTTAACACATGGTTTTACTGTCGATGAAAAAGGCGAGAAGATGAGCAAGTCCAAAGGCAATGTGGTAGCACCAAGCGATGTTGCAAAACAATACGGTGTTGAAATTTTACGTCTTTGGGTTGGAACAAGCGAATACACAACCGATCTTAAAATCAGTGACAATATCCTAAAACAAATCAGCGAGCAGTACCGAAAAATTCGTAATACCTTTAGATTTTTACTGGCCAATGTGAATGATTTAGAGTCCATCATGCCTATCTCCCAAATGGGAATGCTCGATCAATGGATTTTAGCGCACGCTAAAGCTGTTTTTGATGAAGTTGAGGGCTATTTTAGAGAGTATGAATTCTCTAAAGGATTTGCACTTCTAAACCACTTTATCGCCGTAGAACTGAGTGGTATTTACCTTGATATTTCTAAAGATAGACTTTACTGTAATGCTAAAAATGACTCTATTCGCCTCTCAGCGCAAAGTGCAATGGCACTCATTGCTGAAAAATTGATGGCATTGATGGCTCCAACACTGACCTATACCATCGATGAGATGTTAGAGTATGCCCCTGCTATTTTGAAGAAAGAGAGTGTGTTTGACCTTGTTTACACATCCCTTCCAAGTGTTTCAACGTCATTTGATGAAGCGTATATGATGGAAGCAAGAGAGAAATTCTTTGAGATTGTGGATGCGCTTAAAAAAGAGAAAATCATCAAATCAACCTTAGAGTTGGTACTGCAAACAAACTCATCTAAAGTAGCATCACTTGAGAAGGTGGATGCTGAAGATTGGTTTACGGTCAGTAAAGTGATTGAACATGATGAGAGTGGCGAAATGGGTGTCTTTGAGGTGGCTGGGGATCAGTTTAAAATCCTTAAAGCGTCTAAATGCAAATGTCCACGTTGTTGGAAATACCGTTCAAAAAGTGAAGAAGAGCTTTGCCACAGATGTAATGAGGCACTCAATGGTTGATTTTGGTTCCCCGGTTGAGCTTAGTTTTATTTTTGAAACGATTGGAGCAATTTTTGCCGTTATTGGCGTATGTGTTTATTTGGTAAATCAAAGAACGAAAAAGCTAAAGGATACGAAGTGATAACCTTAAAAGAGGCATTGAAACTTCCTAAAGAAGAGATTGAAGCATTTAGAAATGAGTTAAAAAAAGAGATTGAAGCTAAAAAAACATTGGGTGCGTATGTTGAACAGTTGACAGGTAAGAGTGTCAGTGAATACGGTGCAGGCATCCCCATCGCTGTTAAAGATAATATTCAAGTCAATGGCTGGGAAGTCACGAGTGGTTCTAATATTCTTCAAGGCTATGTTGCTCCTTATAATGCAACGGTCATTGATAATATGCTTCGTCAAGGGCTCTCTCCATTTGGTCGTACCAACATGGACGAATTTGCCATGGGAAGCTCAACTGAGTCATCGTTTTATGGAAGGACACTCAACCCACACAATCCAAAATGCGTTCCAGGCGGTAGTAGCGGTGGTAGTGCTGCTGCTGTTGCAGGTGGCATTGCCATTGCAGCGCTTGGTAGTGACACGGGCGGAAGTATTCGCCAACCAGCCGCTTTTTGTGGCTGTGTGGGGCTTAAACCAACGTATGGGAAAGTAAGTCGTTACGGTTTGGGAGCGTATTCAAGCTCATTAGACCAGATTGGGCCGATTACACAAAACGTTGAAGATGCGGCGATTTTATATGACATTATCGCAGGGCATGAGCCAAAAGACTCTACCAGTGCCAATATGGCGCATCAGAGTGTGGCAGATAAGCTCAATGCGGATCGTAAAATGACGATTGCTGTGATTGAGAACTATCTGAATGAAGCCAGTCCTGAAGTGCGTGAACGTATGATGGATGGTATTCGTGCATTGGAAAAAGCGGGTCATAAAATCATTTATCGTAATTTTATTAACTCCAAATATGACATCGCAACCTATTATGTCATCGCAACCGCAGAAGCGAGTGCGAACTTGAGCCGTTATGATGGTGTTCGTTATGGTAACCGTGGAAGCAATGAAAACCTTAAAGAGATGTTTATTCAAAGCCGAAGCCTTGGTTTTGGTGAAGAGGTCAAACGAAGAATCCTTTTGGGAACATTCGTTCTTAGCAGCGGCTACTACGATGCGTATTACATTAAAGCGCAACGTGCGCGCCATTTTATTAAAGCACAGTATGAAGCAATTTTCAAAGAGGCTGATCTGATCTTTATGCCAGTGACTCCAACCAGTGCGTTTGAGTTTGGTTCTAAAGCAGATCCATTAGAGATGTATTTGAGTGATATTTATACCATTTCACTCAACTTAGCAGGGCTTCCAGGTATCTCCGTTCCTCTTGGTATGGACAGCAAAGGGCTTCCTGTTGGAGGACAACTGATTGGTCAAGCGTATGGTGAGCAAGCACTTCTGGATGGAGCGCTTAGCTTAGAGAGAGAATTAGGGTTATAGGAGAAACACATGAAGATTAGAAAAAGAGCATTGACATTTGAAGATGTACTATTAGTACCAAAGTATTCAGAGATTTTACCTAAAGAGGTAGATATCAAAACACAACTTACCAAAAATATTACACTGAATATCCCTTTAGTATCTGCGGCGATGGATACTGTTACAGAACACCGTGCTGCGATTATGATGGCAAGATTGGGTGGTATTGGTATTATCCATAAAAACATGGACGTTGAATCTCAAGTACGTGAAATTAAACGTGTGAAAAAAAGTGAGAGTGGCATTATCATCGACCCTGTTTCCATCAAAGCCACAGCTACGCTTAAAGAAGCCCTTACCATCATGTCTGAGTACCGTATTTCGGGCGTTCCTGTTATTGATGACAATGACATCTTGATTGGTATTTTAACTAATCGTGACCTTCGTTTTGAAAATGACTATAGCAAAAATGTGGAAGAGTTAATGACCAAAATGCCTTTGATTACCGTCAAAAAAGGAACCACTTTAGATGACGCAGAGGCAATTTTTAGAACCAATAAAGTTGAGAAACTTCCTATTGTAGATGAAAATAACAAACTTGCAGGGCTTATTACGATTAAAGATCTTAAAAAACGCCAAGAGTATCCTCATGCCAATAAAGATGAATTTGGAAGACTTCGCGTTGGTGCTGCCATTGGTGTAGGTCAACTGGATCGTGCGCGTGCTTTAGAAGAAGCAGGTGTAGATGTATTGGTTCTTGATTCTGCTCATGGACATTCAAAAGGTATTATTGATACGGTTAAGCTCATTAAAAAAGAGCTTAAAGTGGACATTATTGCAGGAAATATTGCGACATCTGAAGCGGCTGAAGCATTGGTTGCCGCAGGCGTTGATGGTATAAAAGTGGGCATTGGACCTGGAAGTATTTGTACGACGCGTATCGTTTCAGGTGTAGGTGTGCCACAAATTTCAGCGATTGAAGAGTGTTCAGATGTAGGCCGAAAACACGGCGTTCCTGTTATTGCTGATGGTGGTATTAAATACTCTGGTGATTTTGCAAAAGCATTGGCTGCTGGGGCTCAAAGTGTTATGGTGGGAAGCCTTCTTGCAGGAACCGATGAGAGTCCAGGTGAATTTATCACGTATCAAGGACGTCAATACAAAACATACCGTGGTATGGGAAGTATCGGCGCGATGACCAAAGGAAGTAGCGATCGTTATTTCCAAGAGGGAACAGCTGCTGATAAACTCGTTCCAGAAGGAATTGAAGGACGTGTGCCACATGCTGGGTCTATCCGTGATGTCATTTTCCAAATGGTCGGAGGTTTGCGATCATCTATGGGATATGTGGGTGCTCGTGATATTATTGATTATCAAGAAAAAGCAGAATTTGTAGAAATTACCAGTGCTGGACTTAAAGAGAGCCATGTTCACGATGTTATCATCACGCATGAAGCACCCAATTATCGCGTTAATTAATAGAATTCTTGCAAAACTAAATTTGCAAGAATTTAAAGCACCAAGGGTGCGTGGGCTTTCTGCCGAAAAAACCTAGTGTTAACGTAGTTTTTAGAGCTTCGCTTTGAAAACGTGTTAGATAGAGTCATGGGATCATGTGACCCCAATTTCAAATAAGGTCAATTGTGAAAATACAAACTTTTGTAGAACATTTTGACGAACCACTTTATTTAGAGAGTGGACGTATCTTAGAAACCTATGATCTCACCTACGAGACCTATGGTGAAATGGATGAGAACAAAAGCAATGTGATCGTAGTCTTCCATGCCCTTACAGGAAGCCATCATGCGGCAGGTCGTTATGAAGGTGAGACAAAAGCTGGCTGGTGGGACCCTCTCATAGGCGATGGTAAGATCGTTGACACGGTGAAATATTGTGTTATGTGTGTCAATATCTTAGGAAGCTGCTTTGGCTCCACCGGACCTATGAGCATCAATCCTAAAACCAAAGAGCCACTGCGCCTAAAGTTCCCTGTTCTTACCATCAGCGATATGGTTAGAGCACAAATGAATTTGTTCACAAGATTAGGTATTAAAGAGGCGTATGCCATTATTGGGGGTTCTCTTGGTGGAATGCAAGGGCTTTGTATGTCGATTGAATACCCTCATTTTGCCAAACGTGTCATTTTACTTGCAACGACGTATGCCACAGGACCTTGGGCGATTGCATGGAATAAGATTGCAATGGAAGGTATCGTTAATGACCCTCGTTTTAAAAACGGTAACTATAATCCCGAAGATTTTGAAGAAGAGGGGCTGCTAAGTTTTGCGATCGGTCGCATGGCTGGGCATATTAGCTTTTTAAGCCCTCACTCGATGAATAAAAAATTTGGACGTAATTACGTTGAGACGGACGGTTTGTATGAGCTCTTTGGGCGCTTTCAGGTTGAGCGTTACATGGAGTACAATGGCTACAGTTTCGCCAAACGTTTTGATCCACTCAGTTACCTTTACATCATCAAAGCGATGAATATCTTTGATGCAACACGTAACTACGACTCCCTTGAAGACTCACTGAAACATATCAAAGCCAAGTTAACGCTGATCTCTTTTCAAGGAGACTGTCTTTTTATGCACGAAGAGATGGAATTTATCAAAACGACCATGGAAAATATGGGCAGAGGCGATAAAGTGGACTATGCCTGTATCGATAGCCACTATGGGCATGATGCCTTTTTAGTTGAGTACGATAAGTTTGATTTTTATATAAAAAAAGCACTGGAAGCGAAGGTATAACATGCAAGAAGAAAAACAGAGTTTTGAAGCAAAACTTGAAACTGCCAAAGTCATTTTAGATACGCTCTCCAACCCTGAACTCTCCTTAGAAGAAGGGATGAAAAAGTACCAAGAGGGCATTGCGATTTTAAAAGAAGCGACCAAAATGCTTGAAGAAGCAAAACTCACCTACACAAAATTGCAAGAGAAGGAAGAATTGGCATGAAAATAGCGGCATTGCAACTCAGCACGCTTCCGATGAGCGAAGCAAAACTTGACTATTACTTTCGTATCTGCAAACAAAAAGAGGTTGAAGTCGTATTACTCAGTGAGTATGCCCTCAACAGCTTTTTTAAAGAGTTAGAGAATATGCCCATCTCAATGATCAAAGAGCAATCCAACCATAAGATCGAAGTGCTTAAAAAACTCTGTGCGGATTATGATTTACATGTTATTGCTCCCATTGTCAATGTTAAGGGTGATTTTTGTTACAAATGCAATGCCCATTTTTCACCAAAATCTGTTCACTTTTTTGATCAGCAATTTTTGATCAATTATAAACATTGGAACGAAGAGAAATTTTTTGCCAATGCAGTTGCCAAATACACGTTGCCTATTTTTCTGCATGGTGGTATTCGTTTTGGAATCGTGAGTGGCTATGAACTTCACTTTGATGCCGTGTGGATGGAAGTCATGAAGAAAAATGTAGATGTTGTCCTCACTGCTACCTCTTCGACGTTTGATTCAGCTAGGCGTTGGGAAGAGCTCTTAAAAATGCGTGCCATGCTGAACAATGTCTATATCTTACGCGCAAACCGTGTTGGCAGCTACAAAGAAGAAGAGACATGGCAGTTTTACGGCCATAGCAGTTTGATTTCACCTTTTGGCGAAGTTGAACTCACCTTGGGTGATAAAGAAGAAATGCTCGTTGCTACCATCGAAAAAGAGAGCCTTGTGGAAGCACGAAAGCTTTGGGGATGGAAAAAACAGGTGAGCAAAAGGGAAGCATTATGATGCGCTATTTCCACAGGCAAGTGCAGCTGTGGGGAGAAGCAACACAAGAAAGTTTACAAACAAAAAAGATCGTCATCATCGGCTGTGGAGGGCTTGGTAGCTCTTTAGCGTACGCACTTGGAAGTTCGGGCATCGGTGAGATTCACTTAGTGGATTTTGATGAAGTGAGTGTGCATAACATTCACCGCCAGATCGCTTTTAAAGTAGGCGATGAAGGTAAACTCAAAGCCAATGTGGTCAAAGAGAGCATTGAGAATCGCTGTCCTTTTGTGAAGGTGTATGCTCATATAGGGCGTTTAGAGGATTTTATGCTCAAAGGCATAAGCGTTGATCTTATCATCGATGCAACCGATAATTTACCAACACGTGCTGCTATAGATGTATATGCTAAAGAGGTGAAAACTCCATGGCTTTATGGCTCAGTGGAAGCCTTTAATGGGCAAGTCTGTTTTTTTGAGAAGAGTAGTTTTAAAGCTTTTCAAATCAGCAATAAAACGCCCTCAGGTATTGCCGCACCCATCGTAATGCACATAGCTTCTTTACAAGCCAATTTAGCTTTGCGTTATCTAGCAGGATTGAGTGTTAAGAAAGACTTATTGTACTATCTGTACATCAATGAAGAGGGTGAGTTAATCACCCAAAAATTTGGAATGCCACACTAAAAAATTGTTTTACATCTAAAAGGAAGACCATTGCATTTTGAACCGTATCCCTTTGAAAAATTAACCGAGTTATTAAAAGATATCACACCAAAGAGTGATTATCCAGCAGTCTCACTGACCATTGGTGAACCACAATTTGAAACACCTGATTTTATTCAAGAGGTATTTAAAAAAAACAGTGCCTTACTTAATAAATACCCTAAATCTTCAGGTGAAGCGTATGTGAACGATGCACAGCGTAACTTTGTGCAAAAACGTTTTGGGGTTGAATTAAAACCAAGTGAACTTCTCTCTACCTTTGGCACCCGAGAAGTACTGTTTAACTTTCCGCAATACCTCTTACATGACAAACCAAATCCTGTGATGGCATACACCAACCCTTTTTACCAGATTTACGAAGGTGCTGCCATTGCAAGCCGAGCACGTACGGTTCATCTTAATCTCACCAAAGAGAATGCTTTTAAGCCTGATATTAATTTGCCAGCCTTAAAAGAGGCAGATCTTATCATCCTCAATTTTCCCAACAATCCAACCACATCGGTTTTAAGCCTTGAAGAGCTTGGCGAATGGGTGAAATTTGCACTCAAATATGACATCGTACTTTTGAACGATGAGTGTTACAGTGAGATTTATGTAGGAGAAAAACCACCTTCTCTCTTAGAGGCAAGCCTGCATGTTGGCAATGAGAATTTTAAAAATGTTCTCGTCATCAACTCTATCTCTAAACGCAGTTCTGCTCCAGGGCTTAGGTCTGGTTTTATCGCAGGTGATGAGAAGATACTAAATGGCTATATGAAATACCGTACCTATGTGGGAGCGGGTATCCCCTTACCACTCCAGCAAGCATCTGCTGTGGCATGGAATGATATGGAACATGTCGAGCTGACTCGTGCGCAATATGCGAAAAATCTTCGTTTAGCCCATGAAATTTTAGGTGTTCAAGAGGTCAATGCAACGTTTTATGTTTGGCTTGAAGTTGGGAATGATTTGGAATTTACCCGCAATCTTTATGCACGGAAAAATATTAAAGTACTTCCTGGTCGTTTTTTAGGACGCGCTGGAATGGGTGATGGATATGTGCGCATTGCATTGGTTGAAAACAGCGTGAAAACAGAAGCAATTTTAAAAGAAATGAGAGATTTTATCTCTACGTCAAAGTAGGGTTGGATTTAGAGTATAGAACAGTGTGTATTGAAATTTCTGCCTCGAACGAGGCAAGCTTTTCAGAGAAACATCGAGCATAGCTCTTGTTTTGCGCATAGCGCAGCGTAGCTTTCCAAGCTAAGCTTGAAAAGCGTGTAAAAATAAAAAGATTTTGTAAAGGGTTGAATTGAAAAAAGTTCATTTTGTAGGCATTGGAGGCATTGGGCTTTCCGCATTAGCAAAATATTTGAAACAAGAAGGCTATGAGATCACAGGCTCTGATGTTAAAGCGACAAAAATTACAGCTGGATTGGAAGAGATGGGCATCAACGTACGCATTCCACACGATCCTGAGTGTATTAGCGATCAAGACTTGGTGGTGTATTCTGCTGTGATTAAACCAGACAACGTAGAGCTTGTACGTGCGCGTGAAAAGGGTATGAGTATTATGCCTCGCCGTGAAGCACTTTTGTTTATCTTGAAAAACAGACGTGTTTTTTCTGTATGTGGAGCACACGGCAAAAGTACGACCAGTGCGATGCTCGCTTCTATGGTTGAGGGTTCTTTAGTCATTGGTGCAGAGAGTAAACAGTATGGCTCAAATATGTACTACAAAGAGGGCAATAATGTCATTTTTGAAGCGGATGAAAGCGATGAAAGTTTTTTAAACTCCAATCCATACATTGCCATAGTAACCAATGCTGAACCTGAACATATGGAGTATTATAACTACGATTTAAACCGTTTTTACGGTGCTTATAGACACTTTTTAGAGAGTGCAAAGATTCGTGTTATTAATGCCGAAGATCCTTTTTTAAGTACACTCAATGAGCTTGAAGCCGATCGTCTCTATCCAAGTCGTGATATTACTACTATTGAGACCGTGATGAGAGATGGTGAGCCTTATACATCATTTATGCTCAAAGATTTGGGACGTTTTGAAGTATGGGGTATAGGAGCTCATATGGCACTCGATGCTTCTTTAGCCATTTTGGCGAGTTTACATGAAATGGATGTTGAAACAGCTCGTGCAAAACTCAAAAACTATAAAGGAATCAAAAAACGTTTTGATCTTTTAACCAAACATGAAAATTTCGCGCTGATTGATGATTATGGTCATCACCCAACAGAGATTAAAGCAACTCTTCAATCAGGGAAAAAATACGCAGAACTGATGGGGCTAAAAAAAATTACGGCCATTTGGCAACCGCATAAATATTCACGTACCATTGATAATTTACAAAGCTTTGTGAACTGTTTTGAAGGGGTGGATCAGCTTATTATTTTACCTGTATGGAGAGCTGGCGAAAAAGAGGTATTCATAGACTTTGAAAAAGAGTTTGCACGTTATGCACCACTTTTTCCACCGCGCGTTTACCGAAAAGATGATAGTATAGAGATATTTCCTTGTGAAGCACAACAACACGTTTTTGATGAAGGTTTAGTGATCAGTTTTGGAGCAGGGGATATTACTTATCAACTCAGAGGAGTGATGTGATGCAATTTATACTTTTTTTAGCGGTAGTACTTCTTCTTGTCGCGGTATTCTATGCTAAAAAGAGTACGTTCTCTAAAAAAGCAAAAGCAAGTTTTTTTATTTTTTTGGTGCTTCTCATTGGTGTGGCATGGTGGTATGAAGCACAAAATCGCGAAAACAGTGAAACAAATCGTTTGATGATCAGTGCGTTTAAACAAGGCAAAACACTCTATTGCAATGGGCGAGAAATCTCTTCGGCAACGTTTGTTTTTGTCAATGGAACGCTGAGTTTTATTGCAAATGACCAGAACCAAAATGACAAAGGTATTGTGATTGATTTGGCGGCATGTAAACTGGAAAAAGTGAAGTAACTTTTTGATGGAAAAGCTCTTTTCTAAACTCGATCTTGTTGATTATGCGACAGGTTTTAAACACTTTTTAGCACGAGAAAAGCCCCTTTTTATGGAGGGAGATGCGAATTTACATTATAAATTGATTCATGAACTTTTGATGCGTGATCGCCTCAAACCACTTCCTGAAGTTCCCTCTTTAGATGTTTCATTAATGCATCTCAGTAAAATGGGCATACTGCGTTTAAATGAAATTTTTGCGTTTGTTCAGATTATCAACTATATGCAGTATCTTAAAAATATGTTGAATGACCAAAGTTTGGGCGAGTGGATGGGACGCATTTTAATTCCTTCTGAAGTCACTCAAATTTGCACCTATTTTGATGAAAAAGGTGAGCTTAAAGCAAGTGTTGATGAGCAGTTTGCAAACATCGCGCAGAGTCTTAAAATGGTTAAAGACGAGATGAACAGCACCCTTCGTCGTTTCATCTCTACTGAAAAAATAGCCCTTTATTTAGCCGATAAACAAATCCACTATATCAATAATCAAGAAGCACTGTTGGTACGTGGTGGCTTTAACCATGTGTTAAAAGGCAATGTCATTGGGCGTAGTAGCAGTGGTTTTTTCTATGTCGTCCCTGAAGCATTAGCCAAATTGGTGAGTCGTGAGAGTGAACTTTTAGATCGTAAAGAAGAGTTGGTGTATAAGTACGCCAAGCAAATCTCGTCGGTCTTTACCAAGCAGCTTAAATTTTTAGGGTTTGTTAACAAAGAGTTTGACCGTTTCGATGCGTATTATGCGAGAGTTGCGTACGCCAGAGAAAAAGATATGGAGTTTGTGCTTCCTTCTAAAAGCAATGCCATTAAGCTGGAAAACTTTGCACATCCTGCCCTTACGAATCCCAAACCCATCACGATTGATTTTTCCAAACAAGTTTTGATGATTACAGGTGTGAATGCGGGTGGTAAGACGATGCTTTTAAAGTCTATCCTCTCAGCTGCGATTTTGAGTAAGTATTTGCTTCCGATGCGCATTGATGCCAAGCATTCAAGCATTGGCTCCTTTAAAGAGGTTTTTGCCATTTTAGACGATCCTCAAAATGTTAAAAATGACATTTCAACTTTTGCAGGACGTATGAGTGAATTTAGTAAACTCTTTGGTAAAAAAGTGGCACTCATTGGTGTGGATGAGATCGAGCTTGGAACGGACGCCGATGAGGCAGCCAATCTGTTTAAAGTGATGATCGAAAAGCTCATCGATAAAGAGATGAAAATCGTCATAACAACACACCATAAACGCTTAGCCTCTTTGCTTGCAACGCATCCAGAGGTCGAACTTTTAGCGGCAATTTACGATGAAAAGAGTGAACGCCCAACCTATGGTTTTTTAAAAGGAACCATTGGAAAAAGTTATGCGTTTGAAACAGCCCTTCGTTACGGTATTCCACAAACTTTGGTGGCAGAAGCACGCGTATTGTATGGCGAAGACAAAGAAAAACTCAATGAACTCATTCAAAAAAATATTGATCTTGAACTTAAAATGCGTCAAACTTCTGAAGAACTCGATGCAAGACTTCGTGAGGTGGAAAAACTCAAAGAGTCTTTACGCGATGAAAAAGAGCGCGTGCGAGACGAATTTGACCATGCGTACTCTAAGATGGCTAAAGAGTTCAATCAAGCCATTGGCGAAGCCAAAAAAGCGATTAAAAGCTCGGATACCAAAGAGTCACACCGACTTTTGAACAAAGCCAATCAGCTTCATCAGGAGACCAAACGAGTGGTACCTGAGCAAAAAGCAGAGTCTTTGGTTGTGGGCGATAAGATTAAATACGGCAGTTCTAAAGGTGTGATTAAGAGCATTAAAAAAGATGAAGCGATGATCGAATGCGATGGCATTAGCCTACGTGTGCCACTCTCTAAACTCAAACGAAGTGGGCCTCAGCCAAAAGTACCAAAAGCAGGCGTAATGATCTCAAAAGAGACGCCAAGTGGTTCAATGATTTTAGATCTGCACGGTTTAAGAGCTGATGAAGCCGTTGAAAGACTCGATAAGTTTTTAAGCGATGCCCTCATTAACGGCTTTGATGAGGTTTTGGTGTATCATGGAATTGGTACAGGAAAGCTTGCCTATGCGGTACGAACCTTTTTAAGCACCTATCCATCATTGGTTTCCTATGGAGATGCACCTATCAATATGGGTGGTTTTGGGGCAACGCTCATTAAGCTTTAAAAAAGCTTGATAGAAGATCATAAACTTTAAAATCATATAAAATCTAAACAAGACTCTTTTATAATAGAAGGTATTATGGTGAAAACAGAAGAACTTTTTTTAAAACTTTTACGCTTTGTCTCAGTAACCCCTGAAGATGGTGGTGCATTTACATTTATTAAAGCGTATTTGAATGATTTTGAAGTTATCGAAGTCAATGTTGAACAAACAAAAAACCTCTTTTTATACAAGCGCTTTGGAGAAGGTCCTCACCTCTGTTTTGCAGGCCATATCGATGTTGTACCCCCAGGTCATGGCTGGGATAGCGAGCCATTTGAACCTCTCATTAAAGAAGGTGTTGTTTATGCCAGAGGTGCACAAGATATGAAAAGTGGTGTCTGCGCATTTTTACAGGCGCTCAAAGAAGCGCAAAACTTTCAGGGAACACTCTCCGCCCTTTTAACCAGTGATGAAGAAGGTGATGCCAAACATGGTACAATTGAAGTGTTAAAAATGTTAAAAGAGCGCTCTTTTTTACCCGATTATGCCATTGTTGCAGAGCCTACATCAGAAGTAATTTTTGGTGATGCTATTAAAGTAGGGCGCAGGGGTTCTATAAATGGGGTGATTGAAATTTTAGGGAAGCAAGGTCATGCGGCATATCCTGAAAAAGCAATCAATCCTGTACATCAAATCGCACCTGTATTAGGTCGACTAGCAGGTCATTTGTTTGATGCGGGCGATGCGTCATTTACCCCTTCTCAGATGGTTATCACTGACATCAGAGGTGGTATGGAGGTAAGCAACGTAACACCTGGAAATCTTAAAATTATGTTCAACGTTCGCAATTCGACCAAAACGGATATGGAAAAAATCCGTGTTTACGTGGAAGAAGTTCTTACGGGGATGAATTTTAGTCTTCGTTTGAGCGAAAGTGCAAAACCTTTTGTTACATCTAAAGATTCTTTGATTGTCAAAGCACTCTCTCATGCACTTTTGCAGGTTAAAGGCTCTACTCCAAAACTCTCTACCGCAGGTGGAACCAGTGATGCACGTTTCTTTGGAAGCTTCGGTGTTGCAACTGTGGAATGCGGTGTGGTTAACGATACAATTCATGCACCCAATGAGTGTTGCCCTTTAAACGAAGTCGAATCTTTAGTAGAAGTATTTAAACATGTAATAGCAAATTTTGAAAAGGAATATGTATGAAGATAGTCTCAACGACCAATGCACCTGCTGCCATTGGTCCTTATTCACAAGCCATAGTTGTGAATGATATGGTGTTTACCTCGGGGCAAATTGCGCTTAAGCCCGACGGTAGCTTTTTAGATGGAGATGTGGAAGCACAAACCACCCAAGTGTTAGAAAATCTTCAAGCGGTACTGAGTGAAGCAGGCAGTAGTTTGCAAAAAGTTGTTAAAACAACGATTTTTTTAGCAAATATGGATGACTTTGCAAAAGTAAATAGTGTGTATGGTTCTTTCTTTAAAGAGCACAAACCTGCACGGAGTACGGTTGGCGTGAAAACATTGCCTAAAAATGCATTGGTTGAAATTGAAGCAATTGCAGTAAAGTAACAATTTATTTTAAAAAACTTTAAAGTTTTTATAATAGAATGTCACACCCTAAAATCTTAGAGTAGGAAGTTGTTTAGCATGACAAAAAATCACTATGACGTCTTGGTCGTCGGTGGCGGAATCTCAGGTGCAGCTCTGTTTTATGAGCTTGCAAAATATACAGACGTTAAGCGTATCGCACTCGTCGAAAAATATGAGCGTTTAGCAAAATTAAATTCTGCTGGAACGTCAAATTCTCAAACCATTCACTGTGGTGACATAGAGACCAACTATACTCTAGAAAAAGCCAAAAAAGTTAAAGAGACAGCCAGTATGATCTCAAAATACTGTGTTGCTCATGGGCATGAGGGCAAATTCTTGTTTTCCCATCAGAAAATGGCTATCGGTGTGGGTGACACTGAAGTTGAATACATGCAAAAACGTTATGAAGAGTTCAAAGAGCTTTATCCGTATTTGGAAGTATTTGATAAAGAAAAACTCTCTAAAATTGAGCCAAAGCTTATTTACGATATTGATGGTAAAGAGCGTCCTGATAACATCATTGGTGTTGGTGTTGAAGGTGGTGAGTATAGTACCGTTGATTTTGGTGCTATGACAGAGAGCTTGGTCAATGAAGCACAAAAGATTGAAGGCAAGGTTGCTGATGTCTTTTTAAATTCACAAGTGACCAATATTACCAAGTTAGGTGATATGCATGTTGTGATGACAAAAGACCATACCTTTACAGCGGATTTCGTTGTTGTTAATGCGGGTGCGCACTCGCTTTATCTTGCACATGAAATGGGTTATGGCCTTGATTTTGCATGTTTACCCGTTGCTGGTAGTTTTTACATGACAAAGAAAAAAATGCTCAATGGTAAAGTCTATATGGTGCAACACCCTAAACTTCCATTTGCCGCATTACACGGTGATCCAGATATCTTAGCCGATGGTTGTACCCGTTTTGGTCCAACAGCGTTAGTGCTTCCAAAATTGGAGCGCTACACAGGCGGTACCTATCTTGATTTCTGGCAAACACTCCAGTTTGATGGTAGTGTTGCAAAAGTCTTTTATGATTTGATGAAAGACAGCGATATTCGTAATTATATTTTTAGAAACTTTTTCTTTGAAGTGCCTAAATTTGGTAAAGAACTTTTCATTAAAGATGCTCGTAAAATCGTTCCATCTCTCCAATTAGATGAGATCGAATATGCGCATAACTTTGGTGGCGTAAGACCTCAAGTTATTAATAAAACAGAGAAAAAGTTGATGCTTGGAGAAGCAAGTATCAACCCAGGTTCTGGTATCATCTTTAACATGACACCAAGTCCAGGTGCTACAAGCTGTCTTGGTAATGCGAGACGTGATGTTAGAATCGTTTGTGAATACCTTGGCAAAACATTTAATGAAGAGCTCTTTAAACAAGAACTCGTTGATTAAAACATCTTATTGGGGCTTTAACTTTAAAGCCCCGAGAAAAGCTTACACATGATAAATCCTCTTGATCTTTATGCCAAAATAGAATCACTCATTGGTTTTGACGTACAATACGAAAAACTCTATGAAGTCTATTTGCAACTTTTACATTCATTGCATGTCAAAACAATTTTAGATGTTGGATGTGGTAATGGTAAATTTTTGAAACATTTACAGAATGCAGAGTTTAGGGCTTGTGGCATTGATCGAAGTGTTGTTATGGTTGAGCGGGCTTGCACTTTAGGTGTTGATGCAAGCACAAAAGAGTTGGATGCTTTTGAAGAAGCTTCTTTTGAATGTGTCGTTGCCATTGCCGATGTTCTCAACTATATTCCTGTTGCTGAGCTAGAGTCTTTTTTTGAGGCAGTAGCAAGGGTTTTACCCAAAAATGGCTATTTTATCTGTGATGTTAATACCTTGTATGGCTTCGAAGGTGTAGCAGAAGGTGTGATGTGTCAAGACAAAGAAAATCAATTTTTATGTGTTGAAGCGACATTTGAGCATAAAGAGCTTTTAACGAAGATTGTACTGTTTGAAAAAGAGGGGGAGCTTTACCGCAAAGTTGAAGGTTCCATTACCCAATATTTTCATTCGCTTGCATTTTTTAAAAAACTAAAGGCGTTCAAACTGTGTTCAACCAAGCCCATCGCTCTTTTTGGTGATGAGCCTGATAAAACCATTTTGATTTTTCAAAAGCGTTAAGCAAGATCTTGTAAAAAAGTGCTCAACATTGTATTTTGTTGGTCAAGCTTGTCTTCTGCTTGCATCTTCTCTTGCAACTGTTTGCGGAATGCATCCAGCATATCATTTAAATTGGCAAGTGCAGCGTCTCTCTCTTCGCCGACAAGAGCAGGTTGACTATCCGCGCTGAGCCCTAATTTATCTTCCAGTTCTGCTTTTTTCTCTTCAATCATTTTTTCGATTTTTTCAAAATTATAATCTTGGTAGAATTGAAGCGCACCTTTAGAGAAAAGAGCCTCTTTAAAAGATTCAATTGCTGCATCTGACTCGGTTGTCGTTGATGCAGTAGATTCTGCTGTTGGATCAACTTTAGTCCCTACTTGGAATTGACTCTCTAAAAGAGCGGCAAATGAATCTTCAACATCTGAGTTTTTAGTCGTAACTTTTGTAAGTGTACTCAGCAAGGATTGATTGATTTTATTTTTGCTTTCATCAATCGTCATAATAACTCCTTTGATTAAGTTATTTCTAACAAGCAAAAAAGGTTCCTATGTTACAATAAGCATCTTGTAAAATTTCATTTGCAATATGTAAAAGTATGAAAAGTGCGTATGCTTTGTAAGAACTCTAAGTTATAAAAATATAAAGGAGTGCGATGTTTGTTGTAGAAGAGGCAAAAAGTTCAGATACAGAGAGCTTAATTGATTTATTGGCACTGCTTTTTTCACAAGAAGCTGAGTTTACCCCTAAGCGTGATTTACAAAGAGCGGGTCTTACAATGATCTTGGAAGATGCCTCTATAGGAACTCTTTTTGTGCTCAAAAAAGATGGAACAATTATTGGTATGGTAAGCCTTTTGTGGAGTATCAGTACAGCATTGGGTGGTAAAGTAGCCTTTTTAGAAGATATGATCGTACATCCTTCCTGGCAAGGAAAAGGGGGTGGGACTTTGTTGGTTAAATATGCCCTTTCTTATGCTCAAAAGCTCTCATGTAAACGCATTACATTGCTTACAGATGCAAACAATCATGCGGCACAGAGTTTTTATAAGCAATTGGGTTTCAAAAGCTCATTAATGCAACCTATGCGTTTAATCTTCAATGATACATAATCCTAAAGTTTATTTTGCAAAAATAGTATGAAAATAGTACTATTATACAAATCGCAAGAAGAAGGACCTGTTTTTGAGACGTTTTTTTGTTTTCGTGAGCATGATGTTAACACTGTTAAATGCTACTCCAAGTGATCCTTATCTCTTTTACCAAGAAGTGGTACAAAAAATAAAAGAAGAGTCTATTCATCCTTTTGATGAAAAACGCTTACTGGACAGCTGTTTAGATGGAATGGTAAGCAGCGTTGATAAAAATGGGCGTTATCTGAATGAAGAAGAGTATGAAACGCTTTATCTCAGCTCTAAGCCTGTTGCGGGTGTCGGTCTCTTCATCGTTCAAAAACGCAACCGTATCCTTATTAAATCAGTCGTTGACCACTCTCCTGCACATAAGGCGAACCTTCAAAAAGGTGATGAGATTATTCAAGTTGATAGTGTGTTAGCGCGTGATCTTGACTTTGATGAGGTTGTTGCTGCACTCAGAGGATCTCCAAATACAAAAGTAAAATTGATGGTTTTAAAAGCGAATACTTCCAAGCCTATAGAACTTCAGTTAATGCGTAAAGTAGTCAACGTTGATCTTATCAGCTCCTTGATGTTTGAAAATAATATGGCATATATAAAAATAAGCTCTTTTGCACAAGACACATTACCTGCTCTTTTAGAAGATATACAGTATCTCTATGAGGCGCAACAGCATAAAATCAATGGAATGATTTTAGATCTTCGTGATAATCCTGGAGGAATTTTTAGCAGTGGTATTGCTGTCACCTCTCTTTTTTTAGAAAAAGAAAAACTTATCTTAACAGTGAAAAGCCGTCATAAAGAGGAAAAAAAGCAGTATAAAAACACACCTCAAGATTATGAAGGAAATGAGTATACTGAAAAAATTGAAGCACTCACTTTTTTAAAAAGCGTTCCTTTAGTCATTTTAGTCAATGCCGATTCGGCAGGTAGTTCAGAAATCGTCTCTTCGGTACTTCAGGAATACAATCGCGCTACAATTATTGGCATGCCAACATTTGGCAAAGACACCTTTGCAACACTTTTTCCTCTGAGTACCAATACATCGGCTGTAAAGTTTGCGACAGCACGTTGGTGTACGCCTAAGGGTAAAAGTGTATGGCCTAGTGGCGTTATTCCCAATATTGAGATAAATCAAGGAAGCGAAGAGGAAGATCCTCCTCTTCAAGAAGCATTACGGTTTTTACAAAAGAAATAGCTATTTGGTGATGAACATGTAAAAAGGTTTTTCATCAAGTTGCATATCAATCCAAACGCCGTTTGATCCTAATGTATCACTGAGTGCAACTTGTAAAGAGAGGTATGTTTTAGGTAACTCAAAAAGCACTTTGAGCTTTTTGTTAGAGAAGGTCACTTTTGCTCCACCTGTGATGATATTACAAAACTCAGCAACACCATCGACAATCGCAGCAGTATCATCCGCTTCAAGGCTTTCCCCAAGCATCGCTTCGAGCGCTACAAGTGCCAGTTCTCGTGGAAAGACTAGAAAGAAAATACCGCTAATATCACCTTTAAATTTCATTGCAGCGATGATGACTTGTGGAGGAATCTTCTCATTAAAGGGCCTGATTTCATGTTTAATCTTTTGGGCTTCCAATCCTGTAATGGTTACAAGTGAATTAACAGCCGTATCGATAAAAACGGGAAGGTTCATCACCAGCTGTTTTGACAGTCCCAAACTTTGTGTTGCAGACGACTTACTTTTGGTTTGATTAATCGCTGTATGCGTGATGGTCATATCATACTTTTTAGCAGAAGCTTTTATTTTAAAATCTTCTGCATTTTGCGCATGAACAATAGAATAACCAAGTTTGACAAGCTCTGTTGCAATCTTATCGGCATTGGCTTTATCTTCATCGTAAATAAGTACAGCAAGCTCTTTTTTGAGTGCACTTGGGTTAAAAAATAAAAGAGCTGTATTCATGTTTTGGAAGAGTTTGACCGATGTTTCAGAACTGAGTTTTTTAAGATACGCAAATGTATCTCTTTTGTAGTCACCAATGGAAACAGGTATGTCTATGGTATGGCTAAGCTTATCAAGTTGTATGACGAGATTTGCTAAGTTTGGATCTTCTTTTGTAAGTGGAGAATAGGGTGCATCTTTGAGTGAAACAAGAATACCTTTAATGCCTTTTTCTTTTAAAGTGGCTTTTTGTCCTAGAATGGTGTTGCATAACACAGTGTTTCGGTTTTCAAGGATAGTTTCGTTGTAATTAAAAATGAGAATAGAGTGTTGGATGATGTTTGTCATGGCCTTGTTTCAACCGTTTATATTAATTAGGATTATGAGTTGGGATGATACCACAGAAAGCTTTTAATTTTATTGAATTAATCTGACGCTATAATAGAGATTAAGAAAACTATGAGGTGAAAAAAGTCCATGAAATCTCGTTTTGCCGATATTGATAATGCTATTAAAGCTTATATTGCTGACGAAATTTCTATGGAAAAAAACAAAGAACTTGAAGAGTTGGTTTTCTTTTCAAGTTACACAATTAAATTTGATGTTTTTAAAAAAGCAACTCAAAAACTCAAAAAAATATTACGACAGAAGCTTCCTTATGAGTGGCATGTATGGAAAGTAGATGCAGCTAGAGTCATCGAAAAATATCATTTAGATGTCTCCTATGAAAGTGAGCGGTATACTTACTTGCTTCAAGCTCTTCTGAAGGCACAAATCAAAATTAATGAAGCTGTGATGGGTCATTTTATAGGATTATGCAAAAAAGCACACTCCTTTGAGTACATTGAAAGCAGAGCAGAACAGATTTACAAACTCCTTTTTGATGATATGGGAAAAGAGAATGTGTGCAAAACTTCATCACTACTTTAGGCATTACACGTAACGCTTATGATATAATTTTGTAACAAAAAAGTGATACAATAGAACTCATTTTGAAAAAGGAAATAAATTATGGATAAAAAGACAAAAATCCTAGCAACCGTTGGCCCAGCAAGTGATAGTGTAGAGATTTTAGAAGGATTAATTAGAGCTGGCGTTAATGTATTTCGACTCAATTTTAGCCATGGAACTCATGAGTACCATGCAAGCACATTAGCAAAGATCAGAGAAGCAGAAAAAAATGTTCAAAAAAAAGTAGGTGTTTTACAAGATATTTGTGGTCCTAAAATTCGTGTTGGAAAGTTAGAAGACGATTTTTATTTAGAGACAGGCGATAAGCTATACTTTACGAAAGAGCAAATTGTCGGTAAAAAAATTGAAGAGGGTAAGTATGAGCTTTGCATCAACCAACCTCAAATTTTGGATATGTTAAAAGAAGATGAATATATTTACCTCTATGATGGAAATATTAGAGCAAAGGTTATTGAAATTGGCAAAAAAGTGGTCACTGAGATTGAAAATAGCGGTAAACTCTCTTCCAACAAAGGTGTTAATTTCCCCAATACTGTAATTAACATCGAAGTTATCACCCCAAAAGATGAAGCAGACCTTTTATGGGGCGCTCAACATGGTGTTGATTTTGTGGCTGTTTCATTTGTCCAAAGTGCCAAAGATATTTTACACGTAAGAAAAATTCTCAAAGAACACAAATCACGTTCACACATTTTTGCCAAAATTGAGAAGTTTGATGCAGTTGAAAAAATTGATGAGATTTTAGAAGTAAGCGATGGCATCATGGTTGCTCGTGGCGATCTTGGCATTGAAGTGCCTTACTACAAAGTTCCAAGCATTCAAAAAAGATTGATTGCAAAAGCCAATGCAGCTTCTAAACCCGTTATTACGGCAACACAGATGCTTCTTTCCATGGCTGAAAAAGAGATGGCAACACGAGCTGAAATCAGTGACGTTGCCAATGCTGTTCTTGATGGAACCGATGCGGTTATGCTCTCCGAAGAGAGTGCAATTGGTGTCAATCCTATCCATGTTGTTGAGGTTATGGCCAATACCATTAAAGAAACAGAGATGATTTATCCTTATGGTAAATTTGAGGTGTATCCTTTCTTAGATGAGACCGATATTATCTCTTCTTCAACCGCACGTCTAGCAGATCGTTTGGGTGTCGAAGCGATGATTTCACTGACAAGTTCTGGTAAATCAGCGCGTAAATTAGCACGTTACCGTATTAAAGCAGACATCTATGCTGTGACACATGATGAGCGCACTGCTCGTTCTTTGACCATTGCTTGGGGTATTAAACCGATTATGAATATTGAAGCAAGTAATCTCAACATGATGCTGGGTAAAACACTTCAAAAAGGAATCGAGCGTGGCGTGATCGATAAGGAAAAAACGTATATTGTGACAGCAGGATACCCAGCAGGTGTAGAAGGCAGTACAAACTTTATTCGTATCTTGAAAAAAGCGCAGATTGAATACTACACAGATATGGTTTTATAAGGAGATGAGAAGTCATTTAAGCCTTTTTGCAAGACGCATTAAGGCTTAAATACTTTTTACTTTAATATTACCTTAAAGAAGGTTTAGATACAATCCAACCTCAAAATAAATCTCTCCCAAGAAGGACATACGCATGTATGCAATTATTAAAAATGGCGGGAAGCAATACAAAGTTCAAGAAGGCGACTACTTAAATGTCGACAAACTTGACGCTCAGCCAAAAGAGAAAATAGTAGTGACGGAAGTTTTAGCTGTGAACAATGGCGAACTTAAAGTGGGTGCTCCATTCGTCAATGGTGCTACAGTAGAACTCGAAGTTGTTACTGAAGGCAAAGACAAAAAAGTTATTACTTTCAAAAAACGTAGACGTAAAGACTCAAAAGTTAAACGTGGTTTTAGAAGACAATATACTAGAGTAAAAGTTGTAAGCATTAAAGCTTAACCCACAAACGTTACATATAAGAAAAGATTAGGAGTAACCAATGGCTCACAAGAAAGGTCAAGGAAGTACCCAGAATAATAGAGACTCAGCTGGACGTAGACTGGGTGTTAAAAAATTTGGTGGCGAGTTCGTACGTGCAGGCAATATTATTATTCGCCAACGTGGAACAAAAGTACATGTAGGAAATAACGTAGGAATCGGTGTAGATCACACTATCTATGCATTGATCGATGGTTTTGTACAATTCCAACGTAAAGATAAAACACGAAACAAAGTTTCTGTTATCCCCGCAAGTTTGTAATTTAAAGGTGGAGTTCGCTCCACCCTCTTTTTTCTCCTCAAAACACTAAAATACCTCTAATGATTATACGCTTTCATGTAATGATTAAAGGTATTATTCTTCACATTAAAAGGTTTTTACGATGTTTATAGACAATGTATCACTCACACTTAGTTCTGGCAAAGGCGGCCCTGGTTGTGTCTCTTTTAGAAGAGAAAAACATGTTATCCAAGGTGGTCCTGATGGTGGAGACGGTGGCAAAGGCGGAAATGTCTATTTTGAAATTGATAAAAACACCCATACCCTTTCACATTTTCGTAACAACCAACACCTTAAAGCTAAAAATGGCGAACAGGGTATGGGTCGAAAGATGTATGGCAAAATGGGTGAACATCTTGTTATAACCGTTCCTCCTGGAACACAAGTATTGGATGCCGAAACAGGTGAAGTACTTTTGGACCTTTTAGAAGAGACAGAAAAAAAACTCTTTTTAGAGGGCGGAATAGGTGGGCTTGGAAACACTCACTTTAAAAGCTCCACAAACCAAAGACCTGAATTTGCTCAACCAGGACGTCCTGGTATGACCAAAGAGATCAAACTTGAACTCAAACTGATAGCAGATGTTGGATTGGTAGGTTTCCCTAATGTCGGGAAATCAACATTGATTTCCGTTGTATCTAATGCCCAACCTGAGATCGCAAACTATGAATTTACAACATTAACGCCAAAATTGGGTGTTGTTGTCACCGATGATTACCGCTCATATGTTATGGCAGATATCCCTGGCATCATTGAAGGTGCTAGTGAAGGTAAAGGCCTTGGTATCGAGTTCTTGCGCCATATTGAGCGTACAAAATTCCTACTTTTTATGGTTGATCTTGCAAATTACCGCGATCTTAAAGAACAGTACTATACGCTTAAACAAGAGCTACGAAAATTTTCAGAAAAATTAGCACTTCGTGATTATGCGATTGCTCTTACACGTTGTGATACGCTGAGTCCTGAAGAAATCAACGAAAAAGTGGATCAGTTTTTGAAATTACTTGATCTTGAAACGAATACATTTGCCCATAAATATAAAGTACGAGAAGATTTGCATACCTATTGCCAAGATGTGCATGAACGAGAGAGAGCATTACCATTTTTTGTCATGCCAATTTCTTCCGTTTCTAAGATCAATATTGATCCGATTAAATATGCCCTATCAGATGTTATAACAAAGGTTCGTGATGAAAAGAGTAGTTGTTAAGGTTGGTACGCATGTGCTTAGCGAGCAAAACCGTTTATGTAAAGAGCGCATTCTTAATTTAGTAGAGTTTTTAGTGGCACTTATGGAAAACCATGAAGTGATTTTGGTCTCTTCTGGTGCTGTGGCTGCTGGTTATTCGATTTTAAAACTCGATAAAAAATTGCTCCATAATCGTCAAGCTATTGCGGCTGTTGGGCAACCACAGTTGATGGCAACGTACAATAAAAAATTGGAAAAATTTGGTAAAAGCGGTGCACAGCTTTTATTAACAGCGGATGATTTTGATTCACGAAAGCGCTGTTATCATGCTAAATGTACCATTGATACACTGCTTGAGAATGGAATTCTCCCTATCATCAATGAAAATGATGCGACGGCAACGGAAGAGCTTGTCTTTGGTGATAATGACCAACTCTCCTCTCGTGTCGCCTACTATTTTGGTGCTGATCTTCTAATCCTTCTTTCTGACATCGATGGATACTATGACAAAGATCCACACAAACATGCTGATGCAATGATGCGTAAAATCGTTCACGAGATTGAACCTTCTGAATTGGAAGTTGAAAAATCAGCCAATTTTGCTTTTGCAACGGGTGGTATTGTTACCAAACTTAAAGCAGCAGACTTTTTATTGGAACGTAAAAAATCAATGTTTATTGCCAGTGGATTTGATTTAAGCGATGTAAAAAGTTATATGTTAGAGGGCGTTCATCAAGGTGGAACACTCTTTACTTCTAAGGACTAAAATGCGCGTTGTTTTTATGGGGACACCCTCTTATGCAACGACGATTTTGAGGGCATTGCTTAATGACACAGATATTGAAGTAGTACTTTTGGTGACTCAAGAAGACAAACCCGTAGGGCGAAAACAGATTTTAACACCTCCGCACATTAAGGCATGGCTTCTTGAGCAAAATACGCACATTGAAATTTACCAACCAAAAACCTTACGTGCTAAAGAGGCCCAAACAAAGATCGCCTCTTTAAAGCCAGATTTTATCGTTGTTGCAGCGTATGGACAAATATTACCCAAAGCAGTGCTCGATATTGCTCCATGTATTAATCTTCACGCATCACTGCTTCCAAAATATCGAGGGGCAAGTCCTATCCAATCAACATTGCTTGCCAATGAAACCTATGCAGGAGTCACTTCTATGCTTATGGAACAAGGGCTTGATACGGGAGCGATGCTTGGATTTACATATCTAAAAATTGAACCAGCAGATAACGCTTCTCTTTTATTTGAGAAATTAGCAGATATGGCGGCTAACCTTACCGTGAAAACTCTCCAAAATTTTACATTGCTTGCTCCCTTGCCACAAGTGAGTGCCAATGCGACGCATTGTAAAAAAATTAAAAAAGAAGATGGCTTAGTCTCTTTTGAACAAAGCGCACAAAACATTATCACTCACTACAAAGCACTCTCTCCCTGGCCTGGACTTTTCTTAGAATCTGGTTTAAAACTTCTTGATATCGAGCATTTTAGTGATAAAGAAGAATCTATCTCAGGGATCATCAAAGAGATTATACCTGAGGGGGTTATCATGACGTGTAAACAGGGATCACTTCTTCTTAAAACCCTTCAACCTGTCTCAAAAAATGCAATGAACGCATTAGACTATATTCGTGGTAAAAGGCTTAACATTGGTGATTCATTGGTATGAGACTTTAGCGTCTACTCATCAATATCTTATCGCATCACTTCGCGAAGGTACACTTCTTGCACCATGTGCCATCGGAGCTACAACACAAACTAATGGCGTTGGAAGTCGGGGAAATAGTTGGATCGGAGAAGCGGGGAATCTCTTTTTCTCGTTTTGTGTAGAAGAGAAACAGTTACCCCTTGATTTACCATTAGCCTCAGTATCGATCTATTTTTCTGCTTTAATGAAGCAAGTTTTAGAAGAGAAAGGCTCGAAGGTATGGTTAAAGTGGCCCAATGATTTTTACCGTGATGAGAAAAAAATTGGAGGTATGATTACCACCAAAATTGGCGCTATTATTGTAGGCTCTATAGGTCTAAATATTAGCCTTGCACCTGAAAATTTTGGTACTTTAGATATCATCGTTACACCCAATGCTTTAGCCGAAAGTTTAATTGGAAAGGTTGAGGAAAAAATATCGTGGAAGAAAGTTTTTAGTAAATATAAGATAGAATTTGATCAAAACCGAAACTTTTCTTTCCATTTAGATGGCAAATTGGTCTCGTTGCGTGACGCGATATTGTGTGATGATGGCTCTATAGAGCTAGAAAATAAAAAGGTGTACAGTTTACGATGAGTGAGATTATAGCGATAGCAAATCAAAAGGGTGGTGTTGGTAAAACAACGACCGCTATCAATTTGGCTGCCTCCTTAGCAGTTGCTGAAAAGCGCGTGTTATTGATCGATATTGATCCTCAAGCCAATGCTACAACAGGCCTTGGTTTTCACAGAAGTGACTATGAGTACAACATCTATCACGTTCTTATCGGCCGAAAGCGTCTCTCGCAAGTCATCCTTGAGACATCCCTTTCAACATTACATGTTGCGCCATCAAACATCGGCCTTGTAGGAGTTGAAAAAGAGTTTTATGATAATAATACTAAAGGGCGCGAGCTCATTTTGAAAACAAAAATTGAAGAGATTAAAGATCAATACGATTACATCATTATTGATTCGCCTCCAGCACTTGGAAGCATTACGATCAATGCTCTTAGTGCAGCAAACTCTGTGATTATTCCTATTCAGTGCGAATTCTTTGCACTGGAGGGTTTGGCACAGTTACTCAATACGGTGAAATTGATTAAAAAAACGATTAATCCGACACTTGAAATTAAAGGCTTCTTACCAACCATGTATAGCACACAAAATAACCTCTCTAAACAAGTCTTTGCTGATTTGAAAGAGCATTTTAAAAGCAAGTTGTTTGTTGATAAAGAGAGTGCTTCTTATGTGGTAATACCACGCAATATTAAACTTGCAGAATCCCCAAGTTTTGGCAAACCGATTATTCTATATGACGTAGAATCGCCTGGTTCTAAAGCGTACCAAAATCTTGCTAATTCGATTTTGGTGAGTTAAGGTGATGAGTGCAAAGAAGGTCTTAGGACGAGGACTCAGTGCCATTATTGAAGATGTAGAAGAAGCTTATAAACAAGACATTGAACAAGCTAAAGACTTGGTGCGAGAAATTGATATTGAGCGTATTACACCTAATCCATATCAACCTCGTACACATTTTAATGAAACGGCTTTAAAAGAACTTAGTGAGTCAATTAAACGTCATGGATTATTACAACCTATCATTGTTGTTGCTAAAGATGAAGGTTATATGCTTCTTGCAGGTGAGAGACGTCTTAGAGCAAGTAAGCTTGCAGGCTTTAAGAAAATTAAAGCTATTGTTGCAGACATAGAATCAAAAAATCTACGTGAATTAGCCCTTATTGAAAATATTCAAAGAGAAGATCTTAACCCTGTCGAGCTTGCAATTGCGTACAAAGAACTGATTGAAGAGTATAAAATCACTCAAGATGGTCTTTCTGAAATTATTCACAAAAGTAGAACACAAATTACCAATACGATTCGTCTTTTAAGTTTAAGTGATCAAACGAAAAAATATCTTGCAGAAGGTGTCCTTTCTCAAGGTCATGCCAAAGTTCTTGTAGGACTTGAACCTAAAGATGAAGAGACGATTGTAAACACTATTTTAGGTCAAAAGCTAAGCGTTCGTGAGACTGAGGCATTGGTCAAGAAGCTCAAAAGTGCGGATGAATCAACTGGTAAAGAAGTTAAGACCATTCCTGCTATTCCTGAAGAACTCCAAACACTCAAACATAGGCTAAAAGAGCTTGGTTTTGAGGCTACACCAAAAGCCAATACTATAACCATCCATTTTAAAAACGGTGAAGCAATTTATACTTTTTTGGAGCAATTGAAGTAATAAAATTAGTTATTTTGGTTAATTTAATAAACTATTTTCCTTTGCTGTGTTACAATTCGCGCAAAATTTTGATACAGCAATCTTGTTTGTGCTAAAAAAATCTTAAAAATTGAGTCTGATCTCGAGCTAAAGGAGCAAGAAATATGTTGGATATTATCCCAGCACTGTTACTGGTGACTGGAACTGTATTTTTAGTTTTGTTAATACTTCTTAACAAAACGCTTTATAAACCCCTTTTGGAGTTTATCGACAATAGAAATAACTCTATTAATCGTGATTTAGAAAATGCAGGAAAAAATGCCAGTGACGTTGTAGCCTACTATAAAGAAGTAGAAACGATTTTGTCTGAGGGCAAAATGGAAGCAGCTAAAATTAGAGAAGCTGCACTGAATGAGGCTAAAGAGAAAGCTGCAAAAAAAGTTGAGCAAAAAAAGAGTGATCTTGAAACTCAAAGTGTAGCATTCTTTAAAGCTTTGGAATCAGAAAAAGATGAGTTTAAAAATGGCCTGTTGGCGCAAATGCCTCTTTTCAAAGAGAGCGTTGCTGCTAAGCTGAGTCATATTTAAGGAGTATGTGGATGAAAATAAACTATTTTTTACTCTTATTAGCTCCAATCGCACTTTTAGCCAGTGGTGGTGAGAGTGGTGGATCGACAGATATTTTTCCTAGAACCATCAACTTTTTAATTTTTGCTGCAATTATGTATTACTATGTCGCGGATTCCGCGAAACAGTGGTATATTGGGCGTAAAAATGAGATTGCAACAAAATTGGATTCTATTCAAGTTAAGTTGAGAGAATCTAATAGCAAAAAAGAGATTGCACTTGCTAAAGTTGAAGAAGCAAAAGCCAATGCAAGAGCACTTGTTGAAACAGCTAAAAAAGAGGCTCTTCTTTTAGGGGATAAAGTTGCACAAGAAGCAGATGCTGAGATTGAAAGTTTGGAGAGAGCATTTGAAGATCGTGTTACTATTGAGCGTCGTAAAATGCAAAGAGTAATTGTATGCGAAATTTTGGATGAAATGTTTAAAGAGGGCTCTATCTCTCTTGATAATGACGAAATTGTCAAAATTGTCAATAAGAAGGTTGCATAATGAGTGGAGCGATAGCAAAAAAATATGTTAATGCTCTCATGAGTGGATGTAATGATAGTGAATTAACAGAAGTGTATGGTTTGTTAACTCAATTGGTTGGAGCATTTAAGATAGAAAAATTCAATAACATTGTTCTTTCTCCAGATGTTTCTACAAAAGCTAAAGAAGATCTTGTATTGTCTTTAGTTGAAAATAAAAATATGAAATTTCAAAATTTCATTAAATTACTCAGTGGCAATGATCGATTAAGATTAATTCCCGTTGTGGCAAAAGAGTTAAATTATCAACTCTCTTTGAAAAACAATACTTTTGAAGGTAGTGTTTCGACGAACTTTAAAATGAGTCAAGCGCAAATTGCAATGTTAGAAGAGAATTTCAGTAAAAAATTTAATGCTAAGATCAAATTAAATGCTAATGAAAACAGCTATCCAGGAATTAAAGTCGAGTTAGATGACTTGGGTGTTGAAGTAAGTTTCTCTATTGAGCGCCTTAAGGCTCAAATGACAGAGCATATTTTAAAAGCAATTTAACAATAACAAATAGATAAAAGAAAGTTAAGGAGTAATTTGTGGGAGCAAAAATGAAAGCTGATGAAATCAGTTCAATCATTAAAGAGCGTATTGAAAACTTTGAGCTCAATGTGGATATCGAAGAGACAGGAAAAGTTATTTCTGTCGCAGACGGTGTTGCAAACGTTTATGGTTTAAAAAACGTTATGGCCGGTGAAATGGTTGAGTTTGAAAACGGTGAAAGAGGAATGGCGCTTAACCTTGAAGAATCAAGTGTAGGTATCGTTGTTCTTGGTAGTTGTAATGACATTAAAGAAGGCTCTTCTGTTAAAAGATTAGCAAAACTTCTTCGTGTTCCAGTAGGTGAAGCACTTGTTGGCCGTGTTGTTAACTCATTAGGTGACCCAATTGATGCAAAAGGTCCAATCAATGCAACTGAAACACGTTTCGTTGAAGAAAAAGCACATGGTATTATGGCTCGTAAATCAGTACATGAACCACTTCAAACAGGTATTAAAGCGATCGATGCACTTGTTCCAATTGGTAGAGGACAAAGAGAGCTTATTATTGGTGATAGACAAACCGGTAAAACAACGATTGCGATTGATACCATTATCAATCAAAAAGGTCAAAACGTTACATGTATCTATGTTGCGATTGGTCAAAAACAATCAACAGTTGCCCAAGTTGTTAAAAAACTTGAAGAGCACGGCGCGATGGAATACACTATTATTGTCAATGCAGGTGCAAGTGATTCTGCTGCAATGCAATTCTTGGCTCCTTATGCTGGTGTTTCCATGGGTGAATTTTTCAGAGACAGTGGAAAACATGCGTTAATCGTCTATGATGATCTTTCAAAACATGCAGTTGCTTACCGTGAGATGTCTTTGATTCTTAGACGTCCTCCAGGTCGTGAAGCATATCCAGGCGATGTTTTCTATCTACACTCCAGACTTCTTGAGCGTGCAGCAAAAGTTAATGATGAGCTAGGTGCAGGTTCACTAACAGCGCTTCCAATCATTGAAACACAAGCGGGTGACGTATCAGCATATATCCCAACGAATGTTATCTCAATTACAGATGGACAGATATTCTTAGAATCAGACCTCTTTAACTCAGGTATTCGTCCAGCGATTAACGTTGGTCTATCGGTTTCTCGTGTTGGTGGTGCTGCTCAAATTAAAGCAACCAAGCAAGTTGCAGGTACAATGAGACTTGACCTTGCTCAATACCGTGAGCTTCAAGCATTTGCACAATTTGCAAGTGACCTTGATGAGTCAAGCCGTAAACAATTAGAGCGTGGTCAACGTATGGTTGAACTCTTGAAACAACCTCCTTATGCACCAATTCCTGTTGAAAAACAGATTTTGATTATTTTTGCAGGTGCTAAAGGGTACTTAGACAGTATTGATGTTAAATCAGTAGGCCGTTTTGAAGCGGAACTTAACTCTTATGTTGAAGCAAAATATGCAGATATTTTTGAACAACTTAAAGCTAAAAAAGCGATTGATAAAGAGCTTGAAGAGCTATTACATAAGGCATTGAGCGAGTTTAAAGCGACGTTTGCAGTCAAGTAAGGATAAGCTATGGCAAACCTTAAAGAGATAAAAAGAAAAATTAAGAGTGTTCAAAATACTCAAAAAACGACACGAGCTATGAAGCTTGTTTCAACTGCAAAGTTGAAACGAGCGGAAATGGCTGCCAAACAGTCTCGTGTGTATGCCGTTAAAATTAACGAAGTACTCACTGAAATTGCTTATAAAATCAACCAGTACAAAAATGGTGCTGTTGAGAGTCGTTTCTTTGATAAAAATGAAGCTCCAGGCACGGTAGATGTTATTTTTGTAACAGCAGATAAAGGCCTATGTGGTGGTTTTAATATTCAAACAATTAAAGCCGTTCGTAATCTTCTATCAGACTATGCAGCGCAAAAAGTAACCGTTAGACTTCGTGCTGTTGGAAGAAAAGGTATGGCGTTTTTCAATTTCCAAGGGACTGAGCTTTTAACCTCTTATGCAGGTGTAAGTTCATCTCCAAGTTATGAAAAAGCACAAGAAATTATCAAAAGCGCCATTGATGATTTTGTCGAAGGGAAAACAGACAAAGTTATCTTAATCCATAATGGATACAAAAATATGATTTCGCAAGAGTTGAAAATCGTGGATGTTGTACCTGTACAATCTCCTATTGAATCACGTGAAACAAGCTCTCTAATGGAATTAGAGCCTGATGAAAGTGGCGAAGAGATTTTAGATTCATTGTTGCAAAAATATTTTGAATACAATATGTATTATGCTCTTATTGATTCATTAGCAGCTGAACACAGCGCACGTATGCAAGCAATGGAAAATGCAACCAATAATGCGAAAGAGCGTGTTGGTATTTTAACATTAGCGTATAATAAAGCAAGACAAGAGTCTATTACTACTGAACTCATTGAGATTATCAGTGGCGTAGAATCTATGAAATAAACTGTTTTAAAAAATAAAAGGAGAATATTCAATGAATGGATTAATTAGCCAGATTATGGGTCCAGTTGTTGACGTCGATTTTAATGGCTACCTTCCTAAAATCAATGAAGCGATTGAAGTGAATTATGAAGTAGAAGGCAAGAAACAAAAGTTAATTCTTGAAGTAGCAGCACATTTAGGCGACAACCGTGTAAGAACAATTGCAATGGATATGAGTGAAGGTTTGACAAGAGGTATTGTTGTTAAAGCTTTAGGAAACCCTATCCAAGTGCCAGTAGGTGAAGAAGTTCTAGGTCGTATTTTCAACGTCGTTGGTGATGTGATTGATCAAGGCGCAGATGTTTCTAGAAAAACTCTTTGGTCAATTCATAGAGAACCACCAAAATTTGAAGAGCAAAGTACTAAATCAGAAATTTTTGAAACAGGTATCAAAGTTGTCGATCTTCTTGCTCCTTATGCAAAGGGTGGTAAAGTCGGACTCTTCGGTGGTGCAGGTGTTGGTAAGACGGTTATTATTATGGAGCTTATCCATAACGTTGCATTTAAACACAGTGGTTATTCAGTATTTGCTGGTGTTGGTGAGAGAACGCGTGAAGGAAATGACCTTTACCATGAGATGAAAGACTCAAACGTTTTGGATAAAGTAGCACTGTGCTATGGTCAAATGAGTGAACCACCGGGAGCAAGAAATAGAATTGCGCTTACTGGTCTTACAATGGCTGAGTATTTCCGTGATGAAATGGGACTAGACGTATTGATGTTTATCGATAACATTTTCCGTTTCTCTCAATCAGGTGCAGAGATGTCAGCACTTCTTGGACGTATTCCTTCAGCCGTTGGTTACCAACCAACTCTTGCAAGCGAAATGGGTAAATTCCAAGAGAGAATTACATCAACTAAAAAAGGTTCAATTACTTCTGTTCAAGCAGTTTACGTACCAGCGGATGACTTAACTGACCCTGCTCCTGCAACAGTATTTGCCCACTTAGATGCAACAACCGTACTTAACCGTGCGATTGCAGAAAAAGGTATTTACCCTGCGGTTGATCCTCTTGATTCAAGTTCACGTATGCTTAACCCTGAAATTTTAGGAAGCGAACACTACAATGTATCTCGTGGCGTACAAGCAGTACTTCAAAAGTACAAAGACCTTCAAGATATTATTGCAATTCTTGGTATGGATGAGCTTAGTGAAGAAGATAAAGTGACTGTTGATCGTGCTCGTAAAATTGAGCGTTTCTTATCTCAACCATTCTTCGTTGCAGAAGTATTTACAGGAAGCCCTGGAAAATACGTTACACTTGAAGAGTCAATTGCAGGCTTTAAAGGTATTCTTGAAGGTAAATACGATGATTTACCAGAAGCTGCTTTCTATATGGTTGGAAGTATCGAAGAAGTTATTGAGAAAGCTGCAAAACTAAAAAGCTAAGAAGCGATAAGGTTAAAAAATGAATACATTAAAATTGGAAATTGTGACTCCTGAGGGTCAGATTTTTGCCAACGATGTAAAAAGTGTTACGCTTCCAGGTAAAGAGGGTGAGTTTGGAGTACTTCCAAACCACGCCTCATTAGTAACGCTTTTACAAGCAGGTGTGATTGATATTGAGCTTAAAGATGGAAACCATGATGTTGTTGCTATTAATTGGGGACATGTTAAGGTTGATGAAAATTCTGTAACTGTCTTAGCTGATGGTGCAGTCTCAATTGGTGGTGCTAGTGAAAGTGAAGTTGCTAAATCATTAGAAGCGGCTAAAGCTCTCTTAGAGAGTATTAGTGATTCTGATGTTGCTATCGCTATGGCTACTGCAAAAATTGAGTCTATTGCAAAAACAAGGAAATTTTAAATCTTATGTCGTCTTTTGAATTGTTCTTGAACTATTTTGCAAGAAGTGGCTTTTTTACATGGGTGATTTTAATCTGGTTATCAGCCTATTTTGTGATTACATTTGGTATTTTCTTTAGTCGATATTTGTACCTAGGGCATTGGCTCTCTATTGAAAAAAATTCATTAGAGTCAATGCTGATGGGTGCAAAAAATGTACGTGATGATTCGATTTTACGAAAATGCTCTAGCGCTTCGGGTGCTTCAGAAAAACTATTAAATGTATGTAAAAATGTTGCTGAAAAAAACGCAACCAGTGGTTTATGGATGCTTTCTATTATTGCTTCAACTGCTCCGTTTATTGGATTATTCGGAACCGTAGTCTCTATTTTAGAAACATTTAGTGGACTTGGTCAATCAGGTAGTGCTTCTTTAGGTGTTATTGCTCCTGCGATCAGTGAAGCTTTGGTTGCTACAGCTACAGGTATATTTGTAGCTATTCCTGCATACAGTGCTAATCTGTTTCTTCGAAGAAAAGCCTATGAAGTTATTGTCTATGTGCAAAGAGAAGTCGATATTTTACTTTCAGCAAATGAAACAAGAAGAGATAGCTAATGATGAGTCAATTGGATGAAGTACCAGAACTAAATATTACCCCTTTAGTTGATATTATGTTAGTACTCCTTGCCATCTTGATGGTAACAACACCCGCTTTGGTGTATGAAGAGGTGATTAAATTGCCTGATGGTAGTAAATCATCCGTCGTTAGTAAACTTCCTGAATTAGAGATCAGAGTCACAAAAGATCGTAAAGTCTATATTAAAAACGATAGCTTTATGCTTGCAGAGTTTCCTGATAGTTTTATGATGCAAAAAAGTAAGTATCCTCTTAAAAGTATTGTTTACATTAAAGCTGATGAAGGTCTCTCTTACAAAGATGTAATGTTTGTACTCAAAACAATTAAACAGGCTGGTTTTACTAATGTATCTTTAGAAACGAATGGATAGATACTGTGTCAAGTGTGAATAAATACGCCTCCTTTGGATGGATCATGTCCATCCTCCTCTATATATTTCTCTTAATTTGCCTTGCTTTTGTTTTAAGCTCTCATAAAGATACCATTAAAAATTATACTTCGCAAAAAGATCCTATGAACGTTGCTTTAGTCGAACGTAAAAAAAATGATTCTGAAAAGCTTAAAGAAGAGCGAAAAAAAGAGGAAGTACAAAAGCCAGTTGAAAAACCAGTGGAGAAACCTGCTGAAGAGAAAAAAGTTGCTTCATCTCCGAAAGAAGCTGTCAAAAGTCAATCTCTTCGTGGTCTCTTTGAGGATATTAATACTTCAAAATTACCTACTGAAGCGAAAGAACAGAAAAAAACTCAAACTGCGCCAACACGAGTCAAGCCAAATAAAGATGAGACAAAAGAAAAAAGTGAAAGTACTGCATCAAAGATTGCAAATTCCTTGAATTTTTCAGAACAAAAACATTTGATTGATACGAAAAAAGGTGGTGAGTATGATCCATTTATTGGTAAAGTACAAGAACTTTTAGAAGAAAATTGGCAAAAAACAATTGATACTGAAAATGGCAATGTAGCGAAGGTTGTTATAAAAGTAAGCGACAAAGGAACTTTTAGTTATAAAATAGTTTCGTTGTCTTATAATAATGACTTTAACAATAAGCTTAAAGAGTTCCTCAAAGTAATGGAAGGAGTTGAGTTCCCTAAATACGATAAGGGACCACTTTTTGAAATGCAAGTTGAATTCAAAGATATAAAGGATTAAGAGATGATTAAAAAACTCGTTGTGTTCTTATGTTTGACAATTTTTTCATATGCTGCTGATGCAACCGTTGAAATTGTAAAAAAAATAGATGTACTTCCAAAAATTGCGGTACAAGATGCAAGCCCTAAAAATGTTGATTTAGAGTCAAGAAGAAGTTTTTTTAAGCTTATAGCAGGTGATTTGCGTGTTAGTAGCCATTTTAATGTCCTTGATGACTATTTACAAAGTAGCTATGAAGGTGGACCATTAGAGAATTTTCTCTCCGATAAAAAAGTAGACATGATCTTACGTTTTAGTCTTACACAAGATATGAATACTGCAACAGCAAATGTCAAATTGATTAATGCTAAAACAGGCATTACAACATTTGAAAAAGTCTACAGCATAACAGATAAAAAGAGAAATCCTTTCTTGGCACATAAAATTGTAGTAGATGTTAACGACCAAGTAGGCGCCCCTTCCGTTAAGTGGATGGAGCAATCTGTTATTTTCGCTAGATACACTGATGCCAAAAAAAGTGAAATCGTTATTTCGGATTATACATTAAGTTATACAAAAACCATTGTGACAGGTGGACTTAATATTTTCCCTAAATGGGCCAATAATGAACAAAGTGCATTTTATTATACCTCTTATAGTGGCGCTGAACCAACAATCTATCAGTATGATTTAAAAACTGGTAGCAGAAAAAGTATTATTTCTAGCCCTGGTATGGTTGTATGCTCTGATGTCTCTAAAGATGGATCAAAACTTCTTTTAACAATGGCACCTAAAGATCAAACAGATATTTATATCTATGATATTCAAACAAGAAAAATTAATAAAATTACAGATTATTCAGGTATTGATGTAAATGGTAATTTCATTGATGATGATAAACGTATTGCATTTGTTTCAGATCGTTTAGGAAGCCCAGATATTTTTGCACAAGGTATTTATGATAAGAGCTTTGAAAAATTAGTGTATCATGGCAAAAATAAGAATTCAATTTCAACTTACGATAATTATATTGTTTATTCAAGTAGAGAAGCTGATAGTGAATTTGGAAGAAATACATTTAATCTTTATTTGATTTCAACAAAAACAGATTATTTGAGACAGTTAACAGCAACAGGTGAGAATCTTTATCCTCGTTTTGCGAAAGATCCTGATACCATTATGTTCATTAAACAGTTTGGAAATCAGAGTGCATTAGGCATAATTCGTCTAAATGCAAACAAAACGTATCATTTTCAGCTAAAAACTGGCAAACTTCAGTCAATTGACTGGTGATTTTTTAAAAAAAGTATGCTATAATTCCGAAGTTTTTAAATTTGAACTTTTAAAAAGGATCTAATAATGGGTAAATTAGCTTTAACAAGCTTAGCGGTAGCGGTTTTGGTTTTAACAGGTTGTAGCCAAAAAAGTCCAGAAGTCGATATGACTAAAGGAACTAGTGATACAAAAGGTGCTTCAGATGGTATGAGTGCACTTCAAAAGTTGATTGCTTCTTTAGAGGCTAACTCTAAAACAATCTATTTTGATTTTGACAAATACAACGTTAGAAAAGATCAACAAGCTAACATCGATGCAAACGCTGCATTATTCAACTCTGCAGAAGCTAAAAGCTTTTCAATCAAAGTTGAAGGTAACTGTGATGAATTCGGTACAGACGAATACAACTATGCACTTGGTCTTAAAAGAGCAAAAAGTGTTAAAGATGGTTTAGTTGCAAAAGGTATGGTTGCTGATAGAGTAACTGTAGTAAGTTATGGCGAGAGTAATCCTGCTAGCACAGAGCACAATAAAGATGCATGGGCTAAAAACAGAAGAGCAGAATTTAAAGTACTTCCATAATTTTTGCTTTGATGAAAAAACAGATTTTTCTATTTTCGATAGCGTTGCTGCCAATGGCAGCGCTATCGAGCGAACCCTCAGCTTTTGGATCCAGCGATTTTAGTAGCGGAACTACTTCTTATAGTAATACTGTCAGTGTTAGTGACAAAAAACCTCAAAATAATCAAAAAACTGCAACTATTAATGAAAGTATTAGTAGTAGTAAAGTTGATCTGAGTAATGTTTCTGAACAGTATGAAGGTATGCGCTCCGTAATGGATAGTTATGCAACTAAAATTGCTAAACAAGATGAAAAAATGCGTCAACTTGAAGAAGAAATTAAAAAACTTCGAGAGTATGTCGAGGAGAGTCGTAAGATTCAAATTGAAAATCAAGATAAAATAAAAGTTGTTGTTGGTGAGTTAGGCACACTGATTGATTCAATCAACAAAAACTATGTTCCTAAAGAGAAATTTGATCAACTTGCTAATGAACTAAAAGGTGGAAAAGGTGCCGCTTCTAAAACAAGTAGTACACCAGAAACAACTAAAAAAGATGCTGTAAAAGAAACAACACCTGCAACACCCTCTTCAAAAACAATTTCTGCTAAAGAGTTAAATACAAAAGACAGTGCTACTCTGATTAAAGAAGCAGATGAATATTATGAAAAAAAATCTTATGCCGAAGCGCAAGCACTTTATACAGAACTCTTAAATCGTAATTATAAACCAGCAAAAGTTAATTTTAATCTTGGTGAAATTTCTTTCAGTCAAAAATCTTACAGTACTGCTATTGAACATTACAAATCAAGTATAGCGCTTTTTGATAAAGCGGCTTATACTCCAACACTTCTTTACCATACAGGAGCCTCTTTTGAGAAGCTTGGAAAAACCAAAGAAGCTCAAGGTTTTTACAAAGCTCTTAAAGAGAATTATCCCGACTCACCAGAGGCAAAAAAAGTTAAATAACACTTTTTTAACCACTTCTTTGCACAAAAAATAGACTTAAAACTTTCGCCTAAGGGCATATACAACAAATATGTGTTAAAATCATGCGTTTATAAATTAAGGGAGAAAATATGAGTATTAGTGATAATCAAGTAGTTTCAATCCATTATGAGCTTAGAAATGTTGATAATGGTGAAATTTTAGATAGTAATATTAATGCAGCACCGCTCTCTTTTATTGTTGGAAAAGGTCAAATTATTCCAGGACTAGAAGAGAAAATTAAAGAGCTTAAAGCTGGTGAGAATGCTGACATTAAAGTAGCTGCGGCTGATGCCTATGGTATTTATGATGAAAATGCTGTTCAAACATTACCTAAAGAGCAATTTGCAGGACTTGAACTTCAAGTCGGCATGACACTCTATGGTCAAGGCGAGCATGGTGAGACAGTTCAAGTTATTGTTAAAAACTTTAACGATGAGACTGTTGAAATTGATTTCAACCATCCATTAGCAGGAAAAGATCTTTTATTTGCAATTAGTATTCTCGAAGTACGTGAAGCAACAGCAGATGAAATCTTAAATGGTTATGTTGGTGGCGGACACGGTGGTTGCGGCTGTGGGTCAGGTGGATGCGGTTCACATGACCATGATGAAGAGCACGAATGTTGTGGTGCACACGACCATGGTGATGATCATGGACACGGTGAAGGTGGATGCTGCGGCGGCGGTGAAAGTCACTCCCATGGTGGCGGATGTTGTGGATCACACTAATTATATAGCAAAGTCAAGAGCCTCTATGGAGGCTCTTAAATCTGCCAATCTTCTTAAAAGTGTAACCATTAATGCACTCATTTTTGGTGAAAGTGGTGTAGGTAAACAAACGCTTGCTAAGCACATCGTTTCAGCTCCTATTGTCGATGCGAGTGCTTTCAATGAACTTTTAGCGCTCATTGAAACAAATAGCAGTCTCATCGTCAAAAATTTCCATAAAATCACCAATTATAAAAAACTCAAAATCGCTTTAGATGCTCATAAGACACGCATTATTGCAACATCTAGCTTACCTATTAGTGAACCGCTTATGGATGAATTTTTTAGTCTTAAGATTGTCATCCCCCCTTTACGTGAACGTGAAGAAGATGTCATTCCTTTGATGGAAAAATTTGCGGTTGAAGCATGTATGATGTTTGATGGAGAGTTTGGTGAAACTCCATGTTTAGATGAAATTACACCTGATCTCACTAAAAACTGCTATTCGCTGAGAAGATCTGTTTACAATGCTTACTTGATGAACTCTTTTGGAGAAGAAGAAATTTTAGCCATGATGGAGCGTTTTTTATCCCAACGAATTGGTGGGAGAAATGACTATCGCGATCTTTTGTATCTTTTTGACGTCCCCATGATCAAAAGTGGTTATACCAAATTTGGCTCTCAACTTGCCATTAGTGAAAAATTTGGACTCAATCGAAATACTCTGCGTAAAAAAATCAACGATTACAAAGATAGATTAAAAATAGACTAGATGTTTGAGCATTCACTTTGTGGATGATGTTTACATTCTAAAACATAAAAGGTTAATCAATGAATAATAGTATCTTTATATTTCCTGGCCAAGGTAGTCAAAAAATTGGTATGGGAAAAGATTTTTATGATAACTCTGCTGTTGCTAAAGAGATGCTTGAAAAAGCAAGCCAAAGAGTAGGATTTGACTTTGCTACTCTTCTATTTGAAGAGAACGATAGACTTGATCAAACAGAATTTTCACAGCCAGCCATTTTATTGGTAAGTCTTATCGCGCATCGTCTATTTATTGAGCAGTGCAAAGCAGTACCTAAAGCGGTACTTGGACATTCCTTAGGTGAATTTTCTGCCCTTAGTGCAGCAGGAGCTATGGATTATTTAGATGCAGTTGAACTTGTACATCAACGTGGTCTTTTAATGAAGGAAGCATGTGAAGGTATAAATGCTGGCATGATGGCACTTTTAGGTTTAGATGATGGAACTGTTGAAAACCTTACAGAAAAAGAAAGAGAACTTGGAAAAAAAGTTTGGGCTGCAAATTATAATGGTGATGGTCAGATTGTTATTGCTGGAAACAAAGATGATTTAGCATCTTTAGAGCCACTTTTTAAAGAAGCAGGTGCTAAAAAAGCCGTTCTTCTTCCAATGTCAGTCGCAAGCCACTGCCCACTTTTAAGCCAAGCTCAACCAAAACTTGAAGCTTATTTGGAACAATGGCTCAAAGAGAGTTTTGTAATGCCTGTGATTTCTAATGTTACAGCGAGTGCCTACCAAAGTAAAGCAGAGGCAAAAACACTTCTTTCTGCGCAGTTAGTTTCACCTGTAAAATACAAACAATCCATTTTACATGTAGAAAACGATGTAGACTTTTTTATTGAGTTTGGTGGATCTGTGCTTAAAGGTCTTAATAAACGAATTTCTCAAAAGCCAACGCACAGTATTACTGATATGAAAAGTTTAGAAGAAGTGCTTGCACTTTTTTAAAAGGAAAAATATGAAAATAGCCATTATGGGTGCGATGGTTGAAGAGATCACACCTCTTTTAGAATTTTTTGGAAAATATGAAACAATAGAGTGTGCAAAGAATCGTTACTATACAACATCGTATAAGGGAATGGATTTAGTCATTGCTTACAGCAAAATCGGTAAAGTCAATGCCAGCCTTACAGCGTCAACACTCATTGAAAAATTTGGTGCGCAAAAGCTTCTGTTCTCAGGCGTTGCAGGTGCACTTAATCCTTCCCTTAAAGTCGGTGATTTACTTGTTGCAACCAAACTCGCTCAACATGATCTTGATATTACAGCATTTGGGCATCCTCATGGCTATGTGCCTGAAGGGTCTGTCTATGTTGAAACGGACAAGGCATTGACAGCGTTGGCTCAAAAAGTTGCATTGACTCAAAATATTAAATTGCTTGAGGGGATTATTGCCACAGGCGATCAATTCATCTGCGATGGTGTTAAAAAAGAGTGGATTCACACAACATTTAATGCCGATGCAACCGAAATGGAGGGTGCTTCAGTCGCCGTTGTGTGTGACGCACTCAATGTTCCTTTTTGTGTGCTTCGTGCTATTAGTGATGCGGCGGATATGGATGCTGGATTTAGTTTTGATGAATTCTTAGTCAGTTCTGCTAAAGAGAGTGCTCAGTTTATTATAGCGATGTTGGACGAACTCAGCCATGATCGAAATTAGTAAACGCCTCTTACGCATTGCAGGGCGCACCAATGCACATTATAACCTCATAAATGAGGGTGATAAAATTTTGCTAGGTCTTAGTGGTGGTAAAGACTCCCTGAGCCTTGCACATGTTTTAAAACATATGCAACGGGTTGCCCCCTTTGATTTTGAATTTAAAGCGGTCACCATTGCGTATGGTATGGGTGAGGATCTTCAAACATTACACAATCATTGCTTAGAACATGAGATCGATCACGAGATTGTGGATACGAAGATTTTTGAGCTTGCGCAAGATAAAATTCGTGAGAACTCCTCATTTTGCAGTTTCTTTTCACGCATGAGACGTGGCGCTCTTTATACCTATGCGCTTGAGCATGGTTATGCAAAACTAGCGCTTGCTCACCATCTGGACGATGCTGTAGAGAGTTTTTTTATGAATTTTTCTCACAATGGAACACTCCGCTCGATGCCTCCTATTTACAGAGCTCAAAATGGCTTACAGGTGATTCGACCGCTCATTCATGTAAGAGAGCGTCAACTGCGCGATTGTGCAACGGATGCGAAGATGCCTATCATTGGAGATGAAGCATGCCCTGCGATGCGTTTTGATGTTAAAATGCCCGTGATGCGCGCCAAAACGAAAGAGATGCTTATTAGTATGGAAAAAGAGAACCCCGATCTTTTTATCTCACTCAAAAAAGCATTTGAAAATATCCAAACATCCAGCTTCAGTGATGCACGCTTTTTAGAGTAAGTCTCGGAATAAGATGTCCACAGATTGTTCTGCTTCGAAAGAAGCAAGCTTCAGTGCATAGCGCAGCGTAGGATGCTAGGCTTTGCCTAACATCCGTGTAAAGATCAAAACCCTTCCAATAAAATTTTCCATAGCACATCAATCTGTTCATCATCCAGTGCTATGGTACTCTGTTCTTCAAAAAGTTGTTTTACATGTAAGAGTTCAAACGTTTGATTCCATGCGCATGTTTTATGTGCAGGTAAAAAAGCTCGAATCAGTGTTAAATCTTCTACTATTTCTTCTTCACAGTTAAAGCAGATAAAATCATCGTGCAATCTTCCCTCATAAGTTAAAAGTTTGATATACGCTTCAATGGCAATACGTTTAGGGTTTTGTTTTTGCCAGATGGATGAGCACGTTTCTAAAAGATCAAAATAGAAACTATCAATAGTGGCAATATCTTTAAGATGCATGTAAAAGAGTCTAATAAACGGCTGCCAGATAAGCATACGTTCCCTATAGTTGTTCCAAGGTGTTCCAAGGTGCATGATTGAGCGAAGCTGTGGTATGGATGATTTGAGGGAGGGAATGGCCTCAAAATCGATTTTATAGCCTAAGTGGATTGTAGAATGCCGTGCACCATAAAATCTATAAACTGTTTTAATACTATTTTGCGTTAAAATGGTGACAATTAAATCTTCGTCTTTAACACGATTCAAATTGATGATGTATCCTTGCATAGGGAATTTTAGCATCTCTGTATTTTTTTATTCTTAAATTTTAAAATTAAGTAAATAAATTTATATTTTAAAATTTATTGACAATTAATTTAAATTACGATAAGTAAACGCTTCAAACCTCGAAAAACAGTCTTTAATTGAAAAATAAGCATTATTAATGTATCATCCCTCGCTTTTAGCTTAAAAATTTGTCAGATTTCGTCAGAATTTTGATGAAAATTCCACAAAAGGCTTGTGAAATGGATCTTATTACAGGATTTAAAGACAATTGCGGTTTTGGATTAATCGCAAACATAAAAAACATTCCAACCCATGAAAATGTCGAAGATGCTATCACGGCATTAGAAAGAATGATGCACAGAGGTGCTATTGCTGCGGATGGCAAGAGTGGTGATGGCAGTGGACTCCTTTTCTCCATGCCTGTTGATTTCATGAAAAAAGAGGCACACAAACTAGGAATTGATCTTCCAAAACAGTTTGCTGTTGCTATGATATTCTTAACAACAGATGAACAAAAAAGAATTTTTGAAGAGACCTGTGAGCAAAACGACCTTAAAGTTCTTTTGTACAGAGATGTTCCTGTAAAAACAAAAGCCCTTGGTAAATTGGCACTTGATTCTTTACCTCAAATTGTTCAAGCCTTTGTCACATCATCATCTTTGGTTGCTACCAAACGTTTTGAAGCACTTTTATACCTTACCCGCAAAATGGTTGAAAAAAGACTTACACGTGAATCTGATTTTTACATAGCTTCTTTTTCAAGCAAGGTCATTTCGTACAAAGGTTTGGTGATGCCAACCTACATCAAAACCTTTTTCCCAGATCTAAGCGACAGTGATTTTAAAGCAACCTTTGCACTGTTTCACCAACGCTTTTCAACCAATACTTTACCTAAATGGAAATTGGCACAACCGTTTCGTACTTTAGCGCACAACGGTGAGATTAACTCTATTTCAGCGAATCGTTTTTATACGCAAGTGAAAAGTGAGTGCATGAAAAGTGCTATCTTTTCAGAAGAAGAACTTCAAAAACTTTATCCATTGACGACCAATGACGTGAGCGATAGTGCCAGTTTAGACAATATGTTTGAATTTATGCTGATTAATGGATTTGACTTTTTTAAGGCTGTTCGTTCACTTATTCCAGCACCTTGGCAAAATGCACCGCATATGGACTCTGAGCTTCGTGCTTTTTATGAATTTTCAAGTATCAATTTTGAGCCATGGGATGGTCCAGCGGCTATCTCTTTAACCGATGGTCGTCATATCGCCTGTGTTTTGGATAGAAATGGTCTAAGACCTGCTAAATACATCATTACCAAAGATGATCGCATCATTATCTCTTCTGAGTACGGTGTTTTAGATATCGAAGAAGATAACATCATTGAGCGTGGTCGTTTACAAAGCGGTCAGATGATCGGGCTTGATCTTAAATTTGGCAAGATCATGAAAAATGATGACATCAACGACTATCTTAAAAGTTCCAATACCTATACCGAATGGTTGAACAAAGGACTTGTTTACTTACAAGAGTTTGTCGACATTCCTTTTTCCAAAACAACAGACTATGTACGTGAAAATTTAGAGCTTGAACAACGCTATTTCAACATCACTCAAGAAGTCAAAAATATGGTTATTGAGCCGATGATGAAAGACGGAAAAGAAGGCGTTGGTTCTATGGGTGATGATACGCCAATGGCAGCCTTTAGTAAAGTACAGCGCAATTTTAGTGACTACTTTAAACAAAAATTTGCACAAGTTACCAATCCACCGATTGACCCGATTCGCGAAAAAGTAGTCATGAGTTTAAATACCAGCTTTGGTGAAATTCGTAATATCTTGGAAGAAAATCCAGGACATGCGGTGCGTATTAAATCGATTTCGCCTATCTTGATGCAAGAAAAATACGAAGTACTAGACTCTTTTGGAGATCCGAGTAAGCCACGTTATAAAGACGAGTATAAAAATCGTTATTTTTCAACACTTTTTGAAGATAACCTCAAAGGAAGCCTTGAAGATTTAGCCTATGACATTGCGCAAGCGGTTAAAAATGATGGTATTCGCATTATATTCCTTGATGATCGAGGTATGACTGCAAAATTGAAGCCCATGCCGATGATTATGGTCATTGGTCGCGTGAACCAAGTGCTTCTTGATGAGGGTGTCCGCTCATTGACTTCCATAGTCGCCATTTCGGGAGAAGCGATTGATACGCATTCGTGTGCGTGTATGGTCGGTTTTGGTGCGAGTGCTATCTATCCTTATTTACTCTATGCAACTGTTTTAGACGAGTGCAAAAAGAGCGAAATGGGTGCTTATGAGATCAAAACAAAACTAAAAAATGTTAACCATGCCTTAGGACAAGGACTTTTAAAAGTGATGTCAAAAATGGGTATCGCAACCATTGCTTCGTATCGAAACTCTGCACTATTTGATGTACTTGGTCTTGGCAAAGATGTGGTTCATGAGTGTTTTGATGGTGCGATTTCATTGATTCCAGGTCTTGGTTATGAAGATGTTGAAGAGCGTTTAGGGCGTAATCATCATCATGCGTATGAGTTGAATATTACTAAAAAACTGTTCCCACTTGAAATTGGTGGTTTTTACAAGTATATTGATGGTCAAGAGTACCATGATTATCATCCACATGCCATTCATGCGATTCATAAAGCAACCGTTACGGGAGATAAAAAAGATTTCCATGAGTTTACAAAACTTGTGAACAATCGTGGATTTAAGATGATTCGTGACTTCTTTGAACTCAAATCGGATCGTGAGCCAATCGCATTAGACAAAGTTGAATCAAAAGAAGCGATTTTTAAACGTTTTGCAACGGCGGCTATGAGTCTAGGTTCTATCTCTCCAGAAGCACATGAAGCGCTGGGTGAAGCGATGAATAAGATCGGTGGTATGAGTAACTCAGGTGAGGGTGGTGAAGCCCCAGAGCGTCTCAAAACCAATAAAAATTCACGTATTAAACAGATTGCATCGGGTCGTTTTGGTGTCACACCTGAGTATTTACGCTCAGCAACAGAGATTCAAATCAAAGTAGCACAAGGTGCAAAACCAGGTGAGGGTGGACAGCTTCCAGGGCATAAAGTGACACCACTGATTGCAAGTTTACGTTACACCATTCCTGGTGTTACACTGATTTCCCCACCGCCTCACCACGATATTTACTCTATCGAGGATTTGGCACAGCTCATTTTTGATATGAAACAGATCAATCCTGAAGCGATTATTACCGTTAAATTGGTTTCAACCGCAGGAGTTGGAACAATTGCAGCAGGTGTGGCTAAAGCGTATGCTGATAAGATCATTATCTCTGGCGGTGACGGTGGTACGGGTGCTGCACCTTTAACATCCATCAAATTTGCGGGAAATCCATGGGAAATTGGATTAAGTGAAGCACACAATGCGCTTAAAGCCAATCACCTAAGAGACAATGTCCATCTTCAAACCGATGGCGGTCTTAAAACAGGACTTGATGTGATTAAGGCGGCTTTACTGGGCGCTGAGAGTTATGCGTTTGGAACACTCTCTTTAACCATCATCGGTTGTAAAGTACTTCGTGTATGTCACTTAAACCGCTGTTCCGTGGGTGTGGCAACACAAGATGAGAAGCTTAGAGAGCATTTTGTAGGAACGGTGGATAAACTCATCAACTTCTTTACTCTTTTAGCGGAAGATGTAAGAGAAATTCTTGCATATCTTGGGTACACGCATATGGAAGAGATTATTGGACGCAGTGATCTTCTAAGCGTCATTGATGATGCATTTGCGAAAAAATTTGATTTCTCATCCGTACTGATGCGATTAGAAGGTCCTGATACGCACAATGGTAAGTCAAATGATCCTTTTGATAAAAATGAGTTTGAAAAAGAGATTTTAAAAGACATCTATAAAGTGATCGAAAATCCAGATGAAAAAATTGTATTGCACAAAAGTATTTGCAATACTAACCGAAGTTTTGGAACACTCATCAGTGGTGAGATTGCAAAATTTTATGGTAACAAAGGGCTCAAAGATGATAGCATCATCTTTAGACTCAATGGCGTAGCAGGTCAATCACTGGGTGCATTCCTTGCAAATGGCATTACGATTAACCTTAAAGGTACAGCGAACGACTATGTTGGTAAAGGTATGAATGGCGGTAAAATTGTTATTGCTCCAAAACACCAAGGACGAGATTATTCATGTGCTGGTAATACGTGTTTGTATGGTGCGACGGGTGGTAAGCTTTACGTTGCTGGTAATGTTGGGGAACGTTTCTGTGTCAGAAATTCTGGTGCTACGGCTGTCGTTGAAGGAACGGGAGATCATGCATGTGAATACATGACTGGCGGTGTGGTTGCGATCCTTGGAAATACAGGTGTTAACTTTGGTGCTGGTATGACAGGTGGTGTGGCATTTGTGTATGATGAAACACGTGATTTTATCGATAAACTCAACCAAGAATTGGTTATTGCAGAGCGTATTGACACCGATGATATGGATGAAGCACGTCACTTCTTAAAACGACTTTTACGAACCCATATTAATGAGACAGCAAGCTTTAAAGCGACACAAATTTTAGAGAATTTCCGCCATGCGGTAAGAGATTTTTGGATAGTGCGACCTAAAGATATGACGAAGGTGCCACTCAATCCAGAGCAAGGAGACTAAGATGCAAAATTTTGTCAATGAAGAGAGATATGAGCCAAGAAAGCGCTCAACTGGCGATAGAGTTAAAGATTTTAAAGAGATTTACGAAATTTTTAGTAAAGAAGATGCATCTTCTCAAGCCGATCGTTGTATTCAATGTGGTGATCCTTTTTGCCATAGTAAATGCCCTTTGCATAATTACATTCCTTTTTGGCTTAAAGCTACCAGTGCTATGAAGCGAGAGCTTGCGTTTAATCTTTCCAATGAGAGCAATCCATATCCTGAAATCACAGGACGCATTTGCCCTCAAGATCGCCTTTGTGAGGGTGATTGTACACTCAATGATGGACATGGTGCGATTACCATTGGTGCGATTGAAACGTTTATCTCCGAAGAGGGCTTTAAAAAAGGACTCAAACCCGCTTTTCCTGGCATCACAACCAAGAAAAAAGTGGCCGTTATTGGCGCAGGTCCTGCGGGGCTTGCCTGTGCAACCTATCTTTTACGTGCAGGTATTGCAGTTAGCATGTATGACAGGCAAAACAAAGCAGGTGGTCTTTTAACGTATGGAATCCCAGGTTTCAAACTCGATAAAGATGTGGTTGCCCGCCGTGTCAGATGGCTTCAAGAAGCGGGAATGGATCTGCATGTCAATACGAATGTTGGCAAAGATGTGAGCTTTGATGAGATCGCACATAGCCACGATGCACTCTTCTTAAGCATTGGGGCAGAGAGCCCACGTAAAGCAAACGTTGCCAATGAAAACGCGCAAGGTGTTTTTATGGCGATTGATTTTCTACGTTCTATCCAGAAAAAACTTTTCAGTGAGAGCTACGATAAAAAATTTGAAGTAAAAAATAAAAATGTTGTGGTTATCGGTGGTGGTGACACCGCGATGGATTGTCTTAGAACATCCATTCGTGAAGGGGCTAAAAGTGTCACCTGTCTTTACAGACGCGATAAATACAATATGCCAGGCTCTAAAAAAGAGTTTAAAAATGCGATTGAAGAGGGTGCAGAGTTTGTCTATAACGTAACTCCTAAAGAGATTTTAGTGAACTCTGAAGGTCAGGTTATTGGTATCGATATGCACAAAACGATTTTAGGTGCAAAAGATGCCAGTTGCCGTCAATGCGTAGAGATTGTTAAAGGTGGTGATTTTAGAGTGGATGCTGATGTCATCATTTTTGCACTTGGTTTTACACCCACTGTTCCAACTTTCTTAGCGGAAAATGGCATTGAGGTCAATAAATCAGGCTGTATCGTTGTCAACCATGAATACCAAACAACCAAATCGGGTGTGTATGCAGGCGGAGATTGTAAACGAGGCTCTGACCTTGTGGTAACGGCTGCAAAAGAGGGTAAAGAAGCCGCGCTTAACATTATTAAAAAATTGCTTGGATAATGAGTTACGTGTGAGTTTTATAGAAGCCGCACTCAGGGCAAATCTTGAGATATTTGAGCTTTTGCATGTCAAAGGATTGGAGGATTCACATCACCATTCCTTCGACATTGGTGCTGGAGGCGATCATAGTGCTGGCATTGATCTTGAGGCGGAGCAAATTTTTATAAAATATCTCTTGCCTTTTGGCGAAATTCTTTCTGAAGAGAGTGGGGTGATCCCAAGCCCCAACCTTCAAGCACGTATTATTCTTGATCCTATTGATGGTAGTGATAATCTTCTTTCCCACCTTCCTTACTATGGAACTTCCATTGCTTATTTTGAAAATGACGTATGCACCAAAGCAATCATTACCAATCTTGCCAATGGTGATGTTTTTATCAAAGATGAAAAAGGTTTACGCCACAGTAAAATTGGAGAAAATAACTCTGTTGCGGTTGTGTGCAACCCTTTCTCAAAGGTAGGAATTTTTGAGCGGTCATATTGTTCAAAACATGCGCATATTAAACTACAAAATGCCAAAATTAAATACCGCTCTCCTGGTGCTTTTGCCCTCTCTCTTGCCTATGCACACGATGTTTCATTTGTTCTTTATGAAGGGGTTATGCGCTCTTACGATGTCGCGGCAGGTTTGTTTATGTGCGAGGATTTGCATACCTTCTGTGAGGATGATATTTTCCTCGTAAGCAAAGATAAGGAAATTTTTGATAAAATAAAAAGTTTATTTATAAGCAATTAGCTTTAAAAGAGGATAAAAACCTATGCGATTTGCAGAAATTTTCTCTAAGATCCGAAAAACACAATCTACTCCAAATGAAGCTCCAAGCCACTGGGTTAAGTGCAGTGCGTGTCAATCTTTAATGTATTACAAAGAGATCGAACAACGTTTCAATGTCTGCCCTAAATGTGGTTTCCATATGCGTATCTCTGCGAAGCAACGCATTGAACAGCTTTCTGATGAGGGAAGTTTTATTGAGTTTGATACCAATTTAATACCAATTGATCCCCTGAAATTTGTGGATAAAAAATCCTATAAGAAACGTATTGAAGAGGCGCAAGAAAAAACAGGCAAAAACTCTTCTGTGGTTTGTGGTTCATGCAGTATTGATGGTGTAAATGCCCAAATAGTTGTCTTTGACTTTGCCTTTATGGGCGGAAGTTTAGGTTCTGTTGAGGGTGAAAAGATTGTACGTGCTATTAATCGTGCTATGGCCAATAAAGAGGGCTTAATTATTGTAAGTGCCAGCGGTGGTGCTCGTATGCAAGAAAGTACGTTCTCTTTGCTTCAAATGTCTAAAACATCAGCGGCTCTTGCAAAGCTAGCAGAAGCAAAATTACCTTATATTTCTATTCTTACCGATCCAACCATGGGCGGGGTCAGTGCATCGTTTGCTTTCTTGGGTGATATCATCATGGCAGAACCTGGTGCTCTTGTAGGATTTGCAGGGCAGAGGGTTATTAAACAGACCATTGGTGCCGATTTACCAGAAGGATTCCAAAAAGCAGAGTTTTTGTTGGAACATGGTTTAATTGATATGATCGTTACACGTACCGATATGAAAAAAGTCGTTGCCGATTTATTGAAGCTTTTGGGTGAGAATTGCAAGAATGATGCATTTGAGTTAAGACTCAAAGCATGAATGTAAAGGTCTTTACGATCGAAAAAAGTAGCGATAAGTCACTTGAGGCTATCGCAAACGAATACACCAAAATGATCTCTCGCTTCGCAAAAGTCGAAGAGATCAAGATCTTTAATAAACAGATTGCCTCAGCACAAATGATTGGTGAAAAAGAGGCGCGTGCTTCTTATACAAAAGCCTATGAACCTCATTTAAAAGGGTACAATGTAGCCTTAGATGTTCAAGGTGAACAATTAAGCAGTGAGCAATTTAGCGCGCTTTTTGACCAAGATGTGAGTATTAATTTTTTTATTGGCGGTGCTTTTGGGTTTGATGAGCTCTTTTTAGGTAAAACTCAAAAGATTATAAGTTTAAGTAGATTAACATATGCGCACAAAATCGCTAAGGTGGTTTTATTTGAGCAGATTTATCGGGGATTGTGTATAAAAAACAACCATCCCTATCATAAATAGTTGATTATAATGCAGGGCAATTTTAGGTCAATTTTTTGTAAAGGAAACAAAGGATGAGAGAGCACGAATTAAAGCATTTTGAGGACATTCTCAAAGAGAGAAGAGTCCAAATCAAAAAAAATATCGAAGACTCGATGCGAGAAATCGAAGACCTTAAAGATACCGATGTCGGTGATGAGGCAGACCACGCTTCTATAAGTACCGATCGTATGATTGAGCAGGCTATTAGTGCACAACAGATGAAAGAACTCAATGAAATTGAGTTTGCTATCAACAAGATCAGAAACGGTAGTTATGGTATTTGTGAGATGTGTGAAGAAGAGATAGGTTTTCAACGCCTCAAAGTAAAGCCACATGCAAGATATTGTATTGTGTGCCGTGAGATCATTGAAAAATCAGCAAAAAATAAGTAGGTAGGACAACCAAATGGGAATCAAACGCTATATCATTGTAACACTAATTTATATGTTAGCCATTGGACTGTATGTTTATAGTTTTAACGGCGAGAGTTATACACTTGAATTGTTTGGTCTCTCATTGACCCTTCCTATAGCGTTTTGGATGGTTGTTCCTGTTTTACTATTGGCGATAGCTTCCATCGGGCATTTAGTATTTTATAACTTCAAAGATTTCTTATACAAAAGAGCTTTGAAAAAAGATATTGAACTGTTTCAAGAAGCTGCTAAAAACCGTATTTTAGGAGAAGAGGTAACCACTTCTTATAAAACAGATGGTTTTAAATTTGCAGGTAAGGTGCTTCAAAGTATGCGTTTTGATGCAACATTGCCAACATCGTTTATTGAAGAAGATGTCGCGAATGCGTGTGCTGTTGCTGTGAGCGTTGCGAATGGAAACTATGAAGATCTCAAAAAATATAGATTGGCTAAAACAAATCCTCTTGTGATTCAAAACAGTATCAATCGCCTTAAAATAGAGCCTCGCTTTGCACTTGAGGTGCTTAAAAACTGTAAAGAACTTGAAAGCGAACTCTGCCTTAAAGCGTATGATGCACTACTTGATTTTGCAAGTTTCAATGAAATTAAACGTTATGACTTTCCTCAAGATAAACGCACGTTCCGCCGCATGATGGAACGTTACTTGGATGCGGATGATAGTTTTGATATGGATATCAAATCCATTGAAGATATCTTAGAGCAATTCAATGCAGATCGTGCAGATTATCTTGAACTTGCACGTGAAATTAAAATTAAACTCAGCCCAGATGCACTCATTGCACTGTTTGAAAAACTCTATAACTCAAAAGGTAATGTCGCCGCTGACGCGTACCTCTATGTCCTTTACGACCTTCAAATGATCGATAAAATTCGTGAACTATTACTCAACTCCGATCCTGAAGATTTTGTCAAGTTTAAAACCATTATGTTCCTTAGAGACCATGGTAAAAGTATCGATATCGACAAATTTTTGCGTTTATGATTCACGAAATAGACTTTGAGCGAGGCATTTTAGCGCTCGCTCCCCTTGCTGGCTTTACGGACCTCCCTTTTCGTTCTGTTGTTAAAAAGTTTGGTGCGGATGTTACCTTTTCTGAGATGATCAGTGCGAATGCTTTACGTTACCGCTCTGAGAAAACCTTTAAGATGCTTACCAAATCCCCTTTAGAGACGCCCTACATCGTTCAAATTGCAGGATCAGACCTAGACTCCATCAAAGAGGCTGTTTTGGTTCTCAATGATATTGAGGGCATTGATGGGATCGATCTTAATTGTGGTTGTCCTGTACCTAAGATTATCTCGCAAGAAGCAGGCTCATCCTTGCTTCTTAATCTTCCGCATATGCAAAAGATTATTGAGACCATTAAAAAGTATTCCAACAAACGCTATACCAGTGCCAAAGTACGCCTTGGTTTTACCACTAAAATTCCTGAAGAGATCGCTAAAGCGTGTGAAAGTGCAGGTGTGGATTTTATGAGTATGCACGGGCGAACGCGTGCAGGAGCGTATAAAGCAGAAGTGGACTACCAAGCTATCGCAAGGGCACGTGAGGCTGTAAGCATTCCTCTCATTGCCAATGGCGACATTACCAGCTATGAAAAAGCATTGCATGTTAAAGAGGTAACAGGCTGTAAGAACTTGATGATAGGGCGAGGTGCTGTGGGCAATCCGTGGATTTTTTATCAAATTCAAAATGAGCTGGTACACGTTGAAAAAACAAAGATTTTAGAAATTGTCCTAGAACACTTCGATGCTATGGTGGATTTTTATGGAGAAAAAGGGCACTCCATTTTTCGTAAGCATTTGCATACCTATTCGAAAGGGTTTCGTGAAGCTTCTGAGTTTAGAGACAAAATAAACCGTATCGAAGATGATGCGCTTATGCGAGAAACGATCGCTACTTTTTTCGCTCAATAACCGTCATTAAAGCCTTGTGCTTTATGCTTATCTTTTTTATAACTTCCCCGATATTTCTCTTTCTCTAACAAATTAGCCTCTTTTAAGAGGCGTTTGTGTGTCTCTTCAATGTCTACACCTTCTAGGTTTGCAATGCTATTTGAAACGAGAGTGGCATAATTTTGCAGTCCATTGGTATAGGTCGAATCAAGTCTGATAGGGTCTACTTTCTTTAAAGTTTTAAGCCCTTTTTCGGCACGTTTGACAAAGAGTGCAAAGTCAAAGTTTTCATTTTTAAGTGCACTGACACAACTGCCTAAAAAGCGCTCTAAGGCTCTGATGTATTTGACTCTAGCGTCTTTATCATTGATATTCATGGCATACTCACGATGTGCAGATAGTTTAAAAGGTTGCTAATCAAAATAAAGAAAGGGATAAAGACCAACGAGGTAAAAAAGACCAATACCGTCACATCTAAGGGTTTACATTCATACAAGGCGGCTAAATTGACATTGGTGACGGCTAGCGGCACAATAAGCTCAATGAAGATAAGTGTTGCTACCATTGGTTCTAAATCGAGTAAACCATAAAGAATCCAGCCCGCAATCAGTGGTGTAATACAAAACTTAATAAAACTGACATGTAAAAGCAATTTATAATTGATACTGCGAAGTTTGATGTTGTAAAGATACATACCAAAAATGACCAATTGAATAACCATGGTACAGTACGCTCCCATCTCTAAAGGAACTTTCATTGCAGGGTGAAGTTTGATCTCAAAAATATTCATCAAAAGCGCTAAAGAGGCAAACCAGATCACAGGTAATTTTACGATGTTAAAGAGCGATTGTTTGATGCTAAAGTTACCACGGGAATAGAAAAAGACACCTAACGTATAAACGATAAAAACATTGGTGATATTGATCATGCTCATGTATATGATAGAAGCATCTCCAAAGAGTGCGATACCTAAAGGAATACCAAGATTACCCGTATTGCCAATGATGACACAGATCGTGATGATCGATTTTTCTTTTATGTCCTCTTTAAAGAAGATAAAGGCAATTACGGAGCTGATAAGTACACAAATGAGAGAAATACATACATACCAAAAAGGTGCTTGTAAAAGTGAAAAATCAATAGGTTTGCTAGATAGCCCCCAAAACGAGAGCATCGGTTGTAGGAAGTAGATGGAGAGAAGAATCATCCCTTTTTCATTCATCTCCTCTTTGAGCATTCTCTTTGCCATAAATCCAAGCAAAATAAAGGCGTAAATGGACAAGATGGAGATGGCGATGGTCATAAGGTCTTAACGCATCTCATCTATGGGAGTGTAGTCTGCTGAGGCTTTATTTTTATAGGTGCTGAGTTTATTGTCTTGAAGTTTAAGGTAGTCATCCAAACGTCTGCGATTTTCCTCAAAAACCTTTTCAAAATCGTTGTCATCTTTGACTTCTCCATTTTGAAACTTTTCTAAAAGAACGTTGGAGTTTCCCGTCATAACAAGGTATTTGATGGTGCCATATTCAAATAAAACGACGCTGTTTTGGTTGTCAATCTGTTTTTTATGCAAGACATTCACTTCTTGTTGAGAACCTGTTTTTGGGTTGAAGAGCCATGATTTACCCCCACCATTTGAAGCAGCAGATGCAGGTTTAATGGTTTGAATGCCTAAGCGTTTTTTGATCCAGAGCATCAAAACAACTAAGAAAAGCAAAATAACAATTACAATGATATAGCGTGTGTCGACAAAGTCAGTAGAAGAAGCAGTAGCAGGAAGTGATGATGCACTGACTGTTTCTGATGCGCTCTGCACAGGTGCTTGCATGATGCTACTACGAATACGAAGACCAAAGCCATCGACTGTTTTAGAAGCAACGACACTTACTTTTTTATCGCTTTTGAGCACGACTTTAAGGGTGTTGTTTTTTTCAGGGATGATGGTGAGTTCTTGGATAATGTTTGAGTTGATACTCTTTTCAATCATCTTATCGTAACCAAGATCATTAATGGTTAGGGTAATAGATGTTGCATCATTTTTTTGAGAAATTCCACCTTCATGTGGAGCATCAAACGAAAGCATGATATCGACACGATCACTTCGCTCATACACATTGTAGGTTAATAAATTAGAAGCATTGACGCATGACCATAATACGAAGAGTGCGAAGAAAATTCTCATACATTCTCTTTTTTAAAGTATTGGATGACGGTTTTAGAGTCTAGGATTTCATTGATACGGATGGCAAGGTTTTTCTCATAGACCATGACTTCTCCTTTACCAAAGATTTTATTGTTGATGTAGAGCTCAACACTTTCACCTGCTGGTTTTTCAAGGTCGATAACAGAGCCTTTTTCAAGTTTAAGAAGGCGTTGAATCGTGATATTGGTCGTGCCCAGTTCTGCCACAAAGTCAACACTAATGTCTAAAAGATTTTCAAACCCCGAGAGAAGTTTGCGTGCGACATATTCTTGATCGACTGCGTCCAATGTCATTCCTTTAAAGATGAGTTAACCCATGTAAGCAAAAACTCTTCCAAACCTTGGTATATACGCCTTATTATAGTTTATTTTGTTTAAATTGTTTATTAAGCTGTTTTATAGCTATAGAGTGTGTCTTTTTTGTGATAACAAAAAAATATCTTAAATTATTGAGTTGACTCAAAAAACGAGCATTGCTTTTGTTTATACCAAACTATAATGCTCAGGTATCCCCATTTTGTTGACAACAAGGAGAACATATGAGTCAAAACGCATCCCTCGATCGACGTGGCTTTTTTAAGAAGAGTGGCATTCTTGCCCTCATGACTGCCGTTGGGAGTGAAATCCCTTTTGTGCGTAACCTTCCAGGAGGTTTGATCCCCGTAGCTATGGCTGCACCCTCTATGGCGGAGCTAAACATCCCTGGTAAGAGTTTGGAGTTGGTGGTTCTTGGTGACAAGCCAGTTGTGGCTGAAACACCGCCCCACCTTTTGGATAGCGAAGTAACACCAAACGATTTGATGTTCATTCGTAACAATGGTTTGGTTCCAACCAACATAGACGCTTCTACTTGGACGCTGACTATTGGTTCTGAAGTGAGTCCAAATTCTCCTGCGAGGGAAAGTGAGTCAACCAAACGTACGGTGACGTTTACGATTGCAGAGCTTAAAAGTAAGTTCAAAAACTACACCAGCAATTTGGTCATTGAATGTGGTGGCAATGGAAGAGCGGAGTTTAACCCTCCTGCCAAAGGCAATCAATGGACACTCGGAGGAGTGGGTTGTCCTTCATGGACAGGCGTGCGTCTCAAAGATGTACTCGAGCATGTTGGGCTGAAAAATGATGCTGTGTACATTGGCTATTACGGCTCTGACCCCCATTTAAGTGGTGATGCTACCAAAGTGCCTATTTCTAGAGGTGTGCCGATTAAAAAAGCGTTGCAAGAGGATGCTTTGATTGTCTGGGAGATGAACGGAGCACCATTGCCACTCCAAAATGGCTATCCTCTGCGCCTTGTCATCCCTGGTTATCCAGCGTCTGTCAGTGGTAAGTGGCTAAACCGCATAGTCGTACGCAATAAAGTGCATGATGGTCCAAAAATGGTGGATGACTACCGCAATCCTTGCGCACCTGTGGAGCCAGCAAGCGATGTTCCTAACAGCAATATGTGTGTCATCGAAGAGATGCCGATCAAATCGCTCATCACGTACCCTGCGTCAGGCGCAAAGTTTACGTTTGGTGACAAAGTCGAAATTCGAGGCAACGCATGGAGTGGCATCGGTGATGTCAAAGAGGTGTTTGTTTCCATTGATTTTGGGGCAACATGGATCAAAGCCAATCTTAAAAAACCTGTTAACAAATTTGCATGGCAACGCTTCAGTGCCAATCTCAAATTTCCTTCCAAAGGCTACTACGAGCTTTGGGCGCGCGCTGTTGATAAAAAAGGTGTTTCTCAACCGATGGTCATTCCAGGTTGGAATCCTAAAGGCTATCTCAACAATGCAACGCACCGCATCGCTGTTAAGATCGTCTAAAAGGAGACCAGATGGGAAAAATAACAACAAGCCTGCTGATCTTCATCGGGCTTTTAGTCTTAGGCTGTGCGTCTAAAGAAGAGTCACAGCTTGCTCCTGTAAAGTCTGAGCCTGCAAAGACAGAAAAGGCAGAAGCAAAAGCGACTAAAAAACTAGCTGTCGATAAAGAGACGGGACTGGTCATTGCCGAAGGCTTTGAGATCGTCAAAGCTAACTGTACAGTGGCATGTCACAGTGCGACACTGGTCACTCAAAATCGCGGTAATGAGAAGTATTGGAAAGATGCGATCCGATATATGCAGAAAAATCAAGGTCTTTGGGATTTGGGTTCGGATGAGCCTCTTATCATCAGCTATCTTGCAACGCATTATGGGCAAAGCCCTGTGTATCGCCGTGCTCCTTTAAAAGTGAAGTGGCAAGAGTGATACTTTGTTAGCTCCTAGCACAGGAGCTAACACTCCAACTCTATGCCCACAGGACAATGGTCAGAACCATAAATATGCGGTAAAATAAACGCATCTTTTAAACGTCCTTCTAGCTCTTTAGAGATAAAAAAGTAGTCAATTCTCCATCCCACATTTCGCTCTCTCGCCCCCGCTCGGTATGACCACCACGAGTAACACTCTGTTTTATCGCCGTGGATATGTCTAAAGGTATCGATATAGCCTTTATCTAAAAGTGTGTCTATCCATGCACGCTCAATGGGTAAAAAGCCTGAGGTGTCTTCATTGGCTTTGGGGTGTGTGAGGTCTATTTCACGATGTGCGGTATTAACATCGCCACAGATGATGATGCCTTTGCCCTCTTGTCGCAATGCTTCACAGTGCGCTAAAAAGTCTCTGTAAAACTTCATTTTATGGACAAGGCGTTCTTCACTTTGCTGCCCATTAGGAAAATAGACATTGAACAAAACAACATCGCCAAAGTGATGCTCCAAAATGCGCCCTTCTTGTGTATGGTCAATGTGCCAAGCGGTATCGGTTTTATCAAACATGCGTGTGGAAAAGCTCATCGTACCCGAGTAGCCTTTTTTGCTCGCAGAGTTGATGTGTTGACATGTAAAAGTATGCGTAAACAGTGACTCAGGAATCTGATGGGCTTCTGCTTTGATCTCTTGCAAACAGAGCACATCGGGTTTTATTTCATCTACCCACGCAAACGCATTTTTACTCGCAACAGCACGAATGCCATTGACATTCCACGATATTAACTTCATACATTCCTCTTTCTTTCTTGTTTCGATATGGTATCATAAGAGATGAAGAGCTTTGGTATATCTTTTGCAAAGATAAGCTAAAAAGGAGCACATGTGCTATCGTTCTCAACGTCTAAAGTGATTTTTTATGAGAAAACAGGGTGTAGTGGGAATGCCCGTCAAAAGGCACTGCTGAGAGAGCATGGTGTGAGCCTTGAGGTACGAAGCATCCTAGATACGATGTGGGATCAACCAACTTTGGAAGCGTTTTTTAAAGATTTGACTCCCAAAGAGATGATAAATCCCTTCGCGCCACAACTTAAAGATGGAACATTTAACCTTGAGGATTACACCAAAGAGAGCCTTATTGAGGCGATGATAAAAACACCCATTCTGATTCGTCGTCCACTGTTGCAAATCGGTGAAGTCAAACTGTGTGGTTTTGACATTCTAAAGCTCAATACCCTTTTAAAGATTTCCATGCCAACACCTGAGCACATTAACGCCTGTTTAAGCAGTGATTCATGCAACAATGCTTAGAGTACATCTGCAAAGAGTTTGAAAAAGTCAAAGACTATCTGCATCATCCAAGCCCAGCTAAAGAGCTCATCATCAACAATCTTTTTGAAAACTTTATGAAGTGTTTTTCGGAGTATCCGTTTGAGAAAAAGCGTTATCCACACGAATTTTTAGATGTTGCAAACCTTTACAACACAGGTGATACAGTTGTGCTGAAACGCTTTTCTGACATTGGTATGCGCTACTTGCTTTTAAGCGACTTTTACGACTATGTGAAAATCACCCATCTGTACCAAAAAGTTTAACCCAAATGCGCAATGCCAAAGTAAGAGAGTGCGTAACTGACGATCAGCAAAAAGGGTATAAACAGAAGTGATGTAAAGAGTATAAGGCTTGCTACATCCACAGGCTTGCAGTCATAGAGTGCTGAAATGTTCACGTTAGTGACAGCCAGTGGCACGATAAGTTCTAAAAAAAGTACGGAAGCGACAAAGGGTTCTAATGGAAGCACAAAAAAGAGCAACCACACCGTAATGATGGGCATGATGACAAATTTGATAAGGTGAACATGTAAGAGTAGTTTGTAGTTGAGCTCACCCAGCTTCATGTTGTAAAGGTACATCCCAAACACAATGAGCTGAAGCACCACCATACAGTATGCGCCCATCTCCAGAGACTTGAAGAGGGTAGGGTGTATCACGATGCCTGCAAAGTTAAGTCCAAGGGCAAACATCGCTGCCCAGATGACGGGCAGTTTGAAGATATTTAAAAACGCCTGCTTCATGCTTGATGTCCCCGCTGAGTAAAAAAATACACCCAAGGTATACGTCATAAGGGTATTGGCGACACTCATCATGCTGGTGTAGATGATGGACTCTTGCCCAAAGATGGCAATGCCAAGAGGTATGCCCAAATTTCCCGTGTTGTTAATCGCCGCGGCAATCGTCATGATAGAGCGTTCTTTCACATCATCAAAAAACATTCTCGCAAAAATAAATCCCACTGCAATGGTAAGCAGTGAAAAAAGTACATAGTAAAAAGGCACTTGCAACAGCTCTAAACTCATTGGTTTGGTGGAAAGCCCCCAAAATGAAAAGATAGGATGCAAAAAATAGACCGAGAGAATGACCATACCTCGCTCAGCTAGCTCTTCTTTGAAAATCTTTTTGGCGATGTAGCCGAGTAAGATGAAAACATAAATGGCAAGGATGGAAAGCGCTATGTTCATGGTAAAGCTTTACAGGAAAGATTTTAAAAAGGATATTGTAACGCAAAATAAAAATATCTTTGCAGCATTTTACAAAATGGGACACTTGACATTAATTAGATATCTAATTATAATGCTGCTTATGAAAAATCAAAGACTCATAGCGCTTTCAAGCAGACTTGCTGAGAAAGCCAATAAATTTATTATTGCTGAACTTAAAAAATATGAACTTTCCGATATCGCACCCAGTCATGGAGATATCTTGAGTCTACTCTTTGATGGTAACGCCTATGAGATGGGTGAAATTGCAAAGAAAATTCATAGAACAAAGCCAACGGTAACGGTTCTGGTTGAAAAACTCGAAAAGAGTGGCTATGTTCAACGCATCAAATCAGACGTTGATGCGAGGTTTACTATGGTTTCACTCACTGAAAAAGGGTTTGAACTTCAGCCGATGTTTGAAGCTATTTCGCAAGACCTAAACGCCTTAGCCTACGCTGGGCTTCGTGAAGAAGAGGCGTTATTGTTAGAAATATTGCTTGAAAAAGCCATTGTTAATTTTGAAAAGAAAGAATAAACATTTGTTTATATAGTTAGATATCGAATTAATTATATTCATTACACTGAGGAGGTTTGTCTAAAGTATTGCTATCGTTTGAAATGACATGTTACATAAAAATAAACAATCAAAAAAGGAAAAAAAATGGAAAAGTTAGGACAAAATTATAAAGTTATCTCATGCGGAGATATCCAATCACTGGGTCGCGTTGTACTGCACGATACATTAGCGCTCACAGGTGCAGAAGTCTCTGTCAATGAACTGCCAGCAGGTGTGAGTGTTCCTTTTGTACATACGCACAAAAACAATGAAGAGATTTATGTGGTGCTCAGTGGAAAAGGCTTTTTATTTATTGATGGCGATGAGTTTGAAATCAAAGAGGGCGATGCCTTTCGTATAGACCCTAAAGGAGAACGCTGTATTAAAGCGGGCGATACAAGCTCTCTTCGTTTTATCTGTGTTCAAGCCAAAGCCAACACTCTTGAAGGTTTTACAGAAACCGATGGACTGCCTGCTGCGTCAAAACCCTCTTGGTTATAACAAGGTTTGCCTCGAAAGAGGCAAGCTTAGTTTGAAGCGTTAATTACGATTTTGGAGTAGATTTTTAACGCCTTCATGGTAGACTAAACCAAAAAAGAGACTCCATGAAAGATTTTATAGCAAATATTCAAACCGCCATCATCGGCACACTTGATAAAAACAACCACCCTTTTTCTTCGTATGCACCTTACATTTACGATAACAACCGTTTTTATGTTTACATCTCCGACATTGCCACCCATGCTAAAAACCTTCAAAAAAATCCTAAAGCTTCACTCTTTTTTGTCGAAGACGAGAGTAAAACAGAAAACCTCTTTGCACGAAAACGTGTGAGTTTGCAATGCGATAGCCAAAAGATAGAACGTGCAAGCGAGCGTTTTGAAACAGTCTTAGAACTGTTTGCGAAAAAGTTTGATGCCAAGATGGTCGCAACTTTGAAAAAGATGACAGACTTTAACCTCTACGAGTTCAACGTGACGTATGGCGAAGCGACCTTTGGGTTTGGGAAAGCCTATTTTGTGGGTGGAGAGCATATGGATGAACTGGTTGAGCGAACAGGGGAGAATCCGCACCATGGGGTGAAGTAAAGCTTTCTATGCAAAATTTAGCTAAAATTTAACGCAAAAAATAGAGGGTTAATGTCTAAAAGTTAAAAGTTTAGCCCCCTGACCCTTATCTCTCTACAATAGTTATCTTACAAAGGAATTGTGATTGATTAGTCTAAATAAAACATTAGCTCTTATTCTGTGGAGCAAAGATGAAAATGGAGAAGATGAAGTAGCTGTATTTTCAGGGGTTCTTATTAAAAAAAATGAAACATTTTTTTTAGAGCGTGAAGATAAAAAGAATCCTATGATTTTGGAAGAATGGTTACCAAGAATTGACAAAATACCTGAAGATTTAAAAGAAATGCTTATGGGATGTGAGTATCAACTGACACTCTCAGTTGGAGATATTGATGATACACCAGAATTGTATGAATCTTTTGGCTTAACGTGGACAAAAAGCTAGAAAAAGAAATAGGCTTTTTTAAATAGTTTTTCTTTTTCACTTTCATGAATCTTTACATGAAAAACTGTTTTAATGGTATACAAACTTAGAGATAGAGAAATTTAGCCCTCTCTTTCAAGGGCTAAAACGCTTTACATGTAAATCTGTCCACCACTCTCTTTAAAGTGTTCTGCTTGTTCTTCTAAACCTTTTTTAAGCGCAATACTCACATCATCGGTACCGATTTTAGCGGCATAGTCACGAACATCTTGTGAAATTTTCATCGAGCAAAATTTTGGGCCACACATGGAGCAAAAATGCGCGACTTTCGCACTTTCGACTGGGAGTGTTTTGTCGTGGTATTCACGAGCGCGGTCTGGGTCGAAGCCGATGTTAAACTGGTCGTACCATCTAAACTCAAAACGGGCTTTACTCATCGCGTTGTCACGGATTTGAGCACCCGGGAAGCCTTTGGCGAGGTCGGCGGCATGAGCGGCGATTTTGTAGGCGATGATGCCTTCTTTCACGTCTTCACGGTTTGGCAAGCCTAAGTGCTCTTTTGGTGTGACGTAGCAGAGCATCGCTGTACCGTACCAGCCGATTTGTGCTGCGCCGATGGCGGACGTGATGTGGTCGTAGCCTGGGGCAATGTCGGTAACCAAGGGTCCAAGTGTGTAGAAGGGTGCTTCAAAGCAGTCTTCTAACTCTTTGGTCATGTTCTCTTTGATCATCTGCATTGGCACGTGACCAGGTCCTTCTATCATCACTTGCACGTCGTGTTTCCATGCGATTTTGGTGAGTTCTCCCAAAGTTTCAAGTTCCGCAAATTGCGCTTCATCGTTGGCATCGTAGAGGGAACCAGGGCGCAAGCCATCCCCTAGTGAAAACGCCACATCGTAGGCTTTCATGATGTCGCAGATCTCTTCAAAATGGGTATAGAGGAAGTTTTCTTTGTGGTGGTGTAGACACCATTTTGCCATGATGCTACCACCGCGTGAGACGATGCCTGTAAGGCGTTTTGCCGTCATAGGAACGTAAGCGAGACGAACACCTGCGTGAATGGTGAAGTAGTCCACACCTTGCTCGGCTTGCTCGATGAGTGTGTCACGGAACACTTCCCACGTAAGGTCTTCGGCGATGCCGTTTACTTTCTCTAGCGCTTGGTAAATCGGCACGGTTCCAATCGGCACAGCAGAGTTTCGAAGTATCCACTCTCTGGTTTCATGGATGTTTTTTCCCGTAGACAAGTCCATCACGGTGTCGCCACCCCATCTCGTTGACCAAAGCATTTTCTCAACCTCTTCTTCGATGGATGAGGTGGTGGCGGAGTTGCCGATGTTGGCGTTGATTTTGACCATGAAATTGCGTCCGATGATCATCGGTTCGGCTTCGGGGTGATTGACATTGAGAGGAAGAACAGCACGACCTGCGGCGATCTCTTGGCGTACAAATTCTGCGGTGTAAACCTCTGGTAAGTTTGCCCCAAAATGCTCACCTTTGTGTTGAGCCCCTAAAAGTTTGTTTTTGCGTGCCTCTTCAAGATTGCAGTTTTCACGAATGGCAACATACTCCATCTCAGGCGTGACGATGCCTGCTCTTGCGTAGTGCATTTGAGTGATGTTTTTGCCACTTAGTGCACGGCGTGGTTTTTTAAGGTTAGGGAAGCGAAGGGCATTAAGCTCCGCATCATCATGGCGTTTATGAAAATAGATTGAGCTAAAATCGGCTAATTGTTCGGTGTCGCCTCTTTCTTCTATCCATTTGGCACGAATGGGTTTTAAACCTTGATGCAAGTCGATTTTAACGTTTGGGTCGGTGTAAACACCTGAGGTGTCATAAACATGAAGCGGTGGGTTTTCCTCAAAGGTGCCATCGCGAAGCGAAGTAGGGCTGAGGGTGATTTCACGCATCGGGACTTGAATGTCAGAGCGCGAGCCTTGGATGTAAATTTTCTTAGAGCTTGGGAAGTTTTGAATGTAAGATGAATCTATTTTTTCAAGATTATCGAGGACTTTAGACATGTGTTTATCTCCTTATTTCCTACGCTGGCATTACCCAGATCAGGTTCGTGAAGCCACATTAATGACTTCTTGGGGTATTATCTCAGCCATACGTTCGGCACCCCCACAGACAATGGTAAACAATTAAAAGAAGTTGATTATACAGAACTAGACAAAGAGGTGACTTAAGAAAAAGAGTTGGGTATAAAAAACAGTATGTTTGTTTAAGAGACGTTTCGTTTGTTTACATCAAAAGCTTAACGCGCAATGACAAAGGTGCTGTTTTTAATAAGATAATGGTGTGCATCTTGAAGTTCAATAGGAAAAGGAGCGCAAACATTGCCCATAAATTCAGGGACATTGAGGTGGTAATTGTTGTTTGGGTATTTCTCTTCTAACAGTACTTTGGCTGAGCCGATAATTTGGTTGGCGATCTCTTTTAAAAGGTCATCCAAGTCATTTTCGCAGAGGTTTTCTTCAAAGAGAAGGTTGTACGCGATGTCATCAAGGACTGCTTTTTCAAAGAAAAGATACCATGTGTGCTCCACATCATTTTCAAGAATGGAGATGGCGGAGCCATAGAAATACTGCCCAAGGTTGGCTGCTTGTTGAGGAAGTTCACATAGAATAGTTTCACAAAAACTGTGTGTGGCTTCAATGACGGCTTGTTTCATTGTATTATCCCTTTGATATGCACGCTAGGCACATTATATTTTAAACTCATTAAATTGTATATTAAAGAAAAAACAAAGAAGATAAAGCCTTTTTTAAAAGAGAAATTTCTTTACATGTTGCAATTTTCATCACCGTGTCATGATAATTTTTTTGAAAAACGCTACAATAGCGCGTTAATTTTTTTGAAGGAATTTTATGCACACAAAAGGGCTTTCAAGAGGCTTGCAAAATAGACACGTCCAGTTAATCGCATTGGGTGGAGCTATTGGTACAGGACTCTTTTTAGGGGTTTCTACAACCGTACAACTGACAGGTCCAGCGGTACTTTTAGGGTATGCGCTTGGTGGTTTTATTGCATTTATGATTATGCGTCAACTGGGTGAAATGGTCGTTGAAGAGCCAGTTGCGGGTTCATTCAGTCATTTTGCCAACAAATACTGGCATCCGTTTGCAGGTTTCGCTTCGGGTTGGAACTACTGGATACTGTATGTTTTAGTTGGTATGGCAGAACTCACTGCTATTGGTACGTTTGTGCATTTTTGGCTTCCAAACATTCCAACATGGGCATCCGCAGCATTTTTCTTTGTTTTGGTTAACCTTGTAAATCTTGTGAATGTTCGCATTTACGGTGAATTTGAGTTTTGGTTCTCTATTATCAAAGTGGCTGCGATTATCGCGATGATTGCCTTTGGTAGTTATTTGCTTGTCAGTGGTAATGGTGGCGAGAGTGCACACTTTAGTAACCTTTGGGCATTAGAAGGCGGATTTTTCCCACATGGGATTAAGGGCTTCTTGATGGCGATGGTGTTCATCATGTTCTCTTTTGGTGGGCTTGAGCTTATCGGTATTGCGGCGGCTGAAACGGATGATCCAAGTCATACGATTCCAAGAGCTACGAATCAAGTCATTTACCGCATCCTCATCTTTTACATCGGTGCACTCGCGGTACTCCTTTCGTTGATGCCGTGGATGCAGATGACCAAAGACGTTACGCCTTTTGTTATGGTTTTTCATGTGATTGATCAAAATGTTATCGCGCATGTGCTCAATGCTATCGTTTTAACAGCAGCACTTTCCGTGTATAACAGCGGTGTGTACTCGAACTCTCGTATGTTGTTTGGTCTAGCTGCACAAAAAAATGCACCTAAGATGTTTATGCGACTAAACAACAAAGGTGTACCCGTCAATGCGGTGCTTTTCTCAGCGCTTATTACAGGCACATGTGTCGCGCTCAATTATTTTATGCCTGAGGGCGCGTTTCAATTTTTGATGGCGCTTGTGGTTTCAGCACTTGTGGTTAACTGGTTTATGATTAGCTTTGCGCATCTTAAATTCCGTTATGCCAAAATCAAAGAGGGGATTGAGCCTAAATTTAAGGCGTTTTGGTTCCCTGTTGGTAACATCATCTGCCTTCTTTTCTTTGTAATGATTTTGGTCATTATGCTGTTTATCGATGGTATTAACATCTCTGTTTATCTCATCCCTGCATGGCTTATTGTCTTAGCGATCGGGTATAAACTCTCTCGTAAATAAGTCTCTCACTCTTTGCATCGTTATGGTGCAAAGAGTGCCTCTTCCTTTTAACATCCTCTTTAAATCGTTTATTAAGAGCGCTTCAAGTACAATCAATCATCTTATAATTAAAGTTGGCGTATATATGTTATTGGGACTTGCGTTTTTCGGTATTTTAGTGGGATTTTCCTCTGGTTTTTTTGGCATTGGTGGTGGAACCATTCTTGTACCTGCTCTGATCTATTTTGGTTATGACATTAAGATGGCGATAGGTATCTCTGTGATGCAGATGATTTTTAGCTCTATGTTTGGCTCTTACGTCAATTATAAAGCAGGCGTTCTTCAACTTAACAGCGGTATCTTTTTAGGATTTGGTGCTCTTTTTGGTGCAGCACTGAGTGGATTTATCGTCAGTGCATTGTCACATCTTGCGCTTTTAGTACTCTTTGCAGCCATTTTAGCAATGTCGATTTACAAGTTTTTTACAGCGCCCATTGTTCCTAAAAGTGAACCTAATGAGTCTAAGACGCTGCTGTTTATTGTGGGTGTGGTCATTGGTGCGATTGCCATTAGTACAGGAACGGGGGGTGCTATCTTTTTAACGCCTGTTCTTGTAGGGTTTATGAACTGGGATATTAAAAAAGCGGTTGGAACCACGCTCTTTTTTATCATTTTTGGCTCAATTTCGGGTTTTATTAGCCTCTCAGCCAACGGATTGGTCGATTATGATGCAGGTGTGGCTGTGGGCATTGGCTCTTTAATGGGTGTCTATTTTGGGGTAAAATTATCCCACCGTGTTGAAAAAAAGGTGCAAAAACGAGCCCTTTTGATCTTGTATGTGATTATGTTTATACTAACAGTCAATAAAATTTTAAGCGAGTTAAATGTCCTATGATAAAAATTTACGGTGCTAAAGAGAATAATCTAAAAAATATCAATCTAGAAATTCCCAAAAATAAGCTTGTCGTTTTTACAGGCTTAAGTGGTAGTGGAAAGAGCACGTTAGCGTTTGATACGCTCTACGCCGAGGGACAACGCCGTTACATTGAGTCTCTCTCTTCCTATGCGAGACAGTTTTTGGATCGTGTGGGTAAGCCTGATGTTGAAAAGATAGAAGGATTAACCCCTGCTATCGCGATAGACCAAAAAACAACGAGTAAAAACCCTCGCTCTACGGTGGGTACGATTACAGAAATTTATGATTATTTACGTTTGCTTTATGCACGTGTTGGGAAACAACACTGTCATCTGTGTGGCAAAGAGATTTCACAGATGTCGGTTGCTGACATTATCGAGCAGGTTTTAAAACTGCCTCCTGAGACAAAGCTTTCTATCTTAGCACCATTGGTGCGTGAGAAAAAAGGTAGTTTTGCCGACATGATCGAGTCTTTACGTCATAAAGGTTATGTACGCGCTTTAGTGGATGGCGTTATGGTGCGTTTGGATGAAGAGATCGAGCTTTCTAAAACGAAGAAACATACCATTAAAGTCATCATTGACCGTGTCGTGGTGCGTGAAGAAAACAAAGAGCGTATCGCCACCGACATTGAAAAAGCACTTTTAGAGAGCTACGGTGAAGTGGAACTTGACATCTCCAATGCTGAAGAAGTAGGGCTTCCAACTTCACACATTCATTACAGTGAGCATTTGGCGTGTTTTGACTGTAAGATCAGTTTTGAACCGTTAGAGCCTCTCTCGTTTTCGTTTAACTCACCCAAAGGAGCGTGTCCAACATGCGATGGTTTGGGCATTCGCTATACGCTTGATCTTAAAAAGATTATCAATGAACACGTCAGCATTGATGAGGGTGCGATTAAAATCTTTTACGGTTTCAACAAAAGCTTTTACGCGAAGTTTTTAGCGGCGTATTGTGAAGCAGCAGGTATTAATACTAAAGTGCCGTATGAAGAGCTTGAAGAGTATCAGCAAAAATCTATTTTACACGGTGGCGTGGAAGAGGCAACCTTCTTTTGGAAAAAACATAAGCTGACCCGTAAATGGGATGGTGTTATCAAAATCGCTTATGATATGCTCAAAGATGAAAAAGAGCTTGGGGACTACATGAGCGAAAAGACGTGCGATACGTGTGGTGGGTACCGTCTAAAAAAAGAGAGCTTAGCCGTTAGACTTGCAAAGAAAAATATCGCTGATATTTTAGAACTTCCCATCGATCAGTGTTTGGGTTTCTTCCAAGATGAAAAGAATTTTGCTTCGATGAAAGCACAACATAGAATGATTGCGGAGCCAATTTTAAAAGAGATTAAAGAGCGTCTTTACTTCTTATTTGATGTAGGACTGGGTTATATTAGTTTAGGGAGAGATGCTAGAACGATTAGTGGTGGTGAGGCTCAGCGTATTCGTATCGCTTCGCAAATTGGTAGTGGCCTGACAGGTGTTATGTACGTCCTTGATGAGCCAAGCATTGGTCTTCATGAACGTGATACACTCAAACTCATTCGAACTCTTCGCAGTTTACAGAAAAAAGGCAACTCGGTTATTGTCGTTGAGCATGACAAAGAGACCATTAAAACAGCAGATTTTATTGTCGACATTGGACCAGGTGCAGGAAAATTTGGTGGCGAAGTGGTCTTTAAAGGCACCAACGAAGAGCTTTTAAAAAGCAATACGCTCACCGCGCAGTACCTCAATGGCACAAAAATTATCAATTATCGTGAAAATAGAAAACAAGAGCGTTGGATAGAGCTCAATAATGTCACGATCAATAATATTCAAAATCTTGATGTGAAAATTCCTCTGGGAAACCTCGTGGCGATTACGGGTGTGAGTGGTAGTGGTAAAAGTTCACTTATTCTTCAAACCCTGCTTCCTGTGGCGAAAGAGTATCTTAATCGTGCGAAAAAGGTCAATAAAGTCGCTGGCGTTGAGTGCATCGGCTTAGATCAGCTTGATAAAGTGATCTATCTTGATCAAAGCCCTATTGGTAGGACTCCTCGTTCAAATCCTGCAACCTATACGGGTGTTATGGATGAGATTAGAGCGCTGTTTGCTAAAACCAAAGAGGCGCAGATACGAGGGTATAGTGTAGGGCGATTTTCGTTTAACGTCAAAGGTGGACGTTGTGAAAAGTGCCAAGGCGATGGAGAGATCAAGATAGAGATGCACTTTTTGCCTGACATCATGGTCAAGTGTGATAGCTGTAAAGGGCATCGCTACAATGCGCAGACTTTGGAGATCAAATACAAAGGCAAATCCATATCAGATGTTCTGAGTATGAGTGTTGATGAAGCCTTTGAATTTTTTAAAGCCATTCCTAAAATTCATCAAAAAATTCAAACTTTGGTTGATGTTGGTTTGGGCTACATCACTTTGGGACAAAATGCCGTTACATTAAGTGGTGGTGAAGCACAACGTATCAAGCTTGCTAAAGAACTCAGTAAAAAAGATACAGGCAATACCCTCTATGTTTTAGATGAGCCAACCACAGGTTTACACTTTGCTGATGTCGATAGATTGGTAAAAGTGTTACACCATCTCACAGATATGGGAAACTCTGTTTTAGTCATTGAACATAACATGGATGTGATAAAAAATGCAGATTATATGATCGATATGGGACCTGAGGGTGGAAGCTATGGAGGGCGCATAATAGCGATGGGGACGCCATTTGATGTCGCTCGTGACGCTGAGAAATCTGAAAGCTATACCGGAAAATTTTTAGCGTTAGAATTGGAGTCCGAAAAGAAATAATTACAAATGTTTCTTTTAGTAACGCTTTTTAGCTTAAAGAAACCTATGGATTCATTTAGATGTTGACATACATAAGTTAGACATAATTTTTAACTATAATCGACTTATCTAAAAAATTCAAAGGATGTTTCTTGGAACAAGCAGTTGATATAAAGAAAAAAGACTGGATGCACTATACGATTAAAAGTTTAGCATTCTGGGTTGTATTTGCAATTGTTGCAGGTATTGCTTTTGGTATGTATGACCCCAAAATGGCAGTTTTAGCAAAACCAGGTATTGATTGGTTTATCCAAATCCTCAAATGGCTTGTTGGACCGATTATTTTCTTAACGATTATCTCAGGTATCGTAGGACTTGAGAGTTTAAAAGAGGTTGGTTCTATCGGTTTTAAGGCGTTTATCTACTTTGAAATCGTTAGTACATTTGCGCTTGCAATCGGTGTACTTTTTGGTAATTGGTTTGGACCAGGAAATGGTATGAACCTTTCCGTTGAGTCATTGGATGCAAAAAGTGTTGCTAAGTTTACCAATGTAAACCAAGATGTTGGCTCTTTCATGTCGATTCTCAAAGGCGCCATTCCACACGATCCTATCACACCATTTATCAACGGCAATACGCTTCAAGTACTTGTTATGGCATTAACTTTAGCAATTTTAATCTCTGCCTTTGGTGGAAAACATAAACCTGCTATTTTAAAACCTCTTGAGATTGCTCAAAACTTTTTCTTCAAGATTTTGACCATTTTAATGTGGCTAAGCCCAATTGCATCATTTAGTGCGATGGCATTCTTGATCGGTAAATTCGGTATTGCTTCATTGATCAATATGGCAAGTTTACTTGGTGTTATGTTTATCTCCGTTATTGCATTTATCTTTGGTGTGCTTGGTCTTATTATGGCAATCTTCAAGATCAACATCTTCAAGTTTATGCGTTTTATCGCTAAAGAGGTTTTGATCGTATTTGCAACTTCTTCAAGTGAATCAGCCCTTGCGCCACTTATGAAAAGACTCGAAGCTGCGGGTGTTAGCAGAGGTACAACAGGTTTGGTTATCCCTACTGGGTACTCTTTTAACCTTGATTGTACGAATATCTATCTTTCATTGTCTATTATTTTTATCTCTCAAGCGTTTAACATTCCATTGACTCTTGCTGAAGAGCTTTCGATCATCTTTATTTTGATGGTAACTTCTAAAGGTGCGGTAGGCGTTACAGGTTCTGGCTTTATCGTTCTTGCAGGAACCTTGTCGGCAATGGGTGGCGCGATCCCTGTTGTTACAGTTGCGGTTCTTTTGGGTGTTGATAAGTTTATGAGCGAGATGAGAGCGGTAGGTAACCTATGCGGTAATGCCGTTGCAGCCGTTGTTGTTGGTGCTTGGGATAAACAGATTGATATGGAAAAATTTAGATATGCACTTGATCATCCAGAAAGCGTTGAAGACGCAATTCCTGGTTGATACTTTTAACGCTAATGAGGAATCTTCCTCATTAGCATTTCTTCTTCCTTTCGCTCTTTTATTTTCTTTAAAAATCTCATTAAAATCCTCTTTCATGTGTCATAATAAAATAAACAATTCGTTACTTTATAAAATGAAACACATAAGTTTTCTCTGCTAGTTTATAGGTAAAAGAGTATTCCTTCTTGTTCGTATCATTTTTAAAGTGCGATAAAAGGCATTTGGTTGAAAACTGTTGAAGAAAAAAAAGTAGTGAAACGAGATTGGACGCACTATACCATTAAGAGTTTGGCATTTTGGGTTGTTGTGGCAATTGTTGCAGGTGTTAGTTTTGGTATGGTTGATCCTGCGATGGCTGTGAAAGCAAAGCCTGGTATTGACTGGTTTATTCAAATCCTAAAATGGCTGGTAGGTCCGATTATCTTTTTAACAATCATCTCGGGTATTGTAGGACTAGAGAGTCTAAAAGAGGTTGGCTCTATCGGGCTTAAAGCGTTTATCTATTTTGAAGTAGTGAGTACTTTTGCACTTGCCATTGGTGTGATTTTTGGAAATATTCTCAAACCAGGTCATGGAATGAATCTCTCTGTTGAATCCTTAGATGCTTCCAGTGTAGAGAGTTTCACTAAAACAAGCCAAGAGAGTGCAACGGCGTGGAGTATTCTTAAAAGTGCGATTCCTACCGATCCTATTACACCTTTTCTTCACGGTAATACACTTCAAGTCCTTGTGATGGCACTTACCATCGCTATTTTAATCGCTGCATTTGGCGATAAATACAAATCAGCTATCTTAAAACCACTCGAAAAAGTTCAAGATTTCTTCTTCAAAATTTTAACCGTTGTCATGTGGTTAAGCCCTCTTGCTAGCTTTAGTGCAATGGCATTTTTGATTGGCAAATTTGGTATTGCTTCACTGATTGGTATGGCAAGTCTCCTTGGGGTTATGCTTGTTTCTGTTTTAGCTTTTTTATTTGGAGTTCTTGGCATTATCTTGTGGTTTTACAAAATCAATGTTTTTAAATTTATGCGTTTTATTGCTAAAGAGGTACTGATTGTTTTTGCAACCTCTTCCAGTGAATCAGCACTTGCTCCTTTGATGCGCCGTTTGGAGGCTGCTGGTGTGAGTCGCGGAACAACAGGCCTTGTTATTCCAACAGGCTATTCGTTTAATCTTGATTGTACGAATATTTATCTTTCTCTCTCTATTATCTTCTTGGCCCAAGCCTTTAATATCCCGTTAACACTTTCGCATGAACTTTCCATCATTTTTATCTTAATGGTTGCCTCTAAAGGGGCTGTTGGAGTAACAGGTTCAGGGTTTATCGTGCTTGCAGGTACTTTGTCCGCAATGGGTGATGTCATTCCTGTTGTAACGGTTGCTGTTCTTCTAGGTGTTGATAAGTTTATGAGCGAGATGAGAGCTGTGGGCAATCTTTGTGGAAACGCAGTAGCTGCTGTTGTGGTTGGTGCTTGGGATAAACAGATTGATATGGAAAAATTCAAATACGCACTTGATCATCCAGAGAGTGTTGAAGATACAATACCAGGTTGATGCGATTTGGCTAATGAGAGGCTTCTCTCATTAGCTTTTTAATGAAAGCACGCTATAATCTTAACAAATTCATAAAGAGAGATGATATGCTAGAAGAGATAGCCGAGCGCATCAAAGCACTTCCTCCACTTCCTAAAAGTTTTTATCAGATGAGTTTGATCTGCCAAGATCCAAATGCCAGTGTCAGTGACCTTGCTCGCGTGATCGAAGAAGATCCCATGCTCGTTGCCAATCTTTTAAAGGTGGCAAATTCTCCTCTGTATGGCTTTAGACGTGAGATTAAAAGTGTGGCACAAGCTGTCAGTCTTTTTGGAATGTCCACCACACGCTCTTTAGTGACCGATATGTCCATCAAAAAGCTTTTAAATGTTGATATGGCACCTTATGGTGTGACACCCGAAGAGTTTGCTGCAATCTCCAGTCTTCAAAGTGCACTGATTTCACAGTGGTACAGTAAAATCGATGCGAGTAAAGCAGACTTTCTTTTTCTGGCTGCATTGTTACAAGAGACAGGAAAAATCCTTATTGCTGATGAGATCGTGAAAAATAATGAGACATACCAATTCCGTTCTGAGATCGAAAATAGCAATAATATCGCAGATGTTGAACGCATGTTTGCACGTATTACGAGCAGCGAAGTGGCAGCACTTATTTTTAAACACTGGAAATTTGAAGAGAAAATGGTTCAAGCCATTGCTTATTCCGATGCTTTGGGGATTATCCCCGATGAGATACGCCCTTATGCCTTTGCGCTTAAAGTTGTTAAAACCGCTATTCCTCTTAATGCGCCGCTCAGTGAGCGCAGTGTGAATTTGGCCCTGAATCTTTTAGAAAAAGAGAATGTGGATAAAGACTCTTTCCTCGAAGTCGTTGGCAAACTCAAAGAATACTACTAACCCTTACATCATAAAGGCGCTTTTGTGAAAACACTTACCATCATTGATACCTTTGGCTTTTTTTTCAGAAACTACTATGCTTTACCACAACTGCGTAATTCGCAAGGCTTTCCCACAGGGCTTTTAACGGGATTCGCCAATTTTATCTATGCGATTAAAAATGAGCATGACACAGACTATTTGATGTTTGCACTGGATAGTAAAGGCAAAAACTTTCGTCATACGATAGATCCAAACTACAAAGCCAATCGTCCTGAAGCACCTGAAGATCTCAAACGCCAATTACCTGTAGCCGTTTCTTGGATTGAGAAGATGGGCTTTAAGTTTTACAGCGAAGAGGGGTTTGAAGCGGACGATGTCATCGCATCAGCGGTGCGTTTTGCCAAAAGTCATGACATTAAAGTGCGCATTGTTACGCACGATAAAGATCTTTACCAACTCATTGATGATGGCCGAGTCGTTATATATGATCCTATGAAAAAAAGTGAAGTTGATACTGAAAAATGTTTTGAGAAATTTGGGGTCTATCCCAATAAAATTAATGAGTATCTCTCCTTGGTTGGCGATGTCGCCGATAACATCCCTGGTGTCAAAGGCATCGGTCCAAAAGGTGCTAAAAAGCTCTTAGATGATTTTGGTAGTATTGAAAATATCTATGCAAACTTAGAGCGTGTCTCAAACCCGCGTGTTCAAACCATGCTTGAAGAGGGACGCGATAATGCTTTTTTGAGTAAGCAGCTGGTGCGTTTGGATGACTCTTTAACGATTGCTGATAAATTTGAATCCTTTCATTTTCCGTGCGATAATCCTTTGATAAACATCGCCGATGAATTGGAAAAATATGAGTTGCGCCATATGCTCTCGCGAGTGCGCAATGAAGCACTACATACAAAGCTAAAAGAGACGCCAAGCAATCGTTTTAAAGCAATTTTACTGGATGATGCTAAGATGCTTTTTAATATCATTGAAGGCATTGAAGAGGACGCCATTGTGGCGTTTGATACCGAGACCAATGCGTTGGATGCGTATAATGCCAGAATTGTAGGTTTCTCTTTTGCAATGAATGCAGAAGAAGCGTACTATGTGCCGATTGCGCACCATTATTTAGGCGTTGGCGAACAGATTAGTCTTGTAGATGCGAAGAGGGCGCTTATTGAGCTTTTTAAACATAAAATTGTGGGGCAAAATCTCAAATATGATCTGGCTGTGATTGAAAATAATTTTGATATAAAAGATGTAAGCATTTATGCCGATACAATGCTTCTTGCATGGCTTTTAAATCCTGAAAACAATGTGGGTCTTGACACACTTGCGTTGCGCTTTTTTAATCATGCGATGGTAAAGTTTAAAGACGTGGTGCAAAAAGGTGAAAATTTCAGCACGGTGCCATTGGAGAAAGCGTGCGAGTATGCGAGTGAAGATGCGTGGATGACGCTCAGGCTCTACCACAAGCTGCATGAGATGCTTGATCCTCACTTACTTAATCTTGCCAAAGAGGTGGAGTTTCCTTTCATTCGAACACTCATGAAGATGGAAAAAGAGGGCATACAAATTGATGGTGCTTATTTTGAAACGCTTTTAAAGCGCACAGATCATGCGATAGAAGCGCTTAAAACAGAAATTTTTACGCTGTGTGATGCAACCTTTAACCTCAATTCAACACAGCAACTAGGCAATGTGCTTTTTGAACAACTCGGTCTTCCTACGGTTAAAAAAACAAAAACAGGGTACAGCACGGATGAAAATGTCCTCAATGAGCTTTTAGACAAACATCCAAGCATCGCTAAAATTTTAGAGTACAGAGAGCTGTATAAGCTTCGTTCAACCTACATTGAGCCACTGCTTAAACTCTCAAAAGAGTCGCCGTTGGGACGTGTGCATACCTCATTTATACAGACAGGTACAGCAACGGGACGACTTAGCTCCAAAGACCCAAATTTACAAAATATTCCCGTTAAAACAGAACTTGGGCGCGAAGTGCGCGGTGGGTTTGTCGCAAAAGAGGGGTATAAACTCATTGGTATCGACTATTCGCAAATTGAGTTAAGATTGTTGGCACATTTTAGTGGCGATGAAGCGATGGTACATGCGTTCCAAGCTGGCAAAGATATCCATAAAGAGACCGCTTTGAAACTGTTTGGTGAAGCGGAAGCAGCAGCCAAGCGTGGTGTGGCAAAAAGCATTAACTTTGGACTCTTGTATGGCATGGGACCCAAACGTCTTTCGGAAACGCTTGGCATCACAACCAAAGAAGCGAAAAGTTATATAGAGAGCTATTTTGCAACATTTCCAACGATTAAAAATTATCTTACAAGTGTTGCAGAAGATGCTAAAAAAGAGGGTTTTGTTCAAACGTTGCTGGGGAGAAAGCGCTTTTTTGACTTTGAACATGCCAATGCAATGCAATATGCTGGCTACCTTCGTGAAGCGGTCAATACCGTTTTTCAAGGCAGTGCAGCCGATCTAATCAAGCTTTCGATGAATAAAATTATGCAAACACTTGTGGATGATGAAGCAAAATTGTTGCTTCAAATTCACGATGAGCTTATTTTTGAAGTGAAAGAGGCAAGGGCAGAAACTTTTGCTACACAAGCGCAAAAAGTGATGGAAGAGATCTACACACTGAAAGTGCCTTTAAAAGTATCGATTGCCATAGGCAATAATTGGGGAGAATTGAAATGATAGAAGTGTTGTTGTTGGCATTTGCACTCAGTATGGACGCTTTTGCCGTCTCCATAGGTCTTGGAGCAAAACAAAACAGCGAGTATAGATCACTTGCGCTTAAAGCAGGGCTCTTTTTTGGAATATTTCAAGCACTCATGCCACTTATTGGCTATTTGGGTGGGCGTGGATTGCTTGGTTTTGTGAGTACATACGCACACTACATTGCATTTGGGCTCTTGCTTCTTATTGGTGCGAAGATGATCTATGAAGGTGTCAATGAGGGCGTGGAAGAAGAGTTTTCAAAAATTACCAATAAAGTGATGCTTACCTTAGCCATAGCTACCAGCATCGATGCAATGGCGGCAGGCTTTAGTTTAATGCTTTTAGAGCTCAATCCTCTCCTTGCTTGCGGCATCATCGGTTTTACCACATTTATCATTAGCTTTATAGGTGTTTACGTTGGAAAATTCTCAGGTACATGGTTGGAAAGTAAGGCTGAAATTTTTGGCGGTGTGGTTTTGGTCGTTATTGGTTTTAGAATTTTATTTTTCTAACTGAGTGTTGGCGAATAGTTTTTAAGCATTTTCTCGCAGAGTTTGTATTCAGGCATAAACTCTTTGACACAGTGCCAAAATGCTTTTTGGTGATGTTTGTGCTCGATATGTGATAATTCGTGAATAACGATGTAGGTTACACATTCAAGCGGTAGCTGTGCAAGAGAGAGATTGAAACTGAGTTCATTGGTGTGTGAACAGCTGCCCCACCGTTTCTTAGCCTTACGAAAGCTAATCTTGGTAGGTTTGACACCCATTAAAAAGCTCCACTCTTCTACGAGTCGTGTGACTAGGGGAATGGTCTTTTCTTTGTAAAAAGCTTCGGGGGATTGATTTCCGTGCAAAAGAATGGCTTCACCCAAATAAAGTACTTTCCCCTCTTCTTCAAAGAGAGAGGGTACTGTTGTACGCTCTTTGGCGGCTTTCATCTTCGTAAAAATCCATTCGGCTTTTTGTAGAACGATAGCGTGGATATACGCTTGAGTATAGGCGGGAGTTTTAACAATGACCCCTTTGTTAGGGTCGATCTTGATGTAAAGATGTTTGAGGCGACGATTGGTGATGATAGAGTAGCAAAGCGTTTCGCCTTGATACTCTATGGTTGCTTGCATGATTTAGTCAAACCAGCTTTTGATTTTATCGAACACACTTTCAAATTTCTCATCTTTGTGTTTGGTCTCAATCCCAAACTCTGCTTGAAGTTTTTCGAGCAACTCTTTTTGCTCTTTAGTGATTTTCTTAGGATAACGAATCGAGATTTGTGCAATCATACTACCAAGTTGATGGGTATGAACGTTTTTTACACCCTCTTTTTTGAAGATAAACTGTTGTTTGTCTTTTGCTCCAAGAGGAAGTTCAAGTTCTGTTTCACCGCGAATGGTTGGTATTTTAATGGTTTCACCAAGCGCTACTTGCGTAAAAAAGACAGGTACTTCGATGTAAATATCATCGTTATGGCGTACAAAATGCTCATCTTCTTTGACATGGACTAAGATGTAAAGATCACCTCTCGTGCCTCTTTCATCAATGTTACCACGCCCTGCAACGCGAATGCGGTTGTTGTTATCGATACCTTCTGGAATGTCGATGATGACTTTGTCATCGACTTGACTAAAGCCTTTGGCATTACAGCTTGGGCATGGGTTTTTCACCACACTTCCTTTACCATTACACTCAGGACACGTTTGTGAAAAGGTCATAAAACCTTGGCGGTAAAATACTTGACCTTTACCCTTACACTCTTTACATGTCGCTTTTGATTTGTCTTTGCTTCCTGTACCGTCGCAGGCATCGCATGGTTTTTTATAGGAGAAGCTCACCTCTTTTTTGGTGCCAAAAATAGCTTCATTAAAGGCTAAAGTGACTTCAGCTTCAAGGTCTAGGTTATATTTTCTATTTTGTTTTGATCCGCCTCCACCAAAACCACCACTGCTAAAGCCTCCGCCAAAGACAGACTCAAAGATAGAGCCAAGATCGCCCATAATATCTTCATAACGCATATCGGAGAAGTGGCTAAAGCCTTGAGAATCAAGTCCTTGTTTGCCATAACGATCATACGTAGCACGTTTTTGTTCATCGCTTAAGACTTGGTAAGCTTCATTAATAGCTTTGAATTTTTCTTCAGCCTCTTTATCACCTTGGTTGCGGTCTGGGTGGTATTGCAGTGCCAATTTTCGGTATGCTTTTTTAATTTCAGCAGCGTCCGCTGTTCTGGTAATTTCCAGTACTTCGTAATATTCTAGATCCACTATTATTCTCTTTATATGTAAGATTTTGAAGATCAAGATTTTATCAAAAAGTAGTTTAAATTTTGGTTGTTAAGGTACGTTAACAAACCGTTAAAAGCTTGTTAAGAGCAGGAGCGTATTATTTCATCATAAAACTTTTAAGGAGTACACAATGAAAAAGACAATCTTAACACTAGCAACACTTGTTGCGCTTGGAACTACGAGCGCTTTTGCCTTTGGTGGCGGTCAATGCCAAAATATGCAACCAGGTATGGGCATGATGCAAGGTGGAGGAATGGGTGGAGCTGGTATGATGATGCACGGTGGAAAAGGTATGATGGGTATGCAGATGATTGGGCAACTTAACCTCACCGACGATCAACGCCACAAATTGGCTGTTTTGCAAAGTGAAATGAAGTTAGAGATGACCAAGCTTCAAGATCCAAAAATGATGGCAAAAATGCAAGATTTAATGACAGCTGATACCTTTAATAAAAAAGAGTTTACCAAGCTTCACAACGAAATGCACGAGAAGATGTTAGCGCTTCAAGCCGATCATATGGAAAAAGTGTTTAATCTTTTAACCAAAGAGCAACGCGCAGAGCTTAAAACATTGATGGCTCAAAAGCCACAAAGACCTATGCCTATGACACCTGCTACGGCACCTGCAAGTAAATAAAAGTTCAAATTTTACCCCTTAAGACCTCTCACGAGGTCTTCTTTTTTTAAAACCCTCTCAAATTCAGTATAATTATAAAAAACCTAAGTAAGGTCATGGAATGATTAACGTCTTGATGATAGAAGATGATGAAGAATTTGCTGAAATTTTAAGTGAATACCTCGCGAAGTACAATATTAAAATTACCAATTATGCAGACCCATATTTAGGGCTTAGTGCAGGCATTAAAAAGTATGATCTTTTGATTTTAGATCTTACATTACCTGGCATGGATGGGCTTGAAGTGTGTAAAGAGGTGGTGGCTAAGTATGATATTCCGATTATCATCTCTTCCGCTCGCAGTGACATCAGTGACAAAGTCATTGGATTACAAATCGGCGCGGACGACTATCTTCCAAAGCCATATGATCCAAAAGAGATGTACGCGCGTATTCAAAGCTTGATTCGTCGTTATAAAAAAAGTTCCACGCTTGAAGAACAACAAACGCAAAGTGTCTTTTTTGTCGATGAAAAACGCCATGAAATCTCTTTTAAAAATGAAGTCTTAAGCCTAACACCAGCGGAGTACGAGATTCTCTCCTACATGATTAAGCAAAATGGTTTTTCGATCTCGCGCGAACAGCTTGTCTATAACTGCAAATCCCTCAAAGATAAAGGCTCGAAGAGTTTGGATGTCATCATCGGTCGCTTGCGTTCTAAAATCAACGATGATTCCAAAAACCCTGAATACATCCACTCGGTTCGAGGGATTGGGTATAAGCTGGTTGGATGATTAAAAACTCGATTCTGAACAAGATCAGCGCGATCTTTTTTCTCTCACTTTTTTTATTGGCGATGTTTTTTGCTCTTTTATTAGAGCATCAAAGTGACAAAAACTTGGAAAACATGAAACAACGCCAAATTCAGTCGGTCAACTACCTTTTAGTGATGTACCGCAACAACGTTCAACCAGGCGATATTGAAGAGTATTTCAACAACTTTGGTCTTAAAAAAGTTTCGAGCAAACACCTTCGCGATTCGGTTTTGGAGAGAGGCGTTGTAATCTTTCAAAAGCTCTCACCCATCAGTCGTTTTTCGTCCATCATTTACAATGATCGCTACTATCTTTTCATCGATAATTTTGAATCCAGTGTCCTTTTAGAGAGTCAAGACTATAAAAATTTCAATGAGAGTTTATGGGTTGTTTTTGTGATAGCTCTTTTAATTCTGCTTTACATGTATGTTTCGATTTTTAAAAGCATTGCCCCGCTTAAAACACTTCGTTCCCAAATACGTAAATTTGCCTGTGGGGATTTAAACATTGAGTGCAAGAGTGAATCTAACGATGAAATTGGTGAAGTAGCCAATGAGTTTGATCGCGCTGTTAAAAAAATAAGTGATTTGGTCAATGCAAGACAACTCTTTTTACGTACCATTATGCATGAACTCAAAACACCGATTGGTAAAGGACGCATCGTTGCTGAGATGTTGGAAGATGCCACGGCTAAAAAGCGCTTGATTGGCGTTTTTGGACGGCTTGATCTTCTCATTGCTGAGTTTTCGAAAATCGAGCAGATTACCTCAAAACGTTATGATCTGAATCTTAAAGAGTATTCACTGCTGCACGTCATCGACCAAGCGGTTGATCTTTTGATGCTGGATGAGCAAAAAAAAGAGGAGCAGGTCAAAGTTGAAGGTGATTTTGATTTTAAAGTGACCGTTGACTTTGATTTGATGGCATTAGCCCTTAAAAACCTTATGGATAATGCGATGAAACATAGTCTAAGCCACCGTGTGTATATCAAAAGTAAAGATCAAACCATTATCATTGCCAATGAAGGTGAACCTCTGAAAATGGCGATAGAAGAGTATTTTCAACCCTTTGTTTCTGGCTCAAAAGCCTGTGGTAGTGGGCTTGGCCTTGGACTGTATATCGTTAAAAATATCATTGCACAACATGGGTTAGAAGTTGTGTATAGCTACGAAGAGGGATTTCATCAATTTAGTATCGATTTTGCAAAAGGATGCGTGGCATGATGCGAGGATTAGAGAAGTTCAATAAGCTTGTTGAAGCATTTGAAAAACTCCCAACGGTTGGGCGTAAGTCTGCTGTAAGATTTGCATACCATCTTGTTTTAAACGATACGTTTTCTGCGATGAAACTTGCCAATGCGATTGAGAGTGCCATTAAAAGTATTCGTAAATGTGAACGTTGTGGTGCGCTAAGCGAGCATGAAATCTGCGATATTTGTCTGGATGAAAGGCGTGATATACAAAAGTTGTGTATGGTTGAGAGTGCGAAAGATATTTTTGTACTTGAGGAACATAAACTGTTTGACGGACGCTATTTTGTGCTTTCCGACTTGGAAGATGAAACTCTTGAAAAGCTTGAATCTATTGTGCAGAAGGGTGTTAAAGAGATGATTTTTGCACTGACTCCTTCTTTAGCCAGTGATGCACTGATTTTATTTATTGAAGACAAACTCAAAAATCACACGCTTCATTTTACCAAGATCGCGCAAGGTGTTCCTACGGGCGTGCATCTTGAAAATGTCGATATGCTTTCACTTTCAAAAGCACTGGAATCTCGCACCAAAATCTAAGCGTTACATGTCGATTTGATTGAAAAAGGCGTAGCAGTTTTTACCCGACTCTTTGGCGTGGTACATCGCTTTATCGGCATGTAATACCAACTCTTCTGCATTAAGAGAGTCATCTGGGTAAAAACTGATCCCAATACTTGCAGAGATAGATAAATCGATACCATGAATCTCTATAACCTCATTCATCGCACTCAAAATACGTTTTACAATAGGTTCGCATTCACGAGGTTCTTTAAGATCTGTTAGGAGAGCTACAAACTCATCACCGCCCAATCGTGCAATCGTCTCATTTTTGCGCAATAATGCGGTAATACGTTTGGAAACTGCGATAAGAAGTTCATCGCCAACACTGTGTCCATAGGTGTCATTTACCTCTTTGAAGCCATCCAAGTCAATGTATAAGACAGCCAAATAGGAATTGTAACGTTGTGCTTCTGCAATGGCTTGACTCAGTCTATCCCAGAGTAAAATACGGTTAGGAAGTGATGTTAGTGCATCGTGTTGCGCAAGATGTTCTAGCTCTTTTTCATGTTCTTTGATGATCGTGATATCCGTAAAGAGCGCTACGAAATTTTGAATTTCACCTTCGCTGTCTTTGATAGCGCTGATGGTAAGCATCTCTGCGTAAATACTGCCATCTTTACGTCGGTTCCAAATTTCTCCTTGCCAATTTCCAAGGGTGAGAATATTGTGCCACATCTGTGTGTAGAAAGACATCTCTTGCCTGCCAGATTTTAAGATGCGAGGATTACTGCCAATAATATCTTCAAGTGGGTATCCCGTAGTACGAACAAAAGCCTCATTGGCTTCAATAATCGTTCCATGTGGGTCAGTGATAATAATGCCCTCTCTTGCATGTGTGAAAACATTGGCAGCCAGTTGAAGTTTCGCATCGCTTTTACTTTTTTCAATCGCAAGGGCAACAAATTGCACTTCATCTTCTATCAACTTGATTTCACGCGGTGTAAGGGGTTGGTGTTGCAAAGAGCAGATCATTAAAAGTCCAAGGGGTTTACCAAAGGCTGAGACGATAGGATTTGCCCAACAGTGCTGAGTATTTTCTAAATGCAAGCATTTGATTTTTTCATGCCACCATGACTCTTCATCGAGCGTGCTAAAGAGAAGAGGCTGTGGCGGTAAATGGATCAGATGCGTTAAAAAGTGTTTATCCTGTTGTGCTGCATTGATGATGGTGGTACTTAAAAGTTCAAGTTCATTGGAAGTTGCACCAAGGGTTAGTTTATGGTTCGTCTCATCAAAGAGAACGATGCTACACCCAATACGGTGATGATGAATCGATTCGATGTCTCCAATCATAACATGTAAAATGGTAGAAAGGGGTGATGTATTGGCGATCATCTGCAAAATTTGTTTATGATGTTTTTCGCATTGCTGTATGTATTTGCGATCATCAATATCGGCAATAACGCCCACAAGACCAATCTCTTCACCTTTAGTATTGTAAAAGCGTTTTCCCGTCAATCTCCCCCAAAAACTGCTACCATCAGCTCTACAGTAGATGCGCTCTAAATCCACAGAAGTGATTTTGCTCTCAAGAAGTGCTAGCATTTTTTGACGACCGATCTCTTTTTCTGAGGGATGGATGAGTTCTACATACTCTTTACCTTTCAAAAGTTCTTCCAGTGGGTATAAAAACATCTCTGCCATACGTTGGTTGGCCTGAGTGATATGCCCTGTCATATTGACCAAGAAGATGGCAACACTTGAGGTATCCAATATCTGTTTAAAGAGTGTCTCTTGTTTTTCAAGGTCTTCGCTTTTTTGAAAGAGTTCTTGTTCTATTTTTTTGCGATCGGTAATATCGTGAATGATTGAGAAAAGAACTTTTTTATCTTTCAGGTTGATAGGTGTTGAAAAAACTTCGACGTCTCTTATGTCGCCATTGGAAAGTTGATGTTTAAAATTGAAGTAGTTACGTTCTTCCAAAAGAGCGCGTTTGCGTTCTTCTTTGACCAGTTCAGGGGGAAGGGTATTAATCTTTGCAATAGACATTCCTATGAGATGATCCAGCGCATAACCGTAATAATGGGAAGCCGCTTCATTAGCGTTGATGATTTCACCGCTTTCAGGATCAAGTAGTAGCATAATCGAGCTGCTTTTATCAAAGAAACGGTACAGTGCGTTATACGTATCGTCAGATGAAACCAAAGCATGATACAGTGTTGAAATCAGATTCATAAAAATGCTCTCTTGGAGAAATGTCACACCTATAATAGTATTAGTGTAACATAAAATTTGTAATGTTTTGATGTATAAATTACATTTTTTTAAGCACCGTATTAATATGTGAAATTTGCATGATTACAAACGCCCTAATAAAGGCTTTTAACTTATTTTTGTATGGTATTGATAGGATTGAAAGTACCGTATAAACTCTTTGAATAAATGTATAGATCCGCGTTCAGCCAAAATTTAAAATCTATTTACCCTTGCTTGTTATAATTAAGTTCAATAGCATCATAAGGAGTAAAAAACATGCGATGTCCCGTATGCCAGAATGTTGATCTTTCTCTAAGCGAACGCTTAGGTGTTGAGATAGATTATTGTCCACAATGTAGAGGTGTTTGGCTGGATCGTGGAGAACTTGATAAAATCATTGAGCGCAGCAATACGTATAGCGTACCTTCCAAAAGTTATGAGCGTGAAAGTAAAAAAGATGGATCCTATGAAAGACAACATCATCAAGGCTATCATAAGAAAAAAGAGAGCTTTCTAAGTGAGCTTTTTGATTTTTAAAAAAAAGGAAGTTTAGTAAAAAACTTCCTTTATATCGTTTAATGAGTGTATTTTTTACGAAGCTCTTTTTTATCAATCTTTCCCACACTGGTTTTATTGATACTTTCAACAAATTTTATTTTAAGTAGCATACCTTCCCGTGCCATAATACCTTTTTTGATAAACTCTTTAGCATGAAGTAAGAGCTCTTTATCTGTGGTTTGTTTGGTTGAATCTAATACCACAAGTGCAAGAGGTCTCTCTCCCCATTTGTCATCTTCTACGCCAATGACTGCAACTTCCTTAACATGAGGATGTTGGTTGATGATGTCTTCAAGTTCCAAAGAGGAAACCCATTCGCCACCCACTTTAATGATGTCTTTGACACGATCTGTGATCTTGATATAACCACGTTCATCCACATTTGCCATATCCCCTGTATGCAAATACCCACCATGCCAAAGAATTTCGGAGTTTTTTTGATCTTTAAAGTAGCCTTGTGTTAGCCAAGGTGAGCGCACAACGATTTCGCCTGTGCTTATGCCATCTCTTGGAAGAGGCTTCATGTGTTCATCTACCACTAAAATCTCGACAAGTCCCATAGGACGACCTGTTTTGATGCGTATATCACTTTGGGCATCATCGTCTAGCGTTAACATCTCAGGTGTCAGTTGTGCAAGACTCAAAATAGGGCAGGTCTCACTCATGCCATATCCTGTGAACATGTCGATACCTCTTTTAAGAGCCTCTTTACACATGGCTTTAGGAAGGGCAGCTCCTCCGATAATGACTTTCCATCCTTTTAGATTCATTTCGTTAATTTTAGGAGAGTTAAAAAGCATATGCATGATGGTTGGAACACAGTGTGAGAAGGTGACTTGTTCTTTATCAATGAGTTCTAAAAGAAGGTCTGGCATATAACGCCCAGGATAAACCTGTTTGACACCCAGCATGGTTGCTACATAAGGCAGTCCCCACGCATGAACGTGGAACATTGGCGTAATAGGCATGTAAACGTCATACTGATGAAAACTTCCTTGTTTGGGAGCACTTCCTAATGTAGAGAGTACCCCTAAAGTATGGAGGACAAGCTGGCGATGAGTAAAATAAACCCCTTTAGGAAGTCCTGTTGTTCCTGTGGTATAAAAAGTGGTTGCACGGGTATTTTCATTGAAATCAGGGAAGTCAAAAAAGTCAGATTGTTGACTTAAAAGCGCTTCATATTCTCCTTTGATTTCTAACGAAGTAGAAGGAATTTTACCATCATCCGATAAAACGATAAAGCTCTCAATATCTAACCTTCCTTTAATCTGTTCCAGTGTTGGTAAAAAATCCGTATGTGCTAAGATAATATCATCTTCTGCATGATCAATCGTATAAAGAATCTGCTCAGGAGAGAGCCGAATATTGATGGTATGCAGTACGGCTCCAAGCATAGGAATGGCAAAATAACACTCCAAATAACGATGTGAATCATAATCCATCACGGCTACCGTATCACCCGCTTTAACGCCAAGTGAGGTGAGCATATTGGCAAGTTTATGAACACGTTTTTTAAACGTAGCATAGGTAAAACGCTTTTCGCCACGGTAAACGATCTCTTGATTTGGATCATAATAGATGGGAGCGTTTAGAATATTTTTAATAAGCAGTTGATAGTCATGTGCATAAGGGTTGTTCAGTGTTTTGTCAAGTTGCACACACTCTCCTTTAGGAAGATTTAGAGTTCAAAAACAGGACGCATCAAAGATTCGATGGTTTTAAAGTCGTAATGTTTGGAGAAGAAAAGATTGAAGGCAAGCACACCTTGGTACAACAGCATCTCTTTACCATCTTTACAGGTAAGATGACAGCTTCGTGCCAGATCTAAAAAAGGAGTTGGTTTGTTATAAATAACATCAAAAGCATACTTGGATTCTTTAAAAATATTTTTTAAAAGCCCTTTATCACACGGGTACTCTTCATCTTTTAACCCAGCAGAGGTGGTATTGATGATGAGGTCATAAGGCAGAGGAGTGAAGGTTTCCCACGTTTTACATGTAAAGCCTTTTGCCTCAAAAAAGGCAAGTCTGGAAGTGGAACGGTTCAAAATTGTGACTTCAATGTCGCGTTCTTTTAAAATCACAGCAATCGCTTTAGCTGTTCCACCTGCGCCTAAAACAAGGGCATTTCGAATGTATCCAAAACTTTTGATCGCCTCAAAAAAACCTTCTGCATCCGTGTTATACCCAATAACACGTTCTCCTTCTCGCACTAATGTATTGACCGCACCAATTTCTTTAGCAATGCCACGTATTTCATCGCACTGAGCAAAGGCTGCTTCTTTATGTGGCACAGTGACATTGGCACCTGCGAGCCTCATAGCGTGAAAGGTGGAGAGAAGTTTTTCAGGTTCTGTGATGGCTTTGCGAACATAACAGCCATCAAGTTTGAGTGCTTGCAGTACAGTGTTATGAAGACGTGGGGAGATAGAGTGTGCAACGGGGTAGCCAAAGATACTAAAGAGCAACATGCTAATGGTTACTCTTTCAGATCATCTAAAGAGCTGGTCATGGCTCCTAGTTTATTGGTCACTTCTAAGTATTCAAGTTCTGGTTGGCTGTCAGCTACGATGCCTGCACCTGCTTGGAAGATGATCTTTTCATCATCCAAATACGCGGTACGAATCATAATACAACTGTCCATATTGCCATCAAATCCAAAATAACCTGCCGCTCCACTGTAAAAGCTACGTTTCAAGCCTTCAAAATCGCTGATAAGCTCCATAGCCCTAATTTTGGGTGTTCCCGTCATCGTGCCAGCGGTAAAGGTTGCAGCAAAAAGATCAAACATATCATGTTTAGCATCTAAGGTAGCCTCAATATCACTGACCATATGCATGACATGGGAGTAGCGCTCTACTCTCATCATCTCTTTGACTTTGACACTGCCCACTTTTGCGACACGTCCAAGATCATTACGTCCAAGGTCAATGAGCATCAGATGTTCAGCGCGCTCTTTTTCATCACTGAGCATCTCTTTTTCGTACGCTTGGTCTTTTTCATACGTAGATCCACGTTTACGCGTTCCTGCAATCGGTCGAAGCAAAATATGCCCATCTTTAAGTCCTACCATCACTTCTGGAGAACTTCCTATGATAGCGAACTGCGGATAAGAGAGGTAGAACATATAAGGCGATGGATTTTTTTGACGCAAAATACGGTAAAAACTAAGACGATCAATTTTTGTGTATTGCGTAAAGCGATTTGACATCAAAATCTGAAAAACATCACCACTACGGATCATCTCTTTAGACTTCTCTACCATCTCAAAAAAATGTTCTTTTGAAAATGCAAAAGTACCTTTTGATTTATCGACATGAGCGGTTTGGATAGGAATATGAACATGAGGCTCTTTTAGGAGTGCCTCAATCTGATCCATCTGTGAAGCTATATCGGAAACAAAGGTTGTTAAGGTAAGTGTGTTGGATTTGTGTGAAAAAGTACAAACCAGTTTAGGGCGCATAAGATCAATTTCTGGTATATTGAGCTCATCTTTGAGCCCATCCATATGAGACTTTAAGCGTGGCTCAAAAATCTTGACAGCATCATAGCCAATATAACCGATAAACCCATCAACAAAGCCAACACCTAACTCTTTAGCATAATTTTGATAAAGCGACTTATCAAGCTCAGCATAGCGTTTTTTTAAAAAGGTAAAAGGGTTTGTTCCCAAATTATGGGAGAGACCATTTTCATCAACGTACATACTTGCGTTGTCTTTGTGAATGACGCGCTCACGTGCACCGATGAAAAGAAAGCTAAAATTGCCATCGTTGTTGTTGATGGCACTTTCAAACAAAAAGCAGAGCTCACCCGCAAAATGACTCTTCAATTTTGCAAAAATCGTAATCGGAGTGAGCTGATCAAAAAGAATTTTACGGGACGTTAGCACCTTACTTCACCCTATAAATAAATGCGTTTTTATTGATACTAGAGCGAATAAGGACAAGGGCACTTTCCGCATCACTTGATTTTGCGTATGGTCCAATAAGGATCTTAGTCACTTTATTGCCATTGACAACGGTATTATAGAGCTTGTATTCAAACCCTTTGGCTTTGATGTCACTGAGCTGTTTTGCATCAGGTGCCGTTGCAACAGCGCCAACTTGAACATAAATACCAGCATCAGCACTGCCTCCCGTTGCGTGTGTTTCGCTTGGGCTAATTTCTGTACTTCTTAGTAGTGGCTGAGCTTTTGTAGCCTCTTTTTTAGGCTCTTCTTTCACTTTTGCAGGCGCAGTTTCTTTTACAGGCGTACTGGTTATCGGAGCTGTGCTTGGCTCCTTAGGTTTAACATCAGTTCCTTTTGCCTCTTCTTGTTTTTGAGCCTCTTTTTCTTTAAGCGTTTTGATCATATCTTCAAAACTCTCTTTTTTAGGGTTCTCTTCGATAATTGGCACTTGTTTAAAGAGTTGATCATCTTTAGGCACCTGTGTCTCTTGCGTTGGTTCTGGTGGCAAGATTAACTTAGAGGTATCCTTTCCTGGATCTTTGTTTGCTACTTTCATACTTGCGAGTGCGACTAAAAAAACAAGAATCAAAAAAGCAACTAAAATAAGGATACGTTTCATTTTAAGGGTCTTGTTATCCCCTTTTTCTAACACAATATCGCTGAGCTCATTTCTATTTTCCATCGGTTCTCCTTAGAATGATGTTATCACTACATATGCTTCGACCAAGAAGCGCCTCGCTCTTTTTGGTACAAGTCATAAGGCAGTGCCAAAATGTTAAACTCCCTTGGAAGCTCCTGTGTTGGAAACATTCTCCATTCACGTGGAAGCTTCTGCGAAAGCTTTGCCGAAAGCATTTTAGCGATCTGATACCCCTCTTGTAAGGTAGTATGACCTTTATGAACATACAGATGTAGATGACCCTCTGTTTTACTCTTATACGCCGTAAAATTGATGAATCCCTCTTCTCTAAGCAAAAGTTGTGCCCTATGCCAAAATCGCTCGGTATTTCTTCCATTATAGTCAAAAACGATGTTTTCGACTTTGTCAAAACGGTTAATCAACGAGTGTGCAACCGTAATTTTGCCATCAAGGTGATCTTTGATGATACTGTTGTTTAAAGGCTGATCAATACGTTCAAATTTATCAAAAAAGACTCTCCCTCCAAAATCGATCTTTTGGACAATATTGTCACGTTTGATCCAATAGTGGTCGGTAATCATTTTGATGAGAGAGACGTCAATATTGTACATAATTTCCCTTAGTAGGTTGGTCTGTCATAAATAATAAAATTGCTTGCCAATGCTTTCATTTCTTCTTTGATTTTGGCGTGTAACGCTTCATCATTGATATTATCAAGAACATCAGCAATTTTATTGGCGATGATTTCAAACTCTTTTTCTTTCATACCACGTGCTGTAAGTGCGGGTGAGCCAATGCGAACACCACTGGTGACAAATGGACTTCTCGTTTCGCCTGGAACGGTGTTTTTATTGACCGTAATGCCTGCATGACCAAGCGCTAGATCAGCCTCTTTACCACTAAACTCTTTGTTAAGGAAAGAGACAAGAACCATATGGTTGTCAGTACCACCACTGACAAGATCATAACCTCTTTTGGTAAGAACTTCGCCTAAAACGCGTGCATTGGCACGTACTTGTTTTGCATACGTTCTCCATTCAGGCTTTAAATTTTCAGCAAAACCAACCGCTTTAGCGGCAATAACGTGTACCAATGGACCACCTTGAATACCAGGGAAGATGGCACTGTTTACTTTTTTAGCAATTTCTTCATCATTGGTAAGAATGATACCACCACGAGGTCCTCGAAGTGTTTTATGGGTAGTAGATGTTACAATATGTGCGTGTGGAAATGGACTTGGATGCTCACCACCCGCAACTAAGCCAGCGATGTGCGCGATGTCTGCAAAAAGATAAGCACCGACTTCATCCGCGATTTCTCTAAATTTTGCAAAATCAAGTTCTCTCGCATACGCACTGGCTCCACAAACAATCATTTTTGGTTTAACGATATGTGCAATTTCTCTCACTTTTTCATAGTTAATGCGACCATCAAGCTCAACACCATAGAAGAAACTCGAATAGGTTTTACCAGAACTGCTTACTTTTGCACCGTGTGTTAAGTGACCACCATGGCTTAAATCCATACCTAAAATTTTATCAAATGGATTCAGAAGCGCTTGGTAAACACCTTGGTTGGCTTGGCTACCTGAGTTTGGTTGAACATTGGCGTAGGTACAACCAAAAAGTTTACAGACTCTATCAATCGCTAATTGTTCAACTGCATCTGCAAATTCACAACCACCGTAGTAGCGTTTCGCAGGATAACCTTCGGCATATTTGTTGGTGAAAACACTTCCCATTGCTTCCATAACAGCAGGATAGGTGAAGTTTTCACTGGCGATCATCTCAAGATGGTCACATTGGCGATTCAACTCTTTGACAGTTAGGTCGTAAACAACAGGATCAACAGTTTTTAAAATACTCATTTTTATTCCTCATCTTTTTGTGTTTGTTCATCATTCTCATTCAGGGGTTTCATGGCTGGGAAGAGAATAACATCTTTAATCGATAACTCATTGGTGAGTAACATCGTCAAACGATCAATTCCTAAACCTTGTCCCGCTGTTGGTGGTAAGCCATAACCTAGAGCATAGACATAATCTTCATCCATCTCATGGGCTTCATCATCACCTGCATTTTTAGCCTGCAACTGTTTTGCAAACCTTTCATACTGATCCAAAGGATCATTAAGTTCGTTAAATCCATTGGCGATCTCTCGCCCTGCAATAAAGAGCTCAAAACGCTCTGCAATGTTAGGATTTTCTTCACTTCGACGTGCGAGTGGGCTAATTTCAATCGGGTAATCAATGATAAATGTTGGGTTAATCAGTTTCTCTTCCACAAAAAGATCAAACAGCTCTTCATAGAGTTTACCAAGACTAAGGTTTGCTTCAACGCTAAAGCCTTTGTCGGTAATATACTTGATGATTTGCGCGCGATCATCTAAAATCGCATCAGGCACACCACCAATTTCACTCAGCGCTGCTCTAAAGGCAATTTTTCTAAATGGCTTTGAAAAATCGATCTCCATTTCGCCATAAGGAAGTTTGCGAGGAAGCTTAAGTTTTTTAAGCAACACGTCAAACATTTCTTCAGTTAAATGCATTAAATCATGGTAGTTATGGTATGCCCAGTAAAATTCGATCATGGTAAATTCTGGGTTATGCGTTTGGTCCATACCTTCGTTTCTAAAGTTACGATTGATCTCAAAAACCGCTTCAAAACCACCGACAACAAGGCGTTTAAGGTAAAGCTCTGGTGCAATTCTTAAGTAACGATCTACGCCTAAAGCATTGTGATGGGTGACAAATGGCTTGGCATTTGCTCCACCTGCAATAGGGTGCATCATCGGTGTTTCAACTTCTAAAAAGTCTCGCTCTTCAAAGAAGTGGCGAATTTCACTCACAATTTTACTTCTGATTTTAAAGGTTTTGCGCACATCAGCATTCATAATCATATCGAGGTAGCGTTTGCGGTATCTCAGTTCTTTATCTTGGAGTCCATGAAATTTCTCAGGCAATGGAATAATGGATTTTGTCGCAACTTCCAATGTTTTTACATGTAAAGAAAGCTCTCCTGTCTTGGTTACAAAAGGAAACCCTGTTACACTGATAATGTCACCAACTTCAACCAGTTTTTTGGCTTCATCAAACCACTCTTCGCCAATGGATTCACGGCTAAAATAGATTTGAAGTACGCCTTGCTCATCTTCTATTTTTGCAAAAGCTGCTTTCCCCATATGGCGTAAAAATTTAATACGTCCTACAACAGTATTGTTCTTATTTTCATCGCGTTTGAGTTCACTCTCTATCACATACTCATAACACTCTAAAAACTCTTTAGTGCTGGTGTCTTTAATAATATTGTGTCGATAAGGATTTCGACCAAGCACTTGAAGTGCTTTACCTTTTTCGATACGCTGTTGTTGGTATTGGTCTTGAAATATCAAATTACTTCCTCTTTTCTAAATGTTTACTTTTCTTTAGCACACTCTTCACAAAGACCGCGCAGTTGCATTAAATGACTGGTTATTATAAAACGATTTGCTTGTGCAATTTCGAGTTGTAGTTGTTCAATTTTGTCATTTTGGAATTCAATGATGAGTCCACAGCTTTTGCAGATCATATGGTCATGGTGAGGCTTGTTAGCAAGTTCAAATTTTTTGCCTGCAACACCAAACGAGATAGAGGTCACCATGTGAGACTCTTCAAGAAGGTTAAGTGTTCTATACACCGTAGCAATGCCAATATTAAGCTCAGGGTAAGTGCTTTTTAAAAAAATGTAGAGATCTTCAGGTGTGAAATGCTCATTTTTTTCGTACAACGTTTTTAAAACAACTTCGCGTTGTTTTGTAAATTTTAGGCTATTGTTTTTCAAGAGCTCTTTAAAGCTTGCGAGTAAAGAGCTGTATTCAAGATTTTCAAATGTACTCATTTTGACCTCTTTTAAGGGTTTGTTTTCTCTTTAGGCTGAAGGCTCTCAAACATCGTGTTTGTATCAAGCTTAACAATATATTTGCCCATCTCTAAAAAAAGTGGGAACATCATACTTTTGGCAACATAAGGTTCCATCTTTGATTTGATAAACTCGATGTTGCTCAGTGTCACTGCAAGTACAGAGAAAACCAAAAAGATTTTCATACTACCTATGACAAAGCCAGCAAGTTTATCGATCATGCTTAGACCGCTTAGGCTAAGTGCTTGCGCAATAAGATAACCTAAAAAAATACAAGTGACCCATACAACGATTAAAACGGCAATAAAGCCAAAAAGATAGAGGGATGCTTGGTTCCCAAAGGCAAAGAGATGATCATTAATCATTTTCCCAGCAATGGGAGCATAGCGTGAGGCAAAGTAGATACCACCAATAATACCTAAAAGACCAAAAACTTCTTTCACAAAGCCGTTAATAATACCTTTAATGCCTAAAATCAGCACTAAGGTTAAAGAAATAATGTCAAACATGGAAAAATTCGCCATTAATGTGCGCTCCTAAAACAATTTTTACCACTTCGTTTGGCTTCATACAGTGCTTTGTCTGCTTTATCCAGCAGATCATCTGCACTCATAGCCTGTTTGTGCGAGCAGATACCAGCACTTAAGGTTAAATGAATGTCGTGGTTTTTATACAGTAATTTACTATCGCTGGTCTCTTTAATAATTCGATCAACAATTTTAGTAGCTTCCTCAAAAGAGGTACGATTGAGAATAACCACAAACTCTTCACCTCCGTAACGGTAGATGCGAGTACCACGACGAAGTGAGTTTTGAATCAGTTTCGATAAAAAGATAAGTGTTTTATCTCCAGCGATATGTCCAAAAGAGTCATTGATCTGCTTAAAATCATCTGCATCAAACATGACTAAGTGCATATCCATATCTTTATCTTTACCAAAGCTCAGGACTTCTTCGAGGTCTTTGACTAAGACTCTTCGGTTGTGTGCTTTAGTGAGAGGATCAATGTTTGATTCACGCTCAAGTCGCTCAACCTCGAGTTTGAGTTTTGCGATGGTTTCATCTGCTGATTGAAGCTCTTTGAAAATTTTGCCTTGAAAACTATCGAAAGCTTGCAGTATTTGGCGCGTATCAACACTTTCATAATCTTTTTTGATATTGTCAATGTTAATAGCAGTTTCATCGGAGATAAATTTGAGATTGTCATTGGTTTTAACAAACTCTTCTAGTCCTTTTTTCATCAAGCCAAAGCAGGTTTCGCTGACCATCTCTTCTTGGTGGGCATTGGAGAAAAGATAACTGTGTTTTTTTGAGAGGTCTAAGATTTCAACATCACCACTTTTTTGCATTGTTTCGACAAAGGTATCGTGATAGTATTTGGGGTAGGGAGGAATATTTAAATCTTTTAGTTTTGTAAAGGTTTCCTCTGCAAGTTGAAAAACCATTTCTGCGATATGATTACCATTGTTCATGACCATAGGTGCCTTTTTACCCATTATTTTAGATTTTTTTGTGCTTTAGTATAGCTTGAATAAGCTGTAATATTAGTAAAACTTCTTTTTAACTGACCTTATATACTCTTTACAATTTTGCATGAGCTTTAATCAATGCAGAAGCTAGGCGAAGTGACAAAGGTTTGGCTAAAGCCAAATCGAAGTCATTTTAACGACGCTTATGTGTTGAGTAAAGCTCACCCCATAGGGGCAAAATAAAAAGGCATCATCTGCGTCGTTAGATTTCATCGCCATAGCTTTAGCTATGACTCAAAAATCTGCCTAGCATCTAATACCTTTTTATTTTGTGCAAAGTTGCAAAGAGTATATAAGGTCAGTTATTAAATTCCCATATTATTGAGGAGTTCTTGAGGTTGGGTAGAGTAGCGGATAGCATCTTCTTTGCTAATAAGATTCGCTTTGAGATGTTTCATCATAGCTTGGGTTTGTGTGACCATACCTGTTTTTTGTTGGTTGAGTTGCATCTGAGAGTAGATTTGGTGAATCTTGTTTTCGCGAATAAGGTTTGCAATTGCTGCATTATTAATCATAATTTCATGAATAGCAACCCTTCCTCCTCCTACTCGTGGAAGTAAGCTTTGAGAAATAACTGCATGAAGTGACGTTGCTAGCATATTGCGTACTTGAACCTGCTCGGCGCCTTCAAAACTATCAACAATTCTGTTAATCGTTTGTACAGCAGAGTTGGTGTGGAGCGTGCCCAAAACTAAGTGTCCCGTTTCTGCTGCTGTAATAGCCGTACTAATAGTCTCTTGATCCCTCATCTCACCTACTAGGATAATATCGGGATCTTGTCTCAGTGAAAATTTGAGTGCTCTGGCAAAGCTTTTGGTATCATCTCCTACATTTCGGTGTGAAAAGAGACATTTTTTATTGCTATGGATAAATTCTACAGGATCTTCTATGGTAATAATATGACGATGTTCAAAGAGATTAATTTCATTTAAAAGAGCAGCCAAGGTGGTTGACTTACCACTTCCTGTTGGACCCGTTACTAAAATAAGCCCTTTTTCGCGTTTAATTAACTCTTTGAAGACGATTGGGGCATTCAGATCATCTAAGGATGGAATTTCAATAGGAATAATTCTAAAAGCAGCCGCTAATTCACCATTAATCGTATAATAGTAATTGGCACGAAAACGACCAATATCGGGAAACATAATCGCAAAATCGAGCTCTTTATCTTCTTCAAGTTTCTTTTTTTGTTTATCGGTAATGAGGGTGTAACAGAGCTCTTCAATAACCGTGCCACTAAGCTGTTCCATGTCAAGTGGAACCAATTTGCCATCAATTCTGATTTGAGGTTCACTGCGACCTACTAAGTGCAGATCAGACGCTTTATAGGCGACTACATTTTTTAATAATGCTTTAATATTAAGTGAACTCATAATCTTTTTCCTTAATTTTAGGGATTATTCGATGATTTTTGGTACGACAAAAAAGCCACTTTCACTTTGTGGCGCATGATTTAAAATTGTTTTAATAATTTCCGTATTGACACTAGGAATATCTTCTCTAAATGGTGTACCACCACTAAGCGTTGTAAATGTTGCCTCTTCCCCTTCGAGATTAAGTTCGTTTAGGTTTTCAACAAAAGAGACAATTTCACTCAGCTGGTTAATGACGCCCTCTCTTTTCTCATCGCTAATTTTTAAAGAAGAGAGTTTTTCAAGTTTTTGGAGTAGTTCATTATCGATTTTCACTGGGTTAAATCCTTAAATCTTTTTAAAAATTGATTATAGCAAATTCTCTTTTGGTGGATACTGAAATAACATTAGTGGCTTTTTATATTTCTTGTGATAAACTTTGTTATGTTTTTTTAAAAATCGCTTATTAAGGATAGTGTTTGGGACTTAAAGAGAATATTAAAGCGGTCAAAGAAGAAATTAGCACCGAAGAACAATTCCTTGAGGGAATGATTAAAGGTGAGCGTTTCTTTAATCGCAATAAGAAATATATCATCTCAGCATTAGTGCTTTTAGCTTTAGGTGCTGGTGGTTATGCTATCAATGACGTTATGGCAAATCAGCGTTTAAAAGTTTCAAATGCTGCATATCAGGCACTTTTGATGGATGCTAACAATACCGCTGCACGAGAAACGCTTCAAGCAAAGAATCCAAAGCTTTATACAATGTATGTTTTTGAAACAGCACTGGCTAAAGGTGATGTTGAAGCATTGCAAAGTGTATCGCTTTCAAAAGAAAATCCTATATTAGCAGATTTGGCAACCTATCAACTTTCACAGCTTGATGCCAATAAAACACCTAAAGGTGAGCTGCTTTCAGGCATGGTACTGCTTCAAGAAGGGTATGAACTCCTTAAAGAGAAGAAAGTAGAAGAGGCGAGGTTGAAATTTGCTCAGATTGAGACGAGTTCTCCACTTAAACAGATTGCAAAAAATCTAGAACACTATCAAGGTTTAAAATAATGAGATACGCAAAAATTGTTTTTTCACTTTTGGCTTTATTATTGGTTGTCAGCGGCTGTGGCACAAAACGTCAATATTTTGAACCAGAGGCACTTTCTGGTAAAGTAAGTTATGATGGTTCGTTACCTGGAACGATTGTAGATGCAGTCAGAGATGGCGCAACATTGTCTAATGGTCAAGTCATTACCAAAAAAGGGCTTTCAAATGTTGTCTTACCTGAAGGGTTTGTGTATCTTGCAGAAGACAATGGACGTTACGTTGCTGCTTCCAAATGTGGTGCTTTACAAATTGTAGATGCCAATAAAAAAGTACTTTTTTCCAAAGAGTGTACCGTTTCTGTTGCATCAGCATCGCTTAAAAACAACCTCTTAGCCGTTGTATTGGGTTCAAATGAATTAGTTTTGATTGACATTAATGATGGCAAAGAGATGATGCACCTTAAACAAGATAATGTTTATGTGCTTGATTCTCGTATTGCTTCTCCTTACTTTTTGGGTGATTTGATTGTTTTCCCAACACTCGATGGTAAATTAGTGATTGTAGATGAACAAACCAAAAAACCGATTCGTGATGTTGTTGTCAGTAACGAAAAGTTCTTTGGCAATATTATCTACCTTCAAGTCTTAGGTGATCGCTTAGTCGCAGCAACAAAAAGTAAAGTTGTCTCTATTAGCCCTAAATCAATTAATTTCTTAGAGACAGAAGTTAAAGATGTCATTGTTCTTGAAAATCGCATTTTTGTCTTTACAAAAGATGGCCGTATCATCTTAGCCGATGCCGATCTTAAAATGCTTAAAGAGCGTAAATTCCCATTTGCAACGTTTGCAGGAACGATCTATGGTGATTTTGTCTATATGATCGAAAAAGGTGGCTATGTGATCGCAACCGATTTGGATTTGATTTCAACCAATGTTTATAAGCTCCCTGATGAAATTGAGAGCCATGTTTTTACAACAGGTGATGCTCTTTATTATAAAAACCATTTTTTCAAGCTCAATCGTAAAAAATAGGCCTTGGGTTGTGTTGTCATCATGAAAGAGATGTTAGAGCGGATTTGTAGCAAGCAGGTCGTTTTTACATCTCTGGATGTGGTGGATCCTAAAGTACTTCATACTCGCAAAAAACTCGCTATTTTTAGCGGGGTTGACCAAAAATCTTTTTATCATCTTATGTTCCGTGTAGATCAAAAGAGTCGATTTTTACAAAAACATGTGGATGAAATTTTTGAGCTTTGCAAGACTTTAGAGTTACATGTAAAGCATAATTATAAGCATAAACACTTGCTTTTAGATGCCCCTTTGTGTTCTAAGGCGGCATTGCAACTTCGTGAAAATGGTTGGAAGGTTTATAATGATCTTATGTGATATAGGTAACTCCAATGCTGATTTTTACCAAGATGGTAAAGTATGGAGTATGTCTCATAAACAGTTTAAAGAGTTTTCAACCAAAGAAAAAGTCTATTATATTTGTGTAAATGATGCTATGAAAAGCACACTTCAAAACAGACATAATTTTATTGATTTAGAACCTTATTTCGAATTTGACACCATCTATCAAGGGATGGGCATTGATCGTATTGCTGCATGCTGTACTATTGAAGATGGTATGATCGTTGATGCGGGCAGTGCCATTACCATTGATATTATGTCTGGTGGTATGCACCTAGGAGGGTTTATTTTGCCTGGTTTGATTGCTTATGAGAAGTGTTATGCTTCGATTTCGCCACGATTAAATTTGCAAATTAATCCTAGCGTTGCTCTTGATGCCTTACCTCAAAAAACAAGCGATGCTATTTCGTATGGTGTGGTTAAATCGATTGTGATGCTTTTGGAAGTTACATGTAAAGATAAAAGAATTTTCTTTTTGGGTGGAGATGGAAAATTTTTCTCTAAATTTTTTAGCAATGCGATCTTTGATCGAACGCTTATTTTTAGAGGAATGCTTAAAACGATTAAAGAATCACATTTAGAATAGTACAAATTTCTGCCTCAAAAGAGGTAAGCTTTAGCGCCACAGCGGCTGAGCGTAGGTTTTTAAGCTTTGCCTAAAAACCATGATCAAAATAGTAAAGGGAAGAAAATGTTAACAGTGGCATTGCCAAAAGGCAGAATTGCAGAAGAGACATTAGAAATTTTTGAAAAAATCTTTGGAACAGCTTTTCGTTTTGATGATCGTAAATTGATTTTAGAGGCGGATGGGTTTCGATTTTTATTAGTACGCAATCAAGATGTTCCTGCATATGTTTTGCACCAGTCTGCTGATATTGGTGTTGTAGGCTTAGATGTTTTGGAAGAAAAAGATGAAGATTTGCTTCGTCTGCTTGATCTTGGTATTGGAAAGTGCAAAGTGTGCGTGGGTATTCAAGAAGGTAAAGAGATTGATTACACTGCTCCTGAGCTTAAAGTTGCTACTAAAATGACCAATATTGCGCAAAAATATTTCTCAAAAAAAGCAATGGCAGTAGATATTATTAAGCTCTATGGTTCTATTGAATTAGCGCCTCTTGTAGGGCTTTCAGATGTGATTGTTGATATTGTTGAAACAGGTAGTACCATGAAACAAAATGGGCTCAAAGTGGTTGAGACTATCTTAGATTCATCGGCATATTTGATAGCGAATAAAAATAGTTTTATTGAGAAAAAAGAGGAAATTACATCGTTGTATTACAAAATCAATGAGGTGATACACCAAGGTCGCTGATCAAAAAAGATCAGCAACTCTTGCTATTTTACTGCTTAAATCATGCTCACGAATAGGCTTGACTAAAAAATCAAAAGCACCATGATCAAATGCCTCATGTTTTCGTGTCTCATCGGTTGTTAAAACAATGACAGGAAGTTTTTTAAATTCACCCATGGATTGAATATTGGTAAGAAATTCTATACCATCCATAACAGGCATTTTAATATCAAGCAATACTAAGTCAATATCACCTTGCGTTTTTAAGAGATTGATTGCATCAAGTCCATTGGTTGCTTCAATGATAATTCCTACATTTACATTTTTGCGTAACATAGAACTAATCAATTTGAGATTAATAAAATCATCATCAACGGCTAGAATTTTTAACTGTTTTTCCATATGTTCAGCCTTTTAAATAAACTTGTGAATCAGTGTCTCAAGATCTTTCTTACTAATTTGGTTTGGTAGAATAGCATCAAAGGCGACAGTCGTATTTTGGTTTTTATCTTTTGGATCAACAAACATAATTGTATTGATTTTTCCTGCTTTTTGGCGTTCTGTCATAGAAAGGATCCATTCTAAAAAGAGTTCTGCATCTTCAAGAAGCATCTCTTTATCAAACAATACAATTTTATAATGCTTGGTTTCTATTTTTTGTTTAAGATCACTGTATGAGGTAGCTGCATCAACTTTTTCGCACATTTTGCTTAAAACACTAGTAAAGATTTTAGTCTCTATAGGGCTTTTTTTCAATACTAGAATATCAAGAACATCTATTGATGGAGCACTTATTAGACTACTCTCTTGGCTCTCTATTTGAGGAAGCACTATACTTGGCTCTTCTGCTGTTTCCAAAACAGGAGTGTCTTCGACAATCAAATCAGTCTCAGACGTATCGTCTATAGGTGCAATCATGGATGTTGTTACAGGTTTTACTTCTATCTCTTCTTCCTGTGCTGAGTAATCAATTTTATCTTGAATGAAGAGGTTAAGAATACTGATGATGCTGTCTTTTTTAATTGGTTTCGTAATGTACTCATCTAATCCTTCTTTCATAAATCGCTCACGATCACCTTTAAGAGCATTAGCTGTAATAGCCACAATCGGAATATGGGATAGATGATTTTTCTCTTCGTATTCTAAAATTTTATGGGTCGCTTCAATACCATCCATGACAGGCATTGCGATATCCATAAAAATCATATCAAAACTATCTGTACGACGGCGTTCAAGAGCCTGAAGACCATTTGGAACAATGGTAATTTTAAGGCCCAAATCTTCTAAGGTTCTTCGAATCAATTTTTGATTGATCTCATTGTCTTCTGCTACAAGTACATTCGCTTTAAATTTTCTACCAAAGGTTGCTTTTTGGATAGGTTGAGGCTCTACACGATCTTCTTTTGCTGGTAAAAATTCACGTTTAGCTTCCAAAGCTTTAACCAGTTTGGAGACATTAATTGGCTCATAAATTGGAGTAATATATTTGGTGTTGTATTCGTTGTATTTGGATTGTTGTGAAGATTTAAAGATTAGAATAATTGGTAGTTTGATCTTTTTATACTCTTCAAGTTCCTCTTTAGTGAGGTTGTTGTAGTCGGCAACGATAATGTTACTGCCTGCTTTAAAGATAAGGTTTTTAAGCGCAGGAAAATCAGTATAGTATTTTGCGTGTGCCCCAAAGTAGGTAAAGTAGTCATACATAAATTCTGTATGCGCTTTAGCACTATTCAGTGGAGAATAAATTGCACAGTTAAAGTCGCTAAAGTGATCTTTATAGTCTGTACCACTCGCAGTTGATTCCATCAAGTCTAAGACAAAGAAGAAGCGGCTTCCTTTTCCCTCTTCACTCTCAACCTCTAATCTGCCACCCATAAGTGCAATGTATTTAGACGAGATGGTTAGACCCAGTCCTGTGCCACCAAATTTACGAGTGATGGTTGAGTCGGCTTGGTTGAAGGCATCAAAAATACCTTCAATTTTGTCGTGATGGATACCAATACCAGAATCTTGAACACTAAAGAGGACACGTGCTTTATCGAGTGGTGCATTTTCCATACGCTTGATTTCGACGGTAATTTGACCATTATTTGGTGTAAATTTAACGGCATTACTCATAAGGTTGATGAGAACTTCTTTAATCTTAACAGCATCACCTTTGAGGTAATTGTGTAAGCTTGGATCAATGTATAAAGAGAGTTGAATATTTTTTTCAGAAGCTTTTGGTCCATACACTTCAACAGCATTTTCAAATTCATCAATAGGAGAGAAAAGGATTTCATCGATTTCTATTTTATTACTTTCAACTTTGGAGAGATCCAGGATATTATTAATAATCGCCAAGAGGTTTTCAGAGCTTTTCTCAATAACGTCCACAAATTCGCGTTTTTCATCATCAAGATCTGAATTTTTCAAGAGTTCAGTAAAGCCAATAATACCATTGAGCGGTGTACGAATCTCATGTGACATGTTGGCGAGGAAGATACTTTTGGCAGCACTGGCTTCTTCTGCATTTTGTTTCTCTTTAGCAATATTTTCAATCGCTTTATCAATGATGGCATATGCTACGTTCATACCTTCTGCGGTATTGAAATCGACTTTTTCTTTTGTCTCAGCAAGCTCTTCAACGCGCGTAAAGATATTTTCAAGCCCTTGAACGTTCTTTCTAAATTGACCTGAAAGTCCAAACCCTAAGAACATCAAAATAATTGAGATAATCCAGGTTGCGCCTGCCCCGATAAGTTGTCCCATATTTTGGTTGTCATAACTTTGTTCTTGAGCATTTAACGAGGCTTTAACAATCTGAGCTGATTTATCAAGAATATCAATTTTTTTCGTTAAAAGCCCAAACCACAGAGTAGGATCAATTAAGTATTCACCACTTTGGGCTGCGGTAATAAGCTCAGCTTTAACTTGAGTGATTTCCTCTTCCAGCTTAACATTATCAGGAAGTTTGTAGAGATTTTCAATCTGAGTTCTTGTGTGCTGGTCATTAATCGTTGTGTGGTCAAAAATATTGGAAACGCCAAAAATATTAATCCAAATTTCAAGATCTTTAGGGCTAAAAGGTACATATTGACTCAAAATTTTAGAAACAAATCCGCGCTCTTGTCCTAGATATTCAATGTTTTTATAAATAGACACTAATGAATAGGTGAGGTTTGAAATATTGGAATTGGTATTAATCGTACCAATGGTTTCGAGTTCTTTTAAAAGAAATGTATTGATCTGGCTGTAATAGTCAAAGAACATTTTATTAAAATCAATGGCAAAACTGTCAACAGCTTGACGCATCTCAACAATTTTTGTAATGTATGTAATAATACTTTTAATATTAGGTGTTACTTCATGTGTTTGATAAAAGTCATGAAACTCTTTAATAGATTTATTAACGTTAGCACGTTGCTCTTGCAAGGCTTCTTTTGCAATACTACCTTGACTTGAAAGGTATGAGGCACTTAAGCCCCTTTCTTTGGCAAGCTCAATAGAGAGTGAACTTAAAACCCTTGTACTCTCGATCTTATTTTTGAGTGTGAGTGTTGTATCAAATTGAGTATACGATAAAAAAAGAAAATAACTGGAAAAGATAAAGAGAATAATCAGAGGATATTGACTGATAAGCCTCAAAGTATGCTGAGTCGTTAATTTCATGGTCGGCGTCCTTTATTAACTGTTTAATAGTATGTTGTAAGCAGAAGCAATCTCTTTACAGGTAATGCTCTCTTTTGCACCCTGATTGAGAAGCAAAATAGCATCATCATGTTTGATTCGATTTTTCAGATAGGCTTCGGCAAGGTAACACTTTGCCTTGATATTGCCTTTCATCACCGCTTGTTCTAGGTAGGGAATGGCAAGAGAAGGATTAGCTTCAACTCCCTCACCATAAAGATACATTTTTCCAAGATAAAAGTAGCCCTGTATGGCATTCTCTTTTTTAATAGAGAGTTCAAAAAGCTCCTTAGCTTGTGCATATTGGCCAGCTTTATAGGCTAATGTTGCATCGCGAAAATGATCAGCAAAAGCAGATGTGAGGAGCAGAAAAAAGATTAAAAGAAATTTTTTCACAACACATTCTCCTTAAATCGTAAAACAGATTTTTGGAGGGCTTTAAGGGTATGAAGAATTTCTTCTTTCGTATCAAATTCTAAACTGGTTTCTAAGTGTTCAAAGTGATGGAAGAGCGATAAAATCTGTAAATGAAGTGCAACACTTTTTAGTTGAGAAATCTCCTCTTTTGCACGGCTTCGATTATTGGCATTAATTGCCTCTTCAAGTAGAGGCATATTTAGATCGAGCGAATTGACATACTCTTCAATAATTTGTGCTAAGGTACTGATATCAAGTCCCAACTCTTCGGCACATTCTGAAAGATCAAATTCTTCATCGTGTATCGCAGAAATTTCATTTGAGTGGGCTTTTAATTCCTCTACCTGTAAGGTTGGATCTTCCAAAAGGTCTTCTACGTTATCTTCAGGATAACTCTCAAGAGGTGCAACAAAATCGAGGTCTTTGATCTTAATCTGATCAATTGATTCGTACTCTAAAGGAGCGGGTAGATTTTCTTCCTCAGGCTCTGCGTTAATGTTAGAATCATCTAAAATGCTATGGTCAAATTTCAATTTAAAATCAAACGTCTCCTCTCCTTCCGTTATAGTAGGAGGTGCAACTTTAAAATCATTGAAATCATCTTGTAATGGTAAAATAGGCGTTGGCAATGGTGCTGTAAACGATGGAGTATAATCTTCATCAGCTGCTATTTCTGGTGAGGAAAGCGATGTTTCAAAGCTGATAGGGGAGGTAAGTGTCGCTGGGGCATCCTCCTCAAAGGATTTCTCATAAGGAATCATAGGAGCATCAAGCTCTTCAAGGTTTGGTTCTAACCCTTGTGGCTTATTGATAGAGATAGGTAAATCGTGCTTAAATGGGGCATTTGTCAACTCAACACTGAAAAAAAGTGCTGAGCCATTCATCTCTTTTTGAAGGTATATTTCATTAATGTTGAGAGAAGTTTCGACTTCTTTACCATTTTTGGTGCGGATCAAAACGCGCTTGTTGGGTGTGCCGCTATGTTGGGCATAATCGATCCACGAGAAGTTCTTAAATTTGAAGATAAAACCAGGTTTGTTCACAAAGAGATCAGCAAAATCATTGTGATAATTACGAAACTCTTCCATGTCCTCGTACCCTAAAAGGTATAACTCTTGGTTTCCCATCCCCAGAAACAGACCACTTTTATCGTAAAGTATCAAATGACGATCCTTTAATGAACGTTAAAAAGTCAATTCTAACTCACTTATACTTAAAACTAACCTACTTTCTTAAGCCCTGAAATAGATTAGCCCCGACCTTTTTACCAACGGTTACCTCCAGTTCTTCCTGCGTAGCGTTGTAAATAGCTTCAAAAGTTCCGAAATAAAGCAGTAACTTTTTGATGGTTGCAACACCTACTCCCTCTATGTTTTGCAGTTCTAAACTCATGTCTCGACCGCGTTTTTTTTGCTGATGATAGGTAATGGCAAAACGGTGTGCTTCATCACGAAGTCTCTGAATAAACTGTAAACGTTTATCGCTTGGTGGGAGCTGAAAGGATTGATTTTGATTGTAAAGAAGATCATGGGCAGATCCTTTGGCACGGTGCGCTTTCGCATCTCGTTTCTCTTTAGCAATAGCCAATAAATCTACCGATAACCCTTTTTGTCCGAGCAGTGTTTTAGCCAGTTTGAGGAGAGTTTCTCCGCCATCTAAGATCCAAAGATCAGGAGGTGATTCTTTAGAAAAATCGTTAATACGGCGCTCTAACATCTCTTTCATTTGCGCGTATTCATCCGCGTGGTGAAGTTCATAACGGCGGTAACTTGACTTATCAAATCCCTCATCCCACACAACCATCCCACCCACAGGAGACTTGCCTCCAAGATGAGAGTTGTCAAAAATTTCAATGCGTTTAGGTAGGGAGGTAAAATCAAACAGTGCTTGCATCTGTTCTGCGAGAGAATTGTTGTTTTTCGTGCTATGTTGAACTAAAACTGTTGTAGCATTTTCCTGCGCTATATGGATTAAATGCAGTTTTTCACCTCTTTGTGGAACACTGATCGTGATTTTTTGTCCAAACTTTTCGCTTAAAAATTGAGTGATAGAGTCTTGTTCACTAAAGGATTCTGCGATGAGAATTTGCTTGGCAAAGGTTTGATTCATCGGGTTGTAAAATTCAAAAAGAGCTCTCTGGTACAGCTCCTCTTTTTCAAAGCCATAGGCATTGTGCAGGAGCGTGTGAGAGGTGGAGACAATCTTTCCTCCACGAATAAACAGACGCATGATCACCGCGGTTTTTTCCATAATCTCAACCGCAAAAACATCGTAATCTTCGAGTTTTGAAAGCTCCACATGCGTTACATGTAACGCGTCTTTAATAGAATGGATGATGTCACGAAGCTTTGCAGCTTCTTCAAAATTGAGCTTCATGGAGGCTTCTTCCATCTTTACATGTAAAAGGTTCACAAGCTTTTTTTGATCGTTTAATGATTCGAGTGCTTCGTGGACAATTTTGCCATACGCTTCGGTATCTATCTTTTGCTCACAGGGCGCTAAACAGCGGTTAATTTGGTAAAAAAGGCACGCTTTTTTGCCTTTCAAACAGCCTCTTTTTTGCACGAGCGGAAACGCCAAATAAAGGGCTTCTAAAAGCGCTTTGGCTGACCCAGAGAGAGGACCAAAATATTTGATATGTTTGTCATTGACAATCTTACGTGTAATCTCAAAACGAGGGAAGGGTTCTGAGAGATTAATGGCAATATATGGGTAGGTTTTATCATCGCGCAAGAGAATGTTGTACTTGGGTTTGAGCTGCTTAATCAGCGAATTTTCCAAGATAAGCGCGTCGTGTTCGCTTTGCACAACAATATATTCTACATTGTCAACCTCACTGATCATCTTTGCAATGCGAGGTGAAAGATTGGGTGCCGCACACAGCTCATTTGAAAAACGAAAATAGCTTTTAACACGGTTTTTAATGCTTTTGGCTTTGCCGACATAAAGCAGCATTCCCGAAGCGTTAAAGTATTGGTAGATACCCGCATTGTGCGGAGCATTTTTAAGTTTGTGGATTAACATGATCTGTTTTTAGCAATGGTCTCTTTAATCGCTTCAAAAAGAGCGCGTAGTTTTTCATCTTCACAGAGTGTTTCAAACGATCCCGTGGCTTGTTCTGGGTAAAAAATATCTGAATTGGCAGAGACAATAAGGGCTTCTTCTTCACTTTTTTGATTGGTCACAAAAGATTGGACTTCTTTAACGTGTAAGCATGAACACTCTGGAAAATGGGCATAAACCTCTTTTAATAGACTCTTTATTAAATTACGTTTATAATTAAACTCCATTTTGGCACAAGGGTGATTGAGTACAAAAAAGAGGGTTTCGTTTTTGGTGTACACAAACCGTATCATACTTGTGAAGCTTTTGGGTAATAAACTGAGCAATCTGTCGTAACAGCGCATCTGCTCATATTTCTTCATAGAAGGTTGTTGTACGAGATGAGAAATTATACTTTTAGAATCTTTCATGTTTTAATTATAGCATGTTTGGGCTTTGCTCTACTTGGATGCGGCTACAAAGGACCACCCGTATATGATGATGGCAATACAACAAAAACTCATAAGAAATCTACTTACTAGATGAAAACATCGCACGATGTACTTATTATCGGCACAGGTATTGCAGGGCTTAGTACAGCTTTAGCGTTACCAAAGTCTTTAAGTGTTCTTATTGTCTCCAAAGATTATGCTTGGGAGTGCAATACGTTTTATGCACAAGGTGGTGTTGCTGTTGCCAAGGATGAAGCAGACATCCCGTTACATGTGCAAGACACATTAGGTGCTGGAGCAGGACATTGCGACGCAGAAGCGGTTGATGTTCTCTGTTCAGAGGGGCCTAAAGCAATCAAACACTTAATCGACATGGGATTTAATTTTGACACAGATGAAGAAGGGAATCTGCTTTACACTAAAGAAGCAGCACACAGTACCAACCGCATTTTACATGCGGGAGGAGACGCAACGGGACGCTATATTCATCTCTTTTTGATGCAGCAATTACCCTTTCCCATTCTTTACAACACACAAGTAACAGATCTACTTATCGATGAAGGGGTGTGTTATGGAGCACGTGTCTTTCACAACGATACAATTTTTAATCTTTACGCCAAAAAAGTCATTATCGCCAGTGGTGGGGTTGGCTCACTGTATGAATACCATACCAATGCACGAACCATTAGTGCCGATATGCAGGGCATTTGTCTTAGTCATGGCATTGCGCTTGCGGATATGGAGATGATGCAATTTCACCCCACAGCATTTGTTCTTGGTAACAGTGTTCGCAAACAGCTTCTCAGTGAATCGCTCAGAGGTGAGGGGGCTATGGTTGTTGATGAAGATGGCAAACGTTTTGTGTTTGATTATGATGCAAGAGGGGAGTTGGCGCCTCGTGATGTTGTAAGTCGTGCTATTTTTAAGCATAAACAAAAAACGAACAAAGAAGTCTATCTGGATTTGAGTGCCTTTTCAAAAGAGCATTTTAAACAGCGTTTTCCAAGTATCTATTTTAATATGACCAATATTGGCTATAACGTGCCTGAACAGAGAATTCCTATCTCTCCAGCATTTCATTATTCTATGGGTGGCATTAAAACAGATTTAAATGGCAAAGTTTCACATGTAAAAGATCTGTATGCGGTTGGAGAGTGTGCTCATACAGGTGTTCATGGTGCTAATAGGCTTGCCAGCAACTCACTGCTTGAAGGTTTGGTTTTTTCGGCTCGTGTTGCAAAGGAGATTATGCAGAGTATTTCTCAGCCTAAAGTACAGCCCCTTTTGAGTGAAACCGAAGAAGTGCTCATGAGAGAAAATGATAAAGTACTTAAAAATGAATTACGTCATCTGATGTGGTATTATGCCGGTATTCTTCGTGACCCAAAGAATTTAGAAAAAGCAAGGCAACGGGTTGAAGAGATGTTAATATTGCCAATTGGTAAACTTTTAAGACTTAGGCTTTTAGTCTCGCGAGAGATTATAACCAGTGCATTGAAGCGTAAAACGTCATTAGGCGCACACTACATAAAAGAGGAAGTTACGGCATGAAAATAGTTGTATTGTTGTTGGCATTGGTTAACACAATTTGGGCATCCAGTGGGCAGGATATGACAACAACATGGGTAGGGATTGTCTGCTTGTTTGTGTTTGTGATCGGGTATTATATGGTCGCGACAGAGGAAAATTACCATATAAACAAAGCAAAACCTGCTCTGTTTATGGGAACATTTATTTTTGTTCTCATTGGAATTTACAACTTCATCAATGGCTTAGACAGCAGTGCATTAACACAAAGTGTTGATCATCTGATTTTAGAAATTGCTGAAATCTTTTTCTTTTTATTGGTCGCAATGACCTATATTGAGGTTCTTATTGAGCGAAGGGTGTTTGATACGCTCAAATACAACCTTGTTTCCAGAGGCTATTCGTATAAAAAGCTTTTTTGGCTTACGGGAGCATTAGCCTTTTTTATCAGCCCAGTAGCTGATAATTTAACTACAGCGTTGATTTTATCCACCGTATTGATTACGATTGAAAAAGAGAAGCCAACGTTTTTGGTGCCAGGAGCGATTAATATCGTTGTTGCTGCCAATGCAGGTGGAGCATGGAGCCCTTTCGGCGATATTACAACCTTAATGGTTTGGATGGCCGAGAAAGCACCTTTTGCAGATTTCTTTTACCTCTTTCCCGCTGCTTTTTTGGGATGGGCATTAACGGCATGGCTTTTATCATTGTATGTGCCTAACGATAAACCTCATTTTGATGTCTCAACGGAAATGCGTGTGAGTATTTTAAAAGGAGGCAAAGTGGTGATGGGGCTAGGTGTTGCGACCATTATTTGTGCCGTGCTATGCCAACAACTCTTTAAGATGCCACCGATGTGGGGAATGGTCTTTGGACTTTCACTCTTGAAACTCTACAGTTATCAACTCAAACGAAAACATCATGAAGAGCTCAATACTTTTAAATCCATTGGTAAAATTGAACACGATACCTTGCTTTTCTTTTTTGGTATTTTAGCCGCAGTTGGTGGGCTTCATTTTTTAGGTTATCTAGATTTGGCTGTAAAATTGTACGATAGTTTTGGTGCAACTACGGTTAACATTGGCATAGGATTTCTCTCCGCCATTGTGGATAATGTCCCTGTGATGAGTGCCGTGTTAAAAGCCAATCCAAATATGTCCATGGATCAATGGTTACTTGTTACGATGACCGCAGGAATTGGTGGAAGTCTGATCAGCTTTGGTTCTGCCGCAGGTGTGGGTGTTATGGGAAAACTCAGAGGTATCTATACCTTTGGATCTCATATGAAATATGCATGGACAGTGCTCGTAGGTTACATTTTATCACTCGTGATTTGGTATGTTCAGTTTGAAATACTTGGTTTATATTAACAGAAGGAAGTAAATGAAAGAAGTCCCTATTTTAGTCTTAGATTTTGGGTCACAATACACTCAGTTGATTGCACGTAAGCTCCGTGAAAGCGGTGTTTACTGTGAAATCGTCCCTTATAATGAAAAGATTGCAGATATTAAAAAACGTAACCCTAAAGGTATTATTTTAAGCGGTGGTCCAGCATCGGTATATGCTAAAGATTCATACCATCCTGATCCTGCTGTTTATGCCTTAGGTTTACCGCTCCTTGGCATCTGCTATGGTATGCAACTTTTAACACAACACTTTGGTGGTAGTGTTATTCCTGCAACACATCAAGAGTATGGTAAAGCTGAGCTCAAATTTGAGAGTGATCATAAAATTTTCAAAGATACGACATGCGGTCAAACTGTTTGGATGAGTCATGGTGATAGGGTTGAAACATTGCCTGCTGGATTTGAGAAAATCGGCTACAGTGAGAATTCACCTTATGCTGCAATTGCAGATGAAAAACGCAATATGTATGCCTTTCAGTTTCACCCTGAAGTGTTCCATAGCGATGAAGGCTCAAAACTTCTGAAAAACTTTGCAAAATACATTTGCGGTTGTGAAAGTACATGGAATATGGGCTCATTTGCTAAAGAGCAAATCGCTAAAATTCGTGAAAAAGTCGGTTCCAAAAAAGTATTGTGTGGTGTCAGTGGCGGTGTAGATAGCTCTGTTGTAGCAACCCTTTTAGCCGAAGCGATTGGTGACCAACTTGTTTCTGTATTTGTGGATAATGGTTTGCTTCGTGCCAATGAGCGTGAGCAAGTCGAAGCGATGTTTAAAAGTCGTAATGTCCCCCTTATTACCGTGGATGCAAGTGAGAAGTTTTTAAGCCGTCTTGCAGGCGTAAGCGATCCTGAGCGTAAACGTAAAATCATTGGTGAGACCTTCATTGAAGTGTTTGATGAAGAAGCGAAAAAACACAATGGTATTGAATTTTTAGCCCAAGGTACACTCTATACCGATGTGATTGAATCTGTGTCCGTTAAAGGCCCTTCAAAAACGATCAAATCACATCATAATGTTGGAGGGTTACCTGATTGGATGACCTTCGAACTCATCGAGCCACTACGCGAAATTTTTAAAGATGAGGTAAGGATTTTAGGCGCAGAACTAGGGCTTCCTAAAGATATGCTCTCTCGCCATCCTTTCCCAGGACCGGGTTTAGCTATTCGTATTATGGGCGAAGTGACCAAAGAGGATTTAGTACTGCTTAGAGCTGCGGATGTCATTATGCTCCAAGAGCTTCGCTCAACGGGTTATTATGAAAAAACATGGCAAGCGTTTACGGTACTATTGAATGTCAAAAGTGTTGGAGTTATGGGCGATAATCGAACCTATGATAACACCATTTGTGTCAGAATTGTCGATGCAACGGATGGTATGACGGCAACCTTTGCACACATTCCTCATAAAATTTTAGAGAATATCAGCAGACGTATTATCAACGAAGTGAATGGTATTAACCGCGTAGTGTATGACATCTCTTCAAAACCACCTGCAACGATTGAATGGGAATAAAAAAGTGATCTACCTCTTCAGCGATAAAGCGTATGAGGGGGTAGTGCATCTCCCCCTTTTTGAGATTGTATTTGATCCTACTCCACTTGATTTGGAAAGCTTTGATGGAATCATTTTTACCTCTAAGAATAGTGTTAAAGCGCTTGAGCGAAGCGGTACTGCATGGAAAGAGAAAGAATCCTATGCGATTGGTGAAGGAACAGCTTCATTTATACAGAGCTGTGGAGGCAATCTTGTCTTTACCTGTAAAGAGTCTTATGGGGACGCTTTTGCCCAAATGCTTATACCTTTATTACACACCAAAAAAGTCTTTTTCCCTCGTGCCAAAGAAGTTGTCTCTTCTCTTTTTGAGATTTTAGATGTAAATGGTATTGATATAAAACAGAGCAAAGTTTATGCGACACATTGCAAGCAGTATTCTACTTCCAAAGCACCTCCAAAAGATTCAAAACTTATTTTTTCTTCACCTTCAACAGTGCATTGCTTTTTAAAAAATTTTGCATGGGATGAGAGCTATTTTGCTATTGCTATTGGTGAAAAAACAGCTGCCGTTTTGCCTTCATCTGCAAAGTTTACCGTCTCAAAGATCCAAAGTATTGAACATTGTATCGCCTTGGCAAAAGCTCTTTAGAAGCTAAAATCCTTTATAATTGAAGAAGTTTAGTAGTTTACTTCGCCTGGGTGAAGCGACAACCGTTTTCATGAGGGTCCAACAATTAGTATAAGGGAATACGTACGTTTTTGGTGTGCCTGTGGTCTTGTTTGAGCTTTGCAAAAAGTGAGAGATTGCAGCCTAAAGAAAAGGTCGACTCCCAGAAGTTGGCTTATTAGGGCCGCTTCAATCACGGAACGCTCACTTGGGTTTTACCTGTAAACGAAATAAGATTTTTTTGGAGAAATAGTAATGAAAGTAATGGTCGTTGGTAGTGGTGGTAGAGAATATTCTATAGGTTTAGCACTTAAACGTGATTCTAATGTAACCGAACTTTTTTTCGCACCAGGCAATGGTGCAACACCACAACTTGGACAAAATGTTACTTTTAAAGATTACGAAGCATTGGCTGATTTTGCTAAAGAAAATGCCATTGATTTGACCATTGTTGGACCTGAAACTGCGTTAGTAGATGGTATTGTTGATATTTTTAAAGCCAAAGGCTTGGTCATTTTTGGAGCTTCAAAAGCAGCCGCTAGACTTGAAGGTTCTAAAATTTTTATGAAAAACTTTCTCTCTCGCTATGCCATTCCAACTGCTAAATTTATCGAAACCAGTGATGCAAAAAAAGCTAATGATTTTATCGACACATTAGAGCTTCCGATTGTTGTAAAAGCAGATGGTTTGTGTGCAGGTAAAGGCGTTATTATCGCACAAAGTAAAGATGAAGCAAAAGAGGCAGTCACAGATATGCTCAGCGGTAAAAGCTTCGGTGATGCTGGTCTTGGTGTTGTGGTTGAAGAGTTCCTTGATGGATATGAGCTTTCTTTATTTGTTGTGTGCGATGGAGTTGATTATAAAATTCTCCCCGCTGCGCAAGATCATAAGCGATTGAAAGACAATGATATTGGACCTAATACGGGTGGTATGGGTGCATATGCCCCAACGCCTCTTATTGATGAAGAATTGTATAAAAAAGTAGAAGAGCGTGTCGTCAAACCTACTTTAGCGGGTATGCAAAAAGAGAATGCGCCATTTGAGGGTGTTTTATTTATTGGTTTGATGATTGTCAAAAATGAGCCAATTGTTTTAGAGTACAATGTTCGCTTTGGTGATCCAGAGTGTGAGATTTTGATGCCTCTTTTAAAGACACCTGCAAGTGAGCTTTTTTATAAAGCTGCAACAGGCAATCTTAAAAACTTAAAGATCGAGTTTTTTGATAAATACGCTATTGCAGTTGTAATAGCAAGTGAAAATTACCCATACGGTGATTCAAAACCAGCAGAAATTATTATCGATAAAAACGTTCATAAAGGCTTAGAAAATACCCATATCTCTTATGCAGGTGTTAGCCTTGAAGATGGAAAGCTGTATGCAACGGGTGGACGAGTGTTACTGTGTGTAGGGGTTGGGAATAGCATTAAAGAGGCACGAGATTTTGCTTATTTACTGTGTGGACAAGTACATTTTGCTGGCAAACAATTTAGAAGTGACATTGCGTATCAGGCACTCAAACATGACAAATGAAGAGTTGATTGAGAAATTTGAGAGTGAAAATATTACACTAGCATCGCTTCAAAAACGAGGCTTTGCTTATTTGATCGATGAAATTTTGATTTCAGTCTTATTCGCTTTGATCTATTTAGATCAAATTCCTGAGAATATGAGTACTGAAGAGATGATCAACACGATTAATAGCCTTTTTGGTTACGTCGTCGTATTAAAAGTGATTTATCAAACCTATTTTGTATGGATGTACGGAGCAACATTGGGTAGAATTGCAATGAAAATTAGGGTAATTTCAACAGATGATTTGGAAAACCCTTCCTTTTTGTTATCACTCAGTCGAGCGGCATTCAGAATTATCAGTGAGTCCATATTTTATTTAGGTTTTGTATGGGCAGCTTTAAATCCAAAAAGAGAGACATGGCATGATAGAGTTGCCAGTACGTTGGTGGTCAATGCGAATTAAATTTTTTCTTTTACTGGTGCTTTCTTTGGGAAGCGTATGGGCACAACCTCCTCAAGATGTTGAAGTTTTAGCACAAAGCGTTACTAAAAATGGAACATTGGTGCATGCCGTGAGCGATGTTGTACTTTATAGTCCAAAATACCTTATTACAGCAGATGAAGCCTATTATGATTATGAAAGTGGTGATTTAGAACTCTTTGGCAATATTACAATGTTAGAGGGCATAAGTTATGCAACTCGCAGTGGACATACAAAGCTCAACCTCAATACTGACAAAGGCGTTTCAGAACCACTTTTCTTTTTTGATGAAGGGACCAATGTTTGGATCAAATGTGAAAATGCCATTTTAAATCCCGAAACATACGTTACTCAAAAATCAATTGTTTCAAGTTGCAATACCCAGGAACCTGATTGGAAAATCGCTTTTACAACTGGTGAATTTAATAAAGAAAGCAAATGGTTACATCTTTATAATCCTGTTTTTTATGCAAATGATATTCCTGTTCTTTACCTTCCTTACTTCTCTTTTTCGACAGATACCACACGTAGAACAGGGCTTTTAAGGCCTGAATTTGGCTTAGGAAGTTCAGAGGGATTTTATTATATGCAACCTATCTATATCGCACCTGCTGTGGATTGGGATGTAGAACTTCGCCCCCAAATTAGAACCAACAGAGGTGAAGGAATGCATGGAACCTATCGTTTTGTGGATTCTCCTTATTCGTATGGTGAGATGACAACAGGATACTTTAAAGAACATAGTGATTATGCTGAGGAAGAAAACCTTAAAAATAGTTCGCATTATGGCTTTAAAATGACCTATGATCGCAGTCAGCTTTTAAGCAGTTCCTATAATAATCTTGAAGATGGTTTATGGATTGACATTAACTATTTGAATGATATAGACTATTATAATACGATAAGCACTGAGACGTTAAGCTATAACAGATTAGTAACTTCCAAGCTTAATTATTATGCTACCAAAGATTTGGATTATGTTGGTTTGTATGCAAAGTACGATATAGATACTTCTAAATTGTCTAATGATACGACATTGCAAGAGCTACCAACACTGCATTATCACCATTTTTCAAATCCACTTTTTTTAGATAATTTATTTTATTCTGTGGATTATAAAGCTAAAAATTATACACGTGACGAGGGTGTAACAGGATTTCAAAATGAAGTGGATGTTCCCTTTACATTTTATTTTTCATTCTTGGAAGATTACTTGCATGTCAGTGTTTCAGAGAACATCTATGCGTCACATATTGCTTATGGAAATGATGATGCACAAGAAAATGAGGGAAAATATTGGAGAAATTACCATAAAATTTCACTCTATACAGAACTTGCTAAACCGTATGATGATTTTTATCACACAATGTATATTGGTCTTGATCATATTATTCCAAGTAAAGAGGATGAGGATGGTTATATTGCAAGTTTTATTCCACTTAATACGCTTGCAAAAAGTACCTCATTAACGCTAAAAGAGTTTTTTTATAACAGTGATGCTGAAAAGAAAGTAAGCCATAAGATTAGACAATTTTATTACAGTGACTATGACTATAAATACGGCGACTTAGAAAATGATCTCAAGTATCATGTAACAGATAAAATTTCATTGGGACACAATATTCATTACTCGCATGAATTTCATAAAATCTCACGCAACCAAATTTCTATTAATTATGCGGATGATATTTATTCAACATCACTTCGTTACACGTATCAAGATAATACGTATAAAGAAAATACGATTTATAAAGTTGATGAAAACGACAGAGAGACAAAAGATTATAGTTATATCACATTGTATGCAGATACTAAATATTTTACACATTATAATGTTTTTAGTTCGGTCAATTATGATATTAAAGATGACGCATTTAGATCATGGAGTGTAGGTTTTAAAAAGAGTCTAAAATGTTGGGACTACTCAATACAGTATAAAGATAAAACGACTCCAAAACAAACAAGTTCAGGGACAGGTTCAGTCAATCAACAAGGTATAATGTTCTTGTTCAATCTATATCCTATGGGTAGTGTTGGATATGAAATTTCAAGAGAAACAGAGCAAAAATTATAAGAAATAATGAGATTGAGTTAAAAATCGAAGGAGCATGAGAGTGGAATATAAAATTAAAGTCAATAACCAAGAAGAGATTTATGATCTCGGAAAAGTTGCAAAACAAGCAGCTGGGGCTGCGTTATTAAAGATTAAAAATACGGTTATTTTAGCAACGGTTTCAAGGGATGACGCGCAAGTTGCCGAAAATTTTGTACCATTAACCGTGCAGTATATTGAAAAAACCTATGCTGTTGGAAAAATTCCTGGAGGGTATTTTAAACGTGAGACAAAGCCAGGTGATTTTGAGACATTGACTTCTCGTGTTATTGATAGAAGCTTAAGACCACTTTTCCCAAAAGGGTATGCTTATCCAACCCAAATCACTGTTTTTGTACTCAGTTGTGATTCTGAAGTTGATCTTCAAGTAGCAGCCCTCAATGCAGCCAGTGCAGCTCTTTATCTCTCTGATATTCCTGTTAATAAAGCTGTTGCAGGTGTACGTATCGGTTACATTGATGGACAGTATGTTGTTAATCCTTCTAACTCAGCTTTAAAAACAAGTACATTAGATCTTTATGTTGCAGGAACGAAAGAAGAGCTTTTAATGATTGAAATGCGCTCAATTGCTTCTATGGAGACCATGAGTCTTCCTGTTATGGCAATTGATCCAATGCTTGACCCTACCCTTGCTGAGAGTGTTATTGCAAAACAATCGGTTAATGAATTTGATGAAGATGCTATTTTAGTTGCTATTGATAAAGCACAAAGCGCTATCACTGAGGCAACAACAGCGTATGAAGCTACATTTAAGCCACTCAAAAAAGAGGATGCTGTCCTTGATTATAAACAAGATTTAGCCAATGATTCTATTTTGGCTTATGTTGATGAATTTTATAAAGAAGAAGTTCATAATGCGATTAATCAAATGGCGAAAAGTGAGCGTGCTAGTGAACTTGGAAGAATCGTCAAGAAAATTTTAACAGATGAAGTAGCCGTTTTAGAAGGTTGGAGCAAAGAGCTAGTGGATAGCGTTGTAAATGGTTATAAAAAGAAAATTGTTAGAGAAATGATCATTGAAAAGCGTGTTCGTGCCGATGGTAGAAAGCTCAATGAAATTAGACCAATTAGCATTGAAACCAATATTTTACCACTTGCGCACGGTTCGTGTCTGTTTACTCGAGGTCAAACACAAGCGTTGGCAGTTGTGACTCTGGGCAACGATAAAGACGCTCAAATGTATGATCTTTTAACGGAGAAAAACACTATAAACGATACCTTTATGGTGAACTACAACTTCCCAGGTTTTTCAGTTGGAGAGGCTGGTCCACTTCGTGCTCCTGGTCGAAGGGAGTTAGGTCATGGTAATCTTGCACGCCGTGCATTAGAGCCAGTTCTTGATAAAAATCGCTTGCAAACCATTCGTTTGGTATCCGAGATTTTAGAATCCAATGGTTCTTCTTCAATGGCAACCATCTGTGGTGGTGCCTTAGCACTTAGAGCAGCGGGGATCAATCTTGAAAAACTCGTAGCAGGTATAGCTATGGGACTTGTTTTTGAAGGTGACAAACACGCAGTACTGAGTGATATTATGGGACTTGAAGATCATGATGGCGATATGGATTTTAAAGTAGCAGGTACACGAGAAGGTATTACAGCGCTTCAAATGGATATTAAATTAGGTGGTATTTCACGTGATGTTCTTAAAGAGGCATTGTATCAAGCCAAAGAGGGTAGAGCACACATTTTAGGACTCATGGAAGCTGCAAGCCAAGAGATTGTAATCAACAATGCAATCTTGCCTAAACTTGAGCTTTTTAGTGTTGATCCATCAAAAATTGTTGATATTATTGGACAAGCAGGTAAAACCATTAGAGAAATTATTGAGCGATTTGAAGTCTCCATTGATCTCGATCGTGAAAAGGGTGAAGTTAAAATTGCAGGTGAGAATAAAGAAAAAGTTGAAGCTGCAAAAGAACATATTATTCAGATCACTAATAAGCCTTCCTTCGGTGGACGTGGTGGTGGAAGAGATAGAGGTAATGATAGACATAGTTCTCCGAGAGAAGAGAAGCCAGTGCCGACTTTTGTCCAAGATGAAGTCGTCGATGGTGTTGTGAAGCGAATTGTTGATTTTGGGGCATTTATTGAACTTCCTGGTGGAATCGATGGATTGTTACATGTATCTAAGATTGCCGATCACCGTGTGGATAAAGTTAGTGACTATTTAGCTCTTGAGCAAAAAGTGCGTGTTAAAGTTTTAAAGCAAACGGGAAATAAGATTGAGTTAGGCTTAGAGCGTTAACTTTAAAGGCTTTTTAACAATTAGGTGGATATAATCTCGCTCACAAAGTGGAAAGTAGGGGTTTATCCGAACAGACTTTGAAAAACAAATAGGAGCAATCTTTGAAAAAGATTCTTTTTTTAATGGTAGCATTTGCAACATTCGCGTTTGCAGGTGAGGGTGAAACAGTTAAAGCTTACTCAGCACTCGCTGTAGGTATCGTACTTGGTCTTGCTGCACTTGGTGGTGCAATCGGTATGGGTAACACTGCATCTTCAGCAATTTCTGGAACAGCAAGAAATCCTGGTCTTGGTGGTAAACTTGTAACAACAATGTTTATTGCACTTGCGATGATCGAAGCACAAGTTATTTATGCACTTGTTATTTCTTTGATCCTTCTTTACAAAAATCCATTTCTTGGTTAATTAGTACAACAAACAAATGAGGTCTTTTAAAGGCCTCATCCTTCTTTTATGCGGTCGTGGTGGAACGGTAGACACACTACCTTGAGGTGGTAGCGCCCTACGGGTGTGGGGGTTCAAATCCCCCCGACCGCACCATTATTTTTTCTCCTTTTTGTAACTTCCCTTCTTTTAGAAAACTCAATGTTGAATTATGTTACTATAACTTCTATTTTTTTAATCTTGAAAGGTTATTGATGAGAGAGTTAGAGCTAAAGAATGTCATTAAAATTGATGGCAGAGAGTTTTTAATTTCAACCATTAGTATGCATGTGAGGCACTCTTTTTTTGAAGGAGATTCCAAAAAAATTGTCTACGAAACGATGGTCTTTGAGATTATTAATGATGAAATACAATTTCATCATCCTATCTTCAACGAACGCTACAATATGGCAGATGAAGCTATTGCAGAGCATGGTGCTATTATTAAACATCCCGAAAACTTTTTTATTATCTAAATACCTCTTTCCTATATGAAAAAGATTTTTTTCCTCCTATGTTTGAGCTTCACCATACTTTGGGCTCAAAATACCAAAGATATTTTATTGATTCATTCGTATCATAAAGGGTATAAATGGAGCGATGACATTTCCAAAGTAGTAGAAAAAAACTTTTTAAATAAAGATAATATTTTCGTATCAACGGTTTACATGGATACAAAACGTGTTGATACCCCAGAATATTTAGAAGAATTTTATCACTATTATAAAGAGCGATTTAAGCATTACAGTTTTGATGTTGTTATGGTTGTCGATAACAGTGCGCTCGCTTTTGTAAAAGAACATTATGAAGAACTTTTTTATAACACACCTATTGTCTTTGTTGGGATTAATAATTTTGAAAACTCCCTTATTCAAGGAATAAAAAGTGTTAGTGGCGTGGTTGAAAATGTAGATATTGAAAAAAATATTGATTTGATGCTTGCATTGCAGCCTAATTTAGATAAGGTTTTGGTGATTAATGAGCAATCAATCACGGGCGATGCTATACGAAAAGAGATTGATGCTGTCGCGCCAAAGTATCAAGAGCGTATAGAAATAGAACATGTTGATAGCATGGACATGGATGAGATTGCATCTAAGACGGCTGGACTTAGCAAAAATAGTGCTATTTTATGGGTATTGCTCTTTAAAGATAAAACGGGTCGTTTTTTTACTTATAAGGAAAATTTACAACAGATTCGTAAAATTACTAATACGCCAATATACGGGCTTTGGGATTTTTATTTGGATTATGGCATTGTGGGAGGTTTTTTAACCAGTGCTATCTCTCAAGCAGAAGCGGCTTGTAAAATTGTTGATCAAATTTTTGCAGGAAAAGATCCTAGTCATATTCCGATTGTAGAGAAGAGTCCCAATCGTTACCTTTTTGATTACAAAGAGTTGGAGGACCATAAGATCAATCCTTCGCCTGTGCTAAAAAATTACGAGGTCATTAACAAACCTTTCTCTTTTTATGAAGAATATAAGCAGTATGTCTGGTTATTTGCTGCAATTTTTAGTGCAATCATTATGGTGGTGCTTTTTTTAATGCAAAACGTACGTATTCGAAAACAGAGTGAAATGGCTCTGAAAAATCAACTTGAATTTATTAAAGTCTTGCTCGACACGATCCCTAATCCTATTTATTTTACTAATGTTGAGGGTGCGTATATTGGTAGTAATATGTCCTTTGCTAAGCTTTATGATCGCACGAAAGAAGAGATGATTGGGAAAACAATTTTTGATTTTTTTCCTGGAGAATGGGCATCGGAGCGACGTAAAAGTGATCTTGAACTTTTAGAAAAAAAAGGTTCTGAGACGTTTGAGTTAATGCTCCATCTTCCCAAAAAAAGAGCACGTCTGTTTACACTCAGTAAAGCGGTCTATAGTAATAGTGACGGTAGTGCAGGTGGTATTGTTTGTGTGATGGATGATATGACAGAAAGAATGCAACAACAGCAATTTTTGATTCAACAGTCAAAATTGACAGAGATGGGTGAGATGATCGCAGGTGTGGCACATCAGTGGAATGAACCATTGGTGGAGCTTTCTGCTATTATGCAAGATATGGAGTTTTGTTTTAACAGTGGCGAGATGGATCGTGTTAAAATGAAAGAGTTTGTACGCGATGCTATCATTCAGATACAATACATGTCACAAACGTTGAAAGATTTTCGTAATTTTCTTAAACCATCAACGAAAAAAACACTTTTTTGTGCTAAGAAGGCTCTGAGCGAAGTGATGGAGATTATTGGCAGGCAAATTTTTTATGCACATATTGATTTAAGTGTGAATTATCTGAAAGAAGCAGAGACTTTTCCTGTGTACGGTTATGAAAATGAGTTTAAACAAGTTTTGATTAATGTCATTAATAATGCTAAAAATAAACTTGTTAAATCCCGAAAAGGGGGTAAAATTAGTGTTGATGTTGACTGTGAAATTATTCACACTAAAATCATTGTCAGTGATGATGGTGGTATTATTCCTGAAAAGATTATTGGTTTTATCTTTGATCCTTATTTTACAACCGCAAAAAATGGAACGGGTTTAGGACTTTATATGGCAAAAATGATTATTGAAGACAAAATGGGTGGGAGTATTCGTGTACTCAACAGAGGTGTGAGTACGGTCGAATTTACCATTTTAGTTCCTAATACAAAAGGTGGTGGAGAATGAAAATTTTACTCTTGGAAGACAATGCACGTCTGAATGCAACGATTGTTAAGCGGTTGGAAGCGAAAGCTTATATCATTGATTCTTTTATAGATGGGCAAGAAGCATGTGATGCTCTTGATAATGGCTACAGCTGTTTTATCTTAGACATTAATGTTCCAAGCCTAGATGGGATCGAAATTCTTAAACAAATACGCGATTTTTATCCTGAAACCCCCGTCATTATCATTAGTTCCAGTGTTGAGCTAGAAGTAATTAAAGATGCGTACAATTATGGTTGCAATGATTTTTTAAAAAAACCTTTTTTTATTGATGAACTTGAAATTAAGATTGAAAAACTGTGTAATATTCGCCATGATATTATTGACCTTGGACATGAGTGTCAGTTTGATTTTAAGACAAGTTTATTGCGTATTGGGTGTCATGAAGAGCATCTTTCACGCAAAGAGAAGCTGCTTTTAAATGTTTTAATCAGTGAAAAAGGTAAAGTTGTCTCATTTGATAAAATTCAAGCGATGGTATGGGAAGGCAATTTTGCTAGTTTAGATTCGATTCGCTCTTTAATGCGAAGACTTAGAAAAAAAATACCTTTTGAATGTATCGAAACGGTAGTTGATGTAGGGTATATTTTGCGTTATTAGGACTTTATGTCAATATTTGTATGTAAATGGTGTCATTTTAAACCGCTGCGTTTGTTTCTGATGCTCTAAATTTTGCTATGTTTTTTCTCATGCACTTTTAAAATATAAAGCGAGAGCCTTGTTGTCGAGGTTCTCGCTTTGCATTTTTTGAAAAAGGATTTCAATGCTTTTAAAGATTGAAAAATGGTTTGATAGAATCAGTCGTTCTATTGGGTATCTCTGTTCGTTTTTAATGGTTGTGATGATGTTGAACATCTTTTACGATGTCTTTATGCGTTATGTATTTAAAAGCGGTTCTATTGCGCTTCAAGAAATGGAATGGCATTTTTTTTCGATCATTATTCTCCTTGGAACTTCGTATGCGCTTATGGAAGATTCACATGTACGTGTTGATGTCTTATATTCGAAATTTAGCGATAAGAAAAAAGCATTAGTGAATATTTTTGGCACCATTGTTTTTATCACACCCATTGCCTTACTGGTGGCACTCGGCTCCGTAGGTTTTGTGATGGAAGCGTTTACTTCGCATGAAATTAGCAGTGATCCAGGGGGGCTGACGCATCGCTGGATTTTAAAAGCATTTATTCCATTCTCCTTTTGGCTATTGATTTTTATGTCGGTTGGCTTTATTATCAAAAATATCAATATTTATAGAGGTGTCACAGAAGCTCACTTCCGAAAGCAGGAGGAGTTATGATCGGCATTGTTATGTTCGTTGTAGGCATGTTAATGCTTCTTATCGGGTTTCCTGTTGCGTTTACCTTTGGTGCTGTTTCGGTCTTTTTTGGTTTGGCTTCGGGTATTCTTGAGTCGTTAAGTGATGGTGGTACTTTAATGGAGGGGCTTGATATGGGCGCTCGTATGTTTGCCTTTATGCCTCATCGTATTTGGAGCATTATGAATAACACAATTCTCATCTCCGTCCCAATGTTTATTTTAATGGGAATTATTTTACAAAAATCACGTTTAGCGGAGCGTCTTTTAGAAGCAATGGGCTTTTTATTTGGCGAAATTCGTGGAGGTCTCGCTATCAGCACCGTTTTAGTAGGAGCTCTTCTTGCCGCTTCAACAGGTGTTGTTGGTGCAAGTGTTGTGGCAATGGGCGTGATTTCACTGCCAGTCATGCTAAAATACAACTACTCCAAATCCCTTGCGTGTGGAACCATTTGCGCTTCAGGTACATTGGGTCAGATTATTCCTCCATCTGTTGTTCTGATTATTCTAGGCGATGTGTTTCAACTTCCCGTAGGTGATCTTTTTGAGGGTGCTTTTTGGCCAGGGCTAACGCTGGTCGCCGTTTATATTCTCTACATCGCTATCGTCTCTTTTTTCAACAAAGATATGGCTCCTGCAATCCCTAAAAGTGAGTTGACTGGCACTAAGTCTAAACAAGTGATGAATGCGTTTAAAGCGATTTTACCTCCACTTATTTTAATTATTTTGGTATTAGGCTCTATTTTTGAAGGCATTGCTACGCCTACGGAGTCTTCAGCCGTAGGATGTATTGGTGCGATGATTTTAGCATGGATATACAAATCTTTTTCATTCAAGATGATCCATGAGGCGTCCATGGAAACCGTGCGTACAACCGCCATGGTCTTTGCCATTTTAATCGGTGCTACTGCCTTTTCGATGGTCTTTAGTTATACAGGTGGTGATGAAATCATTGCAGATGTTATGCGTTCTTTACCTGGTGATAAATGGGGATTTATTGTTGTTTCAATGGCCGCAATTATGGCATTAGGGTTTTTTATTGATTTTGTCGAGATTTCGTATATTATCATTCCTATTTTAGCTCCAATTGCTGAAGCTATTGGACTAAGCCCTGTATGGTATGCTCTTTTGATCGCACTCAATTTACAAACCTCTTTTCTAACGCCACCGTTTGGTTTCAGCCTCTTTTATCTTAGAGGTGTTGCCCCTCCTAGTGTTACAACGATGGATATTTACAAAGGGGTTGTTCCTTTTATTTTATTGCAAATTTTAGTTATGGTTATTTTTACACTTTTCCCAGAAATGTATGGTGTTTCAATGATGCTACGATAAACTTATTGAAAAGAGAATATGTTTCTTTTTTTCCCTGTGACATGCTTGGCATGTCACTTTTTTTCTTTTTAGAGTTTGCATGTAAAGATTTTCATACAAATGTCATATGTTTTTTATGCCAAATTGCTACACTGAGTAAAAACCCATAAAGGATGTCTTGATGCCATTAAGCGGAAATTACCTTGATTTCTATAATGAAATTGTGAATTTTATCCCTGAGAAGAGAATCTTTACAGACCCTCTTCATACAATCGCATATGGTACCGATGCTTCGTTTTACAGGCTTATACCTAAAGTAGTTATTTGGGTTAATGATGCCGACGAAGTAAGCCAAATCCTTAAAATAACCTCTTCACTCTCCTTGCCTGTTGTCTTTCGCGCTGCGGGAACAAGTCTTTCGGGGCAAGCGATCACTGACTCCATTTTGCTGGTAACATCACGTGATTGGAAAGGGATTAGGGTCAATAAGGAGGTCAGCTTAATTACAATGCAACCCTCCGTCATTGGCGCCGATGCGAATGCCTATTTGCTTCCGTATGGTAAAAAAATTGGACCAGATCCTGCGAGCATTGGTTCGGCTATGATTTCGGGAATTGCTGCGAACAATGCTAGCGGTATGTGTTGTGGTACAACTGACAACTCCTACAAAACGCTTGCGTCTATGAAGATTATCTTTCACGATGGAAGTGAACTTGATACAGGTTCATCAGAGAGCATTAAAGCATTTAAGCAATACCATCATGCACTTGTAGAACGCATTGATACACTTGCAAAAGAAGTAAGAGCCAATCCAGAACTTCATGATAAAATCGTACGTAAATTCAAGATCAAAAATACCTGTGGGTATGGTCTTAATGCACTTGTGGATTATGAAGATCCAATCGACATTATCGCACACTTGATGATTGGTAGTGAAGGTACACTTGGATTTATCAAAGAGATCACGTTTAAAACTGTTCCTGAGTACAAAGACAAAGCCAGTGCGTTGATGATCTTTAAAAATATCAAAGATGCCTGTGATGCGGTCATTGTACTTAAAACACAGTGCAAAGACAATGTTGCAGCGGCTGAAATGATGGACAGAGCAGGGCTTAGAAGTGTTGAAAACAAAGAAGGTATGCCAAGCTTTTTGAAAACACTAAGCCCTACAGCGACAGCCGTTCTTGTTGAAAGCCGTGCAGAAAACGATGGTAAACTGGATGAAAATATCGCCGTTATCTTAGAAAAATTGGCTCACATCGAGCCTGAAATGCCACTGCATTTCACCAAAGATGTTTATGAATATACGAAGTACTGGAAAATCCGTAAAGGACTCTTTCCTGCGGTTGGTGCAGTACGTGAGAGTGGTACAACCGTTATCATTGAGGACGTGGCATATCCTATCGAATCACTGGCGGATGCAACACTCGAATTGCAAGAGTTGTTTAAAAAATATGGCTATAACGAAGCCATCATCTTTGGGCATGCGTTAGATGGCAATCTCCACTTCGTCTTTACGCAGGCCTTTGAAGACCCTAAAGAGATTAAGCGTTATGAAGACTTTATGCAAGAAGTTGCAGAGCAGGTTGCCACAAAATACCATGGAAGCCTTAAAGCAGAACATGGAACAGGTCGCAATATGGCTCCTTTTGTTGAACTTGAATGGGGCAATGATGCCTATGTGCTGATGAAAGAAATCAAAACAATTTTTGATCCTAAAGGGCTTTTAAACCCAGGTGTTATCATCAATGCAGACCCGAAAGCACACTTGAAAAATTTTAAAGAAATGCCTAAGACGGATGATTATATCGATAAATGTATTGAGTGTGGATTTTGTGAGCCAGCATGCCCATCCAATGCGCTTACCTTAACGCCAAGACAACGTATCGTTGTCAATCGACGTATGACAACATTGAAAAATCAAGATGAAATGGAAGCATTTGAAGAGATGCAAGAGCTTTATCAATATGATGGTGTTGAAACATGTGCGACCTGTTCACTTTGCTCACTGGTTTGCCCTGTTGGCATCGATACGGGTGCTTTAACGAAAAAAATTCGTGCGCATCAAATTACACCAACACAACATAAACTTGCAAGCATGATTGCCAATAACTATGGAACCATTTTAGGTGTTGGTAGCTTTGTTTTAAGTGCTGTCAAAGGTGTCAATGCTGTTATTCCTGATGGTGTGATGAAAGCAATGAGCGCAGGTGTTACCGTACTCAGCGGCAATAAATTGCCACTATGGACAAGCAGCCTTCCTGGAGGACATACGTTTAAAGACAGTCGAAAACTCTTTGGTGTGGCTGAAAAAGTTGTCTATTTTTCATCCTGTTTGAATCGCACGATGGGAAATCCGAAACCAAAAGGCGAGGAGAAAGAGTTAGATGAACTCATCATCGGTATTTTGGAAAAAGCGGGTTACGAAGTCATCTTCCCTGAACATTTAAAACCGCTCTGCTGTGGTATGCCTTTCTCCAGTAAGGGTTATAAAGCAGAAGGCAAACAAAAATCAATGGAGTTAGAAGCTGCGCTTAATAAAGCAAGCGAAAATGGGAAATACCCTATCTTGTGTGATATGAGTTCGTGTACGAAAACGATGATGGAGTATTTTGATACTGGCTTAAAAGTTCATGATCCTATCGAGTTTATCCACGATTATCTTTTAGATAAATTAACGATTAAACAGATCAGTGAGCCTGTTGTCATTCATACCATCTGTAGTACCCGTAAAATGGGCTTAGCAGAGAAATTTGAAAAAATTGCACGATTGTGTAGCTCCAAAGTCACCGTACCTGCAGATATCACATGCTGCGGTTTTGCAGGAGATCGTGGATTTAATTATCCAGAACTCAACAAATCAGCCTTACGTCATTTAAAAGCATCGATTCCGAGCGATACAAAGTTGGCATTTTCAACAGGTAAGCCATGTGAAATTGGCTTGAGTGAAGAGAGTGGCTTAGAATATCGTTCGTTATTTTATCTGCTAGAACGCGCAATTTCGTAACTACTTCTTAAAAAGTAAGGGGTCAATTTGACCCCTCTTTTAACCTTTCAAAAAGCACTTTTTCATAGGTTTGATTTAATAAATAAAATGATAAAATACCAAAATTTTGACTATGTTTTTTAGTTAAATTTAAACAAAAAGGTTGCGTCTATGGAAGTTAATCTGATTGTGGAAACCTTGAAATTCTTGGTTCTTGGGATGTCCACAGTATTTATGTTTTTAGCTTTAATGGTGGTTGTTTTAGAACTTCAGGCTAAAATCATTATGAAATATTTTCCTCCCCCAAAGGAGAATAGTCTTGTGAGTAATTCTACGCAAGAATTATTTCAAAAAGGTAACTTCTCAGTTGTTGCAGCCATTGCTGCTTCTATTAGGTCATACAAAAAAAAATCAAAATAGTAAAAAGGGCAAAGTAAGATGGCTAAAAAATACATCGATGTGATGGATACGACGTTTAGAGATGGGTTTCAGTCGGTTTTTGGTGGACGTGTACTTATGGACGATTTTCTCCCTGCGGTAGCCGCAGCAAGAGATGCTGGTATTAGCCATTTTGAATTTGGTGGAGGGGCTCGTTTTCAAAGCCTTTACTTCTACCTTAATGAAGATGCTTTTGTCATGATGGACAAATTTAGAGAAATTGCAGGCCCAAATGCAAACCTTCAAACGTTAGCACGTGGTGTGAATACCGTGATGCTCGATACAGGCAATCGCGAGCTTATCGATCTCCATGCTAAAATGTTTAAAAAACATGGCACAACAACCATTCGTAACTTTGATGCTCTGAATGATGTAGAAAACCTTAAATACAGTGGAGAGCGTATTGCGCATCATGGACTTAAACATGAGATCGTAGTGACCATGATGGATCTTCCTCCAAAATGTGTTGGTGCTCATGATGTGGCATTTTACGAAAAGACTCTTCGCGAAATTTTAGATTCAGGCATTCCATACGATAGTATCTGTTTTAAAGATGCCAGTGGAACATCAAGTCCTCAAAAAGTCTATGAAACCCTAAAAATGGCGCGTAAACTTGTTCCTGAGGGAACACATTTAAGACTTCATACGCATGAAACAGCTGGTGTAAGTGTTGCTTGTTATTTAGCAGCGCTTGAAGCAGGTGTTGACGGTATTGATCTTGCGGCATCTCCTGTAAGTGGTGGTACCTCTCAGCCAGATATTCTTACAATGCTTCATGCGGTTAAAGGTAAAGATTATGATTTGGGTGGGCTTGAGCTTGAGAAAATTCTTACCTATGAAGATGTTTTACAAGACTGTTTAAAAGATTATTTTATGCCACCAGAAGCGGTGCAAGTTTCTCCTCTTATTCCTTTCTCCCCAATGCCAGGTGGTGCTTTAACGGCTAACACTCAAATGCTTCGTGACAATAACATCCTTCATAAATTCCCAGAAGTCATTAAAGCGATGCGTGAAGTGGTTGAAAAAGGTGGCTACGGTACCAGTGTTACGCCTGTCTCTCAGTTTTATTTCCAACAAGCGTTTAACAATGTTATGTTTGGACCATGGGCGAAAATTGCCGAGGGTTATGGCAAGATGGTATTGGGTTATTTTGGAAAAACTCCTGTGGCTCCTAATGCTGAAGTTGTGGCACTTGCGAGTAAACAACTGAAACTTGAACCAACGACTAAAAACGCTCTTGATCTTGCGGACGCTGATGAAACAAAATCGCTTACGCATGTAAGAAAAATGCTAGAGCAAGCCAATCTTGAAGTCACCGATGAAAATCTTTTGATCGCTGCGGCATGTAAAGAAAAAGGTATCGCTTTCTTAAAAGGTGAAGCTAAAGTTAATGTTCGAAAGATTGAAAAAGAGAAACCAGCATCCGTACCAACAAGTAGCTCAGAATTTACGGTAACGGTTAATGGTCAAAAATATCATGTTCAATCCGAAGGTAATGATACAACATTCTTAATTGATGGTGAAGTGTATATCATTGATGTACAAGAGGGTTGTGAAGAGGGCGTAACATCTTCTACTCCTACGGCGCTTAATGCAAGTGGTTGTGAAATTAAAGCAGGACTACCGGGTTCTATCTTTAAAGTGCTTGTTAATGTAGGCGATAAAGTCAAAAAAGGTCAGCCTGTTATTGTGATTGAAGCGATGAAAATGGAAATTGAAGTAGCTTCGCCAGAAGATGGCGTTGTAAGCAGTGTAAGAGTCAAACAAGGTGATACAATCGTTAATAATCAACTGCTTGTCACCTTATAAGGATTAAGATGAAAAAAATGATTGTGGGGGTGTTATTGCTATTGGGACTAGCGATGATTCCATTATCGCTGAGTGCTAGTGATGTAGCAAAAGAGAATTTAAATCAAGATTATAAATCAAAGAGCGTTACAGAGCTTTTTGTTTCGCTCTACGAATCTACAGGTATTAATGCAATGATTAACCCTGTTGAGGGCATGGTAATGCATGGTCTTCCTATCTCTACATTTAACCAAGGTGCAGGTAGAGTTGTGATGATGGGAATCTGTTTTCTTTTGATTTATCTTGCCATTGCCAAAGGGTTTGAGCCATTGTTGCTCATTCCCATTGCTTTTGGCGGATTTTTAGCCAATATTCCTGTCGCAGATATTGCAGGGCCAGAAGGGTTCTTAGGTATTTTATTTAACATGGGCATTAGCTCTGGGCTTTTTCCTTTAATGATCTTTATGGGTGTTGGAGCGATGACAGACTTTGGTCCGCTCATTGCCAATCCTAAAACAGCACTTTTAGGTGGCGCTGCACAGTTAGGTATTTTTGGAACGATTGTGGGAGCTGCCGTTTTAACCGAATATACAGGATTTATCAACTTTTCTCTTAAAGATGCATGTGCTATTGGTATTATCGGTGGAGCGGATGGTCCAACATCCATTTTCGTAGCAACCCGTTTAGCACCTGATTTATTAGGAGCAATTGCGGTGGCTGCTTATTCGTATATGGCGTTGGTACCTATTATTCAACCACCTATTATGAGAGCACTCACCACAAAAGAAGATCGACTCATCAAGATGGAACAGTTGCGTGAAGTCTCGAAAATTGAGAAGATTCTTTTCCCTATTACGGTGATGATTTTGTGTATTTTGATGTTGCCCGATGCAACACCATTGATTGGTGCTCTTGCCTTTGGAAACTTAGCACGTGAATCAGGGGTAGTAAAACGATTGTCTGATACGATGGAAAACGCGTTGATTAACATTGTAACTATTTTCTTGGGACTTTCTGTTGGTTCCAAGTTGGCTGCTGAGAAATTTTTAGTGCCTGAAACATTGGGTATTTTATTCTTGGGTTTGGCTGCTTTTTCTATGGGAACAGCGGGTGGTGTTCTTATGGCAAAATTGATGAATAAATTTAGTAAGCATAAGGTAAATCCACTGATTGGTTCCGCAGGTGTCAGTGCTGTACCAATGGCAGCTAGGGTTTCGAATAAAGAGGGTATGAAAGAAGATCCAACGAATATGCTTTTAATGCATGCGATGGGTCCAAATGTGGCAGGTGTCATTGGTTCTGCGGTTGCAGCAGGTGTGTTGCTGTCTATTTTTAAATAAATGTTTTGAGGATATAAATAATATGTCGAAGATTAATGAAATTGAAAAGTTAGGGTTAACCAATATTGGAAAGATACACTACAACCTAAGTTATGATGAATTATTGAAACATGAAATTGCAAACAATGAAGGTCGTGTTACAAATAACGGTACATTTAGTGTTGATACAGGAATCTTTACTGGACGTAGCCCAAAAGATAAATATTTTGTAGATCAAGAGCCTTCTAACAAATATATCTCATGGGGTAAAATGAACCAAAAGGTGAGTAAAGAGGTCTTTGATGAACTTTTTGCAAAAGTGAAAAAACAGCTTTCAGGTAAAGATGTTTATGTTCAAGATGCTTACAGTGGCGGAAGTCTTGCCAGTCGTAAAAGTATTCGTGTGGTAACTGAAATTGCATGGCAAGCCCATTTTGTCAAAAACATGTTTATTCGTCCAAGCGAAGAAGAACTAGCTCATTTTAAACCAGATTTTGTGCTTTACAATGCATGTAAAATGGCGAATGATGATTATAAAAAACAGGGTCTTCATTCCGATGTCTTTGTCGTTTTTAACGTAGAAGAGAATATTGCGATTATCGGTGGAACATGGTACGGCGGAGAGATCAAAAAAGGTATTTTCTCGATGATGAATTACTGGTTGCCATTAGAGGGTAAACTCTCTATGCACTGCTCGGCGAATGTGGGTGAAAAAGGTGACACAGCACTATTCTTCGGACTTTCAGGTACGGGTAAAACGACACTCTCAACGGATCCAAAACGAAAGCTGATTGGTGATGATGAACACGGTTGGGATGATGAGGGTGTCTTTAACTTTGAAGGTGGCTGTTATGCCAAATGTATTAACCTTGACCCAAGCAGTGAACCTGAAATTTATGGTGCGATTCGTCAAGATGCTCTTCTAGAAAATGTTGTCATTAATGACAACCATGAAGTAGATTATGCAGATGCTTCTAAAACTGAAAATACCCGCGTTTCTTATCCTATCTATCACATTGACAATCACGAAGAAAGCTTACAAGCAGGCCACCCTAAGAAAATTATTTTCTTAAGTGCTGATGCATTTGGTGTTTTACCTCCTGTATCAAAGCTCACCAAAGAGCAAGCAATGTACTACTTCTTAAGCGGTTATACGGCTAAAGTTGCAGGAACAGAGCGTGGCATTACAGAACCAGTAGCAACCTTTAGCGCATGTTTTGGTGAGGCATTTTTACCACTGCATCCAACCGTTTATGCTAAGCTTTTGGGTGAGAAAATTGCCAAACATAATGTTGATGTTTATTTGGTGAACACGGGTTGGACAGGCGGCAGTTATGGCGTTGGTAAACGTATGAGCATTAAAGCAACGCGAGCATGTATCAACGCAATCCTAGATGGCAGCATCAACGCATGTGAATTTGAAAGTATTCCTGTCTTTAACATCCAAGTACCAACTGCGCTTGAAGGCGTTCCAACTGAAATTTTAAATCCTAAAAATACATGGGAAAATAAAAGCCTTTATGACGCAACCAGAGATGAGCTTGCTGAAATGTTTATTGAAAATTTCAAAAAGTATATTACCGCTGATTCTGATTTTTCAAGCGCTGGTCCAAAACTCTAATTCTAACATTACACGTACAGGAGCTTAAAACTCCTGTACCTTTTTACAATCAAGGAGATTTTTCAATGTCAAAGCTATGGTCTGGCAGATTTGCCGCAAGCGGAGCAGCACTGCTCGATGAATTTAACGCTTCATTACCTTTCGATCAAAAACTATACGAAGAGGATATTAAAGGCTCGATCGCTCATGCGACAATGCTTGCAAAGCAGGGTATTCTCACTCAAGAAGAAGCGGATCAAATTGCAACAGGATTGCTACAAATCAAACAAGAGATCGAAGCGGGAACATTCGTTTTTGATATTGCTCATGAAGATATTCATATGTCAGTGGAGACAAGACTTATTGATCTTATTGGCGAAGCGGGCAAGCGCCTTCATACTGCGCGTAGTCGTAACGATCAAGTCGCGGTTGATTTTAGACTCTATGTGCAAAAACAAAATTTAGTGATTGTGCATGTTTTAGAAGAGGTAATCGCTGTTTTAATGGATATCGCTAAAGAGCATACTAACACGTTGCTTCCAGGTATGACGCATTTACAACACGCTCAACCGATTAACCTTGCTTTTCATCTTTTAGCGTATGTTTCGATGTTTAAACGTGATATTGAACGCCTTGAAAGTTCATACCAACGCAACAATGTCTTACCGCTTGGTTGTGCAGCATTGGCTGGAACACCGCATAATATTGACAGGGAGTATGTTGCAAAACTTTTAGGCTTTGATAGTGTTAGTGTGAATTGTCTAGATACTGTGAGTGATCGTGATTTTGCGTTAGAGATTCTTTTTAATATTTCAACCATTATGATGCATGTTTCTCGTTTTGCTGAAGAGCTTATTTTATGGTCAAGCTATGAGTTTAAATTTGTTACCTTAAGCGATGAATACTCAACAGGTAGCTCCATTATGCCTCAGAAGAAAAATCCTGATGTGCCTGAGCTTTTACGTGGTAAAACAGGTCGCGTAAACGGCAATCTTATCTCGTTATTGACAGTACTCAAAGGATTACCACTAGCTTATAATAAAGATATGCAAGAAGATAAAGAAGGTGTGTTTGACAGCGTTGAAACCGTTTACATGTCACTCAATATTCTCAAAGAAGCGGTTCGTACCATGACAATCAATGTTGAGCGCATGAAACAAGCGTGTGAAGTAGGGCATTTAAGTGCAACCGATTTAGCAGACTACTTGGTCCAAAAGTGTGATATTCCTTTCCGCGAAGCTCATTTCATAACTGGGCGTGCCGTCGCACATGCGGAGAGTTTAGGGATTGATCTGAGTGTTATGAGTGTTCCAGAACTTAAAAAAGTAGACGCACGCATTGGCGAAGACGTGAGTGAATACCTCTCTTTGGTTCACTCTATGAACGCACGAACCTCCCAAGGTGGAACGGCGGTAACTTCTACATGTAAACAGATTGAACTCTTTGAAACATGGATGAAAACGCGTCAATAAAAATAGAATGAAGAGGTTTTTACCTCTTCAATTGTATGTTAAAGAAATTTGTGTGAGTCAGTGTCACTAAGGTGATTCCACGAAAGTTTCGCACCACCTAAAAGATGAAAATGCAGATGCATTACCTCTTGTCCACCATCACTTCCATTATTGGTAATTAAACGATACCCACTCTCATCCAATCCCAAAAGTTTAGCAACTTTTTGCGTGAATTCTGTGAGCCCAGCCATAATTTTAGGATCAACTTCTTGAAAGTTTTTATACTCAACTTTGGGAATAATTAAAATATGAATAGGCGCTTTTGGGTTAATATCATGAAACGCTAAAAACTCCTCATTTTCAAGTACTTTGTTACATGGAATTTCGCCACTGACAATTTTACTAAAGATAGTCATCGCCTTCTCCTCTATTTTTTAGTTTTTATCGTGTTTAGAACCTATATGCTTGCCACGAGACTTGGCAGAATTTAGAATAAACATTAGATTTTAACCTTTTATAATTAAAGTTTGACTAAAATGAGCTTCCTAATAGACTTAAGAGCGCTATGAATGCTCATGAATGAAAGGTAACCCTTTGAAAGATATAGAAAATGCGATAGCAGCGTGCATGTCGCTTGTTGAATTGGAAAAGATGCGCGTCTCTCTTTTTGGTAAAAAAGGATATTTTGCGGCACAGTTTGAAGAGCTTAAAAAGCTTGATGGCGATGCTAAAAAAGAGTTTGCTCAAAATCTCAACATCAACAAAGAAAATTTCTTAGAACGACTCAATGAAAAAAAGAGTGCTTTAGAAGCAGTGATGATTGAAGAACAGATGCGTAAAAGCAGTGTTGATGTGACACTCTTCAACCAAGAAAGTGCTGCTGGCGCACTTCATCCTGTTATGGATACGATGGATAAAATTATTGAATATTTTGTCAGTATGAACTTCTCTATCGAAGAAGGACCTTTGGTTGAAGATGATTTCCATAACTTTGAAGCACTCAATCTTCCAAAGTACCATCCAGCACGTGATATGCAAGACACCTTTTATTTCAAAGATTCGATGCTCCTTCGTACGCATACTTCTCCTGTTCAAATCAGGACAATGCTCAAACAAAGCGCTCCGATTCGTATGATTTGTCCAGGTGCCGTGTTTAGACGTGATTTTGATATCACCCATACACCGATGTTTCATCAAGTTGAAGGTCTTGTCGTTGATAAAACGGGAAAAGTCTCTTTTGCTAATCTAAAATTTATTCTCGAAGACTTTTTAAAGTATATGTTTGGCGATGTCAAAGTACGTTTCCGTCCTAGTTTTTTCCCTTTCACCGAACCGAGTGCAGAAGCTGATATTAGCTGTATCTTTTGTAAAGGTGAAGGATGTCGCGTCTGTTCGCATACAGGTTGGTTAGAAGTTCTTGGTTGTGGCGTCGTTGACCCTAATGTTTTTAAGGCCGTAGGGTATAAAGATGTGAGTGGTTATGCCTTTGGACTCGGTGTTGAGCGTTTTGCGATGCTGCTGCATCAAATTCCAGATTTACGATCGTTATTTGAGGGTGATTTGAGATTATTGGAGCAATTTAGATGATAGTAACAAAACAGTGGTTAAACGAATGGATCGATCTTGGTGCGATTGATACCGATAAAATTTCAATAGCACTGAATGCCATTGGCCTTGAAGTAGATGGGCTTACAAAAATCCGAATTCCCGCGCATGTTGTGGTTGGTAAAGTTGTCTCGTGTGAGAAACACCCTAATGCTGATAAACTCAATGTGTGTCAGGTGGATGTGGGTGAGAGTGTTCAACAGATCGTTTGTGGGGCTAAAAACGTTGCTGCGGATCAAATGGTCGCAGTTGCACTGATTGATGCTGTTCTTCCAGGTAATCTTAAAATTAAAAAAGCGAAACTACGTGATGTAGAATCGTGTGGTATGATCTGTTCTTCTACAGAGCTTGGACTTCCAAAAATCAATGATGGCATTATGATCCTAGATGAGAGTATTGGAAAACTTGAACTTGGAAAGCCTTTATGCGAATATCCTCTTATCAATGATGATGTGATTGAAATTGGTTTAACGCCTAATCGTGGGGATTGCCAAAGTGTGTACGGTGTGGCACGAGATTTGAGTGTCTATTTTGATCTTGAAGTGAAAACACTTGGACATAAAGAGGAAGAAGAGAACCAACCAGGTGTTGGAAGAGTTCTCCATCTTCATGGCAGTGAAGCGCTTGATGGCTCTTACATGTACAAGGTTTTTGATAACAAAGAGATCCAAGTCCCATTGATTATTCAACTTCGCTTAGGTTTTGCAGAGATTGACAACAGCTGCTTATTGGGTAAATTGATTGATTATTCAACGTATGTTACAGGTGTATTGCTCAGAGCTTATAACCAGAGTTGTTTTGGTGCTAAAGATGAAAAAGCAAAAATTGCCATTGCTAAAGATGAAAATGGCTTAGATGCTATTTATGGATTAGGTGGGCAACAAGTAGCTATTACAGGTGTAGCGCAGATGGCTGAATGCAAAGCAACCGCTTTGGATGAGCGTATTATTGTTGAAGCAAACTATACCCATCCTGAGATTATTGCATCTCGCAGTGCCAATAAAAAATTAGGTGCTGATAAACATCTTTACCGTTCTTCAAGAGGAAGTGAACCTCACCTTGCGTTTGGATTGAACTATTTCTTTAAAATGCTTTTAAAACGTTCTAAAATCATGCCTTATGCAGATTCACAACAAATTACACAAGATTTTGAAGAAAAATTGATTAATATTCACCAAAGTGATCTCACTCAAATGATTGGGGAAGAGATTCCTAAAAATAAAATTATTAAGATTTTAAAACATTTAGGATTTGGTGTTAACTTTGCTTTTGAACAAGATGTTATTAATGTTAAAGTACCCCAATTTAGGTCTGATGTGCTCAATATGCAAGATATTTGTGAAGAGATTGTGCGTATTGTGGGCATTGATAATATCACCTCCAAGCCATATGTTTTTGCCGAAAAGCTTAAAATCAATCAGCCTTATCTTAATTTTAAAAAAAGACAAAAGTACCGTCACCGTGCTGTTTCAGCAGGCTTTTTTGAGACCTTACACTTTGTATTTGATGATTGTGAAAATGCTAAAAAATTCCACTTACCACTTTTAAATGAAGCGCTTGAAGTGGCAAATCCTATTACCAGTGAACTAAACACACTTCGCAGTTCCCTTTTACCGAATATCTTGAGTGCGGTTTCCAATAACCTCAAATTTGGTAAAAAACGGGTAGCACTCTTTGAAGTCGGTAGTGTGTTCGATAGTGAGAGAAATGAAAGTAAAAAAATCGCGTTTGTCTTCAGTGGTGAAAATGGCATTCCTGAGATTGCGAATCATGGTAAGCCAACTGAGATCGACTTTTTTGCGTTTGCCAGTAAAATTCAGAGTATTTTAGGTAATTTCACGTTGCAGCCACTTAAAGAAGTCAATGGACTTTGCAGCCCTTATGAGGCAGCCATTGTAATGATTGATAGTGTGGAAGCAGGTTATATGGCGCGTGTCAATGTTCAGGTTGAAAAAGAGCTTGATTTGGATCGTACCTATATTTGTGAACTTGATTTTGACGCACTTTCGTACCAACGCAAAATTGCAAAAGAATATTCAAAACTTCCATCTTCTTCACGTGATTTAAGTCTTTTAGTCGATGCAAAAATGCAGTATTCTGAGTTGGAGAGTTTCATCGCTTCCATCGCACCCACAGCATTGGTTAAATTTGCTGTGATTGATCGTTATGTGCATGAGAGTCTTGGTGATAAAGTAAGCCTTACACTCAAACTCCAATTCCAATCTATGGAAAAAACGTTTGAAGAAGAGGAGATCGCTTCTATGGTTGAAGCATTGCTTTCAAACATTCAAGAAAAATTTGGAATCACCATCCGATGAAAACATTACATGTAAACCCCAAAGCCTCTTTTGAGTTTACAACCGATCAAATCGCCAGCGACAAGTCTATCTCGCATCGCTGTGCGATTTTTTCACTTCTAAGTGACAAACCCTCTCGTGTCAAAAATTACTTGCCTGCTGAAGATACAATGTGTACATTGAGTATTGTCCAGTCTTTGGGTGCAACTGTTGAAACGGCTGAGGATGGAACGCTTACCATTACACCACCTGCAAGCATTGTAGAGCCTCCGCTGATTCTTGATTGCGGAAATTCAGGCACAGCTATTCGCCTTTTAATGGGCTTTTTGTCTTCATGCAAAGGCTTTTTTGTCTTGTATGGCGATAAATATTTATGCTCACGTCCGATGCGTCGTGTTGCAGACCCTTTACGTAGTATTGGTGCTCAAATTGATGGTCGAAACAACGGCAATTATGCGCCTTTAGGGATTCGTGGAGAGACACTCAAAGCCTTTCATTATGAGAGTAAAATCGCTTCTGCTCAAGTCAAAAGTGCGCTCATTTTAGCGGCACTTCAAGCTGATGGTGTTTCTACGTTTTCTGAACCCGAACTCAGTCGTGACCACAGTGAGCGAATGCTTCGAGGAATGGGCGCGAATGTTATTTCTGAGGGTTTAAAGGTGACGATTCATCCGCAAACGAAACCTCTTAATTCCCTTTATATCACGGTTCCAAGTGACCCTTCCAGTGGCTTTTTCTTTGCCGTTGCTGCTGCGATTAACATCGGAAGCAAAGTCACACTGCACAATATGCTTTTAAATCCTACGCGTATTGAAGCCTATAAAGTGCTTGAGCGAATGGGTGCTGGAGTAGAGTTTATCGAAAAAGAGAGTTTGTACGAGAGTGTTGGCGATATTGTCATTACGGGTAAAGTATTGCAGGGTGTGGAAGTGAGTGAAAACATCTCATGGTTGATTGATGAGTTGCCTGCATTGTCCATCGCTTTTGCATGTGCAAACGGTAAAAGTCTTGTCAAAAATGCGCAGGAATTGCGTGTGAAAGAGAGTGATCGCATATCAAGTGTTGTCAATAATCTTCGCCTCTGTGCCATTGCAGTGGAAGAGTTTGAAGATGGTTATGAAGTGAGTGGTGGTGTGCTTCAAAGTGCTACTATTAACAGCTTTGGAGACCATAGAATTGCGATGAGTTTTGCGATTGCTGGTACAAAAACAGCGATGAAAATTGAGGACATAGACTGTATTAACACCTCTTTTCCTAATTTTATTGAATTGCTTTCTCAAATAGGAAATGTGAACCAATGAAAATCAAACTAGCGACAAGTTACGGTTTCTGTTTTGGTGTAAAAAGAGCGATTAAGATCGCAGAAAATACTAAAAATGCCTCAACGATAGGACCACTTATTCACAACAATGAAGAGATCAATCGTTTGCGCGAGAATTTTAACGTTAAAACACTGCATGACATCTCAGAAGCAGAGGGTGTGGGGAAAGCAATTATAAGGACGCATGGGATTCCTAAAAAAGACCTTGAAACATTGTTAAAAAGCGATGTTCAAGTCATCAATGCAACGTGCCCCTATGTAACAAAACCCCAAGAAATTTGCGAAAAAATGAGCATGGAAGGGTATGAAATTGTCATCTTTGGGGATGCAGATCATCCCGAAGTCAAAGGGGTTGAGAGCTATGCCATTCATGGTGCCCATGTGGTACAAAGTGTCGATGAATTGGAAAAAGTGAAATTTAAAGGCAATAAAATTGCTGTCGTTTCTCAAACCACACGTAAAATCAATGAATTTTTAGAAATCACCAATTTTTTAGAGACACGTTACAAAGAGGTACGTGTTTTTAACACGATTTGTAATGCAACATTTGAGAACCAAGATGCGGCACGTGAGCTTGCTAAAGAAGCTGATGTTGTGATCGTCATTGGGGGAAAAAACTCTTCCAATACCAAGCAATTGCACAGTATTTGCAAAGAATATTGTGCGGATAGTTTTTTAGTGGAGAGTGAGAAAGATTTAGATCCAAATTGGTTTGTAGGAAAAACGCTTTGTGGCGTGACTGCAGGCGCTTCGACGCCTGATTGGATTATCGAAAAAATAGTTGGAAAAATCAGCGAAATTAAAGTATAATAGGCAACTTTTACATGTTTACATGTAGCTAAATGTGTCAAAAATCAATCAAAAAGGGTATAAAATGGTAAATGAGGCGAACAAAGCTGTTCATACTGACGCCGTAGACGAACATGAGGAGATGGATTTTGCGGCTATGTTGGAAGAGTCTTTCAAAGATTCTGAGAGAGATGCACTCATCAATGGTGTTGTTGTAGCGATCAAAGAAGATGTTATCTTAGTTGATGTGGGCAAGAAGTCTGAAGGACGTCTGAACGCATCTGAGGTTACAGATGAAAATGGCAACATAACATGCAAAGTAGGAGATGTAATCCCTGTAGTTATTACAGGATTCAGAAACGAAAGACCAGCTGTTTCGCACAAAAAGGCCCTTCGTAAAGATCGTATTAAGTCATTTATTGCTGAATTTAAAGAAGAAGATGATGTGGTTCTTGATGTCAAAATCACTGGCAAAAATAAAGGTGGATTTATTGCTGAGAACAAAGAAGGTATTGAATTTTTCCTTCCACGTTCACAAGCAGCCGTTAAAGATATGAATGCTTTGATGGGTAAATCACTCAAAGTTAAAATCATTAAAATTGACACGGATACAGAATCTATTATTGTTTCTCGCAAAAAATTCTTGGATGATGAGCGCAAAAAACGCAAAGAGATCGTTCAAGAGTTGATTGACCGTGATGAAGTTGTAGAAGGAACCATCAAAAAAATTACAACGTATGGTATGTTTGTTGATGTTGGTGGAATTGACGGTTTGGTTCACTACAGTGAAATTAGTTACAAAGGTCCTGTAAACCCTGGTACTCTTTACAAAGAGGGTGAAGTCATTCCTGTTAAAGCAATCAAATATGACAAAGACAAACGTCATCTTTCACTTTCCGTAAAAGCTGCAATGCCTGATCCTTGGGATGAGATCAAAGATGAATTAGAGACAGGTGACTCTATCCAAGTTACCATCAGCAATATCGAGCCATACGGTGCGTTTGTTGATCTTGGGAATGACATCGAAGGCTTCCTTCACATCTCTGAAATTTCATGGGATAAAAACATCAAACACCCACGCGATTACATCGAAGAGGGACAAGTGGTTGATGTTGAAGTCATTGAAATTGATGCAAAAGAGAGACGTTTACGCGTTTCTTTGAAAAATGTTCTTCCAAAACCATTTGATGATTTTATGAAAAAATTCAAAGTAGGTGATGTTGTTAAAGGTGAAATCACCACAATTACAAACTTTGGCGCATTTGTTAAAATCGGTGGTATTGAAGGTCTTCTTCACAATGAGGATGCTTCTTGGGATCGTAACAACAAATGTAAAGAGCTCTTTGCTGTAGGTACTGAAGTTGAAGTTAAAATTGTAAAAATTGATGAAGAGAATGAAAAAGTATCTCTTAGTAAAAAAGAGCTTGAAGACAGCCCAATCCAAAAATATGCAAAATCACACGAGAATGGTGACATTGTTCATGGTAAAATCAGAGATATTAAAGAATTTGGTATCTTTGTTGAGCTTGAAGAGAATGTTGATGCCTTGATTCGTAAAGAAGATTTGGGTCAAGTGAATGAAGCGGATCTTAAAATTGGTGATGAAATCGAAGCGGCCATTACCTTTATTGATGACAAAAAAAATCGCATCCGTCTTTCTGTAAGACGCCTTTCAAAATTGAAAGAGAGAGAAGCGCTTAAAGAGATCAATAAAGAAGAGAAAATGACGCTCGGAGATATTCTTAAAGATCAATTGAAATAAGCGATGCAAAAAAAAGTACTTGGCGGACTCTTTGTACTCCTCTTCGTAGGTGTAGGATTTTTTCTTTCAAAACTCCTGCACCAAGAGGTGGATGTTAACGTTGAGGTCGCCAGATACGAACCTTACAAAACACAAGAAATCAAACAAGAAACATCGGAAAAAGTTTGGATCAAAGAGATGGCGCATAAAGACGCTAGGGAGTTTATTTTCCCTGTCAATGAGCTCTTTATGCAGATTGATGCGTATGGACAAAAAAGTGGTAGTACTGGTAAGTTAAAGTCTTTTCGTTTGGTGATTGATCGGGCGGATCGTTATTCACTTTTTTGTATCATACAGACACTCACCTCTTTGCGCCTGCCGTATATGGTGATTAAGGAAGATAAAATTCCTATTATCTATATAGAAGAGAAGAGCGAGAAACAACTGGAAAATGTTGTTTTAGAGCTTGAAAAATACGATATAAAATCAAAAATTGTCGAGGTTTGGTTATGAAACAGAAGAAAATCATTGTATGCGATGCTATTCACGAAAAAGGTTTTGAAATCTTACGTGCAGAGAAAGATATTGAAGTTATTGATGCTGTGCGTTTACCTAAAGATGAGTTATTGAAAATCATTGGTGATAGTGATGTTGCTATTACACGTAGTTCAACTGATGTTGATGAAAAATTTCTCAATGCTGCTACGAATTTAAAAGCGATTGTAAGAGCGGGTGTGGGTGTTGACAACGTCGATCAAGATGGTTGTAGTAGACGCGGTATTATCGCAATGAACGTTCCTACAGCCAATACCATTGCCGCAGTCGAGCTTACCATGGCGCATCTTTTAGGAACGGCTAGAAGTTTTGTGAATGCCAATAATCATCTTAAAATCGAGCGTGTTTGGAATCGTGAAAAATGGTATGGTGTTGAACTGTGCGAGAAGCGTTTAGGCGTTATCGGTTTTGGTAATATTGGTAGTCGTGTAGCGATTCGTGCTAAGGCATTTGGCATGGAAGTCATCGCGTATGATCCATACATCTCCGCTTCAAAAGTAACCGATCTTGGCATGACCTATACGGAAGATTTCAATGATATCTTAGCATGTGATTTTATTACGATTCATACGCCTAAAAATAAAGAAACGATCAACATGATCTCTCACGATGAGATCGCAAAAATGAAAGATGGTGTACGTCTCATCAACTGTGCGCGTGGCGGACTTTACAATGAAGAAGCTCTCTTTGAGGGTATCAAAAGCGGCAAGATTGCATTTGCGGGTATCGATGTTTTCTCAAAAGAGCCTGCAACAAGTCATCCTCTTTTAGATCTTGAAAATATTTGTGTTACACCTCACCTTGGTGCAAATACTTTAGAATCCCAAGAGAAAATTGCTATCCAAGCAGCTGAAAATGCTATTAGCGCGGCGCGTGGTATCAGTTATCCAAATGCGCTTAATTTGCCAATTAAAGCAGAAGACATTCCTCCATTTGTTGAGCCATACTTAGAACTCGTTCAGAAAATGGGCTTCTTAGCAGCGCAACTTAACCGTTCAGCGATTAAATCTATCAAGCTTGAGCTGGAAGGTGAGATTGGTGCATACGCTAAATCACTTCTTACGTTTGGTATTGTGGGGTCTCTCAAAGAGGCGAATGAAAACAAAATCAACTACGTTAATGCTGAATTTGTTGCTAAAGAAAAAGGCATCGATAGCAAGTTTTCAGTAGAAAGCAGTACCAGCGGGTATAAAAACATCGTCACGTTAACGCTTACGACAGAGAAAAATGTTGTGAGCATTAGTGGTACGGTCTTTGGTGAAGATGAACAACGCATCGTTGGTATCAATGGTTTCAAATTTGACTTTAAACCAAAAGGCAAAATGATTATCTTCAAAAACCATGACGTTCCTGGTGTTATTGCCAATATCGCTTCTATTTTGGCAAAAGAGGGCATTAACATTGCCGACTTTAGATTGGGCCGTGGTGCGCATCAATTTGCAATGGCGGTTATCTTGGTTGATACCGACATTGATAAGAAAATCATTGCAGAACTCAATAAACTTGATTCATGTGTTTGGGTAGAGTACGCAGTTTTATAATCTAGCACTAAATTTGTATAGGAGTTCTTCTTGAAAAAGAGGAACTCTTGTCTTCTTCTGTTAAAATATATTTAACTTATTTTTAGTTTAATTCTCCATTTAAAGCCTTGATAACCTTTTTAAAAAGTAAAATTTTATTATCTTTAGCTAAAACGATCTGCTTAATATTTTTCAATAAATAAATAAATATTATACGTTTGATAATATAATAGTAATAATAAAATAGCTGAAAGGTTTTCTATGCGAATCCTTCTTATAACTTTACTTGCATTTCGTCTCTGCTTTGGGGATGATGGACTCAGTTTAGATGATGCCATTAAAAAAGTGAAAGAACATAATAGTGAAATTATAATTGCAAAATTTGATGAAAGAATTAAAGCGTTAGAGCATCAAGCTTCACTTGGCGCTAACTATGGAAGTTTAGAGCTCTCTCAAGCGGCACTTCGTAGTAACGATGCTCTTAACATTTTTGGTTACAAACTTCAGTCACGTGAAGCTACGTTTGCAGATTTTGGCTTCAAACAGTTTACGGGCAGTAACTACATGCTTGCTCCTGAAGATCTCAATAACCCCAAAGATCGTAACCATTTTCAAACCAAAATAGAATATACCATTCCCCTTTATACGGGTGGAAAGTTAGAGCAGTATGGCAAAATCACCAAAGCATTAGAATCCATGAGTACATTGGATAGAGAAGCGTTGAGTTTGCAAAAAATTTATGAGATCAAGAAGAGCTTCTTTGCGATATCTCTTTTAGATGCGTATCTTTACAATCTTCGCCTTATTGCTTCAAATACCGCAAAACTTGAAGCAAAGACAGCGGCGATGATGGAAGAGGGGTATGTTAAAAAAGTGGATCTTTTAGAGATTCAGAGCAAGCAAGCTGATGTTGAGCACCTTATTCATCAAGCAGAAGCGAACAGAGCACTTTTGTACTACTTTGTCTCTTTCTTAGTTGATGAAGAGATTACAGCGATCAAAGGAAGCTATGAAGAAGCACAGACTTTTTTGAGCGCAGATGATCACGTATTGAGTGATAATATAGAGATCAAAAAAGCGGAGAAAGGAGTGGAAATCTCTCAGATGAACATTGCAGTGCAACAGAGTGCTTTTTTACCACAGGTGGGTGCATTTGCCAATTATGGTAGCAGTGACGATACGTACATGAACGACTTTGCTAAAAATGATGCTTATACTGTTGGGCTTCAAGTCAAATGGAATCTTTTTAATGGTGGAAGCGATAAGAATAACTTAGAAAAAGCGCGTGTTGAAAACCTTAAAGCTTCTCAGCAATTAGTGCTTGCAAAGAAAAATATTGCTTTGCATTTGAAGCAGATTCAAACGCAGATTCAAAACTATGAATATGAGGCAAAAAGTCTTAAAAAAGAGGTGGAGCTTGCCCATCTCATCTATGAAAATTATGCAGGCAGATATGAACAAAAACTTGTCTCCATTCATGAAGTGTTGATGAAACAATCTGAAGAATTGACCAAGGTACTTAGGCTCAAAGAGGTGCAAAATGCACGCAATGAAAAGATCTTTGAGCTTCAAAAATTAGCCAGTAAGGAAATGTAATGAACGCTTTCTCTTTAAGAAGTATTTTTGTCTCTTTGATAGCAAGTCTATCTTTGAATGCGGCTAGTTTGACGTTAAGTGGCAGTGTGATATCAGAGAATCAAAAAACCATTTCAAGCCGTTATATGGGCTTTATTCAAACGGTCAATGTCAATGAAGGCGATGTTGTGAAAAAAGGCGATTTACTCTACAGTATTGATTCCAAAGAGGTTGATACGGCATTGGCACAGAGTGAGCTTGCTATATCCCAAGCAGAGTTAAATCTTAAAATGTACCAAAACCAGTATCAAAATGCGGCGCTCAATTTAGAACGTTATCAGCGCTTGCTGGCAAAAGATATGGTTTCAAAGTATGAGGTTGAAAACCTTGAACTCTCAACAACCAATCTTAAAGCAATGGTTGAGATTGCTGGGAAGCAGATCGCGACAGCAAAGCAAAAACGTCAAGAGGTTCAAAACCAGTACCAATACCTTAAAATCAAAGCGCCCAATGAGAGTGTTGTGATCGAAAAGCATATCAAAGCAGGGGAAATGGCGCTTGCAGGTGTTCCTGCGCTTGTATTGGCCGATTTGAGCTCACTGAAAATTAGCACCGAGATTGCGGAGAGTTATCTAAGCAGTGTAAAAATTAATGATCGTGTACGGGTGGAAATCCCTTCGATTGGGTGTATTAGTGAAGGAAAGGTTGAAGCGATTATTCCTAGTTCCAATCCTATGGCACATACTTTTAAAATGAAACTTTCGTTTACTTGCAAAGAGGCTAAGGCGTACCCTGGTATGTACGCGGTTGTGGTTGTGGGTGAGTAGAGCATGAAATACAAAGAAAAATACCTTGCAGGCTACCTTGCGCGCCTTTTTTTACGCAATCCGCTTACCATGATTTTGGGTGTGACGCTTATCGTTTTAGGTATCGTAGCCCTTTCTTTGATGCCACGAGAAGAAGACCCTCAAATCTCTATTAGCGGAGGTGTCGTAGTCGTTTCAATGCCAGGAGCAAGTGCCGCTGAAGTGGAACAAGTGGTTGTTCGTCCTTTGGAGAGACGCATTAAGGAAATTAAGGGTGTGGAACACATTTATGGCGTGGCAAGCGATAATGTAGGCATCGTGAATGTGATGTACTACATCGGTGAAAATCGAGAAGCGTCTAACCTCAAACTCTACGATAAAGTCATGCAAAATATGGATCAATTACCCCAGGGTGCCTCAACCCCACTGGTACGTCCTTTTGACATTGACATCGATATTCCCATTCTCTCTATTGCTTTTTACGCAAAAACACCGCAAGGGGTTGATAACGTGAGCCTTTACAAGCGTGTAGAAGCGTTTAGAAATTCACTAGGGAATGTGGACAATGTTGCTAAAACAGAAATCAAAGGGGAGCATAAAGAGCAGTTTAACATCGAAATTGATCTTACTAAACTCTCTGCGTATCATCTTTCATTAGAGCAGATTGTAGGCTCACTTAAATCACTCACTGCCTCTTCACCTGAGGTGAAAAACAGAACACAAGAGGGCAAACTGATCGTTTTTGGTGTGAAAAATGCGCTAGAAAAAGTCGAAGATATTCAAAACCTTATTGTGGCGAATGTTGGTGGCTCCGCCGTTTATTTAAGGGACATCGCAGCCATTCATTTGGGGGATGATATACAAAATAAAAAGAGTGCTCAGATCAGCTACAAACAAGGCGAAAATTTTACACCTTTGCAAGATCAAGTCACCCTGAGTGTCTCTAAGCTTAAAGGTTCCAATGCCGTTGTAATCGCAGGTGATGTCTTAAAACGTTTGGAAGCCTCAAAAAGTGTTTTGGAGAGTGAGGGTATAGGTTACATTGTAACACGCAATTATGGCGAACGTGCCAATGAGGCGGTGAATGAACTGGTGTTCCACTTGCTTATCTCCATTGTGATTATTGCGTTGCTACTTATTTTTATCTTAGGATGGAGAGAAGGGCTTATCGTGACGCTTACGGTGCCTGCTATTTTGGCGATTACGATTTTTATTGCTTATATGAGTGATCAGACGATCAATCGCATTACGCTCTTTGCCTTTCTGCTCAGTCTTGGACTTTTGGTGGATGATGTGATTGTGGTCATCGAAAATATTCACCGCCATTTGCATGCTAAAGACGCTCATGAAAAAGAGATGGACGAACTGCTCATCGAAGCGACCGATGAGATTGGTGCTCCGACCAACCTTGCAACCATTGCGATTATTTTAACGATGGTTCCTATGGCATTTGTGGGGCAGATGATGGGCGAATTTATGAAGCCAATTCCTCTTAATGTTCCTGTGGCGATGCTCTCTTCTCTTTTAATCGCTTATATCTTTACGCCATTTTTAGCACGTAAATTTCTCAAAAAGCCAGATCACACGAAAGGAGAAGGTCATGCAAAAGTTTGAGCAGTTTGTTTACACTCTTTTAGTAGAAGAGCGTAAAAAAAAGTTAGTACTGCTTTTCACCCTTTTAGCTTTCATACTAGCTGTGTTGATGTTTCCCGCTAAAATTGTTTTAGCAAAGATGCTACCTGGCAAAAGCACCAATACCTTTTCTATTTATATTGATCTTCCCAATGGAAGCTCTTACCAAGAGACCAATACCGTGAATCAATGTGTTGTATCGCTTTTGCAAAAAGAGAAAGAGATCCAAAATATCGAAGTGTTTAATGGAATGGGCTCGCCTCTTGATTATGCAGGGCTTGTGAAAGGTTCTGGACTTAAAAATGGTGAACATGTCAGCGAAATCGTGGTTAACCTGAGTCCTATTCATGAACGAGATGAGCGCTCCTTTGCGATGGTACATCGTTTACGCCCAATGATTCAAAAGAGTTGTGAAGGCTTAGTGTCTCAAACTTCCATAAAAATGGTCGAACAGCCAGCGGGTCCTCCAACGATGGCAGCACTGGTGATTGAGCTTTATGGTGAGAATACTGATCGTTTAAGTACACTTGCCAAGCGCATCAAACAGGTGTTAATGCAGACGAAAGATTTGGTGGATGTGGATATTATGAGTGATGAGGTGTATGAAAAATATTCACTCATATTGGATAAAGAGAAAGTAAGCCACTCACGCCTAAGTATCGAGAAAATCAACGAATTGCTCTATCTTGCTTTTGAAGGGATGCATGTTGCTCATAAAAACAGTGAAAACTCACCTTCTCAAATTCCTCTTTATGTGGTGCTTAGTTCCCCTTCTAAGTCACTTCCAACTGCTTCCAAAGAAGAGTTAATGGCAAAAATCAGTGCACTGAAGTTACTTAATGCACAAGGTATGATGGTGCCACTCTCTGAGGTTGTGCGTGTGGAAAAAGTTGCTTCATCTCCAACGATTATGTCGAAGAACTTGCAAAAGATGGTCAGCATTGTGGCTGAAGCAGACTTGGTATCACAAGTCTATCCACTTTTAGAGGCACGTTCCAAAATGAAAGAGGCATTTGAAGCGGAATTTGAAGTGAGCAGAAGCCATCTTTTTGATCTAACCCTCAAAGACAAAAAGAGTGGTGAAGTGTTTGAATTGGTTTGGGATGGCGAGATGAAAGTCACAATGGATACCTTCCGTGATTTAGGGGGTGCATTTATTGCAGCGCTTATCTTGATTTTTTTATTGATGGTGGTTTACTACAAAAGCTTTGCACTCTCAGGCATTGTATTACTCGGAAGTTTTCTCTCTATTATTGGGGTGATTATGGGGCATTGGATTATGGATCTTTTCTCTTCCACGACGTTTTTCCTTACCGCAACTTCACTCATTGGTTTTATTTCACTGATGGGCATTAGCTCACGGAATGCACTTTTATTGATCGATTTTGCACAAACGTTGATAAAGCAAGGTGTAGGGAAAAAAGAGGCGATAGCACAAGCGAGTGCAACAAGGGCAAAGCCGATTGTTCTGACTGCTGCTGCGATTATTTTAGCGAGTACGCTTTTGGCAACCGATCCTATCTTTGGAGGGCTTGGTGTTGCGCTCATTTTTGGAACGATTGCTGCGGTGATTGTCTCTTTGGTGGTGGTTCCCGTTCTTATGGATAATACAAAGGCAATTTAAAGACACTTACATGTAAACGATAGGACAACTTATCGTTTTACATGTAAAAATTTTCGACGCGTTGAAACCAGCAGGCGCATCATACGATAGAGAAAAAGACGCTTGTTCATAACGCTAATCTTGCGGCAATTTTTATCTTTCAAACACTCAAACACCTCTTCTAACGCCAACTTCTCACTCACGGATAGATTTGTCATACCGTTCCTTTTTGCCCGTTTATCTTACGTACCAGTCTTACAATATCTTCATCTTTAAGCATCCCAAGCATATTAAAAACCACTGGAATTCCCATAGGTGCACTGCTACCAAGTCTCCACTCTTGATAGGTACGCATTGAAATACCAAAGTTTTCTGCCATCTTCTTTTGAGAAATTTTTTTGCCCATATTCTCAGCTTCAATAGCATTATGCAAAAGATTGATGATATCGCTTGTTTTCATCGTATGATTGTATTTAAAAACGTATTAAATATAAATTAAATTGTATAAAATATACTAATTAAATTATATTATAAACAATATTAAAGATATTATATCTTTTTTATTGTTAAATAGATTCTTTTAATTGATTAAAATATACAATATATTGTATAAAAATGAGCTATTTTGTTGTCTTGGTTTTTTTCGCTATAATGACGCAAACTAAAATTTAGGAGAATTTATGGCCTCTATTTCTATGGGCGACTTAAAAAAAGGGTTAAAGATCGAAATTAACGGTATTCCTTATAAAATCGTAGAGTATCAACATGTTAAACCAGGCAAAGGCGCAGCCTTTGTACGTTGTAAAATCAAATCATTTATCGATGGTAGAGTGATCGAAAAAACATTCCATGCGGGTGATAAATGTGAGACTCCACATCTTGAAGATAAAATCATGCAGTTTTTGTATGACGATGGTGAATTTTTACAATTTATGGACAGTGCAACGTATGAGCAAATCGCATTAACACATGACCAAGTAGGTGAGGCAGCAGACTGGATTATTGATGGTATGAATGTGGATATGTTGTATCACAATGGACAACCTATCAGTGTTGAAGCGCCTCAGTTTGTACAACTTAAAATCGTAGAAACACCACCTAACTTTAAAGGTGATACTCAAGGTGGTAAAAAACCTGCAACGCTTGAAAGTGGTGCAGTGGTTCAAGTTCCTTTCCACGTTGTTGAGGGTGATCTCATCAAAGTTGACACTGTTCGCGGCGAATACTTAGAAAAAGTTAAATAATCTTACATACACACACCATAGCGCAACAAACTTGTGCTATGGGCTTCTCCTCTTTCCCCCTTTAAGTGCTATAATAACCTCATAATTGAATTCTTTAGGAGGTTGCACCATGTTTAACAATCTCTCCATTAAAGCCCGCAATATTTTACTTGCTTGTGTCGTTCTTTTAGGACTTATGGCTATTCATACCACTGCAAAAATTTTTAACGATAAAGAGAAAGAGCTTTTGAATCTTCGAATGAATATCACCTCTTTGAAAGAAGATATCTTGATTTTGCGTAAGCATGAAAAAGATTTTTTGATGCGCAATGACACGAAGTATGAAAAAGCACTTCTTGACTCAGCCACGAAACTTACAGAACGTCTGAAATCAATCTCGACAACAGCAGATAAACAAGGCATCAAAACATCAGAGCTTGTCCATTTACAAGAAGTCATTCGTACGTATGTTTCTGTTTTTAATGAAGTGGTTGCTCAAAAAAAGAAAATAGGTCTTAGTCCAGAAGAGGGGCTAGAAGGAGCGATGCGTAAAGCCATTCATGAAGCCGAAAGTGGATTTAAAGAGCTTAAAGACTATAAGATGCAAACATTGATGCTCACCCTTCGCCGTAATGAAAAAGATTTTATGCTCCGTTTTGCACCAAAATACATTGATGAACATAGTGCAAATTATCAAAAAGCAGTCGAGTATATACGCAGTCGTGAAGAGCTTGGTTTCTCGCTTAAGCTTTTAGAAACCTACAAAGAGAGTTTTGGCGCGTTTGTGAAAGCCTATGAGGTACTAGGCTTAGATGAAAAGAGTGGGCTGAATGGAAAACTACGTGAAACGGTTCATCAAACCGAAGCGTTAGTTGCCTCTTCCATCACTAACATCGATCAAGAGATCGCTTCAACGCTTCAGGAAACGACAGTGGTTTATATCATTGTTGGCGGGACGGTTGTCAGTATTGTTTTGGGTTTAATTATCCTGATTATTCGCAGTGTTTTAATGCCTTTACGTGCACTCACCAAAGCGATTGTCTCGAATGAACGCGATTTGACGCTTCGTTACAGTACGCCTTACAATGATGAACTCAAAGAGATCGCCGATGCGCTCAACGCCTTTATGGAACGGTTACGCCAAATTGTCATGGGTGCCATTCATGCAAGTGATGAAAATGCTGCTGTATCGCATGAACTCTCAACAACTTCCAATAACATTGGTAAACGTGCAGAAGAGGAGAGCCGTATTGTAGCGCTTACAACCCAAACGGGCAATCAAGCACGCGATAAGATTGATAATTCTGTGGAAAACTCTAAAAAAGCTCAAATGGAAATTGCCCAAACCAATGAAGCGCTCATCCAAGCCAATCAGATTTTTGGTGTATTGATTGAAAAGATTGAGCATACAGGGACGGTTGAAAGTGAATTGCAACACAAAATGGTCACACTTTCCCAAGATGCGGATAAGGTCAAAGATATTCTCAGCGTGATCAGTGATATCGCCGATCAGACCAATTTGTTGGCCTTAAACGCGGCGATTGAAGCAGCACGTGCAGGTGAACATGGGCGCGGTTTTGCCGTTGTGGCGGATGAGGTGAGAAAACTCGCTGAGCGCACGCAAAAAAGTTTGATAGAAATTCATGCAACGGTTGGTGTGATTGTTCAAGCCATTGTCAATTCTGCGGATCAGATGGAAAAAAATGCGAGGCTTTTTGAAGGTTTAGTCGATCAATCTGCGGAAGTTTCCCATAAAATAGAAGCCTCTGTGGATCTTATGGGAAATGCGATCAATGTTGTCGCTTTAGCAACGCATACGTCTGAAGAGACAGGCAGTGAAATCAAAACGATTGTGGACGAGATCAATGAGATTAATCATATCACTTCGAGCAATGCTAGAGACATTGAAGAGATCGCTTCTGCGGCAGAGCATCTTCACAGTGTTACCCAAAAACTGAACGATCAATTACGCTACTTTAAAGTTTAAAACAAGGAGTTAAAATGAGTAAAAAAGTCATAGTCCCTTTAGCAGAAGGATTTGAGGAGATTGAAGCGCTAACCATTGTGGATATCTTAAGACGTGCCAATGTCGAGGTAGCTATGGCAGCTATCAGCTCTTTGCATGTCAAAGGAGCACATGGTATTGTTGTTGTGGCTGATATGCTTTTAAAAGAGTTAGATGGAAACAGTTTTGATATGATAGCCCTTCCTGGTGGACTTCCTGGAGCTACGAATTTAGCAGCGGATGCTACGACTCAAGCACTGTTAAAAGACTTTGATACAAAAGGCAAAGCGATTGCTGCAATTTGCGCAGCACCGTATGCCCTTAAAACAGCAGGTGTACTTAAAAAAAATTATACATGCTACCCAGGATTTCAGCTTAAAATTGGAGACGAAGGGTATAACGCTAATGATAAAGTTGTTAAAGATGGGAATGTCACAACCTCTCAAGGACCAAGTACCGCAATGTTGTTTGCTCTAAGCCTTGTGGAACAACTCTGCTCCAAAGAAGTTGCTCTTCAGCTCAAAAAGGATTTATTACTTAATATGTAATTTTATTAGCATTTTAAGAATCATGGCTTTATAATCAAGCGAAATTCATACGAAGGATTTGTAATGTTGCTTAGGACCATTAAAGGGAAACTAACACTCCTTTTACTTATATTGATTTTAGGCTTTGGAGCATTGGGGTATCAGATTGTGGAGCTAAGCACTAATGCAAAAGGAATAGCCGTACGTTTTTCTACCATTCAAGAATTGGAGTCACACTTTTTGCAAATGCGGATTGAACAGCGTAACTATCAAAATTATTATCGTGAAGAGGCTTTGGCTGCTTATCAACACCATTACGAAAGAATCCTTCCACAGATCGAAACACTTTCCCAGTTGTTTCGATCTAAAATCAATCAAGATAAGATTGCAGAAATTAAAAAGTCGATTGAAATATGGGCTGTTGCCAATGAACCTAAAAAAACGGTCGATAGCGGTTCTTTTGAAGATTATCAAGCCAGTAGCGATAAGTCCAAAAAGAATGTAAATACCTTTGAGTCAATTTTAGATAATATTCATGAGCTCTCTAAAAATATGAAAAAAACCAATTTTGATCGACTGGAAAATAATAAAATAACATCCCAGATCGTCCTTGGTTGTGTCTCTATTGTTATCTTGGTGCTCTTCTTTTTTCTCACACGCTCTATCAAATATTCTGTAGCTCAAGCACAATCCAAATGCGAGCAAATGCGCCAGAGTAAGGCATTAAATAGTTCACTGCAACTTGATACGCACGATGAGATCAGTGAAACAATGTATACCGTCAATGCTCTTCTTCAAGAAATTTCACATGCAATTGGTGAAGCTAAAGGAAATGCACTTGAGAATGCTTCTGTGGCAGAAGAACTCTCCAGTACCAGTTTGCAAATAGGTAAACGTGCAGAAGAAGAATCTTCTGTTGTGAAGCAGACAACGCAGGAAGCTGCTTTAGTTGCGTCCGAAATTGAACACACAAGTGATCATGTTAAACACGTCAAAGAGACAATTCATACGGCACAAAAGAGTCTTTTATTGGCTCAAGACTTATTGAATGAAACGATTGCTCAACTGGATGATATGGTCCATGCAGAGTCGAACATTAATGATCGTCTCAATCAGCTTTCACACGATACCGATCAAGTGAAGAGCGTTTTGGATGTTATTAGCGATATTGCAGAACAGACTAACCTTCTTGCCCTTAATGCTGCTATTGAAGCAGCGCGGGCAGGGGAACATGGACGAGGTTTTGCGGTTGTGGCGGATGAGGTACGAAAGTTAGCGGAGCGAACGCAAAAAAGTTTAGTTGAAACAAATGCAACGATTAATGTCATCGTTCAATCCATTCAAGATATTTGTGGGCAGATGAACCATAATGCGAAACGCATTCATGATTTAGGTGCGTTTTCTACTAAAGTGAGCACCCAAACCATTGATGCGGTGAGTTTGCTCGATGAAAGTGTGAGTGCAACCGATGAGGTCGTGGCAAAAGCGGAAGATAATGTTAAGCGCATTAATAGCGCCGTCATTCATAAAATCGAAGAGATCAATAGCTTATCTAGCTCGAATGCGAGAAGTGTTGAAGAAATAGCCTCTGCTGCGGAGCATCTTGCACGGCTTTCTGAGAGTTTGAGTACGACATTAGCGCAGTTTAAAACCGCTTGAATCTTGACATGTAAAGAGTGTTTTTCACTCTTTACTTCTCTTCGTAGTGGAGTTTGAGTCCTTCACTGCTCATCACAAAACCGCTAATTATAATCTTTCCTTCATGCACCATTTTATGGTGTTTCGCACACAGAGGGATGAGATTGTAGCGGTGGTTTTGGTGAAAATGCTCGATATTGCCGTTGGCATCGGCACTCTCTTGCGCTTTGATGTGATGCACTTCATCGACATACTCATCGCAGAGTGCACACTTGGAGAGGTAAAGGTTTTTATTGTATTTGCTGCGTTTTTTCTGCTTTAAAAGCTCTACTTCACCCAGTTCGCCTGCGAGGCTTCTTCTGATGTCATAGGCTGTTTTGATAAACTCTTTATCCATGTGTAAAGACTTGGCAAACTCCAAACCATACAATGAACTACCACTACCAATTTCGAGCTTACGGTTGTAAAGCAGTTTGTCATTTTCCTCATCATAGCTCACACCTAAATGCAAATAGATCACTTTTTTAATCTCAGCAATGATGGGAAGGTGATTTAGCTGATGCAGATGGGTCGCAAAGACAAAGAAAGAGCCTAGGGAGTGCATCTTTGTAATGGCACTTGCCACAATGGCAAGAGCGGATTCGGTCTCCGTTCCATGGCTGATTTCATCACCCAGTACGAGTGAAAATTCTGTGGTGCGGTTAAAGATATTTTTGAGCTCCAACATTTCGACGGTGAAGGTTGAAAGCCCTTTGTAGAGATTGTCGTGGCTGATGATACGTGTGAAGATTTTATCAAACAGGTTAAAACGCATAGAGGCACACGGTACAAAAAAGCCCGCTTGCGCCATAATGACGGCAATGCCAAGGCTTTTCATGAGTGAGGATTTACCACTGGAATTGATACCGTAAAGTAAGATGCCTTGCACCTCATTGGCGCTGCACGCTTCTAAGGTGACATGATCGTGGGTGATTTCAGCTGAAGCGTGACCTAGGAAAATATCGTTAGGAATGTAAATGCCATTTTCCTCGCGTGACTCAATGAGTGGATGGCGTAGTCCAATGGCTTCGATAAAGCGTTTTTCTTCTTGCATCGGTAACAGCTCAGGTCGTGTGTAGTTATAAAGCACCGCACATTTGGCATTACTAAGCGCAACATCGAGTGTGCCAACAAACGCGATTAAATGCTCTAAGGTGAGGGCGTAATGTGTTTCGATCTTCTCTATCATCTCATCGTAACGCTGTTTGACCAAAGCGATCATTTGAAGGTTACTGAGTGTGATCTCTTGGGAAATCTCTTCGATGAGGGATGCTGAAATCTTCACGCTGTTTTTAAGATGTCTAAAGGTAAAGTCTTTGAAAAAGTAGTGCTTCTCTCCAATGGTGATAAAGCTTTGCATAAGCTTCTCTTCAATCAGCGCAAAACGGTTTTTGCTGATGGAGATGTAGTGCCCCTCACTCTCCAACCACTCAATGCTCAGCGTCGTGCGGTTACTCTCTTCAAAAAGTGCTTCAATATGACGTGAGATATGCTCAAGTGCACTAAAACGCTCTTCTTTACTCTGTTCGATTTTATCGATTTGCGGATAGATCCCTTTAAGAAAAAGGTTTTCGCTGATCTGATCTTTGCGAAACTTGGCGCAGATATCCAGCACAAACGTACTTTGAAGCATTGTTAAAAGGGCTTCGCTCTCATCAAAAAGATCTTTGGGTGTCGGAACTTTTTTAAGTTCAGCCTCTTTCAAGATGCCTAAAATGGCTTCAAGCGAGGTGCTGAGATAATCAAGCTCTAAAGGGTGCAATTTTTTAAGAGCAATACGCCTTAAAATGCGTTCCAAATCATAGACTTGTTTGAGTGCAATCTCAAATTTTTTATACTCTTTAATGAGTTGGCTACTGAGATCAAAACGTTCGTTTAGCGTTTTTAGATCACAAATAGGATTGAGCAAGCGCTCTTTTAAAAGGCGCTTTCCAATCGCCGTTGACGTTTGGTCTATCAGATTTAAAAGGGTCATCTCTGAAGGGTTTTTAGAGATGATGTCGAGCTGTTCAAGGGCATTATTGCCGATGTAAAGATAACGACTGTTTCCGAGTAATATAGGGCGACTCATCTTCTCGATGATGTTGGCATCATGCTCGATGATAAAATCGCACAGAATGGCGAGTGATTCGCTCGCATAAGGGTAACGCTCGATGTCGAGGTATTCGATAGGCGAGAGGAGGGAGCGGATCGCGTAAATACGTCCAAACAGTTCGTTTTGATACGCCACTTTAAGACGCTCTTTGTTGATGCTATGCGCCACACTTGGTGTAATCTCAAGGTAGTTTTGCACCCACTCTTTATCGATGCTCTCCGTGTTAAACGTAAGCACGATTTCGCTGGTTTTATAGGTTTGTAATAGGTTGAAAATCTCATCTAAGGCATACGTTTTATCTTCTCTCGTGCCATGGACTTCATTGATGATGGTTTTGCCTGTGGTAACATCAATGGCACTGTAACCGACCGAATAAATAGAATGATTGCAGTCAACTAGCAATGAAACAAGATAGTTCTCGCTGGATTCAATGAGGTAATCAAAGTTTGTACCAGGGCTTATAATGTTTGAGATGTAACGCTTCACATGCGGTGGTTCACCTTTTTGGCGCACTAAAACGATGGTGTATTTTTTAGTCTGAACGAGGCGAGAAAGGTAGCGATCCAGTGAAACGGAGGGAATGCCTGCCAAAAGAGGATTTTGGAGTGAATTTTCTAAAATGGATTTGTTTTTTCGGGTGAGTTGGATGTTGAGTAGCTCTGAAACTTCTTTGGCTTTTCCGATTTGATGCGTTTCATTGTTGACTTCATAGGTTTCAAAAAAAGAGCCAATCTCCATAAAAACGATGGTATTTTTGCCATATTTTTCTTCAAAAAAGAGCTGAAGATCGAAGTAGATTTCAGTGAGTAATCTCTCTTTGGAACAGAGCATTTGAGCAATATTTTCAAGCATTCGTTTCGTTTCCACCTCTGTAAATTGAATAAATTATAGCGCACGAAAGCATAAAGTTTGGTTTGAGCTAAAGCGGTTGTTAGGGCGATTTAAGATACAATAGACTATCACTATTCAGAAAAATTCTAAGGATCGTTATGGAGATTGAGATTTCAACCCCCGCACTTTTATTTCCAGCCGTTTCATTGTTGTTACTTGCCTATACCAACCGTTTTCTAGCCGTAGCACAACTGATTCGCATGTTGCACCGCCAGTCATTGGAGCGCGATAATTGTGAAGAGTACAAACAAATTAGCAATCTAAAACACCGTTTGGAGTTGACCAAATGGATGCAATTTTTTGGAGTGCTTTCCATCTTACTCTGTACACTCTCCATGTTTGAACTTTTTTTGGGGCTCTTTGGCATCGGCAAACAGATCTTTGGGCTTAGTTTGATCGCAATGTGTCTCTCACTTTTCATCTCACTGTGGGAAGTAATGATCTCTACCAAAGCGCTGAATATGGAACTGAGTGATATGCACGACAAGTGCCAAATAAAATAAATAATTTAAAGAAGCAATAATGAATCAATATTTACTGGTAGGCGAGAAAAATCGCCTCAAAATCAACCGTTATACCGATAACGGCGTTTACCTGATCTGTGAAGATCAAGATGAAGTTCTTATGCCAAACCAATACGTCACCTATGCGATGAAAGAAGGCGATGAGATCGATGTCTTTGTCTATTTTGACTCGGAAGATCGCATCGTGGCGAGTACCACATTTCCTAAAGCGATGCTCGATGAATTTGGCTGTTTTGAAGTGGTGGATGTAACGCCTTTTGGGGCATTTGTGGACTGGGGTTTGCCTAAAGACTTGCTCGTACCTAAAGCGCTTCAAAAGTTCCCATTTTATGTGGGCATGAAAGTAATCGTGCAGGTCTGTTTGGACGATGAAACAGGACGCATTATCGGTAGTCAAAAATACCATGATTTTTTAAAGAAAGATCTCAAAGCGCTCAAACTCAAACAAGAGGTGAAGTGTTTGGTGCGTGAGCGCACACCGCTTGGATTTAAAGTCATCGTCAACAACCTTTACGATGGGCTTATCTTCCACAATGAAATTTTTGAGAACATCGAAGTGGGAGATGAAAAAATTGGCTACATCAAAACGTTACGCAAAGACGGTAAATTGGACATCATTTTACAACCTATCGGTGACAAGAGTGATGAAGTGGCTGCTTCAAAGATCGTTGAGATTTTAAGTCTTACGGGTGGTGCGTGTGAGATGAATTACAAAAGTACGCCTGAACTCATCTCAGAGCGTTTTGGGTTGAGTCGAAAAGCCTATAAACGCGCACTCACGAAGCTTATTGATGCGAAAAAACTTGAAGTGAATGATGAAGGTATGCGTCTGTTATGAGTCGTGTGGCTATCATCGGAGCAGGAGCTTCAGGGCTTGTGTGTGCCATCGAAGCGGCACGTAAAGCTCATACTGTAACTGTTTTTGAGAAAAACAGTAAAGTGGGTCGAAAGATTCTTGCCACGGGCAATGGTAAATGCAATATCTCCAATGAAAAAATTAATATAACGCGTTATCACGGTGAGACTCCTAGCTTTGCTAAAGAAGCGCTGAGACGTTTTGATACATTGACGTGTAAAGCCTATTTTAGGGCTTTAGGTCTTGAAATGCGCGAAGGCGAAGAGGGCAGACTATACCCTATGAGCCACCAAGCCTCTTCTGTGGTCGATATGCTTCTACATGAAGCTCGAAGTTTGGGTGTGAAGTTTTCCCTTGAGAGTGAAGTCTTTGAAATTAAGAAAAATGGTGCAGAGTTTGTTGTGCATACCAAAGAGCAAAAACAGACGTTTGATGCCTGCGTCATTGCCACAGGAAGTGTCGCAATGCCAACCCTTGGAAGTTCTGGCAGTGGTTACGCATTTGCTAAAGCTTTAGGGCACAGTGTGATTGAACCATATCCCTCCTTAGTGCAATTTATCAGCGATGAACCACACCTTAAAGAAGCTAGTGGGGTGAAGATGGATGCTATTGTGGAGCTTTACATCGCGAACCAAAAGCGTGCAAGCGTGCAAGGTGATCTGCTCTTTACCGCGTATGGAGTCTCAGGCAGTGCTATTTTAGATGTCAGTCGTATGGCTTCTAAAGCATTTGTAGAGGGAGAGACGGTACATGTTGTCCTTGATCTTCTGCCAAATCTTTCGCGTGAAGCGTTGACATCACTGCTTCAAAAAAGAGTGAGTGTGGCGAAAGACAAATCGCTTTCATTATGGCTAGAAGGGATGATCCCCAAAAAGCTAGCACACTTTATCATTCAAAATACTAAATTAGGGCACATCAAAGAAGCATCCATGCTGGGTGCAAAAGAGCTTAAAAAGATCGTTTTCGCGCTCAAAGCCTTACGTATCGGCATCGATGCTACCAAAGGGTTTGAGAGTGCGGAAGTGTGCGCTGGTGGTGTGGATGTTCGTGAGTTGGATGCTAAAAATATGATGTCGCAGAAGATGAAAAATCTCTATTTTTGTGGGGAAGTTTTAGATATCGATGGCGATTGTGGAGGCTTTAACCTCCACTTTGCTTGGGCGTCAGGATACCTTGTAGGACAGAGTATTTCATAGAGTTCTTGCAGAACTCTTGACACGTTTTCAAAGCAAAGCTCTGAAAACTACGTTAACACTGGGTTCTCTTTGGCAGAGTGCCCGCGCACCTTTGGTGCTTTTCCTTTGTAAGAAGTCTAATTTTTTTTATCTTTGTACGCAGGTTGTTGCATAATCATGTAAATGATAAAAGCAAACAGTGCAATGGTAATGGTTGTAAAAAGCAATGAAAACGTTTTAACCACAACATAGGCTACGATTAAAATCGAAAGTAGGGTTGGGATTTCATTGTACGCGCGGAAAAACTTACCACTACGTACACACTCATCTTTTTCTAATGCTTCTCTGAAATAGTCTAATGAAAATGAATACGCCGTCATAATAGCCACCACAACGAGTTTTGCGTAGAGCCATTCGCCTGTTTCAAATAAAACAGGGTTGATAATGAGCATTGCTGAGCCGCTTAAAAGCGTTCCCCAAAAGGCAGGAAGTCCGATGTATTTGTAGACTTTGTACTCTTGTATTTTAACGACTTCGACAAATTCACTTTTGTGAGCGTGTTCCACATGATAGACAAAAAGACGTGGCAGATAAAAAAGCATCGCCATCCATGACATAAACGCCATAACGTGAAACGTTAAAATCCAACTATAATACTCCATTTTTCGCTCCTGCAAAAATATGAGCGCATTATAACAAGTGTAAGAGGTTTTTTAAGGGATTTTTAACAACACTCCATTTCCGCTTTTTCCATCAATTCAATCCCTTTTTCAAATTCATATGCTTCGAAAAGTGCCGAAAGATAAAAGACATGAGAGCAGATATGATACAAAATGTCCTTAGAATCATGTTTTGCAAAAATAGCTTTATAATCTTTAGGAATAAGTGTTTCAAAACGAACCCACAAATCATCTTTAGCTTCAGGGTGAAGCTCAAAAAGTTCATACATCGCATCGAGCACTTGAGTCGCATTTTCGTAGCAGTCAATATTGTGAAAACTCACATAACGATCGCGTATCTCTTCCATGAAAGGCAGCCTTTTTAAGAGACTTATGCATGTTGTGTTCCGCAACATTACATGTAACCGTTTTAGTGAAGTTTTGCGCTTAAAAAAGAGAATGGTTAGCACGAGAGAAGCAGAAAAAAAACAACTTTTTTGTTATGGTTTCGCTAAAATTTTTACATGTAAAAAGAAAATAATAGAACCTAAAAAGTGGAAATTTCACCTTCTAAATTCAAGCCTTGGGCGTAAATTTTTTATTTTTTCCAAATAAATTAAATGTCGCCCACTATTTGGCCTACACTCTTTTAGAACGCAAATTTACTTTTGAGGTGCATGATATAACGTACACCATCCATCAGCACTTATGGTTCCGTCTACAACCTTACATTGTTTCTTCTCGGCTTCAAAATGCATACACTCTTTACAGGCTTGACCATTGTTAGGCTTGGATTGGTACTTCATTTGTTCTTGAGAACCTTTGGCATACAGTGGCATCGTTGAGAAAGTCAATAAACTCAAAAAAGCCATACTTTTAAAAAATACTCTACGCGGTAACGATTGGTCGAAACTTTTGATAGTTTCTTTAGATTCATGTATCATTGAAAATCCTTTCATAATGTTATATAAATTCAGAAGAGAGCTTACACTTCTTGGGTTAATTTATAGTTACTGAACTGTGATTAAGCTATACGTGCTGATAATAAGCCAAATTAAGATATGGCGTTTCATGAAGAGAGTATCAATGCCATTACGTTAAATCAGTAATGCTCTTTGATTGCTTTATGAAGAGGTTTTTGTTCTCTACGTTCTTTACATATTAGTGAAGCACTAAATTCTCCAAAGGCATAGGCTCACTCCACAAGTAGCCTTGAAAATAGTCAATTTCAAGCTCCTTGCAAGTGCGGTATATCTCCTCGTTGGCGACGAATTCTGCTACCGTTTGCATACCTACTTTTTGCGCAAAGGTGACGATGGCTTCAACAACGGCTTTGTGGATAGCGTTTTTATGGATGTTTTTGATGAGCGAGCCATCGATTTTGACGAAGTCTGCTTGGAGTCTCACGAGGTATTCAAAGTTAGAGTAGCCTGTTCCAAAATCATCTATGGCAATTTTTACACCTTGACTTTTAAGCAGCGTTAAAAATGAAATGACTTCGGGGTGATTTTCGATGCCTTCTCCTTCTGTTACTTCAATGGTTAGGCGCTCATTGACATTGTATTCGTACATTTTCTCCAACAAAAAATCGACTCTGTTTTGGTCTAAAATGTCACTGAGTGAGAGGTTTATCGAAAACTCTGCTGTTTTATTGGCAAAAAAAGCAAATGCTTTTTGAATGACGATTTTGGTGATATTGCCATATAAATTGGCACGTTTGGCGTGTTCTAAAAAAAGATACGGCGAGATGATTTTTCCCTCAGCGTTACGCAGGCGTACCAAGCACTCAAATTTTGGAATTTTACCCCCTTCAATGCTTTGAGCAAAGACTTCAAAACGGTCTTTCTTAAGGGCTTCACGAATGGTTTTTTCCCACTCTAAATCAGCTCTAGCATTGGACTGCGGGTTGCACAAAGAAGGGGTTGCTGCATCGTAAACCATCAAATCTTTACCGATGCGTTTGGCTTGTTTGATCGCAAATTCAGCATTGAGAAAAAGGTCGTCATAGCCTATGGCAACACCGATGCGAAGAGGGGTGTAAATTTTCTCATTGTCAACTTCGATGGGCGAGTAGCCAAAGTACCACAGGCAGGATTCAATATTTTGTAAAAAGTGCTCATGCGGTACCTCTTTTCCAGCGAGAATAGCAAAATCATCACCGCCTAGATGGAAAACAACAGCTTGTGCAAAGCGGCGCTTGAGTCGTTGAGAGATGGTTTTAAGGATTTGGTCTCCCACTTCATACCCAAAAGAGTGGTTGAAGTTCCAAAAGCCATTGACATTTAAGAGGGCAAGTTTGTTGGCGGTGGAGTTAGAAAGGGTATTGATAAAGCGCTGACGATCAGGCAGTTCGGTAAGAGGGTGAATCCTTCCATAACGCAGTTCATATTTAAGCTCTTTTCGCATACGCGCTTTCACCTTTTGTGTTATTTGTGTGATAGTTTTAAATAGTGCGCTTATTGTACCTTCACATTATTTAAAAAATCATCTACTGCTTTGGTATAAAGAGTATCTTCTCCAAGAAGTTTGTTAATATCTCGATGACTCATCTTCTCTTTGAGCAAGAGTGTTGTTGTTCCAAAAGAAGAGGCTTTGGCGAGAAAGCTTTCAGCTTGTGGGCATGAGTCGTCTCGCTTAGTTGAACAGACCGCAAGGAGTGGCATACGTTTCGAAGAGAGTTGATGGTAAGGGGAGAGTTTTTGCCAGTATGTTGGATCACTTCCAAATGCTTGGTCATATAAACGCAGATGTTTAGAGTGCATCAGCGTGGGTGTGTCCATAACCGCACTATCTAGAAAAACCGAAGCAATGGGCGGTGTGATGGCATGGGGCAACGATGAAGAAGCGGCAATCATCGCGATGATATGGGCCCCTGCGGAGTGTCCCATGAGGATAAATTTCGTTTTATCTCCACCCCATGAAGCGCTTTGTGCTTGTGCTACGCCTAGCGCTTTAACGACATCATTGACTTGTTCATTGACAGGGGCTTCTGGAAGAAGTCTATAATTGGTTGAAATGACAATATAACCTTTTTTAAGCCAAAAATTGACTTTATTTTCAACAACACTTTGATGTTTTTTATCGCCCATTTTCCAAGCCCCACCATGCACCATAAAAATGACAGGAGCAAGAGCTGAAGTGTTTGTCTGTAAAGGGGTATAGACATCAAAACGCTCTTTAGCGTTGGTACCATAACTAACATTGGCGATAAGGCGCACCTCTTTAGAAAAAAGGGCTTCTTTTTCATCTTCATCATCCAAATTAAGACGGTCTCGTAAGATACCAGCATGTAAACTTTGAAAGAATATGAGTGCGAAAAGAGCATAGAATAGTTTTTGAGTCATTGTAAAAACTCCTTGGTAAGCATTAGTGTATTGAGAAAAAAGTTGTTGGCATCAACAAAGTCTATTTGTTGATGCCAAGGCGTTACTTAGCGAAATGACCTAGAATTTCATCGGTTGGGGTTTTGGTCAAATCAAGCGCAAGATTGATGGTAATGTTTTTTTGAAGAGCAGGGGTGAGTGCTTCAACGATTTTATGATTGATCGTTTTAGGTGCAGCAAAATAACAGAGTTCATGCGGATACTTTTGCAAAGCTTCTGAAATTTGCTTTGAGAGTTCATGAAGGCGTTTTCGCTCCTCTTCTTCCGCCATATTATGATTTTCGCCACCACCTTGAACGCCCCATGCTGTTTCACAGTGCCCGAGTCGGTCGGAGAGTTTTTCACTTGGCTTTTGGTGAATGTCAAGAGAGTCAGAGCTTAGAAGACACTCAAGTGATTCCCTATTCATAGGGTCTGCTTTAACACGAAAGAGTTTAAAATGCTGTAAATCAGCAACAATGACCAGTTTGGATGACATGTTAACTCCTTTTTGCGCGTTTGTAGCGCTAAGATACTTCCATTATACTCCAAAGTTTTTCAAAAGATGTTACGTTTTTACAGTTACCTCAAAGATTAAAAAGCCCTCAAATAGGAGGTTTCTATAAGTTCTTTTCTCCCTTGTTCTTTAGCAGCAAAAAAGACAAAGTTAGGATTTCGTAACAATTCTCGACCATAAGCAACGAGATCGCAGGTTTCATCACCTAGAAGTTGTTCCCCTTCATTTACAGTTGTAATTAAGCCTACGGCAATGGTTGCAATGCCAGCCTCTTTACGAATGGTTTTGGCATATGCTGCTTGGTAAAGTGCTACAAGGGGTGGCATCGTTTGTTGTTCATGGTTTCCCCCTGCCGAGACGTGAATCAAGGCAACACCGACTTCTTTAAGTGCCAAAGAGAGGGCAATGGTATCGTGCACATTCCATCCATCCTTCATCCATTCATCGGCACTGACACGCACAATCAGTGGCAACGAAACAGCTTTTAAAATAGCTTCAGCAATTTCAACGACAAGCGCACAGCGGTTTTTCAAACTTCCACCATAACGGTCATGGCGTTTATTGGTCAGTGGTGATAAAAATTCGCACAAAAGATACCCGTGTGCGGCATGAAGTTCTAAGAGGTCGTAACCCGCTTTTGAGGCACGAAGTGCGGCTTGTACAAAGTGCTCTTTAACCTCTTCAATTTCCAAAAGAGTGAGTTCATGAGGTAGTTTAAATTCACTTTTTTCACTAAAACGTAAAGGGCTTGGTGCAACAGGTGTGCTCTCTTTGCAAATACTTTTGCGTCCAGCATGAGCCAGTTGTACTGCCATTTTAGCGTCATAAGCATGGCAATGTGAGATAAGTTTTTCATGCCCTAACAGCTGTGAGTCATCCCACAGTCCTAGGTCATTGTCAGAGATACGACCACGAGGCTCTACGGCAGTTGCCTCAACGATGATAAGCCCTACGCCACCCAGTGCGCGTGCGGTATAATGGGTAAGATGAAAGTCGGTGACTTTCCCATCATGATCCGCATGATACATGCACATGGGAGGCATTACCACCTTGTTTTTGAGATGGATTTTTCCTTGTTCGTATGGGCTTAACAGTAGGCTCATGGTCGCTCCTTTATTTTGTAGCTATAAGGTCACTCTCTCTCCAACCGCCACCCAGTGCTTTAAAAAGTTCAGCTTGAGAGGTAAGCAGTGACTGTTTGGTCGAAATGACATTTAAGGAAGAAGACAAAACTCCTTTTTGGGCATCTAAGACTTCAAGTTGGTTAGCAACCCCTTGGTTAAAACGCTTCGTAGAGAGGTCTAACACTTTTTGATACGCCTTTAGTTCCTCTTCTTGGAAAGAGAGTCTGCTTTTGGCTAAATTCTCTTTTGCAAGTGCATCGTGCACCTCTTTATAGGCTTTTTTAACGCTTTGCTCATAACTGACTAAAGACGATTGTAAGTCAGTTTCGGAGATGGAAACACGTTGTTTGATGCGTCCAAAATCAAAAATGGGCACACTGAGCGTTGGCCCAAAGCTCCATCGGTTTGCGGAGGATTTGAGGATGTTGTCAAGATCTGCACTTTGTTGACCGTAACTTCCTGTAAGGCTAATGGTAGGGAAATAGGCCGCTTTTTCAACCCCAATGAGGGCATTTTTACTTTTGAGATTTTCTAATGACTCTTTAATATCTGGGCGATTTTCCATCAAGCTCGAAGGCACTCCTTCTGGAATGACCAGTGCGCTTGGAAGCGTAACGTCTGCGGTTTGCATCTCAAACAGCGCTTGTGGGTTTTTACCTAACAAAATAGCCAGAGTGCTTTGTTGGAGTTTGTAACTCTCCATCAAACTCTCTTTTGAGGCTTGAACGTTATTGTACTGCGCTAACGCTTGGTTGGCTAGCACATCGCTGATGGTGCCCACTTTTTGCTGTTTGGCTCTAAATTCATAGCTTGCTTTATACGCACTTGCCGTTTGTTCGAGTATTTTCATACGTGCTTGCAGGGATGCGAGGTTAAAATAAGCACTGATAACATCGTGAATTAACGTATTGCGAACAGTCTCGCGAGAGGCTTCTGTGGCGAGGTAGAGTGACCAGTTAGACTCACTTTGGCTGGAGAGTCTGCCCCAAAAATCGACCTCATACGCAAGGTTTAATCCCATAGCGTTATCAGTGTATTTGGCGCGATTATGGGCGTAGGTTTCGTCACTTGTTCTCTGACGTGTAGAGTTGGCATTGGCTGTGAGGTTCGGCATCTCATTGGCTTCACTCAGTCCAAACGTTTGACGCGCTTTGAGTACTTTGAGTGCGGAGAGTTTTAGGTCATCACTACCGTTTAATGCCTCATCGACAAGAGCATTGAGCTTGGCATCGTTAAATGCTTTCCACCACTCTTTATTCACATTTAATGCCTCTTGTGTACTTTGAGGCGTTTGCATTTTGGGGACATTCAGCTCAGGCTTCAGTGAACATCCACCCAAAAACAAGGCAGCAACAAGTGAGAGAAGGGTGATGTTACGAGACATGAGCAGCTCCTTTTTTCGTAAACTTTTCTTTCGTTTTCATAATGAGGTAGAAAAAGAGCGGTACAAAAAACGTACCGATCAAGGTTAGGGTTATCATACCACCCACAACCGTTGTTCCGATGATATGACGACTATTGGCACCTGCACCTGTGCTGATAGCCAGAGGCAGCGTTCCTGCGATAAATGCAAAGGAAGTCATAACAATAGGACGGAAGCGAATACGCGCTCCCTCAATGGTTGCATCAATTAAGCTGTAACCCTCTTTGAGCTTGTGCATCGCAAATTCGACCATCAAAATGGCGTTCTTGGAAGAGAGCCCGACAAGCGTTACTAGTCCTACTTGGAAGTAGATGTCATTTTGTAAGTCTCTAAAATAGACCGAAAGTGCCGCCCCTAAAAGGGCAAATGGAACCGCAAGAACGATGGCAAAAGGAATCGTCCAACTCTCATAGAGTGCTGCTAAAATCAAGAAGACAAAGATAATGGCATAGATAAAGGCAGTGTTACCGCTTTTCTCTAAGAGTTTTTCTTGATACGATGTTCCCGCCCAAGCGATGGTATAGCCGTTTGGAAGCACACTTTTAGCCACCTCTTCGATGACACGAAGTGCGTCACCTGAGCTATACCCAGCAGAAGGTTGACCTGAAATCTGTGCCGCTTGGAACATATTGAACTTTTGAATGATGGATGGTCCAACAATGCGCTTAATCGTTGCCAAAGAGCTGATAGGAATGAGCCTTCCTTCGCTTGATTTGACAAAGACGTCATTGTAATTCTCCGTACCTTCTCTAAAAGTACTGTCACTTTGAACATTGACATGATAGGTACGACCAAAGAGATTAAAGTCGTTGGTATAGGTATTACCAAAGGTTGCTTGAATGGTGGTGAAGATGTCTGAAGTATCAACCCCAAGCGACTTGGCTTTTTCCGTATCGACGCTGATCAAAAACTGTGGAACGTTGGTGTTAATGGTCGAACGCATGGCAGCAAGCTCTTTGCGCTCAGCGGCTTTGGCTAAGATCTCTTTGACATAGCCATCGAGCACTTGGATATTCCCACCCGTTCTATCTTGAACGTACATCTCAAAACCACCTGTGGTACTCATACCCATAATTGGAGGAGGCGTAACGGCAATGAGCATCGCTTCTTTGTTTTGAGACAGGCCTCCCATCATCTTGCCTGCGATCGCTTGAGAGGTTTGATCGGCACGTGGTCTCTCATCCCAAGGACGAAGACGAATGAAACTAATCCCCGAATCCGTTTTATAGGCGTTGATAATAAAATCAAGTCCAGACATAGCCCCTACACGGATGACATCGGGGTTGGTAAAGGCAAAGTCACTTACCTCTTGGCTTACCTTTTGGGTACGGCTCAAAGATGCACCTGGCATAAGGTTGTTGATGACAAGGATCATACCTTTGTCTTCATTGGGAACCAAGCCTGTGGGGATGCGTGAAGTAATGAGAAAAATAGCAGCAATCATCACACCAAAGATCGCAACGTTCATTACCCCAAAGCGAATCGTTTTGCGAACACCTGTTGAGAAAAGATTTGTTCCTACCTCAAAGAGCGCGTTAAACTTTTGGATGAACCAAAAAGGCTCGCTTTCATGTTTGCGCAAAAGAAGCGCACACAAAGCAGGGGTGAGTGTTAATGCCACGATACCCGAGATGGTAACGGAGATGATGACGGTCATCGCAAACTGCTTGTACATCATACCGCTAAAGCCACCCATAAAGGCTGCTGGAACGAATACGGCGCAGAGAACCATGACGATGGCAATAACAGGGTTGGTAATCTCTTTCATTGCCTTAATAGTGGCATCCTTAACACTTAAATCTTCTTCACGTAAAATACGCTCAACGTTTTCGATAACAACGATGGCATCATCAACAACCAGACCAATGGCTAAGGTCAGACCAAAGAGGGTGAGAAGGTTGATGGAAAAACCTGCCGCGTAAAATCCTGCAAAGGTTCCGATGATGGAGACAGGAATGGCAAGAACAGGGATGAATGTTGCTCTCAGATTTCCCAAAAAGAGATAGATAATGCCCACAACAAGGGCGATAGAGAGTATGAGCGTAAAGATAACTTCATGAATCGATTCACGTACGAAAATCGTTGGATCATACGCCGTGTCTATTTCAAGGTCACTTGGGAAGTTGGGTGAAATCTCGGAGAGTTTCTGTTCCAAAAGATCAGACACCTCAAGTGCATTGGCGCCAGAAGCGAGGAAAATACCAATAGGAATCATCGGCTTGTTGTTAAAAATACCACCAAAGTAGTAAGACTCAACACCAAGCTCTACTTTTGCAACGTCTTTGAGCTTTAAAGAGGAGCCATCTGCATTGGATTTGATAATGATGTTGTCAAATTCGCTCGCATTTTTAAGACGTCCATCGGTTTTAACCGTGTACGTATAGGTTGGTTGTTTTGCCATCGGCTCTTGTCCGATTTGACCTGCGGCATATTGCTCATTTTGGCTTTTAATGGCGTTAATGACTTCGGCGGTGGTAAGCTCATACGTTGCTAGCTTGTCAGGTTTTAACCAGACACGAATCGCATAGTTTTTGTTACCAAAGATGGTGACATCACCAATACCAGGAATACGTTTTAAATCATCCACAATGTTCACCAGCGCATAGTTAGAGATGAATGTTGTGTCGTGTACATTGTCTTTGGATGTGAGTGTTAGAACTTTTAGGATGTCAGGAGAACGCTCTCTGGTTGAGACACCTTGTTTACGTACCGCTTCTGGCAGTTTGTTGGTGGCAATTTGTACACGGTTATTGACATCTACCTTTGCTTGGGCAACATCGGTTCCGATTTGGAAATAGACGTTGATGCTCACACTTCCACTAGGCGATGCTGTTGTGGTCATGTAGAGCATGTTTTGTACACCGTTGATCTCTTCTTCAAGCGGTGCAGCAACAGTGGTTGCGATGGTTTGAGCATCTGCTCCTGGGTAGGTTGCAGAGACGATGATCTGCGGTGGCGCAATACTAGGGTACTCTTGAACAGGCAGCGATTTGATCGCAATAACACCCGCCAAGATAATCACAATCGAAACAACGGTTGCAAAAATAGGGCGGTTGATAAAAAACTTCGAAAACATTATTTCGCCTCTTCGTTGATCACTTTATCAACTCTCACAGGAGCGCCCGCTTTGATTCTAAAGAAGTTATTGACCACAACCACATCACCTTCTTTAAGACCATTTTCAATGACGTAGTCATTTTCACTTGCTTCACCAACTTTTACAGGTTTAACCACTGCTTTACCATCTTCAACAACAAAGACTACCGTTCCAAGAGGATTTTGAAGTACGGCTTTTTGAGGCACTTTAATAACATTGTTTCGTGTAAGGCCTACAAGATTGACTTTGACAAATTGATTTGGAAGAAGCTCTTTGCCGTCATTTTTAAAGGTAGCTCTGGCTTTAAGTGAACCTGTTTTGGCATTGAGTGAACTGTCTAAAAAGTCAACCACACCTAGCTCTTTAAACTTAGCATCGCCAATTTGTAAAGTGGCTTTCAGTTTACCCTCTGTCGGATTTGACCATTTTCCGTTTTTGATGTTGTATTTTTGTTTCATTACATCGATATCAGGAATCGAAAACTCAACATGCAATGGTGTAATTTGTGTGATATCGACAAGCGCAGCCCCATCGGTAACCAGAGCACCCACATCGACTTGTTTAAGTCCTGTCATACCGCTCATAGTCGCTTTGATGGTTGTGCGGTCTAGGTTGATAGTCGCGCTTTGTAAAGAAGCTTTGGCACTGGCAAGGCTTGCTTTTGCTCCCTCATACGTCCAGTATGCGGTGTCTTTTTCTTGTTCACTTGACGCGCCTGATTCATAAAGCGCTTTGATTCGCTCCCAATCTTTGGTCGCTTTTTGGAGCTGCACATCAAGGGCATTTACGTTAGCTTTGGCGAGATTGTGTGCGGCTTCATAACTGTCTGGCTCGATTTTGTAGAGTACATCGCCTTCTTTAACAAAATCACCTTCGTTGAAGAATTTTTTCATCAAGATGCCATTAGCTCTGGCTTTTATGGTGACACTTTGAGAGCTTATGGTTTTACCAGGATATTGTAGGCTTAAAGCCTCTTCTTTAGCAGAAGCAATTTTATACACATCTACAGCTGGTGCAGGGGCATTTGTTGTAGCAGTGGTTGGTTGTTTTTTTGCCTCTTCTGCTGCATAGCTCTGCGTACCAAGAGCAAGACATGTAACGAAAAGAAAAATCTTCTTGTTGAGTAAAAACATCAGCATTCCTTGTATATTATAAAATGACTAAATTGTAACATAACGAGATAAATATTATGTAAATAGTCAAAATATTTAATCAGCTTTAAATCTAACACACTTTATACTCAAACCAAAGATGGATTTTAAGGATACACGAATGCAAACCTTGGGTGATGAGATTTTATTGGATGATACCTCTTTATTGGTTTCCGAAACGGATGCAAAAGGGATCATTGTTTATGCCGATGAGACCTTTGTTAAATTCTCCGAATATGCTTTAGAAGAACTGATTGGTAAACCGCATAATATGATTCGTCATCCTGATATGCCAAAAGCTGCCTTTAAAGAGCTTTGGACGACGGTGAAATCTGGCAACGTTTGGCAAGGGTTTGTGAAAAATCGCACTAAAAATGGAAAATTTTATTGGGTCTATGCAACCGTTTTTCCTTTTGGGAAAGACCACTACCTTTCTGTTCGTAAAATGGCGAGCCGCGAAGAGGTTGAAAAATATTCAAAACTTTATGCCACTTTGCGTGCAAGTGAGGGAAGATAAATGAGAGCGTTAAGTATTCAATTTAAAGTGACCATGTTAGTTGTGATCTCCTTAGTACTTACAGCAGTGGTTTCTACGTTGGTCGTTGTCTTTTTAATGAAAAACGAAGCCGTAGGGCGACTGGAAGGCATACGTGCCGTGATGACACGCGAAAAAGTGGAAGCGCTTTCGGATAAAGTAAAGATAGCATACCATGTTGTGAACTCCTTTTATGAAGCATTGCAAAACGATCCTGAAAAAGCAGACCCCGCTGTGATCAAAGCATATCAGGAAAAAGCAAAAACAGCGATCAAAAAGCTACGTTTTGGTGAAGATGGTTATTTTTGGATTAATGATTTCGCTCCTAAAATGGTGATGCACCCTATAAAACCTTCTCTTGATGGGGCAGATTTGAGCAAGTCCAAAGACCCAGCAGGCAAATTTTTATTTAATGAATTTGTCGATATGGTCTCAAAAAATGGCAAAGGTGTGGTGAACTATCTATGGGAAAAACCGGGGTTTAATACACCGCAAGCGAAGATCTCGTTTGTGGAAGGATTTAAGCCGTGGGGATGGATCATAGGCTCGGGTGTTTATGCTGATGACATCGATGCTTTGGTTGCTAAAGAGAAACAAAAGTTGGATGAAGCACTGTTGGACTTAATGATTCGCAACAGCATCATTCTCTTAATCGTTGTGACACTATTCTCGTTTATTTCGCGCTATCTGAGTCAAAAACTCATTGGACGTAGAATGGCGGATTTGAAGCGCTATGTTGAAGATTTTGGGCTTTATGTGACCAACAAAAAGAATTTAATTGACTACCGATTGGATGATCATGCCGATGATGAAATAGGCTCAACGGTCAGTGTTATCGATAAAACGTTCAAAGATTTTGAAAAATTACGTTTGGACGATTTGCGCGTGGTTGGAGAAGTGTTAATTATTTGCTCCAAGATGTCAAACGGCTATATGGAGAACAAAACATCGTATGTCTCTTCAAACTTCCTTACCAATCGGCTCTCCTATGAAATCGATGCAATGATCGCCAAAGTGAATGAAGTGATGAATGCAACGCTTTTATCTTTGAAAAATTTTCAAAACGGTGATTTTAGTAAGCCAATTTCGATTTCTACGAGTGGTGAACTCAAAGAGTTGGTGGAAGGAGTCAACGGTCTTGGAAGCGCACTCTCAGAGATGATCGCCGAAAATGCAGAACAGAGTGCTAAAATTCATGAGAGTTCCCAACAGCTTGCAAGCTCGGTAGCAACGATTAAAAATGAACCTCTCAGTGATCTTAATCGTATTGTCAAAAAAACGACTGCTTCGATGCAAGAGATGGGATCCATCCAACAACACCTTGCCGATACGTTGAGCACGTTGACGCAAAATGCCAAAGAGGCACACGATATTTTAAATATGATTGGTGATATTGCCGATCAAACCAATTTACTGGCACTTAATGCCGCTATTGAGGCAGCCAGAGCAGGAGAACATGGACGAGGGTTTGCCGTTGTTGCCGATAACATCCGTGAGCTTGCCGATAAAACCAACCATTCTCTAACCCAAATTCAAGCCACTATTGGAGTGATTGTAGGCGGTATTGTCGATAGTTCGGCTAAAATGAGTCATAATGCCAAAGAGATGAATACCTTAACCAGTGATGTTGAGGAGATTCAAGAAAAAACCAGTGACATTCTTGCTATTATGAGTAAACTTGGCTAATACCAACGTTACATGTAAAAAAACCTACATGTAACGCCTCTTTTTTCTCTTGACCATCTTCATTTTTTTTCACGCTTTCCGATATAGCTTTTGGGGGCAAATGAAAACAGAAGGAGATGGTCATGAACACCATTAACACATCGTATTCATCCCAAGTTCTGGTAGATCAAAATACTACCAGTAGTAGTTTAACCGTCGCAACTTCAGCAACTGAAGAAGAGACAACAACGAATTCTAGTAGCATTCCTGTCGATAGCGTTGAGATTTCCGATGAGGCAAAAGCATTAGCTTCAACCGCTTCATCTTCAAGCACAACACCATCTTCAGAGGAAAGTTCAAGTGAAGGCGAAACTTCCAGTAGTGCGCAAAGCGGGGGCGCAAGTGCATCTTCAGGAACCAGTAGCGCTTCAACAAGCAGCAGTAGCAGTATTGATGCACAAATCGAAGCATTAGAGAAAAAAATTGCAGCACTCGAAAAAGAGATAGCCGCTGCGCAACAAAGATCAAGTGATGATGAGCAAAGTGCCAAAGATATACAAATCAAACAGGCCATGATCGCTTCCTACCAAGCGCAGCTTGTAACCCTTGAATCGCAGGCTGCTGAAACATCTGCCTAAAAAACCTTTTTGGCTTGGGTAAAAGCTTTACATGTAAATGCTACATGTAAAGCTTTTAAGGCACCTCTTACACCCTCTTAAGTCCTCTTTAGATACAATAAAACCATCAGATTTCTTGCAAAATATAAGCACCAAGAGTGCATGGGCTTTCCGCTGAGGAAAACTACGTTAAGAGTTCTGCAAGAACTGTAATAAAAAACTAATAGTGATGAGAACTTATGAGCGAAATACCTTACACACATTTACATTTACATACCGAATACTCGCTACTTGATGGCGCTAATAAAATAGGCAAACTTGCCAAAAAACTCAAATCCCAAGGCGTGACATCGGTGGCTATTACCGATCACGGCAACATGTTTGGCGCGATTGATTTTTACAAAACCATGCGTAAAGAGGGCATTAAGCCTATTATCGGCATGGAAGCCTACATTCATAACCAAGATGACATCGGCGATAAAACCACCAAACAACGTTTTCACCTCTGTCTGTATGCTAAAAATGAGATTGGCTATAAAAACTTGATGTACCTCTCTTCCATGAGCTATATTAAGGGATTTTACTACTATCCACGCATTAACAAGCAGCTTTTAAAAGAGCATTCTGAGGGGCTCATCTGTTCGGGTGCGTGTCTTCAAGGCGAAGTGAACTGGCATCTCAACCTAAATAACAAACGAAACGTCCAATTTGGCGCACGTGGTTATGAGAGAGCCAAAGAGATAGCTCTTGAATATAAAGAGATTTTTGGTGAGGATTTTTACTTAGAGATTATGCGTCATGGTATCCCTGATCAGCATTTTATTGATGATGACATCTTACGTCTTTCTCAAGAGACAGGCATTAAACTTATTGCCACCAATGATACCCACTACTTAGAACAAGACAATGCTGAGGCGCATGAGGCTTTTATGTGTATTGCGATGAACAAAGAGTTTGATGATCCTAACCGTCTACGTCACTCAGTTCATGAGTTTTACGTTAAATCACCTGCTCAAATGAGCGATCTTTTTGCCGACATTCCTGAAGCGATTACCAACACGCAAGAGATTGTGGATAAGTGTAATTTAGAGATTAAACTAGGCGATCCAACCCCTCCAAAATTTAAGTTTATGAAAGAGTATGCGGACAAAGAGGGACTCAGTTTTGAGAGCGATGATGACTTTTTCGCTTACCATTGTCGCAAGGGACTTGAAAAACGTTTGGTGCATGTCGATGCAAGCAAACATGAAGAGTACAAAGCAAGGTTAGAGCGCGAAATCGGCATTATTTGCGCGATGAAATTCCCAGGCTATATGCTCATCGTTTGGGATTTTATCCGTGAAGCGAAAGAGCGTGGTGTGCCTGTAGGCCCTGGAAGGGGTTCGGCTGCGGGTAGTTTGGTTGCGTATTCGCTTTTCATTACCGACATTGACCCGATGCCCTACAACCTGCTCTTTGAGAGGTTTTTGAACCCTGAACGTATTAGTATGCCCGATATCGATATTGACTTCTGTCAAAGCAGACGTGGCGAAATTATCGACTATGTGGTTGAAAAATACGGTCGTTATAACGTAGCGCAAGTCATCACCTTTGGTAAGCTTTTAGCCAAGGGAGTTATCCGTGACGTAGCGCGTGTTTTAGCCATTCCTTACGCCGAAGCCGATGCTATGGCAAAATTGATTCCTGATGAACTGGGTATAACGCTAAGTGGTATTGGCGTAGAAGGTGAAGAAGGTTACAAAGGTGGTGCTTTTCAAAAAGAGCCGAAGCTTCGTGAACTCATCGAGAGTAGCCCTAAAATGCAGCGGGTGTGGAAGTTTGCTTTAGCGCTTGAAGGACTCAACCGAAACTCAGGTATGCACGCCGCGGGTGTGGTGATCAGCGATGAAGAGTTGTGGCATAAAACACCCCTTTATCAACCTTCTGGTGAAGACCATTTGGTCACGCAGTATTCGCTCAATTACCTTGAAGATGTTGACTTAATCAAGTTCGACTTCTTGGGTCTTAAGACCCTCACCGTGATTGATAATGCGCTTAAACTCATCAAATCGCGCTACAACAAAGAGATTAACTTTAACACGCTGGATATGAATGATCCTAAGGTGTATGAGCTGATCCAAAGTGGCGATACCGTAGGACTTTTCCAGATCGAATCCAGCGGTATGCAATCACTCAATGAGCGTCTTAAACCGACCAGCTTTGAAGACCTTATTGCGGTTTTGGCGTTGTACCGTCCAGGTCCGATGGAATCAGGCATGCTCGATGACTTTATCGACCGTAAGAATGGGCGCAAAGAGATCAGTTACTTCTTTGATGAATTTACCGAGCCACTTCGCCCTATCTTAGAGCCAACGTACGGGGTTATCGTTTACCAAGAGCAAGTTATGCAGATCGTTCAGTCGATTGGCGGATTTAGCCTTGGCGAAGCGGACTTGATCCGTCGTGCGATGGGTAAGAAAAAAATTGATTATATGAAACAAAAAGCAGAAGAGTTTGCGCAAGGTGCTGTCAATCAAGGACTCGATCGTGCCCATGCCATCGAGCTTTTTGGGTTGATTGAAAAATTTGCGGGTTATGGTTTTAACAAATCGCACTCCGCAGCGTATGCGATGGTGACGTTTCAAACAGCCTATCTGAAATGCTACTACCCGCAAGAGTTTATGGCGGCACTTCTCACCTCAGAGCAGGACAATACCGATAAAATCGTTAAGTACATCGATGAGGTCAAACGCTTAGGGCTTAAACTCTTACCGCCTTCCATTCAACACAGTTTGATCGAATTTAGCGCGATTACGGATAGCAATGGTGAAGAAGCGATTCTCTTTGGAATGGGCGCGATCAAAGGCGTTGGAAATGCTGCGATTAGCAAAATCCTTGAAGCCAGAGCGGATGCACCATTTGCCGATATGAGCGATTTCATCTCGCGCATTGATAGCTCCAAAGTCAATAAAAAAGTGTTGGAATCGTTCATCAAATCAGGTAGTTTTGATGACTTCGGTTACTCCAGACGTGCCCTGTTAGAAAGTATAGATGGGATTATTGAAGCGAGTGCTGAGTGCAGTCGTGCAAAAAAGATGGCAGAGTATTCACTTTTTGGGGATGCTGAAGAGATGACGACGGTGCAAGTGAACATTGAAAATATCCCTGAGTTTGATAACAAGCGTATGTTAGAGCTTGAGAAAGAGACCATTGGTTTTTATATTTCAGGGCATCCTTTGGATGCGTTTAGAGCTGAAATTGATGAGATGAACTACACGCTTTCCAGTGAACGTGATCAGATTGAAGATGGTTCAAAAGCCCTTTTTATCGGTAAAGTTGAAGGCGTTACTGAAAAAATTAGTAAAAAAGGTAATAAATTCGGCATTATCTCTTTAATGGATTTTCATGGTTCGATGGAGCTTACTGTATTTGAAAAACAACTCGAAGCGCTCTCAAAAATGGATCTTGAAAAACCACTCTGTTTTAAAGTGGAAGTGACCAATGATGGACAAAATGCGAAGATTCGTGTTATGAAAATTATGGAACTGAGTGAGGCTAAAAAAGAGAAGATCGAGACGAAAGTTATTGAAGTTCCTCTGGATCCTAAAGTGCTACTTCTTGATCTGAGTGATGACACCACGAAGCTTGATCTTTTATACCAGTTGGTACGTCAGAGTACGGGTCGTAGACCTTTGCATCTTATTATCACCTCCAAATTACAAGACGTGGTCATTGAAACAGGCTTTGGGGTTGATGATAGTTTGGATGAAAAAATCGCAGAATTGGCGTATGTAAAGGTTATCTAAGCCTTTACATACATAGTTTATTTTGGGATTCTAATTTCAAAACCTTTAGGCTCTTCGAGCAGATTGATCTTGCCATTGTGCGCTTGAATGATTTGCAAAGAAAGAGCCAGCCCTAGTCCATTACCTTTGGTTTTGGTCGTTTTAAACGGCTCAAAGAGAATATTTTTATTTTCGATAGGCTTTCCGTCATCCTTAACATGCAAAATAACACTTTCGTTATCTTCTACAAAAGCAATACTGACATTGCCGCTCTCTTTTTCGCACTCTTCAATGGCATCAATCGCGTTAAAAATAAAGTTTTGAAGCACTAAATTCAGCAGCTCAAAATCAGCTTTAATCTCAACATGTGGTAGATCAAAATGAAACGCTACATCTTTGGTGTAGGAGTAGTGTGAAATGGCTTGCTCGCACTCTTTAATTAAGCGATCCAGATAAAAATAACTGGGGTTGATTTGCACACTTTTGGTAAAAAGAAGGGTAGCTTTAATGATGCGCTCAACTCGCCAAATCGCTTTTTTGATTTCAGTGACCAGAGGTTTAACACTAGGATCTACTTTTTTAAGGAGTGTAGAGGCAAGCAGTGATACAGAGCCTATAGGATTGCGTATTTCATGCGAAAGATGTGCGGCTACTTGTCCCATAGAAACAAGGCGTTCTTGGCGTTTTCCTTCGGTAATGTCTGTAGCGGTAATGATCTTTTTATCACTTTTTGTGACACTTTTAATCAGATAAGAGCGTCCTTCAAAGTCAATCTCACTCTCCTCTTCAAGCGATAATCCTTCTAAAATTGCACCTATTTTTTTAGCTTCACTGTTTTGCAAAAAGATGGCCCCATCTTCATCAAAAACCCAAAGAGCATTGGGTTGTACTTCGATGATTTGACGAATAAAATCTTGCAAGGAGGTATACGATTCATTAAGCTTTTTATACTCATCTTCAATAACGTAAGTTTGGTTGATAAGATCTTCCAATCCTTGCTTAAACAGCTCTTTTTCTTTGGCACTGAGGCTGTTGAGTAACGTTTCATCAATCATATTTGATTCCCATCATCTCTTTAAATGTTTATAAAGGGTATAATACCCAAAAAATTTTGGATAAAGTAGTGCAAGCGATACGCAAAAATATCATCAAAGATAAAAATATTCTCTATTTTGACTACACCGCATCAGGACAAGGCTATAAACCTATTGAAAAGCAGATGCACGAAATACTCAAGACCTATGCCAACACCCATTCTGAGGTGGCTTCAAGTGCTATTAAAACCAGTGCATATTATGCAAAAGCCAGAAGCGATCTTAAAGTAGCGCTTGAAATTGATGAAAGTTTTTACATTTTCCCTTGCGGTTCTGGTGCGACGGGCGCTATTAAAAAGTTTCAGGAACTGATGGGCATTTACATTCCTCCTCGTACGCTAAAACGCTACTCTCATAAACCTGAAAATCTTCCCGTTGTTTTTGTCGGTCCCTATGAGCATCACTCGAATGAGCTGAGCTTTCGTGAAGGTTTATGTGAAGTGGTACGTATACCGTTGGATAAAGATGAAAAAATCGACATTAGTTTTTTGGAAAGTAAACTCGAAGAATACAAAAAACGTGAGATTATCGCCTCTTTTTCAGTAGCATCTAATGTAACGGGCATTATGAGTGATTACAAGAGTATCTATACGCTCATTAAACGTTATAATGGTATTTTATGCCTTGACGCCGCAGCTGCTTCTCCTTATTTAAATATTGATTGTAACTTCTACGATGCGCTTTTTCTTTCACCCCATAAATTGCTTGGGGGTGTTGGGTCATGCGGTATTTTGGTGATGAAAAAAGAGCTGTGCACTGAAAAAACACCTACATTTGCAGGCGGAGGAACTGTGGGTTATGTTTCTCGTACCTCACATAACTTTTTAAGTGATATCGAGCTTATCGAAGATGCTGGGACACCTGCCATTTTACAGTTTGTGAAAGCATCTCTTGCCTATAACCTTCGTAATGAAATCGGCCTAGAGAAAATTCATGCCTTTGAAGAGGAGTTGAAATTCTACTTTGGTTCACGTATTCGTGTTATTGATGGTGTTAAACTCTATTGCAAATATTCGCAAGATAAACTTCCTATCTTCTCGCTTAATTTTGAGGGCATTAACCCTTATGACATTTCACAATACCTCTCAGATCATTTTGGGATTCAAACCAGAGCAGGATGTAGTTGTGCAGGGCCTTATGGACACGATCTTCTAAAACTGGTTGATGGTCAAAATTTTGATGAAAAGCCAGGTTGGCTTCGCATTACGATTCATTATACACACACAAAAAAAGAGATTGATACGCTCTTGCAAGCGATTAAACACGCAGTAAAGGCTTTAAAAAAATCGCATTCTTAATCTTTAAATATAGGGTTTTGACGATTTAAAGTGTTATTTGAAACCTTATATCCTTCTTTCTTTCTTTTTTTTCTAAAATAATATTTAGGATAATTTAATATTGTTAGCACTAGAATAACAGCTTGCACTTTTGAAAAAATGGCGTAAAATGTTTCTCTGAAAAGAAGAGGATAAGTCTATATGACGTTAAAAGAACGTATTAAAAATGAGACGATGGTCATCAAAGCACTGGGTGTTGTGTATGGTGATATTGGCACAAGTCCTATCTATACACTGGCGGTTATCTTTCTGATTGTTCCCCCATTGCTCAGCAGCGTGTATGGCGTTTTATCATTTATTTTTTGGGCTCTTATTATTATTGTTACAGTTCAATACGCTTGGTTGGCGACAAGTTTGAGTGAAAAAGGTGAGGGTGGTACGGTTGTACTCATTCAAATGTTAACGCCATGTCTAAAGAGCGCTAAGATGGTGACAATCGTCTCTATTTTAGGGTTTTTAGGACTCTCTCTTATGATTGGTGATGGTGTTATTACCCCTGCTATTAGTATTTTAAGTGCAGTGGAAGGTATCTTATTGATTCCTGCCTATGAAGAGACACCACAAATAACGCTTTTAATCATGGCAAGTTTGATCGCTTTTGCCCTTTTTGTGGTTCAAAAAAAAGGCATAGAGAAAGTTGCTTCAGCTTTTGGTCCCATTATGGTGATATGGTTCGTGAGTATAGGTGCAGTTGGGTTTTGGTATGTTTCCAAAGACTTATCTATTTTTGCTGCAATGAATCCAATGTACGCAATTCAGTTCACCCTAGATCATCCTGCGATCGCTTTTATTATTTTAGCAGATATTGTACTGGCAACAACGGGTGGCGAAGCGCTTTACGCCGATATGGGACATCTAGGAAGATTACCGATAGTGAAAGGGTGGGCTTTTGCTTTTTTTGCGCTTGTTTTGACCTATTTTGGACAAGGTGCTTTTGTTCTCACACATCCTGATTCGGTGGGAAGTCCACTGTTTGAAATGATGCATGAATTTGCTCCTACGTTATACATCCCCTTCCTTTTTTTAACCATTATGGCAACCGTTATCGCGTCTCAAGCGATGATAAGTGGTATATTTTCAGTGCTTTACCAAGCGATGATTACCCGTATTTTCCCCCATTTTAGGGTGCAATATACCTCTCGTGAACTTCATTCTCAAATCTACATCAGTTCCATTAACTGGTTCTTGTTTACGTGTGTGATTATCATGCTGTTTGTCTTTAAAGAGTCCAGTAAACTTGCTGCTGCATACGGTTTGGCAGCATCAGGTGCTATGAGCATTACAGGCGTAATGATTACGATCATTTTTGCATACCGCAAAGCGTGGATTAAAATGATTTTTTCATCCATTTCTGGTACGGCAAGTTTGATCTTTTTTGCTTCGTGTTTACTCAAAATTCCTCATGGAGGGTATTGGTCTTTACTCATTGCAGCGGTACCTTTAAGTTTTATTGTCCTTTATACTCAAGGACAACAGCGCCTTTACTCCTCGTTTCACTCTATTGATAAAGCCTCATTTCTAGAGAAATACAAACAACATTACAGCCAAGAGTCTCACATCGAAGGTACAGCACTTTTCTTTGCTCGTAAAGCGGAAAATATTCCAGCGTATATTCCTAAAACGATGTTTCAAAACGGTATTCTTTACGAACGCAATGTTATTGTAAAAGTAAAACCAACGTATGAGCCATTTGGGATTCGTAAAGAGCTTAGTTCTTTGTGTGAAGGATTAGATCTTTTGGTAATTCATGTTGGTTACATGGAAGTTTTTAATGTTGAAGAGATACTCAAAGCACAAGGTATTAATGAACGAACCATCTTTTACGGTGATGAAGAAATCGTCTCAAAACACTTAGCATGGAAACTTTACGCATTTGTAAAAGATATGTCTCCAAGTTTTGTGAGTTTCTATAACTTCCCTCAAGAAAAACTGATTGGTGTGTCGCGTCGTATTGAAATTTAAAAGGAAGAAGTTTAAAACTTCTTCCAGAAATTGTGACTTAGCATCATAAAAACGGTATAACACTCCAACCTTCCTATAATCATCGCGGCTGAAAGCACTAACTTATCGTACCATGTAAAAAAGGCATAGTTTTGCGATGGACCCGTGAGATTAAGGCCTGGTCCAATATTGCCAATCATTGAAATCGAAGTACTAAACGCAGTTAAAAAATCAAAACCTCTTGCAAAAAGATACATCGTAACCAAAAAAGCGGTTAAAATAAAAAGTGCAAAAAAACCAAAGACAGAATTGATAATAGAACTTCTAATTTGCTTTCCATCAACGAAAATTGAGGTAATGACATCAGGTTGAATGGTTCGCTTGATTTCTAGCGCAATATTTTTAAAAAAGAGAACGTATCGAATCATTTTAATACCACCAGCCGTTGACCCTGCATTCGCACTCATCATCATCGCAAGAATGGCAATCATCATAGTAAATTGCCCCCATTTTTCATAATCCAATGAAGCGAACCCTGTGGTTGAGGCAAGGGTTGAAACCGTAAAGAAAGAGTGCATCAATGAGTTATAAAAAGAGTTTTGTGTTGTTAAGGTGTGTTCGAGTGCCATTGCAAAAGATAAAAAGAAGATGAGTCCAATATACCATTGATTTTCTTCAGTGTTAAATGCCGTTTTGTCTCCATTAAAAAAGCGAATATGAGCTAAAAAGTTGATACCCGAAATAACCATAAAAAAGATTGTTGTCCAAATAACACCATCGCTAAATCCAGCTAAAGAGGTGTTTTTTGTCGAAAATCCACCTGTGGAGATGGTGGCGAAGGCGTGGTTAATGGCATCAAACCAATTCATGCCAAAAAGCATTAGCAGTGCAAAATTAGCAAGCGTAAAGAGAATATAAACGGCCCAAATCCGATTAGCAGTATCTTTAATCTTGGGGGTAATCTTATCCATAGAGATGCCCGTAGATTCAGCCTTAAAAAGACTGATAGAACCGCTTGGATTAATCAGTGGCAACAAGCCAACACCCAATACAATAATACCAATACCGCCAATCCAATGCATAAGGCTTCTGTGAAAAAGGATGGATTTTGGAAGGATTTCAACATCGGTATATACGCTTGCTCCTGTGGTGGTAAAGCCACTGATAGCTTCAAAAAAGGCACCCGCAGGATCAATTTTAGTGTAAAGTACCATCGGAATCGCTCCACCAATCCCCAAAAGTATCCAAATAAAATTGACTGAAATAATACTCTCTTTGATACCCAAAATCATCTCATCATTTTTAAGAATTAAGAACGTTGAGAGATTAACAATGAAAAGCGCAAACATCGCGACTGCATAGATAAAAACATCTTCGTTGTAAAAAAAACCTACTATAGGGGGAATGAGGAAAAGAAAAAAGACAACCAATCCAACTGCTGAGACAAATTTTAAAATACTTTTAATACTCATGGCGCTCTTTTAGCTTAAGAATTTTGTTGAAGCCATTTGGCAACAATTTCGTAATCAGACTCTTTGGTGAAGGCAACAATGACATCATCTTTTTCAAATGTTGGAATAAGACGATACTCATAAATATCATTATCACGAATAATAATAAAATGACCTCGATCATCTACTTTGTCAGGAAGTGGGAGTTTTTCACCGATCAGACTGGATGCCGCATCAATTTTTCGCATAAGTACAGCACCTTCTCCGCCACAAAATTTCTTTTGAATGAAGTTACTGTTAGATTGAATACGTTCTAAAATGGAGTAGTAGGCATTAATTTTTTCCCCTCTGACCACTTCAATGTTAAGATTGCGCATTAAAGAGGAATAGGCAATGTCATTGTTGATGCCAATGATCTTTTTGATCCCTTTTTGTTTAGCTTCAATACATTTAGTGATGTTATACTCATCGTTTTTCGTTGCAGCGATAAACATGTCAGTATCAAAACGGGTTTTATTGACAATATGATCCGCATCGTAGGTTGTTTTAAGTACAGTTGCCTTGTTTTTAAGTTCAATATTGGCTTTACGACATAGCTCAATATTTTTGTCCATAATTTGAACATCTATTCCTTTTTTAAGCAGTACTTTTGCGATCTCAACACCGAGTGAATCAGCGCCAAAAATAACACAATTTTTAATAGGAGAAGATGGTTCATTTGTTTCACCGCATACCAGTGAACGAAGGGATAAAATAGCTGTAGGAAAGGCAAAAAAGTAGACTAAATCATTAGGAAGCATTGTTTCAACTGGCTTTGGAACAAAAAACTCTTTTCGACGCTCCATTCCCGCAACGGCAAGTTCACCATTAAGTTCGCCAATGAAAGTTGAGATCATTCGAGGCGTAAAATCATCTTTGAGCCTAATGGAAACTAAAAGGGCTTTCGTATAAGCAAAGGCTTTGGCATTGTGGGCATGTGGAAAATCAATAAGGTATTTGAACGGTTGTGCAGCTTCAAAAGAGGGAACAATGGTCTCATTGATGTTCAATTTGCCTTTGACTTGTTCACTCGCAAAGAAATTATTTTTAAGACGGATAATTTTACGCTTTACCGTGGCAATATTGTCGATAATTAAGGAGGAGAGTAGGTTGACTTCATCCGAATCTGTTACGGCGATAAAAAGATCAATTTGAGGGTTGATTCCAAGGTAAGTATGTGGATTTTCAATATTGCCACAAATACCTAAAACATCAAGGTTCTCATGGATGTTTTGGATAGCATATTCATTTTGATCGATGACGGTCACACTGTTGTTATGCATCAGGTGTTTGGCAATATTGTAGCCAACTTTCCCAGCGCCTGCTATTATCACTTGCATAGGGTTTTGTCTCTCATAAAGTAATTTTCAATGAATGTATAAAGAGGTATTGTATCACATTCTTGTAAAAAACAAGAGGCATTAAAGTAGGAGAATTAGGCGTCAAACAAGCCTCAACGAGGTAGCCAGAAATTACTTTCGGCTACCTGATTCGCTGTACTGCTTCATACTCTCAAAGTATGTATCGCGTAGCACGTTGACATACGCAGCAGCTTTTTTTGTATCGGTCATGGTAATGAGTGCTTCATTCCCAAATTTGTCACTGATTTTTGAAAGTTCATAATTTAGTTTAGATTTTTCATTGATTTTTTGAAGGGCTTTAAAAAAGCCTTCATCCATCTCTTTATTCTTGAGTTTATCGTTTTGGTAGAGGTAAAGTGCTACACGATACACTTCATCTTTATCGGTGCTGTAAACTTCAACATATTCGATTGCATTGTCTAAAAGTTTAATATTAAAATAATTTTGATCTTTTGTGACACAAGAAAACTCTGTACATTTAAAGCCATTAGCTTCTAAATACGTTTTGTCTTTACCAATAAGATCATCTAAAAAACCTGCGAAAAGAGAGATCTGGGAAACGAGTGCTAGAAAAAGAACAACTTTTTTCATAACATTTACCTTTGTGTATCAAATTAAACAAATTCAAAACTAAGAAGCGAGTGGTGGGTCCTGAGTGGCTCGAACACTCGACCACCCCGTTATGAGCGGGGTGCTCTAACCAACTGAGCTAAGGACCCATTTTAAAGAGTGAAATTGTACCTTTTTAATTGTTAAAAGAATATAAAAAATAGATGAAAAAAGAACGTTAAATAGGGCATTAGAGCGAATATTTAATCGAACGATAGGTTGGATCAAATCGGAACGCCAAGAGGTTCTCTAAAATGCCAAAAAGAGCGAAAAAAGTGATAAAACTACTGCCTCCATAACTGTAAAAAGGAAGTGGAACGCCGACAACAGGAGCAAGCCCTATGGTCATAGCAATGTTAATGCTCATGTAAAAGAAAATAAGCAAAGAGATACCACTGGTAATCACTCTGGCAAAATAATCCTCTTTAAGGAGAAAATTAAGACTTAAAAGGTGCATCACCAAAAAAGCATAGCAAAGGATGAGCCCAAGTGCGCCCCAAAAGCCAAGACGCTCTACCGTATAAGCAAAGATAAAATCGCTGGTAGCAATAGGTAAGAATTTATAGTGCGTTTGGGTGGCTTCACTACGCTCTTTACCTGTAAGTCCACCTGAGCCAATGGCAATAATGGATTGTTTGACATGGTAGCTTGGCTTTTCTGATACAAAATCTGCAATACGTTGTTTTTGGTAGTCGTGTAAACCATTGTACATAACAGGACTGCTAATTCCTACAACAATCGCAAGGGTAATCCAGATTTTTTTATTGACCCCAATGACAAAAAGTGTTCCATACCCTAGTAAAAGTAAGATCATTGCTGTTCCAAGATCGGGTTCTTTAGCGATGAGTACGAAAGGTAGTAAGATATAAAAGCTGAGTTTAAAAAAAGATTTCCAGCCATAGCCTTTCTCATCAGGAGGATTGTGCTTAATAAGGTACGCTAGCATCAAAATAAATGCGGGTTTGAAAATCTCAGAAGGTTGAATCGTAAAATGAACGAAAGGGATTTCTAGCCATCTTCTTGCTCCAAGTTTTGCGATACCAAAAAAATCAACACTCAAAAGTAAAATGATGGTTAGCCAATAAAAAAATGGGATGACCCACTCGATTTTCTTAATAGGGATAATAAAAAAAATAAGAAATGTGGCAAAACCAACGGTGTAATAAACAATTTGTTTGTTGGCAAGCATAACATTTGCTTCCGAGATGAGATAATAGGAGAGAACAATGATAGGAAGTACGAGTATAGGAATTAAAAAATCAAAATGTGTTAATATGCGCCTATCAATTTGAAACACTATATCCCTTTGGAAAGTTTTCGCAAAGTATATCAAAAATTAGAGGAAAGTAGGCTGGATGGAGTTTATATGTAAAGAGTCAAAAAGGCTGGATGCCGCCATGAGTGAAGCTCTGGAATTACCGCGCAACCAAGTTGAAAAACTCATTAAAAACATAGGTGTGTATGTCGATGGAAAGCTGACACATAAGTGCAGTTTCAAACTTGTTGAAGGCAATGTGGTTCAGTATGAATTTGTGCAAGCAGAAGAGAGTCAAAGTAGTTATGAGGTCGATTTTGATGTGCCTATATTGTACGAAGATGATGATCTCTTAGTCATTAATAAACCTCCTTTTTTAACGGTTCATGGGGCACCCAGCGTGAAAGAGGCAACATTGGTAGATTGGCTTAAATCCAAGGGCATCAATCTCTCGACTATTAGTGGTGAAGAGCGTCATGGTATTGTACATCGTATCGATAAAGAGACGAGTGGCGCACTGGTAATTGCTAAAAATAATGAAGCTCATGTGAGTCTCTCTTCTCAGTTGGAAGATAAAAGTATGGGGCGGTATTATCTTGCAATGATTGATGTGCCACTTAAAGATAATATGGTGGTCGAACTCCCCCTTGGACGCAGTGTCAATAATCGTTTGAAAATGGATGTTATCAAAGATGGGAGAATGGCAAAAAGTGCTTTTTCCAAACTCTTATTATCACGTGATGGTAAAAAAGAGCTTATCGCGGCAAAGCTTTTTACAGGGCGGACCCATCAGATCAGAGTTCATTTAGCAGCCCTATCGCGTCATATCTTGGGAGATAGTTTATACGGCTTTAAGAGCCAAAATGGTACAATACCAAGAGTTATGTTACATGCATATATTTTGTATCTTAAGCATCCAAAAACAGGGCAGTTATTGCAAATAAACGCTCCATTATGGGATGATTTTGATGCCTATTTAACACACCATTTCAGTAAGGAAGAGGTAGATGAAAAAATTACTTTGGATAGCATCGTTAATGGCTTTAAGTTTAATGATCAATGGTTGCGAAAAGACGCTTGAAACACCCAAAGAGCCAGTTGTTGACGCCTCTTTACCTCGTGTAGAGAGTATTCGAACCCTCCCAGGTTCTACCGAAGTTGGTTTTGAGTGGACACCTATTTACAGTGCGCAAATCGAAGGCTACTATCTGTACCGTCAAAGTGGTAACAGTATGAAAAAAATTGCCACCATCAAAGACAGATACGTATCGCACTATGTGGATACCGAGTTAAAACCTAATACCAGTTATACCTATCAGATGAGTACCTATTCAGCCGATAAACATGAATCAGGACTCAGTATGATGGCAAATGTCACAACATTGGCGCCTGTTGCTAAAACGGCAACGCTAGGCTCGATTGATTCTGTTTCATTTATCAATGCTATTTCAGATCTTCCTGCGCGTATTAAAATTATTTGGCGACCGCATTCAGTGGAGAATGTAGAGTATTACATTATTGAGCGCAACGAATATAAATCAACTTCATGGGATGAAGTGGGCAAAGTTAAAGGCAGATTAAATGCCGAATACATCGATAAAGATATTAAAGACAACTATGCTTATCGTTACCGTATTAAAGTCAAAACTTCTGATGGTGTTGTCTCAAAACCAAGTGATATGGTCGAAGCACATTCCAAACCACTTCCTCGAGGTATTACTGGAGTTCAAGCAACGTCAAATTTACCTAAAAAAATTATTGTGACATGGAATGCTTCTACAACGAGTGATTTTGCTTATTATAAAATTTATCGTTCACCAACATCCAGCCTTTTCTATAGTTTTTATGGTAAAACCGTCAATACCGAGTTTGAAGATTTAATTAACGATAATGGCAAAACCTATTACTATAGAGTTGTAGCAGTTGATGTGGATGGTCTTGAATCCAAACAAGAAGGCACAATTTCAGGAATGACACTCTCCGCACTGAATCCTCCTGTTGTGAGCTCTGCTAAGTACGATGGTAATGCCATTTATATTACATGGGGTGGCGATGAGAATGCGGTTAAATATACTATTACCAAAGAGTTTGAAATGGCTGGAAAAACACAAAAACAGAGTTTCACAGGTATTTTTGAAAGTAATTTTATTGACCAAGATACCGCTCGTGGAACAGAGTATAAATACAAAATTATTGCCATTGATAAGTACGGTATCGCTTCGAATCCTTCAGATAGTGTCATTATCACGATTCCAAAGGAACAAAAGTAGTTTATGCCAAATTTTCACACGCAAACACTAAAACCATTAAGCTACCCTTGCACGTATAAAGAGACCACCTTTCGTTATGAAGCCCATTCAAAAAGGGGCAATAAATTGGTAATGGCTTTGATGCAAGGAGAGAACGTTCTGATTCGTATTCATCAAAAAGAGGATGGAGGGCTTCTGGTTAAAGGCGATAAAGTTACCCGCCCGACCCAAGCCTCTTTTTTACAAAAAGTTTTGATGGATTTTAGAGATGTGAGCGAAGCCGAAGAGCTCTTTTCCAATATTGAGCCTAAAAAGTTTTTAGAGGTTAAGCATTCCCCTTATCTTAAAGAGATTGAATTCTTTGCAAATCACTTTAATGTAGAGCGTGAAATTTGGGTAGAGATCGGTTTTGGCAGTGGTCGCCATCTACTCCATCAGGCAAAGAAAAATCCCCATATCCAATTCATTGGTTTAGAGATTCATAAGCCCTCTATTGGGCAAGTTTTAAAGCAGTGTGAGCTTCAAAATATTGAGAATATTCTCGTTGTTGATTATGATGCGCGTCTGTTTATGGAGTTCTTGCCTTCCAATGTTGTCGGGCGTATCTTCGTGCATTTTCCAGTACCTTGGGATAAAAAACCACATCGTCGTGTTTTTTCGGCCGCTTTTATCGAAGAGGCTTTGAGAGTTTTGCGTGTCAATGGAACATTAGAGCTTAGGACAGATAGCCCACTCTATTTTGAGTTCACATTTTCTCAAATGATGCAACTCTCCAAGGCACATGTTTTGGTGAAGAAAAATGCGGAATTAGAGATTACGAGCAAGTATGAAGATCGTTGGCGTAAAATGGAAAAAGACATTTATGATGTGACTTTAACCAATGAAATTGCCTCTCTTCCTATTCCAAAACTGGCTACATTGCGTTTTGAAGAGGAAGTTGATTTTTCCAAAATTCGAGATGCTTTTAAAGATGACCTTTTACGCGGCGATGGCTTTTTTGTCCATTTTGAAGAGTTGTTTGAAATCGATGAAAAAAGCGGATTGATTCGTCTCTCTTTTGGGGCTAATGAGCGCAATGAAAAGTGTTATATTCAGATCCAAGAAGGAAAAGTTTCTTATCTTCCTGATGCGATTTTAGCAACTAAAAGCAATTTGGCTGCCCATACCTTAATTAAAGAGTGGTTCCATGGAATATGTGATTAAAGCCAATGGCTTAAATATTAGCTATGGCCGAGATGAGCCCATCATTACTGATGCAAGTATGCTGATAAAAGCGCAAGAATTTGTCTTTATTACAGGTAAAAGCGGCAGTGGTAAATCAACTATTATCAAATCACTCTATGGTGAGCTTTTCCCCAATCACGGCAATCTGAATGTCTGTGGTGTCGATTTTAAAAATATTAGCAGTTCCAAACTCAATCTTTTACGTCGTTATTTAGGCGTTGTTTTTCAGGATTATAAACTGATCGATGAGTGGACGGTAGAACAAAATGTCATGTTACCCCTTATTATTGGTGGATTTTCCAAAAGTGTCTGTATTAAACAAGCACATAAACTCTTAAAACATGTCAAATTGTTGCATAAAATTAACAAATATCCATATGAGCTCAGTGGGGGTGAACAGCAACGTGTCGCCATGGCAAGGGCACTTGCTCACAATCCTGTGCTTATTTTAGCCGATGAACCCACGGGTAATCTCGATAGTTATTCAAGCGAAGTGATTTGGAATTTACTCAAAGGGGCTAAAGAACACTTAGGTACAACCGTACTTGTTGTAACGCACAATATTCCCTCAACACTGGGCATTGATTATAAACACTATTTCTTAGAAGGTGGCGTGTTGCATGAGGTCAGTTAGTAGCCATTTTTCCATTATGATCTCTGTCTTTGTTTTACTCTTCTCTTTTCAATTTACGAATGTGATTAAGAGTATTGTGAATGATTATGCGACCAAAATTGTGAATGATTATGCGATTGTGGTCGTCTCTTCGGCAGAGCTTAAAGAAGATGAGCTTAAAAAACAGATCCCTGAAATTGAGAGCTTATCTGAAATAAGCAGCAAGAAAATTTTGGATCGTCTTAAAAATGATATGTCCTCTAAGAATTTATCGCTTTTGCAAGTGGCTCTTCCTAAGTTTTATTCCTTAAAACTTGAATCCATTCCTAATAAAAAAAGAGTGGAAATCATTAAGCAAAAGCTTATGAGTATTAACACCATTACGCGTATCGAAACCTTTGCTAAGACGCATGAGAAGATGTTTAAGATGTTGCAACTTTTGCAGGCCATGGTCTATATTTTTGCATTTTTTGTAGCGTTTGTTGCTGTTTTACTTATCTTTAAACAAATCCGTATTTGGACCTATGAGCACAATCGCCGTATGTCGATTATGACGCTATTTGGTGCCTCCTTTTTCATGAAAAGTGCTATGTTATACCGTATGACGCTCGTCGATTCGCTTTTCAGCTCCATTGTTGTGTGTGCCCTTTATACGATTGCTCCCAAACTAAGTGTTGTCAAAGAGTTTGCCGCGGAACTTGATATTGTGATCCCTGAGTTTGATCTTTTGTTGGAAGGTGGTACATTGATCGGTGCTTCTCTTTTGTTTGCACTGGTTGCTGTGACAATTGTTGCTCGTAAGATTGGACGTGTATGAAAAAATGGCTTTTAAGCGTGGCATGTTGTATGCCACTTGTCATTTTTGCGGCTCCCAATACAGCACAAAAAATTGACGAAAAAGCAAAAACACTCCAAGAAAAGCTTCAAACTGAAAAGCAAATTCACGGAAAATTGCAAGATATCGCCAATGATATTGTCAATGAAGAGAAAGATATTGAAAAAATCAAAGATAAGATTGAATATCTTGGCAAAAATATCAATGAGTCCCAAGAGACGGTTACTCGTAAATACGAATACCTTGATAAGCTGACCAAAGATACCCAACAACTCTCCTCACAAAAAAAAGATTTAGAGCAAAAAATTATCAAAATTATTGCGGAAGATTTCTCTTTTTATCTGGTTTCGGATAGTGATTATTTGGACAATGAAGATGGTATTTTAGTGGACGAAGTGCTCCAAAAAATGGATACCATCATGCGGAAAGAGTTTGGAAAGCTTGCCAATGATTATAAGCAGGTCAACGATCAAATCTACTCCCAAAGCCAAGAAATTAAAACCATTCATGGTGAAATTCAAAGCGCTAAAAGTAAAAAGGATGAACTAATTGCTTTAGAAAAAAAGCGCGAAAGTTCCATTGTGGCGCTTAATGCCAAGAAAGAGAGTTATAAAAAACAACTGGATGATATCCAAAAAGAACGTGATGAAATCCGTACAACGCTTGAGCAGCTTAAAATTATTAAAGTACAAGAAGAGAGTAAGCTTTTAGCAGAAAAAAATGCTGCTAAACGAGAGAAAGGACCTAGTACTGTGGGTGGTGGAGACAATAGCATCAGGCAAATTGGCTCTTCGTATCAAAACAGTAATGTCAAAAAATATGTTGGAGAACGTACAATCGCTCCACTCGATAGCTATAGCGTTAAGCGAAAATTTGGTGATTATGTTGATCCGATCTATAAGATAAAAATCTTTAATGAATCGGTTGTTTTAGCCTCTTCAACGCCCGATGCTACGGTAAAAAGTGTTTTAAATGGTAAAGTCATTTTTGCTAAAGATACCGCTTCGATGGAAAAAGTCGTTATTATTGAAAATAGTGATGAAATCCATACGATTTATGCACATCTCTCCAAAATTGCTCCAACCATTCAAGTAGGGCAAAAAATCAAAAAAGGGTATGTTATTGGTCGCGTTGATAATGACCTTACCTTTGAAGTGACTCAGAAGAATTTTCACATTGACCCGTTAGAGCTGATTGCAAAGTAACTTTTTAGGTCTTTTAGGATAGAATAAAGAAGTTTTCTATGCCTAAGATGCAGAAAGGTTTATACAATATGGAGAAGAGAAAAAGGGTTTTAGTTAAGTTCTCTGGTGAAGCACTTGCTGGTGATAATGGGTTTGGTATCGACACTTCTATTTTAAAATTTATTGCTGATGAGATTAAATCATTGGTGATTCATGAGATTGAAGTGGGTATCGTCATCGGTGGCGGCAATATCATTCGTGGTGTGAGTGCTGCAAAAGATGGTATTATCAAACGTACCAGTGGTGATTATATGGGAATGCTATCAACGGTAATTAATAGCATTGCAATGCAAGAAGCTTTAGAGCACGTAGGAATGGAAGTACGGGTTCAAAGTGCTATCAAGATGGAAGCGATTTGTGAAACGTTTATTGTAAGACGTGCGCAACGTCACTTTGAAAAAGGACGTATCGTTATTTTTGCCGCAGGAACGGGTAATCCTTTCTTTACAACGGATACGGCTGCAACACTTCGTGCGATTGAAATTGGCGCTGATATGATTATCAAAGCGACCAAAGTCGATGGCGTGTATGACAAAGATCCAAAGAAATTCCTAGATGCTCAAAAGTTGAGTGAACTCACATACGATAGAGCGATGGATGATAATATCAAAGTTATGGACGATACTTCTATTGCCCTTGCCAAAGATAACAACCTTCCAATCGTTGTGTGTAATATGTTTGCTAAAGGGAATTTACGAAAAATCATAGAGGGTAACTTAGAGAGTTGCTCAATCGTTAGAAATAAATAAGGAAAAAATGATGCAAAGAACAGAAGAAATTACAGCAAAAGCATTGGCACTTGTAGGACAAGATCGTTACAGATTGGTTATGCTTGTGTCAAAAAGAGCCGATCAACTCTCAAACGGTGCTGAACCATTGGTTAAAGCAGATAAAAACAAACAAAAGTTTACAGACATTGCGCTTCTTGAGATTTCAGAAGGCAAAGTTAGATTAGAATCTATTACTGATTTGTAGCAGTTTGAAACTTGGAAGAGTTAGTCGAAATTGTTAAAGAGTGTAAGCGCTCTGATAAAGCGGTTGAACTCTTATACAAATATATCAAACCAACACCTAATATTGAAAAAGCAGTTGCCTTTACGATAGCCAAACATCAAGGGCAGTATCGTAAAAGCGGCGAAGAGTACGTTATTCATCCTATCTTAGTGTGCGTTTTTGTGGCATACTTGGGTGGGGATGAGTCGATGATCGTCGCTGGCTTACTGCACGATGTCGTTGAAGACACCTCCTGTTCCACTGAAGAGGTTAAAGCGATGTTCGGTGAAGAAGTCGGGCATTTGGTGGATGGTTTGACAAAAATTGTGGAAATCCGTGATATTGAACTCATCCCATCTTCTTCCAACGATAAATTGGTTGCTTCGGCTCTGACGTTTAGAAAAATGCTTATAGCTTCTATTCGAGATGTACGTGTATTAGTGGTCAAGTTGTGTGACCGTTTACACAATATGCTCACTCTTGCAGCACTTGATCCTGTTAAGCAACGTCGTATTGCAGAAGAGACCTTAGTCGTTTATGCACCGATTGCCCATCGTTTGGGTATCTCTTCTATTAAAAATCTTTTAGAAGATTTAAGCTTTTTCTATGTGATGCCAAACGAATATAACAAAATTGATGGCTACATCAAAGAGCATGGACAACAACTCCAACTTCGTCTCAATCACTTTATCTCCAAAATCAAAAATCACATGCTCAAAGAGGGTTTCATAGAGAGCGATTTTACGATTCAAAAGCGCATCAAACACTACTACTCTATTTACATGAAAATGCAGCGTAAAGGTGTGAGTATTGAAGAGGTTTTGGATCTTTTAGCGATTCGTATTATTGTGCGAACGCCGATTGATTGTTACCGAGCGCTTGGTATTGTTCATCAGCATTTTAAGCCCCTTATTTCACGCTTTAAAGATTATATTGCGATTCCTAAAGAGAATGGTTACCAAACCATTCATACCACCGTTTTTGATGATAAATCCATCGTCGAGTCGCAAATTAGAACGTACGATATGAACAAAACCGCAGAATACGGTGTAGCGGCTCACTGGAAGTATAAATCAGGTGGACTCAATCCTAAACTGGATTGGCTCAATGAGTTAAACAACCAAAATGAAGATATTGAAAATATCGAAGATTTTTACGCTATTGCCAAAGATAACCTTTACAGTGAAGATATAGCAGTTTTTTCTCCCAAAGGTGATATATTTACACTTCCTCGTGGTGCAACGGTGCTTGATTTTGCTTATGAAGTTCATACGGAAGTTGGAACGTACGCGGATGAAGCGTATGTTAATAAACAAAAAGTTCCCCTGCTTAGTGAACTGAAAAATGGTGATATCGTCCGTATTGTGACCTCTAAAGAGCCAAAATACAGGTGTAGCTGGGTCAATAGTGTTAAAACAGGGAAAGCTAAAAGCACCATTCAGGCGAATTGCCGTCAGAAAATTAAAGAGATTAACCATAAAGTTTCCATTAAAATTCTTTCACACGCCTTTGGTGTGGCGGAGAATAAAGTCGAAGCGTGGGTAGAGCAAGAACACGCCATGAAAAAAATCTTTAGAATTGCTACCGATTCAATTTATTTACAAGATGTTTCAAACACCTTAAAACTTTATGCGATGCAAGATACACTGCTTTTCCCATTGCTTAAAAAAGATCGCTATCTTGTTAAAAAACAGAAATTTGAGAATATTGTCATTTACTCAAATCATCATATTGCCAATGTCTATTTTGACTACTGTTGCCATCCAAAACGTGGCGATGATATTGTTGGATTTCAAAAAGGCAATGATGTTTTTGTGCACCATAAACTCTGTGAACGCGCAGCGACACTTATGGAAGAGAATGAGCCGATGGTATTTGTAAAATGGACAAAAGAAGCGCCAGATCGTTACAAACTCATCGTAAGCTTAGAGAACAAGAAGGGTTCTTTAGCCTCATTTTTAGCTTATTTGGCTAAAATGCAGATCAATCTGGTGACCATAGAGCTTGGAAAAGCCGAAGATGAGGGACATGCAGACTATTTTGAGATGATTTTGGAATTGCCTGATAAAAATGTCAGTGCGGTACGTGAAAATCTCAAAGGACGCTACCGCGTGATCGAATTTGTTTCGGTCAATGATGCTTATAAATAATCGAAGAAGGAAATAAGAGATATGGATATGCGGATTCAAAATGCGCTTAAAGAGATCAAACGAGGTATTAGTGAGATCATCGATGAAGAGCGTGTTGTTACATTACTCAAAAATTATTTTGAAAAAGGCGAGACTTTTTTAGTCAAAGCTGGTTTTGATCCAACGGCTCCTGATCTTCACTTAGGACATACTGTTTTACTTCAAAAAATGGCATTACTTCAAAAATTTGGTGCAGTAGTTCAATTTCTTATTGGTGATTTTACTGGAATGATTGGTGATCCAACAGGTAAGAATGAGACACGTAAAAAATTGACACGTGAAGTGGTTTTAGCCAATGCTCAAAGCTATAAAGAGCAGGTGTTTAAAATTTTAGATCCAGAAAAAACTGTGGTTATGTTTAACTCAGAGTGGATCGAAGCTCTAGGTGCAGCTGGTTTGGTAGAACTTACTACCACATTTAACGTAGCACGTATGCTTGAGCGTGAAGATTTTGAAAAACGCTATAAGTCTCAAACCCCTATCTCTATTAGTGAATTTTTATACCCGCTGCTTCAAGGTTACGACAGTGTCGCAATGAAGAGTGACATCGAAATGGGTGGGACCGATCAGAAGTTTAACCTTTTAATGGGACGTCATTTACAACGTGCGTATAACATTGGCAAAGAGCAAGCGGTTATAATGATGCCTTTGCTTGAAGGACTTGATGGCGTCAATAAAATGAGTAAATCTTTAGGCAATTATATTGGTGTAACCGACACGCCAAGTGATATGTTTGGTAAGATGCTTAGTATCAGTGATGAGCTGATGTGGCGTTATTATGAGCTTTTGAGCACTCAAAGTTTAGAAGAAATTGCTGCTCTTAAAAAAGAAGTTGAATCAGGTGCTGTGCATCCAAAACATGCGAAAGAGATGATTGCTTTAGAAATTATTGAGCGTTATCATAATAAAGCTGATGCATTAGAGGCAAAAGCAGAGTTTGATCGGGTTCATTCTCAAAATGAGATTCCAACAGACATTGAAACATTTACATCGAATGAGTCTCCCCTTTGGATTGCGAAAGCTTTGGTGGATTGTGGATTAGAAGCATCAACGTCACAAGCAAGACGCGATATTAAGCAAGGTGCTGTAAAGCTCGATCAAGAAAAAGTGGATGATGAACAGCTACAACTGGCATGTGGAGAGTATATTCTCCAAGTCGGTAAGCGCAAATTTGCTAGGTTAAAGGTGCAATAATGTCACTAAACTCTCTTAAAATTGGCAAATATACGATTGAATATCCTATTGTTCAAGGCGGTATGGGGCTTGGTATTAGCTGGGATAAACTGGCTGGAACCGTAAGCTTAGAAGGTGGTTTAGGTGTTATTAGTTCCGTTGGAACGGGATACTATGACAACACACATTTTAGTAAGAAAAACATTAATGCTCGCCCTTTTGAAACAGAAAATTTCTACTCAAAATCAGCATTAACCGCAATTGTTGACAATGCACGTAAAATCTGTGGCTCTAAACCACTGGCTATGAATATTCTTTATGCTATTAATGATTATGAAAGAGTCATCAAAGACTCCTGTGAAGCAGGGGTTAATATTATCATTACAGGCGCAGGTCTTCCAACCAATATGCCTGAATTTACGGCAGATTATCCTGATGTTGCACTCGTCCCAATCGTCTCTTCAGCGAAAGCACTTAAAATTATCTGTAAACGTTGGACGCAACGCTATAACCGCTTACCTGATGCGATTGTTGTTGAAGGACCCCTCAGTGGTGGACACCAAGGGTTTACCTATGAGCAGTGTAGTCAAGAAGAGTACCAACTTGAGAACTTGATCGCTCCTATTAAGGAAGAGATTAAAGCGTGGGGCGATTTTCCACTCATTGCTGCAGGTGGCGTATGGGATCATAACGACATCTTAAAGATGATATCATTAGGCGCAGATGGCGTACAAATGGGAACCCGTTTTATTGGAACGCATGAGTGTGATGCCGATAAAAATTTTAAAGAAGTCCTGTTAAAAGCACAAAAAGAAGATATTCAACTTTTCAAATCGCCTGTTGGCTATCCTGCGCGTGGCGTTCGAACGAATTTGATTCGGATGGTTGAAAAAAGAGAAGGTCCCGCAATTCGCTGTATCAGCAACTGTGTTAGCCCTTGCCATAGAGGTCAAGAAGCAAAAGCAGTAGGTTACTGCATCGCAGATAGTTTAAGTGATGCGTATAGGGGCAAATTAGAAACGGGGCTCTTTTTTACAGGAGCAAACGGTTATAAACTGAATGAAATCATTAGTGTGAAAGAACTCATTGCAAAGTTGGTACATGGGGAAGCAAATTAGAGTATTTTTTGTTTTGCTGTTGACATGTATAGCGCTTTTGGGTGCACCTAATTACATGCAACAGCTTGAACAATATGATGCCCAAATGAAGGGTGCGAATAATGATGAGATGCTACGCGTCTTTCATGGACTCAAAGCAGTTTATATTCAAGCCATTATTGGAAGCGATGATACGCTTAAAAAAGAGACGCTAGAACGTCTTATTAAAACAGCAAAAATACTTAAACTCGATGCTTCAAAGTATGAATCTGAGCTTGCAACCATGAGCAGAGAGACAAAAAAAACAGCACCCTCAAAACCACTTGTTCCCCCACCTGCATCGGAAGAGAGTTTTGGCACATCCAGTAGTAGTTCTAATACAAATATTGCCTCAGCAACACCTTCATCAAGTGCTTCAACCATGCCAATAAGCAGTAGTAGCCCTGTCACAAAAGAGAGTAAAATAGCCATACCTCAGAGCACTACCACGTCGCACACTGTTTCATCTCTGCCAAAAAATTATAATGGTAAAAATGTACTACAACATGTGAAAACAAGTGAAGAAGAGATATTACTTGACTTTGGTTCTGCTGTAGCAGAGGGAAGTGTGAAAATTTTTGTCCTTAAAACGACCGATGGTTATAAAAAAATTATTGATATTCCTGCCATTATCATGAATGCACCACTCACTATTTCAACACCTAAAAAACTACAAAGCTTACGTATAAGCCAATACAATGCCAATACTATTCGTATCATTTTAGATGCACCTGCTGCCTTTGAAACATATGTGAGTGTTTTGGATACACAAGTCATTTTATCGCTTAATAAAAAACCAATCTTAACTGAAAAAAGAATCACACCACCTGTTGAAGCACCTAAAAAAGCGCCTACTGTAGCGACGCCAACGCCTGACGCTTCAAAATCTTCTATTGCGACTGCAACAGCTTCTCCTATGCCTGTAGAATCACCTATTGTTTCAAGTAAAGCTCCAAGTAAAAAAGGTCAAAAGCGCGACAAAACAATTGTAATAGACGCAGGGCATGGTGGTAAAGATGCGGGTGCTATTGGGTATAAGCAACGCATGGAAAAACATCTGGTACTGGATATGGCATTGCAACTTGGGAAAGAGCTCAAATCTCGTGGTTACAAAGTCTATTATACGCGTCAAAAAGATGAGTTTATCAATCTTCGGGACCGCACTAAAGTAGCCAATGATAAAAATGCAGATCTGTTTGTTTCGTTACATGCTAATGCTGCACCCAATGAAGCCAAAAAACTCTCCATGAAAGGACTAGAGACCTTCTTCCTCTCGCCTGATCGCTCGGAGCGCTCTAAAAACGTAGCCGCATTGGAAAACCAATCGGATATGGAAGAGATGGATTTTTATTCAAAAGAGACCTTCTTAAATGTCTTTAATCGTGAGAAAATTGTTCTTTCCAACAAAGTGGCAATTGATGTACAATCCAGTATGCTTAAAAGTGTCAGAAAAAAATACAGCGTTGAAGATGGCGGTGTTAGAGAAGCTCCCTTTTGGGTCTTAGTGGGTGCAACAATGCCTTCCGTATTGGTGGAATTAGGCTATATTAGCAATCCTGAAGAGTCCGATAACATGTTCAACCCTCAGTACCAAAAACACCTTGTCGATGGTATTAGTGATGGTCTTGATCAGTACTATGCTAACAATCCCTGATCGTTTTGCCCTTTTTAAAAACAGCATTTCTAAAATAGTGCGACCAGCGCTCTACTAAAGCTTGCTCTGGGTGAGCGAGGTAAATCTCAACAATACGTTTTTCCCCAACAAAACGAGGCAGAGATGAGAAATTAAGCTCTTTCGGAAGGGCTTCCATAATATCAATCAAATCATTTTCTGTTGATTCAACTACAAAGGAAGTGCTATAGAGTTTTGGTTGCATAGGAAAGTGCTTATCAAGGGCTTCTTTGACCATGGGCCAAGCCATTGATGGAAATCCTGGGGTAAAGAAGAAGCGATTAAAAAGTGAAAAGCCAGGTACTTGATTGATCACATTATGAAGTAGCTCTGCATGTGGTGGAAGCATTGCCATGTTGATACGATAAGGATACGCTTCTACTCCAAACTGTTTTTCAATGAGCTCTTTTGCTATTGCATGTAATTTTAAAGGCATTCCTGTAAAGACTTCACTAGCGATAGCACGAGTAAGATCATCAGGTGTTGCACCAATGCCTCCAAAGCAAAACATAATGCTCTTTGGATCTTGTAAAATCATATTAAAACAGTTTTGAATAAGGGCAGGGGAGTCTTCGATCACAAAGCTGCCTGCATGAGTGAGTCCACGGTCACGAAGTTCTTGATTGATAAAGTTGAAGTGTTTATCTACTCTGCGACCATTGAGCAGTTCAGAGCCAATGATAACAGAGTAGAAGTGGTGCATCAGATGTTGCTTTTAACGAAGCTTTCCATCTCGTTTACGATTTCTTCGATGGTACGCTCGCCGTTGATTTTATGAAGAAGGTTTTTAGCACCGTAAAATGCTTGAATGCCAGCTAATGGCTCTGTATAAACTTTCATACGGTTGTTGAAGACTTGAACGTTATCGTCAGCTCCTCTGGCACGTCCTAAAACGCGATCACACGCGACTTGCTCACTCACTTCGACTTCAATGACAGAAACCAGTTGAACGGTTGTCTCATTTGCAAGGATTGCATCAAGTGCTTTCATCTGCTCATCAGAACGTGGGAATCCGTCTATAAGAACGACGTTTTTAGGGCTATTTTTGATGGCACTTACGATGGTATTGATCACAATATCAAGAGGTACTAGATTGCCTGCACTGACAAATGAATCAATCGTTTTGCCAAGTTCACTACCACTTGCAACTTCATCACGAAGTAACTCACCTGTTGAATAGTGTGCGATTACATCGCTGTTTTTTTCTGCGATTAAACTCGCATCTGTTGTTTTACCACTGCCTGGGGCGCCAATAATCAAAAATAGTTTCTTCACGTTTACTCTCTCCTTTATTTGGTTTTTTCTCTAAGTCTAATGCCAAGGTCACGTAACTGATCACCCTCAACAGCACTTGGTGCTCGAGTAAGCAGACATTGTGCTTTTTGGGTTTTAGGGAAGGCAATAACATCACGAATACTATCACTTTTGGTAATGAGCATCATCAAGCGATCAAGTCCGATGGCTAAACCACCATGTGGTGGTGCTCCGAATTTTAGGGCATCGAGTAAGAATTCAAACTTCTCATGCGCTTCTTCATCGCTGATACCTAGAAGGTTAAAGACTTTTTGTTGGATCTCTTTTTTATGAATCCTGATACTACCACCACCAAGCTCAACACCGTTAAGAACGACGTCGTAAGCAACAGATTCCATCTCATCAATTGGTGTATTGTCAATATCTTTTGGCATGGTAAATGGATGGTGAAGTGCTTTAACTTTGCCATCTTCTACTTCGAACATTTCAAAATCAACGACCCAAACAAACTCAAATTTGTCTTTAGGAATAATATTCATTTGCTCTGCTAGGAAGATACGGAAACGTCCCATATAATCAAGAACAAGTTTTTTCACACCAGCACCAAAGAAGATAGCATCACCTACTTGAAGATTTGCGGCATCAACAATTCTTTGAAGGTCTGCATCATCAAAGAATTTTGCGAGTGGACCTTTGAGCCCTTCTTCTTTCATCTGAAAGTAACCCAGTCCTGAAGCGCCAAATTTACGAACATACTCTTCAAAGCCTTGCATTTGGCGTTTAGAGAAGATGTTGTCACCGTTTGGTACTTTAAGCGCTTTAATACGGTTTTTCTTTGGATCTTTAGCAATATTGCTAAAAATTTCATTTTTACAATTTGCAAAGATGTCAATTACATCGATCATCGAAAGATCATAGCGAAGGTCAGGTTTGTCTGAACCATATTTTTCCATTGCATCTTTAAAACGAATACGGTTAAATGGAGTGATGATCTCATGACCACATGCTTTGAAAACATCTTTTAAAAGATTTTCAGTGACTTTCATAACATCTTCTTGGTCGCAGAAACTCATCTCAATATCGATCTGTGTAAATTCTGGCTGACGATCTGCACGTAAGTCTTCATCGCGGAAACATTTAGCGACTTGGAAATAACGATCAAACCCTGCACACATTAACAGCTGTTTGAAAAGTTGAGGAGATTGAGGAAGGGCGTAAAATTCGCCATTGTGAACACGGCTAGGAACGAGATAATCACGTGCGCCTTCTGGCGTAGATTTGGTTAAAATAGGTGTCTCAACCTCTAAAAAGCCTTGAGCATCCAGAGAATTTCGAACCGCTACGGTTGCTTTACTTCTCAGTTTGAAAATTTCGTAAGCTTTAGGATTGCGAAGATCAAGGTAACGGTATTTTAGACGTACATCTTCACCAACGTTATTGTCACCAATAACAAATGGAACGGTTTCGCTAGCGTTTTCAACGATAAGCTCATCGACAACAATCTCGATTTTGCCTGTTTTGAGGCGTGGATTTTCCAACCCTTCACCTCTGGCTCTGACTCTTCCTTTGGCTTTGAGAACGAATTCGTCTCTCACAAGAGCAGCGATCTCATGCGCACTAACGCTATCCGCAGGATCGCACACCAGTTGAACAAGGCCTGATTTGTCACGAAGGTCGATAAAGATAACACCACCATGATCTCTGTTGCTATTTGCCCAGCCACACACTTCTACGATTTCGCCAATGTTGGCGACATCTAAATCTGTACAATAATGACTTCTCAATGTTTATCCTAAATGAAGGGTGCTTGGTTGTACCCTTTGAATGTCGTTTTTTAAAAGATATTAGTATAGCTAAATGTAGCTTTTCTTTAGTTTATTTTAGAAAAGATTGTCATCTTTTGTGGTACAATCATTCACTAGCTGTTTAAAAATTTCTTTAAATCTTGAGGTTACATGCATCCAGTTATGATTATCTTTGAGTTAGCATTACTCGTTATTGGTGCTCTTTTTTTAGTTCGCTCTCTAACGCCTATCAAACGATTGATTCTTGAACTTCCTGAGGGAAATTTGAAAAAACGTTGGAAAATTTTAAGTGTGCTTATCCTCTTTTTTATCATCTGCTACATTGTTTTTGGTTATAACCTATGGCTGATTCGTGAAACGCTGAATAGTCTTTCGATTGTTGTTTCTATCATGCTTCTCTTAGGTGGCGTTTTTGCGTATTTAGTGGGACAACTTGCTCTTCAAACAACCAATGATGTCAAAGATATGGCTATTTTACAGCATGAAAGCATTACCGATGCACTTACGGGACTTAAAAATAGGCGCTATTTTGATCAGAGAATTTGCGAAGAAGTGGCACTGTCCAAGCGCTATAAACTCCCTTTAACGTTGATGCTTTTAGATGTGGATTATTTTAAAAAAATTAATGACACCTATGGGCATACTGTTGGGGATGAAGTTCTGAGCAATCTTTCTAAACTTGTGTTGGAAGTCGTGCGTGATAGTGATATTGTGGCACGTTACGGTGGTGAAGAGATCGCTATTATTACCCCAAATACAGGCAAAGCTGAAGCAGAGCTTTTAGCGGAGAGATTACGTGGTAAGGTTGAAAAAACAACCGTTGCTATGGTGGGAGCAACCCAAGAGATTGTGCAAGTGACGGTCAGTTTGGGAATTTGCTCTCTTAGCCCTGTTATCACCGATAAAGAGGCTCTTTTAGAAGAATCGGATCAAGCACTTTACTTGGCAAAAAAATATGGAAGAAATAGGGTTGTTGTCAGTAATTGGTAAGAAGAGAGGGAAGAGAAAAACTCTTCCCAAAATAGTTACATACGTGTCAAACGTGTAACGATCTGATCGATACTATCGGCAAAAAGTGAATACAAGAAAGGCTCTAGATCTTTAGAATTGTACGATGGAGCGATCCATTTACTGCCTTTTTGTCTGAAGTTTTGGGTAATCACTTCATCTCCTTTGCGCACAACAACTTCAATTTCGATCTCACCTTTAAGATTTGCATCAAAGTTCTTATCATTGTAAATCATCTCAATATCTTTAATCGCAACTTCCACTACTAAGTTCGCTTCATTGGTTGATGCGTTAGTGTTAAAGCCTGCAAGATTAAGAGCATATCCCAAACCTTCTGTATATTTCTCAGCAAAATTTTCATTACTGTAGAAGTAGATCGTGTTGGCGCTTTTTTGATCAACATAACCAATAATATTTTTCTTAGCACGTAGATCTTTCACCGATCTTAAATAGACGATTTTCTTATCGCGGGAGAGTGGTCCTTGGTACTCTGCTTTATAAGATTCTAAACTCAGTGCTTCATTTTTGTAGGTACAGCCACTGAATAGTAACAGTGCAACCGCTGCCAAAAAGAGATGTTTCATTGTAGTACTCCTCGTATTTAACCTCTTCAAGAGGTCTGTCATATCGGCGAATTATAGCATAAACACTGATTAATAAAAGACACGCTAGAATGAGTTATCATGAAAATAACCAATCATACTCAAAAATTAAAGACTATTTCTACGGTTGGGCTTGTGAGCAAACCCAATGATGGCACACTGTGTGGCTATGTGCACGAGATTGAGACAGCACTGCATAAACATGGCGTAAAACTCCTTATTGAAGAGAAAAGTGCACAAGTACTTGGCTGTGGCAAGGGTGTCAGTTTTGATCAAATGTGCCAGCAGAGTGATTTTCTCATCTCATTAGGCGGCGATGGTACATTGATTTCCTTGTGTCGTAGAAGTTTGATGTATCACAAACCTGTCCTTGGTATTCATGCGGGACAGTTAGGTTTTTTAACGGATATTCAAACCGATGAGATTAGCCATTTTATTGAGGACCTTTTTATAGGGAATTACCGTATTGATACACGTATGATGCTTGAAGTTTCTTTGCATGTAAACGGTAAAGTGGAGAAAGTAGTTGCGTTTAACGACATCGTTTTATCGCGTTCTAAAATCTCGCACATGAGTAACATTAAAGCCTATGTTGATGGACAACTTTTTAATTCGTATTATGGTGATGGACTCATTGTCTCAACCCCTACAGGCTCAACAGCTTACAATCTCTCAGCGGGAGGACCTGTTGTTTATCCTCTCACGGAGGCGTTGATTTTAACACCGATTTGTCCACACTCTTTGAGCCAAAGACCGCTTGTCTTGCCTGTGGATTTTGAAGTTTCGTTTGAGAGCGATGGTGACACGGTGATTGTGGTCGACGGTCAAGACACTTATACGATGAATGAAGTTGAACGCGTCAGTGTGTGTATTGCAGAACAAGGTGCCGAGCTTATTCACAGTTTGGATCGTGATTATTTTGAAATTTTGAAAAAGAAATTGCATTGGGGGCATGTGTGATAGAGCGATTGTTAATCAAAAACCATCTCTCGTTTGCAGAGTGTGATATAGCGTTTGAAAAAGGTTTAGTGGTTTTTAGTGGTCCTAGTGGCGCTGGTAAGTCTGTATTGATGCAAGGGTTACTCTCGCTGTTTGGCTATGGCGAAGTTCATGCCGATGTTATAGAGGCTGTTGTGGGACAAAAATTGGGTCTTGATGCGTTTGGTTTTGAAGAGGAAGATCCGAATATTTTTAAATTTCTCAAAGCTAAAAATGCGCGCTATTTTATTAATACGCAAGCCGTTTCTAAAAAAGGGATGGTGGAACTCTCTCGTACCTTTGTGAATTACCTCTCTATGAAAGACAACAGTGAATTTGAAAATAGCCGTCTTTTGGGCTTACTTGATGGTGTTTGTGCCAGTAAAGAGTCAGACCATACTGAAAAAGTGAGTAATTTCGAAACGCTTTTTAACGAATATAAAAAACTCAAAGATGAGCTAGAGCAAATCGAAGCCGAAGAGAAAAAAGTCGAAGATCTTAAAGAGTTTGCACGTTTTGAAATTGCTAAAATTGACGAGGTTTCACCCAAGATCGGCGAAGATGAAGAGCTTGTGAGTTTTAAGAAATCACTCTCTAAAAAAGAGAAGATTGAAGCTGCAATGCAAAAAGCAGGTACTATCTTTGAACTTGAAGGAAGTGTCATAGAGGTCTTAAATCTCATTGAAGCCGATAGTAGCTTTTTTGATGCCTGTATGAATGAGTTACGCCTCGTATTTGAAAAGCAAAATGAAACTTTAGAGGCACTCGAAGAGATTGATGTCGAGTCACTCTTAGATCGCATTGAAAAGATTGCACAACTGAAAAAACGTTATGGTTCGATTGAAGAGGCTCTGGAGCATAAACAGAAGCGCCAAGAAGAACTTGCTCGTTATGAAAACATCGCTTTTGAGAAGAGTCAGTTGGAAAAAACAGTAGCTCAATATGAAAGGGCTGTAACAGAACAAAGCCATAAAATCAGTCAAATACGGAATAAATACCTACCTTTGTTAGAAGCACGTCTCAATGACTACCTTTCACAACTCTACATGCCAACACTGCATTTACACCTGCATGAGGGAACACTAAGTGAATTAGGTTTTGATACTTTGCAAGTAAACCTCGGTAAAGTGGACCTTAAAAAGATAAGTTCTGGTGAATATAACCGAGTACGACTAGCATTTCTTGCCACGCACAATGAGTTTTTACTCTCAAGAGGGGGTGTTCTCATCTTGGATGAGATTGATGCCAACTTGAGTGGCAAAGAGTCAATGAGTGTCGCTAATGTCTTAAAAACGCTCTCACATAAATATCAAATTTTTGCTATTTCGCATCAACCGCAACTCTCCTCTGTGGCAAACCAGCACTTTTTAGTGACCAAAGATACTTCACATATAAGTCATGTTGTTCCACTTCAAAGTGATGAGCGTATTGTCGAATTAGCGCGAATGGTCAGTGGTGAAAATGTCAGTGAAGAGGCGATAATGTTTGCCAAATCCCTTTTAGAGAGTGCAAATTTGTAACACTTTTTTTGCACCTCATTTCTGCTTGTTGTAAAAATCATACAAATATCATACCTTTTCTTTACTCTGCGTGTAGAGTTTACATTTAAGAGGAGGTTTGTATGCAAACTTGGCAACAAGTTTATGCGCCTATTGGTGGTAGTTTAGGGTTATCGGCATTGGTTGCGCTTATTCCAATTATTTTTTTCTTCTTAGCACTTGCAGTGTTCAGAATGAAAGGTCATTTTGCGGCAACGATTACATTAGCACTTTCTATGATCGTTGCTGTTGTAGCGTTTGGTATGCCAACAAATATGGCATTTGCTTCGGCAGGGTATGGCTTTTTATACGGTCTTTGGCCAATTGCTTGGATTATCGTAGCGTCGGTTTTCCTTTACAAGCTAACGGTTAAAAGTGGGCAATTTGGAATTATTCGTAACTCAATTCTGACAATTACCGATGATCAACGTATCCAAGTTATCCTCATTGGTTTTGCCTTTGGTGCGTTCTTAGAAGGTGCTGCGGGCTTTGGTGCACCTGTCGCGATCACAGCGGCTATTCTTGTAGGTCTTGGTTTCCAGCCGATCTATGCAGCAGGGCTTTGTTTGATCGCGAATACTGCTCCCGTTGCCTTTGGTGCTTTAGGTATTCCTATCTTGGTTGCGGGCAAAGTGACAGGTATTGATCCATTTTTGGTAGGCGCAATGGCAGGACGTCAGCTTCCTTTCCTTTCTATCATTATCCCTCTTTGGATTGTTGCAATGATGGATGGCTGGAGAGGCGTGAAAGAAGTATGGCCAGCAGCTCTTGTAGCAGGTGGTAGTTTTGCATTGTCTCAATATGCAACATCTAACTTCATTGGACCAGAGTTACCAGACGTAACCTCTGCCATTCTCTCTATTGTCTCTTTAACGGTTTTCTTAAAATTCTGGAAACCAAAGAATGTCATGAAAGGTCATGTATCAGCTGAACTTGAGAAAGAGACTCAAAAAGCACATACGGGTGGAGAAGTTCTTAAAGCATGGTCTCCGTTTATCATTCTCTCCATCATGGTAACGATTTGGACTACCAATGCCTTTAAAGCGTATTTCGCTAAAGGCGCTATTATGGCGGGTACCATTTTTAACTTTGAATTTACAAGTATTAGTAACACGATTTTTAAAATGGCTCCGATCGTTGCACAGCCAACAGCCTTTAAAGTTGTCTACACATTCAATCCTATTTCAGCTACAGGAACAGCAATTTTCTTTGCAGCGATTATCTCTATGTTTGTGTTGCGCGTAAATGTTTCAACAGCTATTAAAACCATGGGTGAAACACTCTTTGAGCTTAAATGGGCAATTTTATCGATTGGTATGGTTTTGGGCTTTGCCTTTGTGATGAACTATTCAGGTATGTCAACAACGATGGCACTTGTGCTTGCAAACACAGGCTTCTTGTTCCCATTCTTCTCTCCAATCCTTGGTTGGTTAGGCGTATTCTTGACAGGTTCCGATACGTCATCCAATGCACTTTTCTGCGGATTGCAACAAAATACAGCGCAACAGCTTGGATTGAATGAGACCTTGATGGTTACAGCCAATACAACCGGTGGTGTTTGTGGTAAGATGATTTCTCCACAATCTATCTCTATTGCGTGTGCATCAGCAGGTATCGTTGGAAAAGAGTCAGACCTCTTTAGATTTACTGTAAAACACAGCTTGATTCTTGTCACCATTATGGGCTTAATGACAATGGCACAAGCGTACATCTTTACATGGATGATTCCTTAAAATTTAGCTCCTAATAAAACACTATTTTCGGCGGTGGTTTGATCCTCCACCGCCCCTTCTTTAGAAAACTCCCAAAAATTTTATGTTACAATTAAAACTAACTTAGATACACCCGTTAGGATAATAGATGGCACGCGAAAAGATTTTAATTGTAGAAGACAACAAGGCACTTTCAAAATTAATCATTAAAAAAATGGAAGCAAGTTTGGATTTTGATGTGGATGCTGCTTATAGTTTTGAAGAAGCCCAAGCACTTGTTGAAAAGAATAGTGATTATTTTGTAGCCTTGCTTGACCTTAACCTTCCCGATGCCCCCGATGGTGAAGTGGTCGATATGATTTTATCGCACAAAATCCCTTCTATTATTCTCACAGGTTCCATGGATCAAGAAGTTCGCGAAAAGATTTTGAAAAAAGATGTGATTGATTATGTCTATAAAGGTAATATTGATGATGTGAACTATATCTTTACCCTTATTGAAAGGCTTCATAAAAACCGTGATATCAAAGTCATGGTTGTGGATGATTCCATGGCAACACGCTCTCAGATCAAATCACTTTTACAGCATCAGATGTTCAAAGTTCTTGTTGCAGCCCATGGTGAGGAAGCACTGGTCTTTTTACACGATAATCCTGATATTAAACTGATTTTGACCGATTATTTAATGCCTGTGATTGATGGCGTTGAGTTGACCAAAGAGATACGTAAACTTTACAGTAAAAATGAACTCTCTATCATTGCGATGACAGCCAGTAATCAAGAATTGATTTCTGCCAAATTTCTTAAAATTGGCGTGAATGATTTTATCAATAAACCCTTTACCCGTGAAGAGATTGCCTGCCGCATCAATAACTCACTCGATTCTCTAGAATATATCGCTAAAATCGAAGATATGGCACAGAATGACTTCTTAAGTGGACTTGCCAATAGACGCTATTTCTTTGATGCGATGCGAGAATATTTCAAAGAGGCAAAAAAGAAAAATGAGTCTTTTGCCTTGGGTTTAATTGATGTTGATAGCTTTAAACAGATAAACGACACGTTAGGACATAATGTTGGTGATGCCGTTATCGTAGAGCTTGCTAAAACATTGAAAAAACATTTAATTCATGCGCATTTTATTGCTCGTTTGGGGGGTGATGAATTTTGTGTGGTACTTAAAAATATTGATCAGAAGAAAGCGTTGGAATTTTTCTTAAAACTCAAAAATGCTATTTCGCCACTACATGTGAAAGTCAAAGAGATGCAAAATCTGAATGTAACGGTTTCTATTGGTGTGACCTTTAATGATTTAGAAAGTGTTGAAGAGATGATTAATCAAGCAGATAAAGCATTGTATGCTGCGAAAAAAAATGGAAAAAACAGGGTTGAGGTTGCTTGATGATCATTGATACGCACTGCCATTTAGATGATACTCGTTTTCGTGATGATGTAGATACTGTTATTAAAAATGCTTATGAAAAAGGGGTACAGGGTATTATTATTCCTGGGGCTGATATTGACGATTTAGGCTATGCTCAAGAGCTTTCACATCGGTATGAACATGTTTTTTTTGCAGCGGGTATTCACCCGTATCACCATGAGCAGTATGACGAAAAAATCTTAAGGTCTTTTTTAAGTGATGAAAAATGTATTGCTGTGGGTGAGTGTGGGTTGGATTATTTTAGATTACCTGAAGATGCAGAAGAAAAACATGCTGAAAAACAGGTACAACAAGCAATTTTTGCAAAGCATATAGCGCTTGCACGAGAACTCAAAAAGCCTTTAATCGTTCATATTCGAGATGCAAATGAAGATAGTAAGCGTCTTTTAATCGAAGAAAAAGCAAGTGAAGTGGGGGGTGTTCTACACTGCTATAATGCTTCAAAACATCTTTTAGATTTAGCACAGCATGGCTTTTATTTTGGCATTGGTGGCGTTTTAACTTTCAAAAATGCCAAAAATTTAGTAGAGGTTTTGCCTCTTATTCCAAAAGAAAAACTCCTTCTTGAAACCGATGCGCCTTACCTGACACCCATGCCATATCGAGGGGAGCGCAACGAACCAGTTTATACACTTTTGGTTGCGCAAAAGATGGCAGAGCTTTTAAATATAAGTGTCACAGAACTTCACAATTTAACCTCAAAAAATGCTTTTACACTCTTTAAAGCTTTAGAAAAGATAAAGTTAGCTACAATCTAATAAATACTAAAGCGATAAATATACGATAAAGGAGAGGCATGTATAAGGTTATTTTAGCCCTTTTTCTTCTGTTTCAGAGTCTCCATGCTTTTTTAAATACCGATAATAACTACGACAAACAACTTACCGCTCTTAAAAATTTCGATCTTCCAAATACCTTTTTGAAAGATTCCATCTTTATTTCTATGAAAGAAGATGTTGAAGTTTATAAGACGAAGCACTTTTTGCGTACGTTGGAAAATGGTGACCGTTTTGTTCCTATTTTGCAGAAAAAGATGCAAGAAGCAGGCGTCCCCACAGAGTTTTTATACCTTGCTATGACTGAATCCAGTTTTGATCCTTATTCCTCTTCACCAGCTCGCGCTTCTGGCATTTGGCAATTCATCCCCGAAACAGCTCGCCGTTATGGCTTGGTGAATAATGCGTTTGTAGATGAAAGACGTGATCCTATCAAATCCACTGAAGCTGCTATTGCCTATCTTAAACGTCTGCACGATATGTTTGGAAAATGGTATCTTGCTGCCCTTGCGTATAATTGTGGTGAGGGTGCTGTTACAAAGGCAATTGCCAAAGCAGGAACCGATGATATTAGTGTTCTCTTAGACGAGAATCAAAAGTACCTTCCCAAGGAAAGCAGACTTTATATTCGTAAGATTCTTATGATGAGTTTTATCTCCAGCAGTACAGATTTTATGCTCGATAATGGCTCTGAGTATTTACTTAACCGTGCTAATAATGCAACTTTTGTAAAAGTTGCTGTTCCCAATGGTACGCATCTTAAAGATGTCGCTGAAAGTATGGGAATCTCTGTACGTGAACTTCAATCGTATAATCCTCATCTGAAGCATGCTTTTACCTCTCCTATAGGTGAAAAAGGTTACTTATACATTCCTCAAGATCGTCAAGTTGCTTTTTCTCAAAATTTTGATCAAACCAAAGAGCCTCAAAAATATGCTGTATATACCAGCCAAAAAGGTGACTCGCTTCAAAGTATCGCTAAAAAGTATGGAATGAGTTATCAGTCATTGATGGACCTCAATAACCTCAAAAGTGCTGCATTGAAACCTAAAACGGAGCTTGTTGTACCTTTTGGTGCCTCAATGCCTGTAACAGCTTCTGTATCTTCTGCTGGAGCTGAGAAAATGTATATTATTAAAGCGGGCGATACTATCGAGACAGTGTCGAAAAAATACGATATTCCCGTAGCACAATTGCTCAAAGCTAATAAGAAAAAGAATGCACTTGTGAAAGTCGGAGAGAGTATTGTCATTCCAAAAAATTAGTGGATTAAGCCTTTGTGTCATCATGCTTTTGTCCTTTTACGGGTGTGCTTCAAAAAACGATAGTTATGCTTACCGTGGTCCAAGACCTACCCCAACAATGGCCGCACCTGATGGCAGTGGTGTTATTAATGACTCAGCTGCAATGCATAGAGCTACGATGAAACCTTATACCATAGACGGTAAAATGTATACCCCAACGATGGTGAGTGTTGGGGATTATTTTAGTGGAATTTCCAGTTGGTATGGTAAAGACTTTCATGGTAAAAAAACTTCAAATGGCGAAGTCTATAACATGTATGAAATGACCGCTGCGCATAAAACACTCCCAATGAATACCATGCTTAAAGTCACCAATCTTAAAAACAATAAGAGCATTGTCGTGCGCGTTAATGACCGTGGCCCTTTTGTTGGAACACGTATTATTGATCTTTCCTATACGGCCGCAACACGCATTGAGTTAGTTGCGAATGGCACAGGTCCTGTGGGGATTGAAGTTATCGGTTTTGCAGGTGTTGTTGCACCTGCAGGTGCGCCAAAACAGAGTGTTGTTGAGACAGATTACCTCATTCAAATTGGAGCGTTTAGAAGCAAAGATGGCGCAACACGCTTTGCTCAAAGCAATATGAATGTCAATAATCGCTACAATGCGATTATTAAAGAAGGAACCTTTGAAAATCAGCCGATTTACCGTGTATGGCTCAAAGGATTTGGCAGTGAAGCAGAAGCCTCTGATTTCATTGCAAAAGGGCTTCATAAAGGCTCATTTATCGTAAGGGAATAGTATGCAAACAGTACAACGCATCACCAAAGAGACACAAATCAGTGTTGAATTAGAAATGAACGGTACAGGTCAATCGCTCATTGAGACAGGCATTGGCTTTTTTGACCACATGCTCGAAGCATTTGCAAAGCACTCTTTAATAGATTTAAAGCTTACATGCAAAGGAGATACGCACATTGACTTTCATCACAGTGTTGAAGATGTTGGCATTGTTTTAGGACAGGCTCTGCGTGCTTCTATCTATCCAATTGAGCGAGTTGAGCGTTATGGCAATGCGGTTGTCGTGATGGATGAAGCAGCTGTAGAGTGCGCACTTGATCTTAGCAATCGCGCGTATCTCGTGTATGAAATCGACATGGAGGGCAAAGTAGGTGAGTTTGATGTAGAACTTGCTGAAGAGTTTTTCAGAGCGCTCATGGTGAATGCAGGCATTAGTGCTCATATTGTGGCACGTCGTGGAAAAAATAAACATCACCTTTTAGAGGCTGCATTTAAAGCATTCGCTGTAGCACTTCGACGCAGCCTTGTGAAAAATGAACGTGCTGGAATTCCGAGTACAAAAGGTGTATTGTAATGATTGAATTATTGGTTTTTGATGTGGATGGTTGTCTTACTGATGGAGGCATTATGTATGGAAACAGTGATGCTGAAGAGTTTAAAACCTTTCATGTCAAAGATGGTTTTGGGATTGTTTCTTGGATGAAATTAGGTAAAAAAACAGCCATTATTACAGGACGAAGTTCTCGTGTGGTTGAAAGACGTGCGAAAGAGCTTGGCATTACACATCTGTATCAAGATGTTAAAAACAAAAAAGCGGTGCTGCAAGAGATATTAGAAAAAGAGGGGCTTGCTTTTGAAAATGTGGCTGCTATTGGGGATGATTTAAATGATTTATCCTTGTTACGTTCTGTTGGGCTCTCTTTTGCCCCATCAGATGCCTTACCAATGGTTCTAGATGCTGTGGATGTTGTGCTTAAGAAAGAGGGCGGAAAAGCGGCGGTTCGAGAGATGATCGACATTGTTGTCGAAAAACAAAACTTAAGTGAGGCATTTGTAAACCTTTGGCTCTAAAACTCCTTGCATACGCAACATTGCTCTTTTTTGGCATGATGATTTTTTTAATGATTAAAGAACCATACACCATTGATGTCATGGATCACAATGGTAATTTAATTCCCGAAGTGGAACTTTTTAATGCTCAAAACTATCAAATAAAAGAGGGTTTAGTCGAGAGCATTGTTCGTGCAGAACGTGTAGCACGCTATCAAGATTTTGATAAGCTGTATGTCATTAATGCGGGCCATAAAACGCAAGAGGGCTTACGTGGTGTTCTAACATCTGATGAAGGAATGTTACAAGATAACATCATGCATTTTAAAACAAATTCACACTATTATAGAGATGATGGTGTCTCTCTTGATGGGGAAGATATCTTTTATGATCTTAAAAAAGAGATTTTAAGCAGTGAAAAACCTTTTATTTTTTCCCAGAAGCAGAGCCGTAGCCATGGGCTTTCATTTGTTTATCAGATGAAAGAAGGCACAATAAGTGCAACAAATATACACTCGTTTATACAACAAGTAGGAAAGAAATAGATGAAAAAACTTATTTTATTATGCCTCTGTATTTCGCAACTGCTCTTTAGTGCAGAAGTCGAAGTGACAGCCGAGAAATTTTTTGCTGATGAGAAGAAAAAAGTTAGTATTTTTGAAGGTCATGTTGTGGTCATCAAAGAGGGCGATAAACTTACCGCAAAAAAAGTTGTCATAGAGTTCGATGATAAGAAGCAGCCTATTCGCTATATCGCCACAGGTGATGCAAAGGGCAACTTGACGATGAATCAAAAAAAGTATTATGGCGAAGCAGAGAAAATGACTTATGAGCCAAGTAAAAGTCTTTATGTTTTAGAAAAAAAGGCATTTTTGCATGAAATTGAGACGGATAAAAAAGTGTATGGCGATTTTATTCGTGTTGATCAAATCAGTGGTCATTATGAAGTGGATGGGAAGGGAAGCGCTCCTGTTAAATTTATTTTCAAAGTTGAGGATAAAAAACAGTGATTAAAGTCAAAGACGCCTTCTTTGTGAAGTCTGCCTCTAAAATGGAGGAGACGACACCAGAAGGAATGAGCGAGGTTGCTTTTATTGGTCGTAGTAATGTGGGAAAAAGCTCAATCATCAATGCGCTCGCCAATAAAAAAGGACTTGCCAAAAGTTCTTCAACACCAGGTAAAACACGGCTTATTAACTTTTTCCAGATTGTTTTGAGCAAAGATGAAAAGACCTATCATGCACAACTGGTAGATCTTCCAGGTTTTGGGTATGCCAAAGTTTCCCATAGCTTGAAAGAAGAGTGGCAAAGAAATCTAACGGATTATATTAAAAAACGTGTTTCGATTCGTACTTTTGTGCATCTTGTCGATTCACGCCACCCATTTTTAGAGATTGATCAAGCGGTTCATAACTATTTGAGTGAAATTGTAAGACCTGATCAGGTCATTTTACGTATTTTTACCAAACTTGATAAATTGAAACAGAGTGAAATCAGTGTGATTAAAAAAAATTATCCTGATGCTATTTTGGTTTCAAGCAGTAGTAAAAAAGGCGTAGATAAGGCTTTGAATGCCATTTTTGAAACGCTTTTTGGAGAGCAATCATGATTACCTACACTAAAGCCAAACTCAGCGATATTGTTCAAATGCAAGATGTTGTTAAACCCGAAGTGGAAAAAGGCATTATCCTCTTTCGTAGTTCGGATGAAATGGCAACCAATATTCGCTCTTACATTTTAGCCAAAGAGAATGATCAGATTATTGGATTTGGAGCGCTCCACTTCCATGCAGATGATTTAGCTGAGATACGAAGTCTTGTGGTAAAAGATGGTTTTCGCGGTCGTGGTATTGGTAAGGGCATCATTCAAAATCTCCTGATAGAAGGGGAAACTTTAGGTGTTAAAAAAGTCTTTACATTAACCTATCAAAAAGCATTTTTTGAGTCCGTTGGTTTTACTGAAATCCCAAAAGAAGCACTGCCTGCACATAAAATATGGGCAGATTGTATTAAATGCAAACATTTTCCAATATGCGACGAAATAGCGCTGATCAAAACTCTTTAACCCTCTTTTGGATCAGTGGATGGCTACTTTTTGGCCTTGTAATGTCTTCACTCTATCCGCTTATTCCTTCTTTTGTAGGTGTTGTTTTTTGCTATCTTATTCTCAATTTTAATCACCATGAAGAGAATGCTACACCTCTCTTTTTGGCATTTCTTTATCTTTGTGTGTATGATCTTACAAAAGGATTTTATCTCTTTTCGTATGTGATTTTATTTGTCATTGTTTATAAGTTTGCGATTTATAAAATTCAAAATATTATTACATGTAACAACTGTATTTTGGCAGCTTACATTATGATTGCTTATCTTGGGCATTTTTTCTTGAATGCTTTTTTTGCTTATTTGGACAATGAGGCATTTCCCTACTTTTCAAATTACTATTTTTACTATATAGCTGTTGATTCGATACTTTCATTTATGCTTTTTAAGGTAACACGGTGAGAATTAAGATCGTTCTTGGTATTTTCCTTTCCGTGTGGGTTGCCTTATTGGTAAGGGTTTATTATATTAGTATCAAATCCAATGCTTATTATGAAGAGATTGCAAAACAAAATGCTGTTAAAGTTGATGAACTGGCTCCTTTGCGTGGGGTTATTTTGGATCGCAATCTGAACCCTCTATCTATCAATCGTTTAGGATTTTCTATTGGTATCAAGCCTAGGCTTAGCCTGAAAGCAAGTCGTGCGATTTTAGATGAAGAGATTGCTTTTTTAGCTGAAGCCTTACCTGATTTTACTGCTAAAGAGATGATCAAAGAGTATCTCAAAGCAGATTCGGCTTACAATCATGATTTTGTGGATGTTATCGGTTTTATCCCATACGACAAGCTCATCCCACAATTTGCTAAGATCGCTCAGCATGATAATCTTAGAATTAAAATTACGTCCAAGAGGCACTATCCGCATAGCTCACTCGCATCTCATGTTATTGGATATGTGGGTAAGTCCAATACACAAGATGTGGCAGAAGATGAGACGGCAAAGCTCGTAGGATTTTCGGGGAAAACAGGTATCGAAAAGCACTACAATACTGTTTTGCAAGGTATTAAAGGTGAAAAGAAAACCAAAGTAACGGCCTTTAACCAAGAGATTGAACAGGTCAGTAAAACACTTCCTGTCAGCAATGATCTTGTTTTAAGTCTTGATCTTGAATTGCAACGTTACATTGAGACACTCTTTGGGGATGACAGCGGTGCTGTTATTGTGATGAATGCTAAAAATGGTGAGATATTGGCGGCTGCTAGTTTTCCTGAGTATGATTTGAATAAATTTGTCAGTGGTATCTCACGCGAAGAATGGGCTGTTTTAGCGAATGATCTAAACCATCCATTCACCAATAAATTGGTAAACGGCCTTTATCCTCCAGGTTCTGTTGTAAAGATGGGTGTGGGTATGGCAATGATGAATTCAGGCATCATTAGTCCAACAACAACATTTGAATCAACGGGTACGATGGAGCTTGGGGGCAGGGTATTTCGAGACTGGAAAAAAGAGGGTCATGGGATAATCTCTTATGTACGCGCTATTCGCGAAAGCTGCGATGATTATTTTTATAAAGCAAGCCTTAAAACAGGCATTGATAATATTGCGCCATTTCTCTCTAAAATAGGCTTTGCTGCTAAAACAGGTATTGATTTACCGCGTGAATTTATGGGAACAGTTCCCAGTCGTGAATGGAAAAAAGCACGTTTTGGTAAAGGTTGGTCTCAAGGTGAAACACTGATTAGCTCCATTGGTCAGGGCTATTTCTTGGTTACGCCTATACAAGTCGCAAAATATACGGCTTTTCTAGCAACAGGCAATGGTGTCACACCGCATTTTGTGAGCAAAATAAACGATGTCCCTCTTGATTTTCCTGTTGATCCTAATATCGTGAGCGAGAGTGAAAAACGTTTTTTGAAAGTAACACGTGAAGGTATGTATGAGGTTGCCAATGTTCCTGGTGGTACAGCACTAAGGCATATTAATGTGACGGCACCTTTTAAGATAGCTGCAAAAACAGGAACGGCACAAGTTGTTGGCATTTCTCAAACGGATAAAAAACGTATGCGTGAAGAAGATATGGACTATTACCAACGCTCTCATGCATGGTTAACAACATATGGACCCTACGACAATCCTCAGTATGTTGTGACGGTTTTAGTCGAACACGGTGGGCACGGTGGCTCTGAGGGCGGTCCAATTGCGTCTAAAATTTACGATAAACTCTACCAAATGGGTTATATTACAGCTGATATGCCCAAGGGAAAATAAGAACACATTGAGATTCTACTAAAGGCATGTTACATCGATTTTATATTCAATTTTATCTGCAACTTCTTGCGCTACAGGCGCACTAAAAAGTTCACGTAGAAGGTAAAATCCTAGCTCCAAACCAGAGCTTACGCCTCCAGCAGTAATAATTTTTCCATCCTGTACCACTTTGGAAGTAACAACATTTACGCCATACTCAGCCAGTTCATCAAAAGCACTGTGGTAGGTGGTAGCTTCTCTGCCCAAGAGGACGCCTGCTTCTGCAAGAAAAAAAGCTCCTGTGCATACCGAAGTAAGATAGGTGAGCTCTTCGTAGTGTTGTTTGATGAAGTCTTGCATCAAAGGCTCTTTCATCCACTGTGTTCGCCCCTTTCCTCCTGGAAAAAGTAAAATATCTAACTTGGGGCAGTTTTCCAAAGTGAGATCGGGAAAAACTCTGAGTCCATTGAAAGCGTGTACAGGCTCAAGTGAGGGTGCAATTAAAAGGACCTTGGTACTATGTGCTTGTATTTTATTGATGTAGCTTAAGACTTCAAAAGGACCAATAAAATCGAGCTCCTCAACATTTGGAAAGATCACAATACCAATGGTAATCATGTACTACTCCTCTGTGCGAACAATCAAACTTTCTGGTAAATTATACTGCTTTATCCACGCTTTTTCCTGTTCTCTCATTTCTCCACTATCTATTTCATGATCAAAACCTAACAGATGAAGCATACCATGTATGAAAAGTAGAGTGATCTCTTCTTCTGTACTATGTCCTAACTCTTTTGCTTTTTGTTCGGCAAGTTCGTAATTAATAACAATAGAACCAAGCGGAGCATGGGGAAAATCATCCACAGGGAAACTCAATACATCGGTGGTTTTATCCATGCCTCGATGCTCTAGATTGAGCTTATGCATACTTTTGCCATCAATGATCACGAGTTCTACCTCTTTGGGTGTATGCTCTTTGCAAATGTGCTCTAAGATAGTGAGGTGTAAAGGGGTGTTGGATTCATTATCGATGAGTAACATGAAAACTCCTTTTAAAACAGGCTAGGTTGGGTTGTAAATGTTTTGATAAACAGAGGCTCAAAATCTTCTTTATCGCCTAAAATAAGGGCATATTGAAATGATTTTTGGCTTAAAATTGCCAGATTATCGAGCGTTTCAAAAAGAAGAATCTCCCCTTCAAAAGGGATAAGGTTTTGAGTGTCTTTGGGAAGACAGAGGATAATTTTTGAAGGATCAATCTGTGTTTGCAGGTAATCTATCAAGGTGGGCAATACATCAGAAAGGGGTTCAAAAATAAGTGCTTTTGAACTGCTGCCAAACTCTTTTTTACACAAAGTGTGTGTGACAAACTGCGGGTAAAAGTGTTCGCTAAATCCAAGGTGTTCTAATGTGTAAGCAATCTCATGGTTATCGCAAAATTCAAGTAAACAGAGCAACTCTTCGACAAAAAGAGCAGGGATTTTTTGCTCCGTATAATAGCGTTCATGATACGTAAAAGAGCTGAGAAATAAACCTTTTGGAATGATGGTTGGTTTTACTTGTAAAGTGTTTTCAACTTTATGTGCAACAGGCGCGATCTGTTCAACCAATGCGTTGTTGCTAAGGCAAAAATGCTCTTCATCTTTGGCATTTAGAATGGTTTTAACAATGCTAATAAGCTCTCCTCGTAGGCGTTTGATGGTACGAGGTGTTTGAATCATCTCCAACAGTGCTTCTTGTACAGGAGAGAGGAGTGTGATGTCAAGTGATTTTTGCGTAATCGTATAACGCAACAGTTTGATGAGTATCTGCTCTATAGAGTTTACTTCGATCCACGCGCACTCTTCATCTTCATTGTTAAAAGGAAGTGTTGTCACAATCGCGTAAGCCCCCTTCTCAAGGGCTTGATGGATCAGCTCACGTGATGCACTGGTATCGATGAAGAGATCTCCATGCGAAACACGAGAGGCTTCAAGGCAGATGGTAGCAAACGCATCGATGGGAGGCGTTGTGATAAGCCTTCCATCAATAATGCGGACAAAGTTGTCTATTTTCATCCAATAGAAGCGCCAGTTTGGCGTGGACGTTCAGGTCTTACAAGGCAAAGTCCTTCTTTGTCCTTCGCCGCTAAAAGCATTCCTTGACTGAGCAGTCCTTTGATGGTTGCAGGCTTCAAGTTAGCCACAACGCAGACTTGTGTACCCACAAGCTCTTCAGGAGTGTAATACTCACGAATGCCCGCAACAATTTGTCTAGGCTCCACTTCTGCTAGATCGACTTTAAGTTTTAAGAGACGATCACTTCCCTCTAAGATACTCGCTTCCAAAATAGTTCCAATTTTCAAAGAGGTTTCAAAAAATTGATCAATGGTGATGATGGATTCAGGTTTTGTCTCTTTTTTGCTACTTTTAACAGGCGCAACTTCAACCACTGCAGCAGCAGGTTGAGCCATCAACTCTTCTTCGATACGTGGGAAAAGCGGTGGTACTTTTTCGATGGTAAACTCATCTAAGAAGCTTTTTCTTACAACGTATTTATCGTAGTTGGCGGTGTTAATCTCAAAGCCTAATGCTTTAGCAATGGTCAGGGTCGTTTTTGGCATCACAGGGTGTAGAAGCACACTGACACGTGCTAAAATGTTAGAAACTAAAGCAACAAGTGCTAGTGCTTGATCGACTTTTCCTTCTTTGATTTTCACCCATGGTTCATGCACGGTAATCGCTTGGTTTGCAATACTGAGTGCTTTCCAAAGCTCTTCAAGGTAACGATTGGTTTGAAGTTCTTGTAGGGTGTTTTCGACATTGTTTAAGATCTCGTCAACCGCCGTGAGTTCGCTCGCATGGAAGGTGCTGATATCTTTAGAATTGATAACACCATTGCTGTATTTACCGCTCATACCGATGATGCGGTTTAGAAGATTGCCAAGCTCATTGCCAAGATCAGAATTGATGCGATCCATCAACGCTTTTTGGCTAAAGTCACCGTCTTGACCAAAGGGAACTTCACGTAGCATAAAGTATCGAAAGTTTTCCAGACCATAGGCATCCGCAACCTCTTTTGGGTTGACAACATTGCCTTTACTTTTACTCATCTTTTCACCATTACGTGTCCACCAACCGTGTGCCGCAACGTGTTTTGGAAGAGCTAACCCAAGGCTCATCAAAAATGCTGGCCAGTAGATGGCATGGAAGCGAAGAATGTCTTTGCCTACAAGATGCATGGTTGCAGGCCAGAAGTCCATATTTTTCTCATCGGTGCCGTATCCGAGGGCTGTTGTGTAATTTAAAAGCGCATCCAACCAAACGTACATCACGTGTTTATCATCGTTCATGCTTGCAGGTAGTTTGACACCCCAGTCAAAACTGGTACGGGTGATGGAGAGATCGCGAAGTCCTTGTTTGACAAAGCTGATGACTTCATTCTTTTTGCCTTTTGGAAGAACACATTTCTCATCGTTGTTGTACCATTTTATGAGGTCTTCTTGGTATTTGGAGAGTTTAAAGAAGTAGCTCTCTTCTTTAACGAGGCGTGTTAGTTTGCCGCAATCTGGGCATTTGTCTTCATCCACCAGTTGCGTGTCGGTAAAGAACGTTTCACAGCTCACGCAGTAGTGTCCTTCGTATTCACCTTTGTAGATGTCACCTTTGTCAAACATGACTTGAAATGCTTTTTGAACCCCTGTTTTATGCTCAGCATCGGTGGTACGAATAAATTTGTCGTAACTGATCTCAAACTCATCCCAAAGGGCGCGGAATTTGCCACTGATCTCATCCGCATAGGCTTGTGGTGTTTTGTTGCGTAATTTTGCGGCTTCTTCGATTTTTTGACCGTGCTCATCGGTTCCTGTTAAGAAGTAAGTCTCATAGCCTTTAAGACGATAGTAACGAGCCATGGTGTCTGCGATGATGGTCGTGTACGCATGTCCGATATGCGGAACATCGTTTACATAGTAAATGGGGGTGGTAATGTAGGCTTTTTGGGACATCGTTTTTCCTAGTTAAAATTAATATAAAGCACCAAAGGTGCGTGGGCGCTCTGCCGAAGAGAACCTAGTGTTAACGTAGTCTTTAGAGCTTTGCTTTAAAGACGTATTGAAAGTTCTAAAAGAACTTTTTTTAAATAGCTTGTTAAAACTCAAATCCGCCACCTTGTCCTTTTGCCATACTTTCGTAAACGGCTTTGACATAGGTTTTGCGGGTATCACACTCAAACATTTTTTCACAGTCACTGCAAGTCGTAACGTTTTTAGCATTCTGACACGCTTGTAGGATTGCTTTTTTCTCTTGTAAATCTTGCTCGTAAATATCGCTTACTTCACTACTCATAACACTTCCGAACACGTTCTATCTCTACTTTAGAGCCAAAGAAACACGGTGTGGTGTCATGTGGATGAGAAGGGATGAGATCAAGTACTCTTCGTTTGCCATCAATCGCTTCGCCACCCGCTTTTTCATAAACGAATGCAAAAGGGAAGACTTCAAAAATCATACGAAGTTTGCCTTTAGGTACATCGCTGGTTGCAGGATAAGAGAACAGTCCACCACCTTTGAGGAGGATTTGATGAAGGTCTGGCACCATGCCTCCAGAGTAACGCAAACGATACCCATCTGCAAAAATGGCATCAATGAGGGCTTTATGTTTAGGCTCCCAACACATTTGGGTTGAACCTGGAGCGTTGAGTTTACCTTTTTCTTTCAGCTTTATCTCTTTGATGAAAACAAATTCGTTGTTTTTATTGAGGCGGTACATCTTGACATCTTCTTCGGCAATGACCAACTCAACACGAGGGCCATAGACAACATAAACAGCCGCTTTGAGGTTGCTTCCTGCATAGCCACCTTCGTAAATGCCAAAGATGGAACCAACACTGAGGTTAACATCAATAAGGCTTGAACCATCCAATGGGTCATACCCAACACCGTAAATACCGTTTGCATGTAGAGGTGTTTTATCCTCTTTTTCTTCACTCACAATCTCTTTAATCGAAGCTACTTTAGCAAACTCTTCTTCAATGATTTGGTCGCTTTTGATGTCGAGTTTAAGCTGGGTATCCCCTGTTGAGTTGATGTTCTCAGAATAGCCTGTATCATCAAATTCAATCGCCTCACGAATTCGGATAGCGGAACGTTTTATAGCATCATAAATTTCTTGCATATTATTTCACTTTCTTAGCATTATTGAGTATCCAAGCAACAACTTGCTCAGGGTTATTGAGATCTAAAATTGCAATGTGTGAGGGGAGGTTATAATCTTTAAGATTGATACTCTCATCAACTGCAATCGCATCCGAACAGTCAAAATAGTCCTCATTGAGTTTATTGCGAAAAATCGCAATGCGAGGTAGTGGCAAATTTTTAAGCCCCTCGACCAACAAAAAGTCAAAATCACCTAGCATTGCGATGATTTCATCCAAACTTTTGTGATGTTTGGAAAAAAGTGTGGTACGCGTAGGGGATGTAACAACCACTTCAGCACCTGTTTGTGCAAACTTCCAGCTGTCTTTGCCTTCAACATCGAAGATGGCTTTATCGCTGGGGTCATTTTTAATGATAGCAAGTGCATGATCTTTTTTAAGAATGTTTGCAACTTTAAGGATCAGTGTTGTTTTTCCACTATCCGATGGTCCAGTAAATGCTACAGCCAAGGATTTCATTTTTTCCTGCTTTTTATGTTATTATCATAGTAATAATAGCAAAAAAAGATTTAGCTTTTGATGAGTTGATATGAGCAAGAGTTAAGAATGAGGAATGATGATGCGATATTTGGCAGTGATTTTAGTAGCGTTTTTGATGAGTGGTTGTGTTTCAAAGTTAGCAGACAATGAAGGCGAGAAGACACTGGATTATAGTATGGCTAACTCTAAAAAGATTGAAATTAAAAACTCTGAAACCTCTAAAACATTTGTCATTATCACTTATCTAAACCCTATCAATCATGAGCTAGTGACACAAGAGAGTGAGAAGTTTATTGTAGGAACTTACAAAGCATCAGGAGATAGCTCCTTTGAAAAAGTGACACTTTCAGGTTTTCAAGTTAATGGTTCCGATGAAAACATCACAGTTGAACCTTTACATAAAGACTTTCCATTGCTCAAGCTGGTTCCAACTGCCAATACTTGGACCAACTATGTGTTAGTCCAAGCGCCTAAAACAGATGAAATTAAGATGGAAATTAGTTTCGAAAACGATCCGTTACAGAGGGTATCAGTAAAATTTCAAAAAGATTTTTAATAGAGACATCTTCACCGAGAAGATGACGATAAACCACGTAATTTGCAAGCACTTTTTTGCCGTACTCACGGCTTTCTTCGTTAATCATGCTCTCCATACTCAAAAATGGCTCATAAGCGCCATCGCTAAATGCACCCGCTTGAAGATGTTTTTTGGTAAAGCCCATACCGCCATTGTAGGCATACGCTACAAAAAGAGGGTGGTATAAACTTTTCTCTAAAAAATTGAGATGAATATTCCCAAAAAGATACGCCATACGTGGATCAAACATCGCAGAGATGGAGAAATCTTCTAGTTTCTCTTTTTTAGCAATATCTCGCGCGACAAATGGCATAAATTGCATCATACCAAGAGCATACGAAGTCGAAACAACGGATGGTATAAAACGGCTCTCTTGGCGTGCGATGGAAAGCATGAGTGCTTGGCGATGTATGGAATAACTGCTAATCTCCTCAGGATAAGGAATAGGATAGTAGTTTTTGCTATAACGAGTAGCGCGCTCCATCAAATAGCTGTAGTGTGGTAATGTATTGGCATATTTAAACGTTTGCGCAAGTGCTTCCACCTCTTCACCGCTCATACGATATACTTTATTCATGACTTTGATCCATGCAAAAGGATCGCTTACATTAAAGCTAGGATGGGTACCTTCAAGAACAGGTGAAACTATGTTTTTGTAAGGAAGGTCTAGTATTTCATAGGCATAAAGTGAGTACATATTGATATCACTGCCTTCCACGATACGCTCTAAAATACGTTTATTTTTTGTGACTAAGTATTGCCAAAATAAAGCTTTGTCTTTTTCTTCACTTTTAGTCGCTCGCTCAACGGAAAGCTCAAAAAAGTAGAGCGCTCTCTCTTTTTCTTCATATTTGAGGGCATTAAGTCCTAAATAAAAGAGCGCTTTAGCCGTCACGCCCACAGCAGGAGTAACGCTTATAAGTGATCTTTGGACATTCTCTAGCTTATCATTTTGCACAACATTGTAGGCAAGTTGATTGAACTTTGGATAATGCGATAGCATGTCCATTTGCGCTTTTGGAATGATCTGTTGGTTAAAGATAGCGGCTTTATAGGCGGTAATACTGCCATTAAAAAGGGTTAAAAAGGTGTTGGCATCGCTATTAAGAGCTGCTTCATAAACATTTTCACTTTCCATTAGGGTGATGAGGTTTACAAGCTCTTTATTGTTTTTTAATCGAGGCTTGATCAGTTTAAGCTGCCCCTTTGCCATCGAGGTTACTTTAGCGATATTGATACCTATGTTTAGGCATTCATCATCTTCTTTCATTAATGCTGTGACATCAAGATCAATACATTTAGAGATTTTTTTATACTCAACGTTATCCATTTTTTTGGCAAAAAGGTGGAAAAAACGAATGTTCATCGTATGCACCATCCCAAAGAGCGCTTTGGCTTCTTTGGGGGTTAAGGCATCACTTTGTACGTATTCGTAGATATAAAAATCTTTCGCAAGACTGCGTGGTTTATCATTAAAAAAAGCAAAATTTACAGGCTCATCAGCGAACAGGTCAATGCAAATACAAAGGCAGAAAAAAAGGCCTAAAAAAAGTTTATAAAGCATTGGCAAGCGCAAAAAGAAGTTTAACTGCAAACAGATCGACAAATTGCAACGTCAAAATGACAATCAGCGGAGCAAGATCAATACCCCCAATCAAGGTTGGAACCATTTTGCGAATAAACGCATAGACAGGATTGGTTAAGCGAAAGAGAATCTGCACAATAGGATTGTACGGATCAGGACGCACAAAGGTAATAAGGGCTGCAATAATGATAACCCAGATGTAAATGTTAATCAAAGTATGCAAAATGGTGGCAAAAGCTTCAATAAGTGTTGCTAAAACGATCATCTAACAATCTCCTTCAGATAGTTTTTAATAAATGGATATAACAGTGGAAGTTCTGGACTATGATCAGCGCCTGTAAGCCAAAAATGAAGCGGTTTAAAGAAGGGCTCTCCTTTAAGACCACTTTTTTCACTCAAGTACGCTTGAAATTCATCAAAAGTTTCACAATAAGGTGCTTTGAGAATCAGCTCTTGTAAACATTTACTCTCAGCTTCAAACGCTGCATAAAATGCTTTTTTAGCAAAAAGAGCGTCTATTTTTTGTTTAATTTCATGGGTTGTATGTGTTTCTTCACTGTAAAGCTTCGCCAGTTTCCCAATGTTCTCACACGCATACCCAATGCGTTTTGAAAGTTCCATATCGGAAATTCTTTTGATATGTTCTCGGTTGATAACACCAAGTTTCTGCATGTCAAAATGCACAGGAGATTTTGACATCTTTGTAATGTCAAACCACGAAATGGCCTCTTCAAGTGTAAAAATCTCTCTTGGTGTCGGATTTCCTAAAAGTAGCAGATAGTTTACAATCGCTTCAGGCATAAATCCTTTATCCAAAAGCCACTGAACGCTCATGTCATTATCAAGCATCATCGGTAAATGCACGTAGTGCATCGCTTGATCGTAGCCTATGGATTGGCGGATGAGCTCTTCTTTAGGGCTACCCTCAAGATGCTCTTCGCTACGGATAATGTTAGTAACTCCTTGAAGCATGTCGTCACACGCACAGGCAAAAGTATACGTCGGGTACTTGTTTTGCGCCATAATGACGAAGCTATCATGAATAGGCTTTGTTTTCATTCGAATCACAAATGGATTTGGGTTATTTAAAACTTCGTCACTGCTCAAATTCTCGCATCTGCCATCGTAAGGAGCTGCTTTGTCCTCAGCGCAAAAACAGATAAAAGCTTTTTTCTGATCTAGCAATGTAGAGGCAAACTGAAGATGGTACTTGAAATTGTCACTTTGGTAATACAGATGCGAATAACTCATACCAAAAAGTGCTAACATCTCTAAAAGCTCTTGGTCTTTTCCATCGATGTTACAGGCTTTATCGCCATCTTCAACCCGTACGATAAGCTGTTTATTGGCTTGTTTGGAACAGATGTAATTCAAAAGCGCGATTCTAAGATCGCCTAGGGGCATATCACCCGTAGGGAAGAGGGCAACTCTATACATGCTTCAACTTCTCTGCCACAAGTTCATTGACCACCGTTGGATTGGCTTTCCCACCACTGCTTTTAAGCACTTGCCCTACAAAGAAGCCAAAAAGGTTGGTATTGCCTGCTTTGTACTTTGCGACATTGTCAGGATTTTTAGCAATGACTCCATCAATGAGCGGTTTGAGCTTTTCAGGATCACTCATTTGCACGAGCCCTTTTGATTCAACGATAGCCTTTGGATTTTCGCCCGTTTGTGCTATTTCTTCAAAGACTTGCTTAGCAATCTTATTGGAAATAACCCCTTCGTCCATCATCTTGACTAACTCAGCTACGTGTTGAGCACTAAATTTGAGTTCATTTGCTTGCTTAAGTTCACGTGCGACTTCATTGGCGACAATATTTGCAAGACTTACAGGGCTGTTTAGTATGCACAATGCTTCGTTATAAAATGCAGAGAGCCCTGCATCTCTTGCAAGTGTATTGGCGATTTCTGTGTTGAGTTTTAACTCGGTTGTGTACTTATCAAACAGCGCTCTCTCCATCTCGTTCATAGGAACTACTTCACCTTCGACATGTGCTTTTGGAACATGAGATTTTGGTGCACTCTCGGTTGACTCTGCCTTTTTAGACCAAGAGTCTTTAAGTCCTACAATTTTGTTAAAGACAGGCAATGCAGCGGTGTAATCCACAGGATCAGCGTAAAAATACCCTTGTCTCTCAAACTGGAATCTAACATCGGGCTTTTCTGTAATAACCGCTGGTTCTACGTAAGCATTTTTGATGATATGCAATGAATCAGGGTTAAGATCTTCTAAGCCCTCAGGTGCATCGACTTTGTAAAGCCTTTCATAAAGTCTTACTTCAACGTGCTTAGCATGTTTTGCACTGACCCAATGAATAGCACTTTTAACCTTAATACCACTCGTGTCTGAACCACTTTTAGAGTCTGCATGATACTCGGCTTTGATTTCAATGACAGCACCACTAGCATCTTTTACGACCTCTTTGACAGAGATGATATACGCATGTTTAAGTCTTACGGGTTGATTTGGTGTGAGACGATAGTAGTCTGCTGGAGGATTTTCCATAAAGTCATCACGCTCGATGAAAATCTCACGGGAGAAAGGAAGCTTGCGTGAACCCTCTTTGGGGACATCATGTGGATAGTAAGAGGCATCAATCGCTTCTTCGCCCTCATAATTTTCAATGGTGATTTTAAGAGGTTCAAGCACACACATCACACGTGGGACTTTTTGGTTTAAATCATCTCTGATGCAAAATTCAAGCTGTGCCACATCGACCATTGAGTTTGCTTTGGCGATGCCGATTTGATCGCAAAAATTTAGAATAGATTCGGGTGTATAGCCTCTTCGTTTATAGCCTGCAATGGTAGGAAGGCGAGGGTCATCCCAGCCATTTACGTAGTTGCCATTGACGAGTTCCAACAGTTTTCGTTTACTCATAACAGTATAGTTCATACCAAGTCTAGCAAACTCATGTTGGTAAGGGCGAGGAGGAGTTAACTCAAGTGCGTCCAGTACCCAGTCATAGATGTCACGGTTGTTTTCAAATTCAAGCGTACAGATAGAGTGTGTTACCCCTTCGATGTAGTCGGACAAACAGTGTGCAAAGTCGTACATTGGGTAGATGCACCATGTATCCCCCGTTCTAAAATGATGCGCATGACGGATACGATACAAAAGTGGGTCTCTCATTTTCATATTGGCGGCAGACATGTCAATTTTAGCTCTTAACACGTGTTCACCGTCTTTAAACTCGCCGTTTTTCATGCGCTCTAAAAGGTCTAGATTTTCTTCAATGCTGCGCTCTGCAAATTTGCTACGTTTCCCTGCTTCGGTAACCGTCCCACGATATTCACGTATCTCTTCTTCGTTTAGGCTATCCACATAGGCTTTGCCCAGTTGGACAAGTTTAACGGCATAAGTGTAGATTTGAGGAAAATAATCAGAGGCAAAGTACACTTTATCAGCCCATTTAAATCCAAGCCACGTTACAGCATCTTTCAAAGCTTCAACGTATTTCATGTCTTCAGTGGTAGGGTTTGTGTCATCCATTCTGAGGTTACAATGCCCGTGATAATCCCGCGCAATGCCAAAATTGATACAGATGGATTTGGCATGTCCAATGTGTGGAAAGCCATTAGGCTCTGGAGGAAACCTTGTAATGATATTTTTATACTTTCCTGAGGCTAAGTCCTCTTCGACTTTTGTGCGTAAAAAATCTTTACTCTCACTCATTTGATTCAAACCTTTATGATGTAAAACTCTTATAAAATTCTGTATTTTATCATGCACTAGATTAATTAACAGGATTTTATGGGTATGAGTAATTTTATCTTATGTGCGATAAGGAGTGTATTAAAGTATCGGAGATGAACGAGAGAGGCGATGAATGAAACACCTTATCGGCGATGTTTATCAATATAATGCATAATAAACATTGACCATGATATTAACAAGAGATTTAAAAGAATTATCAGCCAAAAGAATGTTTTCATATTCATGCCATTTCTCGATGATAGCCAAGAAGAGTAGGATAAAACTCTTCTTGGAAAAAGTTTATTAGCGTGCAGGTACGCGACTTGAAAGTGGCGCTGGTTTATACTCTGGCAAAATACGGCAATCACTTTGTGGATTCCATTTTGCATCAAGAGCGCTGCATTTTTGTACAACATCCTGAGGTGTTGGTTTTTTACCTGTATCAACCCATGTTAAAAGCGTACTCATTGCTGCCACATATTGGGCATCGCTGAGATAACTATGCTCTTTGTCGTTGGTGTAAAGTTGTACTAAATTTTTACTTCGACCCGCTTTTGCGACATTTTCTTCCCATGTGCTTGCAAGTTCAACAAACGCAATAGAATCATTAATACCACGCATCGTAATCATAGGCAATGCAATGTTTCCTGTTGGATCGGTATCTTTACCAAAATCAGCAACAGCGCTTGGGTCAGCTTTATAGCGGAGTACTTTTTTATTGAGCTCTTCATCATTGGATGAACCAACGTATTTGATCGTATCATTACCAAAAGGATTGCGACCATTTAAGCGGTTAAAGACGATGTCTTGAAAGTGATTGGTTGCCCAACCAAGATGACCTTGAATACTTTTTTCTGGGATTTTAATGACGTTGACAATGGTTTTAAGATTCTCTTTTTGTTTTTCAGAGCGTTCAGCTTCAGGTTTATTAAGCCCTAGACATTCATTGACTCTTTGGGTGAGATCTTCTTTACTCATTTTGGCATCTTTTGAGGCCAATCCTTGCCAGAGTGGGTACTGCATCTCATTGGCACGTGGATGATTTTCACACATAGCTTGCCATACAACCCTTAGATCGAGTCTAAAATCATATGATTTTGTGCCCCCTGCTAAAACACCGCTGGTGAGAAGAACAGCATCAATTTTGGGTTGAACTTTTGAAAGTGGACCACCCACTTCAGCTGCGCGTGCCGCAACACCGCCACCCCATGACTGGCCGTGTAAAATGACTTTTTTAGTCTTTCCAACGAGCTTCGATGCTATCGGTAAAAGACGTGCGGTATCTTCTGCGGCTGACATAAGGGCTACGCCACCTTGTCTGTAAGAGGTGACAGCTAGGGCATTACCACTTCTGACCCAAATAGACCAACGATCAAAATCTTCGATAGCACGTTCTGCTTTTGGAAGTTTTCCAAGGGCGGGTCCTCCGTGTGAATGTAAGACGAGATTACCATTCCACTCTTTGGGTTTTGCAACCCAATAATAGGCACCTGCTTCATCTTGTCCTGACCAACATGTCGTCCCAGATGGAAGGTTTTTCACTTCATCAGGACACGGTTGCTCTGTAGGTGCAGCAAAAGAAAAAGAGAGTGCGGTGCTTGCTAAAAGGCAGCTTTTGATTAAAATTGATGATAATTTTGGTTTAGATTTCATGATAGATTACTCCATATCGTTATGCTTTACACCCTTTGAGGCAGCCGAAACTGCCTCAAAGGAACTTACAAAAAGGATGTGTTAAAATTTATAGTTGGCTTTAAACCAAAGTTCTTCACCTTTACCTGTTCCTGCGGCTGCTGTTTTTGCAGACTCATCTCCTAAAATGGTATAAAGCAGTTCTGTCTCTAAGCCTTTAAGCGCACCAAGGAATTTGTAACTGCCGTAAAAATCAGTAATACTTTGATCATTTTGATCAGCTGCTTTGGACGCAACATCGAGCTGTGTATAGCGAGCACCTGCGGTTAGTCCAATTTGTTTAAAGTTGTAGTTTGCATCCACACTGTAACCTGTTGTATCGGAGCTATACGTACCGACTCTGATCTGTTTACCTTTGACATAGTTAGGTTGCGCACCACCACCAAGTCCTGCTTTAACACCTTTATTACCCGCATCATCACTGATAGAAGAGTAAGCAACATAGGTTTTAAAATCACCGTATCCAAGGTTAAGTTTTACACCGTACATGGTTGCTTCATCGTAATGTTTCCAGTCAGTATAAAGGTAATTCGCTGCTATACCATAGTCAAAATTGTTGTATTTGTTGGTGTACTCAGCTTCAAAGTAGTAGTCTTTATAGCCTTGAATACGACTGCTTGCTGTTGAGCCTTTTGCATCATCATCAAACGTTAAGTATTGAACAGTAAGTTCAACATTGGGGATCGATTTGTTGATCACCATCGCGGTATAAGCATAATCATGGTCTTTATTGAGCTCTTCAAATTGGCCAACGCCACCATCCCCATCGGTTCTATCTTGGAATTTACTAACAGCACCCACCATAATACTTGTACTAGGAAGATCTGTATTGGTTACTAACGCCGCTTCAAATGATTGTGTAATCATACGTGATGTGCTGCTTCCAACCAAAGGTGTTTTAATGAATTGGCGACCAATTTTTGCAGTTGTTTTACCAATGGTATAGTTAACATACGCTTCTGAGAGTTGTGTACCAGAGCCATAGAGGTCATCATTTTGGTTCGTTCCAAAGACCTCTTTTGCTTGATCATCTGCAAAAGGAGCCGCACTGGTTTGTGTTGTAAACCCTAGGCTAAATCCGTAAAAAGTGCCTGTGTTATAGCGTAACTGCATACCTGTCAAAAAAAGATCAGAGCTTGAATTGGCAAGGTCTTTGTCACGGTCAATATACCATGCACGAAGTTCTCCACTAATTTTACCCTCTTTAAATGCGTCAGCAAGGGTATCTGCTGCAAATGAACTGGTGGTTAAACCAGCAACGACAATAGCCGCCAAACTAAGTTTAGCTAATTTCATACCTTTCTCCTTATGTGAAATAATTCTGGGGACAAGAGAAGTGTAGGAGAAAAAAGTTTCTGGAAAGTCGCTTTTTGAACTTCTTAAAAAAATGGTTCCCTTGGGAGCTTTAAAAAGGATTTGATCTGTAAAAAAGTCACCACAGGAAACAAAAAGAGTCTTTAGGAGAGAAGAATACGATAGCCAACCCCTGAAATATTTTCAATGGCTTCTTTACCTATTTTAGTGCGCAGTTTATTCACTAGACTTTTAAAGGCACTTTCACTTCCCATATCCTCTTCCCACAAGGATGTTTGAAGCTCCTCTTTAGAGGTCATGCGGCTTTTGTTGGAGATAAGATGGTCTAAAAGTTTGACTTCTTTGGCAGTAAGTGGATGTGTTTCATTGCGAAAAGTGATACTTCGTTGTTGATAACAATAGATAGCACCCGTGATAAATTGTACGGTCACTGTTTTGTGCTGGACCACTTTTCGAGCAGCATTTTTCAATGTTTTTTCTAAAATAGTAAAGTCAATAGGTTTGGTAAGATAATCGACTAAAGAGAGTTTGACGGCTTCTAAAAGATACTCTTTATCGGTATAAGCAGTTAAGAGAAAGATTTGTGATGTTTCGTCAAATTGGCGTACCCATTTGACAAATTCAATGCCATTGATACCAGGTAGATTAATATCGCAAATAATAATATCGGGATGAAAACTTTCATACGCCTTCATGGCTTCTTCAGCAGATTCAACGGACAAGATGGAATCGCTAAAGTAATGAAGAACCTTGGTGATGGTCCCACGAATCGAAGCATCATCTTCGATATAAAGAATATGAAGCGATTTGAGGGTCGTTTGTAGGGAAAAATCATTTTCAACGTGGTACGACATAATTCATCCTTGTTTTTAATAAAATCCAACCATTTTCCACCATGCTAAACCCACCACAATGAAAATAAGTTGATTGAGCAGATTGATGGTAAATCCAGCACTCAACCACTCTTTTTTACTGACATATCCCGAATCAAACAGTATGACACCTCTTGCATGGGTATAGGGTGTGAGTGAACCGTATAAACTACTGGAAAAGCCCAAAAGTAGGGCTAATGGATAGATAGGAATACCCAGCTTGACACCAACGCCCAAAAAGACAACGTATAAAGCGGCTACTTGTGCGGTACCACTGGCAAAAAAGTAGTGGGTGTAGGTATAAATGGCATTCAGTACGACTAAAATAATGACCCAGTGCATAGAGGTCATACTGTAAAGATGCTCTCCAATCATAGCGCCAAACCACTTTGTAAAACCGAGTTTATGTAAAAATTCTGCCATCATTAAAAGCGCAGAGAGCCAGATAAGCGTATCCCATGCCGTTTTTTCACCTTTGACATCATCCCAACTCAGCACCCCTGTGACAATCAACGTCGAAAGACCGATAAGCGCTGTTGTTGTCGCGTGAATACCAAAACTTGCTCCAAAAATCCAAAGGACTAAAACGCCTAAAAACGTCATGCCCATAATGAGTTCATTACGAGAGAGAGCTCCTTTTTTTGCGAGTTCGTGTGTGGCAAAATGATGCGCTTCAAGTGTCTCTTCAATACGAGGTTTCATAATAAAATAAAGTGCAATTGGTACAAAAAATAAAGAGACCAATGCAGGGATACTTGCCGCAATAAACCAATCGCCCCAGCTTAGCTGAACCCCAAAACTACTGGCAAATTTAACAATGAGTGGGTTTGCCGCATAGGCTGTAATAAACAGTGTTCCTGTAATATCGTTGACATGGCTGATACACATCATAAGATAAGCGCCCATTTTATGGCGACTTGGATCATTGGGGTAAGATTTAAAAGTATGTGCTAAAGCCGTTGTGATGGGATAGATAACGCCACCCGAGCGAGCCGTACTGCTAGGCGTTGCAGGTGCTAAGATGAGGTCTGCCAAAGAGAGTGCATACGCAAGCCCAAGGGTACGTTTGCCAAAATAGCGAATCATTAAAAGTGCGATACGTTCACCAAGCCCTGTTTTGATAAATCCTTTTGCCATAAAAAATGCAATGACAATCAACCAAATAAGATCGCTATTAAAACCACTCAGTGCGTCTGTGACCGCTTTTTTCGATGAAATAGCACCCGCAGCTCCCGTGATCGCAAAAATAGTGATCCCCAAAATACCGATAGCGCCCATAGGCATAACGTTAAACATAATAGCTGTGATGGTACTAAGGAAAATAATGAGGGTATGCCATGAGTGCAATTCTATGGCATCGGGTCTAATAAACCACGCAATGGATGCAACAAGTGCAATGGTAAAAAGAGGGATGATTTTGACATTATCCTGCATCTTCGATCCTTACGTGTAAAAGAAGGTAGTGTTATTATAAGCAAAAAAAGTCGCTAATAAGCTTTTTTTTGTTTGTATGTTATGATAATTGCCATGAAGCGACTCTCCTATTTTGTTCTCACATTGGCTTTAGTGTCATCAACTCTGTTGGCTGGGACAGAAACATTTTTAAACAAAAAAGAGAAAGCCTACATTGATGCCAAACCTACTTTAAACGTTTACGTAGAGCCTGATGTCTATTTTTACAGCTACACATATGATAATTATCTCAATGGCTATGCCATACACTATTTACGTCTTTTAGCGAAAAAACTCGATGTTAATCTTAATTTTGTGACCCATATCACACGAGAAGAAGCAAAAAAGCAGCTTGCCTCAGGAATTTTAGATGTAGCACTGTTTCCTACTTTTGAGCCTTTGGATGACAATGCGTTTCAATTTAGCAAATTCCCAATAGGTGTTTTACAGCCCGCTTTGTTGATGCCAAAGATTTATCAACTCTCTCCCACATTAGAGTCCATTGAAAAATTACGCATTGTAATGCTCAAAGAAGATGCGTTTGCCTCCACCATCAAAGATAAAAACCCCGATGCTAGTATTGAAATTGTCAGTAGTGTGGAAGAGGCTGTTTTAAGGGTTGCTGAGCAAGAGGCTGATCTTGCCATTGGGTTGCATGAAATTTTTACAGCACATTTAGAGTCTAAAATGATCTCGACATTGCAAAGTATCCCTCTGCACAACAATGCAGATTTTCCAATGGTCAAGATGTTTTTAACCACGGCTAAAGAGAATATTGTTTTTATCTCAATTTTGAATAAAGCCATGGCAGAAATTGATTATAAAGAGTTGGTATTTGCAAGAAATCGCTTTTTCCCTTCCAATTCATTTCGTCAAACCAATATCAAAGTACCCTTGAGTGAAGAAGAGAAATTTTTCTTAATGGGACAACATATTTTACAGTTTTGTGCTATCCCAAACAGCCTTCCTTACGGTGATATTGTACAAAATCGCTACGATGGGATGGGGGCTGATGTCATATCCCTTTTAGAAAAAAATTTAGATATTCCCATCCAGCTTGTGCCAACACACTCGAAAGAAGAGTCCATTCAAAAGTTGCTGAGTAAAAAATGTGATTTTATTGCAATGTCGAGTGAAACATCAGACGCTGATTTGAAAATGGCGTTTACATCGGCTGTTTTACAGATTCCTCTTGTTGTTTTAACCACCGACGATAGGCTTTATGTTTCGGATTTTAAAGAGATTGCAGATCGCTCTTTTGTGATCCAAAAAGATCATCCGATGATCTCCTCTTTGCGCGCTTTATTCCCTGCGTTAAAGCTTACGTTGGTTCCTTCCGAAGTGGATGGATTGAGATGGGTAGAAGAGGGGCAATATTATGGGTTTATCACCTCTAATTTTACGGTTTCGCATCTCTTTGCACATCACATTGCCAATAATCTCAAAGTCTCTGCCCAAATTCCTCTTACGATGCCTGTTGGCTTCACCCTTTTGGCTGAAAATCAACTTCTCTATTCGATTTTAGAACAATCGACTCAGAGTGTTTTACAGAATGAAATGCAGCGTTTGATCCAAAAATGGATTCCTGAGCGTTCTCCCAAAGGGTTTGATTACAGTGTTGTATTGCAGTTGGTTCTCTTTTTTATTCTTTTCTCTGCCATTGCTTTTGCCCTTTATTTCGAGGTGAGACTGAAAAAAAGCCGCTTGGAAGAGGCAACGAAGTCTCTGGATACCCTCAATCATGAATTAGAATCACGCATTAAAGAAGAAGTTGAGATCAGTCGTGAAAAAGATATGGTGATGTACCGACAAAGCAGATTTGCAAGTATGGGCGAGATGATAGGCAATATCGCCCATCAATGGCGCCAACCTTTGATGGAGTTATCGGCCATTTTGATGGATTTGCAAGCGGCGATTCATTTTAAAACCAAAGTAACGGAACATGATGTGGTTGATACCATCGTCTCTTCAAACCGTGTTATTCAATTTATGTCTCATACGATTGATGATTTTAGAAACTTCTTTTCACCGCAAAAAGAGTTGAGTGCTTTTTGCATTAACGAAGTGGTGGCTGAAGCCATCAACATTATGAAAGCAACCCTGCATCATCACCGCATTACCTTAGAGGTGATAGAGCATCTTCCCAATGCCATGGCATATGGGCTCAAAAATGAGTATGCCCAAGTCATCATCAACCTCATTTCTAATGCAAAAGATATTTTGACTGTAAGAGCAGTAGCAAAAGGGCATATTGTCATTGAAATCGATCAAAACGCGGAATACTCTAAAGTTTCTGTCATTGATAATGCGGGAGGCATCAAAGATGAAGATTTTTCTCATATTTTTGAGCCTTTTTTCACCAAAGAGAAGAGCAATGGTACGGGCATTGGGCTATTTATGTCACGGATGATTATTGAAAACAATATGAAAGGCATTATTACGGTTGGAAATGTCGATGATGGGGTGGCGTTTTGTGTCACCGTTCCAAGACCTCATAATTTATGAGTGAAAGCAACTTTAACGCAACTTTTTTTGGCTATTGTAATCACGTTATGGTATGCTAAAAGCTTTACAGATAAGGATAGGTATGTCATGGACATTTAACCAGCGCATTGCCCTTGTTGCAGGCGTTTTACTCACGTTCTTTTTACTCCTTTTTGGCGGTGTGTCGTACTTCAAAATGAAGTTTTATTTGGAAAAAGAGATCACGGCAAAACAGATGAGCATTATGAAATCGCTTCAAACCGACATTAATGGATGGATGCAACCGAGTATGCGCCAAGTGCAAGATGTTGCCAAAGAGCTTGAGATACATGCTCCTTTCATTAAAGAGGAGATCGTTCCTATTTTGGCACGTTCTAAAAAAGCGATTAATGCCGTTCAGGTCTATTTTGGTTTGGAAGATGGGCGAATGATGTACGATACGGGAAAAGAGCTTAGTCGTGACTGGTATGATCCTCGTAACAGATCGTGGTATGCAGAAGGACTGGAGGCCAATGAAACGGTTATTTCAGAGCCTTTTGTAGGATTTGCCAGCAACCAACTCACGGTAACGATTATGACACCTGTATGGGTGAATGGTAAAAAGCAGGGTGTTGTGGCGGCATCCTTTTATGTCAATAAGCTTTACCGCAAAATTAAAGCAGTGCCTATGGAAGATGGCCATGCCTTTATTGTCAATGCACAGGGTAAAATTATTATCCATCCCGATAAAGCCATGATCAATGTGAATTTACAAGAGCAAAATCCCGCTTTGAAAAAAATGTACACGTATATGACAACCCATAAAGAGGGTTCATACACCTATGAGTTTGACGGGATGAAAGAGCTTATTACCTTTGGAGAATTACGCAATGGCTGGTTTAGTGTTGTCTGCGTTGCAAATGACAAAGCATATGCGTTTAATCATAGTATGTTAAAACTCTACTGGGTTATGGGTTTTTTGATGATTGTCCTTACTGTGATGATTTTGATACGTATGACTAATCAAAGTAGTGAGAATCTATAAATTATGAAAGTGTTTAGAGTTCTTTGCTGTTTCTTTGTGGGCGTAACGTGTGGTTATGGAACCGTTTCCGATGAGGTTTTTCAAGAAGCACAGACGATTCTGCAAACGCACCAAGAGAGCCATTATGATCATAAAACAGTTATTAATGAAGCTAAAGGCTATTACCGTGTGGATTGTTCCTCATTTGTAAGTTATGTTTTGAGTAAAAAAGCACCTTTAGCGCTTGCTTTGTTACCAATAGACGCTAAACATACCCGCTCAAGAGCGCAGAATTATTACGACTATTTTAAAGGTTTAGAGAGCCCCAATAGCCATTGGATGGCTATTAAAACTGTTGCTGAACTTGAGCGTGGTGATATGATCGCATGGAAATATGACCCTTCATTGCAAAAAAAAGACACAGGGCATGTTGTGATCGTTTCTGAAAAGCCAGTTCAAGAAGAGGCTCATCTTTACAGAGTTCGTGTGATGGATGCGTCAAAGGGTAAACATGCCAATGACACACGAGCTGAAGGAAGTGATGGAATTGGTAGTGGCGATATGTGGTTCCGTGTTGATGAAAAAGGCTTTCCCATAGGACTTTACTGGTCAAGTAAAGCGAAAAAAGAGAACCAACACCCCATTGCTATGGGACGAGTGCTAAAATAATCTTTTTTGGCATCATCTATAGATTTTTGGCAATTGCTAAAAACTCATGTGCTATCCTTGATAAGCGTTTGTCTTTGCGGTATGCTAAAACAACGGTGCGCGTAAGAAGAGGCTCATCAATGCTAAAAAGCATAAGTTTGTCTTCTTTATCTTCTTTAATAAACTGAGGCAGAGTAAAACAAGCACCAATGCCAGATGCTACAATGGAGTTGGCTATATCAAAGGTTTCTGTTTCACAAAAAATAGTGGGTTCATATCCTGCTTTTTTAAAGATAGCATCGTAGATAGCACGACTGCGTTGGCTATCTTTAGGGAGAATGAATTTTTCATTTTTGAGTTCACTTAAGGCAATCGTAGGGTAACCTTTCGCTTTTTTCTTTACCTTTTGAGCAAGAGGATGCGCTATAGGTAATGCAAGGCACACTTGTTCTTCCTTAATGATCTTATAACTTAATTCATCTGTATGTAGGGGCAAGATAAGCGTTCCGATATCAACATCTCCATCCAAAAGCATTTTTTTCATATTGAGTGTTGAAAAGACTTGTGTAATGCTCAGATCCGTTTTTGGGAATTTTTTAAAGAATGTTGATACCGCGTCATGGATAAAATGATAACCCGTTTGTGTGATCCCTAGCCTTAATTTACCATTTTCAAATCCCGTCACATCGCGCATTTGCACATTAAGATCATTGTATAGTTCTATGATGGCGTTGGCTTTTGAGAGATAAATCTCTCCCGCGTGTGTGAGACTGATGGGCGTTGTGCTTCGATCAAACAGTGGTACCCCAATATGTTTTTCTAGGATGTTAATACTTTGACTTAAGGAAGGTTGCGCAATCTTAAGCTTTTGCGCCGCCTTTGTAAAGCTTTTTAATTTTGCCACCATGACAACACATTCTATTTGTTTAAAACTCATCAAAAACTCCTAAAATACACTATTTTGTAGTGTTTTTTATCATAATAAAAAACCTATGACTATATGCGTAAAATCAACTTTGACTTATGGATGAAAGTGTATTAATATTTTGCTGTTATTAAATTTAAAATGTATTTGAAAAAAATAATTTTAAATTTATAAAATCATTTAGAGGAAATCTTATGAGTGAACAGTTTACCAGAAGAGAGTTTCTGCAGTCGGCCTGTATTACCATGGGTGCGTTGGCTGTAAGTACAACGGGCGCTGACAAAGCGTTTGCTGCAACTTCAACCTCTACACCCAATACATCAGGAATGCCAAGCTGTGATGTTTTGATTATTGGTTCAGGTGCCGCAGGTCTGAGAGCGGCTGTAGCAGCGCGTAAAAAAAATCCAAATTTAAGCGTTGTTGTTGTCAGTAAAGTGATGCCAACCAGAAGTGCTACAACGATGGCAGAGGGTGGCATTAACGGTGTTATCGATTTTAGCGAAGGCGACTCGTTTGAACTTCATGCGAAAGACACGGTTAAAGGTGGTGACTTCTTGGTTGACCAAGATACCGCACTTAAATTTGCTACCTACGCAGGTGCAGCGATTCATGAACTTGACTACCTTGGTATGCCGTTTTCTCGTAATGCCAAAGGTGAGGTTAATAAACGCTACGCAGGTGGTGCTTCAAAAATCCGCTGTAACTTTGCTTCCGATAAAACAGGACATATTCTTACCCATACCTGTTTAGACGATGCCCTAAAACACGGCGTTAAGTTTTTGATGGATCATCATATGCTCGATCTTAGCATTGAAAACGGTCGTTGTGAGGGTGTTGTTCTTCGTAACATTCGTACAGGCGACATCGCTCCTGTTCGCGCAAAATCGGTTGTTTTAGCCACAGGTGGTTACACCAGAGTATTTTGGAACAGAACATCCACTCCATTCATCGCAACAGGTGATGGTGCGGCTGCAGTCCTTCGTGCAGGCTTAGTGTTTAAAGACCCTGAGATGCTCCAATTCCACCCAACGGGTGTTTGCCATGGTGGTACGCTCATTACCGAAGCGGCGCGTGGTGAAGGCGGTATCTTGCTTAACAACCAAGGCGAGCGTTTTATGAAACGTTATGTTCCAAACAAAATGGAACTTGCACCTCGTGATATTGTCGCACGTTCGATTGAGACAGAAATTCGTGAAGGTCGTGCGTTTGGTCACGATATGGAAGCGTATGTTCTTCTTGATGTAACGCATTTGGGTAAAGAAAAAATCATGAGAGATTTACCTCAAATTCGTCACATTGGTATGTTGTTTGAAAACATGGACTTGGTTGAAAAACCAATTGCGATTCGTCCAACAGCACACTACTCTATGGGTGGTATTCACGTTACCAGTATTGATACGATGGCAACGCCTGCTCCTGGTCTTTATGCAGCAGGTGAAGCAGCGTGTGTTTCGATTCACGGGGCAAATCGCTTGGGTGGTAACTCATTGTGTGATGCAACCGTTACAGGAAAAATCGCAGGAACCAATGCCGCAGAGTACGCAGCTAAAGCAGACTTTGGTGCAGGTAAACGTTTGAATGATTTAACGCTTAAATGGACAAGTCATTTTAAAGAAATCACAGGCTCAGGTAAAGGCAATGTAAACGATATGTACGCACTTCGTGAAGAGCTTGGTGCTGCAAACTGGTATAACATGGGTATCTTTAGAACAGAGTCTAAATTACTTGAATTAGCAGACAAACACGCTGAATTCCAAGCCCGCTACAATGCGATTCGTATTCCAAATGCAAACCCAGTGTTTAACACAGCCTATACAGAGTATGTTGAACTTGGTAACTTGTTGCTTGCATCTCGTGCCGCACTTATGGGTGCTACGGCGCGTAAAGAGTCACGTGGTTCACATTACCGTGAAGATTATTTAAAACGTGATGATGCAAACTTCTTAAAACACTCTATGGTCACCATGGATGAGAAAGGTCAAATGCACTTAGACTGGAAAGATGTTGTTGTCGGTCAGTTTAAAATTGAAGAGAGGAAATACTAATGAAATTTATCATTGATCGCTTTGATGGCAAAAAAAATTATCAACAAACCTATACGGTAGAGAAAAAAGATATTGAAGCGTTGACCTTGTTGGGGACGTTACTGTTTATTAAACAACATCAAGATATTACGCTTAATTTTACAGCATCATGCCGTATGGCGATTTGTGGTGCCTGTGGTGTACGTGTCAATGGACATGCGTATCTTGCGTGCGATACTAAAATGACAGAGTTGTTTGAAGAGTACAAAGATGCCGATACCTTTCGTATCTCTCCGCTCTCTAATTATACGGTCATTTCAGATCTTGCAGTGGATTGGGAGCCTTCTATTGAGAATCTTCGTAAAGTAAAACCAGGCTTGGTTGCAAAATCGGAATTTTCAGAAAAAGAGGGTTGCCGCCAAAATCAAGAGGAGTATGACCGTATTGTAGGACAATGGGATTGTATCTTATGTGGTGTGTGTGCGTCTGAGTGTAATAAACTCTCAGCAGATCGTAGTGATTACATGGAACCATTTGTCTATACACGAGCATGGAAAGTGGCAAATGATTCACGTACAAAAGATCCAATGATTCACGTTAAACCAACCGTAACCAATGGTTTATGGAACTGTGTTCACTGCCATGAGTGTACCAACCGTTGTCCAAAACACATTAGTGCAGCAGAAGACATCGCAGGACTTCGTGCGATGGCTATGAGAAAAGGTCTAAACTCTGGTGTTGGTCCAGCACACGCAAAATCATTCTACACAGACTTAGTGGAAGACTCAGGTCGCCTCAATGAGATTCGTTTGGCACTAAGAACAGAGGGAATGAGTACAGCGCTTCGTGCAGGTACAGCCATTACCTTAATGCGTGCAGGCAAAATGAATCCACTCGAAATCTTTGGTGGTCATACCATTGAAGGTCATAAAGACTTAGTAAAAATGATTGAAGCAGCAAAAGCTGCAAACAAGGAGTAACGTATGCAAAATGAATTTGCTTTTTTCCCTGGATGCGTGCTTACTCAAGCCGCTATTGAAGCGAAAATGTCTCTTGAAGCGATAGCCCCAATTTTAGGCATTAAACTGAAAGAGATCAATGGATGGAGTTGTTGTGGTGCGTCTCAAGCACAAGATGTTGATCCTCTAGCGACATTGGTTGCCAATGCACGTAATCTTGCTCTGGCAGAGAAGATGAACTTGCCTGTTCTTACCACATGCAGCACCTGTTTATTGATGTTACGTCGTGCAAAAGCGCAGTTAGATCATGGAGAAAAAGAGAAAATCAATACCTACCTCGCCAAAGGTAATATGAACTACAAAGGAACCAGTGAAGTCACAAGCCTTCTTTGGGTATTGGCACAAAATGCTGAGATGATTAAATCGAAAGTGAAAAAACCTCTCTCTGGTTTAAAAGTAGCTGTTTTTTACGGCTGCCACAGTGTAAGACCTGGTAAAGATCTTGGATTTGAAAGTTCAACCAACCCAACCAGTTTTGAAACGGTTGTCAAAGCTTTGGGCGCTGAGGTTGTACCATTTACAAAACGTTTGGATTGCTGTGGTTTCCACGCGGTATATCCTGCAGAGAAGTCAGTTATGAAAATGACCAGCGGTATAGTTAACAGTGCGGCGGAGTCAAAAGCGGATTGTGTGGTAACTCCGTGTCCTCTTTGCCAAATGCAATTAGACATCTACCAAGATGACGCACAAGATACCACCAAGTCAAAAGCACGCGTACCTGTGCTTCACCTCTCACAATTAGTAGGTCTAGCACTTGGTCTTTCTGCAAAACAATTGGGACTTGATTACAACGTCATTGATGCGAGTAAATTAGGATAACATTTTTTAAACCCGTTTGCTGAAAAAGAGTCTCAAACGGGTTTATCTTTTTAGAATAATGTCTATTATTGCTGGAAACTTTAATAATGTTGTGGCGAGCACAAAGAAAATATTTTATCATTTAAAGAAAGTTCTAATCATGCTTAAGTTAGGATAGCTTACTTTGATTGTAAAGGCTTTATATTATGGATAGAATTAGAAATGTCTCATGTTTTTCCAAACTGACCGATGAGCAGCTTGAAAAGCTTAAGAAGATTTCCGTTATTAAAAAGTATAAAGGCAAAGAGATTCTTTTCTACGAAGGCGATGCGCCTATCTACCTTTATGTACTCCTTCAAGGAACACTTAAAGTGTATAAAACGAATCACAAAGGGCAACAGATCTTTTTACACCAGTTTTATCCAGGTGGACTTGTTGCGGAGCTTGCTAATTTTGAAAACATTCCTTACCCAGCGACGGCAGAGTTTATGAGTGACAGCGAAGTGCTTCGCATTGACTACAAAGCCCTAGAAAAGGACTTTTTCAAAAACCCTGAAATCTCGTTTGAGATTATTAAATCCCTCATTGCAAAGCATAAAATCCTCATTGATGTCATTCAAAAAGAGGTTATTTTAACCGCTGATGCCAAAGTTGCGAAGTTTATTTTGGAAAACGGCGATTTGTTTAAAACGCTCAAAAATACTCAAGTGGCTTCCATTCTAAACCTTACTCCTGAAACGCTTTCTCGCACCCTTTCTAAATTCAAATCTTCTGGACTCATTGAGCTTGATGACAAGCATCATATTCGTGTGCTGAACCCTCAAAAACTCGAAGAGGTTTTATAACTTTTTTTCATACCTGCTTGACATAGGTCAAGGTTTTTTTTCGCCTTTCTTTATACAATACCCTATAGCTTTCACTAGATTATTAGATTAATTTAAAATTAATAATTAGGAGGTTGTAAGTCTTTTGGCGCACGATGAGTTTTTTATCGTGTATTTTGGGTCGAGTTAGGCGTTGTTGCTTTAGATGCAAAAAGAAGCGACAAAGAATATCAAAGGAGGAAATGTGAAAAATAGTAATTTCCTAAAGTACGCAGCACTTTTGGTTTTTGTAGTTGCCATAGGCTTTTTTGCCTACATGGTGCATACATCAAAAGCGTTGTCGTATCTCTCCAGCGATCCTAAAGCCTGTATAAACTGTCACGTCATGAATACGCAATATGCGACATGGCAACACAGTTCACATGCTGAACGGGCTGGCTGTATCGATTGTCACTTACCACGTGATAATATGGTTAATAAGTACATTGCAAAAGCACGAGATGGGTATAACCATAGTGTTGCTTTTACATTCAATACGTACAAAAATGCCATTAAGATTAGTGACGATGGAGCGAGAAGAGTACAGGAGAATTGTATTTCTTGTCATGCGAGTTTAACCTCACAAATGGTTAAAAATGCTGATGCAAATCACAATTATGATGATCCAAGCGTGGCAACGGGCAGACGTTGTTGGGAATGTCATAAAGGCGTACCGCATGGTAAAGTTAGAGGTCTTACAACAACACCTAATAATTTAGGTGTCAAAGAAGTTAAGTAAAAGGAGAGATGATGATGAAGTTCAAAGTGTTACTTGTTGGCTCATTAGTGGCTATCGGAGCAATGGCACTACTTGCTGGCAATATAACAGAAAAAGAGAAAGAGAGAGTCGAACTTGCTAAAGCTCCAAGCCAAGCAGGTATTGAAGGTAAAGCAAAGAGTGAAGAGTGGGCAAAATACTATCCAAGACAGTTTGATTCTTGGAAAAAAACAAAAGAGGGCGATCAGCTTGAAGATATGCTTTCTAAAAAGCCTTACCTTGCTGTTGCATGGGCAGGTTATCCATTCTCTAAAGATTACAATGCACCACGTGGTCACTACTACGCAGTTCAAGATAACATCAATTCACTTAGAACGGGTGCACCAACGGATGCAAAAACAGGTCCTCTTCCAACCGCATGTTGGACATGTAAATCTCCAGACGTTCCTCGTTTGATCGAAGAAGATGGTGAGTTAGAGTACTACACAGGCAAATGGGCAAAATACGGCTCACAAGTGGTTAACTCTGTCGGCTGTGCTACATGTCACGATGATAAAACAGCACAATTAAGCGTACGTGTTCCACACTTAAACCGTGGTTTACAAGCAGCTGGTCTTAAAACATTTGAAGAATCAACTCACCAAGAGAAACGTTCACTTGTATGTGCTCAATGTCACGTAGAGTACTACTTCAAAAAGACAGAGTGGAAAGATGCTAAAGACGTCAATAAAACAGCAATGGTTGTAACCCTTCCATACGCTAAAGGTTTGAGCGTAGAAGCGATGGAGCAGTACTATGATGAGATTAACTTCTCTGACTGGACAAACAGCATCTCTAAAACACCGATGATCAAAGCGCAACACCCTGATTGGGAGCTTTGGAGAACGGGTATTCACGGGCAAAAAGGCGTTTCATGTGCGGATTGTCATATGCCTTATACCCAAGAAGGTGCAGTTAAGTACTCAGACCACCAAATCCAAAGTCCTCTTAAAACGATGGATAAAAGTTGTATGAACTGCCATAGAGAGAGCGAAGAGAAACTTAAAGGCATCGTACATCAAAAAATGGAGCGTAAAGACTTCTTGATGGATATCGCGTTTGATAACATTGGTAAGGCTCACATTGAAACGGGTCGTGCGATCGAAGCGGGTGCAAGTGATACGGAACTTAAAGAGATCAGAACATTGATTCGTCATGCTCAATGGAGAGGCGATATGGCTATTGCAGGTCATGGTGCATTCTTCCATGCTCCTGAAGAGGTCTTAAGACTTTTAGGATCAGCAAACGATCAAGCACAACAAGCACGTATTAAACTTGTCAGTGTTCTTGCAAAACATGGCGTAATGGATTACGCAGCTCCTGAGTTTGACACAAAAGACAAAGCTCAGAAATTGGCGAAAGTCGATATGCCAGCTCTCATTGCTGAGAAGTTGAAATTTAAAGAAACTCTAGAGAAAGAGTGGAAAAAAGAGGCAGCTGCTAAAGGCAGACTTGCTCCAAATTCTGTAGCTCTTGATCCAGCAGTGGACAGCAAATCTTCTTACTTCGATAAAAACAAAAAGTAAGGTTTTCAAACAGGAGGGAGAAGATTCTCTCTCCTGCCTTATGATATACTAAAACTTCCAAAGGCACTTTTAGTGTGTCATCATAATAATTTTGAAATTCCAAGGAAAACGGTGCTATTTAAAATACTTAGCTCTTACAAAACGATGCTTTTTGTGCTCTTTTTGTTGGCACTTGGTGCAGCCATCGCGACCTTTATTGAAAACGATTTTGGCACAGCTGTAGCGCGCCATTATGTGTACAACGCCATTTGGTACGAAATGCTTTTAAGCTTTGCTGCGCTTAATATGGCACTGATGCTTTACCGATCTTCCATGATTTCACATATAGGTAAATTTGTCTTTCATGCTGCTTTTATTCTCATCCTTATAGGCGCAGGGATGACACGCTATTTTGGTGTGGATGGTGTGATGAAAATACGCGAAGGCGCAAGCTCCAATGTCATTTTCTCTACCGAGAAAAATGCCGAAATCATGCTTCCTTTTTCGGTGCATCTTAAAGACTTCGAGATGGAGCGTTACTACGGCAGTCGTGCACCTTCGGCTTATAACAGCGATGTGCGTATCATTGATGGCAACACCTCTTTAGATGCTCAGATTTATATGAATCACACGCTAACCTACAAAGGGTATAAATTTTTTCAAACCTTTTACGATCCCGATGAAAAAGGAACGATTCTCTCTGTCACCAAAGACCCTGGTGTGGAGGTGACTTATGTTGGTTATGCGCTTCTGTTTTTAGGGCTTATTTTAAACTTGTTTGATCCAAAATCGCGTTTTAGAAAGCTGATTGCACAGGTCAAAAGCAGTACGTTGATCGTTGCTTTTTTACTGTTTGCACAAGTACCTCTTTTCTCACACAGTGAATATGTGCAAAATTACTTAGATGAACACCAAAGTAAAAGTAAAGAGGTCAGTAACGCGTTTGGCAAACTCGTCGTACAATCACGTATGGGACGTATGAAACCCTTTGATACGCTGAGCCTTGAGGTGTTGTATAAACTGAGTGGAAAAAACAGTCTCTACGGTATGGATGCGATGCAAGTCTCTCTGGGAATGCTCTCCCATCCTAGTGTGTGGAAAAACTTGCCGATGATTCAAACCAAAACACCACGTCTGAGAGAATTTATAGGCATACCCAAAGAGCAAAAACTTGCCTCTTTTGAAGACTTTTTTGAAGGACATCGTTACAAGCTAGATGACGAGCTTCAAAAAGCGCTTGCAATGAAACCAAGCCAGCGAGGAACGTTTGAGAACGATCTTATCAAAGTCGATGAACGCCTCAGCATCGCCTTTATGCTCTACCAAGGGGTACTTTTTAAAATCTTCCCATTGCCGAATGATGCAAACCATACATGGCTAGCGTTCGAGCAGATGTTTGCGCAGTTAGAAGGCGTCGAGGCTGAAAAACTGCAAGAGAGTTCAACGGCTTTTATTGGGGCATTGTTCGAGCGTGATTATGCCAAAGCGCTCTCTTATGTCGCCATATTTTCAGCGTTTCAAACCAAGTATGGCACTGATATTATGCCATCACATACGCACATTGAGGTAGAAATACTCTTTAATAAACTGATGATTTTTGAGCGCTTAACGTTGGTGTATGTGCTGTTTGGTTTGGTACTTTTAGTCGTCGCTTTTGGGCGTGTTTTTGCTCCTCAAAAATTTTCAACAAAAATCGACAAAACGCTTTTTGTCATCGTCGCATTGCTGTTTGTTATCCATACCTGTGGTTTGGCACTTCGATGGTACATAAGCGGTCATGCACCTTTAAGCGACACGTATGAGTCCATCGTTTACATCGCGTGGTCGTGCCTGCTTTTTTGTATGCTTTTCTTGCGTCGTTCACTCTTTGCACTCTCAGGTTCGGTGATGATGGCGGGCATCTTTATGTTTGTAGCACATCTTGGGCATATTGACCCAGAGATTACCAATCTTGTGCCTGTGTTAAAATCGTTTTGGCTCTCGGTGCACGTTTCTATCATCACGGCAAGTTACGGCTTTTTAGCGCTGGGATGTGCATTGGGATTTTTCACATTGGTACTTTTTAGTTTTAGAACTTCCTCTAAAACTATTGCGACCATTAAACATCTTACATCAATCAATGAAATCACCCTTATTTTAGGGCTTTCTCTTTTAGTCATCGGTAACTTTTTAGGCGGTGTGTGGGCAAATGAGTCGTGGGGACGTTACTGGGGCTGGGACCCTAAAGAGACATGGGCGTATATTTCCATCATCGTTTACACGATTATTTTACATGTAAGACTTGTGCCTAAACTCTATTCTCATTACCTCTTCGCCGTACTCTCTCTTTTAGGTTTTGCTTCTATCTTGATGACCTATTTTGGGGTGAACTTTTACCTAGCAGGTATGCACTCTTACGCTACGGGCGATCCTGTGCCGATTCCTGGTTGGGTTTATGTTTGTACTTTTGTGGTAGCATTACTGATGATAATATCGTATAAAAATAGACAAATAAAGGAAAAAAATGAATAAAATGAAATTAGTAGCTCTTTCGTTAGCACTGATTGGTAACCTCCATGCGGGTGACGTGTTTGAAGGAACCGTTGTCGATACTATCAATGGCGGTGGATATACCTATTTGCAAATTGATGACACCAAGAAAAAATATTGGGTCGCGGTTGAGGGTATTAAGATTGAAAAAGGAACCGAAGTTCGTTTTACCGAAGAATTACGCGCTAAAAACTTTGAGAGTAAAGCCTTAAACCGTAAATTTGATGAAATCGTTTTTGCTTCTAACTTACAGCACCGCACCAATGTTCCTGAAAAAGGCAATTTAGAGCTGATTAGCGAGCAGGTTAAAGAGTCTCCTTACAAACAAAAAGATACAATGAGTATCAAAGAGGCATGGGAAAAACGTGCCAGTTTGAAAGACAAAACCATTGCCATTCGTGGTAAGGTGGTTAAAGCATCGCCCAATATTATTGGACGTAACTGGATTCATATTCAAGATGGTACGGGTGAAGGAAGTGAAGTAGGGCGCATTGTATTTACTTCAAAAGAGCTTCCAAAAGTTGGGGACATCGTGACAGCCTCTGGTGTTGTGAGCGTTGAGAAAGACTTTGGTTCAGGCTATTTTTACAAAATCATTGTTGAAAACGCTACCTTTAAACAATAAATCATAAAGAGGTTTGATGGCAAACGATTCTTTGGCACTCATTTCTTCATTGCCACTGTTCGATTCACTAGAGCTCGAAGATATCGAAAAAATAGCCTCATTTTGCAGTGTGCGTCACCATAAAGCAGGTGACGTACTCTTTTATGAAAAAGATACCAAAGATTCGATTTATTATATTATGAAAGGCTCGGTCAAGTTTTACAAAGTTGATCGTTTTGATAATGAAATCTTCCTCTACAAACTCTACTCAAATTCACTGATTTTCAATGTCTCAAAGCTCATTGATAGCTTTTTTATCAGCTGTTACGCCAATGCTGAATTTTTGGAAGATAGCACAGTACTTTCTATCCAGAGTGAGCCTTTTCGTGAGATGATCTATTCCAACCATCGTTTAATGACCAAGATTTTGGAAGAGTCGTTTAAGATGATCCAGCAGATGCAGTGTATCATTAGCCGCGATGTGGTGTTTGATGGAACGGCAAAAGTTGCACACATGCTGGTGAATGAACTTACCACGTTTAATCGCCTTAAAAAACATGAAATTGCCTATATGTTGCACATTCAGCCTGAGACACTTTCACGTATTTTAAATAAATTAACCCGTAATGGAACCATTGAGATTGAAAAAAACAGCGTTGTAATCTTGAATATTCAAGAGCTAAAAGATATTTATGAATAGGACATTTTAAAATGAAGCCAACTGCTATTAGTGCAAAGATGCGCCTCGCTGGGGGATTGTTGTCGTTTGTTATCATTTTTATCATCTCTTTAACCGTGATGATGAACCAGATGAGTAAAAAAGATTCGTATATTATCAACATTGCAGGTAAACAGCGTATGCTTTCACAAAAGATGAGCAAAGAAGTGTTCTTCATTGTGCATCGTCATACCAATGATTTTAGAGAACTCAATACGGCTGTCAATCTTTTTGAAAACAGTCTCAAAGACCTTTTATACGGTAATGATGCCAAAGGTATTTATGCCCCACAAAATGAGCGTATCAAAACCAAACTCGAAGAGGTTATGAGTCTTTGGCTCCCATTTCGTGAAGAAGTTGAAGCGTTAAAGTCAGGGATCGAAGAGGTACGCTCCGATATGGAAGTTCTCACACCTCGTATCGAAAAACTTTTAGTACTCTCTGACAACGTTGTTCAACGTATGGTTGGAGCCAATCTTAGTAACATTCACATAGACCTTTCGGGTCGCCAACGTATGCTCTCTCAACGTATGGGACTGTATGTAAACCGTTATTTACGTACCGCCAATGCGCAAGATTTACTTGTTTTTGAAGATGCTAAAGCCCTTTATAACAAAACCATCAAAAGCTTTTTGGACGATCCAGCGGTGAAAAGCTCCTCTGAAGTGTATGCTATTGTTAAAGAGACCAATGCGTATTGGGAAGAGTATATTCTTTACTTAGACCATATCATTAAAGAAGAGGGTGAAATCAATAAGCATATGGCGTTTGTGTATGAAAAAAATGTGCAGCTCCTCAATGCGATGGATGAAGCCGTGTGGCTTTACACCGACCACAGCGAAGCCAAAAACGACATGTTCCTCAAATTTCAATACATCGCTCTTTTGGTTGGTTTGATTATCATCGTCTATGCGTTTGTGATGACCAAAGAGATCATCGAGCATTTAGAGGGTTTTGTACAAAAAGCTAAAGAGCTAGCCCATGGCGATATAAGTAGCTTCTCAACTCAGCCTGTAACGCTCTCTGCCAACAGTGAAGATGAACTTAAAGAAGCCTCTTCGCATATTTCGCTCTTTGTTCAAAAGGTCAATTTCGCGATGAAAGACTCTGAGGATGCCCTCAAAAAAGCAGAAAATGCCGTTTCTCAACTGCAACAACTGGCGCTTGAAGTCGAAGATGTCATCGAAGATATGGGCATTGATGAGAATGAAAAGAAGAGGTTTGATAAAAATGTGAACGCTACCGAAGACATCGCTATTCAATCAGCGGAAAATCTCATCCATGTTAACCGTATGTTGCAAAAGTTGAAAAAAAGCCTCAATGCAATGGTCGAGAGCAGCAACCAAATGGACGAAAAAAAGGTCGAGTAACAATTTATTTAAACTCTTGATGTATCATAGTTGTAAAGATACTACAAGAGGCTAGAATGAAAAAAGTAATGGTTATTCATGGCTACTACGCTTCGCCGAATGAGCATTGGTTTCCGTGGTTTGTTGAAAAAGTCTATGCGGTGTATGGCATAGAGGTTGAAGTGTTGCGAATGCCAACACCAGAATCTCCTTATGTTGAGGCATGGCTTGAAAAACTTCATGACAAGATCGGTATACCGAACAATGAGATGTTTATCGTCGCGCACAGTTTAGGCTGTGTAGCCCTTTTGCGCTACCTTGATAGCCTCCAAGAGAGCTTTACGCTCGGTGGTATGATCTTAGTCTCTCCCTTTGATAAACCCCTTGAAGTTTTCCCAAATCTTGACCCTTTTGTCGATGTGGCGCTTGACTACGCAAAGCTCTCACGCAATGCCCTTCAAAAGCATGTCATCTTCTCTGATAACGATATGTATGTACCGCCTTCTATCAGCAAAACTTTAGGAGTCAAACTCGATAGTGCGCTTCTTGAAATCCCTCGCGGAGGGCATTTTCTTGGCATTGAAGGGTTTGAAACGTTCCCCGAACTTTATGAGATTTTTAGGCAGATGATTACAAAATATTCTTAACGTATTTTTATAAAAGCCCAATCACAATTGGCAATAAAACAGCAATAAATACGCCCACTAAACCCATCGCCAACGCTGCAAATGCCGCAGCATTCTCGCTGATCTCAAAGGCTCTTGCTGTTCCTACAGCATGAGAGATAAGCCCTAACGCAAACCCTTTTGCCGCGTCATGTTTAATGTTCAAGAGTTTAAAAACGAAAGTGCCAAAGAGTGCTCCCAAAAGTCCTGTAATCACCACAAAGCCCATCGCCAAAGAGGGAATCGCTCCGATGTCTTGCGCGGTGATGAGTGTAATGGGTGCTGTGACAGACTTCGTAGTCATGGAGAGCATTGTAATTTTCGAAGCATCAAAGAGCCACAAAATACCAAGTGCACTAAGTATCGTAAACACGCCTCCCGCAAAAAGAGTAATGAGAATAGGGAAAAAGTAGGCTTGAATCAGTTTAAGATTTTTATACAACGGAAGTGCGAGCGCAACCGTAGCTGGTCCTAGAAAAAAGTGAAGAATGCTCACAGATTCAAAATACTGTTTATAGGGAATTTGCGCCACAATGAGTATGGGTAACATAATGATATAAGCAATGACAATAGGTTGTAATAAAGCGTGTTTACCATTTTTTTCATAAATCAAAACGCCGATTTTATAGGCACTGATAGTGATGATAATCCACGTTAAAGGTGTGCTGGTCACATAAGCAATAAGTGCATCAATATTCATCGCTTTTCCTTTCGCGAGATCAAACTATCCATAAGTTTCGCACTAAACGCTAAGGCTAAAAATGTTCCAAAAATGAGCGATGCAAGAATGGCAAAAAGTTCATTGGAAATGGTTTCGACTTGGGTGATAATGCCCGCAGCCGCAGGAATAATGAAAAGTGGCAAATAACGTAACAACCAAAATACGGAACTATCAAGCGCATGAAAGCTTCCTTTTTTGATCACTAAAAAGAGCAAGAGCAATACCATGCCGATGATGGCACCTGGGATTTTAAGCTCAAAAAATTTACTGATACACTCTCCGATAAATTGAAAGAGTAAAAGGGTTAAGATACCGTGTAACATGGCTTTCCTAAAGTTTGATATGAGCGATTATACAGAATTTAGTTTCGATGCGTTTGATAGTATTGGATTAATTTTTCTGGCGAAAGACCTACACTATAGAGAAAACTTAAAACTCGGTTGCGAAGCGTCGTGTAAAGGATGCCCTCTTTATGCCATCTTCTAGCAGATGTTAAGACATTAGGTTTTAAAAGAGCGATCTTCTCACCTCGTTTTTTTAGGCGTTGCATCATCTCCACATCTTCCATCAAGGGAATGTTTGCGTAGCCGTCAAGACTTTTGAAAAAAGAGGTTTTGAAAAAATGGGCTTGGTCGCCGTAAGGAAGTTGGGTGATGGAGGTGCGAAGATTTGCCATCATTTCGATCAACCTAAGTGCCGGGTGTTTATCATCAATTCCAAGTGAAAATGCTCCTGCTGTATGATGCTGTAATGCTTCTTCTACGTATCTATCCCAGTGCTGTGGTGTTCGCGTATCGGCGTGTAAAAAAAGCAGTATTTCACCGCGCGCTTTAAGTGCACCTTCGTTCATCTGATTGGCTCTGCCTTTTTTGGCGTAAGCTAGGTGCACATTTTCAAGCGTGAAGCGGTGTACTGTGGTAATGGCATGGGTATCAACGACAATAATTTCATAAGATTGGGTGTAAGCCATAGCCCTTAAATGCGTTATGGTGAGAAGCAATGTTTCATCTTCATGGTATACAGGGATAATCACACTGATTTTAGGAAGTGCCTTTAAAGCGTGTTTAGCAAAATCACACAAAGGGCTTGAAAATGCAGTTTTTAAAAATGTACGCAAATCGTCTAACGTGTCAATGTCCCGAAGCATAACACCTTGCGCTACACGTAGATGTACGAGTTTTAAAAGGGTGTTGGCATACACATCGCTTTGGCTATACGCAATGCCCTCAAATGCAGCTTTGCAAAACGTCTTTTGATGAAAGCCGATGAGGTAGTACCCACCATCGTGTGTTTGGCTAAGAATCGCATCGTTTTGAGCAAGTAAGGTAAAGGCTTCGTCTAAAATGCGCTCATCTACTTCGGGGATGTCAGAACCCACCAAGATAGCGCTCTTATAGCCTTGAGCAAACACCGTTTCAAAGGCGTTTTTCATCCGCGCTCCCAAATCATCACCCGTTTGATAAAAAAGAGGTGTTCCTTCTAAGTAAGGAGGCAAAGAGGCTCTTGCTTCATCATCATAAGCTACCATAACATCGCTGTTGTGTGGCAGCGTGAGGAGGTGTTCGCACATCAAGCGGTACAGCGTGGTAGCAGACTCCTCGCCAAGGCTTTGCGCAAGGCGTGTTTTCACACGACCAAGCACGGGAGCTTTCATAAAAAGAATCAGCGCGTTTTGACGCATAAATGCCGCTCCACAAGGCTGATAAAATCTTCCACGCTTTTCATCTCTAAAAAGCGCTCAACCATTTCAATGCTGAGTTTTTCACACACGGTATAAGCGTTGGTTTTTCCTTCCAACGTGCGTATAGCTTCAAGAGGTTTGGCTTTAGCAGGGACTACCAAACGGCGTGAAAGCTCCGCTCCACAAAACCCAACACTCTGCTGCACGATGTGTTCAGGAACATTGCCAATACTCTTTGCAAAGGTTTTCCAAAGGGAACGAATAATGGGCTGAAACTGAACAGGTTTTTTCTCAAAGCAGTTGTAAATCTCACCAAAAATGATGTGCGCAAAGAGTGTGCCGATGTCAAATCCCAAAGGGGCAAAAAGTGAAAATTCGGCATCAATAATGGCAAGACTTTCATGCTTGATCATCACCGAACCTGTGTGGAAATCGCCGTGAATCAAACACTCTTTTTCCGTTTGAAAAAGATGTAAGAGCTGTTCAATGTTCTGCATAAACAGAGGACTTTTAGGCGAAGGCGTAAAATGGGAAGGAAGTATCAGAGCAGGGTGATTTTCAATGTATGGAAAGATAAAAATATACTCTTCACTGATGCGTTTTAGGGTTGCGTTTTCATAGTAATGTACTTCATGCTTTGGTGGAGGTGCTTTGGTATAAAGGGTTGCTAAAAACGAGCCTAGTTTGGAGTACACGGAGGGGGCGATAAACTGATCGAATTGAGCCGTTTGTAAGAGCTGATAACCTGCTAGATCTTCCATGGTAAAACAAAACGCCTCTTCATCGAGGTGATACATACGAGGGATGAATGCAGGCGCAATGCTTTTAAAATAGGTTAGTGTGTGCATCTCGACGCAAATACGATTTTGCGGGAGAGGAAAATCTTCACCCAATAGCCTAAGATAGGGCGCTGCGTATTTGAGAATGAGTGAAGCTCCACTTTCGTCACGAATGCGAAAGATAAAATTTAAGTTACCATCTCCAATCTCTTCTACACGCAAAGGAGGGCTTTGGAAAAAAGCTTTTAAAGCAGGTGTATTATCGATATATTGTAGAATCTCATGTTCAGTTTTCACGATTTAAGTCCTTACGCGTCAAAGCGCTATTATAGCAAAAGTAGTCAACAAACATTGACCGTGTTAACCTTTTTCTAAGTCACAAAAGCTTATCATACCACCTAACTCATGTAATGGCTTAAGGTTTAAGCGTACATCAAAAGTGACATGAAACTGCTCTTTTTGATACATTAGACTTCTTTCATAACCCCTTGAAAAAGAGTGTTGCTGATAGCCCATCACTTTTTGAAACTAAAAACATCGCCATAGCTTCAGCTATGACTCAATTTTGAGTTTCAAAAATTAATGCACTCTGAGCAAACTCTTTATCTTTTCAAGGGTTATGAAAGAAGTCTATTCCCAAATCCTTACATGAAAAAATTTCCTTTAGGAGAATCGATGAAACTCTCTTCATTGTTAGCGTTACTCTTTGCAGCATTATTGCTCATTGGATGTGGTGGAAAAGTTGAGCCAAAGGCTAAATATAACTATATTGATGCAGAAGCGACTGCAAAATTGATGCGTGAAGACGCCTCTAAAATCGTCTTGGTGGACATCCAAGAGAAGAAAGATTTTGAGGAAGAACACCTCAAAGGTGCGCTTGATACCTATGCGTATCCTGTCAAAACGGATGATGAAAAAGCAAGATTAGCGGCTATTATTCCTAACATCAAGCCTGATCAAAAAGTGATTATCGTCTGCCCAAGAGGCGGTGGAGGAGCAGATAGAGCGTATGACTTTTTCTTAGAAAAAGGGCTCAAAAAAGAGCAACTTTTAACGCTTAAAGACGGTCAATACGGTTGGCCACGCGATAAAATCAAAGACGTTTTAGCCGTTAGCAAATAATGCTCAAACCTTCTAAAATCGCGATACTGCTTTTAAGTAGTGTCGCGCTTACCCTCTTTTTCATCTGTCCTCAAAGCAGAAACTATTTTTTTGAATTAGTGGCGCTGTTTCAAAGTTTGGACATTGATAAAATCAAAGAGTACATCCTCTCGTTTGGTATACTCGCACCTCTCATTTCGTTTTTGCTGATGGTCTTTCAAGCCATACTCGCACCTTTGCCAGCGTTTCTCATCACCTTTGCCAATGCCGCACTGTTTGGTTGGATGTATGGAGCTGCTCTTTCTTGGGTAAGTGCCATGGTTGGGGCATTGTTGTGTTTTTACATCGCCAAATTTTTGGGGCGTGATGTGGTGGAAAAGCTGACCAGTAAAATGGCGTTAGAGAGTGTTGATGCCTTTTTTGAAAGGCATGGCGTTTATGCGATCCTCATCGCAAGGCTGCTTCCGTTTATCTCGTTTGATGTGGTGAGTTATGCTGCAGGACTCACGTCGATGAAACTTCGCTCATTTTTATTGGCTACAGGTGTGGGACAACTGCCTGCAACGCTTGTGTACTCCTATGCAGGAGAGATGCTCACAGGTGGGGCAAAGACCATTGTTTACGGGCTTTTGATTCTCTTTTCTGTTTCTATTTTGATCTATCTTATCAAGCGGGTGTATCGTGGACGCTAAGATCAAAGCGTATGAGCGTGAGTGTTTGGATTGTAGGAGCTGTATGAAGGGCTGTCCGATGCTCTACAGTTTTACCATTTCACCCAAAAAATTGCTTACAAAATTTACAACAGAACTTCCAAGTTCGCAGATGGCGTTTGCGTGTGCAAATTGCGGGTTATGTGTGCATATGTGTCCTAAAGATATTGATTTTGGAGGAGTGTTTACCGCTTCTAAAAAGAGTTATGCGGAAGATAAAAAAGTGTTGAAAAAGTATGGGTATGGTGGCGTAATCTTTCACCAAAAAAGTAGTTTTTCAAAACTTTTTTCTACTACAAAAAAGTTTACCAAAGGAGAGTACACCCACATGGCATTTATGCCAGGATGTGCACTTAGTTCGTACTCTCCGAGTCTTGTTCATACGGTATTTAATTATTTACAGACCAAATGCTCAGGTATTGGCATTATTCAGCAGTGCTGTGGTACCCCTACGCGTATGATGGGTGACATGAAACAGTTTAACACATACCACTCACAGCTTGAAACAGACTTGGCAAGTATGGGCGCAACTACCGTTGTAACGGCGTGTGAGAACTGTTTTATGAGTCTTAAAACCTATGCGCCACATATCAAAATCATTTCACTCTATTCACTCTTAAAAGAGATTGGACTACCTGTTAGTGCAAAAGAGCGTCATAAAAACACTCCTATGATGGCACTGCATGACCCATGCCCGACACGTTATGAAACAAAAATACACGATGATGTTCGAGCGCTTTTAGACGTTTTACAACTGCCCTATGAAGAGTTTAAAAATAACCGTGAAAAAACCTTGTGTTGTGGTAGTGGCGGCATGTTGGAGTCTACCCATGCGGCATTGGCACATGAACAGATGCGCACACGCGCCCACCAAACGGAATGTGAAAGCATCGTGAGTTACTGCCAAAGTTGCGCTGAGTCCATGAGCAAAGGGGGCAAAAATGGCGTGCATCTGCTTGATCTCATTTTTAACCCTGCATTTGAGATGAAACAAGAAGAGCAGGGCACACTTAAAAAATGGTACAACCGTTTTAGCTCACGTCAGATGATCAGCGCCTTAAAGGATAACGCATAAAAAAAGTCATTCTTTTTTTAGCCTTTGGGCTTTTGATGTTTGTTTTTTATAAAAATGGTATTCTCTCCTTTTCACACGTCGAATCGATCAAGACCTTTGTGCTTAGCTTTGGCATCTACGCACCGCTTATCTTCATACTTCTTTTCACATTGGCACCACTTATTTTTTTTCCTGATGGCATTTTAGCCCTTGCAGGTGGGCTTATTTTTGGCTTTGCGTGGGGAAGTCTTTACATTGTTTTCGGCGCACTGTGTGGCGGTACGTTGTCATTTTACCTTGCACGACTTTATGGGAACAAAATGCGTGAAAAATTGGCGCATGAAAAACTGATTAACTTTCAAACTCGTGTCAAAAAGCATGGTTTTGTGATGATTTTACTTCTTCGTCTTGTGCCACTCGTTCCTTTTAATATCATCAGTTACAGCGCAGGATTTTCAACGATTCGCTACCGTGATTTTTTCTTCGCAACGCTTTTGGGCATGTTTCCAGGTGTTTTGGTATATGCCAACATAGGTGCGCAGTCGCTGAGTTTTGGAAGTAGGGAGTTTTACATCTCAGTTGGGTTATTGATAGTACTTGTGGTGGTGTCGATGGTTTTAAAACAACGTGTCAAGAAGAGGTTAGAAGCGTATGAAAAATAACTGGCAAAGAATGGTTTTTGAGGGATGCTCTATTTACGTGCATCGTCACAGTGCGGACTGGTTTGTGCCCAATGCGAGTGCGGATGAGTTGTTGCAAAATGGTGAAAATACAGTGGGATATCAGCAGTTACAACACCGCATCTCTGCACCCAATCCTTTAGTGTATGTACCAAAAAAACCCTCTCAAACAACACTCCAAGAGTTTTGGATACACCTGACCAATCGTTGCAATCTTACCTGTTCACACTGCCTTTTTAGCTCTGCACCCACAGAGAAAGATATGCTGAGTTTGGAAGAAATAATTGTACATGTAAACGAGGCGTACACGCTGGGGTGTCGTCTTTTCATCATCAGTGGTGGTGAACCGTTGGTGCATCCTGATCTACTTGCTTTAACCCAGATGATTTTAGCACTGAGCGATACCGAAGTGGTCATCTTGAGCAATGGCATGTTGCTTGAAAAAGTCTTTAGCCAACAAGCATTTCCCACATCGCGACTGCACTTTCAAATCAGTCTTGATGGACTTCCTTATGAGCATGATGCGATTCGAGGTGAGGGGAGTTTTGAGAAGTTAGAGCGAAACATTGCTTGGCTTCAAAAAGCGGGTTATTCGTTCTCTCTTTCCGTTTGTTTGCATCCTTTAAATATTCAGAGTTTAGAAGAAATTGTAGCATTATCAAGTGAGCTTAAAGCGGGGCATTTGCATTGCTTGTGGTATTTTTCGCGCGGACGTGGTGAAAATGAGGGCTTTATCGCGCACGATGTTCTCTTTAAAACCCTCATCAACGCGTATCAAAAAGCGCAAAAATTAGGCTTAGTCATCGACAATTTTGAAGCGCTCAAAACACAAATCTTCGCCCCGAAAGGCACGGTACACGATGGCTCTAGCTCGGGACGCAGTTCCATTGCGTTAGGGTACGATGGGCATTTTTACCCCAGTGCCGCGATGGTTGGGGAGAGTGCGCTTTTAATGGAAGGAAAAAGCATTACTGAAGCACTGAGGAGTAAGGTGGCTAAAGCAATTGCTTCACAGTCCATTACGTCACTGACTTCGCCTCTTCGTTTTTTACTTGGAGGTGGCGACTTAGACCATAGCTTTGCTCATGCCAAAACCTTTATGGGCAATGACCTGTATGAGCCACTTTTAGAGAAACTTGCGTTATGGCTGATTTGTCAAGAAGCAAAGCGTTACGATAGACTTGAAAAACCTGCTTTATGCCTAGAAATGGGCGACATTTTACAGAGTTGTGGGGCAAATGAGGGTGTGGCACATACCCATGCGAATTGTCTGCTTGCTCCAGGCGAGAGCGAATCGTTGCGATTGGTAAAAGCTTTTTACCATGACGCGGCATTGGCGGACAAAGAAAGCATCCTCAATCCTGCGTGCTACGAAGAGCAGTACCTTTCGCATATTCCTGTGCATTTGCGATTCCGTGGGTATGGCTGTGGCAGTCCCATCTTAGATGCGAAGCTAAAGCAGGGCGAGTCGATGTTAGACTTAGGTTCTGGCAGAGGCATTGAGTGTTTCATCGCCTCTAAACTGGTAGGTAAAAGTGGGCGTGTTGTCGGAGTCGATATGTTGGATTCCATGCTGAAAATTGCCCGAAGTGGCACGGAAGAAGTGGCACAAAGCCTAGGATATAATAATCTAAACTTTAAAAAAGGCTATCTTGAAGCATTGCCAGAGGAAGATGAGCGTTTTGATGTCATCACCTCCAACTGCGTGCTGAACCTTTCCAGTCACAAACGCAAGCTGTTTGCAGAAATCTTTCGAGTCTTAAAAAAAGGTGGAAGGCTTGTGGTTTCTGATGTCATCTGCGATGAAGAGGCGAGTGCCATCATTCGCAATGACGCGAAACTAAGCGGTGAGTGCATCGGTGGAGCGCTTACGCAAGCCCATCTTTTAGGGCTTCTTCGTGAGAGTGGGTTTGAAAATATTTCGCTTATTAAACGTTTTTTTTACCGTGAAGTGCAGGGGCACACCTTTTACTCGCTCACGTTTGAGGCGCACAAGCCAAATGCGCAAAAACAGGTTGACGTGATCTTCAAAGGAATTGCCGAAAGCCTTACCTTTGAAAATGGTATCACACTTTTTAAGGGCATTAAAACACGCATTGATGAGGCTTTAGCCAAACGGTTGGAAAGCGAGCTGTTTATACTGGATGCCAAAGGAGATGTGCGTAACCAAGAGGGGCAGAGCTGTTGTTGTGCGACACCTCCTGAGGCAAAACCGAGCCTTTTCCTGAGTCCCAAACCAACGGTGAAAATTTCGTTTGGTTTAACACCACCAAAACAGAGCCATAACTGTATGGTGTGCACATCGGAGCTTGTGTATGAGGCGACATTGCAAGAAGCTACATGCTACTACTGTGGCAGTGTGAGCCACCAAAGTGTGACATGCAAAGCGGGACATTATGTGTGCGATGCGTGCCATGCTAAAGAGGCGTTAGTGGTGATAGAGCATATCTGTAAAACATCTAAAGAGCGCGATATGCTTAAACTATTTCAGCAGATCCGAGAGCATCCTAGCATCCCCAAACACGGACCAGAACACCATGTGATGGTGCCTGCTATCATTGTGACGGCGTATAAAAACAGTGGTGGCAAAGTCAGCGAAAGCGCTCTGAAAACAGCGCTTTCAAGAGGTTCTAGTGTGATGGGTGGATCATGTGGATTTTTAGGCATTTGTGGAGCAGCCAGTGGTGTGGGCATTGGTTTTGCCATTGTGTTAGAGTCTTCACCTGTGGCAAAAAAAGCACGAAGCCAAGCGCAAAAAGTCACGTATGCAGTGCTTGGAAAAATCGCGGAGTATGAAGCAGCTCGTTGTTGTCATAGAGAGGTGTGGACAGCGCTCAACATCGCTTCATCATTGTCTGAGACGTTTTTAAATGTCAAACTTTTAGCGGAGATGGAAACAAAATGCGATCAGAAGAAATTTAACCAGTATTGCTATGGTAAAGAGTGCCCGATCTTTTAATGAGTGTTGGAGGAGAAGTGGTTGAAACTAAAGTCTTTAGCTTCAACCACTTTTAGACTAGCGGTTACGAACCAATGTATTAAGCATCTAAAACGATGCAGCCTTCTGTTGGACAGGCTTCCATACATGCAGGTGATGAATGGTGACCTACACACTCAACACATTTGTCTGCATAAACATAATAAATATCTGCACCTGTTGGATTGTCGCTATCATCTACAATAGCTTCTACTGGGCACTCATCGATACAGGCTCCACATGAAATACAGATATCTGTAATTTTTACTGCCATAACTTCTCCTAATTTTGGGTTTTGTGAAAAAATATTACAACAAGTTCGTAGCATGAAAATAGCTTTTAAAATAAATTCATAAAATTAATTATTTTCTTTTAGTCTATGTGCAAAAGAGTACCTAGTTAGATACATTTTCGTTTCTTCTAAGCAATTGTATAGCAAAAGGAGACTATAAAGTGAAAATGAAAACAGAAGGAGCTGTATGCAAAACAGTAATGAACCTGATGTATCTGCATGGACAGATAAATATTTTTCCAATACCAAAGCGATCATCGAACATTTTGGTGATACCGAAGTCACGTATGCTTTCTTTTTACGCCGTCCTGTCCTTTCTGCAACACGCCTAGCTACCGAATGGGCTCAAGCACAAGCACAAAAGCATGGCATGAGCGTTACCATCGAAGTGCTGCACGAAGAGGGCGAATGGGTAGGGGCTGGGGAGCCTCTGTTTTATCTCAGCGGTTCTTTTGCTTTTCTGGCGGAGCTTGAAACACTCATTTTACAAAAGTTAGGTTCAGCGTGTGTCGCCGCTTACAACGCGTATGAGATGTGCCAAATACTTCCCCACGTCGCTTTTTTAGCGATGGACGCACGCCATTGCGCAGGAACAGAAATGGCTGAGATGATGGCGTATGGCGCATCGGTCGGCTCAAAAGTTGCGCAAAGTAAACTGGGAGCGGTCGGTTTCATAGGTAATGCGACCGATGCAACGGCGCATTTTTTTGGACGAGAAAAAGGTCTGGGTACGGTTCCTCATGCGCTCATCGGCTATGCAGGCTCGACACTTAAAGCTGCTCAGATGTTCCATGAATGTTTCCCAAAAGAAAATATCCCCATCTTAGCAGACTATTTCGGACGTGAAATCACCGATACCCTAGAAGTGTGCAACGCTTTTGCTACTTTAGCGCAAGAGGGAAAAATAGCCGTACGCCTCGACACCCACGGTGGACGTTTTTTAGAGGGACTTGACACCCAAAAAAGCTATGATGTTTTAGGTCGCCATGCACCTGACGCTGTGCGTGACTACCGTACCGAAGCGGAACTGCACGATCTTATTGGCACAGGCGTTTCTGCCGCAGCTATTTGGAGTATGCGAGAAAACCTCGATAATGCAGGTTTTTCAAAAGTGCGCATCATCGCATCTTCGGGTTTTACACCGCAAAAGTGCCGTTCGATGGCATGGGCAAAAGCTCCTATCGACATCATCGGTACAGGCTCATTCCTTCCAGATCGTTGGAGTGAAACCAATGCTACTGCCGACATCATCGCTTATGGAAGCACTCCAAGAGTTAAAGTTGGACGGGAATTTTTGTTGAAAAAAAACCGCTAAATTTTTCTGCCGAAGAGGTGGGATAAGCTAAAAAGAAAAATTAAAAGTTTATCCCATCCTCCTACTGACTCCTTATATTACTTCACATTCATCTGCTCAATCACCATATTGTGACCCATCTATCGCATAATGAAACCTGTTAATATGATTCATAGGAGAAAACTATGCGTAACCAAAAAAGTACAATAGATACATCAAAATTTGACAACGTGCTAGGTAGCTCACAGACCTTCATAGAGCACGAACCCGACTCTAGCAAAGAGATACAGCGAAATACTCCCCAAAAAACGATGCCCTTTTCGGATCAAATCGGAAATTACCAACGAAACAGAGGCATTCCTGCCTACTCTTACGATGAGTCTAAGGTGTATATTGTTGGCAGTGGCATTGCGGGATTGAGTGCTGCTTTTTATTTGATACGCGATGGGCGCATTCTGGCTCAAAACATTACTTTTTTAGAAAAACTATCGATCGAGGGCGGCTCAATGGATGGGGCTGGCAATGCCACTGGGGGTTATATCATTCGAGGTGGACGCGAAATGGATATGACCTATGAAAATCTTTGGGATATGTTTCAAGATGTTCCTGCGGTTGAATTACCCGAACCTTACAGCGTGCTGGATGAATACAGACTCCTCAACGACAACGACTCGAACTACTCCAAGGCTCGCTTCATCCATAACAAAGGACACATTACCGATTTTAGTAAATTTGGATTGTCTAAAAAAGATCAATTAGCCATTATTAAGCTCTTATTGAAGAAAAAAGAGGACTTGGATGATGTAACGGTGCAAGATTATTTTTCAGACTCTTTTTTAGCCAGTGATTTTTGGACATTGTGGCGCACGATGTTTGCGTTTGAGAATTGGCATAGCGTTCTCGAGTGTAAACTCTACATGCACCGTTTTTTACATGTACTCGATGGTATGAAAGATCTGTCGGCATTGGTCTTCCCCAAATACAACCAATACGACACCTTTATATCCCCATTGCGAAAATTATTACAGGAAAAAGGGGTGCAGTTTCAGTTTGATACGTTGGTGGAAGATTTAGAAATTACGATGACACATAATGAAAAAATAGTCGAGAATATCGTGACGATTCACAATGAGAAAAGTGCTAAAATCGCCGTTGGTAGAGATGATTATGTCATCGTTACGACGGGTTCTATGACCGAAGATACCTTTTATGGAGACAATCATACCGCTCCCATTATCAGCATCGACAACACAACGAGTGGGCAAAGTTCGGGTTGGAAATTGTGGAAAAATTTAGCGAAAAAATCAGAAGTTTTTGGCAAGCCAGAGAAATTTTGCAGCACCATAGAGCACTCCTCTTGGGAGTCAGCAACGCTTACATGTAAACCCTCAGCCTTTGTGGAAAAATTAAAAAAGCTTTCGGTGAATGACCCCTATTCGGGTAAAACGGTTACGGGTGGCATCATCACCATCACCGATTCTAATTGGTTGATGAGCTTCACGTGCAACAGGCAACCTCATTTTATAGGACAACCTGATGACATTTTGGTGATTTGGCTTTATGCTTTGTTTATGGATAAAGAGGGAAATTGTGTCAAAAAAACGATGCCAGAGTGTAGTGGCGATGAGATACTCACAGAGCTGTGCTATCACTTAGGCATCAAGGATGATTTGGAAAATGTGTTGAAAAATACCATTGTTCGTACCGCATTTATGCCCTATATTACCTCCATGTTTATGCCAAGAGCCAAAGGTGACCGCCCAAGAATCGTCCCAAAAGGATGTAAAAATCTAGGCCTAATCGGTCAATTTGTCGAGACAAACAATGACATCGTTTTTACGATGGAATCGTCCGTAAGAACGGCAAGAATTGCGGTTTATACGCTTCTCAATCTCAACAAACAAGTCCCTGACATCAACCCACTTCAGTACGATATACGCCAACTACTCAAAGCCGTTAAGGCTCTTAATGACGATCAACCGTTTATCGGGGAAGGCATTTTACGCAAATTTTTGAAAGACACCTATTATGAGCATATACTTCCACCGATGAGCAAAGAGAGTGAACAGGAGTCCTCTTTTATGGAGCATATCGAGAAGATTAAAGAGTGGATTTTGAGATGAATCTATTTTCATGTCATGTATTAACTTTTTAACCAAAAATTGAAAGGCTTCGCTCTCTTAAATAAAATAATAATAAAAGGGAGCGGAGCTAAACTTTGAAACAGATTATGACAAGACCACGTTATTTTCAGATTAGAATTTATAGCTTAAAGTGACCATGGTAGCCGTGTTCAAATCTTTTTTTGTGAGTGGACTATCCGCAGCATCATCTAAAAATTTATCTGCCGTGACCATAGCTCTTGCTTCCCAACTTTTAGTTATCGAATAGAATGTACCGATTGAAACTCCAGCAGATTTAATACCTGATTTGGCCTCATATTGGTTATAGCCAGAACGCATTGATTGTGCTGGAGAAACGCCAAAATAACTTTGCATATGCTCTTCATCCGCCCATGTATTACCCGCAGCAACCTTTAACTTAAGCTTTTCTGTCAGTGCGAATATCTTGCCTATTTCTAGTTTTGCCGTTGTTCCATATTCTTTATCTCCCTTTGAGATTTTGCCTGAAAGTTTCATAGGACCAAAATCATATTCTCCAAGAAGATTGACTACTATTCCCGTATCAATATCGCCCATGCCTCGTAGATTTTCTCTATCATCCTTTTCTTTTCTACCAAAAGAGGGGCTTATTGAAGCACCGATTTTATAGTTTTCTCCGTAAATAGGATAGCTTCCGATCCCATTCCAATTTGCAAAAATCAAACCGTCTTTATACCGAGCTGAGATATCAGGGATAAATACAGCATGGTAATTGTCCGAACCTTCATATTTTGCTCTATACATCACGCCACCACCAAGTGCAAAAGCCCAGTTTTCCTCTGCAAATAACGAAGATGTAACCTGCTTTGTTTGTATAGGCTCAGGACGACTTGGAATGCTTGTACCAAAGGCATTTATGGTTAACATTGTAGTAAGTATAGCCAGACTCTTTAATGAGATTAAACGTGAATTGTATGGCATAGTATAGCTCCTTTTGAGTGTGATTTTCTTGTTTGGAAATATAGCGGATTATTATATTTTGCACATCGGTCTAAAGTATGAGATACAACCAATAATGACGCATCAGACTTTAGACTGATGTATTTTTTTGAAAATTATTTTATAATGAAGGTATGAAAAATTTATTCAACTATTATCTGACTTTTATGAATCGTTTGTGGTGTCAGCTTGCGATAAGCTATGCGTTGCTTTCTTTTTTTGCCATAATCTTAATTGCCATAATGCTCAACAGCATAAACAATTACACTAATTTTCATACAGCCATTACGCTTGAAAATGTTGAAAGAATAATAGACAGTGAAGAGCTTATTGTTACACAAGCCATTCTTGATACGAATAGCGTCGAATGGTTGAACAAAGCTCGCAATAATATCCGTGAAAAATTGATAAACTTGGAGCAGGGTAGCGGTTCTTCGATTTACCGTATTACGAGCTCTAGTTCTCCTGAAGTGTATATCGAGATTATCGATAAAAACGGTTCTCTCGTATTTTCGGATTTTGATAATTTTTCAAACAAAATATCACCTTATCTTAGTAAAATAAAAAGTCAGTACGCAGTAAAAAACAGTGTTCAATGGCTAGCAAAAAATGGACCTATTTTAGCGGATAAGGAACTCATAAAGCATGACAATGAAGAACGCATCGGGCATTTACGCATTGTGTATATTGCTGAATTTGATCCATGGATACAGTTTAAGAGTGTCATGCTTTTTCTGTTTCACATATGGGGTAAGGTTTTATTGCTTTCGGTGCCGATAGGTATTATCTGTGGACTCATTGCATCTCGTTATGTAACGAAGCAATTGCAAAAGATGAATGAGATTACTGAAAGCTGGCGGCAAGGTAACTTTCAAAAGAAGATTTCTCTGCCAAATGATGATGTACTGATGCGGCATAGTGAACATCTTAATAACATGGCACGGGATTTGGAGATGTATCTGAATTTGAAACAAAATCTTGCCATAAGTGATGAGCGAAACCGTCTGGCGCGTGAACTTCACGATACGGTAAAACAGAAGCTCTTTGCTTTGGGTTTACAACTAGCAACCATCAAGACTAAGTCAGCCGCAATGGAAATTGCTGGTGAACATATCTTTGAGGCGGAAGCCATCACGCGTGAAGCACAGCATGATCTTATGGAAATTATCACGCAACTGCACCCCACCGAAGGCAATAACACTTCATTTTTTGAACGTATCGTTATGATTGCAGAAGATTTCAAGCGCCGTTTTGGCATAAGCATAGAACTAAAGTATGCTGAACTCCTTCAGTGTAATGCATATACGGAGCATCATATTTTACGCATTGTTCAAGAATCGCTCATCAATGCAGTGCGCCATGGTAAGGCGTCTAAGATCGTGATCGCAAGTGAAAGAAACGACGATACTATTACCCTTACGATTACCGATAACGGAGTAGGCTTTATGACTGCGCAAAAAACAGGAGGACTCGGGCTTGTTTCCATGCATGAACGCGTACAAGAGCTGCCAGATGGAACATTAGACATTCAAAGTACCGTAGGTGTGGGAAGTCAAATCACCCTTTCATGGAGAAATGAATCATGACTGAAAAAATCACACTTATTCTTGCTGACGACCATGCAATGGTGCGCAAAGGGCTAACGGCCTTTCTTTCCACCGCCGAAGATATTCAAGTGATGGCCGTTGTGGAATCGGGTATGGAAGCGGTGAGTGCTGCGATGCACTATGCTCCTGATGTTGTATTGCTTGATCTATTTATGCCCGATAAGCCAGCCGTTGAAACAATACGGCAGATTAAAAAAGTGAGCCCTCGTAGTCAGATTATCATGGTAACTTCACACGAAGGTGATGAATATGTGGTGCCAACAACACAAGCAGGAGCTATTTCGTATATACTCAAAGATACAACGCCTGAAGACCTTATTCGTACCGTGCGAAAAGCGGCACGAGGAGAAAGTATCATAAGTTCGCGTGTCGCTAAAGCTCTCGAAAAGGTTGTCACACTAAAAATGGAAGATGAACAGTTCCATGAGGATTTAACAAGTCGCGAAATGGAAGTGTTGCATTATATTGCAGAAGGATTGTCAAATATGGATATTGCAACGCATCTTAATATCTCAGAAAAAACTGTAAAATCGCATGTTAGCAATATTTTAAGTAAACTCTATTTAACGGATCGAACCAAAGTTGCGGTATATGCATGGCGTCAGGGGCTTGTAAAGAGATAAGACAGATTTTATCTTACCCCTTTACAAAATGTCACGCTTAATCAGCCAATAACTCTTTAGCATAAGCAAAGTAATAATGCCGTCCGTTTGCACTTGTTTCCTTGTGCGCTAAGATGATAAGACCTTGTGCTTTATACTGTTTAACAGCCTTATTGTTGCTCTCTACCGCCAAAATAATATCTGCTAATTCAATAGCCCACTGTGCATCTTTTTTATTTAAAGCATCTTGTATCGCTCTCATGACAGTTTTTTTACCACCCATAAGTGCAATGGTCTTTTGAGCATGCTCTTTTGCGGGTAAAGGATGCAGTTTTGTTGGGTTGCCATCAAACCACCCAATATAGCCAGTAAATATACCCCGAACAGTCCACTCAACCGTTCCATAATATTCACCAAGGTAAGGAAGTTTAGCCCATTTCTCGGGCAATTTAACCGCTTCAGCGACTTGGTCTATACTTAGACCTTGATTGATAGATTTAAGCGTTTCGATAAAGACAAACTCAATAGCATCATGGTAATTTGTGAGAACTTCTTTAACATTAGACTCACCCATAAGTGGACGCGTATGCCCAGGTAAAACATACTTGGCATTATACGAGAGCATTTTTTCTAACGTATCAATCCATGCACTTATATCACGATATTGACCACCGCGAATTGGAGAGATATTTGGCCAACAACCATAATAATTATCGCCACTGAAAAGCACTTTGTAGGAAGGTAGCCAAATTAAGAAATGATCATCTGTCTCCCCAAGAACGCCATTTAGTTCAAAGGTCACACCGTCAATTTCACGCACTACTTTTCGCTCCGTAATAAGAGTGTTTGGTGCAACAAAAAGTTGTTTATCGCCTTGTTTTGTAGTGATGCCCTCACGGATGCCAATGCCTTGAGAGACCGCTTCTTCATCACTTAACGCATAGCCATGTTGCCTGATGCTCCGTAGATCAAAGACCTCTTTTAAAGCATTCATTTTTCCTAAAACTGGTTTGAGTGGAGCAGCCGCAATAATTTCTGGCTGAGTATCCATAAAAACCCCAGCACCGCCTCTATGATCGGGATGACCATGGGTATAAATAATCGTTTTTACAGGCTTATTGGTATGCTCTGCAATAATTTTCTTCAACATCATCGCTCTTGATTCCGAATCAAGTGTATCAATTAAAATAACCGATGTATCACCAATGATAAAGCTCGCATTACTGTGTGCATATCCCATGACATGATAGACTTTATTTGGGATGATTTCTGTGACTTGCTTTGGATAGGCTGTCGATGAAAACGTTTTTAAGGATTGTTCATCACCTATTTTGATTGATTCTGGTGCTGCGAATAGACTACTAGCCATAATGGCTAAAGTGCATAAGAGAGTATATTTCATATCTTTTCCTTTTAGAAATTTATTTTTGAGTGTGATGCATTATTGTATTGATGAAAGCAATATCTTTTGCATCAGATATAGTTTTATATCTAATTAATTGGCACCATGCTACTAAGTTTTCACTTGTAATATTGCAGAAATTATAATTAGATATCTAACTAAAGTCAAGCTGTAAATCTTTTTTTTCTTCTGAACTTTTTACTGTTAAATATTTAACACCTTATATTTTTTAAAATAGTCTTAAATTTCTATGCTATTTTCATGCTATACAGTTGATGTAAGATTTTGACAGACTTCTTACATAACTTAGCTCATTCTATTGCATGAGGGTATGAGAGAAGTCTAATCTGCATTTAGGAGGCAATATGAAATTAGCTAAACTTAGCTTGGTGGCTATCGTCGTTGCTGGACTCGCGTCTAGCTCATTCGCAGCAGATACACTTGCTGATGCATTTAAGAACGGTAAAGTAACGGGTGAATTAAGAGCTTGGTATTTCGATAGAGATACGGGTGATCAAAATACGAATACACTAGCGAAAGGTAACGCTGACATTTTCTCTACAGGTGTTATGCTTGGTTATGTCACAGATTCATTGTATGGTTTGAGCCTTGGTACGACATTCCAGTCAAACTATGCTCCTTTTGCTGACAGTAATGCAAAAAATCTTTACGGTACAGATATGTACGGTTCAGGTGCAGTACTTTCAGAAGCATATGTTACTTATACCATTGGTAAAACAACGGCTAAAGTGGGTCGCCAATTTATTGCAAGTCCACTTGTAGCAAGCTCTGGCTCACGTATGTTCAAAGAAGCGTTCCAAGCAGCTGTTCTTATTAACACAGACCTTCCAAACACAACCTTAGTTGCGGGTTACTCTGATAAATTCCAAGGTAGAACATCGGATTATGACAGAAGTGTTGCGGGTGCTGATTCAGAGATGCCTAGCTTTAAAAAAGAAGCAGTATTCTACGGAACAGGCACGACTGCGGGATCAAACGTTTTTGGATTTGATGGTGCTTACACAGCTGCTGCGATTAACAAGTCTATCACAAACTTAACCTTAACAGGTCAATACCTCTTTGTTAATGCTGTTGAATTCACTGATGGTGGCGATGCCAATGTTTTCTACGCAGAGGGTAACTATGTATTGCCTTTAAGCAATGCAAAAGTGCTTTTTGATGCAACATACCGTGGTTCTAGAACATCAAATGCTACATTTGATAGTTTCCATGTTGAAGGCGATATGTACCAAGGACGTGTTGGCTTTAAAGAGCTAGCAGGCTTTAATGCATCTTTTGCGTATAGTACCGTATCGAGTGACCAATCTGTTCTTTTAGGTGCAGGAAATGGCCCAACAACCTATACAGCTCCACTCATCAAAGGTGCGGAAGTAACTTCTGGAGCAAATACAGATGCCTACAAAGTTGAAGTAGGTTATGACTTTTCAAAAGTCGGTGTTACTGGTCTTAAAGTCTTAGGTCAATATGCAAAAATCAATCAAGACAGACCAACGGTTACAGGAACTGTATTGAACGGTGCAACTGCTGATACAGAGTCTACGTACTTAGAAGCACAAGTTTCTTACGATCTTCCATCTATTAAAGGGTTAACACTCTCTTTAGAGTATGAAGATGGCAAAGTAGAAACAGCATCTACAAAAAATACAAGCGATATGAGATTTAGAGCGAACTACAAATTCTAATTCTCTCCTCCGCCTCGTTTGAGGCGGAGCTTCTTCTTTTAACTTTCTCTATTCTTCCCAAAAATGTCATTAAATGAGTTGTATTTGTACTACGTTTGTGGTACAATTTTACAAAAAAGGAGATGTCATGAGAACCAGTACGAGCGTTCGCATCGATGAAGAGACAAAGCTTATTGCCTCGGAAGTATTAAAGCAGTATGGTATGAGTTTGAGTGAAGGAATTAACCTTTTTTGTAAGCAAGTCGCTATGACGTATTCTATTCCTTTCGAGTTAAAAGTGCCAACAGAGCGAATGAAAAAAGCACTCAAAGAGTTAGAAAAAAGAGAAGGAAAATCATTCGATTCTATCGAAGCATTAAAAGCTGATCTTGAGTCATGAAATACGCCATCTTTCGTACCTCTTCGTTTAAAAAAGCATACAAAAAGCTTGCTTCATCTGAGCAAGAACTTATTTTAGCTATTGTTGTAAAACTTGCTAATGGTGAAAGTTTGGATGAAAAATACAAAGATCATTTTCTGATAGGCAACTATAAAGGATGTAGAGAGTGCCACATCAAACCTGATTTACTACTCATCTATAAAATCAATAACGATGAAGTAGAGTTGGTTTTGGTGGAAGTTGGCAAGCATTCTAAATTGTTTAAATAAAAAGTTAAAAGTTTAGCCCTGACCCCTAGGCTTCTGTTCTTCTTTAACACCTCAAGCCTCACATTTTCTTAAAAGGGTGCAAGGCTTAGATTCTATAATTTAAAAGTTTAGCTCGGACTCCTTAATCTACTAATGCCTTCACTTTTTCTGAAAACAACTCTTTTGTTTCCTCTGAATTATACTCATAGGCATCTATGATTTCTTGAACAGTAAAAGTCTTTTGTTTTAATCCGTAAACAAAAAAGCCTTGTAAAGAACTAAAAATTTCTTCAATATCCACATTATGTTGCATAAAATCTTGCTTATTTGACCAATATGCATATTCGGTAGAAGTAATAAATGCTTTTCTTGATTCTCCTATGCCAATGTTTTCTGGTAAAAAATTACACATTAGTTCTACGGGTAATATATCATTATCAAACGTTATTCTAGAGTTTTCAATTGTAGTGATATTATGAAAGGTTGTACGAAAGGTTTTTATAAAGATATCTGTATTTATAAAACTACAATTATTAAAATATGAATTAATAATAAAACAATAATTAAATGAGATATTGTTAAAAATTGAAAAGGAGAAGTCTACATTATCAATTTTCAGATATTCAGCAAGTATACGTTCCTTATTCTTACTAGTATTAATTCCTTTTAAATATCCGTTTGCCCACTTTGGAACAGCAATATTGTATGAATAAAACCAGTCTTTCATCATATTAAAAAAAACTACGGGAAACCTTATAGAAGCATTAAAAAATATTTTATTCTTTTCATCGTTTTTTAAAATATTCCCAACAAGTAAAGCCAACCATTTATCAATATTATGAGGAATTCTATTTAATTTTTCATCTTCTATTGCAAGAACTTCATTGTCAAAAAGGGCTTTACAAGTATTAGATTTAGCCGTTAAATATTCTTTTTTTGATTCTAATATAGATTTAGAAAGTTCAATAATTTTCAATAATTTTTCATCATTAATACACCAATTGTCAATTAATTCATTTGGATAAGATGTTAAATTATCTAGCTTGACTGGTTTTAACCATTCATAAAACAGACTATTACATCTAATTCTTTTATTGTGCTTTTCGGTCGCCAACGAAGCTAATAGTGGAAAAAGAAGGTTTCTCTTTTCTTTTTCATTACTTGAACAACTATTTTTTAACAATTGCAACAGCTCTTTAAAAAAGCTTATGGTTTGTTCTGTTGGTTCGCCTAGATTAAGTAAGATTCTTGCATCTTCAATTTCTATGCCATCATCTAGTGCATATTTTATAAATATTTTTAAATAGTATTCCGCAAGTAGCATTTCTGCAAAAGATTGATGCTGAAAATGAAGTAAATCATCCTTCGCTCCAAAATACGAATGAGACAAGAACTTTATATCAGATACATTGCTATTTATATTATCTTCTAAAACTTTTGCGTCGTTATCGTTTATTTTTTTACCTTCAAGAACTCTAAAGATATCTGCTTTTTTTAATGTTCCATGCTTTCCTTGTTGTTTTTCATACATCCAAAGAGCAGCAATTGAGTGCAGAATATTTCTTGATTCTATTTCTTCTTGAAGATTGAATTGGCAATCAGCGTCTTCCATATGCTTTGCTTCTTTTGTTAAAAGATTTAAAAATGATAAATACACACCTGTCTTACCTATTGTAGAAAAATCAATATTGTTTATGATTAGTTGATAAATCATATAAGCAAATATTGGTCTTTTTAACTCTTCTTGAGTAAGTGTATTATTTTTAATAAGTAAAGCATAAATATCAATTTTTTTATTGTTTTTTACATTATCTACAATTTTTTTTGTAAAATCATTTGTTTTAATATCATGTTTTTGTAAATAATCTTTTATACTATTTGTAATCCAATCATTAAATTGTTCTTTTGTAAATCCATGCACTGATATGAAATATTGGATTTTATCTTTATCTGTATATGGTAGGCTATTTTTAATATGAGTATTAAGTCCATCTTCAAAAGGACGAGAGGTTATAATTATTCTATTATTTCGACAGCATGTAGGATCTATATTTTGTATCTCTTTTATTGAACTGATTACATTATCAATTGTATGTTTATTTAATTCCCCACTTTCATCGAGAGAATCAATCAAAAAAATATACTTTTTATTTTTAAACTCATCACTAGTAATTTCAATTCCATAATCTTTTCTCAAAAATTCTGCAATTATTCCTGCCGTTGTATTTGACTGATAATTTTTAAAATTTCTCAGATTAAAATAAATTGGGAAATAACCATCAAGCGATTCTATATACTCTTTGGCTAGTTTTGATGCATAATGCCTTAGAAAAACTGATTTACCTTTCCCAAAATCAGCTATTATAAAAACAATCTCTCTTAACGTAATTTTATCTTTTGATTTATAATATTTTTCTATTAAATCTTCTACATGAAGTAATTGATTTGGTTCTGTATTTCTAATAAAATCATTATGCTGAGAATCATATTCTTGTAATGGATTAGGAGAATAAAGTTTTGATATGTTTTCCCATTGTCCATATGTATCTTCATATTTGAGATTTTCTTCATCTTTAAATCCAATTTTATTTAGGGCAAACATATCTGATAAAAATTCTGCTTCTCGCTCATTCATTATGAATTGCTGCACTTCTTCTTTATGCTTTTTATAAGCATCTTGACCAAAAGTATTTATGACAGTATTTTCAATGTTTTCATTAAAATTTTTTAAAAAACTGTTGTAGAGGGAAGACGTAAATCCAAATTCTAGAAATATTTGTTTAACACTATTTTTAATAAACTGCATTATTGGATGATATTTTGGCTGAAAAATTGTAATTGTATTATTGATTTCAAATTTTTCAAATTTAGCTGAAATAATATCTTGAATATGCGTAGAAATACTATTATCGTTAGTATTAATGCAAGTTTCATTTTCTGAAATTGTTTCATTAATTGATTTTCCAGCTTGTAATAATGCAGCTTTTAAGTACGTTGCCAATCCAAAATCTTTTAATTTATTATTTGTCTTTTTATCAAAATACTTATCTACACAATCTTGAGCAAAAAGTTTTATCAAAATACCAACAACACCATTAGCATTATCTAAGGCTTCTTGTCCATTTTTGTCAAAAGAATCTTTGACATAGTTCCCAACATTTTTTAATATATCTGGCATCACTTTTAGAATATCTTGGATTTTTTCTTTTTTCATTTTTTCTCCAGAATTTTTTAACTAAATTTCATTATAAAATAATTGAGCTCAAAAAATATTAAAAAACTAAAGGGAATGGAGAGTCTGATAAAGTACTTTAACCTGTCCCAATCTCACACAAGCCTACAACAAAATTCAACAACCCTTTTAACTACAATGCCCAAACTAAGGCAAACATTAAAATTTATAAATTAAATTATTGACTTAAGTCATAGATTGGATTTTCGCTAAGTGATAGAATGACCTCGTAACTCAAATCAGGAGGTATCAATATGTCGCTTTCAAGAAGAGACTTTCTAAAAACAACTGCCGCTGCTAGTGCTGCTGCTGCTGTGGGCATCAGTGTTCCAGCCGAGCTTAAAGCCGCTGGTGAACAAGCAGAAGCTGGTTGGCGTTGGGACAAATCCGTTTGCCGTTTCTGTGGTACCGGTTGTGGTATTATGGTTGCGACCAAAGAGGGTAAAATTGTCGCAGTTAAAGGTGATCCAGCAGCTCCAGTAAATCGTGGACTTAACTGTATCAAGGGCTATTTTAATGCCAAAATCATGTACGGTGCTGATCGTTTAAAAGAACCATTGTTACGTATGAATGACAAAGGTGAATTTGACAAAAAAGGTCAATTCAAACCTGTTTCATGGAAACGTGCGTTTGACGAGATGGAAAAACACATGAAAGCCGCAATGAAAGCGGGCGGTCCAGAAGCGATCGGCGTGTTTGGTTCAGGTCAATACACCATTCAAGAAGGCTATGTTGCTGCAAAATTGATGAAAGCGGGCTTCCGCTCTAACGGTATCGACCCCAATGCCCGTCACTGTATGGCTTCAGCGGTTGCTGGTTTTATGCAAACCTTTGGTATCGATGAGCCATCAGGCTGTTATGATGACATCGAACTCACTGACACAATTGTGACATGGGGCGCGAACATGGCTGAGATGCACCCAATTTTGTGGTCACGCGTCAGCGATCGTAAACTTTCAAATGCTAACGTAAAAGTTATCAACCTTTCTACGTACACACATAGAAGTTCTGACCTTGCCGATGTTGAGATTATTTTCTCACCAAGTACGGACTTAGCGATTTGGAACTACATCGCTCGTGAGATTGTTTACAATCACCCAGAAGCGATTGATTGGGATTTCGTTAAGAAAAATACCATTTTTGCAACAGGCTTTGCAAACATCGGTTATGGTATGCACACCGAAGCGGCTGCTAAAAAATTGGGCTATTCTGATAAAGAACTTGAAATCATCAAAAAAGAAGATGCAAAAGTTATCTCTGAGAAAGAAGCTCCAGGTCTTGCACACTTAGGTGTCAAAGCGGGCGATACCATGAAAATGGACAAAGCTGCTGCTGCGGGTGTTCACTGGGAAATTAGCTTTGAAGATTTCAAAAAAGGACTTGCTCCTTATACACTTGATTATGTTGCTAAAATTTCTAAAGGTAATCCAGACGAGAGCCTTGCAGACTTCAAAGCAAAACTTCAAACACTTGCAAACCTTTACATCGAAAAAAGTAGAAAAGTAGTCAGTTTCTGGACAATGGGTATGAACCAACACCAACGTGGTACGTGGGTCAATGAACAAGCGTACATGGTTCACTTCCTTCTTGGCAAACAAGCAAAACCAGGTGATGGCGCGTTCTCACTTACAGGACAACCAAGTGCATGTGGAACAGCGCGTGAAGTTGGTACCTTTACACACAGATTGCCTGCGGATATGGACGTTTCGATTCCTAAACACAGAGAAATTACTGAAAAAGTATGGAAGTTACCTGCGGGTACTCTAAACCCTATGGGTTACCAACACATTATGAATATCCACAGACAAATCGAGAGTGGAAAAATCAAATTTGCATGGGTCAACGTATGTAATCCATACCAAGATACAGCCAATGCAGAGCACTGGATCAAAGCGGCACGTAAAGAAGGAAACTTTATCGTTTGTTCAGACGCGTATCCTGGCATCTCTGCCAAAGTATCTGATCTTATCTTACCTTCAGCGATGATCTATGAGAAATGGGGCGCTTACGGTAATGCAGAGCGTCGTACTCAGCACTGGAAACAGCAAGTTATCCCAGTAGGCGATGCGATGAGCGATACATGGCAATGGGTTGAGCTTTCAAAACGCTTTACCATCAAAGATGTATGGGGCGAGCAACCGATTAAAGATGGCAAGCTTCCAAATGTGATTGAAGCGGCAAAAGCCATGGGTTATAAAGAGACCGATACCCTATATGACGTTCTGTTTGCCAATGATTTCTTTAAATCATTTAAACCAAAAGATGCTATCGGTGAAGGTTTCGACAACACTGAAGTATTTGGTGACAAACGTGGTGTGATGGGCAGTGATGGTAAAGAGTGGAAAGGGTATGGCTTCTTCTTACAAAAAGCAATTTGGGAAGAGTATCGCCAATTTGGTAATGGTCATGGACATGATCTTGCTGACTTTGACACCTACCATAAAGTAAGAGGACTTAAGTGGCCAGTTGTGGATGGTAAAGAGACCCAATGGCGTTTTAACGCGAAGTACGATCCGTATGCGGTTAAAGCAAACAATGGTGAGTTCGCATTCTACGGTGATGCTGCAAAAGCACTCAAACGTGGCGATCTTGTTAAACCAACCACCGAAGAGACATTCTCTTTGAAAAATAAAGCGAAAATCTTCTTTAGACCTTACATGGATCCATGCGAGATGCCTGATGCGCAGTATGATATGTGGTTAAGCACAGGTCGTGTTCTTGAGCACTGGCACAGTGGTACGATGACGATGAGGGTTCCTGAGCTTTACCGCGCTGTTCCTGAAGCATTGTGCTATATGCACCCAGAAGATGCAAAAGTCAAAGGCTTTAAACAAGGTGAGCTTATTTGGATTGAGAGCCGTAGAGGTTCATGTAAAGCACGTGTTGAGACTCGTGGACGTAACCGAACGCCAAGAGGCTTAGTCTATGTTCCTTGGTTTGATGAGAAAGTGTTCATCAACAAAGTGTGCCTTGATGCAACATGTCCGATCTCTAAACAGACAGACTATAAAAAATGTGCGGTTAAACTCTATAAAGCGTAACTAAAAAAATGGAAACAACAAATAAAATCGCAATCACCGAACGCAGAAGATTTCTAACCTTGTTAGCTCAAGGTGGTGGTCTGGCAGCACTTGGTGGTCTGGTTTGGACAGGGTACTTGGAAGAGGCAAAATCGGCTCCGCTGATTTTAAGACCTCCTGGGGCTGTTGCTGAGGTTGACTTTATGCGCTTGTGTATCAAGTGTGGGCAGTGCGTTGAAGCCTGTCCGTACGATACGCTACATTTAGCCAAACCAGGTGATAGCAAACCTATGGGAACGCCTTTTTTCAACCCAAGAGAGGTACCGTGTTATATGTGTACAGACATACCCTGTGTGCCTGTATGCCCAACAGGAGCGCTTGATGCAAAGAGTGTTTCTAAAATCACTGAAGGTGTCAAAGAGTTTGATATCACCAAAGCGCGTATGGGACTTGCCGTCGTTGATGTTGAGTCGTGTATCGCATTTTGGGGCATTCAGTGTGACGCATGTTACCGAGCGTGTCCAATCATGGATAGTGCGATCAAGTTAGAGTATAGACGAAATGAGCGAACGGGTAAACATGCCTACTTAACGCCTATCGTCAACAGCCTCACCTGTACGGGATGCGGTTTGTGTGAGAGGGCGTGTGTCACTGAGAAAGCGGCGATTCATGTGTTGCCTTTGGAGATTGCTAAAGGGGCTATTGGTTCGCACTACATCAAGGGCTGGGAGCAGGGTGATGAGAAGCGTTTAGAAAAAGCGGGCAGCGATGTCACGACGCATACCAAACGTAGCGAGAAGTCTGCACAGGACTATCTTAATACGCACGAGGAGTTGTTCAAATGAGAGAATGGATACGAAGTCATCGTTTTATGATGGCACGACGCTTCACTCAGCTGGGCATCCTTGGGTTGTATGTGGCAGCCAATGTCTATGGCTTTATGCTACTAAGTGGCAATCTAAGCTCCTCTTTGGTCATGAAAAAGCTTCCTCTAGCCGATCCGTTTGCACTGTTGCAGATGTTCTCAGCGGGGGCACTTTTAGGACTTGATGTTCTCTTAGGCGGTGCATTGATACTGCTGTTTTACATCGTCGTTGGTGGACGCGCTTTTTGTTCATGGGTCTGCCCACTCAATATGGTGACCGATGCGGCAAACTGGACACGCAGAGTCCTTCTTGTGGATAATGCAACTCAGAAAAAGCTCTGGCTTAGCCGTAATGTAAGGTACTGGGTTTTAGCCCTTACGCTTATGTTGTCGTTCATCACAGGTGTTGCAGCATTTGAGATGGTAAGCCCCATTGGAATGTTAAGTAGAGGCGTCATCTTTGGCATGGGCATGAGCGTTGCACCTATACTCTGTATTTATTTGTTTGATCTTTTTGCTGTGAAAAATGGCTGGTGCGGACACATCTGTCCTTTGGGAGGTTTTTACTCTCTTGTGGGACGTTTAAGTCTGATACGTGTTAAACACGATCACACAAAATGTACGTTGTGCATGAAGTGTAAAGAGATTTGCCCTGAAAAACAGGTTCTTGGCATTATCTCCAAACAAAGCGGTGCGATTGTTTCAGGAGAGTGTACGAACTGTGGCAGATGCGTTGAGGTGTGTGAGAGTGATGCACTCTCTTTTGGTGTGAGGAATTACATTAACACAAATGTAGGAGAAAAAGAATGATTAGTACAAAAACGTTGATAATGGTTTCTTTGTTAGGCGTTATGGTAGCCAGCGGATGCGCGGTGTCTCAGTCATACAAAGAAGAGGAATTAGGGCTTAGAAAGGTGGATCTCTACAGCGAAAAAACCGTTGTAGGTGAACCAACATCGTACTCTACGGTAGCCGCAGGTGAATCAAAAATGATTCAAAGATCGTTTGAAAACGCGCCACCGATGATCCCGCATGATGTCGAAGGCATGATGGATATGACGAAAGATAGCAATGCGTGCACAGGATGTCACTTACCAGAAGTGGCTGAAGCAGTGAAAGCAACTCCGATTCCAAAGTCGCACTTTTTCGATATGCGAACGCAAAAAGTGCTCACTGAGATGAGTCAAGCTCGCTACAACTGTTCAGCATGTCATGCTCCACAATCGGCAAACGAGCCTTTGGTTAAAAATGAGTTTAAACCAGAGTATCGTAAAGAGAATGGATCGGCTCGTTCTAACCTCATTGATAACCTTAATGAAGGCGTGAGATAACCATGCAAAATGGCAGCAGAAGAGGGGTTCTTACCTCTCTTTTTGGTATGAAAAAGGCGCAAAAAATTCAAAATGAGTTGTGTGTAGTGCGCCCTCCATACCATCAAGAGGGGTATGCGTTTTCTGAACTATGCGTTACATGTCAAGAGTCACTTTGCGTGAACGCCTGTGAAGAAAACATCATCTTCCTTGATGCTGCCCATACACCTTGCTTAGACTTTACCAAACGGGGTTGTACGTTTTGTGAAGCGTGTGCAAGCGCTTGCCCTAGCGGTGTTTTAAGCCTTACCTGTAAAGATCAAAAAGAGTTGCATGTCAAAGCAGAGATTGATATAATGAGCTGTATGGCATGGCATCAAAGTTTGTGCAACAGCTGTTTGGATGCGTGTGAGCCAAGAGCTATTTTATTTTTGGGACTTTTTCGTCCACACATAGAGATGGATGCGTGCAATGGCTGTGGTATGTGTATAGGTATTTGTCCGAGCAATGCGATTGCTATCAAACGTGAGGAGCAAGTATGAAGTATTTTCTACTTTTCGGTATGATGTTAAGCACTCTTTTAAGCGCAGAACTCAGTCCACGAAGCATCATTCAAGCTGGTGGAAATGTACAACAAATAGCGCTTGTGGATGGTAAAATCATCGCAGGAACAAGTGTTGGAACGCTTGAGATGTATAAATTAAGCGACGCAACAAAGCTCTCAAAAATAGAATTTCCAAACATCAAAGACTTTACAGGTGATGAGGTTGCCCCCAAAATCTTCTCAGTCGATATGATAGACAACACGCTTCTAGCGGTGGTTCAAGCCAGTAGTGGTGCACGTGAGCTTTACCTTGTCGAAGAGGGCAAGCCTAAGGTACTCATTGACGCACATGCCAATCTTTTCATCTCCAAAGCCAAATTTGTCGATAAAAACCATATTTTAGTCGCACTTCTCAGCAATGAACTGCTGTTGTGGGATGTTAAAAACAAAAAAGAGATTTACCGCATACAGCCCAATCCATCGCACTTTAGTGACTTTGCGTTGAATGAAAACAGAACGATGGTTGCCAGTTCGTGCGAATCAGGTGAAATCACTCTTTTTGAAGCCCTTAGTGGCAAAATCATTAAAGTACTCAAGGGTGGCAATGTCGATAATGTCTATAAAGTGGACTTTAAAAAAGATGTTGTGCTGTGTGCAGGACAAGACAGGCGAGGCATTGTTTACAACGTACAAAATGGCTCCTATGAGCGCTTTGATGGTTCCTTTCTGATCTATGCGGGTGCACTTAGTCCGAGCCTAAAATGGGGCGCATTTGCCTTTAATGAACAAAATGATATTGTCCTTTTTGATCTTGTAACCAAGAACAAAGCCCATACGCTTAAAGGGCAAAGAAGTACGCTTAATACCATCGTTTTTGCTAGTGAGAAAGAACTTGTCAGTAGCAGTGACGATCAATTTATTATGATTTGGAGACTCCCATGAATATTTCAAGTATCGTGATACAAGCAAAGCCAGAGTATGTGGAAGAGATCATCGCCGTGTGTGAAGCGAGTGATTTTTGTGACTACCATTTTCACGATGTGGAAAAAGGTAAGATCATTGTAACCATCGAGGGTGAAAACATCGATGAAGAGATGTCTAAGATGAAAAAAATCGAGCAGATTCCTCATGTCATCTGTGCCGATATGATGATGGCATACAGTGAAGACGAGCTAGATGCGGAGAGAGAAAAGCTGGAACGTGCAGAGGTGGTTCCTTCCATCTTGAATGATGAAACCGTTGCGCTTAAAGACATTGTCTACAAGGGTGATTTGAAAAAGAAAATACACTAAGGTTAAAACATGCAAACAACGTATCAGATGTTTACTGAAACCATTGTTCCTAGCGATGAGCTTATCGTCTCACGTACCGATTTAAATGGTAAAATAACCTATGCCAACGAAACATTTGCGCAGATTTCGGGCTATGAAATCGACGAACTCATCGGTAAACCCCATAACATCGTTCGCCATCCCGATATGCCTCACTCCGTTTTTAAAACACTTTGGGAAACGCTGGAACGAGGTGAAATGTGGAAGGGGTATGTCAAAAACTTGCGCAAAGATGATGGTTACTACTGGGTGTATGCCGAAGTTTCGGGTGTTTATAAAGAGGGTGTTTTGGTTGAGTACAAATCCCTTCGTGCCCCTATGGACGATGAAATGAAGGCAAAAATGCAACGCATCTACGATGAGCTTAAAAATAAAGAAGAAAATATCAGTCGAGCAGTCATTTACATGCAAAGTGATGTGGTTGAAAAAATCGAAAAATTAGCGCATGAAAAGAAACGCTCACCTGATGACATTATCAATGAGATTTTAAACGATACACTCTTCTAACTTTCCCTTTAGGATTGAAATGTGAAAGCATTTCAATCCTCCTCTTTTAATCTATTTTCTCACGATCATTTTTTCTAAAGATATTTTTAAATACCACAAACTAGCCCTATTTATTTATACTTTTCTAATTAATAAAAGTATATTCTTATAATTATATTTAGTATAAATTATAATTAGGAATAAAAATGGATGAAATTCTTGCATGTGAAAACAACCGAGTAAAATTTTTTCCCATCATGATGTACGCGATGGTTATGGGCATGAGTGGTTTGACGATTATGTACCAAAAAGCAGCACTTTGGCTAGCATTTAGTGAGAGCATTGGAATGGTTTTGATGGTACTATCAACCGCACTTTTTATGGTAATCTCTTTGATCTATTTTGGAAAATACATCAAATACACTTCCGTTGTTAAAAAAGAGTTTTCGCACCCTATCAGGCTTAATTTTTTTGCGGCGATTTCCATTTCGATGTTGATGTTAGCGATTATTTATAAAGAGGTCAATGTAAGTGTTGCAGCACTCTTTTGGTATGGTGGTGCTATCCTTCATTTTTATCTCACCATGCACACCATCTCTTTTTGGATCAATAACAATCAAGAGTTAGACCACTCCAATCCTGCATGGTTTATTCCCGTGGTGGGCAATGTCCTTGTCCCTGTGGGTGGAATAGGGTTTGCGAGCCAAGGCGTGCTCATGTACTTTTTTAGCTGTGGTATCTTCTTTTGGGTGATCCTCTTTGCCATTTTGCTCAATCGCATTATCTTTCATCATCAATTAGCCGTGAAGTTTATGCCAACAATGTTTATTCTGATCGCCCCGCCTGCGGTTGGGTTTATTGCCTACTATAAAATGTTTGGGGTGATTGATTTTTTTGCAACCATGCTCTTTAATCTCGCACTCTTTTTTACACTTTTGGTTGCGTTTATGTATAAAAATTTTGTAAAAATCAAATTTTTTATCTCATGGTGGGCATTTGTTTTTCCCCTTGCAGCTATGGCTATAAGTTCGATGCTGATGTACCATGAAACCAAAGATGCTACGCTTTTAGCGCTTTCGTACGTGATGGTAACGGTGACAACGGTGGTGATTGCGATTGTTATTTATCAAACGGTTACCCATATGCGCAAAGGCGAAATTTGCGTGCAAGAGTAAGTTTATATAGTATTTAAAAGGAAACAGATATGGAAAAAACAGTGTTTATGGACAAATATCCTATTCATTCGTTGACATTACAGAAAGAGAAACTTCGCTATAAGGGCATGGCGCAACTGGTTGAGTACTTTAAAGAGAAAATCACCACCCATCCCGTAGCGCACTTTATCGCTATCTTTGACCACTATGCGCATACAAAAGCACTTGATGGGGAGATATTAGACGGGTTAAAAGATGTAAAAAACATTGTTTTTTGTTTTGGAAGTGCCATTCCGAGTACTAAAATGGTTGCAGTCCGTCCACGAAGTATAGGCATCTGTGAGTTTGAAGATCGTTTTGTAATTGAATTTATGGAAGCACCCAAAGAGGAGCTGCACGCAGTGATGGAAACTTGGGCAAAGTCTTTGGTAGATTAATCTACCAAAGGGCTGTTATCGCGTTATCGCTTATCTCTTCTTTCAAAAGGACGGGAATGCCTTTTGAGGAAAGATTGGTTTTAAATCCTTGTCCTATGGTGCCTGTTATAAAGACATTCACCCGATGATTGACAAAAAGCTCTGTTAAGACTAAAGAGGGTTTCATCTGATTGGAAGTCAGGGGATTTGGAATCATCTGGTGTTCGCTGATCTGATGGTTTTCCAGTGTGAAAAAATGAATGTACTTGCTTTTAGGGCTTAATCCAGCGTAAGGTGAGGTTTCATTTTCACTGCATACGGCAACGACATAACGCTCTTTTGTGCTTTCAAGATGTAATGTTTGTCCTCCAAGAATGGCTAAAGCGACTTTGTGTCGCGCTGATTTTATGATGCGCGCAAAGGTAGGGCGAGAAACTTCCATCTTTGATGCGGCTTCTTCTTGATACAACTCCAACAAATCCATCAAATAAAGTGCTTCGACCTCTTCAGCTAAAAGCGTGATAGACTCTTGATGCGGCTTCAAATTATGAGGGTTAAATTGACAACACGGTGGTCTGAATGACGTAAATCGTTTGCATTTTTGCCGTGGCATAAATCCCCTTTACATGTAATGTGTGCATTATAACATGATTTAAAAATACTTGACATATGTTCATTATAAGAGTATTATTTTGGACATATGTTCATATAAATAGTCTATTGAATGAAAAGGATCGAAAATGACGATTGTATTTCCAACCATGAAAGACGAAGGTCTTGGGGCAAAAAGAGGCGCACACTTTGGTAAAGCAACGTTTTACACAGCAGTGACTGTTGAAAATGGTGTGGTTAAAGAGGTAAAAGTACATAAAAACCCTGGTCATGTAACAGGAGGGTGCGCTAACGCGGTGGCAAATATACAAGCCCTTGGGGCAGATACACTGGTAGTTTCAGGCATTGGTGGTGAACCTTTGAAAAAGTTTTTGGCTGTTAATGTTGCTGTCTATTTTGATGACAAAAATGACATAGTTGAAGAGGCATTAAGCGATTTTCTCGCAGGAAAAACGGTTAAGATTGACCCAAATCATACCTGTTCCCATCATTAAGGATAAAATTTCCCTTTTATTTCGCCTCAATCATGATATTGAGGCGTTTCGTTTAATCAATATTAGCTATTTCTTATTATAATAAGAAAAAAAGGTTATAAAAATGGGCTGGCTTAAACAGATCATTTTTTTCTACAGAGATGGATTTAAACAGATGCGCGTTGGAAAACAGCTCTGGGTAATTATCGCTATTAAGTTTTTCCTTTTTTTTGTCGTTTTAAAGCTCTTTTTCTTCCCCAACATTCTCCAAACACACTTTTCAAATGACACACAAAGAGCAGACTTTGTGCTTGAACATTTGATGAAACACTAAAAGGCATTCTCATGGATCACACACTTCTTGTTGAGTTATCACGTGCGCAATTTGCGCTTACGGCTTTGTATCACTGGCTTTTTGTTCCTTTGACGCTGGGACTCTCTTTTCTACTTGCTATTATGGAGAGCATCTACGTTAGAACCAAAAATCCTGAGTGGAAAAAGCTGACGAAATTTTGGATGACACTCTTTGCGATCAATTTTGCGATAGGTCTTGCCACAGGCATTATCTTAGAGTTTGAATTTGGAACGAATTGGTCAAATTATTCATGGATCGTGGGTGATCTTTTTGGCGCCCCTTTGGCGATTGAAGGCATTATGGCGTTTTTCTTAGAATCGACCTTTTTTGCCGTGATGTTTTTTGGCTGGGAAAAAGTATCGCCCAAAGTGCATTTGCTCTCCACATGGCTTGTCGCGATTGGCTCGAACCTCTCAGCGCTTTGGATCCTCGTAGCGAATGGTTGGATGCAACACCCCGTCGGAATGGAGTTTAACCTTGAAAGTGCACGGTTTGAGATGAAAAGTTTCGCAGATGTTCTGTTCAATCCCAATGCGATTTCAAAATTTTTACATACAATCGGTAGTGGCTATGTGATGGGTTCCCTCTTTGTAGTGGGTGTAAGCAGTTGGTTTTTACTGAAAAATAGACATAGACTCTTTGCCAAACGCAGCATTATCGTGGGCGCCTCTTTTGGGCTTTTAGCCTCACTTTTTTTACTAGCAACAGGCGATGAGTCTGCACATCGAATCGCACAAAGTCAGCCAACGAAACTCGCAGCGATGGAAGGCTTATACGATGGAAAAAGGCGTGCGGGCATTGTGGCAATTGGGCAGTTGAATTCTCTCAAAAAGATTGGCGACACTCAAGATGAATTTATCTGGTCGATCGAGATTCCTTATGCACTCTCTTTCTTAGGCTTTCGCAATATTGACGCATTTGTACCTGGCATTGACGACCTTGTCCTTGGAAATGAAAAACTCTCCATTGAATCTGCTCAAAGTAAACTGGATAAAGGCAAAATTGCACTGGATGCTTTGCGTGATTATAAAGAAGCGCAACACATTGGAGACATCCCACGCAAAGAGGAAGCTTTAGCGCTTTTTCGCTCTCATGAGGCCTATTTTGGGTATGGCTATTTAGACAAACCTGAAAAAATCATCCCACCCATTGCGCTGACCTTTTACAGTTTTCACATTATGGTGGGTTTAGGGAGTTGGTTTTTAGCGCTCTTTTTCTTCGTGCTCTACTTTAGTATGATCGGTAAAATTGAGACGAAAAAACTACTCTTGTATGCGGGGCTTTTCTCCATTCCTTTGGGCTACATTGCAGGCGAAGCAGGGTGGATCGTAGCGGAAGTGGGCAGGCAACCTTGGGCAATTCAAGGTATGCTTCCTGTGGGTATGGCAAGCTCGCATATTGATGCAGTCTCTGTCATGATTACATTAGGGCTTTTTGCCATTATTTTTACCGCATTGCTCATTGCCGAGGTGAAAATCATGCTTAAACAAATTACCATTGGACCTGAGGAGGCATAAGATGTTTGGAAATTTATCGCTATTAACGCTTCAACAGTACTGGTGGTTTTTGGTGAGCCTTATTGGAGCTCTTTTTGTGTTTATCACCTTTGTTCAAGGGGGACAGACACTGCTGTATAGCATCGCCAAAGATGAAAAACAGCGCAATGTTTTAGTCGGCTCTTTAGGTCGTAAGTGGGAGCTTTCCTTTACCGCGCTCGTACTCTTTGGCGGCGCTCTTTTTGCGGCATTTCCTCTTTTTTATGCGGTGAGTTTTGGAGGAGCGTATTATGTTTGGATGGCGATTTTATTCTGCTTTATCGTTCAAGCTGTCTCGTACGAATACCGTGTGAAACCCAATAACTTTTTAGGAAAACGCACCTACGAGCTTTTCTTGTATATCAACGGCAGTGTGGGAATTATCTTAATCGGGATAGCGCTTGGTACGCTTTTCACAGGCGGAAATTTCGTACGCAACAGCATGAATTTTTCGGCATGGACACTGCCTACATATGGGCTAGAAGCGGTCATGCACCCTTTTAATGTAGCGTTTGGATTGACACTGTTTTTCTTGGCGCGCGTGCAAGCAGCGCTTTATTTTATCAACAATATTGATGAAGCTCTGATTTACGCCAATGCCAAAAAACAACTCTTCAAAGATGCGATTTTGTTTATCGGATTTTTTGTTTTACTTGTAGTGATGCTCTTAGTGATGCATGGCTTTTCCTACCATGGGGGAATTGTTGTTCAAGAATCTCATAAATTTTTAAACAATTTTTTAGCCACACCACTGCTTGCAGTAGCCTTCTTAGCAGGAACACTCCTTGTGCTTTACGCCATCTTTATCACGCTCTTTAAAGCAAGCCGAAGAGGCATTTGGTTTAGTGGATTTGGAGTGATTTTAGTCGTGACGAGTTTGCTCTGTTTACTAGGCTTTAACGCAACACCTATTTATCCCTCTCTTTCACATTTGCCAAGCTCCTTGAGCATTGAAAACAGCTCTTCTTCACACTACACGCTTACCGCAATGAGTTATGTCTCTTTGGGCGTTCCGTTTGTCTTGGGTTACATCTATCTTGTGTGGCGTGCTATGGATAAAACAAAAATTACATCGGCTGAAATCGAAGCTGATTCACATCATTACTAGGAAGCATCATGGAAGTAATCAATTACACCTCAGGTTTTTTGTGGCTTTGTGTATGGCCCATCACGATTTACGTCTCGTATCGCTTCATTGTGCTCAATATAGACCATTTTGAAGAGTATTTAAAAGGGAAATAGTCTTTACCTGTAAAGACTAACCCTATCCCATAGAAAAGCCTTTTATTGCGTGTGTGTCAGTTTTTAAGACGTTTTAAGGTAAACTTGAACATTCAAAGTTAATTATAAAGGTCAATCTATGGGTTTAGGTGTCGGTATCGTAGGACTCCCCAATGTCGGAAAATCAACCACGTTTAATGCGCTGACTAAAGCGCAAAATGCAGAATCTGCAAACTATCCTTTTTGTACAATAGAGCCAAATAAAGCCGTTGTCCCCGTTCCCGATCCTCGTCTTGAAGAGCTTGCAAAGATCGTCAATCCTGAGCGCATTCAGCACTCAACGGTGGACTTTGTGGACATCGCTGGTTTGGTTAAAGGTGCGAGTGCGGGTGAAGGTCTTGGCAATCAATTCTTGTCCAACATTCGTGAAGTAGAAGTCATTTTACACATGGTGCGTTGTTTTGAAGATGAGAACATCACGCACGTTGAAAACAGCATCAATCCCCTTCGTGATATCGAGATCATCGAGAGCGAGCTTATTTTTGCGGACGTACAACAGTTAGATAAAAAACTTGACCGTCTTAAACGCCAAGCCAAACTTGAAAAGGGTGCGCAAGCATTAGCAGAAATTGCTACAGAACTTCGCGCACACCTCGATGACATCAAACCTGTCAGCACCTTTGCACGCAAAGATGATGAAAACTTCCAAGCACTTGATAAAGAGCTACGATTTCTTTCTAACAAAACCATTATTTATGGTGCAAACGTCGATGAAGCAGGCTTACTTGAAGAGAACGAGCATGTAAAAGCCGTTAAAGCACACGCAAAAGAAGTTGGCGCGGATGTCGTAGTACTTTGTGCCAAAGTTGAAGAAGAGATGATCGCCCTTGAAGAGGAAGAGGCCGAAGAGTTCTTAAAAGAGCTTGGCATCGAAGAATCAGGTCTTAAACAGATCATCCGTCTAGCGTTTGACAAACTAGGACTCGCTTCATACTTCACCGCTGGTGTCAAAGAAGTGCGTGCGTGGACCATTGAAAAAGGCTGGAAAGCTCCAAAAGCGGCAGCCGTCATTCACAACGATTTTGAAAAAGGTTTCATTCGTGCGGAAGTCATTGGTTACAATGATTTTATCGCCTATAAGGGTGAGGCTGGCTCAAAAGAGGCTGGTAAAATGCGCCTAGAGGGTAAAGAGTACATCGTTCAAGATGGCGATGTGATGCACTTTAGATTTAACGTATAAAACAATACACTCTTTTACAGGCAAGAGCCTGTAAAAGAGATCTTCTTTTTATTCTCCACTCTCCGTTTCCCCATCATACGCCATAATCCCATATTCAAGATTGAGGACGGTTTTAAATCCCATATGTTTTAAAATACGTTGACAATACGCACTTCGGCTTCCGCTGTAACAGTATAAAATGACAGGTGTGTTTTCTTTGCCGTTTAACTGTTCCATGGCATTGTGAAAGCTGGTTGTCGGGATCAAGAAGTCTGTGCCTTTGATGCGGTTGCCTATCCATTCCATCCATTCGCGTGTATCGACAAGGTTGAACTTCACACAGCCTTGTTCTCTGGCTTCTAGGAGCGCTTCAAGTTCACTGCCATCGAGTTGCTCTTTTTTCATCAACACCTCACACTCTTCTTGGCTTAAACCTCTGGTGTGCGTATGTACGGCTTCTTCTGCACTCTCTTCTTGTGCGAGTTCACGTGCATGTTCAGGGGTGCAGAAAATTGTACAGTGGCATTTGCCATGCTCTGGAATTTCAACGCTGAGTGCGGGTGTGCAAGGACACAAGCGATTACCTGCTTTGGCTTGCTCTTCGGGTGTGCTTCCTATGACCATAAAACAGGGGCAGTAGCGCTTTCCATAGATGAGTTTATTGCGCGTTAACCCTTGTTGTATGGACTCTTTCACTTCCGTGAGCGGGGTGTAAGCAAAGCCAAATTGTTCGCAGACCTTGTCAGTAAAGGCTTCCGTTTTTTCAAATTCTGCTAAAAATTCTGGTGAGTTCATATCTATTTTAGTTATCAAATATATTCCTTTTTTTTATTTTTACCATTATAGAGAATTTGTATTGGAAGAAAATTAAAAGAAATGTTTACCTGCAAATTTTTCTAAAATGTCAAAATTGTACATACTCAAATCCTTTTTGCGATTTTTTTGCTCTTTTTTTGCTTTACCATTTCTTCAGTTTGTTAAAAAAATAAATTAAAAAAAGAGTTTAAGATGCAAACGACTTCAAGACTAAACGACGTTAAACACCTTCGTGATATTTTCAATGCTCAAAACTCTAAAGCACTTAAAGTTGCGTTTGATGCACTGAATTCTTCCATAGAAATTTCGGAAGAGGATTTGGAAGTGCAATTCAATCGTTATTTTGTAGGTCCGATGGAGCCTGTCGCAGACCCATTTGCTTCGGTTTATTTGGACAATCCTGATGTCGTGATGTCTCAAAGTACCTTGCAGGTAAGAGAACTCTACGAAACCATGGGCTTTACCTATCCTTTAAAAAACGTCATACCAGAAGATCATCTGGGCGTTGAACTCGATGCGTATTACCAACTGCTTTATCTTGAAGAGGCAAAAGAGATAACCTATTTAAGTGAACTTCGTCACTATTTTTTACATGAACACATCCATCTGTGGGTACCTCGTTTTATCGAGAAAGCCTTAAGAGAGAGTGAACATGACTCTAAAGCCATTACCTTTATTTTATTACAGCTCAAATCGTTATTGATAAGAGAAACAACTACACAAGGAGTTACCGCATGAGTTACTCAAAGGAAAACGTTGAATCCATTGTGAACAATGGGATCAGCCGAAGAAGTTTTTTAAAAGGGCTTGCAGCCAGTGGTGTGTTGTCATCATTTCCAGGAGGTATCCTCCAAGCCAATGAAGACCTCAATACTAAAATACCGTATTTAGGTGAGAAGAGCTATCAAACATTCCGCAATGCCTGTCCTAGGAACTGTTATGACACCTGTAGTATTAAAACCTACGTCAAAGATGGTGTTATGCAGTTTATCGAAGGTGCACAAGAATCAACCTATACTAGAGGCGGATGCTGTGTTAAGGGTAATTCGTACGTCAAGAGAGTTTACTCCGCACGTCGTTTAAAATACCCAATGATGCAAGTGGGCGGTAAAGGCTCAGGCAACTGGAAACGCATCTCTTGGGATAATGCGATCGATATTATCGCTAAAAAGCTACTCGAGATGAAAAAAGAGGATGGCACACTTTTAGGTGCAGCCCTTACAAAATACTCGGGTAATTTTGGTATCACACATTATGGCATTGAGGGTATGTTTAATTCTATTGGTTATACCACCAGACTTGCGGGGACTCCTTGTTGGCCAGCGGGAATTGATGCGCAAAACCTTGACATGGGCGATATGTGGTGTAATGACCCTGAAGAGATGAAAGACAGTAAATTTATCATCCTTTGGGGTGTTAATCCTGCTGCAAACTCTATTCACTCGATGAAATACATCTATGAAGCGAAGAAAAAAGGGGCAAAAGTCGTTGTCATCGATCCTGTTTTTACGGAAGCCGCTTCCAAAGCGAGTCAATACATTCAGATCAAAGCAGGCACCGATGGTCTTCTTGCACTTGGTATGGCGAAGATCATCATTGAAGCAGGACTCCATGACCAAAAATGGTTGGATGCGAACTCCAAAGGGTACAAAGAGTACAAAGCGTATCTTGATAAAGAGATCAAATTAGAGAACGTTTCCAAAATCACAGGCATTCCTTTAGCGATGATTAAAGAGTTGGCTTTATCGTTCGCCAAAGCAAAACCTGCGACCATTTGGATGGGGTATGGTATGCAACGTCACACCAATGGCGGTTCGATGATCAGAGCGATTGACGCCTTTGTTGCTGTGTCTGGAAACATCGGCAAATACGCAGGTGGAGCACGTTATGGACACCTGAGTACGTGGGGCTTTAACTATGCTGCGCTTTCCATGCCAAAACCAGAAGGCAGTGTCGGATACACTGGACCTGAGGGCGCAAAAGGGGATGTTGCGCAAGGTAAAGATGCAAAATCAAACTATACCGACCGTTTCTTGAACATCAACAAAACCGCGCGCGAACTTTTAAATGCAAAAGAGCCAAAAGTAAGACTTCTTTGGGTGGCATGTAAAAACGTTTTTGCGCAAGATTTTGACCGCAATCAACTTATCCGTGCTTTCCAGCAACTTGATCTTGTTGTGGTTGCAGACCAGTTCTTCAATGAAACCGCCAAATGGGCAGACATCGTTCTCCCTGTTGCGACGCAGTTTGAAGAGTACGATGTCAACGTCTCTTACTGGCACTATTGGCTAACACTCAATGAGCAAGCGATCAAACCTCTGTTTGAAGTCAAATCAGACCTTGAAATTGCAGCAATGCTTTCAAAACGTATGAATCAACTTCAATCTGGTTCATGTACCTTCCCTCAAAGTGTTGATACCAAAGCGATGATGGCTAAAGAGTTTAACCCTGGCATTTACGAGCAATTTGGCATCAAATCATGGGAAGAGCTCAAAAATGGACCTGTTAAAGCCAAAGCGGTGATCCCGTATGCCGATGGCAAGTTTAAAACACCAAGCGGTAAGTTTGAGTTTTACTCCGATAAAGCCTTGGAGCTTTTTGGTAGTGCTTTACCAGCGTATCTTGAAGTGCGCAAGCCATACGATAAATTCCGTATGACTTCACCTCACAGCAGATGGAGCCTCCACTCTCAGTTCCAAAACTTAGAATGGATGGAAGATGTACATCCTGAACCATACGTTTACATCAACCCAGACGATGCTGAGGCGAAGATGGTCAAAGAGGGCGATACCGTAGCAGTCTTTAACAAACAAGGACTTTTAAGACTCAAAGCAAAGCTTACGGACAATGTACAAGCAGGTACACTCTTGATGTACGAGCAATGGTATAACAACAACATTTACAATGTCAATGAACTGGTCGATGACACGAGCTCAGACATGGGTGCATTTAAAACAGGTGCTCCTGGTGTTGCCTTGCACGATACCTTTGTCAATTTTAGAAAACTATAACAGGAGATTGTGATGCAAAAAGCTTTTTTAGTCGATGGCAGTCTTTGCCTAGGATGTAATACGTGTGCAATGGCCTGTAAAAATCAGTACCATCAAGATAAAGGAATTTTGTGGCGCAAGGTGCGTGAAATAGGCGCGGAGGAGTATCATAACGATAATAATAATATTCTGCCAACCTTAGTCTCGTACCAAAAAGCACCCAAAGCGCAAATGCCTATGGAACGTTTCTATTTTTCATTGGCATGTAATCACTGCGAAAATCCAGCATGTGTGGCAGTTTGCCCTGTTGGAGCACATACGAAAGACCCTGAAACGGGCATTTGTAAACATGACCAAACCATTTGTATTGGGTGTGGTGGTTGTGTAAAAGCATGTCCATTTGGTGCTTCAAAGTTCAATGAAAAGATGAATCAAGCCGAAAAATGCAGTATGTGTTGGGAGAGACAAGCCGATGGTAAAACAACAGCGTGTGTACAGTCTTGCCCAGTTGGAGCTATTGCCATTATTGACTTGCATGATCCAAAATACAAAGAGTATGCCAATGCTGCGCCTATTGGTATAGACTACGCGATCAATGCGGAGACAAAGCCAAGTACGCGCTTTATTCATCCAACGATGCCAAAAGAGGTCTATAGACTTCCAAAAGGATAACCCCATGAGAGCAACACTGCTTATTTTAGTGTTCGCTTACAGTGTTGTGTTTTCTTACGCTTGGGGGAATCCTCCCCCGAGTACCTGTAGTTTTGGAGACCCTCATTTTGAGGCATTGTCGCATCAAAATGTTACGCTGATAGAGCCTAAAAACTACGTGGTAGGCGAAGAAAACTTCGTTATAATACAGCTCGAAAAGGCTGAACTTCCCTCTGGCTATATGGTAAGTGTTTTTGTGGATACCCTAAAATCACCTAAAGGTGAGCCTGAAGTGCAAGGCTGGTACCCTAAAACGAGCATTAAGCTTTTAGATGAGGGCGTTTATGAGCTGTCGGTTCGCGTGAACCTGATGTATAAGGGAAGCTGAGGCGGTATTTTGGTTGCAAGTCTTGCAAATACAAAGATTCGTTTTACCGCAAGAAAGTCAAAATAATAACTAGATTTTCTGCCTCATTTGAGGCAAGCTTTAGCGCCACAGCGGCTTAGCGTAGGTTTTTCAAGGAAACTTTGTTTTGGGCTTTGCCTAAAAACCGTGATAAAAGAGTTCTAAAGAACTCTGCTTTAAATAGGGAGCATCAAACGTGGATAAACTTTTTTTGGAACGATTGAAAACGCTCAAAATTCTTTATGCCGAAGATGAAGAGGGTATACGAAAAAACATTGCGGCATCGCTTCGTTACTACACCAAAGAGGTCATCGAAGCGGAGAATGGTAAAATTGCCCTAGAACTTTACAAAACTGAACATCCTGACATTGTGATTACCGATATTTTAATGCCTGTCATGAACGGTGTGGATCTTGTACGAGAGATTCGTAAAACCGATGAAATGACGCCACTGGTGATTATCTCTGCACATACCGATAGAGAGTATCTGCTCAAAGTGGTTGATCTGCATTTAGAGCAGTACATCATCAAGCCTGTGACACTCAATGGTTTGTTAGAAGCCCTTTCTCGCTGTTTAAAGCGCATTTCTCAAACGCATACCATTGTCTATGAACTTCCCTGCGGTTACATGTACGATGTTGACCATAAGCATTTGACCTATGAGGGTGAGACCATTCATCTCAATAAAAAAGAGTCGGGATTTTTAGAGTTACTGCTTCATAACAAACAACGCATCGTCACCTATGATGAACTCCAAGCCAATGTATGGCAAGATGACGTCATGACCGACAGTGCGCTTCGTTCATTGGTGCGCAATTTACGCAAGAAGTTACCGAAAGATTTTATTACCAATTTATCGGGAGTGGGGTATCGATTTGAGATGTGCTAGAGTCCTGTTTTTACTGCTGGTTTTTATAAGTTTTGGTTATACAGAGGAGTGGAAAAATCCTTTTTATTACCGCAGTGATGATACCGCATCTATGCTCATGAATGAACGCGTTTCTGGCTCTCACATCAAAGTTTTTTTACCCACTATGCCTTATCTGTACGTCTCAAAACTCGTCAATGGCACACTGGTGCGTTCCAGTGGCAATCGTGAAGGGTGGGAGTATATGATGGCAACATCGTATACGAAGATAGATGAACTTACCTATGAATTTTCCTTGCGTAAAGGAGTCCTTTTCCAAGATGGAACGCCCTTTAATGCGGACTCAGTGGTGGAGAATTTTGCCTATTTTATGCAAGATCCTGTGGTGTATTCAGACATTCATAAACGGCTTCGTGGTGTAAGCAAAGTGGATGAGCATACCATTCGCATTCATCTGCATAAGCCCTACGGGCTTCTTTTTAGCGATCTTACCTCTATCAATCTTTATACATCTGCTTACCTCAAACGTTATGGTTGGAGTACGAAAGAGGGCTCTACGTGTAACAGTATGCAAGCTCCAGGTCCTTATGGGCTAGGACCTTACATCCTTAAACAAGGGTATGCAACAGGGCGGTTTCAAACGCCTATTTTAGAGCTGAAAGCCAATCCCAACTATTATGAAGTAGGCTTGCCGTACATTGAAAACATTACCATCTATACAGAGCTTACCTCAAAACAATCGGTCAGTATGGCATTGGAAGAGGAGCGTTTAGATATAACGCCCATTCCGTTCAATAAAAAAGTTGAAACCGTACTTTCCAAATACGCAAGGCTCTATACTAAGCCTTCAACGCACAGTATTTCGATCTACTTTAACCTTCTTAAGCCTAACAGTAAACTCAAAGATCAAAACATTCGTATAGCGCTGAACAAAGCACTCAACCAAGCTAACTTACTCAACTTTGTCTATAAAAAAGAAGGTGAACTCGCACCCACAGAAGCTTCGGTGAACTACCGCTCTGTTAAACGAGCGACTGAGCATCTTCAAACATGGGGTGAGCGCGCTCGTCAAAATCCTGAAGAAGAGAAAGAGCTTAAAAAGATTTTGAATGGCTTGGAACTGGATGTCATTACGATGGACCGCTTTATGTTTTTGTGGCGAGGCATTGAGCATCAGCTTAAACAATACGGCGTAACGCTTCGCTATACGACCACACCCAATGAAAAAGAGATTTACGAGCAACTTTTAACCAATAGAGCATCGCCTAAAACATGGGATATCTTAACATGGGGCAATGATGACTGGAGTAGCAATAACCCTTGGACAGCCTTTTTTGCGTATCGCATCTCTGATAAGTGGTCGGCAATTGATAAAGACGATGTGATGCAAGAATACATCGAGCGTTTTTTTGACCTTGAATTTCAAAGTGAAGCGTTTGATGAGGTGGTTTCAAAAATCGTGAAAAGGGCGTATGAAAAGGCGTATATGTTGTTTGTACCATCTCCGAACATCGTTTTAGCGGTTAATAAAGAGGTGCGTTATGAGCCTTCATCGGTTTTGATGATGCCTTTATGGAAGGCAAAGCTGACTAAATATCATTGGTCGATTCGAAACAATACACAGTATCCTAAAGAGCGTGAAGCACCGATGCTTCCATTAAGGTTTGATTATGATTAAGTATCTTTCCATGCGGTATAAATTTTTTCTGATGGCGTCATTGGGTATTTGTGCGATTGTCACGCTCTCTTTTTTAGCGTTTGACATTACCAACAAAGGTGTGGTGAATGTCAACAACGTTTTTGAAGGCTCCAAGCGGGTACAAACCATTCAGCAGACCTACATTTTGCCACTCTTTAAGCTTCGAGAACAGTCACTTTCGCTTATCATGGCGCCGAATGAAGACTTGCGTAAGGACATTCTTAACAAAATCAATGAAATGCACGCTCAAATGGAAGAGCCTTTTAGCAAGCTTCCAGCAACCGTTTATTACCAATGGAAAAATTATGTGGCACTGATCTTAGCCAATCAAGCCTATCTTAAAGATGACTTCGAAGAGGGGGCGTTTATCAATGCCAATACTGCGGAGCGTGACCAGTTTTACGCACTCATGGATTCGCTTGAAGTGTTACAGCAAAATGAACTGACCCATTCGTCTGAAACATTTGCAAAAGCCAATAAAGAAGCCATTAATTCCCGCTATTTTATTGCAGTTTGGTTGATTATTATTGTTCTTTTAACGTTTTTGGTGGGCTTTTTTATTGCGAAAAATATTGTGGATTCTATTTTACATGTAAGACGTGGGCTTAGAGAGTTTTTTGATTACTTGAAGTCTCCTTCAACGGAAGAGGCTACACGCATTCATATCCCCCTTGCCAATAAAGATGAACTGGGCGATATGGCACGACAAATCAATCAAAACATTGAGATCATTCAAGCCAATTTAGAGCAAGACAGTAAACTCATCGAAGATGCGACCAATGTGGTTGAAGACCTAAAACTTGGCAATCTTGATCGAAGGCTTGTGGCTTCTGGAAACTCTGATCAGCTCAATCTTCTCAAAGCAGTCATGAATGAAATGCTCGATAACCTAGAACTTCGCATTCAGCAAGAGATCGATGAGCGAACACGTCAAGAACAGCTTCTCATCCAACAGAGTAAACTGGCAGCTATGGGCAATATGATCGGCAATATCGCCCATCAATGGAGACAGCCTTTAGGCGAAATCAATGCCCTTTTGATGATCATTCAAGTGAGGCAACACTTTGATGACTTTAATGAAGCGTTTTTAACGGAAAAGATTGAAGAGTGTAACCGCATCACCGCGTATATGTCTAACACCATCAGCGACTTTCAAAACTTTTTCAAACCTTCCAAAGATAAAGAGATTTTTGAGATCAACAATGCGTGTGAGCGGGCAAGCTCCATCATTCAAGCCTCGCTTCGCTACCACTCCATTGACTTTTCGTTTAATGCCGCCGATGAGATCAAAGTGCTTGGCTACCCCAATGAGTTTGCTCAAGCGCTTCTGAACATTCTCTCTAATGCTAAAGATGTTTTAACAGATCGCAACATTGAAAACCCTTTTATTCGCATGAGTGTCAAAAATGGTGAGAAATACACACTCATCAAGATTGAAGACAATGGTGGTGGTATTTCGGAAGAGTATATAGAGCGTATCTTTGAGCCTTACTTTACAACAAAACACGCTAAACAAGGCACAGGGATTGGACTTTATATGACGAAGATGATCATTGAAAACAACATGAATGGTATTGTCACTGTTAAAAATACCGAAGAAGGGGCGCTCTTTACAATCAAGATAAGGCATCATTAACTTAAAAAGAAGAATTAACTTCTCTTTTTCATCTCAGCACATTTTTTTGCCACTTTATTTCACTACTATTTCCTAAAATTAAAAAGGAGAGTAGATGAAAATCATCACAAAATCACTTATTATTGCTACCACATTGGCGATTGGCGCACAAGCAACACCACTTTATACCAAGTGTGTTGCTTGTCATGGAACATCAGGTGAAAAAGCCGCGTTAAACAAAAGTTTGATCATCAAAGATATGAGCAAAGCAGACTTCGTAAGCGCAATGAAAGGCTATAAAGATGGCTCATACGGAAAAGATCAAAAAGCCCTTATGAAAGCGCAAGTAACAACTCTTAGCGATGCGCAAATTGAAGAGATTGCCTCTTTTATCGTAAAAAAATAATCAGGTATAAAAATGGCTCAAACTAGACGAGATTTTATAGGAATGGCACTAGGAGGCATCACCGCAGTGGGTGGTGTCTGTACGCTTGGTGCAATGAAAAAGAGTTGGGATCCTCTCCCAAGTGTCCAATCGGCTGGCTTTGTAACGGTGGATGTTTCCACCATCCAAGAAGGCGAAGCGCGTAGTTTTCAATGGCGTGGAAAACCTATTTTTGTGTTACGTAAGAGTGCCGATACTCCCAAAAATGCGAAACGCGATGTGGTCATTGGCGAAAAAGTCTTTACACTTGTCATCGGATTGTGTACACACCTTGGGTGCATTCCATCGTATGATGCGAAGCAAAAAAGCTTTATCTGCGCCTGTCATGGCGGTGTGTTTGATGCAAGCGGTATCAACACCTTTGGTCCACCACCCAGACCTCTTGATATTCCTCCCTTTAAAATTGCAGGCGAGTCTTTAGTCCTCGGTGAAGAAGGCGAAGAGTACAAAAAATTAACCGCGAAAAAAGCGTAGGAGTAAGGCATGGCTGAAATTAGAAAAAGCGAAGGCTTGATAGACTGGCTTGACCAACGTCTAGCGGTGAAAGCGTTTATGCGTGTGATGATGACGGAATACTGGATCCCTAAAAACATCAATTTCCTTTGGGCAATGGGCGTTGTTTTAGTAGTGCTTTTTGGTGTGTTATTGGTCACAGGACTTTTGTTATTAATGTACTATAAACCTGATATTAACTTAGCGTTTGACAGTGTCAATTACACCATCATGCAAGAAGTAGAGTATGGCTGGTTGTGGCGTCATATGCACGGTGTTGCTGCGTCTGCTACGTTTTTGATTATCTACATTCACCTTTTTACAGGTATTTACTATGGCTCGTATAAAAAAGGGCGTGAGATGATCTGGATAACGGGTATGGTGCTTTTCATCGCCTTCTCCGCAGAGGCGTTCAGTGGTTATATGCTCCCTTGGGGACAGATGAGTTACTGGGCAGCACAGGTCATTACCAATCTCTTTAGTGGTATTCCTGTTATTGGGGATGATGTGGTGATTTGGATACGTGGTGATTATGTGGTTGCGGATGCTACCTTAACACGTTTCTTCATGCTTCACGTGGTGCTTTTGCCCTTAGTTATTATTGTAGTGATTGCGGTACATTTTTATTCCCTTCGTTTTCCGCATGTCAACAACCAAGACTCCGAAGAGCTTAACTTTGATGTGGAAGCGAAAAAGTTTTTAGATGGACGTAAAAAAGAGTCTAAAGTAGTGCCTTTTTGGCCTGTGTTCCTCTCCAAAGATTTCTTTGTTGTAGGTGCTTTTATGACATTTTTCTTTCTCCTTTGCTGTTATCACTTTGACTTTGCGATGGATCCTATTAACTTTGAACCTGCAAACTCGATGAAAACACCAGCACATATCTACCCTGAATGGTATTTCTTGTGGAATTATGAAGTGCTTCGTGGTTTCTTTTTTGACATTGCAGGCATTGCTGCGATGGATATTGGCTTGATCGCATTTGTGATTGCTAACATTGTTTTCATGGTCTTACCATTCTTGGATCGCAACCCTATGAACACAGCACCTGCTCACAAACGCCCTTTGTTTAAGTATTGGTTCTGGATATTGGTTGTCGACATGATCGTCCTTACGGTCTATGGCAAACTACCGCCAACAGGGGTGAATGCGTGGGTAGGGTTCTTTGCAGCCATTATCTTTTTAGGGCTTTTTATCGCCTTACCGTTTATCACCAAACACGAAGCGAAAGGAGATGTACAATGAGAGAGCTTAAAATTTTAGCTATTGTGATTTTCTTTACCGCTGTGACGTATTGGGGAGTTGAACCTTATGCGCATTCGCAAATGCACCCGCATGTTGCACCAGCGGATTTTAATTTTAAAGATATACAACCCTTGGCGCTTAATGGAAACAATGAAAATGGTAAAACACTGGTCGAAGCGAATTGCATTGCGTGTCATAGCATCAAAAGCTTAGGGCTCGAAGCGCCAATGAGCAATGACGATGCGGCAAGTGCGTACGGCGTTGTTCCACCCGATTTAAGTCATGCAGGTGTCATTTACGATAAAAACTACCTTGCAGGTTTTTTAAAAGACCCTGTCAATGCAACCAAGCTTTCACATAAATTTGGTGATACAAAACCTTATGCGATGCCAAGTTACAGTTTTTTAAGTGACCAAGAGATTGCCGATATTGTGGCGTATCTTAAAAATGTTGTCGCAACAAAACCTACCGATAAAATGGTGTTTGAAGAGGCGTGTGGAAGATGTCATAGTATGAAATACGATAGTTTTAAAGCACAGACATCAAGCACATTTATGAAAAACTATCTGGGCGCTGAAGCACCTGATCTATCAATGATGATTCGCTCCAAAAAAGCGGAATATCTCACACCATTCATTAATGAACCGCTAAAGATGGTTGAAGGCATTGCAATGCCTCGCGTAGGGCTAACTGCGGCATCTCAAGAGCAAGTGATTGCGTACATGGAAAACGTGGGTGATCGCAAAAAAGCAGAGCGTGAAGATTTAGGTCTTAAGCTCATTGGATTTATGGCTATTTTTACCCTAATAGCGTATGCGTGGAAAGTTCGAATTTGGAAAGAGGTGGCGTAAGCCGCCTCTTTATTTCTTTCATTTATCTTCTCTGTTTCTCCCATTTTTTTCGTCAAAAAACTCTTTTGTTCTGCGATTATTTTGCTCTTTTTTTTATTTAAAATTTTCTTGAAGCTTCAAATTAATTCTTAATATAACGGGCATATCAAAGGTATGGGCAGATTGGTTTATGGATCTGCCCATGATACGAGTTAACGTATCATTATTGGCATAAATTAACGTCATAAATACTTTACATATAAAGTGTTTTACTACGAAGGAGAAACGTATGAAATTGGCAAATCTTAGCTTGGCAGCCCTTTGTGTTGCAGGCCTTAGTACCTGTTCTTTTGGCGCAGATACTTTAGCGGATGCGTTTAAAGAAGGAAAAATCAGCGGTGAATTAAAAGCGTTTTATTGGGATCGCGATCGAAATCCAGCCATTCCAAGTGCTTCTATTTTTAATACGGGTGTTACACTGAACTATGTAACAGGTTCACTCAATGGATTGAGTTTAGGACTCACAGGTCAAACCAACCATGCCCCTTTTGCAAGTTCCAACGCTAAAACACAGTTTGGTTGGGATGAGTACGGTTCAGGCGCACAACTCTCCGAAGCTTATTTGGCGTACAGTGCAGGTAAAACAACCGTTCAAGTCGGACGTATGTTCCTGAACACTCCACTCATTGCCTCTTTAGGCAATCGTATCGTCAAAGAGTCGTTTGAGGGTGCAAGCATTGTCAATACAGACCTACCAAACACCACGTTGACCGCTGCTTATGTGCAAAAATTCCAAGCGCAAACGAATGGAAATGGAGGCATTGGAGAGTTCACAACCTACAGTAATCCCTATGGTACTTCACCACTCTTAGAAGATGGCGCTTATACCTTAGTTGCAGTCAATAAATCCATTACAGGATTGACGTTAACAGCTGCTTATGCAGAAGATATCAACACCAAAGGGGCTATGGCGTATGCCGAAGCGGCGTATGCCTTTAGCGTCAATGCCCTAAATTACGGTCTTGCTGCACAATATTATTACAACGATAAAGACATTACAGGAAGCAAAAGCTCTGATCTTTTGGGTTTAAAAGCCAGCGTGGGTTATGGTGCGCTTAGTGGCTATGTTGCTTACAGCACTGTGAGTAAAGATGCAACGGTTACTCCAGGTATCGGTTGGGGTGCAGACCTTGCGTATACAGGAACCATCATTCTCTCTAGCAGTTACCCTGCCAACACCGATGCTTATGCCATTGGCTTAGGCTATGCGTTTAGCCCAACCACAACGATCAATGCTGCGTACACGGTAACAGATGATGACGACCTCTCTTATGGTAAGGCTTCTTATGTGTCTCTTACAGGCAACTATGCCTTTTCTGGGGCACTTAAAGGGCTTAATTTCCTAGTAATGTACGATAAAGAAAATCGCGATTTAGCTGGGGCTAAAGATAAAGACGAGTTTCGTTTTAGCGCAAGTTATAAGTTCTAAAGCATTTGACTCTTTGGCCTATCAAGCCAAAGAGTCCTAAAACATCTCAGGTCGCCCGAAGTAGTACCCTTGTGAATAATCAATACCCATATCTCGGACAATCTCATAGATAGCTTCATTCTCAACAAATTCAGCTACTGTGCTAAGGTGTTGTTTTTTGGCAAAGAGTATCATCGTCTCAACGATATGCTGGTTAATTTGATTGTTGTGAATATTTTTAATCAAACTACCATCGATTTTAAGAATATCAGGCTCGTAAGAGAGGAGTCTCTCAAAGTTAGAATATCCTGTTCCAAAGTCATCTATAGCGATTCTAACGCCTTTAGTCTTCACGTTTTGAATGAACTTTTTGACCAGAGCAAAGTCTTTGATATCTTCACTCTCCAAGAGTTCAAAAATAATGCGGTGTGCCTCACTTTCGTGTTGTAGAAGCAGTTTTTCAATGTAGGTAGTGATCTCGTCACGCTCAATATCATGCACCGAGAGGTTGATGGAAATTGAGGCTTCTGGAATTTTATAGAGTGCTGCAAAGGAGTTTTCTAAAACAATTCTCGTGATTTTTGAGTAATAGCGACCTTTTTTGGCTGTTTCTAAAAAATAAAAAGGTGTCAGAAGTTGTCCATCTTCGGTTACAAGACGCACTAAAGATTCGTATTTTTCGATTTTTTGAGTTTGATTGTTGACGATAGGCTGAAAGTAGGAGATGATTTTTCGATTGTCAATGGCTGTTTTGATGATGTGGATTGTTTCGATATTTTTCAGTGCGTTGTCATACTCTATGCCAGAGAGTCCATCGGCATAGACGATAGGCTGTTTCGTTTGGATCGCATTTTCAATGCCAATTTTGGCATCTTCAAAGATTTTAAAAATACCATAGGTAAAGCTACAAATTGCGGAGATGTCATACTCGATAGAGTCTATTTTAACGACATACTCTTTCACATTGGTGAGAAATTGCTCTAGCACTGCGTGAATCTCTTCTTTACTCGCTTTACAGTTTCGTCTATCAATGGCAAAAGCATACAACCCATTTCCAAGGTGATACACTCTCTGGAAACCCCAACGATTAGGCATAAGGTAGAGCATATTTTTACCAAAAGCATCTTCGATTTTTTCAACGCTGGCTTTATCGTAGAATTTTTCCAAGATGTTATAGTCTTCTATCTGCACCAAAATAAGCACAGAGAGACGATTGGCTTCTAGGAAGTCAAAGAGCTGTTTTTTATCGCTCATGATGGCCGTGATATCGTGGCGCAACGAGATATACTCTTCCACATCCCCATCAGGATTTAAGATGGGCTGAACGGTCGTTTTGACATAGTAGGTATCACCATTTTTAGCACGGTTTTTTACGATGCCTTGCCATGTTTTTTTCTCATCTTTGATGGTTTTCCAAAGATCTCTAAAAGCAGTCTTTGGCATATCAGGATGACGGATGATGTTGTGCGACTTACCTAAAAGCTCCTCTTTACTAAAACCAGAGATTTGACAAAACTTGTCATTGACAAAGGTGATGACCCCTTTCGCATCGGTTTTAGAGATGATAGAGCTGGTATTGGTAATGTTCTCGTACTGCTTCAGCAGAAGCGAATTTTTGGTGTTTTCATAGCGTAAATGCAGTTTTTCAACCACTTTCCCAATCGTTCGAATCAGCTGCGTGACATTGAGTGGTTTGAGCAAGTAACCATCGACACCAGCTTCGATGGTCTGTGTCAGAAAGCTTATCTCATTGTGTGCAGAAAGTACGATGATGGCAACTTCAGGATTGATCTGTCGAATATTTTGGATCATCTCGATGCCGTTCATTCGTGGCATCGTAATGTCTGTAATAACGAGATCGATTTTGTTATGGTGAGATGCATACAAGCGTGCACCATCCTCACCATCAAATCCTACGATGACATCGTCAAAAAACTCTGAAAAGAGGCTGTTTGCAGCTTCTCGTGCTTGAGGATCATCTTCAATGTAAAGAAGCGTCATCCCCTTGCTCATCTGTTTCAGTGATGCTATCTGCGTGCGCTCCATCCTTTATTCCCCCTATTGGTTGTCCAAACTTGACATGAGAGATTCCTTCAAGATCGAGATTGATGGAATCTTTTTCAAAAAGCATAACGATGGTTGAACCCATCTCAAAGTGACCCAGTTCTTCTCCTTTTGAGACAAAAAGATCGTCATAAAGGTAACACTGCTGAAGGCTTGCTTTGGCATTTGTCTGGATTTTTTTATCAAATGTAAATGCCATTTTACCAACATTTAAAGCGCCAACAAAGACCATGTAAAAAAGTCTGTTTTCTTTGGTGTAACATTCAAGCACAACTCGTTCATTTTCAACAAAAAGTCCTTCTATTTTTCGAAGCCATGTAAAGTTAACAGGGTAGAGTTTTCCAGGTATATGTACCGCTTTAGCGATGCGCATATCAATGGGTGCATGGTAACGGTGATAATCACGTGGAGAGAGGTAAAAGTTGACAAACTTCCCACCTTCTAAACGATCTTTTGTATTTTTAGTGATGTAATCACCCAGTAAGTTTCTCACATTGTAACTAAAACCCTTAATCTGTAACGCAAGGTTGTTTTCAATCTTTCCATATGCACTTACAAGACTGTCGCATGGCGAGATGAGTGTTTTTTCGCAAATATTAAAAAGACGACGTGTTTTGAAACGTCTAGTAAAAAGCTTATTCAAGCTCTTGTAGGAGGCAGCTTCTTCAAATTCCATCAAATCAACTTTCATCATTGTGGTGTAGGTTTGGTTGATGGTGCGTTGTATTGGGCTTGGGAACTCTTTGGATGCAAAAACACCAAAAAGACGTGACGCAATAGAACTTTTAAAGTTAGGGTAGCGTTGCATAGGACTCTTTTATAGGATGAGATTTTGTAAAGAATAGATTATACCAAATGAAATAACTTTTTTGGTGTTCAAAGAGCAACCACGTTAAAATTATGCTAGGATTTTATCTTTTATTCTTAATACTTTTTTAAAAAAAGGACAAAGCAGCGATGGAAAAAGTGACAGGTTTTTGGCAGCGTTTTGTGCAATTTATTACATTTGTGAATCTTCCGATTCGACAGAAATTTCTTCTCTTTGAGCTAGGAACTTTCTTTTGGTTTATGCTTATTGGCAGTGTAGCCGTTGCTTCACTTAGCTTCATACACTATCGGTATTCACAAATTACCCAAACAACACTCCCCTATATGAAAGTTGTTTTTACCATTCAACCTGAACTCTCGTCTTTAGAGAGAATGCTTGCGAACAAAGAGGTCGATAGCAATTTTTTGCTGCTAAAAGGGCCTATTACTCAGATGAAAAACAGACTCGCTGAGTCTTTAATGAGCAGTCAAAAAAGTAACAACAATGGCAATATCTTTGAGATGATTATCCATTCTCTTTCCAAAGATGACACTGAAAGCATCCGCGCATTGCAAGCCATTTCCAATGAAATCAACGCTATGGAAGAGACCATTCTTTCTTTGCAAAAAAAGCGAGGTAATGTAACGACTGCTGATACGGATAAAATGAAAGAGTTTTTAACGTTACATGTGGAGACAACGCAAGAGATGACCCAAGAGCTCTCGAACCGTATCAATGGGCTTTACCAAGGCTATAGCCAACAAGTCGCAGATGCGATTCGTTTATCGATTAACACAACAGCCGTGGTTATTTTAGTCGCCATTGTGCTTTTGATGCTCTTTACGCGATGGCTAAGAGAAGCCTTTTCAAAGCCGATTGAGTCGATGATCCATCAGATTCACTCTATTGGGACAGGTGAAGTTGATCTGAGTAAAAAACTCAAAATAAAGTCCAAAGATGAGATAGGTACACTTTCCCAAGAGTTTAACAAACTGGTCGATACGGTCTATGGTGTTACTGTTTTCAAAAAAGTCATTGAAGAAGACAGCTCGCTTGAAGTGGTGTACACAAGACTTGGTGAAGTTTTTGAGAAAGAAGCGGGTATCCATAACTACCGTATTTTCGATGTGAATCCAGCCAAACAAACGATGAGTGTGGTTTATCCGCATATTACGGATGAAAAAGAGTTTTTGGTCTGCAACGAAGAGATCCAGCATAACTGCACTCTTTGTCGTGCCCAAAAAACAGGGCATAAAGTCTCATCGTTTGAGTACGAAGGTGTGTGTCGAGAGTTTATTCACGATGGAAACAAACGACATGTGTGTATTCCGCTTATCGCTTCAGGTCATGCGGGCGCTGTTGTGCAGTTTGTGTTTAACAAAGAAGATGCCGAACACATTAACGAAAAGATATTTAAAGCGGAGAGTTACATCAAGCATTCACTCTCTGTGATCGAGACAAAACGTTTGATGAATACGCTGCGTGAATCCTCACTGGTCGACGGGCTGACAGGGCTTTACAACCGCCGTTTCTTGCAAGACCACAGCAACCAAATCATCGCAAGTACACTCCGACGTAAAAAACAGATCAGCCTTTTGATGTGCGACATGGACTACTTTAAGCAAGTTAATGATAAATATGGACATGATGTTGGAGACAGTGTTTTAAAAGAGACATCACACATTCTTAAAAAATGCGTGAGAGAGTCAGACATTGTCATTCGTTTTGGTGGCGAAGAGTTCTTAATTTTGCTCATCGACACTGAGGTCAATTATGGCGTAAAAGTTGCTGAAAAGATTCGCCTAGCCGTCGAAGAATTTAATTTTAAAGCAACCGATGGCATTCTCAAAAAGACCATTAGTATGGGTATCAGTGACTTTCCTCACGATACCGATGGTTTCTGGCAAGCGATTAAATTCGCCGATGTAGCACTGTATAAAGCCAAAGAGAGTGGACGCAACCGATGTGTGCGTTTTACCACTGAACTTTGGGATCAAAAAGCAAATTTTTAACAAAGGTATTTATGTTTAACGCGTTTATCACTGAGCCAAAAATGCTCCAAAACCTCAACGATTTAGGTTATGTCACTATGACACCGATTCAAAAAGCGTGCCTTCCTCTCGCTATTGAGGGAAAAGACCTTGTCGCTAAAGCCAAAACAGGCAGCGGTAAGACCGCCGCGTTTGGCTTGCCTCTTCTTTTGAACTTGCAGGTGAACTCCATGCGCATCCAGTCGGTCGTACTGTGTCCTACACGTGAGCTTGCCGAACAAGTGAGTGCCGAGCTGAGACGGCTTGCCAGATTTGCTCATAATATCAAGATCGTTACACTCTGTGGTGGTGCACGTTTTGTGCCTCAGTGCATCAACCTAGAGCATGGCGCGCACATCGTCGTGGGAACGCCTGGGCGTATACTGCAGCATTTACAAGAGAAAACCATCAACTTTGAACATATCAAAACGCTGGTACTCGATGAAGCCGACCGAATGCTTGATATGGGCTTTTACGAAGACATTGAGAAGATCATCGCCAAAATGCCAAGCAAGCGTCAAACCTTGCTTTTCTCTGCAACCTTCCCTAAAGAGATCGAGCGCATGTGCAATGAAGTGCAAACGGATGCCATTCGCATCAGCATCGAAGAAGAAGCACACACCTCCCCGAACATCACGCAAGTGTGCTACACCGTAGAGCCACGCGAAAAAGAAGCAGCGCTCAAAGGTGTTTTACTCGAAAGTGACGCTAAGTCAGTCATCATCTTTTGCAAAACCAAAGTGGGCGTTGCCGAACTTCAAGGCTATCTCTTAGATGAGGGCTTTGACGCGCTTTCATTGCATGGTGATTTAGAGCAAATCGACCGTGACGAGCACCTGCTTCTCTTTGCCAATGGCAGTGCCCAAATCCTCGTAGCGACTGACCTTGCCTCACGCGGACTGGACGTCAAAGATGTCGAGATGGTCATCAACTACGAACTCCCTCAAACAATGGAAATCTATACTCATAGAATTGGTCGAACAGGACGCATGGAAAAAGAGGGGTTGGCAGTAAGCTTCGTAACGCCACGAGAAGAGGGCTTTTTTGAAGAGCTCAAAGAAGCCAATTTCAACTTTACATGTAAAAGCATTAGCGACTTAAATCCAACCCTTTCAAAGCCTAAAAAAGCCCTCTACATCACGCTCTGCATCGACGCAGGTAAAAAACACAAAATGCGCGCTGGCGATATACTAGGAACCCTTACCAAAGATTTAGGACTCGAAGCGAGCGTCATCGGCAAAATTGACATTTTAGAGAAATTCTCTTACGTCGCCATAGCAAGAGACTATGCCGATAAAGCGTTTGAAGGACTGTGTGCTACGACCATTAAAAATAGACGGTTTAAGATATGGAAGTTGGGGTAAGTTTTTATATTGAAAGCGGTGAGTTAACTCCTCACCGCTTTCAACCAATTATAAATCGTAGCCTTTGAGACATTTAACACCGAGCAGATATACCCCACAACATTGCGAATGGCGAAGATGCCTTCGCTTTCTAAAAAAATCACCAACTCTTTTTTATCGTCGCTTGAAAGGCCCGAAAGAGCGATGTTTTTACTGCTCAAATACTTCTCTATCGTCTCATCCGTATGTTCTCTCCAACTTTGTGAAAAAAGCACCGGTGTTTTTGGCTCAGAGTCGTTTACATGTAAAAAGCCTTTAAGCGATTCAAACAGCGATGCAATAGGCTCAGTATTGTAGTTGATGCAGATCATCCCAATGGGTTTTTCATCGACGTCTCGCACGATGATACTCACCGCTTTGAGGCGTTTGCCTTCACTGCTGGTTTTATCGTACGGTCCAACCCAGTTCTCTTTGATGCTGTTTAAATCTTTGAGTTCGCTAATCATCGCATCACCCACGCGACGCTTAGAGAAAGCATTGACGATGTGCACCAGTTTTTTGGCTTCCAAGTCGTGCATCACAACTTCAACATTGGGGTAAAATAGTTTAGCAACGGCATCGCATAGTGCGACGTATGGTTTGAGTTCTTTTTTCATAGGGAAATCATAACACAACTTTTTGAAAAATTATATTGATAAAGTGTCTAAATTAGACTATAATTCTAAAAATTACCACAAGGAATAAACATGGCAATCGGTTTTATAGGTCTAGGAAATTTAGGCTCAGCCATCGCAAAACGTTTAGGAAGCATGGGCGAAGAGGTTATCGTTTGGAATCGTACAAAGTCAAAAGCAGAAGCAAAAGGCTTTGTCTGTGAAAGTTCACCTAAAGCGCTTTTGGAGAAGTGCGACATAGTGCTTATGTGTCTGTTTGACTCTGATGGTGTACGAAATGTCTTAACGATGGAAAATGGACTTTTAAGCGGTGCTTTAAAAGGCAAAACCATCATCGATCTTAGTACCAACCATTTCAACGATGTTATTGAATTTCATGCGATGGTGGAAAAACAAGGCGGCAATTACCTTGAGTCACCTGTTTTAGGCAGTGTAGTACCTGCGAGCAAAGGCGAATTGACCGCTGTTTGTGCAGGTCGTGAGAGTGTCTTTCTTACATGTAAACCTCTTTTAGAAAAATTTGCTTCGACTATTTTTCATCTCAAAGAAGCTGGATTTGCGGCGAAGATGAAGCTTATCAATAATCTTTGTTTGGGTTCTTTTATGGCGACCATTGCTGAGTGTACAGCTCTTGGAGAGGCATGTGGCATTGATAAAAAAGAGCTTTTAGAGATATTGGGTGCGGGTGGCGGAAAGTCACTCGTACTTGCGGCTAAAACACAAAAACTGATCGATGAGGACTTTAGTCCGCATTTTAGCACTTCAGCCATTACCAAAGATTTGCATTGTCTGCAAGACTTGGCATACAGTCTGAACCGTCCGCTTTACACCGCAAGTGTCACCAAAGAGCTTTTTTCCAAAATGAAAATGATGGGCAAGGGCGATGAGGACTTTAGTTCTATCTATCAGCTTTTCAAAGCGTAACATATGATGGGCATTTTGCATGTAAAGTGCCCATCATTTACAATTTTAAAAAATCTGTGCTATACTTTGCGTTACAAATTTTCTTAAAGGAGACCCGATGGCAACTTTTATATCCCATCAAACCATATACCAACCTCAGACAATAGCGCAATTTTCTAACGCATCTGTCCTCGTCGTCCTCCTCCTGAAGCTCCGTTAATACTTCACACTCACCCCATTTATTTTTCACTGTTCATTGTTTAAATTGGCTTTTTAGCCCAGAGGATACCTCTACCTAATCAGCACAATTTCATACATTTTTCATTGTTGTTTTCTTGCAATGGCGCAAGATTTTTCTGCCTGATTTTAGGCACATTTGAGCATTTTGGCTCATTATAATAACTAGGATAATACTATGCAAAATACACAAACATTTAAAAAATACAAACCGTACCCATTGGTGCCTTTATCTCACAGAGAGTGGGCGAGTAACATTATCACAGGAGCACCCATTTGGGTTAGCACGGACTTACGTGATGGCAATCAAGCTTTAGTAGAGCCTATGAATGCGACCAAAAAATTGGCGTATTTTCAAAAATTGGTTGAGATGGGATTTAAAGAGATTGAGATCGCCTATCCGAGTGCTTCACAAACCGACTTTGATTTTTGTAGAATGTTGATCGATCAAAAATTGATACCTGAAGATGTACGCATCAGCGTTTTAACACCTTCGATTGAAAAACACATCAAAAAAACGTTTCAAGCTATCAAAGGTGCGAAAAGAGTAACGATCCATCTTTACAATCCAACCGCGGACAATCAACGCAAAATTGTCTTCAACAAAAGCAAAGAAGAGATCATCACTTTAGCGTTAGAAGGGACACGCATCATCAAAGAAGAGGCGACAAAATTTAAAGGCGATGTGATGTTTCAGTACTCTCCTGAGAGCTTTTCACAAACAGAGTTGGAATTTGCACGTGACGTTGTGAATGCGGTTATTAGCGAGTGGATGCCAACCAAAAATGCACCGATGGTTATTAACTTGCCGAACACCTTAGAGGCGTGTACGCCCAACATCTATGCCGATAGAATCGAGTGGATGAGCAAACAGATGTTGGAGCGCGATGCGGTTATCTTAAGTGTTCACCCACACAATGACAGAGGCACAGCGGTTGCAAGTGCGGAGATGGCGATCTTGGCAGGGGCGCAAAGAGTTGAGGGCACCTTGATGGGCAATGGCGAGAGAGCAGGCAATGTTGACTTAATCACGATGGCGTTTAATCTTTATTCGCAAGGGATTGACCCGATGTTGGACATTTATAACATCGATACGATTTTGCAGGAGATCATCACATTGACACACAGTACCATTCCTCCCCGTCACCCTTATGTAGGTTCTATGATTTACACGGCTTTTTCGGGCACGCATCAAGACGCAATAAAGAAGGGTATGGAGTATCAAAAGGTGGTGTTAGATGGCTATTGGCACGTGCCGTATCTTATCATTGACCCAAAGGACATAAAGCGGGATTACCGCGATGTGGTGCGTATCAACTCGCAGTCGGGTAAAAGTGGCGTGGCGTATGTGCTTAAAGAGTTTTATGGTATTGAGACGACCAAAGCGATGCAGATCGAAATCGCCACAGAAGTGCAAAAATTGTGCGATGAAAAGGGCATAGAAGTGAATGCTGAAGAGATTTTCAAAGTCTTTAGACAAATGTGTAAGCTTTAAATTGAAGGAAAAACAATGAGTAAAAAATGGAAAGCAAGTGACTATGCGTCCAACTCAAAAGGGCAAGCTGTTTGGGCACAAGAATTGATTGAAAAGATGGAGCTTAAGGGTGATGAATCCATTTTAGATATAGGTTGTGGCGATGGAAAAATCACGGATGCCTTGAGTCAGCTTACAAACGGTGAAGTAGTAGGCATCGACTTTAGCAGCGATATGGTTGCGTATGCAAAAGCTGCTTTTTCTAAGCCAACGTTTATGCAGATGGACGCACAAGCATTGAGTTTTCATGAACGCTTTGATGTGGTCTTTTCCAATGCCGCCTTACATTGGGTAAAAGACCATAAAGCTGTACTTTTGGGCATCTATAAAGCCCTTAAGCCCAATGGTAGAGCGATTTTACAGATGGGAGGCGAGGGCAATGCTCAAAAAGTTTTTGAAGCATTTGAGCAGGTTAAGCCTCAGTATGCGGATTACTTTGAAGGGTTTACGTCGCCTTATACGTTTCATTCGGATAAAACCTATGAGGCAATACTCCGCGATATGGGGTTTAAGACCCATCATGCAAGCTTAGTGTTTAAAGATATGGTGCATGAAGGTGTGAAAGCGTTTCAAGGATGGCTTGAGACAACATGGTTTCCTTTTATTGAGTGTGTGCCAAGTGATAAAAGAACAGCGTTTATGGAGGCATGGATTAGGGCATACTGCACGATTTGTCCGCTGGATGATGAAGGAAAAGTGCATGTTGCGATGATGCGTCTTCAAGTGGAATTGAGCAAGTAAAATTTTTATATGTAAAGAGTTTTGATACATATCAAAACAAAATGGAGCATGTTGTACTAGAATATGCGAAGAAGATCAAGGAGTGAGCATCATGGTAAAAATACTCTCAGTACAAGTTGGGCGTGCAAAAACGTATGGCGATGCACAGTCGAAAGATTTTTTAGAAAAAGAGTGGCAGAGTGCTTCGTTTAAAGAGGTAAGCCATACACCTCTTTTTGCCAATTTTACGGGTTTTTCTGGTGATGAGGTCGCCGATACAATTCATCATGGTGGCGTTGATAAAGCCATCTTTGCCAACAGCTATGAAAATTATGCCCATTGGGCTTCTTTTTTAGAACAAAAAAGCCTGCCTTTTGGGGCATTGGCTGAGAATTTAACCATCACGGGTTTGCATGAACAAAGCGTGATGTTAGGTGAAGTGCATCAGATAGGCACAGCCATACTGCAAGTCTCACAGCCACGCAAACCATGCTGGAAAATCTCACGAAGATGGAATCATAAAGCCTTTACCAATGAGATTTTTACCAGCGGGCTTACAGGATGGTATTATAAAGTGTTGCAAGAGGGTCTGATAGGTTCGGATGATGAAATCAAAGTGATACAGCAAAAGACACCTCAAATATCCATTTTAAAAGCCAATGAAGCCTTTCGTGAGCCTGAGAAGTATCAGAGCATTCTTGAAACGATTTTAGACATTCCTTCTCTTGCTAGCTCTTATCAAGAGAGTATTGTAAAGCGGCTCAAAAATGAGAGTGACCTTGGGTACATGAAAGCAGAATAAGCCTAATGTGATAATCTGTGATAAAATTGCTTTATCCTTTTATGTTGGAGCTTTTGCATGATTAGCTTTGAATTTCTTATTACCTCATTGATTGTTGTGCTTATTCCTGGCACTGGCGTTCTTTTTACCATATCAACGGGTTTGGTGCAAGGGCGAAAAGCCAGTGTTTATGCCGCACTAGGGTGTACAGCAGGGATTGTTCCTCACCTTTTAGCGACGATTTTTGGACTAGCAGCCATTATGCACACGAGTGCGCTTGCGTTTGAAGTGTTAAAGTTTGCAGGTGTTTTATACTTGTTCTATCTTGCGGTGATGACATGGAAAGATAAAAGTGGTTTTGAAGCGCAATCTTTACCAACACGCTCAAGCGCACTTTCCTTATCGACCAAAGCGTTTTTACTGAACATCCTCAATCCAAAACTGACCATTTTCTTTTTGGCGTTTTTGCCGCAATTTGTAAAGCCAGAAACGACATCACCATTGGGAGATATGTTAATTTTAAGCGCTGTGTTTATGCTGATGACGTTTGTTGTTTTTGTAATTTATGGTCTTTTAGCGCATGGCTTTCGTCACAGCGTTATGGAATCGCGTCGTGTACAAATGTGGTTACAAAAAGGTTTTGCATTGACCTTTGCGGGGCTTGGCGTGCAGTTGGCTGTAACACAGAAGTAAGAGAAGAGGGCTTTACGTGTAAAGCCCTAAAAAAGGTTATCCGATATTGGTGTAAACGGCTTGAACGTCGTCATCATCTTCGATTTTTTCGATGATTTTTTCAACATCCACCAGTTGTTCTTCGCTAAAAGTTACAGGAGTGTTTGCGATGCGCTCTAGGTTTGCTTTGGTTAGGGTGATGCCAAGGCGATCAAAGGCTGCGTTGAGTGTTCCAAAGTTTGTGTAGTCGGCATAAACGAGTACCACGCCTTCTTCTTCCTCGATCTCTTCAAGTCCCGCGTCGATGAGTTCAAGTTCTAGCTCTTCGATGTCCATCTCTGCTGTTTTGGCAAATTCAAAAACCGCTTTGCGTGAGAACATAAACTCCAAAGAGCCGTTGTTCAGCATCTCTCCACCTGCTTTTTTAAAGGCACTCTTGATGTTTGCAACCGTACGGGTGTTGTTATCGGTAGCGCACTCTACAAAAAAGAGTGAACCATGAGGACCTTTACCTTCAAAGGTGACTTCACTAAGGGTTTGTGCATCTTTGCCAAGCGCTCTTTTAATTGCGGCATCGATGTTGTCTTTAGGCATGTTTTCCGCTTTAGCGTTGAGGATCGCTGTTCTGAGTTTTGCATTACTCTCAGGGTCTCCACCGCCTTCTTTGGCTGCCATCATGATCGTACGGCCAAGTCTTGGAAATACGCGTGACATATTTCCCCATCGTTTCATTTTTGCTGCTTTTCGGTATTCAAACGCTCTTCCCATAGGGGTATATTCCTTCTTGTGTGTTATAAAATTTATCTTATTATACCTTGTTGAAAATAAGAGTATTATTTTGACAAAAAATTGAAGGAGATAAGATGATGGAAGCACTGAAAAAAATATATAAAAAGCATGGTTTTGAGCTGATTTGTGTCCCTAGTCAAGAAGAGGCACTGAGTGTTGCAATGAGTTTCATCAAACCACATATGAGTATTGGCTTTGGTGGCTCTACGACGGTAAAGCAAATTGGACTGTATGATTATGTTACTTCACGTAAAGATATCACACTTTTTAATCAGTATGAAGCAGGCATTAGCATGGAGGAAAATGTTGAGAGGAGACGTAAAGGTTTGATCTCTGATCTTTACATTTGTGGCACCAATGCGCTTACTAAAAACGGTGAATTGGTCAATGCTGATGGTAGTGGAAACAGAGTTGCTGCACAGATTTTTGGACCTAAAAAAGTGCTCATTATCGCTGGCATTAACAAACTGGTTGAAAACGTGGAAGAGGGCTTTAATCGTATCCGTGACGTTGCGAGTCCTAAGAACATTGAGCGTATGAATAACATTGCCATTAGTATGGGCAAAGAGCCACGTCATAACATGAGTAATATTGGTAAAAAATTTGCCTACATCAACGGTGATGAAGAAGGGCGTACGACGATTATTCTTGTGGATGAAGCGCTTGGCTATTAAAATGTTTCTCTACGAAGCATTTTGCCTGTAAACGATTAAAGGTGTGACTTTTTTAGATTCTCCAAGGAAATTTGCATTAAAGTAAAATTATAAGAAGCTTATTGAGTGTCGATCGTTAGAATTAAGACTAACGGGGCTTAATAAGCCTTTACTGTAATATCAAAATTTCACAAGGAGCAATCGATGAGAAAATCATTTTTAGTAGGTGCAGCAGCAGTATGCTTGAGCGTTTCCGTATACGCAGCAGAGTTTATCAATGTTCTGACAGGCGGAACCAGCGGTATTTATTATCCTCTAGGTGTTGCGCTTTCGCAGATGTATGCCAAAGCCATTCCCGATTCTAAAACGGCGGTGCAAGCGACCAAAGCGAGTGTTGAAAACCTCAACTTACTTCAAGCAGGACGTGGTGAAGCTGCCATCTCTTTGGGTGACTCTTTCTCCGATGCGTATAAAGGCGATGCGGATGCTGGCTTTAAAGCCCCATTGGATAAGCTTCGCACCATTTCAGCACTTTATCCAAACTACATTCACTTTGTTGCAGCTGCGGATTCTGGTATCAAGTCATTTGCAGATATCAAAGGCAAACGCATCTCTGTAGGCGCTCCAAAATCAGGTACGGCATTGAACTCTAAAAAGATTTTAGAAGCAGCGGGTATTAGTTATAAAGATTTCTCCAAAGTTGAGTACCTCTCTTACGCTGAGTCTGTGGAGCTTATGAAAAATAGACAGCTTGATGTCACACTGCTTTCATCTGGTGCAGGCGTTGCAGCACTTCGAGATCTTGCGACTTCCCAAAAAGTGGTTTTCTTGACCATTCCTGCTGATATTGTGAAAAAGATCGATGATCCAGCGTACCAAGTTGGCATCATTCCTGCGAACACTTATGAGGGGCAAACGGCTGATGTTCAAACCGTCTCTGTTCAAAACTTCTTGGTTACACACTCTGGGGTGTCTGAGAAAACCGTTTATACGATGACCAAAACAATGTTTGAAAACTTAGACCAGATGGTCGCAGCACACGCCGCAGCAAAGGGCATTAGTTTAGAGAATGCGGCGAAAAATCCTCCTGCACCATTGCACCCTGGCGCTGAGCGATACTACAAAGAAGTAGGCGTTATTAAGTAATTTAAAGCCCTATTTTAGGGATTTTTGAATGTGTTAGATAAAAATGTTGAAGGAATGAGTATGTCTGCTTTAGTAAACGAAGAAGTCCATGAAGAGGCTTCCGATTTTGAAGAGCACGGGCACCAGCGCCAGCTTTTAGGCTGGGCATCACGTTTGGTGATGTTTGGTGCGCTCGCATTTTCTGCGTATCAGATTTCTGTTGCGGCGTTTCATCCGTTTTCAAGCTTGATTATCAGAGCGTTACATGTAAGCTTTTTGATGTTTTTGATTTTTATGCTTTACCCTGCAACGTCAAAAGGACGTACACAACAAAGTATCCCTTGGTATGATCTGTTGCTTTCCTTGTTTGGTTTTGCGCTTGGTTTTTATCATCTCATTTTTGAAGCCGATCTCATCGAGCGTTCAGGTGATCCTACAACGATGGACCTTTTTGTAGCAACGGCTGCGAGTATACTTGTTTTTGAAGCGGCACGCCGTGTGGTGGGTTGGGCGCTCACACTTGTCTGTGGAGCTTTTTTAGCCTATGGCTTTTTGGGGCAGTATTTACCTCTTTCCATCGCACATCGTGGTTTTGGGTTTGATCAAATTGTAGGGCAACTTTACCTTGGAAGTGATGGTATTTTAGGTACTCCAACGCTTGTTTCGGCTACGTATATCTTTTTGTTCATTCTTTTTGGAACATTTTTAGAACATGCAGGCATGATTCGTCTTTTTAATGCGCTAGCGCTTGGATTGGTAGGGCGTGCGCAAGGAGGACCTGCTAAGGTTGCCGTTATCTCTTCAGGGCTTATGGGTACGATTTCAGGCTCAGGTGTTGCCAATGTTCTTACCGTTGGGCAGTTTACGATTCCCTTGATGAAACGCTTTGGCTATACCTCTATTTTTGCAGGTGCGGTTGAAGCGACAGCTTCGATGGGTGGACAAATCATGCCTCCTGTTATGGGTGCAGTTGCATTTATTATGGCGGAGACGCTAAATGTGCCTTATTCGGACATTGTTATGGCCGCAATTATTCCAGCACTTTTGTATTATTTTACTGCTTTTTGGATGGTGCATCTTGAAGCAGGTAGGCTTAAACTGTTAGGTATTCCCGCCGACCAATGTCCGAATCCTTGGAAAGAGCTCAAAGCAAGCTGGTATTTAGCACTTCCTTTGGCTGCTTTAGTGTATATGCTTTTTCACGGATTCACCCCTATGTTTGCGGGTATGATGGGCTTAACGCTAACGTCAGTGCTTATTTTAGGTGCAGCGATTGCAGCGCGCATTTCACAAACAGCGTTGCGTTATGTCTTTTGGTTTGCCCTTGGTCTAAGCGCTGCCTCGTTCATCGAGTGGGGCATTGTTCCTGTTTTGGGTGTTATTGCTCTTTTAGTGGTGGTTAACTTTGTGATACAAGGTGGTCGTGATACACTTAGAACAATGAAAACTGCGCTCATTGATGGGGCAAAACAAGCTCTTGGTGTGGGAATAGCATGTGCGATTGTAGGCGTTATCATCGGTGTTTTAACGCTCACAGGAGCGGCATCTAATTTTGCAGGGTTTATCCTTGAAGTAGGGGAGAAGAGTCTCTTTCTTTCACTGCTTCTTACGATGGTAGCGTGTTTGATTTTAGGTATGGGCATTCCGACTATTCCTAACTACATCATTACCAGCTCTATTGCAGCACCTGCCCTTTTAAAACTTGGTGTTCCCCTTATTGTGAGCCACATGTTTGTTTTCTACTTTGGCATTATGGCAGACCTTACACCTCCTGTGGCTCTTGCAGCCTTTGCAGCAGCTTCTATTGCTAAAGCTTCAGCTATGAAAATAGGTTTTAAAGCGACACAAATCGCTATTGCAGGGTTTGTCGTACCTTTTATGGCGGTATATGACCCCGCATTGATGCTTCAAGGTGATCCGACATGGACGGCAGTTGTTTACATTGTCGTAAAAGCACTTCTTGCAATCTTTTTATGGGGCTGTGCAGCGATTGGCTATCTGTGGTCACCGCTCCATATGTTTGAACGTGTTATTGCAGCTTCAGTGGCAGCACTTTTGGTTGCAGCGATTCCTTTGACAGATCAAGCGGGTTTCGTTTTAGGCGCTTTTTTTATTGCATGGAATTGGTGGAAAACCCGTAAACCATGATGTCTTTATGTCTAAGTGCGGGAACAGTGTCTGTGACACTCTTCTTGCACTCTTTTACCCTTGCTTGGATGCATTCGGTGGAAAAAATTCGCTGGGAAGAACAGTGGAAAATCGAGGGTAACGTTTTACAGCTAACCCATGCCAGTGTGCGAGGAAGTGGAGCAGGGATGGAGCCACCACCTGATGCTATCTTTAAAGAGGGTGCTTGGCATTATTCACCGCATGTTCCACCCCTTCAAACACTCAGGCTTTCGCATTCATCTTTTACCCAAGAGTATGAACTCTGTTTTGATGGCAGATGCACACCTTTAAATGACTTTTTCTTAACTCTTCCCGAAATCGACACAATTGTTCTTGAAGCCTGTGAACGCTAAAATAGCGCCAATTTTTACAGGTAAGGTACTTTCTTGAAATCAGAACTCAAAAACTACAGTTATATTTTTATAGGCTCACTCTTCTTGTCGTACGGTGTCGTCTCTTTATTTATCCCCAATGCTCTTGTAACAGGTGGAACATCGGGGATGGCGATCTTAGGGCATTATATTTTTAAACTTCCCGTTGGAATGCTCATGGTGCTAATTAACGCACCGCTTTTACTTTTGGGTACAAAATATTTTGGTAAGCATTTTACCATTCGCAGCATTATCGCCATTGGTTTTACCTCTTTGTGTATTGATGCGATGATTGAATTTTTACATGTAGGCGCACTCAGTCATGATGTTATTTTAGCGGCTATCTTTGGTGGTATTGCTGTTGGAATAGGGCTAGGATTTATCTTAAGCGGACACGCTTCTGCGGGCGGGTCTACCATTATCGCGAAAATTATTGCATCTAAAACAAGCATAAAAGCTTCTTCAGTGATGCTCGTTATTGATATGCTGATTATTATCTCAATTGCGTTCATCTCTAAAAATATTGATTTAGCGCTGTGGAGTTTGGTAAGCATTTATATCAGTGCGAAGAGTATTGATATGTTTTTAACCCGTGGACCTTCTAAAAAAGTAGTACACATTGTTTCTACAAAAATCGAAGAGCTTTGCGCTCAAATCGTACTTCATTTGGGCAAAAATGGCACGATTGTACAAGGCAATGGCATTTTTGAGCAAGAGAGTAAACGTATGATCTTTTTAGTTGTGGAAAATGGCAAAGTTCCTCGTTTAAAAGAGTTGATTCAAAAAGTGGATGATGAAGCGTTTATGGTAGTTATGGAAGCCTCAGAGTTGTTGGGGCGTGGACACTAAAATTTGCTTTTGAGGTTGAAGATAAACTGATCGTTTTGTTTATCAATCCCTGTTTTGTCATACGAAATACCAAAATTAAGCCCTTTCGCGATCTCATCAAGTGCAAATGTGCTATAAACTCCTGTGTAAGAGAATGTGCTTTGCATATCATTGGCAATGACATAGCGAGAACCTAGAAGCACATCTTTGCGTGGGGCGTAGTTGAGATCCAGCGCATACGCTTCTGTGTTGGGTGCGTAGTTATTTGAGCTCAGCACTGAAGATGTCGGCAAAAGCTGATCTTTCCCTTCCAAATCGCTGTAAGCACTGTGGCTTCCATTGAGTACTTTTGAATAGGCAACATAACTTCCAAAATTATCATAATGCATCTGTGCTTTGAGTCCAACGGCATTGGTGGTGCTGAGTTCACTTTGTGCTAAGCTCTGACGATAGGTATCGGCATAGTAGTTAGCACTGAGTCTGTAGCCCAACATATCCGCTTTGCCATCGTAAAGGGCTTCCGTGTAATAGAGCGTATTGTCTGTGCTACTTTGACGTGTTTCGGTAGCAAACGATTGTGTGGCAACTTCGAGTCTTATGCCTTCCATTGGGGCTGTTTTATAGTGAAAAAGAATTTTTTGAGTTTTTGTACTGGAAAAGGGTGTCTCTTCTTCCGTCCCTTCATTGTAGTTTGCATTGATTTTATGGGTTAGATTGCCATCAAGTAGGGCGTCAATAAGTGAATCTACTGCAAAAAGTGTTTGAGAGAGAAAGATGAGGCTAAAGGTAAGTTTTTTCATGGTGATTATGAAAGCGTAAAGCCACCGAAATGGCTTTACAGATAGCAGAGGGAATGAATTACATCATTCCGCCCATGCCTCCCATTCCGCCCATGCCACTCATGTCTGGCATTGAAGGCGCTTTATCTTCTTTAGCGTTTGTGATAGTTGCTTCTGTTGTTAAAAGTAAGCTTGCTACCGAAACAGCATTTTGAAGTGCGATACGTGAAACTTTAACAGGATCAACAATACCCGCTTCAAACATATCCACATACTCACCTGTTGCAGCATTAAAGCCATAGTTTGCTTTGGTGCTTGTAAGAACATTGTTTGCAACAACACCTGCGTCAAAGCCTGCGTTCTCTGCGATTTGTTTCAATGGTGCTTTAAGAGCGCGTGTTACGATCTCAGCGCCGATAGCTTCATCGCCAGTGAGGTTTAGTTTGATTTTTGCATTTGCAAGCAAGAATGCAGAACCACCACCCACAACAATGCCTTCTTCAACAGCCGCTTTAGTCGCTGAAAGTGCATCATCAACTCTATCTTTTTTCTCTTTCATTTCAGTTTCAGTTGCCGCGCCAACTTTGATAACCGCAACGCCACCGCTTAGTTTTGCTAAACGCTCTTGGAGTTTTTCTTTGTCGTAGTCACTGCTTGTTTCAGCAATTTGTGCTTTAATCTGTCCAACACGTGCATCAATTCTAGCTTTTTCACCATTGCCATTGACGATGGTTGTGTTGTCTTTGTCGATCACGATGCGTGCTGCTTGACCAAGATCTGCCAATGTAGCACTTTCAAGTGTGCGTCCTAGCTCTTCGCTGATCACTTCGCCACCACTGATGATAGCAATGTCTTCAAGCATCGCTTTTCTTCTATCACCAAAGCCTGGTGCTTTAACCGCAGCGATGTTGAGAACACCTCTGAGTTTGTTTACTACTAAAGTTGCCAATGCTTCACCATCAATGTCTTCAGCGATGATGAGTAAAGGCTTACCTGTTTTTTGAACTTGTTCAAGTACAGGAAGAAGGTCTTTAAGGTTGGAAACTTTTTTGTCATACAATAAAATATAAGGATGCTCTAAAATCGTTTGCATTTTCTCAGGGTTGGTTACAAAGTAAGGAGAGAGGTAACCACGATCAAATTGCATACCCTCAACAACGTCTAACTCGTCTTGAATACCTTTAGCTTCTTCAACGGTAATAACGCCATCTTTGCCTACTTTTTCCATCGCTTCAGCAATTAACTCACCAATAACGGTGTCAGAGTTTGCAGAAATGGTTGCAACTTGTGCGATCTCTTTTTTATCTTTAACCGCTTTTGCCATCGTTTTAAGCTCTGCGATGATTGCTTCGGCTGCTTTGTCCATACCACGTTTTACTTCAACCGGGTTTGCGCCAGCAGTGATGTTTCTAAGCCCCTCTTTGAAAATAGCATGTGCTAAAACCGTTGCAGTGGTTGTACCATCACCCGCTTGATCTGCTGTTTTTGAAGCAACTTCTTTAACCAGTTGAGCGCCCATGTTTTCAATCGTATCTTTAAGTTCGATCTCTTTTGCTACAGAAACACCGTCTTTTGTGATGCTAGGAGCGCCAAAACTTTTTTGAATTAACACATTGCGACCACGTGGTCCCATTGTAACTTTTACAGCGTCATTAAGTTTTTTAACACCTTCGTAAAGTGCATTGCGTGCGCTATCTGAAAATTGAATCTCTTTTGCCATGTTTATTTCCTTTTTCTATTATTGATTGATTATAAAACGCCTAAGAGGTCGTCAACGTTCATTACAAGGTAAGGTTTACCCTCTAAAGTGAGCTCTGTACCTGCATATTTTGCAAACATAACTTTGTCTCCAATTGAAACAAGACCTTTTTCTGCAACTTTTGGACTTACTGCTCTAACAACACCGCTAAGAGGTTTTTCCTTAGCATTGTCAGGGATGATAATACCTGAAGCAGTGGTAGTCGCTTCTTCGATTCTCTCAAGAAGTACTCTTTTTCCTAATGGTTTGAAAGTCATTTGTATGTCCTTTTGACTAAAATTTTTTAGCACTCGCTTATTTCGAGTGACAAAATTTTACACAAATACGACTCAAAAGTCAAGAAAAAAGTGGTAAAAGTTTAGTCTATTGTACTCAATGTTTTTTAGTTTTTTTTCAAGTTTTAGGAAATGAGGTATAATTAACCAAAATCTAAGTTTTATGACTATATAATGCCAACCTCTTTTAACCATGTCAAGGTAGCTCAGCTGGTTAGAGCGCTGGTCTCATAAGCCGGAGGTCGAGGGTTCGAGTCCCTCTCTTGACACCACTCAAACTTCACAAACTATTACTACAACGAACTTCCAAACAACTCAATCATAACTTTTAATTATTGTCTCTGGAGTCGGAGGTCTTAAATTTTGACCCATTTTTGGCACAATTTGGCTCACTTTTGGCTCAGAATAAGTAATAGTCTTATTCAATAAAAGTTTAAATATATTATTCGTTCGACAAAGATAGCGTTTGATGTCTAGAATAATACTTATTTGTATCTAGATCAATCACTAGTCTAATTTTATTTGATAGTTTCTGACAATATCTGATTTCAAAATCTTTTCGCTCTTTTTTAAGATAAGCATCTTTGAATAAGCCAAGAACATAGTCAGGGATAACTGATAAGTGATTTTGTTTTGTTATTTTTTGAATATTTATTGAAATAACCATACTTGTTTGATTATTCAATTTGTCTTTTATATCCTCGACTAGATCATCAATATCAGCTGTCTTGATTTTATTATTTTCTTCATAATATATATGCACAGTACAATCGTAATTTTTATGAATTCGGTCAAATAAAACTTTATAAAATATTTTTAAATAATCATCTTTGGTATAAGAATTGGTTTCGAGTTTTGAGAAAACTATATAAGCCTGAAAATCACATTTTCTAAGCCTATCAACAATTTGTCCTCTGACATCATGGCTGTCTTCGCAGTAATGAAAAATTCTTCCTTTCTTAGGGATCAACTGGTCTCCACTCAGTTGATCATAAAAAGTATTTAAATCATTTGAAATATCTTGGTGGTTTTCATCTTGAATGAGAACACAAGACATGCCAAAATAATTTTCATATAGCGTCTCATCAAAGTATAGATGAAGTTCTTCTTTTCTTTTTTCTTTCTTTCTTAGTCTTTTGTTGTATTCATGAATATCAGTATAAGCATCTGTCATGAGAATTTGATCTTGAAACTTCTTTGCTAATTCCTTTTCAATTGCATGACAATATATTATCCAGCCATTTAGGCGTTGCATTCCATCATACAATTTCTCTTTTTTGTTCATAAAATGATCTTCAGCGCCATATTTTTTGATGTAATATAGTTCTTGACGGATTTTTTTCTTCATTAATCTTGGAATTCTTGGAAACTCTGGATTGGATACACTTAGCCCAGTAACATATTGTGGTTGCCCTTTTTTTGATATACGAGTTTTTTCATTATTTAGAGATAAGTTAGATTCTTTTAATATCGCTGACACTTCTTTCTCTAGTTTTTTTACGTTTATATCTTTGAAATTAGTCGAGAATGTTATATCATCGGCATATCGGGTATAAAGACAATCATGTTTTTGTGCTAGTTCGAAAAGCTGTATATCCAAATCGTAAAAAAATAGATTAGCTAACACAGGACTTGTATGTAGACCCTCAACCAAAGAAGTATTGACTGTCGTTAAAGATGTTAAAATGGACGCTATATCGTCATTCTTGCAAAGCTGAAAAAATATTTTTTTGATATTTTCATAATTAATTGATTTAAAGAAGTTTTCAATGTCAAATTGAACTAAAATTTGTCGATTAAGATGTATTTTCGCATTATCAAATGTACTTTTTCCTTTGACAAAACCATAAGCACAATCATGTACAAATTCTTTTTCTAATTTTTGGAGAGAAGTTGATAAATTTTTATGAAATAAGCTTAATGACTTATTTATTGCCTTATATACAAGTCGATATCCTTTACCATTTTTTTTAAGGATAAACATTTTTTGATAAAATTCACTTCTTGTGGGTGATTTGAGGATAGATTCTAAAAATTCTAACTTTGTATTAAATGTACTAGCAATAGAACGCAGGTTTGAAAGTCCACTAAAATCTACAACTTGATTCATTTTAAACTTTTTCAGGAGTATGTTAAGCCGAAGAAATAGGAATAACAACTAATTTACTCTGTACCAAATGTGACTCACACTTGCAAATTATTTCACTCGGCTCTTAGCTATTATAACACAGTTTATATTCGGTATTGAAATTTTTATATAATAGGGGGGCGAAGCTAAACTTTTAACTTCTAAATTTACACTTTGCTTCATCACAACCCGTCAGAACTCTACATCCAACGGGTCAACGGGTTAACATTTCCAATAAAAAATCCCTACCTTACCTACGCAAACAATCGATCAATCCCCTTGTCAATATTTGCAACATCCATCAAGCCATTCTTAACGTAGAAGTCCATCGTAGTAGAGAGCTTTTGATGTCCTAAATACTTTTGAGCAAGAGTAATTGGCATATTATTCTCAACAACTGAACTTGCAAAGCTGTGACGTGTTGCATATAGCGTTTTGTAAGGTATGTTTAAACGCTCTAAAAGGGGCTTTAAATACGTTTTAACGATAGGACGAGACTCGAAGTATGGTTGTAAGGTTTGCTCGTTAGGAAAGACCCACAAGTTACTCTTTGCAGTTTGCTTGTGAAGTTGTAGGGCTTCTTTAACAGGAGAGGGCATGTAAACAGTATTGACAATGTTCGTCTTTGTCTCTTTCAATTTGCCATGCCTTTGGCTACGTTGTATCGTGATTGTGTTATTCTCGAAATCAACATCACCCCATTGTAACGCTAGAGCCTCACCCGTTCTAAGTCCTGTATTGAATGATAATGTGAGGAACGCTTTAAACCATCCTGTGGCATGTTCAAGGATACGTTGCACTTCATCTTTACTGTAATACTTCTGGGAAGAATCACTTTTGCTTTTGCTGAACTGTTTCGATTTTTTATCCACAAGTGCTAATGGATTTTTATCAATCATTTCATTCACAAGGGCATAGTTCCAAATGAAGTTAAACGTGCGATAGTATTTATTGAAGCGTGATTTGCTGAGTTGGTGAGATTCAATCAAGTTGTTCTTCCAAGCCTTTAAGTCAGTTACCTTGATCTCTGCCAAGTGCTTATTCCCAAAGTAGGGTTTAATGTACTTGGTGTAGATTTGGATGTAGTCATTATGCGTATCTTCTGCACGATTGTGTCTATCTTCATTTAATGCTTTTAAGGCAATATCATCAATCGAGTAGTTACCATCATTCACTTCATTGTTTGAGAGAAAATGCTCCAGTGCTAGTGCATATTTTTCTCTCTCTGTTCGTTGCATGTTTAAGGGTGTATCATCAAGCTTTAGACTAAAACGAATACGCTCCTTGCCATCTTTTCGGTATTCATCTAAAAGTCGATAATCTAAGCACACCTTGCCACCTTTGCTATACACTCTAACACTTTTTAACAAGTCTTCATGCTCATTAATAAAAATATGGGTTGGCGCTAAACTTTTAACTTCTTCCAGCTAAATATGGCACGTATTTGAGGTATATTCGAGCCAAGTTTGATTAAAATAACCCATCGAGAAGTCATAGTGGTCTCACGTGAACAGTAAAATTAAGCAAGCATTCTTAAAAGTATGAAGTTCTATTTTAGGTGCTTAAGAGAATTGAATATAACTGAATATGCACTTCGTTTCATACTAGTAGTTTTTAACCCCTAAAACGCAGAATATCAGTGTACAATACGGCATGAAATATTTCACATTTGTTGACAAAGATACCTTTATATATTCACGTTCAAAGATTTGGGATACCGTCTTAAATGTGACAGCGTGGCCTCAGTTATGGAAGCATGTCAGCAAGGTGCACGTGCATACGCAAGGAGAGATTAGTTCAGATTCTAAGATCGAGTGTTATTTTAGGCTTTTTTATCTCTTGCACCTGCGTTTTGACATTCAGATCTTACGATTACAAAAACCATTCTATGCCTCTTTTACTATAGGAGGTGACTTTTCAGGACAGGGTAGATGGATACTGCGTGAGCATGAGAAGGAAATTTTATCAACACTTTACCTGCATCTAAGTACACACCATTTTCTTCTTAGGTTTGTCTCCTCCCTTCCCTACGGAAGGAGTCTTATAGCGTACAGCCACAGACGTGTCATGCTTGAGGGAAAAAAAATGATTGTTAAAGGGCTTGTAGTATAATCAAACTAAGGAATTAAAAATGATTGAAAATAAGAAAAAAATGTATCGTTTAGCGCTTGCTTCCATGTGTTTTGTTTCATCAGTTTTCGCAGAAGAAATTGGCTCGGTCGATACAGCTTTTGTTTTTCTAGGAGCGAATCATAAAATTGTTATTGAAGCATTTGAAGATCCTAAAGTATCTGGGGTGTCTTGCCATTTATCTCGGGCAAAGACGGGAGGAGTCAAAGGTTCTTTTGGTATTGCTGAAGATACCGCTGATGCATCTATTGCGTGTAGGCAAACAGGACTTATCACGTTACCTCAAGATATTCAATCTAAAAAAAATGATGGTGAACGTGTTTTTAAAGAATCAACTTCTTTCTTATTCAAACATATTCAAGTTGTCCGCTTTTACGATGCAAAACGTAATACTCTCATTTATTTAACGTATTCAGATAAGCTCATTGATGGTTCACCAAAAAATGCAATTTCAACCGTACAAATTACGAATGCACTCTTTGAAAAATAAGAATATCGTATTTAGTACTTCGTCTGAGGCTTTTCAAAAGCGGTGATTATTGATTGACTAACAGCTCTTTCAAAATACGTGGACACTCCTTTTCCATCACAATATCGTGGGTGGATTCAACTCTATCTATAAAAACTTTCCCTAAGAGATGATCCTATTCATGTTGAAAAATTCTTGCTACAAAGTCATTGAATTTTACAATCTGTGGATATGCATTTGTATCCATATAAAAAACATCCTAGTTCTCTCCTCTTCAAATAATTAAGAAATAGTAAGGCTTAGCTTTGATTTCACCAGTGATTTTAGAGGTCTACTCCATTTTAATTCGTTTTTTGCTTAATAATAATGTTTACTTTTCTGCGAAATTTCCTATAGAAATAACGATGAGATATTTTTTCTTCATTCGATAAACAACGATTAATTCAGAGTTCTTATAAATACTTTGAGTAAGAAGTGACATTTTTAACTTTAAAGTAAATTTTTTATACATATCTCACATTAAATATCACAGTTAGTTATTAGAATTAAGGCAGAAATAAAAAACCATTTCAAAAAGGAGTTATACAATGAGTCAAGAGAAAATGTCCAGAAGGGACGCTCTGAAGTTAGGTTTTGTTGGAGCAGGTGCCGCAATGTTAAGTGCAAGCCAAGCAATGGCAGCAGCACCAACTGAAAAAGATGTTAAGTTTGATGAAGAGTACGATGTTATCGTTATTGGTTCAGGTTTTGCAGGTTTGGCAGCAGCAGCTAAAGCAGCAGAGAGAGGCTATAAAGTTCTTATCTTAGAGAAAATGGGTCGTGTGGGTGGTAACTCTGTTATCAACGGTGGTGCATTTGCCGTTCCTATGAATAAAGACCAAAAAGCATTTGGTATCGAAGACTCTAAAGCACTTTTCATTAAAGATGCTTTAAAAGCGGGACTTGGTATTAACCACGTTGAGATGCTTGAACTCATCGCTGATCGTGCACAAGAAGTATTTGACTTTACCGTAAAATGTGGCGCAAAATACCAAACAGGTAAAAAACCAACCCATTTTGGTGGCCACTCAGTAGCTAGAACAATTGTTACAGAAAATATGAGCGGTTCTGCGATTATTCAACCAATGGCAGCATTTGTAGAGAAACTCCCAGGTTGTAAACTTGTAACCCGTGCGAAAATGGATGACTTTGTTATGAGCAACGATGGTACAACTGTTATTGGTGTAACTGCGCGTATCAACTACCGTTTTGACAACAAACTTTACAGTGATGACATTGAAAACAAATCAGGCGAGAAAAAAGTTTACCGTGCGAAAAAAGGTGTTATCTTAGCCAGCGGTGGTTTTGCAATGGATAAAGAGTACAGAAAAATTCAAGACCCACGTATGGCTCCAGATATGGATGCAACAAATCATGATGGTGCAACAGCGGGAGCACTTTTAAAAGCTTTCCAAATTGGAGCACTTCCTGTACACATTAGCTGGATTCAAGAAGGTCCATGGGCAAGCCCAGATGAGAGAGGCTTTGGTGTAGCGCCACTTCTTACACAACAAGGTTTATTTGTAAAAGGTGTTTGTGTTGATATTAGAAACGGTAAACGTTTCATGAATGAAATGGCAGACAGAAAAACAAGAGCAGACGCACAGTATGTTATCTTAAGAGAAGATCCAAAAGCATACCCAGTTGCAATTGGTACTTACAATACGTTTGATGAGCAAATCTATGCAGCGATTGAAAAAGGTCTTCAAGGTGGCGTAATGAAAAAATTCGATACCCTTGACGCACTTGCTGCAAACTACAAAATCCCAGCAGCGGCATTAAAAGAAACCATTGCAAAATACAATGAAGATGCTAAAAACGGTGTTGAAGATCAGTTCAAAAAACAGACGCTGAAAGATATGAAAGGTAAAGAATGTATTGAAATGAAAGGACCTTTCTATGCAATTCGTACAGTACCAAAACCTCACCATACTATGGGTGGTGTAAAAATTAACACAAAAGCGCAAGTTATCTCAGCAAATACCAACAAACCAATCGCAGGTTTATTTGCCGCGGGTGAAGTCACAGGTGGAACACACGGTGCAAGCCGTTTAGGTAGTTGTGCGATTGCTGACTGTTTAGTATGTGGCTTTGTTGCAGGAGAAAACATCTAATCATGCGTAGCAAAAAAACTCTTTTAGCATTAGGGTTTTTTCTCATTCTTGGAGTGATGTCTTTGGTGGGGAGTGAAGTGAACGCTTCTTCTCCTCAGCTAAAGATTACGCCTGAGCTTAAAGAAAAATTTACTCTTAAGCCTCATCATGAAAAGTTGTCATTTAAATGTGTTGACTGCCATGAAGGACAAGGGGATGACCCAGAAAATTTTAAAGCGATCGACGATAAAGGGTGTTTATCGTGTCATAAAACAAAACAGTATTTGGCAGATAGACTGAAATTTATGGATAACTTACATACAAATCCACACAACTCTATTCACGATGGTCCTAAACTTTATTGTGATGAGTGTCACTTTGAACATAAGAAGTCGGATAATATGTGTTTAAGTTGCCACAGCAATGATGTGAAACTTTGGATGAGGCCGACACCATGATCAAAAAAATATTTCTCATCATAAAAAACAACATGCTACTTACGGTTTTAGTAGGTGTTTTGGTAGGGTTACTCAGTTCATGGATTCTTTATGAAGGTCTTCATCGAACAAGCGATGATAAGTTTTGTGTTGTGTGTCATGAGATGAAACCAATGGTTGCAGCGTATCACAATGACGTTCATGGAGGGGCAGGTAAAATAGGCATTAAAGTTACCTGTGTAACCTGTCACTTACCTCATGATAATGTTTTTGCGTATATTGCAACAAAAGCTAGAAACGGTGCTGTAGAAGGAGCGATTCACTTCTTTGGTAATGTTGATGCCATTGATTGGCAAGCAAATCGTGCCAACAGAGCACACTTTGTCAAAGATGAAGCGTGTGTGGGATGTCATACCAACTACAAAACCAATGAAGCGATCAGTGAGCAAGGTCGTAAAATGCACGCGCATTACGATAGCTTGAAAGACACAGCCAAAGAAATTAGCTGTGCTTCCTGTCACGTAGAAGTAGGGCATAAAGGGCTTAGAAGTATGCTCAATTACTACAAACCTGAGTATGAGTATTACAAAGGTAAGTTAGATAAGAAAAAAGAAGAGGCTGAGAAAAAATTAGCTGAAGAGTTGAAAAAGTAAGGGCAAATTAAAGCTCCCGTTTTAAGCGTGCGGATGTTTCAAACGGGAGAAACACTTAAATCTTTTTTGCATTTAATGCGCAAGATGGATTCTAAAATAACGATAAGGAAGAAAGATGAAACTCGTTAAATTATCCTTAGTAGCCTTAATGACACTCAGTAGCGTTGCCTATGCAGCGGATACTTTGGAAGAAGCGTTTAAAAACGGTAAAGTAAGCGGCGACTTGAGATTTGTTTATACTGCTGGTTCTCACTCAAGCGCAGATACCCAAACAGCACCTGTAAACAATGTTAATGTTGGCTCTATCGCAGCAGAATTGCGCTATGTAACCGATAGTTTTCAAGGATTTAAACTTGGCTTTGGTTTCCAAGCTGCACATGACTTAGACTGGCATAAAAGTGATAATGCTGCTGGAGCATATCAACCTAATACTGAAGATGATGAGCGTAACTCTGTCAGTACCACCTTACTTTCAGAAGCGTATATTCAATACAATTTCTTAAAATCAAATATTGCAATCGGTCGCCAAAAAATTAAAACACCTCTTATTATGACAAGTTCAGCATTTGCCCTTGAAGACTCTTTTGATGCGGCTATTTTAACCTTCAATGAAATCCCTCAAACGATGATTAAGTTAATGTATATTCAAGATTGGCAAATGCGTTATGGTGATGATGCAAGAAATACAGCAACACAACAAGATATGCATTTAGAAAAAGGTATCTATTCTGTTTTCTTTAAAAATACAAGCATTACAGGCTTAACCCTTGATGGTCAATACATGACAACCAATGAAGATAAGCGATTTTATGATGCTCCCGTTTTTGTAGGTACTGGTGGGTATGACCAATATTACCTTCAAGCAGAGTATAAACTTCCGATCAGTCATCCTCTCTCTTTAGCAATGACCTATGCTGGGGCAGATTATGATAGTAGAGTTTTTGCGACTCCTGCTCCTGGCAGTGAAGCAGGTGGTGATGAAGCACGTTTGTATGGCTTTAAAGTTGCAACCGAAATTTCAGGTGTCAAACTTAATGCCGCATATACCACAATGGATGATGAAGCAAACTTCCCTGGTACTTTAGGTCATGTTCCTGATACTATCGCGTATACCGATATGCTCACTAACAATGCTATCTTCGCAGGTGTAGATGCTTATTCTATTGAAGCGATTTATGGCTTTGGCATTCCTGGCTTTAGTGCAGGTCTTAAATACGCACATTATGACCAAAGTGATGAAGGTATCTTAAACAGTGGATCAAGTGCTGCAACAAGAATGAACCTTGATGGTGCGGATGAAATCAACATCGACCTCAAATACGCCTTTACTGGAGCGTTAAAAGGCTTCCATACACGTCTATGGGCAGGTTATGGTACTTATGATAATCCTACAACAAATGCGGCTAATACAAGTAATGATGATGACTTCCTTTATGGACGTTTCTATCTTCACTATAAATTCTAATTGCTAGAAAACGAAAGAGGCTTTGCAGCGTTAGTGTGTGTGAAGTCTCTTTTAATAGAGTTCTTGCAGAACTCTGAATACGCCTTGAAAGTAAAGCTCAAAACGAAGTTTCTGTGAAAAGACGACGATAAGACGGGGTAATCCAAAGCAGAATAAAAAAGAGTTAAAATGAAGATTTTTTTTCTTGATCCTGATCTAAATTTACAAAATGAGATCGATATCTGTCTTAATCAGTGTCGCTTAAAAATAGATGTCAAAAAAACACAAAATGAACATGATATTTTTGATGAAGAACTCTTCTTGGAAGAGTATTCTCTTTTTATTCTTAACCTTAAAAATCCAGCAGATACCAAAATATTAGACTTTATCAGAACAAATGGAAAACTAGCACCTGTTCTATTGATATTAGAACCTACACTATCCCCACAAATATTTCAAACACTCTCTTCTTTCTCCTATAACGATATTATTATTAAAAATTTTTCAGTCGAAGAGATCGTTTATAGAATTTATAAATTATGTCACATTTGGAATGATAATATTTTTTATTTGGGCAAAGGAATATGTTTTGATTTTCGAAAAAGGATGTTTATCTTTAATGACAAACATATACTTCTTGGTAAAAAAGAAGCATTACTTCTTAAATGTCTGTTTTTAAAATTTCATGGTGTCACGACGTGTACTGAAATAATCTCTTTTGTGTATCAAAATGAGGTGGTCAGTCAAGAAAGAATTCGAGCACTTGTAAAACAACTTAGAGATAAGCTTCCTTACGATTTGATTAGAACATTCCATGGAAAAGGGTATCAAATTGTAAATGATTTGGTGAAATAACAAAGTGCTAAAACATTCAAAAAGAGTCATCTCTCATTCGCTTCACACCTCACAAAAAAGTAAATTTCTTAAATAATTCTTAAATAAAAAACTAACAATAAATATCACAGCTGGTTGATATAATTTAAGTTGAAGTAAATAATATCATCTTATTTTAAGGAGTTATACAATGAATAAAGAGTCAATGTCGAGACGTGACGCTCTGAAGTTAGGCGCTCTTGGTACAGCAGGTTTAGCAATGCTTAGTGCAAGCAATGCAATGGCAGCCGCACCAACCGAAAAAGATGTTAAGTTTGATGAAGAGTACGATGTTATCGTTATTGGTACAGGATTTGCGGGGCTTGCAGCTGCGGCAAAAGCGGCAGAGAGAGGCTATAAAGTGCTTATCTTAGAGAAAATGGGACGAATTGGCGGTAACTCTGTTATCAACGGTGGTGGTATGGCTATTCCAAACAGTTCATGGCAAAAAAAATATGGTATTGAAGATTCTGGTGAGCAATTTATCAAAGATTGTTTAAAAGCAGGTCTTGGTATCAACCATGTTGAATTACTTGAGACGATTGTTAAACGATCACAAGATGCACTTGATTTTTCTATCAAATGTGGTGCAAAATGGCAAGATGTTAAACCTGCATGGTTTGGTGGTCACTCCGCTCCAAGAACACTTGTTACGGACAATATGAGTGGATCAGGCGTTATTAAACCGATGCATGAATTTGTCGAAAAACTTCCTGGTTGTAAAATTATGACACGTACCAAAATGGATGATTTTGTGATGAGCAATGATGGTCTGAGTGTTTTAGGTGTCACAGCTCGTATCAACTACCGTTTTGATGTCAAACTTCTGAGCGATGATGTGGAAAACAAAACAGGTGAGAAAAAAGTTTACCGTGCTAAAAAAGGTGTTATCTTAGCCAGTGGTGGTTTTTCTATGGATAAAATCTTTAGAAAAATACAAGATCCACGCCTTGTAGAAGATATGGATGCGACCAACCATGATGGCGCAACCGCAGGAGCACTTTTAAAAGCATTCCAAATCGGTGCACTTCCCGTGCATATTGACTGGATTCAACAAGGACCATGGGCAAGTCCAGATGAGAGGGGTTTTGGTGTAGCACCACTTTTAACACAACAAGGCTTGTTTAAATTTGGTGTCGCCGTTGATGTTAGAAATGGTAAGCGATTTATGAACGAAATGGCAGATCGTAAAACAAGAGCGGACGCTGAGTATGTCATCTTAAGAGAAGCTCCAAAAGCTTACCCCGTAGCCATTGGCACATACAATACGTTTGATACGCAAATTTACCCTCAAATTGAAAAAGGTCTTCAAGGTGGCGTTATGAAAAAATTCGACACACTTGACGCGCTTGCAGCCAACTACAAAATTCCGCTAGATGCACTAAAAGAGACCATCAAAAAGTACAACGAAGATGCTAAAAATGGGGTTGAAGATCAGTTCAAAAAACAAACGCTTAAAGATGTAAAAGGTAAAGAAGCGATTGAGATGAAAGGACCATTTTACGCGATTCGCTTGGTGCCAAAACCTCACCATACCATGGGTGGTTTACATATCAATACAAAAGCACAAGTTATCTCCGCAAATACAGGCAAACCAATTCCGGGTCTTTTTGCTGCGGGTGAAGTCACAGGTGGAACGCACGGTGCAAGCCGTTTAGGAACGGTTGCAGTAACCGATTGTTTAACATTTGGTATGATCGCAGGCGAAACGATCTAATTTTAAATATAAACAGGGCTTTACAAGTATCTTTTAAAGCCCTGTACTTACATTATTATAGGAGTTTCAGTTTCAAGATGATAAACTGACGAACAAATCACGAAAAAGGAGTAAAGTGAAAGTTTTTCTTCTTGAACCAGATGAAGAGTTAGCCGATAGTATTGATACGTATTTAAACCAGTTACGCTTAAAAATGAAAATCAAAAAGGTACAAAAAGAAGAAGCCATTTTTGAAGAAGATGTTTCGTCATTATCTTCTTATGCTCTTTTTATTCTCAATCTTAAAAATCCCATAGACCCTTCTATTATGCATTACCTAAGAGAAAATGGTGTGGATGTTCCCATCTTACTTATTATCGAATCAAATTTTGATCCTAAAAATTTTAAAACGCTTTATTATCTCTCCTATGAAGACATCATTGTGAAAAATTTTTCTCCACAAGAGATTGCATTTAGAATTTACAAATTATGCGATATTTGGAATGATGATACCTTCTTTGTTACAAAAGACATCTATTTTGATTTTAAACATGCTAAATTTATGAATCATGAAGAAGAGGTTGTTTTAGGGAGAAAAGAGGCATTATTGCTTAAATTACTCTTTATGAAATCACATCATATTGTCTCTTCTCATGAAATTGAATACTATGTCTACCAAGATGAAGCAGTCAGTGAAGAGCGGATTCGGTCATTAGTGCGACAGCTAAGGGCTAAACTACTGCCTTTTCATTTCATCGAAACGGTTAAAGGCGAAGGCTATAAAATCGCCAATTCCAAGATAGAAGAAACGACCCATACTTCCAGTGGTACCATTATGAAATTTTGCTTACCTTGGTTGTCTATGGCTGATTGCTGCCTTTTGCTTTTGTAATTGATACCATTTAGTGGTACATAGCAAAAACAATATAGAGTGTAAGTCCACGTTTAGAGATGCCCTTATTTAGGGCATCTTTTGTAGTAACACATCCTGTAATATCTTCATGACATTTGCTTTTACCTCATAAAATGCTCATCTATCAGTACTCTTTTCATCAGAATATCAAAGGAAATGTTCAAAATTTTTTTTGTGACGCAAACTGTGACACCTTTGCGTTAAAATTCAAGCACACTATGTTAAAAAATGAAGGTAGCTTGTTTTGCTGTGTTTTTTAATTTAGCAGACATACAGATGAGCATAAAACCTATTTAATAGAACAATTTTTTGTACCTATTGAATAGGCAATTTAAGAGGTTGATTTTTTCACTAAAGGCTTAAAATAGAGCTAAAATGGGAATAAATCTTTTGTAGAAAAGGAGGATAAGGTTTTAAGACTTATAATCCTCATCTTTTCTTGTAGTTGAAAAAAGAATATGATACAATGAGTTCAAAGAGTAGATATATTCGAGTATCACTTTAAGATCCAATGAAGGAGGAGATCATGAATCTCACAAAAGTATTATCTTTGGTGGTCATTAGCCTTCCAGTAGTCGCTTTTTCCTTAACCTTAGAAGAAGGCGCAAAAACAATTCTCGCCTCAAGCCCTAAAGTGAAAGAGAGTGTGGAGAATTTTAATGGTGTGAAAAAGGAGTATAACATTGCTGAAAATGGATACCTTCCTACGCTGGACTTGGTAAGTTCCTATGGTCATGAAACAATTGAAAATCCTGGCTCTAATAAAGTTTCTAGCATGACAGATGAGACTTCATTGGTTTTAAATCAAAATCTTTTTAATGGTTTTGCAACAGAAAATACTATTAAACAACAAAAAAGTAGGCTTGAAGCAGCATCGTTTGGAGTAACTGAAAAAGCAGATAGAACGCTTTTATCTTTTACCAATGCGTACATTATGCTTTTAAAACATAAAGAATTGCTTGCTTTAGCGAACGAAAACGTCAAAACACATGAGGCGATTTACAAACAGATTAAAGAGCGTTCGGACTCAGGTTTTGGGCGACTTTCTGAGACACAGCAAGCGGGTAGTAGATTTACACTGGCGCGCTCTAACCTCATTGCGCAAGAGAACAACTATAAAGATGCTGTGTCAACATTTGAAAAGCTTTATGGTCAAAAAGTGGATGCAGAGGAATTGGTCAAACCAGACTTTGCAACAGCCATTCCTGCTAACTTTGAAAAAATAAATGCAAAAAGCTTTACGTGTAATCCTTCCATTAAAGTGCAAGAAGCCAATGTAAAGCTTGCTAACGCTTTATATGAAGGTTCTAAAGCGGCTTTTTATCCTAAAGTAGATTTTGAGCTCGCAGGAACGGTAGGGCATGATGTTGATGGTGTTGATGGCCGAACAGAAAGTACATCTGCTCTTTTAAAGCTTCGATATAACCTTTATAATAAAGGTGCTGACATGCTCAACAAAGAGAAATATGCCATTTTAATGATTAAAGAAAAAGAGACTTTAGGTACGCTTGAGCGCGATCTTAAAGAGAGTGTGAAGTTCTCATGGGAGAGCTACGAATCCACTCAAAAGCGTATAGAGTTCCTCAAAGAGCACAAAGATTTTAGTAGAGAGACTTTAAATGCCTATCAACAAGAGTTTGCGATTGGTAAGCGCGATCTTATCAATCTTTTGGATGCGGAGGGTGAGTACTATTCAGCACGACAAGCTTTAGCTGAAGCTGAAGCAACCTTAATGTATGCAAGATACAGACTTTTAGATAACATGGGTGTCTTGACAGACTACTTTGAGCCTTCTTTTGCGCAAACGTATGATGTGCAGTCATGCTCTCATAGAAGTGTCTCATTCTAATGAGCATATTTTAGGAATGTGGCTAAAGCCATTTTAAAATAGATGTGTAGGAAACTCTTTTTACTCATAGCGTTAGTCGTTTTAACGCTCTATGCTGGACAAGATTTCTTTGCGCAAGAAGTACTTAAAAAAGTTGAAACAAAGTATGGAGGGCAGGCGAAGCGACGAGTAGAAGCGCTAAATGGGCTGATGCTATCGCTTCAAACCTCCAACGAATCTGAAAAAATTGAAAAGGTAAATGCCTTTTTCAACCAGATGCAGTTTGTATCCGATGAGGCGCTTTGGAAACAAAAGGATTATTGGGCAACACGTATGGAATTTATCGGCAAAGGTGCAGGGGATTGTGAAGATTTTGTGATTGCTAAGTACTTTACATTAAAGCAACTGGGCATTTCCACAGACAAGCTTTTCTTTACATATGTCAAAGCCGTTAAATTTCAACAAGCCCATATGGTGTTGACCTATTTTGAGACACCAACTTCTGTTCCTCTTGTTTTAGACAATATCAATTTTAAAATTTTACCTGCGACACAAAGGGGTGATCTGATCCCTGTATACAGTTTTAACGGTGATGCATTGTACCTTGCAAAACAGCAAGGATTAGGACAAGTCGTACCTTCAGGTATGCAAAAAAATAAAAAATGGTTTGAGTTGGTAGATAAGATTAGGAGAGAAGAGTTATGACACTTTTTAAGCAGATAATTATTGTTTTATCCATTTTTCAGACATTGATCTTTGGTGCTGTTATGTGGTTCAATTTTAACAGTTCTAACGAATATGTTAAAGAGCAAGCTTACACGGATGCCTTGCATACAGCCAATTCTCTTGGATTGTCCATTAGTTCTGTGGCTTCAGAAGAAGACACCTCCATGGCTGAAACAATGATTAGCTCTGTGTTTGACAGTGGTTATTATGAAAAAATTCTTTTAGAAGATATGAAAAAAGAGGTTCTGGTTGAAAAAGTCCAAGAGGTTATTGTTGCTGATGTGCCTGATTGGTTTGTGAAACATATCAAAGTAGAAACGCCGATAGCAACGTCTCAAATCATGCTTGGATGGACACCTTATGGTGTCATCTCTGTGCAACTCAACAGTGGTCATGCGTATCGTCAATTGTGGACGATTTTTAAGGAGGTTTTAGCCGTCTTTATCGTTGCTTCTGTCATTGGTTTTTTCTGTTTACAACTCATTTTGACTATTGTTTTAAAGCCACTCAAACGTGTGAAAGAGCAAGCCGAAGCAATTTTAGAGAGCGATTTTATTATTCAACATGACATCCCTTTCACTAAAGAGCTCAAAAACGTTGTGTTTGCGATGAACAGTATGGTTAAAAAAGTCAAAGAAATTTTTGAAAAAGAGGCGGATGCCGTACGTCGTTACCATGAGCTTTTATATCAAGATACTGTCACCAAAATGTACAATCGTCGCTACTTTAACATCAAGCTTCAAGAGTATCTTTCCAGTGAAGCCAAGAATGCTCAAGGGGCGCTTATTTTAGTCTCTTTGAATGATTTTGAAAGACTCAAAGGAAAGCTTGGTTATCAAAAAAGTGAAGCGTTTATTAAAGAGATGGCATCGTGTATTACGACTGCGATTGACAACCAAAAAGAGTATGTAAGTGCCAAACTCAACGACACGGATTTTGCAATTCTCGCACCTGCCTCTTCACAAGGATCGTTTGATCTTCTGTGCGAAGAGATCAATGCGATGGCCAAAAACCTGACTAAAAATTATGAATTGAACGAGAAAGAGCATTTTATTAACATAGGTTACGCCAAATATTATGCGAAATCAGACTCCAAAGAGCTTTTCTCTAAAGCAGACTTTGCGTTGACATCTTCTAAAGCTAAAGGCGCCTTTAGTATCAACAGCTTTGTGGAACAAGCAGGCGATAATCAGCTTGTGCTTGGTAAAGAGGCATGGACGCAAGAACTTAAAAATGCAATGGATCAAAAACGCTTTAAACTCGCGTATCAAAATGTGGTTGCCATTCATAGTGTGTCTGAAGTTTTCCACAGTGAACTCTTCTTAAGGCTTCAAGATTACAATGGACATCTCCACAATGCGGGCTACTTTATGCCGATGGTTATGGAGTTAAAGCTTGGTGCGTTACTGGATCATTATGTGATTGCTCGCACCATTGAAGTTTTAAGAGATAAACTCCTTGTCTCTAAAGCGGTGTGTATTAACCTTGGAAAAGATATTTTTATGCAAAGTAACGACTGGGCATGGTTGGAAGACAGTGTTGAGGGCTTTAAAAAAATTGGAATTGAAGAACTCCATTTTGAGATGCCAAGTTCTGTGGATATGCCCATTGAAATTCTGGTCAAATTTTCTAAGTATCTACGTAACTTTGGTTATGGCTTTGGTATTGATAATTTTGCAATAAACAGTGAGAGTCTTCATGCGATTCAGCAGATCAATCCTGATTATATTAAAATTCAAGCTTCCTATATGATCGATCTTTTTGGTGAAAATGGATTGGACGCGCCAAATCGAAGCCTTGGCATTATCACCGATAGTATGGAGATCAAAGTCATCGCAACCAATGTTGAAAACAGTGAGCAAAAAGAGAAACTGGAAAAAATGGGTGTTAAATATATTCAAGGCAGTTTTATTGCTGAACCTAAGATCATAGGATAGTTATGGAATCTGAAATCGAAGTCAAACATACCTATAAACAAGATCCGTTATTATCGTGTTTAGTGCTTTTTACAAAATTGCACAATGTACCTTACAGTGCTGAAGCGCTCATCGCAGGTTTGCCCATTGAAAAAGGGTTTAGTTCTGTGGAGCTTTTTTCTCTTAAAGGTGGGTCAAAGTCACTTTTTTCACGTGCAGCAAAGCGTGCAGGGTTCCTCACTAAATTGGTGCAAAAAGATCTTGAGGATCTCTCTCCGCTTGTTTTACCGTGTATCTTAATGCTCAAAAACCGTTCAGCGGTGATTTTAGAGAGCTTTGATGAGGCCCATAGGAAAGCCAAGATTATTCATCCTGATATGGGTGAGGGTGAAAGCTGGGTTGACTTAGAGACATTAGCGCAAGAGTATTTGGGCTTCTGTTTTCTTCTTAAAAAAGAGTTTGTATCTCAAGAAAGCAGAGATAAAGTTTTAGATAATGCTGGAAACAGTTGGTTTTGGGGAACGTTAAAGCGTTCTAAGCAGATCTACATTGATGTTATTTTAGCCTCTTTGGTGGTGAACCTTTTTGTCCTTGCCAGTCCACTGTTTACGATGAACGTGTACGATAGAGTTATCCCCAATAATGCGATAGAAACATTGTGGGTACTCTCTTTAGGTCTTTTTGTTGTTTATGTTTTGGACATTGTCTTAAAGTTTGTACGCTCTTATTTCCTTGAAATTGCAGGTAAAAAGAGTGATGTAATTATGTCATCCATTTTGTTTGAAAAGGTCATGGATCTTAAAATGGCTTCTCGTCCAAAATCTGTGGGTGCTTTTGCAAGCAATTTGCGTGATTTTGATTCCATTCGTAATTTCTTTACCTCTTCAACACTCAGCGCCATTATTGATCTTCCTTTTGCGATTATCTTTTTAGTTATGGTTCATTTTATTGCAGGGATTTTAGTCTTTGTGCCTTTGACACTGATGTTTTTGATTTTGGTCTATACCTTCATCGTTAAAAACCCATTGCAACAAAGTATTCAAAGTACCTATATGGCTTCGGCAATTAAAAATGGTATTTTGATTGAGAGTCTTAATGCGATTGAAACGATTAAAACACTCTCCGCAGGGGGACATGCGCAATGGAAATGGGAAGAGGCAAGTGGTGAGATCGCCAATCGTGGTTTAAAATCTAAAATTTTATCAAACTCTATTACGACCATTACCTCCTTTTTGGTTCAGCTCGATACCGTCATTGTCATTTTAATTGGTGTTTATATGATTAAAGAGGTTGAATTAACGATGGGTGGGCTTATTGCCGCTGTTATTTTATCTTCACGAGCGATTGCTCCTATGGGACAGGTTGCCGCACTCATTGCTAACTTTGAGCAGACACGCACAGCCTATAAAGCGCTGGATGATATTATGAAACTTCCTGTTGAGCGACCTGAGGGCAAAAAATTTGTTAGACGTGAACGTTTTGCAGGACGAATTGAGTTTAAAAATGTCTCATTTGCGTATCCTGAGAGTACAAAACATGCTTTAGAGAATGTCTCTTTTAAAATTAATGCAGGTGAAAAAGTGGGTATTTTAGGGCGTAATGGTTCGGGTAAAACAACGGTAGAAAAGCTTATTTTAGGGCTTTATGCGCCCGATAGTGGTTCTGTACTTGTTGATGGTATTGATATTAATCAAATCGACCCTGTTGATTTGCGTAAAAATATCGGTTATGTGCCACAAGATGTGGTGCTGTTTCATGGAACGGTGCGTGAAAACATCGTCTATAAAGCGCCTTATGTGGATGATGAGACGATATTAAAAGCTGCGAAGATTGGTGGCGTTGATGAGTTTGTCGATGGTCACCCCTTAGGCTTTGATATGCCAGTGCTTGAGAGAGGTGATGGTGTTTCAGGAGGACAGAGACAAAGTATTGCTATTGCAAGAGCTTTTTTGGTGGATGCTCCGATTATGCTTTTGGATGAACCGACCAACTCCTTGGATAACACTTCCGAGAGCCGTATTAAACATCTCTTACATGAAGCAATCAAAGATAAAACGGCTATTTTAGTCACACATAAGATGTCACTTCTAGATTTGGTGGATCGTTTGATCGTTGTCGATAATGGACAAGTTCTCTTAGATGGTAAAAAAGAGGATGTTTTAGCCAAATTGAATGGAGCAAAACATCCATGAAAAAGTATTATGATGACCAAGATTTAGAGTTTATGTCAAGCCTCAGCGAGGCTGTATTGCAAAAGGCTCCAAGCTCTTCTCGTAAAATTCTTTGGGTTATTACGATTGCGATATTTTGGATTATATTATGGGCAAGTATTGCAGAGATTGATGAGTTAACAAGAGGCGAAGGTAAGGTTATCCCAACGCAACAACTTCAAGTTATTCAGAATTTAGAGGGAGGCATTGTCTCAGAGATTTTAGTCAAAGAGGGTGATCATGTTCAAAAAGGGCAAGTTCTTCTTCGCATTGATGACAAAAATTTTGCAAGCTCGTACGGTGAGAGTAGGCTTAGGTATGTTGAGCTCAAAGCAAAATCGATGAGGCTTGAAGCCGAAGCCAATGCACAGCCTTTTGAAATTTCTTCAGAAATAAACGAAGAGATGCAAAAGCAAATTGTGTATGAAAAGAGTTTATATGACTCAAACCAAGAGCAACTTTCCAAAACATTTCAGATTCTTAACGAGCAAATTAAGCAAAAAGAGAGTGAACTCACTGAGCTTGAGTCCAAAGTATCACAACTGCAAAACAGCTATAATTTAGTAAGAAAAGAAGTTGAGATTATGGAACCGTTGGTTAAAAAAGGACTTGTTTCTGAGATTGAATTTTTGCAGTTGAAACGTCAAACCAATAATATTCAAGGTGAACTCCAAACAACAAAACTTGCGATTCCTAGGGTTCAGTCAGCTATTTTAGAGGTAAAAAGCAAACGTGGTGAAGCTGAGTTGAATTTTAAAAATAGAGCTAAAAAAGAGCTCAATGAAACGGTTGCTGAGATGTCCCGTTTACATGAAGCTCATACCAGTTTGGAAGATCGTGTTCAAAGAACATTGGTGCGTGCCCCTGTGGATGGTACGATCAAGCAACTACTGGTCAATACCGTCTCAGGGGTTGTTCGCCCTGGTATGGACATCTTAGAGATCGTTCCTACCGAAGACACTTTACTTGTAGAAGCAAAGATAAAACCTTCTGATGTCGCTTTTTTAAGGCTGGGATTAGATGCAATGGTTAAGTTTACCGCCTATGATTTTTCAATTTACGGTGGACTCAATGGTAAATTGGTCTTTATCAGTGCGGACACAATTACCAACGATAAAGGCGAAAGTTACTATTTAGTACACATTAAAACGGATAAAAATCATCTTGGCACACCCGAAAAACCACTTTCTTTGATGGTAGGTATGACGACAACGGTTGATATTTTGACAGGTAAAAAAACAGTTTTAGATTATTTACTCAAACCAATTTTAAAAGCAAAACAGAATGCATTGAGGGAGCGTTAAGATGATCATCCTTTACTCTTCCCATGCAGAAGTGATCCAATCATGGCAAAGTGCTTTTAAATCTGAGGAGATTCATATTTGTCATCATGAAAAAGCACTCTTGTCTCTTTTAGATACAGTGCATACAGAGGTTGTTTTACTTCTTGAGGAGCGGCATTATGATGATGATGGCATTGAAGGTTTTTTAGATCTTTTGCAAACAGAATATCCCAATGTTAAAACGATGATTTTTAGCCAAAAACCAAACTTTACTCAAGGCTCACTTTTTTTAAAATTGGGCATTAAAGCGTATGGCAATACCCATATGGCGCCTATTCATCTCAAAGAAGCCTTGCAGGTTGTAAAGAATGGTGACATTTGGCTCTATCCAGACTTTATTCAAACGATGATTCAAACGCTCTCATCCCAAAAAACATCGTTACATGTTAGGCATGATTTACTTGAAAGGCTCTCTCATAAAGAGCGCGAAGTGGCTCTTTTGATTAAAGAAGGGTTAAGCAATAAAGAGATCGCAGCACGAGAAGGTACTACTGAGCGCACCGTCAAGGCACACCTTAGCTCTATTTATGAAAAAATAGGGGTTAAAGATCGTTTAGCGCTTGCATTGCTTCTCTAATAATTAATATTATAAGTTTAGATTTTCATAAGATTTTATTACCCATTGGTACAATAGACGGCGTTTTTCTTTTGTGTTAGTATGTTTACTATAACAATCAAGGAGGCAATTATGGCACTCTCTATAGGAACAATTAAACAAATAAGTGGACTTGTGATAGCACGAAATGCACAAGGAGATGAGCGTGTTTTAAAAGTGGGTGATGTTGTCCACTTTGAAGATACCATCCGAACGATTGGTGCAGGTTCTCATGCCATTTTAGCATTGGCTGATGGACAAGAAATCTCTTTGGCTGGCAACGACGATATCTTTTTAGATAAAAGTGTCTACGTTGCAGAAGGTTTTGGAGAAGAAGCCGTTGTAGCAGCTAAAACAATGGATAATGTGGTCTCAGGCAAAAGTGTTGAAGAACTACAAGCTGCTTTATTAGCAGGTAAAGATATTAATGAGCTTCAAGAAACTGCTGCGGGTGAAGGTGGCTCTCCTATCGGTGGTGAGATGTCAACCAATGCTATGGCGCGGTATCTTACAGGTGGTAATGAAAGCAATGTCACAGCAGATTTTCGTACGCTTGGGGGATCAGGCGCTGGCGATGTTACCTATACTCCTCCAACAGGCGTTATTGCTCCAACCGTAGTTGCTGTTAATGATGCCCCTTTAGGCAGCGACTTGGAAGTCAGCACAAATGAAGATCAAAGTATTACAAGCGCACTTCCTTTAGCGACAGATGCCAATGGTGATGCGATTACCTATGCTCTTGGCGATGGTACAACCAATGGTAGTGTTGTGGTAAATCCCGATGGTTCTTATACCTATATCCCCAATGAAAATTATAATGGACCAGATAGTTTTACCTATACGATTACCGATGGAAATGGCGGGGAAAATACCTATACTGTTTTTATTAATGTCAATCCGATTAACGACCCTGCGATCTTAAGCAGTGCCACCGAAACCCTGAGTGAGACCAATGACGTTCTTAGCACAGGAGGAATTCTCAGTGTGGCAGATGTGGATGAAGGTGAAGCCGCGTATGTGCCTCAAACCAATGTAGGAGGAACCTATGGTGTCTTCTCCATTGGAGCGGATGGAACATGGAGCTATGTCGCCAATGAAAGCTATGACTCATTAAACGCAGGGGATACGATCAGTGATACCTTTAGTGTTGCGAGTGTGGATGGAACGCTTAGCAGTGTTCAAGTGACCATTATCGGAACCAATGATACTGCAATTCTTAGCAGTGCTACCGAAACCCTGAGTGAGACCAATGACGTTCTTAGCACAGGAGGAATTCTCAGTGTGGCAGATGTGGATGAAGGTGAAGCCGCGTATGTGCCTCAAACCAATGTAGGAGGAACCTATGGTGTCTTCT